>JAESGE010000001.1_pt1:257500-1126301 | contig 1126301 bp, 1123 predicted proteins | sample 9269601 | NCBI WGS metagenome assembly JAESGE01 (sample SAMN14515569, study PRJNA621662) | algae metagenome | isolation source: Tolypothrix brevis GSE-NOS-MK-07-07A and co-occurring heterotrophs from wet... | place: USA: Grand Staircase Escalante National Monument, Utah...
TTGAAGCGCTTGCCCGAATGGTGCGGGGCTTTAGCTCAGTTGGTAGAGCACCTGCTTTGCAAGCAGGGGGTCAACGGTTCGAACCCGTTAAGCTCCACCATTTTATTTCCAGAGATGAAGACAAAATTTTCCGTTATCGAAAGGTAACGGATGGCGGATTTGCCGCCGTTCTTTGACATTGTGAATGGGTTTTTTAATCGATGCCGTGGCGGCATGTTGCACAGCCACATCTTCGGATGTGAGTGTATGACGTGCTGTTACAAATCAAAATAGATTATCTGGCTGAGATAATAATTATCCGCATTACACGTGATGATATGTTCGATCTTCGGGTCGTTCAGCATTGTCATTGGTGGTGTGGACTCTCAAGCGTGAGGTAAGAGCATTTGGTGAATGCCTTGGCATATACAGGCGATGAAGGACGTGGCACGCTGCGATAAGCGTGGGGGAGCCGTGAGCAGGCTTTGATCCCACGATTTCCGAATGGGGAAACCCATCCTCACTATTTAATTTTAGCGCTGAGCAATCAGTGTTGGAGTTAAATAGGAAGGATATCACTTAGCTGAATAAAATAGGCTTAGTGAAGCGAACCCGGAGAACTGAAACATCTCAGTACCTGGAGGAAAAGACATCAACCGAGATTCCGTTAGTAGTGGCGAGCGAACGCGGACCAGGCCAGTGCCTGGTGTTTAATTAGCAAAAGCTTCTGGAAAGTAGCGCCATAGTGGGTGACAGCCCCGTATGCGAAAATGAAACATCAGGACTTGAGTAGGGCGGGACACGTGTAATCCTGTCTGAATATAGGGGGACCACCCTCTAAGCCTAAATACTCGTATATGACCGATAGTGAACTAGTACCGTGAGGGAAAGGTGAAAAGCACCCCGATGAGGGGAGTGAAACAGTACCTGAAACCGAATGCTTACAATCAGTTGGAGCCTCTTTATGGGGTGACAGCGTACCTCTTGTATAATGGGTCTGTGACTTAATGTATCATGCAAGCTTAAGCCGTTAGGTGTAGGCGTAGCGAAAGCGAGTCTGAATAGGGCGACTGAGTATGATGCATTAGACCCGAAACCCGGCGATCTATGCATGACCAGGTTGAAGGTGCGGTAACACGCACTGGAGGACCGAACCGTTCAATGTTGAAAAATTGTCGGATGAGTTGTGCTTAGGGGTGAAAGGCCAATCAAGCCGGGAAATAGCTGGTTCTCCGCGAAAACTATTGAGGTAGTGCCTCGGATGTTTTCCGATGGGGGTAGAGCACTGGATGGATGCGGGGGTCGCGAGATCTACCAATTCTAACCAAACTCCGAATACCATCGAGTTAGTCCGGGAGACAGACGGCGGGTGCTAAGGTCCGTCGTCAAAAGGGAAACAGCCCTAACCTACAGCTAAGGTCCCCAAATCATATCTAAGTGGTGAAGCATGTGGGATTTCCAAAACAACCAGGAGGTTGGCTTAGAAGCAGCCATCCTTTAAAGAAAGCGTAACAGCTCACTGGTCTAAATAAGAGATCCTGCGGCGAAAATGTAACGGGGCTAAAGATATGTACCGAAGCTTAGGGTGTGTAATTTATTACACGCGGTAGCGGAGCGTTCCGTAGGCCGATGAAGCGATCTGGTAATGGGTCGTGGAGGTATCGGAAGTGCGAATGCAGACATGAGTAGCGATAGGAGGGTGAGACACCCTCCCGCCGAAAGACCAAGGGTTCCTGCTTAAAGCTAATCTGAGCAGGGTAAGCCGGCCCCTAAGACGAGCCCGAAGGGGGTAGTCGATGGGAACCACGTTAATATTCGTGGGCCTGGTGGTGTGTGACGGATCTCGTGAGTTGTCTCTCCTTATTGGATTGGAGGGGCTTCGAAGAGGTTCCAGGAAATAGCCCCACCGTATAGACCGTACCCGAAACCGACACAGGTGGTCAGGTAGAGTATACCAAGGCGTTTGAGAGAAGTATCCTGAAGGAACTCGGCAAATTGCCTCCGTACCTTCGGAAGAAGGAGGCCCTCACATTGCGCAAGCAGTATGAGGGGGCACAGGCCAGGGGGTAGCGACTGTTTAGCAAAAACACAGGACTCTGCTAAGTCGGCTTCAAGACGACGTATAGGGTCTGACGCCTGCCCGGTGCTGGAAGGTTAAGAGGAGGAGTGCAAGCTCCGAATTGAAGCCCCAGTAAACGGCGGCCGTAACTATAACGGTCCTAAGGTAGCGAAATTCCTTGTCGGGTAAGTTCCGACCTGCACGAATGGCGTAACGACTTCCCCACTGTCTCCAGGATATGCTCAGCGAAATTGAATTCTCCGTGAAGATGCGGAGTACCCGCGGTTAGACGGAAAGACCCCGTGCACCTTTACTGCAGCTTCAGAGTGGCATTAGGAAAGAACTGTGTAGAATAGGTGGGAGGCTTTGAAACTTGGGCGCCAGTCCGAGTGGAGCCGAAATGTGAAATACCACCCTGTTGTTTTCTGATGTCTAACCCAGATCCGTTATCCGGATCGGGGACCCTCTGTGGCGGGTAGTTTGACTGGGGCGGTCGCCTCCTAAAGAGTAACGGAGGCGCGCGATGGTAGGCTCAGGACGGTTGGAAACCGTCTGTTAGAGTGCAATGGCATAAGCCTGCCTGACTGCGAGACTGACGAGTCGAGCAGAGACGAAAGTCGGTCATAGTGATCCGGTGGTCCCTCGTGGAAGGGCCATCGCTCAACGGATAAAAGGTACGCCGGGGATAACAGGCTGATGATTCCCAAGAGCTCATATCGACGGAATCGTTTGGCACCTCGATGTCGGCTCATCACATCCTGGGGCTGGAGCAGGTCCCAAGGGTTTGGCTGTTCGCCAATTAAAGTGGTACGTGAGCTGGGTTCAGAACGTCGCGAGACAGTTTGGTCCCTATCTGCCGTGGGCGTCGAAATTTGAGAGGAGTTGTCCCTAGTACGAGAGGACCGGGATGAACATACCTCTGGTGTACCTGTCGTGGCGCCAGCCGCGCAGCAGGGTAGCTATGTATGGACGGGATAACCGCTGAAAGCATCTAAGCGGGAAGCCTCCCTCGAGATTAGATTTCATCGAGTCGTAGTAGACCACTACGTTGATAGGTTGGGTGTGGAAGCGCAGTAATGCGTGAAGCTAACCAATCCTAATTACTCTTTTCGCGCTTGGTCAAAGAGTCCCACCATCAATTACAGTGCTGATTTGTTCAGCCACGTCGATGGCGGATGATTGTCATCGCAACCAGATAAATATTCCCTGCACGGGCATCGATTATAACCCAATTTTCACTTTACCGCGGTCGCGATACTTTAGGGTATCGCTCCGTTTAGTGAGCGCCTGCTTCATTGCTTGGTGACCATAGCGTTTGTGACCCACCCGATCCCATCCCGAACTCGGCCGTGAAACCAAACTGCGCCGATGGTACTACCGCTTAAGCGTTGGAAGAGTAGGGCGTCGCCAGGCATTGCAGCCGGCGCTTGCTAATAAAGTGCATTGGAAGAACCCATTCATAATTCAAAAGGCGGACCGCTGTCGTTCATTCGACGGATGTCCGCCTTTTTTAGTTTCTGCCCCTTTGAAATAAGGGGCGATTTGGTGGCGCGGGATGGAGCAGCCCGGTAGCTCGTCAGGCTCATAACCTGAAGGTCGTAGGTTCAAATCCTACTCCCGCAACCAAACAAAGACCCGGCCCTGTGCCGGGTTTTTTGTTTGGCTGTGGCGAGGGCTGGATGAGAAGCTTGTTCAGCCGGAGCAATGGCAAAGCCATGGCGGAGACCACGGCGCAGCCGTGAGCCGAAGCGACAAAGTCGCGGAGACCAACTGGCGAAGCCAGTAAATCCTACTTCCGCAACTAGGCAAAGGCCATCGTATGGATCGCAAACAAGCCTCTAAAACGGGCCGATCTTCGCTAGATGTCCAATACGCTTAGGGCCAAGTTTTACTAGAATGTGTTCCGGGGCATCTTCGCCAAGATAAACATCATAGCCATAAACTACGCCATCTTCGCTTGTGATTTCGTCAATGCTCCAGTCCAACTGGTCCAGATCGTCAAGACTAATGCCAAGAGCAATCGCAACCGCCTGCGCTTGATCACGTTCTTGCTGTTCATCTAATTGCCTGTTACTCATTTTTGTAGCTCCATGAGCTTCGACATTGCGACTTGATGCAGCTTATCTTCTCACCGCGCTTCGTTGCGGCCGCATTAAAGGTCGCGGGCAGCTCCCCAATTTATTGCACTGGAATTTTCGTTTCGGAATGAGGACTATCATTTTCGGGTTCCGGTAATTCTTCGTGGGGTTCGAGTTCGAGTGAATGCTGCTTTGCCGCTTCTGGTATCGGTACTTCAGATAAGGATATGGGCGTTATCCCGCAAAGACGCGCGCTTTTTGCCAACCCGCTATCGTCAGTGTAAAGTTCTGTCACGCCATAGACCTTGCAGATTGCCACGATTTGTCGATCCACCTTGCGCTTTTGGTAAGGCTCAAGCCGGTCCTTTTCATCATTCTTAGCGAAAGGCCCTCGATTAAGCAGCGCTAGCTCGGCTGCTCCCCGCGCGTCAAAATTGCCAATTTCAAATACGCGCGAACGTCCGACAATGTTCAAGTATTGTTGTGCATCAGGCCCGATAGCAGTCAACAATTCCGCACAGGCAGGCGCTGGAAGGATGATCTTCCTTCTTGCTTTCTCAATCAGTGCTACCACAGATTCTGCGCGCTCTAATGCGAGTTCCAGGGGGTTGTTGGTGCCAGGATAGTAAACGGGCTTGCCATCGGGATTCAACAATATGCTCAGCATCGTGTTGTCGAAAGCAACGGCGCTCACAGCAAGGTCTCACGCTCAGCCAGAAATTTCTCGTAAGCGTCATCAGGCCAAACTACGTTCGCGCTTCGTAGCTTTTCCAGAGTGATCCCAAGCCCTTCCTCCTCAAGCCGCTCGTAGCTTTGAACCTGCATACGCTCAAGCGACCACACGCCATCTTCGGAGCGGCACCATTGACCGACGCCGGCCAAGCGAACGGGTTCCCACATCAATCGCGCTAGTTCTTTGGCAAGCCCTCTCTTGGCCGTGAATCCAGACATGATGCGCCCGTCCAAATCTTGCACCTGTAAGGTTGCGTCGTCACCCGCCCCGCCAACGCGAATGAGTTGTCCGTCAACGGTTGACGCTTGACGCACGCCGGACAAGACACCCAGATCGTCAGGCGCCACGGGAATCTCCAAAATCACTTTGCGAGGGCTACGCAAAATGGCAGGGCTACGTGACTCCCTAGCATCGCGGCGCAACATTCTGCTTACACGATTATAGGCATCGACCTGTTTCTTTGTGCCATCGCCTCTTGACACTTTTGCCGCACGGTCGTGCGCTTCCAACGCCACTGCTTTCGGAACATGGAACGTCGGCGCGCAACTCCCCTCGCGCACCGCGATCAGGTGCAAATTTTCTGGATCGCCAAGGACTACCGACATTTGCTGAAGATATTCAATCAGCCGGTTAAGAGGCATCGTCTCCGGGGTGTAACCCGGAATGACAAAGCTTAATTCTTCAAAATCGGCCATGCTCGACACCCTATATTGCTCGGATTCCGGACGCAATGGGGTATCGCGGTAACCCCAATCAATTGTTCGATAGGTCATTTTGTTGCAGATGATACCCGCGAGAGCATTAACGGAATGGTCAACATTGATTGCCGATAGAAATTAATCCATGCCCCAAACCCACACCCTAAACTGGGCAACCCCCACCGACTACGACGCCCTCGCCGACATCGTCTTCGACGCCGTCCGCAATGGCCCCAGCAAATATACCGACGCCTCCTTCGACAGGCTCAGGACTTGCCTGGGTTCCGGTGCGCAGGGGCGGGGAGGCGTGGGCGGCGCGTCTCGAGGGGCAGGTCATTGCCATCGCCCGCGACGACAACCGCTTTGTCGGCTTTATGAGCCTCGCTCCGCAAGGCTACATCGAGCTCTCTTTATTTCTTTTGCATTTCACAATTGTATTTTATGAAATTATTTCGTAATCTTTTGCGGGCAGGAATCGAAGGCATCAAGGAAAGATCATCATGAACACTTCCGCGCTCCACCGTGAAACCGCTGTATCCCGACTAGTAGGTGAGTTGAAAGCCATTGCAGGACTAAAGGGCCGGGACCTGGCTAACATCCTCGGTGTTTCCCCCCCTACCGTTACGCGATGGAGTAAAGGTGAGGCAGACCCGACGATCGACAAGCAGACCGCAATGGCCCAGCTTCGGTGGGTGGCGGCGCGACTGGCCGATTTCTATGAGCCGAACGAAGTGAGGCTTTGGCTGCAATCACCGCATCCTCAATTGGCTGGGGTACGCCCTTACGATCTTATCGTGGACGACCGGACAGCCGAGGTTCTTGAAGTTATCGAAAGGCTGGACAGCGGGGTCTATCTTTAGGTGGATCGACGCCGCGCGCTTGATGACAGGCTGCTCGATCTTGTCGGCGGGATCGAAGGCGTGCCATATGACGGCACCATGTGGCGGGTCGTACGTAGAGGCCGGGATGTGCTCGACGGGTCGCGCGGCTCGGGTCGGTGGAACACTTCGGGGATGTCGGTCCTTTATGGGGCTGCCATTCCGGACGGGGCCATTTCGGAAATCCATTTTCACCTGAACCAGGGACAATCCGTATTCCCGTCGCGGATGCGCCACGATTTGTTTGAGCTAAATGTCCGAACGCACCGGACATTGGTTTTAGCGGATATGGACCAGCTTGAACGCTTAGGCGTCGAAAGCAGTCGCTATCGGGAATTACTTTACTCCCGAACACAAGAAATTGCGGCAGCAGCGACCTTTCTTGGCTTCGACGGTCTGATTGCACCTTCCGCAAGGTGGGATTGCCAAAACATTGTGCTATTCCTCGATGCTATCGATCTTGAAGAAATTCGGACCATTTCTAGCCGACCTGTCGATTGGAAAGCTTGGCGGCAAGCCAATTCATAGCAGCCACTTATGACCGACAACAGCACCCTGAACTGGGCAACCCCCACCGACTACGACTCCCTCGGCGACATCGTCTTCGACGCCGTCCGCAACGGCCCCGGCAATATACTGAGGCCCCTTCGACCCTTCGACAGGCTCCGGGCTCAGGATCACCGGCCTGTTCCAGCGGCTGTTCGATATGATTGAAGGCAAAATTAGTCTCGATCGGCGATCAGGGTTTCGAGCGGGCGAGGATGGAGAAGCTCCTCAGGTCTACGTCTCTCCCCTAGGGGTGCTTGGCCGAGCGAAAGCGTTGCACCCGTTTGCCTGTGCTGACCTCGCCGATATAGACCTGCCCCAATGCGTCGATGGCAATGGCATGCGGCCAGCGAAACTCGCCAGCATAGGGTCCGGTGCGACCGAATTGTGACAGCACGGTGCCGCTTTGCCGGTCGGTCAGGCGCACCTCGCTGTTGCTCCCGTCAACGATGAGCATCAATCGCGGGTCGAGCGGCCAGAATGCCGCGTCCCAGACACTGCCGACGCTGCCGCTCCTACCGCCGGTGCCGCCGCCAGTTTCGGGACGCTGGACAATATCGGCGAGCCAGCGACCGTCGCTGGTGAAGCTCTGTATGCGGTTATTGGGCCGGTCGCCGATATACACAGTGCCATCGGCGGAAAGGGCGATGCCGTGCGGTTGTATCAACTGGCTTTTGCGGTCGGTGACCGGGCCATCGACGGGTCTGCGGCCATAGGCGCCCCAATGGCGCTTATAGGCGCCGCTTGCCGCGTCGAACACGATGACCCGGCGGTTGGAATAGCCGTCAGCCACGAATAGTTCGTTGCGGCTGCCATTGATCGCCAGGCCAGAGGCACGACCGAGCTGCGATATGTCGTTGCTGCCTTTGCCGGGGCCGGACGAACCAATACGCAGCAGAAAGCGACCATCTGAGCTGTACTTCACGATAAAGCCGTCATCATCACCATTGCCGCTGATCCAGACACTACCGTCGCGCGGATCGATGGCAATGCTGTGTTCACGGTGCGGCCATCGGTCGCCGCGAACGCCGCCATTCCAGCTGCCGACGACAGTGCCGTTTTGGTCAAAAATCACCAATGGTGGTGCGGCAACGGCACCGGTGACCAGTTCATCGTCGCTGATTGAAGCGGGGCGATTAAGCACCCAGATACGGCTCTGCGCGTCCACCGTGACGCCGGTAACCTGTCCCAAAATCCAATTGTCCGGCAGCGGCTTTGGCCAACCTGTATCGACTTCGAAAGCCACAGCGGCAGGTGTTTGCGACACTGCTTGCAGCGATGCGCCAGGCAAGGCCACGAGAAGCAGGCACGACAGAAAGACGCGAGTACGCAAATACCAACTTTCAAATTTGGCTAGACCAGTTTTCTAATGTTGGTATGACATGTAGTCAAGCAGACGATGGAGAGCGGAGTGAAACGACGGGCGTTTTTGGGGATGACGGCAATGGCCGGGTTCGGATGGCCGCTTTCTGCGCAGATCGGGCCGGCGATGCGCGACAGAAAAGGCCTGCTGCGTTTTGTCGACGACAAGCGGTTGGTCGATTTTCGCTCCAGCATAAGCCGACCGATAAAGCTGGCGTTGGCCGAAATCCTCGTTGTGGGAACACGCAAGCACCAGTTCGTGCGCGTCCGTTCCACTGATGGCGACGAAGGCGTTATCAAGGCAAACAGCCGGATGGAAGAGGTGACCAGCCTGTTCCACCAGATTGCGGTTCCCGCCTTCGGCAACGTCGATTTGCGCGATCTCGAAACGATCATTCCGGCGGTATACAAAGCACAGTATAAATTTGCAGGCCTCGCTTTCTGGACTGCCATCGGACATCTCGAGCTTGCGGTCTGGGATATGCTCGGCAAGGCGGCGGGCAAGCGCTGCGTCGATTTCATGGGGCCGGTGTTGCGCGAGGAAATCCCAATCTATGTATCGAGCCTCGACCGCAATTCAACGCCGGACAAGGAAATCGAAGCAATCCGCAAGGCAGTGGCCGAAACTGGCGCAACGGGCTGCAAGATCAAGGCTGGCGGCCGTCTTAGCCGCAATGTCGATGCCTATCCGGGCCGCACAGAGGCGCTGATTCCTGCCGTGCGCAAGGCCTTCGGCGACGATTTCACCATATATGTCGATGCCAACGGCTCTTATGACGCACCCGCCGCCATCGAATTGTGCCGGATGCTCGAAGATCATGGCGTCGATATGCTCGAGGAGCCTTGCCCACATGAGGATGTGGAAATGACGCGTCAGGTTGTCGAGCGCACAAAGCTGAAAATTGCGGGTGGCGAGCAAGACGGGTCGATGGAACGGTGGCGCTGGTATATCGAGAACAAGGCGCTCGACGTGCTTCAGCCAGACTTCATGTATAATGGCGGAATGCTGCGCACGTTGTTTGTGCAGCGGATGGCGGAGAAAGCCGGCGTTCCGGTCGCGCCGCATTATCCGCGCAACGGCGTCGAGACGGTCGAGCTGCTCCACTTCGCCGGGCAGGCAAGTAATCTATATGGGCTTCAAGAATACCGGATGAAGCCGCGCGTCCTCGATTTCGATCATAGCCCCGTCATCGTCCCAAAGGATGGCAAGCTCAAGCTACCCGACGGCCCAGGCTTCGGCGCAACGTTCGATCCGAAATTATGGGACAAGGCAGTCCGGCTTTAGGCCTCAGGACTTCAGCGTGTCGGCGAAGGTTTCCGGTGCGCTATCCGCGACCGGCCGCAAGGTCGCGCCATTGATTTTCACATCGTCAAAGATCATTCCAACGGCATTTCGGCTACGAAGCGGAGTTTTCGCCTGTTCGATTACGCTGTTCGACACCCGGACACGCGTCAAGGGTGCAGCTTGTGCGCCTAACATGCTGAGCCCGACCAAAGCCTCGCGGCAACGCAGGCGGTCGATTTGCACATTGTCGAACTTTGTCGGATAATCGCCGCCGCGATAGCCATGATAGTCGGTGGTGAAACTGATCGCGGCCTGCGCCTTGCCGATTTCGATATCGCGCACGAAGATATCGGTAATCGCACCGCCGCGGTCCATGTTCGATTTGAAATAGACGCCGTGGATGACGTCGTTCATTTTGTAGCGTTCGACATAAACCTCGCTGACGCCGCCCGACATTTCGCTACCGATCGAAAAGCCGCCGCCCGCCGTGCCGCGATATTCGCAGTCGCGAACGACGACGCGCGATGACGGCCTGCCCACGCGCCAGCCATCCTGATCGCGCCCGGCCTTGATCGCCACTCCATCGTCGCCGACGTCAAAGACGCATTGCTCGATCAGGACGTTGGTCGAGCTGTCTGGGTCGACGCCGTCGCTGTTGAGATGATCGCTTTTGAGGCTGATATTGCGGACGGTGACGTGATCGCAATAGACCGGGTGGATCATCCAGAAGGTTGAATCGATGAAACGCGGGCCATCGATCAGGATGCGCGCGCAGGACAGGAACTGGACGAAGCCGGGGCGCAAATAATGGCCTTCGCCGAAAACCCGACGTTCGACGGGCACACCCTCAGCGCCCATTTTACGCAAGAGCTGCTGCGAGTCCCGCTGCCTGGGCCGCCATTGAAAAAAGCCTTCAAAGCCTTGACCGTCAATCGTCCCTTCACCGGTGATCGCGATGTCAGTTACACCCCGCGCATAAATAAGCGGCGAGTAGTTCCAGCATTCGGTCCCCTCCCACCGGGTGAGTACAAGCGGGAGATAATGTTTGGGGTCACGACTGAACTTCAGCACCGCGTCCTTTTCAAGATGGAGGCGGATGCGGCTCTGGAAATGGATCGGACCATTGCTTAGCCACTCGCCCGGCGGAATCGTAATTGTTCCGCCTGCCGCGCCAAGCTGCGTCATCGCCGCAAGGATGGCAGGCCGAATATTGGCTGTATCCGGCGAAAGGCGGACGGCCGCAGTCCCAACACGCGGGCGCTGAATCGACCTGGCAATCGCATTGGCCTTGACCCATGGGTCAGGCGCAACGGTCGGCAGCGAGGCGCAGCCGCCAAGTGCTGCGGTCCCCACCAAGAACAGTCGCCGGTCGATCACTGGCCCGCCTTGGCGCGGTAATAAGCGCGCAGCACGTCAAACGCCGCCTTTCGCACGCCCGTCTCGCTGATCAGGCCCTTGCGGTTCCAATATTGCTGATATTTGCCATGCCAGCGGCGCGGCGAGCGAAAATCCTTGAGCAGCCAGGGTGAAAGGCCAACACAGCCGTCGGTGCGATCGACGATCTTCAACGTCTCTTCATAGAGCCACGCCTGATAATCCTCGGTCCACAATTTTTCGCGCGGGCCCCGATTGCCCGCGAGTGCATCGGCACCGAATTCCGAAAACATGACCGGTTTGTCGAAAGGCGTCGAGAAGTTGACCTGCGTTAACTGGTCGGGCGTGCGCTTCGAATACCACGCCTCATATTGGTTGATCGCCAGTACATCGAGGTCATTCGCCAACTCATCCGTGACCGAGAAATTGCTCTGACCGTCTTGCGCGCCGCCGACATCGACATTCTTGTTAAGCGCTGCGGTGATCAGCCGAGTGGGGTCGAGCGCGCGTGCATCGGCAATCAGAGTGCGCAGGAAGACGGTGCGCGCATCCTCCTGCGGAGTTTCGTTCGCCACCGACCACAGCCCGATCGAACAGCGGTTGCGGTCGCGGCGGATCATGTCTTCCTGCATCGAGCGCGCCAACGCCAGGGTGTGCGCGCTGTCGTAGCGGATATGCTCCCAATAGACCGGAACCTCTGCCCAGACGATCAGGCCCATTTCGTCGGCAAGGCGCAGCGTAACCTCACTGTGCGGATAATGCGCAAGCCGCACGAAGTTGCAACCGAGGTCCTTTGCCTCCTGCAACAGGCGGCGCGCATCCGCCTCGGTCATGCGGCGGGTGCCAACCGGGCCGATGGGTTCCTCGTGCAGGCTGATACCGCGAAGGAAGATTGGCTTGCCGTTGAAAAGCAGTTCGCGGCCCTTGGTGGCGATAGTGCGCAGTCCGATGCGGTCCGTCACTTCGCCACCCGCCGCTTCAATGCGGACGTCGTGCAGCATGGGGCTTTCGGGCGACCAGAGTGCAAGACGATTTTTCGCCGTTAGCCGCAGCTTGCCTTGTGCGTCCGTCGTGCCGCGAAGCTTCGTTTGGCCAATGCTGAAATTCACGGGTATGTTTGCGGCACCCGGTCCTTCAAGGCTGATGTCGGCGACGATTTTGCCGTTCTCCAATCGAACGAACCAGTCGGCGATGTGGGTCTTTGGCAACTCGACCAGCCAAACCGAGCGCGTAACGCCGCCATAATTCTGCCAGTCGGTATAGTCGGTCGGCACCGCCTCGGGATGGTGGCGGCTGTCGGCGCAGATCGTGATGGCGTTTTCGCCTGGCGTTATGCGGTCGGTCACATCGACCGCAAAGGGTGTGAAACCGCCCTCATGCTCGCCGATCTTTTCGGCATTCAGCCAGATGGTCGCATGATAATTGATCGCCTCGAACGCCAGCATTTGGCGCGTGCTCGGTTCGGGCGCGGCGATGAAAGTGCGACGGAAATAGACCGGACCGTCATACCACAGCAATTCGGGCGCATGGCTGTTCCAGTCGCGCGGCAGGTCGATGACCGGGCTTTCCTGCCAGTCATATTCGACCAGCGGTCCGGTGTCTGGCGGGCGGAAATTCTTCCAGAAGGTCCGTCGGTCATTATTGCCGCGCTTGCCGGCGTCGAAAGGATCGAGAATGTAACGCCACGGCCCATCGAGGTTTTGTTTGCGCCGTGCAGGGAGGTGCAGCAACGGGCGCGCCTGCTTCGCCGGTTCAACCTTCCACTGCGCCTGAGCGGGGATGCTGATGGCGATCGCACCAAGCGCGCAGCCCTTGAACAGTTCGCGGCGGGTCGGCTTCATGGAAACGCCTTCAGATACATTGCCAGAAACCGCGCCGCGAACAAATTGCCAAGGTCGCGTTGAATGATAGAACCGCCCTTGATCCGCCGCTCAATCACCTGCCCGCGCAGATTGGGATCGGGGTGATCGGCGAGATAGCGGTTTGCGATGAGCCAGCGGGCAGCGGCATGGATTTGCGGCTCGAATTCGGTATGGCCTTCCGACAAGAGGCCAAGCCACATTATGCCCGCAAAAGCGGTCGCGGACCCGGTCGGCGACGTCGTCCCGCTCTTGCCACTGACATTCTGGACATAGTCAAAACTGCCGTCTGGCTTCATCATCTTCACATTGGCGCGCGCCGTGGTGAGGGCGCTATCGAGATAACGGCGGTCCTTCGTCTGCCAATATTGGCGCAGCATCGCCTCGGCATTCCAGCTGTTGAAGCGCGGATGTACGGTACCAGTGTTGGGATTGTTCGGCTCGAACTCCATCCACAGACCGCCTGCATCCTGCCGCTGCATTGTGGCGAGCGCGAGGCTGTCATGCGCATTGCACAGGCTCTTGCGCTTCTTATGCAGGCAAGCATCGAGGAACGGCGACCCTTCGATATTGGGCCGCGCAACCTGAGTCAGGCTGGCCTTTGCTACATCATGGTGAGGCGACTTGTCAGTCCAGATCGTGCCGGTTTCCGGATCGAGAATGTTGTAATATAGCTCTTCGTCCGGAACTTTAGTGTTTTCCGCCAGCCATAAAATCGCCCGCGAAGCAACATCGGCATAACGCTGGTCGCCAGTCACGCGGCTCAGGTGAAATAATCCGGGGGTGCCATTCCCGACCGTAGTGAAATTGATGAGCGGCCCCAACCGGTCGCCATGCGCGGCGTTGATCATGCCCTTGAACGGGCCATCCTTGATTTCCAGCCCGATCCAGTAATCGCCGGCTTGGCGCGCACGTTGCAGATATCTGGCATCACCTGTTACCTCATGCGCCCACAACAACCCTTCGATGGCTTGTCCGGTGTGCCAGGCGACTTCGTATTCGCGCCATTTGCCGCTTTGCCAGTCATAGTCACCACGCGCACGGCCTTGCGCATCGAGTAAAACGGTATCGATAGCATTTGCGGTTTCGACAAGAGCCGCGCGCACTTCATTCGCCGGAACAGGTTGCGCTGCGAGCGGCACAGATAGCAGAGCGACGACACAGGCCAGCAGCGCCCTCACATCGCCGCTCCCGGCACCCAGGGCACGAATTCATTATCGCCGATATCGTTGATTTCAGACGTGGTTTGCTTCCCGCTGGCGACTGAAAGCATCAGCGCGAAAATCTCTGCGCCCAGCTCATCCAGTGTTGCCCCGCCGCTGATTATTCGCCCGCAGTCGATATCGATATCATCGGCCATGCGCACGGCAAGGTCGCTGTTCGATGCCAGTTTGATCGTCGGTGCGGGCTTTGATCCGAACACCGATCCGCGCCCTGTCGTAAAGGCGATCAAGTTTGCTCCGCCAGCAATCTGCCCGGTGGCAGAGCATGGGTCATAGCCCGGCGTGTCCATGAAACTGAGGCCCGGCTTGGCAATCGGCGCGGCATAATCGAGGACATCGACCAGCGGCGAAGTTCCCGCCTTTGCCACCGCGCCCAGCGATTTTTCGATAATCGTCGTGATGCCGCCCGCCATGTTCCCCGGCGACGGGTTATTGTCGAGCGTCACGCCGTCGCGTGCGGCATAGTCTTCCCACCAGTCGAGTTTTTCTATCAGCGCCCGAGCCACGCCAGTATCGATTGCGCGTTCGAGCAGCAGGTTTTCGGCACCGTAAATCTCAGGCGTTTCAGACAGCACGACTTTACCGCCCGCGGCTACCAGCAGGTCGGCCGCGCGCCCAAGCGCCGGGTTGGCGGTCAGCGCCGAATAGCCGTCCGATGCCCCGCACTGGAGGCCCAGCGTAAGGTATGCGGCAGAAGCTTCGCTGCGCTGCACGGCATTAGCTTGCGGCAACATGGCCTCAATCATCGCGATCCCGGCGTCGATTGCTGCGCGAGTGCCGCCTGCATCCTGAATACCCAGAACGGCCAGCCGTTCCGATGGCTCGAGTCCCGCCGACGCCAGCAACGGATCGATCTGGTTGACCTCGCAACCGAGCCCGACAACGAGCACCGCCGCGAAATTGGGATGGCACGCATAGCCGCCGATGGTGCGGCGCAGATTGTCGATCCCGCGCCCGCTCTTCGCCATGCCGCAACCCGACATATGGCTGAACGCGACGACGCCATCGAGGTTTGGATAGGCGGCCAGCCGCTCTGGGGTGAAATGATCGGCAATGCGCCGGGCTACGGTCGCCGAACAGTTTACCGAGGTTAGCACACCCAGATAATTGCGCGTTCCCACCGAGCCATCGGCCCGCTTATAGCCCATGAATGATGCCGGTTGCGGTGCTGGCGCGATGATGCGTGTGCCGATAATCTCGCGATTGGCTTGGCCCGCAAATTCCAGATTATGGCTGTGGACATGGGTACCCGGCGCGATGGAAGCGCTGGCAACGCCGATGGGTTGCCCCAGCTTGATGACAGGCTCACCCGCTATATGCCCGCGCAGCGCAACCTTGTGACCAGCTATGATCGGTTCAGCAGCAACCAGCCCGTTGGTCAGCCGCTCGCCGGCCTGTAAATCGGTCAGCGCGACTGCGACGCTATCGCCCGCTATTGCTTGTGTGAAGCGCAGCGGCGCTGTCATCGCGGCATCACCTCGATGAGAAGGTCGCGCAACCATGCGGCCTTGCCGAGTGCGCCGAAAACGGCTTCGATCTTGAGGCTGTTATTCACCAAGGTCGGCGCATCGTCGTTGGCTGCTGCCTTGAGCTGTGCCGCGAGGGGATCGTTGACATGCGGGCCGGCAAAATGCTGCATCCACGCGGCAACGCCGGTGGCAGCAGCTACCGGGCGGATCCCCCGAGCCTGCAAATCCGCAATCGTCCCTAGCAGCCGTTGCGGCAGCTTTTGCGAGCCATCCATCGCGATCTGCGCCAGCCTGTGTTGCAAGGCGGAATTGGCAAATCGCGCTTCAAGCGCTTCGGCATATTGGACCGGGTCGAGCCCCGGAACATCGGGCAGAGTCCTTGCGGCCTCAATCATTAACGCATCGATCACGGACGATATACGCGGGTCGGCAATCGCCTGATCGACGGTTTCGTGGCCATAATAGAGGCCAAGATAGGCAATGGTCGAATGGCTGCCATTGAGCATCCGCAATTTGGCGAGTTCGAAGGGTCGGACATCGGCAACCATCTGTGCGCCGACATCCTCAAACGGCGGGCGCGGTCCGGCAAAATCATCCTCGATTACCCACTGGCTGAACGGTTCGGCCTTGACCATGCCAAGGTCTGCCATGCCTAAACGTGCTTCGAGCTTTGCCAGGTCATCGGCGGTCGTGGCAGGCACGATGCGGTCGACCATTGTTGCCGGGAAGGAGACGTTCGCCGCGATCCAGCCCGCAACGGTTGGCGCAGCGTGGCTGATGAAAGCGGTTAAGACTCGTCGCAACACTGCCCCATTGTGCGGCAAATTGTCGCAACTCATCAGCGTGATCGGCCCGCCGTCGGTTTCGGCACGCCGAGCGATCCCCGCGCACAGATAACCGATGGCGCTTCGCGGCGTTTGAAGTTGCGCTAGATCGTGGACGATGTCCGCATGTTCCCAATTGATCTGGCCCGTAGCCGGATCGTGGCAATAGCCCTTCTCGGTGATTGTCAGCGTCACGATATGCGTTGTCGGCGCGGCAATGACATCGATGACCGCTTGAGGGTTTTCAGGGGCAACCAGCACGTCGGCGATCGAGCCGATAACGCGACGCCGCTCGTCCGCCCCCTCACGCTCGACCAGGACATATAGGTCGTCTTGCGGGATTAGCTGGTCGCGCACTCCCGCAGAGCGCAGCGAGACGCCCAGTATCCGCCAGTCGCCAGCGCTATGCGCCAGCAAGTCATCGACATACACCGCCTGATGCGCGCGGTGAAATGCACCGATGCCCAGATGGACGATGCCAATCCCTACGGACGCTGGTTCGTAGCCCGGTCGCACGACATCGGTTGGTAGTCTGTCGAGCGTGGCGGCTGACAGCCTCAAAGTCTGTAAGCCTTCTTCGCCAGATGATAGGCCAAATCGACCGCGAGCTCCGCTGCCTCGTCCTCGGGGAGGCGGTGGTCGGCGACCAGTTCGGCGAGGAAGCTGCAATCCATGCGACGCGCCACATCGTGCCGCGCGGGGATGGAGAGAAACGCCCTTGTGTCGTCGTTGAAACCGACAGTATTGTAGAAACCAGCGGTCTCGGTCGTCATCTGCCGGAACCGGCGCATCCCTTCGGGGCTGTCGTGGAACCACCAGGCAGGGCCGAGCTTGAGGCAAGGATAATGCCCCGCCAGTGGTGCGAGTTCGCGGGCATAGACGCTTTCGTCGAGCGTGAAGACGATGATGGTCAACGCCGCCTCGTTGCCGACAACATCCAGCATTGGCTTCAGCGCGCGGACATAATCGGTGCGGGTCGGGATATCCGCGCCCTTGTCGCGGCCATAGGTTTCAAAAAGACGCTGATTATGATTGCGGAACGATCCCGGATGGATCTGCATGACTAGGCCGTCATTAAGACTCATCTTCGCCATTTCGGTGAGCATCTGGCCACGGAACAGCTCAGCTTCGGCAGCATTTGCCTGGCCGCTGACTACCGTAGCAAACAGCGCTTCGGCTTCGCCAATGGACAGATTGGCAGTGATCGCTGTAACATGGCCGTGGTCGGTAGATGTTGCGCCATGTTCTGCGAAATAGGCGCGGCGGTTGCGGTGCGCGGCCAGATAGCCCTGCCAGCTATGCGTGTCCTCGCCGGTTAGATCGCCCAACGCCGCAAGGTTATTGGCAAAGCCTTCGAACTCGGGGTCGATAACGCCATCCGGACGGTAAGCAGTCACGACGCGGCCGGCCCATTCGCCGCTTGCATTGGCCGCCATCACTTTCTTGTGATGCTCCAGCCCGTCGAGCGCGCCTTCAGTCGTGGCGATCACCTCGATATTGAAACGATCGAACAAGGCGCGCGGACGAAAGGCATCGCTCTTCAGCGCGGCATCGATTGCGTCATAATATTCGTCGGCTTTGTCGGGCCCGAACGGAAGCTTAAGCCCGAATACCGCGCTGAACACCCAGTCGAGCCACATCCGCGATGGCGTGCCTCTGAACAGATAATAATGATCGGCAAAAATGCGCCAGACATCGCGCGGGTCTGCGTCGGCACGGCTGCCGTCCACGCGCGGGATGCCGAGCGCATCCAGGCTCATACCCTGCGAATAAAGCATCCGGTAGACATAATGGTCAGGCTCCACAAACAGCGCCGCGGGGTTTGCAAAACTAGCATTGTTTGCGAACCATGCCGGGTCGGTATGGCCATGCGGGCTGATGATCGGTAGCGCTTTGACCTCGTCATACAGGCGGCGCGCAATAATACGGACAGTGTCGTTTGCCGGGAATAATCGGTCAGGATTCAGGGCAAATTTAGGGTTCACGAAAACTCACTTTCGGACAGAAATCGGTCGTTTAAAGCTGGCTTTTCCGGTTGAAACGCGATCGTTGTGCCGCCATTTTTGCCTTGGCTTCTTCAATCGCCTCAACCTCGGTTGCATCAAGCAGATAATCGAGAACCCGGCTCAGATGCCCGCGCATCGCCGCGCGCGCGGAGTTAGGATCGCGCGATTTCAGCGCCTCGACAATTGCCGCGTGCTCGTCAACGACTGGAACGTAACCTTTTTTTCGCGTTTTTTCAAAGGTGCGCACACATTGCGGCGACCGGTTCCGTATCGTCCAGAGCTGCTCGACCGATGCTACCATCGCGCTGTTACGGGTAATATTGGCAATCAATTCGTGAAACTTCCGGTCGACCAGCTCGCCAGCCCCGGCGCTTTTGCCGTTAGCTTTGTTCATTTCGTCGAGCAGTGTTTCCAGCTCGGCGACCTCCTCGTCCGTGATCTGTGTGGCGGCGAGCGCGGCGACTTCGCCCTCGATCAAAAGCCTCGCCTCGGTCAGCTCGAACGCCCCGATGTCCATCTTTACCGACGCGGCCTTTGGCGTCGTGCTGATGACGTAGACCCCGGAACCGATCCGGACCTCGACCAAGCCGTCGATTTCAAGCGCAATGATCGCTTCGCGCACCGTCGGACGGCTTACCGAATAGGTTTGCGCCAATTCGCGTTCTGCTGGCAGGCGGTCGCCCGGCTTGTAGCTGCCCGCGGCAATCGCCTGCGCGATGCGCTCCGCCACCATCTGGTAAAGCCGTGCCGTCTTGGGTGCTTGCGCCATATTCCTGATTTTTCCGTTTGGACGTTGCCTCCGCGTTACCACGCACATATGCCAGCGTCAAATAAATTGGTAAGGACAGTTTGATATACTTGACAGGCCAATTTCGGGGATGCACTAGCTCAACCAAAGCGCCGAGCAATGTGTCGGGGAGGAAATTTATGCGGATTAGCAACGCTCGCGTCATTACCACTTGCCCCGGCAGGAATTTTGTGACGCTGAAAATTGAGGTCGAAGGTGGCCTGACAGGCATCGGTGATGCAACGCTTAACGGTCGTGAGTTGGCGGTGGTCAGCTATTTGGAAGACCATGTTTGCCCGGCTTTGATTGGTAAGGACGCTCGGCGCATCGAGGATATCTGGCAATTTCTGTATCGCGGGGCTTATTGGCGACGCGGACCGGTAACGATGCGGGCGATTGCTGCGGTCGACGTCGCGTTGTGGGATATCAAGGCGAAAGCGGCGAACATGCCGCTTTACGACATGCTCGGTGGCAAAAGCCGCGACCGGGTCATGGTCTATGGTCATGCCAATGGCGGCGATATTGACGAGACCGTTGCCGCCGTGGGAAAATATATTGAACTCGGCTATAAGGCGATTCGTGCTCAGACCGGCATCCCGGGCGTCAAAGGCGCTTATGGGGTCGGGCGCGGCGATCTCTATTACGAGCCGGCCGATGCGGCGCTGCCAACCGAGACATTGTGGAACACGACGGCCTATCTGGACTATGCGCCAAAACTTTTTGCGGCGTTGCGCGACACGTTTGGCTTCGACTCTCATTTGCTGCACGATGTCCATCACCGGCTGACACCGATCGAGGCGGGCAGGCTTGGCAAATCGCTCGAGCCGCATCGACTGTTCTGGATGGAGGATGCTACGCCTGCCGAAAATCAGGAGGCATTCAAGCTGATCCGCCAGCATACCGTGACGCCGCTGGCCGTCGGCGAGATTTTCAACACCATCTGGGATTGCAAGGACCTGATCCAGAACCAGCTAATCGACTATATCCGCGCAACCATCGTCGGCGCGGGCGGGATAACGCACCTGCGCCGGATTGCCGATTTTGCCAGCCTGTATCAGGTGCGCACCGGCTGCCACGGCGCGACCGACCTGTCGCCCGTCACCATGGGCACAGCGCTTCACTTCGATAGCTGGGTGCCCAATTTCGGTATCCAGGAATATATGCGCCACACCGCCGAAACCGATGCGGTTTTCCCGCATAATTACCGTTTCGAGGACGGCTTTATGCTGGTTGGCGAGACGCCCGGCCACGGGGTTACCGTCGACGAGGATCTCGCCGCCAAATATCCCTATCGGCCAGCACAGCTCCCCGTTGCCCGGCTTGAGGACGGCACGATGTGGAACTGGTAAGGCCGATGACGCAAATCGTCTGTTTTGGCGAGTGCATGGTCGAACTGAGCCGCACCTTGCTGGGCGGTCAAAGCTGGCATCTTGGCTATGCCGGGGACAGCTATAATGTCGCGGTCTATCTGGCGCGGCTGGGCCAGAACGTCACCTATATGACCGCGCTTGGTGACGACGAGTTCAGCAGCGAAATGCGCGCTGAATGGGCCAGGGAAAATGTCGGGGCGGATCTGACGCTGACTCACAAAGACCGGATTGTGGGCTTGTACGCGATTCGCGTCGACGATCAGGGCGAGCGGAGCTTTACCTATTGGCGCGGAGAATCAGCGGCGCGCGCGTTTTTCGAATGCAGTGGGGCAGGCACGGCTTTGGCGCAGGCGTCAAAGGCACGGTTACTCTATGTCTCGGGCATAACGTTGTCGCTATTCACAGAAGGAGAGCGCGCGAGGATCTATCGTCTTGCCGAAGATGTCCGCCATGCGGGCGGTTGGGTGGCTTTCGATACCAATTTTCGGCCGAAAGGATGGTCCGACGCCATGACCGCGCGGCGCGCCATCGAAGGATTTGGCAGGCTCGCCAACATCGCGCTGCCGACGCTCGAAGACGATGTGGCGCTGTTCGGTGACCAATCCGCTGAAGCCTGCGCGGCAAGGTGGCTGCGGCTCGGCGTGACCGAGGTCGCAGTCAAAATGGGCGGCGATGGATGCCATGTGGCGACTAGGGATGAGCAGCGCCGAATTGCCGGACAGGCTGTCCCGAATGTCCGCGATACAACCGGCGCGGGTGACAGCTTCAATGCAGGCTATCTGGCTGCTCGGCTAGCGGGACATAATCCAACGGTAGCTGCAGAAACTGGCAATAAACTGGCGGCGGTCGTGGTCCAGCATCCAGGAGCCATCCTTCCCCGCGCTGTCATGCCAGGCCGAATCATGCCCGCTGCTAGCGTTGGCCAAGCGGAATGATCCGTCCGCAAAATAACGCCTACCGCTCGGCGCAAGACATATCGGGCATTTGGCGTATTTGCTTCGATGCGGAAGATGCAGGGGAAGCAAACGGCTGGACGCATGGGATACGCGACGCCGACAGCCACGCCATAGCCGTGCCGGGAAGCTGGAATGAGCAACTCGCCGAAGCCGGGTTCATGAATTATGTTGGCGCGGCGTGGCTTGAAACCGAATTCTTCGTGCCATTTGCGGCTGACACACACGCATATATATTGCGTTTTGGATCTGCCGATTATTTCGCCGATGTCTGGGTGAATGGCATGTTCGCCGGTTCCAGCGGGGCGGCAATGTTGCCGTTCGAAATCGCGATTGACAATTTGATCGAGCGGGGGGCCATGGCGCAGCTCGTGGTCCGGGTCAGCAATATGCTTCCCGTGGACGGCCCGACACAAGGCATCACGAAGCAAACCTATGCCGACGAACGTCGTCCGCGCGACGAATATCTGCCCGCCGTCCGGTTCGACTTTTTCCCCTTTGGCGGAATCCACCGTCCGGTGCATCTGGTCAGCCGCCCGAGAACCGGCATTGAAGGCTATCACGCCGCCATGTCGATGACCGGCGTCGCATTGACCGTGGAGAGCGCGCACGGAGGCAGAGTTACCGCCCGGCTGTCCGGTCACGGCACAGACACCGCTCAATCTGCCGAATTGTCCAGAGGCACTGCCAAACTTGATCTGCGCCCACAACAACCGAAGCATTGGTCCCCGGAAAGCCCGGCTTTGTATGATTTAACGATCGACTTGCTGGACGATCAGGGCGGCGTCATTGACCATGTGCAGCAGAAAATCGGCCTGCGCGAAATCCGTGTCGATGGGACGTCGCTGTTACTCAACGATGAGCCAATCGAACTGCGCGGTTTCGGCAAGCATGAGGATAGTCCGCTTCACGGTCGAGGCCTGAACCTGCCGCAACTGGTCAAGGATTTTGCGCTGCTCAAATGGATCGGCGCGAACAGCGTGCGGACATCGCATTACCCCTATGCCGAGGAATTTCTCGATATGGCGGATGCGATGGGCATCCTTGTCATCGACGAGGTGTTCTCGATCAATCTCGATTTCCGGCTGGTTAATGATGCGGTGCTGGAAAACCACAAGCAAGCTGTGAGCGAGCTGATCGCGCGCGATAACAACCGCACCTGCGTGATTGCATGGTCGCTGTCGAACGAACCCGGCTATCTGGCCGAACCCGAGTATCGCGAATGCTCCGGAGCCTATTGGAAATCATTGTTCGCCCACGCCCGCTCGCTCGACCCATCGCGACCGATGACTCACGCCAATGTCGGCTATGCGGGCAATGACGACCCGGCGTTCAAAGAGGCGGACATTGTCACGATCAACCGCTATCATGGCTGGTACACAGAACCTGGCCAGCTCGAGTATGCACGCGCTGCGCTGGAGGCCGACTTTGGCGCACTAGCCGTTCACGGCAAGCCCATCTTCATCGCCGAATTCGGCGCCGACGCGTTGGCGGGGCAGCATGCGACCTATGATCAGCTCTTCACCGAGGAATATCAGGCGCGCTTCATCGAAACCTATTGGGAGGCCATCACCACGCACCCATCGGTCATTGGCGGGCATGTCTGGAACTTTGCCGATTTTCGCACCGCGCAGCACGGGCGGCGTGTGGTGCATAATCTGAAGGGCGTGTTCACCCGAACCCGCGAACCCAAAATGGCGGCATGGGCCTTGCGCAAGCTGTGGGGCAAGGCGTGAGCGCGCCTGCGCCGATAAAGACCGGTGCAAAGCTTGGTTGGGCGGCGGGTGACTTTGGCTTCAACATCTTCTGGCAGGCGCTGAACCTGCTGATGATGCCCTTTTACACCGATGTGCTTGGCCTCGATTCGCGACTGGCAGGAACGGTGTTCCTTATCGCCAGCCTGTGGGACGGTTTTGCCGACACAATCATCGCTGCCATCGCCGACCGTACCCGAACGCGCTGGGGCAGTTACCGGCCCTATCTGATCTTCGCCTCTCCGGTTCTGGTCGTGTCCTTCATGATCGCTTTCCTGACACCCGATTGGGATCAGGGCGGGTTGTTCCTCTACGCGCTGCTCAGCCAGATTTTCCTGCGCACGGCCTATTCGGTGGTGTCGATTCCCTACAGCTCGCTGTCGGCGAGAATTTCGCAGGATGCCAATGAACGCGCGAGCATGGCGGGGTGGCGGATGTTCTTTGCCTTTTCGGGTGGCGCGGTCGTTACCTTCATGATGCCTCGGCTTGTCGACATGCTCGGCGACCGCGCGGACAATACGACTTATGTCATTGCGGCGGGGCTTGTCGGCGTGATCAGCCTGCCCTTCTTCTGGCTGACCTTTGCCACCACGAGCGAACCCGATCGACTGGCAGAAGCCAATCCGCAGGGCTTCTCGCTCGCCGCGACCGGCGAAGATTTGCGCGCGGCTCTCAACATGGCCCGACACAACGGTCCGTTGATGCGAATTTTCGGCTGTATCATCGTCTCCAGCCTTGCCTTCACGATGACCAACAAATGCCTCGTTTATTATGTCACTTATTATCTGAACCGCCCTGACCTTGTACCCTCGCTGGTGCCGTTTGCGTTGGTGATGAACCTGCTATTCGCGTCGTTTTGGGCGTGGGTGGCGCAGGTAACGAGCAAGCGACGGAGCTGGCTGATTGCCAACGCTGTCAGCGCGGTGGCCTACACCGCGTTCTTCCTGTCGCCATCGCGCGATCCGATGGTTGCCGCGTTCTTCATCGGCGCAATTTCAGCTGCGAATGTGGCTTATCAAGTGCTGTTCTGGGCGATGCTGCCCGATACGGTCGAATATAATGAATGGAAAACCGGGCAGCGCCATGATGCCAAGGTGTTCGGCTTTGCGTCCTTTGCCAAGCAACTTGCGCTGGGCTTGAACGGCGCGTTGCTCGGGCTGATGCTCGCGTGGATCGGCTATGTCCCCAATCAGGTGCAGAGCGAAGCGACCTTGTGGGGGCTGAAGGCAGTGATGGCGCTGATCCCGCTGACCGGCGTAGCGCTGTCGGCAATACTGATCTGGGGATATCCGCTCGATCAGGCGCGGCACCGCTCCTTGGTGGACGATATGACAGGCTAAATGCGCGTCGCAGTTTTCCAGATGCCGGGGTCGTAATCAATGCCCCAGCCATGTCCTGTCGGCAGCGGTAGGTTGCCATCGATCGGCTTCAGCACAGGGCTGTGCACGAAGTCCATCAGATCCTCGCGCGAGCGGTACTCTTGAAAGCCCCACAAATTGGGCGAAACCGCGCACAGATGAAGCATCGGCGCGGTATCGGCTCCGTTACGCGGGAAGTGCGGGTTGTAAAGCAGCCCTGCGTCGCGGCCCATCTTCATGATTTCCAGATTGCGGAAAATGCCGCCGGCATACATCGGGTCGGGCTGAATGACGTCGAGCGCGCGGTTGGCAATCAGCCAGCGCCAGCGTTCGAGGGCGTAATCATTTTCGCCACTCGCGACCTTCAATTTATACCCCCGCTTGCGGATCGCGTGGGCGAGCTGGCTGGTCATCTCGAAATCTTCGAACGGGCAGGGCTCCTCGAATAAAGCAACGCCGTGATCTTCAAGCATCGCCGCAATCTCCAATCCCTTAGGCAGGTCATAAGCACCATTGGCATCGGCATAGATCATCATGCTCTCGCCAAATGCCTTGCGCACGCCACTAATGACCGCCTCGGTCCGCCCCGGTGTCATGTCGCTATTATAGCCCATGCGACGGCCGATCTTGACCTTGACGCATTTTGCTCCCGTTTCGGCAACGCGCTGCACCAGATGCGCAATCTCGGCGTCGGGCGTGGTGTCGCGCTTGTTCGACGACATGTAGATAGGGATGCTAGAATGAAGCACGGGGCCTACCATCTCCGCACAGCGTTTCTGCGCGACCTTGCCGATCAAGTCCCAGATCGCGACCTCCACCTGCCCCAGCGCGCTCCAATAGGGCAGACCCGCATATTCATAGTCCTCGCGCGCGGCGCGGCGGATATGGTCGGCGAGATCGCGCGCATCCTTGCCAACAAAGCGCGGGACGGCGAATTTCTTGAAAAACTCGGTGGTGCCATCGGCTTTGGTCGAACCGCGCACAATGCCTTTGACGCCGTCTTCCGATACAACGCGGATGAGCGGCGTTTTGCAGTCAGCGGTCAGCCATAATTCGACGGAACGGATCATCACCGGGCGATCGACGAAGCGATGGAAATCGACTTGCGGCTTCGGCTTGTCGGGAAAACTTAAATTGCCCTCGGCATCGGCTGTAGCAAAAATACCCTGCGCCGCTGCGGGTCCGGCTAGCGCGGCCAGACCAAACGCCAATATGCTTCTACGCGACGGGTTCATCTTTCGGGGTCCATCCTGTCGATATCAACCGAATCCGGCGTCGCCAGAATCGGGCGTTCATCCCTAGCGGTTTCAGCCTTTACGTCGATGCCCGAAAGCCTTGCGCCTGCAACATTGCCGAGCACGATATGCGCATTTACATTGGTATAGTCGGGTGACCCCGGCACTGGCTTGAAGGTGCGGTTGCCCATTGGTTTTCCGGTCAGCTCCGGCAAATCCTGCGCGCCGGCCACGCGCATCCGGATATTGGTCATCGTCAGGTCGGTCACCGGCGATTTGGGATGGCCCCCAATCATGATATTGCCGCCAGTTGAAATATCGATGCCGTCGAAGGTGAGCCCGTGAACTCTGCCTAGCGGTCTTCGTTGGCTGCCTTGTTCGGCAGGTGTACTGGCGCGGTCATCGACATCGATGAAAATTGGATAATGGCGGGGGTGCCGCCCGCCGGTTGCGATGCGGATATTGTCGAAGCGGATATTTTCGTAAACGCCGCCGTGGATCATGAACATCGCAATACCGTAGCGGGAATTGGTAATGGCGATGTTCGAAAAGAGGCTGTCGCGCATTCCCGATGACGAGCGTGTGCCAAACTTGATCGCGCCGTCATCCGAACTGATGCGGCAGTTGGTTACCTGCAATCGCTCGATCACCCGCTTGCGCATTTTGGGGACGATGCCGTCGTCGCCGACCGAGATCAGGCAGTTCGAAATGCGCACATCGTTCGAATCGATGATCTGCAACCCGTCGGTATTGGGGCTGGTTTCCGGCGCAGTCAGCGTGACGCCGTCGACCACGACATTGTCACAGTCCATTACACCCATCAGGAACATCGGGGTGTCGCGCACGGTGATGTCGCGGATCTTCACGTTGCTACACCCCTGGACAATCAGGCCGAAGCGAATGCGGTCCCGGTCCTCCTTGCCCCAATAGGCCGGACCCGAGCCGTCTATCACGCCGAGGCCGCTGATCGTTACGTTTCGCACGCCTTTGCCGATAATGAACGGACGGTGTTCTCCGCTTTCGTGAATTGCCGGATCGGGCGGGAAGTCAGCGAGATCTGCCGAGGCCTTCAACACCGCGCCGGGTGCAAGATACATTTCCATATTGGAGCGCAAGTTGATCTGGCCAAGATCGAACTGTCCGGCAGGCGCGCGGACCGTTCCGCCATTTCCTGCGCATTCGTTGATCGCGTCCTGGAAGGCCGCAGTGTCAGGCCGATTATCGCCTGCAACTGCTCCAAACGCCGTCACATCGCATGTTGCGGTATTACTCGACGGAAACGTTTGAGAAGTTGGCAAAAGAGCCAAGCCGCCAGCCATTGCAATCCACCTTATGACCATGCCAGCTCCATTTTGTCAGACTGATTTCGAATATCTAATAGACCGCATTTGACAAATTGGCCAGACCATATATAGAAAAGCATGACATTAAAATCTGCACCAAAGCGAAGTGCAGCGATCAACATGGGAGAGAGAGTATGCGGACCATTTCGCGCATCGCCACGGGAATATCGTTAATTGCCTTTGCTGCAGGTTCGGCTTGGGCGCAGGAGCAACCGGCTGCCCAGGAGGAAGCCGACGAAATTATCGTGTCGGGTATCCGCGGGGCGTTGAATGAGGCGGTTGCCATCGAACGGGCGTCAGATACCGTGATTTCTGTCATCACCGCCGATGATGTCGGCCAATTCGCCGATCAGAATGTTGCGGAATCATTGCAACGTATCCCCGGCGTAACGATTCAGCGCGTGGAGGGCGAAGGCCGTACGATCCAGGTGCGCGGCTTGAGCAGCAATTTCAACCAGGTTGTCATCAACGGCGCGCAAGTCGGGTCGTCGGATCCAGACGGCAATCGGTCAGTATCGCTCGATATCATCTCGTCCGATTTGCTCAGCGGTATTCGCGTTGCAAAAACCTTGACCCCCGACACCGATCACGATTCGCTGGGCGCTCAGGTCAATCTTCTCACCCTTTCCGCCTTTGATCGCACCGGCACCACTGCCCGTATCCGCGTCGAAGGCGGGCTTGCAGAATATACCGACCGGCTCAGCTATAAGGTGACCGGAGACTTCACCACCCGGCTTCTCGACGATACGCTGGGCATTGCGCTGGCAGCGACCTATTCAAAGCGTAACATCCAATCGGAAGAGGTCCGGGCACCCGATCCCAACGCCGCAGATGTAACGGCGGCGGGCGCGGTGTCGGTCCGGTCGTTTACGGCGGCACAAGCTGCTGGAACGACGCGGTTTCTGGTGCCCCGCATTGTCGATCAGCGCTTGAAGCGTAACGAGCGCGAGCGCATCGGTGGTACGTTGCAGTTCGACTATCGGCCGGATGAAAACAACCGCTGGTCGCTTGCACTTATTGGCGCACAATTAAAGGATGCCGATACCCGTATCCAGAATGAATGGGAAGTAGGGCAGACGACCATCACGGCGGCGGATACTGGCTCTGCGCGCTACACCACCCGTATCGAGCAGCAGCTTTTCTTTCAGGATAGTACTGACCGGCTATGGGGCGGGAATTTCTTCGGTGAAAATGATCTTGGCGGTCTGACGCTCAGCTATGGGGCGGATTATTCGAAGAACCGCTTTACATTACCCGACGCCTTGCGCGGTCGGTTCGCGACGGGCAACAATGTTCAGGTGAATGTCGATTTCGCCGAAGATGACGCCGTTGTCACAGTGCTCAACCCGACAGTTCCGGCACCGACGGCATTCGCATTCAACCAGATCCTGATCATCGACGAAAGACGCACCGACGAAATATGGTCGGCTTTCGGAAATCTCGAAGCGAAGTTCGATCTTGGCGGCAACGAGGCTTCTATCAAGATTGGCGGCAAATATCGCGACAGGACCAAAGTGATCCGTCGCGGCGAGCTTTCGCAGAACCCGACGAATTCGACCAACCGGCCGGCGACCATTGCTGCGGGCATTCCGCAAAACCTCGGACCGCTTGGCGTCTCGCGCCCGTCGAACGCCAACTTCCCCGGTTATTTTCAGTTTGCCGACCCCGGGGTTGTGCGTCCGGTGCTGGAACAGACTGCGTCCGTCCTCAACCTTCGGGCTACCGGCACCCGCCGCGATTTCGACTTCGGTGAGCAGACTTTGGCCGGCTTTGCCCAAGGGCAGATCGATTTTGGCGACCGCGTCACTCTCATTGGCGGCGTACGGGTCGAGCAGACCGAGTATGTGGCCAGCGGGCTCGTGGTCGAACTGGTCGAGCGTGACGGCGTTGATCTTCCGACGCTTGGCCAGAATGCGCCAACCAGCGTCTCCACGAAACGGACTGACTGGTTCCCCTCTCTGCATTTGCGTGCCGATCTTACCGATCAGCTTGTCGCACGTCTGAGCTACAGCCGGGGACAGGTCCGGCCGACATTCGACGATGCAAAGAATTTCCAGACCATCGAGACGGTGCAGACCACCGTCGCGGGCCAGGTGCGGACAATCGAGCGCTCGCTCGACGGCGGCAATCCGCTGCTCGAGCCCCTCATCGCCGATCAGTTCGACGCAACGCTCGGCTGGTATCCCAGCCCGTCCACCTCGTTGACCGCCGCAGCCTTTTACAAGGCGCTCGACAATCCTTTCATCTCGACTTCGTTTGAGGGCGACGATGTGGCGCTCGCCGGACTTCAGCCACTCGATCCGTTAACCGGCATCGGCTTTTCGGAAGCCGATACCGTCGGCAACGGCGGAAGTGGCAAGCTTTATGGCATCGAACTGGGCGTGAACCATTTCTTCGGCGGAGTGCTTGACGGGTTTTTCTTCACCGGAAATCTGACGCTGATCGAAGGCGAGGCGCGCTCCGAATTTGTGCGGGATAACGAGGCATTGCGGCTCGAAGATCAGGCCAATGTTATCGCCAACCTGTCTGCAGGGTTTGAAAATGAACGCGTCTCGGCGCGGGTGTCGGGCACCTATGTTGGTGACCGGCTTGAAAGCGTCAACGCGACAACCGAAGTCCTCGACGTCATTCGGTCGCCATTGTTGACAATCGACGTCAACCTCCGGTTCAATGTCACCGATGCCGTGCAAATCTACGCCGACGTGGTGAACCTGACTAACGAGATCGATTATCGCTATACCCGCGGTATCGACGGCTTCGGTATCGTGGACCGCACGTCCGATTATGGACGGACCTTTCAAGTCGGCGCGATCGTCAACTTTTGAGCAGGACGGCGATCTCTGAATATAGAGAGCCAGTCGCGCAGATGACCCGGCACCGCTGGGTCATCTGCGCGCTGCTATTTTTTGCGACGACCATCAACTATGTCGATCGGCAAGTCATCGGCATATTGAAACCAACGCTGTCTGCCGAGTTCGGCTGGAGCGAGACAGATTATGCAGATATCGTTTTCTGGTTTCAGGCAGCTTATGCCATTGGCCTACTGACCGCCGGGCGGATCATTGACAAGATCGGTATAAAATGGGGCTACGCCATTGCGGTCGCGGTTTGGAGCTTTTTCGGGATGGCGCATGCGGCGGCTTCCAGCGTTGCGACGTTCGCACTCGCGCGGTTCGGGCTTGGCTTGGGTGAGGCGGGGAATTTCCCGGCGGCGATCAAGGCAACCGCGGATTGGTTTCCCAAAAAGCAACGCGCGCTTGCCACTGGCATCTTCAATTCAGGATCGAATGTGGGCGCGATTATCACCCCGTTGATGGTACCGCCGATTGTACTCGCGTTTGGCTGGCAGGCTGCTTTTCTGATTACCGGCGCGCTGGGGTTCGTCTGGCTGGCGGCGTGGTGGGTCATCTATAAATCGCCCGAGATCAATCCCAAGGTTTCACCGCTCGAACTTGAGTTCATCCGAAGCGATCCGCCCGAGGACGACACCCCCATCAAATGGCGCGAGTTGCTTCGACATCGGCAGACATGGGCGTTCGCTGTCGGCAAATTCCTGACCGACCCGATCTGGTGGTTCTTCCTGTTTTGGCTGCCCGACTTTTTCGGAAAAAATTACGGCCTCGATCTGAAAACCTTCGGCCCACCGCTGATCGCGATCTATCTTTTGGCCGACGTCGGCAGCATTGGCGGCGGCTGGCTGTCCTCGGCGCTCATCAAGCGCGGCTGGAGCGTCAATCGGGGCCGCAAGACTGCGATGCTCGTCTGCGCCTTGTGCGTTCTGCCGGTCAGTCTAGCCATCTATGCCGAAAACCTGTTTATCGCGGTTGCCATTATCGGCCTCGCCGCCGCCGCACATCAGGGCTGGTCGGCCAACCTGTTCACCCTGGCGTCGGACGTGATGCCCCGCCGCGCGGTCGCCTCGGTCGTCGGTATCGGCGGCATGGCTGGCGCGGTCGGCGGAATGCTGATGTCGAAATATGCCGGCTATGTGCTGGAAAATGTCGGTAGCTATACGCCGATATTCCTGACCATCGGATCGATGTATCTGATCGCCCTCATCATCATCCACCTCATGCTGCCAAGGCTGGAGCCAGCGCGCATCGGCGCCTAAAGGTAAGGCGATGATGGAGGATCGCGAACAATTGATGGCGCTGTTCAACGCAGGCGTTGCGGCCGTCAGCGCCGAAGCCTGCCTGCCACAGTATTTGCCCACTGACCGACCCAAGGGCCGTACAGTGCTGATCGCGGTGGGCAAGGCGGCGGGCGCAATGGCGAAGGTCGCGCTCGATAGGCTGCACGTCGACGCCGCCCTTATCGTTACCCGCGCTGGCCATATGCCGCCCGGCTGGCAGACGCCTGATTTCGTTCGCGTCATAGAGGCAGGCCATCCGTCGCCCGACGCGGCCAGTCTGGCGGCAGGAAGCGCCGCGCTTGAACTTGTGCAGTCGCTTGGGGTGGACGACCGATTGATCGCTTTGGTCTCGGGGGGAGGCTCGGCGCTGATGGCGGCACCGGCTGAAGGGGTTGCCTTCACCGAAAAGCAAGCTGTCACCTGCGCGTTGCTCGCGTCCGGTGCGCCGATCTCGGATATAAACCGTGTCCGCACCGCATTGTCACGCGTGAAAGGCGGACGATTGGCCGCGGCGGCGTATCCTGCTGAGGTCTTGACCTATATCATTTCGGACATTCCGGGCGACGATCCTGCACTGGTAGCCTCCGGCCCGACCGTCGCGTCGGTAAGCGGCAGACCACCGCTCGACATTTTGCGTCAATACGGCGTTGGATTTTCGGAGCAGCTAGCGCAAATCCTGACCACGTCGACGCCGTGGACGCCGGTGCCGGTCCAGGCGGTCATTTGCGCACGTGCTGCCGATGCGCTGGCGGCAATGGCCGCCGAGGCAACGAAATTGGGTTACGAACCGGTGATACTGGGCGACGCCATCGAAGGCGATGCACAATTGTTAGCGCGGCATCATGCCAGCCTTGCTTTCGCGGCAAAAAAACGCGGCGGTCGGGTCGCGTTGATATCCGGCGGCGAGACGACGGTTACGGTTCACAATCGCAACGGTTGCGGCGGACGCAACCTAACCTACGCGCTGGCTTTGGCCGTCGCGCTCGATGGAGAACCGGGCATTATTGCGATGGCCGCGGACAGCGACGGCATTGATGGTAATAGCGACGCAGCAGGGGCGTTGATACTTGCCGATGCTATGAATGACATGCGTGCTAAAGGTCAGCATCCCGAGACGTTGTTGGCTCGGAACGACAGCGATATCGCATTCCGTTGCAGCGACCGTCTGATCGTTACTGGTCCCACGCGCACAAATGTCAATGATTTGCGTGTGATATTAATCAGTTAGTGCCTTGAGCGATTATTCTACGGTCTTTCCGCGAGGGGGTAGATGTGATCCCGCCACGCAGTCTCGCATTGGTACAGCACGTTTGAGGTGCTTCCCATACTTAACGCAATCTTAGCTTCGCCATCGTAAGCCAGAACATGGACCAAACATCTGACCTAATCGGGAAAATTTTCCGGATCGGGCCAGTCTTGAAACTCAAGATCAAGGTATTGAGCTGTGCGTCCACAAAGCCATTCGAACATCGCGCCTGCCCACGGTTACTTCGATATCTCCACGCGATTTGACCGATTAGTCGGTCGCAGGCGCCTTCCAGCTTCGAATTCGCTTCCGTTGCCGGTCTATCGGGAATTTGTCGACATGCTATACAGTATGTGGCTTCCCGTTTTAGGGTTGGGGACGGTATTTGTCGGCGCATGCATCCTTGCTGCGTTCCACTTGGGTGCACCAGCCTACGCAGCGCTTGGTGTCATCGGCGCACTTACAACGATCGTGCGAATTGCAGCCATGAAACGCTATGAACTCTGTTCGCCGGTCAACGACCTGAATCGGCTGAGGCAGTGGGAACGCCGATATGCGATAGGTAACTACGCATCCGCAGGGCTTCTTGCCCTGCTAAATATTATGGCGCTGACCGCACATTCTCCGGTACTCCATCTCATTACGGTAAGCCTTGTTTTCAGCTTCGGTGCAGGCGTGGTATCGCGGATATCGGTTCGCCCGCAGATTTGCGTCATCAGTCTCCTGCTTGCAACAGTCCCAACAGTTATGGCGCTCGGTTTCCACGCATTCAGCACGCATTCCAGTGCGTTCCACAGGGAAATGTTCTTGATTGAAGCCTTGCTGGTGGCGATGATCACGGCGCTCAGCCTTCAAACGGTCATGCATCTTTACCATTCGGCGGTCGAACATCACACGGCCAGGCATGATCTGGCGCAGTTGGCGCAATACGATCCCCTGACCGGCCTCGCCAATCGGCTTTTGTTGCGCGAACGCTTTCAGGCAACCATGGCCAATGCGACCCGGAAAGAGCGCCAGCTTGCCATACATTTCCTGGACCTTGACGGCTTCAAAGCGATTAACGACCGTTATGGCCATCCGGCGGGTGATGCGTTGTTGGAACAGGTTGCACACAGGCTGGAGTCGATTGTGCGAGCGGGAGATACGGTCGCAAGGTTGGGAGGCGATGAATTTGTAATGGTACAGTGCGGTCTTGTGCACGAAGATGAGGCAAAGATGCTGGCTCACCGGATTATCCGGAAGCTGAGCCTCCCTTATGATATTGGAGGTAGCGCAATGCACGTTTCGGTAAGCGTAGGCATTGCCACCGCTCCCCAGCAGGGCATCGAACTGGAGCACTTGCTGGCATGCGCCGACTCAGCGCTTTATCGCGCGAAGGCTGGTGGGAAAGGACGGGCCGTATTCTGCGACGCTGATGCTGTTGCAAGCATGACCGTCCCGATTTAGGCAAGTATACCAGCCTATCCTGCACTCTGAGCCTCAAACCCGCATTCGGTATCTGTTTTATCGTTGCGGGCAAAACTATGAGCTACTGACCTAGCGGTTACGATTAAGCGCTTCCAGCGGCTGCCAACAGTCCGAAGCGCCGGGTTTCACGGGGGCCCTTGCGAATGTGGCAACCGTTTGTCGCAACTCGGGCTCGTCACATCCCCGCTTGCCTTGCCCTTCCTATGCTTGTTCATCTGCCCGCAAGGTGCATTTGACCACGCAGGATGTGCATAGCGTCAAGGCGCGGCTTCGCCGCTGCGCGTCAAACAAACGAGATGAAGGGGGCTTCCGAGCAGCCGGACACGCCATCACAGGGGGGTGGTCCGATTAGGGCTTGCGAAATTGCGGGTTCTGGCTGTTAATTGCACATGGAGGACCATGATATGATTTTCAGAAAACCAAAGACCATTGCGCTGCTTGCAGTGCTGACCATTCCCGCTTGGGCGAGCGTGTACGCGCAGGACCAGGATGCCCCACAACAAGAGGCTCAGCCCGAAGCCGGCACTGTCGTGACCGGGATGCCGCCAGCCGACTTGAGCTCACTGCCCGAAGGCCCCGAGATCAAGGGTTTTATCTCGGCGCGCAAGGACGACCGGGTGCAGGTCACCGGCCCGGACGGCACGAAGACTGTGCTCTCGCTTAGCGAATCGACTCAGGTTCGCTCGAGCTCCGGCTTGTTCGGACTTGGGCGTACAAAGCTTGCAACCGACCAGTTGCTCAATGGCCTGCCAGTCACGGCCAAGACCGTGCAATGGGGCGGCGGGCTTGTTGCCAGCCAGATCAGGTTGCAGAACAAGGACCTGCGCACCGCAAGCATGATCCGCAACGGCACCGAGCAGGGCTTTGCCGAGCAGACCGCAGCGACCGAGGCACTGCGCAGTCGCGTTGCCGACATCGACCAGTATAACATCAAGGGCACGACCAACGTCTATTTCGACACCGGCAAGTGGCAGCTGTCGCAGCAGGCACAGGCGGAGCTTTGCAATGCCGCGTCGCAGGCCAATGCCACCGAGAATGCATTGATGCTCGTCGTCGGTTACACCGATTCGGTGGGCGATTATGACTACAACCAGACGCTCAGCGAAAAGCGCGCGTCCAAGGTGGTCAACCATCTGCAGCAAGCCTGCGGCTGGAAGCCCTACCGCATGTTGACCCCGACCGGAATGGCCGAAGCTGACCCGACCGCGGACAACAGCACCGAGGAAGGCAAGGCGCAGAACCGCCGCGTTGCCGTGAACATCCTCGTCAGCAAGAGCGTCGACGGACTTTAAGATTGCGCGGGGTGGGTTTCGGCCCACCCCGGCTTTTTGACTAAGCGCATCGACCAAGCGTCGTTCGCCGAAAATATATCCATCCCCATCGAAGCCTGCCCTAATCGGCTTGCCCTTGGCCGCCAGCCGTGACAGCCTGCGGACAATATATGATAGGGGAGCTTTCCAATGAAGTTGTTGATCAAATCCGCGTTGCTCGGCGGTGTTTCGTTCGTGTCCGCCGCTGCGATGGCGCAGGATAAGCCTTCGGATGAAAAGCCCAAATGGGACGTCGCCGCACCCCCCGGCCTGACCGTGCGCCCGGTGGAGATCAACACCGAGGAAGGTTCCTGGATGAATCTCGATGTCAGCCCCGATGGCGGCACGCTGGCTTTCGACATGCTCGGCGACATTTATACGATGCCGGTCAGCGGCGGGACGCCGACGCGCATTGCCGAGGGGCTGCCCTTTGAAACGCAGCCGCGCTTCTCCCCCGACGGACGCCGCATCGCCTTCACCTCGGATCGCGGCGGCGGCGACAATATCTGGATCATGAATGCTGACGGGTCAGACAAGCGCCAGCTGACCAAAGAAGACTTCCGCCTGCTCAACCAGCCAAGCTGGAGCCCCGATGGCCGCTTCATTGCGGCGAAGAAGCATTTTACGACTGGCCGTTCGCTGGGCACCGGCGAAGTATGGCTCTACCATGTCTCCGGTGGCGGCGGCGTTCAGCTGGTCAAAAAACCCAATGAGCAGCACCAGAAGGAGTTGGGTGAGCCGATCTACGCGCCTGACGGCAAGAATATCTATTATACGCGCAATATTACCCCGGGTCCGATCTTCGAATATGCGCAGGATTCGAACAGCCGCCTGTTCGACATCGAGAGGTATGATATCGATACCGGTGAGACCGAAACTGCAGTCGGCGGCGTTGGCGGGTCTGTGCGACCGACGCCATCGCCCGATGGCAAGAAAATCGCCTTCGTTCGCCGTGAGGGGACCAAGTCGAAACTCTATGTGAAAGACTTCTCCACCGGCGAAGAGCGCAAGATTTACGATGCGCTCGACCAGGACGTGCAGGAAACCTGGGCCGTGACTGGCGTCTATCCGAACATGGATTGGTCGCCCGACAGCAAGAGCATCTATTTCTGGGCAGGCGGCAAGATACGTAAGGTCGACTGGCCATCAGGCGGGCTAACCGAAGTGCCGTTCCGCATTTCCGACACGCGCGGCGTCATCGACCCGCCGCGTCCGCCGATCGAGGTCGCGCCTGCCAGTTTCAATACGTCAATGCCGCGCGGTGTGGTGACTTCGCCCGATGGCCGGACGGTGCTGTTCGAGACGATGGGCAAGCTTTGGACCAAGCCTGCGAGCGGCGGCGCGGCGAAACGGTTGACGTCGGTCAGGGACGAAATGGAGGCCTATCCCACATGGTCGCGCGACAGCAAATCGATTGCCTATGTCGCATGGACCGACAAGGGGCTTGGCGAAATTCGCACCGTTTCGGCATCCGGCGGGGCGTCCAAAAAGGTGACGCCGCAGCCCGGCCATTATGCCCGGCCACGCTTTTCGCCGGACGGCAAAAGCATCGTCTTCGAGAAGGGCGAGGGCGGCGGCCTGACTTCGTCGCGGATGTCCGATCAGCCAGGCATCTACCGCGTTGAGGCCACTGGTGGCGCGATGGAGCGCGTGGCAAGGGGCGGCACTGCCCCGCATTTCGGCAGCAGCAACGATCGTGTATTCTTCACTGAATCGGGCCAGAACAAACGGCTGCTGGTTAGCACCGATTTGAGCGGTAAGGCAAAGCGCACCCATGCTAGCGGCGAACTCACAACACTTTACGAAGTATCGCCCGACGGCAATAACTTCGCGTTTCGCCAGAATTACGAAGCGTTCGTCATGCCGCTTATGCCCGGCACACAAGAGGTAAGCGCCAGCCCGTCAGGTGGCCCGCTTCCGGTGACAAAGGTGAGTAGCGGCGGCGCGGACTATATGCATTGGAGCAATAACGGTAGCGCGTTGCATTGGGCGTTGGGTCCGATGCTTTATTCGGCTCAGACCAGCGCATTTTATCCGAACGCGCCGTTGGCCAAAGATGCCAAGCCTGCCAAATTCGAACCGCCCAAGACGGGTGTTTCATTGTCGATGCCGATGAATGCCGACCGCGTATCGGGCCTCGTTGCCTTCACCGGCGCGCGCATCATCACGATGGCGGACAAGAGCGGCGGCATTATCGACAATGGCATTGTGTTGGTCGAGAACGACCGCATCAAGGCCGTTGGCCGCGTTGGCGAGCTCGCCATTCCCGCGGGCGCAAAGACTGTCGACGTAACCGGCAAGACGATAATTCCAGGTCTTGTCGATGCCCATGCCCACGGACCCCATGGCGTCGACGAAATGACGCCTCAGCAAAATTGGTTCAATATGCTCGAGCTGGCAATGGGCATCACTACGCGGCATGACCCGTCGAGCAGCGCAGCGACGGTGTTTCCAGCGCTGGAGATGCAACGCGCCGGGCTGATCCTCGGCCCGCGTTCCTTCTCGACCGGCGAGATCGTTTACGGCGCAAAAGCGGCGGATGTTTATGCCGAAATCAACGGCTACGACGATGCCCTCGCCCATGTCCGTCGCCTCAAGGCCCAAGGTGCGCACAGCGTCAAAAATTACAACCAGCCCCGCCGCGAACAGCGACAGCAGGTGGTCGCCGCCGCGCTCGCCGAAAATATGCGATCGGTTGCCGAGGGCGGTTCGTTGTTCGGAATGGATATGAACCTGATTGCCGACGGCAATACTACGGTCGAACATAATGTCCCGCTCAGCGTATTTTATGACGATGTGTTGCAGTTCTTTTCGAAATCCAAGGTTGGTTATACGCCGACTTTGGTCGTAACCTATGGCGGTCCGGCGGGCGATCCTTATTGGCGCTCGCACACCGACGTGTTCGCGCATCCGTTAATGGCGAAACATTATCCGCCCGATCAGCTCAAGGAAAACAACAGCCGGCGCATAATCGCGCCCGAGGGCGACTATGTCGATGATGACAGCGCGCGTGAAGCGCGCAAGCTGGCCAAGCTTGGCGTGCCGGTTGCTATCGGTGCGCACGGGCAAGAGGCTGGCATTGCCGCGCATTGGGAGCTCTGGTCCTTCGTTCGCGGCGGGATGACGCCGGTTGAGGCATTGGCTGCAGGCACGATCAAATCGGCGCGGTCGCTGGGTTACGATAAGGATGTCGGCTCGATCGAGGCGGGCAAGCTTGCAGATCTGGTGGTGCTAGACGCCGATCCAAGCGCCGACATTCGCAATTCGGATAAGGTCGCCAAAGTAATGATCGGCGGCCGGTTATACGACGCCGCGACGTTGAATGAGGAGGTCACCGGGACAAGGAAGCGAATGCCGTATTATTGGGAGTGAGCGGCTAGTTGCGCGGCTTCCGCAAATTACGTACCCGCGCAAACAGGCCGGGGGTCGAGAAAGGCTCGAACATCTCGTCCGGACTCTCCGGATCGAGCGCTGCGTTTTCGGCGATGGTCTTTTCGGCTTCGTCGAGTTTGGGCAGGGCAAGCGGTTGCAGCGTCGGTCCGTTGCCCTTTTCATTCTCAATGATCTCACGCATTGACGATCCACCCTTGAGCAATTTTGCGACTCGTTCGGCTGGCAAACCGATATGTTCGCCGATCAGCGAGGCACGGAGTGCCTTGATGCCATCGCATGCGCTTTCATTGCCCGGTCGGTCGCAGTCGATGAAGATGTCGCATTCGCTGTCGAGACCAAGCGAACGGTTGTTCATATTGGCTGAACCAATGCGCAAAATCCGGTCGTCGATAATCATCAGCTTGGCGTGGACGTAGATTGAATCGCCGCCCTTTGTCTTGGGAATATAGAAATTGAACCGGCCCTTGTGGTCATGCTCTTTCATCGCACGAACCAGTTCGACCCGCGCGCCATCCATCGCCTTTTGCTCTAGCCAGCCATCGGCTTTTTCGGGGCCGAGCAGAACGAACTCAGGCGGGTGCTCTTCTTTCAGTCGAGCGGCGATTGCATCGGCGATCTTGGGCGAAGTGAAATACTGGTTTTCGGCATAAATAAATCTTTTGGCACGCGCGATTTGTTCAAGAAACAGCGCCTGGATTTCGCGTATTTCGTAGGCGGTTTCATATTCTGCGCGGGTGCGGGCGATGCCCATTTCCATAAATTGATAGTCGGCGTTCAAAAACTCGGGCCAAGGCGATGCGGCGTCGGCTGGGCAGGGCTCCATTTCCTCGCCGCCCGCCTGCACCCAGCGTGCCCGGCTGAGCGCTGCGAGCGCAGCAGCGGCATCGCCTTCAACTAGCATCGTGCAGTCATGCCATGGCCCATAAAGCTTGCCATTGGGCCGCTTGCGCCGAACGTCGCCATCGAGATGTTCGCGCGTGTCCCAGCGGTCGGCGGTCATATCTATCCCGCCGCAGGCGGCCATCTTGTCGTCGATGACGACGATTTTCTGGTGATGGCTGCACCCGACCGGATGCGCGCCGTCGAGCTTGAATTGGATCTGGCTGTGCATCGCCCATTTGGCGACGTCGACGATTGTCGAGCCGCGCCCGAGCATCTTCAACGCGCCGATGTTCCATTTGAGCAGCTTGATTTCGAGGTCTGGCGTACGGTCTGCGAGCCACAGGATGAAATCGCCCAATCGTTTGGGAGGATCGCCCTTTTTCCGCCTGCTGCGCGTCAGGTCGATCCGGGTATCGAAATCCCAGCCGATGAGCATGATCCGATGCTTTGCATTCATCATCGCCGTCTGAATGATTTCGAAATAGTCGGCAGCATCGATAACAGGATGCGCGCGGGTGGCCTTTACGTGGCACCAGATGCTGTCGCTTTCCGATTTGTCGGGGTTCATAGATCCTCCTCCCAGTTATGTATCAGGCATAACGCATTTCACGACAAAAAAGCCGACTCCACATTCGGAAAAAATGCGCTATGGAACAAATCATGAACAATGAGGCGATTCTGTCCCGCGGCGTTTGGCGGCAATATCAACCTAGCGAGCAGCAATTGCTAGCCACCGGCGCGCCTGCTGTCGATGCCCGTTTGGGGGGCGGGATCGCACGTAATGGCCTGCATGAATTTTTCGGCGCAGTGAAAATGGACGCGACGGCAGCCGCAGCCTTTGCACTGATGCTAGCATTGCGATTGGCTGGGACGCGTATATTCTGGATATCGGGCGACAGGGAACGGCAAGCCTGTGGGCGGTTGTATCCGCCCGGCCTGGCCGAAATGGGCGGCGATCCTGCGAACATGCTTTTGGTGCAGGCGGCGGATTTGCGCGACGCCCTGCGCGCGGCGGCGGATAGTATCCGGTCGAAAGCGGCAGGCACGGTGATTTTGGAAGCGCAAGGCAACGCAAAGCTGATCGACCTGACCTCGACCCGGCGGCTGGCGCTGGCGGCGGCGGAGGCGGGGGTGTTGGCACTGTTGGTGCGCGGCGACGCGGTGCCGATGCCAAGCGCAGCGTCCACGCGCTGGCAGGTGAAATCCGCGCCTTCGACGCCTCTGCCCGGCAAAGCGCCGGGATTGGCGACATTCGACATTAGCTTGCTGCGTCATCGCGGCGGCACAGCGCCCTTTGAGGCGAGAGTAACCTGGGATCATGCAACACGAAGCTTTTACGACGCGCCTTTATCTCGCGGTCTTTCTGCCCTTACTACCGGCGGAGAGGCTGATCCGGATGCGCGGCAACGCGCCTGATACGCCTTTTGCCTTGGTCGAAAAGGAACGTGGCGCGATGCGACTGGTCGCGTGCGATGCAGACGCGCTCGGGCTGGGCCTGACACCGGGGACGGCGCTCGCCGACGCGCGCGCGCGGGTGCCGGAGCTTGCGGTGTTCGACCATGATGCAGGTGCCGATCTGGCACTGCTCGGCTGGCTTGCCGATGGCTGCGAGCGGTATACGCCAGCGGTGATGCTTGATCCGCCACAGGGGGTGCTGCTCGATATCACCGGTTGCGAACATTTGTTCGATGACGAGACACAGCTCGCAAAAGATTTGAAAGCGCGGTTGCGGCGTCATGGCCTCACGTGCCGCATTGCTTTGGGGGCGACACCCGACAGCGCACGGGCGAAAGCCAAATATGCGAAGTGTGCGATTGCCGAGCTGCCTGTCGAGGCGCTCGATGGCGGTGACAAGGTGCACAAGGCGCTGCGCCGGGCGGGCCTTGGGACCATCGGCCAACTCGCCGTCCGCCCGCGCAAGCCCTTGGCCGCGCGGTTTGGCAAGGCGGTCGTGGTCAGGCTGGCGCGTTTGCTTGAGGAGGAAGACCCGCGCATCGCCCCGCGCCGCAGTCTGCCGCTCATCCATGTGGCGCAGAATTTTGCCGAGCCTATATCGCGGACAAATGATGTGCTGGCGACCATCGAAGCCTTGGCGGGCGAGGCGGCGCGGCAATTGCAGGAACGCGGGCAGGGCGGGCGTCGGTTCGAGGTCAGCCTGTTTCGAAGCGATGGCCATGTTGCAAGGCTGGCGGTCGATACTGGTGGGCCGACGCGTGATGCGGCCTTACTGATTCGGCTGATCCGCGAACGGATCGATGCGCTCGCCGACCCGCTCGACCCCGGCTTTGGCTATGACCTCATCCGGCTTGAAGTGCCGCTTGCCGAAGGGCTGGCGAATGTGCAGGTCGGATTGGAGACAAAGGTCGATGCCGATGCTGAGACCGCTGCACTGATCGACCGGTTGAGTGTTCGGTTGGGGGCAGGGCGCGTTCGCCAATTTCATATGCGGCAAAGCCATATCCCCGAACGCGCGGCGCTTGAGCGTCCGGCGCAGTCGGGCCCGCCGAAAGCCGACTGGCCAAAGCCCGAACCCGGCGAGCCGGCAATGCGGCCCTTTCGCCTGTTCGAAACGCCGCAGCCGATCGAGGTAACCGCCGGATTTCCCGAGGGCGAACCGCGAAGTTTTCGCTGGCGACGGCAGGTCCACCGCATTGCGCTTGCCGAAGGCCCCGAACGCATAAGCCCTGAATGGTGGCGGCATGTGCGCGGCTATGAACCGGGCAATGGCAGCCTGACGCGCGATTATTACCGGGTCGAAGATAATGAGGGCCGCCGTTTCTGGCTGTTCCGGCGCGGGCTGTATGACGAAACCGAACGGCCGCTCTGGTATCTGCACGGCATCTTCGCATGAGCTATACCGAACTTGCCTGCACCAGCAGCTATTCTTTCCTGCGCGGTGCCTCGCCGCCGTCGGATTATGTGGCCGAAGGCATAAGGCTGGGGCTGACCGCCATCGGCATCGCTGATCGCAATACGGTGTCGGGCGTGGTCCGCGCTTGGAAGGCGCTGCGCGATGCACCCGACGACGCGCGCAGTGCTCTGCTGGCGGCCAAGCGGGATGCCGACGAGCCTGAAAAACTGACTGACGCCGAAGATGCCGCTTGTGAAGTGAGTATCCGCTTTCTGGCCGGATCGCGGCTGGTTTTTTCGGATGGCTCGCCCGACATCCTTGCCTATCCGGCCACGCGGCAGGGGTGGGGCAATCTCACCCGGTTGCTGACCGTCGGAAATATGCGGGCGACCAAGGGCAGCTGCATATTGAAGTTCGACGATCTGCTCAATCATCTGGGTGATTTGCTGCTAATCGTCATGCCCTATTCGACCGTCGACGAGGAGGAGGTGCACAAGAACCCGCCAGCTTATCAATTCAAGGAAAATGCTCAGCCCAAAGCATCATCTCACCTGAAGCTCGTATCCACCGCGCCGCAAGACTGGGAAGCCGCACTCCGCCGCCTTGCGCCTGTCCATGCGGGTAAAATCTGGCTCGGTATATCGACGCATCATCGCGGCAAGGACAAAAGGCAGCTGGCGCGTTATCGCAAGGCCACGAGCGACTTCGACGTGCCGCTGCTGGCAACCAACGATCCGCTTTATGCCAGCCGCGACCAACGCCCGCTTCACGATGTCGTTACCTGTATCCGGCTGGGCACGACCATCCAGAAGGCCGGCTTCGCGCTGGAGGCGAATGCCGAGCGTTACATCAAGCCAGCGGGGGAAATGGAGCGGCTGTTTCATGCCTTTCCCGAAGCCTTGGCAGAAACGGAACGTCTTGCTTCGCACATCGCATTCGACCTTCAAGACCTGAAATATGAATATCCGCACGAGCCGGTTCCCGACGGCTGGACGCCCGACGGCTGGCTGGCCCATCTGGTCTGGGAAGCGGCACACGACCGATATGGGAAGGTGCTCCCGGAGAAAATCCGCAAGTCGGTCGAAACCGAACTGGCGTTTATCCGCACCGAGAAATTCGCTTATTATTTCCTGACCGTCCACGATCTGGTCAAATTCGCGCGCGATCAGAAGCCGCCGATCCTGTGTCAGGGGCGGGGCTCGGCGGCAAATTCGACGGTGTGTTTTCTGCTCGGGGTGACCTCGGTCGATCCACTTGCCAACACGCTTCTATTCTCGCGCTTCATCTCGTCGGACCGAAAGGAGCCGCCCGATATCGATGTCGATTTCGAACATGAACGGCGCGAGGAGGTGATGCAATATGTCTACCGGCGTTATGGCCGCCACCGGGCGGCGATTGCCGCGACGATCATCCACTACCGCCCGCGAAGCGCGGTGCGTGAGGTTGGCAAAGCGCTGGGGCTGACCGAGGATGTGACTACGAGGATGGTAAGCACGGTATGGGGCAGTTTCGGTAGCGGGCCCGATGATCGCCGGCTGGTCGAGGCGGGGTTCGATCCCGAAAACCCCGAAATCGCGCGGCTGAAATCCTTGTCCGAACAGTTGCTGCAATTCCCCCGCCATTTGTCGCAGCATGTCGGCGGCTTTATTCTTACCGAAAACCGGCTCGACGAAACCGTGCCGATCCACAATGGCGCGATGAAAGATCGCAATTTCATTGAATGGGACAAGGACGATATCGACGCGCTGGGTTTGATGAAAGTCGATGTGCTCGCGCTCGGGATGCTGACCTGTATCCGCAAGGCCTATGACATGATGCGCGAACAGGGCATTGGCGATTACGACCTGAAGGTCGATATCGATTCCGACGATCCCAATGTCTACGACATGCTGTGTCGGGGCGAGAGCCTCGGCGTATTTCAGGTCGAAAGCCGTGCGCAGATGAACATGCTGCCGCGCATGAAACCGCGCTGTCTCTACGACCTCACCATTCAGGTGGCGATTGTCCGGCCCGGGCCGATTCAGGGCGATATGGTCCATCCCTATTTGCGGCGGCGCAACGGCGAGGAGAAGGTCGAATATCCTTCGCCAGCCCCGCCATATCCGAAAGACGAACTGAAAGATGTGCTCGGCAAGACGCTAGGCGTGCCTCTGTTTCAAGAGCAGGCGATGAACCTGGCGATCACCGCAGCCGAATTCAGCGAGGCCGATGCCAACCGTCTGCGCAAAGCGATGGCGACATTCCGCAATGTCGGCGGGATGGAGCATTTCGAGGCGATGATGGTCGAAGGCATGGTCCGGCGCGGGTATCAGCGCGACTTTGCCCAGCGCTGCTTCGGCCAGATCCAGGGTTTTGGGAGTTACGGCTTTCCCGAGAGCCATGCACTGTCGTTCGCGCGGCTGGTTTATGTGTCGTCATGGATCAAGCATTATCATCCGGCGATTTTTGCCGCCGCCTTGCTCAATTCGCAGCCGATGGGTTTTTACGCCCCGGCGCAGATCGTCGGCGATGCGCAGGAAAACGGGGTCGAAGTGCGGCCAATCGACGTCAACGCAAGCGGTTGGGACAATGCAATCGAGGACGGCGCTTTGCGGCTGGGGATGCGGCAGATCGATGGCTTTCGCGAAATCTGGGCTAACGAAATCGTCGAACACCGCCCCTTTGCCTCGATCGAGGATCTGGCCCGCCGTGCGTCGCTGCCATCGCCCGCCGTGCATTTGCTCGCCGATGCCGACGCAGTGCGCTCGCTTGGCTTCGACCGGCGCGAAGGAGCCTGGGAGGCTCGGCGGACGCCATCCGACGAACTGCCGCTATTTGCCGCAGCCAAGGCACGCGAGCTTGGCGAAGAGGCCGATGCGATGCTTCCCGCGATGCCGCTCAGCGAACATGTCGCGGCCGATTATCAGATGACCAGGCTGTCGCTAAAGGGGCACCCGATGCAGTTCCTGCGCGCAATGTTCGCAAGCGAAGGCGTGCTTAGCTGTTCAGAGGCAAATATGGTCAAGAACGGCAAGCAGGTGCGGGTGGCGGGCGTAGTGCTTGTCCGGCAGCGACCAGGCAAGGGCAACGCAATTTTCATTACGATCGAGGACGAAAGCGGCGTCACTAACATCCTGCTTTGGGCGCGCCTGTTCGACCGGCAGCGGCGCGCAGTCATGGCGTCGCGCTTGATTATTGCCGAGGGCGAAATCCAGCGCAGCAAGGAAGGTGTTGTTCACCTGATGGCAACGACGATTATCGACCGCACCGACGATTTATCGCGGTTATCGGAAACGCACTCTGCCAATGTTGGCAAACCGAAGATCGACGAATTTGCAAGACCGCAAGCCCCGCGTGGCAGCCACCCGCGCGATGTGCGGATATTGCCAAAGTCGCGGGACTTTCACTAGGCGGCGTCTTTGGCCGCGCGCCTTGCCGCAAGTTCCTCGACCGAAGCGGCGCGCATGAAGGGGTTGGTCGCGCGTTCGAATTTTATGCTGGTCGGCACGGTCGCTTCGCCGCGCTCGCGCATTGCGGTTACCTCGTTCACGCGCTCTACAAGCGCAAGATTATGCGGCTCCACGGTCAGCGCGAACCGCCCGTTTGACAGCGTATATTCGTGCGCGCAATAAATGGCGGTGTCATCGCCGAGCGCTTCGAGTTTGCGCATATTCGAATACATCTGCTCCGCAGTGCCTTCGAACAACCGGCCGCATCCCATCGCGAAAAGCGTATCGCCGACGAAGGCAACGTCTTCGGTCGCAAAATGATAGGCGATGTGCCCGGCGGTGTGCGCAGGGACGTCGATGACTTGCGCCCCGACGTTACCCAAACGAACCGCATCACCTTCCTTCACCTGCACATCCAGAGTAGGAATGCGAGCGGCTTCGGCCGCAGGCCCGGTGATCATGCAACCCGTCGCCGCCTTGATTTCCGCGTTACCACCGGTGTGATCCGGGTGCCAATGGGTATTCCAGACCTGCGTGATCTTCCACCGGCGCAATTCTGCTTCGGCGAGGACCGGCGGCGCGACTGCAGGATCGACCACCATCGTCTCGCCGCTTTCGGGTTCATGCACAAGCCAGACATAATTGTCCGAGAGTACGGGGATACGAACAATGTCCAGCGCCATCACCAGCGCCCGACATTTGGCATACTCGCCCACGGCTCCGCGGGTTCGAGATGGCCATCCTGCAACAGTTCGATCGAAATGCCATCCGGCGTCCGCACGAACGCCATATGGCCATCGCGGGGCGGGCGGTTAATGGTAACGCCTGCATCCATCAGCCGCTGGCAGGTCGCGTAAATGTCATCAACGCGATAGGCTAGATGCCCGAAATTTCGCCCACCGCCATATTCTTCCGCTGCACTGCCATCGGCGGGGGGCCAATTATAGGTGAGTTCAACTTCTGCGATGCCCGCCTGTCCGGGTGCGGCTAGGAAGATCAGGGTAAAGCGACCGGCCTCATTGTCGAACCGCCGCACCTCTTCGAGCCCAAGCAGCTTGAAGAAATCCACTGTGGTATCGGGGTCACTCACCCGGATCATGCTATGAAGATATTTGGTCGCCATATTTACTCCGTTTATCGCTATTCAGGCACAGTTCATCGCGTCGCCGGTAGCGACGAACTTCGCTGGGTCGGCGTGAAATATGGACCGTGACGGCTAACGGCGCAAGGGGCGCACAGGGGCTACCGGCTGCTTTCAGGGAAATACACATGAATGAGGAAATTGTTGGAAACGAACACGGCGGTTGGTTCGGCAGGCTGACTGCCAGCCAAGGCAGGGCATGGCTTGCAGGCACCGGCCTGCTTGCGGCAGGTCTGGTCGTCGGAGGCTATCTGATGGGCGACGGCCTGGTACGAATGAAGCAGGCCGACCGCGCGGTCACGGTCCGAGGGCTGGCGGAGCGCGACGTCACTGCCGACCTTGCCACCTGGACCATCGCTTATGCGGCGGCAGCTGCCGATCTGCAAAGCGCGCAAGCCAAGGCCGACACCGATACGCGCGCCATTCGCGCGTTCTTCATGTCGTTAGGGTTCGACGCAAACGCGATCCAGCCGACGGGTGCCAATGTTACGCAATATACCAACGACGGCATCACGACATTCACCGTCAAACAGAGGATGAGCCTGCGCACCACCGACATCAAAAAGGCGGAAGCTGCGGTCAAGCGGCAGTTCGACATCGTCAAGAGCGGCGTGCAGATCGAAGAAGGCTCGGGTATGAGCTATACCTTCACCAAACTGAACGCGATCAAACCCGAGATGATCGCCCAGGCGACCAAGGACGCACGTAAATCCGCCGAGCAATTCGCAAAGGACAGCGGTACGGGCGTCGGCAGCATCAAATCGGCGACTCAGGGCTATTTCGAGGTCACCGCGCGCGATGGCGATAGCAGCGGCGGCTGGGGTGTGTCGGACAGCCCTTACAAAAAGGTTCGCGTGGTAACGACGGTCGAATATTATCTCGATTGAGTTTCGACGTTAGGCGCGCCGAGAGCGGCTAGCTGACCTTGCGCAGTGTTCGCCTGACGACTGGTCGGTGCAATGGCGATTACCTGCTCCCATTGCTTCCGCGCAGCGGTTTCATCGCCCGCCGCGATGGCGATGTTCCCGGCTTCCAACGCGACCGCCGGATCGCGAGGAAGCAGCGAGGCCGAGGTCTGGATGTAGGTTAGCGCATCGGACAGTTTGTTCAGGCGACGGGCCAGGGTCGCCGATAGCAGCCATGCCATGCCATTTTCCGGCCCAAGCTGGCGAGCATTGGTGAGCGCCGCCTCAGCTTCCGGGGACTGGCCGAGTGCTACCAATGCGCGCCCGCGATCCACTTCAATGTCGGCCTTCTCTGTGTTGGCTGCGGCAAGGGCGAGCGCCTGATTGAGCGCGGTCAGCGCGTCGGCGGGCTGGTCAATAGCAATGGCTGCGTTTCCCGCCTGTGCCCAGAAACGGGCCGCGCGCGGGTCTTTCTTTTCCTCGGCATCTTTTGCCGCTTCAGTTAGGATGGGAATGGCGAGGTCGAACTTGAAGTCGCCCGCAAGCGCGATTCCGTGGCAGGCCTGCGCCAGATAGCCACCGCCCTGCTGCGCCCACAGGCTTGCTTCAGTAACGGCGGATGGCGCGTCCTGGCGTGCAAGGTCGAGGCACTCGGTGAACTGGACTTCGGCAAGAGTGGGGAGAGGTTGGGCCGCTGTGGGGGTTGTAGCTTGAATAAGGAGCAAAATAGAGAGCATTGAACACAAAACTTTCATTCCGTTCGCCTCGAGCGAAGACGAGAGGCCGTGAGGATGTGCACTTCCGACGGGTGTCTCGTCTTCGCTCGACACGAACGGATTTCTTTTTTCAGACCAGCTTCGCAACGGTATCGATCAGCAAAGCAATATCGGTTTCGCGCGATAGCCGGTGGTCGCCATCCTTTATCAATATCGTCTGCACGTCCGATGAACGTAGCCGGTGCGCGAGTTTCATGGAAATGTCCCACGGCACATCAGGATCACTCTGACCGTGGAGTAGGCGGACAGGGCAATCAATCGGAATTTCGCCGGTTAACTGCCTGTTGCTCTGCCCTGACTGCCAGAAGGCCCGGGTTATGGCCATCGCGTCATAGCCATAGTCGCTCGGTCGCTCGATGCGGCCCTTTGCGATAATGTCGTCTTTGTCGGCGTCACTCATATCCCATTCGGTGAAATCCGGAGCGGCCGCGATACCGACCAGCGCGGTCACCTGATCGCCCAGCGCTCTTGCGACCAATAGCATCAACCAGCCGCCCATCGACGAGCCGACCAATATAAGCTCACTGGTCAAAATGTCTGCGATGACAGCCAGCACATCGTCACGCCAGATATCCAGCGTGCCGTCTTCAAATGCGCCTTCGCTTTCCCCGCTGCCCGAATAGTCAAGCCGCAACATTGCGCGACCGTTCCGCTCGGCCCATGCTGCCAGGGCCTGAGCCTTGCTGCCCTGCATGTCAGACATATAGCCGGGAAGGAAAACGATGGTCGGGGCGCTGCCGGATTGATGGCGATAGGCGAGTCGGATGCCATCGGGGCGAGTTACAAATTCGGGAGGGGTTTCAATAACGGTCATACCAAATTCCGTTCGTGTCGAGCGAAGACGAGACACCGTGCAGTTCTGATCAGCCTCTCGTCTACGCTTGAGGCGAACGGATTTGGAGAGCTAAATCACCCAATCGACGGTCAGCATTTGGGTAACGTCCTGCCCCTTTGCACGCCGCTGTTCGACCATGATATGATTGAGGCGTTTCACAGTGTCGCTGCCCGAGGTAATGCACCAGCCGGGAATGATCGCATGGACCAGTGCCTTCATGCCGCCCCAGATCATCGTAAAACCGAAGCGGCTGGCAACGCCGAAATGCTCCAGATAATTCTCATCGACGCTTTTGGGGTGATCGACAAACAGGCGGCGGAACATTGGCGCTTACTCCTTATCCGGTCGCCATAACGCGATGCTTATTCGAAATCAAAGCCGAAGCCTGATTTGGCCTTGCGGTCCTGCGTGCACATGGTTTTCAGTTCGGTCCATTCGGCAGAGGTCAAAGCGGGCTTGTAATTCCTGCCCTTCACGATGCTCTTTTCGAAAGCCCTCTTGCGCTCGCGCGAAAGTGGATGGCTCGACATATAGCCTGCGATGCCCTGGCCATCCTCGCCGCCGCGCGCGCTGCCATCAAGTTCGGAGAGGCGTTCGAAGAAAGAGGCGGTGGCGACCGGCGAGATTGCGGCGTTGCTCAGCGCCTTCATTGAATGCGCGTCGGCCTCGGCTTCGGACTCGCGGCTGTAACTCATTGCCAGCATGTTGTTGACAAGCGCACCACTATTGCCATCGACGCCGCCCAGCACCACCGCGAGGCCCATCTGCCGCAACAATGCCTGCATCACATGCTTTTCGCGGATATGGCCGATTTCATGCGCAAGCACGCCAGCAACCTCGTCGGGCGAGCGTGCCTGTTTTACCAAGCCGTCGAACAATATAACCTTACCGCCGGGCAGCGCGACCGCGTTGATCATGTCGATCTTCGCGACCTCGACCTGCAAGTCCCTGGGGCTTTTATCGAGCGACGCGACCAGCTTGTTAAGTGCCGCTTTGCCAGCCGGGGTGCTGCAGAACCGCCCGCCGAAATCGCCGACCAGCGCGTCGCCGAGTTTCTTGTCGATGCTTGAAGGGATAAGCGGTGCAAGCCATTGCGGGCTAAGCAGAACAACGGCAACGGCAGCGGCGCTAACCAAGGTGAACGCAAACGTGGCCTTGCCAAGTCCGAGCCGGTCGACCCAGCCACCATAGCGCCGCCTAGCAGGCAAGTTCGCCGCGAGTTCAGGTGGCACTGGTCCGGACAGCATCAGCCGCCAGCCATCCTCTCCAGCGAGGCCATAGACATCGACATCGCCCTTGTGCTGGACATATTCGATATCTGCAAACGCGAACGGTCCGTGGCGACGCTCGGTTTCAAGCAGGAAAAACTGCTTGCCGATGGTCTGCACCTCGACCTTGCGTTTGATCGCGCTCTTGCCGTCATAGTGCCAGGCGTCGAAGAAAGTGCTCATATTTCCAAACTCCGTTCGCACTGAGCCTGTCGAAGTGCGGTTTGGGTGACCTGTCGTTGACCTCCGGTCGCCTTCGGCACGACAACCTTAGGACGAACGGTATCGCTCATATTGCCCCTACATCGAACGCATCGAGCAGCCCTTCGCCATGTTTCGATGCGATGGTTTCGGACTGGGTCAACTCATCGACATTGATCTCGCCATAGGCTTCCATATGGTCGACAAAGAATTTCCAGTTGCGATAGGGCATGAAAATGTAACCGATACCCAAGGTGCAGATGACAATTGCCATGTTGGCGAGGAAGAACAATATCCAATCCGGCGCGCGGGCGCGGAATTCGAACTCAAGATTGTGCAGACGAAGGCCTCCCACCGCGAGGCGGAAATATTTGCTGTAAAAGGCGAGCGCAGCGAGCGGCAGGATTATGTATAGCGCCAGCAAGGCTATGATCACAAACACCGCGCCAATGGCCATACCCGTCCCGCCCAATGCGTCTGGCGTGTTGCCCGATGCCGCCATACTGATGCCGATGATGGCTCCGCCGACGAACAGCAAAAAAGGCACAAGATAAAACAGCAGATAGCGCTTCATTAGCGGTTTCCACTCGGCATTCGCGGCAAAACGGTGCGGACCGAAGCTCATCGCGTTCCAGCGCTCGTTCCACAGCGAGATCATCGACCAGGGTACCATCAGGAAAATAGGTAGCCAGCCTACAAAGCTCTTCCACATATAGGAAACGCCATATTGGAAGCCGGGATCGTCGCTGCCGCCCCTGATCCCGCGCCAGTAGGTCCGGCTGAGACGGTAACGCAGCGCCCGGAAATAGGCGAGCCCGGTAAGATAGAAGAGCAGCAGAAACATAAGAAACGTGACCGCGCCCGCGATGATTACCTCGCCCCGGAAGATTAGCCCCTGCGAAATCAGCTGGATAATGATCAAGGGCAAACCAAGCAGGAAAAACACCATGACGAAGCCGATGAACAGCTCCATGCCCTTGCCGGTCCATTCGAGCCGTTCGTCGATGAAGTCGGTCTTGCCCCAAAGATACTCCCGCTCTCGCGTGGTTGCCCAGAAACGGTAAATGCCGAGCGTAACTATGGTCAGCAGCAAGTTGGGAAAGGCGATCCCCGCAAATTCCTGCCATGTGCCGTGGAAGCGGAACGCGCTGTGGCGCTGTGTCAGGTCTTCGCTCATTTTCCGTCATCCCCCGATTGGCTATATGGGTGATGCGCGGAAGGCGTGGGGGATGTCAAGAACAGCGGCGCAAATTGGCGACCCAGTTCGACAAAACATCCTCCCCATCGACTTGCGATGGAGAGGATAAAATATTTACTGGACCGTCACCGTTACCGCCCGCCGGTTCTGCGCCCAAGCTTGCTCGTCCGAGCCCATCGCGGAAGGGCGTTCCTTGCCATAGCTTACGGTCTGGATGCGGGCGGCATCGACCCCGAGGGAAATCAGATAGTTTTTCGCCGAATTGGCGCGGCGCTCGCCGAGCGCAAGGTTATAATCGCGCGTTCCGCGCTCGTCGGCATGGCCTTCGACGGTGATCCGGGTGCCCGGATAGCGCGCCAGCCATTCCGCCTGCCGCTGCAATGTTGCCTGGTCTTCGGTGTCGACGTTGAAGCGGTCGGTGTCGAACAAGATGCGGTCACCAAACTGGCCGACGTTGGCGAGGAAATCCTCCTGGCTGCCTGGGACGACCTGACCGACCCCCGCAGTAGGGTCAGTCGGTGCCTGACCTTCGGTACCCTCGGCGACCGGGGGCAATTCTTCCACTTTCTTCTTGCCGCAACCTGCGATCAAAGCGGTGGAGGCAAGCAGTATCGCAGCCATTTGGACGGTTTTTTTCATCATCTTCTCCTTAGTCTTGGCCCTATAGTAACGGATAAACTTGGCTACGGCAAAACAGGTCCCCATGCCGGGTCCGAACCGTCCACCGGCGTCGGCAATTTCCGTTCATTCGCGCCCGTCAGGTCGACTTGCCAGATGCTTGTTTTGCCACTCCCCTTCGCGGTGCGAAAGAACTGAATGACACGGCCGTTGGGCGCCCATGTGGGCGCCTCGTCCTGCCAGCTGTTGGTCAGCAGCCGTTCCCCCGACCCGTCGGGGCGCATGGTGCCGACACGGAAGTCGCCTGCAATGCGCGTAAAGGCAATAAGATCTGCGCGCGGGCTCCATTCGGGAGTGGCATAACGCCCCGAACCGAAACTGATCCGGCGCTGGTTGCCGCCATCGGCGTTCATGACATAGATTTGCTGGCTTCCCGACCGATCGCTTTCAAAGACAATCTGGCGGCCATCGGGCGAGAAGCTGCCTCCCACGTCGATGCCCGGCGAGGTCGTCAGCTTGACCGGCTGGCCGGTGCCGCTCGCGGAAATCTTGTAGATGTCGGTGTTGCCCGCGACCGCCATCGAATAGAGTATGGTCTGGCCATCGGGCGACCAGCGCGGCGCAAAAGTCGGGTTGCGGCTTTGCGTAATCAGCCGCTGCCGTCCAGCGTCGATGTCATAGACATAGATGCGCGGATTGCCATCGACATAGGACAGATACAGGATCGACTTGTAATTCGGCGAGAAGCGCGGGGTCAGAGCGGTTGACTGACCATTGGTAATGAAACGGTGGTTCGCGCCATCCGAATCCATGATGGCGAGGCGTTTCACCCGTTTGCCCTTGGGGCCAGTCTCGGCGATGTAGGCGATGCGGCTGTCGAAAAATGGCAACTCGCCGGTTAGTCTCGAGTAAATCGCATCGGCGCATTTATGCGCCGCCCGCCGCCATTCGCGCGGGGGGACGTTGAAGCCCAAACGCGTCGTTTCTGTGCCAAAGCCGACATCGTACAGATAGCAGCCCACAGTCAGATTGCCGTCGCCGCCAACGCGGACAAAGCCCTGCACAAGCTGCTCGACGGGGCGGGCCTTCCATTCGGCAAAGGCAGGCGCGGTAACTTCGCCAATGGCGATGGCGCGCAGACCGTTTGGCCCTTGCGTTTCGAACACGCCTGAGTTGCGCAAGTTCGCAGAGATGACCTCGGCAATCTGACGCCCAAGCGCCGCGCTGTTGCCTGCAGCTGTGTCGGCAGGGGACGGGGCGACCAAAGCGGGCACCGCGATCGAGCGCGTCTTGGCGGTGTCGAACTCGACCAGCTCAGGCTCGTCGGCGGGGAGCGTTGGAACCGGCGCGGGGGCCTGCGCCTGCGCCGCCAGCGGCAGCAACAGGACAACCAGCGCGGCGAATTTCCGGGTCAGGCGTTGCAGCGTCATTTTCTTATTCCTTATCCGGTGGCTCGCAGCCGAAGCGCGTGGGTCTTCCACACGTCATGATAGTCAGGGTCAAGCCCTTCATAGGGCGATGCGGCGCGTACCGCCTGCAATATGCAATCTTTGAGCGGCGCGGCCTGCGGCTGGTTGCTGTCGTTCACACCGACCTGCTTGTCGAAACGCACCGAGTTCAAGCGCCCTGACGGTTCGAGGCTTAGGGTCACAAAGGTCTCGATTTTGTTGATTTCTACGCCCGATGGCGCGCAGGCACGCACTCGGCGGCGGATCTGGCCGGCAAGGCTGACGCTTACCGAACGGCGGACCTCAGCGGCAGATTTGGCGGCAGGGGTGCCGACCGCCTTGCCCGCGCCGGGGGCTTTGCCGAGATTGGCGATGCTCTCCTCAAAACTCTTGCTGAGGCCACCGGGTCTGGCGGGCGTTGTACCCTTGCCTGATTTGGCGGCAGCAGAAGTGCTTTTGGCAGGTGGCTGTTTCGCCGCTACTTTTTTGGGCGCGGTTTTTACAGGAGGCGGCGCGTCGCGCTTCACCGGACGCTCGACGGGCTTGGCCTGTTGTTTCTCGACCGGCTTTTCGATTTGCATCACCGGCGCGGGCGGAGGTTCTTCAGGCTCGGCCTCGGCAGGTGCGGGTGGGGCCGACTCTTCCTGAATGGCGTCGGGCGCGGTCGAAACTTCGGCGATCTCACCGACCAGCGAAACCGAGATCGCTTCCGCCTTTTTCAGTGGTTCATCGGCTATCAGCAGGCCGAGCGCCATCGCGCCCAGCAGCACGACGTGGCCGCCAATCGCAGCGCCCAGTCCCAATCTCTCTGCCCGGTCCATCGCCATCTCGTTAGTTTTCGCCAGATGAACCAGTGGTGACCAGGCTGACGCTATTCAGGCCCGCCCGGTTCAACTCGCCCATAACCCGCATCATCTGGCCGTAGCTGATCGCAGTATCCCCACGCAGCATGATCTGGCGTGGATTGTCGGCGTCCTGGGAGGTTGCAATCTCCTCGAGACGCGCGGGCAGTTCGGAGGGCGGTACTGCCGTGCCGTCGATAAAGGTCGCGCCATCTTTGTCGATGGCGATTTCGATGGGCTCGTCTTTCTGGTCAAGCGCATTGGCTCGGCTTTCCGGAAGCTCGACTGGAACGCCGGTCACCAGCAACGGCGCGGTCACCATGAAGATGATGAGCAGCACCAGCATGACATCAACCAAGGGCGTAACGTTGATTTCCGCCATCGGCGCACGGCGGTGGCCACGGCGCGAACGGCGACCGCCCGAGCCGGAGGAGATATTCATCGCCACGACCAAAATTCTCTAAATCCGTTCGCATCGAGCATCGTCGAGATGCCGCGAAGTCGTGTGCGCCTTACGGGTGTCTCGACGATGCTCGACGCGAACGGGTAGGACAGTTGTGTCATCCTTCCCGCTCCAATTCGCGGCTCAGGGTGCCATGAAAGCCATCGGCAAAACGCCCCATGCGCGCTTCATATTGGTTCAGCCTATGCGAGAAGCGGTTATAGGCGATGACCGCAGGAATTGCGGCAAACAGGCCAATAGCGGTCGCGAACAATGCCTCGGCAATGCCGGGGGCGACGACGGCGAGCGACGAATTCTGCTCGGCGGCAATCGCGGCGAAGCTACGCATAATGCCCCAAACGGTGCCGAACAGCCCGACAAACGGCGCGACCGATCCGGTGGTGGCAAGGAAATTCAGGCGGTTGGCAAGCTTGTCGGTCTCCGCAGCAATCGTCGCGTCCATCGCCGTTGCCAGCCGTTCGCGCGTGCCTGCACGGTCGATGCTTTTGCCGTTGGTCGAGCGCCGCCATTCGGCGACGGCTGCGGAAAAGACGCGAGCCATCGGAAGCTCGCTCTTGCCGTGCGCACCGTAAAAGCCGTCGATGTCGCTACTTGCCAGGAAGTCACGTTCGAACCTGTCGCTGTCCCCATTGATTTTCGACATTTTCAACGTGAAGCTGACAATAATCGTCCACGCCCAGATGCTGGCGAGCGCGAGTCCGATGATCACGGCTTTTACCACCCAGTCGGCTTGCAGGAATAATTCGACCGGAGAAAAGCTGGCTCCTTGCGCCAAGATCAGGAGATTCATGTGCATCCTTATTCTGCAATTCTGTTGATGACCGGCTGGAACGCCGCAACCCATTCTTTGGGTTGGCGGCGCGGCTTGCCGTCGGGGGAGACGAAGGCGGCGGTGACCCGTGCCTCTGTCAGTATATTGTCGCCGCGCATGACTCTCTGATGAATATCGCAACTGGCGGCGCGGACGGCTTCGACTGTGCTGATTACGACCAGCGAATCGTCGAACTTGGCGGGGCGGCGATATTTGATGTCGAGTTCAGTGACGGCGTAAGCGCCAAGCCCCGCCTCCTGGACGCTGCGCTGGTCAATCCCCACACGCGCAAGCATGTCCGACCGCGCCCGTTCCATGAAATGCAGGTAACGCGCATGATAGACGACACCTGAAAAGTCGGTGTCTTCGAAATACACGCGCACCGCGAACAAATGCTGTTTGCCGTTGAAATGGCCTTCATAGGGGGTGGGGACCGACATCGGCCAACGGCTTACCGCAAGGATTCCATGACCGGAAGGGGGTTTAGTAGACTAACGCTCGCTTTATCGTGCGGGGGAATCGGCTTGTCTGCAATTCCTCCCCCTCCCCGTGCCGGGGAGGATTACTTATCAAACAACCCATCCTGCGCACCCGCTGGTGGGTTCAACCCCAGATGTTTCCAGCCCGGCGCGTTGAGGCAGCGGCCGCGCCCGGTGCGCGCAATCAGCCCCAATTGAAGCAAAAACGGCTCGACGACATCCTCGATAGTATCGCGCGGTTCGGACAAGCCTGCCGCCAGCGCCTCAACGCCGACAGGCCCGCCGCGATAAATGTCCGCGATCATATGCAGATAGCGCCGGTCCATCGCATCGAGGCCGAGCGCATCGACCTCCAGACGGTTGAGCGCTGCATCGGCGATCTTCGCGGTGACGGTGGGTTCGCCCGCGACGTTGGCGAAATCGCGCACACGGCGCAGCAAGCGCCCGGCGATACGAGGCGTGCCGCGCGCACGCTTGGCGATTTCGTTCGCACCATCGGGCGCAATACCGAGGTCAAGCAACCGCGCGGCGCGGGTGACGACGAGTTCTAATTCGGCATGGGTATAGAAATTCAGCCGCACCGGAATGCCGAAACGATCGCGCAAGGGCGTGGTCAGCAATCCCTGCCTTGTGGTCGCGCCGACGAGCGTAAAGGCGGGCAAATCGATCCGCACCGACCGCGCCGACGGACCTTCGCCGATCATGATGTCGAGCGCGCGGTCCTCCATCGCGGGGTAGAGGATTTCCTCGACTACGGGGCTGAGCCGGTGAATTTCGTCAATGAACAGCACGTCGCCGTCTTCCAGATTGGTGAGCAATGCCGCAAGGTCGCCCGATTTGGCAATCACTGGGCCGGATGTGGCACGAAAGCCGACGCCCATTTCCTTGGCCACTATCTGCGCCAGCGTGGTCTTGCCAAGCCCCGGCGGGCCAAAAAACAGCACATGGTCGAGAGGCTGGCCACGACCCTTCGCGGCCTCGATAAACACGCGAAGATTATCCCGCGCCGCCGCCTGCCCGATAAACTCGGCCAGCGTCTTTGGCCGCAACGCCGCATCGACATCTTCGGGCCGTTTGTCGGGCGTGGTGAGGCGGTCGTCTGCACTCACACCAAGCACTCCATCCCGTCACCCTGAACTTGTTTCAGGGTCCATTTTTCAGCTATGCTCTGCCGGTGAGATTGGAAAAGCAACCGTGCGTATATATTCTTGCGAGCAAGCTTTATGGCACGCTTTACATCGGCGTTACCTCCGATTTGCTGAAACGGCTCTCGCAACATAGCGGCCATCTGACGCCAGGCCATACTTCCAAATATGCGATTTATCGGCTGGTCCATTTTGAAACCTTCAGCACAATGGACGCCGCCATTGCTCGTGAGAAGCAACTTAAGAATTGGCATCGGCCTTGGAAAATAAACCTCATAAATGCGGACAATCCGCATTGGGTTGATCTGGCGGTGGGGTTGGGTTTGCCGCCGATTGGGCAGGGCTAACGTCACGATGGACCCTGAAACGAGTTCAGGGTGACGGTGTTGAGAGGTAGTTAGAAAAAGCCTCACCGCGAAGCCTTCTTCAACGCCAGCCGCACCAGCGCGTCCAAAGTCGCATCCGGCCCAAGTTCCTCGACCGCTTGCGCCACCGCGCTCCCTGCTTCGCCGGGTTTGAAGCCCAGATTGGCGAGCGCTGACATCGCATCCTGCGCGTGGCTTCCGCTGGCTGCTGCCACCAACTTCGCGCCGCCGCCGATGCCCGCCAGCGCGCCGACCTTGTCTTTCAGTTCGTTGACGATCCGGCTGGCGAGTTTCGGCCCGACGCCGTTCGCGCGTGCGACCATCGCCGCGTCGCCGCTGCCGATGGCGAGGGCCAGGTCGGCGGGCTCAATCGCCGACAATATGGCCAGCCCGACCTTGCCGCCCACGCCCTGCACGCCGGTCAGCAAGCGAAACCAGTCGCGCTCTTCTTTGGTGGCAAAGCCGATCAGGCGCATGTCGTTTTCGCTGACCTGCATTTCGGTAAATACCGTGGCGAAATCATCGGTCTTGCCAAGCGCCACCAAAGTCCGCGCGCTCGCCTGCACCAGATAGCCGACGCCGTTGACGTCGATCACCAGATGGTCGACGCCCGTTTCGTCTATCCGGCCATAAAGCTTTGCGATCATGTCCGCCCCTTCTTGCAACGAGGGTTAGCGCGCAGCGGACTCAAGGGCAAGAAAAAGAGAACAAGAGGCGAACTAACCCCGCATGTGATGCGCGTGGGTTATCGCTACGGCCAGCGCATCGGCAGCATCTGGCCCGGCCAGTTTTAGGCCAGGCAACAATATCCGCAGCATCGCCTGAATTTGTTCTTTCTCGGCCTTGCCGGTGCCGACCACCGATTTCTTTACCAGCCTTGCGGCATATTCGGTGACGATGACCCGGGCCTTGGCGGCACCCAGCAGCACAACACCGCGTGCCTGACCCAGCTTCAGCGTCGATTGCGGGTTCTTGTTCACGAACACCTCCTCGACCGCGACTGCGTCGGGGCGGAATTCGTCGATCACTGCGTTCAGCTTCGCGTCCAGCAGCAATAGCCGGTTGGCCAGCGGCAGCTTCGCATCGGTCTCGATTTCGCCATTGTCGATATGGCTCAGGCGGTTGCCTTCCTTGCGGATGACGCCCCAGCCGGTGGTGCCGAGGCCGGGGTCCAAACCCAAAATGATCATCCAAGTTTCGCCATCACCTCGTCGGACACATCATAATTGCCCCAGACGGTCTGGACATCGTCATCGTCTTCCAGCGCGTCAATCATCTTCAGCAACGTCGCGGCGTTGGCTTCGTCGACTTCGACCAGAACCTGCGGTTTCCATGCGAGCTTCGCGCTTTCCGCTTCACCCAATGACGCTTCGAGCGCCTTGGCGACTTCGTGTAAGGCATCCATTGCGGTCCAGATGCTGTGCTCGTCTTCGCTGGATTCGACGTCTTCAGCGCCAGCCTCCAATGCAGCCTCGAATACGCTGTCGGCATCACCGGCGCTGGCGGGATAAGTGATCAGGCCCATCCGGTCGAAGCCGTGGCTGACCGCGCCCGACGCACCCAGATTGCCGCCGTTTTTTGAAAATGCCGTGCGCACATTGGTCGCGGTACGATTGCGGTTGTCAGTCAAAGCCTCGACGATGATGGCAACGCCGCCCGGGCCATAGCCTTCATAGCGCATTTCGTCATAATTTTCCGCATCGCCGCCGCTCGCCTTGTCGATGGCGCGCTGGATATTGTCCTTGGGCATTGACTGCGCCTTGGCTGCGTTGACCGCGAGTCGCAAGCGTGGGTTCATATCCACATCGGGCATGCCCATTTTTGCGGCAACGGTGATTTCGCGGCTCAGCTTGGAAAATTGCGCCGAACGCTTCTTGTCCTGCGCACCCTTGCGGTGCTGGATATTCTTGAATTTACTATGGCCTGCCATGGCTCTCTTCTTTTCTTAAGCGGAATTGAAGGCGCGCCCTTACATCAGGGATGGGGCCAAGGGCAAGCCGACAGCGCTAGCCCAGCTTTACCGCCGTACCGCTTGCTGTGACCATCAGCATTGAACCTTCCTTGCCCAGCACTTCATAATCGAGATCGATGCCGATGACGCCGTCCGCGCCGAGGTTGCGCGCTTCGGCGGCGAGTTCAGCCAGCGCCGTTGCGCGCGCATCGCGGAGGCTGTTTTCATAAGCGCCGGAGCGACCGCCAACGATATCGCGGATTCCGGCGAACAAATCCTTGAAGATATTTGCGCCGACAATGACTTCGCCGGTGACGACACCGAGATATTGGCGAACGGGCTGGCCTTCGACGGTGGAGGTAGTGGTCATCAGCATTTGGGTTCTCCTTTTCTCAATTCTCGTCATGCTGAACTTGTTTCAGCATCCATCTATCCGTCAAGCATAGTTTGTGCTGCACGATGGACCCTGACACAAGTTCAGGGTGACGGTGAATGGGCCGGGCGAATTTTATGCCAACCCGAGCGCCGATTTGTAAGTATCCAAAATCGCTTCCATCTCTTGCCGGTCGTCATTGCTCATTTTGCGCAAACGAACGATCTGGCGCATGATCTTGGCATCGTACCCCTGGCTTTTGGCCTCCGAATAAACATCGCGGATGTCGTCGGCGATGCCCTTTTTCTCTTCTTCCAGACGCTCGATGCGTTCGATGAAAAGACGCAGTTGATCGGCGGCGATGTTGCCCTCGGCCATGATGTTCTCCTGTTATGTTGAGTGAGGCGGTCAGCCCCGAATCGGATTTGCACCCGCTTAGAAACTAGAACCGTTCGTGTCGAGCGCAGTCGAGACACCCATCGGCAACGCACGACGTCACGGTGTCTCGACGATGCTCGACACGAACGGAAAGGGGCTATCGAGACCTATTCTTCGCTACGCTTTCCTTCATGCGCTGAAGCTTTTCGGGCGTCGCATCGCTCTGATATTTCGCCTTCCACTCAGCGGCGGGCATGCCGTGGATAAGTTCGCGCGCTTCGTCCTTCGTGAGGGCCCCGTCCACCTCCATCACCCAATCGGCGAGGCAGTTGCGGCAGAAACCGGCGAGGCCCATGAGGTCGATATTCTCTGCATCATGGCGGTGCTGCAGATGCGTCACGAGCCTTCGAAATGCGGCGGCGGCTGCTTCGTCTGAAATCTGTTTGTCATTATGCATAGCTATGCGCCCTTTGCGTTACCCGGATGCGCGGTTATGGGATGAACGAGCGAGAAAATCCACAGGAGCGGAGCCTTACCCGATGCAATATCACAAACCGCGCATGCGCAAGGTACGTATTCTCGCCACTTTGGGTCCGGCGAGCGACACGCCCGAGATGATTGAAAAGCTCTTTCGCGCCGGAGCCGATGCCTTCCGCGTCAACATGAGCCATGGCGAGCAGGCCGACAAGGCGCAGCTGATCGCCAACATCCGCGCGCTCGAAAAGGCCTATAACCGGCCGACCACCATATTGGTCGACTTGCAAGGACCGAAATTGCGGGTCGGGACTTTCGCGAGCGGCAAGGTCGAACTGAAAACAGGTGCCAATTTCCGGCTCGATACAGACAAAAAGGCAGGCGATGCCCATCGCGTCTATCTTCCCCATCCGGAAATTTTCGCAGCGCTCGAAATCAATGCTCGGCTGCTACTCGACGACGGCAAGCTTGTTTTGCGCGTTACAGAAATCGGCCCCGACCATATCAATACGAAAGTTGAAGTCGGCGGGATGCTGTCGGACCGCAAGGGTTTGAATGTCCCCGATGTCGTGGTGCCGATTGCCGCTCTGACAGACAAGGACCGTTCCGACCTGGCGTTTGCATTGGAACAGGGCGTCGACTGGATCGCGATGTCCTTTGTCCAGCGGCCCGAGGACGTGGCCGAAGGCAAGAAGCTGATCGGCAACAAGGCGGCGTTGCTTGCCAAAATCGAGAAACCCGCGGCGATCGGCAGGCTGGAGGAAATCCTCGAACTGGCTGACGGCGTGATGGTCGCGCGCGGCGACTTAGGCGTCGAACTGCCGCCCGAACAGGTGCCGCCGCTGCAAAAGAAGATCGTCTCGACCGCGCGGCGGATGGGCAAGCCGGTGGTGGTTGCCACGCAGATGCTTGAATCGATGATCGTCTCGCCCTCGCCAACGCGCGCCGAAGTATCCGATGTCGCGACCGCGATTTACGACGGCGCCGATGCGGTAATGCTGTCCGCCGAAACCGCAGCCGGGGCATGGCCGATCGAGGCAGTGTCGATTATGGACCGGATCGCGCAGCAGGTCGAAAGCGACCCCGATTTCTTCAAGCGAATCCACTTCACCGAAACCCCCGCCGATGCGACCACTGCCGACGCGTTGGCGGAGGCGAGCGGGCGGATCGCCGACACTGTCGACACCAGTGCCATCGTGTGCTTCACGTCGTCGGGCTCGACCGCGCGGCGCATCTCGCGCGAGCGGCCCTCGGTGCCGCTGCTGGTGCTGACCGCAAGCATGACTACGGCGCGGCGGCTTGGTCTGCTCTGGGGCGCATTTGCCGTGCGCACCCGTGACATCGGCTCGTTCGAGGAAATGGTGGCGAAGGGCAAACGCATGGCGCTTCGCTATCATCTCGGGCAGGCCGGCGCGCGGATCATCATCATGGCGGGTGTGCCGTTCGGGACGCCGGGCTCGACCAATGTGCTGCATATCGTCCGGCTGACGGGCGACGAGCTTAAGGGGCATTGAGAACCAAATCGGTTCTAAAACAGATTTTAAGGCACCATACAGGCGCAAGATAATGCGGTCCGCTGCAAGGGTAGCGGCGAGACCGCCCTCATGCTCTGGCGGGCCTCCAGGTAACGCTGGGGGCGTTTCCGCAGTTTTGCGTCAGGGTAGTAACAGGCTGCTGTCGCCATAGCTGTAGAAACGATATTTGCTGGCGATTGCGTGGGCGTAGGCCGCCTGCATCGTCTCGCGGCCCATCAGCGCGCTGACCAGCATGAAAAGCGTGCTTTTCGGCAAATGGAAATTGGTCATCAGGCCGCCGATGGCCTTGAAGCGATAGCCAGGCGTGATGAAAATATCCGTATCGCCTTCAAACGGGCGGACGACGCCGTCCTCGCCAGCCGCGCTTTCGATCAGGCGCAGCGAGGTGGTGCCAACCGCGATCAACCGACCGCCCGATGCCTTTACCGCATTCAGGCGATCTGCGGTGGCCTCGTCGATGCTGCCCCATTCGCTGTGCATCTTGTGCTCAGTGGTATCGTCGGCCTTGACCGGCAGGAATGTTCCCGCGCCGACGTGGAGCGTGAGTGTCGCGGTCTCGATCCCCGCCGCCGCAACCGCCTCCATCAGTTCGGGTGTGAAATGCAACGAAGCGGTCGGCGCAGCTACCGCCCCGTCCTTTTGCGCGAACATCGTCTGGTAATCGCTTCGGTCCTGCGCATCGGTCGGGCGCTTGCCCGCGATGTAAGGCGGCAACGGCATAGTGCCTGCGCGTTCGAGCAAGAGCTCTACCGGCTCATTGCCTTCGAAGAATAACGTGAAGCTGCCATCGTCATGCCGAGCCTCGGCCACCACCGTCACGCTGGCGCCGAAATCCACCTGCTCGCCAACGCGCAGCCGCTTGGCGTTGCGGATGAACGCTTTCCAGCGCCGCAGGTCTACGCGCTTGTGCAATGTCGCGCCAATGCTGGCGTCCCCGCGCTTCCCCTCAAGCTGCGCCGGGATCACGCGCGTGTCGTTGAAGATCAGGCAATCGCCCTTGCGGAGCAACGACGGCAGGTCGCGCACATGGGCGTCGGCAAGGGTGCCGTCGCCCGACACAGATAACATTCGCGCCGCATCGCGCGGCGCAACTGGCCGCAGCGCTATCCGCTCAGGCGGAAGGTTGAAGTCAAAAAGGTCAACGCGCATAGCGATGCAGGCGCGTGGCTAGCTTCCGCCCAGCTGATCAACGGTGATCGGCGTTTCCTGTGGGGATGCCGACATGATGGGCGGAGCCACAGGCGGCGGCGGTACATTGTCGGCGGCGATTGACGCCTGCAAGATCCTGCTTGGGCTCGCGGGTGGTTCACCGCGTTCGATGGAGTCGACATATTGCATTCCCGCTGTCACGCGGCCGAATACGGTATATTTGTTGTCGAGGGCAAAGCGCGGCTGAAAGACAATGAAAAACTGGCTGTTCGCCGTATCGGGCTCGTTGGTCCGCGCCATCGACACCGTGCCGCGCAAATGCGGCATCCGGTTGAACTCGGCTTTCAGGTCGGGAAGCTCAGATCCGCCTTGTCCAGTCCCCTTGGGGTCGCCCGTCTGCGCCATGAAACCATCGATGACGCGGTGGAAAATTACGCCGTTGTAAAAGCCCTGCCGGGTCAGCGTCTTGATCCGTTCGACATGTGCAGGGGCGATATCCGGATACATCTGGATGGTGACGCGGCCGCCGGTGGACAAGTCGAGATGAAGGGTGTTTTCGGGGCTCGGAGCGGTCGGAGCCGCAGGCGGCACAACGGCGTCCTGGGCATAAGCCGATGATATACCGAAGGTCATAGAACTAAGAATCGCAAAGGCGGCCAGAAACAGGCTGCGGGCGGAAAGATTGGCAAACATTACAGTCATCATGCTCCGGCTATGGTTGGTGCCCTCTTAACGAAGGGTGCTGTCACTGTCATGAATGAATTTTTGAAGGTCCGCTGGCGATTGCGCGCCCTCATTTGTGTCGCTGCTCACCCCCTTCTTCATCTGTTGCAAAAATGCGACAGGTTACAAAATTCTGGGTCTCAGAGCCTAATTTCCTTTGCGCGCCGTGTAATTTTGTTCCACTCCCTCACATCAACTGGCTGGGGAGCTACCATTTACACCGGTTCGGTGTGCCGTAATTGGCCCGAATCTGGGTAAATAAGTCTCTTCAACAGGAATCCATATGGCGAACCATCAATTTCGATGGTTCAGACCTTTTGATAGGGGCTTAAAACTGTGAAAAGTTCACAAATTAGCAAATTCAAATACGCCGCGGCGCCAATGGCGCTTAGTCTGGCACTCATTTCTACACCGTCGTTTGCGCAGGACGAGGCTGCTGAAGAAGAGTCCGAAGCCATCGTCGTGACCGGCTCGCGCATTGCAGTCACCGGATTGAACTCGGCATCGCCTTTACAAACCGTTGGCGAAGCCAATATTGAGCAGTCCGGTGTGGTCAACCTGCAAGAAGTGTTGTTGGAAAATCCCGTTTTCGGCACCCCCGGCATCAGCCGTACCAATTCAAACTTCTCAACGGCAAGTGCTGGCGTAGCTACCGTTGACCTTCGCAATTTGGGCACAGCGCGTACTCTGGTATTGGTAAATGGCCGTCGCTTCGTCGCTGGCGTTCCCGGATCGAGTGCTGTTGACCTTAACGTCATTCCAACCCAGTTTATTGAACGTGTCGATATTTTGACCGGCGGTGCTTCGGCAGTTTATGGTTCCGACGCGGTCGCAGGGGTTGTCAACATTGTTTACAAAACCGATTTCGAAGGCATCGAAGTTGGCGGACAATTCGGCTTATCAGAAGAGGGTGACGATCTTCGTCGGCAGGCCGACCTCACCTTCGGCGGGTCTTTTGGCGATGGACGCGGTAGCTTCATCACTCATCTCGGCTATTCTAACGAAGGCGCGGTGTTCTCGCGTGATCGCGCGATTTCCGCTGTTGACCAGGCCAGTGTCGGAGCTTTCGTAACTGGTGACCCTGCTGATTTCTTCAGCATTCGGCGTCCGTTTTTCTCCAGCTTTGCCCCGCAAGGCCGCTTCTTTAGCGCGCCTGGCGTGACAGCCGGTACCTTTAATGGCGATAACCAGTTCATAACTGGATTTAGCACGAACGGTAACGCCACGCGCGGCCCGGATGGGTTCAATCGCTCGGCTTTTCGCACAATAGCTATCCCCACCGAGCGGTATCTGCTGGCTACGAATGCGAATTATGAGATCTCGGATAATATAGAGGCTTTTTTCGAAGGTACATATTCTAAAACCAAAACGCAGACGGAGCTGGAACCTTTCCCGCTCGACTCGGTCGACCTGTTCCCATCAACCGGCGGTTTTTTTAATGTAGAAAATCGCCAGTTGGACGCAGACGGCAATGCAACCGGTCCGATCGTTGTTAATCCTTTTGTCCCTGCTGGATTGCTTGCGACTTTACAGGACAACAACGGCGACGGCTTGCGTGATGTTGCTTTCACCCGTCGTTTGAGCGACGTTGCCAACCGCGGCAACCGCGCTAACCGTGACACCTTCCGCATCTTGGCGGGCCTTCGCGGTGACCTTTTTGGCGATTGGAAATGGGACGCATTCTATAGCTATGGCGAAACGACAGAATCGCAGGTTAGCTCAGGTCAATTCAACGTGGTCAACTTCCGCAACGCCCTTAATGTGACGCGCGATGACGCTGGAAATCTCGTGTGTCTCGACCAGAATGCAGCTCAAGAAGGCTGCGTTCCCGTCAATGTCTTTGGTCGCAACACAATCGGTGCCGATGGTCTTCGGTATATCGATGCGCCGTCGTTCCTCAGCACGACCACGACCCAAAAATTGGCTGGTGCCAATGCTTTTGGTACGCTGGGCGATCCTTTTGGCCTGGGTGACATAGGCGTCGCTGTTGGCGTCGAATATCGGGACGAATATAGTCTTTCCGAATTTGATGCGTTGCAGCAGGCCGGTCTGAACGGCGGAAACGCCATTCCAAGAACCGAAGGTTCGTTCGATGTCTATGAACTGTACGGCGAAGTGCGCGTTCCGTTGATCACCGATTCGTTCGTTCACAGCCTGTCGCTAACGGGCGCCGGGCGTGTTTCGGATTATTCGACAGTAGGGACAACATACAGCTACAATGGCGGAGTTGACTTCTCGCCAATCGAAGACATCCGACTGACGGCCATTTGGGCTCGTTCAACACGGGCTCCAAATATTAACGAACTGTTCTCGCCACCCAGCCAGACTTTCCCAACAGGATTGCAGGATCCTTGTCTCGGTGTCACGGCAGCAACAGGGGGAACATTAGGAACGGTCTGCCGCGCCGATCCTGGCGTGGCTGCAAACATTGCAGCCAATGGATCGTTCACTTTGAATCAAGCCGACCTTCAGGGCGTTAGCGGGTTTGACCGCGGTAACCCGCTGTTGGGTGAAGAAAAAGGCGACTCCTTCACGGCTCGATTGATTATAAACCCACGTTCGATTGAAGCACTTCGGAACTTCGGATTCACTGCATCATACTATAACATTCGCGTTAAGGATGCGATTGTTTCCACGCCTCGCCAATTCATTTTGGATCAATGTTTCGAGCAAGGTAATCAGAGCTTCTGCGACTTCATTACTCGCCGCCCTACTGCAGAGGGTTCCAACAGCCCGGGTTCGCTCGATGAGATTGACTCGGCAGTGACAAACTCGGGCGGGCTTAAAGCAGAAGGTTTGGATTTCACGGCAACATATTCACAAGATGTTTTTGCTGGCCGTCTGAACCTGTCTCTCAGCTACACTCATCTGCTTGACGGCTTTATCGTGCCGTTGCCAGGCTCTGATCCAGACTATTTTGCTACCGAGATCGGTGCGGCGAAGGATCGTTTCTTTGTCTCTGCCAACTACAGCCTTGATGCGTTCGATTTTACGTTCAGAGGTACATATATCGGTGAATCCTATCTGGATGACCAGTTCCTTGCTGGCTTCGATCTGGAACGTGATGATCCGCTAGGCCGCATTCCTGCCGAGTTTTATGCGGATGCTCAAATTCGCTATCGTGCAGCCGACAAGTTCGAATTTTACGTCGGTGTCGATAACCTTCTAGGCAACGACCCAACGGTTCTGCCTTCAGGTTTGCCTGGCAACACGACCGGTGCAGAAACCGATGCTGGTACGTATGATGCTATCGGTCGTCGCTTTTATGTGGGAACAAAGCTGCGTTTCTAATCTCGTATAGCGATGAAGTTTGAAAAGGGGGCGGTGGGCTATGCTTGCCGCCCTCTTTTTGATAAATTGAATCAAGTCCAATATATTTCAAACGAGGAAGCTGCGAATGTTTGTGCATATGTTAATGCTAATCGCCCTTCATTCCGGCCAAGTGGAAACGCCTCAAAATCGGCCACAAGAAGATACTCGTCTTGCCCAAGATGCGGCTGAAACGCGCTCCAAAAAGAACGAGGACAAGATGGTGTGCCGTACAACAGTCGAAACCGGCACCAGATTCCCCAACCGTGTCTGTAAGCGGCGTAGTGAGTGGGACGCAGAGACTCGCGAAGCAAAGCAAAGTATGCGAGGCGCCAACCGTCAAAGCGGAACTTGCGACACCAGATGTTAGTATCGTGTTCAGCGACTCTCGGCTTAGTCGCCGGTTTTGTTTAAACGTTCAGCGCGAAAAGCAATTCCACCGTCTACTTTGGCCATAAAACTGCCCAGGGCAGCCTTTTTTACCTCTAGCATTTGTCCGGCCTTTGGGCTCCGCCCATAAAAACGGCTATCTGTCTGAGCCCAAACAGCACCATCTTCAAGTTCAAAAACCCACCCGCGCCGGCCTTCCCGAACCGCAATTATCTTACCGCTAATTGACTGGATTTCGTCCCCATCATCATTGTCAGCGAAAATCTTTATCGAAGGAAGGGCAAATCCGAACAGGCCTTTTTGGGTTTTCTTAATTTGCTCGCGATCAGCAACATAAATTTGCTTGGCTTGTTGCGCGGCTTTCAGCTTGGCAATCCCGCTATCATAGCATTCCAGCCGCACAGCAGGATCAGCCACCTGCGCGCAATCCATAACATCTTTCAGAACTTTCGGACTTTCCGCCGCACCCTGCTTTTGTTCAGCAAAGGCTGGTCTTGCCGCAATTCCAATGATTATCAAACAAACGCCTGTATATTTTCTGAGCATTACGAACCCTCATTCATTTAATATGACGACATGTCGATAAGGCGTCAAATTTTAATCACCGGACTTGTCGTACAAGCTATTTCGATGGCATTGTCCCAACCTCAAGTATTAACGCCCCATCCCCTTCATCCACGTCCACCGTCGCCCCATCCGGAATCTCACCTCGCAGCAGCATGTCCGCCAGCGGATCCTGCAAATACCGCTGGATCGCGCGTTTTAACGGACGCGCGCCATATACCGGGTCATAGCCTACGCGGCCCAGCCACGCTTTCGCCTTGTCGGACAGATCGATCACAATCTTGCGATCCTTCAACAGCTTCTGCACACGCTGCACCTGGATATCGACGATCGGTGCCATATGCTCAACGCCAAGGCGGTGGAACAGGATGATCTCGTCGAGCCGGTTGAGGAATTCGGGCCGAAAATGGCTACGGACGATGTCCATGACCTGCGGCTCGACTTCCTTCACGTCCTGCCCGTCTTCCAGACCCGCCAGATGCTGGCTGCCGAGGTTGGAGGTCAGGATGATAAGCGTGTTGGAGAAGTCGACCGTGCGTCCTTGGCCGTCGGTCAGGCGGCCGTCGTCGAGCACTTGCAGCAAGATGTTGAAGACGTCGCTGTGCGCCTTTTCAACCTCATCGAACAGCACGACCTGGTAGGGCCGCCGCCGCACGGCCTCGGTTAGCACGCCCCCTTCGTCATAACCGACATAGCCCGGAGGCGCGCCGACGAGCCGGGATACGCTGTGTTTTTCCATATATTCGGACATGTCGATGCGGACCATCGCGTTATCATCGTCGAACAGGAAGTTTGCCAAAGCCTTGGTGAGTTCGGTCTTGCCGACGCCCGTTGGTCCCAGGAACAGGAAGCTACCAAGTGGTCGGTTAGGGTCTTGCAAGCCCGCGCGTGAGCGACGGACAGCCTTTGACACAGCTGCGACCGCGTCCTGCTGCCCGATGACGCGCGCGCCGATCAGTTCTTCCATCTTCAATAGCTTGTCGCGCTCGCCTTCGAGCATCTTGTCGACCGGAATGCCGGTCCAGCGGCTGACCACCGAAGCGATATCCTGGGGCGTGACCTCCTCGCGCAACATGGCGTTGCCCGCTGTGGCCTGCGCGTCGGCAAGCTGCCTTTCAAGGCCGGGGATAGTGCCATATTGCAGCTCACCAGCCTTGGCCAGGTCGCCGCCGCGTTGTGCCTGGTCAAGCTCGATCCGGGCGCTGTCGAGTTGTTCCATGATCTTGGCCTCGGCGGAAATCTTCTCCTTCTCCGCTTGCCAGCGTTGCGTAAGTTCCGATGACTGCTGTTCCAGATTTGCGAGTTCGTTTTCCAACGTCGCCAGCCGGTCCTTCGACGCAGTGTCGGTTTCCTTGCCGAGCGCCTCGCGCTCGATCTTGAGCTGAATGATCCGGCGGTCGAGATTTTCGATTTCCTCTGGCTTCGATTCCACCTCCATCCGCAACCGCGAGGCGGCTTCATCCATCAGGTCGATGGCCTTGTCGGGCAGGAAGCGGTCGGAAATGTAACGATGCGACAGCGTCGCCGCGCTCACCAGCGCGCCGTCGGTGATGCGGACACCGTGGTGAAGCTCATATTTTTCTTTCAGCCCGCGCAAGATAGAGATGGTGTCCTCGACCGTCGGCTCTCCAACAAACACAGGCTGGAACCGTCGCTGCAGCGCGGGGTCTTTTTCGACATGCTTTTGATATTCATCGAGCGTCGTTGCGCCAATGCAGTGCAGCTCGCCGCGCGACAAAGCGGGCTTGATGAGGTTCGCAGCGTCCATCGCGCCTTCGCCTTTGCCCGCACCGACCAGGGTGTGCATCTCGTCGATGAACAATATGATGTCGCCCTCGGCCTGCTTGACCTCGTCGAGCACGCCTTTCAGCCGCTCCTCGAACTCGCCGCGATATTTGGCACCCGCAATCAGCGCGCCCATGTCAAGCGACAGCAGCTTGCGGTCTTTGAGGCTATCGGGCACGTCACCATTGGCGATACGAAGCGCCAGGCCTTCGGCAATTGCGGTCTTGCCGACACCCGGCTCGCCAATCAAGACAGGGTTATTCTTGGTACGGCGAGCCAGAATCTGGATGGTACGGCGGATTTCCTCGTCACGGCCGATGACCGGATCGAGCTTGCCCGCGCGCGCAACTTCGGTCAGGTCGCGGGCGAATTTTTTTAGCGCGTCATAGCGATCTTCGGCCCCCGCCGTGTCTGCGGTTCGTCCGCCGGTGAGTTCCTTGATTGCCGCGTTCAGCGCTTCGGGTTTTGCCCCGGCTGTCGCGAGCGCCTTGCCCGCTGCGGTCCCCGACGCGAGCGCCAGCGCCAGCAAGATGGTCTGGACGCTGACATAGCTGTCGCCCGCCTTTTGTGCGACTTGCTCCGCACTGTCGAGCACCCGCACCGCGTCATTATCGAGCCCCGGCGTTTGCTGTGCCCCGCCGCCCGAAACTGCGGGCACCTTGGCGAGTGCCGCATCGGTCTCACGCAAGGCCGCCGCCGCGTCGCCGCCCGATGCCTTGATAAGACCGGAGGCCATCCCCTGCTCGTCCTCAAGCAACGCCTTCAACAGATGTTCGGTGGAAATCCGCTGATGGCTCATGCGGATGGCAACGGTCTGCGCGCTTTGCAGAAAGCCTTTGGCGCGGTCGGTAAATTTCTCGAGGTTCATGCCCACTATCTCACAATCATCGTCGGCGCGGCCAGTGTCGGCCGCTACTTATCCTTCCGATGTAGTGTGCCACTTGGCCCGTGCAAGTGCTGGGGCATGAGCGGCAGCAACGCCCTCCTCACCACGAGCGGGTGATTCGGCCTACCACTCTAACCGACCGTGGCGAACTTCCTTGCCTTGCCGTCAGCCGGCGCGGGCACGGCATCGACCCCCGGATCACCCGTCATCGCATAATGCTCGACGCGGTGCATCCATCGCAGAAATTCGACCTCGGCCTCGTCATGCGCGCTGCCATCCGCATCGAAAATGTCATGAAACCAGGCGTCCGCAGGAAAATCCTTAAGCGGGCTGATCCAGTTGGCCCATGGCAAGTGCGTCTGCGTCTTGCCGCGGACCAGACCCCAGCAGAACATGCCGACGCGGTTCGCTTGCGCGATCGGCAAAATCGCCTGAAAGGTGCTGCCCGCAGGCCGCGCCATATATTCGCTACACATCACCGGACGCTCATAGCGCCCCAGCCATTTGACCCGCCGAGCGAAATCCTTAGCGTCGCCATAATTATGGAAAGAAATGATGTCCGATTGGTCGATCTGCGCGCGCTGCAATAGACTAAGCTTCTCGTGCCGTGACCAATTGCCCATCCAGATAGCGCTGGTCAGCGGTTGCGACGCACCTGATTCGCGCGCCCAGGCAAACGCATCTTCCATCAATGGGCGAACAAGATTGCCTTTCGCCCGCCATTCGGAACGATCGCAAGAGGCGACATCTGGACCATTATCTGGCTCGTTCCAGATATCCCAGGCCAATATGCGATGATCGTCGGAAAACCGCCCGACCACGCCGCGCACATATGCTTCGAGCCGGGGCCGCTGGTCGGGGTCTGCAAGCGCTTTCATGCCCGGTGCCTGCACCCACCCGCTGTTGTGAACGCCGGGTTTTGGCGCGCGCTGCGGACCGAGAACGGGGTCGGGATCCCAACAGGAATCGAACAAGACGAACATACTGCGAATGCCGTGAGCATCGGCACGGGCAAGGAACCGGTCCATCCGCGCCAAAAAGCCGTCGGAGTCCTGAAGCCATAACAAATCATGCAGGTAAACGCGCACCGCGTTCATGCCCACCGACGCCGCCAGAGCCAGCTCGGCGTCGATCGCCTCGATGTCGAAGGTCTCTTCCTGCCACATCTCAAGCTGATTGATGGCATAGGATGGCGCAAAATTGCATCCGCTCTGCCACGGCAAAGCGTCATAATAAGCGTGCGCCGCAGCGGCCGTCCAACGATACCCCATGTTACCCCCTCATCCGGCCTTAGCCTGATGTGCAGTATATCCAACTGCGCCCCTAATAATGTGCAACAATTAAACCGGTGATTAATGAGAGGGAATCCCAAAAATCGATCGATTGCCAATAATGCGACGAACCGAAATTTACTTCCAGTTTCTTGCGAACTCATCGAGCAGGCGAACGCCCCAGCCCGATGCACCCTTCGGCGTCACTGGCCCGGCTTTGTCGGCCCAGTTCACGCCAGCGATATCAAGATGCGCCCACGGTGTGTTCTCATCGACGAAAAAGCCGATAAAGGTTGCGCCAAGGCTTGCCCCGGGGCCGCCGCCCTCGACGACGTTCTTGATGTCGGCAATGTCGGACTTCATGTCTTCAAGGTGATTTTTATGCAGCGGCATCCGCCACAATTCCTCGCCGCTTGTTTTGCCTGATGCAAGCAGCTGATCGGCGAGTCTGTCGTCACGGCTGAAAAGCCCTGCATATTCATCGTTCAGCGCCGCGACGATCGACCCGGTCAGCGTCGCCATATTTACCAGCGCAGCGGGTTTTTTGTTGGCGATCACATATTCATTGGCGTCGGCGAGCACGAGCCGACCTTCGGCGTCGGTGTTGAGTATTTCGATGGTCTTGCCGCTCATCGTACGCACCACATCACCGGGGCGTTGGGCGTTACCGTCGGGCATGTTTTCGGACAAGGCGGCAACGCCGATCACGTTCACCGGAGCTTTCGATTTCGCCAGCGACAACATCGCGCCCATGATGTTTGCCGCAGCGGACATATCCGCTTTCATCTCCCACATGCCCAGGCCGGGCTTCAGCGAGACACCTCCTGAATCGAAGGTGATGCCCTTACCGACAAAGGCCAGCGGCGCGCCTTGGCCAGCACCGCGATATTCGACAAGCATCAATCGCGAAGGACGAGGGGAGCCCTGTCCCACGCCGACCAGCGAACCCATGCCCAATTTGCGCATCGCGGGTTCGTCGAGTATCTCGATCCGGACATTGGCGGTATTGCCGAAGGATGCGCGAACGCGGTCGACGAAGCTTTCGGGGTAGATGACATTGGCAGGCTCGGTCGCCAGATCGCGGGCCAGCGTGACGCCCTCGGCCAAAGCGGCGTAACGGGATTTCCACAAGTTTTCTGCGGCTGCGGCCTCGCTGCTGACGACAGTGACCGGATTGACAGGCGGCGCCTTTTTGTCGACGGTCTTGTAACGATCAAAACGATATTGTCCGAGCGCGTAGCCAAGCGCCGCAGCTGCTGCCTCGTCACTGGTCAGGCCGCCGGCGATGGCGACGGGCTGCGCCTCGTCCATCAATTCCTGCGCGGCTTTGCCGACCGCATTTCGGATGTTAGCGGCACGGTCGCCTTCATCGCCAGTGCCGGTCAGGACGATACGCGAATAACCGCCAATGCCGCGAAGCGACAGACGGCTATCCTCCTTGCCTTCATATTTCGCCGACGCGATTGCCGCGTTGATAGCCTGTGCAGTTTCCGCATCGACCGAGCCGTTCGGCAGCGTTGCATTGCGCATAGGGATGACAAGTGCGCCGACTGCGGGCGTCGTGGTCGCAAAGCCTATCGGACGGGCTTGGGAATTGCTCATTGTCGAAGGCGCGATGCCCGATCCTATCGTGCCGCTTTGAGCAAATACAGGGGTCATCGCGGCTGAGGCCAGGGCTATGGCAAACAGGGTGTGGCGCATCAGGGGTACTTTCCTTTACTCGAATCTCGGTTATGCCGGTCTTTGTAAGCAAAGGAACCGATGAGACAAGGTTACGTTGCGCGAGGAGAGAATAATGCGGAAGATTTTTTGGGGCCTTCTGGCTCTGATCGGGCTCGTCGCGGTCGGCGGACTGGTTTGGGAACCGCTGGCAGCGACGCAATATTCCGCGCCGCCTTCACGCAAATATGATGTCGAGATTGCCCGTGACCCGTTCGGCGTCCCGCACATCAACGGCAGAACCGATGCCGATACCGCTTATGGTCTTGCCTATGCCCATGCCGAGGATGATTTTTCGACAATCGAGGATGTCGTCGCCATGACCCGCGGGCGCTATGGCGCGCTGGCCGGCTCGAAGGGCGCTCAGGTCGACTATGTGCTTCATCTGCTCGGCGCGCGGGAGACCTCGGAAAAGCGCTATATGGAGCTGTCGCCCGAAGTTCGTGCGGTGGCGGAAGGCTATGCCGCCGGGTTGAACTATTATGCGGAAAAGCACCCGCAAGAGGTCCGGTTGTCGAAGCTGTTCCCGGTGAACGGGCAGGACATCGTTACCGGTTTTGTATTGCGCGCGCCGTTTTTCTATCAGCTCGACAATCATATTGGCGCGCTGGTTGAGGGCAAACCGCAACCCAAAGAGAGCGCGGCGCGGATGACGCCGATCGGCAAAGACCCGGAAATGAACGGCTCCAACGCCTTTGCCGTTGCACCGAAACGGATGGCCGATGGCAAAACCTGGCTCATCTCCAACTCGCATCAGCCTTATGAGGGGCAGGTCGCCTGGTATGAAGCAGTGACTCATTCGGGCGAGGGGCTCGATATGGCAGGCGCGCTTTTCCCCGGTTCGCCGTTCGTGTTGCTGGGGCATAACCGCAATCTCGGATGGACCAATACAGTCAACCGGCCAGATCTGGTTGATGTCTACAAGCTTGTGCTGAACGACACTGGCGACAAGTATAGCTTCGATGGCAAATGGCTGCCGCTCGATTCCAAGCGCGTCTGGCTGCCGGTCAAATTCGGGCCATTCAAACTGCCAGTTCCGCAGACCGTGTATCGCTCGATCCACGGGCCGGTCATCAAGAATGATCGGGGGGCGTTTGCGATCCGCTATGCCGGCATCGATAGCGTCAAACTGGTTGAGCAATATTATCGCAACACAAAGGCGACGAATTGGGACGAGTGGGCCAAGTCGATGGCGATTGGCGGGATTCCTGCGACCAACTTCATCTATGCCGACAAGACCGGGCGCGTTGCCTATATTTACAATGCGCTTTTTCCGGATCGCAAGCCGGGCTTCGATTATACAGGTGAACTGCCGGGCGATACCTCAAAGGCGCTGTGGACAGGGGCGGTTGGGTTCGACCGTTATCCCAAGATCGTCGATCCGGCCTCGGGCTTTGTGCAGAATGCGAACAACAACCCGTTTCTGGCGGCCGGGCCAGGCTCGGAAATGGACCCCGCCGCCTTTTCGCCTTACCTGGGTATTGAGCTTGGCATAACCAACAGGGGGCTGCGCGCCACCGAATTGCTGGTGGCCGACAGCTCGATCACGCCCGAAGAGTTGATCGCGATCAAGATGGATACGGTCTACAGCAAACAGGGCTGGGTCGGGCCTTGGATAGCATCGTTTCTGGCGTTGGATTTGGCCGATGCGCCAGAGTTGGCGAAGGCGCAAAAACTGCTGGCAGGCTGGGACTGGTCGAGCGACGGCAACGGCGCAGCGGATGCTTTTGCCGAGCGCATCATACGCTTTGGTGCCCGCCCGAACTGGCGCGGCGATCCCATGCCCGACCCGCGCAAGGCGCTTGAGGAAGCTGTCGCCGAATTCAAGGATCGCTTCGGTCGTCTCGACCCGCCTTTGCCCGAAATCCAGCGTCTGCGGCGCGGTAATATCGACATGCCGATGCTGGGCGGAACCGACGCTTTGCGCGCCACGACTATCTGGGATGGCGATCAGCCGGACAAAATGCCGCGGGTGCGGCATGGCGATAGCTTCATCATGCTGATCCGATGGGACAGTGACGGCCAGGTAATCTCGGAGTCTATCCAGCCTTATGGCGCAGCTACCAATCGGCCCGATTCGCCGCATTACACCGACCAGATGAAACTGTTCGTAGCGGGCAAATACAAGCCTGTATATTTCGAATGGGCCGACGCAGTAAAGAACGCAAAACGCCGTTATCGGCCCTAAATGCCGTTCGTCGAAATTAATCGGTCTTTTCATTGTCTTTAGTCGGTCCGTTGCTATCTCTATCCGCAATATCTAGCTTGGGAGCAACACATGATCCGTAAACTTACACTCGCGCTGATGCTGTCCGGCTCTGTGCTTATTGCGAGCGCCCCTGCCATCGCACAGGAAGCGGCGCCCGTGGCCAAGCTGGTCGAAGCCGTGAACATTCCGCATGAGAAATTCACGCTTGATAACGGTTTGACCGTGCTCGTCCACGAAGACCGCAAGGCCCCGATCGTGGCAGTGTCGATCTGGTATGGCGTTGGATCGAAGCACGAGCCCAAGGGCAAGACCGGTTACGCCCATCTGTTCGAGCATATCATGTTCAATGGGTCGGAGAACGCGAAAGGCGATTATTTCGAGTGGACCAAGAAGATCGGCGCGACCGACCTCAACGGCACCACCTGGCTCGACCGCACCAACTATTTTCAGACGGTGCCGACCACGGCGCTTGAATCGGCGCTGTTCCTTGAAAGCGACCGGATGGGCTATTTGCTCAATGCCGTCACCAAAGAGAAACTCGACAACCAGATCGGCGTTGTCTCGAACGAAAAGCGCCAAGGCGACAATCAGCCTTACGGCCTTGTCGACTACAAGCGCTCGGAAACATTGTTTCCCGTCGGCCATCCGTATCACCACGACACCATCGGCAGTCTCGAAGATTTGGCCGCCGCGTCGCTCGACGACATGAAGAACTGGTTCACCGACCATTATGGCCCGAACAATTCGGTGCTTGTACTGGCAGGTGATATCGACGCAGCGCAGGCCAAGCCATTGGTCGAAAAGTGGTTCGGAAAGATTCCGCGCGGCAAGGATGTGCCGCCCGTAAACGCGCCGATACCGACGCTCGAAAAGCCGATCAAGATCGTGATGAAGGACAAGATTCCTTCTACGCGAATCTACCGCAACTGGATTGTTCCAGGGCTTGCCGATCCTGACACGAATGCGCTTTATGTCGCGATGAGCGCGCTTGGCGGGCTGTCGAGTTCGCGGCTCGACAATATTCTGGTTCGGCAGGAGCAGAGCGCGGTTGCCGTCTCGGCTTCGCTACTTCCGTTCGTCCATGGCAGCCTGGTCAACATCCAGGCCGACGTAAAGCCGGGCGGCGATGCCGATGCACTGGCAAAGCGGCTCGACGAGATCTTGGCGGATTTCATCAAGACTGGGCCGACCGCCGATGAAGTGCAGCGGGTTGCGGCGAGCACGATTGCCCAGCAGATCGACGGGCTTGAACAGGTCGGCGGTTTCGGCGGAAAGGCGACCGCGTTAGCCGAAGGCCAGTTATATGTTGGCGATTCCAATTTCTATAAAAAGGAATTGCAGCGCCTGGCCGCGACCAAGCCTGAAACGGTCAAGGCCGCGATGCAGAAATGGCTGACCCGCCCTGTACTCGAAATCCGCGTGGACCCAGGCGAGCGTGAAGCCTATCAAGAGGTTGCGGCTGGAGTTGGGCAACGCACCGGCACGCTGACCGCGCCGGCATTCTATTCGCCGCCGGGTAGTGAGGGCATGGTCGGCACTGTTCCGGCTTTTCAGGACCGCAGCAAATTCCCTGAACCGACCGGAACCCCTGCGCTCGATTTCCCGACAGTTGAGGAAGCGACGCTGAAAAACGGCATCAAGGTATTTTTCGCCCGCCGTGCTGCCGTCCCGACGGTACGCGTGACGGTCAGTTTCAACGCCGGCTATTCGGCCGACCCCACAGACAAACGCGGCATCGCGTCGATGATGTCAAGGATGCTACTCGAAGGTACGAAAACGCTGACGTCGACGCAGCTCGCGGAGACCGAGGAAAAACTGGGCGCAGATGTCAACGTCAACTCTTCGCTCGACCGCACGGTCGCCAGTTTGCGTGCGGTCAAGCCGAACCTTGCGCCGTCGCTCGATCTGTTGGCCGATGTCATCAAGAACCCGGCATTTGCGGAGAAGGAGTTGGAGCGGGTTCGCGTCCAGCAATTGACGCGTATTCAGGCTGAGAATAACCAGCCGCAAGGAATTGCGATCCGGCAATTGCCGCCTTTGCTGTATGGCAAGGGCCACCCTTATGGCGGTCCGCAGACCGGCAGCGGTTATCCAGAAACTGTTGCGACAATCAGTAAGGCAGATGTCGCCGCTTTCCATCAAGCTTGGGTGCATCCGGCCAAGGCAGAGATTTTCGTCGTGGGCGACACCAGCCTAACCGAAATCACGCCGATGCTGGAAAAGCGGTTTGGCGACTGGGCTCCAGCCGCAGCAGCTGCTCCTGCAAAGAATTTTTCCGCTCCTGTTCCCGCCGCGACTGCCAAAATTTTACTGATCGATAGGCCGAATTCACCGCAGTCACTGGTGCTGGCAGGCAAGGTACTCGATGCCAGGGGCTCTGATGATCTGGTGACGCTGCGCGCTGCCAACGAGATTTTCGGCGGCGATTTCCTGTCGCGGATCAACATGGATCTGCGCGAAACAAAAGGCTGGTCCTATGGCGTCGGTTCGCAGATCAGCGGGGCCGAAGACCGGGTGCCGTTCTTTGTGTTCGCACCTGTTCAGACCAACCAGACCGGGCCTTCAATCAAGGTACTGATGGATCAGCTTAACGACTTTAACGGCACCAGGCCGGTAACGGCGGACGAGCTTGAAAAAACGATCAAGGGTAATGTGCTGGAATTGCCGGGCAGCTACGAACAATCGGCGGCAGTGCTTGGCCAGATGCAGGCGGACCGCCTGTACAAGCGGCCGTTCGATTATGCTGAAACGATCGCGGGTAGGTATCAGGCTTTGACCGCGAAGGCGTTGAACGACGAAATGCGTGCCAAGGTCGATCCGTCCAAGATTACCTGGCTGGTAGTGGGCGATGCGGCCAAGGTGAAACCACAGCTTGAAACGCTTGGATTGCCAATTGAAATGGTCAGTGAAGCTGCTAACACCGGTGCAAGCAACACCGCCAAATAAGGAGATGGACGATGGCAGCAGTTGATGGTGACTGGGACGTAACGATCAAAAGCCCAATGGGCGACCAGAAGGCGGTCCTGACCGTCAACAGCGATGGCAGTAGCTTTTCGGGCCAGATGTCAGGTGGCCTTGGCACGATGGATATCACCGACGGCGTTGTCGACGGCAGCACGCTCAGCTGGGGTATGGACATCACCGTTCCAATGCCAATGCACCTCGACGCGACCGCAACGGTCGACGGCGATGCGATGACCGGCGAGGTGAAGGCCGGAGCTTTCGGTTCGATGGGGCTTTCCGGTACCCGCAAATAATCCGGTTGCGCTGAAAGCAACCAAAACAGGGCAGGGCCGTTTGCCGCAGGGCAGGCGGCCTTGTTCTATTTGCAGGCAATGCTAAGGAATTGAACGAGCGGCCTTTCCCCCGAATCGCCCGTTAAGCCGGAGATTTTGCATGAACCAGCTTGCATCCGCATCACAGCTTCGCATGTCGCTGTTGCGCTGGGCGCTGTTCGTCGTTCCGGTGGTGATGTTTCTGGGCTTTTTGTCCGGGACCATCTCGGGTTCAGCCGAGGAAAACAGCTGGTATCAGACGCTGATCAAGCCGGAGGCACAACCGCCCGGCTGGGTTTTCGGGGCGGTCTGGCCGACGCTGTATTTCCTGATGGGGCTCGCCTTTGCGATGATCTTGCACGCGCGCGGTGCCCGCAGTCGCGGAATGGCAATCGGGCTTTTTGCCGTTCAGTTTCTGATCAACCTGTCATGGTCGCCATTATTTTTCGGCCAGCATAAAGTCTCGACCGCCTTCTTCGTCATCCTCGCAATGATAGTCGCCGCTGTTGCTACAACCGTCGTCTTTGCGCGGGTTCGCAAGGCGGCAGCGTGGCTGATGGTGCCTTATCTGGTCTGGATCAGCTTTGCCGCTATTCTGAATTTCCAGATCGACCGGCTTAATCCTGAAGCCGAAACCCTTTACGTTCCGGCCGCGACTTCCCAGATAGGGAATGGCAGTTGACCCCCTCTCTGCCGAATTGGAGTTTGTGACATGCAAAGCGAAAAGCGCATTTTTGACGATCTTGCCAAGGTTCTGAACGGCGTTGCCGGGACCGTGGCGGGCATGGGCCGCGAGGCCGAAGCCAGCATGCGAGAGCGCGCCCGCGAATGGGCCGGCGGGCTCGACCTTGTGACGCGTGAGGAGTTTGATGCGGTCAAGACACTCGCGGCAAATGCCCGCGCAGAGGCAGACGCTCTGGCCAAGCGCGTGGCGGCGCTGGAAGTCGCAATCGGCGTGAAAGCTGTATCTGCGACCAAAGCCAAGGCTGGGCCTAAGAAACCGGCGGCAGAAGCGTAAAGACTTTTCCACAGTCGGCCCACAGACTTGTGACCTCGCGTCGCGCAAGCCCCTTGCGCGTGAGTCAGAGGCAAGGCAGAATCGCCGAACAGTCACGGGCGCAACGAATTATGCATGATGCAGACGAACAATATGAGCATTTCGAGCGCGACGAATCCGCGCCCGTCGACATGCTCGCTGCCTTGTTCGAAGCGCGCGGCTGGTCATTCGAACTCGATGGTGAAGACGAAATCACCGCCGAGTATAAGGGCAGTTGGACAAGCTATCAGATCCGCGCAATCTGGCGCGAGGAGGACAATGCGCTGCAGTTGATAGTCCTTCCCGATGTCACTGTGCCAAGCGACAAGCGCGACAGCGTCTACACTGCCTTGGGCCTGATCAACGAGCAATTATGGCTCGGCCATTTCGACATGTGGTCGGCCAATGGCATCTTGCTATTCCGTCACGGCAGCCTGATGCCCGCCAACGGCCTGCTCGGGGTCGATCATGCACAAACGATCATCGACGTTGCCATCGACGAGTGCGAGCGCTTCTATCCGGTGTTCCAGTTCATCATCTGGGGCGACAAGACCCCCGAAGAAGCAATTGCCAGCGCGCTCATCGAAACGCATGGGGAAGCTTAAGCTTATTTTTTCGTCATCCTGAATTTGTTTCAGGATGACGAATTTTGGATTTTGGACCTTCGGATCAGATAGTGCATATAGGCCATTGCGATGGGCTTTTCGGCATCGTCCTGCCAGGCGCGGGCTTCAACATTTGCCATGGTCCGCCCCAGTCGCGTGACTTCGCCCACCGCATAGGTCATTTGGCTCAACCCGCCGCGCATGAAATCGATGGTGACATTGACCTGCTTGATCGCACTGTCGCTACCCTTGGCTTGCAAGGCGCGATGGATTGCCGCCACCGCTGCTATTTCGAGCAGACCCGAGATCGCACCGCCGTGAAGAAACCCCGGACGACCCTGCACCTTGTCGGCAAAGGGCATCGTGATAACTGGTGCGCCGTTGAGCTCATCGACAACGGACATGTCGAGCGCAAGTGCATAAGGAGGTAAGCCACTCATCCGACACGGTCCCCGACACGAATGAAGGTACCGGTGGCATGCGCGAGCGGGTCATCGGGATTGCCATTATGCGCATAGCCACGGACGAAACCGATGCTGTGCGTCAAATGATAGCAGATGCCCCGCCCATATACGCGCTCGCCCGATGGCGAGGGCCGAAGATAATCGATCCGCAAATCCATCGTTACATGAGGTCGGAATTCGCGCAGCTTCGTCCAGATCGACATGCTGGTCGCATTGTCCATCAGACTGATGATGACGGCAGAGGCCAAGATGCCGGTATCGGGGTCAGCCACCAGATCTTCGCGCCAGTCGAGTGCAAGTTCGAACCAGTCTTCGCCGTGGCCAACATATTCCATCGCAAGGAAGCCGCCATGTCCAAACTTGCCTGTAAAATTGTGAACCCACTCCGGGTCGAACGCCGTCCCCTTCGGAATGATGCTTCCAAGGCCGGGTTTGTCAGCCGCCATTATTTGCCTTCCGAAGCGCGGAACGTCGGCGCAACCCGCGCTTTCGATAATTGCTCAAAAGCATAGCCCGCCTTCAGTACCGCATGATCATGCCATTGCGGCCCGATAAAGCTGAGTCCTACCGGCAGCCCGCCCGAAAGTCCCATCGGGACAGTCAGATGCGGATACCCCGCGATAGCAGGCATTTGGCTCGCGCTCGGGCCGGAAAAAGCATCGCCCTTGCCCAAGGTGCTTAGCCAGGCTGGACCGTTGGTTTGCGCGATGATGATATCCAGCCGGTCGTTGACGAACATCGCGTTGAGCGCACCTGCCGCCAGCCGCCGCGATGTTGCGAGCGCTTGGGCATAGGCCGGGTCGTCCAACCCATTTTCCTTGTCGGCGAGTTCGAACGTATCCTGCCCAAAATATTTTAATTCTATATCCGCGTTGGCCTTGTTGAACGCGATGATGTCGGCGAGCGTTTTGTGCCCGACCAGACCGTCGGGAAGGCCTTGTAGATAATCGGCTAGATCTGCTTTCAGCTCGGCTAGCAACACTTTGAATTCCGCCTCGCCCATATTGTCGAAGTCGATCTTGCCAGTGTTCAACAGCACAATCTGAGCTCCGCCCTCCTTCAGCTTGGCAATTGCTGCATCGAAGAGGGCGGCGTCGACATCGGGCGACCGTATCACGCCAACACGCATAGCCTTGAGGACATCGACCGACAGATCTGCCGCATAATTGCCGCGAAATCTATCTGCATCGGCGGTTGCCGGATCTTGAGGGTCAGTCCCCGCCATTACCGTCAGCATCATCGCTGCGTCGCGGACCGTGCGCGTCATCGGCCCGGCGGTGTCCTGGCTATGACTGATCGGCACAACAAAGCGGCGCGAGACAAGGCCGACGGTGGGCTTGAACCCGACAATGCCATTGATCCCAGCGGGGCAGACAATCGAACCGTCGGTTTCGGTACCAATAGTGGCCGCTGCCAGCCCCGCCGCCATCGCCGCGCCGCTGCCGCTGGACGAACCGCACGCGTTGCGGTCCAATGCATGTGGATTCCTGGTAAGGCCGCCAACCGCGCTCCACCCGCTGGTCGAGTTGTTCGATCGGATATTGGCCCATTCGCTTAGGTTGGTTTTGCCCAGGATGACCGCACCCGCCTCGCGCAAACGGACGATCAGTGGCGCGTCGCGGTTAGTGATATTGGCCGCCAGCGCGAGCGACCCGGCGGTGGTCGGGATTGGGCCCGCCACCTCGATATTGTCCTTCACCAGCACGGGCATTCCGTGCATGGGGCCGCGATATTTGCCCGCCCTGATCTCGGCGTCCATCGCCCGTGCTTGATCCAGCGCGTCGGGGAATGTCGCGATGACGGCGTTCAGCATCGGTCCGGCATCGTCGATGGCAGCGATGCGCGCCAGATAGGCGGCGGTGATTGCCTCGCTGTTAAGCATGCCGTCGTCGATGCCATCGGCGAGTTGGGACATGTCGAAATTCTCGATCGGTCCTGCTTTGGCAAGATTAATGTTCGCGTTTTCGGTCGTGGGCGGAAGCGCGACCGATGCCGCGACCGGTGAGGCGAGCGCGATACCCGCCAGCGCCAGAATGACATTCGTTTTCATATCAGCTTCCCCTTGCCAGTTCGGCACCTCTGTCACGCGCGGCGCGCAATGTTGCCTCCATCAACTTTTGCAGAGCGGCATTTTCATCCAGCACCGATAACCCCGCCGCCGTCGTGCCGCCCGGACTGGTGACCCGCGCAGCGAGTTGCCCAGGGCTTTCCGCCGATATTGCCGCAAGCTGCGCTGCGCCTCCTACCGTCGCCAGCGCCAGCTTTGCCGCAATGTCGTGGGGAAGGCCTGCTGCAACACCGCCGCGAGCCAGCGCATCGATGAAGCGATAGACAAAGGCGGGGCCGGACCCGGCAAGTGCGGTGACGGCATCCATCTGCGCTTCATCATCAAGCCAGATGGGCGATCCCAATGGCGCCAGCATGGAGTTGAGCTGCGTCCTGGCTGCGTCATCCAGCGCGGTCGAAAACAGACCCAACGGAGATTTGCCGATAGCGGCGGCCAGATTGGGCATCAGCCGAACGATACGGGCGGAAGGGAATTGTGCCGAAAGCGTGGCTGATTGCGAGCCAGCCAATATCGAAATGACCAGCGCATTCGGCCCAAGCAAGGTCGATATGTCCGTCGCAAGTGTCTGCAGCATCTGCGGTTTTATGCCCAACAAAACGAGGTCAAATCTGCGGTCGATCTCTGCTGCAGAGCGATGGATCTTTACGCCTTCCGGTAAGCCGTCGACAGCCGGGTCGACCACCGTCAAGCGCTGCGGTGCAATCCCTGCCGCGAGCCATCCGCGCAGCATCGCGCCGCCCATATTGCCGCAGCCGTAAATCAGCAAGTCAGAAGGAAAATCGGGCAAGGGCTTCATCCAGTCACAGATTATGTGCTTGTCATGCCTTATCCTTGAACGGACGGCAACCGCAGGTAGAGGCATAGGCCATCGGGGGCCGGACTCGGTGGCGCACCTACCTGCCGGACGGCATCGGCGCGTGCGCGGTTGAGTATGGCGGACGGAACGGTTTCGTCATGAAAGACGTAATCAGCCTCGCCCAGCAATCGTGCCGTCAGCAATGTAAGGTCTTCGGGATTGGCCGACAGCAGGGGTATTTCCACCAGCCTCGATCCATTGGGATCGCTTGTGTGTGCAAGCCAGCCTTCGACCGCGTCAATTTGATGATCGCGAAACGGGTCAAGCGAGCCTCCGCCGACAAACGCCGTATCGAGCGCGCGCCGTCGGTCGGCACCATCGGGGAACCGCCTGCGAATGGCATCGCGGGCTGCGGCAACAGCCTCGGCGAGGCGGCCCAAATTCTGCGGCAAGAGCGTCTCGATCCGCTGGCGAATCGCCTTGGCCATACCCGCCGAGGCGCCGCCCGTTCCGACCGCGATCAGGACCGGCGCGCGGTCGACAATGGCAGGTGTGGTGAAGTCGCAATGTTCGGGGCGGTCGACGACATTGACCAGCAGACCGCGCGCTTTCAAATCGGCGGCAGCGGCGAGCGCTTCAGCTTCCTCCTCCAGCGCGATGAATGCTAGGCGCGCCTCCTGATCGGCAGCGTCGACGCAAGTGCCGCCGGCGCGTTCGATCAGCCTGCGTTTGGCATCGGCGGGATCACCGTTGCCTACCAGAATGACCTTACGACCCTTCAGGTTCAAAAATATCGGAAGCTGGTCCAATACAGACCTCCTATTTTAGCCAGTCCGGCACATGCTCGGCAGCTAAAATCGTTGCAGGGGCGATGCGTTCTGCAACAACCGCGAATTTGTCTCCGTCGACTAGCACTTCGGGAACCAACCCCCGGCTGTTATAAGTGCTCGCCATAGTCGCGCCATAAGCACCGGCCGTCCGGAAAATGGCGAGGTCGTTCGCGGCGACTTCATCGATGTCGCGCGCCATGGCGAAAGTGTCCCCGGTTTCGCAGACTGGGCCGACAATATTGGCTGCGAGCCGGCGGCCATTCGGTTCGGCCGCCTCAAAATCATGCCAGGCATCGTACAGCGCCGGTCTGGCGAGGTCGTTCATCGCCGCATCGACAATGACGAACGGCAGGTTACCCGACCCCGGCTTTACGCGGATGACACGGGTCAGCAGGACGCCTGCATTACCCGCAATAACGCGGCCCGGTTCGAACATCAGGCGGACGCCCCAGTCTTTTGTGACGTGGGCTACCATCGCACCATATTCGGCAGGCTCTGGCGGATTGTCGCCGTCCTTGTATCGCACGCCCAAACCTCCGCCGAGATCGACATGCGTGATCATGTGGCCGTCTTCGCGCAGTTTCTGCACCAAGACCCCGACTTTGCGGAAAGCAGTTTCAAGCGGGTCGAGGCTGGTCAACTGGCTACCGATATGCAGGGCGACGCCGCGCATATTGAGGCCGGTGAGGGCGCTCAGCCTGCTGTAGATTTCAGGTGCGCGGTGAATGCCGACGCCGAACTTGTTGTCGGCCTTACCTGTCGAAATCTTGCCGTGCGTCCCCGCGTCCACATCGGGATTGATTCGCAACACTGCATTTGCGCGGTGGCTTAGCCTGTCGGCGAGAGTCGCAAGTTCGCGGCCCTCTTCTTCTGATTCGATATTGAACTGGCCAACGCCTGCTTTCAGCGCAGCGACAATTTCCTCAGCGGTCTTGCCGACGCCCGAAAATACGATGTCGGCGGGTGCCATGCCAGCGGCAAGCGCACGGTCCATCTCGCCTCCGGATACGACGTCGGCACCGTAGCCCTGCTTTGCCAGAACCTTGAGCACCGCAAGATTGGGGTTTGCTTTTACCGCAAAGGCGAGATGCGGATTATCCAGCGCCGACAGAGCTTCGCGAAATACCTGTGCGTGGCGTTCGAGCGTCGCGCGCGAATAGACGTAGACGGGTGTGCCAACGGCGTCGGCGATATCCGGCAATGCGACATTTTCGGCGTGCAGCACGCCATTTTGAAGTTCGAAATGATTCATGGGAGTGTGCGCTCAGCTCGGATTTTCTTTGGCTTCGGTGACCGTTTCCTCGACCGCTTCCTGCGCGTCAAAAGGCTGGGGTCCTTGGCCCGGCGGGACGTCAAAGGGATCGTCCTCGCGCCGTTCAGATCGGCGCAGCAACTCGTCGCTACGTGCGGGCCGCGCCTGCGGTGATGGCGTGGTTAGTGCTTCGGCACTTTGCTGCGTTTTCTGGCCATAGGCTTTGGGCGGCAGGCTGTTGCCCGAACGTGGCTCAAGCTCGCCGACCTTGCCGCACGCGCCGACGGCAAGCGCGAGGGCAAGCAATGCAGCTTTGCGAACAATCATGCGTCCAGCTCCTTTCTGGCGGCGGCGATGGCTTCCTGTACCCGAACCGGAGCGGTACCGCCAGCGCTTGTCCGGCTTGCCACCGAACCCTCGACCGACAGATCGGGCAAGCTGGCCCCGGCAAGCGCGGGATTGATCGCGGCAAGATCTTCCGCGCCAAGTGCGTCAAGGCCGATACCACGCGCTTCGCATAGCTTGACTACACTGCCGGTGACATGATGCGCCTCGCGAAATGGCAGGCCATGTTCGCGAACCAGCCAGTCGGCAAGGTCCGTCGCTGTTGAAAAGCCAGTCGCCGCAACCTCGCGCATGCGTACCGCATTGAACCCAACGTTGGACACCATCCCGGCCATAACCCCGAGAGAAAGGCATAGCAGGTCATAGGCTTCGAACACCGGGGCCTTATCGTCCTGCATGTCCTTGGAATATGCCAGCGGCAGGCCTTTCATGGTGACCATCAGGCTGGTCATACAGCCCATGATGCGGCCGCTATGACCGCGCACCAACTCGGCTGCGTCGGGGTTGCGCTTTTGCGGCATGATCGAGCTGCCGGTGGACCATGCGTCAGGCAGGCTGATAAAGCCGAAGGGCTGCGACGCCCAAAGGATCATTTCCTCCGCCAGCCGCGACAGGTGAAGCGCAATCTGTGTGCAGCAGGACAGGAACTCGATGGCAAAATCGCGATCGGACACCGCGTCCATGCTATTCGCCATCGGCCGCTCGAAACCCATTTGCGAGGCAGTCCAGTCGCGATTGATCGGGAAGGATGTCCCAGCGAGCGCCGCTGCCCCCAAGGGAGATTCGTTCAGGCGAACGCGGCAGTCGGCGAGGCGGCTGCGGTCGCGTTTTGCCATTTCATAATAGGCCATCAGATGGTGGCCAAGCGTCACCGGCTGCGCGACCTGCAAATGGGTGAATCCAGGCATTATCGTGGCGGCATGTTCTTCGGCGCGGTCCACCAGCGCATGTTGGAACTGCTCGATCCCGATATCGACGGTATGAATGGCTTGGTAGGTCCAAAGCCTGAAGTCGGTTGCCACCTGATCGTTGCGCGACCGGGCGGTATGAAGGCGCCCCGCCGGTTCGCCAATCAGCTCGCGTAGCCGAGTCTCGACCTGCATATGGATATCTTCGAGATCGATATGCTCGGGAACGCCCTGCGCTTCATATTCGCCGCGAATCTGCTCCAACCCCGACTGGATGGCTTGGGCATCGTCCAAAGAGATGATGCCTGTGGCCTCCAGCATCGCCGCATGGGCCTGGTTGCCCGCAATATCCTCGCGCCACATCCGCTTGTCGACGGGGATGGACGCGTTTATCGTCTGCATGATCTCGGAAGGGCCTGAGCCAAAACGGCCGCCCCACATGCTATTGGAATCAGATTTGCGCGTATTTATGGCTCTCATCCTTCTGGCTTTGGCCGGGTGCGATACGGGAACTGCGCCGAAGGGGCAAGGGCAAGCCGAGGCACCGGAAAGAGCCACAACCACCGCACCAGCCGAGCTGGGTCTGGAAAGCGCCAACGGCATGCGCGCCACATTAAGCTATAAATTTGCCGGAACGCTCGCGCCGACCGTCACCTTCACCGGTGCGGACGGGCGCGATGTCAGTCTGTCCGACTTCGGCGGAAGGCCGTTGCTGATTAACATCTGGGCAACCTGGTGCGCGCCGTGCAAGGCCGAGATGCCCACGCTAGACGCGCTTGCGGTGCTCGAGGAAGGGCGTATTTCGGTCATCGCGGTGTCGCAGGATTTGCAGGGGCGCAAGCCGGTCCTGGCATTTTTCGAAGATGCGAAAATCCGGAACCTCGAACCCTATACGGATAGCGATAATGCCCTTTTGTCGGCATTTGATAACCAGCTCGCGTTGCCGACGACGATATTTTACGACAGTAACGGCAAAGAGGTCTGGCGGGTGGTTGGCGGTGTCGAGTGGGATGATGCTGAAATGGCAAAGCTGTTACGCGAAGCTTCCTGACTTACATCAGGACGCGCCGCACACGTTCCTTGTCTTTTTTGCGAATCGGCGCAGGCTCGGTCAACGGACGCACTGCCGTGTGCCGGCGCTTAGGGTCGATACAATTAGTTTGCTCGCTTTGCTCGTTTTCGCGGGCAAGCGCTGGTTCGGGCGCGAACATCGCCACACAAAGTACGATCCCAGCGGTCGATAAAAGCGCAAATCTCCCCATCCGCTGAAAATGCACTTCGAAGGCTTGCTGTACGATGAACGACATCGGCTTTTTCCTTATTTTTCAGGTCGCGTCTGAAAAATGGTGGGCGCTAACGGGCTCGAACCGCTGACCCTCTCGGTGTAAACGAGATGCTCTACCAACTGAGCTAAGCGCCCCCATGGGGAAGCGCGCCTTTGCCAAAGTGCCGCGCTCTTGGCAAGTCTATACCTGCAGCGGCCCTCGTTTTTGCGCATCCAACAAATAACGGCGCAAGTTTGCCTCGGTATCCTCCGACAGGGTAATGAAAACGCGACGGGCGTCCTCGGGGTCGTGATTACGCACCAGCATGCCATTGTCGGTCATCGCTGCAACCCACCGCAGAGCGGTTGTTGCCGGAACGGCGGCAGCTATACACAGGCTCGATACCGACACCTTTTTCCCTTCGAGCTTCGCAGCCATCAAGTCGAGCAATATGTCCCAAGCTGGGTCCGCAAACAGTTCACTGTCGAAATAGCTGTCGCGCATCCGCCGCAATTTGATGATTTCGCGGATAGCCGATGCATCAATTTGCGGATCAAGGGTTTCGTGACCGGTAACAAACCGCTCGAATGCAGAAGCGGGCGCTGGACGAAAGGTAACGGGTTTGTCGGACATCGTCGATGGGCGCCCGTCTTGTTCCGCAATTTGTGCCAAGGTTCGCGCGAATTGGGCCAACTCGTCGCTGATCCGGTGCAGGGCACCATATTCGATATCTTTACCTCTATCATGCAACTGGTTCATCTTGTTTCGAGTTAACGCCCCAGATAGAATAGGTATTGCCTCGACATCACTTGAATTAACCAAGAAATGGCACTGCTCCGTGGGAAGAGCCGCATAAAGCCGCTCGAGCATGTCCATATCCGTCCAAATCAACGCGCTCGTCGTGCGATAACACGCCAAATACGCCTGCAGTTCCGCAATAGAACGCTCAGGTCTATCCGAATCGGATAATAATTCGACGAGCAAGAAATCGACTTTGGAGATTTTCTTGATATCAAGACCCTGGCCAAGACGCCATTCACTTGCTGTAATGGTGCAAGAGCATGCTGTTGCCAATGCAGTCAGATCTTCACAGCGAGAAACCGAGTCGCATAGCAGCAACGCAACACGATGGCTGACATATGCGTCACCTGTCGCTTCTGGACCAAACATACTTCCCACTCCCACTGCTACATTTTATGTAAACGACTAATGTTCCGTAGGTGGATGGTAAAAATTAATCCATATTGGATGCAGAATGCGCCGATCCGGAACATTTGCAAGTGTTTGGACGACGGTCTATCGGCACTAATATTAGCTTGATGGGTTGTAAGGAATGTGACTGGTGTTGAACCGAAAATTAGAAATCGCTGCATCGACCATGATATTGTCCATGGTAGTCTTGCCTGCAGGAGCGTTGGCAATGGCTGATGCAGTTGCGCCGACGCCATACATCTTGCAGCCTTGGACCGGACCTTATGACGGCGTTCCGCCATGGAACAAGGTAGAGGTGTCGCAATTCCCGTCCGCGTTTGAGGCGGCGATGGATGCGTCGAAGGCTGAATTTGAGGCGATGCTCGAAAAGCCCGAGGCGATCACCTTTGACAACACGGTTACCGCACGCGAGCTATCAGGCAAGAAAATTGGTCGACTATTCTCGATCTGGGGAGTCCATTCCTCCAACCTATCCAATCCCGAAGTGCGCAAAATCCAGGCTGAGTGGGAGCCAAAGGTCAGCGCGTTCTTTTCCGAGCTGACGCTCGATGCGCGCTATTTCCAGCGGGTGAAGTATTTATACGACCAACGTGCCTCGCTGAACCTCGATGCGAAGCAGATGCGTTTGCTCGAACGGACCTATGACGGACTGGTGCGCAACGGCGCGCTGCTCGACCCCGCGAAGAAGGCGCAGGTCATTGGCATCGAAACCGACCTGTCGAAGAAATTCTCTACCTTCTCGGAAAAAGTTCTGGCTGACGAGGAAACCTACATCCTGTTGACCGATCAAGCCGAGCTAGCTGGCTTGCCCGACAGCTTCGTCGCAGCAATGCAGGCTGCCGCCAAATCGAAAGGCAAGACCGGCTGGGCGGTCGTCAACACCCGCTCCGCCGTCCAGCCTTTCCTCGAAAATTCTACCCGCCGCGACTTGCGCGAAAAGGTCTGGCGCGCATTCACCAAGCGTGGCGATAACGGCAATGCCAATGACACGAACGCGACCATCGCCGAAATCTTGAAGCTGCGCCAGGACCGTGCCGAAATCCTCGGTTTCCCGACCCACGCGCATTACCGCATGGCCGACACGATGGCGAAAGATCCTGACAAGGCGATGGACTTGATGATGAAGGTCTGGCCAGCAGCGGTTGCGCGCGTGAAGGAAGAAGTGGCCGACATGCAGGCGATTGCCAACGCCGACAACATTACAATCGAACCGTGGGATTACCGCTTCTACGCCGAAAAGGTCCGCAAAGCGAAATACGACCTCGATCAGGAAGCGATCAAACCCTATTTCCAGCTCGACAATATGGTTGCCGCCATGTTCGACGCGGCGGGCAAATTATATGGTATGAGCTTTGCCGAAAACACGGGCACGGTTCCGGTGTTCGAACCGCAGGTGCGAACATTCGAAGTCAAGCGTGATGGCAAGATCATCGGCTTGTTCTATCTCGACAACTTCGCCCGCGCGGGCAAGCGTTCGGGTGCCTGGATGACGACCTATCGCAGCCAGTACAAGCTCGGCGGCAAGAACGACATCATACTGGCGTCGAACAACAACAATTTCGTCCCTGGCGCAAACGGGACGCCGACGCTGATCAGCATCGATGATGCCTCGACGTTGTTCCACGAATTCGGCCACGCGATCCATTTCCTGAATTATGACATCACCTGGCCGGGCCTCGGCGGGACGCCGCGCGACTTTGTCGAATATCCTAGTCAGGTAAACGAGAACTGGTTGCTGACGCCTTATGTGCTCAATACCTATGCCAAGCACTATAAGACTGGCGAGCCAATCCCCGCAGCATTGGTCGAAAAGATCAAGGCCAGCGACACCTTCAACCAAGGCTTTGCTACGGTTGAATATTTGTCGAGCGCAATCCTCGACATGAAGCTGCATCATCGTTCTACACCGGTCGCCGACCCGGCGGCATTCGAGCGCGACACGCTCGCGGAGATCGGGATGCCGAAGGAAATGGTGATGCGCCACCGCCTGCCGCAGTTCAATCACCTGTTTTCGAGCGACAGCTATTCGGCCGGCTATTACAGCTATTTGTGGTCCGAAACGATGGATGCGGACACCTGGGCTGCTTTTACCGAAAAAGGCGATGTCTGGGACAAGGAAACGGCGGAACGGTTCCGCTCGATGCTGCTGGCGACAGGCAATGAAACCGACCGGATCGAGGCTTATAGGGCATTTCGTGGTCGTGACCCCGACGTCAAATATATCATGAAGAAACGCGGGTTTCCTGCGGGCGAGTGAGCCACACGGCGGCAGTCCGGTGAAGGCTTGGCTGTCGCTAGTATAGCGGAACTGAATCGTGTTAGAAAAAATGCTCTCCTCTTTGTGGGAAAGAGGAGAGCTGGAATGCCTGCCGATGGGGTCGCAATTCACCGACAGCCATTGTTAAGGTCGGGATGGCGCACCTGTTCGGGGCTTGCCCCCACACCCGATTCTTTTTCACTATGCTCTTTACATAACAATGATATGTCATGAGTCAAGAAACATCATATTGGTGGAGACATCGCCGAGTGGCTAAACGAAATGCAGAGGATGCGGCCAAGACGCGGGCGCTGATATTGGCAAAAGCGCAAGAGCTTTTTGCCAAGCAGGGCTATGCCGCGACTTCCGCACGCGAAATTTCGGCGGCGGCAGGCGTGACGGTGGGCGCGATGTTTCATCATTTCGAATCGAAGCTCGATTTGTTTGAAAAGGTGTTCGAGGTGCTCGAACTTCGACTGGATGCAAGCGCCAAGGCAGCATCGAGGCCCGAGCTTGGGCTTGGCGTCTTGGAGACGTTGCTTGCAGGCGTGCGCTCGTCGCTTGACTTTGCCGAACAACGCGATTTCCACCGGATCGTATTTGTCGAGGCGCCCGTCGTGCTGGGTGAAGACAAATGGCGCGAGGTGGACTCACGGCTGGGACTCAAGACGGTGATGGCAGGAACGCGCGCGCTGATGGCAAACGGCTTGATTGCGGAACAGCCGGTCAAGCCGGTTGCGATCCTGCTGATGGGGGCGATGAATGCCGCCGGTTTTGCTATTGCACGCGGCGAAGAGGGTATCGATAAGGAAGCGCTCATTAACGCTCTGCGTTTGCTCATCACCGGACCTTACAGGAAACAGCCATGATTATCGAAGCCTTGCGAACGCCCGACGAACGATTTGCCAACTTGCCCGATTTCGATTTCCCGGTCGGCTACGTCGACGATCTGCCGGGCTATGAAGGGCTGCGGATTGCGTATGTGGACGCCGGTCCCAAGGATGCCGAGCGGACCTTCCTGTGCCTGCATGGCGAGCCGAGCTGGTCGTTTCTATATCGCCGCATGATTCCTGTGTTTTTGAAAAGCGGTGCGCGGGTGATTGCGCCGGACCTGCTCGGATTCGGGCGGTCGGACAAGCCGGTCAAGCAATCGGATTACAGCTTCCATTTCCACCGCAATTATCTACTTGCGCTCGTTGAGCGACTGGACCTGTCAAACATCACCTTGGTAGTGCAGGATTGGGGTGGGTTGCTGGGTCTGACGCTACCGGTTGATGATAATTTCAAGGCGCGGCTTGAACGGCTGATCGTCATGAACACCGGGCTGGGATTGGGTCGGGGAATGACCGAGGGTTTCAAAATGTGGAAGGCCTATGCGCTGTCCACGCCAGACCTTCCCATCGGCGCGCTGATAGCGCGCGGCACCCCGCACCTGACCGAAGCCGAGATCGCCGCCTATGATGCGCCTTATCCCGGGCCGGAATATAAGGCGGGCGCGCAGGTGTTTCCTGCGCTTGTACCGGTCGAGCCGGAGATGGAAGGGGTCGATGTCAGTGTGGCAGCAGCAAACTTCTGGTCCGAAGAGTTCTCGGGCAAGAGCTTCATGGCTATTGGTATGGCGGACCCAGTGCTTGGTCCACCGGCGATGATGAGCCTGCGCAAAGTCATCAAGGGTTGCCCTCCGCCGATGGAGATAGCGGATGGCGGCCACTTCGTTCAGGAATGGGGCGAGCCGATTGCTCGCGCCGCTCTCAAAAGCTTTGGCGACCTATAACGTTCAGGCGGTCGCCAGCGCAGTACTCGATCCGCGGAACCAGAACATCGGCTGGACCGGCTGCGACGAGGTCAACGCCAGTGGCAATGCGGTTTCGCAAAATGCACATTCTGCGGTTGCTCGGCCTATATGCCAGTGCGTCTTGCCGCAGCCAGGGCAATGGTTGACGGTGTCTTCATGATAAAGCGGCATGAACCCGCGCTTATGCGCGATTCGTTCGGCGAACGTCCCTGCACTTCTTCGATTATTCAACAACATACTCGGCTCCATCAAACAGAAAAGGGAGATTTGATGCGACCAGTCGTTTTTTCTTGTCGACCAGTTGAACGAGAAAACCTGAATTGCGGATGAATGTTCCGCTCAACTCGTCCGATTTTCCTCGCCTAATCATAAAATAAGATATAAAGGTAATATCATATTAAATGGGAGGTTCCGATGACCGAAGGCTCAAACAAAAATCTCAATGCCAGTAGCGAAACGGTTGCGAGCAGCTTTAACGGTTATGCGATGCTGTTGCTCATGCTGGTCAGCATGGGTTGGTTCGGGTGGGCATTGACGCAGGTGATTACCAGCGACGGCGGGACGGCATCGATGATCGCAAGTCTTGGTTTGAGCATGTTTATGTTTTTGTTCGTGTCGATCGGCTTCTATATGATCCAGCCCAATCAGGGCGTGGCGCTGACCTTGTTCGGCGCCTATCGCGGCACCGATCGCAATGAAGGTCTGCGCTGGGTCTGGCCGTGGATCGGCAAGGCCAAAGTAAGCCTGCGCGCCAACAACCTGATTTCGGAGAAAATCAAGGTGAACGATCTGCGCGGCAACCCGATCGAGATGGCGGCACAGGTCGTGTGGCGCGTGACCGATACAGCGCAAGCGCTGTACGATGTCGACGACTATAAGGCTTTTGTGATCGCGCAGATTGAGGCGGCGGTCCGCACCATCGGCGCGCGGTATCCGTATGACGATTTTACGCATCAGGAAGTGACCTTGCGCGGTAATCATGATCAGGTCGGCGGTGAATTGCGGCTGGAACTGATGGAGCGACTTCGTGTGGCGGGTATCACGGTCGACGAATGCGGCTTCACCCATCTTGCGTATGCTCAGGAAATCGCAGGCGCAATGCTACGCCGCCAACAGGCCGAAGCGGTCGTTGCGGCGCGCAAGACGCTCGTCGAGGGCGCGGTCGGCATGGTCGAAATGGCGCTCGAAATGCTGTCGGCGAAGAATGTCGTCGAGCTAGACGACGAACGCCGCGCAGCGATGGTGTCGAACCTGATGGTCGTCTTGTGCGGCGAGCGCGATACCCAGCCTGTCGTCAACACCGGCACGCTCTACACATAGGGTCAATGCGTTGCCCGCTCCCGCAAAAAAGGCGTTTCCCCTGCGTCTCGACCCTGCTCTGTTCGCTGCGGTCGAGCGGGCGGCGGCGACCGATTTGCGCAGCGCCAACGCCGAAATAGAATGTTTGCTGCGCGAAGCGCTCGCTAAACGTGGGGTCAAAGTGGGGGTCAGCGAAAAGCCCAAGCGTGGGCGACCGGCAAAGGAGAACTAAAATGCTTCATTTGTTTCAAGAAAAAGGACCTTGGTTTCGGGCCAAGCGCTTTGGCTATGGTGCGGGATTACCGTTCAAATGGCAGGGCTGGGTATTGATGGTTGCGCACATGGCGCTGATCATCGGAGTGGCTTTGATGTTGAGCAACCAACCGATTATTCTCGTTCCCTTAATCTTGCTGACCGCATTTGCCCCTTTGCCAATTTATGCCGCGCGTACCGAGGGTGGTTGGAAATGGCGAAATGGCGATGATGCCTGAGCCTGCATAGCGCGTGGCAGGCAGCCGAAGCCGCCTGCCACGCTCATCTCATTTGAATTTCAACTGCCGCAACAGGAATGATCCCATCACAGTGCGGTATTTTGCCCTGTCACCCGACGCGGCATCTGCCTGGGCATCGCTCTGCTTCATGAATTCGCGGTACGCCGCGTTCCGCTTCTCATCTTCGGCAGCGTCCGGCAGACTGGTGAAACTGGTCACGAGATACAGGTCGGGTTCACCCGCACGGGCGTGGACGTTGGTCAACACCTGATAGCCGGTAATCCAGCCCTTCGACATCGCATATTCCTGGTTCTTCTTCCATGTAGTGGCGAGGAAGGTCGCATATTCATACCCCCCGCCGTCGCTGACATCAATCATCCCGACTTCTTCATAATCGCCCGGCGTAAACGGATAATTCTGCGCCGAAGCGGGTGCCGACATGGCAATGGCAAAAGGCGCGGCCAGCATGACTGCGAACATCAATTTTTTCATAACTTTTACTCCGTTGGTTACGGTTGCGCCACTTGACGAACCGGAAACCCTGTCGCTCAGACTGGCGACCCTCAAGGTGAGGCGGACAGGTGACGCGAGGATGCGCAAAAAAAGCGAGTCGAGTCAAAATCTATTTATTTTCAGATATTTGTATAACTTACGGCATATCGATCTCGGGGGGTTGCAGTATCGTCTGTATTGTATAGATAATACACTTGACAAGCGGGCGGGAGAGACAGTGAAATGTGGAAGCAGATATTCACGTTGTGGGCGGCACTGGTCATTTGCACCCAGCCTGCGATATCCCAATCCCCAGCAAATCCGGAACCAGCAGAGATCCTGCCCATTAGCTTCGATGCAGATGGATTATCGGGTAGCGGTGGTGAGAGGCTGGGGTCCGAGCTGGATGCTGCGCAGTTTGTGGCCTTGGGGGAAGATCATGGATTTGCCGATGCGCCCTTGCTGGCTCGTGCTCTGGCCGCAGAGATGCGGAATATGGAAGAGCCTGTTTTTCACGCTGCCGAAATCGGTCCGTTCACGGCGAAGTGGCTGCAACAGCAGTTCGCGGACAAGCCGACAAATGACGGCCTGAGATCAATCGCCGCTGCAACGAAAGGCAAAGGGTTAGCCATGCCCTTCACCAGCAATGTGGAGGATAGCATGCTGGCCGCCGACTTCTTCGACAACGATGGCAAGTCGCGGCTGTGGGGTATCGATCAGGAATTCATGGGTGCGCCCATGATTCTGCTGGATGGCCTGGCAGCGCGTGCCGCTGATCCCGCGATACGCAAGACTTTAGCCGACATAAGGGGCGCCGACCGGGCGACATTAAGCAAACTAGCCTTTGGCGACGCATGGCTTGGCAAGGTGCAGCGCGACGATTTGACGGCTATCGCAAGCGGATTTGGCAATGACCAAGAGGCATTGTCGTTGATCGAGGCCTTTGCCGAAAGCGCAAAGATATATCAGCTGAACAATCGGGGCGCGTATCAGGCGTCGAATGAATATCGCAGCGCGTTGATGCAAGGATATTTTCTGAAACAGTATCGCAAGGCAGGCCCGGCGCCTCGCGTGCTGTTAAAAATGGGCGCCTACCATCTCGGGCGGGGGACCACCCCAGTCGGCATTTATGATCTAGGTTCCCTTTTGCCCGGACTGGCGGCTGCAAATGGCAAGCGGTCGTTGCACATCGCCTATATTCCCATTGGCGGGTTGGTTAGAATTATTGGCCCGTCCGAAACGGGAGTGACTATAGTGAGTGCCTATAACGATGAAGGGATTGCCGGATTGCTGGCTGCCGCTAATGTCGCACCTGAAGCAATTCCTGCTACCGGCCATGTGCTGATACCGCTCACAGGCATCCGCCATCGCATGTCAGGCAAGCAGAAACGTGAACTGACCGAGTTGGCCCGCTTCGTATTGAACGGTTTCGACTATCTTGTCACCACGCGTGATGCGAAAGCGGCGACGCATTTCGAAGCGTGGGTTCCCGACACTGATTAGCGGAAGCTATTCATCCCCGTAAATCGCAACCATCTTTTCGCCCGCGCTGGTGGCTTTGCCACGATACATCCCCGGGGTGTTGAAGCTGAAAGTCGCCGTCCCATCTGGAGCGGTCACGATCACCCCACCAGTTCCACCCAGCAGTTTGAGTTCCTTCATGACATGGTCGGCGGCAGTTTTCGCATCCTCGCCCAGCATTCGCATCCGGGCGCAGATTTCGTGTGCGACGCCCAGGCGGATGAAGAACTCGCCGGCCCCCGTGGCGCTTACGGCGCAGGCGCGGTTGTCGGCGTAGTTGCCCGCACCGATCACCGGGCTGTCGCCGATGCGGCCCCATCTTTTGCCTGTCAGACCCCCAGTCGAGGTGCCTGCGGCGACATTGCCTTGGCTGTCCACCGCGACCGCGCCGACGGTGCCATATTTCAAATCGACGTCATACCAGCCCAGTTTCTTTGCCTTCAGTTCCTCCAGCTGCCGCCAGCGTTCGGGAGTGGCGAAATAATCCGGGTTGACCTGTTCTAATCCATTCTCACGGCTGAACTCGTCCGCGCCTTCTCTGGAAAGCATCACATGCGGGCTTTTCTCCATCACGGCACGGGCAAGAAGTATCGGGTTCTTGGTATAGCGCGCGCCGGTTACTGCGCCTGCGCCCAAGGTTTTGCCGTCCATGATCGAGGCATCGAGTTCGTTCACGCCCTTATAGGTGAACACCGCGCCGCGCCCTGCGTTGAAGGTCTCGTCATCCTCCATGACCATGATCGCAGCAGAAACTGCGTCCATCGCGCTGCCGCCCTTATCGAGGATTGCTGAGCCTGCCTCCAGCGCGTGAGTCAGGCCAGCGCGCGCGGCTGCTTCCTTCTCAGGCGGCACTTTGCCGCGCTCCATGCTGCCCGCGCCGCCGTGGATGACCAGAGTCCATTTTTTGTCGGTGGTCACCGCTTTCTCCTTCTTGTCATGATCGTGCGCGCCCGGATGAGCCGCGAGGGGTGTCGCAATAGATAGTATCAACAGCAACCAGATGCGAATGATTTTGGTGGGCATGGGTGTCGCGCTCCCGTTGGTTCGTTCTTGGCTGTGATGTTGTGCCATTGATTCATTAGAAGAAAGAAGAAAATAAGAAACAAGAGGTCGCGCAACGGCCTCAATCATCCTGCTACCTCGCAAGGACAGGATAGCAGAGATATGGATGGGCTGACGCCCTTCTTTCTTCTTTCCTTCTTTCTTCTACGAAAAATCTGGCACGGCGTTTCACCGGGGCTCACTGCTTGCAGTGGGCAATTGCCCTTACCGCACAGCGCGCTTATATGCAGCGCATGTCATCAATCCGCCCGTGGCGCGATATCGCGCGTCGTCAGTCCCGCCAGATCATGGTCGGCAATGTCCCCGTCGGCGGCGATGCGCCGATTTCCGTGCAAACCATGACCAATACGCTTACCTCGGACCCGAAGGCGACGATCGACCAGATCAGGCGGTGCGAGGATGCAGGCGTCGACATCATTCGCGTATCCTGCCCGGATGTGGAGAGCACAGCAGCGCTCAAGCAGATAGTCCGCGCCGCCAATGTACCCATCGTCGCCGACATCCATTTCCACTACAAACGCGCGCTTGAGGCGGCGGATGCGGGGGCAGCGTGCCTGCGGATCAATCCGGGCAATATCGGTTCGGCAGAGCGCGTGAACGAAGTGGTCAACGCCGCCAAGGCCAATGGGTGCGCAATCCGCATCGGCGTGAATGCAGGCAGCTTGGAAAAGGATTTACTGGAGAAATATGGCGAGCCTTGCCCCGAAGCGCTGATTGAAAGCGCGCTAGATCATATCAAGCTTTTGCAGGACCGCGATTTTCACGAGTTTAAGGTCGCGGTGAAGGCGTCAGATGTTTTTCTTGCGGTCGCCGCATATATGGGCCTCGCCGACGCGGTCGATTGCCCTCTGCATCTCGGCATTACCGAGGCTGGCGGGTTGATCGGCGGGACGGTGAAGTCCTCCATCGGCATGGGCAACCTGCTCTGGGCGGGCATTGGCGACACAATCCGAGTCAGCCTTTCGGCAGAGCCCGAAGAAGAAGTCCGCGTCGGCTATGAAATTCTGAAATCTTTGGGCCTGCGCACGCGCGGTGTCCGCGTGGTAAGCTGCCCCTCATGTGCACGGCAGGGCTTCGACGTTATCCGCACCGTGCAAAAACTCGAAGACGCGCTCGGCCATATCAAAACGCCGATGTCACTCTCGGTATTAGGCTGCGTGGTCAACGGCCCCGGCGAGGCACGCGAAACCGATATCGGCATCACCGGCGGCGGCAACGGAAAGCATATGGTCTATTTGTCAGGCGTTACCGACCACCATGTCGAGGATGCAGATATGATCGGGCATATCGTGAAGCTGGTAGAGGCCAAGGCTGCCGAGATCGACGCTGGCGGTTCGGTAAGCATGGACACGCTGCACGGGAAGGCGGCTTGAATCAGGTAGTAATAAGTGCTACCAAGTCGTACCATGGGCAAAGTCGAAAAAATCTCCATCGCCTTGACCGACGAAATGCTCGCTTCGGTGAAGGACGCCGTCGCGTCGGGTGATTATGCCTCGTCGAGCGAGGTCATTCGTCATGCCTTGCGTGACTGGAAGAAGCAACGTGAGCGCGAAATCGCGCATCTGCGTGAACTGGTCGCCGAAGGGTTGAAGGGACCGTTCGAGCCGTGGGAGGGTGCCCAAGCCCTGCAAAACGAATTCCGAGAACTTCAGGCGAAACGTGACGCGTAACTGGCGGGTGGTCCGCAGCCGCGCAGCCAAGGCCGACCTCTTCGAAATCTGGTCGTATATAGCCGCGCATGATCTTGATGCCGCGGACCGTTGGCTTGCAAAGATCGATGCTGCGATCGCAAGGCTGGCCGCATTTCCGGGATTGGGCAATGTGCGGCCGGAATTGCCCCATGCGGTCTTCGCATTCTCGCTAAATCCCCATTTGATCCTCTACACGCAGGACGAGACAGAGCAACAGGTCGATATTGTCCGCATAATTGACGCACGCCGTGATTTTGGAAGCCTATTCCTTTGACGAGGATTTCCATCCGCACCGCCACCCGCGACGACCTGCCCCTCATCGCGCAGTTCATCCGCGATCTGGCAGAATACGAACGGCTGGCCCACGAAGTGCGGTTTGACGAGGCGGTGTTGGGTGAACGGCTGTTCGGCGTACGCCCCTATGCCGAGGTGCTGATTGGTGAGATCGACGGGGAGCCGAAGGGCTTTGCACTGTTCTTTCACAATTTCTCGACCTTTGAAGGGCGCCCCGGAATATATCTCGAAGACCTCTTCGTGCGGCCTGAAGCACGGGGTTCAGGGCTGGGCAAGGCCTTGCTCAAATGCCTCGCTGCCATTGCCGTCGAACGGGATTGTGCGCGGCTCGAATGGTCGGTGCTCGACTGGAACGAACCCTCGATTGCCTTCTACAAATTACTCGGTGCCAGGATGATGGACGAATGGACGGTAATGCGGGTCGACGGCGCGGCGCTCGACTCGTTGGCGAGTAGCGCATAGGTTGTCGACTGGGAGTTGCGCGATATGCCTGAAATACAAACCGATTATCTGATTATCGGCAGCGGTGCGGTGGGGATGGCCTTTGCCGACACATTGCTCGACGAAACCGATGCACATATAACCATAGTCGACCGGCACGGCAAACCCGGCGGTCATTGGAACGACGCGTATCCGTTCGTGGCGTTGCACCAGCCATCGGCATTCTACGGCGTAAACTCAACGCAATTGGGCAGTGGCGAGAAGGATGTGACCGGGCTCAACAAAGGCTATTACGAACTAGCCACCGGCTCCGAAGTGAATAGCTATTTCGAAAGGGTCATGCATCAGCGCTTCATCCCGAGCGAACGGGTCAGCTATTTCCCGATGTCCGATTATCTGGGCGATGGCCGCTTTGTGTCGTTGCTGTCGGGGCGCGAAACCCAGGTCAAGGTTGCGCGAAAGACGGTCGACGCGACCTATTACGGCACCACTGTTCCGGCGACCCACACGCCGAAATTTGCAGTTGGTGAAGGCGTCAGGGTCATTCCGCCCAATGGCTTGCCGCAATTGTGGCAGGGCAAATCAGCGCGGCCAGACACATTCGTCATATTGGGAGCCGGCAAAACCGCGATGGACGTCGGCATTTGGCTGCTACGGTCGGGGGCGAATGCCGATGACATCATCTGGGTCACGCCGCGCGATTCGTGGTTGCTCAACCGCAACAGTACGCAACCCGGTGCTGAGTTTTTTCACCAGACGATGGGCGGACAGGCTGCCATCATGGAAGCACTGGCGCAAGCCGCCGACGCTGAGGAGCTGTTCGGACGGCTGGAAAAGGCAGGCGTCATGCTGCGCATCGATCCTGCGGCAAAGCCATCGATGTTCCATTATGCCACGATCTCAGAAGGCGAAGTGGCGATGTTGCGCGATATCAGCAATGTTGTCCGCTTAGGCCGTGTCCAATCAATCAGCGCAAGTGGGATGCAGATGGAGCAAGGCGATTATCCGGTTGCGGGCAACGCCATCTATATCGACTGCACTGCAACAGCGGTCGAACGCCGCCCAGTGGTGCCGCAGTTTCGGGGCGACCTGATCACGCTGCAGATGGTCCGTGTGCCGCAACCAGCGTTTAGCGCGGCGCTGACCGCATTTATCGAGGCAAACTTCGACGATGACGAAACCAAAAACCGGTTGGGCGCGCCGGTGCCATTGCCCGACGGCATCACACAATATCCGGCAGCCAGCATGACCAATATGATGAACCAGGTGGCGTGGACGCAGAACCCGCTGGTGCGCGACTGGATACTGAACAGCCGCCTCGACGGTTTTGGCAAAATGATCGCAAGCATAAAATCCGACGAGGGCGACAAGATTGAGGTGATGAAAAGTTTTCGTACAAACGCAATGGCAGCAATGGGCAATATCCCCAAACTAATGGCGCAGGCCTGACATGAACGCCGCCATCATCGCTGTGCTATTGCAAACAGCATTGCATATGACGACTCCGCCTACGCCTGTACCTTCTGCGTCTGTGGAACAGCCGGAACATCCCGAAAGCCGCGTCTATTTGCCCGATGAGGACGCGAACTCGCAGGTCGACGATGCGCTGTTACGCGCGAAGACCAGCGGCAAGACGGTCCTTGTCATCATGGGAGCAAACTGGTGTCATGACAGCATTGGCCTTGCGGGATGGCTCGAAACGCCGCGTTTTGTCGCAATGATGCGCGATCGTTATGAAATCGTCTATGTAGACGTCGGCACACCGCAGATTGGCAAGGGCCGGAACCTCGACATTGCCAAGCGGTTCGGTGTTAAAAAGGTCAAAGGAACGCCGCTGGTGCTAGTGCTTTCCCCGGATGGCAAATTGCTCAATAGCAAGAAAGACGCTGCCAGCTGGCGAAATGCCGCGAGCCGAAGCGAGGATCAAATCTACCTTTACTTTGACACCTTTACCTCCTGACCAGACGCATCTGCCCAACTGGATAAATGCCGCAGCGCTGTTGTCGTCTTGCTTTTCTGGCCGGCGTTCTGACTTTGGCAAAGCAGTTGAGTTGCACCGGCAACTCGGCCAAGAGGCGTCATGTCCCGGCTGCATCCCCGTCCTTTCATCCCCTTTCTGGTAGCATGCGGCGGGGTTGGCTTCTTCTCGCTGATGGACGCGGCGATGAAGGACATTGCGCTCGCCATCGGCGCCTATAATGCGGTGATCTGGCGTAACAGTCTCGGTGCCTTGCTGATGGGGATGGTTTTTGTCGCAACGCGGCAGAAATGGCCGCATATCGGCGTACTGAAAATCCATCTTTGGCGCAGCATCGTGGTGTCGGTGATGGCGGTCAGTTTCTTTTATTCGATAACCGTCCTGCCGCTTGCCGAGGCCATCGGGCTGAGCTTCATTGCGCCAGTCGTCGCGCTCTATCTGGCGGCGGTGATGCTGGACGAAACAATCGGGCGTGAGGCGATCCTTGCTTCGATTGCCGGATTGGTCGGTGTTGTCATCATCATGGCAGGACGGCTTTCGGGTGACTATACCAGCGAGCATCTGTGGGGTGCTGGGGCCGTGCTGTTTTCGGCGGTCGTATTCGCCTACAACCTCATTCTGGCGCGGCGGCAGGCGCAAATCGCCGGACCTGTTGAAATTGCCTTTTTCCAGAACCTGTTTGTGGCAGTGACACTCAGTCTCGCCGCTCCGTGGTTTCTTCAGCCCTTTGCTCTCGACAAGGGGCCGATGATATTGGGTGCGGCGGTGCTTGCCATCATCTCGCTCCTGCTGCTCAGCTGGGCCTACGCGCGCGCCGAGGCGCAGATATTGATCCCGGTCGAATATACGGCTTTCGTCTGGGCGGCTGCGTTCGGCTGGCTGTTTTTTGGCGAGCCCGTCACCTTTACGGTGCTGGTCGGTACGGCGCTGATTGTGTGCGGCAGCCTGATCGCGGCCCGCGCAAAACCCGAGCCAGTTAACCAAGTGGAAATCGCAACCATTTAAGGCGATTTGGGATGACGGTCGCGGATTACTGGTCGGCTTTTAGCCGCAAGCTGGCTGCGTGGCAGCATAGCCGCGTGGTCCGGCAGATATTGGACACGCCGCCGACCGCGCCGAAAGACGATGGCGTCATCCTGTTTTCGATGATCGGCACGGCGGTTTTGCTGCCCTATCTGGTGGCGGTGAAGTCGCTGCATGCGCAGTTGCAGCGTGGGCGAGTAATGTTGCTGGATGACGGCACGCTGAACGATGCAGACAAGGCAGTTTTGGCGCAGCATTTGGGTAACCCGAAGATATTGAGCTTGGCCGATATCGCGACAGCGCCCTGTCCCAGGGGCAATTGTTGGGAGCGGTTGCTGGCAATCCTGGATTTGCGCCGCGAGCATTATGTAATCCAGCTCGATTCCGACACGGTTACATTGGGCCCAGTGCCTGAGGTGGCGGCGGCGATTGCCAATAATCGAAGCTTCACCCTGGGTGGTGGGGTGGAGGACGTAGCGCATGGGTTTATGACGGTTCCGGAAATGATCCGCGAGATCTACCCCGACGGTCCGCTCTATCCGCATGTTCAGTCCGTCATCGAATCGGCATTGCGCGACGTGCCGGGGGCGGCAGAGCTTAAATATATTCGTGGTTGCGCCGGTTTTGCAGGCTTTGCCAAGTCGGCCGGTGGCCGCGCCTTGGCCGAGCGCTTTGCCGTTGATGCAGGCCGCGCCGTCGGCGCACGGTTCAACGAATGGGGAAGCGAGCAGGCGGCATCGAACTTTGTTGTGGCGAACGATCCCGATCCGATCCAGCTACCTTATGATCGCTATACCAATCATTGGGAGGAGGCGCTGCCGCTGAACCCTGCTTTCATCCACTATATCGGAACCTATCGTTATGATCGTGGCAGCTATGTCGCTTCCACCGGACAGGCGATCAGGCAGCTAAAGCAGAATAAATCATCGTCTTGATTTCGCGGCGGATTGGGTAGGTGCTTGAAGGCATTAGCTGGGTCATGAAAATCATGATGATGTCCTCGATCGGATCGACGAAGAAAGCGGTCGAATACATGCCGCCCCAGTAAAAATCTCCGGTCGAGCACGGGGTGAGCGTCGCGGCGCTATCGATGGTGGTGGCAAAACCAAGGCCAAAGCCGATGCCTGCCATTTCCGCCTCACTGAACAGCGATTTCGACAGTTGCGTCAGGTCTTTGCCACCGGGCAGGTGGTTGGCGGTCATCAGCTCAAGTGTTTTGGGGCTGATGATCTGAATGCCATCCAGCGCGCCGCCGTTCAAGAGCATCCGGCAGAAACGGTGATAGTCGGCCACCGTCGAGGCGAGGCCGCCGCCGCCAGAATTGAACGACCAGCCTTTCGCCCAAAGGCTATCGGTGCCTGCTTCGTCGAACAGCTTCATCTTCGTTTCGGGATCGAAGGCGAAGCATTGCGGAATGCGGGAGGCTTTGTCGGCGGGTACGTGGAAGAATGTGTCGCCCATGCCCAAAGGCGCAAAGATGTGCTGGCAGAAATAGTCGGAGAGCGATTTTCCACTGATCCGCTCGATCAAAATGCCAAGGACATCGGTCGACACCGAATAGTTCCATTGTGTTCCCGGGTCGAATTCGAGCGGGATTTGCGCCAGCGTATCGATGAAGCTTTGCGACGTACTTTTCGTCCAGCTTTCGACATTGGTCTTGCGATACGCCGCGTCGATATTGCTGCGTTCCTGAAAACTGTAGGTGAGGCCGCTGGTGTGGCGAAGCACATCGACGATCCGCATTGGCGTTACGGGCGGGCGCGAGACGAACGGCACATTGCCTCCGCCTGCGACAAATACGCCGAGCCTTGCAAATTCCGGGATATATTTGGCGACCGGATCGGTAAGTGCGACCTTGCCCTGTTCGACCAGCTGCATGAATGCGACCGAGGTGACGGGCTTGGTCATCGATGCGATGCGGAAGATGGCGTCTTGGGCAATGCCCGATGACCAGTTCAGCGCGATATCGTCACCGCGCCCAACGAGCAGCGATGCAAAAGGCAGCTTGCCATTGTCGAGATAATTGGTCTGGATATGATCGCTGATCCGCTGGAGGCGGTCGGGGACGAAACCGAGGTCGGAAGCACTCACATCACATCTCCGTTCGTGTCGAGCATCGTCGAGACACCAATAAGGCGTGCGCGACCTGTGGGTGTCTCGACTACGCTCGACACGAACGGGATTGGGGGGCAGGTCATACCGCTGTTTGTCCAGTTATTTGGCGGGTTACGGGGTGCGAACTTGAAAGCCCGCCATCGACTGCGATGGCCTGACCGTTGACATAGCTTGCTTGATCGCTCGCAAGGAAGAGCGCGACATTGGCTAACTCCTCGGGCTGTGCACCACGGCGCAAAGGATTGAGCCGCCCGATCTTTTCGGTCACGCCTTTTTCCTTGGCATAATCGAATGTCGGCTTGGTCATGCCGGTTTCGGTCAGGCCAGGGCAGATGGCGTTGCAGCGGACGTTGGTGCCGGACAATTGCTGGGCGGAAACCTTGACGAGGTTGATGACGCCCGCCTTCGACGCGGAATAAGGCGGGCCACCTGCGCCCGAACGGATGCCAGCAACGCTGGCGGTCAGGATGATCGATCCGCCGCGTCCTGCGTCAGCCATGACCTTGCCCGCATGTTTGACCATCAGCCAGGGGCCTATGAGGTTGACGCGCAGGACGCTCGTAAAATTCTCGACGGTGTTGTCGAAAATGCCCTCCATGCCGCCGGAAATCCCTGCGTTGGCGAAGGCGATGTCGATCTGGCCGTGGAGTTCCAACGCTTTGGCAACCAGTGCCGCGACATCCGCCTCGTCGCCTGCGTCCATCTGCACGGCGGTCGCGGCATCGCCAATCATCGCGGCGGTGTCGTGCACCGACGCCGCCATATCGCCCAGCACAACCTTCGCACCTTCAGCGGCAAAGCGGACCGCCGACGCGCGCCCTATGCCAGATCCTGCGCCCGTTATGATGGCGACTTTGCCCTCTAATGCCCCACTCATACGACGACGCCTCCATCGACCACTATTGTCTGCCCGGTCATGAAGCTCGACGCGTCCGATGCAAGGAACACCGCTGCGCCCGCAATCTCCCGCAGCTCACCGATGCGACCCATTGCTGCGCTCGCGGTCGAGTGTTTCAGGTTTTCCGGATTTTCCCAAAGTGCCTTGGCGAAGTCGGTTTTGACCAGCCCCGGCGCTATCGAGTTGATGCGAACATTGTGCGGTCCATATTCGCGAGCCAGATTTTTGGTCATCTGGATATCGGCCGCCTTCGTAATCGCATAAGCACCAAGGATGGGTGAGCCGCGCAAGCCCCCTATCGACGAGACGATGATGATCGAACCCGATTTGCGCGCGATCATTTCAGGCGCGACCATCTGGATCAGCCAGTGCTGCGACACGATATTATGGTCGAGTGTTTTTCGCAGTTGCTCGTCGGTTATCGTCGCCATAGGGCCGTAATGCGGGTTCGACGCTGCATTGCAGACGAGGATATCAACCTTGCCGAATGCGTTGCGGGTTTCATCGACCAGATTTTGCAAGCTCTCCTTGGACGACAGGCTGGAAGCGACGGCAATTGCCGCGCCCGGATGCTTCGCGTTGATCCCGGCGGCGACCTCTTCACACGGGTCAATATTGCGGCTTGAGATCGCGACCTTCGCGCCATGCTCGGCAAGCTCCTCAGCAATTGCTCGGCCGATGCCTCGAGAGGACCCGGTGATAATCGCGACCTTGCCGGTCAGATCGAATAACGACATTTTTCTCTCCTTATGCGCCTGCTTTTTGCGCAAAATTCCACGCAGCATCGGCCAGCGGTTGCACCCGCTCGGCCATCGCTTGCGCATGTACAGAGCTGGCGGTGCCATCGAGGACGCGTTTTTTGATGCCCTGAATAATGCCGGTCAGGCGGAAGAAATTATAGGCGAAATACCAGTTCATGTCTGGCACACCGTCGCGGCCGGTGGCGGCGCAATAACGCTGCGTCATTTCGTCGAGTTCGGGAATGCCGAGCGCTGCCCGGTCGAGATCCATCACGCCCGAGCGCCCGCCATTTTCGGTCACCCACGCCATCGCCACATAGGTGAAGTCGGCGAGCGGATCGCCGAGCGTAGAGAGTTCCCAGTCGAGCACCGCGACCACGCGCGCTTCGGTCGGGTGGTAGATCAGATTGTCGATCCGGTAATCGCCGTGCACCACCGATGTCCGTGTCTGCTCGGGCAAGGTCGCGGGCAACCATTCGATGAGCCGCTCGACCTCGGGCATATGCTCGGTCTCGGCGAGCTTGTACTGCTTGGTCCAGCGCTCCACTTGTCGGCCGAAATAATTGCCGGGCTTGCCAAAGTCAGAAAGCCCTGCCGCTTCAACATCGACGTCGTGCAATGCGGCCAGCGTGTCGATCATCGCCTCATACGTCGCGCGGCGTTCGGTGGGGTTGGACCCCGGCATCGCTCCATCCCAAATCGTTCGCCCTTCGACCATGTCCATGATGTAGAACCAACTGCCGATGACACTGTCGTCGGTGCACAGGCCATAGGGTTTGGCGACAGGAAAGCCAGTCGGGTACAGGCCTGCAATGACCTTATATTCACGGTCAACAGCGTGTGCGCTTGGAAGCAACACACCCAAAGGCTTGCGGCGCAGCACATAAGACCCGCTTTTGGCGTTGAGGCGATAGGTCGGGTTCGACTGCCCGCCTGCGAACTTCAGCGCCTCGACAGGGCCTTCAAAACCGGCAACATTGGCGGTCATCCACTCGGCGAGTTTGACCTCGTCCAATATGTCCGCACCGGTCGGTTGGGCGGTTCCGGAAAAAGCCTTTTGGGCGTCGATCGGTGTCTGTGTTGTCATTTGTCGAATACAATCACCGAACGAGCGGCGTCCCCACGTTTCATCTGCTCAAACCCCTCGTTGATCCGCTCGAGCGGAATTGTTTCCGAAATGATGCTGTCGAGATCGAGCAACCCGCGCATGTAGAAATCGACGAGGCGCGGGATGTCCACGGGAAAGCGGTTGGCGCCCATGATCGCGCCTTGTAGTTTCTTGCCTGACAGCAAGTCCATCGCGGAAAGGCCGACGCTGTGCTGGAGCGGCATCATGCCGAGGATCGTTGCAGTCCCGCCGCGCTTGAGCGATTTGACCGCGAGTTCGCCCGACGCCGGGCGTCCGACGGCTTCGATGGCGTGGTCGACGCCACCCTTGCTGAGTTCCTGAATCTGCGCAGACGCATCATCGGCCATCGCATCGACGACATCGGTCGCACCCAGCTTCATCGCGAGCGCGCGCTTTTCTGGGATCGGGTCAGCGGCAATTATCCGGCCAGCTCCTGCGATCTTCGCCGCGTTGATCGTGGCAAGACCAACCCCGCCACAACCGATAACGGCAACAGTTTCGCCTGGCGTCACCTTGCAGGCGTTAAATATCGTGCCTGCGCCCGTGGTGACTGCGCAACCAATCACAGACGCCTGCGGCAGCGGCATGTCGGGATTGATGGCAACGCAGGCATGTTCATGGATCAGCATCATTTCGGCATAGGCCGACAGATTCAGCATCTGCGCGACTGTCGAGCCATCGGGCCGAGTCAGGCGCGGTGGTTCACCGGGTTTGCGCCGTGTGTCGCCTCCAAGGCAAAGCGACATGCGTCCGGTCACGCAATATTCGCAATGCCCGCAAAAGGCCGAGAGGCAGGTGATTACCGCATCACCGACCTTGACCGTGCGCACCTCGCTGCCAACCGCCTCGACAATCCCTGCGGCTTCATGGCCGGGGATGGCGGGCAGGGGGTGCGGGTAGGTGCCCTCAATGAAGTGCAGGTCGCTATGGCACAGCCCGCAGGCCGCAGTGCGGATTAGCACCTCATGCGGCCCGGGGTTCGATATGTTGACCTGCTCAATCTCGAGCGGTTTGCCCGGCTCGATCAGAACGGCTGCTTTCACCGCGCAACCCCCATATCGCCGCTCGACATGCTCGCCGCAGCACGGCTGCCATGCTTGCCAAGTTCCATCCTCGCAATTGCCCTAGCGTGCACTTCATCGGGTCCATCGGCAAGCCGCAGCGTACGTTGATGCGCATAGGCCTGGGCGAGGCCGTAATCATCGGACACGCCGCCGCCGCCATGCGCCTGGATGGCATCGTCGATGATCTTCAGCGCCATATTGGGTGCCTGCACCTTGATCATCGCGATCTCGGCAGCGGCGCCCTTGTTGCCGATCTTGTCCATCATGTCCGCAGCCTTCAGGCAAAGCAACCGCGTCATTTCGATGTCGATCCGCGCGCGGGCGATGCGTTCTTCCCAGACGCTATGTTCGGCGATGGTCTTTCCGAACGCGACGCGGGTTTGCAGGCGCTTGCACATTTTTTCGAGCGCTTCTTCGGCGACCCCAATGGTGCGCATGCAATGGTGGATTCGGCCGGGCCCAAGGCGACCCTGTGCAATCTCGAAACCCCGGCCTTCGCCGAGCAGCATATTGGAAGCAGGAATACGGACGTCCTTCAGTTCGATTTCCATATGCCCATGCGGCGCGTCGTCATAGCCGAACACTGGCAGATGTCGCAGGATGTTCACGCCCGGGGCGTCGAGTTCCATCAGCACCATCGACTGTTGCGCGTGGCGCTTGGCTTCGAAATCGGTCTTGCCCATCACGATCGCGATCTTGCAGCGCGGATCACCTGCCCCTGACGACCACCATTTGCGGCCGTTGAGAACATATTCGTCGCCTTCGCGCTTGATCGAGGTTTCGATGTTCGTCGCATCGGACGAAGCCACTGCAGGCTCGGTCATCAGGAACGCCGAACGGATTTCGCCGTTCATCAGCGGGATCATCCATTTCTGCTTCTGCTCGGCGGTGCCGTAACGCAGGAACACTTCCATATTGCCGGTGTCGGGTGCGGAGCAGTTGAACACCTCGGAGGCAAAGCCGACGCGGCCCATTTCCTCGGCACACAAAGCATATTCCATGTTGGTGAGGCCGGGGCCTTCGAAGGCGACGCTGTCGTCGACATGGACTCGGCCAGAGGTTGGCGGCATGAAAAGGTTCCAGATACCCGCCGCCTTGGCGCGCGCTTTTTCTTCCTGGACCACCTGCAATACTTTCCAGCGGTCGCCAGCCGCATCCTCAGCCTTGTAATCGCCGACGCGCGGACGGACGAAGCGTTCGATATGATCGCGGACCCGGTCGCGCCAATAGGTCTGCTTTTCGGTGAGATCGAAATCCATATTCCTCGTCCTTTTTTATTTAATCGCGCGCTTAACTGGCAGAGTTGGCGGCCTCATTCAAGATGCGTAGTCGTTCATTATGATCTTCGCGTGAAATAGGGAAATGCCGCAGGATCGAAATGCCGATAATGCCGAAGAACAGCAGAGCGACCATATAAAATAGCGCGAACTGGTTCAGCACCGCTTCGCCCACCTGCCCGGCGACCGCCTTTTCGGGAAAGGTTGCAAAGGTCAGGATCAGGCCCGCAATAAAGGTCCCGATGCCGACTGCGCATTTCTGCGTGAAGAAATATCCTGCGAAGAACAGCCCCTCGGACCGGCGGCCGGTTTCGGCCTGCGACGCTTCGACCACATCGGCAAACATCGAATTGGTTAGGATCATCATGCCGACGGCGGCAGCATTGGCAAAAATGACGACGCCGAACATGAACAGCGGCAATGGATCGGCTTTGCCACCTGGGACGACGCCCAGAAGATAACAGCTATAAAGCGCCGTATTCAGCGTCAACGTAATGACGGCAAGGCGGATCGCGCCGCCCTTCTTGCCATATTTTTTCGACACCGGCGGGACCAGAAGGAATGCGATGACGACGCTGCCGAACAGCACAAGCCCGTAATAGAGGAACTCCATCTGCTCGAACAACCAGATATAGGCGAGCAGATAGTTGCTGAGCGCAAAGGTCATGCCCTGGTTGATCAGGCCGAACAACGCGGCAAAAGCAAGGATGACAAACGCCCGGTTTGACAATGTCTCGCGCATCTCAAGCACTGCCTGGCCCAAGCTGTGCGCAGGCCGGGCAGGGGGTGACGGCTTGGCGATATAGCGGTGCTGCGCCCAGGCCGAAACCAGCACCGATCCGGTCATGATGAGCGCACCCGTCAGCGAATAAGCATCATATCCCGCGCGTTCGCTGACGCCTTGCGCGCCTGTGAAAAACAGGCCGTAAGCAAGGATCAGGATCACCAACCCCCCGCCCCAGGCGAACAGCAGCCGGTACCGCATCAATACCGTCCGTTCGTCATAATCGGGGGTGATTTCGGGAACGAGCGCAATCGAGGGGATTTCGCACATCGCGATCAGGAACCGCGCCAGCAGCGCCGTGCAAAACAGCCAGATCAGCGTGCCGGTGTCGCTCATTTCGGGCGGATGCCATAACAGCATCCATACCACGCCGACCGGAATGGCTGCGGAATAGAGCCATGGCAGACGCCGACCCCAGCGGCTTTGCGTCCGATCGCTCAATTCGCCGATAATGGGATCGGCAAAAGCATCGAAAATCAGCGCGGCCATGATGACGGTGCCGACCAAAGCCGCGTCCAGCCCCATCACCTGATTGTAGAAGATCAGCAGGAAGACCGAAAAGCCGTTATCCTTGATACCATAAGCAACCGCGCCAAGGCCGTGGAAAATTTTAAGCTTTGCAGGCAGCGCGGTATCGCTCGTCATGGCTCTCGCGATACTTCACGGTTTGCGACGAATCGCATGGTTTGACGCTCCTTTTTCCCGCCTTCATGCTAGGCGCAGCGACCCGCCTGTCAATCGGTATGGCATTGACGTTACGGCAAGCATCGACTGCCGATAAGCGCTTGCCTTTCGTCGCGCGCCCGCCCAAAATTTAGCCAAGAAGCAACAGGAGAGCGTCATGTCCGATCTTGAAACGTTTCGCGCAGAGGTGCGTGCGTGGCTGGAGGAAAACTGCCCCGCCGAAATGCGCACCCCCGTCAAAAGCGACGACGACGTCTGCTGGGGCGGGCGCAATTTTCAGTTCCAGTCCGACGCGCAGAAGCAATGGATGGAACGTTGCGCGGCCAAGGGTTATACGGTGCCTGATTGGCCCAAAGCCTATGGCGGTGCTGGCCTGACTCCGCAAGAAGCCAAGATATTGCGGCAGGAAATGGCAAAGCTCGGCTGCCGCAGCCCGCTCAACAGTTTCGGCATCTGGATGCTCGGACCGGCATTGCTAAAGTTCGGGACCGAAGAGCAGAAGGTCCATTATCTGAACCAGATTGCGCGCGGTGAAATCCGCTGGTGTCAGGGTTATTCGGAACCAGGCGCGGGCAGCGACCTTGTCTCGATGCAGACATTCGGCGAAGACAAGGGCGATCACTGGGTCGTCAATGGCCAGAAAATCTGGACCAGCTACGCCGATCAGGCCGACTGGATTTTCTGCCTCGTCCGCACCGACAAGACCAACAAATATCAGGGCATCAGTTTCCTACTGTTCGACATGGAAACGGCCGGCGTTTCAACCAAGCCGATCAAGCTGATTTCGGGCAATTCGCCTTTCTGCGAAACCTTCTTTGACAATGTTGTGGTGCCGAAACACCAGATCGTTGGCGAACTCAATCGCGGCTGGGATGTGGCGAAATATCTGTTGGGTCATGAGCGCGAGATGATTTCGGGCATGGGCGGCGACGGCGGCGTGACATCGATTGGCGCTGCAATGAAGGCGGTATTGTCCGAAGAGCCCGTGCTGCGCGCTCAGATGGCGTTATTCGACGTCGAAAACCTGACCTTCCGCGCGCATGGCGAACGGTTCATGGACGAATGGAAAACGGGCAAGGCGCATCCGGCTTATTCGAACCTGATGAAATATGTCGGGACGGAATTGAACAAGAAGCGCAACGAGCTGGTAATGTCGATTGGCGGCTCTCAGGCTCTGGAATGGGACAGCGAGCGGTCGAATGGCGGCGCAAAGGCTCGCAACTGGCTGCGGACCAAGGCGAACTCGATTGAGGGCGGCACCAGCGAGGTGATGCTGAATGTCGTGGCGAAACGGATATTGGAGATGCCGGGGGCGTAACTGCCCTTGCTCCCGGGTGTCGTCACCCCCGCGCAGGTGGGGGCCCAACTCCGGAGGCGTAAATTTACACCGCGGGAGCTGGATTCCCGCCTTCGCGGGAATGACGAGATTGTTTTAAGAGGTTGATGTAATGGCAATGACACTCAACGACGACCAGGCAATGCTGCGCGACAGCGCGCGCGATTTCATGATGAGCGAAGCCCCGGTCAAACATTTCCGCGAGTTTCGCGACAAGGGCTGCAAGGACGGCTTTTCGCACGCGCTTTGGAAGCAATTCGCCGAGATGGGCTTTACCGGCATCCTGATCCCCGAAGCCGATGGTGGCATGGGGATGGGGCATATCGAGGCCGGCATTGTGCTCGAGGAAATTGGCCGCAACCTGTCGCCTTCGCCATTTCTGACAACGTCGGTTGCGGCGGTCGAGGCGCTGAAGCTTGCCGACAAGGCGATGCGCGAGCGTTGGTTTCCCGGCATACTGGCTGGCGAAACCGTTATTGGCTTGGCAATTGATGAGGGCGTGAAGCACCGGCCTCAAAACACCGCTTGCAAGGCAGAGCGCAGCGGCAACGGGTTTAAGTTGTCCGGCCATAAGCAGTTCGTGGTGCAAGGCGCGTCGTCGGACATGCTGATCGTTGCCGCGCGCACGGCAGGCGCGGCTGGCGCGACCGACGGGTTGACCTTGTTCGCGGTCGAAAAGGATGCGGCTGGGCTGTCGATGGAGGCGGCACGGCTGGTCGACTCCGCAATGGCGGCGCATGTGACGCTTGACGGTGTTCAGATCGATGCCGACGCCGTGATCGGCGAGGTCGATGGCGGCTGGGTGGTGCTGAGCAAGGTGCTCGACGCCGGTCGTGTCGGCGCTGCGGCGGAAATGGTCGGCGTTGGCACCGGCGCAATGGATATCACCTTCGATTATCTAAAAACCCGTAAACAGTTCGACCGCGTGATCGGCGAGTTCCAGGCACTCCAGCACCGCGCCGCGCATTTATATGGCGAGATGGAAGGCGCTCGCTCGATTGTGTTGAAGGCACAGTCGCTGCTCGATGAAGGCCATGCCAAGGCCGAGCTCTATGTCGCGGCGGCCAAGGCCAAGGCGGGGCTCGCCTGCAATCTCGCGGTACGTGAAGGCGTGCAGATGCATGGCGGCATCGGCATGACCGACGAATATGATATCGGGCTCTATATGAAGCGCGACCGGAGCCTGAACGAGTTCTTCGGCGACGCCTATTTCCACGCCGACCGCGTGGCGACGATGAACGGATATTGAGAGGAAACCCAATGGACCTGAATTCACTTTTCAACCTCGATGGCCGTATCGCCGTTGTCACCGGCGGCTCGCGCGGGATCGGCAAGATGATTGTCGAGGGTTATCTCAATGCCGGTTGCGCAAAAGTCTATATCAGCGCGCGAAAGGTCGACCAGATCGAAGAAACCGTGGCGCAGTTCGGTGACAGGGTGATCGGCTTGCCGTGCGACCTGTCGACCGTCGAGGGTTGCACCAGCCTCGCTGCGCAAATTGCGGAGCGTGAGGAAAAGGTCGACATCCTGGTCAACAATGCTGGGGCGGCCTGGGGCGCTGATTTTGGGACTGTAACGGACGCGCAGTGGGACCGGGTGTTCGACCTTAATGTGAAAGGCCTTTTCTTCCTGACGCAGGCGCTCCACCCGCTGATGAAAGCAGCGGCAACGTTCGAACGGCCCGGAAAGGTCATCAACATCGCCTCGATTGACGGCATCAAGATCAACCCGTGGCAGACCTATGCCTATCAGGCGTCGAAGGCGGCGGTAATCCACCTGACGCGGCGGCTGGCGGCGGAACTGGTCAAGGATAATATCCTCGTCAGTGGCATCGCGCCCGGTGCGTTCCAGTCAGACATGAACAAAGCGGCGCGTGATTATGCCGAGGCGGTTGCCAAGGGTATTCCGTTTCCCCGAATTGGAACGCCAGAGGACATGGCCGGCTTGGCAATCTTCCTCGCGGCGCGCTCGGGCGACTATATTGTCGGCGATACCATCGCATGCGATGGCGGTATTGCTTATTCAAGCCTGCCGCATAACGGCATTACGCCCTAATCTACAACCCAATCGAATAGCATCGCGCTAGTTGCGAAATATGCAACTAGGCCTATTCTTTTCGCAATTGCAGCAAAAGCAACCGAGCCCTATCTGGTTGGCAACGGCAGCGATGCCGAAACGCACTTCGGCCGGGCGGCTCTCTCCTCCTCTCTCCCTCGCCCCCGGTTGAATCGAACGGCCTTCATGCACAGCGTGGAGGCCGTATTCGTTTTTGCTCCAAACTTCTCCGCCGACTTGTCCACCGCAAACCCATCCGCCTGTGGATAACTTTGCATTTTTGTGTTTGCGCGACTCATTTTTCATGACAGTTTCAAGTCATCGGGCAGGACCGCCACGATGCAAAACGGACCCGGAAACGGGAAAGCGGAGCGGAATGGTTCGAACGTCAGATCACCAAATCGGCAGGCAAGTCTTTCTTCGGAAAGGAAAATGTGGCTGAGGCGGTGGGTACAAAGACAACGAATATCAAGTGCGGCATCACGCAAGTGATGCAACGCCGGATAGGATACCCACAGTACCAAGGCGAACCAGCAAGGGCTTCGGCCCAAGCTGGGGAACCGGACGTCAGATAACGGAAAGAATGGCTTTAGGGCCAAGGACTTCCACCGTCAGACGCAGTGGCCGCTGGTAGCAATACCAGCGGCCATTTTCGTTTATCGTCATGCGAAATGGGAGGGTATTGGACGGCTGGTTTTACTGCGACCTCGGGATTTTTTGGGTTCGCACGAAGGCACGAAGACACAAAGAAGGGCAAGCCCCTCGCGCAGCGCCATTCAAACAAGCTTTGGCACCACCGACAGCGCCATCGGGAAAAATGCCCTCCGGGCAGGCGCAACCTCTTCGCGCCTTCGCGTCTTCGCGCGAACAATTTTCTCGAGTTCTCAGCCCAGAATGACGATTATTGTACAGCAATGACAATAGCTTGGCGTGCTATTGCATTTCCCGCTTTCCTACAGCCAACCAGATAGGTTAGATGAGTCGCATTGCCAACGCTGCGGTCATGAACGCAAAGGTCGGCGATGGAAGACGCGGCGGGGCGGTGATAAGCCGCTCGGTCGCAACGGTCGGCGCTTATGGTGTCTCGCAGGTCCGGATGGAACTGCAACCTCCAAGAGCGTAAGTCCCGCCTGTTATAAGGCGGCCGGTCCGGGGATTAGGCACCTTGCCCCTTACCGGTAAATCAGGACGGCACAAGGCGGCCCGCAGTCCAGTCTGATGGAACGCCCGGGCCTTAATCCATCACACGCCATCAGCCGGACGCTATGCTTAGCGACGCCGCCTGCGCACCTTGCGCCGACCGTCTTTCCCAACAAGCGATGATTCAGCGCGCGCCAAGGATGTAGGAAATTATCTTACGCGTGTTGGAAATGAAGCGCGCTGTAGCGGCGGGTTCAATCAGGACTGGCGGAATTTGGCCCGCATCGCTAAGGCGCTGCCATGTCCGAAATCACCCCCCAAATCGTCGCCGACCATGGTCTGAATGAAGAAGAATATGCGCGGCTTTTGCACGCATTGGGGCGCGAGCCGAACCTTGTCGAGCTTGGCATATTTTCGGTGATGTGGTCCGAGCATTGCAGTTACAAATCCTCGCGCATCCATCTCAAGAAACTACCGACGACCGCGCCGTGGGTGATTTGCGGGCCGGGCGAAAATGCGGGCGTTATCGACATCGGCGAAGGCCCGAACGGCACCAAACTGGCTGCGATCTTCAAAATGGAATCGCACAACCACCCCAGCTATATCGAACCTTATCAGGGCGCGGCGACCGGCGTCGGCGGTATCTTGCGCGATGTGTTCACGATGGGCGCTAGGCCGGTCGCCAACCTCAACGCGCTTCGGTTCGGGCGGCCCGATCATCCGAAAATGAAGCATCTGGTGCAAGGCGTGGTGGCCGGCATCGGCGGCTACGGCAATTGCGTCGGTGTGCCGACTGTCGGCGGCGAAACCAATTTCCACCCCGCGTACGACGGCAATATCCTCGTCAACGCAATGACTGTTGGTATCGCCGATCAGGACAAGATTTTCTATTCCGCCGCGACGGGTATCGGCAATCCGATCGTGTATGTCGGCAGCAAGACCGGCCGCGACGGCATCCACGGCGCGACAATGGCGAGCGCGGACTTCGGCGAGGATACCGAGGAAAAACGCCCGACGGTTCAGGTTGGCGATCCCTTCACCGAAAAATTGCTGATTGAGGCCTGTCTTGAACTGATGGCGTCGGACGCGATTGTCGCGATTCAGGATATGGGTGCGGCGGGCTTGACCAGCTCGAGCGTCGAAATGGCGACCAATGGCAAGGCGGGCATCATCCTCGACATGGACAAGGTGCCGTGCCGTGAGGAAGGGATGACGCCCTATGAGATGATGCTGTCCGAATCGCAGGAACGCATGTTGATGGTGCTCAAGCCCGGGCGCGAGGACTTTGCCAAGGCGATTTTCGACAAATGGGAGCTCGATTTCGCGGTGATCGGCGAAGTCACCGACGTTCAGGCGGACGGGGGCCATATGGTGCTGACGTGGAAAGGCGAGGTCGTGTGCGACATTCCGCTCGGCCCACTCGCCGAAGACGCGCCGCTCTATGACCGGCCCGCCGCATCAAAGGAAGAATATAAGGCATGGGCCAAGGTCAAGCCGCTTGGTGATATCCCCGAAAGCACCGACATCGGCGGGGATTTGCTTAAGCTGATGGCCTGTCCCGACCTCGCCTCCCGCGCATGGATCTGGCAGCAATATGACTCACAAGTCGGCGGCGACACCGCGCAGCTTTCGGGCGGCGACGCGGCCGTGGTGCGAATCCACGGCACCAATCGAGCGCTAGCAATGAGCACCGACTGCACACCGCGTTATTGCTATGCGGACCCCTATGAAGGCGGCAAACAGGCAGTGGCCGAAACCTATCGCAACATCTGCGCGGTCGGCGCCAAGCCGCTGGCGATTACCAACTGCCTCAACTTCGCCAACCCGCAGCGCCCCGAAATCATGGCGCAGATTGTGGGATGTCTTGAGGGCATGGCCGACGCCTGCCGCGCGCTCGATTACCCGATCGTGTCGGGCAATGTGTCGCTCTACAATGAGAGCAAAGCGACCGGCGGCGGCAGCGCGATTTTGCCGACGCCCGCGATCGGCGGGGTGGGCGTGCTCGAAGATGTGAGCAAGATGGCCACGATTGCGTTCAAGGATGGCGCCCACAAAATCCTGCTGATTGGTGCCGACCCTCGCGCCATTCCGGAGCTGGGCCAGTCGGTTTGGTTGGATGTCTGTCACGGACGGCAGGATGGACCCCCGCCGAAAGTCGATCTCAAAGCCGAACGCCGTCATGGCGAATTCGTGCGTCGTATGGTCGCCGATCAGTTGGCAACGGCAGTTCACGACGTTTCGGATGGCGGCATATTGGTGGCGGTTGCAGAGATGGCACTGGCGGGCAATATCGGCGCGCTCCTCGAAGTTTCGGCTTTTGAGAACCAGGTGGATCGCGAAAAAATTCGCCACGCATGGTCACTGTTTTCTGAAAACCAGTCGCGCTATGTCGTAACAGAGCGTTTCGACACCGACGCTATCGAAAAGCTCGCAAGCGACAATGGCATCGGTTGCTGCTTTATCGGTTGGACGGGTGGCGAGACCGTCGCGGTTTGTCGCGGTCGGGAACCGCTTTATGGGTCGACCACCCTAACCGACCTCCGCGCTGCGCATGAGAGCTTCTTCAAGGACTGGATGGAAAGTTGATGAACTTTTGACGCTTGCGCGGGTTCCTCTCTGCAAAGGAGACGATAATGCCCGCCGCCAAGCCCAAGATCATCGCCATCAACTGCACGCTGAAATCGGGCGAGAGTCAGCGAACCTCGACCGACGCGATGATCGCGACGCTTGGCGAGGCCTTTGCAGCCCATGGTCTCGAAATCAGCGAAACGATCCGCATCGCCGCGCATAATGTGAAGCCTGGCGTAACCTCCGACGAAGGGGACGGCGATGACTGGCCAGCCATTCGCGAGAAAATCCTTGCGCACGACATTCTCATTTTCGGAACGCCGATCTGGCTAGGTCAGATTTCGAGCGTCGCCAAACGTGTTCTTGAACGGATGGATGCATTTCTCAGTGAAACCGACAACAAAGGCCGGATGCCAAGTTCATCCAAGGTCGCGGTCGCGGCGATTGTTGGCAACGAAGATGGCGCGCATTGGGCAACGTCTCAGTTGTTTCAGTCGCTGAACGATCTCGGCTGGACGATCCCGGCTGCGGCTGCTTGCTATTGGGTTGGCGAAGCGATGGGCAGCACCGATTATCAGGATCTACCCGAAACGCCAGAAAAGGTGACCCAGACCGCAGTAATGGTTGCGTCAAATGCCGCGCATATTGCCGGACTATTGCAACAATCTCCCTATCCCGGCCATTGAGTGCATCAGCAAAGGAGGCACCCATGACCGGAACGGGATATTCAGGAACGCCGCTGGTAACAAAGCTAGGGCTGAAGGACGGGATGCGCGTGTGGTTCGACGGCATGCCCGACAGCGTTCGTTCCCAAATCTATGCTGGCGGTATCACATTGTCCGAAGAAAATGTGCCGACGCAAGGCATCCACGCTGCGCATATTTTCGTGACCGACCGAAAGGCGTTGGCAGAAAAGCTGGAGGCATTGCGAAAGCTTATCGACCCCGCCGGGTTTGTCTGGGTCAGCTGGCCGAAAAAATCGTCCAAGGTCGATACCGACATCATCGAGGATACCATCCGGGACATTATTTTGCCCTCGACCGACCTGGTCGACGTCAAAGTTTGCGCAGTGGACGAGGTCTGGTCAGGCCTGAAACTGATGATCCGCAAAGACCGGCGCTAACCGTTCAGCCCCACTGCATCGATGAAGTCGTTCGAAAAGGCATCGCGCTCCGCCTGATTCGGTAGCAAGATCCGTCGCGCCGCGTTCCAGCGGTCGACATTTCCGCCAAAGGCCGCCCGGACGCGAGCTTTGGTCAGGTGGTTGGTCTTGCCCCAGTGCATCGTGAACGGCATTCCCGCTGTCTCGAGCCGCTGCGCAACCAGCTTGATCAGCTTTTGCGTAGCGCCAGAATCGATGCCGTCGATGTCGATGATGCAGGTCGGATCGTAGCGGGTAAAGCCGATGATGGCCGGCGATTTCTGCGCATAGCGGCAGGTCAGCACAACGCCCGCTTTCTTGTGCGAACGAAACGCCTCGGCCATGATTTCAAGCGCGCGGCTGGTCTGCGCGAGCGGCACGCCGAAACCGCAACTCGCCACGCCGCGCCGTGCATCGGTGAAGGTGTATGCCTGGCCGGGGGTTTTCCACTTCTCCGGCGTGTCCGCTTCGTTCTGTTCCTTGAGCATGATTTCCATCAGCAACCAGGTTGCCAAGTCGCGCAGTGCCGGGTCGAGTTTGATGATATCGCCGATCAGCTTTGGCAAATCGGTGCCGTCGCTATTTTCCTTTTTGAGATTATATTTGGGCAGATAGCCGGGTGGGCAAACCTCTTTGTAGCGCACGGTGCAGAACACTTTCGCCCGCTCGCCTTCCTCCCACAAATCGTCCGGATCAACGATGGCTTGAAAGAAATAGGGGCGACGATTTTCGTCCGGTATGCCCGACCCGCGAAAATCGAGCGAATTGAGCGCGGCCTTGATGCGCCCAAAACGTATGCGCCGTAGCGAGGAGTTGAGCAAATAGCGCCCGGTCGAGCGGACCATTACCGCATGGACTATCCCGAGCGCGCCGAGGCTGACCAATGCCGCCTCGAACAGATTGTCGTCGCGCACCAGCTCTGCGCCCAATCGAGCGGCGAAGCTGTCTTTCATCACCGGCGCGCTCGCGCGCTCGATCCACATGTTGCGGTCGGCGGTGAGCAATTGCAGGCCAACCACCTGCGTTTCGATGCCGCCGACATCGATCGCAGAGCCGTGCACGCCGGTGCCTAGCATCCCGCCGATGGTCTGCCCGTTGCTCGCGCCTGAGGTGCGAAGCGCGCGGCGGCGCTGGCTGTTGGGAAATACCGAATTGGGCGATTCGAGCGTTTCGTTGATTCGCGCGACTAAAGTTCCGCATTGGCATAGCAATAGCTCTTCATGCGTCACTGCTGCGTCGACATGGATATCGCTTGCACCAAAGACAAAGCGCCAGTCGAGTTTGTTCGTTTCGATGATCCAGCCATTGGCGACCGCCGGGATATCGGAGAACGACCAGTGCGAGCCGACGGCGCGCAGCCGCTTTCCTGCCGCGAGCGCATCGCGGATGACCTGTTGCAGGCGCGCGGAAGTCGCCTTCATCCCATTCAGCGAAGCCGTCTGCGGCGTTTCGTTGCGGACGGTCAGGATTTTCGCGACCGGAACCGTCACATTTTCATGATGATTTACCCAGTCCGCCGCGTTGCGGACGTCGATGAAATTGTCGGGCATGGCTGGTCCTCCACTCAAGGCTCGCGCGGTCCTTTGGACTCAGGCGTAGCTCACAGACGACCCGCCGCGATAATCACAGGCTTCGCGGCGAAGGGCAAATATAAAGTGGGTTAAGCGTGTTCGGACTGGTGTAAAGCAATGGCGTTTACTAGCTTGCGCGCCATGAAACCACATGACACGATCCCCTATGACGCGCTGCCTGCTTATTCGGATGAGGAACGAGTCAGGCGGGCTGCGGCGTTTTATGACTCTATTAAAACACGCCGCACCTGTCGTGACTTTGCCGACACACCGCTACCGCGTGAAGTGATAGAGGCGGCTTTGCTCGCGGCAGGAACGGCGCCATCCGGGGCCAATCACCAACCCTGGCATTTCGCAGTCATATCATCGCCTGAAAAGAAACGAGCTTTACGCGAAGCAGCGGAGGCCGAGGAACGCGAATTTTATGCGGGCAAGGCCAGTCAGGAATGGATCGACGCGCTCGCCCCGCTCGGCACCGACGAGGTGAAGCCCTATCTGGAAACCGCGCCTTATCTGATCGTGATATTCGGGCAGCGACGCGGGGGGTTATATCCTGGCGACGACAAGCAGAATTATTATGTCAACGAAAGCGTTGGCATCGCCACCGGCTTCCTCATTGCGGCGCTGCACGATGCGGGATTGGCCACGCTGACGCACACGCCTAATCCAATGAAGTTTCTGAACGACATTTGCGAACGGCCTTCAAACGAAAAACCGATGATGGTGCTCGTCGTGGGGCATCCAGCGCCAGATGCGACCGTCCCGGTGCATGCGACCATCAAAAAGCCGCTGGAGCAGATTTCGAGCTGGGTTTAGTTAGCTGATGCTCAGGCCGCGACCGGCGCCAACAGATTATACGGATCGACCCCGCCCGATCGCATCGCTTGATGCGCCGCCTTGTACGCGATGGGCTCGGGGATACCCATACGGCGGCGCGCATCGGCGAGCGGTTCTTTCAGCAGTTCGATGATATCTTCATGCACGATATTTTTGGCAGCCTTGCCGATGCGATAACCCTCGTGCACCGCTTTCATGATCGGCGCATCGCGCGCAACGCGGCGCTTTAATTCAAACCCGCCCATATAAGCGATAAAGCCGACGCCCAGATTGCGGTTCTGCGCATAGGTAAAGGCTAGGACGCATTGTTCGCCCAACGCATCGCGGCCATAACCGGTCAGGATATGATGCAAGTCATGGGTATCACGAAGGCGGTCGCCATAACGGTCGATGCCGTCTTCGTAGCGTGTTCCCTCATCGGTGAACTTGGCATATTCGGCTTCGAGGCCCGCGGCTGAGAGGCCTTCGCGCTCCATGAAATCGACATAGGCGCGACCGACCGTGCCCGCGGGCAGCTTTTTCAGACTATCATGGTCGTCGAGGACATCGATCAACCGCTGATTGGACGCGAGCAAGCGCTGACCCTTTTCACTGTGCCAGAATTTGCCGGCAACCTGCCGGAATTTGCGGCCGCGCAAGGCTGCGACGATATGGAAAACCTGTTCGGTATCTTCCTTGTCGGCGATGAGCTTGCGGAAATGATACCAGGCCTTGAGCGGACGAAGCTCGCTCGACGGACGATCTGGATGGTGAAACGGAATGGCGGTCATGGGAGAGGCTCCATCGAATCTTATCCTACGTACAGTAGCCTTATCTACATGAATGTCAATAGCGGCGAATAATGCTTGCTGGACGACTGGTGCTGCGAGCTGTATCGCGCATGTAACACAGGGAGGTTAACGTGCAGTCACTTCAGCCCCGCCATATCACGCTCGACGCGATGCGCGGTTTTGCGGTGATGGGCATATTGGCGATGAACATCATCGGCTTTGCAATGCCCGAATGGGCCTATGTGACCCCCAAGGCGTATAGCGGCGAGAGTCTGAGCGATCAGCTTGCCTGGTTTTTCTCCGCTGTCTTCATCGATGGCAAGATGCGGGGGCTTTTTTCGTTGCTGTTCGGTGCCAGCATGATGCTGATCATCGAGCGCGCCGAGGCTAAAGGCGAAAGCGCAAAGCGTGTGCATTACACGCGGATGTTCTGGCTTGCACTGTTCGGTCTCGGCCATTTTTTCTTCATCTGGTTCGGCGACATCTTGTTCCTCTACGCCTGTATCGGTTGCCTAGCCTTCCTGTTCCGCGATTGGGAGCAGCGCCGTCTCATCAAATGGGCGCTGGCCATTTACGCATTGGGTGTCGTGTTCTGGGGATTGCAGTTCGGCGGCCTGCAAATATTGCAATATTTCGCCACAATGCCGGGGGCGGATGAAGAGCTTGCGAAGCAGTTTCGCGAGGTGATGGCGAGCCCTGACTTTGCGATGAACATCGAAAATGAGCTTGCGTTGCATCGCGGTCCGTGGTGGCCGATCGTCGCGGATAAGCTGGCCGAGTGGTATGCACCGCTGACCTTGCTTTTGCAGTCCATCACCGAAACGCTTCCGCTGATGATGATCGGCATGGCGATGAAAAAGAACGCTTTCATAACGGGGGCATGGAACCGATCGGATTATGCTCGCTGGGTAAACAGGCTTGTGCCGGCGGGCCTCTTACTCACCCTATTGCTCGCAACTTGGGTTGCGGCGACGGGTTACGACCTCATCACCTCGCTGGCGGTCTTTTTGGCGTGGGGAGCCATTCCGCGCCTGATGCTGACTATCGGTTACGCTGCGTTGCTGATCATGGTGGTGGAACGATTGGCGGGGACCCCGTTCATTACGCGCGTCGCGGCGGCGGGGCAGGCGGCATTTACCAATTATCTGGGAACCAGCATAATCATGACCACGATTTTCTATGGCTATGGGCTTGGTTTGTATGGCTTTGTCAGCCGCGTGGAAGTGTGGTTTTTCGTAGTCGGCGCATGGGCTGTGATGCTGCTGTGGTCGAAGCCTTGGCTGGCAAGCTTCCGCTATGGCCCGCTTGAATGGCTGTGGCGGTCGCTCGCACGGATGAAAATCCAACCGATGCGCGCTTAAAGCTATTGCAATCAATTCGCATTAACGGTAGTGCAGTTCCCATCAGGAGCGAATCTATGGTCGTTTGCGTGTGTAATGCCATCAGGGAAAAAGACTTGCGCGCCGCTGTGCGTTGCGGGTCGGAGCGTCCAAACGATGTGTACGCCCGCCTCGGTCGCAAGCCCAAGTGCGGCCAGTGTCTCTCGTTCGCGCGAAACATTATCAGCGCCGGACCTGCAACCGCTTAGCAATAGCTGAGCTAAGAACCTAGTAATTCTGCGGCTTTTGGCCTTTTCCCGTCGGTGATTTGGGGCTATGCTGACTTGTAATCAGTAGCAGGAGAATTGCCATGCGCGGCGACGCCAAGGTCATTGAATATCTCAACGAGGCACTCAAGAATGAATTGACCGCCGTCAACCAATATTGGCTGCATTACCGGATGCTGGACAATTGGGGGGTCGCGAAGCTTGCGCATTTTGAGCGCCATGAGTCGATCGACGAGATGAAACACGCCGATCGCCTTTCCGAGCGCATCCTTTTCCTCGATGGCCTACCCAATTTTCAGTTGCTCGGCCGGTTGCGGATCGGCGAGACGGTTGAGGAGATTTTGAAGGCCGACCTTGAGCTCGAATATGAAGCCTTACCGCTTCTGAGAGACGCCATAGCGCATTGCGAAAGCGTCCGCGACTTCGTCAGCCGCGAACTATTTGCCGATATCCTCGCGAATGAGGAAGAGCATGTCGATATATTGGAAAAGCAGTTCGACATGATCACCCGGATGGGGATCGAGAATTATGTCCAGTTGCAGTCAAAACCTGCGGATGACGAGTCGTAGAATTATTTGTCCTGAATCGAGTGTCAGCCGTAGCTCATGCCACCCAGCGCATTGCGCTGGCCAAAGCTGACCGGGCGCCGCTCGACGAGCGGGCTGGCTTCGGATTCGAGCGCAGCCAGCGTCGCTTCGAAAACGGGGCGCAGGCGCACTACTTTTTCCACCAGTTCGGATGGGTCGATTTGTATTTCGACATAGTGGCGCGCCGCGACTTCGATTTCTTCGGCTAGCAGCGCGAGCTTGTCGGCTCCAAACTGCCATGATTCGCCCTTCAACGTGTGGGCCGGAATGACCAGCTTGGCCGAGTCCTTTAGGCGCATCGCTTCTTCAATGGCGGCGACCGACTTGGTCCCATCCTCGCGGAAATAGCCAAGAATCCGGACGAAACCGGCACCCAGCAGATTGCGGGTTTCGGTAAAGGTCTTCCAGTCGATCAGATCATCTGGGCGTTCGTTCACTCGGCTTACTCCAATGACAGCGCATGCAATTCTGTCGGGTTCTTTTACACTGTCAGAAGTAAACAGAGCGTTGACGAAATCTGTTTGGCAAACTTCCGCTCAGTCCCAATTTCAATCTTTGTCGGCGAAAGGATTCTTGGATGAGCGGAAGTTGATCCGCACTGGCACTGCACCGAAATCGAGATCACGGCGGATGCCGTTGAGCAGATAGCGCGCATAGCTTGCGGGCAATTCGTCGGTGCGGTTGCCGAATATCACGAAGGTAGGCGGGCGATTGCGCGCCTGTGTCATGTAACGCAGCTTGATCCGCTTGCCGCCGGGAGCGGGCGGCGGGTTCGCAGAAATCGCGGCCTCGAACCAGCGGTTGAGGATCCCGGTGGGCACACGCTTGTTCCACGCCTCGCGCGCCTCGAACGCAGCGGATAGCATCTGGTCGAGGCCTTTGCCGGTGGCCGCGGAGACCGCGATCATCGGCACACCCTTTAGTTGCGACAGCCCCTCTTCGAGCGCGCCACGAATACCCTGGAACAGGCTGCTGCCATTTTCGGCAATGTCCCATTTGTTGATCGCAATGATCAGCGCGCGGCCTTCCTGTATGACATGGTCGGCGATTTTCAGATCCTGCACCTCAAGACCTTTGGTCGCATCGAGTAACAGCACCACAACTTCGGCAAAATCGATGGCGTGGCGCGCATCGGCGACCGACAGCTTCTCAAGTTTTTCCTGCACCTTGGCGCGCTTGCGCATCCCGGCAGTATCGATCAGGCGCACACGGCGCTCGGTCAGAAGCGGCGGGATATTACCCTCTTCGTCGGGCTCGCCCTGTTTGGGGTTGGGGTCGGTCCAGACCCAATCGACCGATATGCTGTCACGCGTTATCCCTGCTTCGGGACCGGTAATCAGTCGGTTTTCACCAAGCAGCTTGTTGATCAGCGTCGATTTGCCCGCATTTGGGCGACCGACGATAGCAAGCTTCAATATCGCATCGGGTGCTTCGGAATCGACCTCTTCGAATTTGCCACCGTCAATATGCGGTAACAGTGCCTGAAACAGGTCGGCCATGCCTTCGCCATGTTCGCCGCTGATCGCTATCGGGTCGCCAAAGCCCAGCGCATAGCTTTCCAATATGCCATCATCGCCCTGCTTGCCCTCGGCCTTGTTGACCGCGAGCACCACCGGCGTTGCGCTGCTGCGCAGCCAGCGGGCGATTTCCTCGTCGAGCGGCGTCACGCCTGCGCGCCCGTCGATCAGGAACAAGGCGACCTGCGCGCCCGCAATCGCGGCCTCGGTCTGCATCCGCATCCGCCCGGGCAGCGTGTCGGGGTCTTCGTCCTCATAGCCTGCGGTATCGACGATAGTGAACTCAAGGTCGAACAAACGGCCTTCGCCCTCGCGCCTATCACGCGTGACGCCCGGTGTGTCATCGACGAGCGCGAGCTTCTTGCCAACCAGCCGGTTGAACAAAGTCGATTTGCCGACATTGGGCCGACCGATAATGGCTACCGTCGGCAACATGCCGTTTTACCTCTTCCTATCCGCGAAAGGCGGAAATACGTCCGCCGTCGTCCAGCACATAAAGCGTCTGGTTAGCTACAACCGGGGCGAGCGACACGTCGGATTTCAAATCGACGACCTGGGTCGCGACACCTTCTTCTGGTGCTACAGCCCATAGCTGCCCTTGCGAACTCACAACCATCAGCCGCCCCCCGGCGAGCACAGGTCCATACCAGCTGATCGGACCCTTTTTCTTTTCTTCATTATCGTAACGTTGCAATTTCGATATCCAGCGGATCTTGCCACTCGACCGCGACACGCACAGAAGCCGCGCCTCGTCGGTCATCACGAACACCCACTCGCCCGCTGATACCGGCGTCGAAATGCCCGCGATATTGATTTCCCAGATACGCTGGCCGGTGACAAGCTCATAGGATGCCATGCGGCCGCCCTTGCCAAGCGCGAAGACACGGCCACGGTCAATAACCGGGTCGGCGTCGATATCGGTCAACGTTGACACCGACGTCGACATCGCGGTGCGCGATAACGTGTCGGTCCACAGGCTGCGACCGTTTTCGTACCGATAAGCCGCAAGCTCTCCGCTCGAATAACCGGCGATGACCGTACCCTGCGCAGCGGCGGGTGCACCGACGCCGAAGATACCCGACGCGGCTACGGGGCCAGCCTCGTTCCATTGCGCTTCACCATCGCTGTCACGAAGCGCATAAATCTGGTTGTCCTGCGTCATCACATAGACATTGCCGTTCGACAGCGTCGGCGCTCCGCGTAATGGCCCCGCCGGTCGCTTTTTCCAGGCCAGGGCACCGGTGTCCGCAGCAAGCGCGGCAACATCGCCGACGCCATTGGTGGCGAACACCATATTGCTGGTCGCACTGACCCCTCCACCGAAGCGCGAGGCTTTACCATCGTCTTCGACTTCAAGCGCATTCGACCAGATTTGGGCACCGCTATTGGCGTCCAATGCGGTCACGCGCGCAGTGGTGTCGACCACATATAGGCGTCCATCGCTAACCACGGGGCTTGCCGCAAGACGTGCGCGCGGGTTGGCACCGGTGACGGTTGCGGTCCAGATGCGCGAAAGACCCTGGCCAAGCTCCACATGCCCCGGTGATTTCGACGCATTACCCCCCGGTTGCGCCCACGCATCGTTGACCGTGGCTGGCGGCAGGATGACTGCAACGCCCGCAAGCGCCGGATCGACTTCCATGTCCCGTTCGGTTCCGAGGATATCGACACGGTTGCCGACGGTCGGGGTGTTATTCTTTTTACCAGCATCGCCGCGCACGCTGTCGATGACAGCGCAGCCGCCCAGCGATACAGATGCGGCCAAAGCCAGTAACAGTTTAGCGCTTGTCTTCAATTTCACTCTCCGTTGGCAGCGGTTTCACCCGCCTTCGTTGCCGCATTGCGCTTTTCATCAAGCTGAACAGTATCGATGCCCAATGCTCCCGCCATTTGCTGGGCCCGGCTACGCAATGTCTGCGGTGGGCCTTCCTGCTTTGCAATCTGGGCAAAAATGGGACCGGCAAGGTTTTCCTTGCCCATCTTCAGATAGGCCAGCGCCGTGAGTTCGGCAGCACTGCCGAACCAGACATGGCCCGGCGTTGACAGCGGCTTCAGGCGGTCGACCACCGCTTGCGGCGCAAGGGTGTCGAATTCCGCACTGGTCTGGCGAATAAGCGCAAGGTCGCGGAATGTCTGCGGAAGGCGGCTGTCGCCCGCAACCTTCGCGTAGATTGCGACGGCTTCCTTGGTCTTGCCGTCCTCGCCAAGCAAATTGGCTTCGACCATTTGTGCCATCGCGCGATAGCCGGGCTGATCGGCCTTGGCGAGCGTCGCCAGCTTTGCGCGGGCTTCCTTGTCCTGCCCGGCGCGTAGCTTGTCCATCGCGTCGACAAATTCTTCGCTCTGCTTGTCGGCGGCGGATTGCTGTTGCTGCTGGTAAAAAATCCAGCCGCCAAAGGCCAGCAATCCAGCAACCACGGCCACCAACAGCCAACGGCCATAGCGCGTCCAGAAATTGGAAAGGTCGCTCGCGCGGACTGCGTCGTCTACTTCGCGCAGGAAAGCTTCATCGCTCCCGGCGCGCTTGTCAGTCGGTGTCAAAGCCAAAAGGGCCTCCGAAATCTTATGGTAAATTCAAGTTGCGCCGTCCTTTAGCGGGAGTCGGCGCGATAGGCCAGCCTGCATTATACCGGCTGATAAAGCTGGTCTGGGCCGGGGAAGCTACGGTCGCGCACACCGCTCGCATATTCGCGCACCGCTTCTTCAACGCTGGTGCCCATGTTACCGAACTTCTTTACGAATTTAGGTACGCGATCAAACAGGCCGAGCATATCCTCCGTTACCAAAACCTGTCCGTCGCACTGCGCCGATGCGCCGATGCCGATGGTCGGGCAGGCGATCCTGTTCGTGATCTCGATCGCGATTGGTTCGAGTACGCCTTCGATGACCATCGAAAACGCACCCGCTTCGGACATCGCAACTGCGTCTTCGACAATCGATTTGGCCTCTTCAGGGCTTTTGCCTCGTACGCCATAGCCGCCGAGAATGTTCACCGCTTGTGGGGTTAGTCCGACATGTGCCATCACCGGAATGCCGCGCGAAGTGAGGAACTCAACCGTTGGGGCAAGCACCCGGCCGCCCTCGATTTTCACCGCAGCTGCGCCGGTTTCCTTGAGCAACCGCGCCGCATTGGAGAAAGCCAGTTCGGGTGTTGCCTCATAACTGCCGAAAGGCATATCGACGACGACGGCGGCGTGATAGCTGCCGCGCACCACCGCAGCGCCGTGTGCTGCCATCATTTCCATCGTGACGGCGACGGTATGCGGAAGGCCGTAGATCACCTGACCCAACGAATCGCCGACAAGTAGCATGTCGCAGTGCGGGTCGAGCAGCTGCGCCATGCGGACGGTGTAGGCGGTCAGCATTACTAAAGGCTCGCCGCCCTTGCGCTGCCGGATGCGCGGCACGGTAAGGCGTTTCATCGGAGACGGCGTTGGGTTTGCGCGGCTGGTCGATGTATCGAAGGTGAGCGTTTGGGGGCGAGTGGACATGGGGCGCGGGCTTAGCGGGTAAACACATCAATCGAAAGCAAGAACGGGCAGAGAGTTAATACAACTTGACTTAGTGTTAAAAATAACGAACATTAAGTTCGAATCAAATAACATCGGAGTTTGGATCATGTCATTTCGCGAAAAAATTCACTGGGCGTCGTTCCTGGCCCTGCTTGCGGCCTTTGGCTGGTATTTCCTTTCTTATCCGTGGGCGATCGTGGGAACTGCGGCCGGGGTGGGGGCTGTCGCCGGGATGCTGGTGCCGGTGACGATCATAATCATCGGTGTCATGACGATGACGGCCGCCTATTTTGCCATTCGCACACCGAAAGAGGTAAATCTGAAAGAAGACGAGCGCGAACGCATCATTCACATTCGCGGGACGCACCTCGCTTATTATCCCCTGGTGCTGGGCGTCTGGGCCAATATGATTGCGATGTTCTACCGGTTAAGTGTTGCAGAGCATCTGAACTTGCTGATTGCGACGGTGGTTATCGCTGAGCTGGTCCGCGTCGGATCGCAGCTTTATTATTACCGCAAGGGGTATTGAACCATGGCCCCCGCTCCCTTCACCAACGACATCAAGACGCTGCGCTTTCTGGCCGGAGAAATGACTCAGGGTGATCTCGGCGACAAGGTGGGCGTCACCCGCCAAACCATCGCCGCGATCGAGCAGGGCAAATACTCACCGTCGCTGGAGGTCGCGTTTCGTATTGCCCACGTCTTTGGCAAGCCATTGGAAGAGGTTTTCCGATGGAGTAGCCACATCCCCTAAATGCCGCGCAGCACTGGAGGCCTGAACATTTGCTCCCCGGCTACTCTGTTCAGGTCTCCACCTTGACCATTTGCCGGGTGCCGCTTACCCAACACCCGGGGGCCAAATGGAAAATTCTCGGCAAACTCCAGCGCTCGGACTGATCGCGTTCATTGTCTTTATCGACATGGCGGGCATCGGTCTGATCGTGCCTGTGATGCCGCGCCTGGTAATGGGTCTCAGCGGCGAGGGCGTCGACCGCGCGGCCGAGATCGGCGGCTGGCTGGCATTCGCCTTCGCAATTACGCAGTTTATTTGCGCGCCTATCATCGGCGGCCTTTCCGACCGCTTCGGACGCAGGCCGATTCTGCTGTTCGCGCTGGCGGCGCTCGGTGTCGATTATGCGCTGATGGCGTGGGCACCGACGCTTTCCTGGCTGTTCCTGGGAAGGATCATCTCGGGAGTCGTCGGTGCGACCTGGGCGGCAGCGAACAGCTGCGTCGCCGATACGGTCGAACCCGACAAACGCGGTGCTGCCTTCGGACTGCTTGGTGGAGCAGGGGCGGCCGGGTTCGTCATGGGACCGGCACTTGGCGGCGTGTTCGGCATGTTCGGCGACCGAATCCCGTTCATCGTGGCAAGTGTGCTTTGCCTCGCCGGAGCAGCTTATGGCTTTTACGCGCTCGCCGAAACACTGCCGCCGGAAAAGCGCCGGGTATTCAGTCTTGCCCGCGCCAACCCGTTCGGGACGATATTGCAGATGGCCAAGGTGCCGCTGGTCTTCGGCTGTCTGATCACCATCTTCTTCATGCAGTTTGCCGCCCAGTCCAATTTCGTTGTCTGGAGCTATTACGGTACGCTGCAGTTCGGATGGGGACCGCTGACCATCGGCGCGACAGTCGCGCTCTTCGGTATTTTGCTGGCGCTTGTCCAAGGACTGCTTGTCGGCAAAGTCATCGACCGCTTTGGCGCAGTTAGGACAGCTGTTTACAGCCTGTTTTTCGCGATCCCCAGTTACCTCATCATCGGCTTTGCCGGTTCAACGGAAGTAATGATCCTTGGCCTCGTGGTGGGTTCGATAACCGGCCTGACCTTTCCTGCAATGCAGAGCCTGATGTCCCCGAAAATCGCCGAGGATTCGCAAGGCGAGTTGCAGGGCGCGATTGCCAGCATGGTCAGCGTAACCACTATCGTCGGCCCGCCAGCGATGGCCGGGGTATTCGGAGCCTATTCCGATAAGGTTGGGCTGTTCTTTCCTGGCGCGGCCTACATGCTCGCCACGGCGCTGATGGTCGCAGCGGTGTTCAGTTTGTGGCTTACGCTGAGACGATACGCCGACTAACGTTTGGTAGCTGCCACCGCTTGCGCCGGATTATCGCTGAACACGCCGTCGACGCCAGCGTTTGCAAAGGCGCGGATTTCGCTTTCGATATCGCCATGTGCGACAGGATTGAAGCCCGACTTCGCAGCCAGCGGCAGGAAGTAATTTTCGCGGCGGAAGGTCCACGGGTGAACGGCGAGGCCGGCCTTGTGCGCATCCACGACCAACGATGTCGGTTCGCCGAGATTGCCAAGGATAGTGCGCGGAATAACCAGCGCCTTGTTCGGGCCGATGCCGTCGGCATAGGCGGCGATGGCTTTCAGGCCGTCGGCGCTTGCCATCGCGGGATAGGTGAGATCGGCGCGGTCAGGCGGGCTGCCTTTTTCGTCCATTAGCTGGATCAGGCGAACGTTGGTTTTGCGTCGCATCGCTTTCAGGTTCTCGACTTCGAACGACTGGATGAAAACCGGCGCCGACTTTTCGGTGAGACCAAATTTGGCCAGCAGCGCCAGTAACGGTGCTTCATGCGCCAGCCCAATCGAAGCAAAATAGCTGGGGTGCTTGGTTTCGGGATAGACGCCCACATTGTGCTTTTTTGCCAGCTCCAATATCTCTTCGAATGTCGGCACCTCATATTGCCCGTCATAAGCCATATTAGCCTTGCGCAATTGCGGCAGGCGCTCCTTGGCGCGCAGGGTCTTCAGTTCGGCGAGCGTGAAATCTTCGGTAAACCATCCAGTCATCTGCTGGCCGTCTATAGTCTTGGTTGTCTTGCGGTCGGCAAACTCGGGCTTTACCGAGACGTCGGTGGTTTCCGAAATCTCATTTTCATGCCGTGCGACCAGCACGCCGTCCCTGGTCAACACGAGATCGGGTTCGATAAAGTCCGCGCCCTGTTCAATCGCAAGCGTATAGGCGGCGATCGTATGTTCGGGCCGTTCACCCGATGCGCCGCGATGCGCGATGACGATGACTTTGCCGTCGAGAGGTTTTTCCATGGCTTGGCTTTCCGAAACCGAACAGGCGGGGAGGAGGGTGGCAATAACGAGGGGGATCAGGAGTTTCATGTGGCGCATATCGCGCGGCGCTGTGTCAGCCTGATGACGGATACGCGCGAACGACATCAGCCAATTTCCACGCCCTTCCAAAAGGCAATGCGGCCGGTGATTTTGCGCGCCGCGTCTTTGGGCTCGGGATAATACCAGGCGGCATCGGTGTTGGTTTTGCCGTCGACCACCAGCGAATGATAATGCGCGGTCCCTTTCCATCCGCAAACCGAGGTCGTCGCGCTGTCCTGCAGATAGTCAGCATTTACCGCCGCGCGCGGGAAATAATGATTGCCTTCGACGACGACGGTGTCGTCCGATTGGGCAATTACGGCTCCATTCCAGCGTGCGGTAACCATAATATTTCCTCTCGTTAGAATTTCACCGCATCATAGACCTGCGGGTTGAACCCGACCAGCAGGTTTTCGCCGCCTTCGACCACCGGGCGCTTGATTATCGACGGGTTGGCAAGCATCAGCGCGATGGCCTTTGCCTCGTCGATCTCGGCCTTGTCAGCATCGGGCAGCTTCTTGAAGGTCGTGCCTGCCTTGTTGAGCAGCTTTTCCCAGCCAACCTGCTTGCTCCAGCGTTCGAGATCAGCCGTTTCGACGCCTGCTTTCTTGTAGTCGTGAAACCGGTAAGCGACGCCGCGACCATCCAGATACACTCGCGCTTTTTTGACGGTGTCGCAATTGGGAATGCCATAAAGGGTGGTCGTCATTTTGCAGGTCCGTAATTGATGATGATTTTATTCGCAGCGGCAACCGCTGCTACCCGCGCGCTGTCGGTATCGCCGTCGGCAACGCGAGCCAATGCCACGCCCATCCGGCGATAGGGGCGAGTGACGGGTTTGCCGAAAATGCGTGCATCGATATGTATATCGGGCGTCGCGAGAGCGAACGCGTTGGCGAGGCCGGTGATGCTAAAATTCTCCGCATCGCGATCGGCAAGCACGACGGCGCTTGCCGAAGCGCCGAGCAAGGCGATGTCAGGAATCGGCAGGCCAAGGATTGCGCGCACGTGCAGGTCGAACTCGTTCAGCGTCTGCGAAACCAGCGTCACCATTCCGGTATCGTGTGGGCGAGGTGACAGTTCGGAGAAGATGACCTCGTCGCCTTTCACAAAGAATTCGACGCCGAACAGTCCGAAGCCGCCGAGCGCATCGACGACCTTGGCAGCCATCTCCTGTGCGGCTTTGAGCGCAGCCGCAGACATTGCCGCCGGTTGCCAGCTTTCGCGGTAATCGCCGCGCTCCTGCCGGTGCCCGATGGGCGGGCAAAAATGCACGCCGTCACGCGCCCGGATCGTGAGCAAAGTAATCTCGTAATCGAAGTCGATAAACTGCTCGGCAATCACGCGCAGCCGGTCGCCGCGCATTCCGGCTGCGGCATAGTCCCAGGACGAGTCGATATCGGCTTCAGCCCGCATCGTGCTTTGGCCTTTGCCCGACGATGACATGACGGGCTTGACCACAAGAGGCAGGCCCAACGCCGCGACCGCCACGTGGAGTTCCGCGCGACTTTCCGCATAAAGATAACGCGAGGTGACAAGCCCCAATTCCTTGGCCGCCATATCGCGTATGGCATCGCGGTTCATGGTGAGCTGCGCCGCTTTGGCCGACGGCACTATGTGGAAGCCCTTCGCTTCATAATCCGCCAGAACCTCCGTCCGGATCGCCTCAATCTCGGGGACGATAAAGTCGGGCTGATGATTCTCGATAGCCGCCCCCAATGCCGCGCCGTCGAGCATCGAAAACACCTCAGCTTCGTCGGCGACCTGCATGGCAGGCGCGTTGGCATAGCTGTCGCAAGCGATGACATGGCAACCAACCCGCTTCGCCGCGATAACAAACTCGCGCCCCAATTCGCCCGAACCGAGCAGCAGTATCTTGGCTGTGGGGGTCATGCGGGCCAGTGGTCGGTATCGTGATCGGGGTGCTGGTGATTGCTTGCGCGAATGCCGCCGACAAATTCAGCCATCGTCTCTTCGGTCGCTCCCGCCTTGCGCACGTCCGCAATTCCACCGAACCAAGGCATGACGGCTTCAAGCCCGAACTGGTCTTTGGGCGGAAACTGCGCGGGGTCGTCGAGCGACCCGGTGGTCAGCGACAGGTCATCACCGGGCATATACTCGTAGAATAATGGCGTACCGCATTTCGCGCAAAAGCCGCGCGCCACATGCTCCGAACTCATGAATCGCGCAGGCTCTCCCCTCGTCCACACCAACGCATCTTTCGGGACGCCAAATAACGCCGCAAAGAAACTTCCGACCGCCTTTTGGCACATCCGGCAATGGCAAATATGCGACGTGTCGGTAACGGCGCTCACATGATAACGCAACGCGCCGCACTGGCAGCCGCCGCTTGCCGATGCATCGACCCGCTTGCTTTCCACAATCTTCCTCCTCGCATCGACACAGACGATGATGAAGTCTGTTTTGCCGTAATGTGCCGGCGTTTGCCATACCAAATATCATAGTTGACAAAACATATATGCGCTATACATAATACATATATATCTAAATTATAGGAGGTAGATATGTCAAAGTATGATAAATTGACGAGATATCTGGAAGGCGAGCAAGGAAATAATTTGTTTTTGAATTTGGGAGCAATTGAATCGATTCTCGGGTTTGAACTTCCGCCAAGCGCACGCCAATATCCTGCATGGTGGGCCAATCAGGGTCGCGGGCAAAGCTTGGCTTGGCAGTCGGCCGGATGGAAAACAGTAGATGTCTCCCTAAGTCTTGGCTCAATCAGTTTTGTAAGGGTGGATTCGCCTGACGCAGAGATTTGGGATCAGATGCATAAAATGATGACCATTCAGCAGGCCAAAGCAGCATTAGCGGCAACTTTTGGCGTGTCTCCTGAAAATGTCGAAATTACGATTAGAGCTTAAACGCGAGGCTTTCGTTCAAAATTGGAATAACTTTTTCCAGCGCGGATCGAATTGGGCAACGCGGACCAGAAACGGGCAGGTAGGCCGCGCTTTGATGCCCATCGACTCGATTTCGGCAAACACCCCGTTTGCCAACCGCGCCCCAGCTCCTGTGCCGCGCAAAGTGGTCGGGACTTCGGCATGTGGCAGCACCATGACGTCGCCCTGCCACCGGAATGTGACAAAAGCCTCCCCATTTGGTGTGACCATGCTGAAGCGGTCACGATCTGGCTCGTACTTTACAGACATGCGTTCGAAATGCCTATTCCCACTCAATCGTTCCCGGCGGCTTCGACGTATAGTCGTACACTACGCGGTTGATGCCCTTCACCTCGTTGATGATCCGCGTCGACACCCGGCTCAAAAAGGCGCTTTCAAAGGGGTAGATGTCCGCCGTCATGCCGTCGGTCGAGGTGACCGCACGCAATGCGCAGACATTGTCGTAGGTGCGGCCATCGCCCATCACGCCGACGGTGCGCACGGGGAGGAGGACCGCGAATGCCTGCCAGATCTCATCGTACAGGCCCGCATCGCGGATCTCTTCGAGATAGACCGCATCGGCCTTGCGAAGAATGTCGCAACGCTCTTTGGTGACCTCGCCGGGGATGCGGATGGCGAGGCCAGGGCCGGGGAAGGGGTGGCGACCGACGAACTGGTCGTTCAGGCCGAGCTCGCGGCCCAATGCGCGCACCTCGTCCTTGAACAGTTCGCGCAACGGCTCGACCAACTGCATGTTCATCCGTGCGGGCAGGCCGCCGACATTGTGGTGGCTTTTGATCGTCACCGACGGCCCGCCGGTGAAGGACACGCTCTCGATCACATCCGGGTAAAGAGTGCCTTGGGCGAGAAAATCCGCGCCGCCGACCTTCTTCGCTTCTTCCTCGAACACATTGATGAACTCAGCCCCGATGAATTTGCGTTTGGCTTCGGGGTCGGTGACGCCTGCAAGGCCGATCATAAAGCGCGCCTCTGCATCGACCACCACGAGCGGAATATTATAATGGTCGCGGAACAATGTTTCGACCTGGTTCCGCTCGTTCATGCGGAGCAAGCCGTGGTCAACGAACACGCAGGTCAGCTGTTCTCCTATGGCCTCGTGGATCAGGATTGCCGCAACCGAGCTGTCCACCCCGCCCGACAGTCCGCAGATCACACGACCAGCCCCAACTTGTTCGCGTATCTCCGCAATCTTGGTGGCGCGGAATTCCGCCATGGTCCAGTCGCCGGCGAGGCCGCAAATCTTGTGCACGAAGTTGGAAATCAGCTTCGCCCCGTCAGGGGTATGCACGACCTCGGGGTGGAACATAGTGGTGTAGTACCGCCGCGCCTCATCGACGCAGATCGCAAACGGCGCATTGGGCGAAGTGCCGATGACCTCGAAGCCCTCGGGAGCAACTGTCACGCGGTCGCCGTGGCTCATCCATACCGGATAGCTGCCGCCGACGTCCCAGAAACCGTCAAATAACGGGCTTGATTTCAGTATTTCGACATCGGCACGTCCGAACTCAGCGGCATGGCCACCCTCGACCGTGCCGCCCAATTGCGTACACAAGGTCTGTTGACCATAACAGATGGCGAGAATGGGAAGTCCGCTGTCCAACATTATTTGCGGCGCGCGGGGGCTGTCTTGCGCGGTCACCGAAGCCGGCCCGCCGGACAAGATAATGCCTTTCGGCTGCATCCGCTCGAACGCCTCGTCCGCGCTGTTGAACGGAGCGATTTCCGAATAGACCCCCGCCTCGCGCACCCGGCGGGCAATGAGCTGGGTCACTTGCGACCCGAAATCGACGATAAGAATGGAATCCGAAGGCTGAATCGACATGACCAGCCGATAGGCATTGCCGCCGCCGCTGTCCATCTCGGCGCAGCTGCAGCGGCAAACTATCTGTGGAAGGGCTGCTTAATCGAGGACTTCGACGCGTCCGCGACGCAAATAGCCCTTTTCCATCATTTCCTGGCGGTAATCCTTACGCGCATCGGCGAGTTCGCGTTGATATTCGCGCCACGCTTCGCGCTCATCCTGTGCGGTGTCCGCCCGGCGCAAATCGGAACGCAACTCGCTTTCTGCTTCTTCAACATCGGATTTATAGTCGTACCAGTAATTATTATATTTGCCGGCAATCGGCGATGTCATGATATGACGGTGCGATTGCGGCCCGGGGTGTGCGGACAGCGTGGTTGCGGTCGCGCCAGCCATCAGCGCGCCTGAAATCGAAAGCAGCGCAATCGCGCTTTTGGGGAAATGGGGCATTTCTTCAATCCTTTACCATTGCGGTTGGGGAATGTGGAAAAGACAACTTCGGGCCTGTGCTGAACATGAACGAGCCGCCAGTTGCGGCGGCTCGTTTGCTTGACGGGTTGAGTCGACCCAAAACATCTCCGCCAAGAAACGGAGAGATGTTGCGAACCGATTCAGTCCAGCAGGCTGTCGCTGCGCGTGCGCGCGATGATCCGCTCAGGCTGCTGCACGGGTTCAGGCGCGGGGGCTTGTCCGTGCACCCATTCGGCGACTTTCTTCCCGTGACGCGTCACCGCGCCCATGTTGAAGAAGTGCATTCCACCGAGCACGAGGACGGCTAGGCCGACATACCAGCCGAGAAAGCGCATCAATTCGGGTGCATCCTGCACCGTTCCTGCGGCGCTCAAGGCCAAGGCGATGAAACCGAAGTTGACGAGGTAGAAGCCCACCACAAGCAAATGGTTCACGGATGTCGCGAGCTCGGCATCATGGCCAAAACAGCGGATCAGGTAAATCTTGCCATTGGTGCTCAATGTCCATGCAACCCAGATCGTCATGCCGATCGCGAGGATGAGGTAAAGGCTGTAAGCTAACATGGTCATGACTTGGTCCTTTCTTTGGGAGAGAGTTTATTCTGATATTTCTGTAAAAATTGAAATCAGCGGGTATACGATCGTTCGGGTGGCATTGTCTTTTTCCTTGGCTAGTTGGTGAGAGGGGCGGTAGTTCCCAAAACTGCTTTGTCATTCCCGCGAAGGCGGGAATCCATGGCCTGACCTATCCGCACAACGCACCGACCGCCTTCTGTTGCGAGGTTCGGCCATTGATCCCCGCATTCGCGAGGATGACAAGGGTGGGGATCGAAAAAGACCATCGCTCAATCCTTTCCGCCGGGGATGAAACGGGCGACTTTTGCGCCCATCTTCATCAGCGCAATCAATGTGGATTTCTTCAGCCCGCGGACCTGTTCATACCAGCCCGTAAGCGTCGAGATAAATTCGTGCATCCGCCCAATCCGGTCGCGGACATAAGCGGGCAAATCCTTGTTCGCCGCCATCCGCTCCTTAAGCTCGCCCAGTTTGGCAATCGTCGGATCGATCTCGCGGCGCTTGCGCTCGGCCGTGATCGCCATGAACAGGTCCCACAACTCGGTTTCCGCAACAAAATGGTCTCGCCGGTCGCCGGGAATATGCGTGCGGCGGACAATGCCATAGCCCTGTAGTTCCTTGAGCGCCGTGGAGACATTGGACCGCGCCAGGTCCAGCGCCTCGCAGATCGCTTCGGCATCAAGCGGCTGATCGCTGAGGAACAGCAGGGCGTGGACCTGCGCCACCGAACGGTTCGCCCCCCAATGCGTTCCCATCTCACCCCAATGGAGGATGAATTCCAATGCTTCGGGATATTTCTCAACGCCCATGGCGACTCGTCCTTTTCGTTGTTTCTGTTCTTACAGAAATCGAAGACATTGTCAACCAGCGCAGCTTTATGCGAAGAAGGCCTGTGACCAAACCCGACACTCGCCGCGCCGAAATCCTTGAGCGCCTTGCCGACCATGTCATGGCGCATGGCCTTTCGGCGTCGAGCCTACGTCCGCTGGCCAAGGCAGCGGGGACGAGTGACCGGATGCTGTTATACTATTTCTCCGACAAGGCCGTAATGATGACCGCGATCTTGTCCGTCATCGCGATGCGCATCATGGCGGCGATGGAGGCGCGCAAGGCCCCTGCGCCGATGCCTGCCGAACAGTTGCAACCGATCATGCTCGAAGCAATCGTTGATGACGAGATGTGGCCGTTCATGCGTGTCTGGCTGGAAATCGCCAGTCTGGCGGCGAATGGTGATGCGTTCTATCGCACGGTCGGTGAGCAGCTCGGTCGCGGGTTTCTAACTTGGGGCGCAGCGCAAATCGATGCGCCCAGCGAGGCAGAGCGGCATAGCCAAGCGGCACGGCTGCTCCTGATGAGCGAGGGCATGGTGGTCCTCAAAAGTATCGGCCTCGATGGCGACGCGAGGGCGGCGTTCGGTCTTGGCTAGCTGCTCTTGAGCCCCGCCACACGCGATTTGCCTAGTAAAAGCTCGGCCATGTCTGGCTTGTCATTTGCGATAACGACCAGCAAATAGCTGCATAGAAACGGCGCGCCGCCCACAAAAATGACCAATCCAAACAGCACCCCGACCGGAGAGAAATGATGTCGCCACATCAGCCAGGCCGAAGTCAATATCAGGAACGACCCGAAATCCATGTTGAACTGCCCCGCCCAGCCCATTTGTGCGATGTCGCCAAAGAACGGCGATACGAAATCGACGCCGTGCTGGCCGACAACAGCAACGGTATAGATGCCCACGGTCGCGATGATGGTGACCAGCAATAAACGGAATAAGGTCATGTGTTTGGTTCCTTGTTCAAGATGAAGGCCAGCGTCAGCCCGACGCCCGCGCCCCATAAGATGGCTGCTGCGCAATGGGTGACTTGAGGTAATGAGCCACCGTAGACGCCGGGAAACCAAGCAACGACGAGCCCGTCGATCAGTAAGGCCGTGGTTGTTACCACAGCGACGCCGGTGAAAAGCTGGTCAACGCGCAGGTTGACCAGCATCCTTGTGAGATAGATGAAGGGCAAAGTTCCGGGGATGACGAGCGCATAGGTGACGGCACGCGCAGGCCCGTCCAGAGCACCCATCGGTGCGACAACGCGCAGAATGATCGCGGCCAGAAACCAAAGCGCGGCGCCAATTATGACAAGTAACAAGGTCTGTCTATTTGTCAGTCCAATACGGTTCGTGATAATGTCGGGCATCAAGAATATCCTTCCACCGATGGATATTCTCTAACAAAATGTAGCGACTGCTACAACAGCTATTTTTCGTCGGTCAGTTCGATCCATGTCGGGGCATGGTCGCTGGCCTTTTCGCGCCCGCGATGTTCCTTGTCGACGCCGCACGCGACTAATCGGTCGGCGACCGTGGGACTCAGTAACAGATGATCGATGCGAAAGCCGTGGTCGCGTTGCCACGCGCCGGCCTGAAAATCCCAGAATGTCCAGATGCCGCCTTGCGGATAGTGCGTTGCCAAGCCGTCGGTCCAGCCCTGGTTTAACAACGTGCGATACGCAGCGATGCTTTCGGGCTGACGCAGCGCGTCGTCGAGCAGCGCCGAGGCCGACCAGATATCGTTGGTGGTCGGGATGACGTTATAGTCACCTGCCAGCACGGCCGGAAATTCTGCGGCAAGCAATTCGGCGGCGCGCGCGTGCAATCGGCGCATCCATCTAAGCTTGTAATCGAACTTCGGCCCGGGTTGCGGGTTGCCGTTGGGCAGGTAGATGCTGGCGACGCGGACACCGAACACATCGGCCTCAATATAGCGGGCATGTTCATCCTCGGGGTCGCCGGGCAAGGTGCGTTGCGCCTCGACCGGCTGAGCGCCTTTGGCAAGGATGGCGACACCGTTGAACGCTTTCTGCCCATGCCAGATCGCGCCGTAGCCCGCCTTTTCGAATTCGGCGACGGGAAAGCCTTCGTCTTGCGACTTGACCTCTTGCAGGCAGGCGATGTCGGGCTGGGTTTCCTCCAGCCATTCGAGCAGGCGGGGCAGTCGGGCTTTGACGCCGTTGATGTTGTAAGTCGCGATACGCATCGCCCAACCCTAGCGGGCGGTGGCTATCGCATCAAACCGAAAAGCTCGAGCCACAGCCGCATCCGGCCTGTGCTTGTGGATTCGTAACCTGAAAGCTCTTTCCGCCAAGCGATTCGACGAAATCTATCGCCGAGCCACGCACTAGATCGAGGCTGACGGGATCGACAACCAACGACGCGCCGACGCCTTCGGCGCGGATGTCGTCGGCTTCGACTGTGTCCGCCATACCGAATTTATACTGGAAGCCTGAACAGCCGCCACCTTCGACTGACAGCCGCAACACTGGCGGCTTGCCGAGCTTGGCGGCGATTTCGGCCACGCGGCGCGCGGCATTGTCCGTCATGGAAATGACTTGAGTTTCGATCATATGGCCAATGTAAGCCAAATCGCGTTCAAATGTAAGATACGGCAGATAAAGAAAAGGGGCGGCAGCGTTTCCACTGCCAGCCCCCAAGATTTACACCCTCTCCCAAAGGTGATGCGTTAGTCGGTTAGCTTACTCGTCTTCAGCTGGACCGCCTATGGCTTTGCTATCAGTTGTTTTGGCCGCAAGCAAGATATTTGCGGACGTCGCGTTGGGCGATAAAAAAGCCATCGGATTGATGGCTTCGCCTGCGATTCGCACTTCATAATGAAGATGGCTTCCGGTCGATCGGCCCGTCGAGCCCATGTAGCCGAGAATGTCGCCCTTGCGGATGCGCTGCCCAGGGGCGACGTTCATCGCCGACAGATGACCGTAACGGGTCTGAACCGCGTTGCCGTGATTGATTTCGACGAACTTGCCATAGCCGCCAACCCACTGCGCGCGGCCGATAGTGCCATCTGCGGTTGCGTAGATCGGGGTTCCAACGGGGCCGGGAATATCGATGCCCTTATGATTACGGCTTGCGCCGCGCGTCGGCGCATTGCGATAGCCATAGCCGCTGGAGAATTTCATGATTTCGACCGGGTTGATCGAGGGAACGGCGACTTCGACCTTGGTCGATGCGCCGACGATGCGGCCCCAGCTGTCGTTCAGCGCACGAAATTCGGGATCCGAAGTGCCAAGCGCTGTTTGATTGGCCTTCAAATCTTCCGGCTTGATGCGGAAATTGTCTGAAGCGGCGGCTGAATTTGCATAAGCAGGAGTCATTGCCGAAGCTGCGACCATGATGCCTAAAGCAGACACAGCTTTGAGGGTCAGTGATTGGCGTGAAGCCAAAGCGCTGCGAACCATAAAGTGGTATTACCTTTTGTTGCGACCCGCGCTTTCGCGCAGCCCCGAAGTTTTCACCAAGGCAGTTGATCTGCCCACCCCTTATGGAATGATAGGTGACGGAGCTGTCATTTGATTGCAACCAACAGAACGTTAACGCGGGACAAAGCGCCGTTCAAACACGTTGAGTTGTGATTTCAGCAGGAAAAGGCGATCGGAAACGGCTTCAAAGCGGCATTTTCGAGGATATTGATTTGCGTCCTGATGGTTCGGTAACTTGCGTTTATCGCTTTTGTTCCCCGCAGATGATCCGAATTTTCGAGCGATTTGCACCCATATGGCGACGTGAGGCGATTCGCTCGCGTCGCCGATAATGTTACAGATCAGGCAAATTGTTGCGCCGCTGCCAGCACGTCGTCGGCGTGGCCGTTGACCTTTACCTTGCGCCAGACCTGTTTGACCGTGCCATCCTTACCAACAAGATAGGTAGACCGATCGATGCCCATGTAGAGTTTGCCGTACATCGATTTTTCCACCCAGGCGCCCATCTGTTCGGTCGCATCGGTGGCTTCGTCCGATAGCAGAGTGACGTTCAGATCATATTTCGCGGCGAATTTCGCAAGCTTGGCGGGCTTGTCCTTTGACATGCCGTACACCCGGCAACCGATCTTCGCGAATTCGCCGGCCAGCGCGGTGAAATCCTTGGCTTCGTTGGTGCAACCCGGCGTGTCCGCCTTGGGGTAGAAATAGAGCACCAGCGGGCCATTGAGCGATGCGAGGTTGACGGCGTTGCCTTCGCTATCGAGCACAGTCACGTCGGGAAGCTTGTCATTCACGTCAGTCATCAATCTATCCTTTTCAAAACTCGCGCGGTCCGAATAGGCGTTGCCACTCGGCCATGACAACCCCGCGATAATCCCTAACCGACGCTATCAGGCTTTCCCAATCTTCATGGTCAAGGCTTTTGGCGATCAGGGTCTGAGCAGCTTCGGGCGGCGTGCTGCAATCGGGCGCGATCAGGCGGATCATGACCAGCAGCCGGCTCAGCAAGGCGTCGGCGCGGGCGAACTCCGGTGACAGATATCCCGCGGCGGTCAGGCTCTCGATTGCCTTGCCAAGCTGCGGAAACAAGGCCTCGCGCTTTTCGAGCTGCAGCGCATGGACGACAAACTCCATATCAACCAGCCCGCCCGGCAGCAATTTTACGTCGAGTTCGCCTTTGGGCGGCTTGTGCGTTGCCATTTCCCGTCGCATCTCGACGATGTCGGCGTGGAGTTTGGCTGGATCGCGCGGGCTGTTCAGCACGTCCGCGACAATGTCATCGACCTCGCGCCGCGCTGTGCCCGACCCGAACAATGTCCGCGCCCGGGTCAGCGCCATATGCTCCCAGGTCCAGGCATTCTCGCGCTGATACTGGCCAAAGCTTTTGACCGACGCACATAACAGGCCGTCAGCACCTGACGGACGAAGTCTTGTGTCAACCTCATACAGCGCGCCCGACGCGGTCGGCACCGACATTGCCGCAATCACGCGGCTCGCCAACCGGTTGAAATATTGCGTCGCGCCTAATGGCCGAGGCCCGTCCGATTCGGACGCGAAGTCTCCGGTGAAGAGCAGGATGAGGTCGAGGTCCGATGCATGGGTCAGCGCCTCGCCGCCCAAGCGGCCCAACGCCAATATGACGAGCTCGCCACCTGGAACCCTGCCATGCGCTCTCTCGAACTCAGCCAAAGTCGCTGCGGTCAGCGTCTGCAACGCTGCTTCAGCCAAATGCGCATAGGCACGCGCGATATCGAGCGCATCGCTGCGGCCCTCGATCAACTGCACTCCTAGCGCAAAGCGTTTCTCGCCGACATAATCGCGGACGATATCGAGGGTGGATTGATAATCCGCATCACCGATCCGGCGCTGCATTGCTATAATCAGTTCAGCCACATTGTCCGGCAAATCCATTGCGCTGGTGTCGATCAATGCGTCGAGATAACGGCTCTGCCGCCCCAGATCATCGGCCAGCGTCGGCGCATAGCTCAATATGTCGGCGACCAGTTGCAGCAGCCCGGGCCGCGCCTCTAGCAAGCGGAAGACGTTGATCGCGCTTGGCATCGCCTCGACCATATTGTCGAAGCGGGCTATGGCGCGTTCGGGGTCCGGCGATTGCGCGAGAGCTCTCAGCAGTGGAGGCAACACAGCCTCGAACGCGTCGCGCGCCGATGCGCTGCGGATGGCGCGGATATTGCCGCTTCGCCAACGCTTTATGCGCTTCATCACTGCCGCCGGGTCGGCATAGCCCAAATCGGTGAGTTGCTCCTCAAGCGGAAGTCCCTCGTCCGCCATGCGCGGCCCTTCGCTGCCGCCGGCATCGACCATCCGGTCGTATATGGCGGCGACACTCACCGTAATTGGACGGATCGCCTCGATCAGTGCATCGGCATCGTCCAGCCCGTGCAGTCGCGCCACCGCATCGGCGGTTTCGCGATTGTCGGGAATGGCATGAGTCTGCCGGTCGCTGTGCATCTGCAAGCGATGTTCGAACGTTCGCAACTGCTCATAAGCGGATGACAAAGTGGTGGCCTCATCCGGCGTAATCGGCCCCGCCACTGCCAATGCCCTCAGCGCCAGCCGTGTATCGGCAACGCGAAGCGCAGGGTCGCGCCCGCCGTGGATCAACTGATGCGCTTGGGCAAAAAATTCGCACTCGCGAATCCCGCCATGACCGCGTTTCAGGTCATAACCGAGGCCAAGCTTTTGCCCTTTGGCATAATGGTCGCGAATCTGCGCAGTCATCGCGGTGATATTCTTGAGTTGCCCGAAGTCGAGCGATTTGCGCCAGACAAAGGGCTTGATGGCGTTCAGGAAATAGTCGCCGAGCGCCCGTTCGCCCGAACTCACCCGCGAGCGGATAAACGCCGCCTGCTCCCATGCCAGCGCGCTCGATTCATAGTAACTGATTGCCGCCTCGACTGGCAGGACGATGGGGCTGACTTCGGGCGAGGGCCGCAACCGCATATCGACTCGGAAGACATAGCCATGCTCGTCCATTTTGCTGAGCAACTCGATTACGCGACGCCCATAACGCACCGCCGTTTCCGCGACATCGTCGCGCTCGCGGTGAGGGAGGGTGGCCGGGTCGAACAGAAAAATCGGGTCGATGTCGGACGAGTAATTGAGTTCGCGCCCGCCATGTTTGCCCAACGCGATGACGGCAAAACCCTGATTGGGAGCGCCGGGAACCCGCTCTTCGATGGCGGCGGCAATCGCGGCATCGAGCGCATGATCGGCGAAATCCGAGAGGATATGGGTGACTCTGGTCAGATCCCAGATGCCCGCGAGATCGGCAATCGCGGTGACAAGGGCAACACCCTGCCGCTGTTTGCGAAGTGCGCTGCCTGCATCGTCCGAACTCCGCGCAAGCGCGCTGGTAAGCGTACCGTCGAAATCACCGGCCTCGATTGACGGCATGAGGTCGGCGTTGCGCTCTATCAGCCCGGCGAGGAAGGGGCTGTTTGCCTGTGCGCGGGCGACGGCATCTTTTACCGCGCTCATAAAACTACCCTTTGTCATTCCCGCGAAAGCGGGAATCCATGGTCTGAGATTTCGGTTTCCACAACAACTCCGATGGCTCGGAACAGTCAGGCCATGGATCCCCGCTTTCGCGAGGATGACAATAGGGATGGAGGTGAACCATCAACTCCGTTCCAGATAATCGCGCCGGAAGTCGCTGGCAAACTGATTGAAGCGTCCTTCGGCTATCGCGGCGCGCATTCCCGCCATTAGCATCTGGTAATAATGCAGGTTATGTTGAGTCATCAGCATCGCCCCCAATATCTCGCTCGAGCGGATCAGGTGGTGGACATAGGCGCGCGTCCATGTGGCGCACACGGGACAGGTGCATTTATCGTCGATCGGGCCCTGATCCTCGGCGAACTTCGCATTGCGGATGTTGATTGGCCCCGAATGCGTAAACGCCTGTCCGTTGCGGCCCGACCTTGTGGGCAGTACACAGTCGAACATATCGATTCCACGCTCGACCGCGCCGACCAGATCGTCGGGCTTGCCGACACCCATCAGGTAGCGCGGCTTATCGGCGGGCAGCTGATCGGGCGCATAATCGAGGCAGCCGAACATCGCTTCCTGACCCTCGCCGACCGCAAGGCCGCCGATGGCATAGCCGTCAAAGCCGATATCGATCAGCGCGTCGGCCGAGCGTTTGCGCAGCCCCTCGTCGAGCGAGCCTTGCTGGATGCCGAACAATGCCGCGCGGCTTGCGTGCTCTTCGCCGCTGTCGAAACCGTCGCGGGAGCGCTTCGCCCAGCGCATCGACATTTCCATCGACCGAATCGCGCCTTCGCGGTCGACGCCCGCCGCCGGGCATTCGTCAAACGCCATGACGATATCCGACCCAAGCAATCGCTGGATTTCCATCGAGCGTTCAGGGCTCAGCATATGCCGCGACCCGTCGAGATGGCTCTGGAACGACACGCCTTCCTCGGTGATCTTTCGCAGCGCCGACAGACTCATCACCTGATAGCCGCCGCTGTCGGTCAGGATCGGGCGGTCCCAGCCTGAAAATTTATGCAAGCCGCCAAGCCTCGCCACGCGTTCTGCGCCGGGGCGAAGCATCAGATGATAGGTGTTTCCAAGGATGATGTCGGCGCCTGTTGCCCGCACCTCGGCTGGCCGCATCGCCTTGACAGTGGCGGCGGTGCCGACCGGCATGAAGGCAGGCGTGCGAATTTCGCCGCGCAGCATCTGGATGCTGCCGGTGCGCGCCTTGCCGTCGGTGGCCGAAATCGAGAACTGGAATCGCGTGGTCATCGATGGGCTTTAGGAGCGTTCTACTCCCGAGAAAACCAACTTTTCTGTTCGTGTTGAGCCCTTCGGCTGGCTTGCAGCCGCTCAGGATAAACTTGGCCGCCGGCCAAGTCGAGACACCTATAAGGCGTGCACCAACGATGGGTGTCTCGACTACGCTCGACACGAACGGACTTGGGGGCGTGTATTATCGTAATTTACACTTCCTTCCTTTGCTTGGCACCCCCATATAGACGCCATGACTTACACAGACCCTCGCTCATACCTCTACCAACCCGGCCTGCTCGACCCCGATGGCGCACAGCGCATCACCCGCGAGGCGCTCAGCGCCTGCGATGATGGCGAGCTGTATCTGCAATATAGCGCGACCGAGAGTTTCGGCTTCGACGACGGACGCCTGAAAATGGCGGATTATTCGACAGGCTCGGGTTTCGGTCTGCGTGGCGTGTCGGGCGAGATGACGGGGTTCAGCCACGCCAACGACCTGTCCGAATCCGCCATCCGCCGTGCAGGCGAAACGCTGAAACTACTCGATCCGGCCAAGGAGCAACCCGCCCCGCCGCCGCGCAAAAACAACCGGCATTTGTACACCGATGGCAACCCGCTCGAGCTCGTGCCTTTTGCGGAAAAGGTCGCATTATGCCAGCAGATCGACGCCGCGGCGCGCGCGCGTGACCCGCGTGTGGCGCAGGTCAGCGTCTCGCTGTCGGGCAGCTGGACTGTGGTCGAAATCGTCCGCGCCGACGGCTTTGTCGCAACCGACATCCGTCCGCTGGTCCGCCTTAACGTGGCTATCGTCGCCCAAGACGGCGACCGCCGCGAGACTGGCAGCTATGGTTTTGGCGGGCGCTATCTCTACGGCAAATTGTTCGAGGATGCACAATGGGAACACGCCATCGACGAAGCGCTGGCACAGGCACTCACCAACCTGCGCTCGGTCGCGGCCCCTGCGGGCGAAATGACGGTATTGCTCGGCCCGGGCTGGCCCGGCGTGTTACTCCACGAAGCGGTCGGGCACGGCCTTGAGGGCGATTTCAACCGCAAGGGCAGTTCAGCGTTCAGTGGCAAGATCGGCCAGCGAGTCGCCGCGCCCGGCGTCACCGTGGTCGACGATGGCACGATGCAGAACCGGCGCGGTTCGCTCTCCATTGATGATGAAGGCACGCCGACACAGGAAAATGTGCTGATCGAAGACGGCATCTTGCGCGCCTATATGCAGGACCGGATGAACGCGCGGCTGATGGGAGTTGAACCCACCGGCAATGGCCGACGCGAGAGCTACGCCCACGCGCCGATGCCGCGGATGACCAACACCTTCATGCGCAGCGGCGATGATGACCCCGCCGAATTGCTGAGCCGCGTCAAGAACGGTATTTTTGCCAAAAGCTTCGGCGGCGGGCAGGTCGATATCGTCTCGGGCAAATTCGTGTTCAGCTGCACGGAGGCCTATCTGGTCAAGGACGGCAAATTGGGCGACCCGATCAAGGGCGCAACCCTGATCGGCGATGGCCCCACAGTTCTGAACAAGGTCATCGGCCTCGGCAACGACATGGCGCTCGACGAAGGTGTCGGTATGTGCGGCAAGGCTGGGCAGAGCTTGCCTGCCGGGGTCGGACAGCCCACGACTCTCGTCAGCGCGCTGACCGTTGGTGGTACGGCGGGGTGACACAACTTCCCGACGACTGGCCAGCGCAAACACTGCGCTTCTGGTTTGACGAACATGACGAAGCCGACTGGTTTGGTGGCGGACCTGAATTCGATGCCAAAGTAACCGAACGTCTTGCAGAGTGGCGTGACGCGTTGCGAAGTCAACCGGTGGAGGCCTTCACCGGGGGCGGCGACACCGCACTAGCCGCAATCATCCTGTTCGATCAGGTTCCGCGCAACGCCTATCGCGGAACGGCAGAAGCGTTTGCCACCGACCATATTGCACTGGGCATTGCTCGCTATGCGGTCGAACTGGGCATCGATGCCGGGCTGGACAAAGACCGGCGGATGTTCCTCTATCTGCCGTTCGAGCATAGCGAAAGCGAGGCTGACCAGCGCGAATCGGTGCGGCTGATGAGCAGCCTTGGCGACCAGCGCCTCCTGCAATTTGCGCTCGACCATCAGGCGATAATCGAACGCTTTGGTCGTTTCCCGCACCGCAACAAAGCTTTGGGCCGCGCAGACCGGTTGGGCGAGGCGGAGGCAGTTGCCGACGGCGGAAGCTGGTAAGGGCTTGAGTCTTATGCCGATGGGCATATAATCGAAATCAACGGGTCGCATGTTTGTCCGGTAATTCCGGAATGCCTTTAGGAGTGCAGACATGCGCGTTGAATTTCGACTAGTTTCGCTGGCCGCTTTGGCTGCGGCCATTATCGCCGTCCCCGGCTCAGCCCAGAAAACCACTGGTCCAAAAGCCACCTATGCGATGGATGTCTCGACCATGTCGGGCATGGGAATGGGGGCGATGATGGGCGGCGGTTTGGGTAGCTTGCTCGGCGGTGGCGGCGATAATTATATGCTCGACCTGCGGCTGACGTCGACAACGCCTGCGCCGACGCAGCCCGAGAAAGGCGATCATTTTTTCCTCCCCGCCGCCAAGATGGGCAAGTCGGTGCCGCTGATTGGCGATGCTCCCGGCAAGCCGTCGAAGCAGGAGCGCGGCTATGACGACTACAAGATGGAAAAGCCCAAGGGACGGCTGCTGATGTTCTGGGGCTGCCATAGCAAAGCACCCAAGGGCCAGCCTTTCATCATCGATTTCGCCAAATTGCCGACCGCGCAGATGCCCGCCAATATGCCAGCGCAAATGCGGGGCTATGAGGCCGCGGCCGCCGCGCGCGATGCCAACGCAGCGTGGTGGCCCAATGGTTCCATTGGCAAGCAACCGAAATCGGGATCATCGCTGCGCGGCGAGCACCGCGTCGCGAGCATGTTTACGCCCGAAATCAAATTCGCGGTCACGAACGACTATATGGCGTCGCTGAAGGTGAACCCCGCCGATCAGGCAGGGGCGATCTTGCTCGGCTGGAACGCGGTGCCGACCGCCACCGGCTATGTCGCGTGGGCGATGGGCGGCATGGAACGCGCCGGGCAGGGCGGTGATATGGTGATGTGGACGTCGGCCAATAGCCGAGACAGTGGTGTCGGCATGGACTGGCTATCGCCTGCCGAGGTGCAGCGTCAGATTGCGGCGAAAAATGTGATGCCGCCAACGCAGACGACATGCGCGATACCCGCCGAAGCGAAAGCAGCGGCCGGCGGCATGATGTTCGGCAGCATGAACGCCTTCGGCCCCGAGGAGAATTTCGCTTTCCCGCCAAAGCCTGCCGATCCCAAAGCGGTATGGAATATCGACTGGACCGCCAAAGTCCGCTTCCGCGCCTTTGCGAGCTTTATGACCGGCATGGGCGGGATGGGGGCAATGAACGATGGCGGCGGTTCGTCGGAACCCGCGCCGAAGAAGAAATGCAAAGGCCCGTTGGGCATTCCGATTCCCGGAACATCGTGCTGAATTGTTCCTCCCCGTCGACTTGCGATGGGGAGGATAAAGTTAAACTTGCGCCCGCTTGAACTTGGCCCTCGTTTCCGCCAATAGCTAGGCATGGCCGAATTCACCGACACCCTCACCGACAAGCATGTCGAAATGATCGGCAAGCAGCCGGTATTCTTCACCGCCACTGCCGCCGCCGACGGACGCATCAACCTGTCGCCCAAGGGCTATGATGCGTTTCGGCTTTTGTCGCCCGCCCGCGTTGCCTATCTCGACCTTGGCGGGTCGGGCAACGAAACCCATGCGCATCTGTCGGTCGACGGCCGCATCACCATCATGTTCTGCAATTTCGACCGCCCGGCGTTGATCCTTCGCATCTATGGCCGGGGTCGAGCGGTGTTGCCGCAGGATGCCGAGTGGGAAGCGCTCGCCGCGCATTTCACTTTATTACCGGGCACTCGGCAGATTTTCGTCATCGACATCGATAGCGTGCAGACAAGTTGCGGCTGGGGCGTGCCCTTCATGGCGTTCGAGCGCGAGCGCGAGACGCTGCAAAAAGCGCATGCCGGGCTGGATGAAGAAGCGTGGATGGCAAAGGCGCGCGGGCGCAGCAAAAGCATCGACGGCATTCCGACGCGCGTGACCGACCGCTATTTCGGACCTGCTACCTGAACCGTGGCATTGGTCGAACTCGCTCGCTACCCATCCCAGATGGCTGCCGAAATTGCGCGGACGTTTCTTGAATCGCACGGGGTCGGCGCAGTCACTTTCGACGGCGGAATGAACATTGCCGACAGCGCGGCGTTTGCCATTCCGGTGCGGCTGATGGTGCTGGACGAGGATTATGACGAGGCGGCGAAATTGTTGACCGAGGCCGGTATCGAATGACGCTGCCGCTAAAGGTCGCAACCTATAATATCCGCAAATGCGTCGGCCTCGACCAGAAACGCAATCCCGAACGAATCCTTGGCGTATTGAATGAGATCGACGCCGACGTCGTCACGCTGCAAGAGGCCGACCGGCGATTCGGCTCACGCGAAAGCTGCCTGCCCGCATCGCTGATCGAGAGCGAGACGCCGTGGCATCCGGTGCCGTTCAACATCCGCCCGGGAAGTATCGGCTGGCACGGTAATGCGATCCTTGTGCGCAAGGGCATCGATGCGAACCATGCGCATCCACTCGACCTGCCAATGCTTGAACCGCGCGGGGCGGTCGAGGCGTATTGCACGCTCGATGGCCGGCAGTTCCGGATAATAGGCGTTCACCTTGACTTGTCCGGATTGTGGCGGCGGCGGCAGGTGCGGGCGATCCTCGCCCATATCGACTCGGCTCCGCGGCATCTGCCGACGATCATCATGGGCGATTTCAACCAGTGGTCTGACCGGGGGGCTTTGTCAGAATTTGCCTTTCACCATCACCGCATCATCAAGACGCCGAAAAGCTTCCATAGCTCACGGCCGGTGGCGCATCTGGACCGCATTATCGTCAGCCATGATATTTCGGTGGCGGGGCAAGGGGTGCACATCTCCGCCTTGTCGCAACGCGCATCCGACCACCTTCCGATATGGGCAGATCTTGAGCTAAGCTGACTGCCTAATAATTAAGCAGTCGTTTGGTGCTGATTAATTATTAGGCAGATGACGGCTGTTCGTGTGACCGGTGACTGGTCAAAAACACCGGAAATCGGGTGGAAATAGCATCATTCGATTCTGGCACGGCGTTTGCATATTGCACTGCACCATCAAGCCAAATGGCAAAACCGGGGGGTGTGCATGAAATATATAATCGCCATTATCAAACCGCATAAGCTCGATCCCGTTCGCGAGGCGCTGACCGCGCTCGGCGTGTCGGGCATGACCGTGACCGAGGTCAAGGGCTTCGGACGGCAAAAGGGCCAGACCGAAATTTATCGGGGCGCGGAATATGCGACCAACATGGTGCCCAAGGTCAAGATCGAGGTCGCCTGCGCCTCCGACCAGTCTGCCTCAATCATCGAAGCCATTCAGCACGCCGCCGAAACCGGCGCGATCGGTGATGGCAAAATCTTTGAATTCGAACTCGCAGGGGCCTTACGCATCCGCACCGGCGACACCAACGAAACTGCGCTTTGACGCGGATTATATCAAGCTAGGGGAACCATAAAATGTCGAAAACATTAAAATATTTAGGCGCGGCGGGGGCGACATTGTTCGCCGCCCTTCCCGCCTTCGCGCAGGAGGTTGCGGAAAAAGCAGCCGAGGGTGCCGTTGCCGCCACCGAAGCCGTTGCCGAGGCGGCTCCCGTCGCTGCCGCTGCATTCGTGCCAACCGCCGAAATGGTCAACAAGGGTGACACCGCCTGGATGCTGGTGTCGTCGGTTCTTGTGTTGATGATGTCGATCCCGGCGCTGGCGCTGTTTTACGGCGGTCTGGTCCGCACCAAGAATATGCTCAGCGTGTTGATGCAGGTTTTCATGATCGTTAGCGTCGCCGCACTTGTATGGGTCGGCTGGGGCTATTCGATGGCGTTCACTAGCGGCAACCCTTATGTCGGCAGCTTCGACAAGATACTGTTGATGGGGGTCGATGCGACCACATTGGCCGCGACCTTCTCCAACGGCGTCTATCTGCCCGAATATGTGTTCATCATATTCCAGATGACCTTCGCCTGCATTACGCCTGCGCTCATTGTGGGTGCTTTTGCCGAGCGCGTGAAGTTCTCGTCGCTGATGGTCTTCACGGTCTTGTGGCTGACGGTGGTCTACTTCCCGATTGCGCATATGGTCTGGTATTGGGCCGGTCCTGATTTCCTCAACGCCGCGCCTGACGATATGGGCCTGCTCTGGGGTTGGGGCGCGCTCGATTTTGCCGGCGGCACCGTTGTGCACATCAATGCCGGTATTGCGGGCCTTATCGGCTGCCTCATCATCGGCAAGCGCGTCGGCTTCGGCAAGGAAGCGACGCCGCCGCACAGTCTGACGATGACGATGATCGGTGCTTCACTTCTGTGGGTGGGCTGGTTCGGCTTCAACGCCGGGTCGAACCTTGAAGCCAATGGCATCACTGCCGTTGCCTTCATCAACACCTTCGTTGCAACCGCTGCGGCTGCTGTCAGCTGGGCGATTGTCGAGCAGGTAAAGCATGGCCGTCCCTCGCTTCTGGGTGCGGTATCGGGCGCGGTTGCGGGACTGGTCGCAGTCACTCCGGCATCGGGCTTCGCTCATCCGGGCACAGCAATAATCCTCGGCTTTGTGGTATCGCCAATTTGCTACCTCTTCGTCTCGACAGTGAAGAACAAGCTGAAATATGACGACACGCTCGACGTCTTTGGCATCCACTGCATCGGCGGCATCGTCGGTGCGATTGCCACCGGCATCGTCGCCGACCCGGCTTTGGGCGGTCAGGGCTGGATCGATTACACCGCGGCTGTTGCGGTCGCTGGCGAGTATGACATGGCCGGACAGGTGATCACGCAGATCAAGGCGGTTGCTGTGACGCTGCTCTGGTCGGGCATTGGTTCGGCTGTCCTGTTCTTCGCCATCGACAAGACCCTGGGTCTGCGTCCGACCGAAGATGCCGAACGCGAAGGTCTTGACCTCTCCAGCCACGGAGAACGCGCTTACAATTATTGAGTTTCAAAGCTTGGCGGCGGGGCGTTCTCTCCTCTCCTTTTTCGCCCCGCCTCCTCCCGATGTTCCTCCCGCGAACATCCACCTTACGGCCCGGACCAGCGATGGTTCGGGCCGATTTTGATGAACGGTGGAATTGACCGGCGTTGGATCGCGATTGCGGCGAAGTCGGGATATTTGTTCGCGCGAAGACGCGAAGACGCGAAGAAGGGCAAACCTGGCGCGCAGCGCCATTCAAACAAGCTTTGGCACCACCGACAGCGCCAACAGGAAAAATGCCCTTCGGGCACGCGCAACATCTTCGCGTCTTCGCGTCTTCGCGCGAAAACTTTTCCACCAGCCTTCAGCACAGAATGACGGTTATTATACAGCAATAACAGCGGCCTGTCGCAAGGTCGCACTTCCCGCTTTCCTACAGCCAACCAGGTAGGTTAGATGATTCGCATCGCCAGCCTGCGGTCATGAACGCAAAGGTCGGCGATGGAAGACGCGGCGGAGTGGCGACAAGCTGCTCTTACGCAACGGTCGGCGCTATGGGTGCTGCAGGTCCGCACTGGAACTGCAACCCCCAAGAGCGTAAGTCCCGCCTGTTACAAGGCGGCCGGTATGGGGATTAGGCACCTTGCCCCTTGCCGGTAAATCAGGACGGCACAAGGCGGCCCGCAGTCCAGTCTGATGGAACGCCCGGGCCTTAATCCACTACACGCCATCAGCCGGACGCTATTAGCGACGCCGCCTGCGTACCCGCGCCGACCGTCTTTCCCATGAAAGCGCTGTTTCAGAGCGCGTCAAAGCTGTTGGAAATTATCTTACGTATGTAGGAAATATTCTGGCGAAGCCTTTATGTAAAAACGGCGGAACGGACAGACGGTTCGACGACAAATAATCTTCGTCTACCCGTCTGTTCGTCCCGCCGTTTTTACATCAAATTTCAGCTACGCAGCAAAATTCAGACTAGGCGACTTTGGATTCAGCCCCCAGGATCAACGGATCGGCGACCTTGGCGATATCGACCGTGGTGCGGGCGATGCTCGGAATCCCGCCGGATGACTTGTGCTTGAACTTGCCCTCGACCTGACCGCCCGGCGCGATGGTGAGGTTGTTGTAGACAACGTCGCCGATGATCCTCGCGCTGGCTTCGATCACCAGGTCGTTGGCTTCGATCGAACCTTCGACCTTGCCCGACAGTTTCGCGGATTCGGCCGTCACCTTGCCCGCGATCACGCTGCCTTCGCCTTGCACGAGGCTGCCGCAGGTGACGTCGCCCTGCACCTTGCCATCGATATGAAGATCAACGCGTGCATTCAGATTGCCGACGATTTCCACGTCGGAAGCAATGATCGAAAATGTATGCCCAGAATTTGCCATGCGGTTGTTACCTCTTTGCGAGTTTGCGCTCGGCGGGGTCGTCGGTGCGACCTCCGGCGATGGCTTGGATTTCGAGAACATCGGAATTTGCCTCCAGGAATTTACGCGGGTTTATGGCCTGCCCGTTCAGGCGAACTTCGAAATGCAGATGGCTGCCGGTTGAACGCCCCGTGCTCCCCATCCGCCCGATCTGTACACCGCGATCAACCTTTTGGCCACTTGCTACATTGAAGCCCGACAAATGCGCATAACGCGTTACCAGACCGTTAGCATGGGTTATTTCCACGGTATTGCCATAGCCGCCCTGCGAACCCACCGACGTCACTTTGCCTTCGGCAGCGGCCAGTATCGGGGTTCCGAGCGGGCCTTTGAAATCGAGGCCGTTGTGCATGGCAGCGCCGCCGGAAAAAGGATCGCTGCGATAGCCGAAACCGCTCGACATCATCATGACGGCGGCTGGCATCGAGGTCGGGATCGCGGCCAGCGCGCGCTCCATAGCGTCCATGCGCCCAAGCGACGCCGCCAATTTAATGAAGCGCGGATCGCGGACATCCTGCTTCGAACTGCCAAAGAATGACTCAAACGGACCACCCTGTGCAGCACCTGCCTGACGTGCGAGCGTGTCCGGGTTCAGCCCGAACTGGCGAATGGCCGACTCCGCTTTTTGCGTGCGGGCCAACGCGACCCGAGTCATCAGTTCGGCAAAGCGTATCTGGCGCGCCTCGATCTGCGCAAGGCCAGCGGCCTCCGGCACAAACGCGCTGATTGTTTTGACGGCCTCGTCCTCCTCGGTCGCTGGCACGGTTATAGCGGCTTCGGCAGGTAGTTCGTCTAGATATTGTTCGCTGAGCGATTCCAGCATTTTCTGGCGGCGTTGAAGGTCGGCAGTGACCTCGTCGATCGAACCACGATAATTGGCAACGCGCTCTTCGGCGGATTCGATCTTCGCGGCTTTATCGCTGAGCGCCATGCGTTCCATCGACACGCTGATCTGGTTGACCGCCATACCAAGTGTGACCACCAGCCACACGCCAACGACGAGCGCGAGCGACCCTGCAACACGACGTTGCATCTGCGCGGAAATCTTCAAAAACCGGACTTGGCCATTGGCCCGCATGAAAAATTCGCGGTCAATAAACCATCCAGCGACCCGGTTTTGCCAACCGGTCAATCTGGTCTGTAGCGACACGACCCACCCCATTATTATTTGTGAAATGGCGCGTAGCAGAGGAACAAAAGCCTTGCGAATCGGTTTTGGGCGACTCGTGACGAGTCGGGCGAGTCGCACGGTGAGTTGCGAAAAACGATATCCGCGCGCTTAAATTAGCGAGGGAGTTGCTATACCCGCTCTTCCAGCAAAAAATAAAAATGAATAAAAACAGCATTTTTGGTGCGATTCGGTGCTTTGCTTGCCCGTAACTGGGGCTTTTGGCGTCGCCACTTCCCCTTTTTCCGCCGTTTCTCTAGGAGCGGTAAGATGATGGAAGCCGCAACTCTTGTGAACGATATGGCCAACCGCGCGCGCGCCGCCGCCCGGCTTTTGGCGCGGGCCAGTGATACGGCCAAGTCCGATGCGTTGAAACGCGCGGGTGCAGCGCTGCGCGAACAATTGCCGGCGATCCTCGCGGCAAACATCCTTGATATGGAGGCAGGCACAAAGGCAGGCTTGTCCGCCGCGATGCTCGACCGGCTAAAGCTCGACGAAGCCCGCATCGCCGGTGTTGCCGCCGCAGTCGAACAGGTCGCGACACTTGCTGATCCGGTTGGTGAAATTATCGATAGCCGTACTCAGCCGAATGGTCTGGTGATGCAGCGCGTCCGCGTTCCCGTCGGTGTCCTTGGCATCATCTACGAAAGCCGCCCCAATGTAACTGCCGATGCCGCCGCGCTTGGGCTTCGCTCCGGCAATGCCGTCATCCTGCGCGGTGGCAGCGAGGCGGTGAACAGCAACCGTGCGATTCACGCGGCCATGGTCGAGGGCATCGTTGCTGCCGGACTTCCTGCGGATGCAGTGCAGCTTGTGCCAACGCAGGACCGCGCTGCGGTCGGGGCGATGCTGCGCGCGCAAGGGCTGATCGACATGATCATCCCGCGCGGCGGCAAGTCGCTTGTGGCGCGGGTTCAGGAAGAGGCGCGCGTTCCCGTCCTCGCGCATCTCGACGGCATCTGCCACACTTACATCCACAAAAACGCCGATCCGGCGATGGCCAAGGCGATCATCGTCAACGCCAAGATGCGCCGAACCGGCATTTGCGGCGCGACCGAGACATTGCTGATCGACCAGGATTATGCCGCGCCGGGGGAATTGGTGGCGGCATTGCTCGACGCGGGCTGCGAAGTGCGGGCAGATGATATGCTGATGGAACTCGATCCACGAACCGTCTCGGCAGACGATGCCGACTGGGACACAGAATATCTCGATTCGGTAATTTCGGCGCGGATTGTCTCAGGGCCCGATGAAGCGATCGAGCATATAGCCCGCCACGGCTCGCACCACACCGACGCGGTCATCACTGCGGATGACTCCGTCGCCGCCCGCTTCCTCGCCGAAGTCGACAGCGCCATAGTCATGCACAACGCCTCAACCCAATATGCCGACGGCGGGGAGTTCGGGCTAGGCGCAGAAATCGGAATCGCGACAGGCAGGTTGCACGCGCGCGGTCCCGTGGCACTGGAGGGGCTGACGACATATAAATGGCTGGTCCACGGGCAGGGACAGACGCGGCCTTGAATCATTTGTATACAAGTGATACACAGCTGGAATGAGCAAGGTTGTAACAGCGCGCATTAAAGATGAGGTTCTGGCTGATATCGACAGGATCGCCGAAATGCGTGACCGCAGCCGCGCCTGGGTGTTATCGCGGATGATTGAAAAGTCGGTTGAACGCGAACTGGAATTCCGGGCTTTTATCCAGGAAGGCATCGATGCGATCGAGCGCGGCGATTATTACACGCAAGAAGAGATGGAAGAATGGGTTGAAGGCTTGAAGCAGTCGCGTAAGAAAGTTGCGTGAATAGGCCGAGATGGTCCGCGCGCGCGCGGCAGGACATAGAGGCAATCCGCGAATTTTCCGACGAAGACTCATTTCCTGACATTGTTGATGAAATAGTTGGCTCTGTCCGATTTATTTGCGCGCGTCCAAAAGCAGCATCCACAATAGCGTCTACTTTCGAACGTAAATGGCGCGTGAAGCGCTATCCATTTTTCATTTTCTACCGAATGCAGGGAGATGAAATATGGATCACGCGCGTTCGTCATGCGCGATCTGACTGGCTGAGCGATTTCGAATGAAAACCATCGGCTTGATGGGCGGCTCTTTCAACCCAGCACATGGCGGGCACCGGGCGATTAGTCTGTTTGCGATTGACGCTTTGGGTCTCGACGAATTCTGGTGGATGGTCTCGCCGGGCAATCCGCTGAAACCCAAAAAAGACATGGCGCCGCTGCCAGCGCGCCTTGCCTCGGCCAAATTGCAGGCTCGCCGCAGCCCCATCAAAGCCACCGCCATCGAGCGCGAACTCGGCACCGTCTACACCGCCGAAACCTTGCGTAAAATCGTCGCACGCTACCCCAAAACCCGCTTCATCTGGATCATGGGCGCGGATAATCTGTTGCAATTTCATCACTGGAAACGCTGGCGTAAGATAGCGCGGTTGATGCCGATTGCAGTTATCGCCAGACCCGGCTATGATGCCCATGCGATTGCGGGTCCCGCAATGGCCTGGTTCAGACGGTTTGTCCGGCGTCCGGACCAGCGTCATCACTGGACAAAGTGGAGTACGCCAGCGCTTGTCTTTTTGCGCTTTCGTCCAGATCCCCGTTCGGCAACCGCGATACGCCGCGCCGACCCATATTGGTTTAACCGATATAAGGAACTTGGAACGCGTGACGGCGTTACCCGCAAACTTGTCTCTTAAGGAGCAGACTTGATCGAAACCGCCTCCGTCCCCGCGCCTGAAAAGGCCAAGGGACCATCATTGAGCCCCGACGCGCTCCACACCCTCATCCTCCAGTCGCTGGACGATGATCAGGCACAGGAAGTCGTCACCATCCCGCTAGAAGGCAAAAGCAACATCGCCGACCATATGGTCGTCGCCTCTGGTCGCTCGTCGCGGCAGGTTGCATCGATGGCGCAGAAGCTTGCCGAACGGATCAAGAAAGCCGGCCGTCATGCGCGGATCGAGGGCTTGCCGTCGGCTGACTGGGTGCTGATCGACGCGGAGGATGTCATCGTCCACCTGTTCCGCCCCGAAGTACGCAGCTTCTACAATCTGGAACGCATGTGGGCCTTTGGCGACGCACCTGAAGTCGCGCAGGCTTAAACTTTCCGGGGCGTATCATGGCGATGCGCCTGCATATCATCGCGCGCGGCAAGATTGGCCGCTCGCCTGAGGCTGATCTGGTTGAGCGCTACCTGAAGCGGATCAGTTGGCCCGTGAAGCATAGCGAAATGCCTGATCGGGGAGGTGATTTGCCTGCTTCCGATGCGCCGTTCAGGACAATTATGCTTGACGAAAAGGGCGAGCAGTTGGGCTCGACCGAACTTGCGCTACTATTGCAGCGCTGGCGCGACGACGGCGTTCGCGAAACACGCTTCCTGATCGGAGCGGCTGACGGGTTCGGCGATGCCGACCGGGCAGGGGCGGACAAGCTCATTGCGTTCGGCAAAGCAACCTGGCCGCATCTGATGGCGCGCGCGATGCTCGCCGAACAATTGTTCCGCGCGACATCAATCATTGCCAACCACCCCTATCATAGGGAAGGATAGCGCCATGCGGTTCGCGCTTATCCTGACTGGTCTCGCTCTCGCGCCGATAGGTGTTGCGGGTGCCTTGATGGCGCAAGGATCGTCGTCGCTCGGCGCGCAACAGGACGCCTTGCGCGAGGCTAAGGCCAAGGCGCTAAGGGCGGAACAGAGAAGCGAGCTTTTGCGGCAAGAGGCAAGCAATGCCGAAAGCACCGCCGACCGGTTCGTTGCCCAGCGCGCGGTGCTGTCCGCTGAAATCGCTGCTGCCGAAGCGCAGATCGAAGCGGCCAACGCGCGCATAGCCATCATCACCCGCCGCCAGCGGGATCAGCAGTTGCGGCTCGGCAAGGAAAGCGAGCCGGTGCTCCGCCTGAACGCCGCGCTACAGCAGATGACCAGCCGACCGACCGCCTTGATGATGGCCCAGCCCGGCCAGCGTGAGGATTATGTTCACCTGCGCGCCGTGATGTCGACGGTGCAGCCGCAAATCGTCCGCCGCACAACGGCTCTGCGCCAGCAAATCGCTGTGCAGAATGAATTGCGCTCGCAAGAGCTTGTGGCACTGAAATCGCTCGGCGACGCGCGCAGCAAACTGCAAAGCCGCCGCACGGCATTGGCGCAGCTGGAAGGCGATGCGCGCGGCAAGGCAGGCGACCTGTCCGCCGATGCGGCAATCGAATTCGAACAGGCCATCGCCCAGGGCGAACGCGCGCGCGACATCGTCGGTCGCATCGATACGCAGCGGCTGAGTAGCGAGAAGGCCGCTGAGCTGGCGGCGCTCGAAGGACCATCGCTTCGCCAAAATGCCGGGCTACGCAGCGGCGTGGGTCGCAACGCATATTTACTCCCCGCTCGCGGCAAGCTCGTCTCGGGCTTTAGCGAACTCAACAGTACGGGCTACCGCGAACGTGGCATCCGCCTGAGCGTTCCCGCCTCGACGCCGGTCGTGGCTCCAGCAGGAGGGAAGGTAACTTACGCCGGGCGCTATCGCAGCTATGGGCAGATTGTCATCATCGAGCATGGCAATGGCTGGAATACGCTGATCACAAATCTCGGGGCGGTTCAGGTCGCGAAAGGTGCGTCGGTTGCCCAAGGGGCGGTGCTGGGATCATCGGGCGACGATGCTACCGAAATCGGCATCGAACTTCGCAAAAATGGCCGGGTGATGGACATCGCGGCTTTGCTCGGCTGACGCTTGTCGGTGCCCGTTCCGCGTTCGTGGTAAACGCGCTTTCACCATTGGTTCAGGCGCGATATACGAATCAGCCAGAAACAAGGACTGGATTAGCCTTATGAAAAATCGCCTGCTGCCCTCCACTCTGGCCGTTGCTTTGGCACTGTCGGTACCCGCGACCGTTCTGTTGGCCCAAAGCGCCCAGCAAAAGTCGGCAGCGCAGTTACAGGCCGACCAGATCCGCGAATTGGAACAATTCCTCGCGGTCTACAAGAAGGTGAAGTCGAGCTATGTCGATAAGGTCGACGACAAGCAGCTGATGGAAGGCGCAATCCAGGGGATGCTGGCCAGCCTCGATCCGCATAGCGGCTTTTTGAACAAGTCCGATTTCAGCACATTGCAGACGCAGATCGATGGCGAATATGGTGGGCTTGGCCTGTCGGTGACGCTGGAAGACGAAGCTGTAAAGGTTATAGCGCCGACCAAGGATACGCCTGCCGACAAGGCCGGGATCAAGTCGGGCGACTACATCACGCATCTCGATGGCAAGCTGATTTTCGGCGGCACACTGGACGAAGCGGTTGAGGCGATGCGCGGTGTTCCCGGTACTTCGATCAAGCTGACCATCGTCCGCCCTGGTCGCGATGCGCCTTTCGATGTCTCGATTACGCGCGCGATCATTGATCTGAAGCCGGTGCAATGGGAAGTGAAAGACCGGATCGGCCTCATCACCATCACGGGCTTTTCCGAACAGACAGGTGCCGATGTTGTTGCCGCGGTTTCGAGCATCAAGAAGTCGCTGGGCGGCAAACCGCTGGGTTATATCGTAGACCTTCGCTCCAACCCCGGCGGCATATTGGATGAAGCGGTTGCGGTTTCAGACGCCTTCCTGGAAAGCGGAGAAATCGTATCGGAACGCGGCCGTGACAAACGCGATATTGAGCGCTGGTGGGCCGAGCGCGCCATTCCGGGCGACGTCACCGGCGGCGCACCAATCATCGTGCTCGTCGATGCTGGCTCGGCATCGGCCTCGGAAATCGTTGCCGGTGCGTTGCAGGATCATCATCGCGGTCTTGTCATGGGCGAACGCAGCTTTGGCAAGGGATCGGTGCAGAATGTCCTTCCGCTGACCCGCGATACCGGGCTTCGCTTGACCGTCGCGCGTTACCACTTGCCCTCGGGCCGGTCGGTGCAGGAGGGCGGGATCAAGCCCGACATCCAGGTGCCGCAGCTGTCCGATCCCGATTACAAGAAGCGTATCGCCATCCGCGAATCCGACCTGCGCCGTCACCTCATCAACGAGATGCAGGATGACGCGAAGGAACTTGAAGAAGATATCGCTGACGATCCCCGTTTTGCAATGACTGCCGAGCAGTTGAAGGCGAAGGGCATCGAGGATTTCCAGCTGCATTATGCGATGGAAACGCTGAACAGGTTGGGCTCCAAGACGATGAAGCTTGCTGAAAAGCCGGTCAAGGGTAAGGCGCAGAATTGACGGTGGGTTCGCTGAGACGCGCAGATCCACTTGCACGATCCCGTCACCCTGAATTTATTTCAGGGTCCATCGTGCAGCTGAGAGCAAAGGCCCAAGAGGCGCAATGGACCCTGAAACAAGTTCAGGGTGACGGGCCGGTATGAAATCAAAGTTCGGCCTCGCCCATTGGCTGGCCTTCTTGCTGCCTGCTGGACTTCTGACGGGTGCCTATATTTCGCAATATGCGGGCGGGCTCTACCCGTGCGAGATGTGCTGGTGGCAGCGTTATCCGCATTTCGAGGCGGCGGCGCTGGCCTTCATTGCGTTCTTCGTTCGCAATCCACCCTATCGCCATGCCCTCGTCGCACTTTCCGCGCTGGGCATGTTATCGAGCGGCCTCATCGGCGGCTTTCATGCCGGCGTCGAATATGGCTGGTGGGAAGGGCTGACCGCCTGCACGGCGACGATATCGGGCAGCGGCGATGAATTATTGAAATCGATCATGAACGCCCCGCTCATCCGATGTGACGTTGCGCCATGGACATTATTCGGCATTTCGCTTGCAGGGTATAATTTCCTCTTGTCGACTGGCGGCGCAATCGCCATCCTTGTGATGATATGGAAAAGCCCCAAAATTTGAGAACCGCAGGCCAGCGTCATGACGCCATCGCCAGCATGATTCGCGTCAACCAGGCGGGCGAATATGGTGCCAAACGGATTTACGCGGGTCAACTTGCCGTAATGGGCGATCGTACGCCAGCGGCGCGCAGCATTGCGCATATGGCCGAGCAGGAACAACGGCATCTGTCCGCTTTCGACAAGATGATGGCTGAACGCGGGGTACGTCCTACTGCGCTCCATCCGGTATGGGACGTTGCAGGATTTGCCTTGGGCGCGGTGACGGCCGCGATTGGACCCGAGGCAGCAATGGCCTGCACCGTGGCTGTCGAAACCGAAATCGACCGGCATTATGCCGAGCAGCTGGAAGAATTGGGCGATAGCGATCCCGAATTGTCAGCTATGGTCGTCGAATTTCAGGCAGAAGAACTGGAGCACAAAGCGACAGCATTGGAGGCTGGTGCCGAACGGGCGCTTGCCTATCCATTGTTGAGCGCGGTCATCCGGATGGGCTGCCGGATTGCCATTGCCGTATCGAAACGAATCTGACTTTCATCGGTCGTTCAGCTAGCAGCGCCGATTAGACGATAAATTTCCAGGAGAAACCCAAGTGATTGCATTGTCAAAAATCCTGCTCGCGGCAACCGCGCTCGTGCTTTCTCCTGCTGCCATGGCGCAGGACGCGCCAGCGACCCAGCCGGGCGATGAAAAGATCAACCAGCTCATCGTCTACGGCGACGATGAATGTCCGCAGAGTACGGGCGATGAAATCGTCGTCTGCGCGCGCATGGATGAAGCCGATCGCTATCGCATTCCATCAAGCTTGCGCGGTGATCTAAATGATCCGCGCAACCAGGCGGTATCCGAACGGATCAAGGCGTATGAATATGTGGGCGCGAGCGGCACGATGAGTTGTTCGCCGTCGGGTGCCGGCGGCTTTACCGGGTGCGGGCTTAAGGAAATCGACCGGGCATATGCCGAAAAAGCGCAGGATCCGGGGCTTATATTCGGTCGCCTGATTGCTGCCGAACGGGAAAAGCGCATGGCAGGAATCGATGCCGAGGCAGCTGCGGTGGAAGAGCGCGTCAAGCAATTCGAGCAGGGCCGCGCCGAGCGAGAAGCGCGGTTGCAGGCCGAGATGGATGCCAAGGAAGCGGCAGCGGCAGGCACTTCGCCCGATGCCGAGCCGCTACCCGAACCGGAATAGCGCCTTCACGCGCTACGCGTTAAAAGCCCAAAGCTGCCTTCATTATGTGAAAGATCGTGTTTTGCTCGATCGTTCCCTTGAACAGGTGCGCCTTCGGCCCCGCCGCGCGCGCAACGACATCTTCGCCGCCATGCGTTTCAGAACCAAGGGGGACAAGTGCCTGTTGACGGTAATCGAGCGATTCAGTGTCTTCCTTCGCCGGGTCAGGCCGTTCCGCATGGCTAACCGCGCCGGGGCCGTTGGCATAGCCCAATGTCGTATAAGCCTTGCCGTCCTTGGCGAGCGTTGGCGTTCCCACAGGTGCCTCGACCACGCCCAATATCGGATTGCCGCGTTCTGGATAGCCTGACATCGTGAAGCTGTGACTGTGGTCGGAGGTGACGACGATCAACGTATCCTTCAGATCGACGCTATCCATCGCGGCCTTCAACGCCTGGTTCAGCGCGACAGTGTCCTGCAGCGCGCGGCGCGCATTGCCGCCGTGATGGGCATGATCAATGCGGCCCGCTTCGACCATCAGGACATAGCCCTTGCGGTTCTTCGACAGCATTGTGATGGCCCTGGTCGTCATCTCCGCAAGCGAGGGTTCCTTGTTGCCAGCCGCCGTCCGGTCGGCTTCATATTGCATATGCGACGGCTCGAACAGGCCGAGCAGTTTGGTCGCCTTTTCGGGATCGACTGCGTTAAAGCTGTCGCTGTTCCAAACATAGGCGCCGTTCGGGTTCGCAGCTTTCCAGGCCGCCGCCAAATCCTTGCCATCGGCGCGTTTACCGTTCGCGTTCGGATATTCGGGGTCGGTCACGGTGGCTGGCAGAAAATGCTGACGCCCTCCGCCGAGCATGACCTCCAGCCCGTTGCCGTGCGGCCATTCGATCATTTGTCGCGCAATGTCAGTGCAGCCTGCCGCCTTTGCCGCATCGGGCATTTTGGCGTCTACCTCCCAATCGCGTTGCGCCGTGTGCGCGTAAGTTGAGGCTGGCGTGGCGTGGGTGATCGTCGCGGTCGAAACGATACCCGTTGCATAGCCCTTGTCTTCCGCGATGCCGAACAGCGATTGCACCTTGAAAGGCGCGGTCGCGGCGCAGTCATTTTCGATGGCCTCTGGACCCACGCCGATCACGCCGTTTTTCGTCTTCACGCCGGCGACGATGGCCGTCGCGGTCGGCGCGCTGTCGGCGACTTGAGCGTCGTGAGAGTAGGTCTTAACGAGCGCGGTGTGGGGAAGGCGGTCCATCTCGGCGACATAGGATTCACCGTCGACGCCCAATTGCTGGCCTTCGAATATACGTCCGGCGGTCAGCGTGCTGACCCCCATGCCGTCGCCGATGAAGATGATGACGTTGCGCGCTTTGCGATTATTGGGCTTTTCCGCGACGAGGCGCTTCAGTTCTGCCTGCCCAGCCTTCAGATAGCCGTCGCTGGTATTAACCGGCGGTTTGGCGGGCTGGGCATCGACAGGCGCAGCGATTAGGCAGGACGCCAGCAGGAACGACAGGTTTCGCATCATTTTCTCCAAATTCCATTAATGGCCGCGTTGCAGAACAAGGTGACGTTCGCGTGACAGCCGTTGCTATTTCGCTGTCTCCGACGCAACCCAATCCTGCACTTGGCGCTCAAGAACATCGAGCGGCACCGATCCTTGACCCAGTACGACATCATGAAACGATGCAAGGTCGAACTTCGCGCCCAGTTCCTTCGTCGCCATCGTCCGTAGTTCGCGGATTTTGAGTTCGCCAAGTTTGTAAGCCAGCGCCTGCCCGGGCCAGCTGATATAGCGGTTGACCTCGGCCTCGATATTGGCGGCGCTCAGCGCGCTGTTGTCGGTCATGAAATCGATGGCGTGTTGTTTGCTCCAGCCCTTGGCGTGGATTCCGGTATCGACGACAAGCCGGCACGCACGCCACATCTGATAGCTTAGCTGTCCCATCTTCTTGTCGGGCGTGTCGTAAAGGCCCATTTCTTCGCCGAGGCTTTCTGAATAGAGCCCCCAGCCTTCTGTGAATGCGGTGAAGAACACGCCATATTTGCGGAAATCGGACAGCGGCAATTCTTGCTGCAGCGCGATCTGGTGGTGGTGACCGGGCACGGCCTCATGCACCGACAAAGCCGGAATTTCCCAATAAGGTCGCTGGTTCAGTTTCGACGTATTGACGAAATAGGTACCCGCAAGACCGATTTCCGGCGAGCCAGGATTATAATAGGCCGTGGTCGTGCCTTCGGCGGTTTCGGCAGGGATTTCCTTTATGCCATAGGGCAGGCGTGGCAGGCGGCCGAACAGCGAAGGCATCTTGCCGTCAATGGTCTTGGTCACGCGCGCAACCTTCTCCATCAGCTCTTCGGGCGTTGTTGCATAATATCGCGGGTCGGTGCGAAGATGCTGGATGAACGCCTCACGGCTTGGGAACCCGGCAACTTTTGAAACTTCAACCATCTCCGCCCTAATACGCGCGACTTCTTTGAGGCCGATTTGATGTATCTGTTCGGGCGTCAGATCGGTCGTCGTTTCCTCGCGCACGCGGAAAGCATAATAAGCGCTGCCGCCGGGCTGCGCCGCCACCCCGGGCGCCTTGGCGCAAGCGGGTTTGTAGCTGGCGATGTACCACGCCAGCTGCTTGTCGAGCGCGGGGTGGATGACTGTTTCAATGGTGTTCGCAGCGTCGCCAGCCAGCGCGGCAAAGTCCGCCTCACTGACGCCGTCGGGGCGTTTGCTGGCGTAAGGGCCATAGAAACGCGATTTAGTGACGTCGGTGGTCTTGAGGCCAGCGACCGTGCCTTCAAATCCGGTCAGCGTCTCGCATGGCTGGGTATATTTGCCTTTGATCGCGACATCGCCAACTGCAATATTTTCGTCATTCACCCGCCCATATTGCGCGAGGCGCTTGTTGTAGCTTTCAAAATCTGCCTTTGCCTTGAACGGCAGATTCTCGGCCATTCCGGCGAATTGCTGGTGCCAGCTTGAATATGTAGTAAAGTTGATTGCCCTCTGACCAAAGCGGTTGCCTTCGATTGTCGAGTTCAAGGCCCGCCGCAATATCCCGGCCTCGACCTTTGTCGCCGCGTCGAGTTCACCGGCTGGGATCGCATCGAGCCGCTGCAGGAAGGCTACCGCCGCCGCGGCTCGCCGGTCTTGCGCGGCAAGAGTATAATCGCCGACTTCGCTCGCATAAGTATCGACGCCCAATGCGCTTGCGTAGATCGGTTGTTCCTTGAGCACTGCGGCCCAGACATCGTCGACGAGCTGCTTGAGATCGCCATTTGCATCTGCATGAGCTGGGGTGGCGGCCAACAGCGCCAAACCCATTAGATAGTTTTTCATTCAGCCCTCCGGTTGTTCGAAGGTGCGATAACCCCAACCGCCGGGGTTGGCGAGTCCGTTCGGCGAATGGCAATTCGCGTCGACCAACAACAATGAGGCGAGGTGATCGCGGGTTGGTGCGAGGCCGACTTGATGTGGCCCCGCACCCGCCCGATCCCTCGTTCATCCGAAGATGTGCGACCCGAGGGGGACGTGACGAACCCCTGAAACTAGGGGTACTTCCGGCAGAATGCCCCCGCCGGTTGTCTCTTAATATCGGCCAGCTTTGGTCTCGGCCTTTGCCTCTTTGAAGCTTTCCTCCATTTCGCGGCCCATGCGTTCGAATTCGGGCATCATGACAGCCAGCGCTTTTGCAAAGCCGCTCATTATCCCCATCGCTTCGCGGCTGCGCTCGCCCAATTCTTCCGGAAGATAGCGTGCGTCGCGACCAGCGATATCGGCTACCGTTGCATCATCGCGAATCCGCCGATCAACGGTGCCGGGACGAGCGCGCTCGACAGCGTCGGCAAAACGTCCGACCGGCAGGTTCATCATTGTGCCCGTTACACGCTCCACCGCTGCTGCGACGCCATCTTGCACCGCAGGGTCGCCGATCTTGTTGGCCACCGATGCAAGGCCCACGCCTTCATCGTCAACTGCTGGATCGATGTCGTCATAGCCGTCTGCAAAGGCGACCGCTTCGCCAGTTCCGGGCACGAAAGTTATGTCTTGTGCCATTACCGGCGGTGCACCGGCTGCAATCAACGGCAACGCAACAAGAAAATATTCGAAACGCATCACAATCATCCTCATCCATACCGCAATAAGGGGTACGGCGATGTCACCGTTGACAAGGATGTAAGCGCAATTCGCTTAGCGCAAGCTGAACAAGGCAGTCAGCTTACCGCAAGCAAGACCAATGCTTGTAAAATGCGGTTAGCGGCTATTCCGCCGCCTCCAATGCCTCCGCGTCGGACAAGGGATGGCTCAGACGCGTCAGCATTTCTTTGGGACAAATCTGCCAGAATTCGCCGCGCCGCCGATCCCAATCCTCGATTATCGATCGCGACCATGCACTGTCCGTCGAGAGGGCATGCGCCATGATCAAAACCTTCAACTGCTCCTCCCAATAGACGCTATCGAGGCGTTGCCAGATGATGCTGTCGGGATTGGCCCGGGTGTCAAACTCGTGGTCGGTATCCAAAACGAAAGCCATCCCACCGGTCATGCCTGCACCAAAATTGCTGCCGACCTTCCCGAGGATAACGGCAATTCCCCCGGTCATATATTCAAGGCCATTGGAACCGCAGCCCTCGACCACGACTTGCGCGCCAGAGTTGCGAACGGCAAAGCGCTCGCCAGCTTGCCCCGCCGCGAACAGCCGGCCAGCGGTCGCGCCGTAGAGCACGGTGTTACCGATGATGCTGTTGTCCTGGCTGACCAGCGGCGAGCTTACGGTGGGGCGAACCACGATGGTTCCGCCGGACAGCCCTTTGCCGACATAGTCGTTGGCGTCGCCGAATACCTCCAATGTTATGCCCTGGCAGAGAAACGCTCCGAGTGACTGTCCTGCCGACCCGCGCAGCCGGACATGGACATGACCGTCAGACAGGCCTTTCATGCCATAGAGCCGCGTGATTTCGGAACTGAAGCGAGTTCCCACCGCGCGATGTGTGTTGCGGACATTATAGGTAAGCTGCATCTTCTCGCGTCGTTCGAACACCGGCTTTGCATCGCGAATCATTTGCGCGTCGAGGCTGTCGGGTACTTCGTTGCGGAAGGTCGGGATCGAGAAACGGCGCGCCTCGTCTGGGGCATCGACCTTGGCGAGGATCGGGTTGAGGTCAAGATCGTCGAGGTGCTCGGCACCCCTGCTAACTTGCCGCAGCAATTCGGTGCGGCCGATGACTTCATCAAGCGAGCGATATCCAAGCTTCGCTAAAATCTCGCGCACTTCCTCGGCAATGAAAGTCATCAGGTTGATGACCTTCTCGGGCGAGCCGCCGAATTTTTTGCGTAGCTCGTCATCCTGGGTGCAGACGCCAACAGGGCAGGTATTAGAATGGCATTGCCGCACCATGATGCAGCCCATTGCGACCAGACTGAGCGTCCCGATGCCAAACTCTTCCGCGCCAAGGATGGCCGCAATAACGATGTCGCGGCCCGTCTTCAGACCCCCGTCGGTGCGAAGTTTGATCCGGTGGCGAAGGCCGTTCAAGGTCAGCACCTGATTGGCTTCGGACAGCCCCATTTCCCAAGGTGTCCCGGCATATTTTATGCTGGTTTGCGGGCTTGCACCTGTGCCGCCGACATTGCCCGACACGAGAATGACGTCGGCATGGGCTTTGGCGACCCCGGCGGCAATCGTCCCGATACCCGCCGCGCTGACCAGTTTGACGCACACCCGAGCGCGCGGGTTGATCTGTTTGAGGTCGTAGATGAGCTGTGCCAGATCCTCGATCGAATAGATATCATGATGCGGCGGCGGCGAGATCAGCATGACGCCGGGAGTCGAATGCCGCAACCGCGCGATCATCTCGGTCACTTTGAAGCCGGGTAGCTGTCCGCCTTCGCCGGGCTTTGCGCCCTGCGCGACCTTGATCTCGATTTCTTCGCAGGAGCCGAGATACTCGGCGGTCACGCCGAAACGGCCGGATGCGATTTGCTTGATGACGCTGTTGGCGTTGTCGCCATTTTCATATGGCTTGAAGCGTTTGCTATCCTCGCCGCCTTCGCCTGAAACCGCCTTTGCGCCAATCCGGTTCATGGCGATGGCGAGCGTTTCGTGCGCTTCGGGCGACAGCGCGCCAAGCGACATGCCGGGCGTCACGAAGCGCTTGCGAATTTCGGTGATCGCCTCGACCTCGTCAATCGCGACGGGTTCTTTGGCGAAGTTGAATTCAAGCAAATCGCGCAGGTAAATCGGCGGCAGTTCCTTCACGCCTTGCGCGAACTGCGTATAGGTCGAGTAGCTGTCGTTGGCGACCGCGCTCTGCAACAGGTGCATGAGGCCAGCCGAATAGGCATGCGCTTCGCCGCCGTTGCGCTGCTTGTAGAAGCCACCGACCGGTAATCGCGCTACGGCAGTATCGAATGCCGCCTCGTGGCGGTCCTTCGCATTTACATATAGCGAGTGATAGCCCTCACCCGAAATCTTGTTCGGCATCCCGGGAAAGAAGTCGTTGACCAGCGCGCGGGAGAGCCCGACCGCTTCGAAATTATAGCCGCCGCGATAGCTCGAGATGACGGCAATGCCCATTTTGGACATGATCTTGAGAAGCCCCTCGTTCACCGCAGTCCGGTAGTTTCCGACTGCCGTTTCAAGGTTCAGGTCGCCAAGCAGTCCGCGTGCATGGCGGTCGGCAATTGCGGCCTCGGCGAGATAGGCATTCACGGTGGTCGCTCCGACACCGATCAACACCGCGAAATAATGCGTGTCCAGACATTCAGCGGAGCGGACGTTGATCGACGAGTAGCTCCGCAGACCGTTGCGCACCAAGTGCGTGTGCACGGCGGCAGCCGCGAGGATCATCGCGACGGCGACGCGGTCATGGCCGATATTCTCATCACTCAGGAAAAGTTCGGATTTACCCATGCGGACAGCGGCAACCGCCTCTTCGCGGATGCGAGAAATGGCTGCACGCAGGCCTTCCTGCCCGGTCGAGATGTCGTAGGTGCAGTCGATTTCGGCGGCGACGGGGCCGAATGCCGCTTTCAATCTGTGCCATTCCGCTGCGGTCAGTACAGGACTTTCGAGGACCAGCACGTCGGCATTCTGGCTCTTCTCCTCCAAGATGTTGGCAAGGTTGGAGAAGCGCGTTTTCAAGCTCATCACATGGCGTTCGCGCAAAGAATCGATCGGCGGGTTTGTCACCTGACTGAAATTCTGCCGGAAAAACTGGCTGATGAGCCGCGGCTTGTCGCTGATGACCGCGAGCGGGGTATCGTCGCCCATCGAGCCGATGGCTTCCTTGCCATCCTCGACCATCGGCGCAAGGATGGTTTCGATATCCTCAAGTGTCATGCCCGCCGCAATCTGGCGCCTGGTCAGTTCTGCGCGGTTCCAAATCGGCAGGGAATCACCCTCTGTCTCTGCCAAATCGTTTATCGCGCGGAAGCCTTTTACGAGCGCGCCATAATCCTGCTCGGCGGCAATCCGGTCTTTGAGTTCGCCATCGCGATACAGTTTCCCCTCTTCGAGGTTGACCGCGATCATCTGGCCCGGCCCGAGGCGGCCTTTTTCCAATATGGTTGATTCCGGTAGAACCACCATTCCGGTCTCAGAGCCAATAACGAGCAGGTTATCGTTGGTGCGGCTGTAACGAAGCGGGCGCAGCGCGTTGCGATCAACGCCTGCTACCGCCCAATGGCCGTCGGTCATTGCGAGCGCGGCGGGGCCGTCCCACGGTTCCATTACCGACGCCATATATTCATACATCGCGCGATGGGTTGCGGGGATGTTGTGGTTCGACTGCCATGCCTCGGGGATCAGCATCAGTTTGGCCGTCGGGGCTTCCTTACCCGAACGAACGAGCGTTTCGAACACTGCATCGAGCGCTGCTGTGTCAGAAGAGCCGGCCGGAATGACTGGCTTTATGTCGTCCGATTGTGCGCCAAAGGCGATTGAGGCCATCTTAATCTCGTGGCTCTTCATCCAGTTCTGGTTGCCGCGGATCGTGTTGATCTCTCCATTATGCGCTAGACCACGGAAGGGTTGCGCCAGCCACCATTGCGGGAAGGTGTTGGTCGAATAGCGCTGATGGAAAATCGCGACACGGCTTTCGAAGCGCTCGTCCTGCAGGTCCGGGTAGAATACTGACAGGCTCTCGGCAAGGAACAGGCCCTTGTAAACAATCGACCGGCACGACAGACTACAGATATAGAAATCGCGGATTTGCGCAGCGATGATCTTCTTCTCGATCCGGCGGCGGATGAGGTAAAGATTCTTCTCGAATTCGGTAGCGTCCACCTCATCGGGCATTGGCCCTGCAATCATGATCTGTTCGATCTCTGGCCGCGTCGCCTGTGCCTTCGCGCCGATCACCGAGACATCCACTGGCACCTGCCGCCAGCCGTAGATGGTGTAGCCCGCGTCAATGATTTCGGCTTCGACGATAGTGCGGCAATTTTCCTGCGCGCCCAGATCGGTGCGCGGCAGGAAGACCATGCCGACCGCAAGGCGGTTGGGCATCGGCCGGTGGCCGCTATCGGAAATCGCATCGTCGAAGAACCGCGCGGGCAAGTCGATATGCAGCCCCGCGCCGTCGCCGGTCTTGCCATCCGCGTCAACAGCACCGCGATGCCAAACGGCTTTGAGCGCCTCGATTCCAGCGGCAACCACACGCCGCGAAGGCTTGCCATCGGTCGCTGCAATCAGGCCGACACCGCAAGCATCGCCTTCGGATTCAGGATGGTACATGCCCTCGCGCGCGAGGCGTTCATGTTCGGGGGTGGGGAAATGGGTCATGCTGCAACCCTTTCATGGGCGGCTTTGGATTTCAGATAGTTGTGCATATGCTCGGTCACATCGCGCCCGTCGCGGATGGCCCACACCACCAAGCTCGCCCCGCGCACGATGTCGCCGATGGCGAATACGCCCTCCAGATTTGTCATCTGCGTGGCATGATCGACGCGAACGGTTCCCCAGCGAGTCACGCCCAGATCAGGTGCACCGAAAAGGACTGGCAAGTCTTCAGCTTCAAAGCCCAATGCGGTGATGACGAGGTCGGCATTCAGTGTGAAGTCGCCCGCCGGGTCATTCTCCGGTGCTCGCCTGCCGCTGGCATCGGGCGCGCCGAGACGCATTTTGGCGACATGCACGCGCTCGACTTTGCTGTCACCGTCGAAGCCTTTGGGGCCGGACAGCCAGACGAACTCGACACCTTCTTCTTCCGCATTGGCAACTTCGCGTTGCGAGCCCGGCATATTCTCCCTGTCGCGGCGGTAGAGGCATTTGACCGACTTCGCACCTTGGCGGACAGCGGTGCGCACGCAATCCATCGCGGTGTCGCCGCCGCCGATAACCACGACATCTTTGCCCTCGGCGTCAAGTGCACCGCTGTCGAACTCGGCGACTGCATCGCCAAAGCCCTTGCGGTTCGACGCGGTCAGATAGTCGAGTGCAGGTACAATGCCATCGAGACCGATACCCGGCGTCTTGATATCGCGCGCCTTGTACACGCCAGTGGCAATCAGCACCGCATCATGCCTGGCGCGCAAGTCGTCGAGGCTGGCATCGCGCCCCACCTCGAAATTGGCGTGAAAGACAATGCCGGCATCGCGCAACCGGTCGATGCGGCGGATGACGATATCCTTTTCCAGCTTGAAACCGGGAATGCCATAAGTGAGCAGCCCGCCCATCCGGTCGTAGCGGTCATAGACATGCACGTCATAGCCGGCAACGCGCAGATATTCTGCGGTGGTGAGGCCGCCAGGTCCCGCACCGATGATCCCGACCGATTGTCCACGCGAAGGGCCGACCTCGACTGGTTCGACCCAGCCTTCTTCCCAGGCGGTATCGGTGATGTATTTTTCTACCGCACCAATAGTGACCGCGTCGTGGCCGGAAAATTCGATGACGCAGTTGCCTTCACAGAGGCGATCCTGCGGGCATATGCGGCCGCAAATTTCCGGCATGGTGCTGGTCAGGTTCGACAGCTCATAAGCCTCGCGCAAACGTCCCTCGGCGGTCAGGCGCAACCAGTCAGGAATGTGATTATGGAGCGGGCAGTGCACCGAACAATAAGGCACACCGCATTGCGAGCAGCGCGACGCCTGATCTTCGGCAGCCTGCGGTGCATAGCGGCTGGCGATTTCGGCAAAATCCTCGGCACGCAGTTTCGCTGCCCGCTTTTCGGGATAAGCCTGCGGCTTCGATACGAATTTGAGCATGGGGTCTTTTGCCACGACGCACTCCTTGAGAATGCGTGGCGCATAAGCAGCATTGTCGAGACTGTCACGCTCAAATCGAGAATAAAGGACAGTATTAATGCCTTATATAGCTATTTCTTTACGCTAGTTTCGTTTCGATGAAATTTTATTTCAATATAATAGGTCCGGTACGGACGTTACCGCATGGAGAGCCAGATGAGTGCGGCCGACCCCACAATGATTCGGTACCAGGCAAATGGTGCAAAGCCATATTTGCCAACAATTGCCACAAAAGCTTTGACGACTGCTGCGGCTACGACAAAGGCGGTGAAAAAGCCGATGCCGATCATGCCGAGATCGTCGGTGCTCAACAAGGCGCGGTCTTTCCAAAGTGCGTAGACAGTGGCCGCGAGCATTGTCGGCACGGCGAGGAAGAACGAAAATTCGGCCGCCGTCTTGCGTTCGACACCCATCATCAGCCCGCCCATGATGGTCGCTCCAGACCGGCTGACACCCGGCAGCATCGCTGTACACTGGACCAGCCCGATGGACAGCGCCGTCCGGAACGGAATAGCCTCGACCGAGTGAAACCGGACATTTTTGAGCAGTCGCTCCAGAACCAGAATTAACACGCCGCCGACAACAAGCGCGATGGCGACAATTTGCGGTGTCTGCATCGCGGCGCGAATGGCGTCATAGGCGATGACGCCGATAACGAGCGCGGGAGCAAATCCAAGAAGGATATTACGGGTAAAGGCGACCGGCCCCGGCTGCAGTTTCAGTAACCCGATACCGACATCGAAGAAACGTCGCCAATATACCAGCAGCACCGCCATGATCGCGCCGAACTGAATGGCTATCTTGAACGCCACCGACGAATTGTCGGTAAAACCAAGCAACTCGCCACCCAGGATCAAATGCCCGGTGGACGAAACAGGCAGAAATTCGGTCAGCCCCTCGACAATGCCGAGGATGATCGCAATCCAGATATCATTCATACAAGAGTCCGATTGCCCTGAGCGCTGAGATCCTGAGCCTGTCGAAGGACGAAGCGTCGAAGGGTCATGCGACCGAAGCCTGCCCGAACCGTCCATGCTTGCGATAGATGTCGAGCCAGTCGTCCGCTACAACGTCGAGCGGTGTGGGGACAATTCCATAGGCTACGAGGCCGTCGGCACTGGTCACGACATTGTCGCTACCCAGCATTTTATACTGGTCCATCGTAATCGGCGCGCCCGGCAACCACCCCGTACTTTGGGCCAGCAAGCGCGCGGCCACATCGGGTACCTCGATAAATGCAGGGTCGCGGCCTATTGCCTTCGCGATCCAGCGGTTGAGTTCAAGCATCGAATAGATGTCGGGTCCGCCCAGTTCGAATGTTTCGCCCGACTGTCCGTCCAGCGCCGCCGCCACAGCCTTTGCAACGTCGCCGACATAAACGGGTTGAAATTTCGTACTTGCGCCAATCACAGGCACAATCGCGAGCATCCGGATCAGGCCCGCAAAGCGATTGATGAACTGATCCTCACGCCCGAAGACGATCGACGGACGCAATATCGTCGCGGTCGGGAAAGCTTCACGCACAACAGCTTCACCCGCTGCCTTGCTGCGCCCATATTCGGCTTCGCTGTTCGGGTCGGCCCCGATCGCCGATATGTGGACGAGAGCAGTTACTCCCGCATCCGAGGCAGCCTTGGCAACATTGCCAGCGCCGATATGCTGGATCGCGTCCATATTGGCAAAGCTGCCCACTAGATTGACCACTGCATCGGCGTCTTTGACTGCTCGCGCCACGCTTGCCGGTTTGCGAACATCGGCAGCGATCAACTGCACCTGTCCAAGATTGCCCAGCGGCTTGATGTGCATCGCGCCAGCCGGGTTGCGGCAAGCAACGCGAACCCGCAGTCCCTTCGCCAGCAAGGCTTGGGCGACATAGCGACCTAGAAAGCCGCCGCCGCCAAAAATCGTTACCAATTTGCCTTGCATAGATGCTCCGTCACGCAGCGCGAATATTGGCCAGCGCTTTGCACTAGCCCCTCGAAGCTTTCAAGGCTCCCTTGGTAAAAGTTGCAGAGAATTACGGGTCTATTTGCGCACAAAGCGGGTTGTCGATCCGTCGGCTGACTTGACCAGCAACGCTCCGTCGGGCGTGACGCTAAATGACGACGCCATTTCGACAAGCTTTTGATATGCCTGCTCCTGGCTCATCACACTGGACGCACAAACCATCTTCGTGCTGATCATCGGCGGGACCACGTTGATGCCTTCACCGTCCATCCGATAGTTGGCCGAATAGCCATTGCAGCCCGACCTACCGCCAATCTTTCCGTCACTGCTGAACATCAGCGTGACCTCGCTACCATCGATTATGCCTTTACCGCCGATATCCTTGGCCATCCACCAAACGTCTTTTACCGGAGGAAGGGGCGCCGGTGGTGCCGCAAGTTCCTGCACCTCAACCCGCTTGTTCTTGCGGTTGTAAAGACACAGCAGTTTCGCCTTTGCCACTTTTGCGTCAGTCCCCAGCCGGACGCCTTCCAATATACGCGCATCGACCATGACCTTATCCGAATAGCGGAGTGCCGGCCCCGCCGTTGCGTTCGTTAAACCTGCTGCCTTAAGACAGGCTACCTCGGAGGCTTTATCGATTTTGGCATAAACGTCGGGCGTTGCGGCAGTCGCCGGAGCGGATATTGTCAACGTGGCAATAGTGAAGGGGATGAAATACTTACAGCTCACGGATTAGCATCCGGTGCCGTTCGACAGGGCGTCGTTCCGATAGACGCCGCCACAAGACGGTCGTTTTGAAACACATGATCTTCCTCACTTTTGTGCGCCGAGGGAATCGACGATCAACCTATATTCTGTATCATAATGCGGGTAAAACAATTGTCGCATGGGCTTAACTCATCGCGCTTGTCTGTAGCCGCAATCAAGCCCCAATCCTCGACGTAGACGTAGCATCGGTGCCTGGTTTGATACGATGCGAACGGCGAACCACTGGCATATTTTAGACATTCGGCTCCGGCGAGATCAATCCCGCGATAATGTGACCTAGAATCACCGCAAAAGGGCGCTGGATCGAGGTATGCAGAACGCAAAAACAAACGATTGCAATTCTATGCAAACGATTTAAATAAGTGGCTGACGCTGTTTCGAACGACACGGAAAGCGCAAGGTCTCTAGGAGGATATCATGACAAAAACGCTTACGATCAAAGCCGCGCTTCTTGCCGGGGCTGCCTGTTTTGTGACGCCTGCCGTGGCTCAGGTGTCAAGCGAATCGCCTGCCGCAGACACGGCCCCTTCTGATGATGCGGCGGACGGAGAGATCATCGTCACCGGCCAGACGACGCGCAATCGCCCCCTGATCACGGCGTCAGCCGATATCACGATTGCGACCGAAGAGGACATCGCGCGCAAGGCACCAAAGTCGACGGCCGAATTGCTCGAACTCGTTCCGGGTATATTTGTCGAAGCAACCGGGGGCGCAATTTCGAACAACTACTCGGTGCGTGGCCTGCAGGGCGGAGGCCAGCGTTTCGTCCAGCTTGAGGAAGATGGCTTGCCCATCCTCTACAGCGGCGGCGGTGCCGACTTCTTTTTCGATCAGGATCTAACGATCGACCGGCTGGAGGCGGTCAAGGGCGGTTCTTCGGGTGTGTTGACCGTCAATGGCGCGGGTGCGACCATCAACTTCATTTCGCGTAAGCCGAATTTCACCGAAGCCGAAGGCATCGCGCGCATCATTGCTTATGATTATGGGCAGAAACGCGCTGAGCTTTATTATTCGCAGCCGATCACCGAAAATTTGGCGTTCAACGTCGGCGGCTATATTCAGTCGAATCCCGGCGTGCGCGATAACCCGTTCGATTATCAGGGCTGGCGTATCAAGGGCGCGCTCGAATATCGTTTCGACGATGGCGGTTCGGTCCGGCTTTCGGCCAAAGGCGGAAATGTCGAAAATGCCTTCTACGCGACCCAGCCTTATGCCTTTAATGACGGAGAACCCGGCGGTATACCTGGTCTGGGCACACAGTTCGGCAATGTTGGCGGCGATGCGTTTGCGAATATCGCGGTGCCGGTTTCGACATTCGTCGAACAGGACGGCTTCCGCGATTTCCGATATCGCGATGGCGTCAGAGTAAAGACGGCGCAAATCCGGCTCGACATCGACAAGCCGGTCAGCGACGACTTCAGCCTGTTTCTGAAAACACGTTACTTCAAATATTCATATGACTTCAATGGATTGTTCCCTGGTTCGGGGACGGGCAACGCTGGGCTGACCAGCGCCGTCAACTATCTAACCCCGGGCGCGTCTTCGCCGATCAACAGCTTGCTTACCGCAGGCACGCTGGCCTTTCCCACGACCGCGCGTTTCGGCATCAAGAACCTGCGCACGGGCGTGATCCTCAGATCCGATCAGACCGCTGAACTGAACGCGCTGAACGGCAACGGATTTTTGCAACGCACGACGCTCAACCATGATTTTGTCAGCGGCAAGGACTTTGGCCTCAACGCCGGTGGCCGTTGGGAATTTGAAGGCAACGGCTTCACCAACTCGCTGACCGCAGGCATCATGTACTATAATGTTAAGCGGTCACAGAACCAGTCGGCGACGGCTAGCGTTGTCAATGATGTCCGCACCAACAGCGACATATATGACATCGTCGCGCTTGATGCGGCGAACAATGTCGTCGGCACGCTTAGCGATAACGGCCTTGTTTCCTATGGCGACTGGGGTGCAGGCATTCGCGATCGCGACGATTCGACGATTTCGCTTTACGTCAACGACGAAATCGCCATCGGCGACCTGCGCATCGATGGCGGCATCCGCTGGGAAAGTGACAAGGCGACAGCGCGTGACGGTAATAGTGCTACCGTCAATCAACCAGTTCAGCCTGGTGTGGTCGGCGTGATCCGTGACGTTGGATCGACGTTCGATGGCACTTTCAGCACGCGCACAGCCACGCGTAAAAAGGCCGCCTATACCGTCGGGGCGAACTATCAGTTCACTGACAATCTTGCGGTATATGCTCGTTACGCTAACGGTTTCCAGACCAACAATGTCGATCCAATCACCACGATCGAGCTCTATGAAGCCGGCATCCGTTTCCAATATGGCCGGATGATCAACGGGTCGGTCACGGTGTTCCGCACCAATTTTGATGACCAGAACTATAACTTCGCTAACCCGGAAAACCCGACGCAGCAAAGTAACATCAATGCTGACCTGCGGACAAACGGTGTCGAATTCGACCTCGTCGTGCGGCCAATCGACTGGTTCTCAGTGAATCTGCAGGGCGTTTTCCAGGATCCGAAGTTGGTGAATTTGGCCATCGACGGGGCAAACCAGGAAGGCTTTGAAGGCAACCGACCCGAACGGACGCCATCGCGACTCTTTACTATTACCCCAGTCGTCGAATTGCCGAATGGGTTGGGAGAGGTCTACGCCCGATACAAATATATCGGCAAAATTTTTGCCGATGCAGGCAACGGCATCGCTTTGCCCAGCTACGGTGTCACCAGCGCAGGCATCAGCCTCAACCTCAGCGACAGTCTGCAGGCCAGCTTCAATGTCGATAATATATTCAATGTCATTGGCCTGACCGAAGGCAATCCGCGGCAAGGACAGACGCAGGCGATCACCGATGGGTTCTTTTATGCCCGCGGTATTGCCGGCACGACCTATGGCGGTTCGGTTACGCTGAAGTTTTAAGGTGCCCGATACGGTGGCATCGTGATTAAAAAGAAGCGGCGGGCGCCTGTGCGTCCCGCCGCTTCATTGCTTTGAAACAATTAGGAGTGGGTATGAAGTTCAACCTTGTGGCCGTTGCTGGCCTTGCCTTGATAACGACGGCTGCGTCGGCACAGATCAAGCCGGAAATTTCGTATCAGGTCGACGAGGGACAGAACATCAATGCCTTCATGCGCGATGGCCCCGCTGCGGCGCACCTGCTCTTGCGATCGGGCAACGACCCCCGCATTCTGGTCGCCTTTCCCGCTGGCAATAGCGGCGTCGGTTTATGGTTCGAACGGACCGCAAAGCCGGTGACATGGCGGATGGACAGCGCGCCTTCGCCGGTCCGCACAGGCCGCATGAACGGGATTGTGACAACAGCCAGTCTGGATGCCCCCTTGCTGACAATCAAGGAAGCGGTTCTGTCCAACGTCCGGTATCTGCGCGATTATCAGGCGGTGGGCCGGTTTCCCGGCGAGGTCCGAACGAAGCCCAACATTTCCGGTTCTACCATAAGCTATCGGCGCGATCGTCTGGATGGTGCGCCGGGTTATGAGCTGGTGCTGCGGATTCTCAACGGACGCATCGAAGACGGCAAGATACTCGCTGGCGCGGACGGACGTATCCGGATGGAGATCACTGCGCTTACTGGTGACCAGCCGCTAACGCCGCTGCCGGCCGAGGAACTACTGAACGACAAGGCCGCAGACGACCAGGCAGCACGAAACGCACTTGCGTTTATGAGCTACCGCGAAAAATTCCTGGCAGGGTCGTGGCGCTTCAACACCTATTTTGGCCGCGACACGCTGATGTCGGTGCGGCTGCTGATGCCCGCGCTGAAGCCTGCGGCGATCGAGGCGGGATTGAATTCGGTGCTGATGCGGTTGTCGCCAGATGGCGAAGTCGCACATGAGGAAGGCATTTCGGAATTCGCCATCTTGCAGAACCGTGCGGTCGGCAAAAGCGGCGATGCGGCTGAACTTGATTACAAGATGGTCGATGATGACTATATGCTTGCACCCGTTCTGGCGGAATATCTAGATGGTGCCGGGAATGCGCGCGCCAAGGCCTATCTGGCTCAGCCGCTGAAAAGCGAAGCCACGCCTGGCCTAACCGAAACCGTGGGTGCCTCGCTGGTGCGCAACCTGCGCTTCGTGCTGAAGGAAACGGCTCCATTTGCTGCGGCACCCTCGACCAAAACGCTGCTTGCCATAAAGGACGGCGTCATGGCCGGGCAGTGGCGCGACAGCGATGAAGGGCTTGGCCGGGGACGATATGCCTATGACGTGAATGCGGCGCTGGCACCTGCGGCGCTCGATGCAGCCGATCATCTGTTGCGTGCCGGATTGCTTGACCCCTATCTGACTGCAGATGACCGGGCGTCGTTTGCCAAGGCAGGCGCGATGGCAAAAGTCTGGCACGACCGCGCTGCGCCGATGTTCCACGTTCAGTTTACACCGCAGGAGGCGCGTCGGCATATTACCGAATACGCCGCGAGCGTTGGCGTACCTGCGCAGCCCGCAATCAAGGCGCTCGGGAACAAGCCAGCTGTCTATCACGCGATCGCACTCGATGCCGCCGGAAAGCCGGTTCCGATTGTCCATTCGGATGAGGGATTTGTGTTGTTGTTCGGTAAGCCGACACCTGCCGATCTCGACACCTATGTCGGCGCATTGATGCGACCGTTTCCTGCCGGGCTTATGACCGACATCGGGCTGCTGACCGCCAACGCTGCGTTCGTGGACAAGGAAGCGCAGGCGCGGTTCCTGCCCAGCGCCTATCATGGTGCGGTTGTCTGGTCATGGCAGCAGGCGCTGTTTGCTGCCGGTCTTGAACACCAGCTTGCGCGGCGAGATTTGCCGCGCGGTGTCCGCAAACGGCTGACGGCTGCGCAATCGACGCTGTGGCGCGCAATAACCGCCTCTCGCGAGCTTCAAAGCTCGGAGCTATGGTCGTGGAAATATGAGGATGGCCGCTATCAAATCGTGCCATTCGGTGCCGGTCGCAACGACGTCGATGAGTCGAATGCGGCGCAATTATGGAGCACGGTCTATCTGGCGGTGCAGCCACCGAAGCAGCGTTAATCGGCGGCGAAAAAGCCGGTGACGGTAAGGCGTCCTTTGCGGGGATCGTCGGATAATGCACGATCGGGTCCAATCGCGCCGGAATGCAGCAGACGCCCGCGATAGACCAGCGCCCGGTTGAAATGCCCTTCAAAACGACCGGTCTGTTCGAAAATCGGCGTACTGCTGTTCAGATACGCAGGTGGTGGCAGGCCATGATTTCGCAGGTCGTCGTTCATTTGCGCGAAATAGGTGGCGCTGCGTGTCTGATCGATGGTTTCAAAGCCGGTGGCACGATGCCGGTAGAACGCGGTACCGTCACCGCCCTCGGGTACCAGATAATGGATCAGCGCCAGCCGACCCGGTGCCAACGCATCGACATGCGGCAGCCGTTGTTCCAGCGCCAGTGCCTCTGGCAGCGTGCTGACGAGGGCATAGTCCACATCGAGCACTGACACCTTGCCACTTACGGCAAATACTTGCTTGAATATCGGTGCGAGGACGGCCCATTGCCGGGCAAGATAATCCTTTCCAACGACCGCCTTGACCCCCGGATAATGATCGTCCCTGGCCAAAAAGCTGCATGTAGCTGCGTGATCGCGCAGTGCGTCAGGGTCCGGGGCAAAATTTTCGATGACCGCGACGGGTTCGCCCTCGTTGCCGATTGAATGAACGGTAACGGTCGGCAGGATCATCCCGGCACCGCAACCGCCGCCGTTTGATCGATCAACGCGGCAATCGCGTCATCATGGCGAGGCAGGGTGGGGATGGCGCGGACGATAACCTCGGCAATCTGGTCGATCTGTCGGCGGTTCATCTCTGCGTCCAGCGTGTCTGCGAGTGGGCTGTAGCCCGTGGCGCAGATTTCCTGACCGTTGAGCACTGCAAGCCAGCTCGCCTCACGAAACAGCTCTTCGCTGCCGAGCATCAAGCGCCCTGATCGGCGGTACTGCTCCTCCCGTTCGACCAGCGTCTCAGGCAGCGGCATGTGGCGCACATGTTGCCATAACGGGTCGTCCCGGCCGTGCGTGGCGTGATAATGCAGGATCAGGAAATCCTTGATGCCGTCCATATCGCTTCCGAACGTCGCGTTGAACTGCCGGGCTAGCGCAGGATCGCAGTCGCGCTCCGGAAATAGCGTGATCAGCTTTGCGATACCGCTTTGGATAAGGTGAATGCTCGTCGACTCAAGCGGCTCAAGAAAGCCGGAGGAGAGGCCGATGGCGACAACATTCTTCGTCCACGCCTTTCGCCTGAAACCTGCCTTGAAACGCAGGAAGCGTGGGTCGGCCAGTGGCTCGCCATCCAGATTGCCCAGCAATGTAGTGGCAGCCTCATCGTCCGACAGAAACGCGCTTGAATAAACATAACCATTGCCCGTGCGGTGTTGCAGCGGAATTCGCCACTGCCATCCTGCGGTCTGCGCCGTTGATCTTGTGTAGGGTGTGGTTTGGGTAACCCGTGCGCATGGTACGGCAACGGCCCGGTCGCAGGGCAGCCAATGTGACCAATCCTCAAAATCGGCATTCAAGGCATCGCCGATCAGCAGGGCGCGAAATCCCGAACAGTCAATGAAAAGATCGCCAGCGAGCCGCTCGCCGCTTTCGGTGGTGATTGCGGTCACGAATCCGGTCTCAGGGTTCTGCTCGACGGTGGCCAGCTTGCCCTCGTGTCGTTGTACGCCTTCAGCCTCGGCAATCCCGCGCAGGTGTGCCGCATATAATGCGGCGTCGAAATGATAGGCATAGCCAAGCGTCGAGAGGATCGATCGCGGGTCGTCCGCAGGCTTTGCAAAGCGGTTATCCGCGGCGAGATGCGTCGCCAGCGAATAAGCCGACAGCGGCCGCACCGCGCCGTCCACTTGCGCCTTCAGCCAGCGATGGTGAAAAGGCACTTTGCCGATGTCGACGCCGTAACGCCCGAAAGGATGGAAATAGCGATGCCCCGGCCGCGTCCAGTCGACAAATTCTATTCCCAGTTTGAAACTCGCCTTGGTCGCGCGAACAAATTCGCCTTCGTCGAGGCCGATCAGCTGGTTGAACCAGTGAATAGTGGGGATGGTGGCTTCGCCGACCCCCACGATGCCAATCGCGTCGGACTCCAAGAGGTTTATTGAAACATGGTTTCCGAATGTTTTGGCAAGTGCAGTTGCTGTCATCCAACCAGCGGTACCTCCGCCGAGTATGATGATGCGTTCGACGCGCTGCATTTTTTTGGCCCCTACACCAATAGTGCCCAATTACATGCAATCCTTTGCAGAAAAAGGCAATGTGAATATCAAGCGCGCCCCGACCGGCGGTTCAGCGAACTCAGCGATCTCAACCACATACCTATTCGGCTCATAAATCCTGGCGGAATATGCCTTGTGTATAACTTTTGATTAGGATTCAGTAGAATCACTGTCCCGATTCCGCACGTAACGCCTTGTAACGCTGGCTCAGCAATGCCGAAGCGTGTAGCATTTCAAGGATAAATAAATTAAAAATCAAACATTTATGCGTTTCAGCCGTTTGCACCCAATTACCACCGTTAAACTTTTGCTCTATGAATCTAGAACTTAAGTTGTATTAACTTTTCGTTAACAACAGGGTGAGTCGTGTCGCAGGCTCTTTTGGACACAATGAGGTCCGCTTTTAGAAACTGACCGGCCGTATGAGGCCGACGCGATTTTGGAGGGGTAGTCATGCGAGTTTTGTTTGCTGCTGTCGCCGCGTTGGCGATTGCCGCCCCCGCTTGTGCCGGCGAAATAGAAAATGCGCGTTCGTTCGACATCGCGGTGAGCGGTTCGATCCGGCAGCATTGTGCGCTGGGCAACGTACCGAACATGGATTTCGGCAATCTCGAACGGCGCGGACTTGGCATCGATCGCGAAGTCGCCTTCGACTGCAACATGCCGTTCACGATGACGATCAAGGGCGCGAAAGGCGCGCTGACGCATACGACCATGCCAAACGGGCAGGGTCCATATGGCGGGCAGCTTCCTTATTCGGTCGGCGTCAAAATGCCGGTCCGGCATCCAGCGACGCAGATGGTCAGCAGGACATTCAACAGCCGTCAGCTGATCGCTGGCGGCGTCATTTCCAGCAATGGCGGCATCGCCACAGACGGCATGCACCTGGCGATCGAGCTTGGCTCGCCGTCGGGCGAAGCCGGCCTGCTGGCAGGAGATTATTCGGAGACGATCACGATCACGGTTTCTCCGATCTGAGCTTCGTTTGCGATTTTAGGCAAACGGATTTTGCGAATGGGCAGGCATCGATGCCCATTCCTGAGTGCGACCCACCGATGCAACAAGATGGCCGTGACCGGTATGGGGGCGGCTGACAAAAACGAAGGAAGAAAGCTATGAAGAAGTTTCTTTTAGTCACCGCCGCCGCCGCCGCCATGGTTGCAGCAGCATCGCCTGCCGCAGCGCAGACCAACCAGCGTCACTACAACATCGGTGGAATTCAGCTGACCAATCCTACTGGATTTCTCGGTGGGCTTGCTGAAATCGGTGCCAACATCGCGATTAACAACGGCATCGGTACCCGTTACACCGCATTTGCAAATGCGCCGGACGACACAACAACTGCGACCCCGACTGTCACCGTTGTTTTCACGCTGACCGGTTCGGTAAACAAGGATTGCTCGTTCTACTCGGGTAATAACGCAAATGCACGGAACATCGATTTCGGCGTTATCGGTGTTCGCACTGGTGACAATGAAAATGTCAACTCGGCATTCGAAATGGTTGGCCCTGCAGTTGCCGACATCGACACGCTGACTGCTGGTTGCAACTTCAACAACGAAGTTGAAATCTCGAAGAATGACATTCGCGGCATGGTCAACAATGCACCTGGCGGTTTTGACACCGACGAGTTCCAGGCGAACATTCCGTACAGCGTGAATGCAGCTTGGACCGGCGTTGCGCTTAATGCTCAAGTTGCAGGCTCGGCTCAGTCGCTGAACGTATCGACCACGCAGAATGCTGGCACGAAGCAGCAGGGCGCATGGCGTTCGAACATGGCTATCGACATTGTCGCTCCTGCCATCACCAACAAGGGTCTGGTCGCTGGTACCTACACCGGCACGACGACCCTGACGCTTCGCGCGCTTTAAGTCGAAGGCAAAATGGCGAAAGGGGAGAGAGAAATCTTTCCCCTTTCTTCACACATAGCGAATACCCAAAAAGACGTATCAGGGGGTAAAATCATGAATTTTCTGGCGATGCTACGGCGCAATGGCCGCGCTGTGCTGGCAATATTTGCCGCAATTGCGATCTTCGTCACGCCTGCGATTGCAATGCGGGTTTCCCCAATGGTCGTCGAAATGGAATCGCGCGGGACAAATGCCGTCGCGCGGATCGAGGTTCAGAATATCAACCCCGGCAACCTTGCATTTCAGACCCGCATTTTCCGGATGGCGATCGACAAGGATGGCCAGATTACCGAAACCCCGGCGGATGAAGATTTTCTCGTCTTCCCGCCCCAAGGCGCGCTTCCGGCCGGCGGCCGTCAAGTTGTCCGCCTGCAATGGGTTGGCCCAAATGACCTTCCGGCGTCGCAAGCTTATTATGTGTCGGTCGAGCAACTCCCCGTCGCATTCGAACCAGGCAGCGCAGACTCAGTGGGCGCGCAGGTCCAGATTCTTTACAATATGCGCGCGCTCGTTGTCGTCGCGCCCCCGGGTGCAAAACCCGACGTCAAGGCTACCAGCGTCAAGCAGGCCAGTTATCAGCCGCCCGCACTTCCGGGCGCGACCGAGGCCGCACCCTTGCAGGACGGCGTTGAAATCACGCTGCGCAACGAAGGCCGCCGCCACGCGATGATGGCAAATTTCGGCTGGCAGCTTGTCGGCACCGACAAGGACGGCAAGTTCCTCCGCGTCGATATTTCGCCTGAAGAACTGACTCGCGCCGTCGGCACCGGCTATGTCCCGGCGCAGGGAGAGCGCATCTTCCGCGTTCCTGTCCCGGGTTTCGGGTCCGGTCCGATCAAGCTGTCGTTCAAGCAATGAGGTCTGGCTTCCTGTTCTGTTCGGTTGCGGGGCTGGCGCTTTGCTCGGCGGGAGCGGCTGCTCAGGTGTCAGTGCCGTTGCCGCAAACGCCCAATCCGCCTCTAGGCCAGACCGGCGACCAGTCCGGCTCTCCTGTCGTTGTCCCATTGCCAGGCGCGCCAGCGCCGGTCCGCGAACCTGTGGTTTCGTCGGTTCCATTGGGCCCGCATGGCCGACCCGACATCAACCCCTATAATCGCGACATCGACATGACTGTGCCGCTGACATTCCAGAACCGCAGCCTTGGCGATATTCCGATGCGGTTGACTGCCGATGACAGGTTCCTGTTGGAATCCGAGGGCTTTCTGCGCCTGATGCGTCCGGTTTTGAACGATCCGGCACATGTCGAGCTGTCGACGAAGCTCCAGCCGCTGCCGCAATTCGGCCCGGACGACCTGACGCAGACCGGTGTTCAGCTAACGTACGACCCTAGCACTTTGGCGGTGGTTGTCGTCGAAGTGTCGCCCGAGCAGCGCGCGACCCACAACCTGTTTGCCCCGCCACGCGACGATACCAACGACGTAACGCTTCAGCTTGCCCAATTCTCGTCATATATCAACATCAACGCCATCGAGACGTACGTCTGGGAAACCCAGCAGGTCGATCCGCCGACGATAAACGTCGATGGCGCGATCCGCTTTGGAAATATCGTGTTCGAGGGCGATGCGCAACTTGGCCAGCAATTTGGGGTCACGGGCGACGAGTACAAGTTTTCGCGCAATTATGCGCGATTGGTTTACGATCAGCCGGAAGAATATCGTCGTTTCTTCGTTGGTGACCTCGACCCCGAAATTCGCGGTCAGCAGTCGTTCGTGTCGATGGGGGGCGTTGGCGTATTGCGGCAGCAGCGGCGCTTCAACGCCTTTCGCTCGGCCATTCTCCAATCCAACCGCCAGCTGATATTGCAGCGCGATTCGACGGTGCGCTTCCTTCGCAATGGCGCGCTATATCGCGAGTTGCGGCTGCAGCCAGGACGCTATGATTTCAGTTCGCTGCCGCTGATCGCGGGCAGCAACGACATCGATATTCAGGTGACCGACAATACCGGCGCTATCCAGAACCTGTCTTATCAGCAATATCTCGACCCGATCGACCTCGACCCGGGTGATTATGAATATGGCGCCTTTTTTGGCCCGACCAGCCGCAGGTTTGGCGGAGCGCCCGACTATAAAGGCCCCGTTGCCTTTACCGGCTTTTTCCGCAAGGCGTTCATCAACCGTCCGGCGCTTGGCATCGGCGTGCAAGCCAGCAAGGATGTCCAGACGCTGACCGGGCAGACGCAGTTTGTGCTAAGCAACGGCGGACGGCTGCTATTGGACGGAGGTGCCAGTAACGCCAAGAATGTCGGTCAGGGCTTCGCCGGTGGCGTTTCTTACGAACATTTCATCGACCGGAGCGGTCTGTCGGACAGCTTCACGCTGCGTGCCGATTATCTGTCACCGAAATTCGCCACGTTGGGCAATCTCGACGGGATCAATACAACGTCGGTCTCGCTGTCGGCGCAATATACGCGGCAGTTCGACCTTCGCTTCCTTGCGACGACGACTGCGTCATATCTGAAAGGCCGCAACGGCCTGAACGACAGTTATCGCATTGGAACCACCGGCTATTACCGCCTCAACCGTGAATGGACATTCCGCGCTGGCGTCGATTACGCGAAGTTTCCGACTACAGGTGCAAGGGGCAGCGGCTTCAGCGTCAGCGTCGGCATAACATTCCAGCCCGATTATCGCCGTCGCGCAGAAGCGCGCTACGAAAGTCGCGACGATTTGCAGGAGCTATCGTACAACCAGAGCGGCCTGAACCAGCTGAACAGCCTTGGTTTCGGTGGTTTGTTGGCACGGCAAGACGGAAACGCCCGAGCGCAAGGCTATGCAGCCTATTCGGCCAACCGCTTCGACGTGGCGGTCAGTCACGCAAGCTTCGGTCCCTCGATCTCTGATTTCGGTGCAGTCAACGCGACCTCGGTGCGTGTCGGCACCACGCTGGCCTTCGCCGACGGCATGTTCGGCATCGGGCGGCGGATCAATGACAGCTTCATGTTGCTCAAGCCGCACAAGAATCTTGGCGACCGCAGCGTTGTGGCCGGGCAGTCGCTTGCCGAGAATAATTATATCAGCAAGAGCGGCCCGCTCGGTGCGGCGGTGAACAATTTCCTTGGCTCCTACTCCACCCAATCGGTGCAATATGATGTCGAGGATCCGCCTACGGGTTATGACACCGGCCCCGGCGTATTCCGCGTGCGTCCAGCATACAAGAGCGGCTATGCCGCGCGGATCGGCACCGACGCCTTTGCCAGCGCCATGGGGACGCTGGAACTCGCGCCCAAAAAGCCAGTTTCGCTGATTGGCGGACGCGTAACGCTGCAGGACGTTAAGGATGGCGAAAATCCGCAGCCGATACCGTTCTTCACCAACTCGATCGGTCGCTTTGCCATTGCCAACCTGTTGCCCGGGCGGCGGTATCTGGTCGAAACCTATGGCCCGAATGGCTCAATCGACAAAAGCTTCGAATTCACTGTACCCGCCGACACTGACGGCCTTATAAATCTTGGCACCGTCACACCCGGAATGAAGAAATAGGAGACTGGCATGCTGCGACCCCTGTTGATCCCTGCGTTGATCCTTGCCGCCATGTCGCTGACCGCGCCGGTCCTTGCGCAGGGGCAGAATGGCGGACCTCCGCCGCAGGCTGCGGATTGCCTCATTCGCGTCAATGCGTCGCCTGCCAGCTGGATCATTCAGGGCTATGACCCGTTCGGCGGCTCTTCGGCTGAAGGAACATTTGGCGTGACGTTCACCAACGATGGCGGCGCGGAATGTCGTTTCAACCCGATTTTCGAATTGCAGCAGCCGCCGTTCGGGCTTTCCAAAGGCACTGGCAAGCCAATCCGCTACGCATTGCTCAACCTGACCGATACGCAGGATGTTACGCCGCGTGCAGGGCAGTCGAACCGTTTTTCATCAAGCCGCGAAATGGCGCTTCGGCCCAATGAATCGCGCTCGGTCTTGTACAAGCTGGTCGCCGATCCCGACGACGTCCGCGACGCGGGCACCTTCACACAGGACGTGACACTTCAGGCGCAAGACAGCCGCTTTCGTGTCCTGGGCGGCACGGCGCTGGTGCTGGGAATGAACGTTCTGCCATCGGCGCGCATCGGCCTTGCCGGTGCCTATGCGATGAACGACGGGCAGGCTGTCGTCGATTTGGGTGAGTTGCGACAGGGCGTTGCGCCGGTTCCGCTGCAGCTTCGTGTCAGCAGCACCGGGGAATATGACATCACCGTCTCATCGGCAAATTCCGGACGGCTGCGGCTGGGGGCCAGCGACTGGTTTGTGCCATATAGCCTCGCCCTTGGTGGCAACGCCGTCAACCTGACCGGCGCGAAGACAGTAAGCGGCCCCAACGGCATGGGCCTGCGCCGTGACTCCCTGCCTATCCAGTTCGTCATCGGCGATGTGTCAGACAAGCGAGCCGGCGTTTACAGCGACGTAGTGTCGATCTCTGTAACCGCGCGGTGATGGGGTGAAGGCAATTCGTTAACAGCCCGTTAGGCAAAGCACGCAACCTAACTTTAGACATACTTCGCTATCCGGATGGCAATCGAAATTGCCAATCGGAAGGAATGGCGGATGATGAAAAATATTGTTCTCGGGGTTGCGAGCCTTTCGCTGGCCTTGGTTCCATCGGCTGCTTTTGCGGCGACCCAAACCTTCAATCTGCGCTTGCAGGTGCCGGTGCATTGCACGGTGAAGCAGCAAGGCATCGGATCTGGTGTAGCTCTCGGCAATACAGTCGCACTCGGCACCTTTCGCGAATATTGCAACGCGCCCGGCGGCTATCAGCTCGTGGTCAATTACGCCCCCGGTTCGCTTCAGGGTGCGCGCATCATCGCCGGTAACGACGAGATTGTTCTAGACGGTTCCGGCCGGGCGGTCTTGAGCCACGCAACCGGCCCGAGAATCAGGGAGCGCCTGATTTCCATGGCACCCGGCGCCAACGGGTTCGACACCGACCGGCTCGAGCTGGACATCATCCCTAGCTGAACTCTTGGTTGATTAAAGGGTCGTTACCCCTGAACTGGGGCGTTCCACCATGATAAGCGGCTTGCCGCCGTCCGGCGTTGCATATCGGGTTTCAACCAAGCGACGTACGGCGTCGACGCGGTCAGATCTAAGCATGGCGACGCAGGCACCTCCGAAACCGCCGCCCGTCATCCTTGCGCCGCCCTCGTCACCGATGGCTTCCTGCAATATCGCTACTAATTGATCGATGGCAGGAACGGTGATTTCGAAATCGTCACGCATCGAAGCGTGGCTTAGGACCATCAGTTCGCCGAGCGTTTGAAGATCGGACCTGGCAAGTGCAGCAGCAGCGTCCAATGTGCGCTGATTTTCCTTAATCACATGGCGCGCGCGAGCTTGCGTTACCGGATCGAGCCCAGCCGTCTCCAGCATAGCGAGATCGGCATCGCGCAAGGCGGCGACGCCGATCGCTGCCGCTGCTGCCTCGCACTGGCGGCGGCGTTCGTTGTAATGGCCTTCGACCAGTCCCCGGGTAACGCCGGAATGGACAATCATGATAGCGACCTCGTCGGGGATTGGCGCATCGGTCAATCCAAGCGTTCGGCAGTCGATCAGCAATGCACTGCCTGCCGTCCCTTGCGCCGAAATCAACTGATCCATGATGCCGCATTTGGTGCCGACAAAGTCGCATTCGGCGGCTTGCGCGATCTGTGCAAGTCGGGTGCGGTCGATATCGGTCCCCGCCAGCGCGAGCATTGCTTGCCCGACCGCTACTTCAAGCGAAGCCGAAGATGACAGGCCCGCACCCTTTGGCAGATTTCCGGCAATCGCCAGATTTGCACCGTTCAGCGAGTAGCCTGCCTGTAGCAGCGCATCCACCATGCCGCGCACATAATTTGCCCAGCCCTGATCACTTTGCTTGATGGCGTCGAGCGAGAAGCTATCGGTAGCATCGCCGAAATCGGCGGCTATGATTTGGACTTCGCGGTCATCGCGTTTACCCGCCGCGACCATCGTCGATGGACCGATGGCACATGGAAGCACGAAGCCGTCGTTGTAGTCGGTATGCTCGCCGATAAGATTTACCCGGCCCGGCGCACGGACGACCAAGTCGGGGCTATCGCCAAAGCTGGCCGAAAAGCTGGCAATGACACGATCATGCAGGGCGGTGTCGAGGGGATTCATCATATGCTCCGATAATGAGTTTTGTTTTGAGCGCGAAGGTTCGCTGCAGCTGTTTCGGGCGTGAGATCGCGCTGCGCTTCGGCCAGCATTTCATAGCCGACCATGAATTTGCGCACGCTCGCCGACCGCAGCAACGGCGGGTAGAAATGCGCATGGAGCTGCCAGTGCGGCGCATCCCTGGTGCCGGGGGCACCGTGCCAGCCCATCGAGTAGGGGAAGCTGGTCTGGAACAGATTATCATAGGCGATGGTCACTGCCTTCAGAATTTCAGCAAGGCCGTCACGCTGTTTGGTCTCAAGCATACTTATCCGCTGAACGGCAATGCGGGGTAATAGCAGGATTTCATACGGCCAGCTTGCCCAATAAGGGACAACGGCGATCCAGTCCGCATTGCTCGCCACAGTGCGCGCCCCATCGGCGGCTTCGGCCTCAGCATAGCTGAGAAGCATCGGCGATCCGCGTTCGGCCAGCCATGCCTTTTGCGTTTCATCCTCACGCGCGGGTTCGGCGGGGACATAGCTCGTCGCCCAAATTTGCCCGTGCGGGTGCGGGCTGGAACAACCCATCATCGCGCCCTTATTCTCGAAAATCTGGACATAGGCGTGGGTGGCGGAAAGCTCTGCTTCTTGAGCGGACCATGTGTCGACGACTGCGCGAATCTCGGATATGCCAAGTTCGGGCAGCGTCTTGCCATGATCGGGCGAGAAGCAGATGACCCGGCAGGTGCCGTTTGCCGGGGCGGACTGGAACAGCGGGTTGGTGCCGGCCGCTTCATCGGCGCTTTCGGGTAGCAGCGCGGCGAAGTCGTTATCGAAAACGAAAACATCCTTGTAATCCGGATTGGCCACGCCGCCCACGCGATTGTTGCCGGGGCAGAGATAGCAGCCGCGGTCATGCGATGGCCGGACCACCGTATCTGGTTCGTCCTGCTGCCCCTGCCAAGGCCTTTTGGCACGGTGCGGAGAGACAAGCAGCCATTCGCCGTTCAGGGGATTGAAGCGGCGGTGCGGGTGGTCAGACATTGGGCAGGCTCCAGTCGATGGGTGGCAAGCCTTTTTCCATCAGAAAGGCATTGCACTGCGAGAAATGGCGGCAACCGAGAAAGCCGTTATGGGCCGACAAAGGTGAGGGGTGCGCCGCCTTAAGCACAAGATGACGTGGGGTATCCAGAAACGCGCCCTTTTTCTGCGCATAACTGCCCCAGAGCATGAAGACGACCGGATCGGTTTTGGCGTTTACCAGCCGGATGACCGCGTCGGTGAAGCGCTCCCAACCCTTCTGGCTGTGCGACGCTGCTTTGGCCATTTCAACCGTCAGCACACTGTTTAGCAGCAGCACGCCTTGGCCGGCCCAGTGTTCCAGAAAACCGTGTCGCGGGCGGGGCAGGCCGAGGTCGCTCTCCAGCTCCTTATAGATGTTGAGCAGGCTCGGCGGCGGGCGGACACCCGGTTTGACGCTAAAGCAAAGCCCGTGCGCTTGCCCCGGCCCATGATAGGGGTCTTGCCCAAGTATGACGACGCGTACCTTGTCGAGCGGCGTCAGATCGAGCGCGCGGAACCACTCGCTGCCTTTCGGATAGATTGTTTTGCCTAAAGCTTTTTCTGAGGTCAGAAAGTGTTTGAGCGCAGACATGTAATCCGAAGTGAACTCGGGGAGCAAAGGCGCTTTCCAGCTTTCGTGGAGTTGGATTTCAGGCACTGGGCAGTCACTTCTTATGTAAAATAGGGGCAAAGGCACGAAGGCGCGAAGGGATTTTATTTGGCATATCGGTCGTTCACCACTCGGCGGATGCCTTGTTTGAATGTTTCGTTTCCGAAATTTAGGAGCAGCGCGATTGGGAGATTCATCAAGCGAATGTAGGTGAGTGTTTGGCTGATGTGAATTGGGCCTAGTTTTTCAATCGACTTGATTTCAAGAAGTAATCGATCCTCGACCAAGATGTCGAAGCGAAATGCCTGCTGATAGGTTTTGCCATCGATTACAATATTGACCGGCTGTTGCCGGTCGATCTTCAACCCTGCCGCGGCGAGCCGATCAGCCACGACATCCTCATAAACCGACTCGAGTAAACACGGTCCGACCTGCCGGTGCAATTGCAGTCCGCTATTCAGCACCAGCGTAACAAGCTTTTCCAACCTTTCGTCCAAACCCGCTCCCTTTGCGCCTTCGTGCCATCGCGCCTTTTTTACATCATTCCGACCCCGGCCTCAAAAGCAACGCTGCCCAGGTCTCGACCTCTTTCTTGCTCGCTGGCCCCAGCAGTTCCATTGCGTGGCGGAGGCGTTCGCGGATTATGTCGCGGCCCAAGTGGACGATGGCGTCGAAGAGCGGGACGCCCTGAGGCTGGCCGGTGACCGCGATGTACATTGGACGGATGACGTCCTTTAGCTTTGCGTCCAGCACTTCGGCGGTGCGCCGCAGGGTAGCCTCGACACCTTCCTTGTTCCACTCAATCAGCGCGTCGAACTGCTGCAATGTCAGCGTATAGGCGGCACGTTGCTGGTCGGTGTCGAGCTTCACGCCGTCGCGTAAGGTTTCGGCGGTCATGCCATCGATGCGGTTCATGAAGAACATCGCGGTCAGGTTTCCCAAGTCGGACAATTTGGTAATCCGGCTCTGCGCCATTTCGGCGATGGGGGTCAGATAAGCATCGTTGAGCGCCCACGCCTTGATAGCGTCTAGGAATTGCGCGGTATCAAGCTCCTCACGCAGATAGCGACCGTTGAGCCAGTCGAGCTTTGAGGTATCAAACACTGGTCCGCCAAGCGAGATATTATGGACGTCGAAACCGTCAATCAGCTCCTGCAGCGATGTCTTTTCATCCTCCTCGCTCGCTGATTTGATAAATAGCCCGAGGAAATTCTGCATCGCCTGCGGCAAGTACCCCGCCCGCTGGTAGAACAGGATGCTGGTTGGGTTCTTGCGTTTTGACAGTTTCGATTTGTCGGCGTTACGGAGCAGCGGCAGGTGGGTCAGCACCGGCGGTTCCCAACCGAAATATTGGTAGAGCAATAGATGCTTGGGGGCGGACGAAATCCATTCCTCGCCGCGCATGACATGGGTGATGCCCATCAGATGATCATCGACGACGTTGGCGAGGTGATAAGTCGGCAAGCCGTCCGATTTCATCAGCACCTGCATGTCGACGACGGCATATTCAAACTCTATTACCCCACGAAGCGTATCATGAACGATGCACTTGCCCTCGGTCGGAATTTTCATCCTTACGACATGCGAAACGCCATCTGCATCCAGCTTCGCGCGGTCGGCGTCGGTCAGCGACAGGCACGTGCCATCATATTTAGGCGGCTGCTTTGCTGCTATCTGGTGCCTTCGCATATCGGTGAGTTTTTCCGACGTGCAATAGCATTTGAAAGCATGACCTTCGGTCAGCAAGCGGTCACAATGTTCGGTATAAATCGCGCTGCGCTCCGACTGGCGATAAGGGCCATGTGGGCCACCGACATCGGGGCCTTCGTCCCAGCTGAGTCCAAGCCACTTGAGCGATTCGAGGATCATCCTCTCCGACTGCGGCGTCGAGCGCGCCTGATCGGTATCCTCGATCCGCAGTAGGAATTCGCCTTTATGTTTCTTGGCGAAGCAGTAATTGATCAGCGCGATATAGGCGGTGCCGACATGTGGATCGCCGGTGGGCGAGGGCGCGACGCGGGTACGAACTGTCATGGGAAACAAAAGCCTTTGGTTTGATTCAAGCGCGCTCTATCAAGCTGCAACGCCGTTGTCATCTTTGCGGTTCTTGGTGAATAAACGGCCCATGCGTTGTACCTGATACGCAAAATTGGAATGTGGGGTAGGGTAAAGACTGCCTAGCATCGACCAGCAAAAGGTCGTAGCGACGGCGGCTGATGTCGGAAATCTCCCCCCGTTTATGCGCGCTCGGCACGGCGTTGCCTCCGCACCGGATCGCGCAGGCCCAAGTGATGGAGATATTGACGCAAGCCAAGGGCAAGGCACTGCCGCCGCGCATGGCGGAAATACTGGGAAATACCGGCATAGAACAGCGCAATATCGCAATGTCTCCAGAATATTATTTCGGCGAACGATCATGGGCTGATCGCGCGAAGGTTTACGAGGATGCTGCGTCGCAGATGTTTCAGGCTGCGGCTCGTCAGGCGTTGGAGCGTGCCGGTTTGGCCGCGGCGGATATCGGCCAGATCGTTTTTGTATCGACGACCGGAACAATGACGCCAAGCCTGCCAAGCCGGATGATAGCCGCGATGGGTTTTGCGCCCGATACGCGCTGCGTTCCGTTGTTCGGCTATGGCTGCGCCGGCGGGGTGATTGGGCTGGGCGTGGCTGCCGATCTGTTTCGTGCTGCGCCGGCCAAGCCGGTTCTGCTGGTCAGCCTCGAGCTGTGCAGCATCGCCTACGATCATGCGCGGATGGACAAGAAGGATATGGTTGCGCTGGCGCTGTTTGCGGATGGCTGCGCCGCTGCGGTAATCGGGGCTGGGGAAGGACCGCTATTGTCGGCCTTTGCCAGCCATGTCTGGCCCGATACGCTTGAAATGATGGGCTGGGAGATTGGTGACACAGGCTTTGACCTCGTGCTGGCGCGCGATATTCCGCTGTTCGTGAACAGCCACTTCGCGCCGGTGTGCGACGCGTTTCTTATGGCGCAAGGGTTGGACAAAGCGGAAATGGCCGAGCCAGCCTGCCACCCGGGCGGTGGGCGGGTAGTCGATGCGCTGGCCGAATATTTCGGCAACGAACTGGCGGTGACGCGCAAGGTTTTGCGAAACAACGGCAATATGAGTTCGCCAACGGTGCTATTTGTGCTGGAAGCTTTGCTGACGGCTGGGCCGATGACCAAACCTACCCTGATGACTGCGCTCGGGCCGGGTTTTGTTGGCGCGATGGGATTGCTAAGACCGTGAATCCTGTCCGAACATCCAAAAGCCGTTCGCATCGAGCTCAGTCGAGATGCCGGGAGGTCATGCGCGGCCGCGCGGTGTCTCGACTGCGCTCGACACGAACGGAAAGAGTGGAGCCATGACCCTGTTCGACTGGCCGCTCTGGGCGCAATTCCTGTTCGGTTATGTCGTCATCCAGCGCGTTGCGGAGCTAGCTTATGCCAACGCCAACACCCGCCGCCTGCTGGCCGAGGGCGGGCGCGAATATGGCGAAAAGCATTATCCGCTGTTCATCGTCCTCCACGGCGGCTGGCTGGTTTCGATTGCGCTATTCGCCAAGCCGACGGCGATCCCCGAGATGCTCCTGCTTAACATTTTCGTCGCAAGCCAGACATTCCGCTTCTGGACGCTCGCCAGCATCGGCCGCTGGTGGACCACCCGCATCATCAGCGCCCCGCATTTCCCGAAGGTAAAGCGCGGGCCGTATCGGTTCATCAAGCACCCAAATTATGCGCTGGTCGTGGTCGAAATAGCGCTGCTTCCGCTAATATTAGGCACCCCGGCGATGGCGCTGACATTTTCGCTGTTGAACGCGGCCTTGCTCTGGTGGCGCATCAGGGTCGAGAATATTGTGCTGGGTGAGCGCCACGGCACCCCTTGACCCAAACCCCATCCCTCGCTAATGGCGCGCCTTCCCAAGGGCGGAGTCCGATTCTCCGCATCCAAGGAAAAACTCAAAATAGCAGCACATTATGTGTCAGGTCGGGTGGATCAAAGGCTGAGCCTCCACCGCAAAAAACGCCTTGCCACCTAAAGTAACCGCTTAACAAAGGTGAAGATATGCCAACGATTAACCAGCTGGTCCGCAAGGGCCGGACTCCGCAGAAGACCAAGTCGAAGGTTCCTGCGATGGAGCAAAACCCGCAAAAGCGCGGCGTTTGCACTCGCGTTTATACGACGACCCCGAAAAAGCCGAACTCGGCTTTGCGTAAAGTTGCGAAGATCCGTCTGACCAACCAGCGCGAGGTCATTTCCTATATTCCTGGCGAAGGCCACAACCTGCAAGAGCATAGCGTTGTGCTGATCCGCGGCGGCCGCGTACGCGACCTTCCCGGTGTGCGTTACCACGTGCTTCGCGGCGTACTCGATACGCAGGGTGTCAAGGACCGCAAGCAATCGCGCTCCAAATATGGTGCTAAGCGTCCGAAGTGATTTGGAGCTTCCCATTGGCTGGCCCGCTTGGCGCGCAACTGCGCTGCCACTGGTCCCAAGAGATAAAGGAAATATAATATGTCACGTCGTCGTCGTCCCGAAAAGCGCATCATCCTTCCCGATCCCAAATTCGGTGATATCGTGCTTTCGAAGTTCATGAACAACCTGATGCTTGACGGTAAGAAGTCTGCAGCAGAGCGTATCGTTTATGGTGCATTGGAAACTGTTGAAAGCCGCGCCAAGAAAGACCCCATCCAGACCTTCCACGAAGCGCTCGACAACGTAAAGCCCGGCATCGAAGTCCGCAGCCGCCGCGTTGGCGGTGCGACCTATCAGGTCCCTTGCGAAGTTCGCCCCGAGCGTGCGCAGGCGCTCGCCATTCGGTGGTTGATCGGTGCCGCCCGTAACCGCAGCGAAACCACGATGGCTGCCCGTTTGTCGGGTGAGTTGATGGATGCTGCATCGAACCGCGGTAACGCTGTCAAAAAGCGCGAAGATACGCACCGTATGGCCGAAGCCAACCGCGCGTTTGCCCATTATCGCTGGTAACAGCGCAGACCGTTCGCACTGAGCCTGTCGAAGTGCAGGTTATGCAAACTGTCCTTCGACAAGCTCAGGACGAACGGTGTTCTTATAATAATCGGGGGCTGGCATAAACCAGCCCCTTTCCCTATAGGGCGCGCACCACATGCAAGCCCATCATCGGAGTAAAGACCATGGCACGCAGCCATCCACTCAATATGTATCGCAATATCGGTATCATGGCGCACATCGACGCCGGTAAGACCACCACCACCGAGCGTATCCTGTTCTACACCGGCAAGTCGTACAAGATCGGCGAAGTGCACGACGGCGCGGCGACGATGGACTGGATGGAGCAGGAGCAGGAGCGCGGGATCACGATCACGTCTGCAGCGACAACTTGCTTCTGGAACGATCACCGCATCAACATCATCGACACCCCCGGCCACGTTGACTTCACCATCGAAGTCGAGCGTTCGCTGCGCGTGCTCGATGGCGCGGTTGCCTGTTTCGACGGTGTTGCCGGCGTTGAGCCGCAGTCGGAAACTGTATGGCGTCAGGCCGATAAATACGGCGTTCCGCGCATGTGCTTCATCAACAAGCTCGACCGTACCGGCGCGAACTTCAAATATTGCGTTCAGTCGATCATTGACCGTCTCGGCGCGCGTCCGGCTGTTCTCTACATTCCGATTGGCCTCGAAGCGGACCTAAAAGGTCTGGTCGATCTCGTCGAAAACCGTGCAATCATCTGGAAAGATGAAAGCCTGGGCGCCGACTTCTTCTATGAAGAAATCCCCGCCGACCTTGCAGCAGAAGCAGCGAAATATCGCAGCGACCTGATCGAACTTGCCGTCGAGCAGGACGATGACGCGATGGAAGCTTACCTCGAAGGTAACGAGCCAAGCGTCGCAACACTAAAAGCGCTGATCCGCAAGGGCACGCTCAACCAGTCGTTCGTTCCCGTCTGCTGTGGCTCGGCGTTCAAGAACAAGGGCGTTCAGCCTTTGCTCGACGCCGTTGTCGACTATCTGCCTTCGCCGCTCGACATCGAGGACGTGCAGGGTGTCCATATGGATACGCTTGAGCCAGACAGCCGTCCGCCAGCGGATGACGCGCCGTTCTCGGCGCTCGCGTTCAAGGTCATGAACGATCCGTTCGTCGGCTCACTGACCTTCATCCGCATCTATTCGGGTTCGTTGCTGAAGGGCACCTATCTGAACTCGGTGAAGGACAAGAAGGAAAAAGTCGGGCGTATGCTTGAAATGCACGCCAACGAACGTAAGGACGTTGACGAGGCATTTGCAGGCGACATCATCGCGCTTGCGGGCATGAAGGAAACGACCACTGGCGACACGTTGTGCGCCGAACGTTTCCCGATCATCCTGGAGCGTATGGAGTTCCCCGATCCGGTTATCGAATTGTCCGTTGAACCAAAGACCAAGGCCGACCAGGAAAAGATGGGCATCGCGCTCAATCGTCTGTCGGCTGAAGACCCGTCTTTCCGCGTATCGACCGATCATGAATCGGGCCAGACGATCATCAAGGGGATGGGCGAGCTTCACCTCGATATCATCGTTGACCGTATGCGCCGCGAATTCAAGGTCGAGGCCAATGTCGGCGCGCCGCAGGTGGCTTACCGCGAATATCTCGCGCGTGAAGTTGACGTTGACTACACCCACAAGAAACAGTCGGGTGGTTCAGGTCAGTTCGGCCGCATCAAGTTCACCGTGAAACCGGGCGAGCGCGGCACGGGCATCATCTTCAAGGATGAAGTCAAGGGCGGTAACATTCCAAAGGAATATATCCCCTCGGTCGAAAAAGGCATGCGCGAAACCGCAGAAGGCGGATCGCTTATCGGCTTCCCGATCATCGACTTCGAAATTACGCTCTATGATGGTGCATACCATGACGTCGACTCGTCCGCGCTGGCGTTTGAAATCGCTGGCCGTGCCGGTATGCGTGAAGCAGCGCAGAAGGCTGGCATCAAACTGCTTGAGCCAATCATGAAGGTCGAAGTTGTCTCGCCTGAGGAATATCTGGGCGATGTCATCGGCGACATGAACTCGCGTCGTGGCCAGATCCAGGGCACCGACAGCCGCGGTAATGCGCAGGTTGTCGAGGCCATGGTGCCGCTGGCAAACATGTTCGGCTATGTGAACCAGCTCCGCTCGTTCACGCAGGGACGTGCGAACTATTCGATGTTCTTCAACCATTATGATGAAGTGCCGTCGAACGTGGCGGCGGAAATCAAGGAGAAGCTGGCTTAATCGCCAACGCTATAGGGCAGCTGCTTCAAAAGAGGCGGCTGCCCAACGGCACCTCGTGGTCTGGTGCGAACAGAACGACCGCCCCGCTGGCATCGGGAAAACCGAGTGTCAGCACTTCCGACATTATCTTGCCGATTTGCCTCGGGGGAAAGTTTACCACGGCGGCGACCAGCCTGCCCGATAGATCGTCGACCTTGTAATGTTCGGTAATCTGCGCCGAACTTTTCTTCACGCCGATGGGCATTCCGAAATCGATGGTCAGCACATAAGCCGGCTTGCGCGCGCCGTTCAACGGCTCTGCGGCGAGTACTTTGCCGACCCGAATGTCGATATCCAAAAACCGCGAAAATTCTATAGGCGGGGCGATGTTCGCATCCCTGTCGTGTATGACATGCACGGCAATATATCCTTTTTCAAACTGCGACGTTTTTGTCACAAAGTTACCAAAATTTTCGCAATGGTTCCAAAACCTACTTTTCTTTCGGTATGTTATGTCGAATACACGACCTTGGAGCGGAGAATGATCCAGTGTCAGCAGCAAAACAAGATGCTGCGGCGCTTTCCGTATCAACAGGGAGAATAATATGTCGCGATTCAAAATTGTATCCAACGCATGGCTGGCATGCGGAACCGCAGCGATTGCCATGATGGCGGCGCAACCTGCCATGGCGCAGGATAGTGAAGATACCACCACCGCAACAGCCGACGAGGAGAAATCCATCGTCGTGATCGGTTCGCGCCGCACCGACCGGTCGGACACCGACTCATCTTCGCCAGTCGATGTTATCGGCTCGGAAGAATTGCAGGGGCAGCCGCAGGCTAACCTGCTCGACGTGGTGCGCAACCTCGTTCCATCCTTCTTTGTTCCGCAGAACACGATTTCTGACGCATCGACCTTCGTGCGCGCGCCATCGCTGCGCGGCCTTGGCGCTGACCAAATTCTCGTGATGATCAATGGCAAGCGTTACAACCGCTCGGCGCTGGTCCAGGTTTATACCGGCGGTGATACCGCTTTGTCGTTCGGTTCGCAGGGCGCAGACGTTGCCAATATCCCGGCGATTGCGCTCAAAAATCTTCAGGTACTTCGCGATGGCGCAACCGCTCAATATGGTTCGGACGCGATTGCCGGTGTCATCAACTATCAGTTGCGCGATGATGCTGGTTTCGACGTCCAGGCGCTGTGGGGCCAGCAATATGAAGGCGACGGCACGCGCAAGCAGATTTCGGCCAATGCGGGTTTCAAGCTCGGCGATAACGGTTTTGTCAACATCTCGGGCGAGTGGTTCGACAGCAATGGCACCAGCCGCGGGGCAACGCGGCCAATCGCGCTGGAGCTAGCCCGGACGCAGCCTGGAGTCGTTGGCAGCATCCCTAATTTGTCAGACGGCCTTCCCGTGCAGATCTGGGGCTCGTCGCCATCCGATGGCTATAAGTTGTTCCTGAACAGCGCGCTGGATGTAGGTGACAGCAGCCAGCTATATCTTGTCGTCAACTACGCGGAAAGCACGGCGAACCAGAGCTTCAACTATCGGTCGCCAATTAGCGCGCCTGGGCCGTTGGTACTTGATCGAGGGGCTGGTCCGGTAACGGTGCTTCCGGGAGAGCTCAACTCGCCAAATCGTAGTGGAGCGTTCAACACCATCTTTCTGACGCCGTGCCCGACAGGTAATGCAACCTGCCCGGCAGGCGGCTTCGTTAACGACGCCAACACGTTCGGCTTTGCATCGATCTACCCCGGCGGCTTCACCCCCCGTTTCATTGGTGAAGTCGAACAGTTTTATGGCACGGCTGGCATCAAGGGCGAAGCTGACAGTGGGCTGACCTATGATCTTTCGGCGACACTTGCACGCAATTCACTGTCACTGTCGATGACCGACTCGCTGAGTTCCTCTTTTGGCCCGCAAAGTCAGACCGAGTTCTTTTTTGGCAATCTTATCCAGCGCGAACAGAACCTAAATCTCGACCTCACTTATCCGCTTGAGGTTGGCTTTGCGAGCCCCGTTACGCTATCAGGCGGCGCAGAATATCGCCGTGAGGAATATGAACCACGGTTGGCGACTTGCAATCTTACGCTGCTGGTCCGTTTGCGCGTCAGCCACTATACGACCTGGTCTCGCCGGGTGTATATACTCCAGCGCTAAACTCGGGCGGGACACAGATTGTGGCGACCCAATCGCCCGCCGCAAGCGGCTATGGCGGCGTCAGCCCGACCTTTGCCGGCACGAACAGCCAGCAGAGCTACGCTGTATATGTCGGCGCAGAAGCGGACATCACAGAAAAGTTCACGGCCGGAATCGCCGGTCGGTTCGAACATTATGACACCTTTGGCAATACTGTCGTTGGCAAGGTGAATGCCCGATATGATTTTTCGGATGCGTTCGCAATTCGCGCCACAGCGGGAACAGGCTTCCATGCACCATCGCCGGGTCAGAACAATACGCAGATCGTGACAACCAACTTCCGCGGCGGCAACGCGGTGCAAACCGGAACCTATCCGGTGACTAGCGATATCGCCCAATATTACGGCGCCACATCGCTCAATCCGGAAGAATCGGTCAACTTTGGCGGCGGCATCGTATTGAAGCCAGTCGACAATCTGACCATCACGCTTGATGGCTACACGGTCAAGGTCAAGGACCGCATCGGCATTTCGCAAACCTTCAGGGTGACGGCAGCCGATCTCGCTGCACTGCCGTCACTGTCGGTGGTGGGACTTGATGGTGACGTAAACTATTTCACCAACGGTTTCGACACCAGAACCACAGGCTTTGACTTTGTTGCGAACTATCGCACCGACCTTGCCGGCGGGCCGTTAAGCCTGACGCTTGCGTATAACTATAACAAGAGCAAGGTGACCGAGTTCGACCCATCGGTGATCAGCGCAGAACAACGCTTCAACATTTCGAACCTCCCGCCCAAACATCGTGTCAACGCCTCGGTAAACTGGCAGATTGGTGATTTCTCGATCAACGCACGTGAGAATTATTACAGCTCATGGGCGAACCAGCTCGAATATCCTGGCCAACGCTTCGGCGGGAAGTTTGTGACCGATCTTGATATCAGTTACACGTTCGCCGAACGCTACACGCTGACACTTGGCGCGAACAATCTGTTCGACACCTATCCCGACAGAATTGCGCCGACGCCGACCAACCCGATTTTTGCGCTGACCAACAGCCTTGCCGATGGTCAGGTCTATCCGCGCTCGGGCGGTCCGTTCGGGATCAATGGTGGATTCTATTATGTTCGAGTCGCCATTGATTATTGATTCGCTCTAAAGTTGAAAAGCGGGCGGGGGGCGACCCTCGCCCGCCTTTTTTTGCGGTAACAGATGATAGACGAATTCACCCACCGTATCGCCACACTCGACGATCTAGAGGCGCTCCATACGCTAATGGCGCGGGCGATTGCGCAGAACCAGTCGGCGTTCCTCACGCCAGAGCAGGTTGCGGTGAGCGACCAGGTCATGGGTCTCGACACACAACTCGTCCGTGATGGCACCTATTTTATAATCGAGCACGGTGATCGTGTCGCGGGCTGCGGCGGTTGGAGCTTTCGGGCGACACTTTATGGCGGCGACGACAGCGTTGTGGCGCGCGAACCGGCGCGTTTGGACCCTGCCAACGACGCGGCAAAGGTCCGGGCCATGTATACCGATCCGGACTTTACGCGGCGCGGAGTCGGTTCACGCATATTGGCATTGTGCGAAGACGCGGCACGGCAGGCAGGCTTCAAGCGAGTCGAACTGATGGGGACGGCCGCAGGTGTGCCGCTTTATCGCGCGCAAGGCTATGCCGCCAGCGCGGAGCAGGAATTTGCCCGTGTGGGTGATGTCGAAATACCATTGCTTCGCATGGAGAAGCAATTGGACTGACTCGATAAATCGCCACTTCGATACCGATATGCAGGCAAAGCTTGCAGAAGCGAAAAAGACCTACTAAGGGCAGCGCCTGATTCAGCAGGCGCGTCCCATCTGAACGTAATCCGACATTTCTAAAGTAAGAAGGTTTGAAAAATGGCAAAGGCTAAATTTGAGCGGACGAAGCCGCACTGCAATATCGGCACCATCGGTCACGTCGACCATGGCAAGACCACGCTGACTGCAGCGATCACCAAGATCATGGCAGAAACCTACGGCGGTACCGCTGTTGATTTTGCTAACATCGACAAGGCGCCTGAAGAGCGTGAGCGCGGCATCACGATTTCGACTGCTCACGTCGAATATGAAACCGCTAACCGCCACTATGCGCACGTCGACTGCCCAGGCCATGCTGACTATGTTAAGAACATGATCACCGGTGCTGCCCAGATGGACGGCGCGATCCTCGTGGTGAACGCTGCTGACGGTCCGATGCCACAGACTCGCGAGCACATCCTGCTGGCGCGTCAGGTCGGCGTTCCTGCGCTTGTTGTTTACATGAACAAGGTTGACCAGGTCGACGACGAAGAAATTCTCGAACTGGTCGAAATGGAAATCCGTGAGCTTCTCTCGAAGTATGATTTCCCAGGCGACGATATTCCAATTGTTCGTGGTTCGGCGCTTGCAGCCCTCGAAGGCCGTGACGACAACATCGGTAAGGAATCGGTCCTTGCCCTTATGGCTGCCGTTGACGAAGCCATTCCTCAGCCAGAGCGTCCAATCGACAAGCCATTCCTGATGCCAGTCGAAGACGTGTTCTCGATCTCGGGTCGTGGTACGGTTGTGACCGGCCGCGTTGAAACCGGAATCGTCAAGGTTGGCGAAGAAGTTGAAATCGTAGGTATCAAGGACACCAAGAAGACGACCGTTACCGGCGTTGAAATGTTCCGCAAGCTGCTCGACGAAGGTCGTGCAGGCGACAACATCGGTGCGCTTGTTCGTGGCGTTGGCCGTGAAGAAGTTGAGCGTGGTCAAGTTCTCTGCAAGCCAGGTTCGGTTACGCCGCACACTGAGTTTTCGGCAGAAATCTATGTGCTTTCGAAGGACGAGGGCGGCCGTCACACGCCATTCTTCGCAAACTATCGTCCACAGTTCTACTTCCGTACGACTGACGTAACCGGCGAAGTGATCCTTCCTGAAGGCACTGAAATGGTTATGCCAGGCGACAACGTAACGATCGCTGTCAAGCTGATTGCACCCATCGCCATGGACCCGGGTCTCCGCTTCGCAATTCGCGAAGGCGGCCGTACTGTCGGTTCTGGGGTTGTCAGCACGATAACGAAGTAATATAGGCCGCGCATCCCGCCCGACTCTCTGATTCGGGCGGGGCGGTTTTTAGAAATTCAAAACAGTTGTTCCGGCTTCGAAAGCGCAAGTCGGAATGGCTGTTTTTCGGCTCTTTGATATTGATAGAAATAGGAATTGGGTACACCCATGGAAACGCAGAATATTCGCATCCGCCTGAAAGCATTTGACCATCGCGTCCTCGATCAGGCTACCGGCGATATCGCTGACACCGCACGCCGCACCGGCGCGCTCATCCGCGGTCCCATTCCACTTCCTACTCGTATCGAAAAGTTCACCGTGAACCGCGGACCGCACGTCGACAAAAAGTCGCGCGAGCAGTTCGAAGTTCGGACTTACAAAAGGTTGCTCGACATTGTGCAGCCTACGCCACAGACCGTAGACGCGCTGATGAAGCTCGATCTTGCTGCCGGTGTGAACGTAGAAATCAAATTGGCGTAAAGCCGATACTCCCTGCGCAAGCGGGGTGAGACATAGGAATACCGCCGGGCTTGCCCGGGCCGCGTTCCCCGTCTTACCGAGTTGCTCTCATGTTGAGCAGTCGGTGCCTAGCCCGGACGGGGCAATGCTTAAAAATTCAGGGCTGGATTTAGGCGTCACGCCCTCCTGGCAATCATGCCAGCCGGGCCTCTGACATAGTTGGAGTATGGATCATGCGCACTGGCGTGATCGCGAAAAAGATGGGTATGATGCGCCTCTTCCAGGAAGATGGCCGCCACGTACCTGTGACCGTATTGGCGCTGGAAGGCTGCCAGGTGGTTGGTGAACGCAACCAAGAACGCGATGGCTATTTTGCCGTTCGCCTTGGTGCTGGAGCCCGTAAAGCGAAAAATGTAAACAAACCGCAGCGTGGTGAATTCGCCAAGGCACAGGTCGAGCCCAAAGCTCGCGTTGCCGAATTCCGCGTTGATAACGAAGATGGCCTGCTGCCCGTTGGCGCAACCATCACTGCCGATCACTTCATTGCAGGTCAGATGGTCGACATCACCGGCCACACGCAGGGTAAAGGCTTTGCTGGCGCCATGAAGCGTTGGGGTTTCGGCGGTATGCGCGCATCGCACGGCGTTTCGATCACCCACCGTGCCCATGGTTCGACTGGTCAACGCCAGGATCCAGGCAAGGTTTTCAAGAACAAGAAGATGGCCGGCCATATGGGCGACCGTCAGCGCACCCAGCAGAATTTGATGGTTGTGCGTACCGATGCAGGCCGCGGTTTGATTTTTGTGCGGGGCTCGGTCCCCGGCGCGAAGAACGGCTGGTTGCTGATCCGCGATGCGGTCAAGTTGCCATTGCCCGAAGGCGTTCCGTTCCCGGGTGCCATGCGCCGTAATGCTGATGAGACCGCTTCGGAAGACGCGCCTGCAGGCATGGTTGAAGAAGCCGCAATCGTCGAAACCGATACCGGTCCAACCACCGAAGAAGCAGCAGCCATGATCGCCGAAGCCGATGTGAAAATCGCCGAGCAGGATGCTGATATGGCTGCTGACGAAGCGCCTGCTTCTGGCGCCGACAGCGAAAAGAAAGAGGGCTAAGCCATGAAAATCAAGCTTCAATCCCTCGACGCCAAAGCAAAGGGCGGCGACATCGACCTGAATGATGACGTATTCGGCATTGAGCCGCGTGCCGACATTCTGCACCGTGTTGTCACCTGGCAGCGTGAGAAGGCCCGCGGTACGGCTCGTCCGACCCGTGAGCGTTCGGACGTTGCCCGCACCGGCAAGAAATTCGGCAACCAGAAGGGTGGCGGTACTGCCCGTCACGGTGACCGTGCTGCTCCGATCTTTATCGGTGGTGGTAAGGCTCACGGTGCGCGTCTGCGTGACTTCAACCCGTCGCTGAACAAGAAACTCCGCGCGCTTGGCCTGAAAATGGCGTTGTCGAGCAAAGCAAAGGCCGGAACACTTCTGGTGTTCGAAGACCTGAATCTCGGCGATGCCAAGACCAAGGCATTGCAGGGTCAACTCGGCAAGCTCGGTTTCGGCAAGACCACGCTGGTTATCGACGGCGATACCGTCAACGACAATTTCCGCATGGCTTCGGCCAACCTCATCGGCATCAACGTGATGCCAGCGGTTGGTGCCAATGTTTATGACATATTGAAGCATGACACGCTGGTCCTGACCCGCGCTGCGGTCGAGAAACTGGAGGCCCGTTTCAATGGCTAAGGATAAAGCAATCGACGTGCGTCATTATGACGTGATCGTTGCCCCGCACATCACGGAAAAGGCGACCCTGCTTTCGGAACACAATGCTGTTGTGTTCAAGGTAACGGGCAGCTCGACCAAACCGCAGATCAAGGCCGCTGTTGAAGCCTTGTTCGACGTCAAGGTCCTGAACGTGAATACGCTCGTGCAAAAGGGCAAGACCAAGCGCTGGAAGGGCAAGCCCTACACGCGTTCGGACGTCAAAAAAGCGATCGTCACTTTGGCAGAAGGCCAAAGCATCGACGTGACAACCGGTATTTAAGGGCAGGATAATGGCACTCAAAAGCTACAAACCAACTAGCCCGGCCCGTCGCGGCCTTGTGCTGGTTGACCGTTCGAGCCTCTACAAAGGTAAGCCGCTCAAGGCTCTGACCGAAGGTAAGAGCAAGACTGGCGGCCGCAACAACAAGGGTCATGTCACTTCGCGTGGCATCGGCGGCGGTCACAAGCAGAAATATCGCGTTATCGACTTCAAGCGTCGCAAATGGGATATGCCTGCAACGGTCGAGCGTCTGGAATATGACCCCAACCGTTCGGCTTTCATCGCACTCGTAAAATACGAAGACGGTGAACAGGCGTACATCATTGCACCGCAGCGTCTGGCCGTTGGCGACACGATTGTTGCTGGCGAAAAGACCGACGTGAAGCCGGGTAACGCCATGCTGTTGTCGCAGATGCCGGTTGGCACGATCTGCCACAATATCGAGATGAAGCCGAACAAGGGTGGCCAGATTGCCCGTTCGGCAGGCACGTATGTGCAGCTCGTTGGTCGTGACGGGGGCCGCGTTATCGTTCGTCTGAACTCGGGCGAGCAACGCTACATCCTCGGTACCTGCATGGGCACGGTTGGCGCGGTTTCAAACCCCGACAACTCTAACACCACGCTTGCCAAGGCAGGCCGCAATCGCTGGCGCGGCATTCGCCCGCTGACCCGCGGTGTTGCAAAGAACCCAGTCGATCACCCGCATGGTGGTGGTGAAGGCCGTACTTCGGGTGGTCGTCACCCAGTTACGCCTTGGGGCAAGCCAACCAAGGGTGCGCGCACTCGCAGCAACAAGTCGACCGACCGGATGATTATCCGCTCGCGGCATGCTAAGAAGAAGAGGTAACTCATGTCTCGTTCCGTCTGGAAAGGTCCGTTTGTTGACCTCTATCTGCTGAAAAAAGCAGAAACCGCTCAGGATGCATCGAAAGCTGCGCCGATCAAGACCTGGTCGCGTCGTTCGACAATCCTGCCACAATTCGTCGGCCTGACGTTCAGCGTCTATAACGGCCACAAGTTCATTCCCGTTTCGGTGAATGAAGACATGGTTGGCCACAAGCTCGGTGAGTTCGCTCCTACGCGCACCTATCACGGCCACGGCGCCGACAAGAAGGGTAAACGCTAATGGGTAAAGCATCCGCCCCCCGTCGCGTCGCCGACAATGAGGCTCTGGCAGTAGGCACGACCATTCGTGGTTCGGCACAGAAGCTTGGCCTCGTCGCCGCGCTGATCCGTGGCAAGAAAGCCGAAGACGCGCTCAACATCCTGAAATTCTCCACCAAGGGAATGGCTGACGATGTCCGCAAGGTTCTGGCTTCCGCCATCGCCAACGCCGAAAACAACCATAACCTTGACGTCGATGCACTCGTCGTTGCCGAGGCAAGCGTTGGCAAGGCGCTGACCATGAAGCGTTTCATGGCACGTGGCCGCGGCAAATCGAGCCGGATCGTCAAACCGTTCAGCCGTCTGCGCATCGTTGTGCGCGAACAGCAAGAAGAGGCATAAGTCATGGGTCAAAAATCAAATCCAATCGGTTTGCGTCTGCAGATCAACCGTACCTGGGACAGCCGCTGGTATGCCGAAGGCGCGGAATATGGCCGCATGCTTCTGGAAGACATCAAGATCCGCAAGTTCATCTTTGAAACCCTGCCACAGGCAGCGATTTCAAAGGTGGTCATCGAGCGTCCTGCCAAGAACTGCCGCGTTTCGATCTACGCTGCCCGTCCCGGTGTCATCATCGGCAAGAAGGGTGCGGACATTGAAAAGCTGAAAAAGCAGATCAACAAGTTCACCACTGCTGAAGTTTCGTTGAACATCGTCGAAATTCGCAAGCCGGAAGTCGATGCGAAGCTTGTTGCACAGGGTATCGCTGATCAGCTTATCCGCCGTATCGCTTTCCGTCGTGCCATGAAGCGCGCGATGCAGTCGGCGATGCGTCTGGGTGCAGAAGGCATCAAGATCACCTGCGGTGGCCGTTTGGGCGGCGCTGAAATCGCCCGCGTCGAATCGTATCGCGAAGGCCGCGTGCCTGCGCATACGCTGCGTGCCAACATTGACTATGCCGAAGCCGAAGCGCTCACCGCTTATGGCATCATCGGCATCAAATGCTGGATCTTCAAAGGCGAAATCCTGGGTCACGACCCGATGGCAACCGACCGGCTGATGATGGAAGCGCAGACTTCCGGCGTCCGTCCGCAGTCCGACCGCCGCTAAAGGTTAGGAACTAGACATGTTGCAACCAAAGAAAACAAAGTTCCGCAAGCAGTTCAAGGGACGCATCAAGGGCGAAGCCAAGGGCGGTTCTGACCTGAACTTCGGTTCGTACGGCCTGAAGGCACTTGAGCCCGAGCGTATCACTGCGCGCCAGATCGAAGCGGCTCGTCGTGCAATTACGCGTCACATCAAGCGTCAGGGACGTTTGTGGATCCGTATCTTCCCTGACGTGCCAGTCACGAAAAAGCCTGCCGAAGTCCGTCAGGGTAAGGGCAAGGGTTCAATCGAATATTGGGCGGCCAAGGTTAAGCCAGGCCGCATCATGTTCGAACTCGATGGTGTACCAGGCCCAATCGCAGCTGTTGCGTTTCAGCGCGCCGCGATGAAACTGCCAATCAAGACCAAGGTCGTGGCGCGTCTCGGCGACACGTCGCATCTGGGAGCATCATAAGATGAGCAAGACTGAAGATCTGCGCGTCAAAACCGACGACCAGCTCGCTGTGCAACTCGGCGAACTGAAGCGCGAAGCGTTCAACCTGCGTTTCCAATCGGCCACTGGCCAGATGGAAAAGCCGGCCCGCGTTCGTGAAGTGCGTCGCGACATTGCCCGCATCAAAACCCTGCAAGGCGAGCGTCAAGCCGCTGCTGCAAAAGCAACGGCGTAAGGAACAGACTATGCCAAAACGTATCCTCACCGGGACCGTGGTCTCCGACAAGAATGACAAGACGATTGTCGTTCTGGTCGAGCGCAAAGTGAAGCACCCGCTTTACGGCAAGATCATCCGTCGCACGAAGAAATATCATGCCCATGACGAAAACAACGTCGTCAAGGAAGGGCAAGTCGTCCGCATCGAAGAGTGCGCGCCGATTTCGAAAAACAAGACCTGGCGCCTGGTAGCTGACGCTGCTGCGGCTCCGGTTGCAACCGCAGCGCCTGCTGCAACGACGGAGGATTGATTCCATGATTCAAATGCAATCAAATCTCGATGTTGCGGACAATAGCGGCGCAAAGCGCGTCCAGTGCATCAAGGTGCTTGGCGGTTCCAAGCGTCGCGTTGCCGGCGTTGGCGACATCATCGTGGTGTCGATCAAGGAAGCTGCACCGCGCGGCAAGGTCAAGAAGGGCGACGTGCACAAGGCCGTCATCGTTCGCACCCGCAAGGACATCCGCCGTGCCGATGGCTCGGTCATCCGTTTCGACTCCAACGCTGCCGTGCTTATCGGTAACAACAAGGAGCCGATTGGCACTCGTATTTTCGGACCGGTCGTTCGCGAATTGCGCGCCAAGAACCACATGAAAATCATCAGCTTGGCACCGGAGGTGCTATAAACATGGCTCTCTCAAAAATCAAAAAGGGCGACACGGTTGTCGTGCTCGCCGGCAAGGACAAGGGCAAGTCGGGCGAAGTCACCGCCGTGATGCCAAAGGACAGCAAGGTCGTCGTTTCCGGCGTCAATGTTGCCGTGCGTCACCGCAAGGCTTCGCAAGCGAATCCTCAGGGCGGTCTCGACCGCTTTGAAGCGCCTTTGCATATCTCGAACGTGGCCTTGGCCGACCCGAAGACGGGCAAGCCGACTCGCGTTCGCGTTGAAACCAAGGATGGCAAAAAGGTCCGCGTGGCCGTGAAGTCCGGGGAGACGATCAGTGGCTGATACCAAATACACTCCGCGCATGAAGCAGAAGTATGACGACGTGGTCGTCAAGGGCCTGACTGAGAAGTTCGGTTATACCAACCGCTTTGCTGTGCCGAAGATCGAAAAGATCACGCTCAACATGGGTGTGGGCGAAGGTTCGCAGGACAAGAAGAAGGTCACGACCGCACTTGCCGAAATGGAACTGATTGCTGGTCAAAAGCCAGTCATCACCAAGGCGAAGAAGTCGATTGCCGGCTTCAAGCTGCGTGAAGGCATGCCAATCGGCGTGAAGGTCACGCTGCGCGGGGCCCAGATGTACGAATTTCTCGACCGTCTGGTAACCATCGCGATGCCGCGTATTCGAGATTTCCGCGGACTGAACCCGAAGAGCTTCGACGGCCGTGGTAACTTCGCCATGGGCCTGAAAGAACAGATTATTTTCCCTGAAATCAGCTATGACCAGATCGATACCGTTCGCGGCATGGATGTGATCGTAACGACTTCGGCAAACACGGACGACGAAGCGCGCGAACTGCTGAAAGCATTCGGCTTCCCATTCCCTGTTGAAGAGACTGAAGAAAAGGCGGCTGCATAATGGCTAAACTGAGCTCCATTAACAAAAACGAGCGTCGCAAGAAGCTGGTGAAGAAATATGCCGGTCGTTACGCGAAGCTGAAGGCAATGGCGAAAGACGAGTCGCTCGACGAGGGTGAGCGCCTGATTGCTCGCCTCAAAATGGCGGAAATTCCGCGCAACGGTAACCCGAACCGCGTTCGCAACCGTTGCGAAACCACTGGGCGTCCACGCGGCGTGTACCGTAAGTTCAAGCTGAACCGTATCGAACTGCGGAATCTTGCCAACAAGGGCATGATTCCCGGCGTTACGAAGTCGAGCTGGTAAGGATAAGATAGATGGCAATGACTGATCCTTTGGGTGATATGCTCACCCGCATCCGCAACGGCCAGCGGGCGAAGAAAGACTCTGTAATCTCGCCTGCTTCGGGTCTGCGTACCCGCGTTCTCGACGTGCTTCAGCGCGAAGGCTACATCCGTGGCTACAGCGAAGAAGCTCTGGGTGCGCACAAGGGCATCCGCATCGAGCTGAAATATTTCGAAGGTGCGCCTGCTATCCAGCATGTCGCTCGCGTTTCGAAGCCGGGTCGCCGCGTTTACTCCGGTTCGCAAGAACTGCCTGTAATCCGCAATGGCCTTGGTATCACCATCGTTTCGACGCCAAAGGGCGTTCTGTCCGACGCCGAAGCGCGCGCACAGAATGTTGGCGGCGAAATCCTGGCGGAGGTATTCTGATGAGCCGCATTGGTAAAAAAGCTGTTCCAATTCCTGCGGGCGTCACTGCCAGCATGGAAGGCGGCACGCTTTCGGTCAAAGGTCCGAAGGGCGAATTGAAAATGCCGATGAGCGACCTCATTTCTTATGAAATGAAGGATGAAGGCCTGATGGTAAAGCCGGCCAACGAAAGCAAGGCGGCGCGCGCATTCTGGGGCATGCAGCGGACGTTGGTGCAAAATCTCGTCACCGGCGTGACCGAAGGTTTCACCAAGGTGCTTGAAATCACCGGCGTTGGTTATCGTGCCAATAGCCAAGGTAAGACGCTGAAATTGCAGCTTGGCTATAGCCATGACGTCGATTTCGCGATCCCCGAAGGTATCGACATCAAGACCCCTGACAACACCACAGTGGAAATCAGCGGTATCGACAAGCAGAAGGTGGGGCAGGTTGCTGCCGAAATCCGCCGATGGAGAAAGCCCGAGCCTTATAAGGGCAAGGGCATCAAATATCGCGGCGAGTATATCTTCCGCAAAGAAGGAAAGAAGAAGTAAGCCATGGCGAAACTATCTCTTTTTGCAAAGCGGCGCCAACGCGTTCGTTCGAAGCTGCGGGCTCAGGTTGCTGGCCGTCCGCGTTTGTCAGTGCACCGCACCGGCCGCCACATCTACGCGCAGATCATTGACGATTCGAAGGGTGCGACGATTGCGTCCGCCTCGACACTCGACAAGGATGTGAAGGCAAAGAATGGCTCGACGTCCGATGCTGCTGCCGACGTTGGCAAGCGCGTAGCCGAAGCTGCCAAGAAAGCTGGCATTTCCAGCGTGGTTTTTGATCGTGGCGGGTTTCTGTTCCACGGTCGCGTCAAAGCGCTTGCCGAAGCGGCGCGCGAAGGCGGATTGGAGTTCTGATGATGGCTGACGAAAACACAGTAGCAGATGCACCCGTCACCGACGGCGGTGCACCAGCCCCAACCGAAGGCCAGAACCGTGGCCCTCGCGGCGCACGCGGTGGCGGTAATCGTGGCGGTGGCGGCGGTGATAACCGTGGTGGCGGCAATCGTGGTCGTCGTGATGGCGGACGTCCGGCTCCTGAAGAAGATGATGGGACGATCGAAAAGCTCGTCCACATCAACCGCGTTTCGAAAACCGTCAAAGGCGGTAAGCGCTTCGGTTTCGCTGCGCTCGTCGTTGTCGGCGACGGTCAGGGCCGGGTAGGCTTTGGCCATGGCAAGGCACGCGAAGTGCCGGAAGCCATCAACAAGGCAACCGCTGCAGCCAAGAAATCGATGATCCGCGTCGCGCTGAAAGACGGCCGCACGTTGCATCATGATGGCAAGGGCCATTTCGGCGCGGGCAAGGTTACCGTTCGTTCGGCACCAGCCGGTACCGGCATCATCGCCGGTGGTCCGATGCGCGCTGTATTTGAATCGCTTGGCGTTGCCGACGTTGTGACCAAATCGGTCGGCTCGTCGAATCCTTACAACATGGTGCGCGCCACGTTCGCGGCTCTGTCCGAACAGACTAGCCCGAAATCGGTAGCGCAGCGTCGCGGCAAGAAAATTGCCGACCTTCTGGGTCGCGGTGGCAGCAAGACTGCTGAAGCCGACGCCGAAGCAATTGCGGAGTAAGATAGATGGCGAAGATTAAACTCAAGCAGACCGGTTCGCCGATCCGCCGTCCCGCTTCGCAGCGCGCGACCTTGAAGGGCCTCGGCCTTAACAAGATGAACCGCGTTGTCGAAATCGAAGACACCCCCGAAGTGCGTGGCATGATCCAGACAGTTCGGCACATGGTCCAAATCCAGGACTAATAACGTACGGGGTTCCAGCTTTCGCTGGGGCCAGCGCGACTAAAAGCGAAAGCGAGTGCACGACATGAAATTGAATGACATCAAAGACAACGAAGGCGCCCGCCATCGCCGTATGCGCGTTGGCCGTGGTATCGGCTCGGGCAAGGGCAAGACGTCTGGCCGTGGCCAAAAGGGCCAGACCAGCCGTTCGGGCGTCTCGATCAACGGATTTGAGGGCGGCCAGATGCCACTTCACATGCGCATCCCGAAGCGTGGCTTCAACAATATCTTCGCCAAGGATCACGCCGAGGTCAATCTGGGCATGATCCAGAAGTTTATCGATGCGAAGAAAATCGATATCAAGAACACCGTCGATCATGCCGCCCTGAAGGCTGCTGGCCTGGCGCGCGGTGGCAAGGACGGCGTTCGCCTGCTTGCCAAGGGCGAGCTGACCTCGAAAATCAATCTGGTCGTTGCCGGTGCCTCTAAAGCGGCTGTCGAAGCTGTTGAAAAGGCTGGCGGTAAGGTCGAAATCATCGTCAAGGTGAGCTCTGCCGAAAAGGCAGCGGCGAAGAAGTCGTCCGTCAAGAACGCAGCGAAAGCGGCGGCGGCCAAGAAATAAGACAGGCGGCGGATACTTCGCTCTTGTCATGCCAGCCCCGCTTCCCGATATGGGCTGGCGGGGTTTGACATTTCTGGGGGGTAACCGGCGAATGTCAGGCAGAATTTGGGATAAAGCGGCGGTTCGCAATCCAAGCGGTGCCACTTAGATCCGGAAACAAGGAAAGTACATCATGGCATCTCGGGCCGACCAAATGGCCTCGAACCTCAATCTATCGAAGTTCGGGCAGGCAACAGAGCTTAAGAACCGCATCTGGTTCACCATAGGCGCACTCATTATTTTCCGGATGTTGAGCTTTGTGCCGCTGCCCGGCGTCGATCCCGTCGCGCAGGCCGCGCTTTATGCCAACAATGCTGCTGGTGGTGTACTCGACATTTTCAACACCTTTTCGGGCGGCAGTCTTGAACGGATGAGCCTCATCGCGCTCGGCGTCATGCCCTATATCACCGCCTCCATCGTGGTGCAGCTTGCGGCGTCGCTGTCGCCGACGCTTGCCGCGATCAAGAAAGAGGGCGAAAGCGGACGCAAGAAGCTCAATCAATATACCCGCTATGGCACGGTTTTCCTGACCGCTTTGCAGGGCTATTTCCTCGCTGCAGGTCTCGAAAGCCTTGCAGCGGCCAACGGTATCGGCGCGGTGGTCGAACCGGGCCTGATGTTCCGCGTCGTTGCGACGATAAGCCTTGTCGGCGGCACCATGTTCCTGATGTGGCTGGGCGAGCAAATCACCTCGCGCGGCATCGGCAACGGCATTTCGCTCATCATCATGGCCGGTATTGTGGCGCAAATGCCGCGATTGTTCGCGCAGTTGCTTGAGGGCGGTCGCACCGGGTCGATCAGCGGTTTCGTGATCGTCGGCTTCCTGGTGATGTTCGTCGCGCTGACCCTGCTGATCTGTTTCATGGAACGCGGTCAGCGCCGGGTTCTGATCCAATATCCCAAGCGTGCGACGCAGCGCGGCATGATGCAGGCCGACCGCAGCCACTTGCCGCTGAAGATCAATACCGCTGGTGTCATCCCGCCGATTTTTGCTTCGTCGCTATTGCTGTTGCCGATCACAATCACGCAATTGGGCGGCAATCAGGTCGCAGGCGAAAGCGCGATGGGCGATTTCGTCATCACGCTGAACCAATATCTCGCGCACGGCCAGCCAGTCTATCTGTTGCTCTATGGTCTTGGCATCATCTTCTTCTGCTTCTTCTATACAGCGGTGGTCTTCAATCCGGAGGAAACCTCGGAGAATTTGAAGAAGGCCGGTGGCTTCATTCCCGGTATTCGTCCGGGCAAGAATACCGAGACCTATCTTGATTATGTGCTGACGCGTATCACCGTATTAGGAGCGGCCTACCTGACATTGGTCTGTCTATTGCCAGATTATGTGATGGCGCAAACGGGCCAGCAGCAATTCTTTGCGATTGGCGGGACCAGCCTGCTCATTCTGGTCAACGTCACCATCGACACCATCTCGCAAATTCAGAGCCATTTGCTGGCGCACCAATATGGTGATCTCCTTAAAAAGGCGAAACTAAAGGGTGGACGCGCCCGCTAAGGGTTCGGCACTGGAACGGGTAGGGGACAAGCGTTTCATGAATATCATCCTTTTGGGCCCTCCGGGGGCAGGCAAGGGCACGCAGGCGAGCCATCTCGTCGATACCCATGGCATGGCGCAGCTATCCACCGGCGACATGCTGCGCGCCGCGCGCAAAGCGGGGACACCGCTCGGCGACCGAGTCGCTTCGGTGATGGATTCGGGCGGGCTGGTTTCGGATGAAATCGTCGATGCGCTGATTGGTGACAAGCTCGATTCGATGCCAGCCGACCAGGGGGCTATTTTCGATGGCTATCCGCGCACTGCTGCACAAGCTCACTCGCTCGATAGCATATTGGAGGCGCGCGGTCGCAAGCTCGACCATGTCATCGAACTCGAAGTCGACGAAGACGCGCTGGTCGATCGTATCACCGGCCGCTTCTCATGCGAAAAATGCGGCGAAAACTATCACGACCGGCACAAGCTGCCGACCAAGACCGGCATCTGCGACAATTGCGGCTCCACTGAATTCAAACGTCGCCCTGATGATAACGAAGAAACCGTGCGTACCCGTATGGCCGAATATCGCGCCAAGACCGAACCCATCCTGCCGATTTACGACGCGCGGGGGCTGGTGAGCCGGATCGACGGCATGGCGTCGATCGACGAGGTCACCAACGCGATTGAGGCGATCATCGGCTAAGCTTTCATTTCATTATTGCCGTTGCGCCGAAGAAGCGGCAAAACCGCGTTCATGAAAACACTCCTGCTTGTTGCCGGTTCGCTTGGCGCAATCGCTTCGCCCGCTTACGCTGAGGTCAAGGCGACCTCCGACACCGGGTTTAACGTCGTCCACATCTCATCGGTCACGGCAACGCCTGAAGAAATCTGGAAACGCTTACTGGCTCCCAAGGACTGGTGGAACAAGGCGCATAGCTGGTCGGGCTCGTCCGACGGCTTCTATATCGACGCTCAAGCCAATGGCTGTTTCTGTGAGCTTTTTCAGGAAAAGGGTGCCGACGGCAAGTTGAAGACCGCCGGCAGCGTCGAGCATATGCGCGTGATTTTCTCGCAACCTGGTAAAGTATTGCGGATGCAGGGCGCGCTGGGTCCGCTTCAGTCCGAAGCGGTGATCGGAACGCTGACCGTCGCGATGGAGCCTGCCAAGGACGTCAAAACGACGAAGGTCAGCTTCTCCTACGTCGTCGGCGGCTATATGCGTTACCAGGTTCCCGAGATAGCGCCTGCCGTCGACAAGGTGCTGGGCGAACAGTTCAGGAATATGCTCCAACCCTTCGCGCCGGCCGATGGAGACGAGGCCAGAGTCGATGGTTTCTCGCTGGATGTCGAGAAGCTGGAGAATCCCAAGTCGGAATCCGAACCAGAGACGGCGGAGCCGCCAGCGCCCGAGCCTGCGTGATCGGTGGCAGGGGGACTGCAAAAACAGCGGACGAGCAGCAAGGTCGAAATCGGCTGGTGCGAAATGGTCGATATCCCTAGCCTCGGGTTGACTCAGGTCCACGCCAAGATGGACACCGGCGCGGCGACCTCTTCGATCCATGCCAGCCGGATCAAGCCGATCGTCCGCGACGGAAAGGCTTGGGTCGAATTCTGGTTCCGGTTGAATGCAGGTGAGAAGGCGCGACGCTATGAGGCTGCCGTGATCGACCGTCGCTCAGTGCGCAGCTCGAACGGCGAAACGCAGGACCGCTATGTCATCGCCGCGCAATTTTGTTTCGGTAAGCTCTGCTGGAACGGGCAGCTTACCCTGGCCAACCGACGATCGATGGCGTTTCCCTTGCTAATCGGCCGGAGGGCACTAAGGCGCGGTTTCCTCGTTAACAGCGGGAGACGCTGGGTTCTCGGCAAGCCGGCGAAGTAAGGAAAGAAAACATGAAAATCGCGATGTTGGCGCGCAACGCCGACCTTTATTCGCACCAGCGAATTGTCGAGGCTGCGCGCGCGCGGGGGCACGAGATAGATGTGCTGAACACATTGCGAGTGACGATGAACATTACGTCGCACCGGCCCGAAGCTTATTATCAGGGTGAGAAGCTGGGGCGTTATGACGCCGTCATCCCCCGCATCGGTGCCTCGGTTACTTTTTATGGGCTGGCAGTCTTGCGCCAGTTCGAGATGATGAACGTATGGCCGCTCAATGAAAGCGTCGCCATCGGGCGGTCGCGCGACAAGCTACGGTCGCTTCAGATCCTGGCGAAAAAGGGACTGGGCTTGCCGGTAACGGCTTTCGCGCATGATCCCAAGCAAACCGACGAAGTCATCAAGATGGTCGGCGGTGCGCCGGTTGTCATCAAGCTTTTGGAGGGGACGCAGGGCATCGGCGTGGTGCTGGGCGAGACCGAGAAGTCCGCGCGCTCGGTTATCGAGGCATTTCGCGGAGCGAATGTGAACATCCTTGTGCAGGAATTTATCAAAGAAGCGAACGGCAGCGACATCCGTGCCTTTGTCATCGGCAACAAGGTGGTTGCAGCAATGCAGCGTAAAGGCGCGGAGGGCGACTTCCGCTCGAACCTCCATCGCGGCGGCTCGGCTGAAGCCATCAAGATCACGCCAGAGGAGCGCTCGACCGCAGTTCGCGCGGCGCGGGCGATGGGCCTTAACGTCGCGGGCGTCGACATGCTCCGCTCCAATCACGGCCCGGTGATCATGGAAGTCAACAGCTCACCGGGGCTGGAAGGGATTGAGAAAACCAGCGGCAAGGATATCGCCGGGCGGATCATCGAGTTCATCGAAGAGAATGCGGTTAGCGGTAAAACCAAAACCAAGGGCAAAGGTTAAAAAAAGGGCGACCCGAAGGCCGCCCTTTTAACTTCGGCTTAAGTCAAGCTATCAATATTTTGCCGTAACGCCGACAAAGTAATTCCGGCCAATCGCCGAAATCGGATAAGCTGCCTCGGCTTTGAATGGCCGTTCGTCGGTCAGATTGTTGACACCTCCGCGAATGGTGAATTTTTCATTGATATCGAATGAAAGATTCAAATCGTGCGACCAAAAATTGCCGTCACGGTTCGGTTCGGCAAAGCCAGAAGGATCTTCGGCATCAATCCCCTGATAATATTGCCTGGATTGCCAGAAGCTCTCCCATTCTATCCGGAACCCGTCCTTGTCCCAAGCGATGCCCGTATTAAAGGCGACTTCTGGTGTTTGTGCTTCGCCGACAAAATTGTCTTCCGAATTCGCGTCGGATACCGAAGTGAAGGTCAAGCCACGCAAATTGTAAGTGCCCCCGACACGTGCAGTTAGATTGCCTGCATCCGCTCCAAGCGCAAACCGGTAACGCGCTTGAAAGTCGATACCTCGCGCCTCAAAGCGTGCGTAGTTGATCGGATTGTTACTGAAACTGTTAAAGCCAAGAAATGTCGGCGATGCGGCATTCTGATTCCGAGTAAACTGGCTGCAGAAAACATTGTTTGGAAAATCAAGCGAGTCATAGCAGCCCGCTGCAATTTCGTCAGCGGAGACACTCGCAATCGCATTTTCGATATCATATTCCCAATAATCGATTGTTGCCGTGAAACCGGGAAGAAAGCTGGGCTGCAAAATTGCACCGACGGTCAGGCTGGTCGATTCTTCTTCTTCGAGCAGCGTATTGCCGCCTTGTAGGCCGGTTATACGCGCGGTAAGCGGGTCGGTAAATCCGACCGGTATACCGACACTACGACAATTTGCCTCGCGAACGGCAGGATTTGGTCCGCGGTTGATCTGGTCCTCATCGCAAGGGTCAATGGGACTGAAGGTGGCAGGTGTGCTTGGCGAGAACAGGTTGGTGATATTTGGTGCCCGAATTGCCGTCGCATAACTGGCCCGCAGAGTGAGGTCGGCGAACGGACGATAAAGGCCATCGACGGCCCAGGTGAACACGCCTCTGGTGTTAGTGAGATTATATTTGGAATATCGTGCTGATCCTTTCACCGTCAGCAGGTCCGCAAAGCGCTCGCCAGCTAGCAGCGGCAGTTCGAGTTCGCCAAATACTTCGGCAACATCGAAGCTACCGGTTTCTGGTTGCGTGCCCGATTCGTAGAAGAAGCCTGCCTCATCGAAAGCGTCGACGCCAAACTTACTCTTTTCCTTACGGTATTCGCCACCAATCACGATTGCCGGAGCACCACCGGGCAAATTAAAGAAGTTTTCCGTCGTACCGGTGACAAATGCTTGTGCAACGAACTGCTCAAGCGTCGTGTTGCTGGTCGATGACGGATTGACGAATGCCACCGCTTCGGCACTCGGCGCACCGAACCCAAACAGATTAAGCGGTCGACAGCTTCCGTCATTGGTCCGGAACGTATCGGGTTCAAAAATATCGTCGCCATCGCGGTCAGCATCGTAAGCCGGCAACGGTGAGGTGCCCGGAATGTTTGCTGCGCTCAATGAAGACCGGCAAACTATGTTCCCCGTATCTGGGTCTCGCACCGCATCAACAGCGGCATAAAAACGGTCCTCGAGGCGGCGATTGACGGTAGTGAAGCGTTCTTCGGTGCGTCCGTAATTTAGCGATGCCTCATATGACCATGTGCCGCCCAAGTCTCCGCTGATACCGCCGACAATCCGATAGGTATCGCGGCGAACGTCGCTTCGGTTCGACCCAAAATCCGTGTTGTCCCGGCTGAGTATGATTTGCGACGTGGCAGGATCGTAATCGGGGCTAGACAGGATCGCCGAAAGCAGTTCCGCCGGAATGAACGGGTTGTCCAGTCTGATTGGAATGGTGTCGTTGAAGCTGTTCACGTTGTTCACTGCCGAAGCGTTGGTTCGCGAAAACTTGCTCTCGATAAATGGCTTGAATGCTGCGCTCAGTTCATAATTCAGGTTCAGGTTGATGTTGAACTGTTCGACCCCCGGCACGATTTCTTCGCTGTCCAGAAAGGCCGGGATGCCATCGCCGCCAAAACTGTTGGCAAAGCCCGCAATCAAGCCGTCTTGGAATGGACGCACACGACCATTTTCGGTGACGTAACAGCCAAAGCCCGTGAATGCGAAGTTATAGGTCTGATCGCAATCATTGACGCCATTACCATCAAAGTCGGTGCCAGGGTCATCTGCGACAAAGTCGCCATCCGCATCAAAGCCCACAAGCCCGAGTGGCGACGAGATTGAGAAAGTCCGACCGGGCAGGAAAGCGCGGGCAGCAGCTGCTCGAGCGCGGGTTACCAGTGCGGCAGGAGCTTCGTCTGCGTAACTTAGTATCCGGTCGCCGACGATAGCACCGGCAGCAATCAGTTCGGGCGTGAGTTCACCTTGCTGAATGCGCAAGTCTGGGTTGGAATCATCGTCCAGCCGCTGTCCTCCTCGCAAATAGCTGCGGTCGCCGTAGCTGATGGAACTGGATTTGTTATACTGCGCGGCAATCGTTATATTGCCCCGGCCATCGGCGAAATTGATGCCATATGCACCCGACAGCGAATAGTCGCCCGCGTCGCCGCGCTCACTAATGCCTGCCTGGGCATTCAAGGTAAGCCCTTCAAAGTCTCTTTTAAGGATATAGTTGACCACACCGGATACGGCGTCCGATCCGTATACCGACGACGCACCGCCCGTCAGCACGTCTACGCGGTCTATGAGCACTGTAGGAATGGTATCGACATCGACGACAGCGGTGCCCGATGAACCGGCAATGTGCCGACGCCCGTTGACAAGGACCAGGGTTCGAACCGAACCTAGTCCGCGAAGGTTCAATGAGGTGCCGCCAAGCAAGGTGCCTCGAGTGGCCGACAGGTCGCTGCTGGTCGAGCTGAACAGCGCCGGAATGTACTGAATGACGTCACCGGCCGATGTGTTGCCGGATTCGGTGAGGACGTCGCTACTCAAGGTCGTGACTGGCGACGCCGATTCAAGCTCTGGACGCGCGATACGTGACCCCGTGACCACGATCGCCGTTGCTTCATCGGTGGTTTCGGCTTCGGCGTCCTGCGCTGAGGCTGCTTGTGAGGCGAAAGCTATGCTCGCCGCGGCTATTCCACAAAGCGCACGCGCGGTTGTTCTGAAACGATATGTCATAAATTGCTCCCTGTTCGGAAAAGTTGGACCTGATGTCCGCTCCCGGATTGAGTATTGGTGGTCCGTTTTTCTCGCCCCAAAGGGGCTCATTTATGGAGGAACCTAACCAACGGAAAAGATGCTAAGGAAAAATGCAATAAGCGCAATATTCGTCCGGACATTTTTGAAATATCCTTTCGCAGCGTTGCATTAATGCAACGGTTTGATGAGCAGGCCGATCAGCTTGACAGCCGCAGCGACTCACCCTAAAGCAGCTTCATTCCGAACATCTGGTGCAGCCAGCAGCGCTTTATCGCGTCCGCTGGTTTTGTGCGTTTCGGGACATCATCAGCGTTGAGATAGGGTTCGTCCTTCGGGGCACCTGTGGAGCAGGAGTAAATAAATTGGCACGTATTGCCGGAGTTAACATTCCAACCAACAAGCGCGTGATCATTGCGCTTACCTACATTCACGGTATCGGCCGCACCAAGGCCGTCGAAATCGCGACCAAGCTGGGAATTGATCATAGCCGCCGTGTGCAAGACCTTTCGGATGCCGAAGTCCTGCAAATCCGCGAAACCATCGATGCGGGCTACACCGTAGAGGGCGATCTTCGCCGCAACACATCGATGAACATCAAACGTCTTATGGACCTCGCCTGCTACCGTGGCCTTCGCCATCGTAAGGGCCTTCCGGTCCGTGGCCAGCGCACGCATACCAACGCGCGCACCCGCAAGGGTAAGTCCAAGGCGATTGCCGGTAAAAAGAAATAAGAGGCTGGCTTAGGCCGCATTTCTTTTCGCAGATTTCAGACAGGATAATTCATTATGGCACGCGAACCACAGCGCATTAAAAAGCGGGAGCGCAAGAATATTTCGGCAGGTGTTGCCCATGTCAACGCCAGCTTCAACAATACGATGATCACGATCACCGATGCCCAGGGCAACGCGATCAGCTGGTCTTCGGCAGGCACAATGGGCTTCAAGGGATCGCGCAAATCGACCCCTTATGCAGCCCAGGTCGCTGCAGAAGACGCTGGCAAAAAGGCCGCCGAACATGGCGTCCGTACGCTCGAAGTCGAAGTCAAGGGTCCGGGTTCGGGTCGCGAGTCGGCGCTTCGTGCCTTGCAGGCAGTGGGTTTCACCATCACCTCGATCCGCGACGTGACCTCGATCCCGCATAACGGCGTTCGTCCTTCGAAACGCCGCCGCGTCTAAAGTTTCGCAGGGACTGTCCCTTGGGACTGTCCCTAACGCCAATGGGGACAGTCCCAAGGGACAGTCCCCGTCAAAGTTTCAATCGGTCTGGCCGGACGGTGCACCAAAAACCGGCCCAGACCCAACACCCAAGGGGAAGTCCATGTCCGTCAATATCAAGAACTGGCAGGAACTGAAGAAGCCCAACGCTCTCGAACTCAAGTCGGGCAGCGATGCGAAGCGTAAAGCAACCTTCGTCGCCGAGCCGCTCGAGCGTGGCTTTGGCCTGACATTGGGCAACGCGTTGCGTCGCGTATTGCTCTCGTCGTTGCAGGGCGCGGCCATTACCTCGATCAAGATCGAAAACGTGTTGCACGAATTTTCGTCGCTTGCCGGCGTTCGCGAAGATGTCACCGACATCGTTTTGAACATCAAGCAGGTCGCGCTCAAGATGGAAGGCGAAGGCCCGAAGCGTATGCAGCTTTCGGCGACTGGTCCTGCCACGGTCAAAGCTGGCGACATCGCGGTTTCGGGCGATATCGTCGTGATGAACCCCGATCTCGTCATCTGCCATCTTGATGACGGTGCAAGCTTCAACATGGAAATCACCGCCGACAGCGGCAAGGGCTATGTTCCTGCCGTTGCCAACCGTCCCGCAGACGCGCCGATCGGTCTGATCCCTGTTGACTCGCTTTACAGCCCGGTTCGCCAGGTTGCCTACAAGGTCGACAATGCCCGTATCGGTCAGGAACTCGATTACGACAAACTGAGCCTGACCATCGAAACCGACGGCACTGTAACCCCCGAAGACGCCGTGGCCTATGCTGCGCGCATCCTTCAGGATCAGTTGCAGGTGTTCGTCCACTTCGAAGATTCGATGGCAGCATCCTCGCCGATGATCGGCATGGCGGCGCCTTCGGCATCGTCGGAAGAATCGGATGCGAACCAGCTCAACCGTTATCTTCTCAAGAAGGTCGACGAATTGGAACTGTCGGTCCGCAGCGCAAACTGCCTGAAGAACGACAACATCATCTACATCGGCGACCTCGTGCAAAAGAGCGAAGCCGAAATGCTGCGTACGCCAAACTTCGGCCGCAAGTCCTTGAACGAAATCAAGGAAGTGCTGTCGTCCATGGGTCTGCGTCTCGGTATGGATATTCCTGGCTGGCCGCCAGAAAATATCGAAGAAATGGCCAAGAAGCTTGAACAAGAGCTTTTGGGCTAACGCCAATCTGGGCCAAAGCAATGCTTTGGCCCAATTCTCAGGGCAATGGCTCCCCCTCAAGCGGGCCGGGATCGGGCTACCTCACACGGGCCCCCTACGAACGAAGGAATGAATCATGCGCCATAAAGTCGGCCACCGTAAGCTTCAACGCCCTACCGCGCATCGCAACGCGATGCTGCGCAATATGGCGGCTTCGCTCATCAAGCATGAGCAAATCAAGACCACCTTGCCAAAGGCCCGCGAACTGCGTCCCTATGTCGAAAAGCTGATCACGCTGGCGAAAAAGGGTGGCCTGTCCAACCGTCGCCTCGCGATGAGCCGTTTGATGGACGACACGCAGCTGGTAAAATTGTTCGACGAACTGGCAACGCGCTATGCTGGCCGTGACGGCGGTTACACCCGCGTGATCAAGGCCGGTTTCCGCGGGAGCGACGCTGCGCCGATGGGTGTTATCGAACTGGTCGATCGTAACGTCGATGCCAAGGGTCAGGATTCGGGTCCGGTCGACATGGAAGATTTCGACGAAGCTGCGTAATAAACTTACCGGCAACGGTGAGATAATATTGGCTATGCAGGCTGGAAGCTCTACGCTTCCGGCCTGTTTGTTTTTGAGGCTGGGGAATGGTTCGATGCGGAAGGCTGTTTTGCTTGGGGTTGCGGCTATGACGATGGCGGTTTCGCCTGAGGTGTTGGCGGAAGGCGCGGCGACAGTCGATGTCGCAGCCATGCTGGATTATCCCAAAACACAAACCGTTCCTGTGGTCGAAAATCAGTTCGGCGTGAAGGTCGCCGACCCCTATCGCTGGCTTGAGGATGATGTTCGCGTCAACCCGGCAGTAGCCGACTGGGTCGAGTCCCAGAACGCGGTGACCGACAAATATCTCGACACGCTGCCCGGCAAGGGCGTGCTCGCCGCGCGGATGAAGAAGCTTTATGATTACGAACGCTTCGGTCTGCCGGAAAAGGCGGGTGGAACCTATTTCTTCACCAAGAATGACGGGTTGCAGAACCAGTCGGTGCTGTATGCGCGCAGCGGGCTTTCGGGCAAGGACCGGATGCTGATCGACCCCAACACATGGGCAAAGGACGGCGCGACCGCGCTCGATAGCTGGGTGCCATCGAAAAACGGCAAGCTGCTCGCGTATGCGATCCAGGACGGAGGCACCGACTGGCGGACCATTCGCGTGCTCGATGTGAAAACCGGCAAGCCGCTGGCTGACGAGATCAAGTGGGCCAAGTTCACGAACATCGCGTGGGTCGGCAATGAAGGCTTCCTCTATTCGCGCTTTGCCCAGCCGCAGGAGGGTGCTGCCTTCCAGCAGCTCAATTACAACCAGACCATTTATTACCACAAGATCGGCACGCCGCAGTCGGACGATCAGGTGGTTTATGCGACGCCGGAGCGCAAGGAGCTTGGCCATTCGGCAGAGGTCACACATGACGGCAAATGGGTGTTGATTACTTCGTCGGCTGGAACCGACGAGAAATATGAGCTGCACATCATGCCCCTTGGCAAGAAGCGTGAGTGGAAAGCGCAGACCTTGGTCGCAGGGCTTGAGCATGAGTGGAACTTAGTCGAGGGCATGGGCAACAAGCTATGGTTTGTCACCAACAAGGGCGCGCCGAAGCTGAAGGTGGTTTCGGTCGATCTCAAAGCTAAGGTGCTGAACCGCACGCGCTGTTTCGATGAGCTTGAGCAGGCTAATGTCTGTATGGAGGAAGCCTACAACTTCACCGACGTCATCCCCGAACGCGCAGAAACATTGTCGCGCGCGCAGATTGTTGGCGACCGACTGGTGCTGTCCTATTTGAAGGATGCGGCGTCGATGGCGGTGATGACCGATCTGGCGGGCAATCCGGTGCAGCAGATCGCGCTAAATGCTATCGGCACCGCGTCCGGATTTACCGGCAAGCCGGGCGACAGCGAGACATTCTTCAGCTTTTCAAGCTTCAACCAGCCGGGCGCGGTCTATCGTTTCGATAGCAAGACCGGCAAATCGTCGCCGTTCGCCCAGCCAAAGCTCAGTTATAACCCCGCTGATTTTGAGGTGACGCAGATATTCTATCCATCGAAGGACGGCACGATGATCCCGATGTTCATCGTCCACAAGAAAGGCCTCGACCTGTCCAAAGGCGGTGCGCCGACCTTGCTTTATGGCTATGGTGGTTTCAACATTTCGTCGACGCCGAACTATTCGCCCACCCGCATGGCGTGGATCCAGTCGGGCGGCATATTTGCAATGGCGAACCTGCGCGGCGGCGGCGAATATGGAAAGCCGTGGCATGATGCGGGGCGGTTGCAGAACAAGCAGAATGTATTCGACGATTTTGCCGCTGCTGGCGAATATCTGATCGCCAAGGGCTACACCTCGAAAGGCAAGCTTGCCATCGAAGGCCGCTCGAACGGCGGCTTGCTCGTCGGCGCCGTGGTCAACCAGCGGCCCGACCTGTTTGCGGCGGGCCATGCGGCGGTGGGCGTGATGGACATGCTCCGCTTCGACCGCTTTACCGCCGGACGCTATTGGGTCGATGATTATGGCTATCCTAACAAGGAGGCCGATTTCAAAAACCTTTATGGCTATTCACCCTATCACAACATCAAGTCGGGCGTCGATTATCCTGCGGTGATTGTGTCGACTGCAGATACCGACGACCGCGTCGTGCCGGGTCACAGCTTCAAATATACCGCCGCCTTGCAGGCCGCCGACACTGGTCCTGCCCCCAAGATCATCCGCATCGAAACGCGGGCCGGACATGGCAGCGGCAAGCCGACTGATAAAGTCATCGAGGAATATTCGGAGATTTACGCCTTTCTTGCAAAGTGGACGGGGCTGGAGTTGAAACCGTAACAGATTGGGGCCTGTTGAGATTCAAAAACCAACATGTTGATATTTAACCTTCGTCATTCCCGCGCAGGCGGGAATCCAACCCCTGCACGCGAGTTTTGCGCAGCAGCTGCTGATCGAAACGACACGTCCGGGGCTGGATTCCCGCCTGCGCGGGAATGACGAAGGGGGAAGGCCATCCGGGTATTAAATATCAACGGCCCTTAGGTTAATGGCGGATTTTTCTGCTTTCGATGTCAGGCGATGGCAATCGCCACCTGTGGCCTTACATTTCGGCCTGTTCATTCCCATATGCAATCTACGTCGTTGTCCGTGATTGGGCAGATCACACGCCGTTGTCTCTTTTCGACCGAAAATCCGTTTTGGTTGGCTTTTCTGAGGCAGGTATTCCTGCAAATGAAAAGGAACGTCCACATGGCCAAGTCTCAGAAAAAATCGAACCGCGAAATTCGCAAGCCAAAGGCAGCAAAGGCAAAAAGCTCCGCAGCGACGCCCTTGTCGAAATCGGGTGTCGTACCCGGCCTAGAGAATATGAAGCGTTAAGGGTAGAAAAAATGCGCCTAACAGCCAGCACTTGCCGACAACAGGAAGCCGTTCAGCGGGAGATTGCCTTCACCGCAACGCTTGAAAACAGGCGAAAAATCGCGAGCGATGCCGCAAATGCGTGGGCAAAGGAAGCTATTGAGGCGGATAAACGCGATGTTCGCGAGCTTAAGCGCCGCCTCGAAACAGAAGCGGCGGCGGATTGTTCATCAAAATAGCTTTTTATATGAACGAATCCTGACAAGTCAATTCAGGGTCCTGTCAAAACGAATCGTATAAACCTCTCCTATCGACGCGGGAATAATCCCGATGCGACAAGGAGACTGAAGATGAAATTCCTGACCAAAAGCTTGCTTGGAGCCGGAGCTGCTGCTGCGGCTTTGGTAACTGTCGCTGCCCCTGCACAGGCGCAGCGGTACGAACGCTATGATCGCGACCGCGATGGCATCAGTGCGGGCGAAGTCATAGCTGGCGCAGTAGTGCTCGGCGGCCTGGCTGCGGTTATCGCTTCGGCCAACAATGATCGTTATGATCGTGACGGCTACGATTATCGTCGCGGCGGCTACGACAATAACCATTATAACAACCGCAACGGTGGCAGCCGTGCAGCGATAAACCGTTGCGTAAGGCAAGTCGAAAACTGGGCGAGCCGATACAGTCGTGCCGACGTGACGCAAATCCGTGACATTGACCGGACGCGTTATGGCTATCGTGTGCAGGGTAACCTGGTTGTGCAGGATGGCTGGCGTGGGCGTGACTATGATCGGTATGATCGTTACGACCGTGACAACCGTTATGGCTATAACCGCGGCTATGACCGCGGCCGGTTTACCTGCTATGTCGAGCGTGGCCGGGTCGTGGACATCGACTATAAAGGTCTTGACCAGTGGCGCTAAAAGTTAGCGACTAGTATCTGAAGGGTTCAGCCTGGCGACAGGCTGAGCCCTTTAGTCGTATGCGGATGGGGCAAGCGCTCCGATAAACAGGAGGACCATATGGGGCATTTTCGGATATGCGCGCTGGCGATCGGCACTGCGGCGATACTGGCGACGTCGGCAGCGCCAGCGATGGCGGTGGTATCGATGGATCGCGGCAAATCGGTTTTGAAAGCAGCGGGCGAATATGATGGCTGGGGCCGCCGTCATCGTCATCGCGACCGGGTGGACGGCGGTGATATTCTTGCTGGCATCGCCATTCTTGCCGGAATTGCGATTGTTGCCGACGCGGCCAGCAAGGGCAAAGACCGCTCACGCGATGCGGATCGGTATCCAACTGAGCGTTATCCTGAAAACGAACCCAGCAGCAGCTCTGAAGGCTATCGCGGCAACGATGTAGGTAGCGCGGTCGAGGCCTGCTCCGCCGCCGCCGAACGCGATGGTGCCCGTGTGGGTGAAATCCGCTCTGTTACGCGCGACGGCGAGGGCTGGCGCGTCGAAGGCAGCCTGTCGGGCGGCAGGGACGACAACTTCACCTGCGGCGCGACCAATGGCGAAATTGATTTCGTCCAGTTGGGCGACCGCGATATTTGATTCAGTTTTGGGCCGTTTTGCGGGCGGCCCATTCTGCCTTGTTTTGGCCATAGGCGTCGACCCTGAATGTGTCGAACGGCGGCGGCATTTGCGTTGGTCCTTGATTGACTGAGCCCAGCCGAGCAGCCAGCGCGATTGACGGGGCATTTTCCGGATCGATAATGTGGATGACCTTGTCCCACCCCAGCACGTCGAAGGCATAATCCATCGATGCCTTCGCAGCCTCCAGCGCGTAGCCCTGGCCCGCATATTCGCGCCGAACGCCCCAGCCCACCTCTTGCGCGGGCCATCCGTCCGGGTACCAAGGGCCAACGCGACCGATCCATTCGCCGGTGTCGCGGCGGATGAGCGAGAACATCGCATAACCGCGGATCGTCCATGCCCCTGCCATCGTGCACAGGCTGCGCCAGCTCTCCGCGCGCGATTGTGTACCGCCCAGAAAGCGCATCGTTTCGGCATCCGCGTGAAAAGCCGCCCAGCTGTCAAAATCCTCTGCCGATGTCGGACGAAGGATCAGCCTTTCGGTCATCAAAAATGGTCCGCTGCTCATATAATGCCCTCCGGTCAGGAAGGCGGCTTATGCAAGCCGCAGCTTTTCTGCACAAGAAAAAGCGGCACCGCCATGTCTGGCGATGCCGCTACTTCATGAACCGGGCAAGGGGGGAGGGGGAATCCCGGTCCAATAAGATTGCGTTATCTGCAGCGACGACCCTTTTCGATTTCGCGGCCAAGCAAGGCACCGCCTGCTGCACCGATGATCGTACCGGTAGCCCGGTCGCCGCGGGTGTCGATTGCGCGGCCCGCGAGCGCTCCTGCTGCCGCACCAATCACCAGGCCAGTCGTCCCGTTTTTCCGGCGGCAATACATCCGACCGTCCTTCCCGCGCCACTCACGATATTGGCGGTTTCGATTCTGATATGAAACATCTTCCTTGTAACCAGCCGATACTGTCGGAATCGAAAACTGGTCCGCTGCCATCACAGTCGTTGCTGGCAAAAGCAAAGTCGATGCGGCCAAAGCCATAAGCGTCTTTGTCACGTGGTTATCTCCTAAGTCGAACCCTCTTCATCATTATAACTAACCGACCTTGTTTCGGTTTCATGATGAACGGAATTCAGAAACTGCTGCGACGGATGGCTGACCGCCGCTAGCGGCAGCGATAATCACTGCGGTCGATTTCACGACCAAGCAGCGCCCCGCCGGCGGCACCAAGGATGGCGCCGAGCGTCTTGTCACCTCGACCGGCAATCTCGTTACCGGCAAGTCCGCCAACAGCTGCGCCGATAATCAGGCCGGTGGTGCCATCATCGCGCTTGCAATAATAACGACCGTCGTCACCGCGCCACATGCGTGTGTCTTCGCGGATATATTGCGGTTCCCGATAGCCACCGCCCTTATGCTTCTTGTTCTTGTAATATCCGTGCGCGGGCGCGTGCTCCGGCGGATCGGCCAAAACTGCGGTGGTCGGCAGCAACATCGTTGCGGCGGCCAGTGCCAAAATAGATTTCTTCATTTTCTGTCTCCTTTTCTGCTGAAGGACGCGCCCTATTCCGACGCCCAGCATGAACGATAGTTGCATATGCCATGCATACAGGGACGAAGCGTTGCAGAACAGGGTTAAGCTGCAATTTGCAAAATGCCTCGCGCCGCACCCTTGCCTCGACAAGCAAAAGGCCCCACATACCGGCCATGGCCAATATCATCTCATTCCTGTTCGGACTCGTCGCCCTGATCCTCGCCATTATCGGCTTCATCCCGTTGCTTGGCTGGCTCAACTGGCTGATCATCCTGATCGCAGGCGTCGGCGCGGCGTTCGGATTTGCATCTGACAAAAATTCAGGCCGTAATTTCTGCCTGGTGGTCATGGCCATTTGCGCGGTACGGTTGTGGATCGGCGGCGGGATTATCTGAGCGAGCCGCAACCTTCGAGTAATCCGCCCCCGACAATCGACCGCAATGGCCTTTTGGCGGCCATCGGCGCTTATACGGCATGGGGTTTCATGCCGGTATTCTTCAAGCAAATGGCTGCAGTGCCTGCGCTGGAGATTATTGCGCACCGCATCATCTGGGCGGTGCCGTTGCTGATTGTTATCATGGCGATAAGGCGGCAATTGGCGGAATATGTGGGTGTATTGGCGAGCTGGGCGCTCCTTCGCTGGATGCTGGCAAGCGGTGCGCTGATTTCGGTCAACTGGCTGGTCTATGTCTGGGCGGTCAATAACGGGCACATACTGGCTGCCAGCTTCGGCTATTATTTGAACCCGTTGCTCAACATTCTTGCCGGAACGCTTTTTCTTGGCGAGCGGCTGAGCAACACACAAAAAATAGCAGTCGCAGTTGCCGCCGCTGGTGTCGCAGTAATGGGAGCTAGTGGCGCGGTGGACACATTGTGGATCGGCCTGAGCCTCGCGACCAGTTTCTGCGCCTATGGACTGGTCCGTAAAATGGCACCGGTGGGCGCTGTGCCGGGACTGGCAATCGAGACAACGTTGTTGCTACCTGTGGCAATGGCAGCGGCATTCTGGTTTGCGTGGGATTTGCCGCACCCGGGTTGGGGCAGCGACACGCGGACGACCTGGCTGCTGGTGGCTGGCGGCGCGATTACCGCGATACCTTTGTTGCTATTCGCCACGGCGGCGCGGCGGATGAGCTATAGCGCGCTGGGCTTCATCCAGTATCTTGCGCCGACCTTGCAGTTTCTGTGTGGGGTGGTGTTGTATAATGAGGCGCTGTCGACCGCCCGGCTGGTCAGCTTCGCGCTGATCTGGCTGGCGCTGGGCATTTTCAGCTGGGATGCAATTCGGCGGATGCGGGCTGCTTAGCCGAGGAAGTGCCAGCCGATTTCCTGGCCTGCGTGGAATGGCACGATAGGCGTACCGCCCGCATCGACGGTTTCGGGGACTGAGACTGCCCTCCGATCAAGCGTCACGGTGCCTTCATTCAGCGGTAGCCCGTAAAAGCGAGGGCCGTTTTCACTCGCAAAGGCCTCGAATCTGTCCAGCGCGCCTTCCTCATCGAACACCGCCGCGTAGCTTTCAAGCGCAAATGGCGCGTTGAAAATTCCGGCGCAGCCGCAGGCATTTTCTTTTGCGGATTTGGCGTGAGGGGCGCTGTCGGTGCCAAGGAAATATTTGGGGCTGCCCGACGTCGCGGCCTTGCGCAGCGCTAGCCGGTGGACCTCGCGCTTGGCGACGGGCAAGCAATAAGCGTGCGGACGAATGCCGCCCTGAAACATCGCGTTGCGGTTGATGTGCAGATGCTGCGGCGTAATCGTCGCGGCTACGTTCGGGCCACTGGCATCGACAAATTGGGCGGCGTCGGCGGTGGTGATATGCTCGAAGACGATCTTGAGGTCCGGCAGGTCGCGGACAAGGCCGGACAAGGTGCGTTCGATAAAGACGGCTTCGCGGTCGAAAATATCGACGTCATGGTCGGTGACTTCACCGTGGATCAGCAGTGGCATACCAATGGCCGCCATGCGCTCGAGCGCGGGCATGATGCTGGCAATATTCGTCACGCCATGCGCGCTGCCTGTGGTGGCGTGTGCGGGGTAGAGCTTCGCGGCGGTGAAAACGCTTGTCGCAAATCCACGCGCCAGTTCGTCGCCCTCGGTGGCGTCGGTCAAATATGCTGTCATCAGGGGCATGAACTCGATACCCGCTGGGACCGCAGCCAATATCCGGTCGCGGTAAGCGGCGCAGGCCTCGACGCTCGTCACCGGCGGCGACAGGTTGGGCATCACAATCGCCCGCGCAAACTGTCTGGCGGTAAAAGGAACGACCCCGCGCATCACATCGCCATCGCGGAAATGCAGGTGCCAGTCATCGGGGCGGCGGATCTTAAGCGCATCGGTCATGGGCTTCCCTTTAGGCGAACCGGACCCTATCTGTCACCTATGCCAAATCCCCGATTGTTCGACCGCGCCGTTATCCGCCTATCGCCCACCGAAGCGGGCGAAGATGTGCGAGGCTTTTTGCAAGGGTTGGTAACACAGGATACGGCGGCTGAACTTCCGCTGTGGGCGGGGTTGCTTGGTCCGCAGGGTAAGGCGCTGTTCGATTTTATCCTGTGGGCGGATGGCGACGATGTTTTGATCGACTGCGAAGCCGCGCAGGCAGAATTGCTCATGCGGCGGCTGTCGATGTATCGGTTGCGACGCAAGATCGACATGGTGATCGACGCTGATGTTGGCGTGTTATGGACACCAGAAGGCATTGGCGACCCCCGCCATCCGGACCTTGGCAAACGCTGGCTAGCCCCGATTGCGATCGATGACATCGATGTCAGCGACGCGTTTCGCGCCCACCGCCTCTCGCTCGGCGTCCCTGAGGGCGTTGCCGAACTGGGCAGCGACCAAACGCTCTGGCTGGAGACCAACGCCGCCGAACTCAACGGCGTGTCTTTCTCCAAGGGCTGCTATGTGGGGCAGGAAAACACCGCGCGGATGAACTGGCGGCAGAAGGTTAACCGGCGGCTGGTGGTGGTGCCGCTCGCGGATGCCGACCCGAAGCGGCAGCGTATCGCTTACGCTGACTTGGGCCTCTCGGTCGAATTGCGCCGCGTCGAGGATATGCCGGGACTCAACCTGCCCGAGTGGCAGCGCGCCGCGATTAGCTAACCGTAATCGTCCCAGTCATGCCGAAGCCGGCGTGCAGAAAATGCCCGCATTTGACCTTGTATGTCCCGGCCTTTGGCGTCAGCGTGACATCGGCGCTTTCGCCCGCGCCCAAGTCGATCCGGCCCTTTTTGCCCAGCTTCGCGCGCGTTGCGGCGTCCATGGTCGCTGCCTTGAAAAATTGCGGCGCGGTAAAGTCATGTCCGCCCGAGCCCTTGTTTTCAAAATGCAGCGTGACTGGCTGCCCAGCCCTCAGCGTTATGGCCGAGGGCGTGAATTTGAAATTGGCGAGTGTAATTTCGACTCTCGCGGGATTTTGTGCAGCGGTCGGCGCGGTCACGGCCAACGCCGCCAGCGCCAGATAAGCGATCATTTTCATACAGACTCCATCGCCCCGCCGCGATGATACGCCTATTGCGTCAATCAAGCAATTCCAGCTTCACCCGCGCGGTGCCGCTGCGGTGCATCCCGATTTCCTTTGCGGCGGCGTGGCTGATGTCGATGATCCGCCCCTTGCCCCAAGGACCGCGGTCATTGATCCGCACGATCACTTCCTGCCCGTTGGAAAGGTTGGTCACTACCACGCGGCTGTGAAAGGCGAGTGAACGATGCGCCGCGGTCATCGCGCCGGGATCGAAGCGTTCGCCATTGGCGGTACGGCTTCCGGCAAATTCATTGCCATAATAGCTCGCCATACCACCACCGATATGGCTGCGGCTATCGCCAGCCTGCGCGAGTACGGGCAGCGCAAGCAGCGCCAAAATAGCAAAACGACTCATTCTGGACATGGACCCCTCCATGCCGGGAACATTGCGGCGGTCTGCGCAGCGTCGCAAATGAATGGCGACGTTCCGCTTCGATTGTGGGCTAAAACGAGGGGCTAGACATCCAGATTGGCCACATTCAGCGCATTCTCGACGATAAAATCGCGCCTTGGCTCGACCACTTCGCCCATCAGCTTGGTGAAGATATCATCGGCCAGATCGGCCTGCTCTATCTCTACGCGCAACAAAGAGCGGTGGTTGGGGTCCAACGTTGTCTCCCACAATTGCTCGGCATTCATTTCGCCTAGGCCCTTGTAGCGCGAGATTGCGAGGCCCTTGCGGCCTGCCGCGAGAATGGCGTCGAGCAATTCCGATGGCCGCGTTATGGCGCCCTTGTTGCCAATGCCCGATGTGGCGACAGTGCGCTTCGCCTGATCGCCGACGGCTTCGGCTTCTTCAGCGTCGGGATCAGGCTCCGCCTCGACCGGTGCCGCGCTGGATTTGACCAGCCGCGCCGGCGTTTCGTAACTCGCGCTTTCCTCGCTGGCGAGCTTATGCAGCTTGCGCGCTTCGGCGGACATCAGGAAGGCGGCTTCGATGATGTGGTGGTCGGTCACGCCGCGCCACAGCCGTTCGAAATGATAGCCGCCATCTTCGGCGACGCGGCCGGTCCATTTGCCCTCGACATCCTGCGCGCCCATCCAGGCGGCGGCCTTGGCGACGGCGGAACCGCGGTCGCTAGCGTCGGGGTCAAGTGCGCCGGTCAATGCCATCGCCTCGACAATCGTCGGGTCGTAACGGCGCGGGACAAAGGCCATAAGGCTGCGCATCCGGCGCGCATGATCGACGAGCGCGCCCAAGTCAGCGCCTGCGCGTTGGCCATCGGTGCCCTCAAGCACGATGCCGCTCAAGCCAACCTCGACCAGATGGTCGTCGAGCGCCTTGTCGTCCTTCACATAAATTTCGCTGCGGCCCTTGGCCACCTTGTAAAGCGGCGGCTGGGCGATGAAGAGATGCCCGCGTTCGATAATATCGGGCATCTGCCGGTAGAAAAAGGTGAGCAAGAGCGTGCGGATGTGCGACCCGTCGACGTCAGCGTCGGTCATGATCACGATCTTGTGATAGCGCAGTTTTTCGATGTTGAAATCGTCGCGGCCAATGCCGGTGCCCATCGCCTGGATGAGCGTACCGACTTCCTTCGAGCCCAGCATCCGGTCGAACCGCGCGCGTTCTACGTTCAGGATCTTGCCCTTGAGCGGCAATATCGCCTGATAATGCCGGTCGCGGCCCTGCTTGGCCGAGCCACCGGCTGAGTCGCCTTCGACCAGGAACAATTCGGATTTGGCCGGGTCTTTTTCCTGACAATCGGCAAGTTTGCCGGGAAGCGAGGCGACGCTCATGACCGACTTGCGCGATGCTTCGCGGGCCTTGCGCGCGGCTTCACGCGCGGCGGCGGCATCGATGACCTTTTGGATCACCGTTTTTGCATGACCGGGATTTTCCTCGAGCCATTCGCTCATCCGGTCGGCCATCAGGCTTTCGAGCGGCTGGCGCACTTCGGAGGAGACGAGCTTGTCCTTGGTCTGCGACGAGAATTTGGGATCGGGCAGTTTGACCGAGACAATCGCGGTCAATCCTTCGCGCATATCATCGCCGGTCAGCGTGACCTTCTCTTTTTTCAGCACGCCGGACTTCTCGGCATAATTGTTGAGCGTCCGGGTCAGCGCCGAGCGGAACGCCGCCAAGTGCGTGCCGCCGTCGCGCTGCGGAATGTTATTGGTGAAGCAGAGGACGTTCTCATAATATGAGTCATTCCATTCAAGCGCGACATCAATGCCGATACCGTCGCGCTGCGACGAAATTGCGATGGGCTCGGCCAGCAATGGCGTCTTGTTGCGGTCGAGATATTGCACAAACGCGCCGATGCCGCCTTCGTAGAAAAGGTCATGTTCTTTGACATCGGAATGGCGCTTATCGCGCAACAGGATGCGCACGCCCGAGTTCAGGAAGGCGAGTTCGCGATAGCGATGTTCGAGCTTGTCAAAGTCGAATTCGAGCACATTCTTGAAGGTATTGGTCGACGCCATGAAGGTCACCCGCGTGCCCTTTTTGACGCCCCCGGAATCAGAGGGAGGCGCATCGCCGATGACTTTGAGCGGACCCACCGCATCGCCATGCTCGAAGCGCATCCAGTGCTCCTTGCCCTCGCGCCAGATGGTGAGCTCAAGAAATTCCGAAAGCGCGTTGACCACCGACACGCCAACGCCATGCAGGCCGCCCGAAACCTTGTAAGCGTTGTCGTCCGAGGTGTTCTCGAACTTGCCGCCGGCGTGGAGCTGGGTCATGATGACCTCCGCCGCCGACACGCCTTCTTCCTTGTGCATACCGGTAGGAATGCCGCGGCCATTATCCTCGACCGAAACCGATCCATCCGGGTTCAATTCGATCAAAACCAGATCGCAATGCCCCGCCAGCGCCTCGTCGATGGCGTTGTCCGAAACCTCAAAGACCATGTGGTGCAGGCCGGAACCGTCATCGGTATCGCCGATATACATTCCGGGCCGTTTGCGCACCGCGTCGAGGCCTTTCAGCACCTTGATGCTGTCTGCGCCATATTCATTCTGGTTGGGATTTGCGGCGCTATCGCCGGTGGGTTCTTCGTTGGTTTCAATCATCGTGCGACTATAGAGGAAGGGGGCGCAAAACCCAAGCTCTTGCAGGCTTTTTCCACATCTATTTGCCGAAATAAATCAAACGGTTGGATTACCGCAAATGTTGTGCCAGTTGATTCGTTAGAAGGAAGAAGGAAATAAGGAAGAAGAGGGCGATCAGGATGCTGAGTGCCGACCATGAACGGTTGATTTCTCTTGTTATTGATACGGGATTTCAGATTCATAGAGAGCTGGGACCCGGGTTGCTGGAATCGGTGTATGAGGCAGTGCTTGCAAACCGTCTGCAGAGGCTTGGCGTCAATGTCGTTCAGCAGATGTCGGTGGATATAGTTGTCGACGGTATCAAATATATCGGCGCATATCGTGTTGACCTTTTCCTGAACGGCTGGCTCGCTGTTGAACTGAAGGCGCATGAAAAACTGACAGGCGTTCATGTCCGGCAAGCAGTCACATATGTAACATTGCTTAATCAGCCCACGGGGCTGATTTTGAATTTTGGGGCGGATACTTTCGGGAAAGGCATCCGCCGGGTTTACAGCAGTCGATAAGGAGTGTTTTCTTCTTCCTTATTTCCTTCTTCCTTCTAACGATAAATCTGGCACGGTCTTCCGGCCCAGACCTCTCGACCATTAGTGAACCATGACCTTCGACCCGCAAACCGAACTCGAAAAACCCTTCGGCTCCTATCCCGACCTGATCGCTTATTGGGGGAAGGACAGGCCCGATCGCACTGCGCTTGATGACGGAGCCGAAAGCCTGACCTGGGGCGAGGTTTCTACGCTGGTCGACCGGATCGCGGTGCAGTTGCAGCGCGATGGGCTCAAAAAAGGGCAGGCGGTCGCTATCCTCGGGACGACATCGGTGCGCTATGCGCTTGTCTATCTGGCGGCGGCTCGAGCCGGGGGATGCGCGGCGCCGCTGACGACGTCGGCGGCTCCGGGGCAGTTGAATGCGATGATGCGCGATTCAGGGGCGATGCACCTGTTTGTCGATGCGGCGAAACTGGCCGATTTGGCGGGCGAGGATCTGCCGCCGCTCCGCCACGTCATGCTCGAAGAAGTTTTCGGCTGGATGGCAGAGGAGGGCGCGGTTCCCGAAGATCGCGGTTGCACCGCCGCCGATCCGTTCAACATCATCTATTCCAGCGGCACCACGGGCACGCCCAAGGGCATTGTCCATTCCCGCAGGATGCGGTGGCGACACGCGGCGGTCGGGACGAATGCCGGCTATGGCGAGCCGGGGCAGAAGACATTGCTATCTACGCCCTTATATTCCAACACCACGCTCGCTTTGGTGATGCCAACTTTGGCTTATGGCGGTACGCTGCACATGATGCCGAAGTTTGATGCCGGTCGCTATCTGGAAATAGCCGCACGCGAACGGATTACCCACACGATGCTGGTGCCGGTCCAGTATAAGCGGCTAATGGAATATGAGCGCTTCGACGATTTCGACATGTCGGCGTTCCAGATCAAATATTGCACCAGCGCACCGTTTTCCGCAGAGTTGAAAGCCGAAGTCGTCCGCCGCTGGCCGGGCGCGCTGATCGAGATTTACTCGATGACCGAGGGCGGCGTCGTCTGCTTGCTCCACGCGCACAAATATCCCGACAAGCTGCACACCGTCGGCCAACCAGCGCCGGGGAGCGAGGTGTTCACCATTGACGAGGAGGGCAGGCGCTTGCCCGATGGCGAAGTCGGCGAACTGGTCGGGTGCTCGCCGACGATGATGTCAGGCTATCAGAACCAGCCCGCAAAAACCGCCGAGGCCAGCTGGTTTGACGAGGAAGGCGGTCGCTGGCAGCGGATGGGCGATATCGGGCGCGTCGATGAGGACGGCTTTGTCGAACTGGTCGGCCGCGCCAAGGACATGATCATTTCGGGCGGTTTCAACATCTATCCGGTCGATCTGGAGACGGTTCTGACGCAACACCCCGATGTCGAGGAAGCCGCCGTTATCGGCATGCCGAGCGAACGCTGGGGCGAAACACCGGTGGGGTTTGTGTCGCCAGCCAAGGGTGCGATGCTCGATGTCGATGCGGTGCTGGCGGCGACGAATGCCAAATTGGGCAAAACCCAGAGGCTATCGGCGCTTTACGCCATTGACGAAATGCCGCGTAGCCATATTGGAAAGCTGCTGAAAACCGACTTGCGCGAAGTCGCTGCGGAGAATTGGGCGGCGGAGAAACAAGATGGATCCTAAATTCGGTCCCGAACTGGGCGTGGTCGTTTCGGTGCTGCAAACCGCGCTGACGCCGGCTTTCCTGCTGGTCGCCGTAGGTAGCCTGCTCAATGTGCTTACAGGTCGCCTCTCGCGCATCGTCGATCGCTCGCGCGACCTCCAACGCCAGCACGCCGAAACCGAAGGCGAAGCGCATGAACGCGTGGTCAGCGAATTGCGGATCATTGAGCAGCGGATGCGAGTTGTCGGCTCGTCGATCCTGTTTGCAGTACTGTCGGCTATCACCGTTTGCATCATGATTGCGTTGTTGTTCCTGATGGGGCTCACCAATTTTGCTGCAGCCTGGGTGACCGTCGCGGTGTTCATGACTGCGCTTGCCTTGCTGTCCGCATGCCTCCTGCAATTCGTACGTGAAATCCGCTTGGCAACCTTTGCCATTTACGTGCCGGAAGAATATCTCGAACTCCCGCCAAAGCCGAAGCGGCAGCGTCGCCGGGTGAGTTAACTGCCCTTACGCCCCAGCATTTCGACCCGCGCCACCACCTCGTCGCGAATTGTGGGCGTCACGAACTTGCCGATTTCGCCCCCGTAAAGCGCGATTTCCTTGACGAGGCGCGATGCAATAGGTTGCAATGCCACATCGGCCATCAGGAATACCGTTTCGACTCGATTGTTCAGCTGACGGTTCATGCCGGTCAGCTGATACTCATATTCGAAATCGGTCACGCCCCGGATGCCACGGATAACTGTTGTTGCGCCAAGCGAGTCCGCAAAATCCATCAGAAGCGAGTTGAATCCGACCACGCGGATATGGCCGTTGCCAATCGTTGCGACCTCGCGCTTGACCATCGCAATGCGCTCGTCATCGCTGAACATCGGTGATTTCGCAGCATTGGTGGTGACACCGATGACCAGTTCGTCAACCAGCTTCGCGCCGCGCCGGATAATGTCCATATGGCCGAGCGTAATTGGATCGAACGTACCCGGATAAACGCCGATGCGATGCCCCATTACCGGTCCCTCTCCGTAACGTAATTGGCGATGGCGCGAAGCAAATCGGCTTCGCTGCCATAGCTCGACAGATGATCATTGGCCTGCGCGACCAGCATCCCTGCCTGCTGCTTCGCGCGGTCTAGGCCCATTAGCGAGACGAAGGTGCCTTTGCCCGCATCCGCATCTTTTTGTAGCGCCTTACCCGCCAGTTCGGGGTCGCCCTCAACATCCAGTATGTCGTCGGCGATCTGAAAGGCAAGGCCGATGTCGCGGGCATAGCCTTTCAGATGCGCGCGGCCCTCGGGCGGGATATGACCAAGGATTGCGCCCATCTCAACGCTGGCGGCAATCAGAGCGCCGGTCTTGAGCGCTTGCAACCGCGTGACGGTCGGCAGGTCGAATGTCGTCTTTTCCGCCTCAAGGTCCATCATCTGCCCGCCAGCCATGCCATCGGGGCCGCTCGCAGTCGCCAGGGTGGCAATCAGCTCGCTGCGGATAAATGGATCGGTATGGGTACGCGAGCTGGCCAGTATCTCGAATGCCAGCGCATGTAGCGAATCCCCCGCCAGCACTGCGGTGGCTTCACCGAAAACGCGATGCACCGTCGGCTTTCCGCGACGCATATCGTCATCGTCCATGCAGGGCAGATCATCGTGGATCAGCGAATAGACATGGATAGCCTCGACCGCCGTTCCCACCCGCAGCGCGACATCTCGGTCCACATGGAACAGCGAAGCGGTCGCCGTCACCAGCAAGGGCCGCAATCGCTTGCCACCGCCAATCGCCGCGTGACGCATCGCTGCATATAGCGGGTCACGCGCATCGCCCGGTAACGCCAGCAGCTGGTCGAATTCGGTGTCTACGTCCGCCGCAATCTGCGCAAGTGCTTCGCCGAGCAAGTTGGAAGAAGGGCCATCAGCCATCCCGTTTAACCGGCGTCGAAAGGCGCAGTGCCGACAGGCGCACCGTCTGGCCCAAGGGTGATCGCCTCAATCCGCGCCTTCGCGGCGTCCAGCCGTTGCTGGCACAATGCCCGCAACTGATTGCCCTTTTCATAAAGGGCGATCGACTCATCGAGCGGTGCTTCGCCGCTTTCGAGTTTGTGGACGATCTCCTCAAGCTGGCGCAGCGCCTGCTCGAAGTTCAATTCTTGTGCTTGATCCGACATGGCAATGCAATGGCGCTAGCGACTGTTCGGGTCAAGCCTTTCGGTCCATCGACAAAACACGCCAGCCAGCGTGATTTTACTTTCAAACGCTGCTGCACTGCGGCAAACACGGGCTCTATGAAAAAAAACCTTCTCCTCATCGCCCCGTTGTCCATGCTTGCGTTAGCGGCATGCAACAAATCAGAAACCCCTGCCGGCGACGCGGCCACCGAAACTGCCGCTACCACAGCTGCACCGGTTGAACTGCCGCCGTCGATTACCGCCAGCGGAACCTATCGCTGCGCCGACAATACTATCCTTTACGTCGATTTTCTGGGGCAGAATGAAGCTGCCGACATTCGCGTTGGCGACAAAGCCGCGACGGCCGTTCGCGTGACGGCACCTGTTGCCGAAGCACCTGCCGCAGGCGCTGCGCCAGCAGCGGAAGCCGCACCAGCCGGTCCGATGAAATCAGCCGACGGGGAAGCCTCGCTTTCGGGCAGTGGTGATCAGATCAACGTAAAGCTTGCAGGTAAGGGCGCGCAAACCTGCAAGAGCTAGAGTGATTTATCTTGTGAAATCAAAAAAAGGGGGTCGGAATTTCCGGCCCCCTTTTTTCACACACCCGACTTCAACAACCAGTCGTGGAAAATCTTCACCGCGCGTTGCTTGAGCGCGCGGGGGCGGCAGACGAACCAGTAGCTGTAGGGGCTTTCGACCTCCATATCGAACAATCGTGTCAGGCGCGGGTCGCGAGCGTCGGAAAAATGGCTGCCGTGCATGATGGCGACGCCAAGACCGTTAGCTGCAGCCTCCAACATCAAAGGCCCGCTGTCGATATGGTCGATGGCGGCGGGTTTCAGGCGTGGTTGGCCCACTGCTTCCCGCCAGGCATCGAATATCATCGGCATGTCGCTGTGCACCATTACGGTGTGTTTAGATAGGTCTTCAGGCTTGTTGATATCTTGCCCTTTCGCCCATTCTTCCGAGGCGATGGCGTAGACTACGTTGCGGTCGAGGCGGACACTGTAAAGCTTCGGGTCAACCTCAGCGGCAATGATGATCGCAGCGTCAACAACATCGCCCAGCAGGTTTTCGGCATGGCCCGAAGTATCGACATCAATGTGAAGCTTCGGGAAGGCCTTGCGCAATTCCGGAAGGCGCGGGATCAGGCGCTGCGTTCCGAACAGGGGTAGGACCCCGAGCCGTAAGCGATATTCTCCGCCGCGCCCAGCAAGTTCCTCGACCGCTTCAGCCATCGCGTCCATCGCCGGTTCGACGGCAGCCAATAATTGCTCCCCATCGGCATTGATCACCATCGCCTGCGCGCGGCGGTCAAACAGCGATTTGCCGATGAAATCTTCCAGCGCCTTGATCCGGCGGCTAAGCGCGGGCGGCGATAACGCCAGTTCGCTGGCCGCAGCCTTGGCGGAGCCCAGTTTAGCCACACGCAAAAAAGCCTCTAAAGAGCGTAACGGGGGCAATCGGCGCATGACCGTCTCCTGGAGATATACCGCACTGCAATAAGTGCGGTAAGATTTCGCGATCACCGGAATGCCGCGAAATTCATTGTGAAAACAATATTACAGAGTTGCGTTATACGCAACCGTAATTGCATTGTTCGCACTTGCACAAAATTTGTCCGGACGGCATATCGAATTCGCCTTATAGGCATCCTCTCCTAAAGACTTTTTCAGGGTCGGCTTCGGTCGGCCCTTTTTTTGTGCGAAATCCGCGTGTTGGATTCGCAATTTTTAGAACAAGTCCTATCTTGGCCGCTTAGCAACACAACAGGCAGCCAATGTCCTCCAAAGCCAAACCCCCCAAACTGCAAGTCGCCAACGCCAAGCTCGAAGACTCAGGGCGGGGTCTTGCGCGGATGTCGCGTGAGTTTATGGCGGCAAATGGCATCGTTCAGGGCGATGTCATTGAAATCGTCGGCAAGCGGAATACGGCGGCGCGTGCGGTCGACCCTTATCCCGAGGACGAAGGGCTCGAAGTGGTCCGAATCGACGGCCTGCAACGCGCCAATGCTGGTGTCGGCGCGGGCGACCATGTCGAGCTTCGCAAGGTCGAATCGAAACCGGCGACAAAGGTGGTGTTCGCCCCGGCGCAGCGCGAGATTCGGCTGGAAGGTCCGAGTCAGGCCTTGAAACGCAGCTTTCTGGGCAGGCCAGTGGTGACCGGCGATGTGATAGCCACCCACGGTCAGCAACGCGTCGCACCCGACGATATGCCCCCGCAATTGCGCCAGATGCTGGCCGCGCCTGCATTTGCGCTGGCAGAAATCAGGCTGACTGTGGTGTCGACCACGCCGAAAGGCATCGTCCATATCGCCAATGAAACCGAGGTCGAGCTTCGCGCGGAATTTGCGGAGGCCAAAGAAGGTCGCCGCGCCGATGTGACCTATGACGATCTTGGCGGCATGGGCGACACGATCAAGCAACTACGCGAAATGGTCGAGCTGCCGTTGCGCTATCCTGAGTTGTTTACGCGGCTTGGCGTCGACCCGCCGCGCGGCGTGTTGCTCCACGGGCCACCCGGTACCGGCAAGACAAGACTTGCGCGCGCTGTTGCGAACGAAAGCGAGGCCGAGTTTTTCCTGATCAATGGGCCGGAAATCATGGGCTCAGCCTACGGCGAATCCGAGAAAAAACTGCGCGAGATATTCGAGGCAGCGACCAAAGCTGCACCTTCCATCCTGTTCATTGACGAAATTGATTCGATCGCGCCAAAACGCGATCAGGTGCATGGCGAGGCGGAAAAACGGCTGGTTGCCCAACTGCTGACCTTGATGGACGGCCTGGAGCCGCGCACCAATCTCGTAGTGATCGCCGCGACGAATCGCCCCGAGGCAATCGATGAGGCGCTTCGCCGTCCGGGTCGCTTCGACCGCGAAATCATCATTGGCGTTCCCGACGAGCGCGGGCGGCGGGAGATACTGGCGATTCACACGCGCGGGATGCCGCTTGGCCCTCGCGTCGATCTAAAGGAGCTGGCGCGCACGACATATGGGTTTGTCGGGGCCGATTTGTCCTCGCTGGCGCGCGAAGCCGCGATTGAAGCGGTGCGCCGCATCATGCCGGAGATCGATTTGGCCAGCGGGACGATTCCGCCGAAGATCCTCGAAAACCTGAAAGTTTCGCGCGACGATTTCTTTGAGGCGCTGAAACGCGTCCAGCCATCGGCGATGCGCGAAGTCATGGTGCAGGCCCCCGATGTTCGCTGGGAAGATGTCGGCGGGCTTGATGAGGCGCAAATGAAACTGAAGGAAGGCGTGGAACTGCCGCTGCGCAATCCCGATGCGTTCCGGCGACTCGGAATTCGTCCGGCCAAAGGCTTCCTTTTGTATGGGCCGCCGGGGACCGGCAAGACGTTGCTCGCCAAGGCTGTGGCCCGCGAGGCGGAGGCGAATTTCATCGCGGTCAAATCGTCGGACCTGTTGTCCAAATGGTACGGCGAGAGCGAGCAGCAGATTGCCCGCCTGTTTGCCCGCGCGCGGCAAGTCGCGCCCTGTATCATATTCATCGACGAAATCGACAGCCTCGCTCCGGCGCGTGGCGGCGGCCGCGGCGAACCGCAGGTGACCGAACGCGTCGTGAACACGATCTTGGCCGAAATGGATGGGCTTGAGGAATTGCAGTCGGTGGTGGTCATAGGCGCAACCAACCGTCCGACATTGCTTGACCCGGCCTTGCTTCGCCCCGGTCGCTTTGACGAGTTAGTCTATGTTACCGTTCCGAACAAGGGCGGCAGACGGCGGATATTGGGTATCCACACGGCGAAAATGCCGCTTGGCAAGGATGTCGATCTCGACGAAATCGCCGAACGTACCGACCGTTATACCGGTGCCGATCTCGAAGACCTGGTCCGCCGGGCAGGCCTGTTCGCGTTGCGCGAAGGCGGCAACGAGGTCAGCGAAGTCAATATGGTGCATTTCAGTCAGGCGTTGAATGCGTCGCGTGCGACCGTCACCGTAGAGATGGAAGAAGAATATGGCGCGATGGAAATGAAGTTGAAAGCCGCGGCGCTTCAGCCGCAGGGTATGGGTTTCGTTTCGCCGGGTATGATGAAGCCCGTTCGGGATTCAAAGCATGAGCCTTGAATTTGCTAGGTTGCAGGCACCACTAGCGCCCGTCTTCCCCAAATCATCAGGAACAACAGTGACGCTGCGATCAGGATGAAGGTCGCAGGCTCCCACCAGTTGAACAGTGCGACGCCGACGGCCGGAGCGAAGATATACGCCGCGCCGTTGATTGACGCGATCTTCCCGGCAACATCACCCTGTTCGTGACGCCTAACCGCAAGCGACGCGCCTGCGGTGAATCCAGGGCGGAAAAGGCCAAATCCCAGTGAGGCGATCGCGAAGCCAGTGCTGATGCCGTAAAAATCATGGCTGACACCCGTCAAGACAACGCCGACGAGTGCAAGCGCTGACCCTAGCAACACCGAACTGCGCGCGGCGAGCGACAGCATCGGAATGAGCCCCCATTGCGCCAGCAACGTTGCCATTGCGCCGATCAGCATGACAGAGCCGCTCGCCTGCACCGCCTCCCACGGTTCATCCTGAAGCCCCAGCCGGTCGCGAACAAGAAAACCGACAACCCCCAGAATAATCGCCTGCGCATGGCCGCCAATTAGTCCTGCGATAAGCCATGACGCCATCCGCTCGTCACGCCAAGGCAATCGCACCTCCACGTCGGGCATCGCGGCGTCCAGCGCTTCACCCTCGACATCCTCGGCATCGGGCGAATTCATCGAGGCTGAGTTGGGATAGGCCGCCACCGCTCCGCGGGCGGCGAAGCGGGGCGTGTCATTGGGCAAGTGGAAATGAAGCGCGACCAGAACGGCGACACCGAATAGCGCAAACATGATGAGCGGTCCGGCGAGGCCGAACGGCGGAAATAACAGATAATGGGCGGTGGCAGGGCCGATCACCGTGCCAACCCCGAAAGAAGACGCCAGCATCGACAGCGCCTTGGTGCGCTCCGCTCGTTCGGTGCGCGCGGCGACATAGGCCTGCACGGCGGGCGGCGCGGCAGAGCCGAAGCCGCCATAAAGACTGCGGAAAAGAGCGAACAGAACGAATGTCGTGATCGGGCCGATAAGCCCCGCAAGCCCGAACCATAGAACCACACCGCACATTCCCATCGACGCGATGAATCCGATAACGCCAACGCTCATCAGTTGCTTGCGTCCGCGCCTGTCCGACATCCGCGCCCATTTCGGCGCAGTGATGACCCACAATAGTGCCGACCAGCTGAAGGCGAGGCTGACCCACACATCGGGCATATCGAGTTCGCTGGCGATGGCGGGAAGGGCGGATTGCATCGCGGTGTTGCCTGCTGCCGCCACGAGCATGACCATGAATAGAATGACAACGCGGCTGTTCGGAATAGCAGGAACTGTGCTCACGTCTTTTGCCAGTCATAGCTGCGCGTGATCTCAGCGACATGAAGACTGTAGCACGAATACCAGCGGTCCCGCCCGGCATCGCGGATAAGGGCATGTTCGCCATGATCGCGCCACGCCTTGGCATCTGCATCGCTGTTCCAATAGCTTACCGTTATCCCCAGGCCGTCTGCTCCCCGCACAGAATCCATTCCGACATAGCCCGGTTGCTTGGACGCCAAGCGTTCCATCGCCTCCGCCGCTGCGCCATAGCCCGCCGCATCGTCATCGGTTCTTTGTGCAACGAAGATGACCGAAACGGTGCCGGGAGGAAGCTTTGCCATCACAATGGCATAGGGCCGATTTATCGGGCAACGCAACCCGCCGGGAACAGAATCTTGCTTAATCGGGTTGCATTAGCTGCGCCTATTTGCGAGTGCGGGCGCTTGTCAAAAAACTGTCGCGGAACTGCAATATGACCTTATCAACCTTGGCCAAAGCCCCGCTGGCGGACCGCGTAAAGGCCAAAGCCAGTCGTTTTTTCGGGCCGTGGGGGGTGTTTTTCAAGGGCTTTGTCAAACATCCGGTGATGGTCGGTTCCATTATTCCGTCATCACGCTGGACGGTCGAAAAAATGCTCGCGCCTGTCGACTGGAACAATACCAAGCTTTTTGTCGAATATGGCCCGGGTGTTGGCACCTTCTGCCAGCCAGTACTCGACAAGCTTCGCCCCGATTCGACCTTGCTGGTGATCGATCTCAACGAAGATTTCGTCGAATATCTGCGCAAAACGTTTCGCGACAGCCGCTTCATCGCAGCTCATGGCTCAGCCGCCGACGTAAACGAAATTATCGGACAGTTCGGATTCAAGCACGCCGATTACATATTGTCCGGGCTGCCCTTTTCGACGCTGCCGAATAATTTGGGGCCGGTCATTGCTCAAGAAACGGCCAAGGCGATCCGCCCCGGCGGCGCGTTTTTGGTATACCAGTTTCGCGCCCGCGCGCGCGCCTTCATGGCCCCGCACTTCCGCAAGATCGACAGCGGCTTCGAATTCTGGAACGTTCTGCCCTGCCACCTATTCTGGGGCTGGAAGGACTAGCTATCTGTTCCGTAGCAAGCTGAACTTGATCCGTCTGCCGATGGTATGGTCCACCGAGTTCACCAAAAAATAAGCCATGCCTGCCTTGAACCGGCTCCACCAACTGTCGCGATTTTTTAGCAAGATGCGGGTCTGCTCCTCGGATTCTGCAACAAGGCTGTCGATCAATTTGCGACAGTGCGCCGCAAATGCAGCGTCCTTTACACGCACCATGATTTCCAGATTGATAAACAGGCTACGGATATCCAAATTGGCCGATCCGACATAGACCGCGTCGTCAATCACCATCAGCTTCATGTGCAACGGACGCGGCTGGTACTCATAAATATGTGCCTTGCGCTTGAGCAAGTAGCGATAGAGCAACCGCGCCGCAGGGATGGTTGCGCCATTGTCGGTCTTACCTGCCATGACCAACCGCGAGCCCTTGTTACGGCGGGCGACCTTGGCAATACGGCGCAGGATGCCTTGCGATGGCGAGAAATAGGCCGATACGATATCGAACCTTTTGCCGACCTGCAGTGATCGCTTCAGCGTCAGTGCCCAAGGCGAAATCCGGGTTGTCGGGCCACCCAACAGCCACTGTATCTCGCCTATGCCGGGACGCCAGTTTCGTATTACGTGCCGGATACCCCGATATCGCACCTTGCCGCCTTTCGATATCCGGTCGAGTTCGTCGAAATAGCGGGCGAGATGGGACACTTGCCGGCCGGACACCACCAAGCCGAGATCCTCCCAGCTGTCGTCGTCTTTTCTCCCGAAATACTGGTCGGTTATGTTGAACCCCCCTACGAGGGCGTGCGCCTCGTCGGCGATCAGTATTTTCTGATGGTTGCGGATAAAATAGCCGAAGCCTTTGCGGGTGCCGAAGCAATGATATTGCCCGCCTGCTTCGACCAACGGATCGAAAAAACGGTCGCTGATGTCCCCTGAGCCGAAACTGTCGATGATAAGCTGGACCTTAACGCCACGAACCACAGCGGCAATCAGGGCGTCGCGAACCTCGGTGCCAGTTGTATCGGCGGCGAACATGTAAAAGCAGATGCGAATTCGCGACTGCGCAGCATCGATCAGGGCAAATATCGCCGCCAGCCTCTCATCTGGGGAATGAACCAGATGGAGTTCGTGATCTGCCACGTGAAAGACATGCCCCGGAAATTTCAACATCATTTATCAGACCTAGAGCGTCGCGGTTGCGACGACAAGCTGCCCGCCCTTTTCATTGACATTTCGCGACGTAAACCCTAGGTGCGCTCGACTTTCCGGAAATTTGTAAAGAATCAGGAGCCAGCATGGCACGCGTTACCGTTGAAGATTGCATTGACAAGGTCACCAACCGTTTCGACCTCGTCCTGCTCGCCGCCGAACGTGCGCGCGAGATTTCGGGCGGTGCGGAACTTACCATCGACCGCGACCGCGATAAAAATCCGGTTGTTGCTTTGCGCGAAATCGCCGAAGAAACCGTTCACCCTGCGCATCTGCAGGAAGGTCTGATCCAGTCGCTGCAGAAGGTTCAGGTCGATGAGGATGAGGAAGCCGACGAAATCGGCTCGATCAGCCTTTCCGCCGAAGCACTTCGCCTGACGGCGGCAGCCCCCGCTCGTGGTGCAGGGATGCAGCGCGACTACGACCGGTAAATTTGCCCGTACCGTGAGTAAAGAAGGCCTGGTCAGTCCGGGCCTTTTCTTTTGGCAATCGCCAAGCCCGCTGATAAACAGCATTTATGAGCGGGGAACTGGCAGGGGCGGCAGATATAGTTACCGGAGCGGCGATTGCCCGCATGGTCGAACCGGAAGCTGGCGAAGGAAAGGCGGCTTCAGGCAATTGCCTCAATTGCGGCACTAATCTGATCGGCGCACATTGCCATGCCTGCGGGCAAAAGGCCAAAGTCCATCGCACCCTCCACGCTTTCGGCCATGACATCTTGCACAGCGTTTTGCATTTTGACGGCAAGATCTGGCGCACCTTGCCCATGCTTTTCTGGAAACCCGGCGAATTGACTCGCCGTTATGTGCATGGCGAACGCGCCAAATTCGTGTCACCGCTGGCGCTGTTCCTGTTCACTGTGTTCCTGACCTTCGCCGTTTTCAACTGGCTGGTGCCGGAGGCAGGGCAGATCAACAATGCATTCAGCCCCGAGAAGATCGAAGAACAACATCAGGCTGATCGCCGCGACATATTGGACGACATCGCCAAGCTTCGGGCCGACAAGAACGAGGCCGATGCCGAGAGCCAGCCGGGCCGGGAGTGGATGGACAGCGAAATTGCGCGGCATCAGCGTGATTTGAAGTCGCTCGACGAAAGGCACAGCAAAAGGCTGCAAGAAACGGGCAGGGCAAAAAGCCAGATTGCCACGGCCAAAGTGGACAGAGAAGCGAACATAAAGCGGCTCGAAGCCGAACTTAAGGCGGCGCGCGATGCCGGAAAACCAACCAAAGCCATAGAGTCACAGATCGAATCCGAACGAGTTGACTTGCGGGTGGTGAGCGGTGCTTTATCCGCTTTGGGGCAGGACACTGAACCAGACGACGGTGAGTGGACCTTTACCGATCTGGATTTCCCCGGTGCTGCCCGCCTCAATGAGGCGGTCAAACATGCGGCGGAAAATCCGCAGCTGCTGATCTACAAGATCCAGTCCAACGCCTACAAATTTAGCTGGGCGCTGATCCCGATTTCTGTGCCGTTTGTGTGGCTGCTGTTTTTCTGGCGCTGGCGTTTCAAGATGTTCGACCATGCGGTTTTTGTCACCTATTCGCTGACCTTTATGATGCTGTTCGGCATTGTCGTTGCCTTGCTTCTCCAATTCACCGCAACCGAGGCGATTGGCGGCCTGATGCTGGCCTTTGTGCCGCCGATCCATCTCTACCGCCATTTGCACCACGCCTATGAAACATCACGCTTTGGGGCATTCTGGCGGATGTGCATCTTGTCGGTATTTGCGATGACGGCGCTGACCTTATTCGTTACCTTCATCGTCGCGCTCGGAGTCTCCGGCTAACAGCCGCAGCCGAATTTTTCCGCTATCGAGAAATGGCTGCACAATTGTGGCCATTCGCGCCTGACGGCTGTTAACCATTGCGCGATTGAAGAAGCTGTTGGCGATGACATCGGCGAGTTGTAAGCCAGCGAGCGTGTGGCTGATGGCCAGCGAAGCGGTGCCCAGTGGTCCAACTAGCCGACCTACCGAGTTGCGTACCAAGGCCAATGTCGCCATGCCATAGCGACCATCGTCGATGATAACATCGCTGCAATCCGGACGGGCTTCGACCATCGAGCCTATGACATCATCAAGCAATGCCGCATAGACGGCAACGTCATGGTCGCCTCGGTCCTCGCCGGGTTCGGGTTTGAGAGCGGAAATCGCGATGCCGACGGTTGCGTGCCAGCTGCCGGGTTCGAAGAGTTCGAACAGGAATGCTCGCTCGGCGAGATCGATGCGGCTGCCCTTCAACTCGCTCGAGTGACCCGTAACCTCACGAAAGCTTTTAACAATATTATCTGCATCGCCTTCCGAAATCGACAGCGCAGCCAACGTCATTACGCCGCGCCCCACACCGCCGGATTCGTCACAATAGATTGGCATAAATCCCCTTCGGGACGGGAACCAACGCTAGCAAGGGAATCGCCGGATCACAATTTCGCGCCACGCTTCTCGTACTGTCTGGGCGCGGCGTCGTTCTTGCGGAATTTTGGAGAACTCTGAAATAAACTGATCCGCAGTCAGCCGGTATTTTTTCGGTGCGCAGAATAACGGATTACCCGCTGCTCTAGCTGCCTCATTTTCGGCTTTTACCGCTTCCGCTGCGCTCTTGAACGCGCGGACCATTGGCTTCAGGTCCTTGGAGAACATTGCCTTCATTCCCTTTTGCTGAAGCGCTACGGCTTTCACAAAAAAGGTTTCGGCATCCATTGCCTGCGCGGATACCGCACAAAGCAATAACGCGCTGCTGGCAAGCAACAACTTTATCTTCATTATTCGCGACCTCAACTCTCCCGTGCATGACGGTAGGGTGTCTGGCGCGTTCTGAAAAGCCCTGATTTAAGCGCCCTGTGGCTTTGCCTCACCCAATGCACCGGCCTTGCGACGCCCGGCCTTTGGAATCGCCGTGCCGATTTGCGGAATGCTCGACGGTTTGGCGACCTTGCCGTCGTCGCGCTCGAACTTGCCGGTTTCGAGCAATTGCTTGATTTCGTCGCCGGACAAAGTCTCGAACTCGAGCAAGGCATTGGCTAGCAGGTGCAATTGCTTGTTGTGCTTGTTAAGCAATTCCGTGGCGCGCTTGTGCCCGCCCTCGACGAGCTTGCGGATTTCGGCATCAATTTTTTTCGCAGTCTCGTCCGACATCGCCGAACGTTGCGACATGCCATAGCCCAGATAGCCATCATGCTTTTCTTCATATTGCAGCGGACCCATTTCGTCCGACATGCCCCATTGGGTGACCATGTCGCGGGCAAGGCTAGTGGCGTACTGGATGTCGCTCGACGCGCCCGAGCTGACCTTGTCGTAACCGAAAATCAGCTCTTCGGCCACGCGACCGCCCATCGATACCGACAGGTTGGCGTGCATCTTGTCGCGGTGATAACTGTAGTTATCACGCTCTGGCAGGCGCATGACCATGCCGAGCGCGCGACCGCGCGGGATGATCGTCGCCTTGTGGATCGGGTCCGACGCTGCCTCGTGGATCGAGACGATCGCATGGCCCGCCTCATGATAAGCGGTCATCTTCTTTTCGTCTTCGGTCATGACCATTGACTTGCGCTCGGTGCCCATCATCACCTTGTCCTTGGCGTCCTCGAACTCCTGCATGGCAACAAGGCGTTTGCCGCGACGGGCGGCAAGCAGCGCCGCTTCATTTACGAGGTTGGCAAGGTCAGCGCCCGAGAACCCAGGCGTACCGCGCGCAATGACGCGACCATCGACATCGGGCGCCAATGGAACCTTGCGCATGTGCACTTCAAGAATCTTCACGCGGCCATCGATATCGGGGCGCGGCACGACAACCTGACGGTCGAAGCGGCCCGGGCGGAGCAAGGCCGGGTCAAGAACGTCAGGGCGGTTTGTTGCGGCGACGATGATAATGCCTTCATTGGCTTCAAAACCGTCCATCTCGACAAGCAGCTGATTCAGTGTCTGCTCGCGTTCGTCGTTCTGATTGCCAAGACCGGCACCACGGCTGCGGCCAACGGCGTCGATCTCGTCGATAAAGACGATGCAAGGCGCGTTTTTCTTGGCCTGTTCGAACATGTCACGCACGCGGCTTGCGCCGACGCCGACGAACATTTCGACAAAGTCCGAACCCGAAATCGAGAAGAAGGGGACGCCTGCCTCACCAGCGATAGCGCGGGCAAGCAGCGTCTTGCCAGTACCGGGCGAGCCGACGAGCAACGCGCCCTTGGGGATTTTGCCACCAAGTCGGCTGAACTTGTGCGGATCTTTCAGAAACTCGACGATTTCCTGGAGCTCTTCCCGCGCCTCGTCGATGCCTGCAACGTCCTCAAATGTGACGCGGCCATGTTTCTCAGTAAGCAACTTTGCTTTGGACTTTCCAAAGCCCATCGCCCCACCCGCGCCGCCGCCTTTTTGCATCTGTCGCAGCACGAAAAAGGCGATACCAAGGATAAGCAAGAATGGCAGCGCTTGATACAGCAGGATCAGCAGCAGGCTCGGCTGTTCTTCGGCTTTGCCCTGTACGTCGACACCTTTTTCATCGAGCAGTGGATAAAGCGTGTTGTCACCCGGGATCGGCACGGTCACGAAAATTTCTTCGTTCTGAAGCTTACCGGTGATTCGCTCAGGCGCAATGGCGACAGACTTCACTTCGCCTGCTTCGACCTTTTCACGGAAGTTGGAATAGCTGATGCCCTTGGCCGCTTCGGACGTGCCGCTGAACATGGAGGCGACCAGCAATAACGCCACGATAATGGCCGACCAGATTGCCATATTGCGCAGCAGCGGGTTGCCTTTGGGTTCCTGTTCGTCGTTCATCATCTATGCCTTGATCTGATCCCGAACGCGATGTGCGCTCGGATATGACAGCAATGTAAGCGTGAAAGCGTGAATGGCAATATAATGAAAGCCAATATTTGCCGGAACTAGCCGCCTGTTCTTCTTGGCGGTGCCAGCGAGAGGTGCCAAACGTCGCCGCCTTTGCAAAGAACATTGCCGATCATGGCATTTTTCCCGACCGCCAGTTCGGCGATGACGCGTTCCAATGCTTCGCCCCGGGGTACCAGCCCGGGTTCCATCATATTGAGGCATCTGAGCAGGAGCCTTCGCTTAAGCTCATGCGGCAACGCACTGGCATCGCATTGAATATCCTCGTCATTTGTTGCGATGCGGGTTTTCGCCAGTTCATCGGCAACCCATTCGATCGCCTCGCTGGCATCGCCTAATGCCTTAGCCGATTGCCGCACCCGTTCCGTGTCGAAGGGATGGGGCGACCAGGCTAACCATTGCCGCATGGCCACCCGGTCGAATTCAGGATTGTCGTTGCTTGGATCGCGCACTGGCTCAACCTGCGCATTGGCGCAAATTTCCTCTAACTCTGATTTGGAAAACGGCAATAAAGGCCGGATTATCCGTCCGTTGCGTCGACGGATGGCTGTCAAGCCGTCGATGCCGCTACCCCGGGCCAGCCGCATCAAGATGGTCTCAAGCTGGTCATCGCCATGATGTGCCGTAGCAATGACCGAGCATCCATGCGCGCCGGCTGCATCGTGCAGCAGCGCATAGCGGACGGCGCGCGCCGAGGATTGGATATTGCCGGCAATTTTCTCCGTTGGGGTGAGGATAATGTGCGGCACATCCAAGGTCCGGCACAGATCGGCAACAAAAATCGCCTCATCCGCAGATTCCGGTCGCAACTGGTGATCGACTGTCGCTGCTACGATCCGGTCGTCGGCCCAATTCTTTGCGAGCAACAGCAAGGCTACGCTATCCGGTCCGCCCGATACCGCCAGAAGGATGCGTTCATTTGTGCCGATGCCGAGTTCGTCGATCGCAGTTGCGAAGCGACGGCAGTAATCCTGTTCAGGCGTTATTTGCACTTCGCACGGGTGCGCCCTGCGGCCACGCGCTCGGCCAGCCGACCCGTTGCGGCATCGGGATAGGCCTTGGCGAGTTCGCCAAACGCTTCGCAGGCTTCCGCCGTCTTGCCAAGGTCGGTCAGCGCCGACCCAAGAAAGAACAGGCTGTCAGGCGCACGTTCTCCGCGCGGTTCGCTCTTGTAATTGTCGTAAAACACTTTGACCGCAGTGGCCGGCTTCTTGTCATCAAGCCATGCCCGGCCAAGCAGGTTGCGTGCAAAGCTTGCACGTTTGTGCTTTGGATATTTGCCGATGGTTTCTTCGAGCTGCACCTGCGCTTCCGGATAGAATTTCGCCTCCCACAAGCGATAGCCGTAATTATAGCCATCCTCGAACGCATCGCCAGTGGAGGGCTTTTCTATCGCTGCAACCGCCGTCGTTCGCGCTGCGCTAGGCTTGGCCGCAGCCGTGGTTGCAGCTGGCTTTGGCTTCGCAGGTGCAGGCGTGGTCGCTGCAGCGGCAGCCGGAAGCGCAGTTCCTGTCTCAACCGGAGCAGCCTGCGCTTTCAATTGTGTCTCAACCGCATTCAGCCGGGTTGCCACCGACCGCAGCGAATTGCCTTGCTGTTCGACCTGACCCGTCAGCGTTGCCAGCTGCGCCTCCAGGGCATCGACGCGTACGAGCAAATCCGCCGTCGCCGTCGATGATGACGTCGTTGTCTTTGGCACCGTCGGCGACTGTATTTCGGGCTCCAGGAACTTGCCCGCACCGTTAGGGAACACCTGGCGCTGAACCGCGCGCATTTCCTTTTCGAGCTTACCGACGCGGCCCTCGACATTGGCGTCCTGTGCGACGACCGGTGTGGCCAGCGTGAGTGCTACGCCGCCCAGCAAAGCGTATTTGAAAGTCATTGGGCTTCTCCCCCGTTTGCAACCATGTTTTGCCTATAGCCTGCCAGATTCACAGGATAAAGGCCTGTCTCGCCGTTTTGGTGTAAAGTCTGTTTATGACGCTAATTTGCAGCGGGCGCGGATGGAGTGGCAGGAGTGGCTGCCGCAGGTGCGCGAGCGAGCAGGGCTGCAGCGCTAATCTCGACATCGGCAATTGTCTGGTCCGCCGAACCCAAGGGCAACACGGCCTGGCCGCCGACCGTGACGTTCAGCATCTGCGGTCGCCCGGTGACGATCATAGGCTTGGTTGCATCGGCGGGGACGGTGAAGCTGTCGCCCGCCTTCATTTCATTTTCATACAGCCGCTTATTGTCGGTGTCGTAGATTTTGACCCAAACTTCCCCAGTGGCAGTCAACACCACCGGTCCTGCGGGCGTTGCTGTCAAGGCTGGCGCTGAAGGAGAACTTGCGGCGCCTCTGTTTGCCTCAACAGGCACAGGAGCCGCGATGTCGACCGCGCTGTCAAGCGTCATGCTGCGCCAGATAAAATACCCTGCGACCACAAAGACGCCAATGGCCGCCGCTGTCCATGCGAGTGCACGGGAAGGCACGCGCGCGGGGTCGGTCGGCTCATAATTTTGTGTGGGTGCCTGATACCCGTCATGGCCGCCCTGGGCCAATTCTGTGCGAAGATCCCCGCTGACCTTGATGGCGTCCATATCGACCGCACGTGCATAAGACCGCGCAAAGCCAAGTGTGTATGTTGACCCAGGCAGCGCCGCGAAATCCGATTTTTCGATCGATTCCAGATGCCGCATCGGCACCCGCGTTTTGGCGGCAAGATCGGACAGGCTAAGACCCAGCCGCTCGCGCTCTGCTTTCAGTTGTTCACCAACGGTATGAAAGCGAAATTCTACCTCGCCTGGGGAATCTTCACCCACTGCAATCTCCACGCCCCGTTTTCCCTCCACCTCTCCGGGCGGCTGCTGGACAATGGCACTCCGCATTCGAAAGTCAATCGATAAACAGGCTGATATCAGCCTGTTTCGATGCCCTGACTTGTTGCCCAGACGGACAGTGCCTCACGGATATTGCCGGTTGGTGACGCGAGCAGTTCTTCTATTTTGGCGGTAATTTCGCGGTGGTCGGTGGAACGGATCATGGCCTTGACCGGCCCTACCGCTGCGGGGGTAATCGACAAGCGGCGGATGCCAAGCCCGATAAGCGCCAGCGCCTCGAGCGTCCGTCCCCCCATCTCGCCGCACACCGCCACATCGACATCATGGCCTTCGGTCGACTTCACAACTCGTCCGATAAACCGCAAGATGGCGGGGCTTAACCAGTCATAGCGTTCTGCCAGGCGCGGATCCGCGCGGTCGGCGGCAAACAGGAATTGCGTCAGGTCGTTGGTGCCGATCGATAGGAACTGGATTTTGGGAAGCAGCATATCCAGCGTCTCCGCGAGCGCGGGCACCTCAAGCATCGCGCCGTAGCGCACCTTACTCGGCAATTGCTTTTTCTGCCTTCCCAGAAACTCCATCTGACCTTCGAAAATAGCCTTCGCCGCGTCGAATTCCCAAGGCTCGGACACCATCGGAAACATGACGCTCAATGTGCGCCCGGCTGACGCTTCGATCAGCGCGCGCGCTTGCGCTTTCATTAGCCCTGCGTGATCGAGAGAAAGGCGAAGTGCGCGCCAGCCCAGAGCCGGGTTTTCTTCCTCACTGGTCTCGTCCTTCAGATAAGGCAGCGCCTTGTCGCCGCCGATATCCAGTGTGCGAAATATGACCGGCTTGTCGCCTGCAGCGTCGAGAACGTCGCGATAGAAACGCTGCTGACGCTCGCGTTGCGGCAGGGTTGCGGAGATCAGAAACTGGAACTCGGTGCGGAACAGGCCCACCCCTTCCGCACCCGTGGTGGCCAGCGCCGCCATATCGTCACGGAGCCCGGCGTTAATCATCAGCGTGATCGGCACCCCGTCCATTGTTACCGATGCTTCGTCGCGCTGCGACGCGTAATGGGCTTTCTTCTTCTGCCGGTCGACGAGGTCGTGCTGAAAATTTTCTTCAGTGCCGGTTGCAGGTCGCACGATTACGCTTTTCTCGTCAGCGTTGAGCAACAGCATGTCGCCGTCGCGCACCTTATGTCGGATACCGCGTACCCGGCCCAGCACAGGAATGCCCATCGCCCGCGCGACGATGACGACATGGGCAGTGAGCGAGCCTTCTTCCAGTATGACCCCGCGCAATCGGCGCTTGTCATATTCAAGCAGTTCGGCGGGGCCAAGATTGCGAGCGATCAAGATCGAGTCCTTTTTCAGACCCAATTGTGCGGCCGTGCTCATCTGTCCGGATACAATGCGCAGCAGCCGATTGGAGAGGTCTTCTAGGTCGTGCATCCGGTCGGCGAGCAACGGATCGTCGATCTGCCGCATCCGCATCCGGGTGCGCTGCTGCACGCGCTCGATTGCCGCTTCGGCGGTCAGGCCGCTGTCGATCGCTTCGTTGATCCGGCGGCTCCAACCTTCGTCATAGGCGAACATCTTGTAAGTCGCGATGACCTCTTCATGTTCGCCGCCAGCGCCGAAATCGATCTGGCTTGCCATGCGGTCAATCTGCTCGCGCATCTTGTCGAAGGCGGAATAGACGCGCTGGCGTTCCGCCTCGGTATCTTCGGCGACTGTGTGTTCGATCCGGACATTGGGCTGGTGGAAAATCGCAACCCCAGCCGCTGCGCCCTTGACCAATGGAAGGCCGGTAAGGCTGATGGTTCCGGTTTCGTTGGTCCCGCTGGCATTGACGTCATCGATGAGATCGGCGTTGGCAATCAGTTCGGACAGAACCATCGCGACGGTCTGCAGCGCCTCGATCTCGACCTCTTCATATTTGCGCGGCTCGACATGCTGTACGGCCAGCACGCCGACGGCGCGCTCGGACCTGACGATCGGCACACCTGCAAAGCTGTGGAAACGTTCTTCCCCGGTTTCGGGGACATAGCGGAAATTGGGGTGCGCCGCCGCCTCATCGAGGTTCAGTGTTTCGACATTTTCGGCGATTGTGCCGACCAGGCCTTCGCCCAGCCCGAGCCGGGTGACGTGCACCGCTGCCTCATTGAGGCCACGGGTTGCGAACAACTCAAGCGCGCCATCGCGTAAGAGATAGATTGAGCAAACCTCGCTCGACAAGGCTTCACCGATAATGTTGACGACGCGGTTGAGCTTGGCCTGGGCATGGTTTTTCGAAGCCATGACTTCATGCAGGCCAGTCAATATGTTACGTGCAGAACGGGTCGCGCTTTCCATAAGCGGCACCTAGCAGATGCGCTTATGGCAAGCGATACCCTGGCTCAAATTTAATTGCCGGTCAGGCGGGGTGGGCTTCCTGCATCAGCGAATCTTTCAGATGCAGTTTTTGCTTTTTCAAGCTGTGGATGAGATTACTGTCGGGGAAGGGTCGGTTTTCCTCACGCTCCAATTTTTCTTCCAATTCAGCATGTTTCATGCGGAGCGCGGACATATGGTTGTTGTTCACCTCATTCTCCTTGTTGTGAGACTCGACGACCTAACTTTTGCAGTTAAACACGAATCATGGGCACTGTCGCCCCCCAATTTGGACCGAATTAGCCATATGGGATGCACGGTCATATTTTGGCGATGACTTGTTAACCGCGATAGGGTTAGAGGGGATCATGAATGACGAAGGTTACCAGCAGCTTCTGGAACAGTTAAGGGTCGAACATCGCGATCTTGACGATGCGATCAACGCGCTCGGCAGTCAGGCTATCGTCGATCAGTTACAGATAGCGCGGCTCAAAAAGAAGAAACTGGCCCTAAAGGACCGCATAATGCGTCTTGAAGACCAGTTGGTACCCGATATTATCGCCTGACATGGCAATCGTCGCCTTAACCATTTTACATTTATCTTTCAGGCGTTTCATCCCGGCACGGTCGGCCAGATGACCTGAAATTCGGCCGATTTGCGCTAACATTCCTGTCGTGTTCGTGGCATATACTTGCCGATGGATCACATGCATCACGAACTCACGCCAAAAGTGGTGGACTCGCTCTATACCGAAGCGATGTTGCTTGCTGATGAGGCGCGGAGCTATTTCGATCGCGATCAGATGGCCGGTAATCTTTCGCCTGAGATATCGGTCGCTTTTTCCTGTGAATCGTTAAAGGTCACCACTCGGTTGATGCACAGCATTGCGTGGTTGCTTAACCAGAAAGCATTGCGTGCCGGTGAGATTACCGAAACCGACGCCTATAGCGATATGCGAGAACTCGGCTATTCTCCAGCAAGCGACGAGTTGCAAACGGCGCGCTTTCCGGAAGAAGCGCAAGCTTTGATAGCGGCGAGCGAAGACCTTTATTTCCGGCTGCAGCGGATCAGCCAGAAGATGCGGATGTCATCCATTCCTGCATCCGAGCCGCATGCGATGATGGAACGGATCAGAGCCAGTTTTTGACCCTCGATTTCAGGCGTCAAATTGGAGGCTGGCGAGACGCGCGTATAGACCGCCCGCCGAACTCAGCTTGATGTGATCGCCTTCCTCGACAATTTCCCCTTGATCCATGACGATAATCCGGTCTGCCGAGCGAACGGTGGCAAGCCGGTGTGCAATAACGATCGTGGTGCGGTCCTGCATCAGATGGTCGAGCGCGTCCTGTACCAGTCGTTCGCTCTCCGCATCCAACGCGCTGGTCGCTTCGTCGAGCAGCAGGATCGGCGCCTGCCGAAGCACGGCGCGCGCGATGGCTATACGCTGGCGTTGCCCTCCCGATAAACGCGCTCCGCCTTCACCCAAATAGGTGTCGAGCCCCTGCGGCAATTCCCGCAGGAAATTTGCAGCATTCGCCTGTTCCGCCGCATGCCAGATCGCTTCGTCATCGGCCAGCCAGTTGCCATAGCGCAAATTGTCGCGCGCGGAGGAAGCGAATAGCACCGTATCTTGGGGCACATAAGCCATCCGCAGCCGGATTTCGGCTGGGTCAGCGCTGGTCAGCGCAACACCATCGATACGGATTGCGCCGCTTTCGGGATCATAGAAGCGCTGCGCCAGTTGAAACAGTGTCGACTTGCCCGCGCCGGAAGGACCGACCACGGCGACCGTTTCGCCGGGGCTGACCTTAAGGTTGAAATTGTCGAGCGCGGAAACTTCGGGCCTTGTCGGATAGCGGAAACTTACGTTCTGGAATTCGAGCTGACCGCGTGGCGGCGTTGGCAACGCAATCGGCTTGGCGGGCGGCGCGATATTGGGCTCGGCTGCCAGTAATTCGGCCAGACGCCCCGACGCTCCGGCACCGCGAACCAGATCGCCGTAAACTTCGGTCAGCGCGCCGAACGCTCCTGCAACCAGGCCGCCAGTCAAGACGAACGCCGCGATTGTCCCGCCGGTGAGCCTGCCTTCGACAACATCGATTGCGCCCTTCCACATCAGCAGGGTTATCGCGCTAAAGATAAGCATCATGACGATTGCTGTCATGAAAGCGCGCAAGCGGATGCGTTTCTTGGCGGTGGCGAATGTCGCCTCGACACTGCCGCTGAACCGCTCGCCCTCCCGGCTTTCCTGACCGAACGCCTGGACAATCCGCATTGCCCCGAGTGTTTCCGATACCATCGCGCCGACATCGGCAATGCGGTCCTGACTCGCCCGCGATGCCGACTGCAGCTTTCGCCCGATTAAAACGATGGGAAGGATGATGACCGGGATTGCGATCAGCAGCCCGATGGCGAGTTGGGGGGCCAAGGTGAAAAGATAGATGACGCCGCCGACACCCATGACGATATTGCGCAGCGCGACTGAGACGGTGGTGCCGACTACCTGCTCGATAACGGCTGTATCGCTGGTCATTCGGCTGGCGATCTCGGCGGGTCGGTTATGCTCGAAAAAAGCGGGGCTCTGCCGCAGCAGGTTGCGATTGACCGCCAGCCTGATGTCGGCAACGGTCCGTTCGCCCAGCCATGATACGAAATAAAAGCGGTACGCGGTTGCCACCGCCATCACCGCGACGATCAACAACAGATATTCGAACCAGCGTGCGATGTCGGCGGGGTTTCCTCCGGCTGCAAATCCGCGGTCGATCACCAGCCTGAACCCTGCCGGGATCGCAAGCGTAGCCAGTGCCGCTACCGTTAGGGCAAGCAATGCGAACATTATTTGCTTCGGGTAAGCCGACGCATGCCGCCATACCATCTGCAGGTTGCCGAGCTTTTTTGTATTTGCCGGCTGGGCATCCACAATATTTTCGGCTGGAACAGTCTTAAGGTCCGCGCTTTTCAAATCTGCAGATATGTCATTCATGCTGTGCCGCCTAGCAGCGCACAGCGACAGTCACAATTGAAGACAGAAAGTGATTCACGTTTTTTATGGTGCAATGCACAATAGATGCTTATGTGAGTTACATAGATTGTCGGCATGTCCGGCGTTCAGAACATAGGGGCGCATATGCTTTACATGGGTTACGACATTCAGCGCAGCTGGCTTGCGGGTATGGGCAAGATGGCGCAAGCGCAGGCCGATTGGTTGAACAACTTTACCAATGGACCTTTCAATTATGGCGGCGTGGCTCCCGTTGCAGCCTCCGCGCTTGATGTGTTTGCGCACTCCGTCGAAGTGCGCGGCAAGCCTGCTTTCGGGCTGGATTTCGTTGACATCGATGGCAAGCACGTACCGGTCACGGAAGTCAACGAAGCACGCAAGCCGTTCGGTCAGCTAAAGCATTTCAGCTATGAAGGCAGCGCGGACAAGCCAAAGCTGCTGATTTGTGCGCCGATGTCAGGTCACTTTGCGACGCTGTTGCGCGGTACGGTCGAGCGGATGTTACCGACTCATGACGTGTACATCACCGATTGGAAAGACGCACGCGACGTTCCGCTTACCGGCGGCGGTTTCGATCTAGAAAGCTACATCGATTATCTGATCGAATGGCTCGAGTTTATCGGACCCGATGCCGGTGGCAGGGGAGCGCATATGCTCGCCGTCTGTCAGCCATCGGTCCCGGCCTATGCTGCCGCAGCGATCATGAGCGCAAACGAGCATCCACTTCGTCCACGTACGCTGACGATGATGGGCGGTCCAATCGATACGCGGGAAGCGCCTACCGCGGTCAATAACCACGCAACCAAGCGTCCGCACGACTGGTTTGTCCAGAACGTAATCGCCACCGTGCCCCCCTATTACAAGGGTTCGGGCCGACGGGTGTATCCGGGCTTCCTTCAGCTTTCTGGGTTCATGTCGATGAATCTCGGCAATCACATGATCAGCCATTGGTCGATGTTCTCCGATCTGGTCAAAGGCGACGGCGAAGGCGCCGACCGGCACAAGGATTTCTACGACGAATATCGCGCGGTGTGCGACATGACGGCGGAATTCTATCTGCAAACGGTGGATACGGTGTTCCAGCGGCATCTACTGCCGAAGGGCGAATTCAACTATCGCGGTAAGCTGGTCGACCCCGGCGCAATCAAGGATATCGCAATTCTCGCCATCGAAGGCGAACGCGACGATATCAGTGGTCTGGGCCAGACCAAGGCAGCGCTGAAAATCGCCACGGGCTTGCCTGACGCCATGAAGAAGTATCATATGGCCCCCGAAGTCGGCCATTATGGCATATTCAACGGCAGCAAATGGCGTGACAAGATCGCGCCGGTGGTCGAGGATTGGATTGCCGCGCATGACAAGTAAAGCACTCTGCCGCTAAGGATTACCGCGACTGTCGAGAGCTGGCCCGTTGCCGGTCAGTTTATCATCGCGCGCGGCGCAAAGACCTTTGTCGATGTGCTGGTGGTCGCGGTGAGCGATGGCACTCACATCGGCTATGGCGAAGGCACCGCGATTTATTATCGCGGCGAGACGGCGGAGAGCAGCCTTGCCGAGATCGAGCGAGTTATCGACCGATTGGAACCGATGGCCATCGCCGAAGCGCGCGACGTGACGCAAATCATCCTGCCGCCCGGCGCTGCGCGCAATGCACTCGACTGTGCTTTGTGGGATTTGGAGGCTAAAGCATCCGGAACGCCCTTGTGGAAACTCGTCGGCTTGGCCGCTGCTCCAAAGCCGCTGCAAACCGCGTTTACGATTTCACTTGGCGAACCGGCTGAGATGCTGCGCAATGCCGCGAAAGCCGCGGTGAACGGCTATGGATTGTTGAAGTTGAAGCTGATGGGAGAAGCCGACCGTGACCGCGTTGCGGCGGTAAGGGCGGGGGCGCCCGATGCGAGGCTGATCGTTGACGCGAACGAAAGCTGGGGCGCGCTGGATATCGCTGCGGAGGCATCGGCGCTTGCTGCGTTGGGTGTCGAAATGATCGAGCAGCCCGTATCGGTAGGGAAGGATGACACGCTGAACGGAGTGGCATCGAATGTACCGCTGCTCGCCGATGAGAGTTGCCAGGTAGCAGCGGATGTCGAACGGCTCGCGCGATATTATGACGGCATTAACATCAAACTCGACAAGGCAGGCGGGCTTACCGAAGGATTGAAAATTGCCGATGCTGCAAAAGCCGAAGGAATGAAAGTCATGGTCGGATGTATGCTATCGACCAGCCTTGGCATAGCGCCTGCATTTTTGCTGGCACAACAGGCCGACTGGGTGGATCTGGACGGCCCCGCATTGCTGGCTGAAGACCGCGCCGATGGCTTTGGGTTTGCGGACGGGAAAATCATCCCGTCCGCAAATCGGTTATAGCGAAACTTCCGCAACCTTGTCCTTGTAGTCTTCCTTGGGATCGACCCCGAGGAACATCTTGATGCCAGCTACGATGCTCGACGCGTCGATCCAGATTTCGGCGTTTTCTGGGTCAAGCCGGATAAGCGCAATCTTAGGGTCATCCTTGCTTTCATACCAGGCAGCGACAAAACGGTTCCAAAGCCGGTCGATGGTCGCACGGTCCTGCGAAGTGCTTAATGTCCCATGCACCGTCGCCCAGACGTCATGACCCTTGGACGTGAAATGGGCCATCGCCCGATCGCCGCCGGAAATCTGCTGATACAGGCTATTGTCGACCGACGTGAAAAACCAAATTGGGCCGTTGTACAGGTTGCCCTGAAAACCCTCATCCTCAAGCTGCGCGGTCATTGGTCGCGCATGACCGTCTTCGCCCTCGGCCTTGCCGAGGAACATCGTCATGTCCGACTTGAGGGCTTTCCAGAATTTTTCCTTGATCTCGATATCGTTGCTCATCAATCGTCTCCTTTGGGATGCAAAAGAGAACCAATGATATGCAGCAGGGTTCCCGCTAGAAAATCTCGAACAATCCAGCCGCGCCCATGCCGCCGCCGACGCACATGGTGACGACTGCATATTTCGCCCCGCGACGTTTGCCCTCGATCAGCGCGTGGCCGGTGCAGCGGGCGCCGGTCATGCCATAAGGATGACCAATGGAGATCGAGCCGCCGTTGACGTTGAGTAGCTCGTTGGGGATCCCTAATTTGTCACGGCAGTAAAGCACCTGTACGGCGAACGCCTCATTCAGTTCCCACAGGCCGATGTCGTCGACTTTGAGGCCGAAGCGTTGGAGCAATTTGGGGATCGCGAAAACCGGGCCGATGCCCATCTCGTCGGGCTCGGTGCCAGCGACCGCTACCCCGACATATCGGCCGAGCGGGTTAAGGCCTTTCTTTTCGGCTATTTTGGCTTCCATAAGGACACTTGCCGAGGAGCCGTCGGACAGCTGGCTGGCGTTGCCCGCGGTAATCGTCATGTCGGGGCCAAGCACGGGCTGCAGCGCCTGCAATCCGGCAAGCTGCGTATCTGCGCGGTTGCCTTCGTCCTTGGTTATAGTCACTTCCTTTTGGGTGACTTCGCCGGTTTCCTTGTTGGTGACATTCATCGTCGTCGCGACGGGAACGATCTCGGCGTCGAAATAACCGGCGGCCTGTGCCGCAGCGGTGCGTTGTTGCGATTGCAACGCATATTCGTCCATCGCATCGCGGCTGATATTATAGCGCTTAGCGACAACTTCCGCAGTTTGCAGCATCGGCATGTAGACATCCTGGTGCATCGCGATCAAATCGCGGTCAGGGGCAACGCGCATTTCCTTGGTCTGGACGAGCGAGATAGACTCTTGTCCGCCAGCCGCCATTATGTCGACATTGTCGACAATGATCTGCTTGGCGGCGGTTGCGATCGACATCAGGCCCGACGAGCACTGACGGTCCATCGTCATGCCCGAAACCGTAACCGGCAGCCCGGCCCGCAGGACAACCTGACGCGCGAGGTTCCCGGCCTGTGTGCCTTGCTGGAGCGCGGAACCCCAAAGAACGTCGTCAATTTCACCGCCTTCAATCCCGGCGCGCGCAACCGCTGCGGCAAGCGAATAGCTACCCAGGGTTGGGCCGGATGTCGCGTTGAACCCGCCACGATAGGCTTTGCCGATGGCGGTGCGGGCGGTGGAAACGATAACTGCATCACGCATTATAAAAATCCTCGATATCAGAAATTATACGAAAAATTGGCTTATCCATTCGGCCTGAAGCGCGGGCTTCTCCTCGCCTTCAATCTCGACCGTAAACTCTAACGTCTGCTGCCATTGGCCCGGGCGTTTCTCGGCAAGTTCCAGCAGCTTGAAATGGCCGCGCACGCGCTTGCCCGAGCGAACTGGCGCGAGGAAGCGGGTTTTGTTGCCGCCATAATTGACGCCCATCTTGACGCCTTCGACCCGCGGCATATCTGACTTGGCCGTCATCACCGGGAACAATGACAGGGTGAGGAACCCATGAGCAATGGTGCCGCCGAACGGAGTCATTTTCGCCATCTCTTCATTGACGTGAATGAACTGATGATCGCCGGTTGCGTCGGCGAATTTGTTGATCATCTCCTGATCGACCAATATCCACTCCGACGTGCCGAGATTTTCGCCGACTTTGGTAGCAAGTTCGGCTGGGGTAATGCTGCTCACGGGGCTTTCCTCCTGCGGTATGTTTTGCGGTATCGTGGCCCGATTGGGCGCGTATTACAACCCCCGCACGTTTGCCGTTACGGCATGCTTGGCTGGCTGAAATGCGCAAAACGCGAATCAGGTTTTCCCTCCGGTCGTTCTGGCTGGTTTAACGGTCAGCGCGTCGGGAATCGAGGCATAGGGCATGATCATGGTGCCGTCGGGTGCGGCAGTGAAGGTGGTCTGGGTGGGGTAGGCAAACTCAATTCCATCAGCGGTAAAGCGGCGGATAATCTCAAGCCCGACATCATGCCGTTTATGATAGGCGACGTCGACATCGTCGCTCATCACATCGAACAACAACTCAAAGTCCAGCGAGCTTGCGCCGAAGTTGACAAAACTGCCACGAATAAAAACGCAGTCATTCGCCTCGACAATTTCGCGAAGCATCGTTGGAACGCGGTCCGCGGTTTCCGTCGCGGTCTGATACACGAGACCAAGCATGAAGGTAACACGTCGGTACACCGTAAGCGTATTGTTGGTGATTTCCTTGTCGAGCAATTTACTGTTCGAAATGATTTTCTCTTCGCCCGTCATCGCGCGCAGCCGGGTGCTCTTCATGCCGATTTTCTCGACGCGAGCGGTTGTCGTGTCGTAGCTGATGACATCTCCGCGGCGGAAAGGCTTGTCGAAGATGATCGAAATAGCCGCAAATAAGTCCGAGAAAATGCCCTGCGCGGCAAGGCCGATGGCGATGCCGCCGACGCCCAAGCCAGCTATCAGTCCGGTGACATTCACACCTAAATTATCGAGGATGACGATCGCTGCGATGGCAAATACCGCAAAACTGACGAGCAGCCGGATCAGTACCATTGCGCTGGCGAGCGTGTCATGTTCATGCTGACCTTCACCAGCGCGCCGTTCGATCAGGCCAAGAACAATCTCGCGCAGCCAGACCGCGACCTGAAAGACCACCGCAACCGTGAAGAGTACGTCGATAGTCCTCGCCAGCATGTCAGGCGCGTTGGCGTAGCGGTTGACCAGTTCGACCGCGACCATGATCCGGAAGAACTTGCTGGTGCGGGCCAGGGTGCGCGCGATAATCGATTTTAGCTCAGCGCGATCTTCGCTTTCGCGAGCAATACGGGCGGCGACCCGCTTCAGCCAGCTCAGCAAAAGAAAAACGAGTATGGCCGCAGCGACGGCCACGCCCAGTTCGAGGGCATTGTTCTGAACCCATGCAACCGTGATTTCCCAGTAATCCTGGATGCGGGGTCCGATGGCTTCGATTTCGATAGTGGGTGCGGGCGTGGTAGAAACGTTTTTTGCAGTCATGCGCTGCGTGTAGAATCGATGATTGCCCTATACAAGCTTTGGCGCTTCATCAGTTTCCACCAGCAAGATATATTCGTTATGCTGGCAGCTTCGCAGGCGGTGCAATCCGGCCCCTAATCGGGCGCCACGCTGCTTCCCTACGGCGACGCGCAAGATAGGTGTCGAGGCTGATCTGCAACGCAATCAACATGTAGAAAAATGTCTGGAAAGCGATGCCGACGAACAATGAACCGATCAGATAGATAATCTGGCTATTCTGCAGTGCGGTTGCCAGTGGCGCCACCCACGCCTCGTCGGGTCGGTCGCGTTTGCGATACATGCGGGTGATGACCTCCATGCGCCACACCCCGCCGAAATGGATGATCAGCCACATGATGAGGCCGGGAAAACCCTGTTCGCCGAGCATTTCGAAATAGCTTGAGTGAAAGGCGCGGCCCTGATCGACGATTTCCTTGACGGCAGGCGCATCGATTGGCTGCGGCTCATCCGGGCTTTCGGGCTGGGCGATATCGTACCGGATGCGGTTCTGGCGATAGACGTCGAAGCCGCCGCCCATCGGGTGCTCTTTTACATATTCCCAGGTCCACGCCCAAACGGCGATGCGGGTGGAAGCGGATTCATCTGCCTTGTAGTTTTTAATCGTATCGGCGCGGTCGGTGAAGCTTGAAGGCAGGAAGGGGATAGCCGCCAGCCCGACCAAAGCGACCGCGCCCAGATACAGCATCCGGTAGCGGGCGTAACGGAGCAGGAGGATGCCAAGCACCGCAATGCAGACTATGCCAGTGCGCGCTTGTGTCCCGACGGGGATGAGCAAGCAGGCAAAAATGATCGCGGCTGCATAGGCCCGCACTTTCCAATCTGGTTTGAACACCGTCCCATGCTTTGCCAGCCACATTATGAGCGGAATGATAGTAATGGCTACACACGAAATGATGCTGCCTTCGAACAGCCCGCTATTATCGTCGATCAGGATCACCAGTGAACCATAGCCGCCGCCGCCTGCCACCGTCTTTATGCCGCCGGTGACGATCAGGGCGGAGGCGCACAGGACCATCGTCAGGATGGTCGCCTCGATACGCAGTTTGGTTCGCAGCGTCAGCGGCAGGAAGGATGCAAAGACCAGCGCCTTCCACACCCAGTTCCATTTTTCCAGCGCAGCCACGGGTTCGGCGGCAACGGTTGTGGTATAGCCGCAATAGCCGAGCAGCAGGATCAGCAGTAACCATCGTGGCGATACGCGCACGTCCTTTTTGTCGTCGCCGACCATGAACCCCAGAAAAGCGAGCGCAAACAGGATCAGCGACAGCGGCACCGAATTTAAGAGGAAATAGCTCAATCGCTGCGGCGAGACGATATCGACATAGGCATAGACGAGCGTGAACAGGAATGGCCGCTTGAACGCCATCAGCATGATCAGCGCGATATAGCCAACGAAGATCAGGTCACGCATCGGGTGAGGACTGCCTCTTGCCCGGCTGCGGGCGGCGTTGGCGAGCGAAGCCTTCGGGTTCGGTATCGGTAGCGGGCGGCTCCTCGACATCGAGATCGGACCGATTGATTAAATGCCACAGCGCAAATGCCAACAGGGCGTGGCTCAATAATATCGAAAAATTGTCGATCACTTCGCAGCCCAAACCCTCTTGCTCTCAGGGCGGTATAAACGGGGGGAGTTGACGTCGCGTTAATCGTTTTGTGGCAGGCATTTGGCCATGTCGCGCATTCTCCACGTCCTTGATCACAGCCTGCCGTTGCACAGCGGCTACACCTTTCGCACGCGGGCAATCATGAAGGCGCAAGGCACTGCCGGATGGGACGTGGCGGGCATTACCGGGGTTCGGCAGTACCAGCATGGTCAATTGGTGAAGGCCGACAGCGCGATGGTCGAGGGCCTGACGTTCCACCGGACGATGGCGCAAGCGTCTGGCCCAAGCCCGTTGCGCGAATGGCGGGAAGTGTCGGCTTTGGCCGATGCCATCGTTGCGCTCCACGCGAAATGGCCGTTCGATTTGCTCCATGCGCATTCGCCCGCGCTCAACGGGCTTGCCGCGCACCGGGCGGCGCAGCGGCTTGGACTGCCGTTGCTTTACGAAATCCGCGCGTTTTGGGAAGATGCGGCGGTCGGCAACGGCACGGTTACCGAAGGTTCAGCCAGATACCGCCTAACCCGCGCATTGGAAAATTACGTGGTTCGCCATGCCGACGCGGTTGCGGTGATCTGCGAAGGACTAAAGAGCGACCTGTTGGCGCGCGCCGTTCCGGCGTCCAAGATTGTCGTGTCGCCCAACGGTGTCGATCTGGAACTGTTCGGTTCGCCATTGCCAGCCGATGCTGCATTGGCCGAGCGGCTTGGCCTGAACGGCAAGGACGTGATCGGCTATATCGGCAGCTTTTACGACTATGAAGGGCTCGACGATCTGATATCGGCGATGCCGCTAATGCAAAGCGACGCCCATTTGCTGATGGTCGGCGGCGGACCAATGGAACAGGCGTTGCGGGCGCAGTCCGACGCTTCGCCAGCAGCCGATCGCATTCATTTCGTCGGGCGGGTGCCCCACGACGAAGTGGAGCGATATTACGACCTGGTCGATATTCTTGCTTACCCGCGCAAACGCATGCGCCTGACCGATCTTGTCACACCGCTGAAGCCGCTTGAGGCAATGGCGCAGGGACGGCTGGTTGCAGCGTCCAATGTTGGCGGACACAGGGAATTGATTAGTGACGGCGACACCGGCATGTTGTTCGCGGCTGATGACCCCGCTGACATCGCGATATCGCTCGACAGGCTTTTCGCCCACCGCAGCGATTGGGACGTCATTCGCACCCGCGCGCGGTTGTTCGTCGAGCAAGAACGCAGCTGGCAAAAGAATATTTATCGTTACGAACCTGTTTACCATTTGTTGTTAGGGCAAAAGAGAGTGTTGAAAGCCGCCTGATGGCAAGGGTTCAGTTGCAGGAATCAGATATGCGCAAAAGCATGCCAAATAACCAGATTCGCGCCTTCGCTATGGCAATGGTTGGTGCGACTTTGGCTGCCGTCGCGACGATGTTCGTGCCCGTTGCCGTGCTGGAAAGCATAGCTGGCTCGACCGGTCTATCGGAGCTTGTTCCGGCGGCTCGCGCTCCATTGGGAGACACCGCGCGGGCATTGCTCGCTTTCGGTGCAGGCTCATTTACGCTGGCTATCTTGGCGTTAGTTTTGCTTCGCCCCGGCAACAACGCTGGCCAGTCCGGTCCAGCGCGGGAATGGGCAGTGGAGGATGTTGCTCCTTCTTTCAGCGACCGGCTGCCTCAAATCAAGCTGCCATCACTCCCATTGCCCAAAATGCCTTGGACCAAGGGCGAGGACGACATCACCGAGCTGGCCGACCTGCCAAAGCTCAGGAATGGCGATAGCCATCCCGACGCCCCGCCGCGCAGGTTGCTTGTCGCATCGAAGGACTTGCCCGTTCTCGAATTATCGGAATTGCCGACGGCGATAGTCGAGCCGGCGGCCAAACCTATCGAAACGCCCGCCGCCGAACCCGTCGTCACGCCAACGCCGGTTGCAGCCGCCCCTGCGGAACCGACGCTTGCCGAAATGGTGGCGCAGCTCGAAGCGGCCGTGGCCGAGCGCCAGAAGCAGTTGGTCGAACTTGAAGCTGTCGCAACCGAACTTGCCGCGACCCAGCCAAGAATGGCTGCACAAGAAGACCGGACGGACGTCGAGGCCGTCGCTCACAGCAAGATTTCCGCCGAACCTGTGCGGTTCGAACGGCCGCTGCTCGAAGCGGTGCCGACTGCGCCGGTGCAGGACGATAACATTGACTCGGCACTGGCTGCGGCACTTGAAACGTTACATCGGATGAATGCTACAGGGCGCTAGGAGTCCAACAGCAAGGCGTTGATCGTCAGGCAGCTTTGCGTGGCGTTCGATATCACATCGGTTACGGCAATATCGGCGACCAACTGGCGCTTTAAGTCGAAGTCATATTCCGGCAACAGCTTTGCAATTCGAGTTGCCGTATCGGCATGATGCTCATCACACAAATTTGCGGCAATGCAGAGCTGAGCGCCAGAAAAAGTCAGGCTATGCCACGGATGTTCATGGATGACCGACAGTTCTGCATCGGGATGAAGTTGCCGCAGTCTCTGCAGAAAGGCCGCCGATCGGAGATCGTTTCTCATGCGGCTTCTCGCTTTTCGATTTCCGTATCGCATGAATAGGCCAGCATGAACCGGCGTAACTTCGCTTCCATTTCGGGACGAATTTCGCGGCCCATGCGCATGTCGAGCACCAGCCTGGGGTCATGCGCCGCAAGCCTGCCAAACTTGGTAGGGGCCAGCCCCTGCTCGCGTAAGAAGCGTTCGATAAGGCGATTGATATGCATGCTGTCTCCTCCGACACCGATTCGGTTTCGCTTGCCCGAATCAAATGGAACAAATATAGAACATTTGTGATAGGAGAAATCCTACATGTCTAGGAGAATTCCAACGGTCCAGGAGGAATGATGGTTAACGAAGATCCACGGGGGGCGCTCGCGCGGCTCATCGCCGAAAATGGTGATGATTATGCCGGGCTATCAAAGCTGGTTGGCCGCAATGCGGCCTATATTCAGCAGTTTATCAAGCGCGGCACACCTAAAAGGCTTCCCGAAGTGGAACGCGGCATATTGGCGCGCTATTTCGGCGTTGAGGAAAAATTGTTGGGGGGGATTGCTTCAACCACCGCGCGATCGGGGCTTCGACTGATTCCAAAGCTGGCGGTGGGCGCTTCTGCCGGCCCCGGCGCGATCAACGATGCGGAAGCGCTTGCCGGCAAGATCGGCTTTGACGAGAAATGGCTGCGCAAGCAGGGGCTGGAGCCGTCGAAACTATCGCTGATTCGGGTCGACGGCGATTCTATGGCTCCGACATTGAACAATGGCGACGACATCATGGTCGACAACAGCGCGACCGCAACTGCACTCAGGGATGGCATCCACGTGATCCGGCTGGACGATGTGTTGATGGTAAAACGGCTGGCAAAGGGACCGGCAGGACGGCTGTCGGTGCTGTCGGATAACCCCGCCTATCCCGACTGGCCTGATGTCGATGGGGCGTCGGTGGCGATTATCGGCAGGGTTGTCTGGGCGGGGCGGCGTTTGTGAAGGCTTGCAAGCCGCCGACGCACCCGCCACATAGGCCCGCATGTCGAATGTCACGTCCACCATCACCAAACAGCCGCCTCTCAAGGCCGCGATTATTCCCGTCACGCCGTTGCAGCAGAATTGCACGCTGTTCTGGTGCACGGAAACCAACAAGGGCGCGCTGGTCGATCCCGGCGGGGATCTGGACAAGCTGAAAGCCGCGGTCGCGCAGACGGGTGTTGAACTTGAAAAGCTGCTCGTTACCCACGGCCATCTTGACCATTGCGGGCAGGCGGGGATGCTGGCGAAGGAACTAGGGCTAAAGATCGAAGGCCCGCAGGAGGAAGACCGTTTCTGGATCGCGCAACTGGACGACGATGGCCCGCGCTGGGGCATGGAGGCGCATACTTTCGAGCCCGACCGCTGGCTGGAAGATGGCGACACCGTCACCGTTGGCAATCTGACGCTCGATGTGATCCACTGTCCAGGCCACACGCCCGGCCATGTCGTTTTCTACCACGCCCCCAGCCGCCTGGCGATTGTCGGCGACGTGTTGTTTCAGGGCAGCATCGGACGCACTGATTTTCCGCGCGGCAACCATGCCGACCTCATCAACGCAATCACGAAAAAGTTATGGCCGCTCGGCGACGATGTGACCTTCATCCCCGGCCACGGCCCGACCAGCCAGTTCGGTTATGAACGCAAGACCAATCAGTTCGTGGCGGACGATGTGCTGGCGGCGCGGTAACACAAATCAACAAATTCAGTTGTCATTCCCGCGAACGCGGGAATTCATGGCCTGATATGTCGGTTTAGAGCCGACAGTTCAGACCATGAACCCCCGATCAAGTCGGGGGTGACAAATTAGGCTTGGACATGTCTGCTTTCTTACAAAATGCCTGCATAAACCCGCCACAATGCCCAGCCTGCGAGGCCGAGCAGCGTGACCATCGTTATCAGCGTGCCAACCATGCGCCCTTTGCCCAATGCGCCGCCATCCATACCAAGGCCGTGCGCCATGCGGCCGACGATGTACAGGATGCCGAGACCCCACAGCCAATTGTTGGTTCCACCTGTCACTTCCAACGCCGCAATCAGGACAAGCACAAACGGCGCGCTTTCAACGAAATTGGCGTGCGCGCGCATCCGGCGGATGACAAATTCGTTGCCGCCGTCGCCTACCGATACGCTTTCCTTCGTGCGTGCCTGACCGCAGCGGACCATCAACCAGATATTCACGAGCGCGGCACCGGCGGCAATCGTAAGCGTAACGGGTAAACTCAACATATATTCTCTCCCTGTTGTCGCGCGTCGTCTAGCGGCTATCTCTATGGTTGCAAAGCGCAGAAAAAGCGGTATAGCGCGCCGCTCACACGGACATCTGCGGATTGAACGGGTCGATTCTGGCGATTGCTTGCCATGACCAACCCTTTCGCCTAAGTTGGCCTCGAACTTATTGATTTTGAAATGGAACAGGTGCCGAGATGGCTGTCCCCAAGAGAAAAACGTCCCCTTCACGCCGCGGCATGCGCCGCAGCCATGATTCGCTTACCCCTGCAGCCTATCAGGAATGCTCCAACTGTGGCGAATTGAAGCGTCCGCACCATTTGTGCGACGCCTGTGGCCATTATAACGGCCGCGAAGTGGTGGCTGTAGCCTAAACCCTCCGACCCAAGGAGAATAGCTGGTGTCATTGAAACCGCGTATCGCCATTGACGCGATGGGCGGTGATGAAGGCGTGCCTGTGATGGTTGCAGGCGCAGCGTTGGCGCGGCACCGGCACGACAGCTTCAAATTCCTGCTGGTAGGTGACGAAGCGCGGATCAAGGCGGCGCTCGATAATCATCCGAACCTGCGCGCCGCCTCTGAAATTCTGCATACCGAAGACGTTGTCACGGCTGACGACAAAGTCAGTGCCGCTTTGCGCAAATCGAAAACCAGCTCGATGGGAATGGCCATCAACGCCGTGAAGACTGGCGATGCCAGCGCAGCGGTCAGTGCCGGCAACACCGGCGCGCTGATGGCAACGGCAAAGCTGGCGCTTCGCACTATGCCGGGCATTGACCGGCCCGCACTCGCCGCATTGTTGCCGACGCTGGAAGACACCGACGTGGTCATGCTCGATCTCGGCGCAAATACCGAGTGCGAAGCTAAAAACCTTGTCCAGTTCGCGGTCATGGGCGCAGCCTATTCGCGGATCATTTTCGGCTTCGATCGCCCGCGCGTCCGTTTGCTGAACATCGGCACCGAAGAAATGAAGGGCACCGATGAACTGCGCGACGCGGCCCAGCATCTGCGCGACGCCACTGGCCTGCACATGGACTTTCAGGGGTTTGTCGAGGCAGACAAGATCAACCGCGGCGAATGTGACGTGGTGGTTTGCGACGGCTTTACCGGCAATATCGCGCTCAAGTCGATCGAAGGCACCGCGCGGTTCGTGACCGATCTGCTTCGCCGCGCTTTCACGAGTTCCATCCGCTCGAAATTCGGTTTCCTTGTTTCACGCCCCGCTACCGAGTTACTCCGCCACCACCTCGACCCGAACAACCACAATGGTGCAGTGTTCATGGGGTTGAACGGCGTAGTCGTCAAAAGCCATGGTAGCGCTACGGCCAAGGGTGTTGCAAACGCCGTCGAAGTTGCCGCGCGGCTGGTCGAGGAAGATATCACCGCGCGTATCACGCAAGACCTTACGCGAGTGAGCGCATGACCGACACCGCTTTACGCGCGGTTATCAAAGGCACTGGATCGGCGCTGCCACGCACCTGCGTGTCCAATGCGGAACTTGCGGCCAGGGTCGATACCTCCGACGAATGGATAACCGAACGCACTGGGATTAAATTCCGCCATATCGCAGAACCCGACGAAACGACCGCCACCCTCGCGACGGAGGCTTCGCGAAAAGCACTCGATGCTGCTGGCATGACGGCGGCTGATATCGACCTCATTATCGTAGCGACAGCCACGCCGGATCAGACATTTCCGGCATCGGCAACGATCGTCCAGCACGCGCTTGGCTGCAATGGCGGGGTCGCCTTCGACGTCGCGGCGGTCTGTTCAGGCTTTCTCTACGCCTTTTCGGTTGCGGAAAGCATGATCCGGGCAGGGTCTGCCAGAAATGCGCTGGTGATCGGGTCGGAAACCTTCAGTCGTATCCTCGACTGGGAAGATCGTGCGACCTGTGTCCTGTTCGGCGATGGGGCGGGGGCTGTGGTGCTGTCAGGCGAAATTGGAACGCGTGGCGCGCTGGCAACGCGGCTCCATGCCGACGGGCAGCATAACGATCTGCTCTATGTGGACGGCGGGCCTTCAACCACGGGAACAGTTGGCAAGTTACGCATGAAAGGCCGCGAGGTTTTCCGCCATGCAGTTACAAATCTTGCTAATGTGATGACCGAAACACTGGCAGCGGCAGATATCACCGCCAGCGATGTGGACTGGGTCGTACCACACCAGGCTAATGCCCGAATTATCGACGCGACCGCGAAAAAGCTCGGACTCGATCCGAACAAGGTTGTCCTGACCGTCGACCGTCATGCCAATACTTCGGCGGCTTCAGTGCCGCTCGCGCTGGACGTTGCAGTCCGTGACGGCCGGATAAAGGCTGGCGACATTGTCGTACTGGAGGCCATGGGCGGCGGCTTCACCTGGGGTGCCTCCATCGTCCGAATGTAAGACATTTTTCGACGATCGTCATTTTACAACGCAGATTCTTTGTTATATAACCGTTGCTTCTCAACAGACGGGTCGCACGTCGGGAGACGGTATATGGCAGAAGCAGGTACATTGACGCGCGCCGATTTGGCCGAAATGCTCAACAGGCAGGTCGGGCTTTCCAGGGCGGATGCTGCCGCGATGATCGAGTCAATTTTGGGCCATATGACCAGCGCACTGCTCGACGGCGATAATGTCAAAATTTCCGGCTTCGGCACCTTCGTCCTGCGGGACAAGGGTCAGCGTATCGGCCGCAATCCAAAAACAGGCGTTGAAGTGCCGATCACTCCACGCCGGGTTCTGACCTTCCGCGCGAGCCAAGGCATGCGGCAGAAGGTTAAATAGCAGTCATGGCCGAAAAATCCGCCGACGCTTTCCGCACGATCGGCGAAATGGCCGAAGCGCTAGGCGTTCGGACGCATATCTTGCGCTATTGGGAAGAACAGTTTCCCATGTTGCGACCATTGACGCGGGCAGGCGGGCGGCGGCTGTACCGGCCCGAGGATGTGGCGTTGCTGCACACGATCAACCGATTACTGTACAGCGAAGGCTACACGATCAAAGGCGCGCGGAAATTCCTGGAGGGTGGCGGCGAAGTAGCCGCGCCAACCGACGCAAGGCCCGTTGTTAAAGTACCGGAATTTGCGATTGACCTGACGGCCCTCCGTGCAGTTCGCGAGCGGCTGGCTTCGGCGCTCGCTGCAGCTTAATTCATATCCCGCGCATAGACCATGTCGCGGAACGGCATGTCGCCGACCATGAAAACCGTTTCGCCGATATGCCTGAATCCGGCACGTTCGTAGAAGGCAACGGCGCGGCTGTTGCTTTCGTACACGGCGAGCAGCAACCGTTTTGCCTTACGTTTTTGCGCCACTTGGAGCGCCTGATCCATTAACGCCCGGCCATTGCCGTCGCCCTGCCACGGCCCCAGCAGATAGATGCGCTTAAGTTCGAGATCGCCATCCTGTTGCAAGTCCGGATGCTCTGGAGCGGTCATCATCACATAGCCGACCGGCGCGCCGAGCGGTGTTTCGCCGATGACGATTTCTACCGCCGGGTCGACAAGCTTTGTCTTGTAATAACCGACGCTATGTTCCGAATTCAGATGCTCGATCAAAGGTTTGCCCGGATGGTCAAACGCGAAAGTGGCAAGGAATGTTGCCGCACCAAGATAAGAGAGCGCTTCGGCATCGTCCACTGTCGCCCGACGCCACGAAACCGGCGTCATTCTTCTTCCGGCCCGAGTTCGGGATCGAGATCGCGTGGGCGGATGAAATGCGTGAGCCGACCGCACTTACGGTCGATGTCAGCCCAGCGTTCGATATCGAGTTCGACGCGGGCGACCGCCGCGGTCGGATATTTCTCCCACACCACTTCTCGCAGTGGCGAACTGCCGTCATCGGGGACGAGGTCAAAGACCATGTCTTCCATCCCGGGATTGTGGCCGACCATCAATATGCTCTTATATTCATCCGCCTGATCGCGGATGACGTCCATCAAAGTCGCCGACGAAGCCAGATAGATGCGCCGGTCCCAGGTCGCCTCGATCCGCTCGCCAGTGCCTTTGACGAACTGGTCGATGGTGTCGATGACGCGCACTGCCGGGCTGGCGACCACATGGTCGAAGGCGATATTATTGTCCCTGGCCCACTTGCCCATCAGCACCGCCGCCTTTTCGCCACGCTTGTTCAGCGGTCTGTCGAAATCGCGGGGGATGCTGTCGTCCCAGCTCGACTTGGCGTGGCGGAACAAGGTCAGGGTCAGCGTCAAATCGGGTTGCCTTCTTGCAGGGTCTTGACCACGTCCTGCCGCAAATTTGTTGCAGGCGAAAGACCTGATTTAATCGAACGCACCGCTTCCTCAAGCGTGACGCGCCGCACCGGCGTTCCCGGCGGAAAGGCAGTGAGCAGGCGGCTCGGTACCGCCGACGACAGCAGCACAAAATGCCCCTTGTCGCCCGCGCTGCGGATCAGCCGCCCGAAAGCCTGCGCCAGCTTCGCACGGATCATCCGGTCGTCATAATCGGTGCCGCCATAGGACAGCCGTCGCGCACGGTGAAGGATGTCGGGGCGCGGCCACGGCACCTGCTCCATGATGACGAGCCGCAGCGAATGGCCGGGCACATCGACGCCGTCACGTAAGGCATCGGTGCCAAGCAAACTCGCGTGCGGGTCATCGCGGAAAATGTCGACCAAAGTTCCGGTATCGATCGGATCGACATGTTGCGCGTAGAGGGGCAGGCCGTCGCGCGCCAAGCGGTCGGCAATCCGTGCATAGGTCGAACGCAGCCGCCTGATCGCGGTGAAGAGCCCGAGCGCACCGCCTCGCGACGCGCCGATCAGCGACGCAAAAGCCCCCGCCAGCGCCGCCATATCGCCGCGCTTCACGTCGGTGACGATCAGCACCTCGGCCTGTTGCGCGTAATCGAAGGGACTGGTGGCAGAAAAATGCTGCGCAGCATTTTCCAGATGCACGGCGCCTGTGCGCGCTTCCGCATTCGCCCAATCGCCCCCGCTGCGCAAAGTGGCCGAGGTCGCCAGCACGCCGTGGCTGGGTTTCAGTACTATATCCGCGACCGGCTTCATCGGGTCGAGCCAGCGCCGGTGCATCCCCACATCCATGTCGCGGCCCTCGAACCGGTCGATGGCGAGCCAGTCGACAAAATCGGGATCGACCGGCCCGACCGCGCGCGCCAGCATCGAAATCCAGGCGCGCAACGTATCGATCCGCCAGCCAAGGCTAGCCATTGCGCCCTCGACCCGCGCCCGCGCGCTGCCATCGAGCCAGTCAGGCGGGTCGCTGATGAGCGCTTCGAGCCGTTGACCGAGGATGGTCAGTGGCCGCGCCAGCGCTTCTAGTGCCACCTGCGCGTCCGCTACCGCATCGACCACCCCCGGGTCAGGGTCGGCCAGTTCGGTTTCGAGGCCATAGCCCGCCTCCGCCGCATTGCTCTCATCGCGCGCGAACACCATCACGCGGATGGCAGACAACAGGCGCTCGATCGGACCCGACGGCATGTTCTCGGCAAGTCGCCCTAACCAGCCATCGCCGGGCAAGGCCTCCGCCGCGATACGCGCCATCTCGATGGCGACCCCGCCGTCTTTGTCATAGGACGCGACATCGGCCAACCTTGCCGCCAGCCCGCGCCGTCGTCCGCGTGCCTTGCCTTCGGGGCCGATGACCCAGCGGCGCAGTTCGACCGTCTCCTGACCGGTCAGCGCGGCGGCAAACATCGAATCCGCCGCGTCGAACAGATGATGGCCTTCATCGAATATGATCCGCGTCGGGCGGCTCACCTCATCGCGGCCTCTTGCAGCATTGACCATCATCAGGGCGTGATTGGCGATAACGATTTCGGCTTGGGCTGATGCACGAGAGGCGCGTTCGATGAAGCATTTCTTGTAATGCGGGCATCCGGCATAGATGCACTCGCCGCGCCGGTCGGTGAGCGCAGTCGATCCGTTGCGCCGGAACAAAGTCGGCAACCAGCCGGGCAAATCGCCGCCGATCATATCGCCGTCTTTGGTATAAGCGGCCCAGCGCGCGACCAGATGCGCCAGCGTTGCCGCGCGCCCGGCAAAACCACCCTGCAACGCGTCCTCGAGGTTCAACAGACACAAATAATTCTCACGCCCCTTGCGCACCACGACCTTCGATTTGAACGTTTCGGGGTCCGGGTAAATCCGCTTCGCCTCGCGCACCAACTGCCGCTGCAACGCTTTGGTAAAGGTCGAAATCCACACCGCGCCATCTGCTGTGCGGGCCCACAGCGAAGCTGGAGCGAGATAGCCCAACGTCTTGCCGATGCCGGTGCCCGCTTCCGCCAAGACCATGTTAGGCTCACCCTTCCGCGCGCGCGGCGCAAAGATGCTCGCGGCAGCCTGCGCAAAGTCGCGCTGGCCCTGGCGGGTTTCGGCATCGCCGCCGACCAGCGACGCAAGTTGTGCTTGTACGGTGTCGGGGTTGAGCGTCACCACATGCGGCGGTGTGCGCGGCGGCGCCTCCTCCCATTCGGACAACCGCGCGAACAGCCAGCGTTCGGGCTTGTCCGGCTTCTTGAGGTGGCGCAATACGATAGTCGCCCACGGCCAGCGGACGCGCATCAACGCCTGCGCGCTATCCCACGCCCCCTCGCGCTCCGGCCAGGCGGGATCAGTGAGCGTGGCAAGGAGCGTTTGCGCGGCGGTAAGGAGAAATGGGGCGACTAAATCCTCCCCGGAACGGGGAGGGGGACCGCGCGAAGCGTGGTGGAGGGGCACGGGCGGCGAACCCGCGCCTTCGCCGTCAGGGAACCCTGCACGTGCCCCTCCACCAGCCTTCGGCTGGTCCCCCTCCCCCGTCGGGGGAGGAATCCCCAAAAACCCCGCCAGCCCCTTAGCCGTCGGCACGACAAACCGCGCCGGATGCACAAAGGCGAACAGCTCCAGCACATCCAGCCCCGACAGCTCCGCATAACCCAGCCGCTGCGCCACCAAAGGCGCGTTCAGCATGACCAAAGGCGTCTCCGCCGCTCGCCCAACCGCTTCGCCCTTGCCAACACTGCGCACGTGGCCATCTGGCGTCGCGAACCAGATACCGGCGTGGTTTGCGTGAAGCGCGGGGAAGGGGAGTTCGGGCAGGGTACTCACGCGCTACGGTATAGCGGTGGTCGGAACGTAAGGGAAACGGTTTGGGTGGTAAGGGCTCGCTTCGCCGTGTAGATGTCAGTGCAATTAGAATGCATACTTGCAATGTAGGATTTGCTTTGAGAGATTCGCCCATGCCAATTTGGGCAGTTACGGGAATGAGATTTGCGGTTTTCGTTTTTTCCACGCCATAGCGGTGCTGCCGGGGACGTAAACTACCAAAGCCAATCGCGAGCACCGGTCTGCCCCCTGACGTGGGCTCAACTTCCTCAACTTTGTAAAGATTTCCGACACTCTTTCGGTGTCACCACGCTGTTGCGGCGCGCAATGCCGGACTTGCAAATACAAGGAAAAGGGGGAAAGGCGAGCGCGGACAGAATAGAAATGAGAATTACAACGTGACCGATCTCCGCACCATCGCAATGCAATCAAAGGCGTGGCCCTATGAAGAGGCGCGTCGGCTTTTGAAGCGTTATCCGGATGGTAAGCCGGGCAAGAACGGTCAGACCGAGGCGATTGTCCTTGAGTGCGGCTATGGCCCGTCGGGATTGCCACATATCGGCACGTTCAACGAGGTGTTACGTACGACGATGGTGCGTAATGCCTTTGCGACGCTCAGCGATGCGCCGACCCGGCTGATCGAGTTTTCGGACGATATGGACGGTCTGCGCAAGGTGCCGGACAATGTTCCAAATCATGCGATGCTAACCGAGCATCTCGGAAGGCCTTTATCGCGAATTCCCGACCCGTTCGGCAGCCATGAAAGCTTTGCCGCGCATAACAATGCGCGCTTGCGCGATTTTCTCGACCAGTTCGGGTTCGAATATGAGTTCATCTCCTCGACCGAGCGCTATGAATCGGGTGCGTTCGACGACGCGCTGAAGATTGTTTTGCGCAACTATCAAGGCATCATGGACATCATGCTGCCGACGCTTCGCAAGGAACGCGCCGCGACCTATTCGCCGGTTCTGCCGATCAGCGAGAAGTCGGGCATCGTATTGCAGGTTCCGGTCGAGGTGGTCGACGCCGAGGCCGGGCTGATCGCCTTCGACGATGATGGCGACCGAGTCACGCAGACGATTTTGGGCGGCAAGGCCAAGCTGCAATGGAAGGTCGACTGGGCGATGCGCTGGGTCGCGCTTGGCGTGGATTATGAGATGTACGGCAAGGATTTGACCGACAGCGGTGTGCAAAGCGGCAAGATCGCGCGTGTGCTTGGTGGAAGGCCGCCCGAAGCGCTGATTTACGAGATGTTCCTCGACGAAAAGGGCGAGAAGATTTCGAAGTCGAAGGGCAACGGCCTGGCGCTTGAAGACTGGCTGAAATATGGCACCGAAAACAGCGTTGCCTTTTACGCCTATCGCGAGCCCAAAAGCGCGAAGCAGTTGCATCTGGGCGTCGTGCCAAAGGCAGTAGACGAATATTTCCAGTTCCGCGCTCAGTGGCATGAGCAGCCGCTGGAAAAGCGGTTGGGCAATCCGGTGCACCACATCCACAACGGCAATGTGCCAACCGGACAGCCGCCAGTGACGTTCGGGTTGTTGCTCAACCTCGTCGGCGTGATGGGGGCGGGTGCAACTGAAGAACAGGTCTGGGCTTATCTTGGCAATTATGCGGAAAACGCGACGCCGGAAAATTCGCCAGAACTGGCCGAGTTGATCCCTATCGCGCTCGCTTATAACCGCGATTTCGTTGCGCCGACGCTGAACAAGCGGAAGCCTGAGGGTGTGGAAGTCGCGGCATTGCAGACCTTGGACTCGCGGCTGGCGGAACTGCACGCCGACACGAGTGCGGAAGACATCCAGAACATCGTCTACGAAATCGGCAAGGAAGGAGGCTTCGAAAATCTGCGCGACTGGTTCAAGGCGCTGTACGAGACTTTACTCGGCAGCAGCGCTGGCCCGCGCATGGGGAGCTTCATCGCGCTCTATGGCATCGAGAATACACGAAAACTGATTGCGGAGGCCTTGGCATGAGCGGTTATCATTTGGCACAAATCAATATCGGGCGCTTCCTCCATGAGCGCGGCGACGCGGCTAATGCGGATTTCATGAATGCGCTTGATCCGGTCAATGCGCAGGCCGATGTGGCGCTGGGCTTTGTCTGGCGGCTCGTTGGTGACGGTAATGATGCGACCGATCTGGTGCCGGATGAAGCTGACCCGCAATTGCTCATCAACATGTCGGTATGGCGCGACGTCGATTCGCTTGGCGCGTTCGTCTACCGCAACGCTGACCATTTGGCGTTCATGCGACGACGCAAGGAATGGTTCGAGAAAATCGAAATTTATCAGGCATTATGGTGGGTGCCAGCAGGACATATACCGAGCGTCGCAGAAGGAATGGAGCGGGTCGCATTGCTCAGGGCACAAGGCCCTACTGCCGAAGCTTTTACCTTTCGTCAAACATTTGCCGCCCCCGACGGCACACCGGCCGTGCCGGTGTTGGACGAATGTGCATGACAACCCCGCGCTCTGTCGACGATCTGGCGCTTGAGCTGCTGGGAAAGAGCAGCGGCGCCTTGTCTCCGGCAGAGCACCGGGTGCTCGAACGCATCCACAAGCGCGAAACCATCAGCCGCGACATGGGCGTGGTCCACGAAGGCGATGCGACGTTCGGCGAGCGCCTTTCAGACCATGTCGCAGCCGTCGGTGGCAGCTGGGGCTTCATCATCGCATTCGGCGTTGTGCTCTTCGGCTGGATGATCCTGAACTCGCAAATACTGGGGCGGATGGGGATGGCGTTCGACCCCTATCCGTTCATTTTCCTCAACCTGATGCTGTCTACATTGGCTGCCATTCAGGCGCCGATCATCATGATGAGCCAGAACCGGCAGGCGAACAAAGACCGCGCGGCTGCCTCGCATGATTATGAAGTCAACCTTCGCGCGGAACTCGAGATCTTGCGGCTGCACGAAAAGGTCAATCATCTGATCGAACAAATGACCAAATTGACTCGCGTAGAGGGTGAGCCTGCCAAATGAGCACAATAGCCGCAAAGCTATATCGTGACGGCAAGGTCGTCCGCGAAATCGACCTCGGCAAGTCGATCCCGCAACTCGAAAAGCCGGAAGATTTTATCTGGATCGGTTTGCACGGTACCGACGACGGCGCGCTCAAGAAAATACAGGACCATTTTTGCCTTCATCCGCTCGCGGTGGAGGACGCGCTCGATCCAAGGCACTTGCCCAAACTGGATGTTTACGGCGACCATCTTTTTCTGGTCATCCGTACGCTTAACCTCGAACACGACCATATCGGTTATGGCAACACCGCCATTTTTGTCGGCAAGCAGTTTGTCATTACGGTGCGACATGGATCGAATCGCGCCCACAGCCCGCTGCGTTCGCAATTGGAGACCACGCCCTGGCTATTGAAACATGGGTCGGATTATGTCCTTCACGCGATCATTAACTTCGTTGTCGACGGCTATTTTCCGATCATCGACTCGCTTGAAGAAGAGATACTGGCAATCGAAGACCGGGCTTTTGAAATGTTTCTGAGCCGCACCGAAACGGCGCGATTGTTCAACCGCCGCCGCGAGCTGTTCCGGTTGCAGCGGATATTGGGACCGATGGAAGATGTGGTCGGTCAAATCCTGAATCTGAACCTCCCGCAGATCGACAAGGAAAGTCATCCCTATTTCCGCGACCTGCTCGACCATATCCGGCGGGTGCAATATCGGGTGGCGGGCCTTCGCGACGCGCTGACCTCGGTGATCGAAACCAGCGGCTTGCTCGAACAGCAACGGCAGGGCGCGATCACGCGGCAATTGGCGGCATGGGCGGCGATCCTCGCGGTGCCAACCGCCATTGCGGGGATTTACGGGATGAACTTTGATTTCATGCCGGAAACCAGGTGGGAATATGGCTATTTTGTTGTGGTCGGCGCAATGGCGACGATTTGCCTGTCGCTCTATATTCGGTTCAAGCGGGCTGGGTGGCTGTGACCCGTCGCAAGACCGAGAGATAGTTTGGCTCGATAGTCATTCGCGGGTGGTAATTGCCCTTGCCAAGCAGATTGTGCGCGAGCGGAAGATTATAGCAGGGAACGCCCATGAAGAGGTGATGTTCGCTGTGGAAATTCACCCAGTAGGGCGCAACCGTGGTTCGCTCGAGCCAATTTGCATAGGTCGTGCGCGCATGGGTGAAGGGGTCTTCGCTGCCCGTGGTTGTGCAGGCATGTTCGGCGATGTTGCGGATACGCAGGAACAGCTGGAAAGTGGTTGCCAGCGCGACGAGCCACAGCAGGAATGGCGTCCAGCCCCAGAATAGCAGCGAAATCGCAGTCAGTATGGCCTGAATGCCAAGGAACCGCCCAACGGTGCGGGCCGTCGTCTTTGCACCGTCGACACTGGCAACCGGCGCATCGATGCCGCTGCGGCTTTGCAGGTTAAGCGCTTGCCCTGCGCTGGTGTCACGCTTGCCGTCGCCGCTCTCGCGAGCCAGCATAGCCTTCACCCCGCGCCAGGCCGTCGCAAACTGAGATGTTCGCTGCTTGAAGAATGTCTGCCCGGTAAGGTCGCGCATTACCTTCCGCTGCAAACTGGAACGGCTAGTTGGAAAGGGCTTGGATAGCGACAGATCGGGGTCTTCAGGCTGCTGCGTGAACTTATGGTGCGTCAGATGATAGGCACGATAGGCGTGGAGATCGCTCCCCGTCGCCGCGCCGCTCGGCCACTGGCCCAAAAAATTGTTGAGCTTGCGATTCGGATGAAGCAGGCCGTGCGCACCATCGTGCATCAGGATGGCCAAACCCAGTTGCCGCCCGCCGATGATGATCAAAGCAATCGGGGTTGCAGCAAGACCCAGAGACCAATGCTGGTTCCAAGCCCATGCCGCTCCGAATGCGGTCAGTGCAACGACGGACCAGGCATGGACGATCAACCAGATACCGCGCCATCGCGATATCGCGGTAATCGCCTTCCAGTCTTCGTTGCCGAATATCTGGCGCGGGTTGGCGGCCTTTACAGCGGGCATATGCGCAGTATACGCGCTCGCCGCTCTATTGCCAAATCCGTTACGTCGCGCTGATTATCGCGGCGCTGCAATCCAGTCGTCAATTTTCTTTTCCAGCACGGCGAGCGGCAGTGCACCGGTGTCGAGCACCTGATTATGAAATTCACGCACGTCGAATTTGGCGCCAAGTTGTCTTTTCGCCTTGTCCTTTAGCCGCATGATCGTGAGCGACCCAATCTTGTATGCCAGCGCCTGCGATGGGATGGCGATGTAGCGCTCGACTTCGGCTGTGGCATCGGTTTTGCCCATGTCGCTGTTGGCCAGCATATAATCGATCGCCTGTTCGCGGCTCCAGCCCTTGCTGTGAAGGCCGGTATCGACGACCAGTCGCATCGCGCGGAGCATTTCGTCGGACAGTGTGCCGAACCGCTGGTACGGATCGTCGAACAGGCCCATCTCATAGCCCAGCGTCTCTGAGTACAATGCCCATCCTTCGACATATGCTGTGTTGCCACCGAAGCGCATGAAGGCCGGAAGCGATTCATTTTCCTGCGCGAGGCTGATCTGGAAATGATGGCCCGGCGCGCCTTCGTGCAGATAAAGCGTGGTCATCCCGGACGTGGTGCGGCTTGGTAGGTCATAAGCGTTGAAATAAAACACACCTGGGCGCGTGCCGTCGGGTGTCCCGCCCTGATAACTGCCGCCAGCTTCATATTTTTCGCGGAATTCTTCATAGGGTTTGATTTCCAGCGGGGCTTTAGGAAGATATTTGAACTGCGTTTCGATCTTCGCGTCGACCGCTTTGCCGATGGCGTAATACCCGTCGGTCAGCGCCTGACGGCTATCCTTCTTGAACTTCGGGTCGGTCCGCAAATGGTCGAAAAACTCCGCCAGAGTGCCCTTGAAGCCGACCTCGTCCTTGATTTTCTCCATCCCGGTCTTGATCCGGGCGACTTCGGATAGCCCCAGATTATGGATTTCGTCGGCTTTCAGCGGCAGGGTCGTCGTTTGCTCGATCAGATACTGATACAGCGTTTCGCCGCCCTTCATCGCGGACAAGCCGACCTGTTCCCGCGCCAACGGCAGGTAGCTATCACGCAGGAAATCCCGCAGCCGGGCATTAACGGGATACAGACCGTTTTCGATGATGTCGCGATATTCGGCGGTAAGACGGGTCTTGTCGGCTTCACTGAAGTCCGCCGGGAACTTCAATACCGGTCCGTAATAAGGGGACTCTTCGGTCTTCTGCGCCAATTGCGTGTTTAGCTGATCGATGACATTGGTGATCGTCAGCCGGGTTTCAAATACGCCCGAAGCCATCCCCTGCCGGAACCGGTCGATTGAACGGTCCATCAGCACGATAAATTCCTTGTGCCGTTTCAGGTTGTTTTCATAGTCCGCAACGGTCTTGAAAGGGGCTGCGCCCTGGCCGCTGGCAAAGGTTGGATAGAAGGTGTGAAAACCGGAGAAATGGTTGACCGGGCGGACAGCGGTGAGCGCCAGGATTTCCTTCGAATAGCCCTTCAATGCATCAAGCTGATTTTGACGGTAGACATCAAAAGCGATCTTGTCTGTTGCATTGAGCATGTCCCGGTCGATTGTCGCAAGCTGTTTCAGATTGTCTTCGGCCGCAGCGCGCTCGGCATCGTAATACGCATCGCTAATGTAATCGCCCAGACGGTCCGCATATCGCATATCACCGCGGAACAGGGCGTTTAGGGGATTACGCTTGAGCGTCGCTTCATCGTCGGCGGCAAACAGCGCGGCGAGTTTCTGACCTTCGGCTTGAACCGGTGCAGATGCTGGCGGCGTTTGCGCAATTGCCATGCTGACCGGCACAACGGCGGCGAATATCGAGGCAAGCAGGAACGTTTTGGCGGACTTCACATTAGATCTCCAGATCAAGGACGCCGCACGTTGCAGGAAGCTTGCGCCGCTTGCCGGACTATCTTGACAAACTGCAATAATATTTCGACAGACGGCAATATTCAGCTTTTGGGCGAATTGATTTCAAGCCAATTATTCTGGCGGTACCATTTTGTGATGATATGCTTCACGCCGTTGACGACCGGCGTCCCTGTGTGCAGCGTCTTGTAGTTTAACGTCCCGTCGAGGTTCACATTGTTCCACATCAGCATCATGCCTGCCTGCGGCCTTACACCCATGCCAAGATGCGGGAATTCGGTCGCGCCGCCTTCTTCCGGCTCATTGAGGAAAATCATCGCGGTCCAGCTGCGTTGCCCGCCCGCCGGTCCTTCCTGCTGCCAATAGCTTTGGCTCGGATGGAAAAAGTCATGATGCGATTTGAACTCTTGACCGACTTGATAGCGCTGACCCTGCATCGTTTCGGCGTAGCTGTTGTCGATGCCCAAAACGTCGCTCATCCGCGCCTCGACCTTCGCTATAAACGGATCCCAGCGATTAAGGTGACAGCTGTAGCTCGTCCGGAACCCGGCCTGTTCGGTGCCCTTGTACAGGGTCGACGGCACCGCATCGGCGTCGATCTTGCCAATCATCGCCTTGCAATCTGCAGCACCTAGAAAGCCTTGATAAATGTAGATCTGAGCATCGGGATGCTCGACTTGCTGCACCAGGGCATTGGCGTTGAGCCGCTTCGTAACATGCGAGCCAATGCGCGCCAATCGGGCGGGATCGTTGTTGGGATCGAAGGCGGTCTTGGTCTGCGTCGTGGTCATGGTGAGCTGCGAATCAATTGAAGATGGCGATACTTACCACGATGACAAACATTTTTTAGGTTGTTCGTGCGCATAGGCCGCTGCTGTGTCGAACAGGACAATGACCTAAATCTTCGTCACTGCGAGCACGTAATTTTTGGGGTAGCCATGATCAGTTACCTTCATCGCAAGGTCAAGACGGTAAAACAGTGCTGCTATCGGAGCAGCAATCATCTTGAGGACCAGCGCGAGGGGCCAAAACAATAATGGCCACACAGTGGGCCTAAAATATCGTCCGGGATTGGCTGGAATATGCTGCGCCATGCCTTGAAACTGATAGCCCAGCGTGCCGAAATATCCTTCCATCCATTCCAGCCAGTCGACCCGGAAACCCGCCTGCTCCATCAAGTGGCGATGGGCAAACTGGGTATAGCGAAAGAAGTCGAATGGCCTTTCATGCTCTTCGTAAAATAAAGGCGCGGTGCACAATAGCTTTCCTCCAGGCTTGAGCACGCGGTTGAGTTCGCGCAACACGGCCAAAGGCTCCGGCAAATGCTCTTGCACCTGGTTGAATATGATACGGTCAAAGCGCTCGTTTTCGACTGGTATGGCGCCCAGATCACAAACATAGGTCGACTTGGCGTAAGGCTTGTCCACCATTTCAAAGTCGGCGCTCTCATAGTCGCAATGACTAAAATAAGGGCGGTATTGCTGCTCGCCCGCACCTGCATCCAGCACCAGCGACCCGGCGGGAGTGTCCTTTGCAAATTCATGGTTATACCGCGCCAGATACTCGCGCGACGAGTTCGTCATGATGTGGCGTTTTACAAAGGATGCGAATGTCATGACGCGGATTTCTTCATTGCCAGCGTCAACGCCATCGGGAAGGTAACGGCCATGCCAAGGATGCGGCTTAGCGAGGCGGCCAGAAATGCAGACGCGGCGCTGACACCGATCACTGGCCCGATCAGTGCTGCTGCCCCCTCTCGAACGCCTAGCCCCGCAGGAACGATCGAGAAGGATGCACCCAAAAGACTCGACAACGCGAGCACCGACGCTTGGCCAAAGGTTGCAATGACGCCGAGCGCGAGCAGACTGAGGTAGGTTCTATACGCGTCGACAATCACCAGAATGATTTTTGCTCCGACTATCATGCCAGTGAATTTAACATCGCCGAGCAAGCGGTAAGTCGCAGCAACGCAAGCAGTCAAAATTGCCGCTCCACCAATAACGAGTCCGATGCCGGGAAGCTTCTGCCCAAGGAAGGCAAGCCATGCGCCTGAATAGATGAGCCCGACTGCGCACCATATCAGCGCGACATATAATGTCGCCGACGTACTTTTCATGAAGCTTGCGCCTTCGGCCTTTAACGATGCGATGCGCATCATCGTGCCGCCGGGCAATGGCAACATGTTGGCGACGCTGCCTATTATGGTGATCTCCATGCTTTTCCGAAACGGCAGTTGCTGACCAATCAGTCTGGCGGAGAGTAAAAATTCTAGTGCGTTTAGGGCAAGTGTGGCTGGAATTGCGATTGCGACAAGCAATATCAGCGGTATCACTTCAACTCTGGTCAATATGTCGGGTTGAGCGCAGAACGATAGCCATATGCCGACCAGAAACCCTGCTGCCGCAACAATCAGGACAGCGCGCCTTATGGCGGGATTACGAAGCGCCATCAGGTCGATAATCGGTTCGACGCGCGTCACTATCGATTGAATACCATTAGCCACTTGGTTGCCCTAGCCGCCGGATTTCGCCGGCCATTTGCAGATGTCTTTGCGTTGCCGCTATTCCTACGCCAATTGGCATCATCATGGTTAACATTTAATCAATGACCGTCGCCTATTTCCGGAGTGAATCATGGCGGCGACAGATCGGTCGATCAAATGTCGGGACCAATAGGAAGCAAGAATGTATCTGATTTTGCATGGCTTTAGCCGCCGGAATTCGGGTGACGGGCTGTTGGTCAACCTGACGCTGGAAGCGCTGGAAGCTGCGGGCGTCGACCGCAGTCAATGCCATTTGCTTGCACTGGACCCTGAAAGTTTCGCGGATCTGGAACATGTTCACCGCGCGCCGGGCGAACCGACCGCGCAGATGTCCTGGCGTCTTGTCAAAGCTGCCGGTGAGCTTGCGGACGATCTGCTTGGCGGTAGCGATGTGGAGATGCTGGCGCAAGAGGCCAAGGGGATGATTGCGGTCGGCGGCGGATATCTCGTTACTGACTCGCTCACGCGGCAGGCGGGCGTTCTGTTGAATCACATGGTGCAAATGCGGGTTGCTGCTCGCGCCCAGGTGCCGACTATCTACCTGCCGCAAAGCGTCGGGCCGCTTCACGGCCCGGTTGGCATGATGACGCGGCGCGTTATTGCGGGCATCGACAGGTTTTATCTGCGTGATGACATCAGCATGCGCGAACTGCCCGGGCCGAATTTCCGTCGCTGCCCCGACCTGGCTGTAATGAAGCTGGCGCGCTCGTTGCCACGATACGTCGATGCCGTTGCGCAGGCCGCGCCGACAATCCTCGTCGGCAGGGCATTGCCCGACGATGGCGACTATGTTCAACGGTTGCGGCAGCTGTCGGCCACGGTTGACGATCCTATCTGGGCTGTGCAGGCCGACGTTGCCGGTCCCAGAAGCGATCGCACATTTTATCAGCAACATGGCTGGACAGACGGCGGCAGCCTGTCCGAGGTGGTGGCACAGCATCCGTCGTCAGTGGTGGTATCGGTGCGGCTGCACGGTGCGATTGCATCGTTGATCGCAGGACGGCCCGCAATCCATCTTTCCTATGAACGCAAGGGATGGGGGGCCTATGAGGACCTTGGGATCGCAGAATTTGTCCACGATGCGCGCAACTTCGATCCGGATCTGGTTGCTGCGCAAGTCCGTGAGCTGCAGAGTTCGCCTCGCCGCTTCTGGGATGCCATCGCGGCTGCGGTCCCCCGGTTGCAATCGCACTATGAGGATATGGTTGCCGATTTGCGGGCACGGTTAATCACCGCCTGATACTCACGGATAAGGTTCGACCAGCGATAGCGGGTCATAACGGCCCGAATGCGATCCGACCGTGCGATTTCTTCTGCCTGTGTTATCTGCAGCATCGCGGTCATCTGCGCGGCCAGCGAGTCGATATCGCGCGGGTCTTCGACGTAGAATATGTCATCTCGCAATCGGTCCCATTCAGGCAGCATCGTGATATTGGTATCGCGGCTTGCCAGCACCATTTTCCCGCAGCAAAGCGCCTCCAGCAATGCCACCGGCATGCCTTCGACATCCCCATCGGAGGCTGAGGCCGGGAACAGAAAATGACGCGTTTCGCGAAAAAAGGCGGCCTTCTGTTCCCCGGTCATAAAACCCGGAAAATGCACATTGCTCTCGGCGGGTATCTTTTTCAGCGCCTCGCGCTCCTCGCCGTCGCCAGCGATAGCAATAGTCGGTCGTATACCGGATTGACCCATTCGCTCGGCCGCGTGAATGAGCAAATCAAGACCTTTCTTGCGTGACAGCCGCGATATCGTGCCCATGTCATAACGATATGCCCGCCCCGGCGCGGGCGGTGCGTCTGCACCTGCATCGAGGATAACGCCCATCGGCAGGACGGTGATTTTTTCTGCCATCAACTCGCGTTCATCGGCGCCGAATAGCGATAGCGCATATTCTTTCTGGCTGCTGTTCACACAGAACATCGCCAGTGCATCGCGCATCACATTGCGGGCAGTGGCAATGCCGGGCCGCCCGAATTTGGCAAACACGGACAGGTCGGACGAGTGATTATGAACAACATAGGGAACGCCCGTCGCCTTTGACAGGCGGCGCGCGACAATACCCTGCGGCATGACCCAGTGCGCATAAATGAGGTCGATTTTTTCGTCGCCAATGATGGATTTTGCGGCGTTGTATTCCGACCGGATGAACGGCGGCACCTGCAGCGCCAGAGCAGGATTGGCCTTGATGTTCGGCAGGATCGCGGGATAAGCTAGACGCTGCCACGCCTCGGGCAGGAAATATCGAAAGCGGCGGATTTCGATATCGTTCAGTGTTTCCGATCGACTGATGCCTTTGTCATGCGGTGCAAGAATTATCAGCCGATCGTGGGGACTTTCCCTGCGCCATGCGCCTGCCTGCTCAAGCACGAACCCTGCCTGCATATCGTTGGCAAAGCGTGGCAGTGTCGATGTCAGGAACAGAGCATTCATTACATCGCCATCGCCGACTTTTCCTTGATATTCAAGCGCTGCGAGATTGGCTTACTTAACGATGCGCCCTCTTACCATGGCCCATTCAGGCTTTTCGAGAGTGCGAATGTTGATTAGCGGGTTTTCGTCCACTGCGACTAGATCGGCGGAATAGCCGACCGCTATACAGGCGCCGCGTCGGGAACTAGATTGCCGATGATGATGGCCGGGAGTTGCTGCGGAAGTGAGTACCGCCATCGTTAGTCCCATGCTGGCCAAAAGCGCATTGTGGAACATCATTCTCACTCCCATGAATGCCGGAGCGGAGACTGGTCAGCTTGGTCTGATGTTACAAGCAAAAAAAGACCCGGGCAGGTAACCGCCCGGGTCTTGTCTGTTTCTAGTGTTCTCGCTTTACCAGAAGAACCTGTGAATGACGTCCACTACGTAACCGTTGCGGATGTCTATCAACAGCACATCGTCATAATAACGTACCCAGCGATAAGGACCATGCGCGGCTGGCAGGCGGTAATACCACGGGTCGTTTATCCAGTAACGCGAACCATAGAAGCCCGAGCCGATGGTGATGCCGATACCGAAGCGGCGATAGCTGTGGCCGCGATAGGGAGAGTAATAACGTCCCGGGCTGTAATAGCTGCGATAGCGATCACGATGACCGCGCCAGTCGTAACGCCGGTCGTTGCGCCAGCTATGATTCCAGCGGTCTACCCGGTTGTCGTTATTACGGTCCCAACGACGATCGATGTCGCCATTGCGGTCGCGGTCATATCGCCGGTCGAGGCGGTTATCGTTATTCCGGTCATATCGCCGGTCGAGGTCGCCATTGCGATTACGGTCCCAATTGCGATCCAGCCGCTCGTCGTCGTTGCGATCCCAACGCCGGTCTAGATTTCCGTCACGGTTCCGGTCCCAACTACGATCCAAATTGCCATCGCGGTTGCGATCCCAGCGGCGATCTAGGTTGCCATCACGGTTGCGGTCATAATAGCGTCCATCTGGACGAGCCTGACGGCGTTCCTGACGTTCGATAGTCCTGCGTGGGCGATCGTTCTGAACCTGAGCGGTCGCGGGTGCCGGTGCCGCCTGTTGAGCACGAGGTACGCGATTTTCGCCGCCCCTGCGACCTTCGCGATCACCGCGTCGGCCTTCGCTACGACGACCCTCGCCACGACGGTCTTCACCGCGCTGGAACGAAGCTTCATCATTGCTTTGGATAGAAACGCGCGAATTCAATGGCGCAACTGCAGCTGCTTGTGCAACCACTGGCGTTAGGACGGTCGCCGCGACCAGAGTCGCCAAAATAATCCTCTTCATGATCATTTCCTCAAAGCGAGCGCGACATGCCCCCGCATTGCGTTGTTCAATGACCGATTCGTTGTGAAGCGTGGCTGAACTCTTCGTAAATATTCATGAAAGAAAGCGTTTTGATGAACGCATGCCGCGCCTAAACTTTGTTGCCGTCCTTAGCCAGCCACTCCTCAAGCCATTTGATCGTATAGTTGCCGTTCTGGAAATCCTGATCTTCAAGCAACTTCTGGTGCAGCGGAATGGTGGTTTTCATGCCGTCGATGACGAATTCGCCGAGCGCCCGGCGCAAGCGCATCAGACACCCTTCACGGGTCGCGCCATAAACGATTAGCTTGGCGATCATGCTGTCATAATAAGGCGGCACCTTATAGCCATGATATAGCCCGCTATCGACGCGGACATAAAGCCCGCCGGGCGGATGATACCAGCTAACGGTGCCAGGCGACGGCATGAAGGTGACGGGGTCTTCGGCGTTGATACGGCACTCGACCGCGTGGCCCGTGAATGTCACCTCGTCCTGGGTGAAGGACAATGGCTTACCTTCGGCCACACGGATCTGCTCGCGCACGAGATCGATGCCGGTAATCATCTCGGTAACCGGGTGCTCAACCTGAAGACGAGTATTCATTTCGATGAAATAGAATTCGCCATTTTCCCACAGGAATTCGATGGTGCCTGCGCCGCGATAACCCATGTCGGCCATTGCGTGGGCGCAGATAGTGCCCATCCGGTCTCGCTCTGCGGTCGACAATATCGGCGAAGGCGCCTCTTCCAACACCTTTTGATGACGACGCTGAAGCGAGCAGTCGCGTTCGCCCAGATGGACGGCCTTGCCTTCGCCATCGCCGAAAATTTGGAACTCGATATGGCGCGGGTTACCAAGGTATTTTTCGAGATAGACGGTGGCATCGCCGAACGCCGCCTTGGCCTCCGAACCGGCCTGCTGCATCTGGGTTTCCAGCTCTTCTTCGCTGTTGACCACCTTCATACCGCGCCCGCCGCCGCCCGAGGCAGCCTTGATGATAACCGGATAGCCGATGTCACGCGCTATGGCCTTGGCTTCGCCAATGTCCTCAATCGCGCCGTCGGAGCCGGGGACGAGCGGCAAGCCTAACTTGCCAGCCGAGCGCTTGGCCTCAACCTTGTCGCCCATCGTGCGGATATGTTCGGGCTTGGGGCCGATCCATTTGATGTCGTGGCTTTCGACGATTTCCGCGAATTGTGCATTTTCCGACAGAAAGCCATAGCCGGGGTGGATCGCATCGGCATGGCTGATTTCCGCTGCCGAGATGATTGCCGGAATATTGAGATAGCTGTCGGTTGCAGCAGGCGGCCCGATGCAGATCGCTTCGTCGGCGAGGCGCACGTGCATGGCGTCGGCATCGGCGGTCGAATGGACCGCGACTGTCTTTATCCCCATCTCGTGCGCGGCCCGGTGGATGCGAAGCGCGATCTCGCCGCGGTTGGCGATCAGAATTTTCTCGATGCCCATGGGTCAGGCGATAACCATCAAAGGTTGGTCGAATTCCACGGGTTGGCCGCTTTCGACATAGATTTCCATGACCGTGCCGCTGCTGCTCGCAATGATCGGGTTCATTACCTTCATCGCTTCAATAATCAACACCGTGTCTCCCGCATTTACTTGCTGGCCAACGGTCACGAAAGGCGCAGCATCAGGATCGGGGGTCAGATAGGCGGTGCCGACCATTGGCGATTTGAGCGCGTTCGCGGCAAACGCTGGAGCGGTTTCGACTGCGGGAGCGTGGGCCGGCGAGGCTATGGTCGGCGCGGCAACCATCGGCGCGGCAATCGCGGTCATCGTACGTGAAACACGTATTTTGCGTTCGCCGTCCTCGACTTCGATTTCGCTGAGGCCGGTATCGTTCAGCATCGCCGCGAGTTCGCGGACCAGATCGGTGTCGACCTGCATCCCGCCGTTGCTCCCTGATTTTGCCGCCATTATGTGCTCCTTGCGCCCCTGATTTTGCTTTGCAGGGCCTAATGTCAAAGTTGTAACGCCGCGTCCAGCGCCAGTTCATAGGACTTTGCGCCATGCCCCGCAAACACAGCTTTGGCGGCCATACTTACGAAGCTTAGATGGCGAAATTCTTCGCGGGTGTGCGGGTCGGACAAATGAACCTCGAACACTGGAACTTTGATCGCCTTGATAGCATCCAGTAGGGCAATTGATGTATGCGTGTAGCCGGCTGCATTCAGCAGCACTGCTTTTGCCCCAGCAGCCTGCGCCTCATGCAACCAGTCGATCAGATGGCCTTCGTGGTTGGACTGACGAAAATCGATCTCTGCTCCGGCGTTGCGGGCTTGGTCGTCCAAACGCCCTGCAATGTCGTCGAGCGTGTCGCTTCCGTAGATTTCTGGCTCACGTGTACCCAGCAGGTTGAGGTTGGGGCCGTTCAATACAAAAATCATGGGCATGTCAGCCAAGGGACTTCCCCCGATAAATGATGCCAGCGGTTGCGGACCGCTTGCTTTGCGCACTATATGGCGGCCAAGCAAAAAAGCGAGATCAAATGACCATTTTCACTATGACCGATTCCATCTCCCTTACACTAAACGGTGAGCTCAGGCGGTTCAGGGCAGGGGGCAGTGTCGCTGATCTTGTATCTGACATTGGCCTGGATCCGGCCAAGGTCGCGGTCGAGCGCAATCTGGAGATCGTTCCTCGCTCGACGCTCGCCGATGTTGTGTTGGCAGATGGCGACCAGCTGGAAATCGTCCATTTCGTCGGCGGCGGCCAAGACGATAGCTGGTCGGTTGCGGGACGGACCTTCAATTCACGGCTGATCGTCGGGACTGGCAAATATAAGGACTTTGAACAGAACGCGGCTGCGCTGGTGGCGTCGGGTGCAGAGATTATCACGGTGGCGGTGCGCCGGGTCAATGTGTCTGACCCTAGAGCACCGATGCTTACGGACTATATCGATCCCAGGACATATACCTATCTGCCCAATACGGCGGGCTGCTTCACTGCCGACGACGCCATCCGCACGTTGCGGCTGGCGCGAGAGGCCGGCGGATGGGATCTGGTGAAGCTTGAGGTGTTGGGGGAAGCAAAAACGCTATACCCGGACATGCGCGAGACACTGAAGGCCACTGCGGTTTTGGCGAACGAGGGCTTTCTGCCGATGGTCTATTGCGTTGACGATCCGATCGCCGCCAAACAACTCGAAGACGCAGGTGCCGTTGCCGTGATGCCGCTGGGCGCTCCTATCGGTTCGGGTCTTGGTATCCAGAACCGCGTAACCATCCGATTGATCGTCGAGGGTGCCAAGGTGCCGGTCCTGGTGGATGCAGGGGTAGGCACCGCATCCGATGCTGCTGTGGCCATGGAACTGGGCTGCGACGGCGTTCTGATGAACACGGCGATTGCCGAGGCGAAGGATCCGGTTTCAATGGCAGCGGCCATGAGGCTCGCGGTTGAATCGGGTCGCATCGCCTATCTGGCCGGGCGGATGGGGCGCCGCATGTACGCCGACCCGTCGAGCCCGCTCGCAGGACTTATTTGACGGTCGTTGTAATAAAATTGCTATAATTGTCGTTAGTCGAACAACTTTGTGCGTTCGCCGCGCCGTTGGTCGAACGGTCGACTGTCTTTGCGCTTAATCGAAAGTGTAATGCGCGGGCAATACAGCGAGGGTAGAGAAATTTTCGCAGGACGGGCCTGCAAATATGCTCCCCAGCTACGGATGTTGGCCCGCCTGCAACCCTCTCCCACTGGTTGACGGCGAAAAGCTGCGGCCATGAAAACAAAGGATGTTCAAAATGGCGACCCTCAAGCTATTTTCAGTAACGGTGCTGGCGGTTTCTGCGCTGGCAATATCAACCCCGGCAATGGCCGACGTGACGCACAAAGATGTCCGCTACAGCGATTTGGATTTGTCTTCGACTTTAGGACAGCAGCGTTTCAAATCGCGCGTCAAGCTGGCCGTGAAGCAAGTCTGCGCCCATCCGACACCCGCGACCTTGGCACAACGTGCCGACCGGGACAAATGTGAAAAAGAGTCGATGGCGCGAGCTATGCCCAAAGCCGACTTGGCCATTGCTGCTTATATCGACCAACGCCGGTTTGCATCAAAAGATACCAAGGTTGTCGTGGGCAATTAAAGGCATATTCGCTATTTTGGAGGCTCCGGCGCATGTCGCCGGAGCCTTTTATTTGCCCGCTAGCCGTTTGACTTCGGATAGATACTTCCGTCCGATGCGCATCGACATTTCCTCACCTAGCAGCGCATGCCAAACGCCGCCGCCTTCATGGCGCAGCCCGGTTATCAGGTCGCGGCGGACGATATGGCTACGGTGGATGCGCTGGAACTGCTCGGGGTTCAGCCGCTCTTCCAAAGCTGAAATTGTCTGGTGGAGCAGATAGCTGCGACCGGAGGTGTGAAGGCGCATATAATCGCGCTCCGCCTCGATCCGCTCGATATCGACCGCTGCAATGCGGATCAGCTCGGCCCGGTGCGAAACCCAAAATTCGCTGGCATAATTACCGCCCTTGGGCTGATCGGCGCCTTTAAGATTTGCGACGTCTTTGCCATGTACCGCGCGGGCTATAGCACGGCCAAGGCGTTCGCCGGAAACCGGTTTCAGGACATAATCGACGATATCGAGATCAAAGGCCTCAACAGCGAAATTGTCATAGGCAGTCACCAGGATAATTGCCGGCTTTTTGTCCATCAACCCGAGCGCACGCGCGGCGTTGATACCGTCCATTTTAGGCATGCCGATATCCAGAAAGATCAGATCCGGCATTAAATGCTGTGCGAGCCGCAGCGCCGCGACGCCGTCGTTTGCGGTGCCGATGACTTCGATCGACGACTGTTCACTGCAGAGCAATTCCAGCCTCTCGATCGCCAGAGGCTCGTCATCGACAATCATCGTGCGAAGGCGGCTCACATGCTCACCCGGTGGCTGAGGGGCAATGTCAGCTTCGCTATAAAGCCGCCGTCAGTAATGGTCTCGGTATCAAGACGAGCGGCGGATTTGTACCGCGCTTCAAGACGGTCGCGGACATTGGCGAGCCCAATGCCATTGCCGCCGACATGGTCGGCATCCATCGCATCTCCGTCATCTCGGACGCTGATAATCATATTGTCTTCATTTCTTCGAGCAGTTATCGAAATCGTCACCGGGCGGGTCGTTCGGGATACGCCATATTTGATCGCATTTTCGACCAACGGCTGGAGGATGAGGGCGGGCACATGCTGGTTCATTAGATCAGGTGCGATGTCGATTAATGTGCGAAGCCGTTGAGGATATCTGACGCCCTCAATCTCCAAATAAAGCCTTTGCAGATCGACCTCTTCTTCCAATGTGACGTCTTCCAGCGGATCGGATGACAGGCTTGTTCTATAAAAGTTAGACAGATTCTGGATCATCGCCTCGGCCTCTTTCGGTTTACTGGTAATAACGAGGCTGGAAAGCGAATTGAGCGTGTTGAACAGGAAATGTGGGTTGACCTGATACCGCAGCGAACGCAGTTCCGCGTCTTGCGCGGCTTGCGCAAAACGAGACGTCTTTCGCTCGGCCTCGCGCACTTCCCGTGCATAACCGATGGCTACATAGAGCGATGCCCAAGCAATCAGGAAAAAATAATGCGTAACCGAGATGTCGGCGATTTCCTGCCAGAAGGATAGCCCAAGCTGGTCCTTTAGATCTTCAACGGTTTTGCCAACGTCGGGGTCTTTGAACAGGCTTATCGGATCGTAAAGATTGAAAATGTAGAAATTGGCAGAGGCCAGAATAATGGCAGCGGGGATCGAAGCCAGAAAAGCCAGGCCAACCCGAACACCGAGCGAATTTCGATCCGCCAGCCGCAACCCCATATACATGAGCCAGGTGACGAATATGCCGACTCCAGCCACCATCAATCTGCGTTCGAACAATGTCGATTGCGCCGGGAAATCCAGCAAGGCTGCCCGCAGTGACAGGATCAGCGCATAAAACGCCCAGAACCCGATAATCGTGAGCAATGCCATCTGCTGGCCGACAAGTGTCTTGCGAGATTGGGCAAAATACATTTCATGTCCATAGCGCTTTTTGCGGTTCTTGCACTATCTGCGTCGTTCCTTGTCGAACCCCTCGCCAAGTTGGTCGAAACTTTTCCCGCTGGCGGTTCCGTCAACCATTCGTTAACCATGTTGCTGCGAATATGCAGGTCTATGGTAACAGGGGATTGATACCATGACGAAGAGCAATAATGACGGGCCCGGTTTGTTGACGCTCGGTGAGATCAAGGAATTTGCGAGCTTTAGTGCCGCGACGCAGCGTTATATCCGCCGCTCGCTCGATGTCGCTTTCGATCGGAAAGATGCGATCGCGCTCTGGTCGCGCGATGCCGTCGAAGCCACAACAATCAAGGCGCAGCATGTATTTTATGACAGGTTGCCTGAAATCCGGGCGCTTATTCCCGATTCAAGTTCCATTGAAGACGCCGAACCGTTTCTCGCGCAACTGGTTACGGTTTCCGCTTTTGACCTGGGTCAGAGCCGCATCGAAAGCTTTGCCGCCTATCGCTTTCTGTATGAGCGGCTGATCGGCGCCGATGCCCGTCCCTGGCTACCCGCAGCCTTTTGTGCCGCCGCCTCGATGCCGCATCTGCAGCCCGAAAAGCGGAAAGCCTTGTTACAATCGATCAGCGAGGCAGCCGCGACCGCCCCCGGTTGGTCAAAGCGCCAACCCAGCTTTTACCCGGAATGGGTGGAAAAGGTGGAAGCGGGTAACAGCCCAGCGCGTTAATCGGTCTTGCGACGATAGCGGAAATACCAGACCTCATGGTCATACACATTTCGCGCCTTGGCCTCATAGCGGGTTTCAGGCCAGCCACCGGGCCGTGTCTGGAAATCGAGAGCCTTTTCGCATAACCACTCAAACTGGTGTCGGTGACGTTGCATGACCATAAGCGCGTGACGGAGGTACACAGCGTGGTCGGTCCCGAAACGGAATTCGCCGCCTGGTTTCAGCTTGGCTGCGATTAAATCCACCGGTCCGTCATTCATCATTCGCCTTTTGGCATGGCGCGCCTTGGGCCAGGGGTCGGGATGGAGGAGATAAACGAAACTCAATGAATGATCGGGCACACGGCGCAAGATTTCAAGCGCATCGCCCATATGCACACGAACATTGCGCAATGCGCCGTCGCGGATATGTGCAAGTGCCTGTGCCACGCCGTTGACGAACGGCTCCGCACCGATAAATCCGTGGTCTGGAAGCATATCGGCTCGATAGGCGAGGTGCTCCCCACCGCCGAAACCGATTTCGAAATGCATCGGTCGAGAATCGCCGAACAAAGATTGACTATCGACATCACCTTCCATCGGGACAGCAATTTGTGGCAGCAAATTTCCGACAAGGTCGGACTGTTCGGAACGAAGTTTCTTGCCTTTCGACCGGCCATACAGGCGATTGAGTGTTGTCGGGTCGCCAGGCTTGTACGCTGTCATGTCGGCGCGATTAACCGATGGTGAGCCAAATTCAAGCCTCGGGCGTGGGGCGATATGCTAAATATCTCGCTAAGCCGCACTTAAAGCTAATTTATTCTTTGTGGGCTAATCAGGCGTCATGGTCGCCGATACGATATTCTTCTGGCTTCTGCCCGTTATGTATGCGGTTTTTGCAGGCGTGTTCATCGCCATCTCGCGCGCGGAAGGGACGCAGGGTTGTGCGCGTAAAGGAGCAGCAGCTTTCGCGATCGCAGTGTTGGCCATCATCCTTGATACGCAGCGCAGTCTTTTCCCGCCCTGGTTTTTTACGCTTGCTGTGCCGCTGCACTGGCTCGTGCTGATAATGACCGCCGACGCCTTTCTGGCGAGACATGGTGATCGCACACCGCGAAAACCAGCGGCGATATTGTTTGCGGTTGGCCTTGTAATAAACCTCTGGGCAACCTTCGCAGTTGACCGCGTCGACATCCGCGTACCCAATGCCAGCATTGTTTGCATATTATTGCTGACCCTGACGCTGCCGCGGTTCTTCCGATCCAAGATGCGGATGCTGGAGAAGCTCACGGCAGGCGCGATAACCGCAACATGGCTGTCCTACATCATCCGTTTTGGTATCTACTTCACATGGGACCAGTCGCACGAATATGCCGATGGCAGCCTATGGTCGCAATATATGATGATGTTCTATTTCACATCTGCCATTATCACGCTTGCGCTGGCGATACTGCTGATCCTCACCATCACTGCCGATATCGTCGATCGACATCATATGGCGACGACCGTGGATGCGCTGACCGGTATATCGAACCGCCGTGGCTATGATCTCATGGTCGAACGACAGGGGGCCGAGATGCCGAAAATCGGCGCGGTAATGATGGTCGATCTCGACCGGTTCAAAACCATCAACGATGTTCACGGCCACGCCATCGGCGATGCGGTGCTAGTGGCAACGGCGCTTGCGCTTGAAAAAGGCTGTAGCGGTTTTGCTCAGGTAGCGCGCCTTGGTGGCGAGGAGTTCGCAATACTCGTACATCGAACCCACCGTGATGCGGCCGGGCATCTGGCTCAACTGCTCAAATCGGCGATCGCCGCCATGCGGCTCGACGCGCCACTCGATCACATCGGTTTCACCGCGAGCATCGGCGTCGCCCGACTTGCCGAAGGCGAAAGCGTTGGCAACGCGATGCGCCGGGCCGATATGGCGCTTTACAAAGCCAAAAATGAAGGGCGCAATCGGGTCGAGGTAGCTCCCGACGCACCTGACCCTTCCCGACAGGCTGCGGTGTTAGCTGCTGCTTAAGCCAGCGCAGTTTTCAGTCGTTCGACCAAATCGGTGCGCTCCCAGGGGAAATAGTCGCCTTCCGCCTTGCGACCAAAATGGCCATAGGCTGCGGTCTTGCGATAGATCGGTTTGTTGAGACCAAGGTGGGTGCGAATACCGCGTGGGGTCAGGTCGACGAGTGTCGGTAACACAGCCTCTATCGCATCATCGCCGACGGTGCCCGTGCCGTGGGTATCGACATATAGCGAGAGCGGCTTTGACACGCCAATCGCATAAGCAAGCTGAATTGTGCAGCGCGTGGCGAGGCCTGCGGCAACAATGTTTTTGGCAAGATAGCGAGTGATATAGGCGGCCGAACGGTCGACTTTGGTTGGGTCTTTACCGGAGAAAGCGCCGCCGCCATGCGGTGCTGCGCCACCATAGGTGTCCACGATGATCTTGCGCCCCGTAAGGCCCGCATCGCCGTCTGGGCCGCCGATTTCGAAGCTTCCGGTCGGGTTGATGTGATATTCGGTGTTGGTGAGCAGGTGCGCCGGGAGAAGGTCGGCAATCACGCCTTTGACGTAATTGTGGAGTTCGCCTTCCTTGTCACCTTCGTCATAGCCCTTGGCATGCTGGGTTGACACGACAATTGCAGTTGCCGCTTCGGGTACGCCTTCGCCGTTGTAACGCAGGGTCACCTGGCTCTTGGCATCTGGCTCCAGGAACGGCGCCGTGCCTGAATGGCGGTCCGCTGCCATGCGCTCCAGGATCTTGTGGCTGTAATCGAGCGTCGCGGGCATGAGGTCGGGGGTTTCGGTTGACGCGTAGCCGAACATAATGCCCTGATCGCCCGCGCCTTCGTCCTTGTTGCCAGAGGCGTCCACGCCTTGCGCAATATGCGCTGACTGCGGGTGGAGGTTATTCTCGAAGCGCAGCGTTTCCCAATGGAAGCCGTCCTGCTCATAACCGATTTCTTTAACGGTGCGCCGGACGGTGGCTTCGACTTCTTCAGGAACACCGGGAGCCCAATTGCCGTTCTCATCCATGATGCCTTTGCCCCGGATTTCGCCCGCCAGCACGACCAGTTGCGTCGTGGTCAGCGTTTCGCACGCGATGCGCGCTTCGGGGTCTTTGGACAAGAACAGGTCGACGATTGAGTCGGAAATCTGGTCGGCGACCTTGTCGGGATGCCCTTCGGACACGGATTCGCTGGTGAACAGGTAATTGGAGCGCATGGTTTTTCCAGTCATTTGGCTGTGTCTGCGTATAAAGAATTCTTTATATCGTGCCGCGCCCTTAGCGGGATGCGCGACGCCGGGCAAGCGGTAACAGCGCAATAGCAATAAGCAACGCCGCAAATCCGAGCGGTATGATGTTCCCATAGCGGGCAAACAATGTCGGGGCCTTTGCCACCGGCAATCGCGCGTCGATCCGCCCAGCTTCGCCGAGTGGCAGACTCTCTACGATGCGTCCGTCGGCATCGATCACTGCGCTGATCCCCGTTGGCGTCGCGCGGACGACGGGCAGGCCCTCCTCTATTGCCCGCAACTGAGCCTGTACCAAAAACTGCGGGGGGCCGATGGTCCCGAACCAAGAATCGTTCGATGGGTTGAAGATGAAATCGGGCCGTTTTTTCCGGTCAACGACCTGCCCGGAAAAGATGATCTCGTAGCAGATCTGCATCCCGATCTTCACCGGCTTGCCGCCCACGTTCACTGTCATCGTCTGCGGCCCGGGACCGGGCCAGAAATCGAGATTGCCCGGTACCAGCCGCGCCAACCCAAGCGGGCGCAACAACCAGGGCAGCGGCAGATATTCGCCATAAGGCACCAGATGCGCCTTGTCATAATGGCCGAGCAATTTTCCCTTCGAGTCCATTGCCGACACGCTGTTGCGCGCCGCGACCAGCTGGCCCTTGTCGATGACCAGCCGGTTCGCGCCGGTGACGAGAACGTCGCCTTCGCCCATCAACATGGTCAGCCGCTGCCTCGCACCTGCCGCGCTTTCGCCGGGCTGGAACTGGTAGTAGCGGAGGGGATAGCCATCCTCCAGATAGTCGGGGATCGCCGCCTCAGGCCACAGCAGGAGCCGCGGGCCTTGGTGCGGCAGAGGGCGGCTGTTCATTGCCAGCTTGGCAAAATTGACCGCGTCATAGCCGGGGGCGTATTTGTCGGCTTGGGAAATGTTGGGCTGGGCGATGGTAAGTAGCGGCCTCTGACCGGCGTCCGCTGCTCGGTAATAGCCACCAAGCAACGACAGCCGCAAGATTAGCCCGGTCGCGGCAAGCGCAAATAGTATCACTCCGGCCGAAAAATAGGAAATCCAGTCTTTACCCGTCCGGGTTTCGGTACTGGAATTAGTCCATAGGGAAACGAATTTAACCAACAACCCGGTCAAAAGAACAACAATGCCCGATAATCCGTAGGTTCCGAAAACGCTTGCTGGTTGCGAGACGAAGCCCAGCGGCACGAGAATGACACTGAGTGGGTTCCATACATAGCCGGTAAATACCCAGCTTCGCAGCCATTCGGTGATGATCCAGAATCCCGCAAAGGCAAGGATGAGGGGGAGATTTACGTCGGCCCTCTCTACCTCGTCATCCCCGGGAAGGCGGGGCCCCATCCCCTGATCGTTCGGTTTGGCCGCCAGCGCGGGGGATGGGTCTCCGCCTTCCCGGGGATGACGAATGGTATTGGTCGCAAGCTGGTTTATCGACCAAGCCACCCACGCCGCCAGCGCCGGATAGACTGCCAGATACAGCGCCAACAACAGCACCGCAAAATAGCCAAGCCAGATTGGCATCGCCGCCTGAAAAGTGAACGCTACCGCGATCCACTGGTTGCCGAGCGTGAAATGCCCGACCCCGAAAAGCCAGCCCACCATCGCTGCGCGCTTGGCTGTTCCCGCTCGCGCGACGAGATGGATCAGCAAAGCAAAGCAGATCAACGTCAGCGGCCATAGACCCCACGGCGCGAAACCTGCGGCGGAAATGCCGCCTGCAATCAGAGCGGTCCAACGGGGAAATTTTTGGAAGCTTGCGGAGATTTTCTGCACGGCGCATCCTTTGCCCGCCGTATGTGACAAAAGCAATATTGGTTGCGACGTGAAACCCCACTGGCATTGGGGGCGAGTTTTGGTTGCTTGCGGTTCAGGCTGTCACTGCTAATCCGGTTCAATGCTTATATTCGCATTTGCCTTTGCCGTGCCAATCCCGCTGACCGAAAGCCATCAGCGCGATATATCATGCGTCGTCGAAATTGCCGTCCTCGCGGAAGCACAAAAGCGTGGGTCAGCAAGCGGTGCCGACGTGCAGGAGAGCGGCAGACGCTGGGCGGGGATCGTGGGCGACCGGATCATGTCGGAAACCGGGCAGCCGCGAGAGCTCGTTGCTGTGGCGATGACCGAGACGGCAAGGGCGAGGGCGGGAAGGCAAACCGATCCTGCGCAAATATCGGCATGCACAAGGCAAATGACAACAGAACTCGCGATGGCCGAGGCCGCCGCCGCGCCTTTGCCCAAGCCGATCACGCAATGACCCTACGGCCTTTTCATCTCGCTTTTCCGGTCCATGACCTTGCCGCAGCTCGCACTTTTTACAGTAGCGTCTTGGGTTGCGCAGAGGGGCGTTCTTCTGACCATTGGATTGATTTCGATTTTTACGGCCACCAGATTGTGGCGCATCTTGATGCAACTGCCCGGGCAGTTGCGGCGCACAACGCGGTGGATGGTCATGACGTGCCAGTGCCGCATTTCGGCGTGGTTGTGACAATGAGGCAATGGGAAGAATTGGCGGCGCGACTAAGGGCCGCAGGTACCCAATTCGGCATTGAGCCGCACATTCGTTTCAAGGGCGAGGTCGGAGAGCAGGCGACGATGTTCTTTTACGATCCCAGCGGCAACGCGCTCGAATTCAAGGCCTTTGCCGATGACGGTCAGTTGTTCGCTTCATAGCCTTCAGCGATCGATTCTGCTGGCGCTGCATCGGCTGGCTGCGGTGAAGGAAGCGGCGCGGAGATTGAACTCGTCGCATCATCGCCGTCAATATTCACCATTGGTTCGCCGATCAGCGGAAAATCCTCGTCTTCGGGAAACTCTTCCTCTTCTTCTTCCTTTGCAAGCTCCGTTTCCTCGGCAGCGACCTCTTCCGCTGCGGGTGCTGGAGCGTCGGCCTTTACCATTTCGACCGTTGAAGCGTCTCCTGCCTTGCGCCAGTCGGCGTATAAATGCGCCGCCATCAGCAGCATGACCGAAAAGGTGATTGTCCCGATAAAGATGACGATGTTGCGCGAGCTGTTATCCATCGACCGATATTATCGCGAACAGGTTTAACAACTGGCTAACCTAGTTGGGCTTTGCGAGTTGCTCCATCGACTTTGTCGCAGAACATTTGTCGCTCTCGTCTGATCCGCCACCTGCCAGCATGGTAACGGCAATAAAACCGCCTACGACCGCGATGAGAAATGCTGCCGTTACCCACGCCAGATATTTGTCGATGAAGGCCTTGATCGGACGGCCGAATTTCCAGAACAGGAAACCAACCAGCATGAACTGGAAGGCGCGGGACAGCACACTCGCCCAGATAAACGTAAACAGGTTCATCTGGATGAAGCCAGCGGTCAGAGTCAGCAGCTTGAACGGAATGGGCGTTGCGCCCTTGATCAGGATGATCTCCGCACCGAATTCGCGCAAGTAACAGGCGGCGGCGGGAAAGCTCTCCCACAAGCCAAGCGTCTTCAGCAAGGAAATGCCGACGGCTTCATATGCGAAATAGCCGATGGCATAGCCAAACAACCCGCCAAGAACCGACGCGACGGTGCAGGTCAATCCATAGCGCAGCGCCTTGTCTGGCCGCGCGAGGCACATCAGGCCCAGTAGGGGATGCGGCGGGATCGGGAAAAAACTCGATTCGACGAAGGAAAAAAGGAACAGCCAGCGTTCGGCATGCGCGTGACCTGCCTTTTCCATCATCCAGTCATACAGGCGTTTCAGCATTGCGTGCGGCGGTAAATGCCTCCGCCTCGTTTGTCCAAGCTTTAAGCGTTAGCCAATTGCTTTTTGTTGCGCCGTGATCCGGATTTCCCGCGCCGCATCACGTGTGGGAGCAAACATGTAGTAGCCAATCGCTACAAGGATCAGCATCACAAGGATTTTGATGAGGTCGCGCACGTCCTGCGACCGCAACTTGCGCCGCGTCTGGTTGCGCGGGCGGATCGGTTTTCCTTTTACATCTAGAATTGTCGGCATGACATGCTCCTTGGCGGAGCACAACAGCTCAAGCTGCGGCTTGTTCCGTGCCGACTTGCTTTATCTGGCCCAACCCCATCAGACGGCCATAGGCCCAGCCGATACCGATGAGCGTGATGCCAAGCCCAAGGAAAGACAGGATGCGGAGCAGACCGGTTAGCGCTGCCGCGTCGATCAGGAAAACCTTGAGGGTTACTGCGGTGAGGAGCGACAACCCAGCAACACGCAGCAATTTTCGCTCGCGCTTAATACCAAACACCAGCCAGCCGATGGCCAGTACCAACAGGCCTGCCGAATAAAGATAATTTTCCCCGGTATAGACACCGGCGCCCGAGACGAGGTTGCCTTGCACCGCCTGCCGGATCGTCGCCAATATAGTAACGATCATTGCACCGAGCGAAAGAGCCTGCGCCGCCAGAGTAAGTCGCTGCGGAACCTCGCGCGCCAGCAACCACAGCCACAACGCGACCAGCGCAAAATGTGCGGTCAGCAGGTTGGCGACCGGAACCGGCCCTACCGCCTGCGGGTCCATGACCGGATTGTGGATCAGGAGGTCAAACCACATGACTCGGATTAGCGCGACGCCTGAGAGTGCCCAGCCTGCAATTTTCAGTGACGGCCATTCGGGTCGCTTCTTCGCTTCCGCCAGTGCCAGCCAGGCACACGCGAACAGGATTTGCGTGAACACGGCGCGTTCGGCAAAGCCCAGCCGGATAAAATCGGACGGCGAAACGATCGCCGCGAGTTGTTTAGCAATCAGCCAGACAAAAGCGGTGACGCCCGCGCCGCCGACAATAAACGCCAGGCTTCGCGTTCGTCGGCCAGTGGCAAACATCGGCAGCCATGTGATTGCGGCGATCAGCAGTGCCGGGACCAGCGTGGCACGAACCGCGTCGCGGACATTGGGCAGCCGTTCGAAATAGGCGCCTGCGCCCGATAACGACGCGCCGACCGCATCGAAGAATTGCCAAGAGAAGGCGCTAGTCAGAACCATTGCTGCACCCAACGGGACCCAGACCAACCGCGTTTCCCATTTGCCGCCGGTGACTTTGGCCCAAGCGGCGACGGCCAATGCGACGACAGCGCTGTAGCTGCCCGCCCAATCCTCATCGATCAATAGGATCGCCGCCATCCACAGCATCAGCGCTGCGACTGCGGTCGCCCATGGCTGGACAGTTGAGGCACGCTCCTTCGCATGCCATTCCCAGGCCGTCAGCGCGGCGGGCAGGGCGACAAGCAGCGCAAGACTTCCCCACGCCCGGTCCACCTCGAACCGGTGCGCTAGCGATGCGGTAAACCAGCAAAGCACAGGCGCGACAAGGCCAACGATCGCCCAATAAAGCGACGCATCTTCCGACTGCCGCGCGCGGATATGACCCGCGACGCCGAACAGTGCGGCGACAGCCAGCGTGACACCCATGATCAGCCGGCTGGCACCGTTCTCGCTCCACGCAAGACCGAGCGGCCCCAACGCCAGCAACAGCGAACCTGCGACCAGCGGCAGCAGCGTCCGGTCGCGCCAGGCAAGGGCGATGGCGAGTCCGCAAAGCGCAAAATAGAAAATCCAGCCGACAATGGAGAATTCCATCTTTGGCATCAGCAGTGATAGCTGCACGAACGCAAATGCCATTGGCACATAGCGGGCAAGTTGCGCCCAGATGCCGCCTGTTTCGCCAAAGCGACTGGAAGCGAGGATCGCGCCGCCGGCTGTCACCGCAATAAAGCCGCCTAGTAGACCCAGATTGCTGTTCGCTGTCGCCAGCATCGCTAGGCTCCACAAAAGGCCGCCGCCGCTTGCCAGCACCAGCAGCCACAGCCAGCGTCGCCAGATAGCCAGACCAAATAATGCGGCGACGAAAACCGCGAGATATAGCAGCAGCGTCGGCAAGTTGCTCGCGCCCATGCCCGCCACCCAGGGTGCTGCGAAGCCGCCGATAAGGCCCATGAACGCAGTCGGCGGGCCGTGGCGGAGTGATAGGGCAAACGCAATTGCGGTGGTAATAACGACCAGGACGAAGGCCGTCGCAACGCCGACCAGCCCGTAGATTTCGGCAGCCATGTATAACGTGCCGTAGAGCGTCGCTACGCCTGCCCCTGCGAGGCTCTGCCCCACACGCGGGTCGGCAGTAAAGCTTGCTCCGATCTTAGGCAATCGTCCGCCGAGTTCGCTCATCGCGATCATCGCGAAGGCAAAGAGCGTGGCGGTAACAGCCCGTGCGCCGGGACCAAACAATCCGGCCTCTATCGTGTAGCGAACTAAGAAGAAGCCCGCGAAGACGAGGCTGATACCGCCAACCCAGATCGGCAGTTTGCCGCCGACGAGGCTTTCAAAGCTAAGATCGGCAAACGGCGATTTGCGTGCGGGGTCGAGTTTGGGCGGCAAAGGAGCGGGCTCAGGCGGCGGACTTGCCGCCTTGGTGATAATCGCAGCCGATCGCGCCTTCGTCGCAACCTGTGTGGGTGGCGCTAATGGTTCAGTGGCAAGAGGCGCAACCGGTGCCTCCAGCCTTGCTTCGAGTTCGCCGATCCGGCGCCGCAGATAGCGCAGGTCATTGCGCGTCAGCCACAGCATCAGCGCGAGGCCAAGCAAACACAGGAAAAGGATAAACTCTGTCACCGGCGACGGTTATGACGCGCCGCGCGTGAAGGGCAAGCTGCTAATCGTTGCGATCTGTAACTGGCGGCTCGCTTCGCCCCATGATCATAGCGGCGATATCGGGGAGCGGACGGTTGGTCATTTCTTTGGGAAGTTCCAGGACGATGCGTTTTTCGACCTCGCTATGCAGATGTTTGCGCAATTCGCTCAGGGTTTTGGGCGGTGCGATGATTGCCAAGGCATCGAAATCGCCCGCGAGCGCCCGGATTCGGAGTTGGTCGGCAGCGTTGGATGCATAACGGTCTTCCTCCAACTGGTGGAAATCGGTCTCTTCAACTGCAGGGCGGCCATAGCCAGCGCTTTGTCCCGTCAGACCGGGGCCGTCGGACTTGATTTCGCTATCTTTCCGGTCTTCACGCTGGTGATGCGCCTCGGTGACAAGGTCGATCTGTCCGTTTTTCCCTTCATTTCTGAGGAAGAGCATCTTGGTGCCATCGGCCACAAGAACGAGCGTATTTGGGGGAAGTGTCATAGACGTCAAACGTGTGAGGCCGCGCCAGGTTCCGGAGGAAGAACTTTGACGCGGCCATGGTGCTACGCTGTTTGCGGTTCTGTAAATTTTAATTCGCGATTTTTTCGGCGGCCTTTTCGACAGCATTGCCCGCTTTCTGGGCAGCAGCGCCGACATTGTCGGCAGCTTCGGCAACGGCATTATCTTTGCGGACTTCGCTACCGCTGTTCGCGAAGAACAAATAGCCGCCGACTGCTAGGGCAACCAACAGTAAAATACCCATGACCGCGCCAAATCCGCCACCCGATGTTGCTGGCGCAGTGTTGACCGTGACTGCCGCGGGCCCCCTGTCGCGCTCAATCGTGCGTTCGACGACATTGCCTTGCGCGTCGGTCGTTTCGGTTATCCGTTCGTCGATCATGGATTATGCTCCCTTGTTAAATGCTGCTGCGAAAATGGTCGCAGCACCGATTTGTTCCGCTGAGGCATTAACAGTTGCAAAACGCCACTGATTTGGCAGTGTGAACGGCAAGGCCGATTCCGGTCCTCTCTGGAGAGCAAATCATGATCCTGTACGGTGCCCCCGTTTCGCCTTTTGTCCGAAAAGTTCTCGCGTTCGCCGCCGAAAAAGGGCTGCCGCTCGAACTTGTGCCAATTGGCCTTGGCGACCAGAATCCAGACTTTCTTGCCTGCAGCCCGTTCCGCAAGATGCCCGGCTTTACCGATGGCGACTTCAGCATTTCGGACTCAACCGCGATTGTGACCTACATCGAGGCCAAGCATCCGGGGGTGCCGTTAATTCCGGCCGACCCCGCGAACCGCGCGCGCACCATCTGGTTCGACGAATTCGCCGACACGATTCTGGTCGCAGCGGCAGGGGCAATGTTTTTCAACCGCATCGTCTCCCCCAAATTTGTCGGCAAAGCCGGCGATGACGCGGCGGCGGCAAAGGGTGAAGCGGACATGACACCGATTTGCGATTATTTGGAGCGCATCGTTCAGCCATCTGGTTTTTTGGTGGGCGATGCCCTGACACTAGCCGATATTTCGGTGGCTGGTCCGTTCGTCAACGCTGCTCATGCCGGTTATGTGCCCGATGCGGCAACTTACCCGAAACTGACCGCCTACCTCGCCGCGATCCACGCTCGGCCAAGTTTTGCCGACTGGATCAGGCGTGAGCGCAAGATGCTGGGGATCGACTGACTGGCGTGGCATGACCCGCTGAATGGGCGCGAAATATTCGCGCATTCCACTGTCATAAATGAGCCGCTGCGCTGTCATTGATTACACGCATAAGCGACGGCGGCCTGTCATGGCGCGCGCTTATTGCACCTCCCGAATCATAATGATTGCAAAGGGAGAATATCATGCAGCGCTTTATCACCATATTGTTGGCCAGCACCGCGATTGCCACATCGGCAGCCGCTCAGGAATCCAGCAACCTTCCCACCGACGACTTAGCAGAAGGCGAAGAAATCGTCGTATTCGGTCAAGGCGAAACGCGGCAGGTGCAGGAACTAGGCAGCAAGGAGCTGCAGATCCTCGCGCCCGGCACCAGCCCATTAAAAGCCATCGAAAAGCTGCCGAGCGTGAATTTCCAGTCGGCCGACCCGTTCGGCACCTATGAATGGTCGAGCCGCGTGTCGATCCGCGGGTTCAACCAGAACCAGCTCGGATACACGCTCGACGGTATACCGCTGGGCGATTCGACTTATGGTAACAACAACGGCCTCCACATCGGCCGCGCGATTATCTCCGAAAATATCGGCGTTACGCGGGTGTCGCAAGGCTCCGGTTCCATCGGAACACAGGCGACCAACAATCTGGGCGGCACGCTCGAATTTTTCTCGATGGACACGAATGACGGTTTCGGTGTCGATGCCAATCTGACCTATGGTTCTGAAAACACCGTTCGCGGCTTTGGCCGGGTGAATTTCGGCGAAGCGGGTGGCATCCGCGGTTTCGTTTCGGGCGTCTATCACAATGCCGAGAAATGGAAGGGTGGCGGTGACCAGCGCAACTGGCAGATCAACGCCAAGGCAATCATTCCGGTGGGCGAAGCAGAGTTCGATGCATATTTTGCCTATTCGGACCGTGCGGAGCAGGATTATCAGGATCTCTCGCTAGAACGTATTGCCCGTTTGGGTTATGACTGGGATAACTTCTTTCCTGATTTTGCAACTGCGGTACAAGTTGCAGATATAGCCGCAAACCGGTCTGCAGCGGTTCCGCCGCTACCAGGCGGCTCGGGAGCGACACCGCTTAATCCGGCAGCTGGCACCACTTTTCCAGGGCTCATTACCAATGTTGATGACGCTTATTATGATGCCTCGGGACTTCGTAAAGATACGCTTGCCGCCTATGGCCTGACTGCCCCTTTGGGCGACGGTGTGACTTTCAAGATCAAGGCCTATTATCACGACAATACCGGCCAAGGCACTTGGGGCACGCCATATGTCCCAAGCCCGAACGGCGTTCCTTTGTCACTTCGAACGACAGAATATGATATTCAGCGCGGCGGTGTGTTCAGCTCTCTGAATGCCGAAGTCGGCAATCACGAAATCACGGTAGGCGGCTGGTATGAGCATAATGACTTCACGCAGGCGCGGCGCTTTTATGCTTATGAAAGCCGCACCACACCCGGCCGGGATCACACGAAATTCCAGCGCGATCCGTTCTTCACGCAATGGCTGTTTGATTTCAACACCGACACGCTGCAATATTATGTGCAGGACAAGATGACCTTCGGCGACCTGACCATCAATGTCGGCTGGAAGGGTTTTCAGGTCAATAATGAGGCCGACCCCCGAATCCAGGGTGCACTAGCCGCGGGCAAGATCAAGTCGAGAGACTGGTTTCAGCCGCATGTTGGCGCTGCCTACAAGATCGCCGACAAGGCCGAAATTTTTGGCGGTTTCACGCAGGTTACGCGGGCCTTCGTGTCGTCGGCGACCAGCGGCCCATTCTCGACCACGCAGGCTGGATTTGACGAGCTGATCGCGCGGGGCCTGGAACCCGAAGAGTCGGATACTTACGAGCTTGGAGCGCGTTACAACGACAGCGTCGTTAACGGGGTTATCGGCGTTTACTATGTCAACTTCCGCAATCGCCTGCTTGGTGTGCAAACGGGTGCGGGCATTGTCGGCAATCCGGCGATTTTGCAAAATGTCGGCGACGTGCGCTCGATAGGTTTTGAAGCAGCGGGGGACGTGCGCTTGGGTGGCGGTCTTACCTTGTTCGCTTCCTATAGTTACAACGACGCGACCTACCGCGACGACGTGGTCACGCCGAGCGCAACCATCGCCACCGACGGCAAGGACGTAGTCGATACGCCAAAACATCTGCTGCGTGGCGAGATCAATTATGATAGCGATACGTTCTTCGGACGGGTTGGGGCCAATTATATCAGCAAGCGCTATTTCAACTATCTCAACGACCGTTCGGTAGCTGATCGGGTGCTGGTCGATGCGACATTGGGTTATCGTTTCGATGCCGGCCTGCGCTCGCCCATCGAGTTACAACTCAATGCCACCAACCTGTTCGACAAGGAATATGTCGCGACCATCGGTTCGAATGGCTTTGGCAATAGCGGTGACAACCAGACATTGTTGGCGGGCGCGCCGCAACAATTCTTTGCCACCGTCAAGGTCGGGTTCTGATGAGGTCAGGCTGGCTGATCGGCGGCGCACTCGCTTTGAGTGCGCTGCCGTCGGCAGCGCTGGCAGAGCCGGTGCTGCTGATCTCCATTGACGGCCTGCAACCCGCCGATGTCATCGAGGCGGAGACGCGCGGGATCGATATTCCGAATTTGAAGCGCTTCGTAAAGGAGGGCAGCTACGCCAGCGGTGTGCGCGGTGTATTGCCGACCGTGACCTATCCCAGCCATGCGACGCTGCTTACGGGCGTAAGTCCGGCCAGGCACGGCATAATCGGCAATACCAGTTTCGATCCGATGCAGATCAACCAGGGCGGCTGGTATTGGTATGCAAGCGATTACAAGGTGCCAACATTGTGGGACGCCGCCGCCAGGGCCCGGCTGACCATCGCCAATGTCCACTGGCCGGTCAGCGTAAAGGCCGATGCGATCAAATGGAACATCCCGCAAATCTGGCGAACCGGCCATGCCGACGATGCCAAGCTGATGAAGGCGCTGGCGACACCGGGATTGGTGGAATCGCTGGAAGCCTCCCTCGGCGAATACGCTGCCGGCATCGACGAAAGCATTGCGGGCGACGAAACCCGCGGCCGTTTTGCTGTCGCGTTGATAGAGCGCGAGAAGCCGGATTTTGCGACGGTGTATCTGACTGCGCTCGACCATGAGCAGCACGAAAAAGGGCCAAACACAATGGAGGCGCATGCGGTGCTGGAACGCATCGACGCCATCGTCGGCAGGCTGGTCGCGGCGCAAATGAAGGCGCACCCGGACAGCGTCGTCGCCGTCGCGTCCGACCACGGCTTTTCAAAGGTTGATACCGAAATCAATCTGTACCGCGCGTTCATCCACGCGGGGCTGATCACGCTCGATGACAAGGGCAAGATCACAAGTTGGGAAGCAAGCCCATGGAATTCAGGCGGTTCCTCGGCAGTTGTCCTCTCCCGCCCCGATGATTCAGACTTGCGGGCAAAGGTCGCGGGCGTGCTTGCGACGCTGAAGGCAGATCCCAAAAACCGCATCGCGGAGATTGCGGAGCCTGCCGACATCGCCAAAATGGGCGGCAATCCGGAGGCGAGCTTCTACGTCAGCTTCGCGCCCAACGCTTATGCAGGCGGCTTCAAGGGCAAAGACGCTCCGCTTGTTGGGCCATCGGGCAGCAAGGGCACGCATGGTTATTTCCCGACCAGCCCACTGATGCGATCGACCTTCATGATGATGGGCAAGGGCGTGGCCAAAGGCCGCAATCTCGGCGAAATCGACATGCGCGCCATCGCGCCGACGCTGGCAAAGGCGATGGGCGTTGCCTTGCCGGACGCCGAAGTGGCTGGGTTGGGTGTTCGCTGAGCACATTCTGTTGCAAGTGAGAAGGTAGGAGCCAAGGCGTCCACCAAGGCGGTATGATCCACAAACCAGCCGGATGCACCGCTAGCAACGTCATCCCGGTCGCTACAATCTGGAGGACGAGCACGCTTGGATGCCGCGCCACTCGAATAACCAGCAACAGATGAGCGTCAGCGGGACAAAAATTTATATCAGCCAGAGCATAAGACCATAGCATGATCATAGCATCAGCGACCGTTTGGCGCGTTGATCCTGATCAACGCAGCCATCATGAGCAATGTTAATCCAAACCACACACCTGTCCCCTAACGTCACCCCGTCAGGAGACATCAGTCATGAAATTTATCGCACTCCACTCGCGCGGCGGGAATTATCTTGTGGTCGCATCGAACGTCGCCTGGTTGCGGACGGCGGAAAACGGCCAGACACAGGTCGGCATCGTCGGCGGTCAGCCATTGCTTGTGGCGGGCAGCATTGAAGAGATCGCAGCGCAACTTACTGAGGCGCCAGACTGATCTGGCTTCGACTGCGGGGCTCCCTTGGCTCATGGAACCGTCGTCGGTGAAGGCGGTTTAGGTGTCGAAGGAGCGAACATATGAACCACCCGGACAACGATGAGACGAAATTTTCCGACAGCGCGCCTGCCAGAAATAATCGGGGTAAAAGGCCGGGTAAGGGAAGTGGCGAGGTAACGGGCAGCGGGGCAGGCGCAGGCGGTTCTGGCGGGCCTGAGGATTATGACAGCGATCCGGTAGGCGGAGGCGGCAGCTTTCCGCCAGCAAGGCCAGGCGATGGCGGCGATGGAGCGGACGCGCCTAGCCACGGGAGCCGCTGAGATGGAAGTGATCGAACGCATTTCCCGCGTGCTTGCCGGGCAACATTTCAGCCGTAACGCAGCTGGAGCTGCTGGCGACGACGATGCGTCCGTCCTTGTCGACCAGAATTGGGTTGATTTTCAGGAGGACGCGGTTGCTGTTCTGAAAACGCTACGGCATCCGCCAGCGTCGCTCACCAACGAAAATGATGCGGCGTTATGGGGGTTGGTGATCCAGTCCGCCTTGGGGCCGCATGCCGAAATGGAAAGCGACTGAATATGGCAGGGGGCTGGACGCGTGACGGCGCGGTGCAGGACCAGATCGATGACAGTGTCAACGACGCGGTGGCCGGTGCAAGGGCGCGCATGCCTGTCGGACCTAGCGCAGAATATTGCGATGACTGCGGTGAGGTAATTCCGGAGCGCCGTCGCATCGCGCTACCGGGCGTCAGAACATGCGTAGCCTGTCAGTCGGAGCGCGACAAGTCGGTGGCGCATAGCACGATAAATCGGCGCGGCAGCAAGGACAGCCAGCTGCGGTAATGCTGTGTTCAATATGTGAACCTCGCCTGACGGTATCGTTCACGACCGGTTCGCCGCCGGCGTCATAACCTCTGTCGATGCGCTATCCCGCGCATTGAAGGAGAGCAGACATGCGCAAATCTCTGCAGTTGATGGCCATTGCAGCGGCTGGAGCAATCCTGATGATCGCACCGTCGGTGCAGGCGGCTAGCCAGTCATCAAATAGCAGCAGCAACAGTTCGTCCAACAATGGGGTCGTCCGCGACCGCGTCGTCGATACCTTTTGCGAAGACGGCTATTGCGAACGCCGCGTGTCGCGCCGGACATATCGCGACGACGATGGCTATCGCGGCGATGGCAGGCGTTGGGGCTATCGCGATGGCAAGCGTTACCGCAAATACAGCCGCTATCGCGATTATCATCGGGACAATGATTATCGCCGTCATGACGACCGGCGTTATCACGACCGCTATGGCCGCGATGATGATGACCGGGACGACGATGACCGCCGCTGGTCGCGGCGCGATCGCGATGACGATGACGACTGAGGTTCGCTGATACTGATAAAAATAACCATATAGGCAAATAAGTGTTGACAGCGTCACGCCATTTGGGTAGAGTTAGGCATAGTCGAAAATTGCGAGTCGCAAGGACGGTGAGTTGCTCGCCGCCGCGAACGAATGAACGGGCTGGAGACCGCCAATGTCGCAGCGTCTGCGCGCAAGGCAGGGATCAGCGGCGATGCAGCCTATGCCGAGCGCCGCCGCTTGGCCGATTTTCGCGGTGAGTGGGCTGCAGCTTTGATCGAAGGCTATGTCCGGCTGGAAACCGACCTGCTGGCCGAAGCGTTAACGCGCGCCAGCAGCAACACGACGGACGCCATGCTGAAAGCCAAAGCGCAAAAGCAGCGGTTGCAGATTGGGCTGCTTAATGCCCATCGTGGCGCGGTAAAGGGTAACGCGGCCCCGGTTGTTGCCCGCGCCATCAGTGTTGATCTTCCAACCTTGAAAGCGCAGCTGATCCTGAAATTAACGCAGATGCGCGACCGTGCGGGATTGCCGCTGGATGGCGGCGCAACCGCGTCAGATGGAAATGCCAATGGCTAAGATGGCCGCGCAGAGCCTGCTGGCGATGCCGCACGACAGGATGGTGGCGAGCATCACCAGCTGGAGCAAAGCGAAGTTCGCGGATTCGGAAAAATGGAAATTCTGGCAGCGCGAAGACCAAGGCGAGCCGCACAAGGATTGGCGAGTCTGGCTGGTGATGGCGGGGCGCGGCTATGGCAAGACCCGGATGGGGGCAGAATGGGTCAGCGGCCTTGCTGAAACGCATCCCGGCGCGCGCTTTGCGCTGGTCGGTGCGACGCTGAACGAGGCGCGGCAGGTGATGGTCGAGGGCGAAAGCGGGTTAATGTCGCTTCCCTTTGCCGAGCCGCCCCATTGGGAACCAAGCCTGCGCCGCCTGACCTGGACCAACAAAGCGGTTGCGACGCTGTATTCGGCGGCGGAGCCTGAAAGCCTGCGTGGTCCGCAGCATGATTTTGCCTGGGCCGACGAGATTGCCAAATGGCCCCGCGGCGTCGCGGCGTGGGACAATCTGATGCTGGGGCTTCGGCTGGGCAGCGCTCCAAAGGTGATGGCGACGACGACGCCGCGTCCGGTGCCGCTGGTGCGGAGGCTGGTTGGTGAAGACGGGGTTTTGGTGACCAAAGGCCGCACGGCCGATAATCAGATGAACCTGCCGCCCGATTATCTGGCGACGGTGAAGGCCATGTACGAAGGCACCAGATGGGGCAGGCAGGAACTCGATGGCGAGCTGATCGAGGATGTCGAAGGCGCGTTATGGAGCCGCGACCTGATCGAAAGGCAGCGGGTTCCATCGGTGCCTGATATGAAGCGCATCGTGATCGGCGTCGATCCGCCGGTATCGGCAAATGGCGACGCTTGCGGGATTGTCGCCGCCGGGCTGGGGCGCGACAACAAGGCCTATGTCCTGGCTGACCACACGGCCAAAGGCGCATCGCCCCAAGGCTGGGCAAGGGCAGTGGCAAGCGCCGTCGAAGCATGGGGTGCCGACCGCGTGGTCGCCGAGGACAATCAGGGCGGCAATATGGTAGAAAGCACGCTGCGCGCGGCGGACCTTTTTATGCCGGTGAAGCGCGTGCACGCGAGCCGGGGGAAGTCGGCGCGGGCCGAGCCCGTGGCGGCGTTGTATGAAGCCAAGCGGGCGTTTCATGTGGGGGCGTTTCCCGAGCTGGAGGACCAGATGTGCGGTTTGATCTCGGGCGGCGGTTATGAAGGCCCGGGCCGGTCACCGGACAGGGCGGATGCGCTGGTCTGGGCAATGACCGAATTGATGCTGGGACGGGCGGCGAGGGTGCCGCGGGTTTCGGTGTTGTGATTCGAATCACATAATCATGGTAGGAACATTACAGGAATCTTGGTGTTTTGAGTGTTCACAGATTGTGAGTTTTTATCGAGTAATTTGAGTTTTTTGGCTGTTTTCCTTGAATTTTGAAGTCACGTATTAGTTGACTTTTAACTTCTGGAACATATATGCGACCTCATAACAACCCCTCGGGAAACTTCGTCACTTGCTGACAAAAGCGAACCGAGTATATTGACCCCGGGGGCGCCGTTGTGCGCCCCCGTATCACTTAGGGGCAATATATGGCGAGTTCTCCTGTAGTTTCACCGGCGCTTCCACGTGTACGTATTTTTGTGGATTTTTGGAATTTCTCGCTTTCGCTTCGCCGGATAGACGGAAGTTTCAAAGTAGACTGGACACCAATAGCGAGCTTGCTTGTAGCAGAGACCGCCAAGTTGGTTGGTTCGCCATGTTCATATGAAGCAATGCACGTTTACGGATCATACGACCCGTCAAAATCTGACGATGGCAAGTTCAAAAATTGGTTTTCGACCTGGCTCGATAAATTGCCCGGCACTCACACCGTGCTGCTGGAGCGTCAAAAGAAGCGTAACCATGTCAAATGCCCGTGTTGCCATTCGGAGGTGATAGTGTGTCCTGCCTGCGCATCGGACTTAAGGGGAACGGAAGAGAAGGGCGTCGATACGCGTATTGCGACAGATTTAATTAGTCTGGCTTGGTCCAACAGCTACGATGTGGCGATAATTGTTTCTGCTGATCGTGACTTTGTTCCTGTCGCTGAGTTTCTGCAATCCAAAGGCATTAAAGTTATCCACGCGGCATTCCCGCCTTCCGGCTCACAACTCTCGCAGAAATGCTGGGCCAATTTTAGCATACCGAAAATTATGGAGCAGTTCCGCAAGTCTAACTAGGCGGCGATCCGAGAAACTCACAAGAGGCAAAAAATGAACATCTTCGGTTGGAAATCGACCGGGCGCGGGTTGCTGCGTCCGGCAAAGGCGCGTGTGCAGCAGGATCGGCTATCGGGTATTCGTACCCATGGTCAGGCCGCGCTTGGTGAATGGCCGCGCAATTATGAGGCGCAGATGCGCGAGGGGTATCTCTCCAATGCGATTGCGCAACGCGCGGTGCGACTGGTCGCGGAGGGGTTGGCTTCTGCGCCATTGACCTCGACCGACCCCGATGCTTTGACGCTGGTTAGGGCTACCTCCGGCGGCCAAGCGCTGATCGAGACGGTGGCGGCGCATTTGTTGCTCCACGGCAATGCATATATCGAGATTTTGTCCGGACCCGATGGCGCCCCTTGCGAGCTGTTTGCGCTGCGGCCTGAGCGGGTAACGATTGAGGCCGATATTCGCGGCTGGCCGGCGGCCTTTGTCTACAAGGCGGGTGAGGTTGCAAGCCGCCTGCCTGCCGACAGCATCATCCATATCCGCTCGATGCATCCACTCGACGACCATTATGGCCTTGGTTGCCTAGGTGCGGCGTCGGGTGCGGTGGCTATCCACAATGCCGCAACCAAATGGAACAAGGCGCTGCTCGACAATGCGGCGCGGCCTTCTGGCGCGCTCGTGTATGAAGGCGCAGAGGCTGGGACGCTGACGGCTGAGCAATATGCGAAGCTGAAGGAGGAGCTGGCAACCGCATTCCAGGGCGCGGGCAATGCAGGGCGACCGATGCTGCTGGAGGGCGGCCTCAAATGGCAGGCAATGGCGCTCACTCCGGCGGAGATGGACTTTGCGGGACTGAAAGAGGCGGCAGCGCGAGAGATCGCGCTGGCCTTCGGGGTGCCGCCGGTGTTGCTAGGGCTGCCGGGCGATGCGACCTATGCCAATTATCGCGAGGCTAATCGAGCGCTCTGGAGCCAGGGGATATTGCCGCTGGCGCGCAAATTGCTCGATGCGCTGGCTGAAGGGCTGCGGCCGTGGTTTGAAAGGCTGGAGTTTGGTATCGACCTCGATGCGGTGCCCGCTCTGGCCGAGGACCGCGAGCGGTTGTGGGCGCAGGTTGGGGCTGCCGATTTCCTAACGACGGAGGAGAAAAGGGCGGCAGTGGGCCTTGACTAATCCGTGCTGCATTTCCAGCGCGAATAATCCCACTCGCCGCCACTGTCGCTGCAGCGGGTCATGCCTTCATTCTGTAACAGCCAATAGCCGCCTGCCACCAGCAGGATGATGCATAAGGTCATGAAGATCCAACGGCCCATGTGAGGCACATAGTCCTTTTTGTGGCGGTTTACATACAGGAAATATCAATGGTTGATGAAAATCTGCAAGGTCTGCTTGAGCAGGCCTCCGAAACCGGTGCGCAGCGCGCATTGGCGCGGCTGGGGTTGGATGACCTCAATGCCGCCAAGGACATGAGCGAGCTGCGCGAACTGCTGTCCGCGTGGCGTGATGCCAAACGGTCGGCGCGCAAGGCGGCGATCGGCTGGGTCGTGCGGATGGGGCTGGCTTTGTTGCTGATCGGACTGGCGGTGAAGCTGGGGTTGCCGGGGCTGGTGGTCCAGTGAGGATGGCCGGTTACGCCGCGATATTCGACGCCCCCGATCGGGGCGGTGACATTGTCCGCAAAGGTGCTTTTGCACGTGCCGCCAAGGCGGGGCTGCCGCTGTTGTGGCAGCACGACACAGCCCGCCGGATCGGCTTTGTCGAGAGCTTAAGCGAGGACGAACGCGGGCTGCGGGTGATTGCGCAGATCGATGACGACGCGGCGCCGGTGAAGGCGGGAGCGGGGCTGTCCTTTGGCTATCGAATTCGCGGAATGGACGCTCCCGTTTTTGGCAGAACATATCGTGAACTTATCGACCTTGACCTTATCGAGGTCAGCGTCGTCACCCATCCCATGCAGCCGCTTGCGCGGGTGCTGGCGGTGGAAAGCAGCAAAGACTGATTTCCCTACCCCGTTCGTGTCGAGCTTAGTCGAGACACCGTGAAGGCGCGCACGACAGATGGGTGTCTCGACTAAGCTCGACACGAACGGAAATATTACTCTGACTTTACCCTCAAAGGAGAATGAAATGGATTATGAAACCAAAGCCGATCCGCTGGATGCGGTGTTTGATGAGGTGGTGTCGGCTGCCGCAGTGACCCGTCCGGTGCTGTCCGGCGCGCGCCTCGCCGACCCTGCCAAGTCCGCCTTTGTCGACGGCTATTTGCGGCGCGGTTCTGAGGTCGAGCTGAAAAGCTTTTCGGGCGTGGCAGCGGCGGACGGCGGCTATGCCGTACCGAAGGAAATCGACGAAATCATCGACGCTACGTTGAAAGGCATTTCGCCGATCCGTGCTATCGCCAATGTCGTTCGTGTTGGTTCGGCGGGGTATCGCAAGCTGGTGACGCAGAATGGTGTGACCTCGGGATGGGCGTCCGAAACCGCGACCCGGCCCGAAACGGCGACGCCCACCTTCAACGAAATCGTGCCCAGCTTTGGCGAGCTTTATGCCAACCCGGCGGCGACACAGGCGATGCTCGACGATGCCGCGTTCGATGTCGAGGGCTGGCTGGCAGGCGAGATTGCCACCGAGTTCGCCAAGGCCGAAGGGGCGGCGTTCGTGAACGGCAATGGTACCAACAAGCCGCGCGGATTTTTGCAGGCACCGACAGCGGTGACCGGCGACGCAACGCGGCCGTTCGGCACGCTGCAATATGTGGCGTCTGGCGCAGCGGGGGCGTTCGTTGCCTCCAATCCACAGGACAAGCTTGTCGAGCTGATGCATGCGCTTCGCGCTCCTTATCGCCAGGGTGCCAGCTGGGTAATGAACGCCTCGACGCTGGCGACCATCCGCAAGTTCAAGACGACGGATGGCGCGTTCATCTGGCAGCCTGGAATGGCCGCCGGGCAACCCGATACGTTGCTCGGCTATCCCGTGGTCGAGGCAGAGGACATGCCCGACATTGCCGCAAACAGCCTGTCGATTGCTTTCGGCAACTTCAAGGCAGGATATCTCATCGCCGAGCGGACCGAGACCAACATCCTGCGCGATCCATATTCGAACAAGCCTTATGTCCATTTCTACGCAACCAAGCGCTTGGGCGGGGCAGTGACCAATTCGGAAGCGATCAAATTGATGAAGTTTGCTGCTTCGTAAGAGCTGCAACGATTAAAAAAGCTTCGTCGCTCCAGCGCAGGCTGGAGCCTATCTCGCCTATCGGTTTCGACTGCGAGACGTGATGGGCCCCAGCCTACGCTGGGGCGACGGAGCTTGGTTGGACGGAGTACCCTATGACCCCATACACCTACCAACGTGGCGAAACGATTTCGCTCGCGCTCGATGCCGTCACCGGTGACCCCCTTTCGGTGACGGCGATCAGTGCGGCGATGAAGGCGGTGGCACCTGGGCGGGCCAGCGTGAGTGCTGCAACGCCTATTGCCGCCGCCTTCGCTATCAGCCCGAGGGCCGCGCAAGGCGATATCCCGCCGGGATGGAACCTGACTGTTGACGCGGCAACTTCGGCAGGGCTGGCGGTCGGCAGTTACCTGGCCGATGCCAGACTGACCGTCGGCGGAGGCGTTGTCATAACCGAAAGCGTTGCCATTGCGCTACGCGAAAGCGTTTCGGCGTGACGATGTTGCTGGTGTGGCGGCAACCGGTGCCGATCGCCCTGCGTTGGCGCGGTCCCGATGGCAGGATGGCGCCGGTCGCGGCGGTGTCTTCACTCGTTGCAATACCCACCCTTATCGGTCCTCCGGGAGAGCCGGGGCCAGCGGGGGCTCAAGGGCCGGTTGCCGATATAATCGACGGCGGCACATTCAACTGAAATGTTTTGGTTCACGCAGAGGACGCAGAGTTCGCAGAGCGGCTAAATCCACTCTCAGCCAACTCCGCTCCTCCTGCGTGAAAGGTAAAAGGAATTTTCATGCCCAGAATTCAACTCAAGCGCGGCCTTAAGGCCAATTTGCCGTCGGCGTCGATGCTCGCCGGCGAGGCGCATTTTACCACCGACCGGGGGACGTTGCATGTCGCGACCGGCGCGGCTGCCCGGCTGCCCGTGGTGCCACCGATTGACGACCTCATCACTATCGCGGCGGTCGACGGTGCTGCTGATTTCCTGATTCTGCACGACGCTTCGGCACCGGGGCAAAAGGAAGGCAAAATCACCGTCAATGCCTTCAAGACGGCGTTGAACATTCCGCCGTCAGACTTGGACGAGAAAGTTGCGATCGTCTCGGGTGGTACGTCTAGTTATATTTGGGGAACAAATGGAACCGATGGGGTTATTCGTGTTAACACGTCGATGGCCTGGAGCAAGGATGCGGGCAACGCCTTTGTCACGCTGGGGGTTGGCGACGTGGACTGCGGCACTTTCTGATGCCAAGCCTGGCGCATAAGCGCGGGACTCGCGCTCAGGTCGACGCGGCGGCAACGGCCAATGCACTTCGCCCAGGTGAGGTTTATTTGATCACCGATGAGGCGCGCCTTACGGTTGGGGTTGCCAATAACGCGCATCAGCCGCTTGCCAAAGAGGGTGAGGGCGGTGGTGGCGGGGGTAGCGACCCGTGGAGCTGGCAGAAGCTGGCGGCGGATGTCGTCAACAGCTCCACTACACTCGCGCCGGTGACAGGACTTTCCTTTACCGGATCGGCAAATACAAGCTATCTGGTCGACGTCGTCGGCGCTTTTCAATCGGTGGCGACGACAACCGGCATTGCGCTGGCGCTCGACATTCCATCGGGTTCGGTCATCGGTCAGATGCTGGCGACAACCTCTGGGTCGGCGATCGGCGGGACCGAGCAGATTGCCGACAATGCGACGACCGGAGCCACAAGCGGCGTGCGCGGGGCCAACGCAAATGTACCTGTGACCGCGCGTTTCGTGGTCGCCGTGGGCGCGACCGGCGGCAATGTGCAGCTGCAGTTCCGAAGCGAAATCGCGGCGTCTGCCGTGACGATGAAGGCCAATCTGACGGCTATGGGGCAGCGGGTGATCTAGATTCGCTTTCCTCCCCATCGACTTGCCGTTCGACAAGCTAAGGACCGGAGTGGCGCGCTGGAGCGAAGCGGAAGCGTGACGGAGGGGCCTCTGCCGTCGAAGTCCCCTCCGTCAGTCGTCGCTATCGCGCCGCCTGCCACCTCCCCATCGCAAGTCGATGGAGAGGATTCAAAATAAAAGGAACCAGAAATGCTGAGCCTTGATCCGCTCGGCCTCGACAGCGTCATGCTGGACGAGGCGCGGGCCTATCTGCGTGTCGATTTGGCAGAAGAAGACCCGTCGCTGTCGGCGGCGTTGCTGGCCGCGATCGGCCATGCGGAGAATTTCACGCGCATTGCACTCATTCGCCGAAATGCCGTGGAGACGATCAGCGCGTCGTCGGGGTGGCAGATATTGCAGACCGCGCCGGTGCAGTCGGTCGTCTCCGTGAAGGGCATTCCGGCTGAGGGTGCGTCTTTCGCACTCGCGCCCGACACGTGGGAAGCGAAGATCGGTTCGCGCGGCGAAGCCTATGTGCGGATAACCCAGCCCGGAAGCGCAGGGCGCGCCGAAGTGACGTGCGTGGCCGGGCTGGCGGCGGATTGGGCCAGCCTACCAGAAGCGCTCCGGCTTGGTTTGTTGCGTCTCGCCGCGCATTTCCATGGACATCGCGATGCGCCCGAAGCGGGCGGCCCACCTGCCGCTGCGCTTGCCTTGCTGCTGCCGTGGCGGCGGATGCGGCTGAGCTGATTCTCCCCGAAAAGGGGAGGTGGCAGTACCAAGTGCAGACGGAGGGTCACAGGCCGCCAAGTACGGCTGCCCCTCCACCATCCTGCGGATGGTCCCACTCCCCGTGCCGGGGAGGAACTGAAAGGAAAATAATGTCAGAATTTGCAGGCACCCTGCGCGAGCGGGTGGTTCTTGAAACACGCCTCGACGCGCGCGACGCGCGTGGCGGAGCGAATGGCAAATATAGCTATGACGGAGAGGCTTGGGCAGCGTTGATGCCGCTGGTACCCGCCGATCTGACCCGCGCTGATGCGCTATCGGGTCTACCGCGCTGGCAGGTGACGATGCGCAAGCGTGAGGGCGTAAGCCTTAGCACACGACTGACTTGGCGGGGTAAATATCTCGCGGTGCGCGGGCTGGTGAGCGATCCCCGGACACCGGCGCAGATGGTTCTTACCTGTGAAGAAGTCCGGTAGTTTTGAATCCTCCCCATCGACTTGCGATGGGGAGGATTAGGAGGGATCAATGCTCGAAAAACTAACCTTCGCCGCCGGCCGCCGGGCCGCCGAGGCTGTAACCCGCCAGATTGGTCGGCTCGCTCAAACCCCAACCCCGCCCGGCGTCACCGTTGAGGTCAACGCCGACGGCATAACCCTGACCGGCAAGCGCCTCCGCCGTCGGATGTTGACCGACCCTAATCTAAGGAATTTCGGACGATGAGCGATGCAATACATGTCCTTCAGGAAGCGGCGGTTTCGGCGCTTGAGGCGCATCCGGTGCTCGGCACCGAACTTTCGGGGGTCTACGACGGCCCGCCGCCGCGCGCTGCCTTTCCTTATGTGTCGATTGGCGACAACTTTACGAGCGACTGGAGCACCAAAACCGCGAAAGGTCGAGAGATACGGCTGGCGTTGACCGTTTGGGACGAAGGCGAAGTAGCTTCGCGGTTGTCGAGCCTGATGGGCCATGCCGAGGGAGCGATAGCCGCCCTGCCGCGCGATTTGTCGGGGTGGCGGATCGCCAGTCTTGTTTTCTTGCGCTCATTTGTAGTGCGCGACGCAGCCGGGCCTTGGGCGGGGTTGGTCGAATTTAGGGTGCGGATGCTGTCTGTCTAAGTCTCAAGCGAGCGGATAGTCCGTTTTCTTGCGCTGTTCTGTCTTGCAGGCAGGCATCAGAACGGCGGGACCATCTGCTTCGGTTTTGTCGCGCGGCAGCGGATTCCGGCCTTGTCGGCGAGTGTCCGGCCCGACGGTTTTTGACACCAATATCACCGTAGCCGGACAAGGTGCTTCGGCCTTTTGTGCCGGTGCTGCGACGACCGTCGTTGCGGCCAAAATCAATATCAACACGGCGATCTCCTCTCCCGGTGAGTCGTCCAATAAGGAGACCATATTCATGCCAGCAGAAAAAGGAAGCGCCTTCCTGTTGAAGGTCGGCGACGGGGCGGCGACGCCGATATATTCCACGGTGGCCGGACTACGGACCACGCAATTGTCGATCAACGGCGACGCCGTCGTTATTACCAACAAAGGGTCGGGCGCGTGGCGCGAGCTGCTGTCGGGCGCGGGTGTGCGGTCGGTATCGGTCTCCGGAGCGGGTGTCTTTACCGGCTCGGCGGCTGAAACGCGGATCAAGAACAACGCATTGTCAGGGCTGCTCGACGATTATGAACTCAGCTTTGAATCGGGCGAGCGCTTGCGGGGCAAGTTCCTCGTGGCGCGGCTCGATTATGCCGGGGATTTCAATGGCGAGCGGTCTTACACGCTGGCCCTTGAAAGTTCCGGGCAGGTGCTGTCCCTATGACGCTTCGACAAGATCAGCGTGTCGCTAATCAGGCGCGCGGCGAGGCGTCGATCACGCTCAAAAATGCTGCACTTATGCTGCGCCCCACATTCGCAGCATTGGTGGCTGCGGAGGAAGAATTAGGGCCTCTATTCGCGCTCGTCGAACGCGCCGCAGATGGGAAGCTGAAGCTGTCCGAAATGGTCGCGTTATTCTGGCATTGCCGCCGTGACGCCCCGCCCGATTTAACGCGCAACGCCTTCGGTGAGGCGCTGGCTGAGGCCGGATTGGCGGCAGCCACTCCCGCGTTGAAGATACTGCTCGGCCAGATACTGGGCGGGCGATGAACTTTACGGATTTGGCGGTGCAGCTATGCGGTCAGTGCGCGTTGCTCTTCGGCTGGCGGCCGAATGAGTTCTGGGCTGCGACGCCTGCGGAGCTGGCCTGCATCGCTAGGGCGCTGACCGCCCAGGCTGATGTTCCGCACGACAGGAGCGATTTGGAAAAACTGATGCAGCTATTCCCCGATGTTGCGGCTGGAGATCACTGATGGACGAAGAAATCGAACGGCTGGTCGTCTCCGTCCGCGCCGATACCCGTGCATTTGCAGGGGACGTTGCGGCAATGCGCGCCGAGCTTGATGGACCATTTGCCCAAGGTCTGGAACGAGCCGGGTCCGCGCTGGAACGCGGCCTGAGCGGCGCGATTCAGCGTGGCAAGTTCGGCTTCGAAGATTTGCGCCGAGTGGCGTTATCGGTGCTGTCCGAAATTGCCGCTTCGGCGATCCGGTCGGGGGTCGGCAGCCTGGGTAGCGGATCGGGCGGGCAGGGCGGATTGCTGGGTTCGCTGGGGTCAGTCCTTGGCGGGCTGCTGGGTGCGCCGGGGCGGGCGACGGGCGGACCAGTATCGCCCGGCCGCGCCTATCGCGTCGGCGAGCGCGGGCCAGAACTTTTCGTGCCGACGTCGGCCGGCAGGGTTGAAACGGGCGGTATGGGCGGTGTTCCTGCAAACATTCGCCTGACAATCAACATATCCGACAACGGACGCGGCAGCGCGCCCGACGCGTTGCAGCGCTCTTCGCGCCACATGGCGCGGGCGGTGCGCGCGGCATTGGCGCGGGATTGAAATAGGGGCTTGAAAGATGGCTTATTGGCTTTGCGACAAACGACGACGGCAAAAATCGACGCCAGTCATGCGCTTCGACCCGCGTTTCTGGACCGTCAACTTTCCGCGCCCAATGATGGCGTCGGTCGTTACCACCGGTCCTGAATCCCTGCGCGCAAACGCAGTGTTTTACAAGACTGACGACCTGGCGGGCTTGATCTGGGATAGCGAGGACAAATGGGACCACCCTCTTCTCGCTTACGAAACCGACCGCGATTACCGGCGATTGACGGTTAGCTTTCGCTGGCAGTCACAGGGCATCATGCCGCTGGATGCGATTAACGGCCCGACTCTAACGATATCGGGTCGCGATGCGGCGGGGCAGCCCAAAAGCTGGTATGTCCGGCTTTGGAACTACGCGGTCGGGGCGCCCGACGATGCACAGATTACATTGAAGTTCAGCGACCTCGACGGCGGGTTCCTGCTGCCCGGTGAGGCAGACCCGGTCTATGCGGGTGACATCGACCAGATGTTCATTTCGCTGGTGCCGCCGGGATATACCGACTTGCCGGGCAATCTGCCCGCTCCGGCGGACGGTTGGGTCGAGCTGAGCGAGATCCGGTGCGACGGCGCTGGCGTAATGCTCGATACCGGCGATGTCATGCTGCCAGAGCATGAACTCAAGATGGCGACCGGCTATGACGACGCCTATAACCAGACGCCCGAGCGGCTGGTGCGGACGATCCATGCGCTTGGCTATCGCGACGTTATCAACCATTATGTCGGGATGAGCCATTATTTCCGGCTAGAACCAGTCGGCGCCCCTGAAACTGGCGAGGGTCATTATGTGAGCCTTACCGGCGGCGCGCTCAACGTGCCGTGCCGTGAATGGCATCGCAGCTTTGCCACGCAGGCGAAGTCCCTGGGATTCGATATAATTTTCTCACTGAGTTACGAACTGTTTGACGCGCATTGCTGGAACGACTGGAAACAGCGCGCAGCCAACGGCGACCCGGCGCTGACTGGATGGGTGCCGCCATCGACCTTGCTGTCGCCAGCAAATTCGGGGGCGATGGGGTATTTGCAGGCAGTGGCCCAAGCCTTTGTTTTTATCCTCAAAGAGGCCGGTCTGCCGGTCAAATTCCAGATCGGCGAGCCGTGGTGGTGGATCATGCCCGATGGGCGGATTTGCCTTTACGATGTGGCGGCTACAGATTCATTCGGCGGTTTGTCGGTGAGCATTACGGATATCAAAGGCCCGAAGACGGCGGCGCAGAACGCGATGCTCGACCGGGCGGGCGAATTGCTCGCGGCGTCGACCGCGTCAGTTGTCGCCGCAGCGAAAGACGCGGCTGGCACAGCTGGCGCGGAAACAATGCTGCTCGTCTATCTGCCGACCGTGCTCGACCCGCTCGCGCCAGAAGCAAAGCGCGCCAATGTGCCGCTCGATTGGGCGACCCCAGCGTTCGATGTCCTTCAGCTTGAAGATTACGACTGGGTCACGAGCGGCAATCACGGCGCGACCCGCCGTGCGGCGCCGTTGATGGAGCAGCGGCTGGGCTATCCCGTGGCGCAGCAGCACTATTTCGCGGGTTTCGTGCTTCGACCAGAAGACAAGGCACAATGGCGCGAGATCGAATTTGCAGCGGCGCAAAGCAGGACACGCGGCACCGCGCAAACCTATGTCTGGGCGTTGCCCCAGGTCGCGCGCGACGGCTTTACCCACTTTCAGATCGGTCCCGAGGAGAATGAGGTGCAGGAATTCGATGACATAGTTTTCCCCATCGAAATCGGCCGCGAGGCGATGGTGACGGCGGAGTTTTCAACCAATGTCGTGACCACGCTGTCGGGCCATGAACGGCGGAACAGCGGCTGGTCCGACGCTCGCCTCGCTTACGACGTCGGTCCGGGCGTGCGCTCGGAGGCTGAACTGGGGGTGCTGCTCGATTTTTTCCGTGCACGGCGCGGCGCGGCAGTGGGCTTCCGCTTTACCGACCCGTTCGACTTTAGCTCGAATGGCATGGTCGGTTCGACTGCAATGCTGGATCAGCAAATTGGCATTGGCGACGGTTTGCGGACCAGCTTTCCGCTGGTCAAAAATTATGGGGTTTTGGAACAGGTTCGTCGGATTACGAGGCCCAAGCCAGGATCGGTCAGTGTCGCAATCAATAATGTTGCGGCGACAGGCTGGGCGTTGTTGGACGACGGGGTTGTGGACTTCGACACGCCGCCGCCGCCTGGCTCAACAGTGACCGCCGGATATCTGTTTGATGTGCCAGTGCGATTTGCCCAAGACCGCCTCGAAATTAGCCGTGCAACCTTTGGCGCTGGCGAAATACCCAGCGTTCCGCTGGTCGAAATCCGGCAAGCAGGATGATGGACGCCTGGCTTGAGGATACGGTGACTTCGGTCGCTTATGGCTGGCGTCTGGAGCGCAGCGATGGCGTGACGATAGGTTTTACGTCGCACGACCAAGATGTGGTCTCCGACGGGTTGCTGCTGCGCGCCAGTCCGGGGATGCGGCCGACGTCGATCGTCGAAACGCTTGGGCTCGACGATGACGGACTCGATATCAATGGCGCGCTGTCGGCGGATGCCATTCGCTCCGACGACCTGCTGGCCGGTCGGTGGGATGGCGCATATCTCGAGATATTCCTCTTCGATTGGGCTCAGCCGGAAGCTGGTCGGCAGCTGCTTGCAAGCGGCGAGTTGGGCGCGATATCCTTTTCGGGCGACGCGTTCGAGGTCGAATTTCTGGGCCTGAAGCAAGCCTTAAACCGTGCGGTCGTGCCGCAAACATCTCCATCTTGCCGTGCCACCTTTTGCGATGCCGCATGCGGGCTGAACCGGCAACGCTTCCGTCGGCTGGTAAGCCTAGCCGGCGCGGAGGGCAACCGGCTGATGTTTTCGAACCCGACGCTCGCGCCCGTCAACGCTTTTGCTTACGGAACTATTCGCTTTCTCGACAAACAAAATTGCGGCTTATCAGCCGACGTCGTGGCAAGCGATGCTGAAAGCGTGACCGTATTACATCGACCCGACGCCGCAATCGAGCCCGGCGTTCTCGTCGAATTGACCGAGGGGTGCGATAAACAGATTGCAACCTGCGCCACCCGCTTTGCCAATGCCGTCAATTTTCGCGGTGAGCCCTATTTGCCCGGCAACGATTTGCTGACCCGTTATCCCGGTGCCAGTTGACCCGCGCGCGCAAATCGCAGGCGCGGCGCTGGCGCTCATCGGTTGCCCTTTCAAGCTCCACGGGCGAACCTCAAAAGCCGGGATCGACTGCGTCGGCCTCGTTGCTCTCGCGCTGGCGGAGACGGGTCAGCGGTTCGATATTCCGTGCGATTATGCGCTGCGGGGGGATTATCTGGGACGGATATCTGCCTTTTTTGATCGCAGCGAGTTCGCGATTGTAAACGACGGGCAGGTCGAACACGGCGACATTTTGCTGAGCATTGCCGGCTCGCGACAGGTGCATTTTCTGATCGCGACAATGGAGGGCGCGGTCCACGCCCATGCGGGGCTGCGCCGTGTGGTTCTGACACCCTATCCGCTGCCGTGGCCCATCGTGAGTCACTGGCGTTTTATCGGAGATTGATATGGCAACTTTGGTGCTAACCGCCGTCGGCACCGCAATCGGCGGGCCGATTGGAGGCGCGATTGGGGCGGCGCTGGGACAGCGCGTCGACGCTGCGATATTTGGCCCCAAGCCGCGCGAAGGCGCGCGCCTCAAAGAATTGCAGGTGCAGACGTCGAGCTATGGCAGCCGAGTGCCCGCAATCTTTGGAGTGATGCGCGTTGCCGGGACGGTTATTTGGGCGACCGATCTTGTCGAACGGCGAACAAAAAGCGGCGGGGGCAAAGGGCGACCCTCGACCATTAATTACAGCTATACGGTTAGCATGGCGGTCGCGGTTTCAAGCAGGCCAATCGCCCGCATCGGGCGGATATGGGCCGACGGCAATATTGTGCGTGGCAGCGCGGGCGATTTGAAGGTAGATACGCAGCTGCGAATTTACACCGGACACGGCGATCAGCCGGTCGACCCCCTCATAGCATCTGCCGAGCGATCGGGGCATTGCCCTGCGCATCGGGGTGTGGCTTATGCCATGTTCGAGGATTTACAGTTGGCGGATTATGGCAACCGCATCCCGTCGCTCACTTTTGAGATATTCGAACGGGACGGAGTAGTTCCGGTCAATGCTGTCTTCGAAGAAGCCGGTGGGGACGTGCTGATCGGCCAGAGTGGCCAAACGCTGTTGGGATTTGCCCTGGAAGGTTCGACGGGAAGGGAGTCGGTCGCTTCTCTGCTCGATACTATGCCGATCGAACTTGTAAGTTACGATGGCAAGTTGATTGTCCGCGATTCCGGGTCTCAGGCCGGAGCGATAACGGCAACCGTCGCGCTGCAGGAAAATGGAGAGAGTTTCGATCGCCCTCTCCAGACCCACGATGGCAGCGGTCAGTTCCCGCACGTTCTTGCCTTGAGATATTATGACGTCGATCGCGACTTTCAGGCTAGCATCCAGCAGAGCGAGCGCGGCAGTTTCTCATTTAACGCACTACAGGTCGATTTGCCGATTGTCCTGAACGCCGTCCAGGCAAAGCGGCTGGTCGAGCAACAGCATCATGAACTGCTGTCCGGCCGCCGCCGTTGGAAAGGCAACAACGCTCGGGGCGCGCAGCGCGTCACACCCGGTGATCATGTCCTGGAATCCAGCGGTCAAAAGTGGCGCGTAGAACAGGTCGAGCATAGACTTGGTACGATGGAAATCATGGCGCGCGCGGCGCTGAATTTGGAACCGCGCGGTTTGGGATCCGGCACGCCCGGAAGGAACGTCGCCCCGCCCGACCTCAGCATCGGTCAAACCCGGGTGGCAATTCTGGAGTTGCCCGCAACCGGCAACGAAGATCCAGGAAAGCCGCTGATTGCAGTCGGAGCGGCAGGCACTGGCGCTGGCTGGCGTCGTGCTGCATTATCCCTGCGGCGAGGCGACGCCCTGATCGACGTTGGAGCCACAGCTGCCCCGGCGGTCATGGGTGTTTCGCTCGATCCGCTGCCGCTGCACAATCCACTTGTGATCGACGAGGGGCGGGGGCTTCGCGTACAATTGTTGAACGACGCGATGGATATCGCGAACCGCGACGGCTCTCCGCTGGATGTCGACGCACCCTATTTCTGTTTGGGCGAAGAGTTTGTCCGCTATGGCAAATGCGAAGATTTGGGCGACCGTATATACCGGCTGTCGAGGCTAAGCCGTCATCTCTTCCGGACGAGCCCCGTTCTTTCGCATATTTCAGGGTCGAACTTCATCATTCCCGATACAAACGCGCTGCTTCCGATCGATGGAGTTTTTGTTCCGGGCGAAATTCTTCATGTCGAGGCTTTGGGGTTGGCCGACCCCGCACCTGTCGAAACATCGCTGACAGTAGACGCGCTGGCAGTCACGCCGCCGGCCCCTGTGCACGGCATTGGCCATCTGGCAAGCGATGGCTCGGCACATTTCTCTTGGATAAGGCGGTCACGGGTCGACCTCGGCTGGCGCGACGGTGTCGATCAACTGATGGTCGAGGGGACCGAAGCCTATCGGGTAATCCTGCAAATCAACGGGCTCCCCGTAGGTGAATGGCTGAGTAATGTCCCCGGTATCAATTTTAGCTCGTCTCAATTGGTTGAATTGGGGATGACCACGGGCGCCACCATGTCAATCGCTGTGCGTCAAGTTGGCCGCCACGCGCAATCAGCGCCGTTAATGATCGGTGCCCATTACTGAGATATCGTTTATTTGGAGATCGATTATGTCCTCGCTGGAAACCGCGCACCACAATTTGCCGTTGCTGGCCTTAAGTCAGGCGCAAAAGGAGCTGACCCATAATGAAGCTTTGATGCGCATCGATGCACTTCTTCATACGACCGTGATTGACGAACTGGCCATCCCGCCGATGGTGACAGATGCGGATATCGGCAAATGCTGGCTCATCGCCGTTTCGCCCGTCGCCGATTGGGCGGGCAAAGCAGGACAGATCGCGCTATGGGTCGGTGGCAGCTGGCGATTTTTGACGCCGACAGAAGGGATGCGTGCGCGGCAGCTCTCGATAGGTCGGGACCGGATCCGTTCGGCGGGAATGTGGGTCAGCGCGCCTTCGATCAGCGATCCCGCGAACGGGTCGGTAATCGACGGCGAAGCTCGACAGGCAATCGTCGCATTATTGCAATATTTCCGTATGATCGGGTTAATTGCGCTTTAAGATAATCGCTTGTTCGGAACTCTAAAAATTTTCGTTCGTTTAAGGCAAATAGCGACATTTCTGCAACAGTTTAACAACATAGTTGCTTGCATCAATGGAACAGAATCGATAGACCTGCGTTCTCGAATTTCCGTTCCTAAGAAAGAAAAGGGGAAAGTTGATGCGTAAGTTAGCCATAGGCCTGGCACTCGCTTCCACTGCTCTGGCATCACCGGCTTTGGCCCGCGACGACCAGTGGTATGTTGGAGTTGATGGCGGTGCCATGATTGTCGAAGATTTTGATCTCGATGTCGATGACGTTGAAGATGCCGCGTCCGTCGATACTAAAGAAGGTTATGATTTCGGCGGCTTGGTCGGTTATGATTTTGGTGGTTTCCGGCTAGAAGCTGAAGTTTCGTTTCGCGAAGCGGACGTGGAAACGGCCACGACCCTTGATGATGGCAGCTTTGGTGTAGCTGGTGACGCCAATGCGCTGAGCTTCATGGTCAACGGGTTGCTCGACTTTGGCGACGACGATGGGATCCAAGGTTTCGTTGGCGGCGGTGTCGGGGTAGCTCGCGTTGATATGGAAGTCGTAGAGGCGGCTGCGCTGCTCGACGATTCCGATACGGGTTTCGCTTGGCAGGCATTGGCCGGCATTCGTGCACCGTTAAGCGATGCGTGGGACGTTGGTCTTAAATATCGCTTCTTCAACGCGCCGGGTATCGATCTTGTGAGCTCGGATGGCGATGACGTAAGCACGCGCTTCCGTTCGCACAGCATCATGGGCAGCCTGATTTATAACTTTGGCGGCGCTCCTGAGCCCGTTGAAGTCGCACCTCCGCCGCCTCCTCCGCCTTATGTGGCACCACCCCCACCACCACCACCACCACCGCCTCCGGCTCCGGTTTGCAACACTGGTCCTTATATCGTATTCTTCGATTGGGATAAGTCGAACCTGCGTCCTGATGCTGCGTCCGTTCTGGACAATGCGGTGGCTCAATACACTAATTGCGGCAACGCTCGCGTCATGCTTGCTGGTCACGCGGACAAATCGGGTAGCGCAACATACAACGTTGGTCTTTCGCAGCGTCGAAACGCAACCGTTCGTTCGTATCTTGAATCGAAGGGCGTTACAGGCGGCGCGATCAGTACCGAAGCCTTCGGTGAAACGGCACCTCTTGTACAGACAGCCGATGGTGAGCGTGAACCGCAGAACCGCCGCGTGGAAGTCACATACGGTCCAGGTTCGGGAATGTAATTCCCGAATTCTGGCATCGTCAGAAATAAAGAAAGGGGCTGGTCGCAAGACCGGCCCCTTTCGTTTGGTCAAAGCGTGGCCGGTTGGTGTGACCTATTTTCCGGTTATGCAGCGGCTTTGTTTCTTAAACGGACTGCGCCCGACGCGGCTTCAAGCAGGCGTGTTTCCAGTGCTTTCAACCGCGATTTGCTCTCAATTTTGCCACCAAGCAGATCAGTCACATAAAATGTGTCAACTGCGCGCTCGCCATAGGTCGCAATATGGGCGCTGTGCAGAGTTACTTTTGATTCAAATAACGCCTGAGCCAGATTATTCAACAAGGCCGGTCGATCAAGCGCATTGACCTCCACAACGGTGAAACGGTTGGAAGCCTGATTTTCAATAAGTACCGATGGCGCAATCTTAAATGCATCCGCACGGCGAAGCGCTTTTGGCTTCGCGTTCAGTTGCGTCATCAGCTTGGCTCTGTTGGTCAGCGCCTCGTTTATGCTCCGCGCCAGCCTGTCTAGCTGATTCTGTTCGCGAAAGGGTCGCCCGACAGGATCTTGAATAAGGAAATTGTCAACAGCCATACCATCGCTGCTTGTGTGGATGCGCGCGTCAATGATATTGCCGCCCGCAACGTGGATGGCTCCAGCGATACGATAGAACAGCCCAGGGTGGTCAGCGGCATACACAGTAACCAGCGTTGCGCCGCGTTCTGGGTAAAAACAGGCATCGATCGCAAGATCGGTTTGCTTGTTGGCCAGCAAGTGTCGGGCATTGCGCTCGATAATGTCCTCGGGCTCAGCAATCCAGTAAGGGTCAGGCAAGCGAGAAGCGAGTTTCGAAAATTCCTTCGTGGGAAGATTGAGCGCTTTTTCAAGCAGTGCCTTTTTAGCCGCAATGCGCTCATCGCGACCGCGTTGCTTGTGGCCCAAACGAAGAACCTCCTCGGTGGCTTCGTACAGATCCGAAAGAAGCTGGCGCTTCCAGCTATTCCAGACGCCGGGCCCTACCGCACGGATATCGACCACCGTGAGTACAAGAAGCAGGCGGAGCCTTTCTGGCGACTGTACGGCTTGTGCGAAATCGAGGATTGTTTTGAAGTCGGCAAGATCGCGTTTGAAGGCGGTTGCCGACATTAGCAGGTGGTAGCGAACCAGCCAGGCTACCGTTTCTGTTTCTGCCGGGGTCAGTCCAAGTCTGGGGCAAAGGTTCTCGGCGACTTCTGCCCCTAGAACGCTGTGGTCTCCGCCCCTCCCTTTTGCAATATCGTGAAGCAAGGTTGAAACAAAGAGCACGCGGCGGCTTACGATCTGGCGCATGATTGCGGTTGAAAGCGGATGGTCTGCCTTCAAGTCTCCCCGCTCGATTTCCGCAAGAAGGCCAATCGCACGGATCGAATGTTCATCCACCGTATAGTGATGATACATGTCGAACTGCATCTGCGCCACCACGCGGCGAAAATCGGGCACAAAGCGGCCGAACACGGTAGACTCGTTCATCCAGCGCAGCACTGTCTCAGGATCGCGCGGCGACGTCAGAACATCCATAAACAGCGCGTTGGCGCGGGGATCGCGACGGACGGACCTGTCAATCAACCGGGCATCGCGCTGTGCGGCGCGCATCGCGAGTGGGTGGATCTCCAAACCGTGTAGATCCGCCAACTGGAATATTTCGATTAAGCGAACCGGATCTTCGTGGAAGAAATTGTCGCAGGGAAGCCCTAAACGACCACGGTCAAGCTGGAATCCATTTAATTTGCGGGGGTTTCTGGTGAATGAGGGGAGAAAACGACGTCCTTTTTTCGCCATTGAATCGTCCAAGTGCGCCAAAAATAATCCGGTGAGGTCGCCAACTGTTTTTGCGTTCAGAAAATAATATTGCATGAAACGCTCAACCGCAGATCGGCCTGGGCGATCGGCAAATTGCATCCTTTCGGCCACTTCGCGCTGCAGGTCGAATGTTAGCCTCTCCTCCGCCCGCCCGGTGATGATATGCATATGACACCGAACGGCCCACAGGAAATTTTCCGCCTTTCGGAATCGCCTGTATTCCTCAGCCGTCAGCAAGCCGACCTCTACCAGGTCCGACGCTGAAGACACACGGTGGATATATTTGCCGATCCAGTACAAGGTGTGAAGATCGCGCAGCCCCCCCTTTCCGTCCTTGATATTGGGCTCGACGACATAACGGCTGTCGCCCATGCGTTTATGCCGCTCATCGCGCTCGACCATTTTCAGCTTCACAAATTCAGGCGCGGTCTTGCCTACCACCTCGTTCCAAAAACGTAAGGCCGCCTCTTCGTAAACTGCTCGGTCACCCCACACAAAGCGCCCCTCTAGCAGAGCGGTGCGTATGGTCAGGTCTTCCTGCGCCATCTTTACCGTTTCGTCTAGCGAGCGGCTTGATTGCCCAACTTTAAGGCCCAAATCCCAAAGCAGGTACAACATCGCTTCCACGACTTGTTCAGTCCAAGAGCTTCGCTTGTGGGGCGTCACGAAGGCGATATCGACGTCGCTATGGGGAGCCATTTCGCCCCTGCCGTAACCGCCAACCGCCAAGATCGCGATGCGTTCTGACGATGATCGATTGGCAGCCGGATAGACACAGGTCGTGGCGTAATCATAGATGAGCCGGACCAACTGATCGATCAGAAATGCTTGCTCCGCTGCAGCGCGATATCCTTGTGAGGGATTGTCGCCCAATCGACGATCGATCTCTGTGCGACCGCTGGCTAGGGCAGCCTGCAACTGCTCCAGAATACGCGCGCGCTGGTTATTCGGGTTCCGCTCCGCAACAATCGCGTCGATTGCTTCGGCGAGCGCCTTTCGGTCGATAATCTCGCGCTGCTTTACGATGCTGTCCGGTGAAGAAGCCATTCTGCTTACTAGGCCGGATTAACCTTCCTGTCAGCCTCCTGCTACAACCTTTTCCCCATATTCACGTCGCAAGGCGACGCGATCTATTTTTTGTGTTCCCAGACGTGGCAGCGGCTCCGGTGCTTGCCAGAAGTGAACAGGTATCTTGAACGGCGCAAGGCGTGGTGCCAAAAATGCTTTCAGGTCTTCCTCTGTCAGTGCAACACCGTCCTTCGTATGGTACACGATACCGGGCACCTCTCCATATTTGTCGTTTGCGATGCCGAACACGGACAGCTCGACGATCGAGTCATGCTCATAAGCAGCCGCCTCGACTTCAGGGCAGCTGATGTTTTCGCCGCCACGGATAATGATGTCCTTTTTGCGATCGACGATGAACAGATAACCGTCCTCGTCGAGATAGCCAATATCGCCAGTGCGGAAGAAGCCGTCGTCGGTAAACGCCTCTCGGGTCGCCTGCTCATTGTTCCAATAACCATTGAAGTTGGCGATGGTGCGGATGCATACTTCCCCACGTTCCCCTTGCGGCATACGGTTGCTGTCATCATCAAGCATGGCAACTTCGACCAATGGTTTGGTGGCTGGACCGGTGCTGGTGGGCTTGAGCAGGTAGTTTTCGGTAAAATTGCCGCAGCCGACGCCGTTGGTTTCCGTAAGGCCATAGCCGAGCAGCGGGTAGCCCCAGCTCATTTCCTTGCGAATCTTCTTCACATGATCGACCGGACGCGGCGCGCCGCCCGCGGCGAAGGCGGTGCAGCTGGTCAGGTCATATTTGTGCCGGTTGGGATGCGTCGCAAGCTCGATGCTCATCAGTGGCACGCCGACGAAATAACTGATCCTCTCTTTCTCGATAATCCGCATTGCCTCTTCGGCATCCCATTTCGGCATCATCACCAGTTTGCGTCCGATGGCGAAGCTTTGCAGGACGAGTGGAACCGACGCAGTAACGTGGAACAGCGGTACATTGACGAGTGCGGATGGTTGCGCTGGCATGGACTGCCCGCTGGCAGTCAGCAATTCGAAGAAGACGAGCGTCTGCCCCACGTAGCTCATCGCGCCCTGCACTACCGCGCGGTGGTCCGATACCGCGCCCTTCGACTGGCCGGTCGAACCCGAAGTGTAAAGGATGGTCGCATTATCGAGCGGATCGATAGTTGGGAGCGGCGTCGAGGCACCGCCGCCTTGCGAGGTCAGCACCGACAGGCCTTCGACTGGCGAACAATCGTGGCTAAATACCAGCAAGTCGCAGTCGCCGATATCGTGACCTTCAAGCCTTGCCGCGCGCTGAGCGTCGGCCAGCACATAACGGCAGCCGACCATACGGATGCCTTCTGCCAGTTCACCACCTTGCCACCAGCCATTTAGCAGCGTGGCAACGCCGCCCGCCATGATGATTGCCATATAGGCGATGATCCAATTGGCCGAATTCCGCGCAGCAATCCCGACGCGTTCTCCCTTTTGCAACTGTCGTCCCTCGGCTAATCCGCCAGCAAGTGTTCGCGCCGCCGCATAGGTTTCCGCAAACGTGTAGCGGCAGTCGCCATCGACCAGAAACTCCTTCTCTCCATGCATGGCGCAAAAGAACGCGAGATAGTCAGCAAGGTTGCCAGGCGCCTTGGCCAGCATTGGCATTTGTACGCCAAATTTTTCGACATGAGTAACGGTCAGCGGACCATCATTTTCCATCAAACGCTTTATCGTTGCGTTGATAGCGAGGTCCAGTTCGGTCGGCATGGTGATTCTCTCCTAAATTCTTTGTGCACCTTCTATTTCGCTCTATAGGAATGTCAAAATTTCTAGAGGAATTCGCGTGTCGTTCGAGATTATTGCCGTTGCCGCCGATTACATCCAATTTACCGATTTGGGGGTCGGACCAGTTGCGCTCGATTTGGGCTTTTTTCAGATACGCTGGTATTCGCTCAGCTATCTTGCGACAATTCTGCTGGGCTATTGGTATCTCCTAAAACTGATCAAGCTTCCCGGCGCACCGATGTCACGGGCGCATGCCGACGATCTTATTCTGTATATGACGCTGGGCATCATTCTGGGCGGGCGGATTGGCTATATGCTGTTTTACGACCAGAGCCTGCTCGCGCTCGACCGCTTCTACCGGCTGTGGGAGGGCGGGATGTCGCTCCACGGCGGGACTTTGGGCGTGCTGTTTGCGCTCTGGCTGTTTACCCGCAATCATAAGCTCTCATACTTGCGCGTATGCGACTATATCGCCGTATGCGTTCCGTTTGGAACGTTACTTATCCGGCTGGCCAATTTCGTGAACGGTGAACTTTGGGGCAAGGTAACCGACGTTCCTTGGGCAATGGTGTTCCCCGCAGCAGATGAATTTCCGCGCCATCCAAGTCAGCTATATGAGGCTGGCCTCGAGGGTCTGCTGATGGCGGCTGTCGTCTGGCCGCTCTTCTGGAAAACCGATGCCCGTTACAAGCCCGGGCTGCTGACCGGTATTGCCGCGCTGATTTACGGGTTCGCGCGGTTCACCGTCGAGTTTGTCCGTGAGCCCGATGTTCAGCTTCGATGGCTTCCCGAAATGACGGGCCTGAGCATGGGCCAGTGGTTAACGATCCCGTTCATCGTTCTTGGGCTATGGCTTGTTTCTACCGCCGCCGGTCGTCGCAACCGCGTTGAACCTGTCGCCGGAACCAACAGTGTCGCCTGACACAGGCCAACTCGCGCTTCGGCTCGCGAAGCAAATTGAGGGTTCTGGTCCGATCAGCGTCGCTGAATACATGCGTGCAGCCAATGACGAATATTATGGCAGCGGCGACCCTTTCGGCGTTGAAGGCGACTTCATTACTGCGCCCGAAATCAGCCAGATGTTTGGCGAACTGGTCGGCATGTGGCTCACAGACATGTGGATGCGACAAAACCACCCGTCCGGCTGTCACTATGTCGAACTGGGGCCGGGTCGAGGAACATTGACGGCTGATGCTCTACGCGCAATGAGCAGGTTTGACTTTGTACCGACAGTTCATTTAGTCGAAACGAGCGAAACGCTGAAAACGAAGCAGGCCGGAAATGTCCCGCTTGCTTTGTTCCATGACAATGTCTCCAGCCTGCCGACTGATGGCCCACTGCTGGTTATCGCAAATGAATTTTTTGATGCCTTGCCGGTGCGGCAGCTTATTCTGACGCACGCAGGCTGGCGTGAGCGGGTGGTGGTGCGCGATCGTGGCGCCAAATTTGCCGCCATGCCTGGATCGCAGGCAATGGACGCCGCCGTTCCCCAGCATTTTCGTAATGCCCCGGTCGGTAGCATCTTCGAAACCGCACCCGATGCGACGGGAATCATGTATGAGCTCGCGGGGCGGCTGGCACAGCAGGGCGGGGCCATGCTAATCGTCGATTATGGCTATGTTCAACCAGGCTTTGGCAGCACGCTGCAAGCGGTCAAGAACCACGATTCTGTTGATCCTTTTTCTGATCCCGGAACCTGCGATTTGACGGTTCATGTCAATTTCTTTGAATTGGCCAACATGGCCAGGATACGAAATGTTGAGATTGTCGGACCGACCGCACAGGGTGTGTGGCTTTCGGCCCTCGGCATCAACCAACGTGCGGCAGCATTGGCAGAGACATCGCCCGAACATGCAACTGACATCCATGCCGCGCGAGACCGTCTGGTTAAGGCAGACGAGATGGGCACCTTGTTCAAGGTGATGGCGGTGCACTCGCCGCACTGGCCAGTGCCCGAAGGTTTTGGCGAAGCCTTTGCCTAGCCGATCCAGTCGCTGACCTGAGCCGCCACGTCATTTGCCGCTGCATTAAGCGCGATACCTGCGGGTGCTGCTTCAATGGCCGTCACTGCGCGGCGTGCCTCGAAACGTTTCTTTTCTACCGATTGCCCGCGAACCATCTTTACAGCGTCGTAGACGACGACGGCTTCGGATGCGGCTGAGTCGATGCCGAATGCAAGCAAGCCCCCCGACAGATACTGGCTCGCTTTTCCTCCTGCATCGGTTTCATTAAGCACCAACCGACCGGTTTTTGCGGCGATAGTTTCCATTAGTAGCGATTGCATCAGCCGCGACGGTTTGTCTGCCCAGACTGCGTCTTTGAGGTATGCAATGCTGCTATCGTCAATCTGGACAGGAACGCGATTGGTATCCAACGAGCGGCTGGCTTCAGGAAGCAGCACGATTAGCGCATCGGCCGATGCCCCGCTTTTTGTCGTGCCATTTGCTACGCTGTTGGCGGGCGTGAGCACGAGCAGTGACGGTGGCGCCTCACCGCCGAAACTCACACAGGCACCGAGCGACAGGGAAAGCGCGACGCTCAGCGCGGCGTATTTTGTTGTTTGCATCATCATCATGGCCTAATTCCGTGGCTTATAGTCGGGGAGCGGAGGCGCGCTTACGACGCCGCCGAGCCCGTTCTGGTCGACGCGTTCGGTTACCGATTTCAACGAGACCGACAGTTCGCGCAAGTCGCGGGCAAGTTGTGTGACTTCGGGCAAAGTCTGGCTGTTCAGCGTCTCGATTGCCGGATTGGCGTTGTTGAGTGTGGTCTCCAGCGCGGCCAGACTGCCATTCGCCGAGCGCAACGTCTTGCGCAGTTCATCCATCATCGGACGGCCTTCGCTGTCGAGCAGACTGTTGGCAGACCCTGCCATCTTGGTCAGTTCGTCTGCGGCCAAACCAGCCTTCTGCAGGGTTAGACGCGATTCCTGGACCGCGGCGCGCAAATCGGGAGCCTGTGTGGCTAGCGAGCCGGACAGGCTCTCGACATTATCCAGTATCTGCTCGATCGACTGCTGATTCTTGTCGGACAAGATATTCGTCAGCCGCTCTGTCAGCGTAGACAAACGTTCCAGCAACAGTGGCGCATTATTCAAGAGTTCGCCCAATGCACCAGGCTTGGTCGGGATGACCGGAACACCCACTGGACAGGCCGATTTCGGGTTTTGTTCGGGGCAACTCAGCGGGGGTGCACCCTTTACTGCGCCATCGAGCTGGATTTCGGACACGCCGGTAAACCCGACGCCGCTGATAGTTGCCACGGTACCCAGCAGGATCGGCACTTCGTCTTTGATGCTAATCCGGACGCGCACGAAATCGGGGTCAGCCTCCCACAAATCGATACTGCTGACCTCGCCGACGGGAACGCCGGAAAAGGCCACGCTTGAGCCTTTAGCAAGGCCGCTGACCGACTGCTGGAAAAAGATGTCATATTCCTTCTTGTCGCCTTCTCCTGCGCGCGACAGCCAGATCGTGAAGGCCGCGAGCAGCGCCAGCAAAAGCAGCGTAACCGCGCCGACCATGACATAATTGGACTTTGTTTCCATCGCCTTGCCTTATGGCCTTCCTTGTTGTTGCTTGTCCACGCCGTTATTTTCTACCCGTTTGGCGTGTCCGCGTCTTGCCGCCCGTCCGCGCGGGCCGCCGAAATATTCCTTGATCCAGGGATGATCGGCGGCGAGCAAATCCTCGATAGGGCCGACGGCGATGACCTTGCGGTCGGCAATCACCGCGACGCGGTCACAAATGGCGTAAAGCGTGTCGAGATCATGGGTAATCAGGAATACTGTTAACCCCAATGTTTCCTTGAGGTTCCGGGTCAGGTTGTCGAAGTTGGCTGCGCCAATGGGATCGAGACCTGCGGTTGGTTCGTCGAGAAACAGCAATTCAGGGTCCATCGCAAGTGCACGGGCAAGACCCGCGCGCTTCCTCATACCACCTGAAAGTTCCGATGGATATTTATGTGCGGCATCTGCGGGCAAGCCGCTCAGATGGATCTTGTAACGCGCGATTTCGTTCAACATGTCCTGACTGAATTCAGGATAGAATTCGCGCAGCGGCACTTGCACATTTTCAGCGACGGTCAGCGTCGAAAACAATGCACCGCCCTGAAAGAGCACACCCCAACGGCGCCGGACGTCAGTTGCTTCGTCCTCTTCTTTCCCGATCATACCTTCGTTGAAAACCCGGATCGAGCCTTCGTCTGGCTGTTGAAGGCCGATGATCGAACGCATCAGAACCGATTTGCCGGTGCCAGAGCCACCGACCACCCCCAAGATCTCGCCGCGACGAACATCGAGATCGAGCCCTTCGTGGATGACCTGTTCGCCGAAACTGTTGCGCAGACCGCGGACAGATATGATGCAGGGATCATCCATCAGTCCCACCCGATTTCGCTGAAGAAGATCGCGAAGAACGCGTCGAGCACGATAACGAGGAAAATGGCCTGAACCACCGCGGCGGTGGTTTTTAGTCCGACCTGCTCGCTATTGCCTTGAACCTGCATACCCTGAAAACAGCCCGCCATGGCGATGATCGCGCCGAACACCGGTGCTTTGATCATGCCAATCCAGAAATCTGTCATCGGCGTCACTTCGCGCAGCCGCGAAACGAACGTGGCTGGCGGGATTTCAAGAACGATCCAGCACAAAAGTCCGCCGCCGATAATGGCCATCAGCGAGGCGTAAATGCCGAGCAAGGGCATCATGATGACCGCCGCAATCACGCGCGGCACGACCAGCGCTTCGGCGGGAACCACGCCGATCGTCCGCATCGCATCGATTTCCTCGGTGATTTTCATTGTCCCGATCTGCGCGGCGAATGCCGACCCCGACCGACCCGCAACCATGATTGCGGTCATCAATATCCCGAGTTCGCGAAAGGTCAGCCGACCGATCAGATTGATCGTGAAAACCTCTGCCCCGAACTGGCGGAGCTGGACTGCACCCTGCTGTGCGATCACGATTCCGATGAGAAAGCTCATCAGACCGATGATACCTAGCGCGCGCACGCCCACCATGTCGAAATGCTGCACGACCGCGTGCCAGCGAAACCTGCCTGGGTTCATCATCAGGATGAACGACGCCTTGACCACCTGCCCGACAAAACCAAGAAATTGGAGTAAGGTGGTAAAGGCAACGACCACGCCATGGCCGACTTCTGCGAGAAAGCGGTTGAGCGAATTCATGCGAACTGGCTCTACCGGTTCCGTTTCATCGACACCGCCCACGGCTTCAATCAGCTGCTTTGCGTCGGCATCGGCGCCCGAGATTTTCGCATCTGTCTGTTTGGCGGTTCGGTGCACCAGCCACGCACCAACGGTGTCGATATGGGTAATGCCCGATATATCGAGTTGCGTCACCGACGCATCGAGCGAGCGCAACCGCTGATCGAGATCGCCAATATAGGCAATTGCGAGGTTCCCGGTAAAACGGACAATATTCTCGCCGTCGGACGACTGGTCAATCGAGAAATCCGCAGCTTCAGCCATGCACGCCTAACTGGCCTATTATCGGAACTATCACAAGCCTGTAGACTTTTTATCGCTAATAGTGACTGTAGGATGATGATGACCGCCCCCGGGACAACCTTGCTCGCCATCTATGATATGGACAAAACCGTGACCCGGCGTGCGACCTATAATGGCTTCCTCCTGCATATGGCGCTTAACAAGTCGCCGTGGAGATTGTTCCTTTCACCGCTCCTTCCGGCCGGACTGCTACTCTATGGGTTGAAGATTTGGGACCGCGCGCGGCTCAAGCAATTCTCGCAGATGTTGCTGATCGGCCATCGCGTTTCGCGCGACAAATTTGCGAAATATCTGGAAAGCCATGCCGATCTGGTGGTGGGCAAAAATGTCTATCCGCAATTGCTGGCTCGGGTCGCCGAGGAAAAGGCTGCCGGATATCGGCATGTGATGGCGACCGCATCCTACCGTCTGTATGTGGAGGCAATTGCGCATCGTCTTGGCTTCGACGATGTTATCGCCACCGACCTTGCGACCAGCAGCAGCGGGCATGTTCTGGCGCGTATCGACGGGCATAACTGCTATGATGCGGCGAAGCTGGAACTGGTGAAGGCCTGGATGGCCACGCATGGTATAGAGCGCGAAAACTGTCATATCCGCGCCTATTCAGACCATGTGTCCGACGCGCCGCTGCTTGCCTTCGCCGATGAGGCCTATGCCACTAATCCGCACCAACCGCTTGCCGAAATGGCGCGGGCGAATGGCTGGGAAATTATTGACTGGCGCGAATCTCAGACTTGAGCGAGCGCCTGATCGAAATCGGCAATTAGATCATCCGGATCTTCGATCCCGATCGAAATCCGGACCAGATTGTCGGTGATGCCAAGCGCGTCCTTGCGCTCCTGCGGCACCGACAGATGCGTCATCGCCGCCGGGTGGCTGGCGAGTGTTTCGGTACCGCCAAGGCTGACCGCCAACTTGGCGATTTTTAGCGCATCGAGGAACCGGAAGCTCTCCGCTTCGCCGCCCTTGATGAACACCGAAAAGGTCGACCCAGCGCCGCTGCAATGGCGGCTGTAGATATCTTGCTGCCGCGCGTCGGCGATATCGCCCAGATAGCCCAAGCCATCGACCTTGGGATGGGCTTTCAGGAAAGCGCAGACCTTGGCGGCATTTTCACCCGCACGCGTCATCCGCAGTTCGAGCGTTTCGAGGCTACGGAGCAGCATCCATGCAGTATTGGGATCGCAGATTGTGCCGATGACATTGCGCATCGGACGGATGATGTTGATCAGCGGCTGACTTCCCGAAACGCCGCCTGCGACAAGGTCGGAGTGCCCGCCCGCATATTTGGTGAGGCTGTAGACCACCAATTCTGCGCCCTGTCTGATTGGCTGCTGCCACAAAGGGCCAAGGAATGTGTTGTCGATAGCAATCGGCGGTTTCTGCTCGTTAGTGAAAGCCGCATCACGCGATGCGCGGACGGCTTCGACGTCGACCAAAGCGTTGGTCGGGTTGGCGGGGCTTTCAAGATAGACCAAAGCGACCTTGCCCCCTTTTTCGGTCGCCAGCGATTTCGCGCGGTCCATTACGCCGTCGATTTCTTCACGCGTCGCGCCAGCTGCGAAGTCGATGAAGGAGACGCCAAAACGCGACAATATGCGGGCGATCAACGTCTCGGTTGCGGCATAGAGCGGCCCCGAATGCACGATCACGTCATTCTGCCCGACCAAAGCCAGCAACATCGTCGCAATTGCCGACATGCCGCTCGAGAATACCAGGCTGTCGTCGGCCTCGTCCCACACTGCAAGGCGGTCTTCCAAAATTTCCTGATTGGGACCGTTGAAGCGCGAGTAGACGAGGCCATCGGCGGGGCCTTCGCGCTTGCCGGTGATATGCTCGAAGAACTTCTTGCCCGCCGCAGCGCTTTCGAATGCGAAGGTCGAGGTGAGGAAAATCGGCGGTTTCAGCGATCCTTCGGACAAGGTCGGATCATAGCCATGCCCCATCATCAGCGTTGATGGCTTCAACCTGCGCCCACCGATGGTCTCGATGTCGGCCTTTGGCTTACGGCGCGAGGCGGGGGTGGGAATCGGGGACGTATTGCTGTCTGTCACGGGAATCTCCTATTCGCCGCAACATAACATTATTTGTTTCAATTGAAACTAAATTACGCGCGCTAGAGCAGCCCAACGAGCCAGATGACCCCGACAATCAACGGTATCCCCGCCAGATCGAGCAGGAAACCCGCCTTCACCATCTTGGGAAGCGCAATGTGACCGGACGCCCACGCAATCGCGTTCGGACCAGTACCCGACGGCATCATGAAGCCCCAGCTTGCCGCCATCGAGGCGGCCATCGCCATCAGCCAAGGGTCAGCCCCTGTCGCCGTCACCAAACCTGCCACAACAGGCAAGACGCCGCTCGCGGTGGCGACGTTGCTGGCGAATTCGGTGATCAAAATGACGAGCGCGGTCAGCGCAAGTGCGATAATGACGGGATGCACCGTCGCCAGCGGTTCCAACGCCTCGCCCAGCCAGGCAGCCAGTCCGGATTCAGTAATACCCGCCGCCAAGGCTAACCCACCGCCGAACATCATGATAACCCCCCAAGGCGCGCGGTCGGCTTCTTTCCAGACGAGCAGCGGCCGGCCTGTGCCGTCGGGAACAAGAAACAGCAGGAACGAACCAGCAATGGCAATGCTGCCGTCGGTGATGCCGCCCGTGGGAAGCAATGGTTCGATCAGCGGCTGGCCGATCCATGCCCCGATCACCAGCAGAAATATCGGTACGAGCCGTTTCTCCGCAATCGACATCGGCTGGGGCTGGCCAATGGCCGAGCGTGCGGCATTGACGTCGAAACTGCCCGCCGATACCTGTTGCACGCGCATCAGGATGAAGGCGCAGAGCGGCACGCCGATGATGACAATGGGCAGGCCATATTGCATCCAGCCCACAAAGCTGATCTGGATGTCCAGCTGCTTTTCAACGAGGCCCGCAGCAATGGCATTGGTAGGGGAGCCCACGAGCGTTCCCAAACCACCAATGCTTGCCGCGAAGGCAACGCCCATGATCAGTGCGCCCGGCAGGCCGTCGGTCTCGCCTTCCTTTACGCCGCCGGCGGCCAGCACCGCGACCGCAATCGGCACCATGATCAGCGCAATCGAGGTGTTTGACATGATCATGCTCAGAAACGCGGTTGCGCCCATGAAAGCAATCATCAGACCCTTCACGCTATGGCCGGATCGCCCCAATATCGCCAATGCCACCCGCCGGTGCATTCCCGTGCGCTCGATCGTCAGCGCGAGAAATGCGCCGCCCAATATCAGGAACAGCGTCGGCGAATAATATTCCTTCGCGACATCGGGCGCGGTCATGATGTTCATCAGCGGGAGCGCAAGGAACGGCAGGAGCGCAGTGACCGTCAGCGGTAGTGCCTGTGTCATCCACCACGTTGCCATCAATATGGTAAGCGCCGCGACATGCCATGCCGACGGTTCCATTCCAGCGGGTGCGGGGGCAATGAGCATTACGATGAAGACCGCCAACCCGCCCCAAAAGCCTATACGCGCAGCTGTCATTTGCCCCCCTTGTGTCATTCCCGCGAAAGCGGGAATCCATGGCCTACGCTCTCAATTCTAACCGACATGTCAGACCATGGACCCCCGATCAAGTCGGGGGTGACAATGCACGGGCGCCCTGCAATGTCGCCTGTCGCCGTCAACGCAGCCCGATCAAGGAAATCTGGCGTCCATATCCGGGTTCGCTCAAGTGGCAACTGCGGCGATAGCTGAAAAAGCGGCCGGGCTGGCTGTAGGTGTCTTCGCCAAGGCATTCGACCTTGCCGATGCCGGCGGCTGCCAATAGCGCCGCGACATAGCCCTCGATATCGAACTGGTAATGCCCGGGCTTTCCACCGGCAAAAAACCGTTCATTGACTGCATCCTCGCCTGCGAAGCGCCGGAAAAAGCCTTCGTCTACCTCATAGCTTTTCTGGGCGATGCACGGGCCGATTGCGCAAGCGATGCGGCTGCGGTCGGCACCCAGCGCCTCCATCGCGGAAATTATGTTGTCGGTTATGCCGGTAATCGCGCCCTTCCAGCCAGCATGTGCCGCGCCCACTACGCCCGCCTCATGGTCGACAAACAGCACCGGCACACAATCGGCGGTGACAATGCCGAGCAATATGCCGGGCCGATCGGTAACCATTGCATCGCCCTTCGGCGGATCGTCCTGATTATTGGTGTCTGTAACCCTTACCACATCGGGTGAGTGGAACTGATAAACGCGCGCGAGCTTTGCTCCGGGCAACACCGCCTCGACTGCGCGGCGGCGATTCTCGACAACGGCCTCTCGCTCGTCGTCGGACCCCAGCCCGACATTCAGGCCAGCGTAAATTCCCGTCGAAACCCCGCCAATACGTCCCAAGAAACCATGCGGAACTTCGCCAAGCAGCTTCGACTTAATGACTTCGACGCTCATTCGCTTCTCCCGCCCGCCTCCATCGCAAGCGACGCGCTTGACGGCAAGCCATTAGATTGCGAACTAGCCGATATGACACGCCACCTGCTAATTTTCGGAATGGGTTACACCGCGTCGCGCCTCGCCGATATACTACGCGGCCAGGGGTGGCGGGTGACCGGAACCAAGCGGATGAGCGGCGGCGATGCGATTGCATTCGATGATCGCCACGCCGTGCTGTCGGCGCTCGATAGCGCAACACATATACTGTCGAGCGTGCCGCCCATGGCGGAGGGCGGCGACCCGGTATTGGCGGCGTATGGCGACGAGATAAAGGCCAGCAAAGCTGAGTGGCTCGGATATCTCTCCTCGACCGGCGTTTATGGCGACACCAAAGGGGCATGGACCGATGAAAGCGCGCCCGTCGGCCAAGGGCGGCGAACAGCAAGAACAGACGCCGATTTGACATGGCAGGGCCTGCGCGACGATGTTCGTGTGTTTCGCCTTCCCGGCATTTATGGTCCTGGCCGCTCTGCGCTTGATCGCGTGCGGGCAGGGAAGGCGCATCGCATCGATTTGCCCGATCAGGTGTTCAGTCGCGTGCATGTCGATGATATCGCGCTGGCAGTCATAGCCAGCTTTGCCGGACCACCCGGCGTATACAATATTGCAGACGACCACCCCACCTCGCAAAACGCCGTAATCGAACATGCCTGCGACCTTTTGGGCATCGAATGGCCGTTGTTGCAATCAATTGACGACGCAGGACTTTCGCCGATGGCACGCGGCTTTTATGCCGAAAACCGTCGTGTTTCTAACCGAAAAGCGAAAAGATTACTGAACTGGACGCCAACTTATCTCCATTACAAACAAGGACTTGCTGCAGTTTCCGTAACGGAAAGCGAAAATCGCGATTGACGCTTTTGGAACAGGAGGCCTAGCCTCCGGTTAAAGTCGGCAACAGACCGACGTTTAATGTTTTCGGGAGACAGATTTTGGCATCCATCGCAGCAGACCATAGAGGTCCAGTAAAATCGCCATCGTTGCTGCTGGCGTTCACCGAATTTCCGCGTGCGCTTGTGGAAGTGGGTTCATTGCCCTGGCTTGCACCGTTTTTGTTGCATGCACCCAAGGGCGACGGCCATCCCGTCCTTTTGCTTCCCGGCTTCATGGCCGGTGAAGGCACGATGAAGCCGCTTTTCGGCTATCTCAAAAAGCTTGGTTACGACCCCCATCAATGGGAACTCGGTCGCAATCTGGGGCCGCGCGCGGTCGGGTTAGACGGTGAGAAGATGGTTGACCGCCTCGAGGCGATTCATGCCAAGACCGGCCGCAAGATCAGCATCATCGGCTGGTCATTGGGCGGATCGTTCGCCCGTCAACTGTCGCGGCGCAGGCCCGATCTGGTGCGGCAGGTAATTTCGCTCGGGTCGCCGATTACCGGCACGCCAAAATCCACCAACGCCTGGCGCGCTTACCAGTGGGTGACCGGTCAAAAGATGAATGACCCGAAATTGAAAGAACAGGTCAGCGAAGGACACAATCCGCCGCCGGTTCCGGCCACTGCGATATTCTCGCGGAACGATGGGATCGTGGCATGGCAAAACAGCCGTGAGCCCAAGGCCGAAACCACCGACAATATCGAGGTGCGCGGCAGCCATTGCGGACTTGGCGCAAACCCGGCGGTAATGTGGGCGATAGCCGACCGGCTGGCCTTGGCTGAAGATGGCTGGAAACCGTTCGAGCGCAGCGGCGCGCGGGCATTGGTCTACCCCTCGTCGGGACATTGAGGCTAAGTTAATGCATTAACTTTGTCATTCCCGCGAAAGCGGGAATCCATGGTCTGAGCGTGATTTTTACTGCAACCCTCTGGCGGGGCGGAAATGACCGGCCATGGATTCCCGCTTTCGCGGGAATGACAGGCTAGGGTTTGGCGGTTTTAGGTGCCGATTTTCTGGCCGGCTTCTTCCCCTTCGCCGCTGGTTTCGGCGTAGTCGCCTTTTTCTCTCCCTTTGGCGCAGCCACGGTCATGTCGGCCTTCAGCAATTCTTCGAAAGCCTCCTGCAGCGCCGCTGCATAGACGGCAGGATCGGGCACCATGTCGCGGTCGGCGGTAAATGAAATCGCAATATCGCTGCCATAGCTGTAGATTGCGTTGATCATCCCCATGCCATCGAACACCGGTCCAGTGCCCATCATTCGAACCAGTTTTGCGCCTGCAAAATAGATCGGCACACGAGGGCCGGGGACGTTGGTAGCAACGACGTTGAAAACCGGCGAATGCAGGTTCGATACCCCCAGCCTTGTATACAGCCGTGCTGCGAGGCCGGCTAGCGCCGCGGGCATGAACTGGCTGTAATCGGTGAGCGTGCGCGCGCCGACTGCGTTGGTCATCGCCTTCGAATTCTTCGTTTCCTTGTGAATGAAACGCAGTCGTTCCGCCGGATCCTCGATATGCGTGCCAAGCGGCACCAGCATCGCCGACACCAGATTGCCGAGCGCGCCCTTTTCGCCTTCTGCCCGGACCGAAATCGGAGCCATTGCAGCAAGGCTCTGTTTGGGCAAGTCGTCATGCGCCTGCAGATATTTGCGCAAACCTCCACCGATGATCGCAAGAATCACATCGTTGACCGTAGCCCCTTCAAGCCGGTCCTTGATCGCCCGGATGTCGGCAAGCTGAAACACTGCTCCGTCCCAGACGCGGTGCGACGATACCTTGCCGTTAAGCTTGGTCTGCGGAGCCATCTTGGCGTTTTTGAGCGATACATCTCCGCCCGCGATTTCCTTGCCCAGCCTTGCGACACCGGGAATCGTATTTGCCAAAGTCTGCGCAAAGCGCACCGGTTGCTTCACGGAGTTCAGCCAGGTGCGGAACAGCATTTCGCCAAGCGCCGGGTTTGATTCAGGTTTCCAGTCGGATCTGACATTCTCCTCGACCGCTTTGGGCTCGATGTCGTGCACGGCAACGCTCAGTTCGACCCCGGACATGCCATCGATCGCCGCGTGATGCACCTTCGACAATAATGCAAAACTGCCGGGCGGAATTCCCGGAATATTGTCGAGCCCCTCGATTACGTTGAATTCCCATAATGGCTTGTTCAAGTCCATGGGGCGCGCATGCAGCCGCGCGACCTGGATGCACAATTGCCGCCAGTCCCCCGGCTTGGGCAGCGCCATATGCCTGATATGATATTCGATGTCGAAATTCGCGTCCTCTACCCAGTAAGGATGATCAAGATCGAATGGTACGCGCACCAGTTTCTGCCGAAAGCTGCGTGCCTTGTCCAAACGGCTTTCGACGTGGTGCAATATGTCCTTGAAACGGACGAAGCCATTGGGGGCAGTAGAAGGATCGTAAATGCCTACCGATCCGATGTGCATCGGCGTTGTCGGCGTTTCCAGATAAACGAAACTCGCGTCCTGACCGCTAAGCTGCTCCATGGCCCTCTCCCGTAGATTATGGGAGGCAGCCTAACGCTGTTCTTTTTGCTTGGCGAGTCTTAAGCTTTGCGCTGGCGAGTCCTACGATTTGCGCTGGCGCAGGGCGACAAGCAACCCGAGCATCGCCAGCGCTGCGCCTGCCAGCGCGAGCGACGACCAACGATAGCCTTCGAATAGAGTGGACAATAACATCGCGACGACCGGCGTCAGCACGCCGGTATAGGCCGCCTTGCCGGGGCCGATGGCACGGATGAGGTTGAAATAAAGCGGGAAGGTCAGGACCGAGCCGATAATCGCAAGATAAATGACGCCTCCCAGATACTCGGCGCGCGGATCGATCGTCGGCGGGCCTGCGGTGAAAAAGGCGAATAATGCATCGAATCCTGTGCCCCATAGCATTGACCAGGCGAGGATCGTCACCGTCGGGAAACGCGCAACTTTCGGCACAACCTGCAGGACATTCGAGATCGACGCGTTTAATACGCCGCACAAGGTCAGCGACAGGCCCAGCAACACCTCATCGCCGCCAACAGGGGCGACGCGATATTCCTGAAGCATGAGTAGCCCGACGCCTGCGCCTGCAATCGCCGAACCGATGATGAATGACAGGCCTATCGGCCGACCAAGCCACCATTTTGCAAGCAACGCATTGGGTACAATCAGCAGCGCAAAAATCACCGCGACAAGGCCGGATGTGACATGATGCTCGGCCGCATAGACAAAATTGAAGTTGAGCGAGAACTGCAATAGCCCGAGCAATATCGTCCAGCGCATCATCTGCACGTCGATCTTCAGCGGCTGGCGCAGAAACGCAGTCAGCGCGAACATGCCGATGGCCGCGACCATGAAGCGATAGGTTACCGACCACGGACCGGGCACACTGCCAAGCTGGTCACGGATCACAAACCAGGTCGAGCCCCAGACCAGCGAGACGATCAGGAACGGCACCAGCACACGCGGGGTCAGCAGCCCCGGTTCGGGGGCCAAAACAGGATCAGCACGGTTCACAGCGCGGCTATCGCTTTGGCAAGCGGCACAACGTCTTCGGCGCTGTGATGCCAGCTGGTCACGATACGCGCCGCGCCTTCACCCCAATCGTAAAAGTCGAAACCCTGATCGCGCAAGGTGGCAGCCTCGGTCGAGGTCAGCCGGACAAAAATTTCGTTCGCTTGCACCTGGTGCAGCAATCGGTCCGGTGCCGCCTCGGCAATGTTCTGCGCCGCCGCATTGGCCGCTCGCGCGTTGTCCAGCCATAAATCACCTTCAAGCATCGCCAGCAACTGGGCGGCCAGAAACCGGCCTTTGCTCTGCAGATGCCCGGCGCGCTTGCGGCGATACCGGGCCGCAGCGGCCATACCGGGATCGAAATAGACCAAAGCCTCCGCCCCCATCCCGCCATTTTTGGCAAAGCCGAAGCTCAGGACATCGACGCCAGCGCGGACGGTAACGTCGGCAGGGTGACAGCCAAGCGACGCAACGGCATTGGCAAAGCGCGCGCCATCCATGTGCAGGCCAAGGCCATGCTGCCTGCAAACCGCCGACAACGCCGCCACTTCGGCAGGTGAATAGACCAGCCCATATTCGGTTGCGTTGGTAATCGACAATGCCGCCGCCTGTACCTGGTGCACATCGTCGCGGATGCTGGCCAGCAGGTCGGCCACGGCACCGGGCGAAACCTTGGCCCCTTCGCCCTCCAGCAGCATCAGCTTTGCCCCGCCGGTGTAGAAACCCGGTGCGCCACATTCGTCGACCTCTATATGGGCTTCGCGATGGCAGATAACGCCCTGATGCGGCTGGCATATCGACGTCAGCGCAAGACAATTGGCGGCGGTCCCGGTCGCCACCCAGAGCACGGCGACATCCTGTCCGAACAGGGCGGAAAACTCCGCATCGAGCCGCGCGCTCCATCTGTCGCCGTCATAGGCGGTGTCGACATCATTGGCATCGATAATGGCCTGCATGACCTTGGGATGCACCAGAGCCGCATTGTCGGAGAAGAAACGCATGGGTGCAGCTAGTTATTTTATCGGTTGCCTGCAAACATGTTATTTCGCATTGGCTATTCAAAGTTCAACAGGAGAGCGGACGATGCGTCAGATTGATCACTTCATTTCCGGCGGCACCGGCCCCGCAGCCACGCGTTTTGCAGATATAATGGACCCGAACAATGGCGGCGTTCAGGCGCGGGTTGCCTTGGGCGACGCTGCTATATTGCAACGCGCGGTAGATGCTGCGCTGGCGGCGCAACCGGCATGGGCGATGACCAACCCGCAGCGGCGGGCGCGCGTGATGTTCGAGTTCAAGCGGCTTGTCGAGGCCAATATGGATGCGCTCGCGCATATGCTGAGCAGCGAACACGGCAAAGTGATCGCGGATTCCAAGGGCGATATCCAGCGCGGGCTTGAGGTTATCGAGTTCTGCTGCGGCATCCCGCATGTCCTGAAGGGTGAATATACTCAAGGGGCAGGGCCCGGCATCGATGTTTATTCGATGCGCCAGCCGATCGGCATTGGCGCAGGGATAACCCCGTTCAACTTTCCGGCGATGATCCCTTTGTGGATGTCGGGCGTAGCGATTGCGACGGGCAACGCCTTCATCATCAAGCCAAGCGAGCGCGATCCGAGCGTGCCGGTGCGGCTGGCCGAGCTGTTCATCGAGGCAGGCCTGCCTGAAGGCATTTGCCAGGTCGTGCATGGCGACAAGGAGATGGTCGATGCCATCCTCGATCACCCTGCGATCGGTGCGGTCAGCTTTGTCGGATCGTCCGACATCGCGCATTATGTCTACAATCGCGGGGTCGCCAACGGCAAACGCGTGCAGGCGATGGGCGGCGCGAAGAACCATGGGATAGTCATGCCCGATGCAGACCTTGACCAGGTGGTCAACGATCTCGCCGGTGCTGCTTTTGGTTCGGCGGGTGAACGCTGCATGGCGCTGCCAGTGGTTGTTCCGGTCGGTGACGACACGGCAAACCGCCTGCGTGAGAAGCTGATTCCTGCTATCGAAGCGTTGCGTGTTGGCATCTCTACCGATGCAGAGGCGCATTATGGGCCGGTAGTGACACAGACGCATAAGGATAAGGTTGAGGGCTGGATCCAGACCTGCGTCGATGAAGGCGCAGAGCTGGTGGTCGATGGTCGCGGGTTTACCTTGCAAGGTCATGAGGAAGGCTTCTTCATCGGCCCGACCCTGTTCGATCATGTGACGCCGAGCATGGAAAGCTACAAGGAAGAGATTTTCGGCCCTGTCCTGCAAATGGTCCGCGCTGCAAACTTCGAAGAAGCCCTGGCTCTCCCCAGCAAGCACCAGTACGGCAATGGCGTCGCGATCTTCACCCGCAACGGCCATGCCGCGCGCGAGTTCGCAGCGCGTGTCAATGTCGGCATGGTCGGCATCAACGTGCCGATCCCTGTGCCGGTCGCCTATCACAGCTTTGGCGGCTGGAAGCGCTCTGCGTTCGGCGACACCAACCAGCATGGCATGGAAGGCGTCAAGTTCTGGACCAAGGTCAAGACCATCACCCAGCGCTGGCCCGATGGCGGCGTCGGCGATGCGGCCAATGCGTTCGTCATTCCGACAATGGGATAGAGCCATGAAGATCGCATTTATCGGCGTTGGCAATATGGGCGGCGGGATGGCGGCCAATCTGGTCAAGGCGGGGTATGAGGTGAATGCCTTTGACCTGTCGGCAGAGGCGCTGGCAAAGGCCCAGGACAATGGATGCGCGCCCTTCTCGTCGGTGCGCGAGGCGGTCGCTGGAGTCGATGCGGTCGTCTCCATGCTTCCCAATGGCAAGATAGTGGAAAGCGTGTTCGCGGCCGATGTTATCGGCCATGCTCCGCGTGACGCGCTACTGCTCGATTGTTCAACCATCGACGTGGACACCGCCCGCAAGGTTGCGTCGGATGCAGGCGCGGCTGGCTATGACATGGTCGATGCTCCCGTGTCGGGCGGAATCGCGGCCGCCAACGCAGGCACACTGACCTTCATGGTGGGCGGGACCGACATGGCCTTTGCGCGGGCCGAACCGATCCTGTCGGCTATGGGTAAGGCAGTTATCCATGCTGGCCCGTCTGGAGCAGGGCAGGCGGCGAAGATATGCAACAACATGCTGCTCGGCGCATCGATGATCGCGACCTGCGAAACATTCGCAATGGCTGAAAAGCTTGGGCTCGACTTGCAAACATTCTACGATATCTCGTCAAAGGCTTCGGGGCAGAATTGGTCCATGACAAGCTATTGCCCGGTCCCTGGCGTTGGTCCGTCATCGCCCGCCGACAATGACTACCAAGGCGGCTTCGCAACGGCGTTGATGCTCAAGGATTTGAAGCTTGCGATGGCAGCAGCGCAGTCGGTTGGGGCGGACGTGCCGATGGGCCACAAGGCCGCTGAGTTGTACGAAGCGTTCGACCAGGCTGGACAAGGTGGATTGGATTTTTCCGCGATCATCAAAACTTTGGAAGCCAACAAGAAGGCGTGAGAAGAACGTAATTCCAACCAATCAAACGATTTTGCGGCGGTTCGACAACACCCTTGCGGACGCATTTGTGTGTGCTAGCAACGCGGAATGGGTGGATTTCCTTTTAGCGCGATTGTCGGGCAGCACGAAATGAAGCAGGCGCTGCTGATCGCGGCGGTCGATGCGCGCATTGGCGGGGTAATGATTTTCGGCGACCGGGGGACGGGCAAATCCACCGCCGCGCGCGCTCTGGCCGCGACGCTGCCGCTGATTTCAGTGGTCGATGGCTGCCGCTTCAACAGCGCTCCCGATGCGATTGCGGCGAGCCCCGATTATGTGCCGGGGGCGAAAGTGCGCGCGGTCAAGGCGCGGGTGCCGTTTGTGGATTTGCCATTGGGATCGACCGAGGACCGTGTGCTTGGCACGCTCGACCTCGAACGCGCATTGGCGCATGGCGAGAAGCAGTTCGAGCCGGGGTTGCTGGCCAAGGCACATCGCGGATTTCTGTACATTGACGAGATCAACCTGCTCGAGGACCATGTCGTTGATTTGCTCCTCGACGTTGCGGCGTCTGGCGAAAATCTGGTCGAGCGCGATGGTCTGTCCATCCGTCATCCAGCGCGGTTCGTGCTGGTGGGCAGCGGTAATCCCGAAGAGGGCGAACTCCGCCCGCAATTGCTTGACCGCTTCGGTCTGTCGGTCGAGGTGCGCACGCCCGAAGACATCGCCGACCGCGTCGAAATCATGAAACGCTGCGACGCGAACGAGCAGGATGGCGCTGGCTTTGCGGCGGCGTGGGCGGATGAAGATGCCAAGGTGCTGAAGCGGATCGCCAAGGCGAAAGCGGCGCTTCCCAAGGTCGAAACGCCCGAAAGCATTCTCGAAGACATGGCCACTTTGTGCAAAGCAGTTGGCGCTGACGGGCTTCGCGGCGAACTTACCTTGATGCGCGGCAGTCGTGCTTTGGCGGCGCTTGATGGCAAGAAGACGGTGACGCGCAAGCATCTGAAAGAGATAGCACCGCTCGCGTTGCGACACAGGTTGCGGCGCAATGTGCTCGATGAGACCGGATCGACCACGCGGATCGAGCGCGCGCTGGAAGAACTGTTCGGGTGAGCGACGCCGCCGTTATTGACGATGCGGCACTCGCCCTCCAGCTTTTTATCCGCAATCCGGCGCTGTTCGGCGGCCTCGTTTTGCGCGGCGACGGGCCGGTGCGCGACGAGATGGTCGCGTTTGCGAAAGACGCAATTGGCAAATTCGGTCCGGTCGCGAAAATCCCTTCCAATGTCGATACCGAGCGCTTGCTCGGCGGGCTTGATCTGACCGCGACGTTGGCGAGCGGGCAAAGCGTATTGCGCGAAGGTTTGCTGGCAAGCGCGGCTGGCGGTGTGGTGATCCTGCCGATGGCAGAGCGTATCGCGGCGAACGTAGCGGCTCATGTCGCGCAGGCGATGGATGGCAGCGACCTGGCGGTGATTTTGCTCGACGACCGCGCGGAGCCCGATGAAGCGCCGCCAGCCGTGCTGGCCGAGCGCGCCGCGTTTCACTGCAATATATCGGCGCTGCGGGCGTTCGAGGGCGGTGCCTGGCCCAATGAAAAAAAACTCTCCAAGGTCGCCCTGCTATCCGACGAGCAACTCCACGCAATTGCCGTAACGGCGGCGGCTTTAGGGATAGCGTCGGTGCGTCCGCTGATCTTTGTGCAAACGACGGCGCGTGCCCATGCGGCGCTGTACGGGCGCAAGGTCGCGAGCGATAATGACATAGCCGCCGCCGTCAGGCTGGTTCTTGCCCCGCGCGCGACGCAAATGCCGCAAAGCGTGCCACCGCCCGCGCCAGAGCCGGAGCGAAACGAGTCCGAACGCGAGAATGACGAAGACCGCCAGATCGAGGATATCGACCTTGAGGATATCCTGCTCGACGCTGCCGCTGCGGCCATTCCCAAACATATTCTCGACCAGATCGACGGCGCGGCCAAGCGCGGCGGAAAAGGGCAGGGCGGCAGATCGGGACAGAAACAGAAATCGGCGATGCGCGGCCGTCCGCTTGGCAGCCGCCCCGGCGTACCGGGCAATGGCAAGCGCCTGTCGCTGATCGACAGCTTGCGCGCCGCAGCACCCTGGCAGAATATCCGGCGGCAAGCGGCGTGCGCCGACGACACGCGGAAAATCCATATCCGCAAATCCGACCTGCGCGTCCGTCATTACGAACAGTGCAGCGAGAGCCTGACGATCTTCGCGGTCGATGCCTCCGGTTCGTCAGCGCTGTCGCGGCTCGCCGAAGCGAAGGGCGCGGTCGAGATGATGCTGGCGCAGGCCTATGTCAAACGCAGTCAGGTTGCTTTGATCGCGTTCCGCCAATCGGGCGCGGAGCTGCTGTTGCCGCCAACGCGGTCGCTGACGCGCGCCCGGCGCGCTTTGGCCGCCTTGCCGGGCGGCGGCGGCACGCCCTTGGCGGCAGGGCTGATGGCGGCGCAGCACCTTGCCGAGGCCGCACAGCGCGCCGGGCAAACCCCGACGATTGCGATCCTCACCGATGGCAAGGGCAACGTCGCCGCCGACGGCACAGCTAACCGCGCTGTAGCGATGGAAGAAGCGCAAGCGGCGGCGAAAAGTGTTGCACTGGCGAGCATCAACAGCATCGTCATCGACATCTCGCCCCGCCCTCGCGAAGAGGCAGCGGCGCTGGCCGAGGCGATGGGCGGGCGTTACTTGCCGCTCCCGCAGGCGCACAGCAAGGCGATGGTCGCGGCCATCGAAAGCCTGAACAGTGCGTAATTTGCGCAACGGTCAGGGACTGTCCCCGCATGGGGACTGTCCCCTTTGTGAAGCGCTTGCTTTCGTGAAGGGACAGTCTCCATACGGGGACAGTCCCCAGGCCAGGTAATGAGCAGCCGCTATCCCGACTGGGCGACCGACGGCAAGGATTGGCCGAACTGCGAGACGAGCAGCTTCGTCCGCGCGGGCGGTTATGAATGGCATGTGCAGATGATTGGCCAAGGCCCGGTGTGCTTGCTTCTCCACGGTACCGGCGCGGCGACGCATAGCTGGCGCGACCTGATGCCGCTTCTGGCAAAGCATTACACGGTGGTGGCGGTCGACCTGCCCGGCCACGGCTTTACAAAGGGCAGCGGCAAACGCCCGACACTTGAGGGCATGGCCGCATCGGTCGCGGCACTGCTCGACGCACTCAACCTTGCCCCCGCGCTGGTGGTTGGCCACAGCGCCGGCGTCGCCATCGCCGCTCAGCTTTTGCTCGACCGCAAATGGCAAGCGCCGCTCATCGGCTTCACCCCTGCATTGATGCCATTTCCCGGCCTCGCTGCCAAAATCTTTCCCAGCCTGGCCAAAATGCTCTTCACCAACCCGTTCGTTGCGATCATCTTTTCCCGGATGGCGCAAGCCCCCGGGCAGACCGCTAAGTTCCTCGCGCGTGCGACGGGCTCAAAAATCGACGCGGCTGGCGAGACATATTACACGCGGCTGTTCAGCAAATCGGGCCACTGCGACGGTGCGATCCGGATGATGGCGAACTGGCAGCTAGAGGGGCTTGGCGCGCGTCTGGGGGAATTGCGTGCGCCGGTGCTGCTGGTCAGCGCAGCCAATGACAGCGCCATCCCGCAAGCGGCGGTGAACGCTGCGGCGGCGCTGATCCCCGGATGCGAAATGAAGGAAATGGCAGACTTAGGCCATCTTGCGCATGAGGAAGACCCTGCGCAGGCGGCGACGATCATCACCGAATTTGCCAAGGTTAAAGTCACGGCATAGATTGGTGACAGCGAAGGAGAGATAGAATGGAAGCGGGCACACTCGACAATTATGGCTGGATAGAGATCGTTGTCGTCGGCGCCATCGCGCTTGGCCTTGGCTTCTGGCAATTATGGTCGATCAACCGCGAGATCGCCAAGGATAAGGAGAAGGCAGAACAGTCGCGCTCTGAACCCGATTAAACCTCTCTCGGCATCTTGTACGGCAACATGAGCTGGATCACCGGGTTGACGAGCCGGTCGAGCGAGATGCTTTCCTGCACCGCGATCACCCGTTCGCCCCACATCCGCGCCGACAAAGCGGTGCGCGCGTAGAAGGGGGAGTCTTCCCAGGTCTTGATCACCGACGCATGGCCGCGGTCGGCTCTGGTCTGGCGTTCCATCAGCCACCAGGTGCGCGGGAGCGGCGCGACGAGGGGGAGTTCGACTTCCTGCGGCGTGCCGCTGCTGTCGAACCGCAAGGCACTGGCAAAGTGGCTGCCGTCGCGGCGCTTGCCTTCGTAGATGACCGCGACCTCGCGTCCCACATGCGCTCTGCTCCAGTGCCAGCTTTCGAAGCCGTCCTCGATGGGTTCGCTGCCATGATTGCTGTCGAGATAGCCGCTGCCGTTCCACGCGATGTCGGGTTGCTCCATCTTCACTTCGATCCGCGCGCGCGGGGCGATCGCCTGCCAGCAGTGGCAGCCTGCGGGGTCGAGTTTGAAGCTGCGCTCGTTGAACATTTCGGGGTACAATATGATCTGCCCCTTCACCCGCCGCCGCCACGGAATGCCAAGACGGATGTCGCGCTCCTCGATGTCGATGATCAGGCGGTCCCGTTCCCAGCGCATCGCGCTCGGGCCGATGCTGAGGGCATCGCGCTGCTGCCTGGCATCGCCCGCGCCGCGTTCGGTCATCACCCAGCGCGCGCCTTTGCCGTATAATGCGATGTTGAGGCAGCTATGGTCGAGCGGAATGCTCCGGCCGGATTTCTTGTAATAAGGCGAAAAGACGCTGCCGATAAAGCCGATGATGGTCAGCCCGAAGCTCTCGTCATCGCTGAGCGCGTCGATGTACCACCAGCGATAGCCTTGCGGTGGTACCGCCGAGTCGAAATAAGGTCGGACAGCAATGCTTCGCTCGCCAATTTCCCCGACAAGGCGGCCATCGGCACCCCCGCTCCGGGATGCGTCGCCCCGCCCGCGCAGTAAAGACCACGGATCGACGTCCGGCTGCCGGGCCGGAGGAAGCTTGCCGCCCACCCGTGCGAGGCCCGTCCATAAAGGGCTCCACCCGTCGCCGGGAAGAGCGTCGCGAAGTCGCTCGGTGTCACCAAGTGATGCGGCAGGGGCGTTTCCAGCTCCAGCCCGCAGCTCCTCAAGCGCTCCAGCATGTTCGACGTGCATTGCTCTTTCTCCTCGTGCGAATAGGTTTTGCGGTCGCCACTGGCTGGCGCGTTGACAATGACTTGCAGCCGATCCTCGCCCAGCGCGCAGACGTAGGCGGTTGGCGCAGAAGGCACGCGACCGGCGGTGATGTCGCGAAATTCGGCGAGGTAATCGGGCGAGAAAAAGACGTTGTGATGGTCGAGGTCGAAGCCCTTGGTTTTGGTTTTGGCCAACCAGACCATCGCCGAAAGCGACCGCGCCTTTTCGGGCATCTTACGCGCTGCTCCGACTGCATCCTCGCCTAAAAGACCGCAGGCAAGCGCAGCAGGGTCGCCGTTGAAAATGACTCGATCGGTAGATAGTCGCTCGCCACTTTGCAGTTCGACGCCGGTCACGGTCCGGTGCTGCACGGTAATCCGCGACACTGGCTGCCCATAGCGAAATACCGCACCCTTTTCCTTGGCGAGCTTTTCCAGTGCCACCGCCAGCGCGCTCATCCCGTCATCAATGGCCCAAACCCCCTGCGCCTCGACATGCGCGATCAGCATCAGGGTCGCAGGCGTCTGAAACGGCGACGAACCGCAATAGGTCGTGTAGCGCCCGAACAACTGCCGCAGCCGGGGGTCAGCGAAATATTTGCCAAGCGCCGACCATAAAGACGTGTAGGCCCGCAAGGTCATCCAGTCAGGAAGCCCGCGCAGTCCCATCCGCAAGCCAAGCGTCAACGGATCGGTTTTCGAGCCACGCAAAAATGGTCGGTCGAGCGCATCGTGAAGCCTTTTGGCTTCTTTGGAAAAACTTCGAAAACCGGCGGCGGCCTTTGCGCCCGCAAACTCGCCGATTGCCGCGGCACTGCGTTCGGGGTCGGCATAGAGATCGAGTCGCTGATCCGGCCCCCATGCATGGCGCGCGATCCGCTCGGTCTTGTGCAAACTGATATGGCTTTCAGTGCGCGTTCCGGCCGCCGCAAACACCTCGTCGATCACCGAGCGCATTGTGAATACTGTCGGTCCGGCATTAATCTTCGCGCCGCCCACACCAAGCTGTCGAACCTTGCCGCCTGGGCCATTTTCCTTTTCGACCACCGTTACCGCAACCCCACGCGACGCCAGCAGAACGGCGCTGACAAGGCCGCCGATACCGGCCCCGATAATGACGGTTTGAGCGCTGTTCGAAATGACCTCGCTCCCCTCTCATGAAGTTTCGGTTTGACGTAGACTAGCATTAGTCCAATCATATGGACAAATAAATATGTCAGATGAGCGCGACAAGTTGACCTTCAAGACCCGCTGGGTGATGCGGCGCAATGCGATATTGAGGAGTGCCAGCTTTCAGCGCTGGGCCTCGAAAACTCCGATTATTCGCGGTATTGCAAGGCGGCGCGCGGCGGCGCAGTTCGATCTGATCGCGGGCTTCATCTATTCGCAGATACTGACCGCCTTTGTTACCGCGGGGCTGATCGAATATCTGAATGGGCATCTGCGCTGCTTTGACGAGATTGCTGGCTTTACCGGGTTGAACCCTGACGCAACCGACCGTTTGCTGAAGGCGGGCGAGTCGCTGCAGATTGCCGAGTCGCCGCAAAAGGGACTTTGGACGTTGGGAGAAGCTGGCGCGCCTTTGTCCGCCAACCAAGGCGCGATGGCGATGATCCGGCACCATCATTTGCTGTATAGCGATCTGGCCGACCCGCTGAAACTGCTGGCAAAAGACAGGCACGAAGAAACCGCACTCTCGGCCTACTGGACCTACGCCGCGAAGGGGCAGGGGGAAGATGCGGCTGGCTATTCCGCGCTGATGGCTGCGACTCAACCAATGGTATCTCAACAGATTTTGGACGCTTACGATTTCACCGTGCACCGGCGGATGCTGGATATCGGCGGCGGGTCGGGTGCGTTTGCGGCAGCGGTAGCGGCGGCAACGCCGAAACTTCACTTAGGCATCTTCGATCTGCCCGAGGTGATAGCCGAAGCAGAAAAGCGATTCGCGAGTAATGGATCGATCGAATTTCATCGAGGCAGCTTCAAGCAAACCGCATTGCCCGCTGGCTATGACCTCATCACCCTGGTGCGAATCCTTCACGACCATGACGATGCTGTGGTGGAGGCTTTGCTTACCAAGGTTTTTGCGGCCTTGCCGGACGGCGGGCGACTGTTGATTGTCGAACCAATGGCGGACAGCCCACATGCACAGCGCATGGGCGACGCGTATTTCGGGCTGTATCTATGGGCGATGGGCTCGGGTCGGCCCAGATCGTCGGACGAACTGCAGAAGATGCTCTCCAAGGCGGGATTTGCCAGCGTAAACACCGTCAAAACGGCCCTTCCCATCATCACAAGCGCGCTTGTTGCAAAAAAGTGACGGCGTAACTGTCCAAATTATTTGACAATTAAAACTGTTCCGATAGTTTGACATCTGAGAGAGTCTCTATCCCTTCAAATCGGACAGGAGACCGCAGGAGAAGAGGCGGTTTTGCACAGTTCAGCTATCCTTTTTAATGCACCGGGCAGCCTCGAAATGGGCCATGTCGCACTGAATGCGATGGAATCAGGCGATGTGCTTGTCGAAATCCACTTCAGCGGCATCAGTACCGGGACGGAGAAATTGCTCTGGACGGGGCAGATGCCGAACTTCCCCGGCATGGGTTATCCACTTGTTCCAGGCTACGAATCAGTCGGGCGGATTGTAGACGCGGGGACTGAGCATCGGCAACGAATTGGCGAATGGGTTTTTGTTCCCGGTGCCAATTGTTACAGAGATGCGCGCGGGTTGTTCGGCGGTGCCTCACGCAAGGTGATCGTTGCTTCTGCGCGCGCGATGCCGGTAGCCGAAGGGCTTGCCGAGAACGGCATTTTGTACGCGCTTGCGGCGACTGCGCTTCATGCGATTTGCCACGGCGAACCACCGCAGTTGATCATTGGCCACGGCGTCCTTGGGCGGTTGCTTGCCCGGCTGACGATTGCGGCGGGTGTGCCTGCGCCGGTAGTCTGGGATACCGACCGTTCGCGGCAAGCCGGGGCGAGCGGCTATGAGGTGGTTCACCCCGAGGACGACGACCGTCATGACTATAAGCATATCTATGACGTCAGCGGTGACGCCGCGTCGATTGGCACGTTCATCAGCCGCTTGGCCAAGGGCGGCGAACTCGTGCTGGCGGGTTTTTACAGCCAGCCGATCAGCTTTGCCTTTCCGCCTGCCTTTCAGCGTGAGGCGCGGATCCGCATCGCCGCCGAATGGCAGCCGGAGGATTTGCAGTCGGTCCATGCGCTCATCGAAACCGGCGCGCTCGATCTTTCGGGGCTGATCACCGCCATCGAACCGGCATCGCACGCCGCCACCGCCTATCCCGAAGCCTTTGAAAATCCTGATTGCCTGAAAATGGTTCTCGACTGGAGAGATTGCCAATGAGCGTGCTCGATATTGAAGCCTTGCGCAACGAGGCGAGCATAGAACCCGACCCGGTGCCGACCGGCGAGGTTGCCAAAGAAACACAGATCATTGCGATCTATGGCAAGGGCGGCAGCGGCAAGAGCTTCGCGCTCGCCAACCTCAGCTACATGATGGCGCAGCAGGGCAAGCGGGTGTTGCTGATCGGTTGCGATCCCAAAAGCGACACCACCAGCCTGTTGTTCGGCGGTCGGTCGACGCCGACGATTATCGAAACCTCCAGCGCGAAGAAGCTGGCTGGCGAAGAAATCAGCATCGAGGATGTCTGCTTCCAGCGCGACGGTGTGTTCGCGATGGAACTGGGTGGGCCTGAAGTCGGGCGCGGTTGCGGCGGGCGCGGGATCATCCACGGCTTTGAGACGCTTGAGAAGCTTGGCTTCCATGATTGGGGCTTCGATTATGTCTTGCTCGATTTCCTAGGCGATGTCGTCTGCGGCGGCTTCGGCCTGCCGATCGCGCGCGACATGTGCCAGAAGGTGATCGTCGTCGCGTCCAACGACCTCCAATCGCTTTATGTCGCCAATAATGTCTGCAAGGCGGTCGAATATTTCCGCAAAATGGGCGGCAATGTAGGCGTTGCGGGGATGATCCTCAACAAGGACGACGGCACGGGGGAGGCAAATGCCTTTGCCGAAGCTGTCGGCATTCCGGTGTTGACCGCGATCCCGGCGAACGAGGACATTCGCAAAAAATCGGCGAATTACCAGATTATAGGAAAGCCAGGCGGGCAATGGGCTTCATTGTTCGAGGAACTCGCGATCAACGTCGCCGAAGCACCGCCGCTGCGCCCGAATCCGCTCGATCAGGACGGGCTGCTCGGGCTGTTCAGCGCCGATATCACCGGCGCAGATTTCACGCTTCATCCAGCAACCCAGGCCGACATGCGCGGCGGCACATACGAGACGAAGCCCTCGCTCGAAGTGATTTATGATGAGGTCTGATGCATGAATGAACTAACCGCCTTGCCGACAGAAGATCGTACGAGAGATCGTATCGACCTTGCAGGTGCTGGCGGCTGTTCATCCAAAGACACGATGCGCGACGCCGCAAAAAAGGCGGGCAAGACCGAAATCCTCGACCAATATGCCGCCGATTATCCGGTCGGGCCGCATGACCAGCCGCAATCGATGTGTCCAGCCTTCGGGTCGCTCCGCGTGGGCCTTCGGATGCGCCGCACCGCGACGATCCTGTCGGGTTCCGCATGCTGTGTTTATGGTCTGACCTTCACCTCGCATTTCTACGGTGCGCGGCGCAGCGTTGGCTATGTCCCGTTCAGCTCGGAAACCTTGGTCACGGGCAAATTGTTCGAAGATATCAAGGAAGCGGTCGAGCAGATGGCCGATCCTGAAAAATATGATACCATCGTCGTCACCAACCTGTGTGTGCCGACCGCGAGCGGGGTGCCGTTGCGGCTGCTACCCGACTCTATCAACGGTGTTCGGATCATCGGCATCGACGTTCCGGGCTTCGGCATTCCAACCCATGCAGAGGCGAAGGACGTGCTCGCCGGTGCGATGCTGAAATATGCGCGCGAAGAGGCCGAGCAGGGTCCGGTTGCCGCGCCAAATACGCTGGCAGACAGGCCAACGGTTACGCTGCTGGGTGAAATGTTCCCGGCCGACCCGATGGGCATCGGCCACATGCTTGAGCCGCTGGGACTTGCCGCCGGGCCGGTTGTACCGACACGCGAGTGGCGCGAACTTTACGCCGCGCTCGACGGCGCGGTGATCGCAGCCATCCATCCGTTCTACACCGCCAGCGTGCGCGAATTCGAAGCGGCGGGGCGCAAGGTTGTCGGCTCCGCGCCGGTCGGTCGTGACGGCACGGCGGCCTGGCTCAAGGCAATCGGCGAAGCGACCGGCGCGAGTGCTGACCAGATTGCGGCAGCGCAAAATGCGGTTCTGCCTGCCATCGATAGTGCGTTGAAGGCCAAGCCGGTCAACGGACGGATCACCGTGTCGGGCTATGAAGGCTCCGAATTGCTCGTCGCTCGGCTGCTAATCGAAAGCGGCGCGGATGTGCCTTATGTTGGAACGGCCTGCCCGAAAACTCCCTGGTCGGAACCAGACCGCGAATGGCTCGAAGCCAAGGGCGTCCGCGTCAATTATCGCGCCAGCCTTGAAGACGACATCAAGGCGGTCGAGGAATTTGGCCCCGATCTCGCGATCGGCACAACGCCAGTCGTCCAACACGCCAAGGCGAAAGCCATTCCGGCGCTCTATTTCACCAACCTGATTTCCGCACGTCCCTTAATGGGTGCAGCAGGCGCTGGCAGCCTTGCGCAAGTCGTCAATGGCGCCATCGGCAACAAGGCGCGCTTCGACAAGATGCAGGCGTTTTTCGAAGGCGTCGGCACCGGTCACACCGCTGGCATCTGGGAGGAAACCCCAACCGACCGGCCCAAGTTCAAAGCCAAATATGCCGCGCAAAATGCGCTCGCCGCAAAAGCCGTGGAGTTCATCGGGTCATGACGCTGATCATCGATCACGACCGGGCAGGTGGCTACTGGGGCGCGGTGTACGCGTTCACTGCGGTCAAGGGCTTGCAGGTCATTATCGACGGTCCCGTAGGCTGCGAAAATCTGCCGGTTACCTCGGTGCTGCATTATACCGACGGCCTTCCGCCGCATGAATTGCCAATCGTCGTGACCGGACTTGGTGAAGACGAACTCGCCAAGACCGGCACCGAGGGTGCGATGAAGCGCGCCTGGAAAACGCTCGATCCTGATCTGCCCGCTGTGGTGGTGACCGGCTCGATTGCCGAAATGATCGGCGGCGGCGTGACGCCCGAAGGCACCAACATCAAACGCTTCCTGCCGCGCACGATCGACGAGGATCAATGGCAGTCCGAGGACCGCGCCTTATCGTGGCTCTGGACCGAATTCGGACCGAAAAAAGTCCATGCTCCGTCGATATTGAAGGAAGGCGAAAAGCCCAAGATCAACATTATCGGCCCTTCCTATGGCATGTTCAACATGCCAAGCGACCTCGCCGAAATTCGGCGCCTGATCGAGGGCATTGGTGCCGAGGTCAACATGGTGTTCCCGTTGGGCAGCCATCTCGCCGACATCCACAAGCTGGCACACGCATCGGTCAATGTCTGCATGTACCGCGAATTCGGTCGCAACCTGTGCGAGTTGCTAGAGCGGCCGTATTTGCAGGCACCGATCGGGCTCGATTCAACAACCAAGTTCCTTCGCCAACTGGGCGAACTCACGGGCCTCGACCCCGAACCGTTCATCGAAAAAGAAAAGCACACAACGATCAAGCCGCTCTGGGATCTGTGGCGTTCGGTCACGCAAGATTTCTTCGGCACCGCCAGCTTCGGCATCGTTGCCAACGAAACCTATGCGCGCGGTATCCGCAAATTCCTCGAAGACGATATGGGGCTGCCCTGCAACTTCGCCGTAGGTCGCACCGCAGGCGTCAAGACCGACAATCAGTATGTCCGCGAGATGATCGCGACCAACCCGCCGCTGGTAATCTTCGGCAGCTATAACGAGCGCATGTACATGGCCGAGACAGGCGCGCGCGGCATCTTCATTCCGGCAAGCTTCCCCGGTGCCGCGATCCGCCGCCACACCGGCACGCCCTATATGGGCTATTCGGGCGCGACCTATCTGGTGCAGGAAGTCTGCAACGCTTTGTTCGATGCGCTTTTCCACATATTGCCGCTCTCGACTCAAATGGATGCCGGTGCCGCGACCCCCGCCCGCCGCGAAACATCGCTGCAATGGGACCGAGACGCCAAAACCAAACTCGACGCCATCGTCGAAGCGCAGCCCGTGCTTGTCCGCATCTCCGCCGCCAAGAACCTGCGCGACGCCGCCGAACGCAGCGCGCGGCGTGCTGGCGAGACCCATGTTTCAGCCGACCGACTGGCGGCGACAATGCTTGAAGGGGCAGGCGTATGAGCCGCTCCGCTTATTCGTCCGGGGATCACTCCGGATGTCCGACACCTTGGCAGCAGAGGGTGCTGCAAAGGCAACCGCCCGGAAGGGTCGCTTTACGCGGGTCTAATGGGGCTAAAATGGAGAAGGGAATATGAGCGACGATCGCTTTGGGCCCGGGGCCTATCTCACCCCGGAAGAAGCAAAAGAGTTTCACAAGATATTTGTGAGCAGCTTCATCGTGTTCACCATTATCGCCATTGTGGCGCATATCTTGGTGTGGATGTGGCGGCCTTGGTTCCCCGGTGTCAATGGCTACGCCATGATCGAGGACACCGTACAGGTGGCAAGCGCAACCATCATGACATTTTTGGTATAAGGAGGCGGTATCATGTGGAGACTTTGGTTAATCTTTGATCCGCGCAGGACGCTGGTCGCTCTTGCGATTTTCCTGTTCGTTCTGGCTCTGTTGATCCATTTCATCCTGTTGAGCACCGATCGCTTCAACTGGATTGAAGGACCGGCGGTTGCACCTGCTGCTGCGGTAGCGGCGCCAGCTGCGGCGGCGCCTGCGCCTGCGGCCGACGCGGCGGCGATGCCAGCCAGCTGACCTGAACCCTTAGCCCCAATAGAGGTTCGTATCGCCCCGGCGCTGCGAACCTCTCCGGGGGCAAGTGTTGAAGCAACAGGGTGTCCGCCGTCATGGCGGGCAGGTCCAATTTATCTGCCCGATTGGCAGAAGGGGATGTGCTATGTCGCTGTTGAGTTTTGAAAGAAAATACCGTGTTCGCGGTGGTACGCTGATCGGCGGTGACCTGTTCGATTTCTGGATCGGGCCGTTTTATGTCGGCTTTTTCGGTGTTCTCACGGCGATCTGCGCTATCCTGGGGACGGCCCTGATTTTTTATGCGGCCTCGCAGGGGCCGACATGGAATCCGTGGCTGATCTCGATCAACCCACCCGATGTCAAATATGGCCTTGGGCTGGCGCCTTTGAACGAAGGCGGATTCTGGCAGATTATCACGATGTGCGCCATCGGTGCGTTCGTGTCCTGGGCGCTGCGACAGGTCGAAATCTCGCGAAAACTGGGGATGGGCTATCATGTGCCCGTCGCTTTCAGCTTTGCCATCCTGGCCTATGTAACGCTCGTCGTGTTCCGGCCGTTCCTGCTCGGGGCATGGGGCTATGGCTTTCCGTATGGAATTTTCAGCCACCTGGATTGGGTGTCGAACGTCGGATATCAATATGTGAATTTCCATTATAATCCGGCGCATATGATCGCGGTGTCGTTCTTCTTTACGACCTGTTTTGCGCTCGCCTTGCACGGCGCGCTGATCCTGTCGGCGGTTAATCCAAAGAAGGGTGAAGCGGTCAAGACGCCCGAATATGAAGACGCTTTCTTCCGCGACTTCATCGGCTATTCAATCGGAACCGTGGGCATCCACCGGCTCGGGCTGCTGCTTGCACTCAATGCCGGTTTCTGGAGCGCGGTGTGCATCATCATCGCTGGACCATTGTTCGAGGGCGGCTGGCCCGAATGGTGGGAATGGTGGCGCAACATTCCGATCTGGTCTTAAGGGGAGGGTAGAATAATGGCACGCTATCAAAATATTTTCAGCCAGATTCAACTGGTTCATGCCCCCGAAATGGGCCCGCCACTGCCACGCGGCGACGATCGGCGCAGCACGCTCACTGGCTATAGCTACTGGATGGGCAAAATCGGCCAGGCGCAAATCGGCCCGATTTACCTGGGCTGGCTTGGCATTGCTTCATTGATGTTCGGTTTTGCCGCGATCGAGATTATCGGTCTCAATATGCTGGCGGCGGTCAATTGGAGCCCGACCGAGTTTTTGCGGCAGTTCTTCTGGCTCGGGCTCTATCCTCCCGGACCCGAATATGGCTGGACCCCGTTCGTGCCATTGGCCAAGGGCGGCTGGTGGATATTGGCCGGCTTCTGCCTGACCACGTCGATCCTGCTGTGGTGGGTGCGGGGATATCGCCGCGCCCGCGCTCTCGGCATGGGAACGCATGTGTTCTGGGCATTCGCATCGGCGATATGGCTGTATCTGGTGCTTGGTTTCATCCGTCCCTTCTTCATGGACAGCTGGGCCGAAGCGGTTCCGTTCGGCATTTTCCCGCATCTGGAATGGACGAATAATTTCTCGCTTCAGTATGGCAACCTGTTTTATAATCCGTTCCACGCGCTTTCGATCGTCTTCCTGTACGGCTCGGCACTGCTGTTCGCGATGCATGGGGCGACGGTGCTTGCCACGGGCCGTTACGGGGCGGAACGGGAACTTGAACAGATCACCGATCGCGGCACCGCTTTTGAACGCGGTGCCCTATTCTGGCGCTGGACGATGGGCTTCAATGCAACCGCGGAATCGATTCACCGCTGGGCATGGTGGTTCGCAGTGCTCACAACACTTACCGGCGGCATCGGCATATTGCTGACCGGCACAGTCGTCGACAACTGGTATCTCTGGGCCATCGAACATGGATATGCACCTGAATATTAGAGGCTGCACGAGACCAGTTATCAAGGAACCCGGCCCTCGCGGCCGGGTTTTTTGCTGGTTCTGCGATTGCGGCATCCGGTGATGGGTTAATGGCACTGTTTTTTTTGGGTTCGCGCGAAGACGCGAAAAAGGGCAAACCGGGCGCGCAGCGCCATTCAATGACATTAGCATGACCGATAGCACCAAAAGAAAAAATGCCCTTCGGGAAGGCGCAACATCTTCGCGCCTTCGCGTCTTCGCGCGAACAATTTTCTCGAGTTCTCAGCCCATAATGACGATTATTATACAGCAATGACAATAGCTTGGCGTGCTATTGCACTTCCCGCTTTCCTACAGCCAACCAGATAGGTTAGTTGAGTCGTGTTGCCAACGCTGCGGTCATGAACGCGGGTGGAGGCGATGAAGGATGCGGGCGAGTTGGTCAATAGCCGCTCGGTCGCAACGGTCGGCGCTTTGGGTGTCTCGCAGGTCCGGATGGAACTGCAAACCCCTCGAGCGTAAGTCCCGTCAGTAATGGCGGCCGGTCTGGGGATTAGGCACCTTGCCCCTGATCGGTAATTCAGGACACACAAGGCGGCCCGCAGTCCAGTCTGATGGAACGCCCGGGCCTTAATCCACTACACGCCATCAGCCGGACGCTATGCTTAGCGACGCCGCCTGCGCACCTTGCGCCGACCGTCTTTCCCATGAAAGCGCTGCCCAAGCGCGCGCCAAAGCTGTTGGAAATTATCTTGCGCGTGTTGGAAATTAGCTAGCGGTGGATTTGAACATCCCTCGCCGGTGAAGATCGTACAAATGCACCGGAAACGCCAATGCCAGCGGGATTGACACGAATGGCCACGCCAACCCGGTCAGCGCCGCGCGCAAGGCGATCATCATCAAGACGGCTGGCAACAATGCGGGAACTATATCGGCCCAGACGTTGCCGCGAACCTTTAGCCAGATTGCCTCGACCAGAAGGACCAGCAGAACGACGTCCACCGCCCGCCCGCTGGTAAAAAATTCTTCCATCACCCGAAGGGGCCGTTGAGCTGCACGACCTGATAATTGAGAATGCCGGCAGTCGTGACCCAGACAAGATAAGGCACCAGCAACGCTGCCGACCATCTGGAAAACCGACCACAAAACAAGATTAACACCACAATCGAAAGCCACAGGCCGACCAGCTCGTACAGCGCCAAATCGGGCCGCTGCATCCTGAAGAAAAGGAAGCTCCAGCCCAGATTCAGAAAACCGTTAAGCGCAAACATGCCGAGGATCACCTCAACCTCGCGCCGGGTGCGGGCCTTCTCCCAAGCCAGCACGCCCGCCACCGCGATCAGCGCGAAAATGGCGGTCCAAATCACCCCGAACATATAATCCGGTGGTGCCCAGCCGGGTTGCTCAAGCGAATAATACCAGCCGTCGAGAACGGTGATGGTCCCACCGACAACCGCGGTGACCAGAGCCAATGAGCCCGCAATCACGATCGGGAAAAATCCGGCTCTGGTCATATCAGGATATTATCTCTCCACCGCCCTCAGCCCGAACAAATGGCCCAGATCCTTGAAGAATATCCGGACATGCGCCATCGGATCGCGCCTGACCAGTTGTTTGTTCATATAGGCTTCCCATGTCAAGCGCTGCACATCGGGGTCTTCGCACATCTTGACGAAACGCTCGCGGGTCCAGTCGTTTCGGTACCAGAAAAACTGCATCATTCCCAAGATCCAGAACACCCGGCCATGCGCCTTCATGAAGGACTTGCGCGCCAGCTGAAGCGCCTTTGCGTCCTTCGTTACCAAGAATCTGCTCACCGCCTGCGCGCTCATCCGGCCAGCGGTCATCGCATAATAAATGCCTTCACCCGACGATGGCGCGACCACCCCAGCGGCATCGCCTGCGACGACGACATTACGGCCATTGTCCCAACGCTTCAGTGGTTTAAGCGGAATCGGCGCGCCTTCCTTTCGGATCGTTTTCCAACCCGCAAGCCCGGTCTGTTCGCGCATAAGCGCCGTCGTTTCGCGCAACGGGAAACCCTTGTCGGCGCTGCCAAGTCCGATGCTCGCGGTCTTGCCATGCGGGAAAATCCAGGCGTAAAAATCGGGCGATAAATGCCCCTGATAATAGACGTCGCACCGCGTTGCTTCATAGTCGGCGTCGATCTCGTCCGGCACTTCGACCACTTCGTGATAGGCGAAAACGCACGGGACCCGGCTTGCGTTCTTTAGGCACTGTGCCGCGACATTCGACCGCGCGCCATCGGCACCGATGACAGCGCGGGCGGTGACAGTCTGAACCTGGCTGTTGCGGTCAGCGCGATAGGAGAGCGATACGATCTCACCTTTATCGTCGATGGTCTCGCACTTGCCGGTAACGCGGGTCGCGCCGGTTTCCGCTGCCCGGTTACGCAGCCATTCATCGAAACTGTCGCGATCGACCATGCCGACAAAACCGTCGCCAACGGGCATCACCACTTTCTTGTTCGACGGCGCGATGATCCGGGCCGAATTCGCATAAGCGACCAATAGCGATTGCGGAATGTCGAAATCTTTCAGCAATCGTGGCGGCACCGCGCCGCCACATGGTTTGATCCGACCTGCCTTGTCGAGCAGCATCACCTTGTGCCCGGCAACGGCCAGGTCATGAGCGGCGGTCGCACCCGACGGCCCGCCGCCAACGACGATGACATCAAAGTCTGGTTGAGCGTTCATATCTGTACTGCCTTTCCGCTTTGCGATGACCGCGCGAGGCTGGTGCCGGTGGCGACCAAAGCGGCGACCACGAACATCATTGCCTCGATTGCGAACACGGCCTGAAATGCTGCATTATCCTGACCCATCTGGATACGTAACTGGTCGACGATGACCGCGCCGAGTAGGCCGCCCGCGCCGAATGCAATCGCCTGCGCCGCCCCCCATACGCCCATCCGAGCACCTTCGCCCGATGACCTGCCATCGCTGGCAAGGCCGAGCATCGCACTGACCGCCGCGACCGCGAATATGCCGTTCGCCATACCAAGCCCGAAGACATTGGCCTTCAAGGGCCATGCGCTTCCCGTGACGGCGGCGGCAGATAATCCGGCCAGCATCATCGCCGAACCAAAGCAGCCCAGGACGATCCAGAGTTTGAGATTCTGCCCGAATTTCTTCGTATAGAGACTGCCGCCGACCCCCGTCGCTAGCATCCCGACCAGAATGCCGCTGTGCTGAAGTCCCGACAGCTGCGTCGTCTCGCCGGGCGTCATTTTGAACAGCAACCCGGCAAAGGGTTCGAGGATCAAATCCTGCATGCTGTAGGCCAGCATCGAGATAAAGACGAACCAGGTAAACCGCCGCGCCTTATTGTCCTGCCAGATTTCCTTCAGCACATCCGGAAAGCTTTTGGCCTCGTCAGGCGACTTTGCCGCCGTCACCGGCAAGCTGCCCCGCTCCAACCCGCGCAGTGCGAGCATCGCGACGCAAAAGGCCACCAGAGCGACCGTCGATGTAACAATCGCCAGCCGCGCCTCGCTAAACGGATCGAGCCATGCGCCCGACACACCGGCGGCAATGACAATCCCTGCCACCATCATCGTCCAGCTGATCGCTGCTGCGGCGGGTTTGCGTTCAACCGCCACGCGCGATGCCAGCAGGGCCAGTAGCGCAGTGCCCGACATGCCGACGCCAAGGCCGATCAGCGTGAAGCCGATGACCGCAATGACGCTTGGCAGTGCGCCGCCGCCTTCCATCATGATAGTCGCGTCGACGGTCACCAGCGCTCCCATGGCGAGCAGCCCCATCCCGCCGATAATCCACGGACTTCGCGCGGCAGACCGATCGGAGCTATGTCCCCACAAGGGCCGGCTCAACTGGACGCCATAATGCCAGGCAACCAGGGCTGCCGGGACCGCAGCGGCAATGGCGTATTCGACGACCATGACACGGTTGAGCAGCGACGTTGCAAGCATCACCATCGCGCCGATCGCCGCCTGCACCGTGCCCAGCCGAACGATTCCGAACCAGCCGATATCCGTGGCGCGAACCAATGTGGCGGTCATATATATCCTCCCAAACCGAGAGCCGCTGCAAGCATCCCGAATACATAGAGCAACACGCCGGTTGCGTTATACCAAGGGGCAAATTTGGCCGGATTGCTGACAAGACGAACCATCAGGGCAATCTGGATGGCGAGAAACGCGCCGACGATTACGGCGGACAGGTTGAATTCCTGCCGGACCAGGATGGCAATCACGCTGAATTGGGCGAGCGCCATGACCAAGCACGCAAACAGCGCCGCGGGGCGAATGCCCATGACGACAGGCAGCGAACGAAGCCCGGTTGCCCGGTCGCCGGTGACCGCCTTGAAATCATTGAGCGTCATGATGCCGTGCGCGCCAAAGCCGTAGAGCAGCAATATCGCCAACACTGTGCCAGAGGGCAGTCCGCCCAGCATCACGCTCGCGCCAGTAAACCAGGACAGGCTTTCGTAGCTGAGCGCGCAAACCAACGGCCCAAGCCAGCCGCTGCGCTTGAAGCGGAATGGCGGCGAGCTGTATGCCCAGCCGAAAAAAAGCGCCGCGCAGGTCGCAAGCAAAACCCACGGCCCCAATGCCGCGGCCACGGCGAGCGAGAGCGCGGAGCCCGCCAGCGCGATCCAGACCGGCCAGCGCCCCGGAACCCTGCCCGATGGAATCGGGCGGTTCGGCTCGTTGATCGCGTCCACATAACGGTCGCAATAATCGTTGATGACCTGGCTCGTACCGCAGACAATCGGGCCGGTCAGTGCAACTCCAGCGAGGAGAAATACCCAGTTGTCGGCAATCGAAACGCCGGACGACACGACCCCGCACATGAAGGCCCACATCGGCGGAAACCATGTAACCGGCTTGGTCAGCTCAACAACGTCCCGAAGCGCGGGCATCCGCGCAAAATCAGGAGAAATTGCCGATTCTGACATGGCACAAGGCTATGTCAGATGTTTTGGACTGTCAATTTATTTGGACATCGAAAGTGTCTAATTTCTGGGAGCCGAAAATAGCGCAAAATCAGTCTTTGCCGATCAGATTTCCAAGGCCATGGCGATGTAATTTCGAATACAGGCTCTGCCGGCTGAGGCCCAATATTTCTGCCGCCGAAGCACGATTGTCCGCCGTGTGAACCAGCGCGGCTTCGATGCACATGCGTTCAATCAGGTCGGTACTTTCGCGCACGATTTCCTTGAGCGGTTTCCTGCCGACCAGCTCGGTGAGCTGCTCAACGGAGCGTGGATAATTGCCGCCCGACTGTGGCAAATCGCGTTCGCGGCGACCAATGCTGCGGACCGAATATCCGAACAATGGCTGTTCGCGCTCGATCATAATTGCGGAGATTTCTACCGGCTCTTCGCCGCCATTCAGGTCGTTGACCACAGAACTGAAATTGCGGACGTTCTGGTGATCCTTGAGCTGCTTTTTCAGCAAGCCGATATCCACATCGGGGCGACCGATAAACCGGTTCAGCGAAACCCCCAGAAGCTGTTCGACCGAGCCTGCCTGAACCAGTTCGGCAAAGGCGCGATTTGCAACGATGATCGACTGCTTTTCGTCCGCCAGAACAAATGCGTCGGGCATTTTTTCGACCACGTCGAGGACATATTGGTCTGACTGTTTGCTCGGCACTTCGTGCAGACCGTCGTCGATGTTGACGAGCCAGTATTGCTTGCCAGACTGCCGAAATGCCGAAGCCGCGATTTTGACATAACCGTTGCGGTCTATCAGGCGAACACTGACGGGGGACGTCGCACTGTTGACCGACATAGCGCCGATATATGCGATGACGTCGTCGCGAAATGCACGTTCGACGAGGCTTAGCAGCCCTTTGCCTTCGAGCGAACCAGGTGCAGCGCTCATCAATGAGTGACAAGCACGATTAGCCTGCTGGATATCGAGACTATCGGCATCGGCAATCAACACCGGATAAGAAATGTTATCGAACAGCAACCGGTAACGCGTCTCGGTCTGACGCAAATGGAGATAATCGCGCTCCATCGACTGCTGCGTTTTCAAAAGGCGCTGCTGGAGTACCGAGACCGATCGCAGGTCACGACCGATGGCGATATGCCAATTGCTGTTTTGCGGCTTGATAACCTTGTAATTGACCGGCACGTCTTCGCCGTCATGCAAATGGTTGACCTGCCGCCATATATTTTTTTGGGGATGATCGGGATCCAACAGTTGCTCGATCTTCGGTCGACTTTCGACCGTGACCGTCTCTGACCATTTTTGCCCAATCCATTGATTTGCAAAGGTGTGATCGCGAACGTTAACCGCGATATCGCGGATGATCTTGTTCTCGTCCACTGCAAGCATGAAGTCGCCAGCGCAATAAGCGAGGTTGATGATATCCTCTTTGGTGAACCCTTCGAACATGACTTCGGGATCACTGAATGGAATCTGGTCGCCACTGGTAGATTCGAGGTTCATCGAACGAACCTGTTCCTTATGTTAGATGTTCGAAACATTCCAAATTCACCGGTACAAGACGATCTGCAAGCGCAACAGCGGACATGGCGTCGTTTGCCGTTGCATCTGCACCGCATTCGTCAACCAGATCAGGTTGTTCGTTGATGACTCGCCCACCCAGCATGATGCGGATGTGCGGGTTGCTAGATACAGCTTTAATCGTTTTGACCATGCTGCCGAGCAGCGCAGTAGAGCAGTCGCGGCTGACCGTCAATCCGATGAGGTCGTAATGCCGGGTGGCAAACTTTCCCGTTAACTCGGATTGGTTTGGTTCGATCAGAACGTCGGTATCCCAACCCGCGCGCTGAAAGCATTCGGCTACCATCAATGTGCCAAAGCTATGCTGCTCGCCCGGCATCATTGAGAACAAGGCGGAGCGCTGGCCATGGCCGGGCCGCGATTTTGGCGGAATGCGCAACGTCAGTTCGCGCAGGATTTCCTGGATGCGCCAAAGGCCCATCGTAACGCCGACAAAATCCTCGCTATCCTCTTCCCAAAATTCGCCCAGACGACGAGCGGCCGGTGCAAGCAATTCGACATAAACAGTTTCAACCGAGCTGCCGGTTTCGAGACAATGGTCGACAAAATCAAGCAGCGTATGGGCCTCTCCGCCAATCGAGAGCCGAGTGAATTCTTCGACATCCGCGTCGGTGATTGCGGCTTGCTTCGATGGCTTTTGGGCGTTCGACAAAGCAGGCAAATGCAGCCAATTAGCGCGCTTGTCACGGTCGGCAATCAGTTTGGGAATGACCAGATTTTCAAGCAGCAACGAAAGATCGTAATCATCGTCTGCCGGTTGAACGATCGTGAACGGATTGATCCCGGAATCGGCGACCGCGATTTCCTCAGGCTCTGTGCTTTTTCGGTTTCCGCGCCAGCCGTCCAATTTGGACTTGAGACCAGAAATTCCAAAAACAGTGGCCATAAAACAGACTCCCCTAAGTAGTCTGGTCGGCGTGGCATAACGTCGGCCTCATGGATGCCTGTGTCATCTCATGCGAATCGGAGCGTAACGCATCTTGGACACCTTGGCAAATACTCTTGTGTCCAAAATTTTAGACGTCTAAAAAACTTGACACTTTGCCGGATTAGCCGTTTATTCTTTTTATCCAGCAAGGGAGCATGTGATCTGTCCATAAGCAGACATATTGAATCGGAAGAGGATTTCACGATAATGGCCGGGGCGGCGGCCTTTGCCGTGGGCGCGCCGCTTTATACGGTTGCTCAACGCAAACGCCGAGACGAGTCGGTTTGGACATTGGTTCAAGGAATTCTGGCGCCGGTTCAGTTTCTGATTTTTGGGGTGAGCCTGTTTTTGGTCATCCGTTTCCTGGTGACTGGCGAAGGCCAATCGGTTGCCGAAATGTCGGTCGTGCTGAAAACCTGCGCACTTTACGCCATCATGATTACTGGCTCGATCTGGGAAAAAGCGGTCTTCGACGAATGGCTGTTCGCCAAGCCCTTTTTCTGGGAAGATGTTTTCAGCATGGCCGTGCTGGCGCTGCACACGGCGTATCTGGTGATGCTATTCAACGGTTGGGGCACGTCGCAGGACCGGATGCTGGTCGCGTTGGCCGCCTATGCGACCTATGTTATCAACGCTGGTCAGTTCCTTTACAAGCTGCGCATGGCGCGGTTGCAGGCTGCATCATGAATGCGCCGGTTCGCCTCGATCCCGCTCAAGGAAATGACTGCGCACCGGTGTTAAAGGAGCGCGGGCAGCGAGAGGTGTTCTGCGGACTCACCGGCATCATCTGGCTTCACCGCAAGATGCAGGATGCGTTTTTCCTTGTCGTCGGTTCGCGCACATGTGCGCATTTGTTGCAATCGGCGGCTGGCGTGATGATTTTTGCCGAGCCGCGTTTTGCGACCGCAATCATGGAAGAACGCGATCTGGCAGGGTTGGCCGATGCCAATGAAGAGCTTGATCGCATCGTCGACCAGTTGCTGGCGCGGCGGCCCGAGATCAAGTCGCTGTTTCTGGTTGGCAGTTGTCCTTCGGAAGTCATCAAGCTTGACCTGTCGAAAGCAGCGCAACGTCTGGGCGCGAAACATGCGCCTCAGGTGAGGATATTGAATTATTCGGGTAGCGGCATCGAAACCACCTTCACCGAAGGCGAAGATGCCTGCCTCGCTTCGCTGGTGCCGGTCATGCCGGCATTGCCCGACAATGCACCTAAGAACCTGATCGTCGTTGGCTCGCTTCCCGATATCGTCGAAGACCAGTTTCGCCGTCTTTTTTCCGAACTTGGCATTTCCGATGTCGCGAGCCTGCCGGAACGGGCGGTGGCCGACCTTCCCGGCGTCGGTCCCAACACACGCTTCTTGCTGGCTCAGCCCTTTCTCGGCGATACCTCGCAATGCCTTGAAGAACGCGGCGCAATCCGGCTCGACGCGCTGTTTCCCTTTGGCGTTCAGGGCACCACCAACTGGCTGCACGCCGCAGCAGCGGAGTTCGGCGTTTCCGATGCCCACTTCGACGCTGTTCTTCGTCCCTATCAGGAGCGCGCAACCACGGCGTTGGCGCACCACCGCGAACGGCTTCAGGGCCGATCAATCTTCTTCATGCCCGATTCGCAACTCGAAGTACCGCTGGCGCGATTTCTCGCCAACGAACTCGGCATGGTCCTGACCGAAGTTGGCACGCCCTATCTGCACCGCCGCCATCTGGCGCAGGAACTGGCGGCTTTGCCCGCTGGCGTGATGCTGAGCGAAGGTCAGGATGTCGACAAGCAACTCGACCGCGTCCGCGCCGCCAAACCAGACCTCACGGTCTGTGGCCTCGGTCTTGCTAATCCGCTCGAGGCTGAGGGGCTGTCGACCAAATGGGCGATCGAACTGGTGTTCTCGCCGATCCACGGTTTCGATCAGGCGGGCGATCTAGCCGAACTGTTCGCGCGGCCTCTACGCCGCCGCGACGTGTTGAGGGTATAGGCGATGCAGCTTTCTGTCTGGACATATGAAGGCCCACCGCATGTAGGCGCGATGCGAGTCGCAACCGCGATGGAAGGTGTGCATTATCTGCTGCACTCGCCGCAGGGCGACACCTATGCCGACCTGTTGTTCACGATGATCGAGCGGAGAGCCAAACGCCCGCCGGTAACCTATACGACATTCCAGGCGCGCGATCTGGGCAAGGATACGTCGCAGCTTTTCCAGACGGCAGCGCTAGATATCGTCGGACGCTTCAAGCCCGACGCAATGCTCGTCGGCGCGTCGTGCACTGCGGAACTGATTCAGGACGATCCCGCTGGGCTGATCGAGAAAATGGGACTTTCAATCCCGGTGATTCCGCTCGAACTGCCGAGCTATCAGCGCAAGGAACATTGGGGCGCGGCTGAGACATTTTACCAGATCGTCCGCCATCTCGCCGACAAGGACCGCCGCCCATCGGACAAGGCCACTCGGCGTCCGCTGGTCAATCTGCTCGGGCCAACGGCGTTGGGCTTCCGCCACCGCGATGACATTATCGAAATAACCGGACTGCTCGGCAAGCTGGGCATCGACGTCAATGTCACGGCACCGCTTGGAGCCAATGTCGCCGATATCGCCAAGCTGGGCGAGGCCGATTTCAATATCGTGCTCTATCCGGAAACAGGCGATTTGGCGGCGGACTATCTGAAGCGGGAATTTGGGCAGCCCGCCGTTCGCATAGTTCCTATCGGCGTTGGCGCGACGCAGGATTTCATCCGTGAGGTGGCTGCGTTGGCAGGCGTTGACCCCGAGCCCATGCTTGCCGACGGACTGTCGCGGCTGTCATGGTGGAGCCGCTCGATCGACTCCAACTATCTGACCGCCAAGCGCGTTTTCATCTTCGGCGATGCGACCCACGCCGTCGCCGCTGCGCGCATTGCGAACGAAGAGCTTGGCTTCAAGGTCGTTGGCCTTGGCTGCTACAACCGTGAGTATGCGCGCGATATCCGTGCAGCCGCCAAACTCTACGGCGTCGAGCCGTTGATCACCGACGATCATCTGGCGGTCGAACAGGCCATTCAAGATGCGCAACCCGAACTGGTGCTCGGTACGCAGATGGAGCGGCATATCGCCAAGCGCTTCTCTATTCCCTGCACGGTGATTTCGTCGCCAGTCCATGTGCAGGATTTCCCGGCGCGCTTCTCACCCCAAATGGGCTTTGAAGGGGCGAATGTCATCTTCGATAGCTGGGTGCACCCCTTGGTGATGGGGCTTGAGGAGCATCTGCTCACGATGTTCCGCGATGATTTTGAATTTCACGACGGGGCAGGTGCTTCGCATCTTGGCCCGGGGCATAGCGCCCCGCAAAGCCAGCCCGAACTGGCAGTACCCGCCAACGATACCGAAGCGGTCTGGAGCGATGACGCCGCCCGCGAACTGAAAAAAATCCCGTTCTTCGTGCGCGGCAAGGCGCGGAAGAATACCGAACTGTTCGCCGCCGAACGCGGGGTTTCGACCATCGAACTTGCGACACTCTACGAAGCGAAGGCTCATTATGCGCGGTAATGCCGGTCCTTCCGTCCGGGTGGTCATCGTCACCCTCGACAACCATCTGGCAGCAGCAGTCGAACGCGCCAATCACGATATGGCGTCCGATAATATCAGCATAGGCTTTTATGCGGCGTCCGATTGGGACCGCGATCCAAGCGTGCTCGAACGCGCCATGGCCGATATCGCCCGCGCCGATATCATCATCGCCACCATGCTCTTCCTCGAAGACCATGTCCGTGCGATCCATCCCGCCTTGATGGCGCGCCGGGAGCATTGCGATGCGATTGTCGGCATCATGTCGGCGGGCGACATCGTCAAGCTGACCCGGCTTGGCAATTACAGCATGGATAAACCTGCCAAGGGTCCGCTGGCGCTGCTGAAAAAACTGCGTGGGTCCAGCAAGCCAGGTGCGAGTTCGGGCGCGGGGCAAATGAAAATGCTGCGCCGTCTGCCCAAGATCCTCCGTTGGGTTCCAGGACCGGCACAAGACGTACGGCAATATTTCCTGACGCTGCAATATTGGCTGGCGGGTTCGGACGACAATGTCGTCGATATGATCCGCGGCCTGATCGACCGTTATGCGACCGGTGACCGCGCTGCGTTGAAGGGCAAGCTGCCCGCGCAGGCTCCACGCGAGTATCCCGAAGTCGGGGTTTATCATCCCGATATGGCCGAGCGGCTAGGCGACGATGCCAGCAAGTTGCCCGCGATCAAGAATGCCAGCGGCACCGTCGGCGTGCTGATGTTGCGGTCCTATTTGCTCGGTAAGGATACCGGCCATTATGATGGCATGATCGAGATGCTGGAGGCGCAAGGGCTGAAAGTCGTTCCAGCATTTGCCAGCGGTCTTGACTCGCGGCCTGCTATCGAGCGTTATTTCGTCAAGGACGGCAAATCGACGGTCGATGCGATCGTCAACTTGACCGGTTTCAGCCTCGTGGGCGGGCCTGCTTATAACGATGTCGATGCAGCCGTCGAAACGCTGGCCAAGATGGACGTGCCTTACATCGCCGCCCATCCCATCGAATTCCAGTCGCTTGAGCAATGGGGTGCCGGCAAACTGGGCCTTTTGCCGCTTGAAACCACGATGATGATGGCGATCCCCGAACTCGATGGCGCAATTGTGCCAAGCGTGTTCGGTGGACGCTCCGATGGCTCGCCGGAGGGCTGCACCGGTTGCCACCGCAATTGCAAATTCACCGTGACCGACAATGTCCGCGCGATGCAAAGCTGCCCCGAACGCGCGGCCTCGCTGGCTGGCAAGGTCTCGGCGCTAATCAAGATGCGCCGCACGGAGAAAGCCCAACGCAAGCTGGCAATCGTACTGTTCAACTTCCCGCCCAATGCCGGGGCGACAGGTTCGGCTGCGCATCTCGCGGTATTCGAATCGCTGCATGCGACGTTGCAGCGGCTCAAGGCCGAAGGCTATGCGGTTAATGCACCCGCCAGCGTCGATGATCTGCGTGAATCCATCCTGCACGGCAACGCTGCGCAATTCGGGGCGGACGCGAATGTTGCCGCACGCATCAGCGCCGACGACCATGTTCGCCGCGAAAAATATCTGAACCAGATCGAGGCGCAATGGGGCCCGGCTCCCGGTCGCCAGCAAAGCGACGGCCAGTCGATCCACGTACTCGGCGCCCATTTCGGCAACGTCTTCGTCGGCGTACAGCCCGCGTTCGGTTATGAGGGCGATCCGATGCGGTTGCTGTTCGAACATGGCTTCACCCCGACGCACGCATTCTCCGCCTTCTACCGCTATATCCGTGAAGATTTCGGCGCTGATGCCGCGCTGCATTTCGGCACCCACGGCGCGCTCGAATTCATGCCCGGCAAGCAGGCGGGGATGAGCGGCGATTGCTGGCCCGACCGGATGATTGGCAATTTGCCCAATTTCTATCTGTACGCCTCGAATAACCCGTCCGAAGGCATCATCGCCAAGCGTCGCTCGGGAGCGACCTTGGTCAGTTACCTGACCCCGCCTTTGGCTGAGGCGGGCCTGTACAAAGGTTTTGCCGATTTGAAGGTGCTGCTCGAACGCTACCGCTCGGTTGCCGAAGATGGCGACGAGCGCCGCGATCTTGCAGACATGATCCGCGATCACTGCGCCGAGCTCGACATCGACGCTGGCGATCTGACCGACCTGCCGGGCCGCCTCTACGAACTCGAACGCGAGGTCATCCCGCATGGTTTGCATGTCTTCGGCGGCAGTTTGTCGGCTGAGGAACGCGAAAGTCTGGTCGATGCGATGGCTGCGGCCTCGCCCGAACTGGAGCGCGCCGATATCGAAGCAAAGCTCGACGCCAATGACGAGCTTGGTTCGCTGATGCGCGCGCTCGACGGGGCCTATGTCCTGCCAGCCCCCGGCGGCGACCTGCTGAAGAACCCCGAAGTGCTGCCCACCGGCCGCAATATCCACGGCTTCGATCCGTTTCGCATTCCGAGCAAATTTGCCTGCCTCCAAGGTGCGACTCAAGCCGACCAACTAATCGCCCGGCACGTCTCGGACGGCGGCAAGCTGCCAGAAAGCATCGCGATGGTGCTGTGGGGTACCGACAATCTGAAGAGCGAGGGCGCGCAGATTGCGCAGGTCATGGCGCTGCTCGGCGCGCGGCCGCGTTTCGACGACTATGGCCGACTGGCCGGGGCCGAACTGATTTCGCTAGAGGAGCTTGGCCGTCCGCGCATCGACGTGGTGGTCACGCTATCGGGCATTTTCCGCGACCTGTTGCCGCTGCAAACGCGGATGATTGCCGATGCGACCTATCTCGCAACCATCGCCGACGAGCCGGTCGAGGCGAATTTCGTCCGCAAGCACAGCCTCGCACATCAGGCAGCACATGATTGCGACCTCGAAACGGCAAGCCTTCGGGTATTTTCCAACGCTCAAGGCGCTTATGGCGCTAACGTCAACATGATGATCGACGGCGGCGCATGGACCGACCCAGAAGAACTCGCCAATATGTTCGAAACGCACAAGGGCTATGCATATGGCCGCAGCGGCGCGCCATCGCAGCACCGGGCCTTGTTCGAAAGCGAACTCGCCGGGGTCGAGCTGACCTACCAGAATCTGGAAAGCGTCGAACTCGGCGTGACCGACATCGACCATTATGTCGACGGGCTTGGCGGGATGAGCAAGGCGGTCGCCAAGGCGCGGGGGCAGGTGGCTCCGGTCTATATCGTCGATGCGACGCAAGGCGACACCAAGGTGCGCACCCTTGGCGAGCAAATCGATCTCGAAACCCGCACCCGGATGCTCAACCCGAAATGGTATGAGGGGATGCTGAAGCACGGTTTTGAAGGCGTGCGCAGCATCGAAAGCCATGTGACCAACACGATGGGCTGGTCGGCCACAACCGGCAGCGTTTCGCCCTGGGTCTACCAGAAGATCAGCGAAACCTTCGTGCTCGATCCCGACATGCGCGCGCGGCTGTCGAAGCTGAACCCCAAATCCTCGGCGCGCGTTGCCGATCGCCTGCTCGAAGCCTGCGAGCGGCAATTGTGGACGCCCGATGCAGAAACTCTCGCTGGCCTGAAAGCCGCCAGCAACGACCTTGAGGACCGGCTCGAAGGCCTGGTCCCCGCAGAATGAACGGAGAAACGACATGACGCTCAATCTCTTGGACACAGCCCCGCCATCCGGGACCGGCGACGGCGAAGGCAGCGTGCAGGTCGCTTTGGACCCGACCGACAAGATAACCGGCGCGAAGGTCTTTGCGGTCTACGGCAAGGGCGGGATCGGCAAGTCGACGACGTCTTCCAACCTGTCGGCGGCGTTCTCGCGAATGGGCCACCGCGTATTGCAAATCGGCTGCGACCCCAAGCATGACTCCACCTTCACGCTGACGAAGAAAATGATGCCGACGGTGATCGACGTTCTCGAAACAGTCGATTTCCACAGCGAGGAATTGCGGCCCGAAGACTATATGTTCGAAGGCTATAATGGCGTGATGTGCGTTGAAGCTGGTGGTCCGCCTGCGGGCACCGGCTGCGGCGGTTATGTCGTCGGACAGACGGTGAAGTTGCTCAAGCAGCATCATTTGCTCGAAGACACCGATGTCGTCATTTTCGATGTCCTGGGCGATGTCGTGTGCGGCGGATTTGCCGCGCCATTGCAACATGCCGATGCCGCAATTGTCGTGGCGGCAAACGACTTCGACAGCATCTTCGCGATGAACCGAATTGTCGCGGCCATCAATGCCAAGGCGAAGAATTACAACGTACGGCTGGCGGGTGTGGTCGCCAACCGCTCGGCTGCGACTGACGAAATCGACCGGTTTGCGAGTGCCATCGGGATGCAGCGGCTGGCACATTTCGCCGACCTCGACGCGATCCGTCGCAGCCGCCTGAAAAAATGCACCTTGTTCGAAATGGACAGCACGCCGGAAATCGACGCTGCGTGTCAGGAATATATGAATCTTGCCAAACGGCTCTGGGACGGCGTCGAATATCAGGACGCGACGCCGATGAAGGACCGCGATATTTTCGATTTTCTGGGGTTTGAATGATGCTTGAAACCAGCCTTGCCTCGACCAGCTATCAGCAAAGCCGCACGCGGCTTGAAACCTATTTCGACAAGACTGCCCGCAAGGCGTGGGAAGATCTGACCTCAGACGTCCCTGTCAGCGGCATCCGCGCCACAGTGCGCAAAGGCCGCGAGGAAATGCGCGCCCTTTTGCTCTCGACCCTGCCGTCCGACATGCAAGGAATGCGCTTGCTCGATGCGGGCTGCGGCACCGGGGCGCTGGCCATCACAGCGGCGCAGCGCGGGGCCGATGTCGTTGCCATCGACGTCTCGCACGGGCTGATCGACATCGCCCAAAAACGCGCGCCAAGCCACCTCAATATCGACTGGCGCGTGGGCGATATGCGCAGTCATAATCTTGGCATTTTCGACCATGTGATCGCAATGGATTCGCTCATTCACTATGACGAAACCGACATCATCGGCGTGCTCAAGGCTTGGAGTCAGCGTGCCAACGAGATCGCCTTCACCTTTGCTCCCGGCACCGCGATGCTGCGTACGATGCACTTCGTTGGCAAGGCTTTCCCGCGTGGCGACCGTTCGCCAGCGATCAAGCCGGTATCCGAAATAAGGCTGGTGCATGATATCGGCGAGGCACTGCCTGACTGGAGTATCAGCTTCACCCAGCGCGTCTCCAGCGGTTTTTACAAAAGTCAGGCAATGGGGATCAGCCGGAGATGAACGACAAGCCGACATTGGCAACATTCTGGCAAGCGGTGGGAACGCGGTTCCTGCCATTTGCCGATGCTGCCAGTGCCGAGCTTCCACTGGCGCGCCTGCTTCGGCTTGCGCTGTTTCAGGTCGGCGTGGGGATCGCGGCAGTGCTGCTCAACGGTACGCTCAATCGCGTTCTGATTGTCGAGCTGAACACCCCGACCTGGATCGTCGCGCTGATGATCGGAATCCCGCTCCTCATTGCCCCGTTCCGCGCGCTGATCGGCCATCGCTCTGACACGCATCGCTCAGTGCTTGGTTGGCGGCGGGTGCCTTATATCTGGTTCGGCACGCTTGGCCAGTTTGGCGGCTTGGCGATCATGCCGTTCGCGCTCCTACTTCTGTCTCGCGTCGACACCTTCCCGGTCGGCATCGCGGCGTCTTGCCTCGCTTTCTTGCTCACCGGAGCCGGGATGCATGTGACCCAGACCGCCGGGCTGGCGTTGGCCACCGATATCGCCAGCGAGGACAAACGCCCGCGTGTCGTTGCTTTGCTCTACACGATGTTGCTCGTCGGCATGATGCTGGCGGCGTTTACCATCGGTAATCTTTTGGCAGATTTTACCGCCACCAAGCTGGTTCAGGTCATTCAGGGCGCAGCGGTGCTGACGATGGTCTTGAACGTGGCGGCTCTCTGGAAGCAGGAAGCCCGCAACCGGGCGCTTGCCACCTCCACGAAACCAAACCCGCGCTTCACTGAAATATGGGCTTCGTTCACAGCAAGGCCGAACGCGCGCAGGTTGCTGTTGGCGGTGGGTGTCGGCGCGATGGCCTTTGCGATGCAGGATGCATTGCTCGAACCTTATGGCGGCGAAATCTTGGGCCTGTCGGTCGGGGGGACCACTGCGCTGACCGGCGCGTGGGCGCTCGGCGCGCTGGTCGCCTTTGCCTATAGCGCGCGGCAGCTGACGGCGGGCGCGAACCCTTTGCGTCTCGCCGGACTTGGCGCCGTCGCAGGAATTTTTGCCTTCCTGATGACCCTCTTTGCGGCACCGCTGGCGTCGGTGTCACTGCTGTATGCCGGGGCAGCAGCGATCGGCTTTGGGACCGGGCTCTTCTCGGTTGGCACGATGATCGCGGCGATGGGGCTGGCCCCGCGCGAGTCAGCGGGTCTCGCTCTGGGGGCTTGGGGCGCGGTGCAGGCAAGTGCTGCTGGTGCCGGTATCGCGATCGGCGGCCTGATCCGCGACGGCATGGCCTATGTGGCGCTGCATGATGGCCTCGGCGCAACGCTCGCCTATCGCGCCACCGGCTATGGCACGGTCTATATGATTGAAATCCTGATGTTGTTGGTGACTGCGGTCGTGCTTGGCCCGGTTATCGGGCTGCATCTCGAAAATGCAAAAACTGGGGATGAACATTTTGGGTTAAGCGAATTTCCCACCTGAACTGGAAAGCGTGAGGAGGAAGTGTGATGGATGACGTGAAAATAATAGGCACATTGGATGTGACCGAGCTGGTGTTTTATGCGTTCGTGCTATTTTTCCTGGCGCTGATTTTCTATCTGCGACGCGAGGATCGACGCGAAGGCTATCCGCTGGAGGATGAGGTCACCGGCCGCGTCGATACATGGGGCGGGCCAATGCAGTCGGCCACTGCGAAGACCTTCATTTTGCCATTTGGGCAGGGGACGGCTACCACGCCAACTCAGGGGCGTGAGCCCGTAGATATCGCGGGCAAGCGCACATTCCGTTCACCCGGCGCGCCTTATTATCCAACCGGCAATCCGCTGGTGGACGGCATCGGTCCGGCAGCATGGGCCGACCGTTCGAAGACCCCGGACCTGAACTGCAATGGCCTTAATCGCATCGTCCCGATCGGCGCATCAAGCCACCCGGTTTCGGTGCACCGCAACGATACCGACCCGCGCGGATTGCCGGTGGTGGCCGCCGATGGTGCGATAGCCGGAACGGTCAGCGATCTGTGGATCGATACGTCCGACGATTGCGTGCGCTATCTCGAGGTCGATACCGGTGCGCAAAAAGTCCTAGCGCCGATGGCGATGTCGGTCGTGCAAGGCAAGAAACGCCGCGTCGTCATCGACGCGATCAACGCTTCCGATTTTGCGGGCGTTCCGATGCCGGTCACTCCCGGGCAAATATCGCGTTATGAAGAAGAGCGCGTGCTGGCCTATTTCGGCGGCGGCTATCTGTATGCGAACCGCGAGCGTCAGGAGCCGCTGATATGAGCGAGTACGGTCATGAGCCAATTCGCGGGCTTCCGGGCGTACTGCCAGCGGATGAACATATCATCTGGCAGTCAGCCCCGGATTGGAAAAACCTTGCCTTATCGGCGCTCCACGTCCGTCTGCCTGTGGCATATTTCGCGGCATTGAGCATCTGGGCCGTCACGAGGGGCGAGCTACAATCCGCCGCGTCGTTTGTGCTATTGGGGGCCGTTGTCACCGCGCTTTTTGCGCTCTTTGCCTGGGGCGTGGAGCAGACCAGCGTTTACACGCTAACCAATAAACGCCTCGTTTTGCGCATCGGCGTGGCGCTCAACAAATGCGTCAACGTGCCGCTGGGCGAAATCGAATCGGCCAATCTGAAGATGCTGGCCAGCGGACATGGCAATATCGCTCTGACGCTGAAAGGCCCGCCGCGTCTGGGTTATCTGATGCTTTGGCCGCATGCACGCTCGCTTCGCATCATCCGCCCGCAGCCGATGCTTCGGGCCATTCCCGACGCCCGCAATGTGGCGGCGATGCTGTTCAAGGCAACGCAAGCCGTGCAAGCGGTTGCGCCACTGGAAGCAAAACCGGCGCAGGTTCGTGACGTGCCGTTGATGGGAGTTCCGGCATGAGCCACGCCGCCCATCACGACCCAACGGTGCCACGCGGAGCCTTGATCGGCATAGCAGCGGTGCTGCTGTTCACGATGGCGCTGACCGGCGCTGTCAGATTTGGCCTGGTGCCGCACTCTGCAGACCCAGAAGCTTCACGCGCAGCGCAGGATATAGCGCCTGCCAAAACGCGGGAATTGCGCTTTGCTGATCGCGCGGACGGTGCAGTATTGGTAACCGATGCTGCAACCGGCGAGACGGTAAAGGTCGTGGAGTTCGGGCAGGGCGGTTTCCTTCGCGCGACGATGCGCCGCATGGCCAAAGCTCGGCTTGCGGCGGGCAAGGGCGCGGAACCGCCATTCACCCTGACGCTGTGGGAAAACGGTGCGCTGTCGCTGAGTGATCCTGAGACCGGGCGGCAGTCGGAAATCCACGGCTTTGGCAAGGATCACAGTCAGATGTTCGCTGATATGCTGGAGGCGCCGACATCGTGACCGGGCTGTTCTCCACTGAATCATTCGATACGCCATGCCGGATCGAGGTCGAGCAAAGCGCGGAGCATTTTCATGCCCATGTCGAGCTTGACGGCAATGTCGAAATCCAGCCCGGCGACCGCGTCCGGGTGCATGGCGATCCGATCATGGTCGCATTTGGCGAAAGCATCGTCCTCCACCGCAATGCTACGGTGCAGAAGGCGGGCGCACTGCGCCGCGCGTGGACGAGATTTGCCGGTCATTTCGAGATGGCCGAATTGTACGAAGTCAGTTTCACGCCAGGGAGGCTATGATGAACGCGCATACGACAATCGCAACACCGCTGGCGGCTCGCCACGATACACTGGCGATTGCGCGAAAGGATACCGTCCTGACGCCGCGCTTCTACACCACCGATTTCGAGGCGATGGACAAGATCGATGTCTCGCCTGTGCGCGCCGAATGGGAGGCGCTGATGGAAGAGATGGAGGACGACCGTAACAAACGGCATTTCCGCAAGACACCAGCTTTCGATGGCGTAATCGAAAGGCTCGAACCAGAATTGCAGGCAGAATTCATCGACTTTCTCGCTAGCTCGCTCACTAGTGAATTCTCCGGCTGCATTCTCTATGCGGAGATCGCCAAGCGGACCAAAAATCCTGACGTGAAGCGCATTTTCAAGCTGCTGGCGCGCGACGAAAGCCGCCATGCCGGGTTCATCAATGAAACGCTGAAAGGCGCAGGTATCGGCATCGACATGAGCTTCCTGACGAAGACCAAGAAATACACTTTCTTCAAGCCGAAGTTCATTTTTTATGCGGTCTATCTGTCGGAAAAAATCGGCTACGCGCGCTACATTGCGATCTATCGCCACTTGCAGCGCAATCCGCAGAACAAGTTCCACCCGATTTTCGACTGGTTCAAGGACTGGTGCAATGACGAGTTCCGCCACGGTGAGGCCTTTGCCATGCTGATGCGCGCCGACCCGAAATTGCTGACCGGCTTGAACAAGCTGTGGATCCGTTTCTTCCTGCTCTCGGTCTACGCGACCATGTATGTGCGCGACCATAACCGGCCCGTGTTCCACAAGGCGCTGGGTGTCGACCCATCAGACTATGGCTATGAAGTTTTCAACATCTGCACGACGATCAGCCGGCAGGTATTTCCGGTTGAGATCGACACTGACGATCCTCGCTTCCGCAAGGCGATGGAGCAGTTGCGCCTGGCTGCAGTCGAGATCGAAGATGCCAAAGCGCGTGGCGGGGTGTCGGGCGCGTTTGGCCGCGTAATCAACATCGCAAAGGCTGGCTTCTGCTTCGCGCACATGTATTTCATGAAGCCACGCGCCAACGAACTGCCTGCAACGATCAGGCTACAACCTGCATGGTAGAGCAGGCCAGCCTTGCCTTGCCGTTTGCGGTCGTGACCTTGCTCTGGTTTGTGAGCACTGGGCTGGTCGCGATGATCAACCACCGCCTGCGCCAGTCGTTCGGTCGCGCGCTGATTATTGCTGGTGTTTGCGCGATGTCGGGGCTTGGATTGCTCATCCTGACGTCGCAGTCGACTGCGGTCTGGGCGACTTATGTGTCGTTCGTCGGCGGGTTGCTGATCTGGAGCTGGCACGAAATCAGTTTCCTCACCGGCGCCGTCACCGGTTCGCACCGCGATCACTGCCCCGAACAAGCGCAGGGCTGGCAGCGGTTCAGCCTCGCGACGATGGCGCTGATCCACCACGAAATCGCGCTGGCGATGACGGCGGGCCTGTTGCTGTCACTCGCCTCGGTGACTGCGAATCCGACCGGCGCCTACACCTTCGCGCTGCTGCTGATTTTCCGGCTGTCATCGAAGCTGAATATCTTTTGGGGCGTCCCAAATATGAGCGACGAACTGCTGCCCGCGCATCTGGCCTATCTCAAAAGCTATTTCGGGCCGAAGCAACTCCGCCCGATGCTCGTGCTGACCGCCTTAGTAATCGTCGGACTGGCCGGATATTTTGCGGTGCAAGCGATGGGCGCAAATCAGGCCAATCAGGCCGTGCAGGCCGGCTTGCTCTGCTGCCTGTGCCTGCTCGCCGCGCTCGAGCATCTGTTTCTCGCCATCCCGTTCCGCGATTCTGCATTGTGGGGCTGGGCGCTGGCCGCAAGGACAAACAAGAATTTGGGAGAGGGAGAAAACCCATGAACTACGAGGCATTTTTCGGCAATGAACTGGCGGCCGTCCGCGAAGAGGGGCGCTACCGGGTGTTTACCGAAATCGAGCGCAAGGCTGGGTCATTCCCCTATGCCACACGCTATGTCGACGGGGGAACGATGGACGTCACGGTGTGGTGCTCGAACGACTATCTCGGCATGGGTCAGCATCCCAAGGTGTTGGACGCAATGCACCGCGTGATCGACGAGTGTGGGGCAGGCGCCGGGGGTACGCGCAATATCTCTGGCACCAATCACCACCATGTCCTGCTCGAAGCGGAACTGGCCGATTTGCATCACAAGGAAGATGCGCTGCTCTTTACCTCCGGCTATGTGTCGAACTGGGCGGCTCTTGGTACGTTGGCGGCGAAAATCCCCGATTGCATGGTGATGTCCGACGCGCTCAACCACGCCTCGATGATCGAAGGCATCCGCCATAGCCGCGCCGAGCGGATGGTGTTCGAGCATAACTCGCCCGAGGATCTCGACCGCAAGCTCGCCGATCTCGACCCAGCCCGCGCCAAGCTGGTTGCGTTTGAAAGCGTCTATTCGATGGATGGCGACATTGCACCCATCGCCGAAATCCTCGACGTGTGCGAAAAACACAACGCGATGAGTTACATCGATGAAGTCCATGCCGTTGGCCTCTACGGCCCACGCGGCGGCGGCGTTGCTGAGCGCGAGGGCTTGATGGACCGGATCACGGTCATCGAGGGAACGCTTGGCAAGGCTTATGGCGTGATGGGCGGCTACATCGCCGCGTCGCGCGATCTCTGCGATTTCGTCCGCACGTTTGCCAGCGGGTTCATCTTCTCCACCGCTATCCCGCCAGCCGTGGCCGCCGGGGCCTGCGCCAGCATCAAGCATCTGAAAGAAAGCCAGATGGAGCGCGAACGCCACCAGAACCGCGTCGCCAAAGTGCGTGGCGCACTCGACCGGATGGGCATTCCGCACATCCCCAACCCAAGCCACATCATTCCGGTAATGGTCGGCGACCCGCACAAATGCAAATTCATCAGCGACTGGCTGATGGACAATCACGGCATCTATGTGCAGCCGATCAATTACCCGACCGTCCCGCGCGGGACCGAACGGTTGCGGATCACGCCGTCGCCCGTGCACAGCGATGCCGACATAGACCGGCTGTTGACGGCTCTCAGCGAAATATGGTCGCAATGCGCGCTGGCCCGACGGGATATGGCGGCCTAGAACGACAAAACTGCAACAAAAAAGGCCGGGCTTTCACCCGGCCTTTTTTGATTAACTCGGCGCTGCCTGTTAGCTTGGAGTTTCGAGATAGGCGATGACGTCCGCGCGCTTTTGGGCATCCGGCAGACCGGCAAAGATCATCTTTGTGTTGGGGATCACGCGTTGCGGCTTTTCCAGATACTGGAACAATTTTTCCTTCGTCCAGGTCACGCCGCTCGCCTTGTTGGCTGGCGAATAGTTGAAGCCGGGAACAGTTCCTGCCGTTCGACCGATAATCCCGTTCAATGAAGGTCCGATCTTGTTCACACCGGCGTCGGTAACGTGGCAAGTGCGGCATTGCGCAAAAACCGCTTTGCCTGCTGCGGCATTGCCGGTGAAGCTTGCAAAAGTTGTCCCGTCAAGCGTTGTCACATCGGTCGCGGCAGGCGGACCCGCAGGGGCAGCGGCAGGCGCTGGTGCTGCCGCAGGTGCAGCCGCCGGTGCTGCCGGAGCAGCCGACTCAGCGGTCTTTTCAGGCTCGCTACTGTCCGAGCCACCGCCCGAACAGGCAGCAACAAATGCCGACAGTGCAACGACACCAGCCAAAGTTCTCGTTCTTGTCATATTCTCTCCTATCCCGTGCCAATTGACAGCATAGTCAATGTTTTACGTCCAACTCCGCATCAAGACTTATCGCAGTTCGCGGTCGATTGAAAGCCGAATATGCCTCAGTCCGGCGCGCCCGCAATACGGGCATTTGCCTTGTCTGTTTCATTCAAAACCTTATTCCGCAAATAGCGCACGAACAAATATATGATAAGCACCACGGGAAGAGTAATAACTCCGACAAACAGGTCCGATTGCGGTCCTGCAGGAAACGCAGCGACACCTTTTGAAATATAGCCAATGAGACCGACGAGATAATAAGCCGCAGCGATAACCGACAGGCCCTCGACCAACGTTTGCAACCGCAATTGCAGCTGGGTCGATCGCTCCATGCTTTGCATGAGGCCCAGATTCTGCGCCTTGATCCGGCTGTCGAAGCGTACGTCGAGCGTGTGCATCACCCCAGCGATCCGCTCGGCGATATGACTGAGCCGCGTTCGGAAAACCGAGCAAGTCCTTGTTGCGGGCACAAGCCGACGCTCGGTGAAGTCCTTCAGACTTTGAAAGTTGGCAACCGGTTTGATGTCGAGCGAGGCAAGCCTGTCTGCCGCGACTTCGGCATAAGCAGCGGTCGCACTCAGGCGAAAGCCCGTTGCCGAGCGTATCAATTCAAGTTCCGACGATATTGCTGCAAGATCGGCGAGCAACACCTCGTCATCTTCATCCGTGAGCGCGACCCGCCGCGCATGTTCGGACAATTTGTGTTCCAGCCGATCAACCTGCGGCCCATATTCCTGAACCGTTGGAAATCCCAACAAGGCAAGGTTCCGGTAATTGCCGAGTTCCTGCACCCGCTGAATGATCCGCCCGCGTTCGCCTTCGCCGACGCCGCCCGCCGTCACCAACAACCGCCCATAACCATCATTATGAATGCTGAAATCCGACCAGATGCGAAGTCCCGCGTTTATATCGCAACAGACCATTTCCTGCGCCGAAATGCCGAAACGCAAAAGGTGCGCGTCGATGTCCCTATCGTCGGGGACAACTAGGATATGGGTCGCGCGGACGACGCCGCCGGGCCATTCCTCCATCCATTTGATATAAGGCATCCGCGCAGTTTCCACGACGTTGGTCGGGAATATGAGTGTGATCGTCGTTGCCTCGGTGTGTCGCTCCCACAGAAAATAAATGCCGGAATTCGTATGCGCCGAACCATGTTTTGCAGCAAGGTTCCAGTCGTCAAATTCAGGTTTCCGATTGATCAGCCAAAGGTCTTCGGCGCCGCGCTCAGCCTGGTCAATCAGACGGACGACCTGATAAATTTCGCAACTGTTCCCAACCGGTGCAAACCGCCGCAGACGCATTTCGTCGACTGCCCATCGACGTAGCGGATGTTCGGTGAAGCTCATGGCAAATCATCAATCAGAAACAACGAATTGTCCAGTATTTGTGTTAAAAAACGGAATGATCGCCGCGCTGGATCTGTGTCTTGCCGCTCAGCAAATCTGCATAATGCTGATCGAGCGTTTCAGACCCTGTGGATGGCGTTGCGTCGGCATCGTATACGCCCGTTTCCTGATCCAGCACGAGCATCGACTCAGTCGCGTAATAACGCCCGATTCGCGCGAGTTCCGCCTTTCGCGCCATGGCCGGAACAAGCTTTCCGGCGACATTCAGTGCGGTAATAATCGAATCGAGCAGCCCGACCGGGACATGACGAAATCGAGGCACTTGACCCAGGAGGGAAAAAAGCATTTCGCCTTGCTGTTTCGGGGTCCGGGCTGCACCCGGTCCGCCGATGGGCAAGATACAATTTTTGAGACCGTCCTGTTCGATACAATCCATCAGATAGTTGGCCAGGTCGTGATCGCTGATCGGCTTGCACGCAGTCAGCGCGCCATTGCCGAACAGCAGAAACGGCTTGCCTTGCCTCACCCGTTCGACTTGCCCCGACAGGGATTTGAAAAACGCGGTGGGCCGGACGATCGAATATGTCATGCCGGATTGGATCAGGGCATCCTCGAAAGCCAGCTTGGCCTTCTGGAACGCCAGCAGCGGTTTTTGCACGCAAATCGCAGACAGCAAGACCATATGACCAACATTTGCGGATTGTGCTGCGGCGAGCAAATTAAGCTGCGCCTGGTAATCGACCCTCCATGCGTCTTCGGGCGCACCGGTGCGCGACGCCATGCATGAAATCACAACATCGAAGGTCTCTTCACGAATTCCGTGGGCGAGAATCGACGAGCGATCCGCAAAATCCGCATATCTCACGTCAGCGTTGGAAAAGCCTGGCGGAAGATCGGCAGAGGGAAGACCAGCAATATCTGTCGAGCGTGGCCGGACAAGACACGTAACGCGATGTCCTCTGGATATCGCTGCATCGACCGCTGCACGACCAATCGTCCCGGTAGCACCCGCAACCAGAACGCGTCGTGAAGGCGCTGAGCGGGAGTGATGAACGCTAATCATGCATCACTTAAGCATCGGTGTGGCGACCGTGTCCAGTCGACAACAGGCCTTATGAACTATGTGACATAGCGAAATCGCCGAATTTGGGGAGAAATGGTGCAACACGCAGTCCTGCGCGATACGGTCTCTAAGGAGAGGTGTAAGATTGCCTCGCTGAGGGAATTTTTTCCTCAGCTGCAGGAAATTTGTTTTTGTGCAACTGTCGCAGATTGACCTCGGATTCGGCAGCTGCGAGGCGGCGAGTAAAGTTGGAAAGCGGGTTAGGCGGCGTCGTTGAGCGACCAGTCATAGTCATGACTGTCGATTTCAGCGGCGGTGCCGAGGATCGCTTTGGTCTTGTCTGACGCATATTTGCGGGCGTGATTGAGGACATCCGGCTGGTCGCCCCAATCGTCGACATACCAATCAAAAATACTTGACGCGACAAGTGCGCCATCCACCCGCGCAAAGCCGCGTGGATGATTGATGTATGAACGCGCCGCTTCGTCCAGCATCGGCTCCAGTTTCGCAGCGGTATAGGCTTGCGGTGCGAGGTTCGGGCAGCCAACTGACGCACAGTTCACGGCATAGTGGATGCGCACATCCTTCCAGATTGGCCGCAATATGCCATGCTCGATATCGTCTAGCGATAGTTCTCTGCCGCTGACCTTCAGAACCTTGTCCTTCCATGGACCCTGGCCAAGCAGGCCGATATCCCTGATCGATTCCAGCGGATAGTTTTTCACGATCACATCGACGGTGGCGGCGTTGTAGAGATTGACCCAATAGGCGAATTGTTCGTTCTTCGGGAATTTCTCAATTTCAACCGCCTGCAGCGCTGTAAGATACCGCTCGAGCAAAGCGGCATCGTTCTTCTTCAGCGCGCCGTAATCGACTCGGTTCACGCCATCGTTGGAGACCTTCACATATTTGGAAAGCAGTTGGTCCCAGATGCCATGGTCAATTTTTTCGGAGCCGGTTCCTGCCTTCGACCACTTCTGGTCGGCAGTGTCTGCCTGTTTCGAGCAAGCCCCTAGCAACAGAACCGCAGAGATAGCGCCCAACAGGACGCGACGCCCAAAATGCGGGTTCGAAGAATTCATTTGCGCGAGACCTTTCCCTGTCCCCAAAAGCATGTCCGGGGGTTAACCTCACTCTCAATACGAATGGGGGCAGGTGAAGGTTACAGGCCGGTGAAATGTTTCCCCGGCCGACGCTGGTAACCAAACAGCCTGGGGTTTCGAAAGGTGGAACATGAAGCAATGGAAAATCGGAATAATGGGCGGGTCGGGCCTGTACCAGCTCGACGCGCTTGAAGACCCCGTATGGGTCGAGGTTGAAACCCCGTGGGGGGCGCCTTCCGACTCATTATTGACTGGCACCATATCGGGCGTCGAATGCGTTTTCCTGCCACGCCACGGACGCGGGCATGTGATCGGGCCGAGCCAGCTCAATTTTCGCGCGAACATCGACGCGCTAAAGCGGATGGGCGTGACGGACGTCGTGTCAATTTCCGCTATCGGGTCGCTTGCCGAACACATGGCGCCGGGAGACTTTGTCGTCGTCGACCAGTTCATCGACCGTACCTTTGCAAGGCCCAAAAGCTTCTTCGGTCAAGGACTAGTTGCGCATGTCTCGATGGCCGACCCGGTTTGCCCGCGCCTGTCGTCGCTGGTAGCCGCCGCTGCCGAAAAGGCAGGCGCAAATGTTCATCGCGGGGCCACTTATCTCGCGATGGAAGGCCCGCAATTCTCTACCCGTGCTGAAAGTCATATGTACCGCGGGTGGGGCGCGCACGTTATCGGCATGACCGCGATGCCAGAGGCGAAGCTCGCTCGTGAGGCAGAGCTCCCTTATGCCCTTGTGGGCATGGTCACCGATTATGATTGCTGGCGCGAGAACGAAGCGCCCGTCGAAGTCGAGGCGGTGATCGCCCAGTTGATGGCCAATGCGGAAAAGGGCCGAAACCTTGTTGAGCATCTGATAGCGTCTTTACCCGCCACACGCGAAGCAAGCCCGATTGACACGGTCCTTGATTTCGCATTGATCACCGACCCCGCCAAACGCGATCCGGCCTTGGCCGCTAAACTTGATGCGGTCGCGGGACGGATCTTAAAGTCAGGCTGAATGAATTAACTGCACGGGCGAAGCAGATGGCGATGGCTGATGCGATATGTGTGCCAGCCAGGACTTTATTATTTGGTGCAATGTCGTCGAATTCGCTGGCTGCGATGTGACCGGCGTATGCAGGCACAAATTGGCGCTGGAGCAGTTTAGCTGTGCCATAGATGGAGCAGGCAATCGTCGCGGACAGAATGGGCTGACCTGCAGTACAAGCATGAACGCTCCAAAGATTGTCGGATTGCCATGCTATTCGCCGAGGAATGCCTAAAGGTTGTATTAGGCCGAGCAACTTGCTCCGCCCAATACGCAAAAGCGCGCGCAATGCGGGTGGTTGAGAACCACGTCGCGCACCGCTTCAGTCAAAGTTGCACCCATATCGAATTCGCTGTGATAGGGCAGCAATGTGCAGGCGGCGACACGGGGCGAGGCTTCGCCCTTGCGCTTCACCACCATACGACTTGACGCACACATCATGCTGGCTGGATCGACCTGCAATATGTCCCAGCAGCCCGCTGAAATTTCGGCGATGTCAGCCGTCTCGTCCATTTCGGGAAACAGGACGAGTCGCGCCGGATCGGTAGCGTCTACAGGCAGATTGTGCGCAGCAAATACGTGACTATAGCCTTCGCGTGCCGCTGCTTCCGGTTCAGCGCCCAGATGGCGGCCAGCGACTGCAATGTTGAACCTATTTTCGGCCAGCCAGACCAATCCGTCGATGGCCTTTTCCCAGCTGTCGGCTCCGCGCTCTGCCTCATGGATCGCCTGGGTATAATGATCCAGACTGACCCTGATCGTCAGACGCTCGCGCCCTTCCAACGCTAGTAAATCGCGCTCGAACCGCCGCATTGGCCGCATCGCGTTTGAAAGCACTAGCACATCAAACCCGCGATCAAGGCACAGCTGGATGATGGGCACCATGTCGCGGTTCATGAAAGGCTCGCCACCAGTAAAGGCAATCTCGCGCGCTGGCAGCGCGTCGCGCGCAATTTCATCCAGATAGTTTCGGACCTCTACCAAGCTGATGTAAACCAACGCGTCGTTGGTGGGTGAGCTTTCTATATAGCAGCTCTTGCACGCCAGATTGCACAACGTGCCAGTGTTGAACCACAGGGTAGACAGGCCTGTCATCGCTACATGCGCCCGCACTTCTCCCTTTGCTGTAACAGCGGGGTTCGAGAATTTTTTTGGAGCGAGCGGCCGTGCGTCGTGCAAGGCGAAGGGAGACGAGGTCTGATTCATGCAGTTGTTTCGGTTGCGAGGTGTCAATGGTTACATTTCCCAGGCCATTGCTTCCGGTGCTGTAACGAAAAGCCCGTCTTTCACGAACTAAATTCATGACAGCTTTTCAGAAAGTCGAAGCGTTAATGAACATCGAGAACAGCCGTCATTATTATGGCGAAGTCCTGCAAGGCTCTGGCGATCTCCTGACCGATGCGTGCACCATGGCCGATGCGCCGCCGTCGCATGTTCGCCGCGCGCTCGCCAATGTGCATGAAGAGGTGAAAGCACGCTATTATGGCTGTGGGCTTGTTGCACCTTCGGCCATCGACGGCGCGCGGATTCTCGATCTCGGATCGGGTTCGGGTCAGGATGCCTATGTGCTGGCGCAACTGGTGGGCGAAGGAGGAGAGGTCGTGGGAGTAGACACGACGCCAGAGCAGCTGGTTCTCGCCAACGCCCATCTGGAATGGCACCGTGAGCGCTTCGGCTATGCGAAGAGCAACGTCCGATTCATCGAAGGCGATATCGGACAGCTTTATGCGCTCGATCTGGAACCTGCCAGCTTTGACGTGATCGTCTCCAATTGCGTTATAAATCTGGTAATGGATAAGGCTAAGGTATTTGAAGCCGCCCACCAGCTATTGAAACCCGGCGGAGAAATGTACTTTTCCGACGTCTACTCGGATCGCCGAGTGCCTGCTCATTTGCTTAGCGACCCGGTGCTGCATGGCGAATGCTTGTCAGGCGCGCTGTATTGGGGAGATTTTCTGGCCCATGCAAAGGCCGCCGGTTTCGATGATCCGCGCCTCATCAAGGATCGCCCGTTGGGCATCGGCGATCCCGAAATTGCCGAAAAGCTGGATGGCATCCGCTTCTTCTCCGCCACCTACCGGCTGTTCAAACTGGACGGGCTTGAACCCGAATGCGAGGATTATGGTCAGGCCGTCGTCTATCGCGGGGACATAGTCGGCGAGGAACGCGTCTTTATGCTCGACAAGCATCATGCCATCGAAGCGGGCAGGGTGTTCCCCGTGTGCGGAAACAGCTGGAAAATGTTGGCCGAGACCCGCTTTGCCCCGCATTTCGATTTTGTTGGCGATTTCAGCCGCCATTTCGGCGTGTTCGCCGGGTGCGGCGGCGGTTTGCCGTTCGACATGTCGCAAGAGGCGCAGGCCGCAGCCTGTTGCTGAGGCGGATCAGGTGAACATCCTCGTTACGGGTGCCGCGGGATTGTTGGGTGGGGCGATCGTCGCCGAGCTGTTGCGGCACGGGCACGGCGTTGTCGCCCTCGTGCATCGGCAGGCGGATATCAGGGGCAATGATGGCGTAGCTGTCCCCACCACGCCGTTTTCCGGTCGGGCACCTTTGGCGGGACAGGCGCTGTTGCTGCACGGCGATATCCGCAATTCCAATCTCGGGTTGGACGATCTGATGCGCGTGGCACTTGGTCGGTCAATCGACCTTGTGATCCACTGCGCTGCGCTGGTGCAGTTTGAAGCGGATGGGGTTGATCTGGAGGCCGTGAATGTAAATGGCACCCGCAACGTGGTGACACTATTCCCCGATGCGCGCTTCGTTCATGTGAGTACGGCCTATGTTTGCGGCTTGCGTGATGGAACCATATCCGAAACCTATTGCAGCCCTTCCGCCAGCTTTGGCAACAGCTATGAACAATCAAAGGCGAGGGCGGAGGCCACGGTATATGAAATGCGTCCCGACGCCATGATTGTCCGGCCCAGCATCATTATCGGGGAGCATGCGACCGGGCGGATAAGAAGCTTTGACACCATTTTCCGCGCGTTCAAATTCATCGCAGAAGGCAAGATTACATCGGTACCCGTTGCGGTTAAAGCGACACTGAATTTTGTGCCGATTGACCACGTCGTTGCAGGTATTCGCGATCTGGCTGACCATCGTGGGAGCCAGGGCGAGATTTTTCACCTTGCTTCGCTCAACTCGGTATCGGCTGGCCATTTCCTTTCGCTGATCGGTCGGGTAGCAGGTTTGCAAAGCCCCAAAATTGTCCGGCTGGGTGACGTCGCGAGTGAGCTCCCCGGAATAGCTACCCGCCTCGCTCAATCCTATTGGGGTTATTTCCAGCGTTATCCGGAATTTGAAACTGGCGCATTAGCAACGCGCACTGGTCGCGCCGCCCCTGTGATGGATGATGCGGCACTCATCCGTCAGATCGAATATTGCGTCGCAGCGAGCTTCATCCGGCCGAGAGTTAGCGTACATCGGGATAATGCTCTGCGAGCCGCTCTCGCGCACCCAGCGCCCACATCATGCCGACCTTGAAATAGATCCAGTTGGCCCGCCAGCGCCCCCAAGCGACAATGCGGCGGTCGGATGTACACACCCAGCGGCGCACCATTTTGGTTCGGCCGAAGCGGGCGAGCTTGATGCAGAGGTCGGCCTCTTCCATCACCGCGACACGTTCGTCACAGCCGCCGACTAAGATGAAATGTTCGCGCCGGAAAAACATCGCATGATCGCCAAACAGCAGGCGCACTCCACGGAAAAACAGGTGCGGTCTTGTCAGCAATGGCGCGTACCAGGTTTTGATCCAGTTGTGGAAAGACGACCCCCAGCGTGTGCCCCCCGGGCCGACCAGACGCGGCATGAAGCTGGCGAGAGCCACTTTGGGATCACCCATAGTGGAACGGATTATCGCAACCGCATCAGGTGGCAGGAAGGAATCGGCGTGAAGCACGCAAACAACTTCACCCACCGCCAACTCAACCCCATAATTGATCTGCGCGCCTCTGCCCTTGCGCGGGGCGTTTACCGCCTTGATGTCGCTTGTTTGCGCAATTTCCACTGTGCGATCGTCGCTGCCGCCATCGACGAGGAGAATTTCATCGGGCTGCGGGGATAGCTGGCCAAGCGAGGCGAGCGTCTGGGGCAGCGCCTTTTCCTCATTATAGGTCGGGATGAGGATCGTAACGCGGATCATGCCGCAAGGTCTGGCCAGCGCGCCAGGTCTTCAGGACGGTCACAGTCGGATAATATTTCGAGCAGCAGCGGTTCAACGCCAAGGCGTTTCAGCCGGGCCAGTGTCTCCGGCAGCACCTGTTCCGTGCTCCAGGGCATGTCGATCAACAGTTCGGGTAGGGCCTTGCGCATTCCGATCAGATAATAGCCGCCATCTTCGGCCGGGCCAATCACAACGTCATGGCTCTCCAGCCCCTGCACTGCATTTTCGACATGATGAAGGGCCAGGTCAGGTGTGTCCGCGCCAAAGAAAACAACAGGTGCAGGATCGATGCAAGCCAGCAGCTTGGCGGTTAAGCCGCCGTCGACTTGCTCGACAAGCGCATTATCGCGACCAAGCCAGCTTTCAAATTCGGATCGGGTAGCCCCTGTATAGGCGATGATGATGGGGCAGCCGCTTCTGTTCAGGATGTCGACTGTGCGTTCGCTCAGCTGCCGATGCAGTGCAGCGGCGCCATCGGCCCCCAGTGCGGGGATCAACCGTGTTTTGCACGCGCCAGCCGCAGGATAGCGGACGAAGAGAACAAGGCGCGGGTTATCCGTCATAGACGCTTGAGCTTTACGTCCAGCGACAGCCTGTCATCATCGCGCAACGCGATCAAAACCAACGTCGCCGCCGCAATGCCGAGTGAAGGGAAGAACAGCACTTGCGCGGTTTCCTGGTCGAGTAGCCAGAGGCCCAGCGGGTCGAGCAGATATTTCCAGATGGCAAGCGCCCCCACACACAGGATTGCAGCCTGCAGGGGATAGGCATAACGGCGCAACAGCCCCAAGATGACGCAAAGCAGGCCGGTTGAAACCCGCAGGAACAACAATGTTAGTGCTTTCATGATCCCTCTCCTTATCCGCGCCGCCAGGCATGGAATTTTGTCAGCCATGGGAACGCCCATTCGGGCGCATTGGCCTTCTTCCACTTGCCTGCGGCATATTTATTGACCTCGATCATCGTTGGATAAGCATGGATTGTACCGAGGATCTTGTTGAGGCCTAGACCGTGCCGCATCGCAAGCACATATTCGCCGATCACCTCGCCTGCATTATGGCCGATGATCGTGACGCCCAAAATCTTGTCCTTGCCCGGCACAGTCAGCAATTTGATAAAGCCTGTGGTTGCACTCTCGGTGATCGCGCGGTCAAGCTCATGCATCGGGAAGGTCGTTACCTCATGGGCAATGCCCTTTTCCTTCGCCTCTTGCTCGTTCAGGCCAACGCGCGCGACTTCTGGATCGATGTATGTGACCCAGGGTATGACGCTGAAATCCGCCTTGAACTTGCGGAACAGCCCGAACAACGCGTTGACACTGGCAAACCAGGCGGTGTGCGAAGCAGTGTGCGTGAACTGATATGGTCCGGCCACATCGCCCGCTGCCAGGATGTTCGGATATTTGGTTTCCAGATATTCATTGACGGCAACGGTCTTGCCGAACTCGATGCCCAGGTCTTCAAGTCCAAAGCCCTTCAGTCGAGCTGCGCGGCCGACCGCAATCAGCACATCGTCAAAAGCGATGGCCTTTTCCGCACCGTCGCCTTCAACGATGAGGCTCTTGCCGTCAAAGCGCAGCGCCTTGTGCCCAGTGAGCACCTCGACACCGGAAGTAGCGAGCGCTTCTGTCGCCAGCGTCACGACATCCTCATCTTCACGGATCATTACGCGCGGCGCCATCTCGACGAGAGTAACTTTCGAACCCAATCGCGCAAAGCTCTGCGCGAGCTCACAACCAATCGGTCCGCCACCAAGCACAACCATGCGGGCAGGGACCTTGTCGCGCTTTGCCATTTCGTCCCACAGCGTGTCGCTGGTCAGATAGCCGGTGTCGTCAACGCCTGGAAGCGGCGGCACAAAAGGTGCGGCACCGGTCGCGATAATAATGGATTTTGTCGTCAGGCGCTGCACCTGGCCATCATGGCGTTTGATCTCGACGGTCCATGGGTCGATGATCCTGGCATAGCCTTCGACTACATCGACGCCGAGGCCAGTATAACGCTCGACACTGTCATTGGGTTCAATCGCCGCAATCGCGCCATGCACGCGCGCCATCAGTTTCTTGAAATCGAAAGTCGGTGTGGTCGCATGCAGGCCATAATGATCTGCTTCGCGCATTGTCTGCGCGACCTTGGCGCTTTTTATCAGCGCTTTTGAGGGCACGCAGCCGAAGTTTAGGCAATCGCCGCCCATCTTGTGGGCTTCGACGAGCGTGACCTTGGCTTTCACAGTGGTAGCAATCAGCGAGGAGACAAGGCCCGCTGCCCCCGCACCGATCACCACCATATTGCGGTCATAGCTTTTCGGCCTTTTCCAGCCCTTATAGACTTGCGCGCGCTTTATCAGGCTCATGATCCAGCGTGCGATCCAGGGGAACAGGCCCAGCGCCACGAATGAGCCAATGAGCGCTGGGGAGGCAATGCCACTCAATCCGTCAATCTGGGCCAGCTGGGTTCCGGCATTCACATAAACAATAGTGCCCAGGAACATGCCCACTTGGCTAACCCAGTAGAATGTGAAAGCGCGGAGGGGCGTGAGGCCCATGGCAAGGTTGATCACGAAAAACGGAATGGCGGGGATCAGACGCAGCGAGAAGAGATAGAAAGCGCCGTCTTTTTCGACGCCTTCGTTGATCGCGCGCAGTTTGTCGCCGAATTTCGTCTGCACCCAATCGCGCAACAAAAACCGCGAGCCGAGAAAGGCAAGCGTCGCGCCGATGGACGAAGCGAAGGAAACAATAATCGTCCCCGTAACCAGCCCGAACAAAGCGCCCGCCGCTAGCGTCAGGATTGCAGCCCCAGGTAGCGACAGCGCTGCAGTCACCACATAGATCAGAAAGAACACACCGATGACGAGCGCCGGGTTTTGCTCATAAAAGCCGCTAAACTCCGCCTGTCGTGCCTTCAGCGTCTCAAGCGACAAATAATCCGCCAAGCCAAAGCGATAGAGCAGGATGGCGATCACGATTATAGCGACGGCGATGATGGCTTTTTTCATGGAAATCTTTTCACTGACATTATGTAAAACTCAAAGGCCTTTCGGTTGCTTGGCACGAGAGGTTTCAACCGCGCACAGTTAAGTATGAGTCATCAGGATTTTCGGCGCGCTCTGTCGAAATCGCCAAAGGCTTCCCGCCCGATCACATATAGAATTTTGACGCCGGCCTTTACGACGCCGTCGACCGTACCTGAAATTTTCGAGATGCCAATGCGGCGGCGGTAGCCGGTCGGGACTTCAATCGTCCGCATGCCCAGTTTCGCGGCGCGCACCTGCATTTCGATGGTCCAGCCAAAATCGCGATCCTGCATGGCAAGCGCTTCAAGGCTTTTTCTGCGGATGGCGCGAAATGGACCAAGATCGGTATAGTGAACGCCCCAGATCAGTCGGACCAGAAAAGGCGCAAGCCAATTGCCAAAGCGCTGCGGGGGGGTCATTGCGCCACGCTCCATTTCACCGAGCGACCGTGAACCAATGACCAGGTCGGCCTTTCCCTTTATGATCGGTGCAACAATCTTTGGCGCATCGGCCACGATGTCGGAACCATCGCTGTCAACAAACAGGACAATGTCAATATCATCATCGAGCCATGCTATGCCGGTAAGGCAGGCAGCACCATAGCCGCGCTGGGCTTCTATAACAACCATCGCGCCAGCGGCTTGAGCGACCGAGACGGTGCGATCCATGCAGCCATTGTCGACGACAATGACCTGTTTCAACGTTTCGGGAAGCGCCTTGCGGACTCCGGTTACCACGCCGCCAATCGAGGCTTCCTCGTTGAGTGCAGGCATGATCACGGCGATTTCGGTAGTGGTAAGCGGTGATGCGGGCAGACACTCGACCGCCGCGTTGGTGCGGTGGTGTGCCCGCCAATCATAGACGAGCGCCAGCAAAAGGATCACCCATTCCGCAGCGCGCGCCATCGGATGCACGGCAAATGCTTCCAGTGCTGGTTCATTCAGATTAAGCCCGGTCAGATACGAGAACGGCAAAGCGGCTGTCGCGGCAAACGGCCAAATCTGTTTCCGGCCAACTGCAAAGGGCAGCAGCCACAAAAGATACCAGCTATTCACGGCAGGCGCGAAAAGCAGGATGACACCGAAAATTGCGGCTAGCGGGACATCATCGACCGAATAGCTGCGGGCATGAAGCCACAGCACAAGCACTCCGGCAATCACTAATGCGGCGATGCGCCCAGCCTGCCATCCGAACAGCTTGAACAGCGGCTCAAATAGGAGCGGATTGAAGTACCAAAGCGTCGCAAAAGTGGCGGTGGAATCAAAGCCCGCACCCTGACCTTGCGCGAGGAAAGGCAGATAGAGAGTGCCCAAAGCAGCAATCGCCGCGACAAGAGCCGAAGGGCGCATCCGCAACAGCAGTGGCCAAGCTGCCAGCGCCACCAGCTTAACTCCTGCTGCCATCCCCAACAGCAATCCGGCCAAAGCCGGGCGTGCGCGGCCTGCGAGCAATGCGGCAAACAAGGCTGCGGCCAACAGCCCATCGGGGTGCAAATGCAGGGAGGTCTCAGCAATGACTAGCGGGTTCCAAGCGTAAAGTGCGACTTTGCCGGGATCTTGGCGGCGCAGAAGGAGTGCGATCAGCAGCAGGTTTGAAGCGGCAAAAAGCAGCTGAAGTCCGATCAGGTTTGTACCGAAAAGTGCAAACACCCCTGCAAAGGCCAATTGCAGCAAAGGCCCATAAATTGTCGGATATTCCGGATAGTTGACACCATCCAGCACGGCCCGAAGCGCTGACGGCACCGACCCGTCACCAAAATAGATTTCCGGCGGCACAGCATAGGGCGTCCCGTCCCTTAATGTTCGCCAGCCATCCCAGATGAAGCGGAAATAATCATCCTCAAAGGCAGGCAAGCCTGTCAATGTAAGGACATGGGCCAGCAAGGCACCGGTGAAGACGAGGCGCGCGCTGGCAATTTCGATACGCCACAACAATGCCGTCGTCGCTGCTGCAGTAACTGCCAGCAGCAGCACGTAAACCAGAACGTCGGGCTGGCTTTGCCGGGATAGCAAAACGAGCCCAGACATCCCGACCAGCAGCAAAGCTAGCGGAGCCAAAGGCCGCATTTGCACCTTAACGTCGGGATAATCTAACGAACGAAACAGGCTATGACTACGCCCCAAACCGGCGCTGCAAATAAAACAGCACTTGCTCCCGATCATCAGGCTTCAAATCGAACTCACCCGCCCGGACGCGCGCCGTTACTTTCTGCGCCGTCGGCGTATCCTGAACACCGTCAGGATAAGCGCATTTCTTGCAGGCAATACGCCTTTTGACCATCGACTTCCCACGCGAATAGGCCTCGGCCACCGGGTCGCGCGGCGTTGAGGGATAAGGCCCGCCGCCACTGCCATAACCGCCGCCACTGCCATAACCGCCACCTGATGTGCCCGATGCGATAGCCGGGGACGAAGCGAGCATTGCCGCCAAAGCTAAAAGAGAAATAGTAGCAACAGGGCGCATAATCGATCCTCCTAATTCTGTGTGCGGCTAAGATCCCATTCGTTTCCAGGTTGCCAATGGTTACAAGCATACACTTTGTGGAGTGCAGCGTCTTCCAGACTTGACGTCCTTCGGAAGCCATGACGGGCCTCGGGTTGACCTCAGCAAGAATCGAAAACGTGTCGATTGGTTGAAAACCAAACGCAATTGCGCCGAATGACCATCCGGTAGAGCCCGTGACTTCAATCAACACTTACGAGACTGGTAAACTACATGAAATTGAAGCTTTAAGGGCTTTAGGTGTTCGAGTGAACACCCCGAGCACGTCATAAATTTTTAGAAGCTGGCGGAAATTCTGGTGCTGCTGGGGAGGATTGAACTCCCGACCTCGTCATTACCAATGACGCGCTCTACCACTGAGCTACAGCAGCTTTCACCGAAGGGCGGCCCTATGCGAAGGCTGCGGCGTAAAGTCAAGCGGCTTGCGCGGACTCACTGCTTTTGGCATCGCCGCAATATGACAAATGAATCCGGGGACCGCCCAAAAGGCACACAGGATAAACGTGCAGAGCGCTTGCGCGAAGCGTTGCGGGCGAATCTGCGCCGCCGGAAGGGGCAGTCGACAAATCCTGCAAATGTTGGACCTGGGTATCCGCAACCCAAGGATTGACTTTGCTGGCAATCGTCGCGGCCCGACCATCTTTGCACAGGTCGTTAGAGCCGGCTTTACATTCCCCAACACAAAAAAAGACCCGCCGTTTCAGGCGGGTCTAATAGGAAAAAGAACTTGGCGTCTTTCGACGTCGAGCCCTTCGGGTCGCACGCCTTCTATTCACCCAAAATGCGGATTGCTCTTGCACGGAATCGTCATGGCAGCCGATAACATTTGACATATTCGGCCAAATAATGATTTGATATGGTTAACCATCTGGAAAATAGCGTTTCTTGCATTTCTGTGACAGACGCATTGCGCGCGGTTGGATAGTGTCCGATATGCAGGCAATGCTATATATGCTGACCCGTCCTTTCCTGTTTATGACCGATGCTGAAAAAGCGCATAACCTGTCGCTCGCCGCGTTGAAAATCGCGCCCCTGCCTGCAGCAAATACAGACAGCCCGTTTTTGCGGCAGCAGGTCGCTGGTCTGGACTTCGCAAATCCCGTGGGGCTTGCGCCGGGCTATGACAAAAATGCGGAAGTTCCCGTCGAAATCATGCGGCTGGGCTTCGGATTTGTGGAGGTTGGCACGCTGACCCCCTTGCCGCAAGCCGGGAACCCCCGCCCGCGACTGTTCCGGCTGGTCGAGGATGAGGCCGTCATCAATCGCATGGGTTTCAATAATGACGGGCAAGCGGCGGCGATTGCGCGGCTACGCAACATCCCGGCGAACAGCTTGCGCGGGCCGCTTGGCATCAACATAGGCGCGAACAAGGACAGCGAGGACCGGGTTGCCGATTATGTCACAGGCGTGCGGGACATGGCGCCTTTTGCCAATTATCTGACGATCAATATCAGCTCACCCAACACACCAGGGTTGCGCGCGCTGCAGGACAAAAGCGCGCTCGATGATTTGCTCGCGCGCTCGATGGCCGCGCGTGATGACGACACGCCGGTGTTCCTCAAGGTCGCGCCTGATCTTGAGCCTGCGGATATTGACGACATCGTCGAGGTTTCATTGGCGCGGGGCATCGCTGCGCTGATTGTGTCGAATACGACAGTCACTCGCCCGCCGTTGAAATCACGGGAGGCGGATGAGTCGGGCGGTTTGTCGGGCGCGCCGCTTCGCGATCTGGCGCATCAGCGTCTGCGCGATTTCAGAAAAGCCAGCGGCGGAGCCATTCCGCTGATCGGCGTCGGCGGGATTTCGTCGGCGGACGACGCCTATGCGCGGATCCGCGCCGGAGCATCACTGGTACAGATTTACAGCGCTCTCGTCTATCACGGTCCGGGCCTCGCGCGCCGCATCAATGCGGGACTTGCCCGGTTGCTGGAGCGTGACGGATTTGCCTCGATTGCCGAAGCGGTCGGTGTCGACGGCTGAAAAGGTGCTTTGCCTTGGCGGACATGCGCGGCTAGACAGGCGCGCATGAAAAAGTTGTTCCTCGCGCTCGTCGCCATCGCTTCCATCCCGCAATCCGTGATCGCAAACAATGTCGGGGTGACATCATCTGCCGATCCACGCGTGACCGAGGCGGGCATGGAGATGCTTCGCCAGGGCGGGTCAGCGGCAGACGCGGCGATGGCGATGATGCTCGCGCTGACGGTGGTCGAACCGCAATCTAGCGGCATCGGCGGCGGTGGGTTCCTGCTGTATCAGGATAGCAGCAAAGGCATATTGAGCACGATCAACGGGCGCGAAACCGCGCCGGCGGCCGCGACGCCCGACCGGTTTGTCGGATCTGACGGCAAACCGCTGGGGTTCCTCGCCGCGTTCCAGGGCGGGCGCTCGGTAGGTGTTCCGGGTAATGTTGCGTTGATGGCGGAGGCTCACAAGAAATGGGGCAAGCTGTCTTGGGCAAAAATCTTCAAACCGGCGATCCGGCTGGCGGAAAAGGGCTTTATCGTCAACAAAACGCTCGAATCGCGACTGCAAATGATTGCGCCGCTCTGGTCGAATTTCGGTGACGCAAGGGCGACTTATTGGGTGGACGGAAAGCCGCTGAAAGCAGGGGCGAAATTCAAGAATCCAAAATTGGCCGCGACAATGAAACTGCTGGCCAAAAGGGGACCAGCTGCTTTTTATAAGGGCACGATCGCGAACCAGATCGTTGGTGCAGTCGGCTCCAGCAAGCTGAACCCTGGCGACATGACCTTGACGGACCTCGCGCAATATCGCGCAAAGGAACAGCAAGCGGTGTGCGCGCCGTATCGGGTCTTTGTGGTGTGCGGCATGGCCCCGCCATCGTCGGGGGCGACAACGGTATTGCAAATTCTCGGGACGCTTGAGCGGTTCGACCTCAAGGCAGCGGGCAAGGATAATCCCAAAAGCTGGTATCTGATCGGTCAGGCGATGCAGCTTGCCTATGCCGATCGCGAAAAATATCTGGGCGATAGCGACTTTGTAGATGTGCCTGTCGCCGGGCTTTTGAACCCGGATTATATCAAGCAGCGGTCGGCGTTGATCGACCCCGAAAAGGCGCGCAGCGACTATCCCGCTGGCAATCCGCCCGGCGCTTCCCCGCGCACCGCTGCAATCTCAAGCGAGGTTGCCGGGACCACCCATTTCACTGCCGTCGATGCCAAGGGCAACATCGCCAATATGACCTCGACCATCGAAGGCCCTTTCGGCAGCCAGCTGATAGCGGGCGGTTTCTTCCTAAATAACGAACTCACGGATTTCACCTTTGCGCCTGAAAAGGACGGCGCGCCCGTCGCCAACCGTGTGGTCGCGGGCAAGCGGCCATTGTCGTCGATGTCGCCAACGATGGTATTCGACCGCGAAGGTCGCGCGGTGCTGACGCTGGGGTCGGCGGGTGGCAAGCGGATCATAATGCATGTGACCAAAACGCTGATCGGCGTTATGGATTTCGGCCTGTCGCTCGACCAAGCGATTGCTTTGCCCAACATATATTTTGGCGGGGGCGGCTTGGAAGTCGAGCAAAATACATCATTGGTCGCAATGGCCGACGAACTGGCGAAATACGGGCAGAAAGTGCGTGGCGTCGATCTTGGTTCCAAGGTCAATGGCGCGCAGCTAACGACGGCAGGCTGGACCGGCGCGTCCGATCCGCGCAGCGAAGGGACGTCGGCGACTATCGATGCCAAGGGCAAGGTCATTGTGACGAAGCCAAGAGCGTCATCCGAAGCCCCAACCGAAGATGTGGGTTGACGCGCATGGCACATTGCGCCGCCGGTGAGGGCGCGCTAGCGTAAAGTGGATGGTCGAGTCCGGACAACGGACCGAGCGGGGCATATCTAGGAGAGCATTGTGGCTGCCGAACAATTCGACGATTTTGACAGCTTTCCCAATCTGGTGACCATGTTTCTGGCGCGTGCTCGCTATCGCGGCGATGCGCCTTTTCTATGGTCGAAAGAAGGAAGCGAGTGGCAGTCGATCAGCTGGGCCGAAGCTGCCCGCCGCGTGGCCGGTTTTGCGAAATCGTTGCGACAGCTAGGCCTGCAAAAGGGTGATCGCGTCATGCTGGTATCGGAAAATCGCCCCGAATGGTGCATTGCCGATCTGGGTATAATGGCTGCTGGCTGCATCACTGTCCCGACCTACATCACCAATACCGAACGCGACCATCAGCATATATTGGACAACAGCGCCGCGCGCGCAGTAATCATTTCCACTGCCAAGCTCGCCAAAACGCTGATGCCCGCCGCAATTCGATCGTCGGAAGCTGAGTTCATTATTGCTATGGAGCCGCTACCTGCGATGCAGCAAGGCCAGCTGTCGGTTCATAACTGGGCGCACATGGCGCAGGGCACCGATGCCGATGTCCGTGCGACGGAAGCGGCGATGGCGACGGTCACGCGAGATGACTTGGCCTGCATCATCTACACCAGCGGCACTGGCGGCGCACCGCGCGGCGTGATGCAGCAGCATGGCGCAATCTTGCACAACGCCGATGGCGCAGCGACGGTATTGCGCGAGGATTTTGGCTTCGACGAACAGGAAGCTTTCCTCTCGTTCCTGCCGCTATCCCACGCTTACGAACATAGCGGCGGGCAGTTCCTTCCCATCGGCGTCGGCGCGCAGATCTATTACGCCGAAGGCTTGGAAAAGCTCGCCGCCAATATAGAGGAAACGCGACCGACATTGATGGTCGTAGTCCCGCGACTGTTCGAAGTGCTGCGTACGCGGATGATCAAGGCAGTCGAAAAACAGGGCAAGGTGCCCAATTACTTGCTCGACAAGGCGTTGGCCATCGGCGACCGTGACTATCATGGGCGTAAAAGGCTAATCGATGCGCCTATGCGGCTGATACTTTCGCGAACGATAAAACCCAAAATTCAGGCCCGGTTTGGCGGGCGGTTGAAGGCAATGGTTTCGGGTGGCGCGCCGCTCAATCCTGACATCGGCGTGTTCTTCCAGTCGCTCGGCATCACTCTGCTGCAGGGCTATGGTCAGACCGAAGCTGGCCCTGTCATCAGTTGCAACCGGCCAAGCGCTGGCATCAAGATGGATACCGTCGGCCCGCCGCTCAAAAACACCGAGGTCAAGATCGCCGAAGATGGTGAAATCCTGGTCCGCGGGCCGCTGGTAATGAAAGGCTATTGGCGCAACCGGGCGGAAACCGACCGGGTAATCATCGACGGCTGGCTTCACACCGGCGATATCGGGCATATCGACGAAAAAGGCCGCATCGCGATTACCGATCGCAAAAAAGATCTTATCGTCAACGACAAGGGCGACAACATCGCGCCGCAGAAGGTCGAGGGGATGTTGACGCTCCAGCCGGAAATCCTGCAGGCGATGGTGAGCGGCGACAAGCGCCCCTATATCGTGGGATTGATTGTACCCGACCCCGAATGGACAGTCGAATATTGCCGCGCGCAGGACGTGAAGTGCGACTTTGCTTCATTGGGTGACAACCCGCAGTACCGTGCCGCCGTCCGCGCCGCAGTCGACCGGGTCAACGCCGATCTGTCCGTGACTGAAAAAGTCCGCCAGTTTGAATTCACCGACGAACCATTCACCATTGAAAATGGCGAGATGACCCCCAGCATGAAAATCCGCCGCCATGTCATCCGCGAACGCTACGCCGATCGCCTGAAGGGCATGTACAAGGATTAGTCGGCGCCCCTTGTCGCCCAGACCAGAAACTCGACATTGCCCTGTGGTCCGGTGATCGGACTGGTGGTCAGGCCGCGCACCTTCCAGCCACTGGTTTCGAGCCAGGCCGAAACCTCATTGCAGACGCGTTCGTGCACGGCTTCATCGCGCACGACGCCGCCTTTGCCAACCTCTTCGCGGCCTGCCTCGAATTGCGGCTTGATCAGCGCGACCAATTGCGCATCGGGCTTGGCGAAGGTCAGCGGGCGTTCGAGCACTTTGGCCAGACCGATAAAACTGGCATCGCAAACGATGAGGTCAACGGGCTCGGTTATATGCGCGGCGGTCAATATCCGGGCGCTGGTTTGTTCATGAACGATCACACGGTGGTCCTGCCGCAACTTCCAAGCGAGTTGGTTGGTGCCGCTATCGACAGCATAAACGCGTGCGGAGCCGCTGGTCAGCAGCACATCGGTAAAGCCCCCGGTGGACGAACCGACATCGATGGCGACCATGCCTGCTACGTCAATGTCAAACGCCTGCAACGCGTGGGCGAGCTTGATACCGCCGCGCGATACCCATGGATGGTCGCTGCCCTTGACCGACACTGCCGCATCCTCGGGTAATTGCTGTCCAGGCTTGTTGGCCTTCACATCGCCGACAAAGACGAGCCCCGCCATCACCAGCGCCTGCGCGCGCGTCTTGCTGTCGGCAAGGCCGCGATCGACAATCAATTGGTCCAGACGGATTTTTTGGTTCGCCATGTCGCAACGCGCTAGCGCAGGATGGCGGTTTTGGCCATAAGGTCGGGATGAAGTTTCAACTCCTTGTCTTTGCAGCGCTGCTGACGATCACTGCCTGTGCCGCTCCGCCCCCGCCACCTGCGCCTCAGCCAGCACCTGTAGCAAAGCCTGCTGTGGTCGCGCCGCCTGCGCAGCCGCAAACGTCCGCGGGCGAATGGATCGACTGGCCGATCGCGCCCGGCGACTGGGTCTATCGTCGCGATGATCGTGGTTCGATAGCCTTGTTCGGCCCGACGGGTCAGAATGCGATTTTGACGCTGCGCTGCGACACGCAACGCCGCCGGGTGTATCTGGCGCGCGAAGGGGCCGGGGCCGCTGGACGGATGGTGGTTCGCACAAGCTCCGCACTAAAAGAATTTTTCGCCAGTCCCACCGGCGGCGCAGTGGCATATCTCGCGACCGAAATCATGCCGACCGATCCTATATTGGATGCGATAGCGCTTAGCCGTGGCCGCATCGCCGTTGAAACGGAGGGTCAGCAGCCAACAGCCATCCCGTCATGGGCGGAAATCGCGCGAATTGTGGAAGATTGCCGAGGGTAAAAACCGCGTCGGCGCAGAACCCTGATAATTGCCGCAAAAAAAATATAATACAAGACTTGTTTCGAAACTTTGTTTGATTCACTTATCGAGTCGCGGAGGGCAGATAAATGTTTGAAGCAAGCAATTTCCATTCAACGAAAGGAGGTGATCCGATGTCTCATGGTTCAGTTAAGAGGTCGGGCAAATCCGTTCGGGAGATCGGCCGCTGATCACATCAGCGATGCCGGTCACGGCATGAAAGCAACTTCCGGCAGCGGGACATCCGACCGCTGACCCATGTTTAAGGGCCGCTGGAGCAAATCCAGCGGCCCTTTTTCGCGTTGCAGCTGTTAACAAGTTGCCGTTTACGCCCTGCAAGCTATTGGCGTGGCGGCGTTGTAGTATCATCGGTGGTTGAGCCCGCGCCAGCGCCGGTTCCTGTTCCCGTCCCCATAGTCGAACCGCTACCGGTCGTTCCGGTGGCTCCAGTTGTGCCAGTTGTCCCGGTCGCACCCGTGGTCCCCATCGTGTTCGTCGTACCGGTTGCCCCTGTGGTGCCCGTAGTTCCGGCTCCCGTGCCCATCGTTTCGTCAGCTGGCATTTCGGTGGTCGTGTTGGTCATCTCATCAGCGGCTGTATCGGCCTGCTCGCCCGATGAGCAACCAGCCACCAGAGCCAGCGGAGCAGCGACCAATATAATCAATTTCTTCATTGCAATTCTCCTTGTGGGAACCGGCCAACCTGTTCCCAAAAAAATTGTTCCGAGATGAAAGCTTTCACTGCTGGAAAATACCGGGCGACTTCTTACATGACTAAACAGGTTGTGAAGGACGGATTTATGCCATTTTTGCGGGTTAGCTGGAAAATCATCGTTGCATTGAAGGATCTGCTCGTCCTTTTCTTTTTGCTGCTGTTTTTCGCTGTGCTTTTTGCAGCGCTCAATGCCGGACCCAAGCCTGGCATCGTGAGCGATGGCGCACTTCTTCTCACCCTCAACGGTGTCGTTTCCGAACAACCTGCCGAGATAGACTATTTCACCGCGCTGACCTCCTCCACCATGCCGGTGCGTGAAATCCGTCAACGCGATATCATACGTGCATTGCGACTGGCAGAGAGCGACAAACGCATCAAGGCCGTGGTTCTCGACATGGACCGGTTCCTGGGCGGCGGGCAAGCGAGCCTTTCGGCAATCGGCGACAGCCTCGATGCGGTGAAGAAGGCTGGAAAGCCGGTGTATAGCTTTGCCACCGCCTATACCGACGACAGCTACCAACTCGCCGCGCATGCCACGCAAATCTGGATGGACCCGCTTGGCGGCGCGGTACTCGCCGGGCCGGGCGGGTCGCAGCCTTATATCAAGGGTCTGCTCGACCGCTTGGGGGTCAAGGCCAACGTCTATCGTGTCGGTACCTTCAAGAGCGCGGTTGAGCCATTTACGCGCAACGACCAGTCGCCCGAGGCAGCGGCTGCCACCAAGGCGGTTTATGACGAGGTTTGGGGGCAATGGCAGGCCGACGTCGCAAGGGCGCGCCCGCAGGCGGTTATCGCGCCGTTGTTGCTCGATCCGGCAGGCGCGGTCGAGGCCGCTAAGGGCAATTTGTCACAACTCGCTCTCGAAAACCGCTTGGTCGACAAGCTTGGTGATCGCGTCGCCTTTGGGAAATTCATCGCAAGCAAATATGGCGCGGACGACAAGAAATCGACCGGAGGTTTTGCCGCGACCGAAATGGAATCGCTGCTCGCGTCTTATGGTCCCCCAAGCGCCGGCAGGCAGATCGGCGTCGTCACGATTGCGGGAACGATCGTCGATGGCGAGGCTGGGCCAGGCGGCGCGGCGGGCGATACCGTTGCGAAGCAGATTTACGAAGCGCTCGACCAGAAAGATCTGAAAGCGCTGGTGGTGCGCGTCGATTCGCCTGGCGGATCGGTAACAGCGTCGGAAAAAATCCGGCTGGCGATTGCGGCGGCAAAGGCGAAAAAAATTCCGGTCATCGTGTCGATGGCAAATCTTGCCGCGAGCGGCGGCTACTGGATTTCGCTTCCCGCGGATGTGATCTTTGCCGAGCCCTCGACGATCACCGGGTCGATTGGTATATTCGGTGTAATCCCAAGCGCAGAAGCAGGGCTCGCCAGCATCGGCATCAATGCGGACGGCGTGAAAACGACACCATTATCCGGCGAACCCGACGTGCTGGGCGGATTCAGCCCCGAATTCGACCGGGTGGCGCAAGCGGCGATCGAAAATGGCTACAGCGATTTCATCACTCGTGTCGCGGTTGCCCGCAATAAGACTCCCGAGCAAGTTGACGCGATTGGACAGGGCCGTATTTGGGCCGGTCGCACCGCACAGCAGAACGGACTGGTGGATCGTCTGGGCGGGATGGATGAAGCCCTGGCCGAGGCGGCAAAGCGCGCCGGATTGAAGCCCGATGGCTGGCATGCCGTCTATATCGAGCCGCAGCCCAGCTTTACCGGGACGTTGCTCGGCGGACTGATGCCGAAGCGCGAGGCCTCTGCGGCGCCGATGGATATTTTTGCCCAGGCCCAGCGGCAGCAGCAATTGTTGTTGCAACGGGTCGCCGCCGATCTGGCAATGCTGACGCGGGTACAGGGCGTTCAGGCGCGTTGCCTGGAATGTGCCGATTTCGGCGTGCCGCTGACCGTCAAGACGGACAGTGGGTGGTTTTCAGTGCTCGCAAAAATTCTCAACTGAAAAATCGCTATTGATCGTAACGGCTAGGCCTTAACCGCGCAAATCAGACCCGATGAGCTTACGACGCCCAAAATCTCCGGATCCTGCAATGACCGGGTGCGTTTCAGAAACTCGTCGACGGTGACCTTGCGCATGTCGGCCCCCCGCAATTTCTTCAGGCCGGAAAGGCGATTTAGCTGAATCAATGACAGCCGGTCCACCATCCGCTCAGCCATGCACGATGCGATCGGCTTTGACAGGCCTGCGTCCATGAGTGCAGTTCTCACTCGCGTTTCCGGGGTGGCGCATGACGATATCAGTAACGTCGCCGCGACAAGAGGCGCAATCCGTTTCATTTCTTATTCGCTTTTTCGCGCTCGATAGCCTCCATAAGCACACGGCGCGCCTCATCGGCATCACCCCATTTGCCGACCCGCACCCATTTTTCGGGTTCAAGATCTTTGTAGTGCGTGAAGAAATGCTCGATCTGCTGCATGACGATTTCCGGAAGGTCGTCGCTTTCCGAAATATCGCGGTAATAAGGAAAAGTCGCGTCGATCGGCACACATAGCAATTTTTCATCGCCGCCATGTTCGTCTTCCAGGTTGAGCACAGCAATCGGGCGGCTCCGGACGACGCAGCCCGGCATGAATGGCGAGCGCGCAATCACCAAGGCATCGAGAGGGTCGCCATCGGGCGATAGCGTGTGAGGAATAAAGCCATAATTGGCCGGATAGCGCATCGGCGTGTGCAAGATTCGGTCCACAAACAATGCCCCCGATGCTTTGTCGAATTCATATTTGACCGGCTCTCCGCCGATCGGAACCTCGATGACGACGTTAATATTTTCAGGCGGATTTTCACCGGTGGGGATCATGTCGATACGCATGGGAGAATGCTTTTCCTTATCGTTATTGTGGCCGACGCGGCATCAGCAGCCGGTCTATCGCCGTCTCGCCATTGCCCACGCGTTCGAGGTGCGGATAGCGAAGGCCGCCTGAATATTCCATGTCTATTTGGTCGTAACGCTTGTTGCGTTCGACCAGCAGGCGGACGGGGGTTTCCCCATCTTTTGCCGCGGTGACCGCATCGGTGAGCCGGTCCTTGCTGTAGGCAACGCCGCCAACCGCAATGATCTTTGCGCCATTGACGATGTCGGCCTTGAACGCCGGGCTGTTCCACAGGACCGATGTGACCTTGCCGTCCTTGTCGAGTGTGAGCCCGAGCGAATGGGTAAGATTGAGGTTGCTGCCCTCCTTCATAACCTCTTTGTCGAAGATATTGGGGTCCTCTTTCCAGACAAGCTTGTACCCGCCCTTGTCGAAGCCGGTGAACGGCGCTGGCTGGCCCGGTTGACGCAGTCTGGTGTCGAGGAATGTGGCCCAGTCATAAGGCTGCACCGCGTTGAGCGTGCGCACGACCTCGTCGAAATCATAGGTCAGCACGCCCCAGTCGCCATCGCGCCCGCCGAAAAAGGCTTTGGCGAAGTCATCGAGCGACTTGCGGCCTTTGGACAGTTCGCGAATAGTCATGTCGACCGCCAACCACGTCAGCGAGCCTTCGTTATAATAATCTTCGCCGCGGGCCTGCGACGCAAATGGTTTGGGTTTGCGTGCGCCAAAGATCGGATCGTGCGTCGTGTCCTCGACCGAACGCCATTCGCGTCCGGGTTGCTCCGCATAGAAGCCTGCATATTTCGCCCATTCGGCGAGCACCATTTCCTTGGATTGAAGTCCCGAACGCGCCGCCAGCACCAGATCCCAATAGCTGGTCTGGCCTTCATAGACCCACAGCAAATTGTCGCGCATCGGCACCGAATAATTGGGCGTCCACATCTCGGCTGGACGGCGGAATTTGCCGTTCCAGCTATGTACCAGCTCGTGCGGGAGCAGTCCACGTTCGGAGCCATTGTCAGCCCATTCGGTGAAATAATCGGTCTCGCGAGTGTTTTCGCTGGAGCGGTGATGTTCGAGTCCGATGCCGCCCAGTTCTTCGGTAAGCCCAAGGAGGAATTCATAGCGGTCGAAATGCTTTGAACCGAACAGTATTACCGCCTCATCCACCAAAGCGCGGTGTGCGGCAATCTGCTCGGGCTTTGCTTCAAGAAACTTCGCTTCGTCGGCCCAGACGTTGAGCGTCACTTTGTTGCCCAAGTCCCATTTTTTGTAGTGCGGCCCGGCGAACATCGGGCTGTCGACCAGGGTTTCAAAACTAGTTACGCCATAATCGATGCGGTTACCCGTCGTCCTTGCGCCATCCAGTGCGGCAACTCCGCTCCAGCCCTGCGGCAAGGTGATCGACGGCTGCACCTGAATCGCGCGCGTGAAATGACCCGCCGGGTAAAGCGCGACCTGCTCCCACTGGATGTTCATCATCGTTGGCGTGACGACGATTCGGCCTTCGGACCCTTGCACCGGCGACGTGAACTGGAATTCGACATCGACCGATTTCGCGCCAGCTGGCGTATCGACATGGAAGGCATAGACCTCGACCGGATCGCGCGTCCAAGTCAGCAAGTTGCCGTTCGCGCGGATTTTCAGACCCGTCATCTCGGCGAGTGCGCCGCGTGGTGCATGCTTGCCGGGCAGCCATTGCGGATAGAGCAGGATCAGCGGCTTGCCCGCCTCGACCGGAATATTCTGCTTCACGCGGAAAATGGCGCGGGCGACGTCGGTGGCATCGACCTCGAGCTTCATTGGCGCGGATAAGGGCCGGTCTTCGGGTTCGGGGACTCGGTCGATGATGGGCACCGGTTGCGGCGCGCTCTGGGCGACGGCAGCGGTGGTGAGGGCGAAGGAAAAGGCGAGGGTGGCGAGGAGGCGCGACATTTTTGTTGATTTCATGGGTTCCGGTTTTGGCGGATGACGTTTCAAAGGTCCACCCCCGAATCCGTTCGTGTCGAGCATCGTCGAGACACCGGGAGGTCGTGCGCGTCGGATGGGTGTCTCGACTGGGCTCGACACGAACGGGACTGACTGGGTTGATGCGAAACGGAGAAGGTTTCGCTGCCGGAAAAAAGCCGCTAGGGCGCACCACAATGGCAAAAATACAGACCCCGCAGCCCGTTCGCGGCACCCAGGATATGTTCGGCGAAACCGAAGAACGCTTCGCGCATGTCGTCGCGACCTTCGAGCGCGTGCGGCGGCTTTACGGCTTCAAAGGGCTGCAACTGCCGGTGATCGAGCCGACTGCGGTGTTTTCGCGTTCATTGGGTGAGGCGACCGATGTTGTGTCGAAAGAAATGTACACGTTCGAAGATCGCGGCGGGGATTCGATAACGCTGCGCCCCGAATTTACCGCCGGGATTGCGCGCGCGTACCTGACCAATGGCTGGCAACAATATGCACCGATGAAGCTGTCGGTGCACGGGCCATTGTTCCGCTATGAGCGCCCGCAAAAGGGCCGGTACCGGCAGTTCCACCAGATCGATGCAGAGATTATCGGCGCCGCTGAGCCGCAGGCAGATGTCGAACTGCTGGTGATGGCGGACCAGTTGCTCAAGGAACTGGGCATCAATGAGGGCGTGACGCTGCAGCTCAATACGCTGGGCGACACCGAGAGCCGCGATGCGTGGCGTGCGGCGTTGATTGCCTATTTCAAAGATCACAGGCAAGCGTTGTCAGAGGACAGTATCGCGCGGCTGGAGAAAAACCCGCTGCGCATTCTCGACAGCAAAGACCCGAAAGACCGCCCCATCGCCGACGCCGCGCCGGTGATCGACGATTATCTCAGCCCGCAAGCGCAGGATTTCTTCGGCGCTGTGACCGCAGGTCTGGATGCCGCCGCCGTCGCGTGGGAACGAAACGCACGGCTGGTGCGCGGCCTCGATTACTATCGCCACACCGCGTTTGAATTCGTCACCGACCGGCTTGGCGCGCAAGGAACTGTGCTTGGTGGCGGGCGATATGATGGGTTGATAGAGAATTTGGGTGGGAATGCGACGCCTGCGGTCGGTTGGGCTGCGGGGATTGAGCGGTTGGCGATGTTAAGTGCGCTGCCGACAATATCACAACCGCTAATCGTTTTGGCCGAAAGTGACAGTCACTTTGCCGCTGCAAGAGCCATATGCACTGCCTTACGCAAAGGTGGAATTGCTGCGGACATTGAGTTCCGATTTCGGAAAGCTCAAAAGGTCTTCGAGAAAGAAATGAAGGGGCCAAGAAAGCTTTTTTTGGCGGTCGACGATGTTGCAGGCGATGATGGAGTTGCCGACATTAGATTTTCTGGGCAGATACCTGAAGCAGCGACGATGTTGCGTCTTGCGAGCGAAGTCGAGCGGTCGCTGCAAACAGTGTTTCGATTAACTGGTAAATCAGATCCTGCGGTTGCCTGGCGGCTGCACAATCAATGACCGATCCTTTTTTTTGTCACCCTCGCGAAAGCGGGAATCCATGGCCTGACCTTTCGGAAATAGGGTTCGCACGAAGGCACGAAGGCACAAAGAGGTTGCTTCGTGTCTTCGTGTCTTTGTGCGAACCAATATCCGAACCCGACCTCGCTGGAAAAACTGCTTCGCGTCTTCGCGTCTTCGCGCGAACCAAAACGTGGCGTAAACTTCACTTGCAGGCCATGGATTCCCGCTTTCGCGGGAATGACAATGTTTGTTCAGCTAAGGCAGCACTTTGAAAATCTCCCCGCAACGTATCGCGATGATTGAATCGCGCTTTGCCGAGCTTGAGGCGCGGATGGCTTCGGGGCAGTTGGAGGGCGACGCCTTTGTCACGGCTTCGAAGGAATATTCGGAGCTGGAGCCGGTCGCCAAAGCTGCTGCCAATGTCCGGCGGTTGCGCAAGGAAATCGAGACCTTGCAGCATATGGTCAAGGATTCGTCCGACCCGGACCTGCACGATATGGCGGTCGAGGAACTGGACGACGTCACCCACCAGCTTTTCGATGCCGAAACCGCGTTGGCGATATCGCTTTTGCCAAAAGATGCTGCCGACGAACGCCCCGCGATGCTCGAAATCCGCGCTGGCACCGGCGGCGACGAGGCGGCGTTGTTTGCGGGCGACCTTTTCCGCATGTACGAACGCTATGCCGCAGGGCAGGGCTGGAAAATCGAACCGATCTCGGTCAGCGCGTCCGACGTCGGCGGGTTCAAGGAAGTTGTCGCCTCGATCAAGGGCAATGGCGTGTTCGCCAAGCTGAAATATGAAAGCGGCGTTCACCGCGTCCAGCGCGTGCCGGTCACCGAAAGCGGCGGCCGCATCCACACCAGCGCGGCGACCGTCGCTGTGCTGCCCGAGCCGACCGAAGTCGATATCAACATTGAGGCGCGCGATCTGAAAATCGACGTTTACCGCGCCTCAGGTGCTGGCGGGCAGCATGTCAACACGACGGATTCCGCTGTGCGCATCACACATCTACCGACCGGCATCGTCGTCACCTGTCAGGACGGGCGCAGCCAGCACAAGAACAAGGAACAGGCGATGCAGGTGCTGCGCGCTCGAATGTACGAAAAGGAGCGCGAAGAAGCGCAAGGTGCCGAGGCGGAGGCGCGCAAGGCGATGGTTGGTTCAGGCGACCGGTCCGAACGAATTCGCACGTATAATTTCCCGCAAGGCCGCGTGACCGACCATCGGATCAACCTGACGCTGCACAAACTACCCGAGATACTGGAGGGCGGTGGTTTGGGTGAGTTGGTCGATGCGCTGATTGCCGAGGATCAGGCCGAGCGGATGGCTGGGTTGGGGGAGTGAATCGCGCCTATTAAGCCTAACTTTGTCATTCCCGCGAAAGCGGGAATCCATGGCCGGACCGTTGGGCCAAGACTGACGGATTGTTATAACTACAGCTCAGACCATGGAGCCCCGCTTTCGCGAGGGTGACACGGTGTTTTTGTTTGGGCCGCTAAACCGCCAACGCCCCATGCTCCAGCTTCGGCAGCACATAACGCGCGAACATATCGCACTCGTTGATATGCGGATAACCCGACAGGATAAACGCCTCAATCCCCACCGCGCGATAGGCGTTGATTTTTGCCAGCACCTGATCGGGATCGCCGACAATTGCCGCGCCGCATCCTGACCGCGCCCGCCCGATGCCGGTCCACAGATTCTCATCGAGATAGCCGTCATTGGCTTCGGACTGCGCGCGTAACTCTGCCTGATGCGCGACGCCGAAGGTTTGTGTGTCGAGGCTCTTGTTGCGAATGGCCTCGCCTTGTTGCGCATCCAGTTTCGAAAGCAAGCGGTCTGCATAAGCCCGCGCTTCTGCCTCGGTTTCGCGGACGATGACATGCGCGCGAAAACCGTATTTAAGGCTGCGCCCGAACTTCGCGGCGCGCGCGGTCATGTCCTCGACCAAGTGTTTCGCACCCTGTACGGTTTCAGGCCACATCAGGTAGACATCGCAACCCTCGGCGGCGGCTTCTTTGGCGGCTGGCGACAACCCGCCGAAATAAAGTGGCGGGCATTTGCTGCTGACGGTCTTCATGCGCGGCGGGTCGAGGTCGATCTTGTAATGCTCACCATCAATGTTCAGATGCTCGCCATTCAATAACGTCTTCAATATCTGCATCGCCTCGACCGTACGGCGATAGCGCGGCTCGCTGTCCATCTTGTCTCCGGGCAGGTCGGACGAGATGATATTGATGTTGAGCCGCCCACCCGAAATCTGGTCGAGCGTCGCGATTTGCCGCGCCAATTGCGGCGGCCAGCTTTCGCCGACGCGCACCGCCATTAGCAATTTGATGCGGCTGGTGAGCGCGGCAATCGCGCTGGCAAAGGCGGTGGTGTCGAGGCCAAGTGCATAGCCCGAGGGCAGCAGGATATTGTCAAACCCGCCCTTTTCGGCGGCTAGGACGATATTGCGGCAATGCTCCCAGCTTGAAGCGAGCATCGGATCGGGAACGCCCAGAAATTCGTAATCATCATCACACAGGGCAGAGAACCAAGAAACTTCGACAGGATTCATGGGAGCGGTACTCCTCTTGCGGCGACCAGCACGCTATACCAGTCAGCGCGGGTCCATTGGACTTTGAACGCGTCGGCGGCTTCGGCGATACGCGTAGGATTTTGCGAGCCGACAATGGGGATGGGACGGGCCGGATGCACCATTATCCAGCTATAAGCAGCGGCCGTACGCGAAACGCTATGGGCTGCTGCAACGCCTGATAAAGCGGCTGCGACATTTTGCTCACGCTCGTTGGTCGGGTCGCCGATGCGGCCACCGCCAAGCGGCGACCAGGCCAGCACCGCGAGGTCCATCGCGATAGCCTGATCAAGTTCGCCATTTTCAATCGTGTCGATACGCAGCGGCGACAATTCAGGCTGGGTCGAAACAATCGGCACGCTGCTGAATTGCGCAAGCGTTGCAATTTGCGCCTTCGTGAAGTTCGACACACCGAACGCACGAATTTTGCCTGCCTTCACCGCGTCTTCAACCGCGCGCGCGATCTCTTGCGGGTGGGTGAGGATATCGGGGCGGTGAATCTGCCACAGGTCGATGCCGTCGGTCTGCAACCGGACAAGGCTGTCATCAATCGCCTTCGTCAAATATTCCGCGCTGCTGTTATACGGCGTCGGCGGGATGATCCCGCCCTTGGTTGCAAGCACCATCCGGCCGCGCAATTCGGGGGCATCGGCAAACACGCGGCCCAGCAGTTCCTCTGCCTTGCCAAAACCCTGTTCGCCAAAGCCGTAAATGTCGGCAGTATCGAACAGGGTGATTCCTGCCTCGAATGCCGCATCAATCGCGGCGCGTGCGGCGGACATTTCGAGCCCGGCGAAGCGCCACATGCCCCATGCGAGCGAAGAAATTTCGATACCGCTTTTGCCCAATGGGCGGGTCGGCGGCGGTTTGGGAAGTGTCATACTTTTTTGCTCTTTTGTGAGGGTGAATAAGGCGGAGCCACGGATTCGCGGCTGATAAGTTCATGCGGCAGGCGGCGATGCTCGATCCCGCCTTCACCGAACAGTAGGTCGGCAGCAGTTGAGGCGAGGTCGCGCACCGGCTGGCGGATGGTGGTGAGCGGCGGCCAGACGACGCGGGCCAGCGTCGTGTCATCGAAGCCCGCGACGGAGAGCTGCTCCGGCACCTGCAAGCCGCGCCGGTGGGCAACGGCGAGCACGCCCGACGCCATATCATCGTTCGATGCGAATATAGCGGTCGGCGGCACTTTCAGCGCAAGGAATTTCTCGGTTGCAGCGACGCCGCTCTCGAAATCGAACTGGCCGTCGGCGATGAGGTCAGCATCGACTGAAATGCCGACGCGGCCAAGCGCGCGTTCATAGCCTGCCTGCCGTTCGGCGCTCGCCATATGGTTGGGGTGGCCCTTGATAAACGCAATCCGCCGGTGGCCGATGTTGATCAGATGCGTCGTCATATCGTCGGCAGCCTGCGTATCGTCCATGAACACTGAGGACGTCAGCGCATGGTTGGTCCCCGGTGAAATGCGGACGAACGGTATGTTCATCGCCTCCAGCGCCGCCAATACCGGAGCGCAATCGGTCACAGGCGAGGACAATATTGCACCATCGACATGCGTCTGCCGCACCATACCGCGCACCTGTTCGCCCACATCGGCATCGGCAACGTCGACGGGCTGCGCGATCAGGCGCATGCCTTCTTCGTGGCAGCGGTCCCAGCAGCCCTGCATGATTTGGTGCATGTAATATGGTGAGTGGTTGTCGTAAATGAGCGCGACTTGCCCCGATTTTGTGCCAGCCAGTATCCGCGCGGCGATGCTCGGCGAAAAGCGCAGCTCGGCCATTGCGGCATCGACCTTCGCTTTGGTTGCGGCACTGACATAGGGGTGGTTGTTCAGCACGCGGCTGACGGTCTTGACCGCCACGCCAGCAAGTTTGGCGACGTCGCGGATATTGGAGCGGGCGGTCATTGGATGCTGTCCCTTACGCTGACAAGGCTGGCAAACAGACTGGCATATTCGCTCCCTTCGCGCCAGAACACCGGCGGCGACCCTATCGGCGCATCGACCTCGTGCCAGCCCGCGTTGAAGTGCTTGCCGGTCCAGATATGCACCCATTCGCCTTCGGGAAGATAGACGTCGCGTTTGACCGCGCTTTCCTCGATCACCGGCGCGACCATCAGGTCAGCCCCATAAAGATACTGGTCCTGAATCGTGAATGTTTCGCGGTCGTCGGGATAATGCAGGAAGAGCGCCCGCTGCGCCGGAAGGCCGGTTGCTGTAGCCTCGTCGCACAAGTGCCTCACCCAAGGCGCAAGCGCGGCATGAACGCGGCTCCAGCGGGCAAAGCCGGAGAGCAATTGGGGCGTCGAATCGATCTGCAGATTATCGTCGGGCCGGTTGCCTTCATGCGTGCGCATCACCGGCGTGAATGCGCCAAGTTCATACCAGCGCTGCATCAGTTCCTCGGTCCGCACATTCCCATGCAGGCTGGTATAGCCGCCGACATCGGAATGCGAATAGGCATTACCGACGAGGCCAGCCGAGAGCGCCGCCGTAATGACCGTGCCGATTCCGTCATGGCGGCTGAAATCCACCGACTGGTCGCCTGCCCAAAGGAGCGGGCAATATGCTTGCACGCCGGTAAAGCCCGCGCGCATGAAAAAGAGCGCATCGCCGGTGCGACCCCGCGAAGCAACCGCGTCTGCATTTACCTTGGCCCAATGCACCGGCCAGCGGTTATGCTCCTCCATCGGGTCGCCGTTGTGCAGCCGCAAATCAACGGGCAGATATTCGCCGAAGTCGGCCATCCAGCCATCGAGTCCGAAATCGAGCATTTGCTTGCCGATTACTTCATCCGAGAACCAGGCGGCGGCATCGGGGTTGGTGAAGTCCACCACGCCGGCATCAAACTCGCCGAAATCGACGGCATAAGGCTCATCGTTGTCGAGTTTGAGGGCCAGATAGCCAAGCTGCGTTGCCTCGGCATATTGCGGGCCATCGACGGCGAGATAGGGGTTCACATAGCCGAGAAAGCGAATGCCGCGTTCTTTGAGTTCCGCAATCCGCGCCGGAAGATCGGGGTAGCGCGCTGCATTCCACTGCCAGTCCCAAAACAGCCGCCGCCCAAAGCTGGTCTGGCGAATACCGATCCAATCTTCGCACCACAGGCCCGACACGGCGGCGCCTGCGGCGATGATCTTTTCAAGCCGGTTGAAACTGTTCGCGCCGTCTTTCAGCCCGACTATCGCCCCGCCGATGGCCCATTCTGGCAAAGGAGGTTGATTGCCTGCGGCGTCGCGACATCGCGCAATCCTAGCATTCCAAGGAATACACTCACCAACTTCAGTGGCCGGCGAACCGTCTGACTTGATAAGCGGCTTAAGCGATATGCTCAATTGTCGGAGGGCTTCGGCCGGGCACGCTGCAAAAAGCTCTGTCAGAAAAAATCCTGACCATTGATTAACAGTCAACATATTTGCATTGCGCAAATCGACTTCGCTGTACGCACTGATGTTGAGCTGAAGCGCAAAACCGCTGGACGAAATTAGTGTTGGCTCGGGATAGTTGGTCGTCCAATAATCGCCGCCAGCAAATGACCCGTCGGCGCTCATCTTGTCGGTTAATGTGGTGCCCGGTTCGCGCCCCACGCCAGGTTCGCTCGTCCACATCGGGAAAAGTCGACCGTTAAGCGCGAGGTGGCTCATTTGCTCGCCGCCACCCCATATAATTTCATCGTCAGCCAGCGAGAAGTTAATGCTCAGGCGATCATAGGTATTGTCGGTCACACCCGCGAACAGATTGAGCGGCGAAGGATTCTCTTCGGAAGTCAGCGATACGATGATTTCGGGATCGAGGTTTGGCGATGATGCCAATCCGATTGTTCGGCTTCGTCTATGAACGACATAACGCAAAACCCGCTCATCCGTCGGCGCGTCCTCATGCCTGAAATTTCCACGCACCATCGTCACTGTCGGATTGCCCTTCGCGATCCGGAACGCAGGCGCATCGACGCGGTGGCGCAATATGACGCGGTCGCCGAGCAGCAGGTCGAACCCGTCATCCTTTGCTTCGAACCTCGCCGTCACGGCCATCCTCTTCGACTGTTTCGTCGTGTCGCGTTACAACTATGGCATGATTGCCACAGTCCTCGCCTAAATATTGTCGCTATATGACACCGCTAGACATATCAAGCCGGATTGGTTACATCAACCCCGTTATCAACGACGATCAAGCCGACCCGCGATTGTCTCTGCGCCAACAATGGCGAGGGAAATTGCTGAAAAACGGGCGGTAAATATGGGAGGCACAGGATGCACAGTTCACAGGTAAAAACCCCGAATCTTTTCCGCGCGGCATTGCTCGGCAGTAGCGCGCTGGCGCTCGGCATCAGCACGCCTGCCATGGCGCAGATCGAGGAAATCGTCGTCACCGCACAGAAGGTTGAGGAAAATGTGCAGGACGTGCCGATTGCCATCACTGCCGTATCAGGCGACGCGCTGACCGCCGCTGGCACCACCAGCCTTGAAAACCTTGGTCAGCTCGTGCCGTCGGTCACTTTCCGCAAGGGTACGACCAACGCCAACTCGGCGGTTGTACTGCGCGGCGTCGGCACCATTTCCTTCTCGATTGCGGCCGAACCTAGCGTTTCGACGGTCGTCGACGGTGTCGTGCTCAGTCGTTCGGGTCAGGCCTTTGCCGACCTTGTCGAAATCGAGCGCCTCGAAGTATTGCGTGGCCCGCAAGGGACATTGTTCGGCAAGAATGCGTCGGCGGGCCTGATCAACGTAGTGTCGAAAGGCGGCACCGACAGCCTTGAAGGCGAAGTTACGCTAGAAGGCTATGAGGGCGACGAGTACAAGGTTCGCGGCACGCTGGCGGGTCCGATTGCCGAAGATCTGAGTTTCCGCGTGAACGGTTTTTACGGCTCCTATGATGGCAACATCACCAATGTCTTCGGTGGCGATCGCGAAAAGATTAACGGCTATGAGCATATGGGCTTTCGCGGCCTGCTCGATTTCGACAACGGTCCGGCGCGCATCAAGATTATTGCCGACTATTATGAAGCAGATGACGATTGCTGCGGCGAAGTCACGGGCGTTTCGCGCGGTGCGGCACGGAATGCCGAACTGAATCTGCCGCTTGGCGTTGCGCAGGGAGAGAATCAGCGGTTCGTGAACCACAATCTTGTTACGGAGTCCAATGACCGGCAATGGGGTATCACGGTCAATGCCGATTTTGATGTGTTTAGCGACCACACGCTGAGCGCCATTTACGGCTATCGCAACTGGAACAATGAAGAAATCCGCGAAGGTGACTTCCTGCCGCGTCCGATTGTTGGCCAGCCGCAGGTTCATGACCGCGGGTTTGTGGAAACAGACCAGACCTCGCTGGAATTGCGGCTCGCATCCGACCAGAGCAAAGCCTTCAAATATCAGGTCGGCGGGTTTTACTGGCGGTCTGAAAATACCCAGACGGTCACGCGCGAGGCTATCGCGTGTCTGACCTCCAGCCTGCCGGCCGATCCGCGGACAGGCGCAGTGCCCTGTAATTTACAAGACAACGCCAATACTTTTTATCCAACTGCCACGTCGGACAGTCTTGTCGATATTGAAAATTATGCGATCTTTGGCCAGGCGACCTATGACTTTACTGACTGGATCGGCCTGACGGTCGGACTGCGTTATACGAACGATTCGATTGATTTTGCGCATCGTCGATTCCCGGCGTTTAACGCGACGACCCGCTTGCCGTTGACCGGACCGATATTGGATCAGACATTGCTGAACTCCAATCCTGCTGGTGGACTATCGACAGCCAATCCTCCCGGTAATGGCACTGTGCTTTCGACCGGCGGCACGACAAACAGCAATATTTCGGGCAAGGCGGTATTGACGGTGAAACCGTCTGACGATGTGCTATTCTATGGCAGCTACACGCGCGGGTATAAAGGCCCGGCCTTCAACGTCTTTTTCAATCACACCGCACCGAATAACGCGGTTCCGATTGACGAAGAGACATCCGATGCGTTTGAACTGGGTCTGAAAAGCCGGTTCGCGGATAACCGCATTCAAGTGAACGCTGCGGCTTTCCAAATGACCTACGATGGTTTTCAGGCAAACAACTTCGTACTCCTCAATGGCGGGACGATCAGCAACCTGACCAATGCCGGTCAAGTCCGCAGCACTGGTTTTGAAGTCGACATCTTGGCCAATCCCGTCGATGGTTTGGACCTGTTTGCCAACGTCGCTTATGCCGATGCAAAGGTGCGCCGGTTCAATCCTAACCCGTCAACCAACGCCCCCGACGCACGTAACGGCACAAAATTGCCGTTAGCGCCGGAATGGAGCTGGAATATCGGTGCGGCCTATGAAACGCCGTTCACCGCGTTTGGATCGGATTTCAAAGTCTACGTGCGTACCGCCTATAATGAGGTCAGTAGCCAGTTTTCTGACCTCGGGGAGGGCGGGCCGGTCGAGGGCTATGGCCTGTGGAATGCCAACGTCGGTTATTCGGATGCCGACGACAATTGGCGTCTGACTTTCATGATGCGCAATATCACCGACGAAAGCTATGTGCTGCTCAACACCGGCAATGGCGTTCGCCTCCACATTCCGCGCGATGCCGATCGCTATATGGGGGCAAGCCTGCGCTTCCGCTTCTAGTCAGCAAATAAAGTCGCATCAACTGGGCTGGAATCCGCATCGGGTTCCGGCCTTTTTCTTTATCGATCTTGAGGGAGTAAGCCAGGACGGGTGGTGCGAGACCAGTAGCAGACCACCCGTCCTTGCTTGAGTGGGTGTTGAACATAACGATATAAGCACCCGCTGTGCCAGTTTTTGGTAAGTAAATAATTACAATCAGTTAGATGGTTGCCGCTCGATTAACTTTCTTTGGGCCTGTAAAGAAGTTCGACAAAAAGCCGACGCGTCGGGACAAACGACGTTTACATCTGTAATCGAATCGATTACGTCTGTAGTCGGAGATTGCAAATGAGTCTTGAACGTATCAGCGACGCAGAGCTGGCCATTATGGAAATTCTGTGGGCCGAAGCACCCCTGACCGCGACCGATGTGGCGGAGCGGATTCCTGCCGACCGCGAATGGACGCTTCCGACGGTCAAAACTTTGCTGTCGCGCCTGCTCGCCAAGGCGGCGGTCGAACATAAAGCCGACGGTCGCCGTTTTCTCTATTCGCCGCTGGTCGAGCGCGAAGATTATGTATCTCATGAATCCAAACGGTTGGTCGACCGGCTGTTCGGGGGCAAGTTCATGCCGCTGGTTGCGCATCTCGCAGAGCAGGAAAAGCTCAGCGATGCCGACATCAGCGAGATCGAGAAATTGCTGAGGGAGATGAAATCATGAGCACCGAATTCATGGAGACGTGGCTGTTCGATAGCCTGCTGGTGACGACCTTGTTGATGGGCGCGATCTTGCTGGTGCGGCGACCGGTCGCAAAAATGTTCGGGCCAGGCGTAGCTTATGCCCTATGGCTGATACCGGCTGCGCGCTTGTTGATGCCAAGCCTGGAGGGCCCGCCGGTTGCTGCTGCCGGAGACGGACAATGGGTCCGCGACGCGGTACGCGAGACGATGTTGTCGGGCGTACCGTCTGCCAATCCGGTTGTGGTCGCCGCGAATGAAATTCCGGCAGCAACCATCGATTGGGCAGCGCTCGGCGTGACTTTCTGGCTTGGCGGTGCGGCGTTGTTTTTCATCATCCAGATGATCCGCTATGCGTCAATGCGCGACGATCTGTTATCCGAAGCAGAGGAAATCGCGTATATCGAAGGCGTAAGCGTGGTCGCCTCCGATCAAGTCGCAGGCCCCTTGGCCTTCGGTTTGTTCAAGCGCTACATCGCGGTGCCGCAGGACTTTACAAAAACCTATTCACTCGCCGAACGCGAACTGGCCCTTGCGCATGAAATGGCGCACCACAAGTCGGGCGACTTGTTTGCCAATCTTGCCGCGTTTATCGTCCTGTGCCTGCAGTGGTTCAACCCTGTAGCTTGGATGAGCTGGAATGCCTTCCGCTTCGATCAGGAAGCTGCCTGCGACGCACGGGTGCTGGCGGGCAAGGGCGCTGAGGAGCGCGCGATCTACGGACAGGCACTGGCGCGCACCGCTTTCGATGGCGTGCCGACTTTTGCCACGGCATTGAATTCACCCAAAACGATAATTGAAAGATTGAGGAGGCTCACCATGAAAGACGCCAGTGCAAAACGCCGCATGCTCGGTAAAGCAGGCGTAATCCTTGCTGCGGCTATCGTGCTTCCGCTGACCGCAACGATCGTACCTGCCGTGACTGCGCAGGACGAGACGGCAGTGCCCGCTGATAAGGAAACCAAATCTGCCGACAAGCACGTCACGGTCATAAAGATCAAAAACGACGGCAAAACTGTAGATGTTATAGGCGAGGACGGTGACGGCAAGGAAGTCACGAAAGTCGAACGCGACGGCAAGACCTTCATCTTCCGCACTGACAAGAAACTGTCCGAAGACGAAGTAGAAAAAATGATTGATGAAGCTCAGCAGTCGCGCGAGGCCGCCGATGAAGCGTGGACCGAAGCGTTCGAAGCACGCATCGAAGCTGATGCAGCCCGCACCGAGGCCGATGTCGCCAGCATGTCGGCCGACCACGCCAAGGCTGCTGCTGCCCACGCACGGGCCGCCGCCGATGTCGGCCGCCGCGAGGCGATCCGCGTGATGAGCCGTATTAACTTTGCGTCTTATATTCCCGAAATCGACATTCGCGAAATCACCAGAAACTGCAAGGAGGGCCAGCCGGTCACCACCGATGTCCAAGGTTTCGATGGCGAGAACAAGTCTCGCATCAAGATCGTCATGTGCGGCAAGGGACAGGCTAAGGTCGCCCGTATCGAAGCGCTGAATGGCTTGCGCGAAGCCCGCAGCGAAATCGAAGCCGAAAAGGATATGCCGGAAAACATCCGCAGGGATGTGATCGAACAGCTCGAAAAGCAGATCCGAAAACTGGAAGCCGACGCCGACAAAACAGGTTAAAAAAGACCGGACCCTCATGCTCCCCAGCTACGGTTCGTTGCCACAGGCATCAACTTGGGGCGGCCGTATTGAAGGCTGCCCCTTTTTCTTTCTCCGCCGATACGCCATACCAGACGCATGAACTGGCCCGACACTATTCACGCAGGCGAAACCGAGCTACATGAGCCATTGGTTCGCCGTGTGCTAGCGCCCAATCCGTCGCCTTACACTTATACTGGAACGCAAACCTGGCTTGTCGGCAATGGCAACGATGTTGCGGTCATCGACCCTGGCCCCACCGGAAGCGGTAAGAGCATTGGCGACCCTGCGGACATCAACGGCGAAGGCCATGTCGAGGCGATTTTGCGGGCAATTGGCGGCACGAAAGTCGCCGCGATCCTCTGCACCCACACTCACCGCGACCACTCGCCCGCTGCAGCGCCGCTGAAAGCAGCCACCGGCGCACCGATCATTGGTTGTGCGCCTTTGGTGCTGAAGGACGACGGCCCGCGTGCCGACAGTGCGTTCGACCCCTATTATGCTCCCGATCGCATCCTGACCGATGGTGAGTGGGTCTCCGGCGATGGCTGGACCATCGAAGCGGTCGCCACTCCTGGGCATACAAGCAATCATCTGTGCTACTCGCTGGTTGAGACAGGGGCATTGTTTACCGGCGATCATGTCATGAAATGGTCGACCAGCGTGGTCAGCCCGCCCGATGGCGACATGAGCGCCTATATGGCGAGCTTGCAGAAGCTCTATGATCGTGAAGATCGCATATATTATCCGGCGCATGGACCCGCTGTGGAGAAGCCCCGCCAGCTGGTTCGCGGCATGATTGGCCACAGGCGGCAACGCGAGCGGCAGATATTGACGCTACTGGAGGCGGGCGAGGGGCATATCCCCGATATGGTCGCGGCGATGTACAAGGGCCTTGACCCGCGACTGACCGGCGCAGCAGGCCGCTCGGTGCTTGCGCATCTGGTCGATCTGCAAAATCAGGGGCGAGTGGCGTCGCTCAGTGATGGCTGGCGATTGGTCACGGAGACTTGATGCCCCATTGATGTGGTGTTACATCTCGTGCTGGTCGCGACGCCTCATGACGGGGAGGGAAAGTCATGGCCACACGAGCTTCGCCGCAGCCACAATCGGCGGCTGCCGATAATTTTTTCCGGACATTGGCCATATTGATGGCGCTCGTCATTATCGCGGGTTTTTCGATTCAGTTTCTCGCAGGGCGGTCGAGCTTTACGGCGCGACCGCTGGTGCATGTGCATGGGATTGCTTTCATGGGCTGGGTCGGTCTGTTTGTCGCCCAAGCCTATCTGGCGACTCACGGTCCAATCTCCCTCCACCGGCGGCTTGGCTGGATTGGTGCTGGCTGGATTGCGGTGTTATTGGTAATGGGTAGCTGGATCAGCATCGACGTCAGCCAGCGCGGGACCGCACCGTTCTTCTTTCAGCCGCAACACTTTCTGATCGCCAACCCGTTGTCCACCATTGTATTCGCCGCACTTGCCTGGACTGCGATCCGGCTGCGTCGGCAGACTGACTGGCATATGCGGCTGCATATCTGCGCAATGACCGCAATTATCGGCCCCGGCTTTGGCCGCTTGCTGCCGATGCCATTGTTGATCCCATATGCTTTCGAGATTGCGGGGCTGGTTGGACTGGCTTTTCCGATCGCTGGCATGATCCGTGATTATCGCACATTCGGGCGCGTACATCCGGCGTGGTATTGGGGGATTGGGGCATTTCTTGCGGTCATTCCGGTTTCGCATATCATCGCCAATTCCGCCATGGGCGATGCAATCTATGCGGCGGTGACGGCAGGACATCCGGGTTCAGATGTGCCCGGCCTGGAATTTGCTCCGCCGCCGATAGTTTAAGCCGCTTCAGCCATTGTAACCTTACCGCGCCCGCGTATGTTGTGGCGTGGGCTAGCATTGCGTGACGTATGGCAGTGTTCTTGCGATTTGTTCATTGATGTAATTGTAACTTGGTCGGGGAAGAAGCGGGCAATGCAGCTCAAAACATTAAATATTAGAAACTACGCCGTTTTTGGATTGGTAACATTGATATTGGCTCTGCTTGCGTACGCTTACCAACAGGGCCAGCGGGCAGATGACGCTGAGCAAGATTTACCCTATGAGACCGCAAAAATACTTTCTGCTGAGTTTGCAGAATCGACGGCGCTTCGCGTGATGGTGGTCAGTGGAGAATTAGTAGTTACTGCAAACGATAAGGGTTTCGCTGGATTGCTGCCTACGTCACAGAAGCGTCGGCTTCCTTACTCGGTCGACTATCATGTCGATTTGAGTGATGTCGGCCTTGAGAAATATCGCTGGCTCGCCTCCGAGAAAACAATGATCGTCGAGATACCTGACGTTACCGTTTCTCGCCCGAATATTGATGAAGCGAAAAGCATCGGCGACACGCCGGATGGGATATTTGTATCACGCGGAGCTTCTGCTCGACTTCAACAAAAAGTTGCAGCGAGAGCGACCTCGTTTGCCGCTGCTGAAGCCAAGAAAAGCAATAATTTGAATAAGGCTCGCCGATCTGCACGGGATAAAATCCAAAAGATTATCGCAGCACCTTTGGCGGCAGCAGGACTTGGAGACGTGGTTGTTGTCACTCGCTTTCCTTGGGAAACGGGCGGCTTAGCTGCGGAGCGTTGGGATGAATCAACGCCTTTGAGCGAGATCGTCAAACAGAAATAGTTTCACGCAAAGGACGCAAAGATTTTTAAGAGGGCAGTTTATCGACTGACCATTATCTTCTAAGCACACATCTTGAAAATCTTTGCGCCTTTGCGTGAAATTTCTCGCCATATTCGGCTGGAGATTGGATTTGAAACAGCGCCTTCGGCGAGTTTGGAGCAAGTGAATGAACGCCCCCATCCGTGAAAACCTGCAAGGCCTCGACCTGCTCGCCGAAATTCAGCGGTTGAAGAAGGAGCGCAATGCCGTCATCCTCGCGCATTATTATCAAAAGCCCGAAATTCAAGACCTGGCCGATTTCGTCGGCGACAGCCTCGAACTCAGCAAGCGCGCCGCAGAAACCGATGCCGATGTTATCGCCTTTTGCGGGGTGAAATTCATGGCGGAAACCGCGAAAATTCTCAGTCCACAAAAGACCGTGGTGCTGCCCGACCTCGCCGCTGGTTGCAGCCTTGAGGATTCATGCCCTCCCGGAAAGTTCAGGGCATTTCGAGAAGCGCATCCCGACCATATCGCGCTGACATACATCAACTGCTCAGCCGAGGTGAAGGCGTTGTCGGACATCATCGTAACGAGCAGCAGCGCCGAAACCATCCTGAGCCAAATCCCGCCCGAACAGAAGATCATCTTCGGTCCCGACCGCCATCTGGGCGGCTACCTGTCGCGCAAATTCGGGCGCGAGATGCTGCTCTGGCCCGGTGTGTGCATCGTCCATGAGGCATTTAGCGAAACCGAACTGCTCAAGCTGAAGGCGCAGCATCCCGGCGTCCCTGTCGCCGCGCACCCCGAATGCCCGCCGCATATCATCGACCATGCCGATTATGTCGGTTCGACCAGCGGCATCTTGCAATTCGCGAAAACGCTCGAAGGTGACACGCTCATTGTCGCGACCGAACCGCACATCATCCACCAGATGGAAAAGGCCGAGCCGACCAAGAATTTCATCGGCGCACCCGGTGCCGACGGCAACTGCGCGTGTAACATCTGCCCCTATATGGCGCTCAACACGACGGAGAAACTTTACCTCGCGCTGCGCGACCTGACCCCGCAAATCGAGATGGACGAAGAGGTGCGGGTGGCCGCAAAAAGGAGTTTGGACCGGATGCTGGAGATGGCGAGCGGCACGGTAGGCAAGGGCGATTTGGGGCGAGCGTGATGACCGGGTGGAATGATTTGCCCGGTTTCGACCTAGATGTCTTTGTCCGTGCAACTCTCGCGGAAGATTTGGGCCCCACTGCCCGAGATGTGACCTCCGAGAGCGTGATCCCTGCCGATATGCGCTTTGCGGGCGTAATGGACAGCCGCGATCCGATTGTCGTTGCCGGATTGCCGATTGCGGTTGCATTCTTCCGCCACCTCGATCCGACGATGGAGATTGAACTATTGGTGGGCGAAGGACAGCATGTGTCTGCCGGAACCGACCTGATGCGGCTTCGCGGCAATGCGCGGGCGATGCTGACGGCGGAGCGGTCGGCGCTCAACACCGTGCAACATTTGTCGGGTATTGCGACGATGACGCGGGCCTATGTCGACGCGATTGCTGGCACAGGTTGCACATTGCTGGATACGCGCAAGACCATCCCCGGGCTTCGCGTACCGGAGAAATACGCCACGCGAATGGGCGGCGCGACCAATCATCGCATGGGCTTATGGGATGCGGCGATGATCAAGGATAACCACGTCGCGGTCGCGGGCGGGGTGGCCGAAGCTGTGCGCAGAGCCAAGGCGGCTGGCGTTGAGCGCATTATATTGGAGGTCGACAAGATGTCGCAGATCGAGCCGGGCCTGGCCGCAGGCGCAACGCATCTGCTGCTCGACAATATGGATGTAGCCGAACTAACCGAGGCCGTGACGCTGGTCGCGGGCCGCGTGCCGACCGAGGCATCGGGCGGCGTGACGCTGGAGACCATCCGCGCGAAGGCGGCGACAGGGGTGACTTATATTTCCGTAGGGAGGCTGACCCAAAGCGCGCCTGCGGCCGATATCGGGCTGGATTTTGCGCAGGCTTAGTATTCTCGGGCTGGCGCTGTTTTGTGCGTCATCAGCGCAGGGCCAAGCCTGGCAATGCCGCGCGCCTAAATATCTGCCGCGTCCGGCGCTTGAGTTGCCGGAACCGGGACAGGTCCGGCGCACGCCAATTGACGGCTATATTCTCGCGCTAAGCTGGAGCCGGGAATATTGCCGTGGCAAGGAACGCGATCCGTCGATGCGCTTCCAATGCTCCGGCGAAATAGGCGATTTCGGGTTTGTTCTGCACGGTGTCTGGCCCGAAGCGAAAGGTCCGAATTACCCGCAATATTGCCGCAATGTCGGCGTTCTGTCGCGCAAGGTTATTGCCGATAATATCTGCATGACTCCATCGCCCCAACTCATCCAGCATGAATGGGCGAAGCATGGCACTTGCATGGCGAAAACCCCCGAAGCCTATTTTGGCGTTGCGAAATTGCTGTTCAACGCGGTCGAATTCCCCGACATGGATCGGCTATCGCGGCAGGTGGAGCGCGGCACACCGCTGACTGCCTCGGGACTGGCGGAGGTCTTCGCAGATCTGAACGAAGGCCTGCCCGCCAAGGCAGTTCGGGTGAAGACCAATAACAAGGGTTGGTTGCAGGAAATTCGCGTCTGTCTGGGGAAAGACCTGAAGCCCCGACGGTGCCCTGCGTTTGTCCAAGGTGCACCGGACAAAACGGTAGTCAAGGTGTGGCGGGGAAAATGAACGCGATGGTTCAGCCCTCGATAATCCGCGTCCCCGGATGATGCTTGTCGAGATGCTTCTTGATGATCCGCAAATTCTTGCTGTTCGACCGGAAAACGAGGTCGAAGGCGTCGCCGACCAGCGGTATCGCGCCCAGGGCGGTGTCGACGCCGACATTGGCGGTCATGCGGATCAGCTGCCATTTCGACATGCCGAGATTGCGCGCTTCCCAGACCATATAGGCACCCATCGCAGCGGTCACGACATCGCCCACTACCGGCACTAATCCGATGATCGAATCCAGTCCGAACGGTATCTTGGTGCCGGGAATGACAAACGAGCGTTCCAGCAACTTTTCCATCGCCTCAACGCGCGCGCGAACTGAATGCGCATCGCTACCCATTCCGGGCAAGTCCTTGGCAATCTGACTGAACTGTTCCTGCGAAAGTGGCATCAACGGCACTCCTTTGCCATTATGTCGTGTCGCGCCCCAGATATTGCAACAGGTGCCAGCCACGGCCATTGGCAAAATGCCCCAATAGCCCTGGGCGCACCACCGACCAGCGCAGCGGGTTTGCTATGGGGATGAAGTTGCGCATCTCCTGCAATTCGGCTTCGGCTTGAGCCAAAAGCTGGTTGCGGGCGGCGCTGTCGGGAGCCATTCGCGCTTCGGCGACAAGCCGGTCGGCATCGAGGCTGCAAATCATACTGACGGTGCAGGATAGCTGGTCGAGATACCAAGCAGGGGTCGATTGGTCGGCCATACGGTCGATCAGCCGGATGTCGTGCGGTCGGTCTATAGTTACCCTTTCGACGTCCAGACCGATTGCTGCCATATCAGCGCGCAGGCGGGCAAAGAATATGCGGCTGCCAAACCCGCGAGGAAGCGCCACGCGAAGCGGACGCACCTGGCCGTTGGAGATTTCCCAACGCGATATGATGTCCTTCGCCATCGCCTTGCGATCGTCGATTTGCGGTGCCCAGTTGGGGCGCGGCACCGCAACCCGGTTCGGCAGGCTTTCGGGCACTAGTGTCAGCGCCTCGCGCCAGGCCACGATATCGAAGGCGGTGAGCAGGCGGGGCCGGTCGACGGCCATCGCCATCGCCTCACGATTTTGTCGGTCTGACAGAAAAGGTCCGGTTTCGACGATGAGCAGGCCGAACAGGCCCGGAACCGGATCGAACTGGATGTCGCCTGCATTGACTCCGGCTGCTTCCAGCAATGGATAATCTTCAAACCGTCCGCCTTCGACCAGATCGCTCTGGCCTTCTACATAGCGGGCAAGGGCCAAAGTGGCGCTGCTTCCCCGCAACGTTACCGTCTCCGGTTCCAGCACCGGATCGCCTCGTCCATCGACCCCTTTCAGCCGCAATTGCATTGCTTCACCAAGCCTGTCTGCCTGCATCGGTCCCGAGCCAAAACCTTTGCGGACAAGGCCGAATTCCGGTTGGGCCAGCATTTCCAGCAGATAAGGCATCGGCGCCTTCAGACGCATTTCGACGACCTTGCCGGTCATCGGCACAACGCGATCGATCATGCCGAGTTCGGAGTTGAAACGGCCTTTGCGCAATTCACGAAGCCTCGCGGTCAGGACGTTTGCTACCTCGTCCGACGTGACCTCGCGCCCGTCATTCCAGCGGGCTTTGTTTAACCTGAAGATATAGCTCATGCCGTCGTCGGTGACGATCCAACGACTGGCGAGGCCGGGCGCCACGCGGCCCTTGTGGTCGTAAGTGACCAGTCCTTGCGCGGTGGCGCTGCGTAGATAGGCGGAGGCTGTCGGCAAGGGCATGGCGGAAATGTTGAATGCACGCGGCCGGTCTTCGATGACGTCGACACGCACCCGGTCATTGTCCACGCCTTCCGAACAACCTGCAAGAAAGAGCAGGAGCGTCGACGCCAGAAGCAGCAAGCGGGTCATGCGCTCACCATAGACACAAGCGCTTGCCGCACAATGCCTCTGTCAGGTGCCGGAGCAGGAATAAACGAGTATTTCGTTCGGCGACGGCGGCAAGATTTCGCGCACCGCCTTGTTCATATTGTCAATTTTTGCCAGCGCTTCGGGTGCCGCCGAACAGCTCGTCACGTCGTAGCGTTTACGTGCCTCGCGCGCATTTTCCAACGCATCCATGCCGGGCAGGTAGCGCTCGATCCTGTAAGTCTCGCTAGCGGGCATGTAGCTGACCAGCGATACCTGCGCGTCGTTGTTAGGGACAAAAGTTCGTGACCAGCCATCGCCACTTTCGACATATTGCGTCCGCCCATTGATACAGCCGCTTTTCGTCCATTCGAAAAGGACATCGTCGGTGTCCGACATAGTAATCCGGCTGCGTTCGGGCTGGATGACGCAGCGTCTTTTGCCGTTTGCTGCAGCCGCTTTGCCAGCTGCGACAGGCTCGGTATCGAGATCCGCCGTCATTACTGCGCGAACGCGTTCGTCAACCTCGTCGAAGGACGGGCGTGCGGCGAAGATGATCAGCGCGGCCAGAAACATGACAGCGCCGATGCTTGCGGCAATCTTGAAGCGATCGCGCTGGCCACGTTCGGTAAACTGCCACGCAGCTCCCCCCGCAACCGCGCTCAGCACAAGCAAGAGCGCCGCAAATGCGAGATGGTTTTCGCGTTCCCCGATGACGGCATGCTCGGCGTCGCTGCGGACCTTGCCCTCGCGGCTGCGCTGCAGTTCGGCTGCAATCCGCGCTTCGGCCTCAAGCTTCGACCGCGCGACGGCTTCGCGTTCTGCTTCGGCGCGCGTAAGTTCGGCAACCGAGCGGCATTCGCCGGTCACATCACGAAAGCTTACGCCTTGGTTGGCAAGGAACGCGGAAAGCTCTCGATTGGAAACCGCGAAATAAAATTCAGCACCGCCGCCATCGGCGACCGAGCCAAAGCTGTTGATGCCAACCACGCGCCCGCAGGCGTCGACCAGCGGTCCGCCGCTATTGCCCGGCGCAATCGGCGCAGTATGCAAGATGGAGTCTACAGACTTCGAGCTACGCCCGGCGGATACACTGCCTCTTGCCTTAACCGGAACCTGCGGCTGCAAGACATCCGCCTCGCTCTGTTCGAGCGCGATATCGACGCTGGCGGGATAGCCGATGGCAAATACATCGACGCCATCCGGAACCACCCCCGAAAAGATACTTGCGGGGATCAACGAGCCGCCGTCGGTTAATTGCAGCAGCGCCAGATCCTTGCCGGGGAGCGCCGCGAGCAATCGAGCACTGTAGCTCTGGCTACCCTGCGATGGCACCACGATGATATTGACGCTTTCATCGCCGCGTGCCTGTTCGACCACATGGGCGTTCGTGACAATCTTGTCAGGCGCGACGACGACGCCAGAACCGATGCTGACGATAGTGCGTTGACCGTCAACGGAACTGTAAACCAGCACCCGGACGACGCTGCGCGTGGCCGCGTTGATATCAGACGCATCGGCGTGTGAGCTCGACAGGAACAGCGGCGACAGGATCAGCAGCAGGGCGAGGATATAGCGCATGGTCTTATCGACCACAGATGAGAGCCGCGTTCAACGCGTTTCGGTCGGCTGACGGTCTTTCGTCGCACCTGGCTGTACATTCACCCCGTCGCGTCCCAGCCTGACCTCCAGCGGCACGCCGCCAACCTCGGTATTGACCGTCACGCCTTCCTGTTCATCGATGCGGACATCGGTGCCTTGGATGTCTACCGGTATCTCGGGCAATTCGGGCAAATCGAGCGGCTCGATCGGTCCTTCGGGATCTGGGGCGGGAGTTGCTTTGGGCGCTGGACGAGGTGCTGCGCCTTTGACTGCCTGACTCATGAAATTACGCCAGATGCGCGCTGGCAGCCCGCCGCCGTTGATACCCTTCAACGGCGTATTGTCGTCATTGCCGATCCAGACGCCGACCACAAGGTCGCCTGCAAACCCCACAAACAGCGCATCACGATTGTCCTGGCTCGTACCCGTCTTGCCATAGGCCGGAATGCCGAGGCGCGCGGCCCGACCAGTGCCATCGGCGACAGTGCCATCAAGTAAATCCAGCAACATTCTATGCGTCCGCCCACTGAAGCTGCGCGGGCCGGCGAACAGCCATTCGACCCAGCCTTGTTCCTCCTGTTCCACGGCGTGCGGCTCGACCGGCCAAGCATTGGCAGCAACGCCAGCATATGCGGAGGTCAATTCGAGCAGCGTAATCCCGGAACTGCCCAGCGCAAGGCTGGGGTCGATATTGAGCTTGCTTTCCACGCCAAGGTCTTTGGCTGCCTTCGCGACGGCATCGCCGCCTACCTGTTGATAGAGCCGGACGGAAGCAACGTTGCTGGAGCGTGCAAACGCTTCTTTCAGACTGATGTCACCGCGATATCGGTCACCCGAGTTTTTGGGACGGTAAAGACCTTCGTTCATTGGCGTGTCGGCTATCAGCGAGTCCGGCGTCATGCCCGACCGCAACGCGGCGAGATAAACGAACAGCTTGAACGTGGAGCCCGGCTGACGCTTGGCTTGAGTCGCCCGGTTGAACGGCGAATCCTTATAGCTTTTGCCGCCAATCATCGCGACGACTTCACCATTCGGACGCATGGCAACAAGTGCGACCTGCGCTTTGCCAAGGCCCGCACTGCCGACCACGCGGCGCGCAATATTTTGCAGCCGCGCGTCGAGCGTGGTGGTAATCCTGACGTCTGCATAGCCGCTCTCGGTCAGCAGTCGCGCCTGCGGAATCGCCCAGTCGGCAAAATAGGTACCCGTGGGAATGGTATCGCGAGCGCGAACATCGAGACGAGCAATCGGAACTTTTTTCGCCTGCGCCTCGGTCAACGCGCCATTGGCGACCATCGCCCGCAATACCAGTTTGGCGCGCTTGGCCGCACGCTCGGGGTTTTTGGTTGGCGCGAGGCGGGAAGGGGCCTGCACGAGACCCGCCAGCATCGTTGCCTGACTTAGCGTCAACCGCTCTGGCTGGCGGTAGAAATAGTGCAGCGAAGCCGCGCGCAGCCCGTAAACATTGTCGCCGAAATAGACATTCGACAGATAGCGTCCAAGAATTTCGTCCTTCGTCAGCCGCCCCTCAAGCCAGAAGGCAATCAGCATCTCGCGGGCCTTGCGCGTCAGGCTGCGCTCGGGTGTGAGGAAGGTGAACTTCGCCAGTTGCTGCGTAATCGTGCTGCCGCCTTGTGTAATGCCGCTGCCGAAAGCGTTGGACCAGGCAGCGCGCGCAAGACCGCGTGGGTCGATACCGAAATGCGAATAGAAGCGCCGGTCTTCGATGGACAGGAAGGCCTGCACAACATGCGGCGGCAATTTGGTGACATCGACAGGCTTGTCGACAATCGCGCCATTGCGGGCGATCGGCGTGCCGTCTGACGCAAGCAAGGTTATACGTGGCGGTGCAATAGGCTGGAGCGATTTCGACAGGGGCGCGGTGACCGCCAGCCATGTGACGAGCAGAATAAATAGCAGCAGCGCGCTTGCCGACATCCGGCTGAACCACCACCATCGGGTTTTGCCCAGAAACGGCTTTTTGGGCGTTGGCGGCGCGGCGGGAGCTTCCCAGGGCTTGGGATCGTCCGGAAAAAGCCCGGCATAGGCCTGATCGAACGCCGCGAGACGGCCATCGATGTCTGTTGGCGCAGAGGGGGGATTGTCTCGTTTGAAAAACATCGATTTGCTGTATTATCTATATAAGACGCTAAAGGCGAGTACAAAATCGCTCATTACAGGAAGCTGTACGGGTCGACATCCACCCCTATGCGCACACCGCGCGGGAATTGCAATTTGCCAAGCCATTCGCGGATAATCGCCTGCACCTCGACCGAGCGTTGCGCGTGGACCAGCAGCCGCTGCCTATATCGCCCCCGCAGCATCGCGAGCGGGGCAGGGGCGGGGCCGTAGACATACATGCCTTCGGCTTGCGGCGCAGCACCGCCGACGGCCCGCGCGGCTTCGATGGCCTCGCGTTCGTCTTCCGACGATATGATGATGGCGGCGAAGCGACCGAAGGGCGGAGCGCCCGCCGATTTGCGCTGCTCGGTCTCGGCATCGTAAAAGGCGTCGCGGTCGCCAGCCACAAGCGCCGCGATAACGGGATGCGATGGGTTGCGGGTCTGGATGAACACCTCGCCCGGTTTTTCGCCGCGACCTGCACGACCGGCGGCTTGGGCGATCTGCTGGAACGTGCGCTCGGCAGCGCGCAGGTCGCCGCCTTCAAGGCCTAGATCGGCGTCTATCACGCCCACCAGCGTCAGTTCGGGAAAATGATAACCCTTGGTCACCAATTGCGTTCCGATGATGATATCGACCGCCTTGCTCTCCACCCGTGCAACGAACACTGCGGCCTTTTCGGGTGACCACAAGGTGTCGGAGGTGGCAACAATCGTCCGCGCGTCGGGCAACAATCGGTTCACCTCATCGCAAATCCGCTCGACCCCTGGGCCGCAGGCGACAAGGCTGTCCTTCTGGCCACATTCGGGGCACTCGTCCGGTGGGGGCATGACAAAGCCGCAATGATGGCAGGCGAGGCGGCGGACGAGCCGGTGCTCGACCATCCAACTGGTGCAGTTGGGGCACTGGAAACGGTGCCCGCAGGTCCGGCACAAAGTCAGAGGCGCAAAACCCCGTCGGTTGAGGAACAGCAGGCTCTGTTCGCCGCGTTCGATCCGCTCTTCGAGCGCCTTGAGCAATACCGGCGCAATCCAGTGTTGCCGCTCGGGCGCGTCCAGCGTCAGGTCGATGGCCTTGATCTCGGGCATCTTCGCCGCGCCGAATCGCGAGGGGATTTCAAGACCCTTATAGCGCCCGATGGCGACCATGTGGCGCGATTCGAGTGCGGGGGTGGCCGAGGCCAACACTACCGGAAAGCCTTCAAACCGCCCGCGCATCACCGCGACGTCGCGGGCATGATAACGCACGCCATCTTCCTGCTTGAAGCTGGTCTCATGCGCTTCATCGACGATGATAAGTCCCGGATTCTTGAACGGCAGAAACAACGCAGAGCGCGCGCCGACCAGCACTTTTGCGCTGCCATCGGTCACCGCGCGCCACACTCGCCGCCGCTGGGTGGAGCGTAGATTCGAGTGCCAGACCGCCGGTTCGACGCCAAATCGGTTCTCGAAGCGCGACAGGAACGGCGCGGTCAACGCAATCTCGGGTAGCAGCACCAGCACTTGCTTGTTCAAGCGGATTGCCTCGGCCACTGCCTCGAAATAGGTTTCGGTCTTTCCCGATCCGGTGACGCCGTCAAGGACGAAGGTTTCAAAGCCGCCGTCGCGCACCGCCTCGACCATCGCCGCCGCAGCGCCGGTCTGCGCCTCGTTCAACTTGGGTGAGCTAAAATCGGCCAGCGGTTCAGGGAAGGGCGTATCGACGCTGATCGTCACCGGCTCGAATGCGCCCGCCTTAATGAGTCCACGAATTACAGCATCGCTGACGCCTGCCTCAGCCGCCAGTTCGCGGACCAGCCCTTGCGCATCCTCAAGCGCATCAAGCGCAGCGGCGCGTTGCGGGGTCAGGCGGGCGGGCTCATGCCCAGTCCGGCGATATTCGGTTATCGTGCCCGACGCAGTAAAAGCGGCCGATGACGCCAGCACCATTCGCAACACGGCGGCGTGATGCGTCAGATAATAATCTGCGACCCAGTCAACCAGCCGCCGCAAGCCAATTCCGATAGGCGGGCATTCGACGACCTCCAGCACGGCGCGTAATTTCTTCGCGTCTACGGGGTCATCGGCGAAAACATCATCGTCCCAGACGACGCCGGGCAATTTACGCGGCCCGAGCGGGACGATAACAACGCAACCGGGCTTTGCCTCCACCCCCTCGGGCAGCCGGTAATCAAGCGGACCGATTGCTTGCGTCAGCAGGACGACACGGACACGGTTGGCGGGAGGATTCATCCCAGCGATATAGGCGGACAAATGTGGAACGTCACCACTTCATCCTCGAAATACGCCCCTCTCTTGTCATCTTCGCAAATGGGGTGATCCATGTCCTGACACCTCGGTGTAAACCGATGGTTCAGACCATGGACCCCCGATTACGTCGGGGGTGACAAGGTTGTAGGAGCAGGGTAAGTCTTTGGCCTACAGCGTTTTCGGGAGAGGAAAACCACCATGATCGCCACAATAGACCGCCGCCACCTCCTGTTATCCGGCGCAGCGCTTGTCACCCTCGCACTCCCCGGATGCCAGAGCCTGCCCGCATTCAGCCTGACCGAAGCCATCCGCCGCCTGCTCACCCTCGCATCGCAAAATGCGTTCGCGCTTTTGCTTCAACCCGGCGGTTTCTACGACAGCTCGGTTGCGCGTATCGCTTTGCCTGACCGCTTCGGCGGCAATAGCGGCACTATTCTCTCCGCCGTTTTGCAGAGCCGTCAATTCCGCGACCGCCTGCAACGTCAGCTTAATCGCGCCGCTGAAAAGGGTGCGGAGCGCGCCGCGCCGTTGGTCGCTGACGCGGTGCGCAATGTTTCCATTGACGATGCCGCTGCCTTGGTGCGCGGCTGTCCGCAAGCGGCTACCAGCTTTCTACGCGGCAGGATGGGCACGGCGTTGCTCGACTCGATGCTGCCCGGCATTTCAGAAGGCCTGCGACTGTTTGACGACCAGGTTATCGGCCAGGCCGTCCGCTCGGTCACCGGCTTCGATGTCGCAGCGCTCGCGCAAGACATCACCCGCAAGGCCGATGACAGCATTTGGGCCGCGATGGGGATGGAAGAAGCAGGAATCCGGGCCGATCCGCAAAAAACCAACGATCCGGTGCTGATCGGCGTTTTTGGCCTGCTCAAATAGACGCTGTCTTTTCGGGCACTATTTTGCCTATAGCCGGGCAAACGAATCCAATTTGCAGGACAGCCCCTCATGAAATTCTTCGCCGACACCGCTGAAATCGCCGACATCAAGGAGCTGGCAGCGACCGGACTGCTCGATGGCGTTACGACAAACCCCTCGCTCATCGCGAAATCGGGCCGTGATTTCATTGAGGTCACGCGCGAGATTTGCGCCTTAACCAACGGCCCGGTGTCGGCGGAGGTTGTCGCGCTCGATCATGAGACGATGATGAAAGAGGCGGAAATTCTGCGCAAGATCGCCGACAATGTCTGCATCAAGGTACCGCTGACGATTGACGGTTTGAAAACCTGCAAGGCGCTTACGTCGGACGGCACGATGGTCAATGTGACCTTATGCTTTTCGGCCAATCAGGCGCTGCTGGCGGCAAAAGCGGGCGCGACGTTCGTCTCACCCTTTGTAGGTCGGCATGACGACAATGGCTTCGACGGCATGGCGTTGATCGCCGACATCAAGCAGATTTACGACAATTATGATTTTGGCACCGAAATCCTCGTTGCCAGCGTCCGTCATGGCATCCACGTCCATCAGGCGGCCTTGATCGGCGCGCATGTGATGACTGCGCCGCCATCGGTGATTAAGGGATTGTTCAAGCATATCCTCACCGACAAGGGCATCGAAGGCTTCCTTGCCGACTGGGCGAAAACGGGTCAGGCTATCGGATAGCTATCGGCGGGAGACCGGAACGGGTCGCAAATATTCCGGTCTCCCTCCTGTTTCCGTGTAACGGTAACGAATCGGATTTAGCAGGTAGGCAGGCCCGGCGCTTGTATGTTTCCGACACCAGAACAGTTTCTTGGGCTATTGCGGACAACGGCCTATGGGCTAATGTCCGTATAGGATTGAAAGGCGGGCAGGGTTATTTCCCCGGCAAATGCGGGCATCAGGTCTGCGGGAGCCGTCGAATGAACAAGCCCGAAAAGGTGTTTCCCATCGCACATATTCATTACGATGACGAAATCGACAACAACGGTAAGGTTGTCGTCCCGGACGAGGTGCAGGACGCGATCCGTACGCTGATCCGCTGGTCCGGCGATGACCCCAACCGTGAAGGCTTGCTCGACACCCCAGCGCGGGTTGGCCGTGCCTGGCGCGAATATTGCTCGGGCTATGCCGACGATCCGGCGGCGCATCTCTTGCGGACGTTTCAGGAAGTGGGCGGTTATCATGAGCTCGTGCTGTTGAAGGACATCCCGTTCCAGTCGCATTGCGAGCATCATATGGCACCGATCACTGGCAAAGCGTCTATTGCCTATATGCCCACCGACCGTGTTGTCGGCATTTCCAAACTCGTGCGCGTGCTGAACGGTTTTGCCCAGCGGCTGCAGGTTCAGGAGCGGCTGACTGCAGAGGTTGCAAACTGCATCTGGGACAATCTCAAGCCGCATGGCGTCGCGGTCGTCATCGAAGCAACGCATGGCTGCATGACAGGGCGAGGTGTCAAGGTGCATGGCAGCGGCATGGTTACCTCGAAGCTGATCGGCTGTTTCCTTGATGACCAGTCGAGCCGCAAGGAAGTTATGAGCCTGATGGGTTACTAGGGTCCAAACCCTGAATGCGGAAAGGCCTCCTGCACATAAGCGAGGAGGCCCATCCTGGCCGACCAAGTATTTGCGACCCTCAAGGCCGGATTAAAAAGATAACTTATGCAGCCTTGCGTTGTTCCAGCGATTGCAGAATGCGTTGCGGGTCGGTTTCGCCATAGGGGTCATTATCCGCGCCTGCATCGTTGATTCCAGGCTCCTCGAACCAGGCGATGATCTTGTTGTCGTCCACAATCATCGCGTAGCGCCAGCTGCGATAGCCGAAACCCAGATGGCTCTTGTCGATCAACATTCCCATGCGCCGGGTGAAGTCGCCCGAACCATCGGGAAGCAGCTTGATGTTTTTCAGACCTAGGTTTTTGCTCCACTGATACATCACAAACGCGTCGTTCACTGACGCGCAATAGACTTCATCGATTCCGGCGGCTTTGAAATCGTCATATAGACGTTCGAACGACGGGCATTGCTCGTTCGAACAGGTCGGCGTGAATGCGCCCGGAAGTGAAAAGACGGCTATCCGCTTGCCTTTACCAAGGTCGCGGACATTGACGTCCTGCCAGCGGAAGGGATTAGGTCCGCCAACGCTTTCGTCGTGGACTCGGGTTTTCAGTGTTACATCAGGGAGAGTGCGGCCGATCATGTCGGTCAGTCCTTTCTTGCTTTTGTTCGGGGTCGAGCGGAGCGGCAAAGGCATAAGATGCCAGGCCGCCCCGACGATGCTGGCTCACATCGTTTCGACCCCACAGGTATGAAACGGGGATGCCGCAAACACTAATCGCCTTTCCCGACGATGGTTCCCTACCGAACGCAAATGTAAAGTGCTTGCTTTACGCCAGGCCATCTCATCGACAGATTCGCGTCGGGGAACAGGAGAGGGATGCGATGCGAGCTTTGATCAGGATGTTCTTGCTGGGTTGCCCGATGGTTCTGGTCGCACCAGCAATTGCCTCGCCGAAACCGGCTTCATCATCCACCGTCGAGGCGCAAAAACGAGTGCTGGCGGACCTTCCGGACGAAGACGGGCGGGATCGTGAATTTTCCGATCGCGGATTTATGGGGACATTGGCGGATCCGGTTATCAAGAGTAGGGACGGCAAGCCGGTCTGGGACCTGGATGCCTATGCATGGATGGAAGGCACCGCACCCGACACGGTGAACCCGAGCCTGTGGCGGCATATGAGCTTGTTGCGCAAGCACGGCCTTTATGCACTGTCGGACAATATGTGGCAGGTGCGCGGGTTCGATGTGTCGAACATGACGGTCATCAAAGGCAAAACCGGCTGGATCTTGATCGACCCGCTGACTACGCGCGACACGGCGGCGGCGGCGCTCCGGCTGGTCAACGAGAAGCTTGGCGCGCGGCCGGTTACGGCGGTCATCTACAGCCACAGCCATGGCGACCATTTCGGCGGCGTGCGCGGCGTGGTTGACGAGGCGGATGTCAAGGCAGGCAAGGTTGCCATCATCGCGCCTGAGCACTTTATGGCTGAAACGGCGTCGGAAAATGTCATGGCGGGCTCTGCGATGGGACGGCGGGCCAACTACCAGTTTGGCGGCACCCTGTCCCCCGGTCCGCAGGGGCAGATGGGCAGCGGCATTGGCAAGGGCATTGCGGGGGGTGACATTACGTTAATCGCGCCGACAATAGACATTCGCAAGACTGGCGAGGTCCGGGTGGTGGATGGCGTCAACCTTGAATTCCAGATGGTGCCCGGAAGCGAAGCACCGGCGGAAATGAATGTCTACGTGCCTTCGTCGCGGACATTTTTGGCCGCCGAAATCGCGACTTGCACCCTTCATAACATCCTGACCCCGCGCGGTGCGAAGGTGCGCGATACGCATGCCTGGGCAGGGTTCCTCAATGAAGCCGTCAATCTTTATGGCGACCGCAGCGACACCATAGCGTCGAGCCACTGCTGGCCGCGTTTCGGGCAAAGCGAAGTGAAAGGCTGGCTGTCGGGACAGCGCGACAATTACCGCTATTTGCACGACCAGACGGTGCGAATGATGAACAAGGGGATGACGCAGGGTGAGATTGCCGAGGCATTGAAGGCACCGCCCGCGATTGCCGATCAGTGGTTCAACAAGGGCTATTATGGCACGTACAGCCATAATTCGAAGGCGATATATCAATATTATCTCGGCTGGTATGATGCGGTCCCGGCGAACCTCCATCCGCATCCGCCCGAAGTGCGTGCTGCCAAATTGGTAGCGGCGATGGGCGGCGCGAAGAAGGTTTTGACGGAAGCCAAAAAGGCAATGGCAGCGGGGGATTATCGTTGGTCGTCGGATATGCTCAATCAGTTGGTCTTTGCCGACCCGAAAAACGCCGAGGGCCGTGCCTTGCTCGCCGACAGCTACGAACAGCAAGGCTATCAGGCAGAATCGGCAATCTGGCGCAACATGTTCCTCTCGGCCGCCCGCGACCTGCGCGAAGGGGTGAAAGCGAGCATCACGACGCAAAGCATCGACATGATTTCGGCAATCCCGACCGGCTTGCTGCTCGATTCGGTGGCAACACGGATCGATCCGGAGAAGATGGGCGACAAGGCGCTGGCGATTAACTTGGTCTTCGCGGACAGAAGCGAAAAGGCGAAGGTCAGCGTCGGCAATGCTGTGATGTTCAGCGAAATGGGTACTGCTCACATGTCCCCAGCAGTGACAGTCACCGGCCCGCGCCAGCTGTTCCTCGCTTTGCTGTTCCTGAAGATGCCGCTGACGCAGCTCGAAGCTGCGGGGTTGAAAGTAGAAGGAGATCGTTCTGCAATCGACGCCTTGCAAACCGCGCTTGACCCGATGCCTGGACCGTTCAATATTGCCGAGCCATAAGAGCGGGTCGCGGTCTCTATGGAGTATTTGTCATGCGTACCGTCTTCATCATTCTAGCGCTCGCCGTCGCCACGCCATTACCGGCGCAAGCGCCTTCTACGCCGCCGGCTGTTGCGCCGAAACATAGCCCCGTTACCATCGAATATTACTACCGTATCAAGTGGGGACATGCCGGAGAGTTTCTGAAACTCTACAGGAAAAACCACGAGCCGCTTTTGAAGGAAATGCAGAAGCGCGGCTTTATAAGCGCGATGAAAATGGATGAGCCGTATACCCATATGGCGGGTGGACCGCGTTGGGATCTGCGGGTCACCATAGTTTATCGCGACGCTACGGCGGCAGTGGGTAACGAGCTTGGTGGCTGGGACGACGTATCGGAAGAGGTTGAAAAGAAACTATATCCAGACAAAGCGCAGCATGAAGCCGAGGAATCCCGGCGAATGGCTCTGCTCGAAGAGCATTGGGATGTTCTGGTTTATGAGATCACTGATTAACGACCGTTACTCCATTTTCTCCATTGCTGAGCGTGACGGCGGGGTCCATCTGATTTCAAAATCGACCGGCTCATAAAAATCGACCATGCTTGACTGTTTTGAAAGCGGCTAGCCGATTTTCGAACCAGCGAGGCGCACCAGCTCGTTTCCTTTAATCGCTTCTTATCGCCGGACGAATGGTTTTTCCGGCATATATGAGGAGTGAATGAAATGACCCCATTTGGAAAAATCATCGCCGCTGTGGCGATGACTGCGTCGGTTGCCGTTAACGCGCAACAGACAACAATGGTCGGCATCGGCGATCTCGACCTTGCGACCGCGAAGGGCCAGCGCATTATGGCGCTACGTGTCGATCGGGCAGCCAGATCATTATGCGCGCCCGAAGCAGTCAGCCAAAGCCCCGCGACAATTCGCGCCGAACGTGCTTGCCGCGCAGGCGCCAAGCAGAAGGCCCTCACCTCGGTTGCAAGCCGGACTGCGGTGATGGTGGCACGTCGCTGACGGGGAACTCAGGTCGTGTAGCCTGCGAGCTGGGAGAGCCTCACATCTCTCCCCGCTCGCGCCGGATCGCATACCATTTCTCGACATTGGCGTTATGTTCTTGCAGAGTGTCCGCGAAAAAATGGCCGCCCCTGCCATCTGCCACGAAGAACAAGGCCTTGGTTTTTTGCGGGTTTAGCACTGCCTCAATCGCTGCGCGCGAGGGGTTGGCTATTGGGCCTTTGGGCAGGCCCACCATTGCGTAGGTGTTATAGTCGTTGACGTCGGCAATTTCTGACTGGCGGATACGGCGGCCGAGCGGCTTGCCCTTGGTGATCGGGTAGATGATCGTCGGATCGGCCTGCAGCATCATGCCTTGCCGCAATCGGTTGGAATAAACCCCCGCCACCAATCGCAATTCGGATTTCAGCGATGTTTCCTTCTCGACGATAGACGCCAGCGTTAGCGCTTCCTGCGGGGTTTTGACCACCGTGTCCTTGCTGCGTTGCGGCCACAGTTCCGTCATCGCTTTGGTCATCGCATCCTGCATCCTTTTCAGCACTGCGGCGCGGGGTTCGTTCTTTTCGAAGGCGTAGCTGTCGGGCATCACTGAGCCTTCGGCGGGAACGGGGATGCTGCCCGTCAGCCTGTCATTTGCCATCAACCGTTCATAGACCATGATCGACGGCATCCCTTCGGGAACGGCCACCAGCCGCTGGACCGTCTTGCCGCCGGTCAGGATCGAAAGGATGTCTGAATTGGAGGCTTTTGCAGGAATGACGAATTCGCCTGCCTTGATCGTGCTCGTCGCGCCAAATATCTTGGCGCGGTTGACGAACGCGTCGGCGGACTTGATGATGCCGGCATTTTCGAGCTGTTCAGCAGCAGACGTGATGCTTGAGCCTGGCTTGATGACCACGGAGGCTTCGCGGGTCAGCGGGCCGGGTGCGGTCCAGCCATAGACGAAGTTACCGGCGATAATCGCGAGCAGGAGCACAGCAGCAATGACCGCCCATTTGGCGAGTTTGCGCATGGTTGGCGTTTTGGAGCTTCTGGTCACAACCTACCCTTTGTCATTCTCGCGACAGCGGCAACCGCGGTCGAGCCAACCCAAAGTCACCGGGCTATTCCACCGCCTTCATAATCAAACTCGCATTAGTCCCACCAAAACCGAAGCTGTTGTTCAGAACAGCCTTCACCTTACGCTTTTTGGCGACGTGCGGAACGAGGTCTACGCCCTCAGTGCCTTCATCGGGATTGTCGAGGTTGAGCGTCGGCGGGACGATCTGGTCGCGGATCGCGAGGATGCAGAAAATGCTCTCCACCGCACCAGCACCGCCAAGCAGGTGGCCGATGGCGGACTTCGTCGAGCTCATCGACACGGTCGAAATCGCATCGCCGAACAGCCGCTTGACCGCGCCAAGCTCGATCGTGTCGGCCATCGTCGATGTGCCATGCGCGTTGATATAGTCGATATCGGACGGGGTCATCCCGGCCTTTTTCAGCGCCATCTGCATCGAACGGAACGCGCCGTCGCCGTCGGGATGCGGGGCAGTGACATGATAGGCGTCGCCCGACAGGCCGTAGCCAACAACCTCGGCATAGATTTTCGCGCCGCGGGCCTTGGCATGTTCATATTCTTCAAGCACCACGACGCCTGCGCCTTCACCCATGACGAAACCGTCGCGGTCCTTGTCATAAGGACGGCTCGCAGCCTCAGGGCGGTCATTATAGCTCATGTTGAGCGCGCGCGCCTGCGCAAATCCAGCGATGCCCAATGGGTTGACTGTGCCTTCTGCGCCGCCCGCCAGCATGATGTCGGCGTCGTCGTCTTTAATCATGCGCGCCGCGTCACCGATGGAATGCGCGCCGGTTGAGCAGGCGGTGACGACCGCGTGGTTCGGGCCTTTCAGGCCATATTTGATGCTGACCTGACCCGAGATCAGGTTGATCAGGCGGCCGTGGACGAAATGCGGGCTGACGCGGCCAGGGCCTTTTTCGGCGAGTAGCAGCGATTCGCTTTCAATGCCCGGCAAACCACCAATACCCGACCCGATCGAGCAGCCAGCACGAAGCTTCAGCTCTTCGCTCATGTCGATAAGGCCCGCATCTTCGAGCGCTTGTCCGGCGGCATCGATTCCGTAGATGATGAATGGATCGACCTGACGCTGGACCTTATGGTCAACGCGCTTGTCGGGGTCGAAACCCCACGGATGATCCTTGGCCTTTACCTCGCAAGCAATATGGCATTTGTGATCGCTGGTGTCGAACCGGGTGATGCGTGTTGCGCCGGATTTGGAAGCAAGCAGATTAGCCCATGTCGATTCTACATCGGCGCCTAATGGTGTAACCAGACCCAGACCTGTAACTACAACCCTACGCATCGTGCAATCTCCAAAACTCGCTTAACTGCGTCCACTAAAAACAACCGCATTCAAAAAGCAAACGGCTTTCCAGCCTGAACCGGAAAGCCGCTAAATTCTTGAATTGAGCGCAGCAAAAGCCGCGCCCGCACCATCAGCTGTTGCTGTTGATGAAGTCGATCGCGTCCTTGACGGTGGCGATTTTTTCAGCCGCGTCGTCGGGGATTTCGACGTTGAACTCTTCTTCGAACGCCATGACCAGCTCGACAATATCGAGGCTGTCTGCGCCCAGATCGTCAATGAAACTTGCGCCCTCGTTCACTTTGTCGGCTTCGACGCCGAGATGTTCGACAACGATTTTTTTGACCCGTTCCGCGGTATCGCTCATTTTTTTGCCCCTTATAGTTTGGGATGATGAATTTCAGGACTCGCCCTAATGTGCAGATTGGCTGCTGGCAAGTGGCAAGCGATATTTGGGCCTCAAAGCATCGCCATTCCGCCATTTACGTGAATAGTCTGGCCCGTGACATAGCCTGCTTCTTTCGATGCCAGATAAGCAACCGCAGCCCCGATATCACCGCCTTCGCCCATTCGTCCCATCGGGATGCGGGCGTTCAACGCCTCCTTTTGCGCGTCGGGCAAGGTTTCGGTCATCGCGGTCGCAATGAAGCCCGGTGCAACGCAATTGACCGTCACATTGCGGCTGGCGATTTCCTGCGCAATGGCCTTCGACATGGCGGTCAGGCCGCCCTTGGACGCGGCGTAATTGGCCTGGCCGGGGTTGCCGGTGGTGCCAACGACGCTGGTTATGGTGATGATCCGGCCGAACCGCGCTTTCATCATCGGCTTGGTTACAGCCCGCATCAGGCGGAATGCGGCCTCGAGGTTGATGCGGATGACCTCGTCCCATTCCTCGTCCTTCATCCGCATAGTCAGGTTATCGCGCGTGACGCCGGCATTGTTGACGAGGATGTCGATCTGCCCGAGCTTTTCGAGCACCGCTGGCACCAAAGTCTCGACGCTGTCCTTGTCGCCGAGGTTGCATGGGACGGTTACGTGATCGCCGCCGAGGCTGGCACGAAACGCCTCCAGCTTGTCGACGTTGGACCCCGAAACCGCTAGTCGCGCGCCTTGGCCTGCAAGCGCTTCGCAAATTGCCGACCCAATTCCGCCAGAAGCACCAGTGACGAGGGCGGTCATGCCGGTAAGATCAAACATCCATTGTTCCTTTTTTGGTTCACGCAGAGGGCGCAGAGATCGCAGAGTTTTCGTAGTTATTAACCACCCGGCGTATCCCGTCTTTGAGCGATATGCATGAGAAATTGATCACCAGCCCGACTGGCAAGTTCATCAACCTCAAATAGGTTAGTAGCTGCTGGGCGTGCAACGCATTCGGCTTCTCAACCGATTTCATCTCAACAACCAGTTGCCGGTCAACCAACAAATCTATTTTGAATGCATTTGGAAATTGAGTGCCTTCGAACTCGATATTGATCGGCATTTGCCTATCAACGCGGTAGCCCAGCTTAGATAATTTCCCAGCCAGAACAGTTTCGTAAACAGACTCAAACAATCCAGGGCCGAGGGCCGTATGAATTCGCATGGACAGACCTATAACATCGTGACTGACTTTATCGATGGAAAACAAGGCATTTCTCCGCGTACTCTGCGACCTCTGCGTGAACCAAAAAAATTAAAGGGTTTTCAGCAAAGCTTCGATATCGTCCATCGAAATGACGCTGGTCGTGGTGACATCTTCGCCAGCGCTGCGTTTCACCATAGGCGAGAGCACCTTGCCGCCGAATTCAACGAAATGCGTTACACCCGCGTCTGCCATCGCAATCGCGGATTCGCGCCAGCGGACGCGGCCGGTGACCTGTTCCACCAGTTGCGCGGCGATAACTTGCGGATCGGCGACAGGCGCAGCTGTGACGTTGGCGTAAAGTGGTATCAGCGGCGCATGGATGGTTGTAGTCTCCAGCGCCTTCGCCATGTCGTCGGCGGCGGGCTGCATCAGCGGGCAATGGAAGGGCGCGGATACGGGAAGGAGGATGCCGCGTTTGATGCCGTGGTCCTTGACCAGTTCGATGGCCCGCTCGATCGCGCCCTTGTGGCCGGAGATAACGACCTGCGACGGGTCGTTGTCATTGGCGACAGTGCAGGTTTCGCCTTGAGCCGCAGCATTGGCGAGTGCCTCGGCCTTTTCGATGTCCGCGCCAAGAAGCGCCGCCATCGCGCCGATACCGACTGGCACCGCGGCTTGCATTGCACGTCCGCGCAGCTTCAGCAGCGAGGCCGTTACCGCCAGCGGCAATGCACCCGCAGCGCACAGCGCGGTATATTCGCCGAGCGAATGCCCGGCAACGAAATCACATTTTTCAGACAACCGCACGCCGCCCTCTTTCTCCAGCACGCGCAGGGTCGCAATCGCATTCGCCATGATCGCGGGCTGTGCATTCTCGGTCAGCGTCAGTTCGCTTTCCGGGCCTTCGCACATCAGTTTGAACAGATGCTGGCCAAGGGCGTGATCGACCTCCTCGAACACTTCGCGCGCGGTGACGCTGGCTTCGGCCAATGCCTTGCCCATGCCGACCGCCTGGCTGCCCTGTCCCGGAAAAATGAATGCGCGCATATTGGCTCCTTAATGTAAGCGGTGACGCCTATTAAGCCGCGCTCGATGTTGCAAGCCCGAACGGCACGATCTTGTTGTCGGCATCATGCCCGATATCGGCGCGGCCGAGATACGGAATGCCCGATTTATGACACCAACGCTTGGCGATTTCTTCAGCGCCTTCGCCAAAAGGCCGGTCATTGTCGGGGATTTCGCTGACGCGGCCAAGGCGGAGGCCAGCCAGCCCGGCGCCGTTCAAAAGGCTGGTGATGTGGAAGAATGCTCGGTCGAAGCCGTAGAGATATTCGCTCACCTCCTCGACCATTAGGATGTGGCCTTTCACGTCAGGCATCAGCGGCGTTCCTGCGATCATCGCCAGCGTCATCAGGTTGAACGCGGCGTATTTCTCGCCTGCCTGAATATGCGGTTCAAGCGCCGTCGGTCTGGCATGCACCATCCAGTCAAGCGCGCGCTTTACTGCTGCTTCGCCGCCCTCTCGCCGGATGTCGGCTGGCATCGGCCCATGCACCACACGTCCGATGCCCGCGCGATAGAGGCACCCGAGCAAATTCCCGGCGTCGCTATAGCCCATATAAAGCTTTTCCCGTGCCGCGCCTTTTAGCATCGCGACCGAATCCTCGGCAATCCGGCACGCACCATAGCCGCCGCGCACGAACCAGAGGGCATTGAACGCCGGATCATTGGCGAGATCGACAAAGGCCTCCAGACGCTCCGCATCGGATCCAGCGAAATGGCCGCTTTCTGCAAAGCATTGGTCGTGGAAGACGAGTTCGGCGGTCGGGTGGGAATTTGAGACTAGCACGGTCACGCGCCGGGCGTCTTCGCGAGTGAACGGCGTTGAGGGCGCGCAAATTGCAATTTTCACGCTTTAACCCCTAACGTTGTCATTCCCGCGAAAGCGGGAATCCATGGCCTGAGCTGTGAATTCGCCACAACAACAGCGGTTATGCGGATGGTGTCGGCCATGGATTCCCGCTTACGCGGGAATGACAAACGGTGGGGTTGAAGGGCCATTGCCAAAAACACGTTACAGCAATAGCGGAGCGGGATGCACAAAAACAAATCCTATTTCTTCTGCGGCATCGGTGGGTCGGGCATGCTGCCGCTAGCCAATATCGTTCGTGACGCCGGCGCTACGGTGGCGGGTTCCGACCGGGCGCTTGATCAAGGCCGGTTGGGGCCAAAATTCGAATGGCTGCAAAGCCTTGGCATCGACCTGTTCGCGCAGGACGGCAGCGGGCTTGTCAGCGGTTACCAGATCCTCATCGCGTCCGCCGCGATCGAGGACAGCGTACCCGATATCGTCAAGGCCAGTGCCTTGGGCTGCGAACGCATGACCCGCGCCGAATTGCTTTCCGACTTGTTCAACGCCGCACCGCGCAGCGTTGCGGTTGGCGGGACCAGCGGGAAATCGACCGTGACCGGTATGATTGGCTGGATATTGACCGAGGCCGGGCTCGACCCGACGATCATGAACGGCGCGGTGATGAAGAATTTCGTCGCCGATGACGCGCCCTTTGCCAGCGCGCGCGTGGGGCAGGGCGGGGTGTTTGTTTCCGAGGTCGACGAAAGCGACGGCTCGATTGCGTTGTTCACGCCCGAAGTGGCGGTGCTCAACAATGTCAGCCTCGACCACAAAAGCCTTGAAGAATTGCGGCAGCTATTCGGTGACTTTGCCAAGTGCGCAAAATGTTGCGTCTGGAATGCCGATGACGCGGAGACCTTCGCGCTTATCGAGCCGATGGGGCTGGCAGGCGCAATCAGCTTCGGCTTTGCTCCCAAAGCCGAGATCCGCGCCACCGACATCACCGACCTGCCACTGGGCAGCCGCTTCACGCTTCATGCAAAGGGCGAAACCCACCAAGTCGAGCTAATCGTCCCCGGCCGCCACAATATCGCCAACGCGCTCGCCGCAATCGCCGCCGCGACTGCGCTCGGCGTGTCGGTCGCGCAGGCGGTGCGAGGGATCGAGCGCTTCAACGGCCTCGCCCGCCGCTTCGACATTGTTGGCAGCGCAAACGGGATCACCGTCATCGACGATTTCGGCCACAACCCCGACAAGATCGCCGCGACGCTCGCAACGCTCAAGGCCTTTCCGGGCCGCATCATCGCCTTCTTCCAACCCCATGGCTACGGCCCGATCCGCGTGATGGGCACTGAACTAGCCGCCGTATTTGCGGACATGCTAGGCGAGGACGACCACATGATCCTGTGCGACCCCGTCTATTTCGGCGGCACCGTGGACAAAAGCATCGGCAGCCAGAGCATCACCGATGCGGTGGCCGCCGCAGGCAGAAACGCCGAATATATCGCGGCGCGCGAGCACTGCGGCAACCGCATCGTCGAATTGGCAAAGCCCGGCGAACGGATTGTCATCATGGGCGCGAGGGATGATACATTGAGCGGGTTTGCGGTGGATGTGTTGGCGCGCATAGCGAAAGCATCGGGCTGAAATCCCCGAATCGCTTGCATTCCGCCCCAAAACCACCTAAGCGCCCCACTTCGCTCAGGCCTGCCTGACCGAAATCGAAGAAAGCCGGAGGGGCGCTCGCATGGTGCGACGTCAGCGATCGGTAGGAACAAGGAAACGCCCATGTCTCTGTACGAGCATGTATTTTTGGCGCGTCAGGACCTTTCACAGGCCCAGGTAGACGCCCTGGCAGAAGCTGCCACCAAGATTGTCGAAGAACATAAGGGCAAGGTCATCAAGACCGAAACCTGGGGTCTTCGCACATTGACCTACAAAATTCAGAAGAACCGCAAAGCGCATTTCGTGATGCTCGACATTGATGCTTCGGGCGACACCATCGCCGAGCTTGAGCGTCAGACGCGCATGAACGAAGACATCATCCGCTACATGACCGTCCGCGTCGACAAGCATGAAGTCGGCCCATCGGTGATGATGCGCAAGAGCGATCGTCCAGAGCGCAGCGAGCGCGGTGGTGATCGTGGTGGCTTTGGTGGCGGCGACCGCGACCGTGGCGCGCCGCGTGGCGACCGTCCAGACCGTGGTGGCTTCGGCGACCGTGACCGCGCACCGCGCGCAGAGCAGGAGGCTTAATCCATGGCACGTCCGTTTTTCCGTCGCCGCAAGTCCTGCCCATTCCAGGGTAAAGACGCACCGGTCATCGATTATAAAGATGTACGCCTGCTTCAGGGTTACATTTCAGAGCGCGGCAAAATTGTCCCGTCGCGCATCACCGCCGTTTCGGCAAAGAAGCAGCGTGAGCTGGGCCAGGCTATCAAGCGTGCCCGTCACATCGGTTTGCTTCCGTATATCGTGAAGTAGGAGCCGAAACATGGATATCATACTTCTCGAACGCGTTGAAAAGCTTGGCGCCATTGGCGATGTTGTCACCGTGAAGGACGGCTATGCCCGTAACTTCCTGTTGCCGAACAAGAAAGCCCTTCGCGCCAACGAAGCCAACCGCAAGGTTTTCGAAGCCAACCGTGCCCGTATCGAAAGCGATAACGCCAGCCGCCGCGAAGAGGCTCAGGCCGCTTCGGGTTCGGTCGAAGGCAAGCAGATCGTTCTGATCCGCGCGGCCTCGCAAACCGGCCAGCTTTATGGTTCGGTTTCGGTCAAGGACATCGTTGACGGCCTGAACGCTCAGGACGCCAAGGTTGCCAAGTCGATGATCGTGCTTGAACGCCCGATCAAGACGCTCGGGCTTTTCGACGTTAAAGTCGTGCTGCACCCCGAAGTTTCGGTCAATGTTCAGGTCAATGTGGCCCGTTCGGATGACGAAGCGGAGCTGCAGAAGGACGGCGTCAATGTTCTCGACCAGATGTTCGAAGCCGAACAGGCCGAAATCGCTGCCGAGGCCATCGAAGCCCAGGTTGAAGCCGAAGTCGCAGCCGATGCTGCCGATGAAGCCGAAGCTGCTGCGAACGCGAAACGCCGCGAAGAGCAGGCCGCAGCCAAGGCTGCTGCTGAAGCTGCGGGCGGTTTGTCGGCTGAGGCTGGCGACGACGCGTAAGTTTTTCGTCACGCACGAACAAAGAGCCGCCCCGTCGAGAGATCGGGCGGCTTTTTTGTGCCTTATCGCCAACCCCAAACATTGTCATCCTCGCGAAAGCGGGGATCCATGGTCTGACCGTTCCGCACGAGCCGACAGTTCAGACCATGGATCCCCAATCAAGTTGGGGATGACAAAGTGAGTGATGGCTATGGTAGCTCTGATATCTTAGGCCACCAACATGACCGCTCCCATCATCATAACCGCCGAAATGGGCAAGACCGATCAGGCATGGGCGAACGGCCTTCGCGCCAAGCATTTCCCGCCAGAACGCAACTTTCTCGATGCGCATATCACGCTGTTCCACCATTTGCCACCAAGCCATTTGCCCGAGATCAAATCACGGCTGGCGGCGCTGGCAGGCGAATGCTCGCCGCCGGTCGCGCATCTCGCCGAAGTCATGACGCTGGGCAGGGGCGTGGCATACCGCGTAGACAGCCCCGAACTACTATCGATCCGCGACGAACTGGCCGAAGAGTTTCGCGGCCTCTTGATCCCGCAAGACCAGGCTCGCCCGCGCCTGCACGTCACCGTCCAGAACAAGGTCGAACCCGCCGTTGCCAAAGCACTCCATGCAGAGCTTTCCTCCACTTTCCGGTCGCGCCCACTGATCATTGCGGGCCTTTCGGCGTACTATTACCGTAGCGGCCCGTGGGAACATATCGCGACATGGAAATTCCGGGGATAACGGCCCTTGACCCGCCAAAACCCCGCGCCTATAGCGCCGCCTTGCTTCCCGCCGTGTGCGGGAATCACGCTTGGTATGGCGAAGTAGCTCAGCTGGTTAGAGCGGTGGAATCATAATCCATAGGTCGGGGGTTCAAGTCCCTCCTTCGCTACCATTTTTGACATGATCCGACGGCAACAGGTCGTGGGTGCGATCCCGCCGGTTCTGCCACGCTTGCTGCCTTTCCGTAGGCTGTTGCCTGATATGTCTGCCAGCGTTAAGCTCAGGCGATGAAAGACTGTTCGCATTGTGTTGTTCGCAACCGCGCCATTTGCGCAGGGCTTGAACCCGACGAACTTGAGGCGCTGGGACAGTTAGGCCGCAAGCAGCATGTCCTAAAGGGGCAGACAGTCGTGTGGGAAGGCGATGACGCGCTCATTGTCGCCAATGTCATCGAAGGCGTGCTCAAGGTTTCCATGAGCATCGCCGATGGTCGTGAACAGATTGTCGGTGTTGTGTTCCCCTCCGACTTTATCGGTCGTCCGTTCGGCAAGCAAACGCCCTATGGTGTCACCGCCCTGACCGATGCCGAGCTTTGCATTTTTTCGCGTGCGACATTCGACCAATTCGCGCGCAAGCACCCAGAGCTTGAGCACAAGCTATTGCGGCGGACGTTGGACGAGCTCGATAAATCGCGCGAATGGATGCTGCTGCTCGGCAAGAAGACCGCTACCGAGCGTATTGCGACATTGCTTCTGGAAATATCCGACCGGCTGGGCGAGACCGGATGCTCTGCCGAGCAAGCCAAGCTCGACCGCTTCGAACTTCCGCTCGACCGCCAGCAGATGGGCGACCTGCTAGGGTTGACGATTGAAACGGTCAGCCGCCAGCTATCCCGGCTGAAAGCCGACGGCGTGATCGCTCTGCCCGACCGCAAAATGGTATATATCCAGGACAGGCCCCGCCTGCAGGATCTCGCTGCTGCCGCCTGACAGAGGCACCCCAAAGTTCACTCCGGCAATTTCAGGACATCCTCGATTCGGTCGTATAGCCAGCGGCGTGAGACAGGATCGGCAAAGCTGTGCGACGCGGTCTTGACATCTTGAAGGCGGATATTGGCGCGGCTGCGGACGTACAGAAAAACGGGGCTATGCCACGCCGCGAGAAACGCCATCGCCGTGCTGTCCTGGGTCGCGATCAGCAGTTCGATGCGCGCCTCGGTCACCGATAATGCCTCAGCCAGCCGCGCGGAAAGCTGCGTCGGCGCTTCTTTTGCCGAGGCTTTCGCAAGGCCTGCCAATAACTTGCGCAGGTCGATCCGGCCCGTCAGCAGGTCAATCAAGCTACGCGGATTTTTGAGCCTTGCCCAATATCGCGACCGGATCGTGGCAGCGCCTGGCAAGGTGGGGCTATCGTCCGTCGACTCTATGACCCACGGATTCGCCAGGATCAGCGAGCTGATACCCGTGCCCGCGTGGAAACAGGCAAGTGCAGTCGCGGCGTCGCAATTGCCGAATGCGATAATGCGTTGCATGTGGGGCGCTGCCGTCCGGAACGCGGTTACGGCCGCCTTTAGGTCATCTGCGCTGCTTTCGAACCCGCCATTTGTGCCTTCGCTGTCACCCACTCCGCGCCGATCGAAGCGGAAAACGGGAAAGCCTTTGGACGCAAAATATCTCGCCATCGCTGCTTGGCCTGCATAGGCACCGCTGCGGATTTCGTTGCCTCCGCTGACGATCAATAGCCCGGTCGTGGCGGCGCCTTCATCGAGCGACCCGGCAAGCCGGTCGCCACCGCAATCGAAGCAAATCATCCGCCGCACGTCGCGCTCCAGCTATCGAGCGCCGCCGCTAGCCCGGCCGACATCGTGGGGTCGTCGCCGGGCTCCGCCCTTAGCCAGAGCGGTGAGCCATCGATGTCGGACAGGGCAACTTCGCGGGCATCGGCCAACACAACCGGCACGGCTTTGTCCAGAGAACCGAGCATAACGTGGCCAAGCAAATATCCCGAAAGCTCAATCGGCGATGTCCGCGCTTCGGCCATCAATTGTTCTGCGGTTGTGGCCTTCCCAGCCTCCTTGTCGGCTGCAATCCGCGTCCGCAGCATGGTTTTCAGCAACGAACTACCTTTGACAGGTGCCAGCCGCCAATGCGGCAAATCGATCGCCCCATCGATCAGCGCACCGCCGCGCAACGACGCGACATGCGTCGCATTAAGCTCGCTGGCCGCTGCCGCCATCGCCTCTTGCCAACTCGCAACTGTCTGAACCGACATGTCGGCGCTGCTTTCATTGCATCCGGGCAGGTCTGGCAGTAGGCTGGAACTGCCACGCATGGCAAGCACGCGCATGGCCTCCAATAGCATCCGGCGCACGCGGTTCATCTCATCAAACAGCGGCGGGATGATCAATATCCGCTGCGTCGCTGCGGCATCGCCAAGGCTCAGGCAATATTCGCGCTGCCCGGCAAATGTGTAAGTCAGATGGACGGGCGGCGGGGTCAATCGCCGACCTTGGTCCGCGCGAAATCGACCAGACTGCCAAATGTCGCGAACAACTCACCGTCGACATCATCGTCGTCGATGACAATGTCCAGCCGGTCTTCCATTTCGGTCAGCAGGCTGGCCACAGCCATTGAATCGAGTTCCGGCAATGCGCCGAACAGTTCGGTGTCGCTGTCCATTGCCGCCACCTGGGCGGGGGAAAGCCCCAATATGTCGGACAGGATGGCGCGGATGGTGTCTTCAACGGTGTCGGTCATCATCATCTTTCAAATTATTCCGTTCGCATCGAGCGAAGTCGAGATGCCGTGAGGACATAATCGACCGATGGGTGTCTCGACTGCGCTCGACACGAACTGGAATGGGGTGCCGTCTCATACGGCCTTGCGGCGCATCTGCCGTAAAGAGGCGCGCGCAATCAAGGGCCAATTGGCGATATGGTTCGGCCAGAACAGGTCGATACGATAGCGCGGACGGACGCCCTCCATCCAGTCGCGCTTGTAGGCGTCGTTACCGGTACCGAAGTCGATCTCGTCCACATGGTCGATATCGATGACATGTTGAAACAATGCGGCGGAGAGCAATGTGCCGGACGAAAACTCCAGATGGCGTTCGTCATGCGCCAGCTTGTGAATGAGCGCGGTGCCATTTTCGACGGTCCAGAACTGCGCTGCCACCGGCTGGCCATCGATATAGGCAAGGCCCAGCCGCAACGTGCCAGCGACGCTTTCTTGCCGCGCGAGTTGTTTCAGGAAGTCGGGATTGCCCTCGCTCGGCTTCCAGCTCCGCGCATAAATCTGCTCATAATCGCGCCAGCTTTCGTCCGAATAAGCAGTATTGATCCGCGTTGAAACCACGCCCTTCTTGCCCTTGCGCTTGACCGTATTTTTCAGCTGCCCCGGGCGCGTTTCCCAATATTGGTCGAATGATCGACCATTTAGCTTCAGATAATGGTTTTCATCGCACTCGGTCATGTCGGCCACCCAGCCCGTAGCCTGAAACGCCGCCGCGACCTGCTGCGCCGAGCCATCCTCGTCGGGCACCGGAGCCAGCGTTAGCCGACGCGTCCGCCCACTTGCGGTTTGCGCCAGTTGCCGAAGCAACGACATCCGCGTCACCTCGTCATACGCTCCACCGAAAACCGGTCGCCAGGTGAAGCTATACCAGTTGGCCAGCGCGGCATATTGCCCGCCGGATAGCTGCATCAAGGGCATCCAGGCATCGGCCTCGCCGTTCTGCGCGCGGAGCAACAAGGGCGCTTTGTCGCGCAACGCCATGCGATGCAACTGGTCGAGCCATTCCAGGCGGTCAAACAGGCAAGTCTGCCGCTCACGGTCCAATGCCCCGCGTGCTACAGCTTGCGCGGCAAGGAAATTATCGTGATATTCACCTTTTACGGGCAAATAGCTGACCCCTGACATGCCCCTGATACTCCAAGCGAATATGCCTCAATGACGACCGACTTGCCAGTGTTTCCGCTCGACCACCTGCCCCTGTTCGGGGAGGCGAAAGCACCTGCGCTCGTCATTCGTGACAAGGTCTTTAGCTATGAGGAGTTAAATCTCCGTATCGGTCGGCTGGCCGCTTGGTTGGCAGGGCAGGGATTGGCAACTGGCGACCGTGTGGCGACATGGCTGGGCAAGGGCGAAATCGCCTGCCTGATGCCGCTGGCTGCTGTGCGCGCGGGATTGGTGCATGTGCCTGTCAACCCGCTGCTCAAAGCGCCGCAGGTGGCGCATATCATGGAGGACAGTGGGACGCGGGTGTTGATTACGAACGCGGGTCGAGCTGCTAGCTTGGCACCACCCTTGCCAAATCCGTTCGTGTCGAGCGCAGTCGAGACACCCATCGGTGGCGCACACCCTCATGGTGTCTCGACTGCGCTCGACACGAACGGGAATTCTAACGTTGTGGACGAAAAAGACGTTCTCTCCATCCTGGAAGACGAAGCCGCGCCAACCCTCCCCCCTCTGCCAACCAGCACCAACCCCGATACCCTGGCCGCTATCCTTTATACCAGCGGTTCCACCGGCCGCCCCAAGGGCGTCATGCTCTCTCACGCGAACCTCGCTCTCGGCGCAGTCAGCGTGGCGCAGTATTTGAAACTCGCCCCCGACGACTGTACCCTCGCCGTCCTGCCATTGAGCTTCGACTACGGCCAGAACCAGCTGCTCAGCACATGGCGCGCAGGCGGTTGCGTGGTGCCACTCGAGTATCTCACCCCGCGCGATGTCATTAAGGCGTGCGCCAAACACGGCATCACCACGCTCGCCGCCGTCCCGCCATTGTGGGTGCAACTCGCCGAGCAGGACTGGCCGGTCGATGCCACCACAAGCATGCGGCGCCTGACCAATTCGGGGGGAGCGCTAACGCCAAGCCTCGTAAAAATGCTGCGCAGCATTTTTGGAGCGCAGACAGACATCTACGCCATGTACGGCCTCACCGAAGCCTTCCGCTCGACCTATCTCGACCCCGCGTTGATCGACACCAACCCGACCAGCATGGGGCGCGGTATTCCCTTCGCAGAAATCATGGTCGTCGCACCCGACGGCAGCGAAGCTGCGCCCGACCAACCCGGCGAACTGGTCCACTCAGGCCCATTGGTGGCGCAAGGTTACTGGCAGGACGAAGCCCGCACCGCCGAACGCTTCAAACCAGCGCCAGCCTTTTCGCAATATGGCGGCATGGCCGTATGGTCGGGCGACACCGTCCGCCGCGATGCCGACGGCTTGCTTTATTTCGTCGGCCGCGATGACGCGATGATCAAAACCAGCGGCAATCGCGTTTCGCCCACCGAAATCGAGGAAGCTGCGGTCGAAAGTGGGCTAGTCGCCGAAGCCTGCGCGCTTGGCCGCAAGGACGAACGGCTAGGCGCGGCAATCGTCCTGTTCGTGCGCGGGGGAGGCGATGACGAGGGGCTGAAGGCGCATTTGAAAGCGACGCTCCCCAACTTCATGCAACCCGCCGAGGTGGTGTGGCTGGACGCATTTCCGAAAAGCGCAAACGGAAAGCTCGACCGGAATCTCTTGGCGGAGGGGCTAGCCGGTTAGCGATGCCGATTGTTGTGCTGACAGCAATTCCCTAAGTCAAAATGCCACGCGCCGTTTCGTGCCACCATGGCGTGTCCCAAAGCGAAATGACTGTCCCAACCACAGGCAGACTGATCGCCGTCCAGATCACATAGGCTTTGTGAACAAAGCCGTTGCGATACACATCCCAGAAAAACATCGGCGCAATCACGCAGAGCATGTAAATCTCATTCGAGATCGGCGACGCGGGGAATGTCGTCGGCAACCATGTTATGCGCGCAAAAGCCGGGCCCAGCGCCGATGCCGTCGCCAATATCATCATCCGTTTGTGCAGCCCTGCGTCCTTCCGGCGCGCGGCCAGGCCGATGGCGATGAACAGCGGAAACAATATGCCGATGCGGGTCTGGTTGAGCAGGATATTCTCCTTGCGCAGGACCAGCGCCTGCAATTTCTCTTGTGCCTCAGGGCCTGCAGTCTGTGCGGCTTGCACTGTTTCTTGATAGATGGCGGGTGCGAGGAGAAAGCCGACGATGACCAATGCGGGAACGAGCAAGGCGGTCGCCACACCCAACTGCATGTGCCCACTGATTTTGCCGGTCGCCGCAAGCCAGGTCTGCACCAGCAGTAACACCAGAAACGAACCCATCAAAACGGCATGAACATGCAATATCATCGGAAATGGCGGTCGCGATCCGTCGGCGACAGCGGCCATTTTGGTGAATGAGTCCGGGATGAAGCCGATAAGTGTGATGACGACCAGAGTGGCGGCCATGTACACATAAATCCATCGGTCCACCGCATGTGCACGCGGTGTGCCGGTCAGAACATCGACGCGGTCGTCGGGAACAACGGATTTGGCAAGTGTCGCCATGGGTTTCCTCCACCTGACGCGACCCGGCTTGATTTGGTCATAACAGATTTTTGGTAGCTAAAGAACACCGGATTTTCCTGAGTGTGACTTTCCAGCTCGGAGTGTTGGTTATCGAAAGCTTTACCCTCTTCGCCTAAAGCCGTGCGCATGAAGGCGACCGGACCGATTCCCGCTGGCTACAGCGCCATCGATGGCGAACTTGCGATCGGCGGGGTGACGGCGTCTGTGTTGGTCGAGCAGGCGGGGGACACACCGTTGTTCGTTTACTCTTCCGATCATTTGCGGCAGCGGGTAGCCGATTTACGCGGGGCGATGCCGGATCGACTGGCGATCCATTATGCGATGAAGGGTAATCCCTTTCCGCCGGTACTGGCGCTGATGGACGGCTTGGTCGATGGTTTCGACGTGGCATCGGGCGGAGAACTCGAACTGGCCTTGGCGGCTGGTGTCGATGCGGGCCGGATCAGCTTTGCCGGACCCGGCAAACGCGACCGCGAGCTGGAGCGCGCTATTTCGCTTGGCGTGACGCTCAACAGCGAAAGCGAAGGTGAAGTTGAACGCGCCATCGCCATCGGCGCAAAACTGGGCATTACCCCGCGTCTTGCAGTCCGCGTCAACCCAAGCTTCGACCTCAAAGGCTCGGGCATGAAAATGGGCGGCGGGGCCAAGCAGTTCGGCGTCGATGCGGAGCGAGTGCCTGCTCTGGTCAAGCGAATCGTCGCGGCGGGTGCCGAGTGGCGCGGCTTTCATATTTATGCAGGATCGCAGGCTCTCTCCGCCGACGCAATTATTGCTATGCAGGCACAAACCTTGGCGCTCGTCGCCGAGTTGACCAAAGCAATCGGCGTGTCGCCGCCACACGTCAATCTGGGTGGCGGCTTTGGAATTCCCTATTTCCCGGGTGACGAGCCGGTTGATATTCAAGCGGTCGGCGCGGCATTGGGCGAGTCGTTCGACGTGCTCCCCTCAAGCCTGTTCGACACCCATTTCTGCATCGAACTCGGCCGCTATCTGGTGGGCGAAGCAGGGGTCTATCTGACCCGGATCGTCGATCGCAAAGTCAGCCACGGCGAGACATTCCTCATCACCGACGGCGGTCTCCATCACCAGCTTGCGGCCAGTGGCAATTTCGGCACGGTCATCCGTCGCAACTATCCGGTAGCGATTGCTTCAAAGTTCGGCGCTGAACCGGAGGAGGTCGCCTCTATCGTCGGCTGCCTGTGCACGCCGCTCGATAAATTGTCGGACCAGGCGCATCTGCCGCATGCAGATGTCGGCGATCTGGTAGCGATCTTCTGTGCCGGAGCCTATGGTGCGAGCGCCAGTCCCGCCAATTTTCTAGGGCAGGGGCCGGCAAAGGAAATTCTGGCTTAACCTTTGCCGTTATCGGCAAGCCCACCAATCAGCACGAAGCGCCGGTCGCAATAGCCGCAATCGACAAAGCCTTTCTCGTCAATTTGCAGAAAAACCCTCGGATGGCCCAATGCCGCCGGAATATCGCCGCTGCCGTCGCAGGCGATGCGCGGTTCACGGACGCGGATAGTTTCGGGTTCGTATCTGTTCATGAGCCGCGCTTAGCAAAGGCGCTGGATTGCCGCAACGGCTCGGTTATAGATAATCCAGCGTGGCGTTGAATGTGCCCGAATATGAACCCGCAGGCTGATTTGCGCCCACGTTCAACCGGCCACCGACGTTAAACCAGAAAATGCCGTTCAGCGTTTGTATCCGGTAATTCGGGCTGCCACCGATTTGCGCCAGCGTCCCTTGTGGGTCTATTGTCACGTTGGTGACCGTCATCGACGGACCCGGCCCTGTGAGCACGATTGGAGTTGGCGTAATCCGGATTCGGACCCGCCGCAAAAATGTGCCCCTGCCGGCGAAACGGCCAGCCTGCTGACCACTGCCAACCAGCACGATCCCGCCAGTCGCCGAACGCGCGCCGGACGGTGAAAGCGTCACGGTTCCGGCAGTGTTGCCCGGAATGATGCTGCCGAACTCCATATCCTCGACCTGGATGAACGACAGTGGCGTGACCACTGCGACCTGGGTATCTCCAGATATAGTCTGGGCATGAGCCAGCGACGGCACAATCGATGCCGCAGCCAGTATTAAGCCAAGTCTGGCCAACCCATGAGATATTGCCCCGCGCATTCGATCTTACCTAGCTGCGCTGCCGATAAGGAATGGCAACAGCATGTGGTTAACAATATGGCTTTTGTCGTTAACTTATCGACGCCAAGGATGAATTGCGCCGCTGCCCGCGCTTCGCTATCGCCGACACATGGCCGAACAAGCGATATCCATTCACAATCTTTCGAAAAAATATGCTGGCGGAAAGCAGGCGTTGGACGATGTCAGTTTCGACGTCGCGCAAGGTTCGATATTCGGGTTGCTCGGGCCGAACGGCGCGGGCAAATCGACGCTGATCAACATCCTGGCAGGCCTGGTGATGAAGACATCCGGTTCGGCGAGCATCTGGGGCTTCGACATCGACATCAACCCCCGCAATGCAAAGGCATCGATCGGCATCGTCCCGCAGGAGATCATGTTCGACCCGTTCTTCACGCCGAAAGAAGCGTTGGAACTGCAGGCCGGATTATATGGCGTACCAAAGGCCAAACGCAAAACGATGGAGTTGCTGCGCGCGGTGCGGCTGGAGGACAAAGCCGACGCCTATTCGCGGACACTATCGGGGGGCATGAAAAGGCGATTGCTGGTCGCCAAGGCCATGGTCCATTCGCCGCCGGTCATCGTTCTCGATGAGCCCACAGCCGGCGTCGACATCGAATTGCGACAGCAACTGTGGGATTATGTGGTTGAACTAAACCGGCAGGGCGTCACCGTCGTGCTGACCACGCACTATCTGGAGGAAGCAGAACAGCTTTGCGACCGTATCGCGATTATTAATCACGGGAGGTTGATAGCCAATAAGCCGACGCGCGAACTGGTTGGCATGGCGCGCGAGAAGGCCGTTGTCCTGACGCTCGATCGCGACGTTACCGAAGCACCCCGCCACGCGGCGTTCGAAAAGTCTGAACTGGTCGCTGACCGCGTAGTCGAGATTACCTACAACAAGGACCGGATGAACGCGGGCGAAGTTTTGACTGCGATGCAGGGTCTGGGGCTTGGCATTGTCGACGTGACCACAAAGGAAGCCGATCTTGAAGACGTGTTCCTTCGCCTGACGAGCAACCAGTAATGGAGGCCGATGTCATCATCATCGGTTCTGGCGCTGCGGGCCTGACGGCGGCATTGCAACTGGCGACCAGCAAAAAGGTAATTGTGCTCGCGAAGAGTTCTCTGTCCGATGGCGCGACGGCATGGGCGCAAGGGGGGATTGCTGCGGTGCTGGAGCCGGGCGATAATTTCGCCAATCATATCGAAGACACGATGATCGCGGGCGGGGGCCTTAACAATCGCGCGACCGTCGAATTCGTCATAGAAAACGCGCCCGAGGCCATCGAGCGACTGGCGAAGCTGGGTGTGCCGTTCAATCTCGACGGGAATGACTGGCACCTTACGCGCGAAGGCGGGCATAGCCATCGCCGCATCGTCCATGTCGACGATGCAACGGGCTGGGCGGTGCAGGTGGCGCTTGAGGCGGCGGCAAAGGCCAATCCGAACATCACGCTGGTTCCCGATATGGTCGCCATCGACCTTATCATGGGGCGGCATCAGGAGCGATTTTCGACCTCGGGGCGCATCCACGGCGTGTATGCACTCAATCGCAAAACGGGGAAGGTCGAAACCTTTTGCGCGCGCGCCACGATATTGGCAAGCGGCGGAGCAGGGCGGACCTATCTTTATTCGACCGCACCGCGCGGCGCGACCGGAGATGGCATCGCGATGGCGTGGCGCGCGGGGTGTCGTATCTCCAACATGGAATTCATGCAGTTCCATCCGACCTGCCTGTATAATCTGGAGGTCAAGAATTTCCTGATTACAGAAGCAGTTCGCGGAGAGGGCGGTATCCTTAAAAACCCAAAGACCGGGCACCGCTATATGCCCGATTATGACGGACGCGCCGAGCTTGCACCGCGTGACATCGTCGCCCGTGCGAATGACGCCGAAATTAAGCGCGACGGCCTCGACTACGTCCATCTCGACATCAGCCACAAGCCGCCCGAATTCGTGAAAGAGCATTTCCCCAATATTCATGAGAAGTTGCTAGGCCTTGGTATCGACATCACGAAGGAGCCGATTCCGGTCGTCCCGGCGCAGCATTACACCTGCGGCGGTGTTGTCGTGGATCTTGACGGACGAACTGACGCGCCGGGATTATATGCGGCGGGTGAAGTGACCCAGAGCGGCTTGCACGGGGCAAACCGGCTGGCCTCCAATTCATTGCTCGAATGCTTCGTTTTCGGTGACGCCTGCGCCCGGCATATCGATGCAAATTGGGACCGCCTGCCGCCCCCACCACCTATCCGCGCGTGGGACGAAAGCCGGGTGACCGATAGCGACGAGGAGGTCGTCATCGCGCAATGCTGGCGCGAAATCCGGCAGTTCATGTGGAATTTCGTCGGCATCGTCCGGACAACGAAACGGCTTGAACGTGCCAAGCACCGAATCGACCTGCTCCGCCGCGAGGTCGAGGATTATTACCGCCATTTCCGCGTAACGCCTGACCTCATCGAACTGCGCAACCTTGTTGAGGTAGCTGACCTGATCATTCGCTCCGCCTTGACCCGGCACGAAAGTCGCGGGCTGCATTACACGCTGGATTATCCGGCACTGTCGGCAGAGGCAGTCGATACTATCCTCGTACCCTGATCACAGCAACGATGCCCTGCCAACGGCCCTGCAGCCCGTTCGGCGCTGGACGATGGGAAGAGGCTTTGAGAGCGCGACGAGGCGCGGGCGGAATTGACATCCGCCACGCGCCCGCTCTTGCTGCGCTGTCGCTTAGCGCACTGCTGCTGCAATGACCGCGATGGCAACGCCCCAGCCGAGGATTAGAACCGGCAGGATCAGTACCTGCCCGGTGGCATCCTTGACGCTCATGTTGCCGGTACATGTGTTGATTCCGTTGCGGCGGAAATCGGCCCAACTAAGCGATTTGTCGACATGTTCCGGCTTCATCCACACCCACATCGCCGGAACGCCAAAAGCCATCACGATGTAGATCACGAATATCGCCATGGGGATGATCAGGCCACGATCCTGAAAAGCGAAGGCCATGACGGCGAGAAAGGCGAAATAGAGGCCTACCGTGGCAGCATGGAGCACTGGGGGCAGATCGAAACTGCGCTGGACCTTGACCTCGAACGGCGTTGCTTTCTTGGTGACCAAGGCCTCGGCAAATGTTTCGGCGGTGTAATGGATGCTCATCGACTGTCTCCTGTGGGTTGAGTCCGATGTAGCGAGCGTTGTCGCTTTGCACTTTGATCTCGATCAAATCTGCCGCCGCAGCCGAAACTTCTTTCCTACAGAAGCGCAAATCGGCATTGTCGGTTATCACGATTTCGGAGGACGAACATGGCGGTTGGATTTTTGCAAAGCACTATCAACTTGCGCAGTTTTCTGAGGGTTTCGATGCCGCTGCTGTTGGTTTCAACGCCGACCACAGTTGTTGCTGCAACGCCTGAAGAAACCGCGCGTGAGGTGCTCGCCAAAACGCCGATCATCGACGGCCATAATGACACGCCACACCAGATTGCCGAATTGTTCGAACGTGATTTTTCCAAATTCGACTTGAACGGCCTGTCGCCGGAGGTGCTGGCCAAGACGCACACCGATATCCCGACCGCGCGCGCCGGATTTTTGGGTGGGCAATATTGGTCGGTCTATGTCGATGCCGCATTGCCCAAGCATGAGGCGGTGACACGGACGATCCAGCAAATCGACGTCGTGCGGCAAATGATTGCGCGGTATCCCGAAACTTTCGCATATGCCTCGACCGCCGCCGAGGTCGAAGCCGCAATGAAGAGCGGCAAGATCGCCTCGCTGATCGGGATGGAAGGCGGGCATTCCATTGGCAGTTCGCTCGAGATCTTGCGGCAGACCCATGCGCTGGGCGCGCGGTATATGACAATCACACATAGCCTGACGACCGACTGGGCCGACAGCGCGACCGATGCGCCGAAGCATGACGGCCTGTCGCCATTTGGTTTCGAAGTCATCGCCGAGATGAATCGGCTCGGCATGATCGTCGATTTAAGTCATGTGTCGGAAGCGACGATGCACGACGTACTCGACAAGGGTACTGCGCCCGTGCTTTTCACCCACAGTAATGCGAGAGCGGTGACGCCGCACCCGCGTAACGTTCCGGACTCAGTGTTGAAGCGCCTGCCACAAAATGGCGGCGTGGTGATGGTGACGTTTGTACCGGGCTTTACCTCGCCGGAGCGGCGCGCGTGGGAATATGAGAAGGCTGCCGTTTCCGCACGCGCCAAGCTGCAATTTACCGGCAACCCGACCGGAGAAAAGGCCGCGGTCGACGCCTGGATCGCTGCAAATCCGCAACCCAAGGCAACGTTGGCGCAGGTCGCGGACCATATCGACCATATTCGCAAAGTGGCGGGGGTTGATCATGTCGGCATCGGTGGCGATTTCGGTGGAGTTGATGAACTCCCGGTGGGGCTGGAAAATGTCTCGACTTACCCAGCTTTGTTCGCCGAGTTGATCAGGCGTGGGTATTCGAAGGCCGATCTGGCGAAGATAGCGCAGGGCAATGCGCTACGCGTAATGCGCGGGGTGGAAAGGGCGGCGCAAAAGTGATCTCACACAAAGACACGAAGGCACAAAGAAGGAAGAAAGATGAAGGAGCGGGAGAGGATTGCGACAATTGCGGTCGATTGTGGATTTAAGATTCACGATGCTCTTGGCCCGGGTCTTCTGGAAAGCGTTTATGAAGTTTTGCTCGCAGACAGTCTCGCGGAGCGAGGACTGTCTGTAGAGCGGCAAAAACCAATCCCGATACATTTCAACGGTCGTTTCTTTGACGAAGGCTTTCGAGCGGACCTGCTTGTAGACGGTAAGCTTCTGATTGAGTTAAAATCTTGCGAGAAGCTAGCAGCAGTTCACGGCAGACAGGTGCTGACCTACCTCAAACTACTGAATCTTCCTTTAGGCTTACTGATTAATTTTGGAGGAGCTACGTTCAAGGAAGGTATCAGGAGAATCGCCAATGGCGATCTGTCAGCGCGCTCTTAGTTCCTTCTTTGTGCCTTCGCGTCTTTGTGTGAGACAAAATCATTCAAACCCATCGGCCAGAAACCGTTCCGCAATGGCAGCATGCAATGCCGCGCCGCGCGCCATGACGCTGTCGTCGAGGACCATCCGGTTGGAGTGGAGACCGCAGCAGGAGCGCCAGTCGTCGCCTTCATGGCTCGCGCCCAGGAAGAACATCGCGCCCGGCACTTTTTCGAGGACATAGGCGAAGTCCTCCGCGCCCATGATCGGGGTGTCGAGGGTAATCCAGCTTTCTTCGCCGAACATATCCTCAACCACCTGCTGGCCGAATCGAACGGCCCGCCCGTCGCACACTGTCACGGGGAAGCCGGGCTCAATGCGCACCTCTGCCGTGCAACCATGTGCGGCGGCAATGCCGGCGGCGAGGCGGTGGAGTTCTTCGGCGACCTTTGCCCGCTGCGTCGGCGACAACGTGCGGATTGTGCCGAGCATGTCGGCGGTTTCGGGAATGATATTATTGGTCGTTCCGGCGGAAATCTTCGCGATCGTGATAACTGCCGGGTTGAACACCGAAATCTTGCGGGTCACCATCGTCTGTATAGCGGAGACTATCTCGCAAGCCACTGGGATGGGGTCCACGGCATCGTGCGGCATCGACGCATGACCGCCGGCGCCTTTAACGGTTATGCTGAGCACGTCGGATGACGCCAGCAATGGCCCCGCGCGCCCGGTAAACACGCCGCGCGGCGCGTTCGGCATGATGTGAAGCGCAAAGGCGGCGTCGGGGAGCGGGTCGATCAGCCCGTCATCGAGCATGTAGCGGGCGCCGTGATGGCCCTCCTCGCCCGGCTGAAACATGAACTGCACGGTGCCGGTCAGCTGGTCGCGCTTGGCACACAGCATCTTGGCAGCGCCTACGAGCATCGCGACATGTGTATCATGGCCGCAAGCGTGCATCGCGCCCTGTGTGTTGGAACTGTAATCAAGCCCGGTATCTTCGTTCAGCGGCAGCGCGTCCATGTCGCCGCGCAGAAGCACGGTGCGTCCGTTGGATGGTCCTTTGAGCGTGGCGATCAAGCCGGTGGTAGAGGGGCCTTCGCGATACTCCAGCGGCAGACCTGCGAGCGCCGCCTTTATCTTTGCCAGCGTCTTCGGGTTTTGTAGTCCAAGCTCTGGCTCCCGATGAATATCGCGGCGCAGCGCGACAAGATCGGGGAGGATGGTTTCGGCGTCGTCGCGCCAGCCGGTTTCAGTCAGGGTCATAGCCCCTGACTAACACTCAACCGGCGCGACCGACAAGCTTACTCTTCGATCCGCACCGTCGCGTATTGCGTCGTGCCGCCGCGCCGTTTGACGCCCAGCAGGATGGCGCCACGGTTCGCGGCCTTTGCGCTGCGAATGGCCGTCGCCAGAGCGGCGGCAGTCGTAACCGGCTGATAGGTAGCCGACACGATGACGTCGCCCCTACGCAAACCCGCCTGAGCGCCGGTGCCAGCACCTGTCACATCTATGACGACGCCGCGGGTATCGGCCCCCATGCCAAGCTGACGGGCGATTTCAGCGTCAAGCGGCAACACGCTGATGCCAATGGCGTCGCGGATGACCTTGGCATCCGGGCTGTCGGTGTCTTTGTCAAAATCCTTGTTTTCTTCAGGGTTGAAGTTGCTCTGCGCAAGCTGCTCTTCTGGCGGTCGCGCGCCTACCACGGCATTGATGCGCAACGGTTTGCCTTCGCGTAAGATGTCGAGCGGAATACGGGTACCCGGTTTGATATTGGCAACAATGTACGAAAGCGTACTTTCGGGCGAGACGTCCTGGCCATTCACACGCAGGACGATATCGCCCTCTTTCAGACCAGCATTCGCGCCCGCCTGATCGGGGACCACACGCGCGACGAACTCACCGCGATTCTTCTCAAGGCCAAGCGCATCGGCCAGGTCTTCTCCGACTGGCGTGATACTGATGCCGAGATAGCCACGTTCGGGGCGAACGCCTTTCTTCAGCGATTCTACGACGGGAACGGCCTCTTCTGCGGGAATGGCAAAGCCGACGCCGATGTTGGCACCCACAGGAGAAATCAGGCGGTTGTTGATGCCGATCACTTCGCCCTTCAGGTTGAACAATGGGCCGCCGGAGTTGCCGGGGTTGATAGCGGTGTCGGTCTGGATGAAACGGTCATAAGCGCCACCGGTGCCGATATTGCGTTGCAGCGCCGATACGATTCCGGCGGTTACGGTGCTGCCCAGGCCAAGGGGATTTCCGATCGCAATCACCCAGTCGCCGACGCGACTTTGCTTTGAATCGGCCATCGCCACAAATGGCAGGTTATTGGCGCGAATTTTGAGGAGCGCGATATCTGACGATGGATCACGGCCAATAATCTCAGCCTGATATTCCTTGCCGTCGAACAGCGTCACGGTGACGCGGTCGACTGCATCGCCCTGAGGGCCACCGGCCACGACATGATTATTGGTGACGATATAACCATCAGCCGAAATCAGGAAGCCCGATCCGCCGCTCTGCTGATCCTGTGTGACCGGACGACGTTCACCGGTAAACGGATTGAAACTGGTCGCAACCTGCACCTTTTGGCGGGTGGCGATGTTGACCACGGCTGGCTGCAGTTGCGCGGCAAGCTCGGCAAAGCTCGATGGCGCGCCTGCTGGCGCAAGATTGGCCTGAGCCGATACCGGAAGGCCGGATTGCGCGGTGACAGGCGAACCATTGACCAGTGCAAGGGCACTACCTGTCAGCAAAAGCGCGGTGGTGGCTGCATAAGCGTAACGCACGGATTTCATTCCTCTCGTCTATCAAAACTGGGGCAAAACGCCCGAAATTTAGCCATTCGATGGCGCGGCAAAGCTTAACGCCGATTGAATGGCAACCGGACGTACCGGCCAACGTCATTCATCGTTCGACTAACGTCCTTCGCGGAATTTCCGCAAATAATCATTGTTAGGCGAAATCACCATATTTGTCTGCCCTTCGCCATTCTGGAACGTCTGGCGATAGCTCTGCATGGCGCGGTAGAAATCGTAGAATTCGGGATCCTTGCCATAGCTTATCGCATAGATACGCGCAGCTTCTGCCTCTGCATCGGCGCGGATAATCTGCGCCTCCTTCTGGCCTTCGGCGTCGATTGCAATCGCCTCCTGGTTACGCGCGCTGCGCATCCTGTTGTAGGCAGACTGCAAGGTCGCCGCGGGCAAATCGGCGCGCTTAATCCTTACATCGATCACCTCGGCGCCATATTTGCCTGCCTCACGGTTCAACGCGGTCTGGATATTCTCCATGACCTCGCCGCGCTCGGCACTCAGCAATGTCGCGAAAGTTCGCTTGCCGAGCTCGTTGCGCAAGGATGAGCCCAATATCGTGCGCAACTGGTCACGCAGGCGGTCCTCGGTCCGGATGGTGCGGTACATCAAGGCAGGCTTGGTGATACGAAACCGGGCGAAAGCGTCTACTTGCAGCCGAAGCTGGTCGGTCGACAGCACCTCCTGCTGCTCCATCTCAACGCTCAGCACGCGTTTGTCGATCATCTGGATCTGCTCGACAAAGGGTATGCGGAACGTCAGGCCGGCGCGGGTTTTGCCGAATTCCTCGCCCTGGCGATACGGGTTCACCACCCGGTCGACCTTGCCGTAGCTGCTGATGATCGCCTGCTGTGTTTCGGGCACGACGTTTACCGACATGCTGAGCAAGATGAGCGCGCCGAGCGCCGCCAGGCCCATGTAGATCGGATTACGGAGGATAGTCGCGTTCATTGCTTTGTACCTGTAACTGTCACGGGTTCGGACTTTGTCGCTGGTTTGCCCTGAAATCCGGGGATCGGCAGATAAGGCACCACGCCATTGGACTCGACGATCGTCTTGTCCACCTTGCCGAGCACCTGCTCCATCGTTTCATAATATAGCCGCCTTTTGGTCACCTCGGGAGCTTCGCGGTACTGCACATAGATCTTGTCGAACTCGGCGGTTTCACCGAGCGCCAATTCGGTCACCCGGCTCGCATAGGCGCGGGCGTCATTCATGTAGCTTTCGCGCCGCTGCTGGGCCGCGTTGACTTCGCGAAAGGCGTCATTGACCTCTGCGGGGGGGTCGGACTGGCGGATCGAAATGCTCTGTACCAGCACACCGGCGCGATATTCATCGAGGACCTGCTGCATCCGCCTGCGAACCTCAAGCTCGATTGCGCCGCGTCCCGGACCAATGGCTTGCGTCAGGTCATAATTAGCAACCGTCGCCCGCATCGCGCTCTCAGCCACTTCCTTGACCGTGGCATCGGGGCTGTCGAGCTGGAATAGATACAACTCGGGGTCTTTGATCGACCAACGGACATCATATGCCATGTCGATAATGCTTTGGTCGCGCGTCAGCACCAGGTTTTCGCTACTGGCTTTGGGCGAACCGACAGCAGTGGTCTGGATCTGCTGAGTGTCGATTTTCGTGATGTTTTCAATGGGCGAGGGCAGCGTAAGCTGAATGCCTGGCGATACGGTGCGGGAATATTTGCCCAACAGCGTAACGACGCCCTCTTGCTCGGGGCCGATCCGATGGACGCTGGTGAATACAATCCAGAGCGCAGCGAGCGCGCCAATAATGATCGGCCACCAGCTTTTGCCATCGGCGCGTTTGGGCATTCCGCCGAAGCCGCCACCCTTGCCGCCGCCGGTGCGACGAAGCAAATCTTCAAGCGAGGGACCGCGCTGGCGTTTGCCGCCCTCGACCACAGTGGGCTCCCAGGGGTTGCGCGGCCCAGGCTTGCTGTCCGGGGCTTCATCGCTGGCAGGCGAGGCTTTCCCCGACCCGGATGTCGATTTGTTGTCGTCGGTCGAGGACGGCGCGTCCCACGGCCCTTTGCCATCGACAGTCATTGTGGAAGCACCCTGTTCGTAAATTTTTTTGCTCATGGAACCTTTATAGGAATGGTTTTTCAGAAAAACAGTGTCAATCCCGCAATTCTGATTCTATTCGGCTAGCGATGGCCGACCTGGATGCTTTTTCCGACATTGTTGCACAACTTGCGGGCAGCCGCGCGAGCGGTTTGAAATTGGCCGATGGCGTTGTTTCGCTGGTCCTCGACGTCTCGGGCTTAGTCGTGTCCGAAAGAGATAAGCTGGAAGCGGAAATTAAAGCGGCGCTTGAGGCGGCGGGCGCGCAGTCGGTGCGGATCATGATGACCGCCGAACGGATCGTGCCGCGACTGATTGCCGTTGCCAGCGGCAAAGGCGGTGTCGGCAAATCCACCTTGTCGACCAATCTGGCCGTTGCCATGGCGCGCGCCGGACGTGCCGTCGGGCTTGTCGACGCCGATATATACGGCCCTTCGCAGCCAAGGTTGCTGGGCGCCGAGGGCGTGAAGCCGGTTGCCGAGGGCGAGAAACTCGTGCCGGTCAAAGGCGCAGCGGATATTCCCTTTCTGTCGATGGGGCAGCTAGCCAAACCCGGTCAGGCGATTGCGTGGCGCGGGCCGATGGCGGGCAATGCGCTGTCCCAATTGGTCGATGCGCGTTGGGGTGACGTGCACGACATCATCGTCGATATGCCCCCCGGCACCGGCGACATCCAGCTATCGATGGTTCAGAAACACAAACCGATCGGTGCCGTCATTATTTCGACCCCGCAGGATCTCGCGTTGATGGATGCGGCGCGGGCGATCGGCTTTTTCGATACAGCGAAAGTGCCGATAATCGGGCTGGTCGAGAATATGGCAGGCTATATCTGTCCGCATTGCGGAGAGGTCAGCGAACCATTTGGATCAGGGGGTGCGGAGGCTGCGGCGGCAGAAATGGGGATACCGTTCCTCGGTCGCATCCCGCTCGATATCAGCATTCGTCTGGCGAGCGATGCGGGCGAGCCGCCGGCGTTGGGCGAAGGACCGATTGCGGCGGCCTATGCGGCCATCGCCACACAGGTCAGCGATTGGATCGACGGCCGGAAAGCCGACGCCGCATGAACGACATGGGGGCAGGGGAAGGCGGCTTCACCCGTCGCAAGCTCGTGGTCGGCGGTGGCGTCGGCGTGGGCTTGCTTGTGGCGTGGAGCCTTTGGCCGCGCAAATATCAGCCGAACTTGCGCGCGACCGAAGGCGAACATCTTTTCGGCCCTTGGCTGAAAATCGCCGAAGATGGCAAGGTGGTCGTCGGCATCCCGCAAAGCGAATCGGGGCAGGGCGTTTACACCGCGCTGGCCCAAATTGTGGCTGGCGAGTTAGGCGCGGACTGGCGGTCGGTCGCCGTCCAGCCAGTTCCGCCCAGTCCCTTATTTGCCAACGCTTTGCTCGCGCGCGAATGGGCTCCGGCGTTCCTGCCCGATGGCGTGGCCTTGAACGCAGATGGTGGTCCCGTAGCGAGTTCGATCAATGAGCTGGCGGCGCGCGACATGTTTGTGGTCACCGGCGGCTCGTCGTCAATCAGGCAATTCGAGCTGCCCTGCCGCGAAGCGGGGGCGGCTGCGCGCGTGATGCTGTGTCAGGCGGCGGCGGCGCGGTGGGATACCGGTTGGGAACAATGTCAGACCGACAAGGGATTTGTGACCTTCGGCAAGCGCAGGATTGCGTTCGCAGACCTGGTGGTCGAGGCGTCGGAACTCGACCCTCCTTCGCCAATCCCGCTTCAGCCATCGGCGCGCAACAGGCTCTCTGGCCGCGATGCACCGCGCCTCGACCTTTCATCGAAAGTCGATGGCAGCGCGAGCTTTGCCGGCGACATCCGCTTGCCCGACATGTTATTCGCATCAGTGCGGGCGGGGCCGATTGGCGATACGGTGCTGAAATCGCTCGAACGCAAGGCCGCATCGCAGGTGAAGGGCGTCGTCGACATCGTCAAAACCGATCACTGGGTCGCCGCTGTGGCGACCAACTGGTGGGCGGCCAATCAGGCGCTCGATGCGATGGCGCCCGTGTTTTCCACTACCGGCATCATGGCCGATAGCGGCCAGATTTCCGAAAGCCTGTCCAACGCCATTGCAAAAGGTACGGGCAAGCGACTGAAAAGCGAAGGCGATGTCGATGCGGCGATGTCGCAAGAGGCAGCGACGCGGGTGTTCAAGGCGGATTATTCTGTCGCAGCTGCTGCCCACGCCCCCATCGAAACGCGCAGCGCAACCGCGGTCTATCGCGACGGTCGGCTTCAGCTATGGCTCGCCAGTCAAGCGCCGCAAGTGGCGCGGCTTGCTGCGGCAAAGGCTATCAGCATCGATGTCGACAAGGTGGTGCTATACCCAGTCATGGCAGGTGGCAGTTTCGATCGCAATTTCGACAGCCTGATCGCCGCGCAGGTCGCAGTTATCGCAAGGCAGATCGAGCGACCGGTTCAACTCATGTGGTCACGGCCAGAGGATTTCATTCGCGACCAAGTGCGCAGCCCGGCGCTTGCGCGCATGTCAGCAGCGATAGATCGTGACGGCCGCGTGGCGGGGCTGGCGGTGCGCGTCGCGACTGCCTCGACTATGCGCGAACTGGCAGCTCGAATGAAAGGTGAAAGCATCGATGACGCCAGGCGTTCGGCTGGCGGCCAATATGACGTGATGGCGTTGGATGGCGCGGTGCCGCCTTATGCTATCCCCAACCTGACCGTCGATCATTTTCCGGTCGCATTGCCAGTGCCGACCGGCCCGTGGCGCAGCATGGCGCATAGCCATAATTGCTTCTTCATTGAATCCTTCATCGACGAACTGGCGCACAAAGCGGGCATCGAGCCACTGTCGTATCGAATGCAGATGCTTGTCGGACAAACTCGGCTGGCGCGTTGCCTGACGGGGGTTGCGACGATGTCGAACTGGGATGGCGGCGCGTCGGGCAGCAGCAAGGGCCTCGCATGCCATTCCTTGCGCGGAAGCCATATCGCGATTGTGGCGAGCGCCCGCACGAGCGAAACGGGGGTGCGCGTGGACCAGATATCGGCGATGGTCGATTGCGGCAGGCTGATTAACCCCGACCTTGCCAGACAACAGATTGAGAGCGCGATCGTGTTCGGCCTCGCGCAGGCGCTTGGCGCGTCCACCGAATATGAGAACGGCCTGCCGACCGCGCGCCGTTTGCGCGACATCGATTTGCCCAAGCTATCCGATGTGCCGGAAATCAACGTCGAATTCATTCGCAGCGACGAGGCGCCCGGCGGCGTGACCGAAATCGGCGTCCCGGCGGTCGCGCCCGCAGTCGCCAACGCATTGTTCTCGGCGGCTGGCATCAGGCTGCGCGAACTGCCGCTGCTGTCGAGGGGCCTGTAATGATAATCCCCGCCGATCACCCCCCGGTCGCAACTCCGCGCGTCGGCGTGTTGCTGGTCAATCTTGGCACCCCGGACGAGCCGACGACCCCAGCGGTTAAGCGTTATCTCAAGCAATTCCTGTCCGACCGCCGCGTCGTCGAAATCCCGCCATTGGTCTGGCAACCCATATTGCGCGCGATCATCCTCAACACCCGTCCGCAGAAATCTGCCGAAGCCTATGCGAAGGTCTGGACCGAAAAAGGCTCGCCGCTCGCATTCTTCACCGCAGGGCAGGCCGAAGCTCTGGCGGCGCGGATGGCTGGCGAGGCCGATGTCCGTTACGCCATGCGCTATGGCAACCCCTCGGTGCCGGACCAGTTGGCGGCAATGAAGGCTGCGGGCTGCAACCGCATCCTTATTGCGCCACTCTATCCGCAATATTCCGGCGCAACGACGGGGACGGTGCACGACGAAGCCTATGCCGCGCTGACCCAGATGCGCTGGCATCCTGCGATCCGGACGTTACCTGCCTATCATGACGATCCGGCCTATATAGCTGCGCTGAAATCGTCGCTTGAGGCGTCATTGGCGAAGCTCGACTTCATACCCGACGCTTTGGTCATCAGTTTCCACGGGATGCCCGAGCGCACCTTGCATCTGGGCGATCCCTATCATTGCCATTGCCAGAAAACCGCGCGTTTGCTGTCCGAGGCGATGGGGCGCGAACTGGTCGTCAGCTTCCAGTCGCGATTTGGTCGCGCCAAATGGCTTGAGCCTGCGACCGACGACACGATCATGCGCTTGGCCCGCGAGGGCAAGAGGAAGATCGCAATCTTCGCACCGGGTTTTTCGGTAGACTGCCTGGAAACACTGGAAGAACTGGCCATCCAGGGCCATGAGCAATTCGAGGAAGCGGGCGGCACGCATTTCGCGTATCTGCCGTGTCTCAACGATAGCGATGTCGGGATGGACATGCTCGAAACGATTGTTCGCCGTGAATTATCGGGCTGGATAGACTAACGCTCACGTCAACTTGCCCCGCTGGCTTTCCCTGACTAATCAGGATGCTAACACACATAAGCGACAGGAGAGAGACTATGGCACGGGTGGCAGTGGTAACGGGGGGCACTCGCGGAATCGGCGAGGCGATCAGCCTGAAACTTCAAGAAAAGGGGCACATAGTTGTCGCCAACTATGGCGGCAACGACGCCGCGGCCAAGGCCTTTTCCGATCGCACCGGCATCGCAGTTGCCAAATGGGATGTTGGCGACCATCAGGCTTGCCTGGATGCCTGCGCGAAAATTGCGTCCGAACATGGCCAGATCGACATCATGGTCAACAATGCGGGGATCACTCGCGACGCGACCATGGTGAAAATGACATTCGAACAATGGGACGAGGTTATCCGCGTCGACCTGACCGGCTGCTTTAACATGGCGAAGGCAGTGTTCGCCGGAATGCGCGAACGCAAATGGGGCCGCATTGTCAACATAGGCTCGGTCAACGGGCAGGGCGGCCAGATCGGTCAGGTCAATTATGCTGCAGCAAAGTCGGGCATTCATGGCTTCACCAAATCCTTGGCCGCGGAAGGCGCGCGTCATGGCGTCACCGCGAACGCCATCGCGCCAGGCTATATCGGCACCGAAATGCTGTCGACTATTCCGGAAAATGTGATGGAGAAAATCATCGCGCAAATTCCGGTGGGACGCCTTGGGCAACCTGAGGAAATCGCCCGCGGCGTTGAATTTCTGACCAGCGAAAATGCGGGGTTCATCACCGGGTCGACGCTGTCGATCAACGGTGGCCAGCATATGTATTGATGAAAGCGCCTGCGGGTGAACGAAATTTATCACCCGCCGGTCAAACGCAGCATGACGATTGCCGGGCACCAGACATCGATTAGCCTCGAGCCGCTATTTTGGGATGCGCTCAAAGACGCGGCCGATAGCAGGCGTCTGCCGGTCAACGCACTCGTCGCGCAAATCGATGTCGAGCGTCTGCAATCTCCCACGCCGTGCGGGCTTGCCAGCGCTATCCGATTGTGGCTGTCTGCGAATGCCGGATAAAAAGGTACCGCCGATGGCATGGCCATGGGCGGTACAATTGCGACCCGGAAATTATCTCGAATTTCCAATATGAGCGGTACAAGATGCGTTTACAGGCGGGCGGCAAGGCCATCGGTTGCCGACGGCGGAGGGTTGCCGTCTATTTGCTAAATGCCCCGTCGAGGGAGGGTTTGGGCCATCTAGACGACGATATTACCGCCGACCTGTATATCATTTATGCAAGCTATGGGTGATCGGTGAAATACCGGAATAGGCCCATACAGCCAAATGACCGTAGTATCTGGAATATAATGTAGGACTAAAGCCCGGCTTCAACTGCGATACGAACTGCATCGGCAGCGTTCGACGTCGACAGTTTCTTGAACATCAACATCCGGTGCATCTGCACGGTCTTTTCGCTGAGCGAGAGCCGAAACGCGATCTGCTTGGTCCGAAAACCCTGCGCCATTTGCTGCAATATCTCGCGCTGGCGGGGGCTAAGCCGGTCGACGATTTCGGCGGCTTGCTGCTGACGGACCACGGCGATGCTCTCTTCTTCGGGCAGAACCTCGATTTGCGAACCAACAAACAATTCGATCTCGCCATGATCGTTGAACAACGGCGCGATCATCACCGCGTTGCGAAACGGCGAGCCGTCCTTGCGGTAATTGATCAGCTCGGCAAGCGCCGGACGTCGCGCATGAATCGATTCGCGCAGCTTTTCCGTCTGGCTGTTTTCCGTGTCGGGACCACGAAGAAAGCGGCAATTGCGTCCGACGGCCTCTTCCTCACTATAACCAGTCATGGCGCAAAATGCTGCGTTTACGGCGATCAGCGGATTGTCCGCCAGAGTCGGATCGCTCACGACGGTGGCAATCGGACTGAATTGAATTGCCTCAAGAACCGGATGGCGCCGCCGTTTTGATATATGGGTCTGGATTGTCATGGCGTCATGTCTCGGCGCAAAATTGACGCAAAAACTGCCGCTTGGCAAGTGCGCTCATGTTCCGGCTTATTCCGCTCCCACCCGTTCTACGTCCGCGCCCACCAGTTGCAGCTTTTCCTCAAGCCGTTCGTAACCGCGGTCGAGGTGATACAGACGGCTGACATGCGTCTCGCCTTCGGCAACCAATCCGGCAATCACGAGGCTCATTGATGCACGCAGGTCGGTTGCCATGACTGGCGCACCGGTCATTTTCTTGACCCCGTGAACAATCGCGGTGCGCCCCTTGGTTTCGATATGCGCGCCCATTCGGTTAAGTTCGGGGACGTGCATGTAGCGGTTCTCGAAGATGGTTTCGGTCAACACGCTCGCGCCGTCGGCCATGCACAGCATCGCCATGAATTGCGCCTGCATGTCAGTGGCAAAACCCGGATAGGGCGCGGTCGAGATGGTCAGCGGCTTGAGTTTGCCGTCCGACGAGACGCGGACGCCGTCCTTGGTTGACTCGACACTGACCCCTGCCTGACGCAGCGCATCGAGCGTCGCATCCATCTCGCTGGCATTTGCGCCGATCAGCTCGACATCGCCGCCCGTGATCGCGGCAGCGCAGGCATAGCTCCCTGCCTCGATCCGGTCGCTCATCACGCGATAGGTCGCGCCGTGAAGCCGGTCTTTGCCGTGGATGATAAGGTCGGAGCTACCAATCCCCTCAATCTCGGCGCCCATATCGACGAGCAAATTGCACAAATCGACAATTTCAGGCTCCCGCGCGGCGTTGTGCAGGACGCAGGTGCCTTTGGCGAGGCTGGCCGCCATCAAGGCGTTCTCGGTCGCGCCCACCGACACGACGGGGAAAGTGTAAGTACCGCCCGGGATACCCTTTTTGGCAATCGCCTTCACATAACCCGCCGCAACCTCAATCTCGACCCCGAAAGCTTCAAGCGCTTTCAAATGCAGGTCGATTGGGCGATTGCCGATGGCGCAGCCGCCTGGCAGCGACACCGTCGCCTCGCCGCTGCGCGCAAGCATCGGGCCGAGCACGAGGATGGAGGCGCGCATCTTGCGGACCAGATCGTAAGGCGCGACATTGCTGGTGATGCGCGTCGCTTCAAGCGTCATGACGCGGCCAAAATCTTCAGGCCGCGAACCGGCGACGGTGGTCGAAATGCCGAACTGGTTCATCAGATGCTGGAAACCGTCGATGTCTGCAAGCCGGGGCAGGTTTCGCAACGTCAGCGGCTCGTCAGTCAGCAATGCACAGGGAATCAGCGTCAATGCGCTGTTCTTTGCCCCCGATATCGGAATTTTGCCCTTGAGCGCGTTGCCGCCGCGTACGATTATCTTGTCCATCGCTAAGCATTTAGCGGGATTGCGCCGCGAGGCAAGCCGGACTAAATGGAGGTGGGGGAAATGACCAGCATGACGTCCTATCGACCGGTAGCTATTTTTCTTTGGGCAAGTTCGCTTGCTAGCTCATTCGCCACGCCCCTATCGGCGGAAAATCCACAGACCTCTGTGATTGGCGTTGCGGTCAACTACCCGATGAGGGCGCTGCGCGAAGGCCGGCAGGGTACGGTGTTTTTTACAGTGGTTGTGGGACCCCTGGGAACGCCCAAATCCTGCACGGTCACAATCAGTAGCGGCCATGCAGATCTCGATCACGCGGCTTGCCACAAAGTGATGCGGACGGCCAAATTTGCATCAGCAGCGGACACCGCCGACCAAGCGGATCGAAGCTTCAGCAGCAAGACAGAATTCAAAATATCTGAATGAATGAAATGTTGCGCGGCTTACTCGATGGCCGATGCCACGTTTAAGCCTTTTCAAGCGTGCATTGCAACGGATGCTGGTTCTTTGCCGCGAAATCCATGACTTGCGTCACTTTGGTTTCGGCAACTTCATATGTGAAGATACCGCAAACCCCGACGCCTTTCTGGTGGACATGCAGCATCACGCGGGTCGCCTGATCGGTATCCATCGAGAAGAACGCTTTCAGCACATGGACGACAAATTCCATCGGAGTGTAGTCATCATTGAGCAATAGCACCTTATACTGGCTGGGCTTTTGCGTCTTGGGCCGCGTGCGCGTGGCGAGACCGACCCCGGGGCGTCCGCCACCGCCACCACCCTTGTCGTCACCCTCGTCATCGTCGATCATGAAAATCTGCATGTTGCTAAAATAGGATAGCCTGGGGCGACTCTGCAAGCCCCGTTTGTCGCAATACAAAAAGAAACCGCCCCTTCCACGGGGGAAAGGACGGTTCCAAATTTCATGCGCCGGTTCGCTCGAGACTTCCCACCGCCTTTAAGGAGGAGGAGAGAGAGGGCGGCAGGTGCTCAGAAACGCACCGGCACAATCTTCAATGAAAGCTTATGCAGCCTTCTTGAAAAGGTCGGTGGTTGCCGCGATGCGGTTCGAAATCGGCTGGAACATGTCGCTGACCAGCTTGACCATCGCTTCGGTGTTCTTCGAAGTCTGGGCAACTGCGGTGTCAAAGCCCTTGCGAGCCCATTCACCCTGCAGCTTGACGAAATCGGTAGGCGACTTGACTGCGGTCATTTCCTTGACGGCAACCTGTGCTTCTTCGAAATTCTTCTTGGCATAGTCCATGTTGGTTTTGCCCATATCCTGCGCGCCCATGGCGACAATCTTGGCGGCTTCGACCATGGCTTCTACGTTCGCCTTGTTGAATTCAACGGCGTCGGCAGCATACTTTTTGCCCTTTTCAGCAGCTTCGGTAGCCTTTTCGCGGATGTCGGCGAAATATTCGGTTGCCTTCTCGGCGGTAGCTTTAACAGTATCGGTCATCTTTGTTACTCCTTGAGCAATCGGGGTGGGTTCGACAGAAACAATTTTCGTAACCAATGCAGCAGCAGGCTTCGCAACCTTAACCGGCGGGCGCTTGACAGCTTTCACCGGGACACGCTTTGCGACTTTTGCTACTGCAGGTTTTGCAATCTTCACCGGCGCTGGCTTTGCAGCCTTAACCGGAGCGGGTTTTGCGACCTTGACCGGAGTGGGCGTTGCGACCTTAACCGGAGCGGAAGCAATCTTCGCTGCTTCAGGAGCAGGCGTTTCGGCCTTAACCTCCGCAACAACCGGGGTCGCTGCTTTTGGAGCAGTTGGTTCGACCGCAGGCTTTGCAGTTTCGGTCGTTACTGAAGTATTTGCGTTGCTAGCCATTTCGAGCACCATTTCTGTTGTGTTGCACTGCACAATAATGAGTCGTGCATATAATGTCAACGAAAAATGGTGCAGTGCACAAAAATGTAATTTTTGGCGTTAATCTGCCAACGTCAGCTTCTCGAACCGCTCATAATGATGGTCAGCCGAGCCGAACTGATTTTCAATCATCGTTGCGCGTTTGAAATAATGACCGATGGCGAGCTCTTGCGTGATTCCAATCCCACCATGTGTCTGGATCGCGTTCTGGCCGACAAATTTTGCCGAGCGCGACACCTTTGCCTTGCATGCCGACACAGCGGCCATGCGTTCGGCAGCTGGCAGGTCGAGCTTCAGCGTGGCCATCGTCGTCATCGATTTCGATTGCTCGACCTCCATGAACATATCGACCATGCGGTGCTGTAGAACCTGGAAACGCGAGATGGGCTGGCCGAACTGGTTACGCTGCTTGGCATAATCGAGCGTGCCTTCGTGGAGTTTGAAGGTTACGCCGCAGGCTTCGGCGCAAACTGCAACGGTCGCTTCATCGACGATCTGTTCAATCAATGGCAGGCCAGCACCTTCGCCTCCAAGCAACGCATCGCCCGGAATGGCGACATTTTCGAAATAAACTTCGGACGCCTGGAAGCCATCGACGGTCGGGTAATCCCGGCGAACGATGCCGGGCAAATTGGCGTCGGTCAGGAACAGCGAGACGCCGCCTGCTTCACTTCCCGATCCGCCGGTCCGTGCTGTGACGAGCAAATGCGTTGCCCATGGTGCAGCAAAAACCACGCTCTTGTGACCGCTCAACACATAGCCCGCGCCGTCCTTCTTTGCCGCGGTGCGGATGTTCGCGAGGTTATAGCGCCCCTGCGGCTCAGCATAAGCAAAAGCGATGATGACATTGCCGCCAATGATTTCAGGGATCACCGCGTCGGCGACCGCACCGCCAACCGCTTTCAACGCGCCACCGCCGAGGACGACGGTCTGCAGATAGGGCTCGATCGCGATGACCTTGCCCAATTCTTCCATGATCAGCGCATTTTCGAGATGCCCGCCACCAAGGCCGCCATGCTCTTCGCCGAATGCCGCGCCGAGCATCCCGAGGTCTTGCGCCAGCGCCTTCCATATGCCGGGATCACGCCCGCCGTCGCTGGCGATCATCTTGCCCCGGCTGTCGAAGTCATAAGTATCAGCCAGAAAGCGGCTTAGCGTCTCGCGGATCATGTCCTGCGTTTCGGTGTAGCTGAAATCCATTTTGTCGCCTCTCTCACAACTAAATTTGTCATTCCCGCGAAAGCGGGAATCCATGGGCTGACCGGTGTGCTTGAGCCGAGAGTTCAGGCCATGGACCCCCGATCAGGTCGGGGGTGACACAGTTTTTGTTTCAGATGTTCGCTTAAATCCCCAGCACCATCTTGGCGATGATATTGCGCTGGATCTCGTTCGACCCGCCGTAAATCGTGGTCTTGCGCGCGTTGAAATAGGTTGGCGCGGCGCGGTGGGCGTAGTCGGGGCCGATTGGGTGCTCATTGTCGCCCTCTCCGAAACCACGGAAATAGGGCGCGCCATAATGGCCTACGGCTTCCAATGCGAGTTCGGTAATCCGCTGCTGGATTTCGCTGCCCTTGATTTTGAGCAAGCTCGATTCCGGCCCCGGTCCTTTGCCCGCCGCGACTCCCGCCAAGCTCCGCAACTCGGTGAATTCGAGCGCGGTCAGGTCGATCTCCAACTCGGCAATCTTGCGCTTGAAAAACGGATTGGCAATCAACGGGCGGTCACCATCCTGTTCTGACCGTGCAATGGCCTTGATCTTTTCGACACCGCGTTTCGACCGGGCAACGGCCGCAATACCTGTGCGCTCATGCGCGAGCAGGAACTTGGCGCAGGTCCAGCCCTTATTCTCTTCGTAAACGCGTTGATCGACGGGCACGCGGACATCCTCCAACCAAACCTCGTTAACTTCATGCTCGCCGCCCAGCGTGATGATCGGACGCACCGTGACGCCGGGTGACTTCATGTCAATCAACAGGAAGCTGATGCCTTCCTGCGCCTTGGCTTCGCTGTCGGTGCGGACGAGGAAGAAGCCCCAGTCTGCATGCTGCGCCATCGTCGTCCAGGTTTTCTGACCATTGACGATATAATGGTCGCCGTCACGCACCGCCTTGGTGCGGAGCGAGGCAAGGTCGGATCCGGCGCCGGGCTCCGAATAACCCTGACACCACCAGTCGTCGCCCGAGAGGATGCCCGGCAGGAACCGGGCCTTCTGTTCAGGCGTACCGAACGTATAGATCACTGGCCCAACCATCGACAGGCCGAACGGCATGGTCTGGATGCAGTCGGCATGGGCGAGCTCTTCGGACCAGATAAACCGCTGCGTCGGCGTCCAGCCGGTACCGCCATATTCGACCGGCCATGCAGGCGCGATCCAGCCTTTTTTGGCAAGGGTGCGATGCCAGCTGAGAAAATCTTCCTTGGAGAGTTCTTCGCCCTCATCCTGCTTTCCGCGAAGCTGTTCGGGATAATTTTCGGCGATGAAGGTTCGCACTTCCTGCTGAAAAGCGATTTCTTCGGGGCTGAATTCAAGTTGCATGGCGACTCTCCTCAAAAGCGTGGAACAATGGATAGTGAACGTTTACGTAAACGTCAACCGAATCTCAGCGCGTCTTCACATAGCTTCCCGGCGCGGGTTCGAGCGCTTTTAGTGTGCCTTCGCCCGGGATGCGCGCGCCTTTGGCTGCGACTTGCTTGTCGCCGTGCGCTCGCAACCAGTCGAGCCAATCGGGCCACCAGCTGCCCTTCGTTTCGGTCGCACCTTCGATGAATTCGTCGAGCGAAGCGGGCTTGGCGTCATTGGTCCAATATTGGTACTTCTGTTGCACCGGCGGGTTGACGACGCCGGCGATATGGCCGCTGCCTGCCAGCAGGAATTTGACCGGGCCGGTGAAATGGTCCTGCATTTTCCAGACGCTTTCGGCAGGCGCAATATGGTCCTCGCGACCTGCCTGGATATATGTCGGCGTCTTGACCCTGGTCAGGTCGATTGGGGTGTCCAATGCTGACATCTCGCCGGGGATGACCAGCTTGTTATCGCGATACAGGTCGCACAGATATTCGCGGTGCCACTTGGCAGGCAGGTTGGTGACGTCGCCGTTCCAGTGGAGCAGATCGAACGCCGGATATTCCTCGCCCAGCAGATAATTCTTCACCACCGTGGACCAGATCAGATCCTTGCCGCGCAGCAGGTTGAAGCTTAGCGCGAGGAAACGGCCATCGAGATAGCCTTGCGGCGCGGCCAGCGCCTCGACCATCTTGAGCTGGTGGTCATCGATAAAGTTGAGCAACTCACCGCCGCGGCTGAAATCGACCTGCGCCGTGAAGAAAGTGGCGCTCCGTATCTTGTCGGCCTCGCCCTTGGCCGCAAGGATCGCCAGCGTCGCGGCCAAAGTCGTTCCGGCGACACAATAGCCAATTGCGTGAACATCATCGACCTCAAGCGCGCCCCGAACAGTATCGACCGCGTCGATCTGCGCGGCGATGTAATCGTCCCAGATTACATCCTTCATCGTTTCGTCGGCTGATTTCCATGACACGACGAATACCGAAATACCTTGGTCTACACACCATTTGATAAAGCTTTTTTCCGCTGTCAGGTCGAGGATGTAGAAGCGGTTGATCCACGGCGGGAAGATGATCAGCGGCGTTTCCAGCACCTTCGCCGTCGTCGGCTCATATTGCAGCAACTGGTACAGCGGCGTCTGATGCACCACCTTGCCTGGCGTTGCGGCGATATTCTCACCCAGCCGGAAAGCCCCGGGGTCCGTATGTGTCAATTGCCCGCGCTGCATATCGTGCATCAGATGCTGCATCCCCGACATCAGGCTGGCGCCCTTTGTCTCGACCGCCTTTGCCAGCGCCACCGGGTTGGTGAAGGGAGAATTGGCGGGGCTCATCGCCTCGACAACGGTGCGAATGGCAAAGCCGATCTTCGCTTTTTCGGCCTCCGGAACATTGTCGAGTTGCTCTGCCGCGCCGAGCATATAGTCCGACATTTGCTTGTAGCCCTGCCGCACAAGATCGAACACCGGATGCTCCCATTGCGGCGCGGCAAATCGTCGGTCCGTCGGATCGATCTTGTCACGCCCGGCCTTGGCGAGCGGGGCGAGAACCTGCCCCCACGCATCGAGCGCCTTTTGATAGGCCGCCAACGGGTCGCTTGCCATTCCAACCCCGTCGATCATTTTGGTGAGTTGTTCGGAGTCCATGAATGGAGGAAGCTGCGGTGAATCGGCCATGACTTTGCATAACCCAAACCGTCCTTTTGTCGAAGCATCGTTTTATTGTGCAGCGCAGCATGGACATTGCGTCAAAAAAGGCGCAATGGGCGGCGCATATGACATTTGAAAATATCCCGCCGCTTCTCGACGAAGCGCTTACCGCGCGTGGCTACACAACGCTGACGCCCGTTCAATCCGCCGTAATTGCGCCCGAAGCCGAAGGCCGCGACCTCGTCGTGTCGGCGCAAACCGGCTCTGGCAAGACCGTTGCCTTTGGCCTCGCGATGGCACCGCAAATCCTCGACGGCGGCATGGTCAGCCTTGCCCGCGAACCCGCCGCGCTCATCATTGCACCGACCCGCGAGCTTGCTCTCCAGGTCAGCCGCGAGCTGATGTGGCTGTATGCCAAGGCGGGCGTGCGCATCGCCACCTGCGTTGGCGGCATGGACGCGTCGAAGGAACGGCGCGCATTAAATCAGGGTGCGCAAATCGTCGTCGGCACCCCAGGCCGGCTTCGCGATCACCTTGAACGCGGCGCGCTTGACCTGTCGGCCTTGAAGGTCGCGATCCTCGACGAAGCCGACGAAATGCTCGACATGGGTTTCCGCGAGGAGCTTGAAGGCATCCTCAACGCAACGCCGCAAGAACGGCGGACATTGTTGTTCTCGGCGACCATGCCGAAGTCGATCGTATCGCTGGCTAAACGCTACCAGAGCGATGCCTTGCGAATCTCGACTGTCGGCGAAGATCGGGGCCACGGCGACATCAGCTATCAGGTCGTCACCGTCGCTCCGCCGGATATCGAAAACGCGGTGGTCAACCTGCTTCGCCTGCATGAAGCTGAAACCGCGATCCTGTTCTGCGCCACGCGCGAAAATGTCCGCCATCTTCACGCCAGCCTGACCGAGCGCGGCTTCAACGTCGTGGCACTGTCGGGCGAACATTCCCAATCAGAGCGTAACCAGGCGCTGCAAGCCTTGCGTGATCGTCGTGCAAGGGTCTGCGTTGCGACGGACGTTGCCGCGCGCGGGATCGACTTGCCCAACCTGTCATTGGTGGTTCACGTCGAACTGCCGCGTGACGCCGAAGGGCTTCAGCACCGTTCAGGCCGAACGGGCAGGGCAGGGCGCAAGGGCACGGCAGTGCTTATCGTCCCCTATCAGCGCCGCAAACGTGTTGAATCGATGCTTCGCGGCGCGAAGATCGAGGCTGAGTGGATCAAGGTTCCGACCGCCGCCGACATTCGCGCCAAGGATCATGAGCGCTTGCTCGAAACATTGCTGGCACCGGTCGAAGTCGACGAGGAAGATCGCAATCTGGGCGCAAAGCTGCTTGAAACGATGTCGGCCGAAGACATCGCCGCCGCTTTGGTCCGCGTGCATCGCGCGAAAATGCCGCAGGCCGAGGACATGCTGGATGACGGCAGCCGAAGCAATGAGCGGACGAAGGAAAGCCATCGCGAAGGCTTCGACGATTCGGTCTGGTTCAAGATGAACGTGGGCAGGCGGAACAACGCCGATCCGAAATGGATATTGCCCTTGCTTTGCCGCCGTGGCGGAGTGACCAAGAACGACATCGGCGCAATCCGCATCGCTGCCAATGAAACCCATGTCGGCATTGCCGCCGCAGCGGTTGCAAAATTTTCCAAAGCGATTCAGCAGCCCGGCCATGACGAAGACAATGACGTAGAAATCATTCGTGCAGAAGGCCCGCCTCGCGAAGCCGCGCGCGAAAACAAACGCATGGGCCGTGACGGCGGACGCGATGGCGGACGGCCGCAACGCCCGCAGCTAGGCGTAAGCTCAGGCGGCCCACGCGGCGACGGTCCTCGCGGCGGACCACCAAGACGCGACGGCGCGCGGCCCTTCGGTGATCGCGGAGGCCCGCCGCCCTCGAAGCACGGCGTAAAGCACAAGGCTAAGGGGAACCGGCCTCGTTGATGGGTTTGCTGGACGCGTCCAGCATCGAACCCATGGAAAACGGATTAACCGCATATTCTTGCTGCCATTGTGGTCGAACCCTCTCCAGCATCGACGCCTCAACTGCGCCGAGAACGTAGAAGACGCTGCGCTTCCAGACATGCACACCTTGGCTGTCGATGGCGCGAAGGCTTGTAGTCAAGCCCGCCGATCGCTCTCTTCCAATAGTGGCAAGATCTGGACGGGTCGTTCCTGCTGTGGATGCCAGATTCATCTCAGTCCAAAGCGCCACACCTTCTTGGCCGACCTGAAATTCGTAGTAGAGCCAAGTGCTGGCCCCGGCCGCATCTCGCGCAACGTGGCGAGCATGGACGTAATCGCGGATTGCGGCACTTGCGTCGGTGTCGTTCTCAGCATCGAGAAATCGCGCCGCGCTCGAAGTCATCGCCGCGAAGGCTTCTTTGACCTTGGGATCGGAATAAGGAAACGCATAATCCAGCATCCACTGCCCGCCCGTTTGGCCAAGCTGCGTGCGAACCACGTCAACTGCTGAAACATATCCCGGCAATGTGCTTTGATACTGATGGAATGCTTCATGCAGGAAGGTGACGATCCATTCTTCTTGCGTTGCCTCGAGTGCGGCAGGGAGGCCCATCATTATCACGGACACACCCCCAAGATCAGCGGCAGCAGCTAGGTCGACTGGCTCTTCGCGCGCGCGGACCTGCATTGAGCACCGGGTAATGGGATCGAAGCCGGCCGCTGAAAAGCCTTCCGTGGAGACACCGCAGAACAGTGTTTCCTGCTCGGCCCCAATCAACAGGACTGGAAGCTGTGCTTGAGAAAGTCCTGCCCAGATCAAGTCGCCATCGCGGCGGACGATAGCCTGCGCTTCGGCAATTATTCGTCTGTCAGGTTCAGAAGGAACTTGCGGGCTTGCTCCCAATGCGATCACCGATAGAAGCGCCAACATGATGTTTCCCCATAGGAATCGTAGGACCTGCCCTTACCACGCAAGCTGGTCCGTTGGAACAGGCCAGGCTTTTGTTCGTCGCTCTAAAATATCGGCGAGTGACACACCTTGGAGAACCGAAATCTTGTCTAGATCGGACATATCGAACGGGTCGATCAACGCGACCCCATATTGGCAAAATCCCCAACATCACGGCCACGCCGCAGCGGTTGCGAAATTTTCCAAAGCGATTCAGCAGCCCGGCCATGACGAGGACAATGATGTCGAGATCGTGCAAGCCGACGGCCCGCCGCGAGAAGCCGCGCGCGAGAACAAGCGTATGGGCCGCCACGGCGGACGTCCGCAGCGGCCTCAATTGGGATTAAGCTCACGCGGTCCACGCGGCGACGGCCCACGCGGCGGCCCCCCAAGACGCGACGGCGCACGGCCCTTCGGTGATCGCGGAGGCCCGCCGCCCTCGAAGCACGGCGTAAAGCACAAGGCTAAGGGGAACCGGCCTCGCTAAGGCTGTCGCAGCCTGATCAGGACTGGTCAGCAGACGGTCGTTCTGAGGCAGAGAAGATCAATCCACCCACGCGATAGGCGACAAACGCGCCGCTCAGTTGTGCGGCGATGAACGCTGAAACATCTGCCGGTGCTATCCCGGCAAAGCTGTCAGTCAGGCTTCGCGCCAAGGTAATGGCGGGGTTTGCGAAGCTGGTCGATGAAGTGAACCAGTAGGCGGCGGTGATGTAGAGCGCGACGCTGGCGGGAACCGCTTGAACCCGCCACCTGAGCGTACCAAGAATCGTGAAGACGAGGCCAAAGGTGGCGATGAATTCGCCGACCCATTGGCCCGTGCCGGTGCGGCTTTTCACCGACAGCTGGAAAAGCGACGCATCGAACATGAGGTGCGCCGTGAACATGCCAGCAATGCCGCCGCACAATTGGGATGCTATATAGGCAAGCGCAAGCCTCCCGCCCAAATCCTTGCGCAGCCACGCCACCATCGTCACCGCCGGGTTGAACTGCGCACCCGACACCGGCCCCAGCATCGTGATTAACACAAACAGGATGGCGCCGGTCGCAAGAGTATTGCCGAGAAGAGCAATCGCGACATTGCCGTCCGCCAGCCGCTCGGCCATGATGCCCGAGCCGATGACCGTTGCGAACAGGAAGAATGAACCGATGGCTTCCGATGCCAGCTTGCGGCGCGTGTCGGCGATCAAGCCGACACCTGCCCGGTCGCGCCTTCCTGTCGCCCGATTTCCTTGAGCTTTGCCTTCAGCGCCATCTCGTCTATTGTGGAGAGCGGCAGCGCCAGGAACAACTCGATCCGCCGCCGCAGATAGCGCAGCGAGTGCACAAAGGCATCGCGCTGGCCGTCGCCTTCGACTGCAGCCGGATCCTCGATCCCCCAATGCGCGGTCATCGGATGGCCCGGCCAGATCGGGCAGGTTTCGCCGGCGGCATTGTCGCAAACGGTGAAGATGAAGTCGAATTGCGGTGCGTCTGGAGCTGTGAACTCGTCCCAGCTTTTCGAGCGGAAGCCATCGTACGGAAAGCCCAGGCTTTTTAGCACTTCGAGTGCCATCGGATGCACTTCGCCCTTGGGAAAGCTGCCTGCGCTATAGGCGTTGAAGCGGCCCGCCCCGTCATGGTTGAGGATCGATTCCGCAAGTACCGAACGCGCCGAATTGCCCGTGCAAAGAAACAGGACGTTGTAGGATCGCTGCGCCATGAGTCACCCGCAACAGGCGACAGGCGCGGCTTCTATTTTGGGCGCGCAACAGGCATCCGCCGCTGCCCCGTCGCTTGCGAGTGCAGAGAAATCAGGGTTGTCACCGTAGAAGGTCGATTCGCCTGCAGTGAGGAACGCTTCCCACACCACGCCGTCGGGATCGGCGATCCAGCTCTTCTCCGACTTTGCGTAACAGCAGGTCGTCGCGCCTTCTTCGAGCACAGGACCGCCTGCCGTCTGCAACCGGCCATAAACGTCGGCAAGTTCGGCTGAATCTTCGACCTGAATACCAAGATGTTCGACGCCCTTGCTGGCCCCATCCTTGTGCGAAATCGCGAAGTTGACGCGCGGGTCATCAAGCATCCATTTGGCGTAATCGGGCTTTGTCACACTCGGCTCCGCACCGAATAGTCCTGAGTAGAACGCAATCGATCGTTCGAGATCGTCGACTCCGACATGGACATGTAGGCGCTTCATGCGACTTTCCTTTCATTTGTTGTCTGTGGTTCGCAAACGGCGTCTGCGTTGCAGAGAACGCCTCCGCAGCAATTCTCGGTGAGGTAGGCCATCAAACCGTTCATCGCCGCATAATCGGCGGTGTAGATCAACGACCGGCTCTGCCGCCGCTGCGCGATCAACCCGGCATTGGTGAGTTGCGCCAAGTGAAAGCTCATTGACGACGCGGGGACGCCAAGAGCGTCGGTAATTGCACCGGCAGCCATGCCGTCATTTCCTGCCTGTACAAGCAGCCGAAACACGGCAAGTCGATGCTCCTGTGCCAGTGCGGCCAACGCCCGAATGACGATGTCATTTTCCATGACATTTCGACTATTCTATATACATCGAAATGTCAAATCATTTATCAGATGTCTGTATTGATACCATCGGCTGGCATTGGGCCTTACCGAAACCGGTTGAAATGTAGGATTTCATTTCGGATAATGATCGCGCTCTTTCTAATTGTCGTGTTTCTATCGTCCCTGCAGTCTGCCAAACCAACACGTCTTAAAGCGACAAAGGCGACAGTGAGAATGCCGTTCGCCGTGTCTTTTGTCGCGTTAAAAGGGCGCTGACAGCTTTTTCTGGAAAATGGCGGCGACTTCGCCCATGAAGGCGGCGCACCACCTCAAAGCCCGAACGGGAACCGATGTCCGAAGAATTCTACCGCATGAAGCGCCTGCCGCCTTACGTTATCGCTGAGGTCAATGCGATGCGCGCGGCGGCTCGTGCTGGCGGTGAAGACATTATCGACCTCGGCATGGGCAACCCCGACCTGCCGCCGCCGCCGCATGTCATCGAAAAGCTGGTCGAAGTTGCGCAAAAGTCAGACGCGCATGGCTATTCGGCATCGCGCGGAATTCCGGGCCTCCGCAAGGCGCAGGCCAATTATTATGCCCGCCGCTTCGGGGTCGAAGTCGATGCCGAAAGCGAGGTCGTGGTGACGATGGGCTCGAAAGAAGGGCTCGCCAGCCTCGCCACCGCAATCACCGCGCCGGGCGACGTCGTGCTCGCGCCGAACCCGAGCTACCCCATCCACACCTTCGGCTTCATCATTGCAGGCGCGACCATCCGGTCGGTGCCGACGACTCCGGATGAAAATTACTTCCGCTCGCTCGACCGGGCGATGGCCTTCACCGTGCCGCGTCCATCGATCCTGGTGGTGAACTATCCGTCGAACCCGACCGCAGAGACTGTCGATCTCGCCTTTTACGAGCGGCTGGTGGCCTGGGCGAAGGAGAACAAGGTCTGGATATTGTCCGACCTTGCTTATTCGGAACTCTATTTCGACGGCAATCCGACGCCGTCGATCTTGCAGGTCAAGGGCGCGAAGGACGTAGCCATCGAGTTCACGTCACTGTCCAAAACCTATTCGATGGCTGGCTGGCGCATTGGTTTTGCGGTGGGCAACAAGCAGTTGATTGCGGCGATGACCCGCGTGAAGAGCTATCTCGATTACGGTGCCTTTACGCCGATCCAGGCCGCCGCCTGCGCCGCGCTCAACGGCCCGCAGGATATCGTCGAAGCAAACCGGGCGCTTTATCACAAGCGCCGCGATGTGCTGGTCGAGGCGTTCGGCCGCTCGGGTTGGGACATCCCGCCGCCGCGCGCCTCGATGTTCGCCTGGGCACCGTTGCCGCCAGCGCTGGCGCATCTTGGCAGTCTCGAATTTTCCAAGCAATTGCTAACCCATGCCAAGGTCGCAGTGGCGCCTGGCGTAGGTTACGGCGAAGACGGCGAAGGCTTTGTCCGCATCGCGATGGTCGAGAACGAGCATCGGCTCCGGCAGGCAGCGCGCAATGTGAAGGCCTATCTCAAATCGATGGGGGTCAATACCCCGGGCCAGTCGAAAGCCGTATAAATGGCGCGCGCCGACTTTGCCTTCCACCACCGATTTCGCGTGCGCTGGTCGGAGACCGATGCGCAAGGCGTCGTGTTCAACGCCCGCTATCTCGATTATGCCGATGTCGCCATCACCGAATATTGGCGCGCGGTAAAGCTTCGCGAACGGGCTGGGGACGAGCCGCTGGAATTCCACGTCAAGAAAGCGACGGTAACCTGGTTCGCCCCGATCCTGCCTGACGAAATGATCGAGGTAATGGCGCGGACGCTGGCAACAGGCCGCACTAGCATGACGCAAACCGTCGAAATCCATGGTATTCCCGACCATGGCTCCGACGATTTGCGCGCCACCGTCGAACTGGTGAGCGTTTTCGTCGATCTGGCAACGCACCGCCCACAGCCGCTACCTGAATGGGTCGCGCCCGTATTCGCCGCCTTCGATGCGCAACCCGGTATCCTGCTTGTCAGCGAAAACGGCTGAGATTGGAGCGGCTGTCATGCAATCTGTCCGCATGTTAATTCTCGCCATCGCTTCCGTCGCATTTCTGGCATCGTGCAAGCCGGTCGAGGAAGCCAATGGGCGACCTGCCACCTCGCTTGAATTCCCCAAACCCTATCGGCTTGTTTCCGCAGCGGGCGACACGCAATATTCTACCGAGGCTGCGCGTGACGAGGCTGGGGAAGCCAAGTTTGTCATGGACTGGGCGGGCATCAAATTAGGTACCACCGTGGCCGACATTGGCGCGGGCGAGGGCTATTACACCATCCGTCTTGGCGAACGCGTCGGACCAAAAGGCCGAGTGCTTGCGCAAGACATCAACCGCGGTGCGCTCGACCGGCTGGGTGAACGCGTCACCCGCGAGCAATTGGATAATGTGGCGATCAAAGAAGGTGCAATCGACGACCCTCGCCTGCCCGAGAACAGCTTCGACCGCATTTTCATGGTCCACATGTATCATGAAGTCGACGAACCCTACGCCTTCTTATGGCGGATGCGACCAGCACTGGCCAAGGGCGGCGAGGTGATCGTCGTTGATCGTGATCGACCGACAGACCAGCATGGCATTCCGCCCAAGCTGCTATTTTGCGAATTTGCAGCAGTTGGTTATCGGCTGACGGGGTTCAGCGAAGAATTGAAACTCGGAGGCTATATCGCCCGTTTCACTCTTTCGGGGCCAAGGCCTGAGCCGGGCCAAATCAAAACCTGCGGCACGCCCCCTGAAAAATGATTCTCAACCTCCGACGGGGTGGATGGCCGAAAACGGATTGCCTGCTGGGGGTTCGGGGGATGGCAATCCGGAAAATTATTCGATATTTTCGACGCAGAGGTGCATAGGTCGTGCAGTCATGTTGACAGGTCAATGACCCTCGAATCCTATGAGATGGCCGACTTTGATCCCACGGCCTCTGAGCCTTTCAGCGCCACCTAATTCGGGCAAATCAACTATAAAGAGCGCCTGATGCACTAGCCCACCGCCTTGGGCGATCAAATCCAGTCCGGCCATCGCGGTTCCACCGGTTGCAATGAGATCGTCGACCAGTACCACTTTCTGTCCTGGTTTCACGTGCCCAACATGCATTTCGATCCGGTCGGTACCATATTCGAGCGCATAATCCGTCCCGATCTTTTCCCCGGGCAGCTTCCCAGGTTTTCGTAGCATCAGTTTGCCGAGGCCAAGGGCATAGGAAAGCCCGGCTGCCACAATAAAGCCGCGCGCCTCAATCCCTGCGATCAATTCAGTGTCGGGTGCGACCATGGCGGCAAGCCGGTCGATGGTGGCGCGAAACCCCGGACCGTCGAGCAACAGCGTCGAGACATCCCGGAACAATATGCCGGGCTTGGGATAATCCGGGATATTGCGAATCAGCGCGGCGAGGTCGGCATTGTCGGTCATCGCAGTGGAGTGCCGCGAACTGACCGGAATATCAAAGAAAATAACATTTTATCGAAAAACAATAAAGTTCTTGACGATATTCGAATCATGACATATTGATAAACAATAATATCAACATTGGAGATCGATATGACACAAAATCCAGACAATAGCATTCTGCGCATTACACGGCTGCTGGTTTACCTGATCATGGGCTTTGTCGCTTTGGCCGGCATCGCCCTAGTTGCCATGAGCGTAGCCCTTCCATTCTTTTGGACAGAAGCGGTCGCGGAGATCGTCAAGAACAAACCCGAAGCACAAACCGCAAACTTGATGCCCTGGCTAATGGTCATCTTCGCTCTGTTGGTGATGACCATCGGGTTGGTCTGGACCATGATGCGAAAGTTGCTGGCGATAATCGGCAGTGTCGAGAACGCTGATCCTTTCGTCGCCGCTAACGCCATCCGGTTGCGAGCTATCGGCTGGCTGATGGTCGGTGTCCAAATTATCGGCATTCCTTTGGCTACCACCGCCGGGCACGTAGCGGACATGTTCGGCGACAATGACGTAGGCCATGATTTCCCGATTAACGGCATTCTTGCCATCCTGCTTGTCTTCATCCTTGCAGGCATCTTCGAACGCGGCGCTGAAATGCGCGAAGAGCTGGAAGGAACGGTCTGATGCCTGTCACTGTAAAGCTTGACGACCTGCTCTATGCCAGGCGGATGACGCTGACCGAACTGGCCGAACGTGTCGATATTACGCTCGCCAACCTGTCGATCCTCAAAACCGGCAAGGCCAAGGCCATCCGCTTTTCGACGCTTGAGGCAATTTGCAGTGTGCTCGAATGTCAGCCCGGCGACTTGCTGGGTTTTGAACAAGGAGAAAGATGATGCATATGACATTCAATATTTCCATTTCGTCCAAAGGGTTGGTATTGCTCTTGCTGCTTGTTTCGGGCGTGCTTGTGGGCGTTTCGGCATGACCGACGTTTCAACGCTCCGCCTCCATTTTCTCCGGGCAAACTATGCGTTGATTGCCTTGGCTATGGGATCGATGATCTGGCCCGCCATCCTCACCGGGAGTGGCGACTGGACCTTGATGCCAGGCGTGGTCAAATGCATGTTGGGTGGGCTCAGTTTGCTGGCGCTGCTGGGCATACGCTACCCACTCAAAATGCTCCCATTGCTGTTTTGGGAAATGGCATGGAAGACTATCTGGCTTCTTGCTGTCGCGTTGCCGCATTGGCTTGCGGGAACGATGGACGCCGCGACGGCGCAGACGGTTTTCGAGACCAGCCTTGTCGTGATTGTCTACGCCGCGATTCCGTGGCGCTACGTGTTCGACCAATTTGTCCGCGCAACGGGTGATCGTTGGTCGTTCGGCAGTTGATCCAGTTATCACCCGCCCGGCATCGGGGCTGCTGCTCGACAGAGTCACAATAGCCATTATCCTCTCCCAAAACGAAAATGGGCGACCTATTGCTAGGCCGCCCATTTCTGCATCCCGAAAGGGAAAACCGATTACTTCAGTTCGATCGTACCGCCAGCGGCCAAGATCTTCGCCTTGATTTCTTCGGCTTCGGCCTTGTTCACGCCTTCCTTGATCGCCTTTGGCGCGGACTCGACGAGAGCCTTTGCTTCGGTCAGACCAAGCTGGGTGATCGCACGGACTTCCTTGATGACCGCAATCTTGTTGCCGCCGTCACCGGTCAGGATCACGTCGAATTCAGTCTGCTCTTCTGCAGCAGGTGCAGCAGCAGCGGCAGGGCCGGCAACAGCAACTGCAGCAGCGGCGCTAACGCCCCATTTTTCTTCTAAAGCCTTTGCAAGGTCAGCCGCTTCGAGAACGGTCAACGACGAGAGTTGCTCTACGAGCTTTTCAATATCAGCCATTTAAATAACACTCCGATTTTCTGTCATATTTGTAGGGCTCGTCCACTTGGAACGCAGCCGGTTTAAGTCAAAATATTATGCTGCCTCTTGGTCAGCATAGGCCCCAAATACCCGTGCCAGTTTCGCCGCCGGTGCGGTCGTGAGCTGAGCGATCTTCGTTGCCGGTGCTTGTACAAGCCCGATAATCGTAGCGCGCAGTTCGTCGAGCGATGGCAATGAAGCCAGCGCCTTTACACCGTTTACATCGAGGAAAGTGTCACCCATCGCGCCGCCGACAATTTCCAATTTGTCGTTGGTTTTGGCGAACTCGACTGCAACCTTGGCGGCTGCAACAGGGTCCGACGATGTGGCGAGCGCGGTAGGGCCGGTGAGCAATTCAGCCACCGATCCATATTGCGTTCCATCGAGAGCGATCTTGGCAAGACGGTTCTTGGCAACCTTATAGCTTGCGCCCGCATCGCGCATCTTCAAACGCAGGTCGGTCGATTGTGCAACCGTCAGCCCAAGATTCCGGGTGACGACGACAACCGCCGCTTCGTTGAAAGTGGCGTTCAGCGATGCAACTGTTTCGGTCTTTTCAGAACGGTTCATGCATTACTCCTTTTTCGGATTTTCGCGAGCGACCCGCCAAAATCCAACACGAAAAACGAGTCGCCCGGTTGAGCGATCCGCTGACTTGGTCCGTGGGGAAGTTTCATGCCGAACTCGCGGCCAATGGTCGGGAGCGAATGGCGAAGGCAGGCGCGAGGGCCAAACCTGAAATCTCTATCCCCGTCTAGGTTGGAAATTAAGATGGGCAAATTCCCATCACCAACTGTCTCGGACGGTTGCCGGTGGAGCCGTCGCCCCACCGAACCTCGTTGCCAGTAGCAGGGTAATGAACAGAGTCAAGTGCGTCGGCCCGGTTCTCCGATAACTCCTGCGACAAACGGAGTGAAGGATGCCGACGACATCAATAGCATACGAATTTACGTATCCTTTCACCCAACTGCTGATAAGACAGCCGTATATGGCTCAGAAATCAAAATCGTCTAACTGGTTCGAAATCGGCATGGATGTGTGGGCGCTTGCCGCCGAATCGAACATGGTTATTGCTCAGCGCATGGGCCAAATGGCATTCGGTGGTCCCAAGGCGTATCGAGAAGCGGAACGGATGGTGTCCGAGAAGGTCGTCGCCAACATGGCACTTGGCGTTAACCTGATGACGGGTAAACTGGGTTCAAGTCCTGAGAGCATTATGAGCGGCAGCATCGCGCATTATTCGCGACGCGTGCGCTCCAACCGGCGGCGGTTGGGAAAATAATCGTCTAAACTGTCTCTGTTGGCTGCGGATGGTGCGGCCTAAGGATCATCGTCCGGCCCTCAACTCGCCAGCTTTCGAGGCGGCTCAGGAAATTCATGCCAAGAACATGGGTATTGCCGAATGCCGGCGATACGATCACGCCCAGGTCACGCGCAACTATATTGCCAAGGCGCAGCTCATCGGCGCGGGTGCTTTGCGCTGGCACCGTGCCGTTGGCGGTGCGGATGAGCACCGGAACGGGATTAGCCTGCGTGTCCAGCCCGGCAATCTGCGCAGTTTCGACCGGAACGGCGGTCACGGTAGCGCCGCTGTCCACCATCATCCGGCGCTTGGTGCCGTTGATGCTGACATCGACCCAGAAATGCCCGTCGGCGGCCATCGGCACGCGAAGCTCGTCGCCTACAACCGACTGCGCCGGACGCCCTGCAATGCTGCCAAGGCGTTCTAGCGCCGGGTCGAACACCGCGCCTGTCTGAATTACCCACCACAGCAAGAAGCCCATGAACGACCAAAGCGCGACGCTGAACAGCCCGCGCAAAATGCGCGAGCGGCTTACCAGCACCAGAAGGAGGACAAGGATGCCGCCGACAATGAACGGCAAGAGTGGATGCGACAGAATATCGGGCATGTCGTGCCTGTATCAGCCCGATGCTTTCTGCATGCTGACCACGGAAGAAGAAAGGCCGGAGGCCGCTCTGCTCAGGCGTCCTCCATCTCGACATCGGTCAGCTCGGCCAATAATGCCATCAAGGCCGCGTCGTTGGCGGCTTCCTCGTCGCGGATGACTTCGAGCGTCGGCGCATCTTCCCCGCCGAGTGCCTCAGCCAACGCGATTGCGGTTTCATAACTGACGCGCTCGGCCTGCTTTCCCTTCCGGATTGCTCCGATCAAGGCAATGTCCAGCAGCGCACCTTTTTCTACGGTCTCGATATCGCGTGCTGCGTCATCAAGGATTGCGCGCAGCCAAATATTGGGAGCGCCCTCAACCTCGGCATCGCGGCGTTCCAGAAGTGTGGCGACTTCACGTTGATGCGAGGCGCTACGAATAGCGTCTTCATCCAGCAACTCGCGCAATGTCGTGTCGCTCGCCTCGTCGGCAATAGCGGGCAATCGTTCTGCCATTGCTCGCTCTGCATCGTGCAGGTCCTGCAACGCATTTATCAGTAACGCTTGGGCTGTTTCCACACCGGGCATATATTCGTCCTTTCTTCGCCCAACAGCAACTTTCTGGTTTGCGACTTGTTCCTGTTTGTCAAAATTTCGCAGTGCACTGTCTCGAGTTGCCGTTGGCCCCCAAGGTTGCAGTATGCAGTTACAAAATTATAGGTGACTTCTACGGCCTTCATCGCGTTGACGGGACTTGGCGCGTTTTTTAGTCAGCATCACGCCGCCGAAAATCGCCAACGCGGCCAGGATTGCTATCAGCGAATATGCGACGATTAGTCTGGTTTCCATTATATGTCTCCGGTTGCGGCTGACTAAATCACGCAAGCGTGCGTACCAATGTACACGCAGCAACCCAAATGACAGCATCAATAAGCCCGATCGAGACAGGTTTGTTCCTGACAATCGCTGTGCGCGTCGGAACATGGTGCAAGGCAAGCGCGTTGTGTAAATATTAAAGCGGAGGCCTTCATGACAGATATCTTTTCAATATTGAAATCCGACCACGATCTGCATCGTGAAATGCTCGCGAAGATCAGTGAAAAAAGCGGTGACTCGCCCGAGCGACGCGACCTCTTTGAAGCTTTTCGGATAGAGGTAACTGCTCATGCTGCGGCGGAGGAGCAATCCCTATATGCAACAATGCTTGCCGACCCCGATCTCCAGGAAGATGGTCGCCATTCGGTTGCGGAGCATAAGGAGCTCGACGATTTGCTGGGCGAGCTGCAGAAAATTGACATGGGCGCCGATGCTTGGGTCGAAAAATTCAACGAAATGCGTCACCGTTACGAACATCATATTGAGGAGGAAGAGGACGAGATGTTCCCGGCGGCTGAGCAGGAGTTCACCAAGGCGCAGGCAAGCGAACTCGGCGCAAAATTCGATCGCCGCAAGCCAGAAGAAATTCAAGTTGCCGAAGCTACTGAAAACGGCAGCGACAAGGAATGATGCGCATCAAACCGTTCTAATTTGCTAAATGATAGAAATGTGCGTAAGAGGCGCAATGCACTCGTCGAACGCGACGGAATTTGAGGCGCGCGACTGACGAAATGACAGCGTGTGCAACGTTTTTCCTACCACGACTTGGCTCCCCACATGGCGCTGTTGCTGTGCGGTTACCTGTTTCGTGAAAGGAACATCAATATGCCAGTAGGCACCGTAAAATTCTTCAATGCCGACAAGGGCTATGGCTTTATCGCTCCCGATGGCGGCGGCGATGACAGCTTCGTACATATTTCGGCCGTTCAGGCTGCGGGTATGCACTCGCTCGATAAAGAGCAGCGCGTAAACTACGAAGTCGAGATCGGCCGTAACGGCAAGGCCTCGGCTATCAACCTGTCGCAGGCTGATTAATCGAAAAATATCGGGGGCCGCAGCGATGCGGCCCTTGAATATCAGGTTTCACGCCGCTCATGTTGACGGCGTTCGCCTTTGCGGCGCTCCGGGCCGCCATATTCCGGCTGCTGCGCAACGCGGCGATCATTCCCGCGCCGGTCACCATTAGCCCTTCTGTCATCCCGATGGTCGCTCATACCCACCCCCACAGTTTATGCACGATGATGCTAGCGGACAAAGGTTAATATAACTTTGGTGCTATATTCATGCGGCTACTGCGGGTTGCTATTCAGCGAGTGCCCACGGTGCAGGCGGCAATTCAATAGGCTTGGTCAGGTCAAACTCAACCCTGAAATGGCGCGCAGGCTCTCCGGCGCGGCGAAGTTCGTACGCGAAAGTCGGGTGGGGCAAGGCTGCCGCATCGACTTCGATAGCCCATACATTTGTCACAGAGCGATCAAGGCCCTCGCGCTTGAACAATGCAATGCTTTCGTTGTCGACTAGAAATTCCTGTTTTCCGGTAGTGCCTTTTGACACTGTATCGCCGCCATACATGGTGACTTTGTCGGCGCTTCCGTCCTCGTGCCGGTGGTCGTGTTTCAATCGCAAGCCAGCGACCGTTCTGGTCACAACCCATGTGCGCGACCGGTCCCAACTGCCGTCGGGTTTGCCGACGTGGAACGGAATTCGCGTTTCGGTCTGGCTGCACGATCTAACGTGTATGATCATGGGAGCAGCAGCCATATCTTCGTCAGCAGCGTCTTTGGATACCATCCGGCCAGCAAAAGCCTGACCGCAATAGTTGGAAAGCCGAACCATAAACATATCGACGGCGGATATTTCCCTGACCGGTTCAGTCGTTGCACAGGCTGTCAGGCCCAGGCACGCCATAACCGAAGTGAACCTCATGCCTCGCTGTCTGTATGTGTTGGGCAATCGGCCAACATAACGACTTTAATCGAATAACTCTTCGAGAAACGACTTTTTACGCTTTTTATAAGGGTAAGACTTGCCAAAGCCCTGATGATGACTGAAATCCTGCGGCGTGTAGTCAGGCTGTAATTGAGGAGCTGGCTGGGATTTAGGCGGTGCATATTCCGCGGCATTCCGTTCGATTATCTTGTCGAGTTCGCCACGATCAAGCCAGACGCCACGACATTGCGGGCAATAGTCGATTTCGACGCCCTGACGATCGCTCATGACCAACGCTACGTTACACACGGGGCAAGGCATTCCAGCAGCAGCATTCATTTCGGTCGCTCCTTCAAAAAATTGAATGAACGGTCCGACATCGCCGTTGTTCCAGCGTTCAAGCTGTCCCAACGACCAGAGGGGCCCGGCCCGTTCACGTGATTTGGGGACGAACAGGATGCTTTTCAAGCTTACTTCAATTCAGGACAGCGCCGGTCATCCACATTAAGGACAAAATGATGATCGCCAGGAATAACGATATCGCTAGAACATAGCGCACACCCTGATTTTTGACGCCGCCGCTTGCTTCTTCTTCGGTTACGTCAATCTGATCGCCGTCCTTGTGCATGTTGCGACTCCTTTTTCCGGTCTGTCAGCACGATAGCCGCCAGCAAAATAACAGAATATCGCGCAATATGTTAGGGGATTTTCCGAAACGGCCAGTCGGTTGCGCCGCCAACCCATAAAGCGAGCCAGATAATCACTGGCTGCAGAGCCAGGCGCGGACCATGATACCACCAGTCGAGACTGGCGCCGCCGATGGCGACATCGTTGATGGCGTGATTGAAATTCGCTGGCCAGACACATAGGGCATAGAGCGCCAGCCCGATGCCCGCGGCTTTCCTGAACCGGGGCATCATCAGGCCGACGGCTCCAGCAATTTCAGCAATTCCGGTGAATGCAACGACGGCTTCCGGAAACGGCACCCAATCAGGGGTTATGCTTAAGAAGCCAGTTGGCGAAGTGAGGTGCAAGACCCCGGCTCCGCCGTAAAAAATTGCAAGCAATATCCGGAAGGTCGTTCGCCACATCGATGCTGTTGTCGCCTAACCAGTTGCAATTTGCAACGATGTAAGTAAGCCTTTCGCCAGAAAAGCGGAGAGACGAAAATGTCGAAGGCGGATACGACCGTTGACGTATTGATAGTGGGTGCAGGCCTATCGGGCATCGGCGCGGCGGCGCATTTGACGATGCAGTGCCCGGACAAAAGCTACGCAATTGTCGAGCAACGCGCTGATATGGGCGGGACATGGGATTTGTTTCGATATCCCGGTATTCGCTTTGATACCGACGTTTACACTATGGGATACCGCTTCAAGCCCTGGCGCAATAAGAAAAACCTCGCCGAAGGACCCGATGTCCGTGCCTATATCGAAGAAACGGCCGCGGAATATGGCATCGTTCCCAACATCCGTTTCGGACATCGCGTGCTGTCCGCCGACTGGTCGAGCGCAGATGCCTGCTGGGCAGTCAGGGTAAAGCGCGATTCAAAGGGCGACACAGCCACCTTCAGGGCAAACTTCCTGTATTTAGCGGCGGGCTATTATGATTATGACGCAGGCTATCGCCCCGATTTTCCGGGCGAGAAGGATTATACCGGGCAGATTGTCCACCCCCAGCATTGGCCCGAGGGCCTGGACTATTCGGGCAAGACGGTGGTGGTCATCGGTTCTGGTGCGACCGCGATTACATTGGTTCCGGCGATGGCGGAACGCGCGAAAAAAGTCGTGATGCTGCAGCGCACACCGACTTATCTGTATCCGGTGTTGCAAACCAGTCCGCTGGATAGCGCCTTGCGAAAGTTCATGTCGGCACGTTCTGCGCATGCCATCACCCGTCGGTGGAACATCGGCATGCAGCGTTTTGCGTTCAAGATGTCGCGTCGCAATCCGGAACGAATGAAGCGCAACCTGCTGAAATGGACGCGAGACAAACTGCCCGCCGACTACCCGACATTTGAAAAGGATTTCGTTCCCCCTTACAACCCTTGGGAACAGCGCGCGTGCGCGGTGCCTGAAGATGACCTGTATAAAGCTATCGCCAGCGGCAAGGCGGAGATTGCTACCGACCATATCGACCACTTCACGCCAAATGGGATAATGTTAAAGTCCGGGCGCCAGCTTGACGCCGACGTCATCGTCACGGCGACCGGGCTAAATCTGGTCACGATGGGTAAGATGTCGATGAGCGTCGACGGCAAGCCCACCCGGATGTCGGAGCATTATTATTACAAGGGCGCAATGTTCAGCGACATTCCAAATATGGTCAGCATATTCGGCTATGTAAATGCGAGTTGGACACTGAAATCGGACATTGTCGCTGACTATGTCTGTCGATTGCTGAAGGTGATGGACGCCAAGGGCGCAAAAATCGCCAACCCGAAACTCGGCAAGACCGACATGCCGCGGTTGCCCTTTGTCGGCGAATTCTCATCCGGGTATATCGCGCGTGCTGCTGATAATCTTCCTGTGAACGGCGACCGCCATCCGTGGCGAGTGCTGCAGCACTATCTTGCCGAGAAGAAGATACTGACCCGTGAACCTGTCGATGATGGTGTTATGGTTTTTTCGGGTCCGATTGCGTCGGCAAAGGTGGAGCCAGCCGAAACGCTGATGGCGGCGGAGTAGCTACCTGTCGGCATCTCGCACCGTCGCCGCCACGCGACGGGTTTCTGCAACCGGTTCCGGTGCAATGATGTGAGTGCGGCGTTTCACCACCCAGATCAGTAGCGCAAGGCCCAGCAAGGCGCTTAACGCCATTGCACCCATGAGCCAGCCCATGAATATCTGCATGTCCTGCGTGTGCGCCAACAATTCGGGCGGCTCTTCGGCGGCGTTGACATCCCAATATTCGATCTCGAACTTGCCGCCTTCGGGCCGGTACATGCGGATTTCGGAGCTTATCCATTGCTTGTCATCGTTGGCAGCAAAGGTCAGCGTGACCTCATCTTCGTTCGGCCCAAGCATACCGGGTTCGGGTTGGTAAATGGCGGCCACGAGCGGTGGTGATTTCTTGAGCAGCGTCGACATTTCGGCAAACTGGACGCGGCTGTCATCGACAAATCCCTTGGACACGAACTTTTCCGCCGCTGCCTGATCGCCACGCTCTACCGCCGCGAGAAAAGGCGTGGTTACCGCGGCAACGTCATCGGGCAGCGCGACCTCGCTCACCTGTTGTCGGTTGCATGCCGACAGACCCAAAAACAGCGTCAGCATTAGAAAAATACGCGCCATTCCTGAAATATCTCCCGTTCCGGCCCATTTGCCGCTATCGCGCCTACCATGCGTTATGACGATTTGATCCAGCCTGACAACGGCCAACCTGCAACACCCATCCACATTATCGACAGAAGCGGCTTTGCCGGATGGCTCGCCGCGCAGCCCGACGCCGTTCGCACCGCAGTGAAAGCGCAGAAATTTGAAGGTAACGCAAACGATATAGCCGTACTCCCGGGTGATAAACCCGGGGAATGGGCAGTAGTTGCTGGGGTGCCGGATGCGACAACGCTTGCGATCTGGAATCTCGCTAAGGCTGCCGACAGCCTGCCCGAGGGTTTTTATCGGCTTTTCGATGCTGATGCGGGTGATGCTATGCTCGGCTGGATGCTGGGGCAATATCGCTATCAGGAATATTTGAGTGAGCCGAAGGTTACCGGCGCGCGAGTGCTGCTCGTCAAGGAGCCGGGCCGAATTCAAGGCGCGGCGTTGCAGGCCGCGGCGACGGCATTGGTGCGCGATATGGTCAACCGACCGGCGGCTGATTGCGGACCGAATGCTCTGGAGGCGGAAGCCAAGCGGATTGCAAAGGCACACAAAGCGGAGATTGCTGTTACGTCTGGAGAGTCGCTCGAAACCAGCTTCCCACTCATCCACGCCGTCGGCAAGGCCGCGATGCGCGACCACGCGCCGCGCCTGATCGAACTCGAATGGGGCGATCCACGTCATCCGCGCATCGCGATTGTGGGGAAGGGTATCACCTTCGACAGCGGCGGCCTGAATACCAAACCCGCCAGCGGCATGCGGATCATGAAGAAGGATATGGGCGGTGCGGCGCATGCGCTGGCATTGGCCGAGCTGATTATGGCGGCGCATTTGCCGGTGCGGTTGCATATGCTGGTGGCGGCGGCGGAGAACTCAATCGCGGGTAACTCATTCCGGCCGGGCGATGTGATCAAAAGCCGAAAGGGCATCACTGTCGAAATCGACAATACCGACGCCGAGGGGCGGCTGGTGCTGGCCGATGCGCTGGCGAAGGCGGTTGAAGACAAGGCGGGGCTGATTGTCGATTTTGCCACGCTGACCGGCGCAGCGCGTACGGCTCTTGGGCCGGATCTGCCCGCAATGTTCAGCAACGACGATGATGTCGCCGATGCGCTCTTGGGTGCCGCAAAGGCAGCTACTGACCCGATTTGGCGGATGCCGCTCTGGGCGCCTTATGCCGAGATGCTCGATAGCGACATTGCCGACACCGCGAACAGTGGCGGGGCGTTTGCCGGTGCAGTGACGGCGGCTTTGTTCATGCAAAAGTTCGTACCCGACGATGTGCCCTGGGTGCATCTCGATACCTATGCGTGGCGGCCTACCAATAAGCCCGGGCGACCCAAAGGGGGCGAAGCGCTTGGATTGCGGGCGGTCTTCGGCTATCTGGCGGACAAATATCCGGCGCGCTGATTTTAGCCGCGCTTCCTTTCCCGTTCGCATCGAGCTCAGTCGAGATGCCGTGAAGTCGTGCACTACCTACCGGTGTCTCGACGATGCTCGACACGAACGGGTTTGTTTTATAGGGACAGTCAAAATTTGAGGGGGTAAGTCTTTGGCAACGGGCCAAATCAAATCAGGCGAACGGCCTATCTACAAACTGACGGGGCATAGCCTTGTCGGTGACAAGCGCACGACGCCGATCCGCGGCGATTTGGCCGACATCAGCTTGGCGGGTAAACTCTTCGCCCCGCATTATGCCGTGCCGATGTTGCGCACAGGGATCGCACCAGTCACCGAAATCCACGCCGAAGCGCACGCCACCTCAATGCCCGTCAGCGCATTGATGCATGGCGAGGAATTTGCGGTGCTTGATGTCGCGGGTGAATGGGCGTGGGGTTATTGCCTGCACGACAATTATCTCGGCTATCTGCGCTTTGCCGAATTGGGCGAAGATTTCGATGCGACGCATATCGTCAGCGCGGCCGCCACGTTGATCGTCGCCGCACCGACCACCAAGGCACCGGTGCTGGTGCGTTATCCGATGGGCGCACAACTTGCGTGCGGCGGAGTCAGCGAATGCGGGAATTATCTTGCTTGCGAAGGCGGCTTTATTCCGTTGGTCCATTTGTCCGAGATTGGCGCGGTCGAAGCCTCGCCTGCCGACCTTGCGGAACAACTGATCGGCACGCCCTATAGCTGGGGCGGGCGAAGCGGTGACGCGATTGACTGTTCGGGGCTGGTGCAACTGGTGTTCGGGCTTAAGGGCGTTCTCGCCCCGCGTGACGCCGATATGCAGCAGGCGGAATTTGGCGAGGAATTAGCGGAAGGCGAAGCGTTGCAACGCGGCGACCTGGTGTTCTTTCCCGGCCATGTTGGCATCATGGCGGACGCCGAGAATATCATCCACGCCAACGGCACCGCGATGGCGGTGAGTGTCGAGCCGCTGGCCAATGCGGCGGCAAGATTTGCGGAGCATGATGAAGCGATAGTCGCGCGGAAGCGGGTGAGTTTATGAACCCTCCCTATCCGTTCGCAGCCTTCCCCTCTCCCTTCGTGTCGAGCATAGTCGAGACACCCATAAGGCGCGCACAACCTCACGGTGTCTCGACTGGGCTCGGCACGAACGGGATTGAGGTGTTTGGTTTATGATAAAGAGTGTCTTCATCGACGGCGCAGCCGGCACCACCGGCCTAGAAATCGCCGACCGGCTTGCGGGCCGCAGCGAATTCAACCTCATCACCCTCGACGACGACAAACGCAAAGACCCCGCCGCCAAGCGCGAAGCATTGAACGATGCCGATTTCGTCATCCTCTGCCTCCCCGACGATGCCGCAAAAGAGGCGGTGGCGATGACCACTTCCGCGACCACGCGAATCATCGACGCCTCGACCGCGCACCGCGTCGATCCGCATTGGGTTTACGGCTTCCCCGAATATCGCATAGGCCAGCATGACCGCATCGCGGCCGCGCGGCTGGTCAGCAACCCCGGTTGCTACCCCACCGGCTTTCTGGCGCTGGTTGCGCCATTGGTCGCGGCGGGCCTGATCCCCGAGGACTGGCCCTATAGCGTCAATGCGGTGTCGGGCTATTCGGGCGGCGGCAAGGCGCTGATCGAGCGCTTCGAAAGCGGGGAGGGCAAAGACATCGGTTTCCGCACCTATGGCCTTGATTTGCAGCACAAGCATGTGCCCGAAATGCAGGTCCATGCAGGGCTGACGCACGCGCCAATTTTCGCGCCGTCGGTCATCAAAGCCTTTCGCGGCATGGTCGTCGAGGTGCCGCTTCCCCTTTCCGTCATGCCGAACAGCGGATCGCCGGAGCAGTTACGCGAAGCACTCGCCGCGCATTATGCCGGGTCGCCGGTGGTGACGGTTCATGATAAAGCCGCGCCGTTCGAAATGCTGATCCGCGCAACCCAAGAGCCGTCCGACAGGCTCGACCTCTATGTGCTGGGTTCACCCGACAACACGCAGGTGCGGTTGCTGGCGATGCTCGACAATCTCGGCAAAGGCGCAAGCGGCGCGGCGGTGCAGAATTTGAACATCATGGCCGGGTTGGACGAGACCAGCGGGTTGCGGTTGTAAGTTTATGGCTGATCGGGTGACAAAAGCTAAACGAATGCAAATAAGACGAGATATCGGCTCTCGCTTACCGCCCGAGCCGTTCGTGACTGTCGGAGGGCCAGAGTATCTTACCGCTCATGCTTGCTTTGAATGCAGAAAGTCTTGGAAGGTATCTGAGGATGGCACGAAGAGATGCCCGCAATGTGCGGGCGCAATCCACTACATGGGTCGCAACTTCAAGGCACCTAGGGCTTCTGACACCGAACAGTGGAAGAAGGTCGAACAGCTTTGGCAAAACGGGTTCCGGTTCTTTAGCTCTCGACGCTTTCCTGACGCAGAGCCTTTACCGGATCGACTCAAAGACGTCCCAGAGTTTCTTAAGCGAAATCCCACCCATCCGTTCCGGATCACTCAATAAGACGGATAATTAAAACCCTCTCCCATTGGGAGAGGATATGTAGCCTTATGAGCGTAGCGAATTAGGCGGAGTTGGTGAGGGGGTGTGCGCTCTCGACAGGGCGGAAACCCCTCACCCAGCTGCGACTAGGCAACTAGTTGCCAAGTCTGCGCAACCCTCTCCCAACGGGAGAGGGGATTCGCCTCAATAAGGCGGCTTATCAAACCCCTTTGGGCTCGCCGTAAATATCTCGCAGCCATCTTCGGTAATGCCGATGCTATGCTCGAATTGCGCGCTCAGGCTCCGGTCGCGGGTTACCGCCGTCCAGCCGTCTTCCAGCACCTTGCCCGCTGCCTTGCCGATGTTGATCATCGGCTCGATAGTGAAGATCATTCCGGGGCGAAGCTCTGGTCCGGTTCCCGGACGTCCGGCGTGGACGATTTCGGGGGCGTCGTGGAATAATTGCCCCAGCCCATGGCCGCAGAAATCGCGGACGACGCCGTAGCGGTGCTTTTCGGCGTGGGTCTGGATCGCGTGGCCGATGTCGCCGACATGGTTGCCGGGCTTGGCCGCCTCGATGCCGAGCATCAGGCATTCATAGGTCACATCCACGAGGCGTTTCGCCTTTACCGGCACATCGCCAACAAGGAACATGCGGCTGGTGTCGCCGTGCCAGCCGTCAAGTTGCGGCGTGACGTCGATATTGACGATGTCGCCGTCTTTGAGCTTCTTGTCCGACGGGATGCCGTGGCAGATGACATGGTTGATCGAAATGCAGCAGCTATGCGTATAGCCTCGGTAGCCCAATGTCGCCGGAACCCCGCCACCGCGCATCGTCATTTCGCGCACGATATCGTCAAGTTCCTGCGTTTCGACACCCGGCGCGACGTGCGGCACCAGCGCATCGAGTATCTCGGCGGCGAGCCGCCCGGCGCGGCGCATACCTTCGAAGCCCTCGGCCCCGTGCAATTTGATAACCCCGTCGCGGGTCTGTGCGGCTTCGGCGGGCGTGACGCTTACATATTGATCCATGCGGGCAATATAGAGGCATCGGCGCCGATTTGCGAGAGTGAATCAATGACGCAGGGGACTGTCCCAAGCGAAGCGAAGTGGACTGTCCCCGGGAAGGCGCGCATAGGTCTTCGAGGACAGTCCACGGCGCTGCGCTTGGGACAGTCCCCTGCGACCAAAACACTACCGCCCCCCCAACTTTGCAGCTATGCCACGCTCATGACAGAATCCCGCATCTACACCGCCGCGCTTGTGATTATCGGCGATGAAATCCTCTCCGGCCGCACCCAGGACAAAAACGTCAGCCAGATTGCCTTGTGGCTGAATATCCAAGGCATTCGTCTGAAAGAAGTGCGGGTGGTGGCGGATGACCAAGATGCAATTGTCGAGGCGGTCAACGCCTTGCGGGCGCGCAACGACTATCTGTTCACGACCGGCGGCATCGGCCCGACGCATGACGACATCACCGTTGATGCCATCGCGGCGGCGCTGGGGGTAGAGGTGGTCATCCACCCAGAGGCCAGCGCGACGCTGCATGCATATTATGAAACTCGCGGCGGCATAAACCCCGGCCGTCTGCGAATGGCGCGGGTGCCTAACGGTGCGGATCTGATTCCCAACAAGATGTCTGGCGCACCGGGCATCCGGCACGGCAATATCTTCATCATGGCAGGCGTTCCGCATATCACCGCCGGAATGCTCGACGCGCTGACCGGGCAACTGGAAGGCGGAGCGCCGCTGTTGTCGCACCAAATCGGGTGCTGGGTAGCGGAAAGCGAAGTCGCCAAGCTGCTCGGCGATACCGAAAAGCACCATGAAGGCTGCCAGATCGGCAGCTACCCGTTTTTCCGCGAGGGCAGGGTCGGCGCGAATTTCGTAGTGCGCACCACCGACGCGCATAAACTCAACGAATGTGTCGAGGACTTGAAAATGGGTCTACGCGGTTTAGGTTATGACAGCGTCGATGGTGGAATTTGAACGGCACTTCGTCGTTTCGTTCATCTGCGGTCAACCCGCGCCCGCAATAAGGACCGTAATGCGCAAATTCTCCCATGCTCTCGCCCTTGCAGCCTTGCTGCTGACTACGTCGGCCTATGCCCAGACTACCGCACCTGTTGAATCGAGTGCAACCAAGCCCGTCAAGCAGCCGTGGCTGTATGAAGGCAGCGACGTTCCGGTCGATGACACCTGGACCTTTGGGGAGCTACCCAATGGCCTGCGCTATGCGGTCAAACGGAACGACGTTCCGGCAGGCCAGGTCTCAATCCGCGTTCGCATCGACGCGGGGGCGTTGCACGAAAACAATGACGAGCAGGGCTTTGCGCACCTGATCGAGCATCTTTCCTTCCGAGGCTCGACCCATGTGCCCGACGGTGAGGCGAAGCGTATCTGGCAACGGTTTGGTGTTACCTTTGGCAGCGATAGCAATGCGCAGACCACACCGACACAGACGGTTTACAAGCTCGATCTGCCCAATGCGACGCCTGAAAAGCTCGACGAGTCGGTCAAGATCATCTCGGGCATGATCCGCAATCCGCGTATTTCCGACACCGCACTTAATGCAGAGAAGTCCATCGTGCTTGCCGAACTGCGCGAAAATAGCGGCGCGCAATTGGTCTTCAGCGACGCGCTTCGCCAGCACGCATTCCAGGGCCAGCGGCTTGCGAATCGCTCGACGATCGGCACCCCTGAAACGCTCCAAGCCGCCGATGCCGAGGCGCTGAATGCCTTCCACAAACGCTGGTATCGCCCTGAAAATGCGGTCGTGGTGATGGCTGGCGATATGGACCCTGCGCAGCTCGCCAATCTGGTGCAGAAATATTTTAACGATTGGAAGGGTACCGGCCCGCGCACGCCCGAACCCGATTTCGGCGACCCAACCCCACAGGGAACGCCGGCCCGGATATTGGTCGAGCCAACCTTGCCGACGACGGTAAGCATCGCCTATCTGCGCCCATGGCGAAAGGTCGACGATACGATTGCCTACAACGAACAACTGCTTATCGACGCGCTCGCGCTGCAGATTATCAACCGCCGTCTTGAAGTGCAGGCGCGCAGTGGCGGCAATTATTTGTTCGCTGAAGTCGCACAGGAGGACATCTCGCGCACCGCCGATGCGACGTTGGTCTCGGTCACCCCGGTCGGCGATAAGTGGGAAGAGGCGACCAAGGATGTCCGCGCGGTCATCGCCGATGCGACGGAAACGCCGCCATCCACTGCCGATATAGAGCGTGAGAAGACGCTGTTCGGCAACGCGCTGCGCACTATGCTCGACAGCTATCCGTTCGAGGCCGCTGCCAAACAGGCGGATGACATCGTGCAAGCCGTCGACATTCGCGAGACCGTCGCCGCGCCGAAGACGGTGGTGCAGGTTTTCGAGGGCATGAAGGACAAGATTACGCCGGAGCGCTTACTGACTTCGACCCAGACGCTGTTCAAGGCAGATGCTACGCGGCTGATGTTATCCTCGCCCACGCCATTAAAGGATGGCGATAATCGCGCGCTGGCAGCCTTGCAGGCCACAGTCGTGGCAAATAAAGACGCCCGTCTCGCGGAAAATGCGCTGACATTCGATGCGCTGCCCAAGCTCGGCGCGCCGGGCAAGGTCGTCGCGCAGGAAACGCTGTCCCGGCTGGAAATGACGAAGCTTGAGCTGTCCAACGGCGTGCGAGCATTGCTGTATCCCAACAAGGCCGAAAGCGGGCAAATTCGCGTACTCGTCCGCTTCGGCAAGGGCTATCAATCGGTCACGCCGGAGCGGGGCGGTCTGCTGTGGGCCGGGCAATTTGTTCTGCCCGAAAATGGCATCGGTAAGCTAAAGCGTACCGAGATCGACCAGATGGTCAATGGTCGGCGGATCGAGCTGAATTTCGCTATCGATGACGACGCCTTCGAATTTGCCGCGAACACCCGGCCTGACGATCTGGCCGACCAGCTGACTTTGATCGCCACAAAGCTTGAACATCCCGGCTGGGATGCCGCACCTGTGGAGCGCGCAAAGGCGCTTGCGACATCGGGCTATAACAGCTTTGAGATGTCGGCGACCTCAGTGCTGCAACGCGATCTCGATTATCTGCTGCGTGGCAAGGATCAGCGCTGGAAATCTGCCGCGCCTGCCGATGTCGCAAAGATCGATGCGGCCAAATTTCAGGCATATTGGGCTCCGCTGATCGCCAAAGGGCCGGTCGAGGTCATGCTGTTCGGCGACTTTGACCGTGCGACAGCGGTTGCGGCGCTCGAGAATAGCTTTGGCGCAATGAAACCGCGGTCGAACCCCGCCGTTGCGCCTGCTGCGCAGACCATTGCCTTTCCGGCCGCCGGTTCGGCACCGGTTCAGTTAACTCACAAGGGTTCGACCGATCAGGCTGCAGCGGTCATGGCATGGCCGACCGGCGGCGGCATTTCGGGCATCACCGAAAGCCGCCAGCTCGAAATATTGGCCGCCGTTTTCCGCGACCGGCTGTTCGAGAAATTCCGCGCCGAACAGGCGGCAAGCTATAGCCCCGATATGGCATCAAGCTGGCCGAAGGATTTTCCGAGCGGTGGTTATCTGATGGCGTACACGCAGGTTAAGCCCACCGACGTGGACCGCTTTTTCGACTTCGCGAATGAAGTTGCTGCCGATCTTTCGACGACGCCGGTGAGCGCGGATGAGCTGCAACGCGCGGTCGAACCTGTAAAGCAGGCGATCGAGCGCGCGGCGTCGGGCAATACGTTCTGGCTCAATCAGCTAAAAGGCGCGACTTATGAGCCAGCTAAGTTTGCGGCGCTTGGGCGGCTGTATAGCGACTATAGCGGTGTAACCCCCACCCAATTGCAGGCCTTGGCCAAGCGTTATTTCGTCAAGGACAAGGCGTGGAAGCTGGTGGTCGCCCCTCAAGGTGGCGGTGAACGGCAGGCGGTGTCGCGTTAAAGCCGTTACTTGGGCAAAAACGTGAAAATAGTTCGGATATTCCGCGTGTTGCTCTAAAGAACATATTTGGAAAGGTCGGCGTCCTTCGCAATGCCCGATAGCTGTTTGGCGACGTAATCCGCATCGATAGTCAGCGTCTCGCCCTTGCGGTCTTCAGCCTCGAAACTGATATCCTCGAGCAGCTTTTCCATCACCGTCTGCAGCCGCCGCGCGCCGATATTTTCGACAGTCGAGTTCACATCGACGGCTATGCGCGCGATGGCGTCGATAGCATCATCAGTAAAATCGAGAGTCACCTCCTCCGTTGCCATCAACGCGGTATATTGCTGCGGCAGGTTCGCTCGCGTTTCCGACAGGATGCGGACAAAATCCTTATGTTCCAGCGCGCGCAGCTCTACGCGGATGGGCAGGCGGCCCTGCAGTTCGGGTAGCATATCGCTTGGTTTGGAAACATGGAACGCGCCCGATGCGATGAACAGCACATGGTCGGTCTTCATCGGACCATATTTGGTCGCAACCGTCGTGCCTTCGATCAGCGGCAGCAGGTCGCGCTGTACGCCTTCACGGCTCACCGACCCGCCGCGCACGTCGGAGACGGCAATTTTGTCGATCTCGTCGAGGAAGACAATGCCATTGGCTTCGGCATCGGCTAGCGCGACCCGATTGACGTCATCCTGATCGAGTCGCTTTTCGGATTCTTCCTCGACAAGTTTGATCCAGGCGTCCGGCACCTTCATCTTTCGGCGCTTGAGATTGTCCTTGCCGAACGCCTTGCCCATCATTTCGGACAGATTGATCATGCCGACATTGCCGCCCATGCCCGGTATTTCCATCGGCACGGAGGGGCTATCGGAAACCTCGATTTCGATTTCGACATCGTCCATATGCCGGTCGCGGATGCGCTGACGGAAGGCTTCGCGCGTGGCCTCGCTGGCTGTGTCGCCCGCCAGCGGTTTCAGGATGCGTTCCATTGCGGCTGCCTCGGCAGCTTCGCGCACATGCTCTCGGCGGCGGTCTTTTTCAAGCCGGACGGCTTCTTCGGCGAGGTCGCGCGCGATCTGTTCGACGTCGCGACCGACATAGCCGACCTCGGTGAATTTGGTTGCTTCAACTTTGATAAACGGCGCATCGGCAAGCTTTGCCAGACGGCGGCTGATCTCGGTCTTGCCGCAGCCCGTGGGACCGATCATCAAAATATTCTTGGGCGTCACTTCGTCGCGGAGATCGGCACCAAGCCGCTGCCGCCGCCAACGGTTACGTAGCGCCACGGCGACCGCGCGCTTGGCGTCGGCTTGCCCAATAATGTGCTCGTCAAGCGCAGCAACGATGGCTTTAGGGGTAAGATTTTGACTCATGTCTTTGTAAAATCCGACTGAATTAGTTGACTGAATCCATCGTTTCGACGGTCAGTTGGTCATTTGTGTAAACACAGATATCGGCTGCGATTTTCATCGCGTGGCGGGCGAGTGTCTCGGCGTCGGCTTCATAATCGACCAGGGCGCGAGCTGCCGACAGCGCGTAGTTCCCACCCGAACCTATTGCGGCAATGCCATCCAGCGGTTCCAACACGTCGCCGTTGCCGGTGAGGATAAGAGTAACTTCCTTGTCGGCAACGATCATCATCGCCTCCAGATTGCGCAAATATTTGTCAGTCCGCCAGTCTTTGGCCAGTTCGACTGCCGCGCGCATCAGCTGGCCACGATGTTGTTCGAGCTTGCGCTCAAGGCGTTCGAACAGGGTAAATGCGTCGGCAGTTGCGCCCGCGAACCCACCGATGACCCCACCGTCATGCAGTTGGCGCACTTTTTTTGCATTGGGCTTCATCACCGTCTGGCCCATCGACACCTGACCATCGCCAGCAATGACGACTTTCCCGTTTTTTCGAACCGATAGGATTGTTGTCCCGTACCATGTCGCGGGATTTGCGTGAGTATGATTATCCATTGCTGCGGATATGGGTAGGTGCTTCATAAAGCGCAAGAGCGCTTAATCACCCCTCCGCTCGTCCAGTTGCCGCTCCCAAGCGAGCGCGTGCTTCACGATAGTATCGAGGTCGTCATAGCGCGGCTGCCAGCCAAAACGGGCCTTGATCGCTTTGTTGTCGGAAATTAGCGAGTCGGGGTCGCCGGCACGGCGGCCTTCCATGTTCCGCACCAGCTTGTTGTTCGTGACCCGGTCGATGGCATCGAGCACCTGCATCACCGAATAGCCATGACCATAGCCGCAATTGAGCGTGTGGCTCGTTTCCGGGTCGGTCACCAGCGCCTCAAGCGCGATGACATGTGCAGCCGCGAGGTCGCTGACGTGGATATAGTCGCGGACTCCGGTGCCGTCCTCGGTTGCATAGTCGGTGCCGAAAACGCTGACCGAGTCGCGTTTTCCCAAGGCTGCTTCCACGCCTATCTTGATCAGGTGGGTCGCACCAACTGTGGATTGGCCGCTGCGACATTCGGGGTCTGCGCCCGCCACATTGAAATAGCGCAGCGCACAATAATTGAAATCATGAGCCGCTGCGACATCACGAAGCATGAGCTCGGTCATCAGCTTCGAAGTCCCATAAGGATTGATCGGAAGGGTCGGCATATCCTCGCGCACAGGACTTGATTCCGGAATGCCATAGGTCGCGGCGGTCGACGAAAATATCATGTGCCTGACGCCGCCTGTGATTACCGCTTCGATGAGCGAGCGGGTTTTCGCGGTGTTGTTGTGATAATATTTAAGGGGGTTTTCGACGGACTCGGGGACCACGATTGAACCCGCAAAATGCATGACTGCATCAATCGCTTCATCGGCAATGATCTTGGCGACCAACGCCTGATCTTCGATATCGCCTTCGTAAAAAGCTACCCCATCAGGAATAACCCAGCGAAAGCCGGTGACAAGATTGTCGATCACGACCGGTCTGTGTCCGGCATCGAGTAGGGACAGCACCGCATGGCTGCCGATATAACCTGCACCACCGGTGACGAGGACATTCAATTTTTTGGTCATTGGAGCTTTCCGTCTTCAATCGATCTGGACAGCCCTATAACCACCGTCAGCAGAAAAAAGCGCAAAAAAAAGGCGACCCAAAAGCCGCCTTTTTCGAAATCAGAACCTGAAGAACTCAGGGGCTGGTTGGCTCGTCGTCGTCATTGCCAGCGGCGATAACGATACCGCCGATGACCGCAGCAGCAGCCAGGATAGCAACGATTACGCCGCTACCACCACCGAGCTTGCTTTCTTCCTTGGCGGTCGCGCCAGCGCGCTTTACCTTGGAAGCGCCAACAGCCTTAACCGAAGGCGAGAGCGATTCAGCCATTACAGGGGCGCTTGCAAGTGCAGCGGCCGCAACAGCAGCGAGAGAAATCTTACCGAAACGCATTATTGTGCTCCTTTTTTGTGAAGTGCTTGGCACTCGGGCAATGCTCTTGCACAACAGTTGTTCCAATTCAAGCATTGAATGTTCAGGCACCGCAGAATTGTCTCAATTTATCGGACTGTTGCATAAATCATACAATAAGGCCGAACTCGTCAAAGTAGATCGTTAACTTTACTGATGACAGCCGGTGGTTGTAAGCTCAAGAGAATGTCGTGAAAATCGCAGTTCATCAAATGTGCAGCGGCCTCGGCCCGCAACAGAATTCTGACGTTATGGCCGCTGCCATTTACCAAGCCGCTAAGACCGGCGCAGAAATGTATTTCGCGCCCGAAATGTCAATCTTGGTAGACCGGCAGCGGGAGAGGGCGGCGAGGAATGTGGTGCGCGAATCAGAGAACGAAGCAATATTGGCCGTAATCGCCTCGGCAAAAACGCATCAAATGTGGGTGCATCTGGGCTCCGTGCCGGTGCGAAGCGATCAGGGCGAAAAGTTTGCCAATCGCTCGATCGTCATTGCTCCGGATGGTGTAGTTCGCGCACGTTACGACAAGATGCACTTGTTCGACGTCGATCTCGCCACCGGCGAAAGCTGGCGCGAATCGGCTGCTTATCTGGGCGGTGACTCGCCGGTCGCACTGCAAACTCCGCTGGGGTTAATGGGCCTGTCGATCTGCTATGACCTGCGCTTTCCCGACCTTTACAGCGCCTATGCGAAGGCAGGAGTCGACGTATTGGCAGTGCCCTCGGCCTTTACCGTGCCGACCGGCAAGGCGCACTGGCATACACTTCTGCGCGCCCGCGCTATCGAGGCGGAAGCCTTTGTAATCGCCGCCGCACAAAGCGGAACACATGAGGATGGCCGGGAAACATTCGGCCACTCGCTGGTCGTCGACCCGTGGGGCGAGATACTGCTCGACATGGGGACGGGCGGGGGGCTTGGCTTTGCCGAGATCGACCTGGCACGCATCAACGAAGTCCGCGGGCAAATTCCGGTGCGAAAGAACCGGCGCGCCATCGATATGGCGGTCAAACTGTTATGAGGCGCTGTCGTGCGAGATAGTGTTCGCGCCACATGATGATCATGCCCGCAGCGATGATGACCGGTGCGCCCAGCCAGGTGCCTGCCCCCGGCAGCTGGTCGAAAACGATGTAGCCGAACAAGATGGACCAGATGAGGCCTGTATAGTCCATCGTGGCAATGGCTGCGACCGAAGCATGACGCATCGCGGATGTAAGCAACAGTTGCGCGACGGCTCCGCTCAGCGCCAATCCGGCGATGATCAGCCAGCCCATCACGTCATGCGCGTTTGCGAAAAAGGGCATGAGTATGCCCAGCGGCAGCAGCGAGCTAAGGCTGAACCAGAAAACGATGGCACCTGGATTTTCGGTCTGCGACATTCGCCTGATCTGGATCAGTACGCACGCTGTCAGCATCGCGCCCGCGAGTGCGACCCACGGGCCAACGCCGTGCGTCCCAATCAAGCGAGGTTGGACCGCCAGCATCACGCCGACAAAACCGAGTGCGATCGCGCCCCACCGATAACGGCCGGTTGGCTCGCCAAGCAGCAGGGCAGCCAGCATCGTCGCGAACACGGGCGTTGCAAAACTGATCGTGGTGGCCTCCGCCATCGGCAGCATCATCATCGCGCTGAAATTCAGCGCCATCGAGATCAGGCCCAATATGCTGCGCAAGCCATGTGCTAATGGCTGCGTTGTCCTGATGTCATGCAGCCGCCCCAGCCACCAGAGCCAGACAATCACAACGGGCAGCCCCGCCAGTTGCCGCCAAAACAACGTCTCTACAAGGTGAATGTCGTTCTGATGAGCGAGCTTCACGAACGCGAACATAACACCCAGGGTGGCCATTGCCGCTAACCGCAAGAGAATGCCGAACATAGGTCTGGGTTGCGCGACCGGGGACGTCACCACCGGAAGGTCGGTTATTGCAGGGTCGCTCATTGTCGAATAGCGATAGACAGACCGCTGCGGCTTGACCATTGCGATTGTGCAACCCACATGCGCCGGGTGCCGACATTTACTGCTTTATATTTAAGCGATCATCTCTGGACAGGGGTTGCCTTGTTGTCCGGCGTGCTTGTGGCGGTGAGCAGTGTGGCAGACCGCCGCCGCAGTCGTCGGAGCAATATCGACGATGTCGGCTTTATGCCGTGGACCGCTATTACCGTGATATCGGTGCTGGCAACGGTAGTCGCGGCCGCGCTTGCGTTAAAAGGGGTTTAGCCCAGGCACGCCTCAAGGAAAGGCTGATCGAAGCCGAACTGTCGCGCTTTTTCCAGCGTATAGGGACGCACCCCGCCCGCAACCCATTCGCCGTGGATCTTGCCGTCGGCATCTTCGTCGCGATATTCGAACTTGAACAAGTCCTGCGTCACGATAACGTCACCTTCCATGCCGATCACCTCGGTAATCTGGGTGGTACGGCGCGATCCGTCGCGCAGGCGCTTGACCTGAACGATCATGTCCACCGATTCGGCAATCTGGCGCGAGATTGCTTCCTTGGGGATCTTGATGTCGCCCATCAGGATCATGTTTTCCATTCGGCCAAGGCATTCGCGCGGGTTGTTGGCGTGAAGCGTACACATCGAACCATCGTGACCGGTGTTCATCGCGGCCAGAAGGTCGAAACATTCTGCACCACGAATTTCGCCCAGAATGATCCGGTCGGGACGCATACGCAGGGCGTTCTTCACAAGGTCACCGATGGTAATGGCACCGTCGCCTTCGAGGTTCGGCGGGCGGGTTTCGAGCGGCAGCCAATGCGGCTGCTGCAAGCGGAGTTCGGCAGCGTCTTCGATCGTCAACACGCGTTCGCCCGGGTCGATCATTTTCGACAAGGCGTTGAGCATCGTCGTCTTACCCGAACCCGTACCACCCGAGATAACGATATTCATCCGGCAGGCACCGGCAATCTTGAGCGCCGTCGCCATTGCTTCGCTCATCGAGCCAAAGCCCTTCAGCATGTCGATGGTGATCGGCTTTTCGGAGAATTTACGAATCGAGATGGCAGTGCCGCGAAGCGACAGTGGCGGCACGATAACGTTGACGCGTGAACCATCTTTCAGGCGGGCGTCGGCCAGCGGCGTGGTCTGGTCGACGCGGCGGCCGACCTGGTTGACGATGCGCTGCGCGATCTGGAACAAATGCTCTTCATCGCGGAACTGGATCGGCGCGATCGTCAGCTTGCCCTTCTTTTCGATATAGGTCTGATTCGGGCCGTTCACCATGATATCGGTAATATCCGGGTCGCCGAGCAACTCTTCGAGTGGACCAAAGCCAAGCAGTTCGTCGACGAGCACCTTTTCGAGCGCGAACTGCTCGCGACGGTTGAGCGTCAGCTTAAGCTCTGCCAACACCTCGAGGATGATCGGGCGGAATTCCTCGGTCAGCTCTTCCTTGTTGAGCGATGCAGCAGCTTCTGGGTCGACGCGTTCGAGCAGGCGCGGCAGCACCTGTTCCTTGATCTTGTGCACCGATGCTTCAAAGCCCTGTGGGCCGTCGTCAGTCGGTGCCGCGTTGTTTGCGCGATCCGACAGGCGCGACATCGCGTCCTGCATGGCGGTTGGCGGCGCTGCGGCTACACCGGGCAATTCGGCCGCGTTAATCGGCGGAAATTGCTCGCCACCTGCTGGTTGGGTAAATTCAGGCTGCGGCGGGTTGGTTTGAGAGGCGGGGTTCGACCCGGACGAAGATCCACCCCCCGTCATCGGACGGGCGACGCCGAACGAAGGGCGTCCCGGAGTTAGGCCTGGTTTTTTCCCAAATGCGCTCACAGCTTTTCCGCTCCGATTAATCCTGTTGCAACTGTCGCTGGTGCTAACGGTAAATGGTGAATAAATCGGTAATGCTGTTGGGATGACCGCAGTATTACTGCGCTTTCCTTCGCGTGCGGCAGCGGCTAAGACTCGGCAAGTTTCAGGGAATTTCCAGTGCATTCACCGCACGCCCGGTCGGGGCTTTTATTTGCGCTTGGCGGCTTTGCGCTGCTGTCGTGCGGCGATGCGATCATCAAGTCGATCGCCGGAGCGTGGCCAGGAACGGCAGTCGCGGCGTTGCGCTATTCGTTCGCCGCTGGCGGCCTTGCTACCTTCCTTTTTCTGAAAGAGGGGCAGGCAGGCTTCGCCTTTCCGAGGCTCGACATACAGCTGTTACGCGGCGCAGCGGTGGCAGCGGCGACGATGCTGTTCTTCTCTTCGATATTCCTGATGCCGCTGGCGGAGGCAACCGCGATTGGGTTCACGACTCCGATGATTACCGCTTTGCTAAGCGCGGTTTTCCTCAAAGAGCGAACCCGTCCGTCGACCTGGATTGCGTCGATTGCTGCTTTCAGCGGCGTTCTGATCATATTGCGCCCGAACGTGGCAGAGATGGGCATCGTCGCATTGATGCCTTTGGCTGCGGCGGCCTGCATGGCGGTCATGATGATGGGGAACAGGGTGGTCGCGACGGCTGGATCGCCGCTGTTGATGCAATTTCTCGCCTCGTCGGTGGCGGTTCCGTTCGTCGTCGGTGCGGCAATTATTGGTCACTATTCGGGTTTCGAACCGCTGAAGGTCGGCCCACCCGACTGGACGATTATCGCCAAATGCGCGATTGTGGCCGTCTCCGCGACGATGGCCCACATCCTTATTTTCATGGGCACAATGCGCGCCTCAGCGGCGGAAATCGCGCCGATGACCTATGTCCAGCTATTGATCGCGATGGCGTTAGGGATTGCGCTGTTCGGAGATTGGCCGGACCTTATGTCGCTGGCGGGATCGGCTATCATCATTGGCGCGGGGCTATTTCTATGGCATCAAAAGCCTGTCTGAGGGAGGGCACGGCGATGCGATATTCTTTGAAACTGGCTGCACTGTTGCTGGCGCTGGCCCCTGCGGGGCTTGTTGCGAAAGAGCCGATGCCATTGCCCGGCTGGATGACCGGCGCATGGGCGGGCGGTGAAGGCGAGGCTTGGGTCGATGAATTCTGGACCCCGCCGCGCGGCGACCTGATGATTGGCGCTGGCCGTGCCGGGCAGGGTAGCAAGCTTGCATCGTTCGAGCATATGCGAATCGAGCGTGAAGCCGACGGCACACTGGTTTTCTGGGCATTGCCGGGTGGCAAGAATGCGACTCGCTTCGTCGCGGTTCATGCCGATGGCGATGATGTCATTTTCGAAAATGCCGCCAATGATTATCCGCAAAGGGTGCGCTACTGGCGCGAGGGCGAGGCGCTGAAGGCGCGGATTTCGATGCTGGATGGCAGCAAACCGATGGATTTTAGTTGGCGCATGATGGGGCAGTAAAAGCGCCAGCTACAGACCCATTCTCCATCCCCAACCCGTTGTCATCCCCGCGTTCGCGAGGATGACAAAGATCAGGCGTAAGGCTTAATCCGCCGCCTCAATCACCTTTTCAGCCAAAACCGTTAGGCCCTTCTCGTTCACCTCGGCAAAGCCGCCCGCGATCGAGAGCTTCTCCGGCGCTGCGCCTTGCGTGGCATAGATGTCCAGCGTCGCATCGCTGCGCAGCGTGCTCATGATCGGGCTGTGGCCCTCCAGCACGCCGAAATCGCCCTCGGTGCCCGGCACGACGACCATATAGACGTCGTCCGAGCGGTAGAGCTTTTCAGGGGTTACGAGTTCGAAGTGGAGTGCCATGATGGCTTACGCCGCCTCCGCAGCCATCTTGGCGGCCTTGGCCACCGCTTCTTCGATCCCGCCAACCATGTAGAAGGCTGCTTCGGGAAGATGGTCGTACTCGCCGTCGACCACTGCCTTGAATGATTTCACGGTGTCTTCGACCTGAACGAACTTGCCCGAGATGCCGGTGAAGACTTCGGCGACGTGGAAAGGCTGCGACAGGAAGCGTTGAATCTTGCGCGCGCGGGTCACGGTTAGTTTGTCGTCTTCGGACAGTTCGTCCATGCCCAGAATCGCGATGATGTCCTGCAGCGACTTGTACTTCTGCAGCGTTTCCTGAACGCGACGTGCGGTATCGTAATGCTCCTGGCCGACAACGGCAGGCGTCAACACGCGGCTGACCGAGTCGAGCGGGTCAACGGCGGGGTAGATGCCGAGTTCGGAAATCGCACGGTTCAGCGTGGTCGTTGCGTCCAAGTGGGCAAATGACGTGGCTGGTGCAGGGTCGGTCAAGTCATCTGCGGGAACGTAAATGGCCTGAACCGAGGTAATCGAACCCTTGTTCGTCGAGGTGATGCGCTCCTGCAACTGGCCCATGTCGGTCGCCAGCGTCGGCTGATAGCCCACAGCCGAAGGAATACGGCCAAGAAGCGCGGACACTTCGGACCCTGCCTGCGTGAAGCGGAAGATGTTGTCGACGAAGAACAGAACGTCCTGGCCTTCTTCATCGCGGAAATATTCGGCCATGGTCAGGCCCGAAAGCGCAACGCGGGCACGCGCGCCGGGAGGTTCGTTCATCTGACCGAACACCAGCGCAACCTTCGATCCTTCAGGGGTCGGGTTGCCGTCGGCGTCCTTGGCGATAACGCCGGCGTCGAGGAATTCGTGATAAAGGTCGTTACCTTCGCGGGTACGTTCACCGACGCCAGCAAACACCGAAACGCCGCCATGGCCCTTCGCGATGTTGTTGATCAGTTCCTGGATAAGAACGGTCTTGCCAACGCCAGCGCCGCCGAACAGGCCGATCTTGCCGCCCTTTGCATAAGGCGCGAGCAGGTCGATGACCTTGATGCCGGTGACGAGGATTTCGGCTTCGGTCGACTGGTCGGTGAACAAAGGCGCTTCGGCGTGAATCGGGTTGGACTTTGCAGCGCCGACAGGACCACGCTCGTCGATTGGCTCGCCGATGACGTTCATGATGCGACCAAGAGTCATCGGTCCAACAGGCACCGAAATCTGCGCGCCGGTGTCGCGAACTGGCTGACCGCGGGTCAGACCTTCGGTCGCGTCCATTGCGATGGTGCGAACGGTGTTTTCGCCCAGATGCTGCGCAACTTCGAGGACGAGGCGGTTGCCGTTATTGTCGGTTTCAAGCGCCGAGAGAATGGCGGGGAGCTGGCCTTCGAACGATACGTCGACGACAGCGCCGATGACCTGCGAAATGCGGCCGGTCGCGCCAACGGTGTTGATCGCGGTCTGGCCGGAGCCAGCGACCGGGGCGGGAGCCTTGGGTGCGCGCGGCTTGCGGGCGGGCTTTTCTGCGGTGGGAGCTGCGGTTGCCATGAGTTCTTTCCTTGATTTCAATCTATTTCAATGATGGGTGTAGGCTTAAAATCTGGACTCCACCTCCCATCTCGGGAAATGAGGTCGATTGCGCCATCACCATAACTTCTGGGTGAATAGTTCTTCTGCGGGGTGGCCTTCGCCTCTCCCCGCTTGGTATCTTCGAGCAGGTATCCCAAAGGGTTTGGGTAAATTCGTGTCTGACCCTTGAACACGCATCGTGCTACCGGATTCTCGTCAATGTCAGAGCCATAGTTTACGCACAATAACTGATCAAATGCGACGCTAGTCGGGCGCTCGATCTGATAGCAGTGAGCCATGCCAGCAGCTCTGCTACCACCCCTAACAGCCGCTTCATACGAATCTTCGCAGTTCAGATACTCAAGACTGACGAGAGCCTGCCCTACTTCGTTTGCGTTCGGCAGCGGAATAGATTTCGCATCGGCTGGGGTGCCCAGCAGAAACGCAGGCAGCCCGGACGCCACAGCAAGTCTGGTGGCTGTGGTCACCATTACAGCGCCTCCGCCCCTGCGATAATTTCGATGAGTTCTGTCGTAATCGCCGCCTGACGCGTGCGGTTGTACTGGATGGTCAGCTTGTTGATCATGTCGCCCGCGTTGCGCGTTGCGTTGTCCATCGCGGTCATTTTCGAACCCTGCTCGGACGCGGCATTCTCACGTTGCGCGCGCAGCAACTGGACCGACACGTTGCGCGGCAGCAGGTCGGCGAGGATTTCTTCCTCGTCGGGTTCATATTCGACCGAAGCGCCAACGCTTGGCACGGTACCGTCTGTGGCAACCGCAACCGGCATCAACTGGATCGCGGTCGGTTCCTGAGTCAGCACGGTGACGAATTTCGAGAATAGCAAATGCGCAACATCGAATTCGCCCGCTTCGAAACGCGCGGTCAGGTCTTCTCCCCAGCCTTGCACATCGGCAAAGTTCAATTTGCCCAGATCGCCGGGTTCGATGCTGTGAATGATGTCGCCACGGAAAGTGCGGGCAAGCTGATCCTTGCCCTTCTTGCCGATGGTATAGAATTTGACGGTCTTGCCCTCGGCACGAAGCTCTTCGGCCTTCTTGCGCGCCAGACGTACGATGTTGGTGTTGAACGCACCGGCCAAGCCTTTGTCCGAGGTGGCGACGACGAGCAGATGCACATGGTCCTTGCCGGTGCCAGCGAGCAGCTTGGGCGATTGCGGGCCAACGGTAACCTTCGACGCAATGCTCGACACCACGGCTTCGAGGCGTTCGGCATAAGGCCGCGCTGCCTGAGCCGCTTCGGTCGCCCGGCGCAGCTTCGCAGCGGCGACCATCTTCATCGCCTTGGTGATCTTCTGGGTCGACTTGACCGAGTTGATCCGCATTTTGAGGGCCTTAAGGCTCGCCATTATGGTTTCCGTTTACGCGAAGTTTTTCGTGAACTTGTCGAGTGCGGCCATCAGCGCTTTCTTGCTGTCGTCGCTGAAGTCGCGGCTATCGCGGATGGTCTTCAGGATATCGGCGTGATTGGCGCGCAGGTCGGCGAGCATCGCGTCTTCGTAACGGTTGACGTCCGAAACGGCGATGCCGTCGAGATAGCCGTTGGTGCCGGCAAAGATCGACGCTGTCTGCTCTTCGAAGGGAAGCGGCGAGAATTGCTTTTGCTTGAGCAACTCGGTCAAACGCGCACCGCGGTTGAGCAGCTTCTGCGTCGAGGCATCGAGGTCAGAACCGAACTGCGCGAAGGCCGCCATTTCGCGGTATTGCGCGAGTTCAAGCTTAATCGAGCCCGACACCTTCTTCATCGCCTTGGTCTGTGCCGCCGAACCAACGCGGCTTACCGACAGGCCGACGTTGATCGCAGGGCGGATACCCTGGAAGAACAGGTCGGTTTCAAGGAAGATCTGGCCGTCGGTGATCGAAATCACGTTGGTCGGAATGTAAGCCGACACGTCACCAGCCTGCGTTTCGATGATCGGCAATGCGGTCAATGAACCACCGCCATTGGCATCGGACATCTTAGCGGCGCGCTCAAGCAAGCGGCTGTGGAGATAGAAAACGTCGCCAGGATAAGCTTCGCGGCCCGGAGGACGACGCAGCAAAAGCGACATCTGGCGATAGGCAACGGCCTGCTTCGACAGATCGTCATACACGATGACGGCGTGCATGCCGTTGTCACGGAAATATTCACCCATCGCAACGCCGGTATAAGGCGCGAGATACTGGAGTGGTGCAGGCTCCGAAGCGGTTGCGGCGACGACGATCGAATATTCCATCGCGCCTTGTTCTTCCAGTGCGCGGACGATCTGCGCGACGGTCGAACGCTTCTGGCCGACGGCGACATAGATGCAATAGAGCTTCTTCGATTCGTCGGTGCCCTTGTTGACTTCCTTCTGGTTGATGAAGGTGTCGATGGCGACGGCGGTCTTGCCGGTCTGCCGGTCGCCGATGATCAGTTCGCGCTGGCCACGGCCAACAGGAACGAGTGCGTCGAGTGCCTTGAGGCCGGTCTGCACAGGCTCCGAAACCGACTGGCGCGGGATGATGCCCGGCGCCTTGACTTCGACGCGGCTGCGCTGCGTGGTTTTCAATGGGCCCTTGCCATCGATTGGGTTGCCGAGGCCGTCAACAACGCGGCCGAGCAGTTCCTTGCCGACGGGAACGTCCACAATCGTGCCGGTGCGCTTTACGACGTCGCCTTCGCGGATTTCGCTGTCGGTCCCGAAGATAACGACACCGACATTGTCGGCTTCAAGGTTCAACGCCATGCCCTGAATGCCGTTGGCAAATTCGACCATTTCACCGGCCTGAACATTGTCGAGGCCGTGGATACGGGCAATACCGTCACCGACCGACAGCACGCTGCCGACTTCCGAAACCTGGGCTTCGGTGCCGAAATTGGCGATCTGGTCCTTGATGACCTTGGAAATTTCTGCGGCGCGGATATCCATTTTTGCTACTCAGCCTTTCATCGCGTTAGCGAGGGTGTTCAAACGGGTTTTGATGGAACTGTCGATCATCTGGCTACCGATCTTTACGGTCAGCCCGCCGAGAAGCGACGGATCGACTTTGGTCTGGATGGCGACGTCGCTGCCGACGCGTGCCTTTAATTTTGCGGACAGCGCGCTCATTTGCGCAGGCGTCAACGCATGCGCCGAGGTCACTTCAGCAGTGACTTCGCCGCGATGCGATGCGGCGAGTGCCGAGAAAGCGCGCGCAACGGCGGTGGTTTCGCTGAGGCGACGGTTCTGCGCAAGAACGCCTAGCGTCTTGGCAGTCAGCCCGTCGAGCTTCATCGACGATGCGACCGCCGAAATGGCGCGCTTCGCATCTAGGCGGGTCAGCACGGGGTTGGTGGTCAGCGCCTTAAGATCAGCCGATTCGCCGATAGCCTTCGCAACGCCCGACATGCTCGCTTCAACCGCATCGATGCTGTTCGATTCACGCGCCAGTTCGAACAATGCCGTCGCGTAACGGCCAGCCAGACTGGCCTGTATATTAGCGCTTGTGCCGCCGGAATTATCCACGCGTGAGTGTCCTCGATTGTGAGACTGAAAAATTTGGTGACCGGGCCGAAAGGTTGCCCTTTGTCCGCCGTCGCCGCGCGCCTAGCAGGGGTTATGCTGCGATGCAAGATGGGGATTGGGTTCTTTCGTCACCGCCAGCACCCCCTCTCGCAGTTTGTCATCCCCCGAACGCGGGGATCCATGGTCTGACGTTTCCTTTTACAAAGCCGTTGCGTTATGCCGGTAGCTTGGACCATGGATTCCCGCTTTCGCGAGAATGACACTGAAGGGGTTGTAGCTTGGGCAATATGATCAAAATGACAATGACCGACGGCGCTGAAATCGCGGTCTACCACGCCCAACCCAAAGGCGAGCGCAAAGGCGGCCTTGTCCTTATCCAAGAAATCTTCGGCGTCACCGACCATATCCGCGAATTGTGCAATGAATATGCCGCCGATGGCTATGAAGTCCTGTCGCCTGCTATATTCGACCGTGAACATCCCGGTTTCGAGGCCGAATATACCGGGCCCGACTTTGACCGCGCGGTTCAACTGGCGCGCGAACTCCACCCGTTCGTCGACTCACTGAAAGACGCGCAAACCTGCATCGACGCGCTGAAAGCCAAAGGCCCGGTCTTTATCACTGGCTATTGCTATGGCGGCTCGGTCGCCTGGGCGGTGGCGGGCATCAGCGAAGATCTGGCGGCGGCGTCCTGCTATTATGGCAGCCTGATTCCGACCATCTACGCCGACAAGCCGCCGAAATGCCCCACAATCGCGCATTTCGGTCGTTATGATCAGGGCATCCCGATGGACGGCGTCGAAGCGCTGATCGCCACAGCCCACCCACTGGCAGAAGTCTTCGTGTACGACGCCAACCACGGTTTCAATTCGGACCGGCGCAAGGATTATCATGAGCCGAGCGCCGAACTCGCGCGCGAACGGACGCTGGCGTTGTTCAAAGCTTGCGGGGGCTAGGCGAAAACAACTTTCCTACATCGCAACTAAAGCAGATAGTGCGCGCATGACGAGCATCACCGCCTCTCGTTATATGCTATGTTGCCGCGTTGGCGGCAGATTTTCTGTGCATGTCGGATACAAGCGGGCCCTGACGTGGCCTCAACTTCCTCAACTTTGTAAAATCTACCGACAGTCTTTGAAAGCAAGTTTCGGGACGCTATCGATTCGGCGCCCTGCTATTTCGGCCTCTATTAGAGAAGGAACCGGATGATGCTGGAAATCAAAGTGAACCGTAGTGCGCCCATCGACCTTGATTGGGCCTTCGCGGCGTTCGACCGGCGCGACCGTTCGTTTGACGGACAGTTTGTCGGGGCGGTCAAGACGACACGCATCTATTGCAAACCAAGCTGCCCGGCGCGGCGGCCTTTGCGGCAGAATGTCGAGTTTTTCTGGGAAGCTGGCGAAGCAATATCAGCAGGCTATCGCTCGTGCATGCGTTGCAAGCCCGATGAAGTCGGGCGTGATCGTGAAGCGGTCGCGGCGGCGTTGAAGTTGATTGATGCTTCCGAGAATGGATTGTCGTTGGAAGAACTGTCAGAGGCAGTCGGCTATGCGCCGCATCATTTTCACCGGTTGTTCAAGCGCGATACCGGTGTCACTCCTGCTGCCTACGCCCGCGCGCTTCGTGCCAAGCGTGCGGCAAATGTGCTGGAGGGCAATGGACGCGTCACAGATGCAATTTATGAAGCCGGCTATTCAGGGCCGAGTCGTTTTTATGCCGACACCAAGAGTCATCTGGGTATGACGCCGAGTGCCTGGAAGAATGGCGGTGCAGGGGTGACGATCCGCTGGGCGCTGGTCGATACTGTGCTTGGCAAAATGCTGCTTGCGGCGACTGACAAGGGAATTTGCCGTTTGTCGTTCGATGAAAATGAAAGCGCTCTCGCCCATCGATTTCCCAAGGCCGAGATCGTGGCAGGTGGACCGGCTTTGGAGGATTTGGTGACCGGCGCGATTACCGCAATCGAACATCCGGCGCAAATGCCCGACCTGCCGCTCGATGTGGCTGGCACGGCTTTCCAGCAGGCGATCTGGAACGAACTTCGGCGGATTCCTGCGGGCGAGACGAGGACCTATGCCGATATCGCAGCCGCCGTTGGCAAACCAAAAGCGGTCCGCGCAGCGGGATCGGCCAATGGCGCGAACAACGTTGCGGTGCTCATCCCGTGTCACCGTGTAATTCGCACCGATGGCAGCTTGGGCGGTTACGCTTATGGATTGGAGCGTAAAGAGAAATTGCTCTCCGCTGAAAGGAAAACCGTATGAATGACAAGGTAAAGGCATTCAGCGATTTGCATGTTCCAGGCGATCCGCTCATCCTCTACAACGTCTGGGACGCGGGCAGCGCCAGGGCGGTTGCCGATGCGGGCGCAAAAGCCATCGCAACCGGCAGTTGGGGCGTCGCATGTTCATTGGGTTTCAAGGACGGCGAGACGTTGCCTTTAGATGCCGCGCTTGAAAACTTGCGTCGGATCCTGTCAGTCACCGACCTGCCTGTCACCATCGACATGGAAGCAGGTTATGGAGCCGATCCGGCAGCGGTCGGTGCGTCGGTCGCGCGGGCAGCGGAGGCGGGCGCTGTGGGCATCAATATCGAGGACAAGGACCCGGTTTCACGGCAGCTGTTTGACACCGCCGATGCGGCGTCGCGGATTAGGGCAGCTGCGACTTCCGGCATGTGGATCAACGCACGCGCCGACCTGTTCATTGTGACGCCCAAGGAGCAGCATGACGCGGCGCTCGTTGACGCGGTTCTGGAGCGGGCAAAGGCCTATGCCAATGCTGGCGCGAATAGCCTTTTTGTGCCTTTCATGTACGACGCAGCGCTGATCGAACGGTTATGTGAAAAATCGCCTTTGCCGGTCAACATATTGGTGGGGCAGGGCATTCCCGACGTCAAAACGCTCGCCGGATTGGGCGTTGCGCGGATCAGCCACGGGCATGGTCCCTGGGCCAGGGCAATGGACAATCTCGCCATGTCAGCCAGAGAGGCGATGGCTCAGCTCGGTTAACCAAAGCGGTGCACAAAAGCTGGTGTAAACAAAGCGTTGCCGGAATGTCCCATTTTCGGACCGTGCAGAATTTACAGCCGGAATTTGGTTAATCCTAACAGTCTGTTTACCCTTTTTCTGCATAGCAAAGTCCAATCTGCGACAAAACCAGGTCCGCCAATAGGGGCGTGACCGCCTGATTCGTCGTAGGCCAAAGGGACTGGCGATGAAGAAAGCTCTGAAAATCAAGCTGATACTAGTATTTGGGACAGGCGTTGCGGCGCTGACCGGATGCGGCTCGATTGGCGGCGGACCCGAGCTTCCTCAAGCCCCGACGGTGTCGGCGCGCGAAGGCCCAGGTGAGGATTATATGATCGGGCCGCTCGATCAGCTGACGGTCTTTGTCTGGCGCAATCCCGAACTCGGCGCGAAGGTTCAAGTCCGTCCTGATGGTCGCATCACCACGCCGCTGATCACCGACATGCCAGCCGTAGGCAAAACCCCGACGATGCTGGCGCAGGATATCAAGCTGCAGCTATCGCAGTATATCAACGATCCCATTGTCTCGGTCATCGTCAACGAATTTGCCGGGACAACGTCGCAGCAAGTCCGTATCGTCGGCGCGACCGAAAAGCCGGCATCAATCCCGTACCGCGCCAACATGACGGTGCTCGACGCAATGATCGCGGTGGGCGGGCTCTCGGAGTATGCGGCGGGCAACAAGGCGCGACTCATCCGGTCCAACAAGGGCACCGGGGCGCAAAAGGAATATTCGCTTCGCCTTGGTGACTTGCTGAAACGCGGCGACAGTAAGGCGAACGTCCTGCTGCAACCGGGCGATGTTATCATCATCCCAGAGAGCATGTTCTAAACCATGAACTCGCTCTACGACGAATTCCGGATTGCCGTTCACAGCGTATGGAACCGCCGCTGGCTCGCGGTCGCCGTCGCCTGGGGCGTGTGCCTTTTGGGCTGGCTGGTGGTCGCGATGATCCCCAACAAATATGAATCGAAGGCACAAATCCAAGTGCGGACGCAGACCATGCTGTCCGATCAGGTCGGCTTCAACCCGCAGGACCAGCGCCGCAACATCCAGCAGCTGGCGCAAACGCTGACCTCATCGGCAAACCTCGCCAAGGTCGTGCGCGGCACCGATCTGGGTGCGACAATCGCCACCGATCAAGAACTGGCGGGCAAAGTCGAAGGTCTGCGCGCCAATATCGAGGTCAAGGCCGAGCAGGATGATTTCTTCGCGATCAGCGCGAAGCTGCCAAACGGCAAGCTCGCCCGCGATGTGGTGCAGAAGCTGATCGACGTTGCTGAAGAAGATAATATTGCCGGAGACCGCAAGGCGACCAGCCAGACGCTGCGTTTCCTTGATGCGCAAATCGAGGGACGGCAAAAAGAGCTGGCAGAAGCCGAAGCGAAGCGTGTGGCGTATGAGACGCAAAATCTTGGCCTGCTCCCCGGCGTCGGCTCTGTGTCGCAACGGATGGAGGCGTCGCGGGCCGAACTAAGCCAGATTGACTCGCAGCTCATTCAGGCACGCAGTGCGCTGGCGGCATTGAATGGCCAGCTTGCAGGAACGCCCGCGACGCTAAACACCCCTTCGGCGGGCGGCGCGCCGAGCGCCCTAGCTCAGGCGCAGGGCGAACTCGCCTCGATGCGCGCGCGGGGCTTCACCGATAGCCATCCCGATGTTGTCACGACCAAGAACCAGATTGCCAATCTGCGCTCACAAGGCGGCGGATCGGCGGGCGGCGGCGGTTACCGCACGCCAAACCCTGCTTACAGCTCGCTTCAATCGATGCGCGCCGAACGTGAGGCGGCGGTCAGTGCATTGCAGGCGCGCAAGAATTCTCTGCAGTCCGACATGACTCAGCTCGTTGCCAAACAAACCGCCGAACCCGGCGTTGCCGCCGAGTATCAGCGGATCAATCGCGATTATGAAGTACTGAAGGTGCAATATGACAAGCTTGTCACCGAACGCGATCAAATCCGGCTGCGCGGGCAAGCCGAATCGCAGACGGACGCCGTCCAGTTTCGCGTTGTCAAGGAACCGTCGCTGTCCAACGTCCCTGCCGCGCCGAATCGGCCATTGCTGCTGCTTGGCGTTCTTATCGTCGGCATTGGTGCAGGTGTCGGGACCGCATTTGCGCTCGGCCATCTGCGGACGAGTTTTCCGACCGCGGCGAAGCTTGAACGCGCAAGCGGCCTGCCAGTGATCGGCTCGATTTCGCAAATGCTGACGGGTGAGGAGCGCGAACAGCGCAAGCACAAGATGAAGCTTTTCTTTGGCGCAACAGGCGGTCTCGCCTGCGTCTTCGCGCTGCTGCTGGTTGTTGAATTTGTCCAGCGCGGATTGACGGCTTGAGAGGGCGAACAGGATGAACAAGCATAGCCCGATTAAATCCAAAGGCTCGCTCCTCGAACGCGCGTCGGAACTGTATGATTTCGGCGCTGGACTGCGCGGGGGCAGCGCCAACAAGCAGGTGCCGCCCGTGGAGGAGCCGCCTGTTGCCGCCACGTCGGAAACTGCCGCGCCAATTGCCGCGCGCCAACCGATGGCGACGCGACCCGCAAGCTCCCGTCTCGTAGCCATCGACCGCGAGCGTCTCGCCGCGCAGAACTTCATCGTGCCTGACGGTCCGGTCACAGGGCTTTCCGAAGAATTTCGCATCGTCAAACGCCAGTTGCTGCTCGCAGCACGCGGCGGCAAGGGCTTTGAGGCGGTCCAGCACGGGGAGCGGATACTGGTCTGTTCGGCTAATCCCAACGAGGGCAAAACCTATTGCGCGATCAACCTTGCGCTGTCCATGGCGAGTGAGAAGGACAACCGCGTCCTTCTGGTCGATGCCGACTTTGCCAAGCCAAGCGTGTTGTCGACCCTGGGTATCGAAACCCGGCCCGGGTTCATGGACGCGCTCGCGGACCCGACCTGCGATGCGGAATCGTTGATCCTGCAAACCGACATCGAGGGGCTTTCGATCCTGCCAGCGGGAAGCCAGACCAACCAGGACACCGAGTATCTGGCAGCGGCGCGGACAGCTGAGATCATCGATGATCTGACCAGAAACGATCCGTCGCGCATCATCATCTTCGATTCCCCGCCGGCATTGGCGGCTTCGCCCGCCTCGGTGTTAGCATTGCACGTCGGCCAGACGCTGATGATCGTCCACGCGGATGTGACCACCGACAGCGCGCTGCGTGATGCCCTGAGCCTTTTGAGCGGCTGTGAGCATGTGCAGTTGCTGCTTAACCGCACCAAATTCTCTCCCACCGGACGCAAGTTCGGCAATTATTATGGATACGGAGCATCATGATGCGCGCGCCGTTGTTAAAATCAGCATTTCTCGTCGGGATCTCGCTCTCGCCCCTTCCGGCGATGGCGCAGCAGATCGATTCCGAATGGTCGCCCACGGAAGATGCCTATGGCAGCAGCGAGGAAGCAGTTCCGCAGGAAGCCGCACCTGTCAAGAAGCGCGGACGTGGTGACAAACGCGAAGGGCCGCGTGTGGAAGTCGTCCCTTATCTGGAGGCCCAGCAGGTGCTGGTTGCAGACCTGAAAGATGGTGGCGATGTGCTTACCTATTCAACGGTTGCAGCAGGCGTCGACGCTTCGATCGCGACCCGCCGTGCTGAGGCGCAGGTCAGTCTGCGATACGAGCGGTTGATTGGTTACGACAATGGCGTTGAAGATCAGGACATCATCACCGGCCTGGCGCGTGGCTCGGTTGCGCTGACCCGCAATTTCAGCCTTGAAGCAGGCGGTGTTGCGGCGCGGACTCGCGTCGATGGCCGAGGTGCGGCACCGTCAAACCTCGTGGGCAATCCGGACAATGTGACGCAGGTCTATTCAGTTTATGGCGGCCCGACCTTTGCAACGCACGCCGGTGAGCTCAGCATCAACGCCGCATATCGCGCTGGCTATACCAAGGTCGAAAGCAAGGATGTGGTCGTGTTGCCTGCTGGCCAGCAACGCTTTGACCAGTTCGACGACAGCGTGGCACAGCTTGCCACTGCGTCAGTAGGAATGCAGCCCGGCATTCTGCCCTTCGGCTGGGCGGTCAGCGGAAGCTGGGAGCGCGAGGATGCGAGCCAGCTCGATGCCCGATTCGACGGCAAATATGTGCGAGCCGATGTTACCGTTCCGGTCAGTCCGACCCTCGCGCTGGTCGGCGGTATTGGGTATGAAGACATCGAGATTTCGGAGCGCGATGCCGTGCGCAATGTCAATGGCGTTCCGGTCGTCGGCAGCAATGGCCGCTTGGTCACGGACAAAACTTCGCCGCGCCTGATTGCCTATCAGCAGGACGGCCTCATCTGGGATGCCGGCGTCCTCTGGCGTCCAAGCCCGCGCACGTCTGTCGAAGCGCGCTATGGCCGTCGATATGGCACCGATACCTATCTTGCGAGCCTGAGCTATCAGCCCGGCCGCGACTGGGCGGTCAATGTGTCGATCTATGACCAGGTCACCGGCTTTGGCGGCCTCATCAACGACAGCCTGGCTTCGTTGCCGACGCAGTTCCGCAGCTCGCGCAATCCGCTGTCGGGTGATATCAACAGTTGCGCATTCGGCCAGACCGGCGGCTTTTGCTTCAACGACGCACTTCAGAATGCGTCGGCGGTGGCGTTCCGCCAGCGCGGCGTGACCGCATCGTTTAGCGGCACCAGTGGCGGCTGGGACAGCGGCTTTGCCGTAGGCTATAACCAGCGCAGGTTCATTGCGTCGGAGCTTGGCGCACAGGCGCAAGTCGATGGTGTGAAAGACGATAATTACTTCGCCGTTGCCTATCTCGGCACGAATTTCGACCGGCTGACGCGATTTGAATCGAACGTCTATGTCAGCTATTTCGACCCCGGCTTTGTGGGCGCTACGGATACGCTGGCGACTGGAGCCAATGCGGCGCTGTATCGCCAGATCATTCGCGGGCTATCGGCCTCCGCAGCCGTCGGATTGGACAGTTACAAGCAGGAAGATTTCGACAGCGAGCTGACCGCATCGGCGCTGCTCGGGCTTCGGTACAGTTTCTAAGGGGCAAGAAGAATGTACGATCAACATTACGGTCTGACCGGACGCCCGTTCCAGCTGACGCCCGATCCGCATTATTATTTTGAGAGCATAACGCATCGCAAAGCCTTGTCCTATCTGGGCTATGGCTTGGCGCAGGGTGAGGGTTTCATTGTCATTACCGGCGAAGTCGGCGCGGGCAAATCGACATTGGTCAGCCATTTGATGGCGAGCGTGGACAAGGCACGGTTGACAGCGGCGACGATTGTCACCAGCCAATTGGACGGCCTCGACATGGTGCATATGGCGGCGGAATCGTTCGGCATCGACACGCGCGGGCTTGACAAGGCCTCGACGCTGAAGAGCATCGAAAATTTCCTCCATGCCGAGGCGCGCACTGGTCGCCGCTGTCTGCTGGTGGTCGACGAGGCGCAGAACCTTTCCATCGACGCGCTCGAAGAATTGCGGATGCTGTCGAATTTCCAGCTGGGTTCGTCGGCGCTGTTGCAGATTTTCCTACTCGGACAGCCCGAGTTTCGCGATCTGGTGCGCGATGCGCCTGAACTCGAGCAGCTTCGTCAGCGTGTGATCGCGACGCATCATCTGGAACCGATGGAAGCGAACGAGGTCGAGCCTTATGTCGTCCACCGCCTCTCGCGCGCTGGATGGAATGGACGCCCGCAGGTTACTGCCGATGCCTATTCAGCGCTTTATGCCGAAACCGCCGGGGTGCCCCGCAAGCTAAACACATTGATGAACCGCGTGATGCTGATGGGTGCGGTCGAGCAGGTCGATGTGCTTGATGGCGTGCTTGTCCAGGCCGTGATCGCAGACATGGCAGGCAAGCCGTTCGAATATGAGGCGCAAATGTCAGCACATGCGCCGCCGGTGGAGGATGATGGGGTTTACAATCCGGTCGAGGAACCGGCTCTAGTTGAAGCCCCCGCGCCTATCGTTTCGGTTGTGCAACCGGTGCCCGAAGCGAGTGTCGCTCCCGAACAGACACCTATTTCAACTGTCGAGATTGAAACGCTTGAGGCCCGCGTTACTGCCCTTCAACAACGGGTGGCTGAGCAAGAAGGCGCGCTGCGCCGTGTCGTTGCCATGATGATCGATTGGATGGACAAGGAAGGCAGCATTGAGGCGCGATTCCCGCAAAGCAGCCGCGCAGCCTGACATGAACCGGCCACGTCGGCCATGCAAGGAGATCGAACCCGGTGCAAAACGCGCTCTCCGTAGATGTCGAAGACTGGTTTCAAGTCGGGGCTTTCGAAACCGTAATCGACCGTAAAGATTGGGATTCGCTCGAATGCCGGGTGGAGCGCAACACCGATGCCGTGCTGGCCCTGTTCGACGAGGCCGGAGTTAAGGCTACATTTTTCACCTTGGGTTGGGTTGCCGAGCGCTATCCAGCGCTGATCCGACGGATTGTCGATGCCGGGCACGAGATTGCCAGTCACGGTTACGGTCATGATCGCGTGTTCACCTTCACTCAGGAGCAATTCGCCGCCGACCTTTTGCGGTCGCGCAAGCGGATCGAAGATGCTGCCGGGGTCGGCGTGACTGGCTATCGCGCGCCGAGTTTCTCAATCGACCAGCGCACGCCTTGGGCGCATGAGACGCTGGCCGAGCAAGGCTATGCCTATTCGTCCAGCGTCGCGCCGGTGAGGCATGATCATTATGGCTGGGCCGACGCTCCGCGCTTTGCCTTTCGTCCGGTCGCTGGCAGCGATTTTCTAGAGATTCCAGTGACCACAGCGCAAGTGGGATCGAAGCGATTGGCAGCTGGCGGCGGCGGGTTCTTCAGGTTGTTGCCCTACGCCTTTTCGCGCTGGGCAATCCGGCAGGTCAACGATGATGAGCAGCGTCCAGCGGTCATTTATTTTCATCCTTGGGAAATTGACCCCGATCAGCCGCGGGTTGCCAATGCGCCGTTCAAGTCAAAGCTGCGCCACTATACCAAACTGGATGTCATGGCCGACAAGCTGAGACGGCTGCACAAAGATTTCCAATGGGCACGCCTTGATAGCATCGTTGCGCGCGAGCAGGCACGGCTGGCATGAACGCGCCGATGCTCAGGCCGCAAATCAGCGTTCGCCCCGTCGATCTTGGTGACGCCGACGAAGCCGCGCGGTTGGACGCTTGGGTCATGCAGCATGATGCCGGCCTACCCTTCCACCGTCCGAAATGGCTAGAAGCTATTGAGGTTGGCACAGGACAGGCAGCGCATTGCTTGGTTGCCGAAAGCGGGGGCGAGATTGTTGCCATCCTGCCTTTCCACGTCGTGCATTCACCACTGTTCGGACGCGCCTTGGTATCATCAGGGTTTGCGGTGGGCGGGGGCATATTGTCGGACAGCCCGGCCGCCACACGCAAGCTGGCTGCTGCCATTTGCGACCTGTCCGAACGATGGAGTTGCCCGACCGTGGAATTACGCGGCGGATCGCTGCCAGGGGGCAACTGGATCGAGAAGCGCGACGCTCACGCCAATTTCCGGAAGCCGCTACAGGCCGATGACGAAGCCGAACTGCTCGCCATCCCGCGCAAGCAACGCGCCGAGGTCCGCAAGGGGCTGGAGAATGGACTTGCCGTCGCGATCGGTCGCGAACAGCGCGACCTGGATTGGCATTATCCCGTTTATGCCGAAAGTGTCCGCAACCTCGGGACGCCGGTTTTCCCAAAAGCGTTGATGGCTTCGGTGATTGAAGCATTCGGCGAAGACGCTGACATACTGACCGTGCTGCAGGACGGGCGACCAGTCGCGAGCGTGCTGAGCCTTTATCACAACGGCACCGTCATGCCTTATTGGGGCGGCGGCATGTGGGATGCACGGCGGCTGCGCGCCAATGATGTGATGTATTATGCGATGATGAATCACGCGCGGCTGCGGGGCTGCACGCATTTCGATTTTGGTCGCTCCAAGACCAATTCCGGTGCCTATCATTTCAAGAAGAATTGGGGTTTTGAACCAGAGCCCATGGCCTATGCGGTCCACACCGCCGACGGTCAGGAGCCGCGCGACGTCAATCCGAACAGCCCAAAATACAAGGCACAGATTGCATTGTGGCAGAAACTGCCGTTGCCCGTCGCCAACCGTCTGGGGCCATGGATCGCCAAAGGGCTCGGCTGATGCGCGAGATATTGTTCCTCGCACACCGCATCCCCTGGCCAGCTGATAGGGGCGATAAGATCCGGTCGCACCATATATTGAAGCGACTTTGCGAAATGGCCCCGGTGCATGTCGGTACGTTTGCCGATGACGAGCGCGATCTGCGTTTTGTGGGCCAGATGGATTGCATTCTCGCCTCCAGCCATGTCGAATTGCGAAGCAAGCCGCAATGGCAGGCGGGCGTTGAAGCATTGCTGACCGGACAACCGGTGTCGGTGTGCAGTTTCGGCAGCGGGTCGATGCAGGATTGGGTGAACCAGCTACTGGAGAGCGGCCGTATCAGCCACATTTTCTGCTTCTCGGGCCAGATGGCGCAATATGTTCCTGAGAATTTCGACGGCTACTTCGTCATGGACTTTGTCGATGTCGATAGCGCCAAGTTCGAACGCTACGCAGGCGAGGGCAGTCCGTCCATGCGCTGGGTAAACGCGCGCGAAGGACGCCTGCTGGGCAGGTTCGAGCGAGACGTGGCATTACGGGCCGATGCCAGCTTGCTGGTGAGCAAGGCCGAAGCGGTCCTGTTTCGGGCACGGACGGGTGCCGGCCACATCACAGCGCTGGGCAATGGTATCGATACTGCATATTACGATCCAGCGGCCAAGTTCAAGAAACTGCATCCGGCGTTTCCTGACCCGCTGATCGTCTTCACCGGCCAGATGGATTACCGCCCAAACATCGAGGCGGTGGCCGACTTCGCGCAGGATGCGATGCCTTTCATTCGCCTTACGCATCCTGAAGCGAGTTTCGCCATCGTCGGTCGCAATCCGACGCACGCCGTGTCGGACCTGTCGATTTTGCCGGGTGTGCAGGTAACAGGTGCAATCGACGATGTCCGCACTTGGTTGGCGGCGGCTGACGTGGTGGTCGCGCCGCTCAGAATTGCGCGCGGTATCCAGAACAAGGTGCTTGAAGCGATGGCAATGGCGCGGCCAGTGGTCGCATCGGCAGCGGCGGCAGAAGGTATTGATGCTGTGAACGGCACACATTTCTTTGTTGAGCCTAATGTCAGCGCAGAGGCCGCGCGGGTTTGTGCACTGCTCAATGACACCAATAGCGCGCTTAAAATGGGCCAAGCCGCCCGGACACATGTTTCCGCGCATTACGGCTGGGCTGGCCAGTTGGCTCCGCTCGACGCTATCATGGGCTATCAGCGCGCCGTGGTGCAGGTCGCCGAATAATGGACGCCGCGCTGCCTCGGGAGAATATCTCCGCCGGGCAACCTGTTTCGGCTTGGCAGCGCGCGCTCCAATGTCTTGGCGCGGCTTGGGCCGGGCTGTTTCTGCTGTTCTGGCGCGATGCGGCGGATATGGCGGCGATCTGGTGGAACAGTTCGACCTTCAATCATTGCCTGCTGATCCTGCCGATCCTTGCTTGGCTTGTGATGCAGCGCAAGGAATTACTGGCGGAACTCAAGCCGCAACCGTGGATACCAGCGTTGCTTTACGGAGCAGTTGGCGCGGTCGGCTGGCTGCTCGGCGACGCTGCCGGGCTGGCGATGGCGCGGCAGCTTGGGCTGGTCATGATGTTACAAGGATCGGTCGCAGCTTTGCTAGGGCCGAACGTTATCCGCGGCCTGCTTTTCCCCTTGTTCTACATGTTTTTCCTCGTTCCAATCGGTGAGGAAGCTGTTCCCGCGCTGCAAATACTGACCGCGGAAATGTGCATGATGCTTCTTGGCTGGGCGGCAATCCCGGCGCACATCGATGGCATTTTCATCACAACGCCAGCGGGACTTTTCCGTGTGGCAGAAGCCTGTTCGGGGGTGAAGTTTCTGATCGCGATGGTCGCTTATGGTGTTCTCGTCGCAAACTTGTGTTTCGCAGGATGGGGCAGGCGAGCGGCGTTTCTGGCAGCCTGCGTCATTGTTCCGATTGTCGCCAACGGCTTGCGCGCATTCGGCACGATCTTCATCGCGCATCATCAGGGTATCGAATTTGCCGCGAACTTCGACCATGTGTTTTATGGGTGGATTTTCTTCGGCATCGTCATTGCGCTAGTGATGGGCGCAAGCTGGCGTTTTTTCGACAAGCGCGCCGATGCGTCTGCGTTCGACCCTTCGCTGCTGCAAGCTCCAGTGCGCCGAACCACGAGGCCGCTGATTGCGGTCGGTGCGCTGCTCCTGATCGCAGCCGTTCCGTTCGGTTGGTCGAGCTATGTTGCAGGTCGCATCTCGCTGGTGCCAGCACAGATTACGCTGCCCGAGGTAGAAGGGTGGCAGCTCGTACCGTACGAGCCGACCGTCGAATGGACACCCAGATATGCGGGCGGGAACCACTATCTGTCGGGCCGCTATCGCAATACAGAGGGCCAGGAAGCCGATTTGTTTGTCGTCGTCTACGACCGGCAAAGCGAAGGGCGCGAACTGGTCGGGTTCGGGCAGGGCGCCATCGATCCGGACGGGGTTTGGTCATGGACCGCCAACAGCGCAGCGCCGGAAAATGGCAAGGCCGAACGCATCAAGACCAAAGGTGCGGCGCGCGAAGTGGTGAGCTTCTATCGCGTCAACGGCGTGACCAGCGGCTCGGCTGCGCGTATCAAGCTGGCGACATTGCAAGCCCGCCTGACTGGCGGCAACCAGCAGGCGGTCGCAATCATTGTATCGGCGGAGCAGAACGGCGACCGTTCCCCGCGCCCCGCGATCGACGCTTTTGTCAGATCCTTGGGCGATCTCGACAAAGTGGCTGACCGCTTCGCCGGTTTGCGATAGGGGCCAGCCCCATGTGTGGCATCGCGGGCATTTTTCACTTGGAGACGGCCAAGCCGGTGGACCCTGAACGGGTGCGCCGGATGGCCGATGCCATCGCGCATCGCGGGCCGGACGGTGCGGGAGTCTGGACCACGCCCGGGGTTGGCCTCGGACACCGGCGCCTGTCGATCATCGACCTCGAAGGCGGTGCGCAGCCCATGCACTCGGATGACGGGGCGCTGACGCTCAGTTTCAACGGTGAAATTTACAATTTCCGTGAACTGCGCAAGGAGCTGGAGCTGGCGGGCCTTGCATTTCGCACCCACTCCGACAGCGAAGTCATTCTGCAGGGCTGGCGGCATTGGGGGGCAGATTGCGTTTCGCATTTCCACGGCATGTTTGCCTTCGCGATCCACGATGCGCGGACCAAGCAGCTGTTCCTCGCCCGCGACCGACTGGGGGTGAAGCCGCTCTATTTTGCTCAAATCCCCGATGGCAGCGTCATTTTCGGCTCGGAACTGAAGGCACTGATCGCGCATCCGGCGTTACGCCGCGAGATCGACCTGGCTGCGGTCGATGATTATCTCGCGTTCGGCTATGTCCCCGATCACGCCTGCATCATTCGAGGCGTGAAGAAGTTGCCTGCCGGGCATACGCTGCTGCTCCAGCAGGGTCGTGCCTTGCCGCAGCCGGTCGAATATTGGGACATCGACTTCAGCAAACGGGTGCGCGGAAGTCAGGCCGAATTGTCGGAGGAACTTCTCCGCCTCATGCGGCAGGGGGTAGTTTCGCGCATGGTCGCCGATGTCCCACTTGGCGCTTTCCTCTCAGGCGGGGTGGATAGCAGCAGCGTCGTGGCGCTGATGGCCGAACATTCGCGGCAGCCGGTCAAGACCTGCTCCATCGGCTTCGATGTCGGCGCGCTCGACGAGAGCGAATATGCCGAGACCATCGCCCGCCGGTTTGCTACCGACCATCGCAGCCGCAAAGTCGCCGCCAATGATTTCGGGCTGATCGATAAGCTAGCTTACCATTTCGACGAACCCTTTGCCGATGCCTCCGCCTTGCCCACCTACCGCGTCTGCGAAATGGCGCGGGAGCAGGTCACCGTGGCGCTTTCGGGCGACGGGGCCGACGAGGCGCTGGCAGGATATCGGCGACATGTCTTCCACCAAAAGGAAGAGAAATTGCGCGGTTTATTGCCGCAAAGATTGCGCGGACCGCTGTTCGGCAAGCTGGGCGCGCTTTACCCAAAAGCCGATTGGGCGCCGCGCCCCTTACGCGCCAAAACCACCTTGCTGTCGCTCGCCCGCAACGGACCGCAGGGCTATACCGACGCCGTAAGCCTGACAAATCCGGCGCAGCGCCATGCGCTATATTCGCAACGGATGCGCGGGACTATCGGCGGCTACCGCGCTGAAGAGCATATGCAGCGCCTGATGGGCAATGCCCCGGCGCAAAGCGGCCTCGATCAGGCGCAATATGCCGACATGAAGATGTGGCTGCCCGGCGATATCCTGACCAAAGTCGACCGCACCAGCATGGCAGTGGGACTTGAGGCGCGCGAACCGTTGCTTGACCACCGCCTGCTCGAATTCGCTGCGACACTGCCCGGCAAGATGCGGATTCGCGGCGGGCAGGGCAAATGGCTGATGAAGAAGACTATGGAGGGCTATCTGCCGAAGGACATTCTCTACCGTCCGAAAATGGGTTTTGTAACGCCCATCGACCAATGGTTTCGCGGGCCATTGGCGGACGAGGCCCGAGCGCTTTCGACCAGCCTGACCTTCTCGCAAATGGACCTGTTCGACAGCAAAGCTGTTGCCAAGGCGGCGGAGGATCATATCGCGGGCAGGGTGAACAACGGGCGGTTGTTGTGGCAGCTGGTGATGCTCGAAAAATCGCTCAATAAGCTGTTTGCTCAGGGATAGCTGGCGCGCACGAAATAAAGGCCTTCCGGGGGTGCGTTTTCGGCAAGAGTTGAGCGGTCCTTGGCGTCAAGCGCGGTCTGCAAGTCTGCCCCTGTCCAGCGGCCCAGTCCAACCGCAGCAAGGCACCCCACCATAGAGCGCACCTGGTGGTGGAGGAACGACAAAGCCGCTGCCTCGACGATGATGTGCTGTCCCTCACGCCGGACATCGAGCCGGTCGAGTGTCTTGACCGGACTGGCTGACTGGCAGGCGGCCGAGCGGAATGTAGTGAAATCGTGAAGGCCTACGAGTAATTGCGCGGCTTCGTGCATCGCACTGGCATCCAGATCAGGTCCGATGCGCCAAACACGGCCCCTTTCCAGTGTCAGCGAGGCGCGGCGGTTGAGGATGCGATATTCATAAGACCGCCCGATGCAGGAATAGCGCGCATGCCATTCTTGCGGCACTTCGACACAGTCCAACACTGCAATGGGGTGCGGTCGCAATTGCGCGTTGATCGCCTCCATGATGCGAAATGCGCTGAGTGGTTTTTCGATATCTACGTGCGCACGCATGCCCAGCGCGTGGACGCCTGCATCGGTGCGGCCAGCGCTGTAAACCAAGGTTTTCTCGCCCGTGACTTTGAAGATCGCTTCCTCGATCGCGCCCTGCACCGACGGGCCGTGGTCCTGCCATTGCCAGCCCATATAAGGGCCGCCGTCAAATTCGATGGTGAGCGCGAAGCGGGTCATCTGAGGATAGTGCCGGGCGGGATGGGTTTGCCGCGCAGCAGGTCGGCGGTGCGCATCGCAGGCTTGCCCGCGCGCTGGATGAGGGTTGGGCGAATGGCGCCGGTTGCGCAGGCGATGGTGAGAATATCATCTAAAACCTCCCCGGAACGGGGAGGGGGACCGTTCGCCGCAGGCGAATATTGGAGGAGCGCCCCTCCGTCATTCGCTTCGCGAGCGCCACCTCCCCGTTCCGGGGAGGTTCTTACGGCAGCCTCCAAAACCCGATACCGCTCCCCCTCAAATTCAAACCAAGCCCCCGGTGCTGGATTGAACGCCCGCACCTGCCGCTCAACCTGCTCCGCCGAGGCCGAGAAATGTATGCGCGTTTCGGATTTGTCGATCTTGGCTGCATAAGTAACACCGTCGTCCGGCTGCGGCACCGCCGGATGGGCCGCAATGTCACCCAACACCATCACTATCAACGCCGCGCCCAGTTCAGCCAGTTCGGCGGTCAACTCACCAGTCGTTTGATACCCGATCTCGATCTCGGTCGTCGCCCGCACCGGCCCGGTGTCGAGACCCACCTCCATCTGCATCACCATCACGCCGGTCTTCTCGTCACCAGCCAATATCGCCCGCTGCACTGGAGCGGCACCGCGCCATCGCGGCAGGAGCGAGCCGTGGACGTTGAGACAGCCATGTCTGGGTGCATCTAATATGGCTTGCGGCAGGATAAGGCCATAAGCCGCGACCACCGCGACATCGAGGTCGAGGACGGCAAACTCGGCTTGCGCTTCCGCGTTTCGCAACGAAGCTGGTGTCCGCACCGGCAGCCCCAGTTCGTCCGCGCGCGCCTGTACCGCAGACGGCGTTAGTTTCTTGCCGCGATTGGCGGGTCTGGGCGGTTGCGTGTAAATGGCCACAATCTCATGCCCCGCCGCGACCAGCGCGTCGAGTGTCGGAACGGCAAATTCGGGTGTGCCCATGAAGGCGAGGCGCATTTCAAATCCCCAGCCCGTTCGTGTCGAGCGCAGTCGAGACACCGTGAAATCGTGCGCTCCCGATTGGTGTCTCAACTGCGCTCGACACGAACGGAAATGTTTAACTAATCGATTTGGTGCCGTAAGGGGACAATCATGGCATCGCAAGAAATAGACGCATTGGCCTCCGCTCTGTCGAAACTGCCCGGCCTCGGCCCGCGCTCGGCTCGGCGCGTGGTGTTGCACCTGATGAAGAAGCGCGAGAGCGTCTTGCAGCCGCTGTTGCGGGCGCTGGAGCATGTCGAGCAGCGGCTGGTGGTTTGCGGGACATGCGGCAATATCGACACCGGCAACCCTTGCGGCATCTGCGTCGATCCGCGCCGTGACATCCGTTCAATCTGCGTTGTCGAGGATGTGTCTGACCTGTGGGCGCTTGATCGCTCGCGGCTGTTTCCGGGGAAATATCATGTGCTGGGCGGGCGATTATCGGCGCTCGACGGGGTGCGGCCCGAAGATTTGAACATCGACACGTTGGTGACGCGGATCGCGGCCGGCGGCATCGACGAGGTGGTGCTGGCGATGAACGCAACACTGGAGGGGCAGACCACCGCGCACTATCTCGCCGAGCGGTTAGAGGATTACCCGATCCGCCTTACCCAGTTGGCGCATGGCGTGCCTGTAGGCGGCGAACTCGATTATCTCGACGATGGCACTCTGGCGCAGGCTTTGCGTGCCCGTCGTCCTGTCGGTTGATTTCGGCGCGAACCATCCCTATCTGCGCCTCATGGCTTTGCTACCAATTCTTGAAGTGCCCGATCCGCGGCTAAAAACCATCTCGACGCCGGTTGAGACGTTTGATGACGATCTGAAAAAGCTCGTCGATGATATGTTCGAAACGATGTACGCCGCGCCAGGGATCGGGCTTGCAGCGATCCAGGTGGGTGTGCCTAAACGGTTGCTGGTTATCGACCTGCAGGACGAAGGGCCAGATGGCGAGGCTGTCCGCAATCCACGCATTTTCGTCAATCCGGAGATACTCGATCCGTCCGAAGATCATTCGGTTTACAACGAAGGCTGCCTGTCGGTCCCCGACCAGTATGCCGAAGTCGAGCGGCCCGCGACCGTTCGCGCGCGCTGGCAGGATCTGGACGGCCAGGTTCACGAAGAGGCGATGGAAGGCATGATGGCGACTTGCCTGCAGCACGAGATGGACCATCTCGAAGGCATTCTCTTCATCGATCACCTGTCGCGGCTAAAGCGGCAAATGGTGCTGAAGAAGATCGAGAAGGCCCGCAAGATGGGCGGCGGGCACGTGCATAACGAGCATTGTCGGCACGATTGACAGATTTGGGAAATCGCCGCTCATCCTGAGGAGCTATTGAGCCCTGAGCTTGTCGAAGGGTCGAAATGGCGTCTCGAAGAACCGGCGGTGAGTGGTTCGAGACGGGCCTTCGACAGGCTCAGTCCCTCCTCACCATGAGCGGGTCAACTAGGGGCCGAGCTTTGGGGTAAGATTACCACCTTACTTCCCAAACGATGCCGGCGCCGCGTTCACCGTCACAAATTTGCCTGCCTGAATTTCCTGCACCTCCAGCATCCGATCGGTCAGACCATTGCTCATGAAGCGGAAAGCCCCATCGACGCCGATAAAGCCCTGAGGGTCGGTTAGTTGCGAGACCGGGAATCGCGTCCCCGGCCGCCAGTCGCGGGCGACGCGGGCGATGAGCAACACCGAATCATATCCAAGGCTCGACAGCCGCAACGGGGCCTTGCCGAAACGCGCGCGATATCGGCCTGCATATTGATTGTAGAGCGTGTCCGACACGCTGGCAAACCACGCGCCGTACATTGTCGGGTTGCTGGCGAGCGAGCCGTCGATATTCCACAAATCGGTGCCGAGAACCTTGGCATTGCGCAGGCCGTTGCGGCGAAGTGAGGGTACCGCCAGAACCGCCGCGCGGCCACTGTCGGCGATCAGCATGGCGTCGATCTGGCCTGCTGCGGAAAGCGACTTTGCGGCGGCATCGAATGATGCACTGGTTCCATTGGCTTCCCGGATTCCGACCAAAATGCCGCCCGCGCTTCGCACGGAATTGGTCAGGCTCGATTGTGCTCGCTGGCCATAGACGTTAGAAGAGACGATGCCGCCGAAACGATTGATCCCCTGCGATTTGGCATAACGCACGACGCGGTCGATCGACTGGTTGGGCAAATGACCGAGCAGAAAGACATTCTGTCCGGCGACGCCGACATCGTTGGAAAAGCTGATAATGGGAACGCCTGCCGGACGCGCCACAGCCGCCGCCTCAAGCACATGGTCGCCGCGCAGCGGGCCGAGGATGACCTTGTTGCCATCGGCAATCGCCTTTTTGGTGGCGGCTCCGACGCCTTGCGCGGTGTCATAGGTGATGAGGCGGATATTGGTGACCTTAGTGTCGCTCAATGCCAGCGCGGTCGCGTTGGCAATCGACTGTCCGACATCGCCATCGGGGCCGGTAACAGGCAGCAACAGCGCAACGCGGTGCAGGCTGTCGAGCGGATCGGGTGTCACCACGGGCGGCGGGCCACTGCGAGGAACGGCGGCGCAGGCGGCGACGAAAAGGATCATTGCAAGCGCGACGATCCGTTTCACTCTGCCTGCTATAGCTTGCGACTGCTCGCCTGTTGCTGCAATAGTTGCGCTCATGTTCTGTCCCTTGGCGAAAAGCATATATTTTTAATGTCGTTCGAGTCGGGCTTATATGTCGTGGCGACCCCCATCGGCAACCTTGCAGATATGTCACAACGCGCCATCGATATCCTGGAAGCCGCCGATATCGTGGCGGTAGAGGACAGCCGGGTGACAGGTAAATTGCTGCATCATCTGGGCCTCAAGAAGAAAATGCGGCGTTATAACGACCATAGCAGCGAGACCGATCGTATGGGCTTGGTCGCGGCGGCGCGCGATGGCGTGGTGGCTCTGGTCTCGGATGCCGGTACGCCGCTGATATCCGATCCGGGCTATAAGCTGGTGCGCTCGGCGCGCGAGGCTGGAGTGGCGGTCTACACGGCACCGGGGCCGAGTGCGGCGATTGCGGCGTTGTCGATTTGTGGATTGCCAACCGACCGGTTTTTGTTTGCCGGATTTTTGCCGTCAAAGGCGAAGGCGCGAGCGGATGCGCTGTTGGATCTGGGCGCCGTCAAGGCGACGCTGGTATTCTACGAAAGCGGGCCAAGGCTCGCGGCAGCTTTGAAGGCAATTGCCGAGGCTTATGGCGACCGCGAAGTGGCAGTTGCGCGTGAGTTGACCAAGAAATTCGAGGAGGTTGTCACCGGGAGTGCGGCGGAGCTTGCAGTTCGCTATGCAGAGCATGAGCCGAAGGGCGAGATCGTGCTGATTGTTGGGCCACCGGCCGATGACATCGCAGCCGAGGCAGGCGACGTCGATGCGGCGTTGCGCGAGGCGCTGGAAATCATGTCCGCTGCCAAAGCTGCTGGCGCTATTGCCAAGCGTTTTGGGCTGGAACGCAGCGATGTCTATGGCCGCGCCACTGAGTTGAAAGCCAAATGAACCGCTTCGAAGCGGAAAAGCGGGGTAGGCGCGGTGAAGCGATTGCCGCGTGGTTCCTGCGGCTTCAGGGCTGGCACATCGTCGGCGAACGGATCAAAACCCCGCGCGGTGAGGTCGACCTGATCGCACGGCGTGGGAAGACCGTTGCCTTCGTAGAAGTCAAAGCGCGGACGAAGCGGCTCGATCTTGCCACTGCCATCGATGCCTACCGCCTTCGCCGCGTCGCGGCCGCCGCCGAAATCCTGCTGCCGAAATATGGCAAGGGCACCGAAAATATGAGGATCGACGTGATATTGGTTGCGCCTTGGCGCTGGCCGCACCATTTGCGCAATGTCTGGCACCGATGAGGGCAAAAGCATGGGATTAAAAGTCGCAGTCCAGATGGACCCGATGGACGGCATTAACATCCACGGCGATTCGAGCTTCGCGCTGATGCTGGCAGCGCAGGCGCGAGGCTATGACGTGTGGCATTACGACGTCGGCTCGCTTACCCTCGACGCTGATGACCGTCTGACCGCCTGGGCGCATCCGGTGCATGACGTGCAGCGCGTGGAGGGCGCGCATTACCGCTTTGGCGAACCCAAGCGCATCGATCTCGGATCGGACATCGACGTCGTGCTGATGCGGCAGGATCCCCCGTTCCATGTCGGCTACATCACCGCGACGCATCTGCTGGAGCGGATCGACAGCGAGACGCTGGTGGTCAATAACCCGGCCAGCGTGCGCAACGCGCCTGAAAAGGTGATGGTTCTCGATTATCGCCGCTTTATGCCGCCGACGCTGATTACCCGTTCGGCCGACGAAATCCGCGACTTCCAGAAAATCCACGGTGCCGTCGTCATCAAGCCGCTCCACGGCAATGGCGGCAAGGCGATATTCCGCGTGCCGGCCGAAGGCGACAATCTCGGCGCGCTGATGGAGGTGTTCAACACCACCTGGCCCGAGCCGCATATGGTGCAGCCTTTCCTTGCCGAAGTTGCCAGGGGCGACAAGCGCATCGTGCTGATCGACGGCGAAGTGACAGGCGCGATCAACCGGCGACCCGGCGAGGGCGAGTTTCGCTCCAACCTTGCAGTCGGAGGCAGCGCGGAGGCGACCGAGTTGACCACGCGCGAACTCGAAATCTGCGCTGCGATGGGGTCGCGTTTGAAGGAGCTCGGCCTGATATTCGTCGGTATCGACGTCATTGGCGGCGAGTGGCTCACGGAAATCAACGTCACGTCTCCAACCGGGATTGTCGCCATCGACAAGTTCAATGGCACCGATACGCCCGGCATGATCTGGGATGCCATTGAAGCCCGGTTGAAGAAATAACGGCATGGACGACTGGATTATCCGGCTGGTCGATAGCGCAGGCTATTGGGGCGTCGGCTTGCTGATGTTTCTCGAAACAGTGTTCCCGCCGGTACCATCGGAAGTCATCATGACCGTTGCGGGCGTGTCGGTGGCGCGCGGCAATATGCATTTCGGCGGGGTCGTGGCTGCTGGCACGGCGGGCGCGATGCTTGGCAACTATCTCTGGTTTTGGCTGGCAATCAAGTTCGGTTCGGATCGCCTGCATCGCTTTGCCGACCGCTACGGTCGGTGGCTGACTTTGAGCTGGCGAGAGATCGAGCGTGGACATGAGTTGTTCAAGAAACATGGCTCGATAATCGTATTGGTGGCGCGAATGTTGCCGACTTTCCGTTCGCTGATATCCGTTCCGGCGGGGATATTCCGCATGTCACATCGCCGGTTTTTGGTTTTCTCCACTATCGGCACGGCGGGATGGAGTGCGGCGTTGGCCGGGGCTGGATATGTGCTGGGGTCGCAGTTTGCCGAGATCGAGAAGATATTGGGGCCGCTTTCCACGATCATCATTGCGCTCATCGTGTTGGGATATATCTGGCGCTTGATCAGGTGGAAGCCCGAGGATGCGCGTTGAGATATTCGTCGAGCAGCATCGCGGTGTCGACTGCCGTATATACCTGTGTCGATGACAGGCTGGCATGGCCCAATAATTCCTGCAGACTTCGCAAATCGGCACCGCCCGCCAGCAAATGCGTGGCAAAGCTGTGGCGCAAAGCGTGCGGCGTTGTGCGTTCGGATAGGCCCAGTCTTACGCGCGCACCCTGCACCGCACGGCGCACGAGGGCCGGTGACAACGGCCCTCCGCGTGCTCCTCGAAACAGCGGTTGGTCGTGTGCGACGGGGTAGGGACAAAGCGAGATATAATCCTCAATTGCGGTCTTAACCTGTTCCAGCAAAGGGACTATTCTGGTCTTGCTACGCTTGCCGACAACACGAAGAGTGGAGCCAAGCGGCAGTATTTCGCCGAACAGTCCGGTCGCCTCGCTGACGCGCAAGCCGCTGCCGTACAACAACAACAGCAGCGCCCAATCGCGCGCACCGATCCAGCTTTCCGATGCGTTTTGGGAAGCATCTTCGGCCAGCGCGACAACATCGTCGGGGCTGACTGGACGCGGCAGGCTGCGCTGGACGCGTGGGCCTTTGAGGACGGGCAGGCTTGCGCCGTCACCTAAGGCAAACCGCAAAAAGTGGCGGACCGCGGACAGTTCACGTGCCGTGGAACGGTTGGTCAGGCCGTCCCCACGCCGGTCGGCGAGAAAGGCGCGAAGATCTGCAGCGCTGATTTTGGTCAGAGCCACGCGGTCAACCAACCCGCCCCAATGCAGCTCGAGAAACCCGCTCAGCCGGTCAGCCGTCGCCTGATAGGCGCGCACGCTGTGCGGCGACATCCGGCGATTGTCGGTCAGGAATGCATTATATTCTAAGAGCAACGACGTCATTGTGTCAGAAGCTATCAGGCCGCGGCCTCAGCCTCAACTTTTACTATTTCGGGCAGGATTGCATCAAGCAGCGGCATTCCTTGTGGTGTGACGGTGACATGGTCGCCATCGCGACCGATGAGGCCGAGTGCGGCAATGCGGTCGACTGCGATTATATCCAGCAAGGCATGGGGTGCGATGCCGGTCTTTTGGGACAGGAGCAGAAGGCTGACACCTTCGGCTAAGCGCAGACCCATTAGCAATGCTTCGGTCGCACGATTGGACGGATCAAGCGCATCTTCGGTGACCAACCCATGTGCATTGCGGTTGACCGCGGACAGGTAATTCTCAGGCTTTTTATGACGTTGCGTTGCAAAGTTCAGTCGTCGTCCATGTGCGCCAGGCCCAATGCCGATATAATCTTCATAGCGCCAATAGCTCAAATTGTGACGGCTTTCCGAACCTGGTCTGGCGTGATTGCTGATCTCGTAAGCGGGGATACCTGCGGCCCCGGTCATGTCTTGCGTGAGCTCATATAAAGTGGCTGCCTCGTCATTATCGGCAGGCACGAACTGGCCCGTCCGCACCATTGTTTCGAAGCGAGTGCCGAGTTCGATTGTAAGTTGATAAAGCGACATATGACCGGTGCCGAACGAGAGCGCGCGCGTCAATTCCGCCTGCCATTGCGCCGCTGTCTGGTTCGGGCGGGCGTAGATGAGGTCGATATTGACCCTACCGAAATGCTGCTGCGCGATAGCCAGCGCGTCGAGGCTTTCGGCAACCGAATGTGCGCGGCCCAGAAAGGCGAGCGCGGCATCGTCGAGAGATTGCAGGCCAAGCGATACGCGGTTGACCCCCGCAACTGCCAGATCGGCAAAGCGCGCCGCTTCGACCGATGACGGATTGGCCTCTAGCGTGATTTCGATATTATCCGCGAAACCCCAATATTGCTCGGCCCGCTCGATTAGCGCTGCAACGGTCGATGGCGGCATTAGTGAAGGCGTGCCGCCGCCGAAGAATATCGAGGTAAGCGGGTGCCATTGCGTCAGCGCCGCTTCATACGCCATGTCGGCGAGTAATGCTGTTAGCCACGCGTCTTGGTCGACACTTTCACGAACATGGCTGTTAAAATCGCAATAAGGGCATTTGGAAACGCAAAAGGGCCAATGGATGTAGAGGGCGAAAGCCATGCCGCTTGCTAGCTCTCAAACTGGTCTGCCACCAGCTTGGCAAAGGCGTCGGCACGGTGATCGACGAGCTGTTTTTCCTCCCACTCGATTTCGCCAAAGGTTGCCGAACTGCCAACGGGAAGAAAGACGGGATCATATCCGAAGCCCTTGGATCCCCGCGGTGGCCAGGTTAAATGTCCGTCGACACGTCCATGGTAAATGGCATACTCGCCGGCTGGCCAAGCCAAGGCCAAGGTGCTGTTGAACCAGCAACTCCGATCGACATCGGGGCCTTGCGCAGCCAGCATTCCTTCGACTTTGCCCATCGCCATGTACCAGTCTCGCCCCGCCTCACCCTCAAATTCCTGCCTTTCTGCCCAATCTGCGGTATACACCCCGGGCCGTCCACCCAAGGCATTGACACAAAGTCCGGAATCGTCGGCCAGTGCCGGAAGATTGGCGGCTTCTGCGGCGGCAATTGCCTTGATCAGCGCGTTTTCTTCAAAAGTGGTACCCGTTTCGTCGGGCTCCGGCAGGCCAAGCTCTCCGGCAGAAACGCAGTCCATACCGTGCGGCCCCAGCAGCAAGCGCATTTCGCGAAGTTTGCCACGATTATGGGTGGCGATAACCAACTTGCCTGAATAACTGCCGAGTTTCACTTCACGGCATCCGCCTGCACGGCGAAAATCCGGTCTGTTCCCATCCGCGCCAGCCGCAGCAAACGAAGAAGTGCCTCTTCATCATAGGTCGCGCCTTCGGCGGTCGCCTGCACTTCGGCGATTTTTCCGCCTTCGAGCAAAACGAAATTGGCGTCGGCATCGGCGCTCGAATCCTCGATATAATCGAGATCCAGCACGGGCGTGCCGTTGTAGATGCCGCAGGAAACCGCAGCCACGCGTCCGCTGATCGGGTCTTCCTTGACCGCGCCCGATGCTAGCAGGCCATCGATCGCCAGCCGCAACGCAACCCAAGCTCCAGAAATCGCCGCTGTGCGCGTGCCGCCATCGGCCTGCAAGACATCGCAATCGAGCGTAATCTGATGTTCGCCGAGTTTTTTCATATCAACCACTGCGCGTAAAGAACGCCCGATAAGCCGTTGAATTTCCTGCGTACGTCCCGACTGTTTTCCCTTTGCCGCTTCACGCTGGCCACGCGTATGCGTCGCGCGCGGCAGCATTGAGTATTCGGCCGTCACCCAGCCTTCGCCCTTGCCGCGCAACCACGGCGGCAGGCGGTCTTCGACGCTGGCGGTGACCAGAACGCGGGTGTCGCCAAAGCCGATAAGGCAGCTGCCTTCGGCATGTTTGGTGAAATGGGTTTCAATCGAAATGGCGCGCATTTCGTCGGGCGCACGGCCGGATGGACGCATGAGATTCTCCTGATAACGGGTTGGAGGCTGCCATAGCCGCCCCGGCTTGCTTTGCAAGCCTGCTGCGCTACATCTGTCGTCGTGAGCCACACCCCGATCAACGAACTCAACGACCGCACACGGAACATCTTCCGCATGGTGGTCGAAAGCTATCTCGACAGCGGTGCGCCGGTGGGTTCGCGGACCATTTCCAAGTTTCCGGGGCTAAACCTTTCGCCCGCCTCGATCCGCAATGTCATGCAGGATCTGGAGGAAGCTGGGCTGCTTGCCGCGCCGCACACCAGCGCAGGGCGGATGCCGACCGAGAGCGGCCTCAGATTGTTCGTCGATGGCATGATGCAAACGGCTGAGCCTTCGGTGGAGGAACGGCGCGCGATAGAGTCGCAGATCAAAAGCGATGGGCCGATTGAAGAAGCGCTTGCAGCGGCAACATCGGTTTTGTCGGGGCTCTCGGCTTGTGCAGGCATCGTGCTGGTACCGAAGCGCGATGCGGTGATGAAGTCTTTCAGCTTTGCCCGGCTGTCGGCAACTCAGGTTTTGGCGATCATGGTCGGGACGGACAATAGCGTTGAAAATCGCGTCGTCGGGATCGACCCTTCGGTGAGTGACAGCGCTTTGGTCGAGGCCTCAAACTATATTTCGGCGCGGTTGTCCGGCCTTACCCTCTCCGATGCACTGGCTCAGTTGGATCGTGAGATACGCAGCGAAAAGGCGGAACTGGATAATGTCAGCGAAAAACTCGTCCGCGATGGTCTCGCGGTCTGGTCGCTCGATGCGAATGATCGCCCGGTGCTTATCGTGCGCGGGCAGTCGAACCTCATTGACGAAGCCGCTGCCGCCGACCTCGACCGTGTTCGGCAGTTACTGGACGAGCTCGAAAGCAAGGAAGAAATCGCCCGGCTGGTCGACAGCGCGCGTGACGCGCAATCGACGCGGATTTTTATAGGGTCGGAGAACAACCTGTTTTCGCTTTCCGGTTCGTCGGTGATCGCCGCGCCCTACCGCGAGGCGGGCGGCAAAGTCGTGGGCGTTGTTGGCGTTATCGGCCCGACCCGGCTCAACTACGCGCGGATCGTGCCGATGGTCGATTTCACCGCGCAAACGCTTACCCGCTTGATGAAATAGAATTGCTTTCTATATGCGCAGGGCAAGACGCAGCGGAACCTGCTGCTGACTATATGGGTTTGACAGGGTTATGACAGACAAGAAAAACGATGCCGCCGACATTGCGGTTGAACAGGAACTCGAAGGCGTGCCAGAGCATCTGAAAGATGATGCGCCTCAAGCGGCTGACGCCAGAATTGCCGCGCTCGAAGAGGCGCTCGCCGCGGCAAAGCAGGACGTGCTCTACGCGCAAGCCGAAACACAAAATGTCCGCCGCCGGATGGAAAAGGAGGCGCAGGATGCCAAGGCCTATGCCGCAACCGGCTTTGCCCGCGATGTGCTGTCGGTATCGGATAATCTGACCCGCGCGCTTGAAGCGATTCCTGCCGAAATGCGTGAGAGCGAGGCGATGAGGCCGCTGGTCACAGGCCTTGAGGCAACTGGCCGGGAGCTCGAAAGCGTATTCGCCAAAAACGGCATCACTCGCATCGCCGCAATGGGAATGCCGCTCGATCCGAACCAGCATCAGGCGATGGTGGAAATCCCCAGCGCTGATGCCGAACCTGGCACCATCGTCGCCGAAATGCAGGCGGGGTACATGATCAAGGACCGTTTGCTGCGGCCTGCTTTTGTGGGCGTGGCGAAGAAGGCGGATTAGGCTTTTTGAGCTGCTGGTCACAAATTTCCTTCACCAGTTTTTTCAGGTCGGAGAGCGCCGTCTTCATATCATTTTCGGTGAACCAGAACCGTTCGTCGGTTCCGCTGTTGTGGAACAGGTAAAAAGCTCCGCTTGGACTTGTCGCTTTATGATTCACGGCGTGAGCAAGATTTGACCGGACCTTCGCCGGTGCCTCAAAACGCTGCATCAACTCGATTATTCGCACGGGCTTGCTGAAGATCGCTGGATGGGTATCGGCCAGCTCCCGCACAGCTTTCAGCTTCTGGCCGAATAGGTGTGGAATTTTAGCGACCTTGGTCTTGTGTTCATGTGCTTGTAAAATTCCGATTGTCCATGCTTCGACGCGCGCGCATTGGTTCAAATAGCTCCCGACAAACGCAAACCCGAAGTCGCCGTTGACGTCCTGAATGTTGTTACTTTCCATAAACCCTCCTTAGCGAACAATTTTGAACGAGTGGTAAAGTCGGATGTTGTCCGCTATCCACCCCCTCCCATGACCACAGCGGCAATCACGATGGACCGCCAGTCCCTCTGGCGCGATGAGCTTCGCGCGACGCTGGCGCTTGCCTGGCCGCTCATCTTGACCAACCTTTCGATGTCGTTGATTGGCGCGACCGACGTCGTGATGGTCGGCTGGCTGGGGCCGACGGAGTTGGCTGCGGCTTCATTGGGCTTCAACCTGTGCATGACTGCGGCGATATTCTGCATGGGTCTGGTCACTGCGACCGCGCCGATGATGGCAAGCGAACGGGGGGCCAAGGCGCATTCGGTTCGCGATATCAGACGGACATTCAGGCAGGGGCTTTGGGTCGCGGTTGCTATCATGGTCCCGATCTGGCTGGTCCTGTGGCAGACCGAATCGGTTCTGCTGGCGTTTGGCCAGCAGGCGGAACTGGCGGACAAGGCCCAAAGCTATGTGCGGGCTTATATGTGGTCGATCCTGCCGTTTCTCTGGCTGATCATCGCACGCAATTTCCTGTCGGCGCTTGAAAGGCCGATGTGGTCGCTGGTCATCGGCATATTGGGCGTTTTCGCCAATGCAGCCTTCAATTACGTCCTGATTTTCGGCAAGCTCGGTGTGCCTGCGCTTGGTCTTGTCGGTGCGGGCATCGGCAGCATCCTTGCCAATATGTTCATGTTTCTCGGCATGATCATCGTCATCACTGTCCACCCCAAATTCCGGCGATATCATCTGTTCGGGCGGTGGTGGCGCAGCGATTGGCCGCGGTTTCGCGCGCTATGGAAGCTTGGCCTGCCGATTGGTGTGACGATGGGCCTCGAGGGCGGGGTATTCGGCGTTGCGGTGATGTTGATGGGATTGATCGATACGGCTTCGGTTGCTGCCCATGCCATCGCCTTGCAGGTGGCAAGCGTGACTTTCATGGTTCCGCTCGGCCTGGCGCAAGCCGCGACCGTTCGTGTCGGCATCGGTTATGGCCGTCGCGATCCACAGATGATCCGCCGCGCTGGCTGGACCAGCTTTGTCATGGGCACAGGCTTTATGGCGGGCATGGCATTGTTGATGTGGGTCGTGCCTGAGGCGCTCATATCTTTGTTTATCGATCGAGATGCTGCGATAAACGCTGAAGTCGTGCAGCTTGCCATCAGCTTCCTGGCCATCGCCGCATTGTTCCAGATCGTCGACGGCGCGCAGGTTGTTGGCGCGGGGATGTTACGCGGCCTCCACGACACCCGCGTGCCGATGTTATTTGCCGCTTTTGGCTATTGGGTGGTTGGCATTGGCGTGGGTGCTTGGCTGGCATTCCGCGCTGGCTGGAACGGCGTAGGCATATGGACTGGTTTGGCGACCGGGCTGGGCATCGTTGCCGTGCTTATGTTGATCCGCTGGTCGATGCGCGAACGTCTGGGCCTGCTGCCCTCAGAACGGTAGAACGCCCTCATATTGCGCCAGCGGCGGTGCGCCAGCGACCTTTACGCCGCTGCGCAGCAGGAACACATGCTTCACGATTTCGGCCTGCTGCTCAATACCATATTGGCGCAGCTTCCACCCCGGTTTCAGGCTGTAATCATAGCGGCAGAATGGATGGCGCCTTAGCGGCAGGAATATGCCCTGCTGATGCTGCCACACATGTACCAGTTCGTGAATGAACAGGCCCTGCAAGTCCAACCCGCGGTCGCAGAAATCCTCGCAAAATAGATCGTTCTTCGGATGAAACCATAAATGGCCATTGGGTGCCATGGTTACGCGTTTCGGTTGAAACCACCAATATTTGCGGTTGTGAATCCGGATGCTGTGATAATCCAGCGCATGGCCGAATACAGACTCCGCCAACGCGCGTTCGCGAATGGTCAAGGGTCTACCGGAAGGGTGTGGGCCGAACATGCCCTAGCCGTCGATCGCCTTCTTCTCATCCGGGTCGCTACCGTCCATTTCCTGCACGCGCGCCTTCACCAAAATGCGGGCGTTGTTGGAAAACAGAAATTCGGTTTCGATCACGCCAAGTCGCCGCGGAATCAGGTTTACACCCCACATCATCACATGCTTGCCTCCGCGTTTGAACTCCACTTTTTCGCCAGCCGGAATGAACACGCGTGTCATGGGTTTCATTGTAACTGCGCCGGTTTCGGGATCGACGCCGACATCGTGCATTTCGGTGCGGATAGCGGACGGAGTGCTTACGCGAAGCAAATACACATCTTCCGGGCCGCCATACACATTGAAATGATAAGACGACGGATTGCTGTCGACGGGCGAAAGCGTCAGCACAGCTTCCTTTACCTTCAGTTGCGGGGTTGGCCCGCATGACCCCAGCAGCAGGGCAGTTGCTGCGGCCCCTAAAGCGAATATCCGTCGGTTCATTTTGTCCTCATTCTCGCCAGCAAAAAACTGTTCAAAAGCGGGGCAGGCCGTCACTTTTTGCCTATCTAGGAAGCCCCAAGCCTTGTGCCAAGCAAATTGGCACCTATATCGCCGCTACAACGTCGTTTTGTTAGATAACTGGTGCCTGATAGGGCCGGTGCACGAAACGGCAAGTTCAAGTTCAATTTAGTATTTCGGGGTAAGTTTTTATGGCTAAAGTTATTGGTATCGACTTGGGCACGACGAACAGCTGCGTCGCGGTTATGGACGGCGGCAAGCCCAAGGTCATTGAAAATGCGGAAGGCGCACGCACGACGCCGTCTATTGTTGCTTTTGCCAAGGATGGCGAGCGCCTGATTGGGCAGCCTGCCAAGCGCCAGGCGGTGACCAATCCGGAAAGCACGATTTTCGCTGTGAAGCGCCTTATCGGTCGCCGCTTCGACGATCCGATTACCAAGAAAGATACCGAGCTGGTGCCTTACAGCATCGTCAAGGGCAAGAATGGCGATGCTTGGGTGAAAGCAGGCGGCGACGATTATTCGCCGTCGCAGATTTCGGCGTTCATTCTGCAAAAGATGAAGGAAACGGCCGAGGCCTATCTCGGCGAAACCGTCACGCAGGCGGTCATCACCGTTCCCGCTTATTTCAACGATGCCCAGCGTCAGGCGACCAAGGACGCAGGTCAGATTGCCGGCCTCGAAGTTTTGCGGATCATCAACGAGCCGACCGCCGCTGCGCTCGCATACGGCCTCGACAAGGACGAGAACAAGACCATTGCGGTTTATGACCTTGGCGGCGGCACGTTCGATATCTCGATCCTCGAAGTCGGCGACGGCGTGTTTGAGGTAAAATCGACCAATGGCGATACTTTCCTTGGCGGTGAAGATTTCGACAGCAAGCTGGTTAAGTTTCTTGCCGACGACTTTCAAAAAGCCGAAGGCATCGACCTCACCAAGGACAAGCTCGCGTTGCAGCGCCTGAAGGAATCGGCGGAAAAAGCGAAGATCGAACTGTCATCAACGCAGACGACCGAGGTCAACCTGCCGTTCATCACGGCCGACCAGAATGGTCCGAAGCATCTGGTGAAGACTATCACTCGCGCCGATCTCGAAAAGCTGGTCGACGATCTCATCAAGCGCACGCTTGAGCCTTGCAAAAAGGCCATCGCAGACGCCGGCATCAAGGCCGACGCGATCGACGAAGTCGTGATGGTTGGCGGTATGACTCGTATGCCCAAGGTCCGCGAAGTCGTGAAGAATTTCTTCGGTAAGGAACCGCATACCGGCGTGAACCCTGACGAAGTCGTGGCCATGGGCGCTGCTATTCAGGCTGGCGTGCTGCAGGGCGACGTCAAGGACGTGCTGTTGCTCGACGTGACGCCATTGTCGCTCGGGATTGAGACGCTTGGCGGCGTGTTCACTCGCATGATCGACCGCAACACGACGATCCCGACCAAAAAGAGCCAGGTCTATTCGACTGCCGAAGACAACCAGAATGCAGTCACCATCCGCGTTTTCCAGGGCGAGCGTGAAATGGCGGCGGACAACAAGCTGCTGGGTAATTTCGACCTTGTCGGCATTCCGCCGGCACCCCGCGGCGTGCCGCAGGTCGAGGTTACCTTCGACATCGACGCCAATGGTCTGGTCAGCGTGACTGCCAAGGACAAGGGCACCGGCAAGGAACAGCAGATCAAGATCCAGGCTTCGGGCGGTTTGTCCGATGCCGACATTGATCAGATGGTCCGCGATGCAGAGGCCTTTGCCGAGGAAGACAAAAAGCGCCGCGAGGCTGCCGAAGCCAAAAACAACGCGGAAAGCCTTGTCCACACCACCGAGAAGCAGTTGTCTGAGCATGGCGACAAGATTGACGCCGCGCTCAAGGGAGAAATTGAGGCAGCTGTCGCCGAGACCAAAACCGCCATCGAAGGCGGCGACGCCGAAGCTATGAAGGAGAAGGCAGCGGCGTTGGCTCAGGTCGCGATGAAGCTTGGTGAGGCCATCTACAAGGAAGAGCAGGCTGCGGCGTCGCCAGGTGCGACTTCGGAAGATACCCCGGCGGACGATAATGTCGTCGATGCCGAGTTTTCGGAAGTCGACGAAGACAAGAAAGACTAATGGAGATGCTTCCCGGTCGTCGCACCGAAACGCAGCGACGGCCGGGGGGCTGGGGGATTAGTCTGTCATGAGTCTTGACACTGATTATTACGAATTGCTTGAGGTCGAACGGACAGCGGATGAAAAAACGCTGAAGTCGTCCTACCGCCGGATCGCGATGGAGTGCCATCCCGACCGTAATCCCGGCTGCGAAAAATCCGAAGCGCGGTTCAAGGCGGTTTCGGAAGCCTATGATGTCCTGAAAGATCCGCAGAAGCGCGCGGCCTATGACCGGTTCGGCAAGGCAGCGTTTGAAAATGGTGGAATGGGCGGTAACCAGGGTGGCGCTGGCTTTGGCGACTTTTCAGATATCTTCGAAAGCTTTTTCGGTGAAGGCTTTGGTGGCCGCCAGCGCGGACCTGCGCGCGGCGCCGACCTTCGCTATGACCTCGAGATTTCATTGGACGAGGCGTTCCATGGCAAGGATGCCGAGATTACCATCGATGTCGCTTCGAAATGTGGCACGTGCGATGGGTCGGGCGCAACACCGGGATCTGGCAAACGACGCTGCAACCTGTGCGCAGGCCACGGCAAAGTGCGCGCGCAGCAGGGCTTTTTCGTGGTCGAACGGACTTGCCCCACCTGTCACGGTCGCGGAGAGGTCATCGAAGACCCGTGCAAGGTGTGCGGGGGCGAGGGCCGGGTGGACGAACGCAAGACGATTTCGGTCAATGTACCCCCCGGTGTCGATGAAGGTACACGTATCCGCGTTGCCGGCAGGGGCGAGGCCGGGCCAAATGGCGCGGCGGCAGGCGACCTGTATATCTTCATTCACCTGTCGCGCCACAAGGTGTTCGAGCGCGACGGCACCACTCTGTTCTGCCGCGCGCCGGTAAGCTTTACCACAGCGGCATTAGGCGGTGAAATTCGCATTCCGGGCCTCGATGGGGCCGAGCATATCATTGTGGTTCCTGAAGGCATCCAGTCGGGCAAACAACTCCGTCAGCGTGGTGCCGGAATGCCCGTCCTGCAAGGGCGAGGGCGCGGCGACATGGTGATCCAGATCGACGTCGAAACCCCGTCGCGGCTGTCGGCGCGGCAGAAGGAACTGCTGCGCGAATTCCGCGAGACCGAGACCGGCGAGGAATGCCCGCAATCGACAGGCTTCTTCGACAAGCTCAAGGGTATCTGGGACGGCATTACCGATTGACCATTTTGTGCTGCCGGGCAAATATGACGATAAGCCATGTCAGAGGAGATCGTCGATGAAATATGCAGTCGCTATATTGGCCTTGGGTCTTGCGTTACCTGCCTGTGCCCAGCAGGATTTCAGCAAGGTCGAAATCAAGCCGCAGCAACTCGCGCCCGGCGTGGCCGTTCTGTTCGGCGCTGGTGGCAATATTGGGGTGTCCTATGGCGAGGACGGCACCGTGCTGATCGACGACCAATTCGCGCCTTTGACGGGTAAAATCCAGAAAGCCGTCGCCGATTTGGGCGCGTCCCCGGTGAAGTTTCTTGTAAATACTCACTGGCATTTCGACCATAGCGGTGGGAATGAAAATCTCGGCAAGGCTGGCGCGATCATCATGGCGCACGACAACGTTCGCGTACGCATGGCAAGCGACCAGAAAACACCTTTCGGTGAAATGAAGGCCAGCCCCAAGGCAGCACTTCCCGTCGTTACTTACGCCGATGGATTGAAACTGCATCTGAACGGCGAGGAAGTCCGCGTCATCCATATGCCAGCAGCGCATACGGACGGCGACAGCATCATCCACTGGACCAAATCGAACGTCATCCACATGGGCGACACCTTCTTTTTCAAGGCAACCTATCCGTTCGTCGACGGCAGCAGCGGTGGCAATGTGCGCGGCATTGTGGCGACAGCAGACAAGGCGCTGGCGATTGCAAATGACCAGACGAAGATCATCCCTGGCCACGGGCCAGTCGCAAGTAAAGCCGACTTGCAGAATTACCGGAATATGGTCGCCGAAATCATCGCCAAGGTCGAAGCGGGGATCAAGGCAGGCAAGACGCTTGATCAGATCAAGGCTGAAAAGCCAGCCGATGGATATGGGGTCGCTGCCGACGGGTTTATCACGGCGGATCGCTTTGTTGAGACCGTATATGGCATGGTGAAAGGCTAGGGCGCAGTCCCGCCTAACGCCTCGATTTCGGAGCGAAGCGACCTTATCAGTGGCCTGATCCGCTTAAGGCGGGGCTCCTCCTGATTCAGGATAGCCTCGAAAGCACTGCGCTTGAATTCGCGGACATCTGCATCGGCAATTGTCGTTCCTGCAGGGGCGGAAGACAGCACGATATCGATCAACCGCTCGGCACCGTGAAGGCGACCCCATAGATAATCGTTCTCGCGATACGCGCGGCTGAAGAATGCCCCAAAGTTGTTAAGCTCGATGCCCTTCAGCATCGCTGCGGCACCACCGGTTCTGATCGCGTGGCAATCTTCTGGCGAGATGCGGTCGACCTTGACTGGATCGAACTCGTCGAGGCCTTCACCTTGCAATAACGGCAGCGTGGCTATGTCATATAACGGGTAGCCGATATAGCCCAATAGCATGATCCGTCTGCTGTCTTCGGGCATTTGCAACAATGCGTCGCACAACATCCTGTCGGCCAGCCTGTCGGTTTCGATCAACCCCCGCCGTTCCGCCAGCCTGTCCAGCAATACGCCCGGCTGGGCGACGCCGTCGGCGACCAGTCCGGCGAAGTCCGGTCCCAGATAGGCCGATGTCTCGCGTTCGAGAAACAGCGACAGGCACGCATAGATATTGTCGTGCATACTCTTCGTGCCGACGCCTTCCTCGCCATAATCCGCCTCGATTTCGTGCGCCAGACGACGCGCGAGAAAGCGCAGGCGGCGGATGCGGAAGCGGATGTCGTGCTCGCGGAAAAACAGGATCGATTGTTTGGTCGCACCGACACCCTTGGCACCCGCCATCGCTTCCAGTCCCCGCGCGCGGATTTCGGTCCAGATTTCGGTCCGCAAGTTGCGGAAATGCATCGAATCGCCCTCGGGCCAGGCACGGCGCGCAATGGCCATGATGTCGTCGACCACGCCGGCCATTTTGAGGTGACCATAAGCTGGATAGCTATACCCCGCCGCCTGAGCGCCCTTTTGGTTGGCGGTCGAGCGCCATTTTCCCAGCCGCTCGGGCGTCGGTTGCGAGAGGAACCAGGTTTTGCCGAGCATCTTTTCGATTGTGCTTTCAACCTCCACCCGCAAACTGTCGGTAATCTGCCGCATCCGTTCGACGCGTTCGGTGCGCCCCTCCAGCTTTTCCAGGCTGTCGCGGATCGGCTGTTCGCGCGGGATATTGGACGTCGCGCCCAAGATGGTTGAGAAGAAACCAGGTGGCTTCATGCGCGCGCCGCCTTCTGCATTCGAGCCGCCGCGCCGTTTGAAGCGAAAACTCGGCCGCCCCGGCTTGGGGTCGATATAGACAAAGCGCCGGTCCACCTCACGTCGGGCAGGGCGGTTTCGCAGTGCTTCAATCGCCTGATTGAACGGAGCGTTGGCGAGGACCGACCCGTCGATCAGCATGGTGTCAGCGGCGACACCGGCAGCGAATTGCTGCGGCAATATGCGTTGCAGGAACGCATCGCGTCCGTGCCATTCGATCTCGCGCGCCTTTACCTGCGCATCGAGTTCATGCGCCGAAAAAGGCGGGAAAGCTCCTGGGAAACTGGCAGTAGCACGCGCGGCGAACACCAGCTCGGGGATCGCCGCAATGTCCATTCCAGGCCGACCACGTGTCGAAAAACCAATCGTGATCCGATGCTCACTTTCGACCACCATCGACGGGCTGTTGAGCATCAACACTTGATCATGCCCGGCAAAGTCGGTGACGGTGACAAACAGGTCGAGCGGCTGGTGCTGCGGCAACAACGCCTTTCCCGTCATGCCTTTCGCCATCGCCTCGAACGCGTCGAGCAGCAGTCCCGAAAACACGCGGCCTCCAAATGGCGGCGCGAACCAGCGGGCGCGCACGAACCGCGAAAGCTTGGTCGCCACTTCTTCCTTGGCCTCGTCGGCGACCATCCGGTCGATGGCCCCGCCACGCCGCCGCAATATCATCCAGGCAATCGGGATCGCCCAGAATTTGGAGAAGCGCGACAATGGCCGTGCATCCGGGTCGAGTAATATCTCGACATCGGCCTTTTCAAGCCACAGGTCGGTCAGCGGCTCGAGCGATTGTCCGGTAACGATGGCTTGGGCCAAGAACACGCCGTTGATTCCGCCCGCGCTCGACCCTGCAATAATGTCGGTAAAGATGCGGAGTTTCAGGCCTGCCGCGTCTTCGATTTTGGCAAGCAAGTCACGATAGACAGCCTCGCTACCACCCGCCGTTTCGCTATCGTCATGATAGGCACGACTGGCGCGGATGAGGTGCCATATTTCACGGGTGACGCCGTGCATGTAGATCGCAAGACTGACCCCGCCATAACAGATCAGCGCCAGCCTGAGTTCCTTTTCCCGCATAAGGCAGACTTATGCGAAAAAAGCAGACGTTGGCAAATCCTGACTGTCAGCGGCTGCAACTGCAACCTCCCTCGCCCTTCATATCGACGGGCGAGGGACAGTATCGATTATTAAGCCGTCATACGAGCGCGCGTCGAGGAATGGCCACCGTTGCGATAGAGCGTTTCCTGAGCTTGCTCGCGATCGATGCGACCCGTGTCGACGGTCACGAGGACGCCGCCATTTTTCAATTGGTCACCGTAATAGGACGCGTCTTCGTCGCTAACGCCGTGCTTTTTCAGTGCTTCGTTAAACGTCCCAGCAGCGGCCCCGGCAACGGTTCCAATTGCGACCGCTTCCGGAACAGCAGATGCGGCAATTGCACCGAGTGCGGCAAATGGTCCTACTCCCGGTATCGCGAGCGCGGCGACGCCAAGCCCGGCACCAAGCGCACCGCCACCCAGGATACCCCGCAAGATGTTGGTGTGCTCTTCATCGGTGATCTCGCCGCTGCCCTCGCGGGTCGTCATCGTCCCCTTGGATTGCGCGATGATCGAAAGATCGCTGTCGCTGGCACCCATCTGGCGCAACGCTTCGACGGCTTGCTGTGCCTCGTTGTTGCTGTCGAACACCGCTGAAACAACGCTGCCGGAGCCCGAATGCTGTTGGCTGCCGGAACTGAAAGTGCTGCTCGATGTGCTGTTGTGATCCATTTTTGCATCTCCTTGATTGGACTTCAACTGCGGTGCTTCATGACCGCAATGATGAGGCAACGGCTCCGGGTGAGTTAGGTTCCCGACCGATTTGAACCCAGGCAATATCGGGATGGACGGTTCACAAAATGCTTTCGTTCACTTTCCGTTCTGCTATGCTGGGACGATGGCAAAGGCAAAGCGCAGATATGTGTGTCAGGCGTGCGGGTCGGAGGCGAGCCGGTGGCAGGGGCAGTGTGACGATTGCGGGGAGTGGAATACACTGGCCGAGGAGGCGAGTGCGACTGTCTTTGAAATGAAGCATCATTTGCGTTCGGGTGGGCGCTCGGTTGAGCTGTCGGGGCTGAATAGCGACATTAAACTGCCTGACCGCGCCTCGACCGGGATCGCGGAATTCGACCGCGCTTTGGGCGGCGGGCTGGTGCCGGGGTCGGCGACGTTGCTTGGCGGCGATCCGGGGATCGGGAAATCGACGTTGCTGTTGCAGGCAGCGGCCAATTTGGCGCGACGCGGGCTTTCGGTGGCATATATTTCGGGCGAAGAGGCGGTCGATCAGGTGCGGTTGCGCGCGCGGCGGCTTGGGCTTGGCGATGCGCCGGTGCAACTCGCGGCGGCGACTTCAGTGCGTGATATCCTGACCACGTTAAGCAGCGGTGCGCCGCCTGCGTTGCTGGTGATTGACTCTATTCAGACCATGCACAGTGACCTGATCGAGGGCGCGCCAGGGACGGTTAGCCAGGTGCGCGCATCGGCGCAGGAGCTGATTCGCTATGCCAAGGAACGCGGCACCGCGTTGATGCTCGTTGGGCATGTGACCAAGGACGGCACGATTGCGGGGCCGCGCGTGCTCGAACATATGGTCGATACGGTGCTGGCGTTCGAGGGCGAGCGCAGTCATCAATACCGGATATTGCGCGCATCGAAAAACCGCTTTGGCGGCACTGACGAGATCGGCGTGTTCGCGATGCAGGAAGAGGGACTGACCGAGGTTGGCAATCCTTCGGCGCTGTTCCTCACCGACCGTGCGGAACAGGTGACTGGAGCGACGGTTTTTCCCGCGCTGGAAGGCACGAGGCCAGTGCTGGTCGAGATTCAGGCGCTGGTGGTGCGGTTGTCGAGCGGGGCGACCCCGCGCCGTGCAGTGGTCGGTTGGGACAGCGGGCGGCTGGCGATGATATTGGCGGTGCTGGAGGCGCGTTGCGGCTTAAGTTTTTCCACCGCCGAGGTGTATCTGAACATTGCAGGCGGTTACCGCATTTCCGATCCTGCCGCCGATCTCGCAGTCGCGGCTGCGCTGGTGTCGGCGCTGGCCGAGCGGCCTTTGCCGTCGGACGCGGTGCTGTTCGGGGAGGTGGCGCTGTCGGGCGAAATCCGACCGGTGGCGCATGGCGGCTTGCGGCTCAAAGAATCGGCGAAGCTCGGCTTCAACCGCGCGCTGGTTCCGCCGTCGGTCAAAGGACAGGCCGGGATAACGACCCAGGAGTTCCGCACGCTTTCCAATCTGGTTGACCATATGCTGGGGCGGTGATTTAGGTAGGGCTAAGGTAGCGGACTGTCCCAAGCGAAGCGCCGTGGACTGACCCCAAAAGTTCAAAATGACGCATATGTGAAGCTTGTCTTTGCCCGGTCAGCGCACTAGCACCCACCGCATGACCGCACTCGATATCATCGTTCTTTTGCTTCTAGGTAGCGGGGCCGTTTTCGGCTTCCTGCGCGGCTTTGTGCAGGAGGCATTGTCGCTGATTGCGTGGCTGCTCATCATTGCCGCAGTGCGCATTTTTCACGCGCCCGCGACTGCTGCGTTGAGTGAACCCATCGGCACCGATTCCGGTGCGGCGGTGCTGGCGTTTCTGGCCATCGTCATTGTTACTTTCGCGCTTGGAAAATGGATATCGAAATCCATCGGTGCGAAGTCCCGCAAATCGGTTCTGGGGCCATTCGACCGGGTGTTGGGTTTCGGCTTTGGCATGGTCAAGGGACTGATCATGGCGACGCTGATTTTCCTTGTTATCGTGATGGGCTATGAAACGCTGTTTGGCGCAAATGAACCGCGCCCCGATTGGATGGTCAAATCGCGTACCTATCCACTGCTCAACGCCAGTGGCATTGCGATGTCGGAATTCGTTCGCGAGCAGCGCAATGGTGACGATGCCGAAAGTGAGACAGCAGAGTGATGGATTCAGCGCTCTATAATCGCGACATATTGCGCCTTGCGGCGTCGCTTGTTGCGGGTGATCGATTGGATAGTCCCGACGGGACAGCGGAAGCGCGGTCCCCGATATGCGGCAGCCGGATCCAGGCGGAGGTTGCCTTTGACGATGGCGGCGCGATAGCCGCGCTGGCTTTGCGCGCGAACGCCTGCGCGCTTGGCCAGGCATCGGCCGCGATAGTGCGCGGGAATGCGGCTGGCTCGAATATCGACGCGATTGCGGCGATACGCCAGGGCGTCGAGGCGGCTTTGAAGCAGGGTGGCGATATGCCTACCATCTGGCCTGAACTGGCCTTGCTGACGCCCGCCAAGGGCTATCCCTCGCGCCACGCCGCAATTCTCCTGCCTTATGACGCGGTGCTGGCTGCGGCTGCACAAATGAAGCTGGCGAGCTGATGGAAGAGGCATCGCACAACCTTGTCGCCGACATCATGCTTGGCGGAGTGGTGTTGCTTGGCGCGGCTCTCGTCGCGGTGCTGATTTTCCGGCGGCTGGGGCTGGGCGCGGTTCTTGGTTATCTGGTGGCTGGCATTGCCATTGGGCCCGACGGTCTAGGCTTGATTGCAGAGCCTGAAACGGTGCTCGCTTATTCCGAAATCGGCATCATCCTGCTGCTTTTCCTCGTCGGTTTGGAGCTGTCGCCCAGCCGTTTGTGGATCATGCGTCGCGATATTTTCCTGTTCGGGCCGTTGCAGGTGGCGCTCTGCGGACTCGCGATGTTCGGGGTCATTCTGGTTTTCATGCCCCAATTCAGTTGGGAAGCGGCATTGGTCCTCGGCCTGCCCTTGGCGCTTTCATCCACGGCGCAGGTCCTTCCGCTGCTCCAGTCACGTGGGCGGCTCAAGACAGATTATGGCGAAAAGAGTTTTTCCATCCTCCTCTTCCAGGACATCTCGATCGTCCCGCTGCTGACGATCGTCGCCGCGCTGTCGCGCGCGCCTGCCGAGGAAGGCGCGGTGAGCGGGTGGTTGCTGGTCGTTTACGCAGTGCTGGCAATCGTCGCGCTGGTGCTGGCGGGGCGCTATTTGCTGTCACCGCTCCTCCGGCTGGTCGGCAAGATATCAGAGCGCGAACTCTTCATCGTTACCGGGCTTTTCACCGTCTGCGCCAGCGCGGCAGTGATGCAGATGATCGGCGTATCCGCCGCGCTCGGAGCCTTCATCGCCGGCGTCATGCTGGCCGAATCACCATATCGGCACGAGCTTGAGGCGGACATCGATCCCTTCCGTTCGATTTTGCTCGGTCTGTTCTTCCTCGCGGTCGGGATGTTGCTCGACGTCGATGTCATTTTTGCGCAGCCGTTACTGGTGGTCGGTCTCGCCGCCGCGCTGATCGTCATCAAGGTCGGTGTCATCTTCCTGCTCGGTCGCTTTTTCGGCCTGACGGGCAGCGCGTCGATCATCATGGCGTTGTTGCTGAGTCAGGGCGGGGAATTCGGCTTTGTGCTGTTTGCGGCGGCGCAGAATGCGCTGTTGATCGAGCCCGAGGCCGCAAGCCTGTTTGGCGCGGTGGTCACGCTGTCGATGGCCTCGACGCCGTTCCTGATGATCCTTGCCGGCAGGCTGGCGACCACGAAATCGGCACGAGAGGCGCAACTCGACGACCTCGGTATTGCGCCGCAAGCTAGCGTCATTATTGTCGGCCACGGCCGTTTCGGCCAGAATGTCGGCCAGATCATGCAGGCCGCGGGACGCAGCGTGACGTTGATCGACGTCAATCCCGAAACAATCGACGTCGCGCAGGAATTCGGACGCAAGGTGTTTTACGGTGACGGGACGAGAATTGACCTGCTGGAACGTGCAGGCGCTGATCAGGCCTGTGCCATATTCTTCTGTATCGACGACCGCGAATTGACCGCCGATACGCTGACACCCGTCAGACAGCGCTTCCCCAAAACCCGGATATTTGCGCGCGCTTACGACCGTCGGCAGGTGATGGAGCTGATGCCCGACGCAGAGATTGGCATCGTGCGCGAAGTATTTGAATCCTCGGTGCGGATGGCGATGGACGGCCTCAGGGCAATGGGGGCGGACAAGCCGTTGATAGAAGGCGCCGTGCGCGAATTTCGGACCCGCGACACGGCGCGGCTGCGCGCTCAATTCGAGACCGGCGACATGCACGCTGGCCAGCAACACAGCTTTGGCGGCGACTATTCCGACGATTTCCTGTTCGATCAGTCCTGATCGTCAAGAAATGCCGCGACGTCGGCGAGGTCGACAGCTTTGCTCAAGAACGTCTTGCCGATGCCCCGCGCCAGCAGGAACGGCAGATTGCCGCCTGCCATTTTCTTGTCGTGCAGCATATATTCTGTCAGCGTCGCTCCATTGGCGGTGACGCCTGCATCCGCCAGTGTGACCGGAAGTCCCGCCCGGTGCAGGACGTTCGCAACATGTTCTGCGTCTTGCATCGGGCACAGACCCAACCGTGCCGAATAGCGAAACGCCAGTATTATTCCCGTCGCAACGGCTTCGCCGTGGAACAACCGGTCCGAAAAACCGGTATCGGCCTCCAGCGCATGTCCAAAGGTGTGGCCGAGGTTTAGAAGCGCACGCGTTCCGGTAAGTTCCCGCTCATCCTCTGCGACAATTCGCGCTTTCGACTGCACCGAATGGACGATGGCATATTCGCGCACCGCAGCGTCGCCGTCGAAAAAGGCTTCCAGATTGGTGTCGCAATAATCGAAGAAATTGGCGTCGTCGATCAGGCCATATTTCACCACTTCGGCAAAGCCTGCCGCCAACTGCCGACGTGGCAGACTTTCGAGAACATCAGGGTCGATCAGCACGAGCGATGGTTGGTGAAATGCACCGACAAGGTTCTTGCCCGCCCGGCTGTTGATCGCTGTCTTCCCGCCAACGCTGCTGTCGACCTGCGCGAGCAACGTGGTGGGGATTTGGATGAAATGGCACCCGCGCTTGACGATACTCGCCGCAAAGCCGGTGATATCGCCGACGACACCGCCGCCGAGCGCAATGATATGGTCGCTGCGTTCGACATGCTGTGCGAGCAGCCAGTCGGTCAGCCGTTCCAACTGGCCCCAGCTCTTGCCATCTTCTCCGGCAGGCAGAATGAAAAGATCGGTGCCCAGATTCCCTTCGATCAGCTTGCTCTGGACCGCAGGCCATACCTGTTCTGCCACATTTTCGTCGGTCACCACGAGAAAACGCCCGCCACGCGCAAGGGGCGCAACCAGGGCTGACAGGGTATCAAGCAACCCCGCCTCGACGTGAATATCGTAGGGCCGGTCGGCGAGATCGACGGAAACGACAGTCATTGGGCAATTGCTTTCAGAATATGGTCGACCGTTCGCCCATGCGGCGACGCGTCGCTTCGGATATGGATGTTCGCGGTCGCATAAAGCGGGTTCCTGACCTTGCCAAGCTCGGTCAAGACCTCGACCGGATCGCGGTCTTTGAGTAGCGGACGATGGCTGCGGCGCGATACACGGTCGGCGAGGATTTTGATATCGGCGTCAAGCCATATCGATAGCGCACGCGACAGAATGAGCGCGCGCGTTTCTTCGTTGATGAAAGCACCACCGCCGGTTGCGATAACCTTAGGCGGTCCATCGATAAGCCGCGCGATCACGCGTCTTTCGCCATCACGAAAATAGGGCTCTCCGAATTTTTCGAATATCTCCGCAATTGACAGTCCGGCGGCGTTTTCGATCTCTTCGTCCGCATCGACAAAGTCGCATCCCAGCCGCGCGGCTAGCCGCTTGCCGATGCTGGTCTTGCCCACGCCCATCATCCCGACCAGCACGATAGGCCGGTCGATTGCCGGTATGGCTGCCTGTTCTTCATGCCGATGATCATGTGAGCCCATTGCGATGCGGGCTATATATCGGCTAGGCCTAACCGGAAAGTGATTTGCCGCGTCATTGGATTCGTGACAAAACGCAGGACGGTCGAATATAAAGCGGCACGGAGTTTGGAGTGGGGAGCGAGTAGCCCCTGCAGATGAAGAAAATACCGGTGCAACCACCGGCAGAAAAAGCGGGTTCGCGTAATTGACCGATAGAAAATCCAAGGCAGTATTTTTGGCAGCGGGTGCATTGGCGATGGTATTCGCCTTGCCTGCCGTCGGTCAGCAGGGACCGGAGTCGCTATTGCCGGAGGGGTTCGGCGATCCGCCGCCTCCACCAGCACCGACCACCGCGAGGCCACCAACCGTTGGCCCGGTAATCCCCGGCACACCTACATCGCCGCTGCCCACAGGAAGCATCGAACCATCCGCATCGAGCGACGAGGATGAGGAGGACGAAGACGAAGACGAGGAAGACGAGCAAGAACTCGTCATTCGCTACGACGTGCCGCCCGCCGCGCGGCGTTCGCTAAAGGCGGTCGGGATCATTTCGGATGCGTCGGGCGGTTTCCCGGCCGAAGCCTTTGGCAACATGGATGGCGAATTCCTGAAGCAGGTTGTAAGCCGTACGACCGGGCCGATTGCGTCGCGGTGGGGGACGATCATGGCGCGGCGGTTGCTGGCTAGTCGCACCAACACACCACAGGGCGCGAATGGAGCAGACTGGACTGCCGAGCGCGCCTGGCTTTTGCTGCGCATGGGCGATTCGGTGGTCGCGCGTAGCTTGGTGCAAGAGGTCGATGGAGGCAATTACACCAAGCGCCTGCACGAAGTTGCGATGCAGGCCCTGCTCGCCAATGGCGATCTGTCCGGCCTGTGTCCGCTGACCGAAAGCGGCGTGCGGTTGGTCAATGACGGCCGCTGGAAAATGTCGCGCGCGATTTGCGCGTCATTGGCTGGCGAGCAGGGCAGTGCCACGGCATTCATCAACCAGGGTCGCTATCAGGGTTGGGTCAGAGGTGTCGATTACCGACTTGCGGAGAAAGCGGTCGGTGCCGGTATCAACGGCCGTCGCCAGGTCAAGATCGAATGGGAAGGTGTCGAAGGCATGAACCCGTGGCGGTTCGGACTTTCGGCGGCGACTGGGATGGAACCCCCCGAAGAGCTATTCGCGAATAGCGGGCGACAGCTCGCCGGATGGCGGGTGCAACTGCCGATGTTCACCGCAGCAACCCGGGCCAAATATGCGTTAGCGGCGGGCGCTCTCGGGGTTTATTCGAACCGCGATATGGTAGATCTCTACAGTCAGGTTCTGGAAGACACAGAAGCACCCGACGCGATACGCAGCCGCGCTGAAGGCCTGCAATCGGCTTACACTGCGTCGGGCGATGCTGCCAAAGTTGGCGCGATGTCTGCCCTATGGCGTGGCGCGGCCGCCGGCGCGGATTATCACGGCGCGCTGGTGATGACGGCCCGCGCGGCTGCGCTTATTCGGCCTGATGATGAGCATGCGGCTTCGGCGGATGGACTTATTGCGTCCATGCTGACCGCCGGGCTTGATCGCAATGCTGCGGCTTGGGCGAATGTGGTGGGTGAGGGGACGCTTGGCTGGGCGTTGACGGCTGTGGGCGCGCCCCGGCGCGCGCAGCCGGTGGAATATGGCGCGCTGGATGATTTTTACGGAAACGATAACAGCGAGAACGCGCATAAGTCCGCGCTATTGCTGGCAGGTTTGGCGGGGCTAGGCCGGGTCGATGCAGAGGCGCAGGCGGACTTCAGCGGCGATCTGGAGGTCAATGTTACGCGGCAGACTGCTTGGTCGCGGGCAATAACCGCTGCTGCCCAGCGCGGTGAGCAGGGAACGGTCGCGCTGATGGCGATTGCCGGGCTGCAGGCGCGTTCATGGTCGATCGTACCGGCAAATCACCTATATTATATCGTCCGCTCGCTGCGTCAGGTGGGGTTGGAAGCCGAGGCCCGGATGATTGCGGCTGAAGCGGTTACGTTCGCCTGATTACGCGGCGCTAATGGCCAGCGATTCCGACCTCATCGATCGCTTCCTGGAAATGATGGTCGCCGAGCGCGGCGTCGCGAAGAACACATTGTCGGCATATCGCAGCGATCTGGTGGCGGCTTCAGCGGCAATCGGCGGACGCCTGGCCGAGGCGGATGCAATGCTGCTGGCAAAACTGGCGCGCAATTGGGGCGACCTTGCAAATAGCTCGGTCGCACGCAAGGCATCGGCGTTGCGGCGCTTTTACGGGTTTTTGCATGAGGAAGGGCTTCGGGCGGATGATCCATCGCCAGCCCTGCCAAAGCCTGTGCAAGCCCGCCCATTACCAAAGATATTGGACAAGGCAGAGGTCGACCTATTATTCGAGTCGATTGAGACTCGACTATCGAAACCGGACCCGTCGCCCAAAGACTATCGCCTGTCCGCGCTTATTGAGCTGCTTTACGGTTCGGGTTTGCGCGCGAGCGAGCTGGTCGCTTTGCCCAGGACGTCGGTAATGCCAGACCGACCGTTTATTATCCTGATCGGGAAAGGATCGAAAGAACGACTGGTCCCGATTTCGGACAAAGCGCGGCACGCCGTTTGCATCTGGCAGGCTTTCGTTCCAAACGGCTCGCGCTATCTTTTTCCGTCGCGCAGCGGGCACATCAGCCGCATTCGCCTGTTCCAGATTATCAAAAAGCTGGCGGCGGCGGCAGGGGTAAATCCTGACAAGATCAGCCCGCATGTGCTTCGTCACGCCTTCGCGACGCACCTGCTTGCAGGCGGCGCAAATTTGCGAGCGTTGCAGGCCATGCTCGGACATGCCGACATAGCAACCACGCAAATCTATACCCATGTCGACAGCAGCCGCCTGGTGGAACTGGTCAACAAGCGCCATCCGCTCGCACAGCGCACGTTGACCCGCAGCGTTGCACGCACTAACCCGCAGCGATGACAGTCTATCTCGATTTCGAAAAGCCCATCGCAGCACTTGAGGCGCGCATCATTGAATTGCAAGAGGCGGCCGAAGAAAGCGAAGTCGATGCGGGGGCAGAGATAATCAAGCTGCGCGACAAGGCAGACAAGCAGCTGAAAGACACTTATGCCAAACTGAGCGCATGGCAGAAGACGCAGGTTGCCCGCCATCCGGAACGCCCGCATTTCAGGCATTTTGTTGCATCAATGTTCGATGATTTCATGCCGCTGGCAGGCGACCGTGCTTTTGCCGACGATCAAGCAATTTTGGGCGGTCTCGCCCGGCTCGACGGGCGCAGGATCATGTTGATCGGGCACGAAAAGGGCGACGATACGCAAAGCCGATTGCACCACAACTTCGGGATGGGTAAGCCCGAAGGTTATCGCAAGGCGATCCGTCTGATGGAGCTGGCCGACCGTTTCGGCATTCCAGTTGTCAGCCTTGTTGACACTTCGGGCGCGTTTCCCGGCATTCAGGCGGAGGAACGCGGACAAGCCGAAGCAATTGCCCGCTCGACCGAAAAGTGCCTTCAGCTCGGCGTTCCGATGATTGCTTGCATCGTCGGTGAGGGCGGCTCCGGCGGGGCAGTTGCACTGGCAGCAGCGAACCGCGTATTGATGTTCGAGCATGCGGTTTACTCGGTAATTTCACCCGAAGGTTGCGCGTCGATATTGTGGCGGACCGGCGATAAGGCGGCGGACGCAGCACAGGCGATGAAGATGATTGCGGACGATTTGAAGGCGCTCGGCGTGATCGATCGCATCGTAGCAGAACCGATGGGCGGCGCTCACCGCGATCACGCGATGGCCGCTGCGGCACTCGGCAAGGCTATTGGTGAGGAGATCGACGCTCTGGCAGGTTTTTCATCAAAGGAATTGGTCCAGCAGCGCCGCGCCAAGTTTCTGGCAATGGGAGCGTAGAGCATGCCAAGCCACGGATAGGCTTTCAATCTTCCGTGAGCGGAACATATAATATGCCAGGCTCGTTTTAGGTGTTCGGAGGAGATCATATATGCCGATCAACAAAAAACTGCTGGTTCTCGGCAGCGCGACTTTCGCGCTCGCCAGTGTCAGTGGAGTAACGCCAGCAGCGGCGCAGAAGAAACCGGTCGCATCCACCCCTAAACCGTTCACTGCGCAGGAAAAGTCCGAAGGCGCAAAATATCATCCTGAAATCCTGAAGGAATTTGGGGGGTCGATGCAAAGCCCGCAAACCGCGTATGTCGTGCGCGTTGGTAAGAATATTGCGGTGCAGTCTCAGCTTGGCAACGCGGAAAGCGACTTCAACGTCACTTTGCTAAATTCGCCGGTCAACAACGCATTCGCGATACCGGGCGGTTACGTCTACATTACCCGGCAATTGGTGGCCCTGTGCAATAGCGAGGCCGAAATGGCGGGTGTGCTGGGGCATGAAGTTGGCCATACTGCGGCGCGCCACAGCAAAAAGCGGCAAAGGCAGTCGACCATCGCCAACATATTGGGTGTCGGCGGGTCGATTTTGGGTGCGGTGTTGGGCGACAGCGGCGGTTTGCTCGGCGCTGTAGGTGGCGGATTAAAGCAATATTCCGGGACGCTGGCGCAGATTTTCAGCCTAAAATATTCGCGAAGCCAGGAAGAAGAAGCGGACGATCTTGGCATTCGGTATCTCAGTCAGGCAGGGTATGATCCGACCGCATTATCGGCGATGCTAAACTCGCTGGCAATGCAGACGGCTGTCGACTCGCGCGTATCTGGCCTCGGCGACAATCGTGTTCCCGAATGGGCAAGCACGCACCCCGATCCGGCGCGGCGAGTCGTCCGCGCGGCCACCAATGCGCGGAAATTTACTCCCAATACCAATCGCCGCGCTGAGGCTCATCTCACCGCAATCAACGGTATGCTCTATGGCGATGACCCCGCCCAAGGGGTGGTCGAGGGACAGGATTTCCTACATCCCGACATCCGTATGAAGTTTACCGCGCCGACCGGGTTCGGGATTCAAAATGGAACAGATGCCGTTTCGATCAATGGCAACGGCGGCAAAGCGATATTCACGCAGGGGAGTTTTACCGGCGACCGGCAGGCTTATGTTGTCGCTGCTTTCAAGTCAGTTTCCGGGCAAAATCAAACAATCCCGGTCGGCGAGATACGAAGGACGACAATCAACGGAATCCCGGCCTTTTATACCTCATCAGTGGTCAACACACAGCAAGGCGCACGTGAGGTGACCGTGTTCGCTTATGAATGGAACGGAAATGTTGCCTATCACTTCATTGCAATAGCCGCCGCCAACACGAACCCTTTCGGTGGGATGTTCAACAGCATGGCCCGCCTTAATGCATCGCAGGCGGCCTCGATAAAACCGCGGAATTTGCGCGTTGTGACAGTCGGCAGCCGCGATTCGGTGGCGTCATTGGCCAGCCGAATGGCTTACCCTAACCTTCAGACCGAGCGGTTCCTGGCGTTGAATGGCTTATCCAACAATGCGAGCCTTGCGCCCGGCCGGAAAGTGAAAATCGTAACCTATTGACCGTCGCGTAGCTTGTTCAACATGTCTCAAGCACAAAAAAGGGGTAGCGAGATTGTCGCTACCCCTAATTTTTTCGCCTCAATTTGAGTCGCTATGAACTCAAATAAGATGCTTAGCTATCAAGCGGTGTTCAGACCGTTGCTAACCTTGTTGAAGGTGTTTTCAAGGTTGTTACCAAGGCTGCCCATTGCAGTGATAGCTGCAACTGCGATCAAAGCGGCGATCAGGCCGTATTCGATTGCGGTAGCGCCGTCTTCTTCATTCTTGAAAAGCTTCTTGATTGCATCGATTTTGATGAACTTCTTCATTGTAGGTCTCCTGTTGCTGTTCAATCACCCGAGTGAATATCTCTTCAACTGAAAATATTCACCTTGGACTGCTAATCTGTAAATACTACCAATTCCTTAACGCCCCCTATGCGCTGGCTTCCACGATTTTGTTGGAAACCGAATTCCACATATTGTTGGTCGAACCGGCTGTATTCTGCAAAGCTGCGATCATTGCGATCACAATCAATGAGACTATCAGTCCATACTCCACTGCCGTCGCTCCCTGTTCGCACCGCGTGATGCGACGAATTAGTACCAACATCTCTGGCCCCACTTCATTTCCCTGGTTGCGAGCAGTTGGAAAATCCCACACAAGCGTTAACAAAACCTTGCAAGGTGATGAGAAATTGGAAAAAAATCCGACAGCGCTGTTTGTGGTTGCCGCTGCATTAACCAACCAAGATGGTGAAATATTGCTGCAAAAACGACCCGCCGGACGCCAGATGGCGGGTCTGTGGGAGTTCCCCGGAGGCAAGATTGAGGAAGGCGAATCACCCGAATCAGCTTTGATAAGAGAGCTCGAGGAGGAATTGGGCGTGATTGTTGAGGGGGCTAATCTTGTTCCCCTGACCTTTGCGAGCGAGCCATTGGGTGACCGCCATCTGCTTTTGCTGCTCTATCGCTGCATCCGATGGGAAGGGATTCCCGACGCATTGGATGGTCAGAAACTTCAATGGGTCAAGCCAGCTGCCATGCGCGATTTACCCATGCCGCCAGCCGATAAACCCCTAGTCACCGCTTTGGAGAATATTGGCTAGGATTTTCCGGTTTGCGTCAACACGGATGTGAGCGACACCTGACCGCTGCCACGCTGTGCAGGTTTGGGCTGATTCGCTGCGGGTGCCCAGCCGCTGAGGAACAGGTGGGTGAACTGCTCCTCCAGCCGCCCGTCACCGCCCGCCATAATCTCCCACTGTTCGTCCAGCCTGCCGGGCATCTCCTTTCCAAGATAAGCCTTTGGCCCCGATAGCGCATTGCCGATCCCGGCATCGCGGAGGTCGGACAAGATCGAGCGCCAATCGCGATAACGCACGGTCATGATATCACTGTCGGCCACGGGCAGGGCAAAACCTGCGCGCTGCATAAGGTCGGCGGCGCTGCGCAGGTCGATCTGCGGATGGATATGCGACGAGGCGCGATCTCGTTCTGCGGCCATCAGCAGCGATTTCAGCTTCGCTAGCGACCCCGCCCCAAACATATGGCCGAGGAAAAGGCCGTCAGGCCTCAATATACGGCGGATTTGCAGCAATGCTCCTGGGAGATCGTTGACGCTGTCCAAGACAGCACCGCTAACCACGAGGTCGAAGCTGCCGGGTTCAAAGGGCAGTCTGTCTTCATCGGCGATAACTGCATTCTCCACTGCCGCTCCGGTAAGACAGCAAAAAACCGGTGTGCTATCCCGCCCCCCGAGAATATGGGTCGCATGAGCCGCCATCGGGCCGATAAACAACGCCGTGTCAAACTCGCGGGTAACCAAGGCAAGCCGCTCGGCCAATTCGTCAGCGATATACTGCGATAGAAACGCATCGCCATTTCGCCTGGCAGCACGCTCGCGCAACACTCGGCGGCGGTCTCGGTCAAAAATTTCAGGCGGGTAATCTGGCGACTGCATTTGTGCCTTGTGGAGATTGGCAGCCTGTCGGACAAGAGGCCGATGCTTCTGTTGCGAAAATTGGCCAAGGCGGTGCTGGATTATGCGCTGCCCGAACGCTGTCCGGCGTGCGGCGTGATTACCACCGACGGCACCAGATTTTGCGCCGATTGCTGGCCCAAGCTGCGTTTCCTGAACCCGCCTTGGTGTGCCCGTTGCGCGTTGCCTTTTCCCTATGAGCAAGGGGAAGGCGCTTTATGCGGCGAATGTCTCGCTCATCCGCCGCTTCATGACGGTATCCGGGCGGCGGTGGCTTATGACGATATGTCGCGACAGATTGCGTTGCGCCTGAAATACGGCGGCAGGATCGGTCTGGCGAAGCTGATCGCGCGGCAACTGTTGCGGCACCTGCCCGATGACCGTGGCGATATAATCGTGATCCCGGTGCCGTTGCACTGGACGCGTCTATGGTCGCGCAGTTTCAACCAGTCTGCGCTCATTGGGCAGGAACTGGCACGGCTTGGCGGAATGCAATTTAGCGCAGACCTGTTGGTCCGCACGAAGCGGACGCCTAGCCTGCGGGGCTTGTCATCCAAAGAACGACGAAAAACTGTGACTAAAGCCTTTTGCGTCAATCCGGCTAACAGGGTCTGTCTGCAAGGCGCGCGGGTCATATTGGTGGACGATGTCCTGACAACTGGTGCGACGAGCGACGGATGCATCAAGATATTGAAGAAGGACGGCGCAGCATGGGTCCAGCTATTTTGCTGGGCACGGGCATTGCGTGGCGAAGCGCTTCCCGAAAATGGCGCGATATCTCTCGACGCTTGACTTGCAAAGCCTGGCGCACCATTTCAGTTCCATGACAGCCAAAGTCGAAATCTACACCAAATTCGCCTGCCCATTTTGTGTGCGGGCGAAGCATCTTCTGGATGGCAAGGGCGTGGCCTATGCCGAATATGATGTGACGATGGGCGGTGCGAAACGCGCCGAAATGCTATCCCGCGCGCCTAACGCGCGCACCGTGCCGCAGATATTCATCAATGATCGCGCCGTCGGCGGCAGCGATGATTTGCGTGAACTGGATTATGAGGGTCGGCTCGATGCAATGCTGGCGGAGAGCAGCGCCGAATGATTGCTTTCGACCTGCAATGCAGCTTCGGTCACGGATTCGAAGGCTGGTTCGCCTCCTCGGGCGATTTCGATGTTCAGCAAGCAACCGGATTGCTGGCTTGCCCGATTTGCGATGATGTCGCTGTTCAAAAGACGCTGTCCGTGCCGAATGTCGGCCGCAAGGGAAATCAGATAGCGGCAGCTTCGACACGGGCAACGCCGAGTGCCCAACCCATCTTGGGCGAAGTCGTGAATGCCCCGACCTTGCCGCCGCAAATGGTCGAGCTCATGCACAAAATGGCGGCTGCGCAGACCGAGATGCTTAAGACATCCGAATGGGTGGGGCGCGAATTTGCCGAAACCGCGCGCGCGATCCATTATGGCGAGGAGGGCGATCGCCTGATCCATGGCGAAACCAGCCGCGATGAGGCCGAGGCTTTGGCCGACGAAGGCATAGCAGTCGCACCGCTACCCTTTCCGGTCATCCCGCCTGCTGCAAAAAATTGACCGTGTAAAGACGGCCAGCTATGGAACGCCCCGGCGCACCCATAGCTCAGCAGGATAGAGCATCAGATTCCTAATCTGGGGGCCACTGGTTCGAATCCAGTTGGGTGCACCAGTTTCGATTGGCACCATACAAAAAAGCCCGCCGCTGCCGGATGACAGGGCGGGCTTCTTTCTTCAGGGGAGCGAGATTACTTCGCTTCTTCCTTCATATCCTTGCCGGCTTCTTCAACGGCGGCGCCTGCTTCGGCGGTTGCGTCCTTCGCGGCGTCGGCGGTTGCATCGGCAGCATCGCTAGCTGCGTCGGCGGTTGCGTCGGCTGCACCTTCGGCTGATTCCATCGCATTTTCTGCGCCGGCTTCCACGGCATCGCCAGTTGCTTCTACGGCTTCAGAGGTTTCTTCTGCTGCCTTGTCACCGGCTTCGCCGCATGCGCCAAGCGAAACGGTAAAGGCCAGAGCGGCTGCGGTTGCGACTAGTTTCTTCATTTTATTTCTCCTGTGTCCCATTAACCCCTAACGGGGCCGCAGGCCTAACGGATGAAGTGCGCATAACGCAACTATTTTTCGATGCCCCTGGATTTCCCCCACTGGCGCGCAACGGTGTAGCCAAGATAGCCTGTGCCGAACAGCGCATATAGCGGCTCAGGCAAGCCGTTGAGATATGCATTCATTCCCGCCGCAATCTGTGCTGCGGCTTCTGGACGCACCGCCGCGATCAGGCCCATCGGGATTGACCAAAGTATGATCGCGTACATGACATAGAGGAAGCTCGGCCGCGCCCGGCTGGTCCAGGGGTCGACTGACTGTGCTTCGGCAAGAATGGCGGAAAGCTGCGTTCGCGTTGCCTCCATCTCTTGACTGCCCTGCAACTTAATCAGTTCCAGCTTTGCCGCGTCGCGCGCCTTAGGATCGGGGATTATCTTGTCGATCAGGCTGGCGATGGGGCCGATGATACTTTCGATTATGGCCATGTTCAGTCTCCTTCAATTCAGTTTTAGCCGATACGGTTGGCCAGCCAGCCATATAAAAACGCCTCCTGCGATGGGCGCGTTTCGGCCAGCCGGACATAATGTGCGCCCTGCAGGGCCTCGATGGCCTTCAGCAAAACAGCTTCGCCCGCTGCGCCGCGTTTGCGAAAAAATGCATGAAGCGCGAGCAATGTTGCCGGACCGATGCGCCGGTCCACCGTCAGATCGCCATAATCGCGGCTGTTGCGATTGAGCGCGTTCAGCGCCCGCTGCAGGAAGCCGATGGCAGTTCCGGTTCCCATGTTGATGCCGGTATCGAATAGCTCGGCTGCCAGCTTTGGCGCGGTTTCGGCAACCTTGTCGAACGCCGGCGCGAACCAATAGAGCCGTTTGTATATGGCGGCCGCGTCGCTTTGAGGCAGGTAACGCATGTCGTCCAGATAGCCTTGGCGCCGGGCCACAGCTTCGGTTATTCCCCAGCGCGTGGGGCCGCCACGGTCGGCGGGATGGTCGACATAATCCCCCTCGCGTTCGATGACGTCCTCAACCAACCTGTCAATCTGGCATTCCCACATCGCAAACCTCACTTTCGCGAATCAAAATAACCAATATGGTTCATTGTAGGAAAGTGAAAAACGCAAGCGCGCTGTTGCCGCAGGTTTCGGATGGAAATTGACGAAATTTTTTGGAGAGTAATTTGGTCGGGACGACAGGATTACAGTAAATAACTGGAATCACCTAATAAAAAAAGGTATAAACAGCTACACAGTACCTGCACAGCTATGGATTTCCGCGCCCCTGCGCAGCTAATCTACACAGATTCTGCACAGTGGAGCATCGCGATGGCCTTTATCACCGACAAGGAGAAGCTCAAATCCGGCCTGATTATCTTCAGGCGTGGTGATGTGACGCACCGCAACTTCTATTGCCGCATCAAGCTCCCGAAAGAGGATCGCTATAAAACCATCGCGTTAGGGACGGCGGACAGGCAGACAGCGCATGACCAAGCGTTCGACCTCGATGCGGACATTCGTTTTCGGATAAAGCACGATGTTCCCGTGTTTAATCGCCCTTTTCGGCAGGTTGCAGAGGAATATATCGCTGTGCAGCAGCGTCGCGCCAAGTTGGGCGAAGTGGCCGCCGATAGCGTCAAGAACGTCGCCAATCGCTGCCGCCGTGTGCTGGACGATTATGTTGGCAGCACTCAAATTCACTTAATTGGTCAAGATCGCTGGGCAAATTATCCTACATGGCGACGCGAGAACGGCAAAGGGCGGACGCGGGCAATCGTCAGTGACGCAACCATTGGCGTTGAAATGGGCGCTTTCAACGCAGTTATGAGCTTCGCAATCAGCAAACGCTATGTTCCGGCTAGCCATCGGTTCGAGGGCAGGCCAAAACTCAAAACCATGCGGCGTGATGAGTTCACGACGGAGGAATATCGTAAGCTGCACAGCTTCGGCCGCAAATGGATCAAGGCGGCGACATCGCCGCAGGGCATCTGGTATCGCACCATCTGCTACAATTTCATGCTCATCATGTGCAACACGGGAATGCGACCACCAGAAGCGAGGAACTTGCGCTGGCGCGACATCATGGCGGCGAAAGATCGTGACGGCAGGGAGATTGTTGTTTTGTCTGTGCAGGGCAAAGGAAAATCCCGCAGACTGGTTGCTCCCAAGAGTGTCGGCGATTATCTCGACCGCGTTCGCGAGCTGTCCAAGGCCACTCAGCCCGACGACCCTGTTTTTACCATCATCAACGGCAAACCCGCCAAGTATCTCTACAGCGATACGGTGCAGGACCTGTTGACGGAATCAGGCTTGCGGATGGGGCCGAGCGGCATTTCCCGTTCAACCTATTGCTTCCGCCATACCTATGCGACATTCCGCCTCTCCGAAGGCGTCGATGTTTACATTCTTGCCGAGCAAATGGGAACTTCGGTCAAAATGATCGAACAGCATTACGGCCATGTGAACACTGTGAAACATGCGGATCGCGTCTTGATGGGCATGACCGGTTGGGAATTGGTCCGAGAACCCGGCGACGATAGCGAAGCTGCTGCAAGGGCCGCGAAGGCTGCGGCAACACGAGATCGTTCCGGTCGCTCCCGAATGCCAAGAACCGCGAGACGTTAGCAGGCCTGACAGTCCCGCCCCGTATTGTAGGGGGTATCAGCAACCTCCCAGTTCAAACGCTGACTCCGCATCGCTGATGCTCTTGAGAGACTTGCGTTTGCGCCGGTTTTCCGATGCGCCGCTGGCGCTCTTGATCGGGACACCGGCCAAGCGGGTGAAGGAAATAGGTGCGCCGAGCCTCAAGCACCCCTTTGCCCGCGTCTTCCCCGCATTGCGTCACTTCGCCGCTGGCGACCTTAAAGTGGCACAATGTGGAGCCTTTCCCATAGGCAACCCTCGCGAAGCGACAATCTGACTGTGATGATGGATTGGCTATCGCTTTATCAATCATAATCATGCTAGATCGTGATTGATAGAAAGGCGTCTTATCAATCATGCGCTGGAATTGGCAGCTTCCCGACTGGCCTGATTTCCGCTTCGACGCGGAGCGCATCCGCGCGTCCGAAGAGCAATTCCTGAAAGGCTCGGGCGTCGTCATTGGCGCGTTGCACCACCTCGACGCCGATGCGCGTGATGGCCTGACCATCGAACTGATTTCACAAGAGGTGGTCGATAGCTCCGCTATCGAAGGCGAAATCCTTGACCGCGACAGCGTCCAGTCGTCGCTCGCCCGCCATTTGGGATTTGCCACCGACCAGCGCCGCGCGAATGCAGCAGAGGCCGGGGCCGCCGAACTCATGGCCGATGTTTACCGTAACCATGCCGCGCCGCTTGACGACCAGACTCTGTTCGCGTGGCACGCAATGTTGATGAATGGGCGACGCGATATTGCCGATGTCGGGCGCTACCGTAGCCATGAAGATGCGATGCAGATTGTATCGGGCGCGCTTCACGCGCCGCGTGTGCATTATGAGGCTCCGCCGTCCGATACCGTTCCTATGGAAATGTCCCGTTTTATCGCGTGGTTCAACGATAGCGCCCCTGCGTCAGCGAACCCGCTTCCGGCGATCACCCGTGCGGCCATCTCGCATCTGTGGTTCGAGAGCATCCATCCCTTTGAAGACGGCAATGGCCGGATCGGGCGCGCGATTGCTGAAAAGGCGTTGGCGCAAAGCCTCGCTGCCCCGACGTTGACGGCGCTCGCAGAAACGATTCATCGCCACCGTAAAGCCTATTACGCCGCGCTCCAGCTTGGCAGCAAGAGCAACGACATCGACGCCTGGCTTTCATGGTTTGCAAATATTGTGATTGAAGCGCAGGCGCGGACGATCACGCGTATCCGCTTCCTGATCGACAAGACACGGCTGCTTGATCGCTTGCGTGGGCAAATCAATGAGCGGCAGGAAAAGGCATTGCTTCGCTTGTTCCGCGAAGGGCCGGATGGATTTGCAGGTGGATTGAGTGCAGGAAATTACCGGACAATTACGGGGGCTGCCCTTGCCACCGCGACACGCGATTTGGCCGATCTTGTCGAAAAAGGCGCACTCATTCGCACCGGTGAACGGCGCTATGCGCGTTACCGGCTTGCCGTCGATGAAGGCGTTGATTCCAAATGAAACCGCCACCCCGTTTGTTGATTGCGAGTAATGGCCTTCGACGGCTAAAGACAATCCGTGTCAGATAGCGACAAACTAGAATCCTTCATTTCCGAATGGGCGCTGACCGGCGGCTCAGAACTTGCGAACACGCAAAGTTTCGTCAACGGCCTTTGCGCGCTGATCAGCGTCGATCCGCCCAAGGGCAGCCGCACCGACGATAGCCATAACGACTATGTGTTCGAGCGCCGCGTCTTCCAGAAAGAAGCCGATGGCACCGAGAGCTTTGGCCGCATCGACGCCTACAAGCGCCACTGTTTCGTGCTTGAGGCCAAGCAGGGCAGCGATGCCGACCGCAAGGCCGCCGAACAGGGTGAGGCCGATCTCGACATTTTCGGACAAACCGCCGCCGTCCGCTTCAAGCGCGGCACGGCCAAGCGCGGCACACCCACTTGGTCAAAGGCGATGGTCGAGGCGCGAGGACAGGCCGAACGCTATGCCAAGGCGCTGCCGATTGATCACGGTTGGCCGCCGTTCCTGCTCGTCACCGATGTCGGCCACTGCATTGATGTCTATGCCGATTTCAGCGGCACCGGGAAGCAATATACGCAGTTCCCCGACGCAGCACGCTTCCGGATCGCGCTGGACGATTTGCGCGACGAAGATGTCCGCACCCGCCTTGCGACCATCTGGGCGGACCCGCTCAGTCTCGATCCGTCGAAAGAAGCGGCGCGCGTCACCCGCGAAATTGCCGGGCATCTCGCTGAACTTTCCAAACGCCTCGAAAAGCGTGAGCAGAACCCAACCCGCGTCGCCGATTTTCTGATGCGCTGCCTGTTCACGATGTTTGCCGAGGATGTTCGGCTGATCCCCGAAGGCAGCTTCACACACTTCCTCACGCGGATGCAGAAGCGACCGGAAAACTTTGCACCGAATCTGTCATCGCTTTGGCAGGTGATGGATAAGGGCGGACTGGCAGGAGTGCTGGGCGACGCAGGCGAAACCGTGCTGCGTTTTAACGGCTATCTGTTCAAAGATACAACCGCGATTGCGCTCAATGCCGACGAGATTGGGCTGTTGATCGAGGCGGCGACGCACAAATGGAATCATGTCGAACCCGCGATCTTTGGAACGCTGCTTGAACGCGCGCTGGATGGCAAGGAACGCGCCAAGCTCGGCGCGCATTACACGCCGCGCGCCTACGTCGAACGCTTGGTCATGCCGACGATCATGGAACCGCTGCGCGCCGATTGGGCCGGGGTGCAGGCCGCTGCCGGTCAGTTGATCGAGGCGGACAAGGCCGATGAAGCCCATGCGGTGATCGAGAAATTCCACGCGCAACTTGCGCAGACCAAGGTTCTCGATCCAGCCTGCGGCACCGGAAATTTTCTTTATGTGGCGCTTGCCCGCATGAAGGAGCTTGAGGGCGAAGTGATCGGGAGGCTCGCCGAACTCGCGCCCGAAGGCGAGAAGCAGACCGTGGCGGAGCTAAGCGGCCACACGATTACGCCCGAGAACTTCCTTGGTATTGAGATCAACCCACGCGCGGCGGCGATTGCCCAGCTCGTGCTGTGGATCGGCTATCTGCAATGGCATTTCCGCGTGAATGGCGAAGGCAAAGTGCCGTCCGAACCGGTGCTGCGCGATGTGAAGACCATCGAGAACCGCGATGCGCTGATCACATGGGACAAGAAAGTGCTGGAGCGGGACGAGCATGGCAAGCCGCTCACCCGTTGGGACGGCGAAACCAAGAAAAAGCATCCTACTACAGGTAAAAATGTCCCTGACGAGACTGCTCAAGTTGAGGTTTACAGATACGTGAACCCAAAACAAGCAGCATGGCCCAGAGCCGATTTCATCGTCGGCAACCCGCCGTTTATTGGCGTTAGGCGTATCAACGAGAGATTAGGCGACAGATACGTTAATGCCGTCCGCTCGGCATTTGGCGAGCTTCCCGGAACTGTCGATTTCGTGATGTTTTGGTGGGACTTTGCCGCGCGCGTTGTAAGAGCGGAGCGCGCGCGCAGGTTTGGACTGATAACGACCAACAGCATTGTTCAGGACTATTCCCGGCCTGTCGTTGAAAAGCACATTGATGACCGGCAGCGCCCACTATTGCTAGTGTATGCTGTAACCAACCACCCTTGGGTAGAAAACAAGGATGGAGCTGCCGTTGACGTCGCGATGACGGTAGGGGCCAACAATACGGAAAACTGCCCAATCAGAATCACGCATGTGAAGGGCAGGAAGGAAAAGGTCGAATTAACAGACGTGTCGGTCACTCGGATCAACGCTGCTTTGAAGAATATTCCCGATGTATTCGCAGCGAAGGCGCTGAAATCCAATAAGGGGTTTTGCTTTCAAGGAGTTGTGCCCGCAGGTGAGGGATTCAAGTCGCCAGTTGTCAACGCCAGTGGCACCACCGCAAGTGCATTTCGTCCATATATGATTGGAGAAGATCTGACAGACAGGCTTGGCCATGAACACATTATAGACTTTTTCGGTCTCAGCGAAGCCGACGCGGCCGATAAATTCCCCGCAGAATTCAGCAAAATTTTGGATGAAGTTAAACCCGAGAGGGATCAAAATCCTCGGGACTCCTACAAGGAGAAATGGTGGATATTCGCGGAGCCTCGCCCAAATCTGCGAAAAGCCGTTGCGGGTTTAGCCCGCTATGTCGCTACGCCCTACACAGCAGTGCATAGGCCTTTCATTTTTCTGGATGCCAAAGTGATTCCGGATGCGATGATATATGTCGTTGCATCGGACGACGCGCTGACCTTAGCCATTTTGTCCAGCAACATTCACAAAATCTGGTGCAAGTATGCTGGCGGTACGCTGCAAGATCGCCCCCGTTACAACAGTGATCGCACGTTCCTCCCATTTCCTTTCCCTGAGACTAGAATCGACTCGATCATTTCTGACCTCCGGGACAACGCCGAAAAGCTCGACACATTGAGAAAGGATGTTCTTGCCAAAAACCCTGACCTCACCATTACAAAGCTTTACAATGTCTTAGATGCGGTCCGCTCGGCTGAGAGTGATGGATCGACGATCACAGAAAAGGATAGAGCCATTGCCGTTCGAGGCTGCGTTTCTCTGATTCGCAAATACCACGACGCGATAGATAGCGCCGTCGCCGAAGCCTATGGCTGGCCTGCTGACCTGAGCGACGAAGACATCCTCACACGGTTGGTGGCACTCAACAAGACCCGCGCGGCAGAAGAGGCAAAGGGCGTAATCCGTTGGCTCCGCCCCGAGTTCCAGTCCCCCGGTGCCGCTACGCCGCAGGTCAACGCCACGCTCGATCTTGGCGATGCCCCCGTTGCCCTACCCGCAACAATCATCCCCTGGCCCAAGACGCTCGCCGAACAAGTCAGCGCCGTCGCCGCGATCCTCGCCGCCGCGCAAGCCCCCCAACACCCCCGCGACATCGCACGTTTTATTCAAGGCACGAATGCAAAAGGTGTTACGCCAGTGCTGGATGCGCTGACCGCCATAGGTCAGGCGCGCAAGCTGGCGGATGGGCGTTATGCGGCTTGACGTCAGTTAGTGCGGCCCTACATCTGGCGAAGCTATGCTGTAACTCAAAGCGCCTCCTTCGCGTGGGCCATACCCAACCACGCTGCAACATTCGGGATACGCGGAAAAACGATCCTATCTAGCAACCAAAGCAGCATCAGCGAGCCTGCCAGCAGAGGCAGCAGGGCTGCGAGTGCCAGAATGATGATTACAACCCCGCGCAGCCGTGCCGGTGTCGATGGCAGCGCCGGAGCGCCCAGCACAGCTTCGGGCTTACGCCGCCGCCACATCATAAATCCGGTGATTGCCATTGTAATCAACGCGATTGCGGTGGCGAGGCCAATCAACTGATTTAGCAAACCGAACAACTGCCCCTCGTGCCATGCAATGCCATATCCAACCGCGCGATCAATCGGGTGACGGTCGGCAAATGTTTCTCGCGAGAGCAATTGTGCATCGGTAACGTCGTAAGTCAGCGTCGCCCTTAAAGGGCGGTTTTGCGCATTGGATTTGACGGTCCACACCATCTTTTCAGACGGTGGCTCGATAACCACAGGGAAGGCCAGCCGTTCGGCCTTCGCCTTGGCGACAATGGTGTTGATCGATGCACCAGGCCGACCGGCTTCCTGCGCAGCCATCATGGCGGCATGATCATGCTCTGCATGTTCGCCGCCGCCCGTCTTCCAGTCCTGTTTGCCTTGGACCCAGCCCGCCTGCGCGCGTACCATTTTGAACGCATCGCCCCAGACATTGGCCCAAGGCAGCCCACTGACTAGCAGCACGAGTGCCAGACCCGCGACCCAAAAGCCTGTCACAGCATGGAGATCGCGCAGCAGGGTCCGTCGCCTTGGCCATACTGTGCCTGCCAAGCCTCTCCCACGCGGCCACCAAAGATAGAGGCCGGTGAGGATCATGACGATAGCCCAGCTTGCTGCGAGTTCGACCAGCCAACTCCCGACTTCGCCGATCAGCAGACTACCGTGAATGCGGCTCATCAGTTCGGGAATGCGCCAATCGGGATCGAGACTGCCTAAAACCTGCGCTTGAGGAGAAACGAACACGTCGCGCATTGCTTCGCCATCGGCCAGAGCGAGGTGAACCAGCGCGGCATTACCCGTCTCTTCTGGCAAGCGGTAAGAAACAAACCGCGCATCCGGAAACGCCTTTAGCGCCGCTGCCACTTGTACAGCTGGCGTTACCGCGCTCGCCGTAGACAGGTTTCGGAAGCTACTTTCCTCAAAACTCTCGATCTGCGGCTTGAACAGATAGACTGCACCGGTCAGCGACAGGATGATGATGAACGGAATGACGAACAGCCCGGCATAAAAATGCCAACGCCATAAAGTGCGATAGAGCGCATTGGCTTCGACCCCGCGCACTGCCATTACAGCCTCCATCCCGCTTCGATAAGGAAGGTTCGTTGCGGATAGGGGTGGAACACCCATGCGCGGTTGTTGGTCAGATTATCGACCCCGGCGGAAACGCGGAATTGCTGCGTAATGGCCCAGTTGACCCGCGCATCGAGCGCAAACAGTTCAGACGTGAAGCCGAAGGTATCGCCGCGTTGCAGGCCCAGCAGATCGGTATTGGGGCGGCTCGCATAACGAAGGCCCAGCGATGCCTGGAGCGCATCGGTTACCGCGTAGCGCAGATTGCCGTTGACCCGCCATTTGGGGATACGCGGAAACTGCACGCCCTCCGCCGCGCGCGCAGCCGGATTGCTAACGGTCTGGGCGTCAATGTAAGCGAGATTTGCATCGACATCGAGCCCGTCGATCAACCAGTCGCGGCTTTCAAAAATTGCCTCGAAGCCCATTTGCCGGGTGCGGTCGATATTCTTGAAGCTCGATGTGGTAATGCCATTCTGATTGAAACCGGTGAACGAAAAGATTGTGTCATCGACACGCTGAAAGAAAAACGATCCGGTCAATTTTACCTTGCCGAAATCATGGCTGACCAGCGCGTTGAGATCGTAGCTGCTTTCGGGCTTCAAATCGGGATCGAAGCTGTTGACGTTGAATGTTCCATCGCCGTTGAGGCTGCCTTGGAACAGTTCGCCAACCGTGGGGAAGCGCGTTGCTCGCGCAAGGCTCAACTGCACCAATGTGCCATTGGCCAACCTCGCTTCGCCCGCAATCTTTGGACTGATCGCATCTTCCTTGCGCGCCGCATAGCGATTGAAGACTTGCTGCCCGGCAAACGCGCCTGTGCCAAGTCGGCCAAGCCCGCCATCGAGTGCCCGCCAACTGTCATAGCGAACGCCGAGCGTGATTGCTCCGTCGCCGATCAGGAAACGGTTTTCTGCCCACGCCGACAGCAACCGGGTTTTGCCGAAGGTCTGCGTCGTGAATGCCTGCCCAGCAGCTGTTCGCCAGTTGGTCGTGTTGAAACGTGTTTGGTCGGTTTGGTAGAGATTGCCGGTCAACCCGAATGCGAGTTCGTTCGACTGCGTCTTGTTCTCGATGGTCAAGTCACCGGTATACCACCCTGTCGGCCCCTGTTTGGCCAGCGTGCCTGCGCCATTGGCCTTGCCTGCGACAAAGCCGTTGGATGTGAACCCTTCCGACTTCGCAATCTGGTAGGTTGAGACTGCAAGGCGGGCTTCCCAGTCGCCACCCAGAGGGGCCGCCAACTTCAGCCCCGCAAGATACTCGTCGCGTTTGGTGACCGACAAATTGGCACCGCTCGCGGTAAAGGTTTGCGCGCCAATCGTCACCCGGCCTTCACACACGATATTTCCAGCACTATCACGCAGATAGCAATCGGGCGAAAACTGATTGTCACTATTGCGCCAGAAGGCGAATAGCGCCTGCCCCGTTATCGTGCCATCATCATAGCCTGCCTTGAACTTCACCTGTTGCTGGGTAATCTGGGCTGGTGCTTGCGCAGCAAATATGGGATTGGTCGCGGTGCCGGGTGAACCATTTATGCCCCGGCCTTGATTGATGGCTGCCACAGCTTTGGGGTCGATAACCGCGCCGGTCACGATCACGCCCTGTGCGCCTGTTACTGGGGCAAGGCCATAAAAGGTCTGCGGATGGCCGTCGTTGCGGAAATAGCGCCCGGTTAACCGGAGCGAGAACGGGCCGTCTTTCTGTTTCCAGCCGATCCCCGCTTCGGCTGCATAGCCAAAGTAATCGTCGTTTGTGCTATATTGGCTGTAGGGCTGAACGAAGCCTTGCACGGTCGCAAATGCCTCGGTCCTTTCGGGGTCGCGGGTGGTGATGTTGATGATTCCGCCCATTGAATTACCAGCATAGCGCGCCGAATAGGGGCCATAGACAATGTCGAACTGCCGCACCTCACCCGGCCCAACGACGCCCCATTTGGGCGCAAAGCCAAAGCTGTTGCCAAGGAAGTTCGAGACGACAAAGCCATCGACCATCACCAGCGTGCGTGCGCTCTGCGTTGAATGCGTGCCGCGAAAGCCGGGAACGCCGTTGCTGTCGCCCGAATAGCGTTTGCGCACAAAGAAGTTGGGCGCGTATTTCATCAGATCTTCGGTGTTGAAGGCGTTGACCGCCGTTAGTTGTTCATCGCCAAGCGACACCGCAAGGCCGCGCGGTTCGATCTCGATGGGACGGTCACGCTGACCTATGACGATGATGGCAGAGCTTTCGGCGTCGGCGGCCTCTTCGGCAAAGGCGGGGGGTGTGAATGCAAGCGCACTGGCGAGTGCGCAGAGGGAGATTTTCATGAATATTTCCTGATATCCGGTGTTCTTGGGCTTGATTGCGGACGGTCGGGATACGGGAGGACAGCGGCACGATAGCCGCAGCCAGAGTGCGCGCTTGCGCACTCAGCCGGAAACGAACGTCTCGGGGTTAATCAGCCGAAGAGTGGCGGACCCTGTGCTGGCGGCAAAAGTCGGACCGGCGCAGCGAACCGGCGCTGCACGAAACCGGTAAAACCGAGTGCCAGAATAAACAGCAATGCAACCGCGAGCAGTGCAGGATCGACCGAAGCAAGCGCGCCGAAGCCAAGCGACGTGAAAGCGCAATTGCCATCGCGTTTGCCATGTTCGCCGCCCTGCGAAGCCGGATCGGACTTCATCGGAATGACCATCTGTTTGGTTGTGGGGCTGCCCAGACCGTCGGCACAGATCGAAACGGTCAACACCATCGCCTTGCGTTCGACCATGAAACCGGCAGGCACCAGCGCCTTGACGCAAAGTGTCAGTGCAAGCAGCAGGAAAGCGAGCTTGCGATGGTCGAGAATCAAGGCGCGAATGGTTGTCACCGGCTTGGGCACTAAGCCTGATGATTTCCAAAGTCATCTATGAAGTCGGTAAGCCACAAAACAGACCGTCGATAATTGATGATGTTCACGCGACACCACTTAATTGGCTTCGTAGTTGAAAAGCACTAATGACGCTGCCCTCCGGGCGACCCGCTCTATGCGCTGCGCGCACCAAGCCTGTAGTCTTGGCCCTTCGGGTGACGATCGGGAGCGTTCGATGGTTAGCGGGGTATTCGTATGGACCGTTCCTTTTCGCGGGTGCCTTCCTTTATTCTGGAACTTGAGCCGGTAATCGCAGCCGAATACCGCGATCATCGGCTTCGGTCGGATCGACGAACGCATGGCAGCTATCCAGCACCCGGCGCGTGGATTCCAGATCGGTCCACGGCACCGCTGCCACCCATCTGCGTGCAAAGTCGAGGGTTCGGATGATCGGCGTGGGCTGGCTGCTTTGCGACAGTGCCTTGAGCGCCGTCAGGTAATTGCTGCGATAGACCGTCGGGATAATGATCCGCTCTTCGCCTGCTGTGACCAGTTCGGCGTTCATCATGATGCGCGCGATCCGGCCATTACCGTCGACGAACGGATGCACCTCGGACACCAGAAACATCATGAACACTGCGCGCGCGAACGGGCTATCGAGGCTGTCATAGTAGTCGAACCCACGCGCGAGCGTGCCTTCGACCTGATCGGGCGCGACGAACAGCGTCGAACCGGCGCGATTGGCTTCGCTCTTGAAGCGACCCGGTTGCTTGTCGGGACGCGCACTCATCAGCGAGGCATGGCGGTTTTGCATAAGCGACAGCAGCATTTGTGGATCACGCGGCACCTTCGCCATTTCCACCGGATCGGAAACAATCTGCCATGTCCCCAGCACGTCATGGGCATCTTCGGGGCGGTCGCGCGGGATCACATTGTTGAACACGATATCGGCTGCTTCGTTCACGTCGAACTCGGTGCCTTCGATGAAGTTCGAGAAATAGGCTTCATAGAAGGCCAGCACCGAGCGCGCTTGCGCCGACCGCTTTTCGGCAGGCCGCGAAAATGGTGCGGTGGAGCGCAGTTCGACATGCAATGCCTCAAACAGCTTGATCCGTTCGGGATCGAAGGGCGTCCCCGCGCCGCGCGCTTTTGCCCGCTCGCTGGCAAGCCTGTCTTCGCGCGTGCCGAGCAATGCGCCCATCAGGCGATCCAGCGCCGCATATTCGTCATTGCGGTCAATCAGCGGTGCAATGCGGCGGGCTTCATCCCGCAGTGCATTCATGCCGTCAGCGCCGCCTCGCCGGATAACATCGTCAAGCCGGTGTTCCAGCTCATGGCGGGTCAATGTCCGGCTGACATCGCCGCCACGCTTCCGCGATATTGCCATATTGTCGAGAAAGGCCCGCGCGGTCGATGATAGGAACAGCCCACCGACAAAGGGCCGGTCACTTTCCAGAGGTGACGCGCCGCTGCGCGAACGGATTGTGATGCCGGGTAGTTCGATGTCCCGCTTGCGGTCCGACACGACAAATATCGAGCCGTCAGCCCCTGGGCGGTTTTCGATGGCTGTTCGGTCTGCTATCAGCGCGCCTGGCACATAGGCGGATACCAACTCCCAGAGCGAGCGGTGGACAATCTGTTCGGGCGGATCATCGAGGTTGAAGGTATAGAGTTTTGTTGCAATTTGGCGTATGCGTCCTTGCGCCAACGCGCGCGACACGGCGGATTTGATCGCCGCGTTCGATACGAACGCCTCAGGTAGGCCTTCAAGCGAGTTTTTGGGCATTAAGCGCGTCCTTTTCGGACCCTATAGCAACTTTTTGTGACTTAAGCACAAAATATTGCAACTTTTCGGGATTTAAGGGATTTGGGGAAAAGCACACTGTGCCGCCAAAATCCCTAAGCCGACGAGTCTATCGCTTCGTCGATGGCGTTGACGGCATACATGAGGCCCGCCTTCAGCGAGATCAGGCTGAGTGCTGAGACGTTCAGTTCGCGCCCCGCCAGTACCAGCAAAGTCGCCATGATGACGTCGGACTCCCGTGCCAGCAGAATCAAATGACAGCCGGACGGGCCACATGTGCCGGCTAGCCAGTTCTTGGCGGTTCGTTCGCTTGCACCGGTCCAGCGCATCACCGTCTTTGCGGCGATATGAGACGACCCCAGCTCTTCGCGCAGCGCGGTGCTGATCGACTTTGCGAATTCGTCGGGAGAAATCCGCTTTATGGATTTTGGAAACTCTCTGCCCTTTTTAGGAAACATGTTGCTGCGCCTTTCACGGTAGGGCGCAGAGGTGCGATTGTTGTCGCCGCCATTTTAATATGGGTCACCCCAATGGTTATTGATTGGAGTCAGTCGGGTGAAGAAACGCCCTCCGAACGTCCCCTGATACGGGCGGCTCAATATGTCCGCATGTCTACCGAGCATCAGGAACATTCGACTGATAATCAGGCAAACGCCATCCGCATTTACGCTGACAAGCACGGCTATGAGATTGTCCGCACCTATGCCGATGAAGGAAAAAGTGGATTGAGCCTCAGCGGGCGCGATGCGCTCAAGCAATTGTTAGACGATGTTGAGCAAGGGCGCGCTGATTTCGAGGTGATACTTGTTTACGATGTCAGTCGCTTCGGGCGTTTCCAAGATCCTGACGAAGCTGCACTGTATGAAATCCAGTGTAAGCGCGCCGGAGTCGCCGTTCTGTTTTGCGCCGAGCAGTTCGTAAACGATGGCTCTATGAGTTCGTCGATTATCAAAACCGTCAAACGGCTGATGGCGGGGGAATATTGCCGCGAACTTTCGGTCAAAGTGTTCGCCGGTCAATCGCATCTCATCAGCCTTGGCTTTAGGCAGGGCGGCGCGCCGGGATTTGGTTTGCGGCGAATGCTGGTGGATCAGTCGGGTGGGCTAAAGGGCGAACTTGCGCGTCTTGAACACAAAAGCATCGCAACCGACCGGATCATTTTGGTTCCTGGACCCGAAGACGAGATTGATATCGTCCGAAGCATTTACTGCGGTTTCGTGAGTGAAGGCCAAAGCGAACGCGACATCGCCAAGGAGTTGAACGCGCGCGGTATCCTCTCCGATCTTGGTCGAGCTTGGACACGCGGGACGATCCACGAAATCCTGATCAACGAAAAATATATCGGCAACAATGTCTGGGGACGGACATCGTTCAAGCTCAAAGGCAAACACGTCCAGAATGCACCGGATGAATGGGTCAGAGCCGACGGGGCATTTGCCGCTATCGTCGATCCTGTCCTGTTCGCTCAGGCAAGGTCGATCATCGAAGCACGGTCGAACCGCCTGACCGACGACGAAGTTCTCGAAAAGCTGCGCGAGATACTGGGCCTCAATGGCACTCTGTCGGGCTTGATAATCGACGAGGCAGAAAACTGCCCGTCGAGCAGTGCCTTCCAATCGCGCTTTGGCAGCCTGCTCCGTGCATACGCCTTGGTCGGGTTCACACCAGATCACGACTATCGCTATATCGAGATTAACCGCTCGCTCCGCAGACTGCATCCGGTTGTCATCCAGAATGTCATCGACGGCGTGGTGGCGTCGGGCGGTAGCGTCATTCAGAGTCCGTTGACCGACCTTCTGTCGATCAATGGCGAGATTACGGTGGCGGTCGTTATTGCCCGGTGCAAGCTGACATCGGCTGGGTCCGCCCGCTGGAAAATCCGGCTCGACGCACCCCACAAACCCGATCTGACCATCGCCATCCGCATGGACAGCAACAACGAACATCCGCATGATTTCTATCTCTTGCCTCAGCTCGACATGCGCGACGCTGTGCTCCGAATGGCCGAGCACAACGGCCTGTCGCTTGACGCCTATCGCTTTGATTCACTCGACTCGTTTTACGAACTGACTGCGCGCTCGCCCTGGTTGCTTGCGGCATGACCGCCGCCGTCCCATCTCAGCGTATCGAAATGATCCCGATCGACCGGATCACGGTCGTTAATCCGCGCATCCGCAGCAAACGCATATTCAAGGGCATTGTTGAGAACATTGCCGAAGTCGGCTTGAAGCGACCGATCACCGTGACACGTCGCAGCGAATCCGGCGGCCCCTTCTACGATCTGGTGTGCGGACAGGGCCGGTTGGAAGCTTTCCGCGAGCTTGGGCAAACCGAAGTCCCTGCGCTGGTGGTGGTCGCAGATCCCGAAGACTGCCTGATTGCCAGCCTCGTTGAGAATTGCGCCCGCCGTCAGCATCAGGCCATCGACCTGTTGCAGGACATCGGCGGAATGCGAACACGGGGATATTCCGACACCGAAATCTCGCGGAAAACGGGCCTGTCCTATGACTATGTCCATGCCGTTGCGCGTTTGCTTGAACGCGGCGAACAGCGACTGTTACGCGCGGTCGAGGCTGGGTATCTGCCGATCAGCGTTGCTATGCAGATATGCGAAGCAGACGATCAGGGTGTTCAGGCCGCTCTGCATCAAGCCTATGAAAACAATCTGCTGCGCGGGCGGAATTTATTGGCGGCGAGGCGTTTGGTTGAATTGCGGCAACGCACCGGCAAATCCGGTATCTTGCAGGGTTCGCGCCGTAAGACACCGCTCTCGCCTGAAAATCTTGTTCGCGCGTTTGAGGAGGATACCGAGCGCAAGCGGCTGATGGTCAAGCGGACGCAAGCGACCCGAAACCGGCTGGTGTTCATCACCGAGGCGCTGCGTCAGTTGTCAAAGGACGAATCCTTCATGGCTATGCTTGAGGATGAAGACCTAACAACGATGCCCGCACGGATTGCAGCGCGTGTTGCGCACCTGCCGATAGCCGAAGCATGAGCAAGGTGCCGAACATCCCGCGCGTTTTGCTCGGGTTCGAAATGACGAGCCTACGAATCCCGATCGCTCACATCGAGCCGCTGCGCATCCTCACACCCGCCATCAGGAAATCGATCAAATTTGGGCAGATCGTTGCGTCGATAGCCGAGGTTGGATTGATCGAGCCGCCGGTCGTCATTCGCAAAATCAGTGTTTCCGACACCTATCAGTTACTTGACGGGCATCTGCGCATCGAAATTCTGAAGGAACGCGGCGACACCGATGTCGTCTGTCTGATCGCGACCGAGGACGAGGCGGTCACTTACAATAAGCGCATCAGCCGGATGGCGACGGTTCAGGAGCATAAAATGATCCTTAATGCCGTGAAACGCGGCGTTCCAGAGGAGCGGCTCGCGCGCGCGCTCAACGTCAACATCCGCAGCATCCGAAACAAACAACGTCTTCTGGACGGCATTTGCGACGAAGTGGTGAAACTACTTCAAGACCGGTATGTGCCGATCAACACCTTCAGGGAACTGAAGCGACTAAGGCCGATGCGCCAGATTGCGGTTGCCGATACCATGATCGCACTCAATCGCTTCTCGATGTCGTGCGCAAAATCACTGGTCGCTTCGAGTCCGCAGAGCGATCTCGTCAGCGGGGAGCGGAAATCGGGTAAAGGCCTGACCGACGAACAGCTTGAGCTCATGGAGCGCGAATCCGCCAATCTCGACCGCGAGTTCAAGCTGATCGAGCAGGAATACGGCACCGATCACCTCGACCTTGTTTTGGCGACGGGGTATCTGTGTCGCCTGATCGACAATGTGCGTGTCGTTCATCATCTCGCCAGATTTCATCCTGAAGTTCTCGCTGAATTTCAGAAGATCGCCCAACTTCGGACGGCGGCATGACGGGAGTGACCAATGCCATCGAATGTTGCAGCCTTCATAATACCTTTGGTGGGGTGGGCATAATGGCACCTGCGGGCAAGCCCGCACCGCGCTCTATTCCGCAACCCTGTTACACCGGTTTGCTCCACCGAGCCGCCGCTGGCGTCTCGGTCTGTCGGTAATGATCGCCTGGCGCATGGTCGAAGGGCGGTCCTAGCGGCCCGCTGCAAATGTGCGGGTGTTTTTAAGGTCGCACTCTTTCCCGCTGCGCTCCTTGAGGGTGCGGCGTTTTTGAGCTGACCCGCAGGCACTCTTGCGCACTCCTGGCCGAACGCCCGCTGGCCCACAGGTCCGGGCGCAGGACGTCCGGCTGGCGTCGTTTTGTGCAAGGGTGCAGTTTTTCGTTAGGCCGCTGCGCGGCGATGTTCTTTCAACGATACTCGACTGATCTTCGGACGGCGCGGGTGCGCCGGCGTTTTTGTGGCCGACCCCGAAGAGGGGGATGGGCGGCGCTTCCGGCTAGGCCCGCCGCGCTCAGGCGCAACCCGCAAGCGGGTCCTTCACTTTGTTACAGCCTTACAGGTGCGCCTGATCGCGGCGGGCCTCTTGGTCGCTCTTTGCCGCCCACCCCCCTCTCCGGGGTCGGTGTGGTTTTTAGGGCGAGGAGGCTGTGATGGCGGTTGGCAATCGGAAACGTAGTTTTGGCGGAAAGGGGAAGGCCGCGCTGCGCGCCGCGCGCGGTGGCGATACGCCCCGCGCTTCGCTGTATGACGAGGTTACAGCCAAGATCATTGCCCAGCTTGAAGCGGACCGGTTCCCTTGGGCGCAGCCGTGGAGTTCGGCGGCGGCAGTGCCGGGACTCCCGCGCAACGCGGTTTCGGGGCGTCCCTATTCGGGCGTCAATGTTCTCATTCTGTGGGGCGCGGTCATTGAGGGCTGTTACCCGTCGCAGGATTGGTTGACGTTCCGGCAGGCGCTGGCCGCTGGCGGATGCGTCCGCAAAGGTGAGCGTGGGCATACGATATTCTATGCCGACCGCTTCACCCCCGAAGATGGGCGCGAGGGCGGCGATACGCCAGAGGGCGAACCCCGCTCCATTCCGTTTCTCAAACGCTTTGTCGTGTTTAATGCGGCGCAATGTGATGGCTTGCCGGAAAGGCTGACCGCCGACCCGACGCCGTTGCCCGAGCGGGAGCAGCATGAGAGCGCGGAGGCGCTGATTGCGGCAACAGGCGCGGATTTCCGTATTGGCGGGGCGCGGGCCTTTTATGACGTTGGCGGCGATTATGTGCAGGTGCCACCCCAACCGGCCTTTAGCCACCAGATTGATTTTTACCGGACGGCTTTGCACGAACTCGGCCACTGGACGGGCAGCAAGGAACGGCTGGCGCGTGACCAGTCGGGGCGGTTCGGTTCGGCGCTCTATGCGCGTGAAGAACTGTGCGCGGAACTGGCATCGGCCTATCTTTGCGCTGCGCTTGGTATTGTCCCCACCGTTCGCCATGCCGATTATCTCGGCTCTTGGCTTACCGTGCTGCGCGCCGACAATCGAGCCATTTTCAAGGCGGCAAGTCAGGCCAGCAAGGCAGCGGATTTCCTGTTGGCGTTCGTTCGGGAGAGCGAATGCACCTTGGCGCGGGCGGCATGAGCGCCGCGCCGCCCCTCGCGTCCGAGCAGACGTCCATCGGTGAGCAGACGCTTGTTCACGGTGTCGCGCCGATCACGCCCCGCGACCGTCTCGCCATCCGCGCTAACGCGCCGCTGGAACCACGCAAGTCGCAGCGCCCCGCCGATCACGGCCTGTTCGACACCAACGCCCGCAATCAAATCGAGATGTTTTGAAAGGATTATTCCCATGCTGTTGCTCACCCAAGACCAGCGCGACCGCCTTATCGCCAACGGCAAGAGCCGTGACGATCATGCGCCGGTCGTCAAATTGTTCTCGCCAGTTGGTGCGGCCACTTGGCTTTTTTCCGAACTGGACGAGGACGGCGACACGCTGTTCGGGCTTTGCGACCTTGGCTTTGGTTGCCCCGAAATGGGTTCGGCCAGCCTTGCCGAGATTGCGGCGGTTTCGCTGCCGTTCGGCCTCACCATCGAGCGCGACCTGTGTTTTGAAGGCCGTTTCCCGCTGACGATTTATGCCGATGCCGCCCGCTTGTGCGGCTGCATCACCGAGGACGAGGCGCGGCTTGAGGCCGCAGCCGTTGCCCGCGCCCAAGAAAATCAAGCCCTTCCGCCGCCTTGACCCCCAAGGCGGAGGCAGACCCCGCGCGGGATCGTCCCGCGCGGCCAACCGGCCCCATCCTCACCGCCCCCCAAGATGCCCCGAGGATGGGGCCACCCAACAAAGGAGTAAGTGCCATGAAACTTGACCATATCGCCCTTGACCGTCTTTCAATCTCACCCGCCAACATGCGGAGCGGCAAGAAGCCGCCCGACATAAGCGGTATTCTTCCATCCATCCGCGCACGGGGCATTATCATGCCGCTGTTGGTGCGGCCCAATGGCAGCGACACCACATTCGAGATTGTCGCTGGAAGCCGCCGCTTTCTCGCAGCGCAAGCCGTGGCGACCGAGAGCGGCAGCGCCGACCCGCTGCCGTGCGCGATCATGGAGGCGGGCGACGATGCCGCCGCCCTCGAAGCCTCATTGATCGAAAACCTTGCGCGGCTTGCACCCGACGAGGTGACGCAATGGGAATCGTTCACGCGGTTGGTCAAGGAAGGCCGCAGCGTGGATGAAATTTCCATGACATTCGGGATGCCCGAACTGACCGTTAAGCGCATCTTGGCCCTTGGCAATTTGCTGCCGCGCATCCGCCAGCTTTACCGAGCCGAAGAAATCGACGCGACCAGCGTTCGGCACCTGACATTGGCGACCAAAGCGCAGCAGAAAACATGGCTGGCGCTCTATGACGACCCGCAATCGTCCATCCCCAAGGGCCACCAGTTGAAAGCGTGGCTGTTCGGCGGTGCGTCCATATCAACCAGTGTCGCGTTGTTCGACCTTGAAACCTATCAAGGCCGCATCGTCAAAGACCTGTTCGAGAAGGACGGCTATTTCGGCGAGGTGAGCGAGTTCGAGGACGCGCAGCGCGCGGCCATCGAGGAACGCAAAGCGGCCTATATTGCTGACGGATGGAGCGATGTTGTCGTATTGCCCGATGGGCAATACTTCCACCGCTACGAGTTTGCGGCCACTCCCAAGCGCAAAGGCGGGCGGGTCTATGTGACCATTGCCCATAATGGCGAGGTGGCGTTTCACGAAGGCTTTCTAACCGAGCGCGAAGCAAAGCGCATCGCCAAAGGCGAAGCGCCCGAAGCGCCGTCTAAACAGGCCCGCCCAGAAATTACCGCAGCCATGACCAGCTATATCGACCTGCATCGCCATGCGGCGGTGCGGTCGGCGCTTGCCGCCAATACCGGCGTTGCGCTGCGTGCCATGGTCGCTCACGCGATTTGCGGTTCGCCGCTGTGGCGGGTGGACGTGCAGAGCCAGCGTTCGCGCAACGATGCCGTGACCGAAAGCGTCGAGGCCAGCGTTGCCGAAGCCCGCTTCGACGAGCGCCGCCGTGCGGTGCTTGCGGTGTTGGGATTTGACCCCGACGAGCCGAGCGTCACCTTGGGCCATGACCCGAGGAACGGCGTGAGCGGGCTGTTCCTGCGGTTGCTGGAACTTCCCGACGCGGTTGTCTTGGAGGTGCTTGGTGTCGTCATGGCCGAGACGCTGGCAAGCGGAACCGGCCTTATCGAAACCATCGGCCTTCACCTTAATGTCAAAATGGCCGATTATTGGATGGCGGATGATGCCTTTTATGGCCTTATCCGTGACCGTGAGGTTTTGACCGAAGTGTTGCGCGAGGTCGGCGGCGATACCGTGGCAGAAGCCCATGCCGCCGAAAAGGGCAAGACGGTCAAAGGCGTCATTGCCGACTATCTGACCGGCAGCAATGGCCGCAACAAGGTCGAGCAATGGGTGCCGCGCTGGATGGCGTTCCCGCCATCGGCTTATACGCAGCGCGGCGGCGTGGCGACGGTAGCCGCCGCCAGCCGCGCGGCATGGCTGGCCGAACCCGAAGTGCCGCTCGACCCCGACCCCGCCGCTGCCGGAGCGGCAGAGGGGGCGGAAAGCGGCGAAGCCAAAACTGCCGACGCACTTGAAGAGATTGAAGAGCAACGCCTTGCTGCGTGACGGAAGTGCGGGCGGCGGACTGCCGCCCGCAATTTGAGCGCGACCAAGCCCCGTACGGCAGAACCGGACGAGGCTTGAGTGCCGTGTCATTGGTCAGTCGGTGAGGCAGGAGCCAATCGGACGGAGCAGATACCAATCTTCACCTGCGACCACGCAAGCGGATCGGCGCATTGCAGCGATGCCGTGCTGACGGAACCTGTCGCGCCTGTCTGGCGGATGTGGCCAGCAGCCCGCAATAGGCAGCCACCAAATCCGGCGCGACGGGGCGCTTTACCGTTACGCCGCTGTCGGCAGAACGCTGTGTCTTTTTCCAGCAATTCCAAGCTGTCAGTTTCGCAGGGCGAGTGCGTTAGCCCGACATTGAACGCAACAACCGACCCTCGCCACATCTCCTAATGGGTGACGGCCAGAACCGCGCTCACCCACGGCCTCGTCAATGGCTTTGGTTGGCAGGGGACGGCTGCGCCTCGTGCCCCTTGCTGCAACGGTGCAGCCCAAAGTTTCTTCCCCTGGGCTTGCCACCCCATCGCTAGCGCGATGGGGACCCCGACGGCGCCCATTCCTCGCGGAACCAAGAAACGTCGGCCTGCACCGTCCTCCACTGCGTTCCGGCCCTGCGGGTGCAGCAGCGCAAGCCCCTGCCTTTAACCAGCCATCGAGACCGCGAATGAGCGCGGGGTTCGACCAACATAAGGATAAGTATCATGGCAAATATCGGCACATTCAAAAAGTCGGGCGACACCAACTACACCGGCGAAATCGTCACGATGAGCTTGCAGAAGAAGAACGTCACCATCGTCGCCGAAGAAGCAAGCGAGAATGAAAACGCCCCGTCGCACCGGGTGTTCGTGGCGAAGGCCGAAATCGGTGCAGCATGGACCAAGACCAGCAAGGAAGGCCGCGACTATCTCTCGATCAAGCTCGACGATCCCAGCTTCAACGCACCGATCTTCGCCAGCCTGTTCGCTGACGAAGATGGCAAGACCTTCAACCTGATCTGGTCACGCGCCCGCACCTCGAACGGCAACTGACCATTGCACCCAAGCCCCGCCCGGTTCTGCCGGACGGGGCTTTGTAGTGCTGTTCATCATCCAGCGTGCCGGTACGAAACGCTCCGAGGTCTGTTCATAAATTCTGGCGCTCGCGGGATCAAAATATTGAAACATGACCCAAATCGCTATTGCGAATGATTTGCATAAACCTTACGGCGCAAGTCGATAAGGGGATTTAAGAATGATTCGCAAGACGTCGCTAGCACTACTTACTGCCACCGCACTGGCTCAATCCGGACTGGCGCTTGCCCAAGCGCCCGACGATGCAGAGGCACAAGCTGGGTCCGGTCAAGAAATTATCGTGACTGCAACTCGGTCCGGGACTGTGATCGAGAATTTGCCGATTTCGGTGTCGGTCGTGGTTCAGGAACAGGTCGAGAGCCAGATTCGTCAAAACCGCAATATCTTGTCTGGTCTTGAATTTATCGTGCCGGGTTTGAGCGTGCAGGATAGCGAGACACGCGGCAGTTGCAGCAGCGCAATCCGAGGCCGGGCTGCATCATTCCAAATCAACGGCGTGCCAGTGAATGAGGATTTGCGCCCTGGCTCTTGCACAGGACCCTTTGCGGTTTCGCCCTTTGCAATCGAGCGCGTCGAAGTTGTTCGTGGCGGCACCGCGCTTTACGGCGCGGGCGCGCCCGGTGGCATCATCAACCTGATTACGCGACGCACAGCGGGCGAGGCGCTTGAAATCGACGCCACAGCGCAGACCAGCTTCAACACCGACAAGGCGCGCGATACTTTCACCACCGATCTTTACGCGGGGGTCGGTCAGAAGGTCGGCAATTTCGATTATTACATAGGTGCCGCTTATACCGATGGCGGACGTGTTCGCAGCGGCAGCGGCCTTCCCGTTTATTCGGGAGCTTATGAATCGGTGGACCTGATTACCGCACTTGGAGTCGAATTTGGCGGCGGTCAGGAGCTTCGCTTCACTGGAACCTTTCATAATGAGAATGTTGGTCGTCAATTCTACCCTGACGGCACTGTTAATTCAACGACTGGCCTATCGAACATTGTCGAAGTGGCAGCGCATCCACAGGTCGGTCAGGGTCGGGATCGCAACACGACGCTGGCACTCAGCTATCGTCATCCCGACTTTCTCTCGCATGACGTGAATGTCAGCCTGTTCTATCAAGACCAGTCGATCAAGCAGCGCGATAATTTCTTTACCGCCGCAGACGGCGACGATTTCTTTTCATCGAACCGAGTAAATGGCCGGTTCGGTTTGCGTTCCGCGCTTGTCCGCAGCTACGATATTGGTTCAGCCAAGCTCAAGACTAGCTATGGCTTCGACTTCACCCGCAACCATTTCCGGCGTTTTATCGTCGATGCAGCCAATGGCGAGGCGTTGACCGGCTATATCACCCCGGCCATCTACCTCAACACTTATGCGGCCTTCGGTCAGGCCGAATTTGGCATCGGCAATTTGACCATCACCGGCGGCTTGCGCCAAGAATATTATCGCGGCGCAGTGCGTCAGCTTGGCTTCAACGCTGCGTTGCCGCGAGCGGCAACACCGGGCGCTTTTGGAAAATCAAAGCTGTCGCTGTGGAACATTGGCGCGGTCTATGCGGTGACGAATTCAATCCAGCTTTATGCAAGTTTCAGCCAGGGCGCGGAATTGACCGAGCTTGGCCGCGCCGCGCGCGGTGCGCTCAATCCGGGCCTGATTTCACCGGAACCTGCCCCATCGGACCAGTATGAAGCGGGCATTCGCGGCAAAGCGGGCAATGTTGATTTCGGGCTGGCTGTCTATCACTCGCGTTCGGAATCTTCCTCGCAAGTCCGTCCCGATCCGAGCTGTGCCGGTCAGTCATTCTGTCCGCTCATCCCGTTCCGTGCGCCCGAACGCTTCAAGGGGTTCGAGGCCAATGCAAGCTGGCGAGCATCCGACGTCCTCACATTGTCCGGTGTGTTCACGCTGCAAAGGGGCCGCATTTTCAATGAAGATCTCGGGGCATTCATTGCCTATGGCACCGATGTTGCCGTGCCCGTCCGTTTGACGGGCCGGGCCGAATGGAAACCGATTGCGCCATTGTCGCTGGCACTTCAGGCCACTTACTACGGAGCCTCCTCTTACTTCTCGCCAGCGGAGGAAGGCATCGGCTTTGTCGATACCGATGCCGTCACACTGGCAAGCGCCAACATCACCTATGATCTTGGTGCTGTCGAGCTTTACGCATCTGCCGATAATCTGTTCGATAAACGCTATGTCAGCGTATCCAATCAGGTGCAGGGACTGGGCGGGTTCAGCTTTGCCGAAGCCCCCGGACGGCGCGTGACCATCGGAATTTCCGGGCGGTTCTGACGCGCCGTGGTATCCGTAATACCAGCCAGTGCGATTGCGCGCCGCAAGCCGGTGCCGCTCTCGTTTTGGCTGCATTCGATTTTCGGATTGAAGCTCAGCCTGTTTCTGGGGTTTGTCTGTCTCACCGGCACCATCGCTACAGTGAGCCACGAGATCGAATGGCTCTACAAGCCCGAACTGCGGGCAACAGCAGTTTCGGGCGAGCCGGACTGGGGCCGGATGTGGGACGCCGCCCGCCGCGCGCATCCGCAAGCTGCGCTGGGCGGTATAGGATCGTTCGACCGCAGCGACGCGCCCTATTTTGCAAAATCGGTTTCCGCCACCGATAGGGGCGGTGAGGATTTTACCATTTATGTCGATCCGGGCACGCACCGTGTCACCGGCCATGAATATGGGCGCAGTTTTCAGGATTTCATGCGCGCGTTGCATTATTACCTTTTCGCTCCCGGCACGATTCCGATGTATGTTGTCACCGCACTCGGTTTCGTTCTTGTCCTCGCGCTGACAACCGGCCTCATTGCTTACAAGAAATTCTGGCGGGGTTTTTTTCGTATGCCGCGATGGCACCGTGACAGGCGGACATGGTTCGGCGACCTGCACCGGCTGATCGGCCTGTGGTCTTTATGGTTCGTCGCGCTGATCGGTCTCACATCGGTCTGGTATTTCGTCGAACATGCAGGGCTTGATCTCAATACGCCCGAGCCTGCCGTCACAGCGCCTGCAATGTCGCGGAAAGTGACGGGCGACCAGATCAATGTTTGGGCTGCGCTCGCGCACGAACAAATGCCGGGTCTGGCGATCACCGCGATCTACCTCCCTTATGAGCCGGGCAATCCGGTGATCGTCCAAGGCCAGTGGCGTGCTTGGCTGGTGCGCGAACGTACCAATGCCGTATTCCTCGACCCTGTAACCGGAAGCATCGTCGGGAAGCGGATCGCGCATGATATGGGTGTCGGCGAAAGAATTGTGCATACCGCAGACCCGTTGCACTTTGGAAACTTTGGCGGGTTGGCAGTCAAATTGATTTGGGTCGTGTTCGGTTTGTTGCTGACCGCGATGGCTGGGAGTGGGGCGTATATATACGTCAAGCGAACCAAGATGGCGGTCTCGTCAGGTATCAGTTTAGGCATCTTCGATTATCTTGGTGTTTGGAAATGGCCAAGCGTTGTTGCCACTACCTTGGTCCCCATATTTTGCTTCGCTATTCTATGGTGACGTGTTGGAGCCGTATTGATTTTTTTTGTACCACTGACGACAATAAGCGCAGTGAAGTGCTGGTAGCGCGAAACGATATTGAACGAGGTAGCGGCAGATTATCCCGTGCCCGCGATACCTATGCAAAGATATTTGCACGCTGGATCATAGCGCCAGCGTCTGCACCGGCTGCGGTCGCACACTTGGCGAGATCGCCGAATGGGGGAGCGCGACCGCCAGCCGTCAGCATGAAATAGTCCGGCGATCTTCAGCCCGCATGGGAAGTGGCGCTTCACATCCAACCTGAAACCTCAAAACCCCCAAGCGCAACCAAAGCCCCTTATTGTCAGAAGTAGAAAGCCGCTTTGGGTGCGCTTGTTTTAGGGGGTTTGTCTGATTTGTCTTTAATGCAGGATATGCCTAGCGGCGCGTGTTGTCTTACATTGCCCGTGTTTCACTACGTTTCACCGGGCATGTTGGATGGCGACAAATCTATCAGCGAACAGCGCTACGCTCACCATTCGGCTTGACGCCGATGCACTCGCGTCGTTCGACAACTTCGCTGTGGCACGTGGCGGACGAAGCGCAGTGTTGCGGCAGATGATCGAGCAGACGGTGCGGGAGATCGCAGATCGTCCTTTCATTGACCGTCCCGATGGTGTCGCGCGCAATCGTGTTTCGCTGCGATTTACCGATGTCGAGATCGCCGTGATCGAGGTTCGGGCGGCACAGCGTTCGACCGATCGCGCCGGTTGGATCAAGGCCTTGGTGCGCCGCCACCTCGCGCTGAAATCGCGGGTCGATGACGGGTTGCTGGCCGAACTTGCACCGATCAGAATGCAGTTGCTGCGTATCGGCCGCAATCTCAATCAGGCGATGAAAGCAGCCAATGCGTCGATGCTCGAAACCGGCGACAAGCAGATCGAACCCGAGCTGCGACGGATCGCCGACATGCGAATGGAAATCTCCGAGCAGGTAGCAGCCGTTGGCGATGCCATGCGCGGCGATGCGAGCTACTGGACGGTAGCGGATTGATGGGTCTTGAATCCGCCTTATGGGAAGCGACCCGTCCAGCGTTCCGGGTGCGTTATATCCATGACCCAACCAGCACTCCGCGCATTCCGCTCTATGCCAGTTACGGCTTTGCCACCGGCCCGACAGCGCGGGCCAAACTTGCGCGGATTGTTCGCAAGGCACCCGAGGTTGTGGTCAAGGTTACAGGTCGGCAACGAGGCGGTGTCCACGTCAAAGCCCATCTTGAGTATATCGGGCGCAAGGGTGACGTTGAGATCGAAACCCGCGATGGCGAAAAGCTGACAACCAAGGAAGACATTGTCGAGCGCGCGGCGGAGTGGAGCGATACGCTTCAATGGCGGTCGCGGCCTACCGTGTCATCGGTGTCGCTGATCTTCTCGATGCCCGAAGGCACTGACCCCGATAAAGTGCTGGGAGCTGTCCGCGCTCTGGCCCATGCCGAGCTGAGCGACAATCACGATTATGTCTTGGCGCTCCATACTGACACGCCGCGTCCCCATGTCCATTTGACAGTGCAGGCCGAGGGACTTGATCGCATTCGCTTCAATCCCCGTCCGGTCCAGCTCAACCGCTTCCGTGAACGCTTTGCCCGTGAACTGCGCGCGCGGGGTGTGGCCGCCGAAGCAACGCCGAGACGCGCGCGAGGACAAGGCATTGCCGGATCGAGCATGGCCTTGGTCAAATTGCGGGCGCGGCTACGAACCGAAGGAGGCCGCCAGATCACTCAATCCGACCGCCGCACCAACGAGCAGGCCATTGCAGTGGCGCAGGGCCAGGATCAATTGCCGCCGTTCATCGCAGCCGGCACATTCCGTTGGCAAGAAATACGTCGTGCATATGAGCAAACCGCCGACGCGCTGGACGCGACCGGGCAAACCGACGACAAGGAACTAGCGAGCGACGTTCGCGCCTTTCTCGACAAGCATCAGGGTATGAATGCCACGCCCGAAGTTTTTGCGGCACACCATGCCCGGATAATCGCGGCTGACCAAAGCAAGGCGGCTATGCCTGCGCCTGATCGACCGCCCAAAGATCATGGGCGAGGGCGATGAGAAGGTTAGGCCAAGCCGCCGACAAAACCGCTGGCTTCACCCCCGCGAACAAGCATCATCCGCATCATGCCCTTGCAACCGCGCTGGGTGCAGCGGGCGCGGGCTTCCACCTGTCCCAATGACAGTTGATCGCCTCCCCGCCGTGCCAAAATCGCAGACGGTTCCAGATAGCGCACGGCTCCGCATTTTCGGCAGGCGAGTTCGACACGCTGGTCTGCACCCACGTCACTCGCACGGAGCGATGTTTTCCAATTCATGGCTTCACCAGAAATCTTCGGCGGACGGGATGCGGGTAAAACTAATCTTGCCGCCGACATTGCCGCCCTTGGGCGGTGTCCACGGTCCGATACTTACGACAGTAGCCGCATAGCGACCGTTGAGGCCATCAATCGCGGTTCCGATACGCTCCCAGCGTTGCCGGTCGAGATCGTCATTCTCCAACCAATCGAGTTGGCGCTGACCAGCGGGGGAAAGATCGAACAGAGTAACGCCCACGCGCAATACGCGCGTCCGGCTTGACCGGCCTCGCTTCATGTCCGCCCAAAGCACCGACAATGCCGACAGAAGTGCCTTATCATCATGCACCACTGGCAGTTTGTGTTGAACGCTCCAGCCGCTCTCATAAAAGCGCAGCCCGAGAGCAAGTCCGGCACAGTAAAATCCGGCCCGGCGCATTCGGCGCGCGGCCTTGGTCAACAGCAGTCGCGCAATTTGTTCTGCGTCACCGATGCTGCGCTGATCGGGCGGCAGGACGCGGGCATGGCCATACATGCCGCGCCCGGTTGGGAGTGCCGTAATCGAATAGCCGTGAAGCGCATACCAGAGCCGTTCGCCAGTAACGCTGCGCCAGAGTGCGCGAAGTTGCTTGGGCTGGGTATTGTAGAGATCTTCGGTGCTGAATATCCGCGCAGTGCCAAGCCGCACTTTCATCCGGTTGCCGACGCCGGGTATGTCATCCAGCGGAACGGTCAGGAGCGGTGCGGGCATATCGGCCGGGTGCCAGATGGTCAGGCCGTTGGGCTTGTCGATGGCACAGGCGATTTTGGCCAGATGTCGGTTGGCGGCAAAACCGATTGAGCATGTGATGTGCGGGCCGATATTCTCGGCGATCCCGGCTTTGATCCGCGCCGACAGGCCTTCGGGATCTTGCGTCTGGCTTTCGTCCAACTGGCAAGCCAGCTCGTCGATTGACTTCACGACGTCCACCGGCACCACGCTGTCGATTTCTGCAATTAGCGCATTATGGGCGCGGCGATACATGGCAGGTTGCTGCGGGATCAATACAAGGTCGGGGCAGACGCGCCGGGCCTCATCGACCATCATGATGTTTTTAACGCCTGCGGCCTTTGCTTCGCGCGAACAAGCAATGATGCAGGTCTTGCCGCCCTCATAGGGAACGATGCCAATGGGTCGTCCACGGAGCCTTGGGTTAAGTTGTTGTTCTACGCTGGCAAAAAAGCCGTCGAAGTCGAGATAGAGATGTTCAATGGTATCAGGTCTGCGCATCATTTTGCCGAATCGGGAGGGGCTGGATAAAGAACATAAACAGAACACTATCGCAAGCCGATTGACTCAAGCACTGGTCGTCATAGTCTCGTCGTCATGCGTAACCGGTATCAACAAGCCGCAATTGAGGACGCGAAGGACGCACTCAACGCGATCATCGAAACGCCGTTCAATGTAGGCCATGACATCATCCACCCGCAATCGCCGGGGTTGGTTGTGAAGCAAGCCGATGGACGGCGTGTGCTGACAAATATGACCTGGGGCTTTCCTTTGATCCTTGCGGACGCGAGAGAGCGGGCAAAGGTAAAAGGGGTGCAAGTCAAACCTAAGCCCGTAAACAATGCTCGAACGGACAAGCTCGCCACCGGATTCTGGAACAGGTGGACCGACCCCACCCATCGCTGCCTGATACCTGTTCATGCCTATGCCGAGGCCGTGGGGCAAAAGGGTCATATGACGGAAGCGTGGATGACTGTGCCAAACGAAAGCCCGTTTGCTGTGGCTGGGATATGGCGGCCCAGCGCCGAATGGGGCGATTGCTACAGCATGATTATGACCGAAGCGGCTGGTGAAGCTGCGACGGTTCATAGCCGGATGCCGGTAATCCTTGCATCTGGCGATCACGCATCATGGCTGGAACAGGAAATGCCGGAAGCACTCAACCTTTGTAGGCCGTGGGCCGGACCGTTGGCGGTCAATCGCACTGACACGTTATGGGCGCGCAAGAGCTGATCGCGCTTGCTTGGCATTTGCGCGATTTTAGCGCGTCCGACCCTCTCGGCTCAATGCCTGATCCTGCGTAACCTCTCGGACGCGCTGCGCCTGCTGGTCCCGCACCTGAACGACCGCAATCCTGTCGCCCTTGGCAATACGGATCGCAACTTCTTGGCGTCTAGCCTCAACCTCCTTTGACGCCTTGACCGGGTCATCTGGGTATTTCGCGCGGGTAATCGAAATCGTCTGGGCAACCAAACTTTGCGCGCGGCGCAGGTCTGGATCACGCGCATTCTCGGCATGTGACTGGCGCAAGAACCGGTCGGAGAGGGCTTTGAGCTGCCTCCGTTCATCTTCAGACTGCGGTGTTTTTACGCCAGCTTTCTTCCCCTCGCGGCGATTCTCGCGTTCGGCGATTCTTTCGCGGAGGCGGTCAGCTTCGGCTTTGACGATCTTGGAAGGCGTGTAATTCTCGACCTCCAGCCCTTGCGCGGCAGCGGCGAGATACGCAGCCTTCTTGAACTTGTCGCCGCCGCCCACTTTGATCGACGTCCAGCCATTCGCCTTGGCAATCCGAATGATGTCGGGCAGGGCGTCGATATTGCTGGTTTTGAGCCGGTCGCCCGCAATCCGCACAATCGGAGTTTTTTCGTCCGAGGTGCAATAGAGTTTATTGCCGACGCGCAAAAATTTGCCCGTGAGGTCATCAGTGATTGTGGGGGGCTCGGATTTGCGCTTGGGCTTTTCTGCGGTAGCCTTGGGAGTCATTGGCTTGGGCTTAGCAGTACGGCTGCGCCCCGATGGCGTGTTCCCTTCAAGTTCATCCGCCATTTTCATCGCCTTCCTCTACAAGCAAACTTGAATTTCCATTGCGGTCAATGGTCAGGAGATCAGCATTGAAGCTCGGAAAATCTTCGGTGCGGATGTCATCCGGCCGTATCGGATGCGCCGGGTTTCCTTCCAGCTCCTCAGGGGTCATGTCGCGGAATGGCGGGGGCGCAATTGTCACGACGGCCTGTTTCTCGATGGGCCGAACGATGGGTGCCGGAAACGCCCGCTTCTTGAAGAAGCGGCTTTTGAAATAGAAAATCTTGGTGCCGATGATTGGCGGGATGCCGCCGCACAGCAGGATCAGCTTGTCCGATGGAAATTGCATCAGCTCTTGCGGCAACATCAACGCCCGGCGCTGTTCGGAAATGGATTTCGAGCGGTTGGCAAGCAGGCCGTTAATCGTCAACGATCGTGTAACGCTCTCTTGTCCGACATAGCCGATGCGATCCGACAGTTCGTTTGCGACGCGCAGTTCCTTGGGCGTGAAAGCCACTTCCACCCCGCAATTGGCGACGATCTCATCGGCGACATGCTCTCCATAAACTCCTCGCAATTGCGAACGTGACTGGATCACGGGGAGCAAGCGGATGCCGTAGCCCGCGACATAAGAAAAGGCGCTGGCGATCACCGATGCGCGGCCAAGTCTTGCGAATTCATCAAGGATAACCAGCACGGGAACCGGCGTCGTTTCACCCGGCAATTCCCGCACATTCAGATCAATCAGTTGCTGGAACAGCAGATTGTAAAGCGGAGCGATGCGTTCCAGTTCGTCGGGCGATACCCCGAGGTAGATCGAGACATGCCGTTTCCGCAGATCGCGCAGGTCAAAATCACTCTCGGACGTTGCCGCATCGACCAGCGGATTGAGCCACAGGCCAAGGACGCTGGTGATGGTCTTTTTGATGTCGGCAAAGCTGTTGTCCGAGCCACCGGCAAAATCATTAAGTGCCGTTCGGCATCCCGTGGACAGGTTGAGTTCGGGATTGGCTAACTCCTTTTTGAAGAAGCTGCGCGCGTCGCCTTCGGTCAGATAGCGGTAAATTGCGCCCATCGTCAGCGGTTCATCGCTGGTTTCCGCGAGCCACGCGCCGACACCGGCAAAGCCGGTGCGTGCGCCGTTCGCCCAAAAGGCTTCGCCGCGTTCGGGTGCAACGAACAGCATGGTTGCGATCTTTTGCAGCTCAATGATCACATCGTCGGGATCGCTGCGGTCAATATAGGCGAGCGGATTATAGCGCGCGGTGCGCCCTTGCCGATCAGTCGGATTGAACAGGAAAACTTGCTGGCCATAATGCGCGCGGAATCCCGCACTTGCGTCGTAATTCTCGCGCTTCACATCGAGAACCACCACCGATCCTTGCCATGTCAGCAAATTGGGAATGACGATGCCGATGCCCTTGCCAGACCGGGTTGGTGCTTCGACAAGAACATGCTCGCTCCCACCAAAGGTCAGAAACCGCCCGCCCTTGCGTCCGACAATTATACCTGAGGACGAGCGGAAGAAATGCCGTTTGAGTTCACGTTCGCTGGCAAACCGCGCGGCACCGTGGAGCGGAGCGCCACGCGCCCAAAGGGCATAAACCAGTCCGATAAGCAGCATGAGACCGCCTGCCAGACCACCGGCCATCGCCTTTACTACATGAGGATCGGCACGATAATACCAGATAAATTGCGGTATTTTGAGCGGGTCATACGCCGCCACCGGAAGGCCCAGCACTACCCAGCCAATCATGCTGGCAATGGCAAGCGCGATTAAAGCCCCGAGCGGGATGGCGATTAGATATCGTGCTGCCCCACCGTCAGGCGAGGTGCCTGCTTTCTGGGTCATAATAGATCTCCGTCACGCGAAACTCGCCATCGGTCTTCTTCGTTTGCACCACGACATCGACGAGCATTTTGAGCAGCGCGCGAATATCGCCCCGCGCCAGATCGGAGCCACCTTCGCTTTCCTTGACCAGCAACGTCAGTTGTTCAAACGCCAATTCTGCCGAGTCCGCATGGATGGTCGTGATCGAGCCGGGATGGCCCGAGTTCACGTTGCGCAGGTAGAAAAAGGCCGTCCCGTCGCGCAGTTCCTGTAGTAAAATGCGGTCGGGGCGCATTCTGAGCGCACTTTCGAGCAAATGCTTGGCCGTGACATTCGCGGTGCCTTGGCCGTCTTTTGCATAGAGCATGTGGACGACATTCTTGTGCGGGACGATCAGTTCGCGCGTGTCCTCGATCGTCAGCAACCGTTCCTCTGGCGGGATGAGCTGGATCAATCCCTTTGAAAGCGTGGTCTTTCCCGATCCGGTCGCGCCGGAGATCAGGATGTTGAGCCGCGCCTTCACTGCGCCGTCGAAGAATTCGACATGGCGGCCCGCCTTGAGCAACGCGAGCAAGCCCAGTTCCTGAGCCGACACCTGCTTTTCGGCGATGCGCGTGTCCGTGAACAATCCTGCCGCTTCAAAATCCGCCAGCGTCATCATGACCGTGGACGGTTTGCGCACGGTGATCGACACCGTTTCATCGGGAACCACGGGCGGCACGATGATTTGCACGCGTTCACCGGTCGGAAAGATAGTCGAGACAATCGGGTTTTCGCGCGTGACGTCCTGGGAAGTGAACGCGGCCGCAGCCGTCGCCATCGCCATCAAATTCTTGAAATCGAGACTGGGTTCGCTTTCCCATGTCCATCCGCCGCGCCGTTCAATGCCGACTTCGCCGGGACGGTTGATGACGAGTTCGGTGACGCGCACGTCATCGAGATATTTGCGTAAGGGCGCAGTCACGCTGTCGAGGACAGCGGTGTTTTTGCCAGGCGCAGCCACTATTTGAGACTGAGGCCGTAAACGGTCGAGAAGTCGAAATCCTGCGCCACGGTGATGCCGACATCTTCTCCCTGGTTTTTGCGCAGAACCGGCTTGATCTGGGAGTTTTGTTGCAGGATTGTTGAAGCCGCATCGGACGGAACGCGCGTTGTGTTGGAGGCGCTGTTGCCAATGGCTTCTGATCCCACGGTTGCCGCATCTTCCACGAGACTGAACAGCAGGGCCGTGCCAAATCGCTGCCAGAAGAAATTATCGACGCGACCGTCCATGCCGCCGCGCCCGAGCGAGTCGCTGGCGGGTGAAGCCACATCAATTGCGATGCCGCGAGGAGTGACGGCTCGCGTCCACAGCACGAATAGCCTGTATTGGCCGCGATTAAGGCCACCCTGATATTCGCCGAGGATCTTCGTGCCTTTCTCCATCAGCACGATACGGCCATTGTCGGAGTAGATATTGCGGGGAACGATACAGCTCACATATCCGGGCTGGCTTGAGTCCATCGCGGATTGCAGGACACAGGGGATGAAACTGCCCGCCGTTATCAGGAAATTGCGATCGGGGAGCGGGCGGGCCTGCGCCTGCCCGATTACCGATGCCTGACGAAGCGTATCGAGATTGGTTGAAGGCTGCGAAGGTTGGCGTCCGATATTCGCCGCACCACCATTATCGCTGTATCGAACGCCCGCGCTGCCACTGTCACGTTCGCCGCCATAGGCAATCAGCGAAGACCGCCGTGCGGCTTCGCGCAGCATTTCGGCTTGCGATGGTTGGCGAGCTTGCTGTGCGGCGGGAGGAGGATTCTGCGACGGCCCAGGCCCTCCACCAATTGCGGGGACAATCGGTTCTCCCAAGGCAATTGGTGCATTCGGATCAGTCGCTGCACCCGCGAGCGTCGGCGCGATAACGCTTGCCGGATCATATTGGGCGGCTTCGAGCGCCGGTTTGGGTTTGACCGGGGGGAGAGTAGAGTTTCCCGTCAGCCCCGTTCCTAACGCTAGCACCGTAAACATGATGGCTCCGGCAGCCGCTGCAAAACCGATCATCTTTTTCGGGTCCATTGCCGTGCCGGGTATCGACGGCATTTTGCTGGCGCGCTCGGTGGCCGTTGTGCGGTCAATGTCTTCAGGGTCAGGGGTTTGATCGACGGTTGCGCGTTCCCCACTGGCTTTCTCGGTCATCAATTCGTCTCCCCATTACCTTGATTTGGCGTTCGTTCGACGATGCTTGATGCGGTGCCGGTCTTGGGGTCGCGTCCGTAAAAATCCCTCGCCTCGTTGAACACGCACAGCACCTCTCTGCCGCGACGCAAACGGAGCTGCGTAAACACACCGTGGATCACGACAAATTCGTCGCGGACATCGAACGGGACGATGCTCTCGGTGCCGTCAGGATTGACCGCGAAGAGCGCAGGCAGTTCGCGCTGGTTTGGGAAGCGCAGCGCGGTGAACTGGCCGTTGTCGGTGATTTCGGACGGCTGGATCGCCGAAGACCCCTGCACGGTGTAAGCGAGGTTCCTCTTGCCTTCGAGGACAGCGAGATCAAGCGCCGAGCGGATCGCGCCTGACTGGAGCACGACCGCCTTCGCGTAAGCGGCTTGGGCTGCTGCGGCTTGCGCGGCGGCGGCTTCTTCAGCTGGATAACGGAACACGACCTTGAAAAAGGTATCGGCTGACCGCGCGCCGATGCCGCCGCGCCGAGCCGACAGCTCGAAGGTGTAGCTGTGGGTTCCGGTGCTTGACCGTGTGATGACGATCAGATTGGTCGCAGCAGCCAGTTCGCGTGGCTTGATGAAGAGCGAGTTTTCGGCAGGGGCCACCTCCCAAGATACGGTATCGCCCAACGCCACATGCTCGACGCGTTCGCCAGCTGAAAAGACGATCTGCGTCGCCGAACGGAAAACCCCGACGATGCGGAACACCTGGCCCTCACTATAGATGGCTTCGCGGATGCGACCGTCTTGCGCTGTCGGTTGCGGCGTTTCGCTTGGGCTTGCGGGCGTTGCGACCATTAGCGCCGCGAGTGCTGCGATGCGTCTTGCGTTCTTCATTGGGTGACCTCCAGATCGGCGCGGTAGCTCTGCACCTCGAGGCCAAGCGGGTTTTTGAACCTTTGCTGTTCGGTCGTCGGCGTGTCGGTGGTGTCGTAGGTTATCGTTGCGATCGCCGGCGTATCAGTCGTATTGCCGCCGCGCTGGAGCGTTTTTGTGAAGCGGACTTGCGCGACGTTCTTCGATACGAACGTGACCGACTTGATTGCGATGAACACCGTATCGAGGTCGGTAAGGACCGATTGCGGTGATTTGGGATTGTCCTTGCTGTAGAACGCGGTCCAGCGTGCCTGTTCGTCGCGCGATGACATCGCCAGCACGCCGTCGAAGAATTCCTGGCGCGCCTGCGGAATCCAGCCTTCGCGATTGCGGACGTAATCGGCGAGGAAATATTTTCCGACCGCCTCGTTGTAGGTGACCTGGTTGTCGCCAGTCATCGCCGATGTGATCTCGCTCGCGCCGGTCGCCTTGTCGACGGTGATGACATAGGGCGCGACGGTCTTGAGCGGCGTCAGCATTGCAACTGCCGCAACCCCGGTGATGGCGAGGCCGCTGGCTACGCCTGCGACCGTCCAGGCCAGCCGCTTCGAACGGTTTGCCGCGATCAGCCGGTCGTGATCCCAGCTCGCGGCCTCCGCAAAATAGGCTTTGAGGTCTTCCCTGTCGGTAACGCCGCCCGCCATGATGCTTAGCAGCTCTGGTTGGAGGTTGATGGGGACAGGCTACTGATCGGAGGCACTTGGCGCTCTGGCCCACCATCCAGTTTTGCGGGCTTTGGTGCATTGGTGGCTTTCTCGGGAAAAACCTCGACGCCCTTGCGTTCTGGCGTCTGGCCTGCCGGTGTCGAAGTCCCGCTCAAAGGATCGACGCTCGGCAGGATCGAACCATAGGGATTGGCCGTGCGGCGCTGCTTACCATCGCACTTCGCCAGTTTTGGCGATTTTGAGGCTGCGGTCGCAGGATTAACCGACGCGATCAGCGCCAGTGCCGCCAAGATGCCTATGATACGCTTACCCATGATCCTGTCCTTTTATGTTGTTCCACGGCTGACCGAGCCAGACGTCCGCATTCGCGCGATGCCGCGGGCAAAGCCGCGTTCGATGGCGCGACTGGTTGCCTGCGTAGCCGTGGCACCGCGTCCGGCGACGAACCCGCCTGCCGCAGCAATGGACGATGCAAATTGATTGGCGAGCGCAGGCCCGCCGCCGCCAAGAGAGGCGGCCAGCATCGGAATTTGCAGGAAAAAGAAGAAACCGAGCGCGTAAAAGGCGAGCGCCTTGATCGCAGCCATCCCGATTTCGTCATTCTCCGATATAGTGGCGATGATTGCATCACCGGTCTGGGTCAGGAATAGCGTCAGCACGAGCGCGAAGACGATGAGCATCAGATAGTTGATGCACGCGCCCAGCCAGGCGAAGAAATAGCCGCGCGTGGACTCGAACAAGAGGGCGGCGACGAACAGTGGGCCAACAATCGAGAGCAGGGCCAGTGCAAACAAGCCGAATGCGCTGATAACGAAGCCGATGGCGGCGCACAGCAGGGTCGCGATGATGACCATGACCACAAGAAATCCCGCAAAAACCGCATAGCCGATGTCGGGCAGCGTTCCCTGCGTTTGCTGATAGGTCGCAGCGATCTTCCGCATCGTATTGGCGGTTTCAAAGCCGGTGCCAGCGAGCTTGTCGTAGAAGCCGCCCAAACCGCCGACGTCGGCCCCGCCGAGCGCACTGGCAAACTGGCTAGGGAGACCGCCCAGCGCAAACATGCCGATCTGGGTTCCGTAGAGCGAGGTGACGGCAAAATAGAGAAATGCGAGCTGACAGCCGCGATAGGCATATTCGCGGAACGGATATTGCACCGCGCCGCGCATGATGGCGTAGCCCAGCAGCGAAATATAGATCACGATGCCGATACGCAGCGCAGGCGACACAATACCGATCACCGCTGCATATTTGCCAACGATTGCCGCAAGCGCGTTGCTGAGCGCCTCGAACATCGTGGTAAAAACATGATCGCTGAAATCCATATCGGCCTTCAATTCCCTTAAGTTACGCTCACTTTGTCAGTTGGAGCTGCGATTTGGCGAAAGCCGCCGCGCGGCAATTGGTGGCGACGACGGCGGGTTCCGATCCCGCCGGCGCGCCAGAGCCTGCCCATTCGCGGCAAATCTTCTGCATCGGTTCGATTTCTTCCGGGTGCGCTGCGTAATATTCCCATGTCCGCGCGGGCATGTCGGCCGGGGGTGCGGCCTTGCCGCACCCTGCAACTATCGTCGCAACCAGGAGGGCTAAACCACGCATCGTCATTGTCCGCGATAATAGCGGCTTGCTTCATCGAGCTTTTGCGCGAGTGCTGCCTGGCCTGCGGCCGCGCGGGTGCGCTCTTCGGCTTGCTGTTGCAGCGCGATGGCCTGCAAGCGAAGCTGGTCGTTCTGCATTGCGGCGGATTCGAGTTGCAGCCGAGCCGTCAGGTCGGCCACTTCCTTTGCGGTCGCTGCGGTCGAGAGACGGTTTCGCAGCTCCTCAAGCCCGTCGCCACGCGAGGTAACAGCGTTACCAATATTTTCAGCGAGCCCCGCCTGAATGCCGATATTGCGTGCATTGAGATCGAAGCCAGCGCGCGATTGCTCCGATCCCGAAAGCCCCAGTTGCTTGAGAAGGTCGCGATAGACCGCATCGGCCTTGGCGCGCCCTGCGCCGACGACATCGAGATTGCCATTGCCGAAACCCTGGAGCGACCCGCCCGACAGGTCGAGTTCGCGCAGCGCGTCCGATTGAAGCTGCTGGGCAAGCTGCGGGATGTCGGTGAGCTTGTTCAGATCCTGATAAAGCTTCTGCGCTTCGGCAATTTGCTCCTTTCCCTGTGCGACCAGTTGGATCGATTCTCTGACAGATTTGATCTGCTGCACCAGACTGGCGCTGTCGTGGACAGGCATCCCCTGTGCGAACGTGGGCATTGGGGCCGCGATCAGCAATGTTGCGCATAGTGCTTTGGTCAATTTCGTCATCGACTTTCCTTTCTCAGTTCAGCGCCTTTGTTCGGTTCAGCTGGGACGCCTCCGGCCATGAAAGAGGGGGAGCCAGAGGGCAGGATCGCGTCCCACCTCGGCAATCACTGCATCGGCAAGGGCGGTGGTTTCCGCGCGCCCCGACAGCACCGCGAGTTCGTCATCGAGTCCGGCAAGATCGAGTTCGACCACGACGCTGTCATGGCCCTGCTTGACCAGAAATTTGTGGCTCTCCGGCGCAAGCTCTTCGCGCACCAGTCTGTATTCGGCTTCGGACAGCGCGAAGCCTTCGACATAATCGCGCCGCGCCCCAAACGGATTGGGCAGCATGATCTTGGTGGCGACCTGTTCGAGGATCGAATGGCTGATGTCGCTCTTGAGCGCGTCGGCGGGCGACTGCGTGGCGAACACCAGCACGGCGTTGCGCTTGCGATAGGTTTTGAGGCCGTCCTGGGCGAAGCGGCGGAACGCTTCATCGCCAAGCGCCTTCCAGAATTCGTCAATGCAGATAATCATCCGCTCGCCAGTCAGCAGCCGGTCGATGCGGTGGAACAGATACAGCATCACGGGCGTGCGGATGTCGGCATTGTCGAGAAAATCGGTCATGTCGAAGCCGATGAACCGCGCGTCGAGTGTCATGCTGTCCGCCGGATTGTCGAACACCCAACCGAGCGAACCCTCGGATGTCCACTTTTCCAATCGCGCACCGACGCCGCTTGAATCCTTCATGCCAAGCATCGAGCGGAGTGCGCTTAGCGAGCGATCGGCAACGTCGAGTTTCATCACGGCGTTGATACCGTCCTCGATCAGTCGTTCTTCCTGGACTGATATTGGCTTGCCATCGGCGCGGACGAGCTGCCGAATGAACAGCGACAGGAATGTCTTGTCCTCTGCGCGATTGGCGAGCGCCTTGAGTGGGGAGAAGCCGGTCGGGTCGCCGTTATGGAGCGCGAGATAGGTGCCGCCGCTAGCCTGCACGAAGATTTGCGCGCCGCGATCCTTGTCGATGAAAATCTGCCGTGCGCCGGTCTTTTCTGTCTGCGCCATCAGGAAGTTGAGCAGCACGGTCTTACCACCGCCCGATGGCCCGATGATAAGCGTATGGCCAAGGTCGCCTTTGTGGAAATTGAAGAAATAGGGGCTTCGAGCGTTGGTTTTGAGCAAGGCGATGGCATCGCCCCAATGATTGCCGCTGGCACTGCCTGCCGGGAATGTATGAAAGGGTGAGAAGGCCGCGAAATTGAGCGAGGTGATCGGTGCAGGCCGGGCGCGCCATGCAAAATTGCCGACGAGCTGCGACCAATAGGCAGCTTCAAGAGCCGCGCCTTCGCGGGCTGCCACCATGCCAGTATCGGCAAGTGCTGAGCGTGCGACCGACATATGATCGCGCAAGCCCTTCATGCTGTCGGCATAGACCGCGAGCGTGAAGTGGTGATCGCCTAGCACAAAGCGGTTCGACATCAGATCGTCGCCCGCGTCTATCAACGCATCGGCCTGACTCACGGCTCTGTCGCCCGCATTTTCCATCTGGGTCATCCGCAGCCGGAATTTTTCGGTCGCAGCGGCCCGCCCGAGGAATGTGAAACTCTGCGTCAGCACGAACCCGAAATCGACTGATAACAAAGCCTCGAACTGGCGCGGCGTGGTTTGGGCGGGATATTCGCGGATGCCAAAGATCCCGCCGAATGCCGAAGCATCAGCATCGCGCACTTCGATGGTTTCCGCGCCGAAGATCGTCCGCGATCGGTAGAGCGCACCGCCGAGATGCCCGCGAACAACGGGGACGCGGCGGTGGCGGCCCGTCATCACCATGTCGGCCACTTCCATCGTTTCTGAAAACATAAGGCCGCGATGCTCGTAAATTTTGCATCGGCGCGGTTCACAGCGCGCCATCAGTTTCTCAAAATCGCGGGCCTTGTCATCGAGCAATTCGACAAGCGCCTCGTCGAGTATCGGACCTTGCGGCAAGCCCTTGGACACTCTGCGTTTGAACAACTGGATGATCTTGTCGCCACCCGTCGCGCCAGGACGGATCACCAGCGTTACGAAGAAGCGGTTGATAAGCATTCGCTCCCGGTTGATCGTCTCGAAATAGGCGCGGTCGAGATCAGCCGCGAAACCGGATTTGAACGTGCCGCCTGGATATTGATCGACCCGCAGGCGGATCAAATGCGTCCAGATCGACAGCCGCTCGTCATGGAGGTTGCGAAACAGCCCGTTGAGCTTGGTGTGCCAGTCGTTGAGATCACGCACATCAGCGGTCTCGAAGGCGCGGCCTTGCAGCTCGAAGGCCAGCATGATGTCGCCGGAATCGAGCGCGATCATTTCGGCGTTGACGTGCCGCGCATAGGGCAGGAACTTCTCGGGCGTCGCTTCGCGCTGCGCCACTTTCAGCGGCACCTGCCCAAAAGCGATTAGGCTTGAGGCGATCAGCTTAGCCATGACGGCCAAAGCCCTTGCGGCGCAGCCCGGCGAGCGGCAGCGGTGAATAGCTACTGCCGCCCCAGAACGCGCGATTGCGGTTGCCGAGCTTGGTGCGGCCCCACAGGAACAGCAGGCGGAAGGCGTTGACATCGTGGCGGACGATCAGCCGCGAGATCGAATAGCCGAAGGCGACCACAAGCGCAGCATAGACTGGGCTGTTGCTCCATATCAGCACCGACGCGCTTGAGATCAGCAGCAACACCGCTGCCTCGATCGGTATGCCTGCCCATAGCGCGGGACGAGTCACCGCGAGAAACAGTGTGTTCTTGGTCAGGATTTCGGTGTCGTCGGTCATGGCGCTATCCGGCAATCGCGCCGACGATGGCATCCGCCGAAAACACGATGGCAATGCCGATAATGACGGTGACCAGCACCGCAGTCGAAGCGCGGCCTGTAAACCAGAGCAGGCCGGTGACGATGACCGCGATCACCGCCAAAGTGCGAAGCAGTGTCGATGACAGCAGGCCGCGCACCTTGCTCGCGAAGCTCTCCAGATTTTGCGCGTAGGCTGGGTCCGGGTTCACGAGCGAAGCAGCTAATACGGCCAACAGAGCTATGCCCCAGATGATGATGCTCTGACGCTTCGCGGGCAGATGGCTGAACTTGGTCGCGCAAGCAGCGCGCCACGTCCCAACCCGGTATCCGGTTCTGACTACGATGTTCATATATTTGACCTTTCGCTCTCTGCGAGCGCTTGCGTCTGGCGGTCGTAGGCCGCCCGCTCGAAGACGTTCCATCTTGGTGGCGGTGTCGGGCGAGCTGGTGCAGCGGACGCCTCCGCTACAGCATTCTCTGCGATCAGGGTTCGCCGGAAATCGGTCTCGGTCGGGATTGCTGTTGAAGTTGCTGGAACGGCCCAGCTATAAGGACCCCGCGCATTCGCCATGCCTGCATTGCCAACGACTTTGGCGACATAGCCATTCCGAAAGCCGCGCGTCTGGCTTCCCGTATTGTACATAGAGAGCGCGACCCGAAGGGCGGTTTGCGGATCGCGGCCCGCGATCACGGCGTTGTAGTTCGCGGTGAGTATCCGGCCTAATGCTGCAACATTGGTGCAGGGGTCGAATACGGTTGCCCAGGTGAGGCCTAGCCATCGCATGTTGCGCGAGTTGATTTGGCCGAGACCCAGATCGACCGAATAGCCTGCCGCGACATATCGCTGCGCCGTCGCCGCAGCCTCGGCTGCGTTGCTTTGTCGCGCCGGTCGCCGCGCGCCGTTAACATTGAGCGCGACGGGATTGCCGCTGCTTTCGGTTTGAATGATCGCCAGCACCGTTTCGGGCGCGACCGTTGGCGCGCATTGCGACGCCAGTGCAAGCAAGGCAGCCGCTGAATAGACCACTAGTCTTGCCACCTCTGGGCAGCGTTAACGGGCTGAATGAGGGTATTTGCTTTCACTTCATAAATTCCCGTGTTTACTATATGCGAATAAGAAATGATATGAGAAAAACTTTCCCTTGATAGTTATATCGGCGTTAGTTCAGCTATAGACTCGTAAAGGCTCAAAGAGTGTTTTGACTTACGAACCGACACTCAGTTACGGTTTTTGCCTGCCATGTTCGTCTCCTGCCTTAGGTGCCGTAAAATATGGTTGGAAGCGACATGCCTGAACCATAGTGCAGGCAAGAAAAAGTTAGGCAAAATCCGCTATTCTCCTTCGCAATTTCAAGGCTTCTCAAGCAGTTATCTTATAGAAGCTTGGGATGAATCGGAGCCGCTATGTAACCCGGCAAATCGATGCCACAGATCGAGCCATAATCGCAGCGCTGAGCGAGAATGGTCGCATGACTGTTCGCGAGCTCGCGGCGCAGATCGGACTGTCCAGTCCCAGCGTGACCGATCGCATATTGAAGCTGCAAGACGCCGACGCGATTAGAGGCTATACCGTCTTGATCGATCCCAAAGTCTTTGGCCTTGGCATTGTTGCGCATGTACGGATGCGGGCGATGCCAGGTCAGGTGCCAAAGTTAGCGCAAATGTTGATCGACGCGTCCGAGGTGGTTGAAGCTGATCGGGTGACGGGCGAGGATTGTTTTGTTGCCAAACTCGTTGTCGGCGACCTGCATCAACTTCAGTGCGTGGTCGATCGCTTTCTGCCATTCGCATCGACCGACACGGCCATTGTTCAATCTACCGCTGTCGCTCGGCGACTTCCGAAACTTTAGGTGAAGTCGATCAGATGAGGTATTTGCGATTAGCAGTCAGTTAAGCGACGATCCGGACATATATCGCGAACAGAGTTGGAAGCCAATGGAGGAAGGCGGTCGGTCCGCACGCCCCCCCACTACGGGACTTAGCGGGCGGTGTCGATCAACTGCACCGCAAAGGGCGGCAATCGACTACCGCTGGCGCACGCACCGTGGTCGAGTTCAGAATGAAATCATCGTAACGGTCAGAAACTCAATGTTCCAATGATAGCTTCGAACTACTCGATGCCAAAACTTACGAAGCGCTGACCGGTTCGACCGGATGGAGTAAATCGTCAGCGGCGACATCATTGATTCAACCCGTTGCAAGTCGCACAATCGATCAGTCGGGCCATATGTTTAATCTGGAATCGGTACAGATTTCCATGTCAATCGAGGTGGCCGGGGCTTCTCCAAATCCTCGAGGTGAAGTTGTTTGAGCGAGCGCCAACGCTGATACTGGGCGCGGAGCGTTTCGACAGATTCGTCATTCACCGCAGCCGGCGCGTCTCTCTCGGTGCTTTGAAGCCAAAAACGAAACCAATCGACATAGAGATAGTTGCCGAGAAGTCTGTCTTTTACTTTATAAAGATCATGGGTACTATTGGGGATGTTCCACAGCTCAACGGGTTTCTTAAGCCTACTAAGCGCCGTGAATGGTTCCGTTACAGCTATAGGCCCCTCGTTATTGGCAATTAACAGAAGCGGGGTTCGAAAGCGATCAATGTTGAAGGATATCGACCTCTCAAGCCAAGGCTGCATGTTACTGAACGGATTGGCGCCATTCTGATTTTCAATGTGGCTCTGGGCACCATTGTAGATGTAGTAGAACCAACCACCGAAGCCGCTGTCTGTCAATGCGGCAGCTGCGATGTCATATCGAGAGAAGGCGAGCAGGTGCCCGACCCAAGGGCCAGAACCGCTAAAGCCTACGACTCCAACTTTCTGCCTATCAATTAATCCGCGATTTGCTAAGAAATCGATCGCTCCTTCAAAGCCGAGGGCCCCGGCCTCGAGCTCACCGTCCCAGCCCACGCTCGTCAGGCCTCGAAGCTGAAGCACCATTACACCTGACGCGGCAAGAGGCCGAGCCGCCTGCCCCTTCAGCCCTCCGTCCATGCGGAACTTCGAAGGCTCATAAATGTAACTTTGGATCACCAACGGATACTGCCGCTCAGCAACGTAGTCCGTTGGATAATAGAGTCCTCCTATCCAGTCTCGCCCATCCGTCGCCTTCCAAGTTATATGTTCTACACGGCCAAGTCGTCGTTTTTCGAGCCACGGGTTTGGATCGAGTAGTTTGCGCTTTGGTCGCCCTTTTTCTTGCACCACAAGAACAGGGGGTACATTCAGGGATTCCTCAACAACGACTTGAACATCTGCTGACGCGGGTTTTGGCCCGCGGTCAGCGACGGTCCAACGAGTGGCTTGGCGACGGAGGACGAGCGTTACCGGATTGAGCAATGAGCGCGCACCATGTTCTATAACTAGTAGGCCCTCCTCTTGACTGTAATTCACACTCCTAATCCGGACGATGTCGTCGGGAAGATAAGCCACGGTCCTCACCGATCCAGAAGACGGCTGAAATAGAACTACGGCCGCACGAGGGGACTGGCCTTGACGATCACGGCGATGAGCGCCTTCGACAACCTCATCAACTCCGACCAGCAAAACCGCGCTGCCTTCGTCTATCCAGATTGGATCAATTGATTGACCAATTTGGCTAATCGGCCCTGTTCTCAATATCTCCGTGGCACCTTCTTGGAGGTCGACCAACAACCAACCGATTCCTTGCGAACGAGGAGCTTTCCCATCGCCGTCTCGAACCTCGTTCCACCACAGAGGCAAAGTGTCGAAAGCAGCCTTTCGGAGACCCCAGCGGCCATCCCAAGATACTCCACCCTGAAGGCCTAGTGAGGCCACGACACCGGGGACAACGCCATTTGGAGAGGGAATCACCCGGGAAGAGCCGCTGCGATTGTCGTAGGCGCGAATGGTGATAACGCTCGGTGAATAGCGAAGAACCTCGTCCGAAATCGAACCACCTGGTGGGATGCGATATCCAACTCTCCCACTTTGCTGATAGGCTGGCCGCAGTCGCTCCTGGCGCGACACGAATATGCTCGATCCATCGCCGCTTACCTCATATCCTAAGAGGTCTCCTTGATGTGCAGTCATTTTCTGGATCGACAGGCTGTTCACATTAACTTTGAAGACTTGTGCTGATTCCTGACCGGCAGTCCCGACAAAAAGAAGATCCTGGCTATTCATCATCCAGCGGAGCAGCGAGATCGGGCGTTGCCGACCAGACGAAGAGAACTCGGCTATAGGACGGGGCTTGAGTTGCGAGCGTTCTTTGAGATCGATGCAGAACAACGTCCCTATATTGGCGCCTAGCTCGATGCTCCCCCGCTCAACAACGAAAGCCGCTATTCCTCCGTCCGGCGATATGGCTGGTAATCGGTCCCACAGATCGCCAAACGACGGTGTTAACGGATTGCCAATCCATCCAAACCCAATTGCGTCCTCAATACTGATCTCTCTAACGTGTTTTCTTCCGGGGATCTGCGCCGCTAATGGCAAATTCCCAATGATGGCCGCAGATCCGGCAAGAAGTAGTCCCTCGCGGCGCGTGAATCGAAATTCCGTCGCCTTATCAAATCCGCCTTTAGGCATATAGTACTCCATTTATATAAGTCTTGCCAATCCAGCAGACAAAGAATCGACAAATATTCCTTTAAATGCCGAACTAAAACGTTTAACAGAGTACAACACGAGTAGATTTCAGATGAAAGCGCCGCGAGCACCCGATTTGCGCCCCGTAATAAGAATGGTAGATCGTCGTTGATTTCTAATACCGTCGAAATACCTTAGAAACCCACCCGAATCCCTAGTGTTACCAATCGACCAATTGGATCGTGGGTGAAGCCATCGTAGCCGTAGCCGAGACCAAAAACGGCCGGCGGCTCCTTGTCTGCGAGATTCCGGACCGATAACGACAGCCATAAATCTTTGCCCTGACGGAAACCCAACCCTTTAATTGCATGACGGACCGTAAGATCCGCTGTAGTCCACGCTGGCACCGACTGAATCGGAGTGACCGAGGTGTTATCATAGCCGCTGAGGTAGTTAATCGCGAGATTTGCCACCAAACTGTCCGTCGAATAACTGATTGCGGCGTTCGCTTTCAGCTTGCTGGGGAAGTAGATGTTACCAATCTGATCGACAACCGGTTGCCGCTGCGTTAGCGCAGACTTGTAGCTGAGCATTGCCGTACCATTCAACGAAAGAGAGAACTTTTCTCGAGTGAGATTCCAGTCATAACCTGCTGTGAAGTCGATCCCCGAGATCTGCGTCGATGATACATTGCGATAACCATAGTTTAAGATGGCTCCGATACCGCCCGCTGGGATGACAAACGGCGCCTGCAGATTCGGATTTGCAAGAATACTAGAGATCTGGGCCGCAGTCGGGTTTCTAGTAATGAAGTCAGAATAGATTGCTTCCTGAGTCAAGAACGACGTTACTTGGCCGGTGAAAATTGTAATCCTGTTTTTGTAATCTACGTCAAAATAATTTAGGCTCAGTTGCAGATTATTCGTTGTCGGACTCTTGTACTGGACGCCAAGGGTGAAAGACCGAGCAGTTTCTGGTTGCAGCGGCCTGACACCCTCCAGTGACAAAAGTGCATTTGTCCGACCCGTCGATGAGGTTGGATCAGTCACCACCGAGACGAAAGCGGGAAACAAAGGGTTTAGCTGTAGGAGCAATGGTGCTTTGAAAGAAGTGCCCCAGCTTGACGTCAAACGCAGACCGTCGAAGACCTCCCACTCTATACCAACCTTGGGATTAGTCGTGCTCCCAAAGTCATTGTAGTCGTCTCGGCGAACCGCCCCCGATAGTAAAACCCGTCTAATTCCCGGGACTGACATATCTGGTGAAACAAGAGGCAAAACCAGTTCACCGTAGACAGAAGTTACATTGCGCCCTACGTTAGTCGGTGCCCCGTTGGTTGGCGCGGCAGCGCTGAGAAACGATACGGAGCGAACGGAGTAAGTTTGCTTAAGATAATCTAGCCCTGCCGCGATACGAATTGGCCCGGCACCCGTAAGCTCAAACAGACTTCCGTCTATTCCAAAATGAGCAGAGTTCTGGTTGGTTCGCTCTCGCCGGTCCGTCCAGCCTCGAAACGAATTTACCGTTCCTGTGGCGTTGGTGCCCCCACTCCCAAATGGGTTGAAAGCTGTCAATGGATCAGTCAATGCCGCCGCTCGATTGAGGTAAAAGGTATTCGGCAGATTGTCTATGAAACTTCCGTCTCGCGCTTCGGTGTATGCGTAGTATGCGCCGACATGCCAGGCTTGAGAGATTTGTGCATCGAATCCGGCAACAGACCCTAGTGCTGTCGTTTTGGAAAGACTTGTTTGCAAACCCAAGTCGTTCTTGAGATCATAGGTCACGGTTTGTGTGTTGACGGTGGACCCGAAGTCTACAAAGAATGGAGTTCCCCGATTTACAGTAATGGATGCCCTGGCCCCACCTACAGAAAATACGGAGCGCCTGTCGCTTAATAGCAGATCCCCGTAGACCTTCAGATCACTGCCAATCTGCTGGTTCAGGTGAGCCGTCAGCGACCAGCGTTCGGTTGTTGGCGATATATCCCCATCCCTGAGAGACTCGCACCTAGCACTCGTGCGTGGGGTCAAGGATGAAGCCTGAAGCCCCACACCATTTTGACCTGCGGGAATGGCGTAGGTCACACCTCCGGCGGTTATGGTACCCGGGGCGCAAATCGTAGAGCGCACGTCGGGTCCGCCGATGCTCGTCAAGTCTGACCGGACAAAGTCGCGATCAATTGCTTTCAAAGCGGAAGAGCGACGATATTCGCTGCCAACGACGATCCCCCCGCTGGACCAGTTTAGTCCCGCCGCAAGAGCTCCGCGTTGCACGTCGTATCCATCAGCTAGTGATACGTCTCCCTCAACGCGAATGCCCTCCATCTTTGACCGGGTAATAATGTTGACGACGCCCCCGATAGCATCGGAACCATAAATCGCCGATGCTCCATCTGGCAGTATTTCGACCCGGTCGATGAGCGAGAGAGGAATTGCCGTTACATCAACCAGCGCACCTCCCGCTGATGGGGCCAACCTCCGCCCGTTGAGGAGAACAAGGGTGGCATCAACTCCAAGCCCGCGTAGGTTGACACCGGTGCCTCTGCCAATATTGAGGTTTGAGTTCTGCACCAGGCCGCTTGTAGCACCTTCATTAGGGCCCAAGGTCGAAGCTTGCGACGTAGCACGCAACGCATCAGACACCGTCGAAAATCCGCGCGCTTCCATCTGATCACGCGAGACGGTTGTAACCGAGCTTCCGACCGGTGCTTGCCCCCTTACGTTAGTACCGGTTACAACGATCTCATTGCCTTGTGTCCCAGAGTCAGGCCCGTTGTCGATCTCAGCGACGCTGCCGACTACGTTTCCCGCGCGGACGACAGCGACGGCACCGGAAGATCCAGAGCGGGTGACAAAGCCGGTGTTGGCAAGCAGAGCTGCAAGCGCCGGGGCGGGTTCGGCGGTGCCTTTGTAGCCCGGCGATCGGACTCCACGGACATCTTCGGCGCGATAGATGATTGGGCGGCCGGATTGGCGGGCATAGGCGTCGAGCGCGTCCTTGAGCGGGCCTGCGGAGATATTATATTCGCTCGTCTGGGCATAAGCCGGCGAAGCCACCGCAATGATTGCCGTGCTGCCCGCCAAAGCCGCCAAATATCCGCCCATACGCATGATGCATTCTCCCTCTCTTTTGCTCCGGAGCTCCTTTTGGAACCCCCTTGAGAAGCAGAGACAGGTGGGCGCGGAAAAGATGTCATATATCAGTAAGAAATTTTTATCGAGTCTGGGCCTTCCTCGATTTTTAGGCCATAGGCATCGCGCAACAACCGGGCGAATTCGTCGGGCTTGTCCGCCGGGTAAACCCCGCCGATGCGGATTTCGCCTGCGACATTATCGGTCACCACGAGACTGCGGCGATTATAGCGGTTGAACTCTGCGGCCACGTCTGCAAGGCGCTTTTGGTCGAAGTTCAGCATGCCGCCGCGCCAGGCGTGGGCATCGGCGACGCGCTTGTCGGCATCGCCCTGGACCATCGTGGCTTGCCCCTTGCCAAGCGCGATATCGCCGCCGTTGATCGTGGTCGATCGCAGCACCCGGTCCTGTTCGATGTCATCGACCCGGACGCGGCCCTCGCTCACCGCTACGGTCACCTTGTCGCCATCGCGGCGCACCGAGAATTTTGTTCCCAACACTGTGATCTTGCGCCGACCGGCATGCACGATAAACGGATGCTTGGGATCTTTCGCAACATCGAAATAGGCTTCACCCTGATCGAGCCAGATCTCGCGCTGGCGCTCGCCGACAGCCGCGCGCAGCACAGACGCAGTGTTGACCTCGATCCTGCTCCCATCGGGCAGATTAACCAGCTTGCGGCTTCCAACCGGGGCCTCGATCCGCGCGATTTCGACTTCGTCCGGACGGCCCATGCGCTCCTGCGGGACGATGAACAGCCAGGTACCGGCGAGAAGCATCAGAAACATCGCCGCCACCGCAGCGGGAATCCATTTGGGCGTGCCTTCGTAGCGCGACGGCGCATACGGTTCGGCTATCGGCAGTTCGGGTTCGAGGCTTAGCCCCATAGAACCGAGGCGATCGACTTCCTGCCAGCTTCGTTCGAGCCGCAGAAACGCGACGCGGTGGAGATCGGATTGATCGAGCCAAGCCGCAAGTTCGGTTTCACGCACGGAGTCCCAATCAGCTTCTTCGCGCGCAATGATCCATTGCGCCGCCTGGTCCTGAAGCTCGCGGAGCGCGGTCACGAGAGTTGCTCCTGGTCATCGCGCGGCGGATAACGGCGACGGACGATCTTGCCTGCGCCGCCAAGCATATGATCGGCGAGGGCTTTCATCCCCATCATCAGCTGGTGGCTGACCGTCTCCTTTCCGATCCCGAGGTGGTCCGCAGTTTCCTGGACGTTGAGTCCCTCAACCTTGCGCAGCAGAACGATTTCGCGCACCCGTGGCGGCAGCTTCTCAAGCCCAGCTTCGACCTGCCGAAGCGCATCACGCGCGAGAAGATGCCGCTCGGTCGCTTCAAGATCGGGGTCGCGGTCGAACAGCGTGAGGTCGGCAATCAACTCGAACGAGACGATTTGCGCGCGCTTTGCTCGGTTGATGAGATGGTTGCGCGCCACTGCGAAAACATAAGGGCGCGTCTGCGCCGGAACTCCAGCCCGGGCACCGGAATAAACCAGCGCGTAAACGTCGTGCAACAGGTCTATCACTTCGCTGCCATCGCGCCAGTTGCGAAGGATGAAATGCACGAGCGAACGCTCGAGAGGGAGCACCTCCCGGCGAAACCACCCATCAAGCATGTCATATTCGACCATTGGCGCGTTTGGACTGCCTCCTTCGTTGCATAATCCTGTCATGTCACAAGACAATCAAGCACCAAGTCGATGTCACACGCTGCGACTTTTCTCGACGGCTCTGGGGAGCGAAGGAGACATTACGATGCTCACGGAGCTTCGATTGGCACCATATTTACGACAGATTTTGAAGCCGATCGCTTCCGCTAATCATCCGGGCTCGGGGACATCAACCTATCGGCACTCGCAACCCGACGTCGCAGTTCGGCAGCGTTGCAACATACCCTTCAGGGGAATGGGACCGATTGCGGAATGCCTTACAGGCGGCGAGACAGACGTAATCGCATGCCGCGTTTTCAGCTCCCACGCCCACGCAAGCCAAAAAAATTCTACACAGTTCCTGCACAGGCAAAAATTGGCGTTTTTATGTCAATAGAATCAATAGCTTATTGATTTCCGATATTTTGGTCGGGACGACAGGATTCGAACCTGCGACCCCCACACCCCCAGTGTGATGCGCTACCAGGCTGCGCTACGTCCCGACCGCCAGCGGGCGTGGCTCACGTCCGATGGAAGCGCGCCTATATGGCGGGGCTTTGCTAAAAGCAAGGGCGCTTTGGGCGCTTTGACGTTGCTTCATCGGGGTGCAGGTGATAATCGCGCCCGATTGTTTCACTGGCCCGCCGGAAATGCGGCGCCCCCACATAATAGTCGCAGGGATTATCACATGGATTCGCTTATCTTTTTGGCTGCTGCTGCCGGTACAGGTGGTGCGAGCGCCAATAGTTTCGCAAGCTTTATGAACACGTTTTTTCCGCTCATTTTGATTTTTATCGTCTTTTACTTCTTCCTCATCCGCCCGCAACAGAAGCGCGCGAAGGAGCATGAGGCCAAGATCTCCGCCGTGCAAAAAAATGACGAGGTAATTACTGGCGGCGGTTTGATGGGCAAGGTGATCAAGGTGGCCGATGATCATGTCGAGGTGGAAATTGCCCCGAACGTTCGGGTTCGCGCGGTGAAATCGACGCTTGCCAATGTAAGCCCGCGCGGGACCAAGGCCGCCAATGATTGATGTCTCGGGGTTGAACGACATCGTCGCCGACCCCAAATCCCGCTCTTCCTGTTTGTTCGGAACCAGTCCATGCTAGATTTTCCCCGTTGGCGCATCTGGATGCTCAACATCATTGTCCTGACGGGCATATTGTTTGCGATCCCCAGCGTCCTGCCCGCCAATATCCGCGCGCAGGTGGCGCAGTTCATGCCGACGCCGACGATCAATCTGGGCCTTGACCTTGCCGGTGGCAGCCATATCTTGCTGGAAGCCGACACATCGCAACTGGCGCAAACGCGGCTGGAGTCGCTTGAAGACAGCGTGCGTGCAGCGATGCGCCGGGCCGAGCCGCGCATCGCGATCGACGATGTATCGCGCGCCAATGGGCAGCTTAGCTTTACCGTCACCGAAAGCTCGCAAATCGATGCCGCGCGCGAGGCGTTGCTTTCGGTAACCAGCAACGCGACCGGCACGCGCGACTGGAACATCGGCGTCAACGACGGCAACCGCATCATCCTGACGCCAGCCAGCACGGGCAATGAAACCGCGCTCGATCAGGCGATGGACACCGCCAAGGACGTGATTGACCGCCGCATCAACGCGCTCGGCACGCTGGAGCCGACGATCATTCGGCAGGGCGACAACCGTATCGTGGTCCAGGTTCCCGGGCTCGATGACCCAGAGGCATTGAAGGCGCTGATCGGCAAGACCGCAAAGCTTGAATTCAAACTGGTCGATGAACAGGCCGACCCTGACCAGACGACCAAGGGGGTGGCCCGCGTCGGCAGTCAGGTTCTGCCCTATCCGTCGAACCCTACCGGACTTCCAAACATCGCCGTCCGCCGTTTGGGCGGGATTGCGGGCGACAAGCTGGTCAAGGCCGATCCGACGTTCGATCAGCAAACCAACGAGCCTGCGGTTACCATTCAGTTTGACGGCGAGGGCGGCCAGAAATTTGCGCGGATGACGCAGCAAAATACCGGCAAACTGTTCGCCATCATTCTCGACGGCCAGGTCATTTCCGCGCCGCAAATTCGCGAACCGATTTTCGGCGGCATATCTCAGATTTCGGGCAGCTTCACGGTTGAAAGCGCGAACCAGCTGGCTATAGCGCTGCGTTCGGGCGCGCTGCCGGTCGATCTCACCATTGTCGAGGAGCGCTCGGTCGGGCCGGACCTTGGGGCCGATTCCATCCGGCGCGGTGTTCTGGCCGCGATGATAGGCACGACCGCCATTCTCGTCCTGATGTTCGCGGTATATGGCCGTTTCGGACTGTATGCCAACGCCGCACTGGTGCTGAACGTGGGGATCATATTGGGTGTCATGGCAATGGCGAACGCCACGCTGACCTTGCCGGGCATCGCGGGTTTCGTGCTGACCATTGGCGCGGCGGTGGATGCCAACGTGCTCATCAACGAACGTATTCGTGAAGAGTTGAAGCGGGGCAGGCGAGTGGTACAGGCCATCGAGTTCGGCTATAAGGAAGCCAGCCGCGCGATTTTCGATGCGAACTCGACCAACGTGATTGCCGCAGTGTTGCTGTTCATTTTCGGCTCTGGTCCGATCCGCGGATTTGCGGTGGTTTTGATGATCGGCATCGTCACCTCGGTGTTCACCGCCGTGACGTTGACCCGCATGTGGGTCGCCGGATGGGTCAAACGCACCCGTCCGCAAGAATTGACGATTTGAGGAAGAGCCCATGAAACTGCTCAAGCTTGTTCCCGACGATACCAATATCAACTTCCTCAAATGGCGGGTGCTCGCGTTCGCGATCAGCCTCGTTCTGATGGCAGCGTCGATCGGCCTGGTCGCGACCAAGGGTCTGAACTTCGGCGTCGATTTCATCGGCGGCCAGATGGTGCGCGCAACCTTCACCCAAAGCGCGGAGGCACCGGTTACCGAACTCCGCGAGAAAGTGGGCGCGTTGGGCTATGGCGATCCGACCATCCAGCGGTTTGGGCAGGAAAACCAGGTATCGATCCGCATGAAATTGCCCGAGGGCGCGGACAAGAACCCTGAGCTGGCCAACGTTATGGCAACCAAAATCACCGATAAGCTCAAGGCGGATTACCCCGGCGTCCGCATTGATGGCGTCGATTCGGTGTCGGGCAAGGTGTCCGAAGAGCTGTTCAGCAAGGGGATATTGGCGCTGCTCGCCGCGATGGCCGGGGTATCGCTTTATATCTGGATCAGGTTCGAATGGCAGTTCGGGGTCGGCGCGATCTGGTCGCTGATCCATGACGTGACTCTGACTTTCGGATTGTTTTCGCTGACGGGGTGGGAATTCGATCTCAACATAATCGCTGCGTTACTGACGATCATCGGCTATTCGCTGAACGATACCGTCGTCATTTACGACCGTATTCGCGAGAATCTGATGAAATTCCGCAAGATGGAAATGGCGTCGCTGCTCAACCTGTCGGTCAACGAAACGCTGGCGCGAACAGTGATGACCAGCGTGTCGATTTCGATGCCGCTGGTCGTCCTTGTCCTGTTCGGTCCTGACGTGATCTTCGGGTTCAGCGCAGCGATGGCGTTCGGGATTATCGTCGGCACCTATTCGTCAATCTATCAGGCGGCACCGATATTGATCTGGCTGAAAGTCGGTCCGCACAGCTTTGTGCCGACCGAGGGCGCGGCGCCCAAGGCCGAGCGGATGGGCGAAAGCTTCGGCGCGCAGCCTTAAAAATACTCTTCGCGCGAAGGCCGCGAAGGCGCGCGAAGGTTTAGTTTGTTGCGGTCACGTTGCGGAAGAATTCCGCTAATTGCTTTGCATTTTCATCCCATGAAAAGGCGCTGACATTAGTGGCCACCAGTGCCCGCGAGGGCGGGTTGGCGAGGATTTCCTTGATCGCTTCCGCAACCGCTTCGGGTTTGCGCGCCACGATCCGCCCGGCGTCGGGCGTTTTCAGCAGCTCGCGGATGCCGCCAACGTCACTTGCAACTACTGGCGTGCCGCAAGCGAGCGCCTCGACCCAGGCGTTGGCAAGCCCTTCGCTTGCCGACACGAGCGCCATGACATCGGCGGCGGCGAGCAACGCGGGCAGGTCGTCGTGCGGGACGCTGCCCATGAAACGGACGCGGTGCGCGACGCCGAGCCGTTCGGCCAGCGCGCGATAATCGCTTTCGGCGTCGCCATGCCCCGCAAGCATCAGCGTTGCGTCGGGCAGGGCAGTCAACGCCGCAATAAGCAAATCCTGACCCTTGCGCGGGATGAGCGCGCCGACGCTCAGGATCAGCGGACTGGAAATGCCAAGCCTGGCCTTTTCCTCCGCTCGGTCGTGCGGAACGAACCGCGACTGGTCGAGGCCGGTATAGTGGACCATGATCTTGTCCGGATCCATGCCGAGCGCCACCATGTCTGACTTCAGCGCACCCGACACTGCGAGCAGACCCGCCGCCTTGTCGGCTGCTTCGATGATTTGCTCGCGGCAGCCTGACTGGTCACTCCAATAATGAATATCCGCACCGCGCGCCTTGATCGTGTATGGAATACCCAGCGCTTCGGACAGCTTCATCGCCGCAGGGCCGTCGGGAAAGAAGAATTCGGCGTCGATCAGGTCGAAACCGATTTCGGCGTGGAGACGCCTTGCCACAGGCAGCACCGATCGCGCTATCATATCCGGGTTCAGCTGCCCGCCAATCTTGGGAATGGCCATAAAGCGCGGACGATAGACATCGAGTTCACCCCACTGTTCGTTGTGCAGGTCTGCAAGCCGGGTCTTGTCACCGAACAGGTTCAGCGGCCAGGGCGCAATGCCGACGGGATTGACGACCGTCACCGCAAAATCGCGAACCGCCGTCAGGGCAGCGGTCTGGCGTTCGACGAAAATGCCGAAATTCGGGCGGCTAGCAGCGGGGAACAGGGTCGAGAGGGTCAGTATGCGCAAGGCTAAAGCCTAAAGCGACCGCACGAGCCGTACCGCCTTGGCAATCCACGCCGGGTCCGTAATGACCTGCTGCCGCGCGCCTGCTTCAAGCGGCAGGATGTGCAGCTTGTTTCCCTCGCGGCCCAGCAACCGCCCGAAAATGAATCTGCCCCCGGGGCGGGGGACAAGGACGTCGAGGTTCAGCGCAGACGCAAAGGCTTCAGGCTGCAACTGTTCCATCCACAATTCGTCGCCGCGCCGATATTCGCCGGTGGCGGCTGCAATCCGCATACCTACCATCGCGCCCGAGACATTGGGCACCATGATCCGTTCTTCCTTGGTCGGCGCGTGAGTGCCATCGTCTTGCAGCACCGCCGCGACAGGCAGATATTGCTGGTCGGGCAGGGCAACAAGATCGCTCGAATCAACGCCCAGCGCGGCGGCAATACGGTTGATCCAGATCAGCGACAGTACGCGTGTTCCGGTCTCCAGTCGACCGATGGTCTGTGCTGTCGTGGCGGGTTTGCAGCGTTCGGCGACGTCGGCAAGGGTCAGCCCCTTGGCCCGGCGCACATCGCGGATTCGGCTTTGCATCTATTTTCTCCGATTACCAGATAGGTTTTTTCTTTCCTACAATAATCACCGCATGGCAAGTGTGATTCGCAATCGATGGAGAACAACACATGCCCCGCAAAACCGCCGCAGCGCCGATACACATAGATCCCCGACCTCTTGTCGAGCGCTCGCTTCACGAACCGGGGGAAGGACGTCAAGTCAAGCGCAGCGTCACCGTCAATCTGGCGGAATCCCCGCTGTCATGGCTTCACTCGCGGGGGCATTTGACTGACCGGCAACTGTTGGCAGGCGAGAAACTGCGAGGCGATTATGAGGCGGCGATGATGAGACCGCAGATAACGATGCGTTGGGAGAACGTCCCGCTCGGCCGCGAAAAGCGCGGCGCGCCGTCCGGCCTCAACCAGACTGAGCGCATGATTTCGGCCAAAGAGCGTTTTGACGACGCGTTGACCGCGCTCGGTCCTGATCTGGCTGACATTGCGTGGCGGGTGATCTGTGCCGGTGAAGCCATGCCTGAGGCTGAACGCAAAATGGCGTGGCCGGTGCGTTCCGGCAAGCTGGTACTGCGGATTGCACTGGACAGGCTGGCGGGGTTCTACAGGGTGCCAGGGTGAGTGCTGAATGGCTTTTGGGGACTGTCCCAAGCGCAGCGCCGTGGACTGTCCCTAGAAGCCAGCGCCTGATCTCCCGGGGACAGTCCACGGCGCTGCGCTTGGGACAGTCCCCTGCCGTCGGCTAACCCGCCATCTCCTCCACCAGCATCGCCAGTTCAAGCCAGCGCTGCTCGGCTGCGTCCTTCTCGGCGCGCAGGGCGTCGCATTTCGCCGTCAGTTCGGCAAGACGGTCGGGTTTGCGTGTGTAGAGCGAAGGGTCGGACATCTCGGCTTCCGCTGCGGCAATTTCGGAATCGATAGCTTCGATGCGGGCAGGCAGCAGGTCATAATCGCGCTGGTCCTTGTAGGACAGTTTCGCAGGCCGCTTTTCTGTTGGATTTTGGGGGGGTGGGTTTGCCCTATAGTTACTGACGTTTCCGCGGCTTTCAGGCCTGTCGCGCCGGTCGCGTTTTGCCTCCCAATCGGCATAGCCACCGGCGATGATATCAACCTTGCCCGAGCCATCCAGCCCGAGCGTCAGCGTCACCGTCCGGTCGAGGAAATCGCGGTCATGGCTGACGATCAGGACGGTGCCGTCATAGTCGGCGATCACCTCCTGCAACAGGTCGAGCGTTTCGAGATCAAGGTCGTTGGTCGGCTCATCGAGCACGAGCAGATTAGCCTCACGGGCAAATTCGCGCGCGAGCAAGATGCGCGACTGCTCGCCACCCGACAGCGTGCCGATACGCGCCTCGATAAGCGAGGGGTCGAACAGGAATTCCTTGAGATAGCCTTGCACATGCTTGCGAACCCCGCGCACATCGATCCAGTCGCTGCCTTCGGCAAGCACATCACGCACGCGCTTGTCAGGCGTCAGCAGTTTGCGCTGCTGGTCGATGACGATTCCGGTCAGCGTCGGCGACAGCGTTATCTTTCCCGTGTCGGGTGGCGTTTCGCCGGTCAACAGACGGATGAGCGTCGTTTTGCCGGTGCCGTTCGCACCGACGATGCCGATCCGGTCGCCGCGCTGGATGCGCAGCGTGAAGTCCTTGATGATGGTGCGATCCCCTACGCCATTTCCGTTCGTGTCGAGCCCTTCGACATGCTCAGGATAAACTACGGCACAAAGTGCCGTAGTCGAGACACCCATCGGCAGTGCGCTGTCTTGAGGCATCTCGACTGGGCTCGATGCGAACGGATTTGGCGGAAAGGACTTGGAGATATTCTCAGCATTGATAACCGTCTTGGTTTTGCTATCATCGCTCGCTGCGCTCAGCTTCGCTACACCTTGCGGCCCCATCATCGCCGCCCGCGCCGCGCGCATTTCCCACAGCTTCGCCAGTCGCCCCTGATTGCGCTTGCGTCGTGCGGTGACGCCGCGCTCCAGCCAGTGCGCCTCAATTTTCAGCTTGGCATCGAGCCGGTCGGCGTTCCGCGCATCCTCGGCATAGACCCGCTCGGTCCAGGCATCATAACCGCCAAAGCCAATCTCGTTCCGACGCAGCAGGCCCCGGTCGAGCCAGAACGTCTGCTTGGTGAGGCGCGTCAGGAAAGTGCGGTCATGGCTGATCACCATGAACGCACCGCGATAGCGCGTCAGCCAGTCTTCGAGCCATTCGATCGCAGCCAGATCGAGATGGTTGGTCGGTTCGTCGAGCAACAACAGGTCGGGTTCGCTCGCCAGCGCGCGGCAAATCGCGGCGCGGCGTTTTTCGCCTCCGCTTGCGGTTTTGGCTTCTCGGTCGAGGTCGATGCCGAGCTGATCGGCAATCGCGCGCACCGCATATTCGGGCGGGCCTTTGTCGCCATGAATTGCGAAATCCACGAGCCGGTCGAACGCGGCGACGTCAGGGTCTTGTTCCAGCATCACGATGTTGGTTCCGGGCACGACGACGCGCTTGCCCTTGTCGGCTTCAACCGTTCCCGCGACCAGCTTCATCAGCGTGGTCTTGCCCGCCCCGTTGCGCCCGATCAGCGCCAGCCGGTCGCGCGCGCCGATGAACAGGTCGATACCGGAAAACAGCCATCCACCGCCCTGTTGCAGCGCGAGGCCTTCAAAGGCGAAGATTGGGGGTTGCGACATGATGACGGGCGGATAGGGGGAGGGGAGGCGAAGGGCAAGGCCGTTTCCCTACCACTCCCACTTTGTCATTCCCGCGAACGCGGGAATCCGTGGTCGGACCTTTGCTCCAAGACTGAAGGCATGTTGAGGCTGATAGTTCAGACCATGGGTTCCCGCGTTCGCGGGAATGACAAGGTGTTTGTTGACGATGGATGGTGCTTCAAGCAAAGCAAATCCATGCGCACCATCTACCTAAACGGCAGCTACATCCCCGAAACCGAGGGCAAGGTCTCTGTCTTTGACCGGGGTTTTCTGTTTTCGGACTCTGTCTATGAGGTCGTGTCAGTCCTTGATGGCAAGCTGGTGGATTTCGAAGGCCATGTTCGGCGTCTTGCGCGATCGTTGGGAGAGCTTGGTATCAAGGGCGCACCCGACGCAGACACTTGGCTCAAAATCTGCCGCGAACTCGTCACGCACAACGCCGTTGAAGAAGGCATGATCTATTGGCAGGTGACACGCGGTGCGCCTGCTGATCGGGACTTTGTTTTTCCGCCTGAAGGCACACCGCCGACCGTTCTGGCGTTCACCCAAAGCCGCCCGCTAGTCGACAACCCACTCGCGCAACGCGGTATCAGTGTCATCACGGTCCCGGATTTGCGCTGGGGCAGGGCAGATATCAAAACCACGCAGCTGCTCTACGCTTCGCTCATGAAGAACGAGGCGATTGCGCAAGGCGCGGATGATGCCTGGATGGAACGTGACGGAATTGTCACCGAAGGTACGGCGCAAAACGCGCATATCATAACGCGGCAGGGTGTGCTGGTAACACATCCGCTCAATCGCGATATCCTCCACGGCATTACCCGTGCTGCTGTCTTGCCGCTGATATCCGGCGAAATCGAAGAACGCCCTTTTGCCGTCGCTGAAGCGGAACAGGCGGCTGAAGCATTCGTCTCGTCCGCGTCCGGCTTTGTGATGCCGGTGGTTCGCATCAACGGCAGGCAAATTGGCGACGGGACGCCGGGGCCGATCACGGTCGCATCGCGCGCTGCCTATATCGAATGGGCGCATCGCACACTCGTCTGACCGGAACAGACCCGTTCATTCTGCGTTATGGCACCATCATGCAATCGCCACGAATTGCTGTTCCATGCAAGGGAGATGTCAGATGAAAAATGCGATTTTGTTGGTCGCGGCCGCCTTGGCTGCAACCTCACCAGCGGCGCTAATGGCTGCGGAAATTCACATCGAGGCGAAGAATCCGGTTGTCGAACTGTCGGTTTCCGAAATGGTCGAAAGCGCGCCCGATACTGCGACTTTCTCAACAGGCGTCGAAACAGCCGCACCCACGGCGTCTGTGGCACTCCGGCAAAACTCCACACAGGTTGCGCGGGTGATCAGCCAGTTGAAGGCGATGGGAATTGCCGAAAAGGATATCCAGACAAGCGGTATCAACCTCAGCCCGGAATATGAATATATCCAGGCGACGCAACGCAACCGCTTCACGGGCTATCGTGTGTCAAATCAGGTTCAGGTCAAGATGCGCGACATCGAAAAGCTCGGCAGCATCATGGATCAAGTGGTGGCGTCTGGCGCGACCAATATCAACGGACCCTATTTCTCGATTGCCGACGACAGTGCGGTCAAACGCGCGGCTCGGGCAACTGCGCTGGCAAACGGCAAGGCGCAGGCCGAAACCTACGCCCGCGCTGCAGGATATTCAGGCGTTCGATTGCTGTCGGTTAGCGAGGCGGTAATGGGTCGTCCGATGCCTTATGCGATGATGCGCCAAACTGCCAATGTCGAAGCTATGGACGCATCGGTACCGGTGCAACCGGGCCAGGTCGGCACGTCGGTAATGCTCAATCTGCAATATGAAATGGTGCGTTAGAGGCGCTACAGCGTGGCTAAAGGTTACCAAAAGCTTGACGTGTTATTCAGATTGAGTTCAACGCTTTGGGCATATAGGCCGAACCATGATCTGGAAAACCTCTTTGTTCGCCGCACTGGCGCTGGCGCTGGCTGTGATTGTCGATCCTGCTGTCGCTGGTCGGCGCGGCGAGCAGGATGAGGCGCGTCAGGACATGGCGGCCGGCAAGGTCAAATCCTTGCGCGAGATCGAATCGTCCGTCGTCCCCCGGATGCGCGGAATGCAGTATCTTGGGCCGGAATATGACCCGACTGCACAGGTTTACCGGTTGAAGTTCATCAACCGCGACCGGGTTATCTTTGTCGATGTGGATGGTCGCACAGGCGGAGTGCTTCGCCAGCGCTGATTGGGTTTTGCGCGGGACGGCTAATCTGCTAGCCCTCCTTTCAATAGAAATGCCAAGTCAAAGGGGACAGCATGCGCATCCTTATTGTTGAAGACGAACCAACGCTGGGTCAGCAGTTAAAATCTACATTGGAAGGTGCCGGATACGCGGTGGACTTGTCGGTCGACGGCGAGGACGGCCATTATATGGGCTCGACCGAAAATTACGACGCGATCATCCTCGACCTTGGCTTGCCGGAGATTGACGGCCTGACGGTGCTTGACCGGTGGCGCAAAGAGGGGAAGAAATTTCCCGTGCTGGTCCTGACCGCGCGCGACAGCTGGTCGGATAAGGTTGCGGGGCTTGATGCCGGCGCGGACGATTATCTCGCCAAGCCGTTCCAGACCGAAGAACTTATCGCTCGCTTGCGCGCACTAATCCGCCGCGCGTCGGGCAACGCGTCGTCGGAATTGACGGTGGGCGATGTCCGGCTCGACACGCGCTCTGGCCGAGTGACGCTTGACGGGCAGCCGGTGAAACTGACCGCGCAGGAATATAAATTGTTATCCTACCTGATGCACCACAAGGGCAAGGTCGTTTCGCGTACTGAGCTGATCGAACATATCTACGATCAGGATTTCGACCGCGATTCCAATACCATCGAGGTTTTCGTGACTCGCATCCGCAAGAAACTGGGGCAAGACGTTATCTCGACTATTCGTGGCCTTGGCTACAGCCTCGAGGAACCGGCCAACTGAACCCGCCAACCGTCATAGATTCGGTGGTCCAGCCGCCGTCTTGGCGGAGCCAGTTCCAGAGCACGGGCTCGCTTACCCGTCGCATGATCCTGACGGCGGCGGTCTGGATCAGCATATTGCTATTGGGTGGCGGGGCTGCGCTCGACCGGGTGCTGACGAGTTCGGTCGAACAGAATTTCGACAACCAGCTCGAATATGTCCTGACCGCGATGATCGCATCGGCCGAAATCGGGCCAGACGGAGAGATCCGCATGAACCGGCCGTTGGGCGATCAGCGGTTTCTCGAGCCGAATAGCGGGCTTTATTGGCAGATTACCGGCGACGGAGCGATTCCATTTCCATCGCGGTCGTTATGGGACCGGGCGCTGCAACCGCCGGTCGACCATAATGACCAAGCGGTACATTTTCGCGATAGCAACGAATTTCTGGACGAACCGCTCCGCATTGCCGAGCGCGCAATCAAGCTCCCGGATTCGGGAATTAGCTGGACCTTCATGGTTGCCCAAAGCCGCGATAGTCTGGATGCGCAAATCACCGAGTTACGCTCAGTGCTGGTAACGAGTTTTCTGCTCCTGGCGCTTGGCCTGATTATTCTCGCCGCGCTTCAAACCTTCTACGGACTATGGCCACTACGCGCTGTTCGTCAGGCAATCGCCCAAATGCGCAGCGGCCGGGAAAGCAGGGTGACCGATGCTTTGCCTGACGAGGTCATGCCTATGGTGAACGAGCTTAACGCACTGCTCGATCATAATGAAAAGCAGGCGGAAGAATCGCGCCGCCATGCCGGTAATCTGGCGCATGCGCTTAAAACTCCGCTGACGGTCATCATGAACAGCGCGACGGCCAAAGCACCCGATCTCGACGAGACCGTCATCCGCGAGGCGACGACCATGCGGCGTCAGGTCGATCATCATCTGGCGCGCGCCCGCGCCGTAGGGCGCCGGGGTCACAGCCATAGCCGCGCACAGGTGTGGGACAGCCTTGAATCGGTCGAGCGCGCGGTCAGTCGCCTTTATTCGCATGTTCGCCTCGACATGGCTGGCGACGAAACCATCGCCGCGCGGGTCGAACGGCAGGACTTGGATGAAATGCTGGGCAACCTCATCGAAAATGCCGCCAAATATGGCGGGGGCAGCGTGTTCGTAACGGTCGAGGACGCAGGCGATTTCGTCGAAATGCTTGTTGAAGATGATGGGCGCGGTATTCCCGAAGGCGAACGCGAACGGCTCTTCGATCGCGGCGCGCGACTCGATACAGGCAAGCCGGGGACTGGCCTCGGCTTGGCCATCGTCCGGGACGTCGTCGAAATCTACGGCGGCTCAGTCAGTCTGGAGGAGAGCGAAGATCTGGGCGGATTGTTGGTGCGGCTGAAGTTACCTAAAGCTATCGCCTGATCAACCACCATCCCTGATTTGCTGATGGTGGCGGATCACCTCGTCGATGATGAAGCGCAGGAATTTTTCGGTGAAATCCGGATCGAGCTTGGCGTCGCGGGCTAGCTGGCGCAGCCGCTCAATCTGCCGTTCTTCGCGAGCTGGGTCGGCAGGCGGCAATGCTGACTTTGCCTTATATTCCCCGACCGCCTGCGTGATCTTGAACCGCTCGGCCAACATGAACACTAGAGCAGCGTCAATATTGTCGATGCTGTCGCGATAGCGGGCGAGGATTTCGTCGGTCATTGGGCACCTGTGCCGCGATTGGACAGGCAGGACAAGCGGAAATGCGCCATTTGCACTTGCCTTGCAGCATGTGTGTTGTCACAGCGAATTCGATATGACTGCAACTATTCACCAGCTTGGCGGACATCGCGCGCCCTCACTCGACCCGATGCTTAAGCTGGTCGCGCCCGAAATGAATAAGGTCAATGCGGTCATCCTCGACCGGATGCAGTCGGAAATTCCGCTCATCCCCGAGCTAGCTGGGCATTTGATCGCGGGCGGCGGCAAGCGGATGCGACCGATGCTGACTTTGGCCTGCGCGCGCTTGCTCGACTATCCTGGAGAGCGACACCATAAGCTGGCGGCTGCAGTGGAATTTATCCATACCGCGACCTTGTTACATGATGACGTAGTAGACGGCAGCGACATGCGGCGGGGGAAGACTGCCGCAAACCTCATATTCGGCAACCCGGCGGCGGTGCTGGTCGGCGACTTCCTGTTCAGCCGATCATTCGAATTGATGGTCGAAGACGGTTCGCTAAAGGTGCTAAAAATTCTGTCGCATGCGTCGGCCGTCATCGCCGAGGGTGAGGTCAACCAGCTAACTGCACAGCGTCAGATTTCGACCAGCGAAGAGAAGTATCTCGAGATTATCGGTTCCAAAACCGCCGCGTTGTTTGCGGCGGCTTGTCGCATCGCTGCCGTGGTTGCCGAAAGTGGCGAGGCGCAGGAAATGGCGCTTGATGCCTACGGCCGCAATTTGGGCATCGCTTTCCAGTTGGTTGACGATGCCATCGATTATGTCTCTGACGGCGCCACGATGGGCAAGGACAGCGGCGATGATTTCCGCGATGGCAAGGTCACTCTGCCCGTCATTCTGGCGCATTGCCGGGGAACCACGGAAGAACAAAAATTCTGGCGCGACGCGATGCTTGGGAACCGGGCTTCATCTGACGATCAGGCATATGCCACCGCCTTGCTCCGGAAACATGGGGCAATCGATGACACCATCGACCGCGCCCGTCATTATGGCCAGCGCGCCATCGACGCCATTGCGCATTTCGCCGCCGGTGAAGCCAAGGCCGCGCTGACCGAGGCGGTCGAGTTCGCAATAGCCCGGGCCTATTGAGGATATATTGGCTGCACTGCCTATCGAAGCGGTCCTGCCCGAACTGCTCCAGCATCTAAATCATTCCAGCAACGCGGTCCTGGTTGCACCGCCTGGGGCGGGCAAGACCACTATGGCTGCGCCCGCCATACTGGCTCAGGCTTGGTGCAGTGGGCAGGTTCTGCTGCTGTCGCCGCGACGGCTGGCGACACGAATGGCCGCGGAACGGATTGCCGAATTGCTGGGTGAGCCGGTCGGCGGGCTGGTTGGCTATGCCACGCGAATGGACAGTAAACAGTCAGCGAACACCCGGATATTGGTGCTCACTGAGGGCATTTTTCGCAATCGCATCATTGCCGATCCCGAACTCGCCAAGGTGTCGGCGGTGCTGTTCGACGAGGTGCACGAACGCAGCCTCGACAGTGATTTTGGACTGGCGTTGGCGTTAGAGGCGCAGGCGGCCTTTCGGCAAGATTTGCGTCTTGTAGCGATGTCGGCAACATTGGACGGTGCACGGTTTTCGCAATTGATGGGCGATGCAGCGATAGTCGAGAGCGAAGGCAGAACGTGGCCTTTGGAATTGCGCTATGTCGGACGACGAGTCGAGCAATCCGTAGAAATAGACATCGCACGGGCCGTCCGCGCCGCGATAGCCGAGGCGGCGGGCGACATACTGGTTTTCTTACCAGGTACACGCGAAATCGACCGGACGGCAGAAGCACTGGCGGGCTTGGGCGAAGGTCATGCCATTCACAAACTTCACGGGCAAATTGACCCGGCGGCGCAGCGGCTGGCGGTCAGGCCCGATGCGCAAGGCCGACGCAAGATCATCCTAGCCACCAACATCGCCGAGACCAGTCTCACCATCGACGGCGTCAGGATCGTGATCGACAGCGGCCTCGCCCGCCGCGCGCGTTTCGACCAGACTGCAGGCGTTACAAGGCTGGTGACTGAGCGCGCCAGCCTGTCAGCCGCGACGCAGCGGGCGGGGCGCGCGGCGCGGCAGGGGCCGGGTGTGGCCTATCGGTTGTGGGAAGAAGCGGGCAATGGCGGCCTGCCGCCCTTTGACCCGCCCGAGATACTGGAAAGCGACCTCGCGCCATTGCTGCTCGACTGCGCGCTGTGGGGGGAAAGCGATCCTGCGAGGCTCCGCTGGCTTGACCCACCGCCAGCGTCGGCAGTGAATGAAGCGCGCAAGACTTTGGCGGCATTGGATGCGATCGACCCCGCAGGCCACATCACGCCGCACGGGCGAAAGCTGGCAGGCTTGCCGCTGCCGCCTAATCTGGCGCACATGGTCGTCGCCGCCGCCGCTAGCGGGCAAAGCGAGCAAGCGGCGACGCTCGCATTGCTGCTTCAAGAGCGCGGGCTGGGCGGGCAGGGCGACGATATAGGGTTGCGCTTTGATCGCTTTTCGCGCGAACGTGGCGTTCGGGCAGACTCGGCCCGTTCCTTGGCGAGGCGCATTGCAAAAATCGCGCCCGATAACGGTGATGCGCCGCCATGCTCGGTTGGCGCGCTCGTCGCTACAGCTTTTCCCGGCCGCATTGCCAAGCGCCGCGATGCGAAGGGCGAAAACTGGATTAGCGCGATGGGGCGCGGGTTGCATCTTGATCCGGCCTCGCCGCTTGCCGGTGCCGAATGGCTGGCGGTGGCGGATTTGCAGGGCGCTGCGTCAGGTGCACGCATCCTGTCGGCAGCGGCGATGACCGAAGCCGAGGTCATGGCGCGTTTCGCAGACCGGATCGAGGTGACCACCGACGTTCGCTACGACGCCGCCGCAGATCGCGTCGAGGTACGCCAGCGGCGTCGGCTAGGTGCCATAACAATCGCTGAGGGCATGGCGAACGCGCCGGATGAACAGGCTATTGCACAGGCATTGCTGAACGCCGTTCGCGATGCAGGAATTTCCGTTCTGCCTTGGTCGGACGCAGCAACGGCCTTGCGCCAGCGCGCCAATTTCGCGGGGCTCGATGTGCTGTCTGACGCTGCGTTGATTGCGTCGATGGACGATTGGCTGCTGCCGTTGCTGGGCGGGGTCAACAGATTGCGCGATATCCCGAAAGCTGGGTTGTCGAACGCCGTCGACCATCTTCTCGGATGGGATGGCAAGCAGCGCATCGAACAGATTGCCCCAGCTTCATTCACCACCTTGGCTGGCACTGCGCATAGCATTGATTATACCGCTGAGGCGGGGCCGACGGTTGAGCTGAGGGTGCAGGCCCTGTTCGGTCTCGACACGCATCCAGTCGTCGGCGTCGACCATATACCGTTGGTGCTTAGCCTGACATCGCCTGCTGGTCGCCCGATCCAGACCACCCGAAATCTACCCGAATTCTGGCGGGGAAGCTGGCGCGATGTCGCAAAGGAAATGCGTGGGCGCTACCCCAAGCACAACTGGCCCGACGCACCGTGGAAGAGCGTCGCCAGCCTGAAAACCAAGAAGGCGCAAGGCATTTAGGCACTTGATAGACTCAGCCAAATCTAGGAAAGGGCAGGGATGAACAAAGCCCGCATCTATCAGCGTCCCAAAAATGCAATGCAATCGGGCAGGGCGCATACCGACGAGTGGATATTGGAATTCGCGCCTGCGGAAGCGCGCAAGGCCGATCCGCTAATGGGCTGGGCCGGGTCGGGCGATACGCAGGCTCAGGTCGAGTTGAAGTTTCCGACGCTGCAAGCCGCCCAAGCTTATGCAGCCAGGAAGGGGATCGCCGCGATCTATATTCCTACGCCGCCAAAAACTTTGAAGATACAGGCCTACGCCGATAATTTCCGTTAAGGCGACAAAAGATACGGACGACGGCGTTTTGACTGTCTCGTTTGTCGCTTTAAGCAAAATGCGTGTGCTTCAATACTTACTTTCAAGTTCTTCAAATTGAGAAAGAGCGTGGCAATCACGTTCTCAAATCAAATCCTACATTGCAAGTTCAAAACGCCATTCCCGGAAGCATCAGCAATTTCACATCGACAACGCAGCCATCGCGGCGCTTTTGCTGAACGAACGCGGGAACATTCGGCAGCGCGACGCGATGAACGATGATATCTTCGCCGTCGACGCCGCCGCCATCGCCAATTTTAGTGAGCCCAGTCGCCCGCACCAGCGTGAAGCTTTCGCTGACCATGCCGGGGGATGAGAAGAATTCGCCGATGATTTCGAGATTTTCGGCGCGATAGCCGGTTTCTTCTTCCAGTTCTCGCGCGGCGGACGTTAGCGTATCTTCGCCATCTTCATTGTCGCCGATCAGGCCAGCCGGCAATTCGAGACAGTTGGCCCCGAGCGGCACGCGATATTGTTCGACCAACAGCACTTGGCCATCCTCGACCGCCAATATCACCGCCGCCTTGATGCCGCGCGCCCGCCCGACATATTCCCACCTGCCGCGCCGCTTGGCGGTGATGAAGCGGCCTTGCCACATGATTTCTTCGGGTTCGTTCATGCTGATTGCCTACACGTTCACGAGCATTACAGCTCTATCAGCCTGTCTGGCAATTCGTTCGGGTTTTCGCTGCCCTTGGGAAAATGTTCGGCAAGGACTTGGCCCATCAGTCGCACCGCCTCTGCCATGCCTTCGCCCGGCTGTCCGGCTTTGACGCGTTCAATTAGCGCCACCATTGCGTCACCCCAGACTTCGGGCGCGACCTTGCCAGCGATGGCCTCGTCGGCGACGATTTCGGCACGGTGTTCTTTCAGCGAGAGATAAAGCAATATACCAGTGCGCCCCACCGTCTTTGATTCGGTTCCGACCTTAAACAAGCTCACCGCACGCCGCCGCACGCGGGCCAGTTTGATATATTTGGGCGTCAGCGCCAGCCGCAGCGGCATCCATTTCAGGATCAGCCACGTGCCGAGCCATTTCAGCGCAATGGCGGCGGAGAGCAAGCCAAGATACTCGCTGGTGGTATACTCATATTGCCACCCGCCAGACATCCAGTCGATGATTCCGAGGTAGAAATCCGGGAAGATGGCATAGAAACACAGCGCCACAAATGCAGTCGCGCTAGCCCAGGCTAGCCCCACATCCTCATAGTGATCGGACAGATCTGTCACGATGGTGACAATTTCGCCGCTTGTGCGATGCTCGGCCTGGGCAACTGCTGCGGTTACCAGCGCGTGGTCTGCTTCGGTTACCTGGCTGACTTTGTGCAATACCATATCGATGTCCTACCAGCCGCCCGAAGCGCCGCCGCCGCCGAAGCTGCCGCCTCCGCCACCGAAACCACCGCCAAAACCGCCGCCACCCCAGGATGAGCCGCCGCCGCCGCCCCAACCACTGCCGCCCCAGATGATGACCGGTCCGACGCCGCCACGCCTGTGCTTGCGGCCGCCACCGTTGATCGAGCGGATGATCGGCAGCACAACGAAGAAAAGGATGAACAGCAGGAATATGATTGCGCCAAGCGGGAAACCCTCGTCGCCCTGCTGGCTTTGTTGAGCACTGGCAGCAATTTTAGCGGCTTCGTCCGCTGGGAGTTCGAGCTGAGTCACGATCCGGTCGACCCCGGCATTGATGCCGCCAACAAAATCGCCCTCTTTGAACCGGGGGGTAATATCGTTCCGGATAATCGTCGATGAAAGCCCATCGGTCAGAACCGGTTCAAGTCCATATCCGACCTCTATCCGCATCTTGCGCTCATTGGGCGCAACAATCAAAATTGCGCCATTGTCCTTCTCGCTCTCGCCTTTGCCGTCCTGACCGAGCGCCCACGCGCGTCCCAGCCGATATCCGTAATCCGATATTTCATAGCCTTCGAGACTATTCAGCGTGGCAACGACCAACTGCCGGTTGGTGCGGGTTTCCAGTCCCTCCAACTTCGCTGACAGCGCAGCTTCCTGCGCCGGGTCGAGCAGATTGGCCTGATCGACCACGCGGCCAGTCAGTTTCGGAAAGTCTTGCGCGAACGCTGACTGGCCCGTCAGGACCAGCAACGCCGCGATTAGAAGGCCAATGGCCTTGTTCATGTCAGTTTCCCGAAAAAGGGCGTTAAGCCGCCGGAGCCATATCGAGCGTCGGCGCGGATTCGGCCCCCGGGGTTGTCGCCTGATACGGGATCATCGGTTTGGCACCGTGAATGATCTTTGCACCGATGATGTCGGGGAAGGTCCGGATCGTGGTGTTATACCCACGGACGGCCTCGTTATAATCACGCAACGTAATGCGGACGCGGTTTTCCTGGCCTTCTAGCTGGTCCTGCAATTTCAGATAGCCTTCCTGGCTTTTCAGTTGCGGATACTGCTCGACCGAGACCAGCAGGCGAGAAAGACTGCCCGAAAGCTGATTTTGCGCGGCCTGAAACGCCGCCATTTTGGCAGGATCGCTCAGGTCGTCGGGATTGACCTGGATGTTGGGCGAAGTCGCCCTGGCGCGCGCCTCGATGACTTCGGTCAGCGTCTTGTTTTCCTGTGCTGCGGCACCCCTTACCACATTGGCAAGGTTCGGAATGAGGTTGGCGCGTTCCTGAAACGCGGCTTGCACATCAGCCCATTTGGCCTTTGCATTTTCCTCGGCAGTAGGAACACTGTTAATGCCGCAACCTGCCAGCGAAGCCGCCGCAACCGGAACCAGAAGAAACTTTGAAAAATCGCTACGCATCGAATTCGATCCTCCGATAGGGGGCGAGGTGCCCCGATAACAGCCACGCCAAGAATACGTGTATTAGACATATAAGGCGCACCGCTATGCTACGCAATGACCGCTATCGATTGTCATAAAAATATGTCATATAATCAAGGGACTTGAAAAGTGGGAGGAAGATTATGTTCGGTGAATTCAAGGCGTTCGTGCTGCGCGGCAATGTGCTCGATCTGGCCGTCGGTGTTCTGATCGGTGCGGCGTTCGGGAAAATCATCACATCGTTTACCGAGGATCTCCTGATGCCGATTATTACATTGATGACGGGCGGGGGCGTCGACTTTAGCAGCAAATACATCGTGCTTGGCGGTGCTGAAAAGGTAACGGCGGGCATGTCGCTCGTCGCCGCAAAGGCGGCGGGTGCCAACGTGCTAGCTTGGGGCAGCCTCGTCACCGCCGCGATCAACTTTCTGATCCTCGCTTTTGTAATTTTCATGATTGTGCGTCAGGCGAACAAGATGATGCCGCCGCCGGTTGCTGCAGGTCCGACCGACGTCGATCTGCTCACCGAAATTCGTGACGAGCTGCGTCGGAACAACGCGTAATTGCAAAGCGCGGGAGCGTGTAGCATAGGCGCTCCCATGAATGCTCCCGACGCAACAAGAGGCCGCCATCTTACCCGTGCAACCGGATTACGGGCGTTCACCGGTGGCCTTTTTGCGCGTGGTTTCGAGCGAATTGTAGATCGGATCGATAGCGGACTAAATTTCGGCATCATCGAGGGCACTTTGCCCGACGGTTCGATACGCATTGTCGGCGGTCGGGGTTTGGGACCATCGGCTACTATTACGCTGCATAGCTGGAAAGCGTTATACCGGCTTGTCCGCGGCGGCTCGGCTGGCTGGTATGAGGCATGGGCTGCGGGCGAGTGGAGCAGCCAGGACCCGGTGCAAATTTTCGACCTGTTTATGCGCAATCGCGTGTCGCTCGGCAATGTCGCGCGACCATCCGGAATGGCGAAGATTGCCGGCAAGCTATTGCACTCGCTTCGCGACAACAGCAAAATCGGGGCGCGCCGGAATATCGAGTTCCATTATGATCTCGGCAACGATTTTTACGCAGCCTGGCTTGACGACAGCATGACTTATTCCAGCGCGATTTTTTCTGGGGATGACACTCTCGAAGACGCGCAGCGAGGCAAAATCGATACCCTTCTGGATCGGCTGCAGTTGCAGCGCGGAGACAGCCTTTTCGAAATTGGCTGCGGCTGGGGCAGCTTGGCCGAGGTCGCCTTGCGCAAATATGAAGTCCGATATCACGGCGTTACCTTGTCGTCCGAGCAGAAAGCATTTGCTGACAATCGGTTGGCGGGACTTGGCGAAGCATCGGTCACGCTGACCGATTATCGCGACGTTCGGGGCTGCTATGACGCGGTTGCAAGCGTCGAAATGGTCGAAGCCGTCGGTCAGAAATATTGGCCTGATTATCTGGCCACCATAGCACGATGTCTGAAGCCTGGCGGGCGTGCAGCGATCCAGTTTATTCGCATCGAAGATGATGTTTTCGAATCCTATGCGCGCGGCACCGACTTCATCCAGCATTATATTTTCCCGGGGGGGATGCTGTTATCGGAGAGCCGGTTTCGAGCAATTGCCGAAGCCAACGGCCTCGAATGGCACGAACAGCATGACTTCGGACTGCATTATGCCGAAACGCTAAAGCGATGGCGAACGCGGTTTGACGCTGCTGTCGAGGAAGGGCAATTGCCAAGTGGTTTCGACCAAAAATTCGTCTCGCTTTGGCGCTATTACCTCATGTACTGCGAAGGCGGCTTCAGAGGCGGTGGCATCAATGTCGCGCAAGTTACGCTGATAAAAAGATAAATGATCTGGAGGCGCGCATGACGAAATGGATACTGGGCATATTGCTGATCCTCGCAGCCGCAGCAGGCGGTTTCTGGATCAGCGCAGACAAAGACATGAAGGCACTTGTCGCCAGCATGCCCACCGACACCAATGTATTATTTTGGAATATCCCGCAGCGAGACGCCATGTTCAGAATGGCTGACCGTATTCCGGCAGTTGCGCCTGCCCGGATTATCGAGGCAGGCGATGCAGTTTTCCCTTTGCCCAAGGGCGACCCGCTCGACGTCGGTATCGATGTGGATGCCTATATGAAGGCCCAGCGGACGGCTGGATTGGTCATCGTTCAAGACGGCAAAATCCGGTTTGAAAAATACGGTCTCGGTTTCAGCGGCGATGGCAAATGGACCAGTTTTTCGGTGGCCAAATCCTTCACCTCGACGCTGGTCGGCGCGGCGATCAAGGATGGCTATATAAAAAGCATCGAGGATAAGGTTTCGGCCTATATCCCCGACCTCAAGGGCTCGGCCTATGATGATGTCACGATCAGGCAGCTGCTGACAATGACCTCCGGCGTGAAGTGGAACGAGGATTATGCCGATCCGAAATCCGATGTTGCGCTGTTCAATCAGCACAAAGCCGAAGATGGCATGGATGTCACCGTCAGCTACATGCGCAAATTGCCGCGCGAGGCACCGGCTGGCACCAAATGGGTATACAAGACCGGCGAGACCAATTTGATCGGTGTGCTGGTCAGCTCTGCGACAAAAAAGAAACTGGCTGATTATCTGTCGGAAAAAGTCTGGGCGCCATTCGGAATGGAGCAGGGCGCAAGCTGGCTATTGGGATCGACGGGCCATGAAATCAGCGGTTGCTGCATACAGGCATCGACGCGGGACTATGCCCGGTTCGGCATGTTCATGCTTGGCGGGGCGGTGGCAGGTGGCGAAGCAGTCCTTCCAGACGACTGGATTGTCCCGGCAACCACGAAGCAGGCCGACATCGGTATCGCAGGAAAAGGCTATGGCTTTCAGTGGTGGACCTATGACGACGGCAGCTATGCCGCGCAGGGGATATTTGGGCAGGGTATATTCATCGATCCCAAACGCCGCCTTGTGATCGCGTCGAATAGCAACTGGCCCAAGGCGACTGACGCCGAAACCGTCGGTCAGCAACGCGAAGCATTCTATAAGTCGGTGCAGGTGGCGATGGACGCGGAAGCAAGGCCAGCCGCCTGACGCAGATGCTGCACTGCACAATAATTACCGCTGACAGCAATTAAATTGCGCTCCAAAGCCCCGAAAAAAGGGGCTTTTCTAACTGCAATAATTGGTCCAGCATAGGTGTCTGGAACCAGGGGCAGTAGGGAGAAAATATATGGACTTCAAAACATTTTTGCACGCCGGCAGCAATCGCCGGGCGATGCTCAAAGGCATGGGCGTGGCCGCAGTCGGCTTCTCGCTGACAGGCGCGCTTGCGGGCTGCGGCGATAAAGAGGCCGCGAAACTTGCCAATGGGGAAGAGGCCAAGCTCAACTTTTACAACTGGGACACCTATATCGGTGAAACGACCCTCGAAGATTACAAGGACAGCGCGGGCGTCGATGTCAACATGACGCTTTTCGCCAGCAACGATGAACTGTTTGCAAAGCTGCGCGGGGGCAACCAGGGCTATGACGTGATTGTGCCGTCGAACGATTTTGTCGAGCGCATGGCTGCGGCAGACATGCTGATGCCTTTGGATCAGGCGCAAATCCCGAACTTCAAGAATGTCGCGAAGGATTATCAGGACGTGCCTTATGATCCGGCGCGCAAATATTCGATGCCATATACGTGGCTGGCGCTTGGCATTGGCTACCGCAAGTCGAAGGTGCAGGGCGTTCCCGATAGCTGGAAGGTGCTGTTCGATAGCGATCAGTATAAGGGCCGCATCGCGGTCTTGTCGGAGGCGGGCGACATGTTCCGGCTTTACGGCAAATATATGGGCAAGTCGGTCAATGGACTGACCGATGCGGACCTGAAAGCCATCGAAGCGATGATGATCAAGCAGAAGCCGAACATTAAATCTTTCCACGAGGACAATGGCCAGGATCTCTTGCTGAAGGGCGAGGTGGATGTTGTGCTCGAATATAATGGCGATATCGCGCAAGCGATGGTTGAGGACCCCGATATCGGCTTTGTCATTCCCAAAGAAGGCAGCCAGCTGAATTCGGATAATCTGTGCATCCCGAAAGGCGCGCCGCATCCGAAAAATGCTCATGCGTTCATCAACTATCTGCTGGATGCAGAGGCGGGGAAGAAGATTACTGAAACCATCCTTTATCCCACGCCGAACGAGGCCGCCAAGGCGTTGATGCCTGAGGATTACAAGAATAATCCGGTGATTTTCCCGCCTGCGGATGTGCTCGCGAAATGCGAATATGCGAAGTTCAACCCAGAGCTTCAGCCGAAATATGAGGAGGCCTTCACGCGCGTCAGGGCGGCTTGACCGTTGACGGTCCGAACAACATCAGTTGTTTGTCATTCCCGCGAAAGCGGGAATCCATGGCCTGACCGCCCGGTTTGCGGTGAGGGCAGACCATGGACCCCCGCGTTCGCGGGGGTGACAAAATCTGGTGGGTTGCGGTTGGACCGAGGGGTCAAATAATGGCAGGGCCGCTCCAAGACTGGAAGCTTCAAAAGAAACCCTTCGCGGCAATCGCGTCCCTACCTGTCTTCTGGCTCGCCCTGTTTTTCATCGCGCCAATGGCGATTGTCTGGCTTTATAGTTTTGGCCAGAACAGTGGCCCCGCAACAATCGACATTTCAGGCACGCTCGACAATTACAAGCGCGCGACCGAGTGGCTTTATCTTTCGATATTTCTGAAAAGCTTCGCGGTCGCGGCGCTGACCACGCTCATTTGCCTCATCATCGGTTTTCCGGTGGCGATGGCGATTACCTTTGCGGCGCCCAAGTGGCGGCCATGGTTGTTGCTCGGCATCATGCTGCCGTTCTGGACCAACCTGCTGATCCGCACTTATGCGTTGATGGCGTTGATGGGAACCAATGGCTTCATGAACAAGGGGCTGGGCGGCCTGTGGGAATCTGCAAGCTGGTTGCGGACCTTGGTGGGGATGCAACCGCTTGAAGCGTGGACGCCGGTGCAGTTGCTTTACAACAATTTCGCGGTCGTGCTGGGGCTGGTCTATGTCCATCTGCCCTTCATGGTACTCCCGCTTTATTCCGCGCTCGACCGGCTGGACAAGAGTTTGATAGAGGCCAGTCTCGATCTGGGCGCCGGGCATTTCAAGACCTTCATGAAGGTCGTCGTGCCACTTGCTGCACCCGGTATCGTCGCGGGCGTGATGATCACGCTCATCCCCGCATTGGGGGCTTATCTGACCCCCGACTTGATGGGCGGCACCGATAGCCAGATGATCGCCAATGTTATCGAACGCCAGTTCAAGCGCGCCAACGACTGGCCGTTTGGCGCGGCGCTGTCGTTCCTGCTGATCTACGCTATGTTCATCCTGATCGCGCTGCAATCGATGCGGGCGAATAAGGCGCCTGCGACATGATATCCCATTTCCGAGTTCCGTTCGTGTCGAGCCCAGTCGAGACACCTATCGGTCGCGCGCGCCTTCACGGCCTCTCGACTGGGCTCGATGCGAACGGGTGGGGGACGTGCCGTGTTTAACCGCACCGCCATCGCCCCGCTGGAATATACCCGCAAATTATGGATGCGCAGCTGGGTCGGATTGACCATGCTGTTCCTCTACGCGCCGCTGATTGTGTTGATGATTTTCAGCTTCAACGACAGCCGGCGGAACGTCGTGTGGAAGGGTTTTACCCTCAAATATTACGAGAAAGCGCTCGCCAATGATAGCTTGGTCGAGGCGATGGTCAATTCGCTGACGATCGCGTTTTTCGCGACCATCGTCAGCCTGGTGATCGGCGCGCTGGCGGCGGTGATGCTGTGGCGTTTCCGGTTCCCGTTCAAGGGGCTTGTCGAAGGCACCATGTCGCTGCCCATCATCGTGCCTGAAATCTGCCTCGGCGTCGCATTTCTGATCTTCTTTGCCAAGGTCGAGTGGCCAAGCGATTTGCCGTGGCCGCTCAATCTTTCAGCCATCACCATCGCGCACATAACCTTTTGTTTCCCATTCGTTGCGATGGTTGTTCGCGCGCGGCTGGCGAGTTTCAACAAGGAGGAAGAAGAGGCAGCGAAAGATTTGGGTGCAACCGAATGGCAGGCGTTCCGCGATGTCCTGCTGCCGCATATCAAGCCTGGGCTGGTGGCGGGCGCGCTGCTGGCTTTCACACTCAGTTTGGACGATTTCGTCATCACCTTCTTTACCAGCGGGCCGGACACGATTACTTTTCCTGTGAAGGTCTATTCGATGGTCCGCTTCTCGGTCACGCCCGAGGTCAACGCGGCCTCGACCATCCTCATTCTCTTGACCGTGATCCTCACCTTCATCGCTCTCAAATTGCAGGGCGTGAAGGGCATTGCGGCGACGCATTAGCGATGGGCAGCCTCCCCTTCCGTTCGTGTCGAGCCCTTCGACACGCTCAGGATTCGAGACACCGTGACGTTGCGCGCTGCCGATGGGTGTCTCGACTGCGCTCGACACGAACGGATTTTGTTGGAACCAATATATGACCGAAGCCAAAACCCCCATCATCCAGATTCGAAACGTCTCCAAACGCTTCGGCAAGGTGACCGCGGTCGACAATGTCAGCCTCGATATTCTCGCGGGAGAGTTCTTCGTGCTGCTTGGCCCATCGGGTTGCGGCAAGACGACGTTGCTGCGGATGATTGCCGGTTTCGAAATGCCGACTGAGGGCCAGATCATCATCGACGGGCAGGATATGGGCCTGGTTCCGCCGAACAAGCGGCCAGTGAACATGGTGTTCCAGAGCTACGCCGTGTTCCCGCATATGAATGTTACTGACAATGTCGGCTATGGTCTGCGCATCGCGGGCGTTGGCAAAACAGAGGTACGCGAGCGGGTGCAGGAAGCGCTCGAACTGGTCAAGCTTGGTGGGTTCGAGGACCGGATGCCCGACCAGATGTCTGGCGGGCAGCGGCAGCGCGTGGCCTTGGCGCGCAGCCTGGTGATGCGGCCCAAAGTGCTGCTGCTCGACGAGCCGCTCTCCGCGCTCGACGCGAAACTGCGCGCGCAGATGCAGTTCGAGCTTCAGGATTTACAGGAAGAAGTTGGCATTACCTTTGTCACCGTCACACATGATCAGGATGAAGCACTGTCGATGGCCAGCAGGATCGCGGTGATCAACAAGGGGGAAGTTGCGCAACTCGCGAGCTGTTCTGATCTTTACGAATATCCTGCCAACCGCTTCGTCGCCGATTTCGTTGGTTCGGTGAACATATTCGAGGGCAAACTGACCCTCGACGAGCCGGATAAGGCGGCGGTCGATTGCCCCGGCGTTGGCAAGATTTATCTCAACCATGGCGTCACCGGACCGCATGGCGCAGATGTGTGGGTGGCGCTGCGGCCAGAGAAAATCTACATGCACGTCCCCGGCGAAGGCAAAGCGATCCGCGCCGCCGCGCAGGACGCGCCGGATGGCCACAATCTGGCGCGGGGGACCATCAAAGGCATGAGCTATCTGGGCGATATTACGCTCTACGATATTCAGCTGGAGGGCGGCCAGATGATCCGTGTATCGCGCCCCAATCTGTCACGCCATGATCAGGAAGATTTCACCTGGGACGACAAGGTCAGCATGCACTGGCGGGCGGACAGTCCGGTTGTGTTGTTGAGCTAGGGTCTGTTGAGATTCAAATTCAACATATTGAAAAACAACCCTTCGTTATGCCCGCGAAGGCGGGAATCCAACCCCTGCACGTGAGTTTTTCGCAGTGCTTGCCGATGAAAACGACGTTCCGGAGTTGGATTCCCGCCTTCGCGGGAATGACGAAGGGTGGGAGGGCGATCCAAGTATTGAATCTCACCAGGCTCTAATCAGTCGGCGACCGGCGCAACCCGCACATCGAGCAAATCTACGCGGATGTTGATTTCCGGTTGCCCCTCCATCTCTGCGGTTTTCGGCAGGCAGAAAGTGTAACTCGAACCGACCTGCATCAACTTGAGTCCCTCGGCAAAGATGGCAGTTGCTTGCGCCAGCGGGATTTTCTCCCACTCACGTTTTTCGACCGTTGCGCCGGTTTTCGCATCAAAGGTCGTGAAATCGACGAGCGTCATGTCGGCGTCGGTCGGCGTCTTACCTGCACCAGTTTTCATTGCCAGATAGCCCAAGCCAGATGCGGTCGTCTTGTCACATGCCCGTTCGGCAACCGGAATGACCGGCTTTGGCGGCGGGGTAGTGAACGAGAGCAGGTCGACCTCGAACACGAGATCGGCGTTGGCGGGAATGGGGCCCGTGCCGCTCTCGCCATAGCCAAGTGCCGCCGGGATGCAGATTCGATAGCTGCCGCCCGGCTGCATGAGTTGAAGCCCTTGGGCAAAGCCGGGAATGACGCCGCCGACTTTAAATTCTGCGCCCTGGCCCGTGTCGAACTCGCTGCCGTCTGCGGTCAGCATTCCCTTGTAATTGACTTTAACCTTGGAATCGGTGCCGGGCTTGTCGCCTTTGCCGGGTTTGATGACGGTGTAGGTCAAGCCGTCGGCTGCGGCGGTTTTGCAGGTGAGGATGGGGGTTTTAGGCTTGGCGGCGGTCGGGGCGGCGATGGCCGGGGTAGTGACGAGGGCCGCGGTGAGGAGGAGTGGGAGTGTTTTGTGCATTGCCGGTTGGTAAAGAATGGCGATGATTTGTCTAGCTTCTTAAGCCCGCAGCTTCGGCTCCGCCTCATCCAGCGACTTGCGGATAATTCCGATCAGGTCGTCGATCTGCGCGGTGGTGATAATCAGCGGCGGGCACATCACGATGCTGTCGCGGATACCGCGGACCATCAGGCCGTTGGCAATGCAGTGGTCGCGGACCATTGGGCCAGCGGTGCCCTCCTTGCCGCCGAAGCGCGCGCCGGTGGCCTTGTCCGCCACGATTTCCACCGCGCCGAGCAGGCCGACGGAGCGGGCTTCGCCGACCAGCGGGTGGTCGTTCAAGGTTGCCAGCGCTTTGGCGAGATATGGCCCGGTTTCGTTGCGGGTGCGTTCGACAAGGCCTTCGCGCTCCATGATCTCGATATTGCGCAGCGCGACCGCCGATGCCACCGGATGGCCTGAATAGGTATAGCCATGCACGAAATCGCCGCCGGTTTTCATGACCTTGATAATGTCAGCACTAACGGCGACCGCGGAGATCGGGAGGTAGCCCGATGACAAGCCCTTGGCCATTGCAATGATGTCCGGCTTCACGCCGACTGTTTCGTGGCCCCATTGGTTCCCGGTGCGCCCAAAGCCGCAGATAACCTCGTCGCAAACCAGCAAGATACCATATTTTCGGCAGATCGCCTCTACCTGGGGCCAGTAATTGGCGGGCGGGATGATGACGCCGCCCGCGCCTTGCACCGGCTCGCCGATGAAGGCAGCGACATTTTCGGGGCCGACTTCGATGATTTTGTCCTCGATGGCCTGAGCGCATGCCGTGCCGAAATCTTCGGGCGTCATGTCGCGGCCTTCATTGTACCAATAAGGCTGGCGGACATGCTCGATACCGGCGAGCGGCAGGACGCCGGGGGCAGGGAAGCCCTGGCCGTGCATCGACTTCATCCCGCCCATGGAAACACCGGCGACCGTCGATCCATGATAGGCATTGTGGCGGCTGATGAAGATGGTGCGGCTATGTTCGCCCTTCACCTGCCAGTAATGGCGGACGAGGCGCAGGATGGTGTCGTTCGCCTCCGAACCCGAGCTGTTGAAGAACACATGCGGTAGGCGACCGCCCGTCAGGCTGGCAATCTTGTCGGCCAGCATAACCGCAGGCGGGTTCGCGGTTTTGAAGAAACTGTTGTAATAAGGCAACTCAAGCATCTGTTCTTTAGCGACTTCTGCCAATTCATCGCGGCCATAGCCGACATTGACGCACCAAAGCCCCGCCATGCCGTCGAGGATGCGATTGCCGTCGCCGTCATGGATATAGCAGCCATCGGCATGGGTAATTATCCGGCTTCCGCCCAAATCCTCGATTTCCTTCCAGTCGGCTTGGGCTGGAAGGTGGTGCGCGATGTCGAGGCGGCGAAGTTCGGCTATGTCGTAATTGCGGGGCATGTGTTGATCCTTTGATTGGTTCACGCAGAGGGCGCAGAGAACGCAGAGTTTTGGCGCCGGCAAGAACTCTGCGTTCTCTGCGCCCTCTGCGTGAAATCAAAAGAATTTAGGGCGAAAAGCCGATGCGTGCCTGATAACGGTTATAGCGGGTGACGCACCGGTTCATAATTCGCCTCTTAACGCCTTTCCGAGCAGGTGAAAATAGGTTTGCGAATCCGGGTCGTTCTCGGTGCCCCATTCGGGGTGCCATTGCACCGCGAGCAGAGTCGCGCCGTTGGGGCGGGCGCTATAGGCTTCGACGAGGCCGTCGGGTGCGCGCGCCTCTACCGAAAGCCCTTCTGCGAGTGTTCCGATACCCTGATAATGAACCGAGTTCACGTCCATCGCAGGCTTGGCATAAGCGGCGGCGAGCATCCCGTCTTTGGCCAGTTCAACCGGGTGACGGTGACTGAACATTTCGTCGAAGGCGACGCCATCGGGCGCGTGGTGGCGGATGAGCTCGTCGCTGGCGCTGGTGTCACGGCGCAGCGTTCCGCCCAGCGCGACGTTGATTTCCTGAAAGCCCCGGCAGATGCCGAATACGGGCTTTTGCGCATCGATCATCCGGTCAACCATCGACAGCGCAATTTCGTCGCGGGCGTCGTCGAACGGGCCTGCACCGCCATCTTCCCCATAGCGAGCCGTGGCGACATTGGACGGGCTTCCAGTCAGCAATATCCCGTCCAGCCTTGGTGCAACTTCGGCGGCAGTCATCAGGTCGGCAAGCGACGGCACGATAAGAGCGGCGACATCAGCATAGGTCATCGCCGCGCGGATATAGCGGTCCATCACAGCCTGAGCGCTCTCGGTGCCAACGATGCGGTTGCACGCAATGACGCCAAGCACGGGGCGAGTCACGCTGCCGCTTCCTGTGCGACTTCTTCCTTCGCCTGTTCGGCGATCTTCTCGGCTTTCTCGATCTCGCGCTTTTTCTTGCGGCTGATCAGGAATTGCCAAACGCCGAACAGGTTGATGAGCAGCAACACGCCATTCTGGAGGGCCAGCGGCATCCCGTCCTTGGCGGTTAGCCCGGAATACACCCACAGGCAGGATACTATAGCGAACAGAACAAAGCCGAAGCCTGTGACCCGGCGGCTATAGTCTGCAGCGACCAGCGCAGCGGCCATTATCGTGCCGATAGCGGCAATCCATTCAACAGGTCCGTTCACGCCGCTCCAATCAGTTCACGACCAATCAACATCCGCCGAATTTCATTTGTTCCAGCGCCGATGTCGAGTAGCTTTGCATCGCGCCAATAGCGCTCCACCGGCCAGTCCTTGGTATAGCCCGCCCCGCCCAGTGCCTGAATGGCTTCGCCCGCGACCTTCACCGCGCTTTCGCTCGCGAGGAGGATGGCACCTGCCGCATCGAACCGCGTTGTCTGTCCGGTATCACAGGCCTTGGCGACGTTGTAGACATAGCTGCGCGCCGAATTCAGCGCGACATACATGTCGGCGACCTTCGCCTGCATCAGCTGGAAACTGCCGATCGGCTTGCCGAACTGTTTGCGCTCGCGGACATAGGGCAACACGACGTCGAGGCACGCCTGCATCACGCCAAGCTGCAAGCCCGCAAGCACCACCCGCTCATAATCGAGTCCTGACATCAAGACGCCAACGCCGCCATGCAGCGGACCCATGATGCGGTTTTCCGGGATGAAGCAGTCGTTGAATACCAGCTCCGCCGTTGGCGAGCCGCGCATGCCCATTTTATCGATTTTCTGGCCGATGCTGAAGCCCTCATCATCCTTTTCAATCAGGAAAGCCGAGATGCCGCGCGATCCGCTTTCGGGTGCGGTCTTGGCGTAGACGACCAGCGTATCGGCATAGGGTGCGTTGGTGATCCAGAATTTGGTGCCGTTGAGGACATAGCCGCCCTGCACAGCATCAGCCTTCAGCTTCATCGATACCACGTCCGAGCCTGCGCCCGCTTCGGACATCGCAAGGCTGCCGACATGCTCGCCCGAAATCAGCTTGGGCAGATATTTCGCTTTTTGCTCGGGATTGGCCCAGCGGCGGACCTGATTGACGCACAGGTTCGAGTGCGCGCCATAAGAAAGGCCGATCGAGGCGGAGGCGCGGCTGACTTCCTCCACCGCGACGACATGTTCCAGATAGCCTAGGCCAAGCCCGCCGTCTTCGTCATCGACGGTAATCCCGTGCAGGCCAAGTTCGCCCATCGCAGTCCACAACTCTTCGCGTGGGAACCAGTCGTCCGCGTCGATTTTTGCGGCGAGCGGCGCGATCTTGTCGGTCGCAAAACGATGCGTCGTGTCGCGGATCATCTCGGCATTTTCGCCGAGGCCAAAGTCCAATGTCATGCTTGTCATGGCGTTGCTCTGCCAGTTATTTAGGACCATCGCAAGCTAGGGACTAGCCAGCGCGGGTCCTTTTGCTTACCGAACCGAAATGCTCTTTGAACGGAAGGAAACCCGCCATGCGCCAATATGATGTGCTGATTGTCGGTGGCGGGCACGGCGGCGCGCAGGCGGCGATTGCGCTGCGGCAGGCGAAGTATGAGGGCAGCATCGGCGTCGTCAACGCCGAGCCGGAATATCCCTATGAGCGCCCGCCATTGTCGAAGGATTATTTCGCGGGCGACAAGGCGTTCGAGCGCATCATGATCCGGCCTGCGGCGTTCTGGGCGGAGCGCAATATCGATATGGTGCTCGGTACGCGGGTCGAGACTGTCGATCCGGCGGCTTATTCGGTGACGACGGCGGACGGCGACGTCATCAGCTATGGCAAGATGATTTGGTCGACCGGCGGCAGTCCGCGCTTGCTGCCATGCGAGGGTGGTAATCTGGCGGGCGTTCACGTCGTGCGCACGCGTGCCGATGTCGATGCGATGCTCGATGGGCTCGATAAAGTGGCAGAGGTCGCAATCATTGGTGGCGGGTATATTGGGCTTGAGGCGGCTGCCGTGCTGCGCAAGATGGGCAAGAAGGTAACTGTCCTCGAAGCCATGGACCGGGTGCTGGCGCGTGTGGCCGGAGAGCCGCTGTCGCGCTTTTACGAAGCCGAGCATCGCGCGCATGGCGTCGATGTGCGGTTGGGTGTTGAAGTGACAGCCATTGAGGGCGACGGCCACGCGACGGGCGTCCGGCTGGCCGATGGCGAGGTCATCCCGGCGCAAATGGTGATTGTCGGCATCGGCATTATCCCGTCGGTAGCACCATTGCTCCAAGCGGGCGCGTCAGGCGGCGGCGGAGTCGACGTTGACGAATATTGCCGCACCTCACTTCCCAATATCTTCGCCATTGGTGATTGCGCCGCGCATGCCAATGATTTTGCGGGCGGCATCGTGATGCGGGTGGAATCGGTGCAGAATGCCAATGACATGGCGAATGCCGTCGCCAAGAGCATTACCGGCGAACTGACAGCCTATCATGCGGTGCCGTGGTTCTGGTCGAACCAATATGACCTGCGGTTGCAGACGGTTGGGTTGTCGGTTGGTTACGATGCAACGGTCGTGCGCGGCGATCCTGAAACACGTGGGTTCTCTGTGATTTACCTGAAACAGGGCAAGGTTATTGCTCTGGATTGCGTGAATGCGACGAAGGATTATGTGCAAGGGCGGGCGCTGGTGGTCGACGGGATGGCGCTGACGACGGAGGAGTTGGCAGATACGTCCAAAACACTGAAAGAACTGATGGCCGGTTCGGTTACCGAATGAGAGGTATGCATTAAGCATTTGCCAAGTAAGCCATCTGCCACCATCTTTGTCATTCCCGCGAAAGCGGGAAGCCATGGTCTGACAACCCCGCACGCCGCCACGTCTGTTTAAGTTTCCAACGTAGACCATGGATTCCCGCTTTCGCGGGAATGACAAACTAGAGTGAATAAAAGCGATCTCCTTTCTTGAACTGCGGCTCTCCCTCCCTCACCGCCATTCTCGGCCCAACCAACACCGGCAAGACGCATCTCGCCGTCGAGCGGATGTGCGCGTATTCGAGCGGGATGATGGGCTTCCCGCTGCGTTTATTGGCACGGGAGATTTACGATCGCCTGGTGACAATAAAGGGCGCGCATCAGGTCGCGCTGATCACCGGCGAGGAGCGGATCGAGCCGCCGCAAGCGCGCTGGTATTGCTGCACGGTGGAAAGTATGCCCATCCAGAAGGAGTTTGCCTTCGTTGCTATCGACGAAGCGCAATTGGGTGCCGATCCGGAACGCGGGCATATCTTCACCGACCGGATCCTGCACGCGCGCGGCCGCGAGGAAACAATGATCCTCGGTTCCCAAAGCCTGCGTCCGTTGATCCGCAGCCTTTTGCCCGATGCGGAAATCATCTCCCGCCCGCGTTTTTCGACCCTGAGCTATGCGGGTGCGAAAAAATTGTCGCGCCTGCCCAAACGCTCGGCCATTGTCGCCTTTTCCATAGAACAAGTCTACGCCGTCGCCGAAACCCTGCGTCGGATCCGCGGCGGCGCGGCGGTGGTCATGGGGGCGCTGTCGCCCCGCACACGCAATGCGCAAGTCGCAATGTTTCAGTCGGGCGAGGTCGATTATCTGGTGGCGACCGATGCCATCGGCATGGGCCTGAACCTCGACGTCGCGCATGTCGCTTTCGTCAGCCTTACAAAATTCGACGGTGCGCGACGACGGCGGCTGACTATTGCCGAAATGGCGCAGATTGCCGGACGTGCCGGGCGGCACCAGCGCGACGGCAGCTTTGGCACGCTGGCGGGCGAGGGGAGCGAGTTTACGCCCGAAGAAGTTCTCGCGATTGAAGATCACGATTTTCCAAAGCTCGACTGGTTTTACTGGCGCGAGGCCGAACCTCGTTTTGACAACATTGCAACGCTGATTGCCGATTTGGAGAAGAAGCCGGACCGCCCAGGCTTGCTGCCCGCGCCGAAAGCTATCGACCTGCTCGTGCTCAAGCGGCTGGCGGAAATGCCCGAAGTCACGGCGCTCATCCGCCACCCAGTCGATGTTGCGCGCCTATGGGAGGTCGCAAGCCTGCCCGATTTCCGGCAGATGGGCGAAGAGCATCATAGCCGTTTCGTCGCCTCGCTCTGGCAGCATCTGGGGCAAAATGAGCGCGTGATCCCGCAAGGTGTGTTTGCCAGCGAACTGGCCCGGCTCGACAATATTCAGGGAGACGTCGATACGCTATCTGCGCGGATTGCAGGGGTGCGGACATGGACGTATATCGCGCATAGAGGCGACTGGCTGGCCGACCCGGCGGCGATGGCTGACCGCGCGCGGGCGCTCGAGGAGAAGCTCTCCGATGCGCTCCACGATGCGCTGCGTCAGCGGTTTGTCGACAAACGCACGTCGATGCTGCTGCGCAAAAGTGCTGCCGACATTGGCCTTTTCTCTGTGGAAATCGGCGCAGATAAACGCGTGTTGGTCGATGGCGAGGACATTGGATCTTTACATGGTTTCGCGTTTCGGGTTGACCCCGCCGCAAAAGCGGGTGACCGTAAATTGTTATTGGCGGCTGCTGAGCGGCATCTGGCGACGCATTTGAGATTGAGGGCAAGGGACGTGGGAATGGCAGAAGATAGCGAATTTGCGCTGGGGCCGGATGGCGAAGGCCGGCCGGCCATTCTTTGGAAGGGTGAGCTGCTTGGCACACTGGCCAAGGGGCGCACATTGATGCAGCCCATGTTCGCGCCGGTGAAGGCGGTCGCGGGGCTTGAAGGCGACGCGTTGCGCGAGATCACCACACGCGCCGAAGGCTGGATTGCAGCGCAAATGGCCAAGGCGATGGGCGGCATTGTCGGCTTGCATGAACTGGCGCAGCAAGCCGATATCGACGGCAATGTGCGAGCGTTGGCGGTGCGGCTGGCTGATGAAGGCGGCATTGCCGGGCGGCATTATCTGGCCGATGCGATTGCGGCGCTGCCAAAGGAAGCGCGCGGCGCGGCGCGCAAGGGCGGGATCGTGTTCGGTGCGCTTGATATCTACCATCATGCGGCGCTGAAGCCCGCCGCTGCTAAATGGCGCGCCGCCTTGTTCGCGGCGCGTGACGGGCGGGCTATGCCCGAACTGCCGCCCGAAAGCGCCGTGCACCTTAAAGACTGGAAATTTGCGCATCCGGGCGAAGCGCGCAACGCGGGCTATCGCCGCATCGGCGACGAATATGTCCGCATCGATTTGGCTGAGCGGGTAATCAAAAAGGCCCACGAAGCGCGTGGGCAGGGCAATCTGTTCGGCATGGACATGGCCTTTGCGACGTCATTGGGACTTAGCGAGGCCGGGCTGAAGGCCTTGATGCGCGACGCCGGGTTTAGGCCTGCCGATGCGCCGGTGGTGGCGGTTGACTTGCCGGTCGTCGAGAACGCGGAGGAAGGCCAAGAGGCTCAGCCTGCCAATCCTCAAGATCGTCATCCCGGCGAAGGCGGGGATTCAACGCCTGAACTCAAGGTTGCCGCTGACGTAGCCGAACGGACAACAAGTCGGGAGTTGGATTCCCGCTTTCACGGGGAGGACGAAGCGGGCGTTCGTAATCCTGATCAAGCTACCGTCGAGGCAGATAATTCCGCACCGGCAACGCCCCAACTCGCTGCCCTCACTTATTGGCGATGGATTGGCCTGCCAAAGCCGCGCACCGACGACCGTCGCCCGCAACAATCGCGGACTCAGCAGCGTCGTACCAAAGCGGACGCCAAGCCGAGAGACCAGGCTCAACCCGCGAAGCCCGACAAACCGCAAACCCCTGCGCAACCGTCGTCGCTTGCTTTGCAGCTTGCGGCTTTGCAAGGCAAATTCGGCAAGGGCTGAGCGCTGCGGATCGACAAGCTCCTGTTCTTTCTGCGCGTTGCCAAAAGCCGCACGGTGGCGCAGGGCTGGGCCGAGGCGGGCTACATCCGCATTAACGGCCGCCGGGTCGAAAAGGGCAGTGCAATCGTCAGCGTAGGCGATGTCATCACCCTCCCCAAGGGCGAGGTGGTGCTGGCAATCAAGCTTTTATCGATACCCGCCCGGCGCGGGCCTCCGGCAGAGGCACAGCTTTGCTATCAACTGCTCGAATAAAAATTGGGCTACAGCGACATTCCCCCGTTGACTTGGACAGCGGACTGCCAATAGGCATTGGATGAGAGCGCCGCATTTTGGACAGTTTTAGGGCGGGCGGTTTTAGGAGTGTGTTGCCAATGACTTATGTAGTGACCGATGCGTGCATCAAGTGCAAATATATGGACTGTGTAGAGGTTTGCCCGGTCGACTGCTTCTATGAAGGCGAGAATATGCTCGTCATCAACCCCAGTGAATGTATCGATTGCGGCGTGTGCGAACCTGAGTGCCCTGCAGAAGCCATTTTGCCTGATACCGAAAGCGGTCTGGAGCAATGGCTTGAGCTGAACGCAACCTACAGTGCCGAATGGCCGAACATCACCTCAAGCCGCGAACCACCAGCGGACGCCGACGAGCATAAGGGCGAAGAAGGCAAGTTCGACAAATATTTCAGCGCGGAACCCGGCGAGGGGGATTGATAAGTTCAACGCAGGAATTTGATCTGTTCCTTAACCGTTCGTGCTGAGTAGCTGCTGAGGCTGAAGGCCGAAGTAGCTACTCAGGGCGAACGGTTATGGTATGATTAACGCTGAAATTGAGGAAGTTTTGAAATTGCCGTACGCCGGTCCTTCAACCACTGCTTCTGATAGCTTTCGACCTCGCGCATGGCGGCGAATACCGTCATGTCCAACTTAGTCCGCCCCGTTCGTCCAAGCGCATATAGCTGGCTGTAATACCAGTACTGCACGGCAAAACCTTCGAGCCCGCGCATCATTTTGAACTTGCGCAACCCCGACAACCACTCGGGGAACAGCTTCAACTGGTTCTCTGTGCGCGGAAGCATCGCCATCCCGCCCAACAGCCGTTTCGGCGCTTCGGGCATAACACATAAAGGACGGCCAAGACCGATCACGTCGGCAGCACCTGCTTTTAGCGCCTGCTCCATTGCGGAAGCCGTGCGAAAGCCGCCAGTGACCATCAGCGGGATCGAAAGCTTCGCCTTCATAGCCTTGGCAAAATCGACAAAATAGGCTTCGCGTGCCAGTGTCGATGCGGCGACATTCTGCTCCTCGGCTGGCTCAAGACCCTCTATGCCCAGCAGCTTTGGCTGTTCATAGGTGCCGCCCGAAATCTCGATCAGATCGACGCCCGCGTCCTGCAGCCAGTGCGCGACTTGCAGGCTGTCCTCAAACGCGAAACCGCCGCGTTGGAAATCGGCGCTGTTCAGTTTGACCGCTATCGGGAACTTGGGACCGACGAGTTGGCGCACCGTGTTGACCGCGAACAGCAGGAAGCGCGCCCGGTTTTCAAGACTGCCGCCCCAGCGATCGTCGCGCTGATTGCTGCGCGGGCTGAGGAACTGCGAAATCAGATAGCCGTGCGCAGCGTGGATTTGCACACCGGTAAAGCCTGTTTCCTGGCAGGCCTTGGCTGCCTGACCAAAGCGGCTGATCAGGTTCAGGATTTCGTCCTCGATCAGGGCAACGGGTATCCCGAATTGCCCACCGGGCAGGCCCAATTTGACCGCCGACGGAGCCTTTGGCTGCGGGTTGACCGCCTTCATCGTCTGCCGCCCGGCATGGCTGATTTGTGCCCAGAAATGATTGCCGTTTCGCGTTGCTGCCGCCGTCCAGCGCTGAAGCGCGGCGCGCATCTCTTCATCGGGAACACGGTCGATGATGACATTGCCGGGCCGTTCGAGGTGTTCAGCGTCGATCTGGATATTGCCCGACAGATGCAATCCCGCGCCGCCGTCGGACCAGATGCCGTATAGCTTTTCAAGCTCAGCCGTCGGGCGGCCCTGCACATCAGCCAGTCCCTCGGTCATGGCAGCTTTGGCGATGCGGTTTTTCAGCACAGCGCCGCACGGCAGCTTCAATTGCTCGGCCAGCTTCATTCGGCGGCAGCTTTGTCGTCCGTCTTTGGGGGTGCCGGTTCCGCAGGTTCGTCCACGGCTTTGTCCTCGCTCTTCCCCGCCGCCTGCCCTTCGACAGGTGGCGCAGCCTCCAGCGGTCCTTCGTCGGTGGATTGGTCGGCGTTGATCATGTCGTCGCTGATCGTACCTTCCAGACTGTCGAGATCGTCCATCCGCGTTTCGGTGACCTGATCGTCTTCCTTGTTGCCGCCACATGCGGTGAGCGTAAGCAACGCAAGGGCTAAGGGGGCGTAACGCATGTTTCCTCCAGATATCTAATCGGCCGCGACCCTACAATCTCCGCCTGCTTTGGCAAGGCTGATGAGGAAGTCGGGAAGCGTTGCAGCAAGCGCTTCGTCGAAATCATGGAGCGTCGCGTCGATGCCGAGGTCGGCGAGGCTGGTCACGGGATATTCGGCGATGCCGCAGGGGACAATGCCGCCGAAATGCGTCAGGTCAGGCGACACGTTGACCGCGAAGCCGTGCATCGTCACCCAGCGGCGGATACGCACGCCAATCGCGCCGATCTTGGCTTCCCGAGCTTCTTTGGTATCGCACCAGATGCCGATCCGGCCCTCTGCTCGTCGTGCCTCGATGCCAAACCGCGCGAGCGCGTCGATCACCCAGCCTTCGAGCGCGTGGACGTAGCAGCGCACGTCTTTGCCGCGTTTGGCAAGGTCGAGCATGACATAGCCGACGCGCTGCCCTGGGCCGTGATAGGTGTACCGCCCGCCGCGCCCGGTATCATAGACGGGGAATTGCCGGCTGAGCAGTTCGGCTGGGTCAGCGCTTGTGCCGCCAGTGTAGAGCGGCGGGTGTTCGAGTAGCCAGATAAGTTCGCGCGCGCCTTCCTCGCGGATGGCAGTCTGCAAAGCCTCCATCCGTGCCACAGCTTGCGGATAGGGCGTCAGCCCTTCGGCCACTTCCCAATCGATATTCATGCCGAGTTGAAATTATAACACCAAGCCATCGCCCGTCAGTCCCAGACGACTTCGGGCGGCAGGCTCATCAGGATTGCATCGACATTGCCGCCGGTCTTGAGGCCGAAGGTTGTCCCTCGGTCATAGACCAGGTTGAACTCGGCATATAGCCCGCGCCAGCGTCGCTGCGCCTGCTTTTCCTCTTCGCTGAATGGCTGGTTCATGCGGCGGCGCACGAGCTTGGGGAAGATGTCGAGAAATGCCTCGCCGACACTTCGGGTCAGCGCGAAATTCTGTTCGAACAGCGCATCGCTCGTATTTTCCAGATGGTCGTAGAAAATTCCGCCTACACCGCGATGGACGCCGCGATGCGGGATCCAGAAATATTCCTCCGCCCACGCCTTGTAGCGTTCGTAGACGTCGGGGCCATAAGGCGCACAGGCGGCGCGCAGGCCGGCGTGGAAATCCGCCGTGTCCTCCTCATAAGGAATCGGCGGGTTGAGGTCCGCGCCGCCGCCGAACCAGCTTTTGGTGGTCACAAGGTACCGGCAATTCATATGCACGGCGGGAACATGCGGGTTCGCCATATGCGCGACGAGGCTGATGCCGGTCGCGAAGAAATTCGGGTCTTCCGCCGCGCCGTGGATGGTCTTGGCGAATTCGGGGTTAAAGCTGCCACCGACGGTCGAAACATTGACCCCGACCTTTTCGAAGACCTTGCCCTTCATCACGCCGCGCACCCCGCCGCCGCCGGGCGACCCGTCATGATCATTGCGGTCCCAGGGGAGATATTCGAACGATGCGTCCGAATCCGCCTCGCGCTCGATTGCCTCAAACGCGGCGCAAATTTGGTCACGCAGCGACTCGAACCATTCGCGTGCGGATTGCTGGCGGGTGTCGAGGGTGAGGGTCACGCAGTCTCTCCGGGAAATTGATTTGTCTGCCGCAATGCTTCGGCCAATGCGATGCCAGCGGAGACCGAAATGTTCAAGGACCGAAATCCGGCGGCCATCGGAATATACACGCCCGCATCGGCGCGGTCATGCACTTCTGCAGGCGCACCGCTGCTTTCCGACCCCATCAATATGACATCGTCCGGTCGGAAAGCGAATTGGGGTAATGGCGTCGAGGCCTTGCTCGACATCAGGATGAGGCGCGCGCCGTGGAGCGACCCCAGAAATGTTTCCCAATCGGCGTGTCGGCAAATCTGCGCCTGTGCGGCATAATCCATTCCGGCTCGTTTCAGGGCACGTTCGGAAAAGGCAAAACCGCAAGGTTCGATAATGTCGCAAGGCACATCGAGACAGGCAGCTGTCCGCAAAACCGCGCCCACATTTCCGGCGATGTCGGGCTGGTACAAAGCGATACGCATTTACGTCCTGACGGTTAACCAAGTTGTTTCAGATGGTCGATAGCGCTGGTTTAGCCTATTAAGCAACCAAGACTGAGGTGTCGTGATAAAGCATTGGAATAAAACGATAATATCTGACATTTAATATTCACCTTAATCGTCGTCCCATGCTGGCACAGGCCAAAAATCGTCGGCGCGGCGTTTATAACTTTGGTGTAACGGCACAGCGATTAGGTCCGGGGATTCTTTGCAAGCGCGCCATGATTCACGAAAATATCAACGAAGCGATGACGCCGCGGTCGAGGACCAAGCCCGGGCCTCCGCCCCGGCGGCTGATCGGGACGCGCGAAGTCATTCTGGTGCTGCTTGCCTTTGCGCTGCTGGCGATAGCTCCGTCGGTTGCGCAGATCGCTCCTTTCAGCAGGGGCGATGCTTCGTCCGCAGCCAGCAAGATGAAGTGGGATGCCGAATATCCCAGCGAGAATTTTCCCGGCTCCGCGTTTTTCTATCTCGATCAGAATTATACGGCGCCCCCCGTGGCAGTCGAGCCGGGATTGCGCAGTAAGGAGGGCTTGTTCAGCGAAGCGGCCGGTGACGCAGCACGCCCATTCGTGATGCGCGCCGGAACGGTCGAACACAGCCGTGCGCTCAAATGCCTGACCGACGCGATATATTATGAGGCGGCCAACGAGCCCGACGCTGGCCAGCGCGCCGTCGCGCAGGTCATCTTGAACCGGATGCGCCACCCGACCTACCCGAACAGTGTCTGCGGTGTAATCTACCAAGGCTCGGAACGCGCGACCGGATGCCAGTTCAGCTATAGCTGCGATGGCTCGATGGCGCGGGTTCCGGCGCGGGCGTCGTGGCTTCGCGCCGGGCGGGTGGCGGCGCAGGCGCTGGCAGGCGCGGTCTATGCTCCGGTCGGCTTGGCGACGCATTACCACGCGACCTACGTCTATCCTTATTGGGCGCCCAGTTTGAACTTCGTCGGCACAATCGGCGCACATCGCTTTTATAGCTGGAAAGGCAATGCCGGACAGCAATTGGCCTTCTTTCGCGGCCATGCGGGCCGGGAGCCATTTCCGGGACCCAAGCCGCGCGCATGGACGCCTCTGCCCGCCGATAACCTGGACCCGATCCAATTGCAGGCACGTTATGAAAAGGAATTTGACGCCGCGCGGTTGAAAGCTGAAGCCCAAGCGCGCGCGGCTCCTGCCGTCGCACCGCCGTTCGCCTATACCGCACCCGATTATTCGCGCGAAGCGCGCAGTGCGGGTGGTGAGGCGGCTTATGGGGGCGAGCGCCTGCCGCAAGCGACCGACATCAAGCCCGAGTTCCAGAACAGCGGAACATGGAAAGCGCAGCCAACGGGTTAGGGCGGTTCAGATTCAACGCGTGTGGGGTCTAGGCCACTTTTTTGTTTAAAGTCTGGCCGTCGCTGCCGTTTTAATAGTCAGACCGGCTGGACGGCCATTTCTTGAGCAGCGCAAGCTGCGATACTGGTCCATCTGAAATAGCTGTCTGCGCGGTCGGCAGAGCTTGCGGTTTTATGCCGCCATGCTCGAAGACATCGGCCTCCGGACGCGGTCCCACAATCATGCGTCCGGAGGCCGGTTTATCATTTTCGGAATGTCAATATTGCCCGAAGCCCGCCTTCGCTGCGATTTTGCAAATTTACATCGCCGCCATGCGCGCGCGCGATGGCGCGGGCTATGGTGAGGCCAAGTCCCGATCCGCCGGTTGCGCGGCTGCGTGACTTTTCGGCGCGGGTGAAAGGTTCGAACATGCTTTCAATAAGGGCGGGATCGATGCCCGGGCCTTCATCATCCACGACAATGTCGACCCGACCCGGCGCTTCCGAAATCCTGATTTCGGCAAGCCTGCCATAGGTGATTGCGTTGCCAATGATATTGCGCAGTGCCCGGCGCAGCAGAACCGGGCGCACCTTGGCAATTACGCGGACGTCGCCTGCCACAAAAGTCGCAGCTTCATATTCTTCGGATATCGATTCTGCCAGCGCGCCTATATCGACCGACTGAAGCGCTTCGCCTGACTTGCCAAGCCGCGCCAACGTCAAAATGTCGTCGAGGATCGTGACCATCTCATCGATGCTCGAGGCCATTTTCTCGCGTTCTTCGTCATCCTCCACCGATTCGATGCGGACACGCAGGGCGGCAAGCGGCGTTTTGAGATCATGCCCGATTGCGCCCAGCATGACATCTTTTTCACCAAGCAGGTTCGACACCCGAGATTGCATCGCGTTAAATGCCTCAACCAATTGTCTGACATCCTCCGGCCCTTCGGCAGGCAGTGGTTCGACTTCACCGGCCAGACCGACGCGCTGCACTCGACTGGTCAGTTTCGACAAGGGCTTGGCAATCCGATGCGCAACCAGTGCGAGCGGTATCATCACCGCAATGAAAAGTGTGAATGTCTGCAACAGCAGGGCGAAAATCGACGCCTGCTCATTTGGCCGAACCAGACCCGATGCGTTGATCCATTTGCCGTCGGGCAAGCGAGCCGAAAACAGGACTGCCTTATCCGGCAACGGCTTGTCCGGGTTTCGAAACCGGGCGGCATGCCACCTGAGCAACTGGGCATCGCGAAGCGCACGAGGAAGCAGGTTTACCGACACTGCTGAAATGCGGACATCGGAAAGACGTATGTCTCCCTGTCGCAGGAATTCCTGAGCGCGTTCCGAGATGTCTTCCTGAAGATCCGCACGCTGGATGGTCACGGGTGCGGAGTCGACCGATATGGCGACCGCTGGGTGCCGCCGAAGCGTTCTTTCGGGACGGCGTTGCTGGCGAGTTCCCCGCCAATCATGCTCTCCGATCGGTGTTCCGGTTGCTTCCTGCCGTTCGATCTGGTTGGCGACCCGGCTGACCAAAATCGCCGACGTTTCCGCTATTGCGCGGTTACGCGTTCCTGCCAGCAGCAGTGCAGTGTTGAAGGCCTGCGCCACCAATAGTGCAGAGGCCGCCACAAGCAGGATCTGCGCGTACAGGCTGCGTGGCCAGATGCGGATGCCCCCTTTCCGCATCATAATCGTTTCACCTCGGTCGAAAAGCGATAACCGCCGCCCCAGATTGTCTTGATATGCTGCGGATCCTTGGGATCGATCTCGATCTTGCGGCGCAATCGGCTGACCTGGTTGTCGATGGCGCGGTCGAAGGGACCGCCCTCGCGACCCCGGGTGAGGTCTAGCAGCTGATCACGCGTCAGCACTTGACCAGCGCGCGTGACCAACGCTTCAAGCATCCGGTGTTCGCCCGAAGAGAGCGGTACGAGAACGCCATCTGGATCATGCAAGCTTTGCTCTGCCGTATTCAAGGTCCAACCCGCGAAACTGTAATGTTCGCCCATCCTGTCAGTCTTTGGAGCGCCAGAGGAAATTCTGCGAAGCACGACCTTGACGCGAGCGACCAATTCGCGCGGAGAAAAGGGTTTGATGACATAATCGTCCGCGCCAATCTCCAGACCGACAATGCGGTCGGTTTCTTCGGACTTCGCGGTGAGGAGGATAACCGGAGGCCCGTTAATGGCGGCGATATGGCGGCACAGGCTCAAGCCGTCCTCACCCGGCATCATGATATCGAGAAGGACCAGATCAATGTCATAAGAGAGCAAGGCCGAACGCGCAGTCGCAGCATCTGCTACATCGCTGACACGAAAGCCCTGTCGTTCGAGATATTTAGTCAATGGTTCGCGGATCGACGCTTCGTCATCGACAAGCAAAAGATGAGGCCGCGACTTGTTCATGTCTGCTCTTCTGCAATTATTGCTTCACAAGCAAGAAAAAGGCCGGAGGAGAAGGGAGGGAAACTCCTCCGGCCAGTATTTGACACGGTCCAAAGGGGAGGGGAAAGACCGCGCCAGCAAAGCTCTTTAGCCTGCGTCGGGCGTTACCGGAGCATACGCCCCGCCGTGATTACGCCATTTGCCACGTTGTGCTTTACGCTCTTCGGGGGAAATTGTTCCATCCTTATTCGCATCGACCTTGGCAAAACGGGCCTCGGCTGCGGCACGAAATTCCGATTGGGAGACGGCTTTGTCACCATTGGTGTCGGCCATCGCCAGCATTTTCATGCCACCATGACGGTTGCCGCGGTGACCCATCTTGCTGTCCGGTCCACCGGGTCCCATGCGCTTGTGCCGGCGTTCTTCAAGCTTGTCGGAACGCGCTTCATGGGCAGCGAGAAATTCGGCCTCGCTGATCGTGCCGCTCGTGTCGGCGTCCATTTTGGCGAAACGCGCTTTCACTTTAGCGGCCTTGTCGGCTTCATTGAGTATGCCGTCGGCATTGGCATCCATTTTGGCGAAACGCGCATCTGCGGCGGCAATCATCTCGGCTTTTGTAACGATCTTGTCACCATCGGCGTCGGCCTTCATCCCCGGCGCAGCGTAAAGTGCGGCGGACGCGGCGGTCATTGCAAGCAGACCGGCAATAATCTTGGTCTTGGTCATGTCCATTTCCCTGTATCAATCGGCCGGCGGTGATGCCGGATGACTTCCATATAGGCAGGATATGTCGCAAGGCTTTGTCAGCACAATGGCTGCTTTGTCGCAAATTGTATCAGATACGACGCATGTTCATCGAGATGACAGCTTTGGAGCGGGTAAGGGGAATCGAACCCCTCTAGCTAGCTTGGAAGGCTAGTGCATTACCACTATGCTATACCCGCTCATCGCGAACGCCGCCGCTATTGCCACCAAGTAAGCAATGCGTCAACGCCCCGATTGCAAAAGAAAGGGCCGCAGAAGCGGCCCGTTTCCCATTCGGTTCGCAAAGCGATCAATTCTTCTTGTCGGCCCAGATCGCTTTGTAGGACATCCATGTCAGCACCGTGAAAATCAGGAGGAAGCCAAGCGCGGCCCATCCGGCACTTTTGCGGTTCTCCATCTTGGGTTCGGCAGTCCATGCGAGGAAGGCGGAGACGTCCTTGGCCATTTGTGCCTTGGTCGCCTTGGTGCCGTCGTCATAGGTCACCTGATCATCGGCGCCGATGGGTTCGGTCATCGCGATATTCAGGTTGGCGAACCATGGGTTGAAGTTCAGTCCCGGCGGCGTTGCAGCATCGGGGAATTCCTTCAGCAGTTCCTTGCCCTCTTCGTTCTTGTACCCCGCCTGCTCGCGATAGCCCATCAGCAGCGAATAGACATAGGCAGGGCCATCGGCGCGTGCCTTGGTTATGAGCGAGAGATCGGGCGGCAACGCATTGTTATTGGCAGCGCGCGCCGCAACTTCATTCGCGAAGGGCGATGGAATCTTGTCCGCCGGAATACCGGGACGCGTTGCCGGTTCGCCGGTTTCGGGATTGATCGTGGGGACTTCAGTAATCCAGCCCTTGGCAATCGCCTTCACCTCGTCTTCGCTGTAGCCGAGGTCGGCGAAATTGCGGAACGACACAAGGCTCAAGCTGTGGCAGGCCGCGCAGACTTCCTTATAGACCTTCAAACCGCGTTGAAGCTGCCCTCGATCAAACCTGCCGAGGGGGCCGTCGAAGGTGAATTTTTCAGCGAGCGGCTTTTGATGAAACTCATGCTCGGCCGTGGGTTCAGCCGGCTCCTTGATCGCGCCGATGATCGTGTCGGCAAGGCCAAGCAGCAGCATCCCACTGAAGAACACGCCCACCAAAAAAGCAACTAAACGAACCATGATATATGCTTTCCCTGTTTACGCGGTCGCGGCGACGAGCGGCTTGCCGGTGACGGCTTCGGTGATCGAATTGGGCAGCGGCAGCGGCCGTTCGATGCGCGAAACAATCGGCAGGATGATCAAGAAATGGGCGAAATAATAGCAGGCCGCGATCTGGCTCAATATCACCCACTGGGTATAGGCTGGCATAGCGCCGCAAATGCCCAGAACAATTATGCAGGGGATGAGGCCGAACCAGAAGAACTTGCGGAACAGCGGCCGATAATGCCCCGAACGAACCGGCGAGGTGTCCAGCCACGGCAGGAAGAACAAGAGCAGGATCGAGCCAAACATCGCAAGCACGCCCATCAGCTTGGCCTCGATCAGCACGATGCCGGTGAAGGGAATGCCGAAGTTGACCGTGAACGCCTTCAGGATCGCGTAAAATGGCAGATAATACCATTCAGGCACGATGTGCGCTGGCGTCGAAAGCGGGTTGGCGGGGATATAGTTGTCCGGATGCCCAAGCATGTTCGGCGCGAAGAAGGTCACCGCAACGAAAATCATCAGGAACACGCCAAGGCCGAAACCGTCCTTCGCGGTGTAATATGGATGGAAGGGAACGGTATCCTGCTGTCCCTTTACGCTGACGCCTGTCGGGTTCGACGAACCTGGAATATGCAATGCCCAGACGTGCAAGATGATGACGCCAGCGATCACGAACGGCAGCAAATAGTGAAGCGAGAAGAAGCGGTTGAGCGCGGCCTGATCGGGCGCGAACCCGCCAAGCAGCCACTGGCGCAGCGGCTCACCGACGACCGGGATAGCCGAGAAAAAGCCGGTAATAACTTGCGCCCCCCAATAGCTCATTTGGCCCCAGGGAAGCACATAGCCCATAAAGCCGGTGGCCATCATCAACAGGTAAATTACAACGCCGAGCAGCCAGATCATCTCGCGTGGGGCCTTGTACGAACCGTAGAACAGTCCACGGAAAATATGGATATAAACGACGATAAAGAAGAAGCTTGCACCGTTCATATGCGCGTAGCGGATGAACCAGCCTGCATTCACGTCGCGCATGATATGCTCGACCGAATTGAAAGCGCCGTCGACGCTCGCATAATAATGCATCGCAAGCACAATGCCGGTGATGATCTGGATTGTTAACGCAACGCCAGCCAAGACGCCGAAATTCCAGAAATAATTGAGGTTGCGCGGAACCGGATAGCCCGCGCCGACCGCGTTATAGACCAGGCGCGGAAGCGGCAGGCGTTCGTCCACCCACTGCATCACGCTGCTCTGCGGCTTATATTCTTGTGCCCAAGGAAAGCTCATCTTGTTCTAGCCCCTCAACCGATTTTCACGACAGTGTCGGAAATGAATGCATATTCCGGAACCTCAAGGTTCAATGGCGCCGGACCTTTGCGGATGCGTCCGGCGGTATCATAATGCGAACCGTGGCAAGGGCAGAAATAGCCGCCATATTCGCCTTTGACTTCGCCCGCTGCAGCGCCAAGCGGCACACAGCCCAAATGCGTGCAGACGCCAAGCGTAATCAGCCAGTTTTCCTTGCCCGGCTGTGTACGCTCAGCAAGCGTTTGTGGCTGCCGAAGTGATCCTGCATCGACCTTGTTTGCCTCGGCAATTTCTTCCGGAGTGAGGTTGCGGATGAAGACCGGCTGTTTGCGCCAACTGGTTTTGATCGACTGGCCCGGCTGAATGGCAGCAACATCGACTTCGATCGAGGCAAGCGCCAAAACATCGGCGCTCGCGCTCATCTGGCTGAGCAAAGGCATGACAACGGCAACGGCACCGACGCCGGCAAAGCTGACTGCGGCGATATGAATAAAGTCGCGGCGACGAACGCCGTCATCATGGCCACCGCCTTCGACACGCAATTCGTCGATCGGAATACCGTCTTGCGTCCACTCATCGGCCTGCAGAGCGCCTTGAACCGGATCTGCTGGAGCCTTCGCCGGCTTTTTGGATGCGCCTGTGGTTTTCTTTACCGTAGCCATAACATGCCCTTGTTTGCGACGCGGATGTGAAGCCCGCAATATCGTCGAAATCCCGTAGCCGCCCTGGCTAAATGGCATTTTTGCCTTATCCCAAGGGCGATTCAGCGGCCTGATAGACGCCTTTGCGACAATTTGCCAACAGGGAATTTGGCCGATATTGTGCTAAAGCGTTGCAACGAGATTGCATTTTGCGGAACCGACGGAAAATTGCCGCTTTCGCTTGCCTGTGCTAATATTATGCGCGTAAAAGCCCGCCTTTGTTTTGGATATTGCCGGAGTGACTGAAATGGCGACGAACTGGACGCCGGAAAGCTGGAGAAACGCAAAGGGCATTCACATGCCCGAATATAAGGACGCAGCCGCACTGGCCGCAACCGAGGAGACGCTGCGCAATTACCCGCCGCTGGTGTTTGCAGGCGAGGCCCGCAACCTGACTGAAGATCTCGCCAAGGTTGTCGAGGGCAAGGCGTTTCTGCTGCAAGGTGGAGATTGCGCCGAAAGCTTTGCCGAGTTCCACCCGAACAATATCCGCGATACCTTCCGGGTTATCCTGCAAATGGCGGTCGTGCTGACCTATGCCGGCAAGGTGCCGGTGGTGAAGCTTGGACGGATGGCGGGGCAATTTGCCAAACCGCGCTCGACGCCAACCGAGGTCAAAGGAGATGTAGAGCTCCCCAGCTATTTCGGCGATATCATCAACGACATCGAATTCGATGCAGCGGGCCGCGAACCGGATCCTGCGCGGATGGTTCGCGCCTACAGCCAGGCGGCATCGACGCTCAACCTGCTTCGGGCGTTTTCGAACGGCGGCTACGCCAATCTGAAGCAGGTTCATGCGTGGACTCACGACTATATGGGCCGTTCGCCCTGGGCACAGAAATACAAGGAAACCGCCGACCGCATCGGCGAGGCGCTGGACTTTATGGAGGCGTGCGGCATCACGCCTGAAACAGTGCCGCAGATCAAGGGCACCAGCTTCTACACCAGCCATGAAGCGTTGTTGCTCCCTTATGAGCAGGCGATGACGCGGCAGGACAGCCTGACCGGGCGCTGGTACGATACCTCAGCCCACTTCCTCTGGATCGGCGACCGCACCCGCTTCGAAGGGTCGGCGCATGTCGAATATCTGCGCGGTATCGGCAACCCCATCGGGATGAAATGCGGACCAAGCCTTGAGCCCGACGCGATGCTGCGGATGCTCGATACGCTGAATCCGGGACGCGAGCCTGGCCGGATCACGCTGATTTCGCGTTATGGTTACGACAAGGTCGAAAGCGGGTTGCCCAAACTGGTGCGCGCGGTGCAGCGTGAAGGCCATCCGGTCATCTGGTCATGCGACCCGATGCACGGCAATGTCATCAAGTCGGACAGCGGGTACAAGACCCGTCCGTTCGAACGGATCCTTGCCGAGGTTCGCGGCTTTTTCGCCGTCCACCGCGCCGAAGGCAGCTTTGGCGGCGGTATCCATATCGAGATGACCGGTCAAAACGTAACCGAGTGCACCGGCGGCGCTGTTGCAGTAACCGATGAGGCGCTGGCCGATCGGTACCACACCCATTGCGATCCGCGCCTCAACGCGGCGCAATCGCTTGAACTCGCTTTCCTGCTAGCCGAAATGCTCAATCAGGAACTGAACGAGCGGGCGCGGAAGGCAGCGTGAACCGGGGTCTCGCGATGCAGGGTACGGTGGTTAAATCCGGAATCGGCTTCGGCAGCGCGCTTGCGATGGTTATCAGTTACACCGCGCATAAATCGGTATTATGGGCGATCATCCACGGCATATTTAGCTGGTTCTATGTGATTTACTTCGTTTTGACGAGGTAAGTCGGACCATCAAGCAAGCGGAGAATGGCTGGGGCGGCAGGGATCGAACCTGCGAATGGCGGCATCAAAAGCCGCTGCCTTACCGCTTGGCGACGCCCCAGCATGTGAGCGGACGAGCCGCTGCGGCGCGCCTTATATCGCGGGAAACGTCAATCGCAACCGCTTAATCGATGCGTTGCACCCATCCGTGAATATCAGGCGCGATACCGCGCTGGATATCGACGAGCTTCGCGCGCAACTGCTGCGTGATTTGCCCCGGGCCACCTGCTCCGATGGTGAAACTGCCATTAGTGGAATGCACGCTGCCCACGGGGGTAACGACTGCGGCGGTGCCGCACGCGAAGGCTTCGATGAGTTTACCTGAAGTTGCGTCATCCCGCCACTGGTCGATGGCGTAGCGTTCCTCGCGAACGGTCAATCCTTGTTCGCGCGCGAGCGTCAGGATCGATTCGCGGGTGATCCCTTCCAATATCGTGCCGTCGGTCGGCGGTGTGATCAGCGTTCCGTCGTCGAACAGGAAGAAAAGGTTCATGCCGCCCAATTCTTCGATCCAGCGATGCTCGGCGGCGTCGAGAAACACAACCTGGTCGCAGCCATGCGCGATCGCTTCGGATTGCGCGACGAGGCTCGATGCATAATTTCCGCCGCATTTGGCCGCGCCCGTGCCGCCGGGGGCCGCGCGGGTGTAATGTTCGGACACCCAGATCGAAATGGCAGGCGCGCCGCTTTTGAAGTAATTCCCGGCTGCGGAAGCGATTACCATGTAAAGATATTCAGCCGAGGGCTTCACGCCCAGAAACACCTCGCTGGCGATCATGAACGGACGCAAGTAGATTGAGCCGCCTTCGACCGGCGGGAACCAGTCCTTGTCGACCTCGACCAGTTGTTTGCAGGACTGCAGGAACAGTTCTTCGGGAAGTTCCGGCATGGCCAGCCGCTTGGCCGACCGCTGAAACCGGCGCGCGTTCTGCTCTGGCCGGAACAGCGCCATGCCGCCGTCGGCGAGGCGATAGGCCTTTAGCCCTTCGAAAATTTCCTGCGCATAATGGAGAACAGCGGTGGCGGGGTCCAGCGTCAACGGCGCGCGGGGTCCGACATTGGCGTCATGCCAGCCCTTCCCCTCGGTGTATCGGATGGTTACCATATGATCGGTAAAGACCCGCCCGAAACCGGGGTCAGCGAGCAGCTCGGCACGGCGGGCGGGGTCGACCGGGTTCAGGTTTGCCTCAAATGGAAATACACCAGCCGTCATATCTGCTCTCGTCGTAGCTAAGGGGTTGCACTGTCCTATGGGCTGCGCCAAGATACGTCAATATGGCTGTCCCATCTTCTCCGTCTGCATCGCCCCTGTTCCTGCGCGAACACGAAGTTCGGCGCGGGGTCGAGTTACTGTTTTTCGGTTACACCCGCCTCACCCGGTCGATCGATGAAGGGCTAACCGAGCATGGCCTCGGCAGGGCACACCATCGTGCGCTCTATTTCATTGCGCGACAGCCCGACCTGACGATCAGCGAGTTGCTCAAGATACTAGCGATTACCAAGCAGTCGCTTGGCCGGGTGCTGACCGATTTGGGAGAGCGGGGCCTCGTTGAAACGCGGGCAGGCATAACCGACCGGCGGCAGAAGCTGTTGCGGTTGACTGAGCAAGGTAAGGCGTTCGAAGCGCAACTATTTGATGCGCTACGCGCCAGCCTGGCGACCGCCTATGCGGCGGCGGGGCAGGAGTCTGTTACCGGGTTCTGGCGCGTTCTCGAAGGCCTGATACCCGTTGAGGATCGCGCGATGGTCGCGGCGCTGCAGAAGGATATGCGATGACTGATGTCTTGAAACGCTTGGAAGCAACGATTGCCGAGCGGCGATGCGCGTCGCCTGATAGCAGCTATGTTGCTTCGCTTTTTGCCAAAGGTCGCGAAAAAATTGCACAGAAAGTCGGCGAAGAGGCGACTGAGACGGTGATTGCGGCGTTGTCGGGTGAACCGGCGAAACTGACCGCAGAAGCGGCTGATCTCATTTTCCACCTGATGGTCCTGCTCGCCGACGGCGACGTGTCGATTGATGGAGTGCTGGCGGAACTCGACAGGCGAGAAGGCGTGTCGGGGCTCGATGAAAAGGCAGCACGAGGACGATGACTTTGCGGATCGGCATATTGGGCGCGGCGCGCGTGGCGGTTTATGCCATGATCGCAGCCGCCAAGGATGTCGGTGATGTGGATGTAGTTGCGGTAGCAGCCCGCGATCCTGTCAGGGCGAAAGTCTATGCGGAAATCCATGATATCCCGCACATTTTTGATAGTTATCAGGCGCTGATTGCGTCGCCGGACATCGACGCGGTCTACAATGCGTTGCCGCCGAACCTGCACGCAAAATGGTCGATCGCGGCGCTGGAGGCGGGCAAGCCGGTATTATGTGAGAAACCATTCGCGCTGGATGTAGCGGATGCCGAGGCGATGCTGGCGGCGGAGGCGCGGTCGGGCTTGCTGCTGATGGAGGCGCAGCACACCTATTATCATCAGCGCCATGCGCGGATCAGGGAGATCGTCCAGAATAATGCGCTTGGCCCGGTTCGGCACATATCGGCGCAATTTGACGTTCCGATCCCAGAGACGGCTGACGAACTGCGCTGGGATGGCGCTGTCGGTGGTGGTGCCTTGTGGGATCTGGGCGTTTATCCCGTTTTTTGGCTTCGGGCAGCGATGGGTGAAGAACCAAAGCTCATTTCTGCCTCGCACCGCCTAAGCGCGCGCGCGGCGGATATCGAAACCGAGGCTGAATTTGCCTTTCCGTCAGGCGCAACCGGGTCGATTGCCTGCTCGATGGAGCGCGACTTTACGGCGTGGCTAAGGGTGGAGGGCGATGCTGGCACCCTGTTCGTCGAAAACCCGCTGTCCCCGCTTGAACAGACGTTGACGCTTGAAAAAGACGGGGAGCCGAAAGAAGAAACGTTCACGAGCCGACCGACTTACGCGTTTCAGCTGGAGGCTTTTCGCGACGCCGTTCTGGTTGGAAAGCAGGTCCAAACGCGCGGGACCGACAGTTTGCGGACCATCCAGCTTCTGAGCGGCATCCGCGCCCTTGCGATGAAAGGATAGCCATGCCCATCGATGCAACCCTGCCATATGACGACCAGAACATCTTTGCCAAAATCCTGCGCGGCGAAATTCCCAACAATACGGTCCATGAGGACGAATGGGCGCTGGCCTTCCATGACATAAATCCCCAGGCGCCGGTGCACATATTGGTCATCCCGAAGGGCGCCTATGTCAGCTGGGACGATTTCACTGCCAATGCGAGCGATGCTGAAATTGCGGGGTTCGCTCGTGCAGTCGGCCATGTCGCGCGCAAACATGGATTGGTCGAGCCCGGATATCGTTTGCTGGCGAACATCGGCATCGATGCTCATCAGGAGGTGCCGCATCTCCACGTCCATCTTTTCGGTGGAAAACCGCTTGGACCGATGCTCGCGCGGTGAAATTAAGTTGCGCGCTTCGCATTAGCGGTTAGTTTCCCGGCCATAAGAATCCGTCGGGGAGATTGAGATGGCGAGTAATGAGCAATCCGTGATGCAGCGCATGTTCGCGCGCAAAACGATCGCGCAAGTGCAGCGGGAAACCGAGGCCAGCGAACTGAAACGTTCGTTGGGTAAATGGAACCTTCTGCTGCTGGGCGTCGGTTGCATCATCGGTGCGGGTATTTTCGTCCGCACAGGCAGCGCTGCGGCGCTTCATGCGGGGCCAGCGGTTATGCTGTCCTTTGTGGTGGCTGGCCTGGTCTGCGCTTTTGCAGGCCTTTGCTACGCCGAACTTTCCTCGACCTTGCCGGTTTCCGGCTCGGCCTACACTTATAGCTACACCACGCTCGGCGAATTCGTCGCGTGGATCATGGGCGCTTTGCTTCTTCTCGAATATGGCCTTGCCGCGTCGGTGGTCGCGGTCGGGTGGGGCGGTTATGTGGTCAGTCTGTTGGCTGACTTTGGTCTTGTGATACCGGCCCAGTTTACAGGGCCGACAGGACATGCTGTGCTGAAAGACGGTGCACCGCTCTTGGTGGACGGTGCCCCCGTGACTGCTATCTTCAACCTTCCCGCCTTCCTCATCTGCATGTCGCTGGCGGTTCTTTTGATGATCGGCGTGTCGGAGTCGGCGAAGGTCAATAACATCATCGTTGCTATCAAAGTCAGCGTTTTGGCTGCCTTCATCCTCGTTGGCGGCTTCATTGTCCTGTCCAACCTTCCTGAACTGATGGCGACCAACTGGACGCCGTTCATTCCAGAAAATACCGGCCCCGGCGAATTTGGCGTTGATGGCATCATGCGGGCTGCGTCGATCGTGTTCTTCGCCTATATCGGTTTCGAAGCTGTCTCTACAGCCGGGCAAGAGGCGAAGGATCCCAAGCGCGACATGCCCTTCGGCATCATCGGTTCGCTCGTTGTCTGCACCGTCATTTACATGCTGGTTGCCGCCATCATGACGCTGCTGGTGCCTTATGCCACCTTGAACGTGCCCGACCCTGTTGCGGTTGTCGTCGACAGCTTTGGTGCAGAATGGGCGTGGCTTGCCAAAACCATCAAGATCGGCGCGATCATCGGCCTGACCTCGGTTGTATTGGTACTGATGTATGCGCAAACGCGTATCTTCTACACGATGGCTCGCGACGGCTTGCTGCCCAAGGTTTTCTCGCGTGTGCATCCGAAGTTCCACACGCCCTATATCAACACGATGCTGGTCGGCACCATCACCGCGTGCGCGGCTGGCTTCTTCGACATCAATGTACTTGGCGACATGACGTCGGTCGGCACGCTGGCGGCGTTTGCTATCGTGTGCCTGTCGGTGATTTACCTGCGTCGTAAAGCACCTGACCTCCCGCGCGGCTTCTCGGTGCCCTTGTATCCCGTCGTGCCAATTCTAGGGATATTGTCTTGCCTCTATCTCATCACGACGGTGCCTTATAATGTGCTGATATTCTTTATCTACTTCCTGATTGCTGCAGTGGTGCTCTATTTCGTTTACGGGATGCGCAATTCCAACCTGCAGCATGATCAGATGATGGACGATGCGCCAGAAATGGGCGAATTCCCCGGTCCTGTCGTCGAATAATCAAGGAATTCACACTGAAAAAAGGGGCGCTTCGGCGTCCCTTTTTTGTTAGCTGCGCGGGTTCACCGGTATTGGCTGTGTCGTACCGGGGCGGGTGAACAGTCGGCCATTCTCGCACCACAAAACAAGGGCAAGCGCCACAAGTCCGCACATCAGGAAGCCCAGTGCCACCGGCGCAACGCTGTTGTCGAACTGTTGCCCGATGACAGCACCGATCGAGGCGGCGAGTGCGGTGCGGACGAATGTCTGGAATGACGACGCAGCCCCTGCAACGTCGCCAAAAGGCGTCATCGCTATCGAGGAGAAGTTGGCCCCGATAAAGCCGACCATCGCCATATTGCCGGTCAACAGTATGAGGAAGATCGGCAGCGATGTCGGTGCCAGTTCAGCCGCAATCAGCTGCAGCGCGCCCAACGCAATGAAAGTCAGGAGTGCCGCTTGCGATACTCGACGCGCACCAAAGCGTTCGACCACCTTTGAATTGGTGAAGTTGGCGACGGCAATGCCGATGGCGATGATCGCAAAGCCGATGGTGAAAAACTCGGCAGCATCGAACACCTTGTCGAACATCTGCTGCGAGCTGTTGAGATAGCCGAACAATGCACCTTGCACGATACCTGCGCCGAGCATGTAGCCTGCGGCATTGCGGTTGAGGACGACTTTACGCCAGGCTTTCGCCAGCGCATGAGGCTCGATCGGGATGACATTGTCCGGATGCAGCGTCTCGGGCAGACGGTAATAAACCCAGATTGCAGCAGCGACTGCCATAAACGCCATCAGGTCGAAAATCGTGCGCCACCCTGCAAACAACAACACCAGCTGGCCGATAGTCGGCGCGATGATGGGCACGATCATGAAGATCAGGAATATGGTCGACATCCGCCGGGCCATCGCGTCGCCCTCGAACTGGTCGCGGATGACGGAGACGACGAGTACGCCCATGGCTGCGGCCATCAGGCCATGCGCAAACCGCATGGCGAGCATCATCTCGAAATCTGGCACTATCGAACAGGCTAGAGAGAAAACAGCTGCACCGATGGTGGCAATCAGCAGTATGGGCTTACGCCCATAACGGTCCGACAACGGGCCGTAAATCAGCGCGCCGATTCCGGTACCGGCCAGAAAGACCGAAATTACATATTGAATGTGGTTGGCATTGACGACGCCAAGTCCACTGACCATTGCAGGAAATGCGGGCAGCATCGCGTCGATGGCCAGCGCATTCAGGGCCATTAACGACGCCATCATTACGATTAGTTCGCGATCGCCAATAGACTTTTTGGGGGGGAGGGAGGAGTGCATTGCCCTATTATGTTGCACCTGCACAAATTTAGCCACCCGCTAAATCGGCCAATATCGGTTAAATCAACCCTGCGCTTCGCATGCTGGAAAAGCCGTCTTTGCCAACAATGATATGATCGTGAACCGCTATATTGAAAGCTTTGGCGGCGTTGATAATGTCGCGGGTCATGGCGATGTCCTGACGGCTCGGCGCGCTGTCGCCGCTGGGGTGATTGTGCACCAGGATGATCGCCGCTGCGCCCAGGTCCATCGCGCGGCGCACGACTTCGCGGGTGTAGATCGCGGCCTGATCGACAGAGCCCTCGCTGGCCACCTCATCGCGGATGAGCATGTTCTTGCTGTTCAGGTATAGCGTACGAACACGCTCAATCGTCAGATGCGCCATATCGGCGCGGAGATAATCGAGCAGCGATTGCCATGACGCAAGCACCGGCTGTTCGCGCACCGGCTCGCTCAGGAGACGGAGCGCCGTGGCTTGCACGATCTTCAATGCCGCCGTACTGGTTTCCCCCATCCCCGGCTGCCGCGATATATTTTCGGCATCGGCGGTAAATAACCCGGACAACCCGCCATAATGTGCCAATAACTGCTTGGCGAGCGGTTTGGTGTCCTTGCGCGGGATTGCAAGGGCCAAAAGATATTCGATCAGTTCGTGGTCGAGAAGCGTATCGCCGCCTTGCTCAAGAAGGCGAGCACGCAGGCGCGAGCGATGGCCGACGCCGTGATGCTCATCCTTGTTTGCGCCGTCGGCCATCCACGCTATCCTTTTGCGAATGATGGTCTTTTCAGCGATTTTTGTCGCTCCCGCAAGTGGCTTGGCGCGAATGGCGTTGCAACGTAATGACCTTTCCCGCATTTGATGCAAATGCAGGATGCTGCCGACGAAACACAAATGGTTGATAACGAACCCGTGCCATTTCGGGGGGGGCGATGGAAGCGGCGCATTTTTACTGGCGTCGCGCTGCTGTTCGTTGTGCTTTTGTTGGTCGCCTGGTGGCAGCGCAACAGCATCGCCGACCGCTTCGTTCAGAACGAGCTGGAGGCCAGAGGCGTAAAGGCGACATATAAAATAGATCAGGTCGGTTTTCGCACCCAGCGTATTCGCGATCTGGTGATCGGTGACCCGGCCAATCCCGACCTGGTTGCAAAACTGATCGAAGTCGATGTCGCGCTCAACTTTTCCGGCGCGAATTTGCGTGACGTGCGCGCGGACGGCGTCAAAATCCGCGGGCGGTATCGCGACGGCAAATTGTCTTTTGGCGAACTTGACAAGTTTGCCGATCCCGATTCCAAAAAGCCATTCGAATGGCCCGACATCGGCTTGGTTGCGCGCAACGTGCAAGCGCGGATCGACACTCCTTGGGGCACGATCGGGGCGGGGTTGAATGGCAAGGGGTTGTTGCGCAACCGGTTCATCGCCGATCTTTCGGTTCGCTCACCGGGTTTGGCGGGTGCGGGATGTCAGTCGTCTGCAGTGAAGTTTGACGGAAAGCTGCGGCTCGAATGGCGTCAGCCCCGGATCATCGGCCCGGTCACTGCGGCAGCGGTGGATTGCAAGGCGGCACGTCTCGCCATTCTATCCCCAAAACTCGATGCTGACGTTAAATTGTCCGAGCGTTTCGACAAATGGATCGGGGCTATTGGCTTCGGGGCGCAAAGCATCGCATATCCCGGTTTCGCACTTGGTCAGCCGGCAGGCCTGTTGTCGGCCGACGGCGGCATCACGCGCACGAATTTTTCTTTGTCGTTGGAGCGTGCTGGATTGCGCTCCGCACCGCTGACGGTCAGGCGCGTCGCAATCGAAGCAAAAGGTTACGCCGGGCTTACCAACGATCGCTTCGCGGCTTCGGCTCGAGGCGATCTGAACATTGCGGGTGGCGCCCTCGATCGCGGCACGCTCGGCAGCTTCCGAGGCGTTACTTCGCAAACGCAGAGTACACCGGTCGGCCCGTTACTCGCCCGCATCGGGCCAGTGCTCGAACAAGCGGGCGACAATTTTCAGGGCCGACTCGATTTCGATGCCTTTCGGGACTTTCAGGGCCGGATGGGTGCATCAATCGGTTCGCTGGCATTGAATACGGCATCGGGCGCGCGTCTCGGCCAGAATGGCGCGCTAACATTGCAGAGCGGATCCGACGGATGGCGGCTGGGTTCGCCTGCGGAATTGGTACTCAGCGGGCGCAACCTTCCCACCGCGTCAATTGCGCTGCGACAGTCGGCGGGCAGTGCATGGGCGGGAAAGCTGACAATCGCCCCGTACACGAGCGGCGGGGCAAGCCTGGCGGTGCCAGGCGTGGCCTTTAGCGGACGGCCGGGCGGTGCGTGGAGTTTCGACGGTCGCGCGCGTTTGTCCGGTCCGCTTCCCGGCGGCCAGGTCAGCAATCTCAGCCTGCCGATTGCCGGGCGCTACAACGCCGGTCTGCTAACATTATATGACGTGTGTCAGACTGTTCGCTTTGATTCGCTGCGCGTTTCCGGCCTGGCATTGCGGGGGCAGACATTAAGGCTGTGCCCCGACGCCGGACGATCGATGCTGGCGATAGGCAACGGCCGAACGCGCTTTGCCACCAATGTCGCAAACTTTGTGGCCAGCGGCAATCTGGGAGGCTCACCGTTGGCCGCGCAAAGTGCCAGCATCCGGTTTAGCCTCGACGAAGGCTTTGTTGCGCGCAATGTGGAGTTGGAGCTGGGCCAGCCCGGTTCGCGCACCGATTTTAATGTTGCAATGTTGGCGGGCAGCTTTGGCGAGGACGGGATAAGCGGAACGCTTCAGGATGGCGCCGGGCAGATCGGCAATGTGCCGCTGTTGATCGATGATGCAGCGGGAGAGTGGCGCTATTTGAACAGCGTACTGACTTTCGACAGCAGCCTTCGCATCCTCGACGCTGAGCAGGTCGACAGGTTTCAGCCGATGAATGTGCCTGATATGATGCTCACGCTCGAAAACAATGTCATCACCGCCATCGGGCATCTTGTCGAGCCAAAGACCAGCAAGCAGGTTGCCGGTGTCGATATCCGCCACGATCTGGGTAGCAGCACCGGACGGGCATTGCTGGCGGTGGACGGGCTACGCTTCAATGACGATTTGCAACCTGACATGCTTACTCCGTTGACGCTTGGCGTGGTCGCCAATGTCGACGGCGCGGTGTTTGGCGATGGACGAATAGAGTGGGACACAAGCGGCGTACGGAGCAGCGGACGCTTTGCTACGCGGAATATGAACCTCGCCGCAGCGTTTGGCCCAGTGGAAGGCCTTACAACAGAGATCGTCTTCACCGATCTGCTTGGCCTTCAAACCGGCCCAACCCAGATCGCCACAATAGCATCGGTCAATCCCGGTATTCCTGCACTCAACGGCCAGATACGATATCAATTGCTGCCGGGCCAGCAGGTCGCGATCGAAACTGGCCGCTGGCCGTTCGCAGGCGGTGAACTTATCCTCGAACCGACGATTCTGGATTTCGGGGTCGAAAAAGACCGACGCCTCACGTTCCGTGTCGTTGGCTTAGATGCTGAGAAATTTCTAGCAGGCTATGATTTTCAGAACCTGCGTGTGTCGGGAATATTCGATGGCACCCTGCCAATGGTGTTCAATCAGGACGGAGGGCGGATTGTCGGCGGAGCGCTGGTGTCCCGCCCAGGCGGCGGCGAGGTCAGTTATCTTGGCGAGCTGGCGTATGAAGACATGGGTGTGTTCGCCAATTTCGCTTTCGATGCGCTTCGTTCGATTCGGTACTCCACGCTGACCATCGGCGTGGGTGGCGATCTTGATGGCGAGATCGTCACCGACATCAGTTTCACCGGCTTGCAACAAGGCAGTCTGGCCAAGCGCAACTACATCACGAAGCAGCTCGCGCGCATCCCGATCCAGTTCAATGTGAGCATCACTGCGGAGTTCCTGAAGCTTATCGGCTCGATCCGCGGGCTATATGATGCCGACTACGCTGCGCAACGCGACCTTCCCTTCCTGCTGGAGCAGCAGCAAGCCGTGCCGCCAATAGATGAAGCGAAGCCTGCGAAAGATGAACAGACTAATGAATGACCCATTCAGCAAGGGGAAAGCGGCCATGACCCATAAGCATCAGCAATTGACGAACCGCATCGATAGTGCGATTCGCCGTAACATGGGGAAAGCGATACTTGTTCTAGCACCGATTATGGTCGCAACCCTGTCGGGATGTGTGCAGGTCACTGCGCCCGACAAACCGATTGTGATCAACCTCAACATCGCGATCCGGCAGGAAATTTTGTACAAGTTGGATGCGGCGTCGAAGAAGGTGATTGAAGAGAATCCGGAGATATTTTGATGAAAGATTCTGTTGAAATGCTGATTGCTGCTGTGCTGCTCGGTGCGACTGCATCTGGTGCGGTGGCGATGCAGGGCCGCGACCCGGCGTACCAAAGCGCGCGCGAAAGTGGGCTGGTCGGCGAAAAAGCCGATGGCTATCTTGGCTTCGTGTCGGCACCTTCGCCTGCGATCAAGGCACTGGTCGAAGACATCAATATCAAACGCAAGGCGGCTTATTCGAAGGAAGCCTTGGCCAATGGCGCGACCGTTGAGGAAATGGCGCTGCGCAATGGCTGCCGCTTGATCGCCGAGCGCACGGTGGCAGGCGAGAAATATCAAACGCCCAGCGGTCAGTGGAAGACCCGCGATGCAGGCGCGCCCGAACTGGATTCGCGTTGTCCCTGAGGGCAGGGAATAGCTGATATCAAGGGCCGGAGCAGCGATGTTCTGGCCCTTTTCTTCTGCACCGCAACATTATCACGCCGCGCGCTGTTGACTTGCGGCAGGGGCTCTCCTAAAGCGCCCGTGCCTAGGCGGGGTTGCCCCGGTTTCGTGGCGGTTTCCCTTATCAAAGAGGCTGGAATCACATGAACTCGAACAGCTCCGGGCAGGATAAAAACGGCAAAAGTGACGCTCGGCTCGATTCGTTAGACATGCAGCTGAAGGCGGCGCGGAAAGCCGAGGCAGAACGCTCTGGTAGCGACCAGGTCCCGGCCAAAGGAATGCGGCAAGGGAACAGGGTACTGACAGAGCTGATCGCCGGTCCTGCGGGTGGTGCGCTGGTTGGCTGGTTATTCGACCAGCTGTTCGGCACTTCCCCTGCGCTCCTGCTGGTCTGCATGTTCTTAGGGATAGCAGTCGCCTTCAGGAATATAATAAAGATTTCCAACGAGCGTCCGGAATAGCTGGGCGCTTCAGAGATATTTGCGCCCGCGCCCTATGGTGCGGGTGGACGTGTATTAGACAGGGTAGTGAACGTGGCAGGCGAAAGCGGCAAAATCGATCCGATGCACCAGTTCCAGATTGAGCCGCTCGCGCCGCTCAATATTGCTGGTTATGACGTCTCCTTCACCAACTCTTCGTTGTTCATGATGGTTGTACTCGGGGCGTTGTGGCTGTTCATGTGGGGCGGCATGAAGCGGGAAGTCGTTCCCGGTCGCTGGCAGATGGCGGTCGAAGGCGTAACCGGTTTCGTCAACAACATGCTGACGTCGAGCGTCGGCCCCGAAGGCAAGAAATATGTGCCTCTGGTGTTCTCGCTGTTCATGTTCATCCTGATGGCGAACTTCATCGGCATGATGCCCTTTGGCATTGTCCCGGGCGTCCATCCCTTCACTGTCACCAGCCATTTGACCGTAACCGCCGTGCTAGCGGTGTTGAGCTTCGGCACCGTTTTGGTTGTCGGTTTCTGGAAGCACGGACTTCACTTTTTCCGCCTTTTCGTGCCGCATGGCACGCCTTGGTGGCTGTTGTGGCTGATCCCACTGATCGAGCTTTTCTCTTTCCTGATCCGTCCTTTCAGCCTCGCGCTTCGTTTGTTCGTCGCGATGACCGCTGGACACGTATTGATGAAGGTTTTGGCAGGTTTCGTTATCAACGGCATCAACGCCTCGGCAACGACCGGTCTTTGGGTGCCGTTTGTGGTCAGCTTTCCAAGTTTTGTTCTGATGATCGGCATCACCCTGCTTGAGCTGCTCGTATGCGCCATCCAGGCCTATGTTTTCGCGCTTTTGACGTCGCTGTACATCAACGACGCAGTCAATTTGCACTAAATTTTCAACCACCTAATTTTCTATTTTAACAGGAGTTATTATCATGGACGCAGAAGCAGCAAAATTGATCGGTGCCGGTCTCGCAGCAATTGGTGCCGGCATTGCCGCTGGCGGTGTGGGTAACGTTTTCGGCTCGTTCCTTCAGGGCGCATTGCGCAATCCTGCAGCGGCTGACGGTCAGCAGGGTCGTTTGTTCATCGGCTTCGCGGCTGCCGAGCTTCTCGGTCTGCTCGCGTTCGTCGTTGCAATGATCCTGATCTTCGTTGCGTAATTGAGCGTTTCGCCCCTGTTCAGGCCGGGGCTTTTCCTCAAATAACGAGCGGATAATATGCCCCAGATTTCCCAGATTCTTGAAACCTATGCATCGCAGTTCTTTTGGCTGTTGATTGTCTTTGGCCTGATCTATTTCACGATCGGCCGGGGCATGTTGCCGAAGATCGAGGCAAATATGGACGCGCGCGATCGCAAGATTGCGGACGACCTTGCGGCTGCCGAGCGTGCTCGCGCAGAGGCCGATAGTCTGGAAGATGGCGGCAGCGCCGCAATCAACGAAGCCCGTGCTGCGGCTCAGGCAAAAGCGAATGAAGCCAAGGCAAAGGCGGCTAAGGACGCAGAAGCGCGTCTTGCGGTTGCCGATGCAGAGGTTGGCGTAAAACTCGCTGCTGCAGAGGCTGATCTTGCAATGGCAAGCGCCAAGGCAATGGCTAGCATTGAGAGCGTTGCCGCAGAAGCCGCGGCCGACATCGTCGCCAAGGTTTCGGGAGCAAAAGTCAGCGCCGCCCAAGCGGCAACAGCAGTAAAGGCGGTATTGGCCAATGGCTGAAGAAGCGAAAACCGAATTGACCGCTGAGGATCATGTCGCGATGGGCCATGGTCCAGACGGAACAGCAACGACCGGTGCTGAGGCGGAACATGCCGTGCCTTCGGCATTGGGCTTCGACGCAACGATGCTCGTCGCTTTGGCGATGCTGGTGGTGATTGCACTGGCCATCTGGAAGAAGGTGCCTGCGATGATCGCTGGCGCACTCGACAAACAAATTTCCGGCATCAAGGCGCAGCTTGACCAAGCCACCGCGCTCCGCGCCGAGGCTGAAGCGATCAAGGCCGAATATAAAGCCAAGGCGAGGCAGGCGGCACAGGATGCCATCGATATGAAGGCTGCTGCCGAGGAAGAAGCCAAGCTGATTGTATCGCAAGCCAAAGCCGACGCAACTGCATTGATCGGCCGCCGCGCCAAAGCCGCCGAAGAAAAAATCGCCGCCGCCGAACGAGCCGCGATTGCCGATGTGCGGGCGAAGGCTGCTACGGTTTCGGCTGCTGCAGCGGCTCAGTTGATTGCGGCGCATCATGACGCGAATGCGGATGCTGCGTTGATCGATCAGTCGATCAATTCGCTGAATTAATTCCAGCCTAAATCAAACACCATTGTGATCCTCGCGAACGCGGGGATCCATGGTCTGACCTTACCGCGCAACACAACGTTGCGGTGTTTCGCGACGGTGGACCATGGATTCCCGATCAAGTCGGGAATGACATTGAGTATGTAGATTGGTCCGCTTACATCACCCCAATATGTCCAAAGCCGACCGCCCCGACCAGCCCAACGCATCTTCGCGCTTTAACGAGGACAAGGCCACTTACTCGGTGCGCGGTTCGGAGCAGCCCGATCTCGAGGCTGGCGTCGCCGCGATCCGCAATGTTTGGAAAACCCTGCCGCTGAAACCCGGCGTTTACCGGATGCACGACGCGCGCGGCGATATCCTCTATGTCGGCAAGGCGCGTGCGCTCAAGAACCGGGTGAGCAACTACACGCAGGTTGAACGCCTGCCGCAACGGCTGAAACGCATGGTCGCGCAAACGCGGTCGATGACCATTGTCACCACCAACAGTGAGGCCGAGGCGCTGTTGCTGGAGGCGCAGCTTATCAAGCGCTATCGCCCCGCTTACAACGTGCTGCTACGCGACGACAAAAGCTTCCCCTTCATCCTGCTGCGTTCCGATCACAGCTATCCGCGAATTCAGAAACATCGCGGCGCGCGCCGGCATAAAGGGCAGTATTACGGACCGTTTGCGAGCGCGGGTTCAGTCAACCAGACGCTCAACGCGCTCGAGAAACTGTTCCTTTTGCGCAGCTGCTCGGACAGTTTCTTCAACAATCGCGACCGGCCCTGTCTGCTCTATCAGATCAAACGCTGCTCCGCGCCGTGCGTGGGGCGGATTACGCCAGAGGCCTATTCCGAACTCGTGGATGATGCCAAAGCCTTCCTGGGCGGCAAGTCGACCGGGGTTCAGGCGAAGCTGGCTGAAGAAATGCAGTCCGCGTCAGAAGCGCTCGATTTCGAGCGCGCGGCGATGGTACGCGACCGGCTGAAGGCGCTGACCTTTATTCAGGGCTCGCAGGCAATCAACGCGCAAGGCATTGGCGACGCCGATATTTTCGCGCTGGCGCATAGGAATGGCGTAATCGGCATTCAGGCCTTTTTCATTCGCGGCGGGCAAAATTGGGGCCATCGCGCCTTGTTCCCGACGCATATCCAGGACCGCGACGATGCCGATGTGCTCGCCGATGTGCTGGCGCAATTTTACGATGACGTGCCGCCGCCGCGCTGCATCATGCTCGACCGCGAACTGCCCGAAGGCGAGCTGCTCGCGCAGGCTCTGTCGGAGCGCGCAGAGCGTAAGGTCGAGATCATGGTGCCGCAGCGCGGCGACCGCGTTCGGCTGGTGGCGCAGGCCAAGCGCAACGCCGAAGAGGCACTCGATCGGCGGCTGGCGGAGAGTACGACGCAAGGCAAGCTGCTGCAGGAAGTCGCCGACTTGTTCGAGCTGCCCGAACCTCCAAAACGAATTGAAATCTACGACAACAGCCATATTCAGGGCACCAATGCGCTCGGCGCCATGGTCGTCGCCGGGCCGGAAGGTTTCATCAAGGGGCAGTATCGAAAGTTTAACATCAAGCAGGCCGCAACCGACGACGACTTCGCGATGATGCGCGAAGTTTTCCAGCGCCGCTTCGCCCGTGCGCAGGAAGACGATCCAGACCGCGATAGGGGTCAATGGCCGGACCTCGTGCTGATCGACGGTGGCAAGGGGCAAATGAGCGCGGTGAAGGCGGCGCTCGAGGAAATCGGTGTCGAGGATGTGTCGCTGATCGCCATCGCCAAAGGACCGAACCATGGCCGCGAGGGCCGTGAGGTGTTCCACTTCCCTGACGGCCGCGAACTCACCTTGCCGGTGAACGCGCCGGTACTTTTTTACCTGCAACGCCTACGCGACGAAGTGCACCGATACGCCATCGGCGCACACCGTAACAAGCGGGCCAAGGCCATCACCGCCAGCCCGTTAGACGAGGTCCCCGGCATTGGCCCGTCACGCAAGAAAGCGCTGCTGATGCACTTTGGTACCGCGCGGGCGGTGCGCAGCGCGAGCCTTGAGGATTTGCAGAAAGCGCCAGGGGTCTCGGCGGCGGTGGCGCAGACGGTGTATGATTTCTATCATGGGGGCGGTTGAGGGCAGATGCTTGATATTTGCCGCCAACAGCGTATCATTTAAGTGATGAATGCGCAGTCACCTATTGTTTCGGAATTTGAAACTACGGAAAAAGCCGAGGCTTATGAGGCTTGGCTGCGGGCGAAAGTGGCTGCGTCACTGGCCGACGACAGCCCGTCAGTGGCACACGACCAAGCGATGAGCGCCGCACGCAAGGCAATTGAAACGAGGCGCGGTGCTAAAACTCGTTTGGCGCGCTAACGCGCTTTCCGATCTCGAAACGATATTGTCGTACATCGCCGACCGCAATGTGACGGCGGCGGATGGATTGCTGGCCGTGATCGAGACCTGCACCGAACGTTTGCCCGAACATCCGTTTCTATATCGAGTAGGCCGGGTTGACGGAACACGCGAAGCGGTGGTGCATCCCAATTACATCGTCATTTATCGTGTAGGTGCGGAAGAAATCGAAATCGTAAACGTCGTGCACGCACGGCAGCAATATCCATAAATACCTAGGGGAATAAATTGCCAGACATCACCGCCAATGGCGTAAATCTCTATTACGAAGAATCCGGCGCCGCCGACGCGCCCATCATCTTGCTCGTCATGGGTCTTGGTGCGCAGATGATTGCCTGGCCGGATGATTTTATTCAGGGTCTTGTCGGCAAGGGTTACCGCATCATCCATTATGACAATCGCGATGTCGGTATGTCGCAGCGGATGGAGGGGGCGGCGACGCCGCACCTGGTCTGGACGATGTTCAAGGCGCGTTTGGGCCTGCCGGTGAGTGTCCCTTATACGCTGACCGATATGGCGGCCGACGGCATCGCCCTGTTGGATGCGCTAGGCATACAAAAGGCGCATGTCGTCGGTGCGTCGATGGGCGGGATGATCGTTCAACTGATGGCCGCGAACCATGCGGAGCGCTTATGGAGCATGACCTCGATCATGTCGTCCAGTGGCGCGTCCGGTCTTCCAGGCGCTCGCCCCGATATCCAGCGGCGCTTCATGGTCAAGCGTTCACCCGACGCAAGCCGTGACGAAGCCGTGGCATTTGGAGCCGATCTGGTGAATGCTTTTTCTTTTCCTGATCCAGCCCGACCCGATGGTGCGCATGCCGAAATGGCGGGTAAAGCATTCGACCGGGGTTATTATCCTATAGGCACACGGCGACAGTTGCTGGCGATAATCGCCGATGGCAGCCGCGTCGAGCGCCTGAAGAAAATCAAGGTGCCGACTTTGGTCGTGCATGGCGGCGCCGACCCACTGGTCCCAAAAGAGGGGAGCGAGGATATCGCCCGCCACATCCCCGGCGCGCGGCTGGAGATTATCGATGAGATGGCCCACGACCTGCCGCCCTCGCAGGTGGGCCGCATGGTCGACCTGATTGCCGGCCATGCGATCGCTGCCACACAAAATGACCGTAGCCCCGAGCATCAGTCGCCTGCGACTGCGTCCGTCGAAGGGCGCGTGTCGGCCTAGCATAGAGATTGCCGGAAACACGTCCTTCGACTTTCGCCAGAGCTTGCGCGCTGACGGCTCAGGACTACGGTACTGGTTCAGCGGTTATCCAGCTGCGACCTTACCGCGCGCAATCCTTCGCGCGTGATGCGGTAAGGCGAGCCTCCGATGCTGCCAATCATCCGCTTGCGCCTCAGTTTCTGGAAAACCGCGATAGTGCAATCATCGAGCCGCCAGCCATCACGATTCATGCAATCGACTTCGACTATGCGCCCGCGCTCGTCAAAGTGGTGAATGATCGACCCGCCTTGCGCCAGCGCGTGCAGCACGCGCTGTTCGTATTTTGAAATATTCATTGAAACGTACCCGTAGAAATTGATCAAGGGCCAGCAGGCGCAGCCTCACGCCTCTGGAGCCAATATCAGCAGGTCCGCGAAGCTTCGCGGCGTGCTGGATCAACGGGTGGCAATCTCTTGCATGAATTCCTCGAATTGAGCGGGCAAAATAGCTTCAACCCGAGATAATGCAAGACAGTCGATTTGTGCTGCGCTGCACCAATTTGGGCTTGCGTGCTAAAGCTGCTAGGATAACGTGCCACCATGTCCACGAATCCGCTCCTCTTAGAAGCCATCGCGCTTAAAAAATGCGTGACAACCGTGTATAACGGCGTCGCGATGAAGCTCGCTCCACATGTTCTCTATTCAAAGAACAATGCGCTGTTTATCGACGCGGTTACGCTGGAGAAACATGGTCAGCCGCCGCGCGAGAAAAAGTTAGGCGCATTTCACTTGCAGGGCTTGAATGATCTGCAACTTACTAATGAACATTTTGAGCCTGACGAGCTTTTTGAGGGCGAGGCGGAAAAATATGAGGGCGTCGCGTTGTTCAAGGTGAGTTGAGTCGTGGCCAAAGGCAAAATTCGCGTGGGCATTGGCGGCTGGAGCTATGAGCCATGGCGCGGAGTGTTTTATCCGGCGGGCCTGCGGCAGAAGGATGAGCTGTCTTATGCAACGTCGCAGATGACCGCTATTGAGATCAATTCGACCTATTACAGCACGCAAAGCCCGAAGAGTTTCGCCAACTGGGCCGCCGCCGCCCCTGATGGCTTTCAATATAGCGCAAAGGCATCGCGATTTTGTACCAATCGAAAGGTGCTGGCAGACGCGGGGTCGTCGATCGAGAAATTTATCGGGCAGGGGCTTTCCGAGCTAGCCGACAAGCTGGGCCCTATTGTGTGGCAATTCGCCGCGACCAAGAAATTCGACGCTGATGATTTTGGCGCATTTCTCGACCTGCTACCTGACAAGCTGCAAGACCGCAATTTGCGCCACGCGCTCGATGTTCGCAATGCAAGTTTCGACGATCCGGCTTTTATTGAACTGGCGCGGAGCACGGGCATGGCGATTGTTCATGCCGATCACCCTGAATATCCTTTGATCGACGCCGATACTGCGGATTTCGTCTATGCGCGGGTGATGAAGGCGCAGGAGGATTTGGAAGCCGGTTATAGCGACGCAGACCTCGATTTCTGGGCAGACAAAGCGCAGAGCTGGGCGGCGGAGGGGCGTGATGTGTATCTGTTCTTCATCAGCGGCGCGAAGGTCCGCAACCCGGCGGCGGCGCGCGCAGTGATCGACCGTTTGGCCTGATGCACTTTACGACCAGCGCCATTATTTGCTCGGTCCGTAACCATGGCGAGACTGGCGCGATTGTGCGTGCCTTCGCCAGCGATGAGGGGATGCTCGCGGGCTATGTGCAGGGTGCGCGCGGGCGGCATTTGCGGCCAGTGCTGATTCCCGGCAACGTTATCAATGGCGAATGGCGGGTGCGGGTGTCGGGACAATTGGCCTCGCTGGTGGCCGAGCTGCTGCACAGCCGCGCGCATCTGCTGTCCGAGCCATTGGCAATTGCGGCTATCGACTGGGTCACGGCGCTGACGGCTGCGACCTTGCCCGAGGGCCATCCCTATCCGCGTTTGCACAGCGCGCTCGATGGATTGCTGACGGCGATTGAACTGGCACCCGCCGCCCGAGTGTGGGCGGGGGCGGTGGCGCAGTATGAATCGCTGCTGTTGGCCGATCTGGGCTATGCCGAGGCGGTCGAGGTAGGCGGCGCACCGGTCGCAATGCTGGCACAGAACCGCGAACGGCTGGTCGCGCATGTGCTTGGCGAGCGGCGGGCAGACGTTATGGCGGCGCGCGAGCGGCTGGTGGAGCGGTTGAAAAGGGCGGTTGCATAAACCAGGCCTCACAGGCAAAGGCACCGTAAATAAACACTGTAGCCCTGAGCCTGTCGAAGGGCGCTTCTCGGATGTGGCTCTTTTCCGAGAGGCGTGCTTGGACAGGCTCACCACTACGGTTTCTATTGAAGGATGCCATGTTGCTCATCGCCCTGTTACCCGGAGACGGAATCGGCCCCGAAGTCATTACCGAATCGCGGCGCGTGCTCGATGCGCTGGCAATCAAAGGACTGACGTTTGACGAAGCTTTGGTCGGCGGCGCCGCTTACAAGGCCACTGGTCATCCGCTGCCACCGGCGACACTCGAACTCGCCAAACGTGCCGATGCGATCCTGTTCGGCGCAGTCGGCGACCCCGATTGCGATAATCTTCAACGCCATTTGCGGCCGGAGCAAGCTATCCTTGGCTTGCGAAAGGAACTCGGTCTGTTCGCCAATTTGCGCCCCGCTACATTGTTCCCCGAACTCGCCGATGCCAGTGCGCTCCGCCCCGAAGTTGCCTCCCAAATCGACATGGTCATCGTCCGCGAATTAAACGGCGACGTCTATTTCGGCGAAAAAGGCGTGCGTAAAACCGCCGATGGTAAGCGCGAAGGCTATGACATCATGTCCTATAACGAGGACGAAGTGCGGCGCATCGCTCGCGTCGGCTTCGAAACCGCGCTGGCGCGCGGCAAAAAGCTGTGCTCGGTGGACAAGGCAAACGTGCTTGAAACCTCGCAATTGTGGCGTGACGTGGTGATCGAAACCCACGCCGAATATCCCGATGTGCAGCTCAGCCATATGTATGTCGACAATTGCGCGATGCAGCTCGTGCGCAACCCCGGCCAGTTCGATGTCATCGTTACGGGCAATCTGTTCGGCGACATATTGTCCGACCAAGCGAGCATGTGCGCAGGCTCCATCGGAATGCTGCCCAGCGCCTCGCTCGACAGCGAGGGCAAGGGTCTCTATGAGCCTATCCACGGCAGCGCTCCGGACATTGCCGGGCAGGGCAAGGCTAACCCGCTGGCAACGATATTGTCAGCCGCTATGATGCTTCGCTACTCGCTGGGTTTGCCAGACTACGCAGATCGGATCGAGGCGGCCGTAACAAAGGCACTGGCTGGCGGCGCGCGTTCCCCTGACCTCGGCGGCAATATGTCCACCGGCGAAATGGGCGATGCCGTGCTTGCTGCCTTGACCTGAAGCCTGCACTCCCCGAAAAGCAAGCCATGAAGAAAACTACCGGCCAGAATCGCGCGATTACGAGCAAATGGCGTCCCGCCACGCAGGCGGTACGCGGCGGCACATGGCGCAGCGAGCATGGCGAGACTTCCGAGGCGTTGTTCATCTCGTCTGGTTTTACCTACGACGACGCCGAAACGGTCGCGGCGCGTTTTGCCGGTGAACAGGACGGCATGACCTATTCGCGCCTGCAAAACCCGACCGTCCAAATGCTCGAAGAACGCATCGCATTGATGGAAGGCGCAGAAGCCTGCCGTGCGCAGGCGACCGGAATGGCTGCAATGACCACGGCGTTGCTTTGCCAGTTGTCGCAGGGCGATCATGTCGTGGCCGCGCGCGCGGCGTTTGGCTCATGCCGATGGCTGACCGACAATCTGCTACCCAAATGGGGCATCACGACGACAACAATAGACAGCCGCGACAATGACGCGTGGCGCGATGCAATACAGCCGAACACCAAGGTCTTCTTCTTCGAAACCCCAGCCAACCCGACGATGGATATTGTCGATATGGCCTATGTTTGCGGACTGGCAAAAGAGCATGGCATCACCACGGTGGTGGATAACGCCTTTGCCACCAGCGTTTTGCAACGCCCGATGGATTTTGGCGCGGACGTGGTCGCCTATAGCGCGACCAAGCTGATGGACGGGCAGGGGCGAGTGCTGGCTGGCGCGGTCTGCGGATCGCAGCAATGGATCGACGAAGTGCTGTTGCCATTCCAGCGCAACACGGGGCCGAACCTTTCACCCTTCAACGCATGGGTAGTGCACAAGGGGCTTGAGACGCTCGATCTCCGCGCGATGAAGCAATCCGAAAATGCGCTGGTGGTGGGCAAATTTCTCGAAAAGCGAGTTCCACAAATGCTTCATCCGGGCCTGCCCAGCCATCCGCAGCACAATCTCGCGATCGCGCAGATGAAAGCGTGCGGGCCGATTTTCTCGTTCAACCTCGATGGTGGTCGCAAACAGGCGCACGGCTTGCTCAACGCGCTCGAACTCATCGATATTTCCAATAATATCGGTGATGCACGTAGTCTGATGTGCCACCCGGCGTCCTCGACGCATCACGGCATGGGGCCGGAGGGCCGCGAAGCGATGGGGGTTGGCGAAGGCATGATCCGCATCAATGTCGGCCTCGAAGACCCGGCAGATTTGATGGAGGACCTTGATCAGGCACTGAGTGTTATAGGGCTATGAACATCCTCGATTCCTTCTTTACCGCCAGCGCCAGCACAGACGGCGTCATCGTGCGGGTCGCGCCGAACTTTCTCGATGAGCAATCGGTTCCGGCGCAGGGACGGTGGTTCTGGTCATATCATATCCGAATCGAAAACCACGGCGACGAGCCGGTGCAGCTTCTTACTCGCCACTGGAAGATCACCGACGGGCGCGGGATGGTGAACCATGTCGATGGCGATGGCGTAGTTGGCGAGCAGCCTTTGCTAAAACCGGGGGAAAGCCATGATTATGTATCGGGATGCCCGCTTGGAACACCAAGCGGCATGATGGAGGGGCAATACCGCTTCATCCGCGAGGATGGCGGCACCTTCCTCGCGGAGATTCCCCGGTTCAAGCTGGTCGCCCCGGCAACTGCGCGATGAAACGCACCCATCTTCCGTTGAACGGCCTGCGGGTGTTCGACGCGGCAGCGCGGCATTTGAGTTTTACCAAAGCAGCGGATGAATTGGCAGTAACACCCGCCGCAGTCGGTCAGCAAATTCGCGCTTTGGAGGATATGTTGGGCGTTGTCCTGTTTCGCCGTACGCCCAAAGGCCTCGAACTGACTGAAGAAGCCGGAAATGGCCTCGACGCCCTGCGCGCAGGCTTTCTGCAGTTCGAGGAATCGGTGCGCGCGATGCAGGCGGGGCAATCGTCCAATTCGCTTACGATTGCTGCGCCACGTGACTTCACTGCCAAATGGCTCACGCCCCGGCTGGCGCGTTATGGCGCAAGCAACCCCGACATTCGTTTCACCCTGATCATCGCGGATGACGATATCGATTTTACCGAAGCCAATCTGGACGTCGCCGTCCGTCTCGCCGATGGCCCGGGAGAGCATGAGGGCGCCCGGCTCGCGGCAGGTGCGTTCGTGCGCATTGGCGCACCGGAGGGCGGGGCAACCACGCCTATCGGTTGGCCTGGCAGTCCGGTGACGGAAGGCGAAGCTTCGCTTAAGCTTGGCGATGCTGGGCTTGCCATTGATGCGGCTGCCATCGGGTTGGGGCATGCGGTCGTCCCGCATTTGCTTGCGGCGGGTGATTTGGACGCGGGCAGAATTCGCGCCATCGACAACAGCCGCGAACATGATTTGGCCTATTGGCTGATTGCGCCTTTGCCGCAATGGCGGCAGAAAAAGGTGAAGGCGCTGGTCGAGGCGTTGACGCTCTAACCGGCGACGCTATCGAGCAACCGGCCCATCAATGCAGCAAACGCCGCATTCTCAACCTCTTTCGCCGGATTGTTCCAGCTTCCGCTGATAGCGTACCAATCGCCCGTTCGCGATTGCGCAAGAAAGCTCATTGAAATGACACCGGGTTCGGACCCGCCCTTATAGCCCAGATATTTCCATTTCGCTGCGTTGGTGGAAGCAACGCCTTTGTTGACAGCCATCACCTCAAGCGCGGTCTGGTTGCCGGTGCGCCGGATGTTGTTCAGCAGGTTGGCAAGGTCCGCAGGTGACGCGAACCATTCGATGCTATCAATGGCGACCGGGCCCGACCCGAGTTGTGCCGGGTCGATACGTTCGAATTTCAACGCCGTGGCTTCCTTTTCCAGCAAATCTCGCTGCTGTGCTTCCGTCGCTTTCTGAAAGCGGGCGCGCAACGCAGCGTCGCTCTTCAGGGCAAAAGCCTCAACTGTGGTCAGTATCGGCAGCGCCTTGTCAGGGTCGCCATGACCAATGGTCGCAAGCTTCTCTTCCACCGCGTCACGTCCAAGTACACGGATCAGCGCGTCGGTCGCGGCGTTGTCGCTGACCGAAATCATCCAGGTGGCGAGCGTCTGCAACGTAACCGGCGTGCTGCGCGGCCAGTTTTGCGTGGCGGACGAAGAGTAGCTGTTTTCGACGATCGGCACGACATCGGACCAGCTGCGCCGACCTGCCTGGACTTGTGACGCGAGTTCAGCGAGCACGTAGAGCTTGAAGGTGGATGCAATGGCGAATTGTTGCGTAACGCCGCGCCCTGCAATCTGCCGGCGTTTGCCGTCCGCGCTGATCTTCTCGACCAGATAGCCTGCGGTGCCGCTGAGCGCGGCGAAATCGGCATCGATCTTCGCCGGGGTATCGCCCTTGAGCTCGAAGCCCTTGACGAGCAATCCGACCACTTTGTTCGGCGCGGCGGATTCGACCGAAATATCTGCCGTTGCGATGGCTTTTTCATATTCGATTTTTATCGTGGCGCCGTTGGAGCCTATGGGCTCTATAACGGTCACCGTTAAGGGCTTGCCATGCTGCGCGATGAACTGGTCGGAGATCGCTTTCAGCTGTAATATCGGAACAGCTGCCAGGAAGCTTGGCGAGAAATAATCTTCATATTTCATCGTGCCGGAAAGCACCGACGGTAATTGCTTAATGCGCAGGTCGAGAGGCTTAGCGGGGAGAGTGGCTGCGGGTTTGTCGGGCGTTTGGGCAATGGCGATCGAGCTAAAGGCGAGTATTGCAACTGATAGGGCGAACAAAAATAGCTTCATCACATTCTCCCGAAATCAGGCGTCGATAGCCTCTTCATCCAACTGCGCCGCATTTTCCTGAATGAAGTTGAAGCGGTGTTCGGGATTCTTGCCCATCAGCCTTTCTACCAGATCGGTCACGACAGCGCGACGTTCATATTCATGCGGCAGGGTGATGCGGATAAGTGAGCGGGTTTTGGGGTCCATCGTTGTTTCACGCAACTGGTTCGGGTTCATTTCGCCCAAGCCCTTGAAGCGGCCCACATCGACATTCTTACCCTTGAAAACCGTCGCCTCGATTTCGGCGCGGTGCGCCTCATCCTGGGCGTAGACCGACGTTGCGCCGACAGTCAGTCGGTAGAGCGGCGGGCGGGCGAGGAACAAATGCCCGGCGCGGACAATCTCGGGCATTTCCTGAAAGAAATAGGTCATCAGCAAGGTCGCGATGTGCGCGCCATCGACATCGGCGTCGGTCATTATGATGACGCGTTCGTAACGCAGATTGTCGGGGTTGCAGTCCTTGCGAATGCCACAGCCAAGCGCCAGCTGAAGGTCGGCGATTTCGCTGTTCGCGCGAATTTTCTCGAGCGTGGCCGAGGCGACGTTGAGGATCTTTCCGCGGATCGGCAGGATTGCCTGCGTCTTGCGGTCGCGCGCCTGCTTGGCGCTTCCGCCCGCGCTGTCGCCTTCGACAATGAACAATTCAGTGCCGGTGGGATCATCATTGGCGCAGTCGGTTAGCTTGCCGGGCAAGCGTACCTTGCGGCCAGACGTCGCGGTCTTGCGCTTCACTTCGCGCTCCGCTTTCCGACGAAGCCGGTCGTCGACCTTCTCGAGAATGAAGCCCATCAGCGCCTTGCCGCGCTCCATATTGTCGGCAAGGAAATGGTCGAAATGGTCGCGCACCGCGTTTTCCACGAGCCGCGTCGCCTCGGGCGAGGTCAACCGGTCCTTGGTCTGGCTCTGGAATTGCGGGTTGCGGATGAAGACCGAGAGCATCAACTCGGCTTCGTTGAATATATCTTCGGCGGTAATCTGCGCCGCCTTTTTCTGACCGACCAGTTCGCCGAAAGCGCGCAGGCCCTTCGTCAGAGCAGCGCGCACACCCGCCTCATGCGTACCGCCATCGGGGGTCGGGATGGTGTTACAATACCAGCTGTACGAGCCATCCGAATAAAGCGGCCAGCTAATCGCCCACTCAACGCGGCCTTGGGCATCCGGAAAATCCTGTGTGCCGGCAAAGAAATCGGATGTCGCACAAGCCCGCGTACCAAGCTGCTCGCGTAAATGGTCAGACAGGCCACCGGGAAACTGGAACACCGCTTCGGCAGGCACATCCTCGGTCGCAAGCTCGGGGTCGCAGCGCCAACGGATTTCGACGCCTGCGTAAAGATACGCCTTCGACCGCGCCAGCCGGAACAGCCGCGCGGGTTTGAATTTCGCATCGCTCCCGAAAATTTCGGCATCGGGGGTAAAGGCAATCGTCGTCCCACGCCGGTTGGGCGTTGGCCCGAGTTGCTCCAGCCCGCCCAGTGCCAAACCCTTGGAAAAACGTTGCCGGTAAAGCTGCTTGTTGCGTGCCACCTCAACGACGGTGTCATCCGAGAGTGCGTTGACCACCGACACGCCGACACCGTGCAAGCCGCCCGACGTTGCATAGGCCTTATCGGAAAATTTTCCGCCCGAATGCAGCGTGGTCAGGATGACTTCAAGCGCCGATTTGTCTGGAAATTTCGGATGCGGATCGACCGGGATGCCGCGTCCGTTATCGCTGATCGTCAGCCTGTTGCCCGCCGCTAGATAGACCTCGATGCGGTTGGCATGGCCAGCGACCGCCTCGTCCATCGAGTTATCAAGAACTTCGGACGCGAGATGATGCAGCGCGCGTTCGTCGATGCCGCCGATATACATGCCGGGGCGGCGGCGGACGGGCTCGAGCCCCTCCAGCACCTCGATAGCGGAAGCGGTATATTCGTTCGACGCAGCCGTTGCCGCCGCGCTACCCCCAAACAGATCATCGGTCATATAGTTGCTATAAAGCGCGCGGAGTCGCCAGCGCAAGCGCCGCCTTCCTTTATCCCCGGCTTTTACCGCTGATTTCGGGATTGACGATTTGTAACGGCAGTGTATCAACAGGTTAATACACCAGAGGAGAGCCCCCCGTGAATAAACTGCTTCTGACTTCCGCTGCGACCTTGTCGTTTGCCTCGACCGTCATTCCCGCCGCTCAGGTTGCTGCCCAAAACGATGCGGTGCCCTTGATCGAACGCGAAAAGCTGTTCGGCAACCCACAGAAATCCGGCGCAGCGCTCAGCCCTGACGGTAAGTCCATCGCGTGGCGCGCCCCTGTCGACGGCGTGATGAACGTCTTCGTCGCGCCTGCCGGCGACATGGCCAAGGCCAAGGCTGTAACGACTGCGAAGGATCGCCCGATCCGCAATTTCAGCTGGTCGGGCGATTCGTCGATGATCCTCTACATCCAGGACAAGGGTGGGGATGAGAATTTCCTGCTGTACGGCGTCGACATCGCAAGCGGCAAGGAGCGGAATTATACGCCGTTCGAAAAGACCCGCGTACTGCTGGTCGGCGCATCCTATGCGCAGAAAGACAAGATCCTCATCGGCCTTAACAACCGCAACCCGCAATATCACGACGTGCACCTGCTCAACCTGAAAACCGGGGAGACGACCGAAGTCATGCGCAACGACGCCTATGCCGGCTTTGTGGCGGACGACACGCTGACGCTGCGTATGGCACTCAAAGCCAATCCAGCCGGTGGGCAGGATTATTTCAACGTGGTCGATGGCAAGGTCGAGGAAAAGCCGTTCGCCTCGACGGCGCTTGAAGATTCGCTCACGACGTCGCCAGCCGGTTTCACCAACGATGGCTCGACACTCTACTGGATCGACAGCCGCGAGCGTAACACCGCCGCATTGTTCGCTCAGGATATGATGTCGGGCAAGCGCAATATGATCGCCGAGAACACAAAGGCCGATATCGGCGGCACGTTGCGCGACCCCAAAACCGGCGTTGTCGAGGGATATAGCGTCAATTATCTCAAGAATGAATGGACCATCCTCGACCAGGACATTGCCGATGACTGGAAACTGCTCGACAGCAAGCTTCAAGGCGATTTCGGATTGCAGTCGCGCACCGATGCCGACGACCGCTGGCTGATCTGGAACGATTCGGTGACCGCGCCGTCGGTGGTTTACCAGTTCGACCGAAAGACCAAGGACTTGAAGGAGCTTTATGTTGGTCGCCCTGAACTTGTCGGCGCGCCTTTGGTACCGATGCATCCGGTTGAGATCACATCGCGCGACGGGCTGACACTGCCCAGCTATCTGACTTTGCCCAAATCCGCCGACGCCAATGGTGACGGCAAGGCGGACAATGCCGTCCCGATGGTTCTGATCGTCCATGGCGGCCCGTGGGCGCGCGATGGGTATGGCTTCAACGGCTATCACCAGTGGATGGCGAACCGGGGCTATGCCGTGTTGTCGGTCAATTTTCGCGGATCGACTGGTTTCGGCAAAAGCTTCATCTCGGCAGGCGACCTTGAATGGGGCCGCAAGATGCAGGACGATCTGACCGACGCCGTTGCTTGGGCAGTCGCCAATGGGGTCGCGCAAAAGGACAAAGTCGCTATCATGGGCGGCAGCTATGGCGGCTACGCGACACTGGCCGGAATGACCTACACGCCGGAGGTTTACGCCTGCGGTGTCGATATTGTCGGCCCGTCGAATCTGGAAACCTTATTGAAGACGATTCCCCCTTATTGGGCGCCAATCGTCAGCCAGTTCCACCAGCGCATGGGCAACCCAAACACGTCCGAAGGCCTAAAGTTGCTTAAGGAACGTTCGCCGCTCTATTCGGCGGACAAGATCGTGCGTCCGTTGCTGATCGGGCAAGGCGCGAATGACCCGCGCGTCAACCAAGCTGAATCGGATCAGATTGTCGCGGCAATGAAGGCCAAGAACATCCCTGTGACCTACGTCCTGTTCCCCGACGAAGGCCACGGCTTTGCCAAGCCAGCCAACAATATTGCGTTCAATGCCGTAACAGAGGGCTTCCTGTCGAAATGCCTTGGCGGGCGGGCCGAGCCGATTGGTGATACCGTTCGCAAATCGACAGCGCAGGTGCCGCAGGGCGCAGAGTATTCGCCGGGTCTGGCCGATGCTATCAAGGCCAAGTAAAAAACGGAAACGGGCCGGAATGACCGGCCCGTTTCAAATTATCTGAATTCGCAAATGCGCTAGCGGACTCTTGGTCCGCCAAAGGGCATTGGCGGCGGCGGGCGGCGGACGCCGCGTGGCAATTGCGCCTGATAGGCGCGGCCGCAATGTTCGACGCAGTACGGAAAGCCCGGGTTCACTGCTTCGCCGCAGAAATGGAAATCAGCCTCACCCGGATGCCCCATCGGCCAGCGGCAGACGCGCTCGTTAAGGTCCAGCAACGACGTCTTGTCCGCCATTTCCGGGCTGGGTTTGGCAGGCACGAGGCGGCGGGGCGGGGCAGGCGGTATGGGTGCTTGCTGATCGCCCGGACCCTGACGCATGAAGCCGCCTGGACCGATTGAAACGATACGCGGCATCGGCGCAGCTTTGACTTCGCCAGCCGGTTCGCCGTCGGCGCGCGGCGGCGCGGCAGCAGGCGCAGCCGGTGCGGCTGGACGCGGACGCATTGGTGCAGCGGCCACGGGCTTGACGGGAGCAGCCGCCTTCTTGGGCGCAGCCTTGCTCTCCGGCTCGTTTGCCTTGACCGGCGAAGGGCGGGATTTCAGGCCGAGCCGGTGTGCTTTGCCGATAACCGCATTGCGCGACACGCCGCCAAGCTCGTCGGCGATCTGGCTTGCGGTCAGGCCCTTTTCCCAAAGGGTTTTCAATTGGTCGATCCGCTGGTCGGTCCAGGACATAAATGCTATTTCCAAATTCTAGTTCGTCATGCCGCCTGAACGGCGCAATTGCGCCTTGCGGTCGAAGCTGCAAGCCGATAGTCGATTGCGCGATGAGTATCCACCATAAAAGCGCCTCTGGTCCAGATAGGGATTTGAGTCCGATTGTTCAATTGCCAGAGGGCGAACGCCTGATCCGCAACGTCAACTGGGTGGGTTTGCAGACGCTTTACATGAAAGAAGTCCGCCGTTTCTTCAAGGTGCAACTGCAGACGGTTTGGGCACCGGCAATCACGACCTTGCTCTATCTCATCATCTTTACCGTCGCGCTGGGCGCGGTGAAACCGACGGTGCTTGGCGTATCGTTCGCCGATTTCATTGCGCCGGGCCTGATCATCATGGGCATGATGCAGAACGCCTTTGCCAATTCGAGCTTTTCGCTGCTTGTCGGCAAGATCCAGGGGACGATTGTCGATTATCTGATGCCGCCTTTGTCCAACGCGGAAGTTCTTGCGGCGCTGACCGGCGCAGCGATCACGCGCGCATTTCTGGTTGGCGGCACGATCTGGTTGGCGATGGCGCTGTGGCCCGACGTGAACGTGACGCCGGTGCATTTTTGGGCGGTCTTGTGGTTCGGGCTGATGGGTTCGATGATGCTGGCGTTGATCGGCGTGATGACATCGATCTGGGCCGAGAAGTTCGACCATGCTGCGGCGATATCCAACTTCATTGTCGCCCCCGCAGCGCTGTTGTCGGGCACCTTCTACTCGGTCGATAGACTGGCACCGACATTTCAGGCGATCAGTCACGCCAACCCGTTTTTCTATGCCATTTCGGGCTTCCGCTATGGCTTTATCGGCAGCGCGGACAGCCCAGTGCTGTTCGGCGCGGGGTTGTTGCTTGGTATCAACATTGCGCTTGGCATAGCCTGCTATCTGCTGTTGCGGTCCGGCTGGAAGCTGCGCGCCTGATCAACTTTACCGCGCGGGGGTCCATGTCTGCGCCTTGCAAAAGGGGCCTATGCAGCCTTTGACCACCAGATTGCCCGACTTGCCCTTATAGACGACCGACCGATAGGTTTTGCCCGATTTGGGGTCGTAAATCTGACCCTTCCATTGATCGCCTGCCTCCTTGAAGCCGGTCAATATGTTCAGCCCAAGCAATGTGCGCCCGCGCAGCGCCTTATTCGGATTGTTGATGTCTTTCTGACCCACGCCATTGGGCGGCGGTACGAGGAATTTGGCCAACTTGCCGCAGATTGTCGCGCCGCATTGGTAGATTTCGACCACGCCATCCTTGCTTTCGGTCACCCAGCGGCCAGTGACGGGTGCGGCGGCCTGGGCTGGCACCGATAAAATAGCGATGGCAAATAGAAATTTTCGGACCAAAACCTCAACTCCTTGCTTCAGCATCTGACGAGACGCGTTTCTTTTTACAGATGCCATGCTAACCCGGTCAACATGAACGATATCATACTCTACGATTATTGGCGATCATCCGCGAGCTACCGCGTGCGCATCGTGCTCAATCTAAAAGGCGTTGCCTACAGAACTGTTCCGACAAGTTTGCTGGACGGCGATAACAAGGCCGCCGATTATGTGGCCCGCAACCCTCAAGGGTTTGTGCCGATGCTATCGATAGACGGGCATGATCTGACGCAGAGCCTCGCGATTATCGATTATCTTGACGCCAACTATCACGACCCGAAGATGGTTTCTTCAGAACCCGCCATGCGCACCAAAACCTTGGCCCAAGCGATGATTATCGCGGCGGATATCCATCCCATTAACAACCTGCGTGTGCTGAAATATCTGAAAGAGAAATTGGGACATGATCAGGCCGCAATCGACGACTGGTATCGCCACTGGATCGTCGAAGGGTTCACCGCGCTCGAAGCGATGGCTCCCGAAGATGGGCTGTTCGGCAGCGATTTGCCCAATCTCGCGGATGTATGCCTTGTCCCGCAAATGTTCAACGCGCGGCGCTTCGATGCGCCGCTGGAGGCTTTTCCGAAGCTGGTGCGGATTGACGCGGTGCTGAATGAGATGCCCGCTTTCAAGGCCGCTCATCCGGACGCGGTGAAGCCCGACGCATGAAACTTACGGCAGTATTCGGCTTGCCGCTACTGGCGGTCGCCACACCTATTTCGGCGCAATATCAAGAGGTCCGCGATTGCGGCATGGTCATTGTTGATCAAGCCAGCTGGACCGAATGCGAAATAATTGTCAGCGGTGCGTTACCTAAGCCTTTGGCGGACATAACTAGCAACGTTGATACAGTGACGCCCGATGCAGACGCTTCGTTACGGCTGGAGAGACTATTAGGCGACGTGGCATCGCTTCAGCAGTTCCGGCGGTCCGATGCACGTAGCGCCAATCCCACCAGTCAGGGCGTCACCCTTCGCGGCTTGGGCGGAAACGCATCATCACGTGCATTACTCGTCCTCGACGGTGTTCCTCAAGCCGACCCTTTCGGCGGCTGGGTCGCCTGGCCCGGCTATGATGCAATCCGTTTGTCTGGAATCGCGGTGCGACGTGGTGGAGGCTCGGTTACTGACGGTCCTGGGGCGCTCGGCGGCACAATTGAGCTTGTAAGCGACACGGGTATTATTGCGGTACGCGGGGGGGACTATGCCGACAGTGATTATATCGAGGCTTCCGGTGCAGGCAGCGGTCGCGCCGACGTCGCGGCCAAAGCGGCGTTGCGGCAAAAACTTGGCGGTGGCACAATCGGGATTTCCGCAAGCTATATGTCTGGGGATGGCTTTATTCCTATCCTGAAAAGCCAGCGCGGAGCTGCGGATCGTAAGGCACCTTATGAACAGATGGGCATCGCAATTCGCGCCGTGGCGCCGCTGTCGGCCAATACCGAGTTGCAGGCCAGCATACGCGCCTTCACCGATGAACGCGACCGCGGCTTTGACTTTTCCGATAACCAGAACAGCGGCGTCGATGCGAGCCTGCGCCTTGTCGACCGAACGCCCGGCGGCTGGCAATGGAGTGCCTTAGGCTATGTGCAAATCCGTGAATTCGCCAACCGGTTCGGCGCGATTGGCGCTGGCCGCAATTCGGTCAGCCTGACGCTCGATCAATATTCTGTGCCCTCGACCGGGCTTGGTGCGCGAGTAGAAGTCAGGCCACCGCTGGGCGATAAGGCCGAATTGCGCATCGGCGGCGACTGGCGGCGAACTATCGGGGAAACGAACGAGAATTTCTTCTTCACCGGCCTGACGCCGGGCCGAAGCCGCCGTGCAGGAGGCAAAACCGACACCATCGGCGCATTTGCCGAAGCGAGCGTCGAACCCGCCGACCAGCTCACTCTCACTGCAAGCGCTCGCGCCGACCGTTGGAGCATATCGGACGGCTTTCGCAAGGAAGTGAATATCGGTGGCACGGTTCGGTCGGACGACGTCTTCGCCGACCGTTCTGGCTGGGAAGGTACGGGCAGGGCAGGCTTTGCCTTTCAGCCAAGCGGTGGGGTCAAGCTGCGTGGCGCGGCCTATGTCGGCTGGCGCTTGCCGACATTGAATGAACTGTATCGGCCGTTCCGCGTCGGGGCCGATGCGACGGCAGCGAATGAATTGCTCACACCTGAGCGATTGCAAGGCGCGGAGATCGGCGTCGACATCGAAAGCGGAACGTTCCAATTCGGAGCGACGGCGTTTGCGAATAAACTCGATAATGCAATCGCCAATGTCGGGTTGGGCGTCGGGCCTGGAGTGTTCCCCGGTGTCGGCTTCGTCGCGGCGGGCGGTGTGTATCGCCAGCGTCAGACTCTCGACGCTATCGACAGCAGAGGTATCGAACTCGATGCGTCCTACGCAGTGCGCGATTTCACCTTAAATATCGGCTATGCCTATGTCGATGCCAGCGTCGAGGCATCGGGCGCTGCAAGCGCATTGGATGGATTGAGGCCAGCACAGGTACCACGCCATTTTGCGAATGTCGGCGCGAGCTATGATGGGGAGGCCGTCAGCGCGAACGTCCAGGCGCGCTATGTTGGTGGACAATTCGAGGACGACACCAACAGCCGTCGCCTTGACAGCGCGTTTACGCTTGATGCAGGCGTGGGCTATCGGTTGAGTGGTAAATTGCGGATTGAATTGCGGGCTGAAAATTTGTTCGATGCACGGGTCGAGGCGGCGATCAGCAGCGATGGCGTAATCGAACGTGCCACTCCGCGCACGATTTGGGCAGGACTATCGGTAGAATATTGATGGCAAAAACGGCGCAAAAACTGACGCTGGCGGAATTCCTACCCTACCAGCTTTCGATCACCTCGAATGCGGTTAGCGACCTGATCGCGCGCGCCTATCGTGGGCGGTTTGCGCTGAAGATTCCAGAATGGCGATTGATGGCGGTGCTGGGGGAGAGTCCTTCGGCAACGCAGCGCGAACTGGTTGCTGCCACCGCGATGGACAAGGTGACGGTCAACCGTGCGTCCAAGGCACTTGAAGATCGCGGGCTGATCGGCCGCGCGCCGAATGCCGCCGACGGTCGCTCGCACCATCTGGCACTGACCGAGACCGGGCGCGAGCTTTACGAACAAATCGTGCCGCTTGCGCTTTCGGTCGAGGCGGAGCTCGAGAAGATCTTGGGTAGCGGCGAAGCCAAGGCGCTCGAGACGATGCTCGCCCAATTGCGGGCAAGAGTGGCTGAGCTGGAATGAGGGCTTGTGCAAACTAGTTTCATTTGTTACCAGTTTGCAGGTTATTATGGAGCGCATCGCATGACCGACCTTTTCGAAAATCCCCTCGGCCTTGATGGCTTTGAATTTGTGGAATTCGCGTCTCCACAAAAAGGCATTCTCGAACCGGTGTTCGAAAGCATGGGCTTCACCCATATCGCCTCGCACCGCTCAAAAGACGTGCACTTGTGGCGGCAAGGTGAGATCAACCTCATCGCCAACTACGAACCGCGCAGCCCGGCCGCTTTCTTCGCTGCGGAACATGGCCCCTCGGCCTGTGGCATGGCATTCCGCGTGAAAGACGCGGCGAAGGCTTATGCGGAGGCGCTCGAACGCGGTGCGGAGCCGGTCGAGAGCAAGACCGGCGTGATGGAACTGCGTATCCCCGCGATCAAGGGCATCGGTGGCGCGTTCATCTATCTGGTCGACCGCTATGCGACGCTCGACAACCCGGAAGCGCTATCGATCTACGATATCGACTTCGAGTATTTGCCCGGTGTCGTCCGCAATCCGGTTGGCGCGGGTTTTCAGAAAATCGATCACCTGACGCACAATGTTTATGGCGGTCGGATGGCGCATTGGGCGCACTGGTACGAGCGGATCTTCAATTTCCGCGAAATCCGCTTTTTCGACATCAAGGGTGAATATACCGGCCTGACGTCCAAGGCGATGACCGCGCCCGACGGCAAGATCCGTATTCCGCTGAATGAGGAGGGCAAGGCCGGTGGCGGCCAGATCGAGGAATATTTGCGCGCCTATAATGGCGAGGGAATCCAGCATATCGCGCTGATCTGCGACGATTTGCTTGGCTGCTGGGACAATCTTCAGAAACTCGGCGTGCCCTTCATGACCGCGCCGCCCGAAACCTATTACAAGATGCTCAACGAGCGTCTGCCGGGGCATGGCGAACCCGCCGATGAACTCAAGGCGCGGGGCATATTGCTCGACGGAACCACGGAGGGCGGCCAGCCGCGCCTGCTCTTGCAAATCTTTGCTCAACCGCAGATTGGCCCGGTCTTCTTCGAATTCATCCAGCGCCGCGGGGACGAAGGCTTTGGCGAGGGCAATTTCAAGGCGCTGTTCGAAAGCATCGAGCGCGACCAGATCGAGCGCGGCGTGCTGGAGGTGGCGGAATAGCCGGTCACGTTCGTGCTGAGCTTGTCGAAGCACGAGACCCCGGCGTTAACATCCTTCGACAGGCTCAGGACGAACGGAGAAAAATTATATGACCGCCCCCTTCACCACCAACGGTGTTCACCACGTCGCCTATCGCTGCAAGGACGCAAAGGAGACGGTAGATTGGTACGAACGCGTCCTCGGTTTCACCTACACCAACGCCTTTGCTGAAGATTACGTGCCGTCGACCGGGGCCTACGACCCCTATATGCACATCTTCCTCGATTGCGGCGGCGGCAATGTGCTCGCTTTTTTTGAGTTGCCTAACCAGCCCGAAATGGGCCGCGACGAACAGACACCGGCGTGGGTTCAGCATCTTGCCTTCAAGGTATCCGATTTCGACACGCTAAAGGCCGCAAAGGAGCATATCGAGGCGCAGGGCATCGATGTTCTCGGACCCACCTATCATGGCATTTTTCGCTCGATTTATTTCTTCGATCCTAACGGCCACCGGCTAGAACTCGCGTGCGACATCGGCACCGACGAGCAATATGCTGAACTGAAACGCGTTGCGCCGGAAATGCTGGAAGAATGGAGCCGGACCAAGAAAGCGCCCAAGCACGCGGACTGGCTGCATATCGAGCCGGGCGGCGAATAAGCGGATTAGAAGCTCTCGATGGCTGCTTTGCCGACCTTTGGAGTGTCTGTTTTCGGCATCCGCGCCTCAAGCGGGTCTAACCAGACATTGGCCTTTCCACCGACAAAGGTTTGGGGACGAGATGCGACGAGCTTCTGCGAGGCTTCCCATTTTGCAATCAAGGCGACCGCTTCTTCGGTCGCTTTGTCGAACGGCTGTGATTTACGCAGGCCGTTGTTGATGAATGCATCGCCAAAGAAAGTCCAGTCATTGCCCGGCGCGCAGCCGAATGATGTCCGGTTCGACGCAGTTGCAGTCACGATGATGCTGTTTTCGTTAGTCAACAGCGGCAAAAACACTCCGGAAAAACACGCCGACAGCAATATCATCCGCCGTTCGAAGCCGAGGTCGTCGAGCAGGTTGGCCAGCCGCAATGGCGCGATCATTCCCACACCCTTGCTGCCGTCCCGATAGGAAAGACCGCTTTCAGGATCGCCATGCGTCGTTGCGAACAGGATCAGCACATCTTCCTTGAGGTTCATCTTTGCCGCCACCGCCGCGAGCGCGATAGCAAGGTTCGACGGCGAACCCTGCGGTGTTCCGCTGCCCTGCTCGTCGGCGCCTGCGGTCAGGAAAATAGTCTTGCCAGTGGCACCGTAGCGCCGCGCCAGCACTTTTGCAGCCTCACCCGCCTCGCGCGCGAACACCGGGTCGGAATCGAGTCCGACAGAAATCACATAGGCATCGATCACACCATTTCGCTGGGGTTGCAACGCAGCGATGGCCGCAGAAAGCCTTTTGTGCTGCGCCAGATGCCACGCGGCGCTGCGGTTCTGCTCCATCGACCACCCGTTTTCGGCGGCCTCGACTGCATTGAAGCCCCCCGCTTGCGGCCGGCCCGTCGCGGCAGGGGCCGTCGCCAGCATCGTAAGCGCCAGCAGAACCACCTTCAGCCGTTTTCGCATGACGTCGCGCCCATCCCCGATCCTACTGCCCCCGCCGTTCCCGCCTTCGCTTCCCATGACCAAATGATAGGCGGATACAATCGGTTGCCGCAACCCGAAACTGCGGGCATCATGTCTGCCGGAATGAAAGGAAATTTATGAAACTGGCTTCGCTTAAATCGGGTCGTGACGGGCATCTGGTGGTCGTGTCGAACGACCTTGCCTGGTATGCCGATGCTTCGCACATCGCGCCAACGTTGCAGGCGGCGTTCGACAATTGGGAGCATGATGCGCCACGACTTGAGGCACTGGCGACTGACCTGGAACATGCCGCGATCCCGCGCGAAAGATTCCATGAACATGACGCCGCCGCCCCGCTCCCTCGTGCATATCAATGGGCTGACGGTTCGGCCTATGTGAACCATGTGGAACTGGTCCGAAAGGCGAGGGGGGCCGTGCTACCCGAAAGCTTCTGGCACGATCCTTTGATGTATCAAGGCGGATCGGACGAGTTTCTCGGCGCGCGCGACGACATAGCGCTCGCCGACGAAGCATGGGGATGCGATCTGGAGGCCGAGATCGTGGTGGTAACCGGCGACGTGCCGCGCGGCGTGTCGCCGAAAGAGGCCTTGTCGTACATAAGGCTGGTCGGCCTGGTCAACGACGTCAGCTTAAGAAACCTCATTCCGGCGGAACTCGAAAAAGGCTTCGGCTTTGTCCAGTCCAAGCCCGCGAGTGCGCTTTCGCCGGTGTTTGTTACACCCGACGCGCTGGGTGAGTATTGGCGCGACGGAAAGCTGCACCGGACGTTGATGGTCGATCTTAACGGCGCACCATTTGGTCGCGCGGTCGCGTCCGACGATTGCACTTTCGACTTTGGCGTACTGATCGCGCATCTTGCCAAAACGCGCAATTTGGGTGCTGGCTCGATCATCGGGTCAGGCACAGTCTCCAACCGCGACGCCGATGGCGGGCCGGGCAAGCCTGTTGCCGACGGGGGATTGGGTTATAGCTGCCTGGCCGAGGTCCGCATGGTCGAAAAGATCCAGACAGGCGACATGAAAACGCAGTTTCTGCAAGACGGTGATACCGTTCGCATCGAAGTGCGTGACGATGCAGGGCACAGCATCTTTGGTGCCATCGAGCAGACAGTGCGCAAGGTCTGAACGAAAAAGGGCGGAGCCGACGCCCCGCCCTTCATCCCCTCACCGGATGGCGGTTTAGCTGAAGGCGTCGCCGATCGAACAGGCTGCCGGGCCAAGAATAACGATGAACAGAACCGGCAGAATGAAAAGGATCAGCGGCACGGTCATGATCGCGGGCAGGCGAGCCGCCTTCTCCTCGGCGCGCATCATGCGCTCGTTGCGGAATTCGGCAGACAGCACGCGCAAGGCAGAGGCCAGCGGCGTACCATATTTCTCGGTCTGGATCATCGTCGTGACAACGCCCTTGATCGAGTCCAGATTAACGCGATAGGCCAGATTCTCGAACGCCATGCGCCGCTCGGTTAAAAAGCCTAGCTCGATTGCGGTCAGGGCGAATTCATCGCCAAGCTCGGGATAACCGCGGCCCAATTCCTTCGCCACGCGGTTGAAGGACGTATCGACGGTTAAACCGGCCTCTGCACAGATGACGAGCAGATCGAGCGCGTCAGGCAATCCCTTGCGAATGGCGTCGGTACGCTTCTGGATGAGGTTATTCAGATAAATGTCTGCGGCCTTGTAGCCAAAGATCGTAATCCCGGCAAAGGCACCGAACCGCTTGAACGTGGTCCAATCGGAAAGGCCTCCGAATGCGTAAATCCACAACGCCGCACCGCCGCCGAAGATAAACGGCAACACCAGACGGCTGAAAATAACCGTAACCGCCAGTTCCTTGCGACGAATGCCCGCTTGCGCCAATTTTTGCTGCACGACCTTGATCTGATCTTCCTGCAGCACCTGCATCTTCGACAACATCAGACGCATACGGTCGGTTGTCTCGGTCTTGCGGACGAGTTTTGCGCGCTTCTTTGAGGTCGTGGCGGTAATGCCGGCCTTCAGCTGTTCGCGCCGCTCGCTCAGCGCCTTCACTCGCTTTGCCATCGGGTCGCGCACCGTAATCGCCGCATAAATCGCGAAGATTACTGCACCCGCAGCGATAGCAGATAGCATCGTCGCTACCCAAAGTACGTCGATGCCAAGGAGTTCAGGTCCGCCCGGATTGGTCATTTTATCGTCCCGTCCCCACCCTTAAATTTCGAAATTGACCATTTTGGCCATGATGAAGCCGCCGATCGACATCCAGACGATGCCGACCATGCCAGCGACCATCAGCCGCGGCTCGTAGAAGAATCCGCCCAGATATTTCGGATTCACGGTCCAGACCATGCCAAACACGAAGAACGGCAAGGAACCCACGATATAGGCCGAAGCCTTCGATTCCGACGACATGGCGCGGATTTTCAGTTTCATCTGCGCGCGCTTGCGCAACACGTCTGCAAGGTTGGCCAGTGTTTCAGCCAAGTTGCCCCCGGTTTCGCGCTGAATCGCCAGCGTGATGACGAAAAACTGGAATTCAGCGGTTCCCATCCGGTCTGCCGTGTCCTGCAGCGCATCTTCCATCGTTTTACCGATCCGGATCTTTTCCGTCACCATCTTGAATTCTTCGCCGACCGGCCCTGGAATTTCCTTTGCCACCATGCCGAGCGTCTCGCCGACCGGAAGGCCGGATTTCAGCCCGCGCACCAGCAATTCGATGGCGTCGGGAAAATTCGACGTGAACATCTTGAGGCGCTTGGCGATCAGGAAGCCGACGACGAAATGAGGAAGCCCGGCGCCCAGCAGCAGCCCGCCGAATAACGCGAGGTACAATGGCGCGCCCTTGAGCCACAAGACTGCCATCACGACGGCGGCAATTCCCCCCGACGCATAGAAATATTGCTGCACATTCCAGTTTTTGCCGGTTTGCGATATCCGCAGTCTCAGCCGGTCATAGCGGCTCATACTCTGGCCGTTCATGAAAACCAGCGGCCGACGTGCGGCAACGGCCTTGCGCATTTGCTGTTCGACGCGGGCGTCTGCGCTGTCCGAATGGCGCATTTTGACGACACCAAGCCGTCGTGACGTGGCTTTGCTGACGTTGGGACCCATAAAGGCAAGCCCCAACATCACGATGACTAGCATCAAACCTGCGGCCAATATCAAGCTTTGCATTTTATTCCGCTCTGCTTCTAAGGCGGGAAAGGCGGAACCCTGGAAAGGTGCCGCCCACCTGCCGGTTTACTTTTTGGCCAGAAGGGATTTGAATCCAGCCATGACCGATTTCTTGGCCTTTGCATCGGCTGGTGCTGCCTCGGCTGCTTCGGCGGCCGTGCCGGTAATCAAATCGGCCAACGCAACGACGCCCGACGCAACCTTGCTGCCGCGGACGGCTTCGACCAGCGGCTGACCGACCTTGGCGGCCTGCGCCGCTGCTTTGGGGTCTGACGGCAGAACCAGGTCGATCTTGCGCTCGATCGTGCTTTCGAAATCCTTACGGGTGATTTCCAGCGTCGTCGTCTGCACCTTGTTGGCGACCACCAATATCTTGCTGTGCGGTGCATTCTGCTTGAGCCATGCCAAGACGCGAATGGTATCGCGCGCGGCAGCAAGTGTCAGTTCGGTGACGACGACCGACACGTTTACATCCTGCATCAGGTGCGGATAGGCAATCAGCATGCTGCGTGGCATGTCGATCACGGTATTCTCGAACGCTGCGCGGAATTCTTCCTGCAGCTGATAGAACGCACTGCCGTCGGTCAGGACCGGGCTGCTCATTGGCGCTTCTGCCGAAAGGATCGACAGCTTGTCATTAGCCTTGATCATGGCGCGTTCGATGAACAAGCCGTCGATGCGGCTTGGATTGTCGATTGCGTCGGTCAAACCGCGTCCGGGTTCCAGATCCATGGCGAGTGCGCCGGTTCCAAAATGGACGTCGAGATCGAGAAATCCGGTCTGATGGCCGAGCCTTTCCGAAAAGGTCCAGGCAACAGACGCAGCAATCATCGAAGCACCTGCGCCGCCCCGTGTGCCGATGATGGCGGTCGAGATATGCGGACGGTCGGTGTTATGCTCTTCATGCTTGGGCGCATTCAGGATAGTCTGGGCATTGGCGAAGGAATCACGCAAGGCGTCAGGGCTCAATGGCTTGAGCAGATAGTCCTGAAGACCGGACATAAGCAGGTCGCGATACAGGCGCACGTCGTTGACCTGGCCAACCGCAATAACGATCGTGCCGGGTTCGCAAACTTCGGCCAGGCTGTTGATATCCGAAATCGGATCGCCCGATTCCGACAGATCAACCAGCAGGATTTGCGGGCTGGCCGATACCGACAGCGACTGGATGGCATTGCGCAGACCGCCCTTATAGGCCTTGTCCTGACTCCAGCCCATTTCCTCGCAAACACCGCGAATGACGTCGAGCGTCAGGTCGTCGCAAACATAGGCGTTAACTGGGTCGCGCGTTCCTGCGACTCCGGATTTCCATGGAGCGTTCATCAGTTGCCTCCGGTCTTGGCGCGGTACGTATCAACCGCTCGTTTGCCGCTATTGCTGTCCAGCTTTTTGTTTTCGCGGCCCTGGACCAAGTCCTCGGGATCCGCGATCATGGCAGCCAGGTTGCTGTTTAGCGCACAGCCGTAATTACTGTGATTGCTGGCGTTGTAATTGCGATCATGATCGGTCGTGAAGTCCGGGCAGGAAGGAACGGATGCTTTGGAGCGTGCGACAACAACGCGGAGCATCCCGGCTGCAATCTGGCCAGCGGTAACCGGAGCTGGGCCGGCGACAATGACACCACGATCGGCTGCAAGGCTCTCAACTGCGTTGGCGATTGCGCTGCTTGGATAGGCACTGCCATAGTCGATAAACACGCGGTCGCCGTAGCCGAGCTCCAAAGCATCGAACCATTCGGCAAGACGGGTTCGTTCAGCGGTCGCGATGCCGTTGCCGTCGCTGGCGAGGTCGATGGCATAGTTGCTGCGCTCGACCACCGGCTGATGGACCGAATACATGCCCGTATTTGGTGTCCCCAACGAGTTGGCGGCGCAACCTGCAAGCGTCATACTTGCTGCTGCAGCCATCAGGATTTTCATGTTATGCATAGTCAATCTCCTGAAATGGGGTTAATTGTCGAAGCTGAAGCCAGGCCCGGAAGCCGAGGCTTGCGCCACTGCTTTTCCCTGATTTTTCGGGAGCGCCGGCGCGGCATCGCTTACCGAACCCATTTCGGGACCGTTGGCAGCCGGAGGCGCGATGGTGGGAATAGGCCGATCGGTGCTTTTCGTTTTGTCGGTGACTTTGCCCATGATTATCCGTTGAGCGTCGTCGATCGAATGAATGCCATCGGTCGGCAGCCTGATTTCGCTGTCGGAAACAGGCTTCACCAGATACGGCGTTATGACGATCATGAGTTCGGTTTCACTGCGGCGCCAGCCGTTCGATTTGAACAGCGCTCCCAAAACGGGAATGTCGCCGACGCCAGGCATTTTGTCGACCGAGCTGCTGAGCTGGTTGCTCATCAAGCCGGCAATCATCATACTTTGCCCCGATCCCAATTCTGCTGTTGTTTCGGCCATCCGTGTGGTCGTCGCAGGGACGGAGAGCCCGCCGATGCGGACTGCGCCTTGGTCGGAAATGTCGGATACCTCGGTGCGAATACGCAGCGAAATGCGACCGTCAGCCAAAACCACCGGGGTGTAAGTAAGGTTTACGCCATAAGATTGATATTGCACCGACGTGCCGTTGTTCGAAGAGGTGACGACTGGAAAGGTGCCTCCTGCCAAAAACTCTGCGGTCTCCCCCGAGATCGTGGTCAGATTTGGGTTGGCCAGCGTCGATGTAAGGCCGTTGCGTTCAGCCATGTCGAAGGCCGCTTCAACGTCGATTCCAAACAGGCGGCCGATGCCGGTGACAATGTTAGTCGATTCCGGAAACGTAACAACACCGTTGTTATTCGTGATATCGCGACCGCGGCCTAGGCCAAAGAAATAAGGCTGGCCGGCACTGTCCGTTCCGCTGTTGACACCGCGCAAATTGCCCGAAATTTCCTTGGAAAGCGAGCGGCTAACTTCGGCCACCCGCACTTGCAACATTACCTGCAACGGTGTCGCAGTTTTGATGCGATTAATGACATTGGTGCCAGTTACATTGCCGCCGCCTGTGTTTGTGACAAAGGCGCGAGCCAGATCTTCCGCTTCTGCGGCCTCGCCTGGCTGGGCAACCGTTCCGGTCAGCAGCACGACGTTGTTCATCGTGGTAACCTGGATATCCGAATCCGGCATAGCAAGCTTCAAAAGCTGGTCGATCGAACTCAAATTCCCGCCGACCAGTACTTTCGCGCGATATACTGTGCGCCCTGCCGCGTCGGTAGCGACCACGTCGGTAATACCTGGACCCTTGGCCAGGATGTAGAGTTTTCTATTCGACGTGATATCGACATCGGCTACCCGTGGGTCAGCGACGACGACGTCGGTGACGGGGGACCCCAGATTAATCTGCTGTGCTTCGCCGATTGACAGTGTAAGCTGCTTCTCGCCTGCTTGGGCTTGCGCTGCGGCAGGCAGAGCGACGAGCGCCGTGGTTCCCATTGCAACCGCGAGTGCTGCTGCTGCGAAGCCGGACTTGATCTTGGAAATCTTGTTCATCTTATTGACTCCGGCTGATGTCGACATCGGTCGCGGCTCCGCCGCGCGATACGCGGACAGTGGCCGAACGGTTGACTTTCTGGATTTGCCTTTGGATGCGCACATTTTCGGCGGCGATTGCAACCGGGGTCTGTGCAGGCAGCGAGGTGCGCTGGAAGCGCGATACGTCTCCGCCCGTTGTATAGGTGGTCTTGCCCGCAGTTGGCCGTTGCGCCACAGAGCGCATGATCGCCGCCTCCTGATCCGCGGTTGCGCCTTCTGGAATGGTGACATCACCCGATGCAAGCGCCTGTTCAAGCTCAGCCGCGTTGTCGGCCAGCGAGCGGAGGGCCAAGCTGATCGTGCCAAGCGACTGCGCCACGGTGATGCGTTCCGCCATCGACGGGGTGGCTTCCATCGTCACCAGCTTAAACTTGCGAACAAGGGTCTTGCCGTTCTTGTCGGCGACGTTGGTGGAGCGCTGGTCGGTGGCGAGAACACGAAGGTTGCGGATAATCGTTTCGGATACCTTCAGCGGCGGGCCACCGGGGCCGGCGATATTCTGAGTCAGCACCAGATCGACTCGGTCGCCGGGGAATACGAAGCCGGCAACACCCGTCAATGCCGAGACGCGAACCGTCACTGCACGCATGCCAGGACCAAGCGCCGCTGCAAGAAAGCCGCGGTCGCCGGGGCGCACCAAAGAACCTTTGGTGATCGGCTGACCGGCGGTGATCGAATTACGAACCACGGTGCCGACGATTTCATTGGGGGCAGCGCCATCGGCTGGAGTCGCACCTGCGGCGGGTTCGGCGACGTCGCCACCTTCGATGAAATAGGCGTCCTCGACCAGCTCCTTCGGCCAGGGCTGATAGCGAAAGCTGTCGGCGGTGATGATCGTGCCCACCGGCAACACTTTCGTTGCAACCATCACCTTCGGTCCGGTTTCAACCGGTTTGGCGGCCACTGCTTGCGGCGCGGCGGCCCCTGTAAACATGCTTCGCGCCATGAAGGCGGTGATGGCGGCTATCAAAAGCGCAGCCACCAGCAATATGACTTTTTTCCTATCCATGACGAACTGTCCCCTGAAAGGCCCCTGTTAAGCGCCCTGTTTCACGTAAAATGGTTAAAAATCCGTTCACCTGCCACCCACAGGCCCGAAAGCGATATCGCCACCCCATAAGGGATGCGTGCGCGCCCATCCCGTTGTTTTAATTTGTGAATCGCCAGAAAAATAATGGTTACTAAGGCTCCGATAATCGACGCGTACAGTACCAGCCGAACGACTTCGACCCAGTCGAACCAAAGCGCCAAAGCCGCGAAAAGCTTGACATCTCCGCCACCCATCGCCCCGAAACGGAAGGCAATCGCAAAGAACGCGAATACAACGCCAGCTGTCAGCAGGTGAATTCCAATCTCGCTTGGCGTGAAGCCGCCCGTTGCATACCAGTAAAGCGGGGCTGCAAGCGCGATCGGTAATGTTATCTTATTGAAAATAAGCCGGTATCTGATGTCGGTATAGATCGACACCAACAGCGCAATTGCCAACCCGAAAAGGGTCAAGTAAGCGAGAGCTTCACCAGTCATTTGCCACGCATTAACCAACAAAGCTTGCCAAAAGGTAACCATGCACGCACCAAAATCGATGATGAACCGACGCGCTATTCCGGTGGATGCTGTTGAAAGCTTTTGGCACGCGGGCGACGGATGGCCGATCCGCCGTATCGACTGGCAGGGAGCGATAAAGCCACGCGGGTCGATGCTGTTCCTTCCTGGGCGCGGCGATCATTATGAGAAATATCTCGAAACACTGGCGGATTTTGCAGCCGCTGGCTGGCAGGTCACATCGATAGACTGGCGCGGGCAAGGCGCGTCGGGCCGGATGCTCGATGATGCGCAGGTCGGGCATATCGATGATTTTTCGATGTGGATTTCCGATCTTCGGCATTTCTGGACGATGTGGAAGGCGGAAATGCCGGGGCCGCATGTCGTGCTCGCGCACAGTATGGGCGGTCATCTGGCGATGCGGGCGTTGGTTGAAAAGGTCATTGATCCGGTTGCAGTGGTGATGAGCGCGCCGATGCTTGGTATCCAGACCGGCGGCCTGCCTTTGGCTCTGAACCATGCCTTTGCAAAACTGATGGTTAGAATCGGCCGCGGCAAAGTCGCGGCGTGGAAGGTCAGCGAAAAGCCATTGTCGCCAATGAACCTGAGGCAGAAAATCCTGACGCATGATGTTGATCGCTATGAGGATGAGATCGCATGGTGGGGCATTCGGCCCGAGGTAAAGCTGGGACCGCCAAGCTGGCACTGGATCGAACGCGCCATGGCCTCGATCCGGATGTTGGACGAACCGGGGCGGCTGGAGGCGGTTCAGACACCCATCCTTTTGCTGGCGACCACTGCCGACCAGCTTGTCAGCACCCCGCGTATCATTAAGGACAGCAAGCGCTTGCCTCGTGCCGAAACGCTGATCTTTGGCGAGGAAGCCGCGCATGAGCTGTTGCGTGAGGCTGATCCTGTTCGCGACCAATGCCTCGACCGCATTACTGCCTTCATGGACAAATACGCGCCAGCAGAATGACCGATTTTGACATCGCCATTATCGGTGCCGGTATTGCGGGCGCAAGCCTTGCGGCGGAGGTCTCGGCTTGCCGTTCGGTTATACTGATCGAGGCCGAAGCGCATCCTGGCTATCATTCAACAGGTCGCTCTGCAGCCTTTTGGGATGAAGCCTATGGCGGCCCGATGGTGCAACCGCTAACCACCGCGTCGGGTCCGCTTCTCGCAAACCCGCCTGCGGAGTTTCACGACGGCCCCCTGATGCGTCAGCGCGGCGCGCTGCATCTTGGCACCGGTGCAGATGCCGAGTCAGCCAACAGTTTACTTGCGGACTTTGCCCATAGCGGCGTCCGTTTCGATCGCTTGGCTCGGGCCGATCTCGAAACTCGCGTTGCAGGTTTGCGCCCCGACTGGAATGTGGGGCTGTGGGAACCCGATTGCTGCGACATCGATGTCGGCGCGCTGCACGGCGCTTATTTGCGGCAGGCCAAACGGCAAAGTGTGCATTTGCAATGCAACGCGCGTCTGCAGTCTGCAAAATGGAGCGCCGGGTGCTGGGCGCTTGAAGCAAACGGCTTCACCTGCACTGCGGCAACCCTGGTAAATGCGGCTGGTGCATGGGCGGACGAGCTGGCGGCGGTCGCAAGCATCCGGCAACTGGGCATCCAGCCTTACCGGCGAACCATCGTACAGCTGGCCGTTGCGCCGGAAGCTCCTGCAGACCTGCCGCTGGTGATCGGGCTCGATGGCAGCTTTTATTTCAAGCCCGATAGCGGCGGAACATTGTGGCTCAGTCCACACGACGAAACCCCAAGCGCGCCTTGCGACACCGCGCCCGAGGAACTGGATGTCGCGCTGGCCATCGACCGTTTGCAGCAAGTAGTCGATTGGGACATCCGCCGGGTAGAACATAAATGGGCAGGCTTGCGCAGCTTTGCCCCCGACCGGCTGCCGGTTATTGGCCCCGATCCCGCCAATCCCACATTTTTCTGGCTGGCTGGGCAGGGCGGCTTTGGTATCCAGACCGCGCCCGCAATCGCGTGGATGGCTGGGTCGATGCTCGTGGAGGAAATCGCTCCGTTGCCAACAGTCGATGCAGACACGTACAAACCTTCGCGTCTGCACTGATTACCTCGATAACGCTTGCGTCTCTAAAAAGGATTGGTAGCCTTTCCGTCGCCCCCTGAGCTGGATATGAGGAGGAATTCATGCCGCATTATTTCGAGATCAAGAAGAACAAGAAGGGCGAGCATGTCGCCTATTTCAAATATAACAGCGAATCGATTTTCTGGACCGAAGGCTATTCAAGCAAGACCGGAGCCAAGAAAGCAATCGAATCGATCCTGAAAAACGGGCCAGCCGCCGAGGTGCGCGACGCCGAATGAAGCTTAGGTCCTGACCCTAGGACGCGCGGGCGGCTTCTGCCGCGTCGCTGGCAAGGCGGTCCGCGCGTTCGTTTTCGGGGTGGCCGTTATGGCCCTTGATCCAGATCCATTCGACCTCGTGCTTGGCGACCGCCTCGATCAGGTCATGCCATAGGTCGGCATTGCGAACCGGCTGCTTGGACGCGTTTTTCCAGCCATTGCGTTGCCAGCCGTGCACCCACTTTGTGATCCCTTCGAGCACATATTTGCTGTCGGTGTGCAACTTGATCCGGCATGGCTCGATCAAGATGTTGAGCGCCTGAATGGCGGCCCACATCTCCATGCGGTTGTTGGTCGTGTCGGGATCGCCGCCCGAAATTTCCTTTTCATGGCTCCCATAGCGAATGACCGCACCCCAGCCGCCGGGCCCGGGATTGCCCTTGCACGCGCCATCGGTGAATATCTCTACCGTTTTCACTTCATCTGTCCCATGATCGTCGCCATATTGGCTTCATCGCTGTAAAAATCGAGCCTGCGCAAAAAGGCCAAAGGGTCTTTCCGCGTTACCAGTGCGTTGGCAGGCGTGTTTATCCAGTCGTAACAGCGGGTCAGCAGAAAGCGCAAGCAGGCGCCGCGCAATAGCACCGGGAGCGCGTCCCGTGTTGGGACATCGATTGGGAACGCCAAACGGTATCCTGCCAGCAATGCACCACTCACCTTTTCGTTGAAATTCCGTCCGTCGGTGGAAAAACACCATGCACTATGGGTGACTGCCAGGTCATATCCCCGCGCGTCGGTGCAGGCGAAATAGAAGTCGATCAGCCCGGTAACGTTATCGCCCAGCATCAAGACATTGTCGGGAAACAGGTCGGCGTGGATAGCCGAAACAGGAAGATTGCCCGGCCAGTTCCGCTCCACGAAGTCGCATTCGCGCCTGATCCGTTCGGCCAGCCCCTGCTGGATATCTTCGAGACCTGCCTCGCTGCAGCGTTCCGCGAGCGGTCGCCACGCTGTAACCCCAAGGCTGTTGGCGCGACTTTCGTCAAACCCGGCTAGCGCCGCGTGCATCTGGCCCAAGGCAGCGCCGGTCGATTGCGCTTGCGCAGCGCTCGGCTGTGTCACCGAAACGCCCTGAAGAAATTCGATAAGGCATGCGGGGCGTCCGGCAATTTCCTGCAACCAATTGCCATCACGGTCGGCAATAAAACGCGGAACCTTGCAGCCTGCCTCGTGCAGATGTTTCAACAAGGAATAGAAAAAAGGAAGATCGGCGGGATTGACGCGGTTTTCGTAGAGCGTCAGGATGAACCGATTCTTGGTCGTTTCGACATAGTAATTGCTGTTCTCCACACCCTCGGCAATGCCCTTGAGCGAGATCAGGTCGCCAGCATCATATCGGGCGAGCAGCGCCGACACCTGCTCAGGGCCAAGCTGCGTATAAACGGCCAAATCAGGCCGCCGCGCCGGCCAATTCGCGCGGCAGTTTGAAGATGATGCTTTCTTCGGCGGTCGTCACCTGTTGCTCTTCGATATCGAAGTGTTGCGCCAGGGCGTCGATAATCTCACGCACCAGCACTTCGGGCGCAGAGGCGCCTGCGGTCAGCCCAAGCGTATCGACCCCATCGAACCAGTTCATGCTGATGTCCGCCGCACGCTGCACCAGATAAGCCTTTGCGCCCGCCCGGGCAGCGACTTCTACCAGACGCAGCGAATTGGAGCTGTTGGGTGCGCCGATGACCAGCACGAGGTCACAACCGGACGCAATTGCCTTCACCGCGTTTTGCCGGTTCGATGTCGCGTAACAAATGTCTTCACCCTTGGGCGCGACGATCGAGGGAAAGCGCCGCTCAAGCGTGGTCACAATTTCCGCCGTGTCGTCGACCGACAACGTGGTCTGCGTCAGAAAAGCGAGATTGTTGGCGTCGACCGGTGCAATATTTTCGGCGTCCTCCACCGTTTCGACCAACGTCATGACGCCCGCAGGAACCTGTCCAAATGTGCCGATCACTTCAGGGTGCCCGGCATGACCGATAAAGATGATGTGTCGCCCGGCCTCGACCTGCCGCTCGGCTTGCCGGTGCACTTTGGATACTAGCGGACAAGTTGCGTCGAAATAATCCAAACCGCGTTCCTGCGCATCGGTCGGAACCGATTTGGGAACGCCATGCGCCGAAAATACGACATGGCCGCCATCGGGGACTTCGTCCAACTCCTCGACGAAAATCGCGCCCTTGGCTTTCAGGCTGTCGACGACGAAGCGGTTGTGGACGATTTCATGCCGGACATAGACGGGCGCACCCCGCTGTTCGAGCGCAAGTTCGACGATCTTGATCGCGCGGTCCACGCCCGCACAGAACCCGCGCGGAGCGGCCAGCAGGAGCTTGAGCGGACGTTTGGAGTTGGCTTGTTCAGTCATCGGCAATGTCCTTTAGGTAAAGTCGCCGCTTCCGCCAAGACCTTTCCCCTGTTGCGTGTCCGGCAACGGATGGATAAGGACCAAGCGGACATTCGCTCAGGCGAGATAATATGGAAATCCTTGAGGACAATCCCTTATGAAATTTGCGACCAAAGTCCTTGTTGTCGGCACGATTGCAGCCACAGTTGCCGGTTGCGCGCGCGATGGCGAACTGGATCTTTCGTCGGGCGTCGGCGTCAGCGTGACCCGCACTGGCTGTCCGACGGTGGCCGTTCCGGATGGCACAGGCGATGTGACTTTGTTCAATCCTGCAAATAGTCAGGATGCCAGTGCCATCGACGTTGTCGCCTCAATTACCAATGTGCGTCCGACCTGCAACAGCGGCGGCGAAAAAATCTTCTCGCAGGCAAGTTTTGACGTTCACGCCCGGCGCAATGACGTTCGCGGCGCGAAGACTGTGACGCTGCCTTATTTTACCAGCGTGGTACAAGGCGGCTCTGCTGTTGTGGCAAAGCGCGTCGGGCAGGTGACTTTGCAATTTGCCGACGGACAGCCGCGCGCGACGGCAACGGCGCAGGCCGCTAGCTATGTGGATGGCAACTCAGCCCGCCTTCCTGCAGAGATTGTCCAGAAAATAACCAAGCGCCGCAAGCCCGGCGATCCCGATGCGGCGCTCGACCCGATGGCCGATCCTGAGGTTCGCGCGGCGGTGGTCCGATCGAGTTTCGAAATGCTCATCGGGTTTCAGCTGACCGAAGACCAGCTGCGTTACAACGTCACGCGCTAAACGCGCACCAGTTCGGGGCTACAACATGACCCTATTTGAAAAATATGCAGCGCATGTCGATCATGCGCTGGACGCTCTTGTTGCAAGCGGCGTGTTGCCCGCCGGCATCGAACGCGGCAACGTGACAGTCGAGCCGCCGCGCGATCCCGCGCATGGCGACCTTTCGACCAACGCGGCGATGGTGCTGGCCAAGCCCGCCGGAACGAATCCGCGCGCCTTGGCCGAAGCATTGTCTGCCGAACTTGCGCAGGTCGATGGCGTAACGGCGGTCGAAATTGCTGGTCCCGGTTTCCTCAATCTTCGGCTGGATGCATCCGCCTGGCTGGATGAATTGCGCGCGATTGGGCAACAAGGCGATGATTATGGCCGCTTGACGCTTGGTACTGGCAAGTCGGTCAATATCGAATATGTCTCGGCCAACCCCACCGGCCCTATGCATATGGGCCACTGCCGTGGCGCAGTGGTCGGCGACGCCTTGTCGGCATTGCTCGAATTCGCCGGATATAACGTCATCCGCGAATATTATATCAACGACGCGGGCGGTCAGGTCGACGTGCTCGCGCGCTCGGTGCATTTGCGCTATCGTGAGGCCTTGGGGCAGGCGGTGGGCGAGATCCCCGAAGGCCTGTATCCCGGCGACTATCTGATCCCGGTCGGCGCGCGTTTGGCGCAGCTTTACGGCCCGCAATATGTCGCAGCGCCAGAGGACGAATGGCTAGCCTTGTTCCGCAAGGAAGCCGTCGCCGACATGATGGACATGATCCGTGCCGATCTGGCGTTGCTCGGCATCCATCACGACCTGTTTTCGTCGGAGGCCGAACTGCATGTCGAAGGCAAAGCCGACGCGGCGGAAGCGGAATTGCGCGCCCGCGGCCTCGTTTACGATGGCGAGCTTGAAAAGCCCAAAGGCAAGGAAATCGACGATTGGGAACCGGTCACGCTGCCCTTGTTCCGCTCGACCCAGTTCGGCGACGATCAGGACCGGCCAATAAAGAAGTCCGACGGCAGCTGGACCTATTTCGGTGCAGACCTGGCCTATCATTTCCAGAAGAGCCGCAATGTCGACGCGATGATCGACATCTGGGGCGCGGATCATGCCGGCACCGTGAAACGCATCAAGGCGGCGGTAAACGCGCTGACCGGCGGCGAGGTCGATTTCGACATCAAGCTGGTACAGATGGTGCGGCTGCTGCGCGGCGGCGAGCCGGTTAAGATGTCAAAACGGTCGGGCAGTTTTGTCACGCTCGCCGAAGTGATCGAAGAGGTCGGCAAGGACGTCGTCCGCTTCACGATGCTCACCCGCAAATCCGATGCTCAGATGGACTTCGATTTCGCCAAGGTGGTGGAGGCGTCCAAGGACAATCCGGTGTTCTACGTGCAATATGCCCATGCGCGGATTGCCTCGACGCTGCGCAAGGCGGAAGCCGAAGGGTTGGCCGCGGATAGCGCGCAGTTGCACCTGCTCGGCGATGCCGAAATCGGGTTGATTCGCGAAGCCGCCAACTTTCCGCGCATCGTTGAAGCTGCGGCAAAGGCGGGCGAACCGCACCGGATTGCTTTTTATCTTGGCGACCTCGCGGCGGCCTTTCATGCCTATTGGAATCTTGGTAATGATCAGCCGGACAAGCGCTTCATATTGGCACATGACCCCGCGTTAAGCGGCGCGAGGCTTTTCATGGCGGCCAATATCGGGCAAGTTATCCGCAACGGGCTTCGTCTAATGGGGGTCGAAGCCGCCTTTAGCATGTAGCGACATGCGGCAGAATTTTGGGAGTTTGGCATGAGCGATACCACCGCGAACGACAGCGACAGCAACCGCTTCGCGCTCGATGATCCCGATCGCCTGCCGTGGCTCGAAACCGCAGATGGCTATGAATATGATGACGGCGCATCGCCATTGAAGGTTGCGGCAATGGTGCTCGGCGGCCTGGCGTTGCTCGCGGCGATTGTCGGCCTGATTTACTGGGCGCAGCGCAGCGACGGCAGTGGTGCTACCGGCAAAGGCGAGCTGATCGCGGCGCAAAAAGGCGACTATAAGGTCAAACCTGACGAAGCAGGCGGCAAGACCTTCGAAGGAGAGGGCGACTCCGCTTTTGCCGCAAGCGAGGGCAAGAAAACCGGCGCGACCATCGCTCCGCCAGCAAAAGTGCCCGACACCAAAGCGGCTGCGTCCGTGCCCGCAAAGCCAGCGGCGAGCGGTGCGACACCCGCCGGTGCCGTAATGGTCCAACTGGGCGCATTCGGCGATGCGGCGAAAGCCGACACGGCATGGGCGGCGTTCACCAAGCGTTTCGGCTTCCTGTCGGGAACCAACCGAAAGATCGCCGAGGCCACAGTCGAAGGCGGTCGTAAGGTTTTCAGGCTGCAAGCCATCACCGCCAACGCCACAGCCGCGCAGCAACTCTGTGCAAAGCTGAAGGCCGCAGGCGAGAACTGCCTGATCGTCAGATAAGAATACGTGCCGGGGGGAGAGAAGCCGTGGCAGCGACAAGCTGCTGCGGCTTTTTCATGGGGCGTTATGCACAGGTTTGAAACTTCTGTTGAAGCCAGCCTTATTGCCTTAGCGCGACGCAGCTTCTAGCTTTGATGCCATGAAGCCTGTAATTTTCGGCCTGTCCGGCCTGACCCTGACCGATGACGAAAAGCGCCTGTTCAGGGATGTAGACCCGGCGGGCTATATCATTTTTGGTCGAAATGTCGAAAACCGGCCGCAGCTAAGGGCACTGACCGATAGCTTGCGCGACATCCACGGTCGCGACGATGCGCCAATCCTGATCGATCAGGAGGGCGGACGCGTGGCGCGAATGAAGGCACCCGAATGGCCAGCATTTCCGGCAGGCGGCGCGTTCGATGCGCTCTACGACCTCGCGCCGATGACCGCGATCGAGGCGGCGCGCAACAATGCCGAGGCTATTGCGCTGGTGCTTGCCGAAGTCGGCATCAACGTCGATTGCCTGCCTGTCCTCGACGTTCGCGTGCCCGACACACATTCGGCGATAGGCGACCGTGCGCTGGGCAGCGACCCGATGCGCGTGGCGGCTTTGGGCCGCGCGATCCTCGATGGACTGGCAGCAGGCGGTGTGATCGGCGTGGTCAAGCATATGCCAGGACAGGGCCGCGCGGTTGTCGATACACACCACGAACTGCCGCACGTCCACGCCAGCGAGGCCGAGCTGGAGCAGGATCTTGCGCCGTTTCATGCGCTTAACAAGGCGGCGATGGGGATGACCGGGCATGTCGTCTACGACGTCTGGGACGACCAGTACACCGCCACGATGTCGCGCGCCGTTATCGAGCAAGTCATTCGCGGCAAGATTGGTTTCGACGGACTGTTGATGAGCGACGATCTCGACATGAATGCGCTGTCCGGCGACGTGCCGAGCCGCGCCCTGCGTTGTGTCGAAGCTGGCTGCGATATCGCGCTTAACTGCTGGGGTCGCTTTGACGAGATGGTCGCTATTGCCGAAAAGCTACCGGACATCACCGTTGCGGCAAGCGGGCGGCTGGACCGGGCGATGGCGGGCGCGACGCCGAAGTTCGATGCCGACCGGCTGGCGCATTTGCTCGATAAACGCGATCGGTTGCTCGCGATTACCGATACCGACGCAAAGCTCACCCACGGCGCGACCGGCGCGGCATGAACGACGATTTGCTCTTCGACGACGGCGAACTGCGCGCCGAAGTGGAGAGCAGCCCCGATGTCCTGACCATCGATATCGACGGCTGGGAAGGTCCGCTCGACCTGCTGCTCACGCTGGCGCGCAACCAGAAAGTCGATCTGCGGCAGATTTCGATTCTCGCTCTGGTCGAGCAATATCTGGTTTTCATCGATAAGGCACGGGCGCTTAAACTTGAACTCGCGGCCGATTATCTGGTGATGGCGGCGTGGCTTGCTTATCTCAAGTCCGCGCTGTTGCTCCCCAAAGACCCGACTATCGATCCGTCGCCCGAGGAACTGGCGCTGCGCCTGCAATTGCGACTGGAACGGCTGAACGCCATGCGCGAGAGCGGTGCGCGGCTGATGGCGCGCGATCGCATCGGCCGCGACATATTCCTGCGCGGCGACCCAGAAGGCCTTCGCGTGGTCAAGGCGCGGGCGTGGGATTGCGATTATTTCGAGCTGATAACGGCTTATGGTCAGGTGAAGGCGCGGACGCAACCGGTGCTGCACGTGGTCAAACGGCGTCAGGTGATGACTCTGGAAGAAGCGCTGGAACGCGTTTCGGCGATGATCGGGCGCGCAATCGAATGGACCGCAATCGAGGCATTCCTGCCCGATTTTACCGAGCCTGCGTTGCGCAAATCGGCATTGGCGTCGAGTTTTGTTGCTGCCTTGGAGTTGGCGAAACGCGGGACGATCGACTTGCAGCAGGCAGAAAGCTTTGCGCCGTTGATGGTGAGGATGAAGGCATGATGCAGTTACCGTCACCGCCGCCGGTTCCGTCACCGTTTTCGTTTCCGTTTTCGTTTCCGTTTTCGTTTCCGTTCGTGTCGAGCGCAGTCGAGACACCCATCCGTCGTGCGCGGCTGATGGGTGTCTCGACTGCGCTCGACACGAACGGATTGAGGGAAGGTTAAGGACAGTAGCATGATGATCGAACATGACGCCCACGTCCGCGCCGTGGAGGCGACCTTGTTCGCAGCCGAGCAGCCGATGACCGCCGACCAAATCCGTAATTATGTCGGCGACAGCGTCGATGTCACCGCAGCGCTGACTAAGCTTGCCCAACATTATGATGGGCGCGGCATCGAACTCGTCCAACGCGGCAAGTCCTGGCATTTCCAGACCGCCTCCGATCTTGCGCATCTCCTCCGCCGCGAACGTGAGGAAAGCCGCAAGTTGAGCCGCGCGGCGGTCGAAACATTGGCCATCATCGCTTATCACGAACCCGTCAGCCGCGCTGAAATCGAAGCCATTCGGGGAGTCCAGATATCAAAAGGCACATTGGACGTGTTGATGGAGGCAGGCTGGGTCCGTCCCGCCGGTCGCCGTGAGGTTCCAGGACGCCCGCTGATTTACGCGACGACCGCAGGATTTCTGCAACATTTCGGGCTTACCAGCCGCAAGGACTTGCCGGGAATCGATGATCTGAAGGCGGCAGGCTTGCTCGACCCCATCGACATGGCGCTGGGCGACATGCAGTTTGAGGGGCAGGAAAATGATGGCGAACTGGAAATTGGCGAAGACAATGACTAGATGCTATGATGTGGAGACAGGCGGCATGTGCCGCGACAGCCGGGGTCACGCCCCGTTAGGAGTTTGAAATGGGTGGATTGAGCATTTGGCACTGGCTGATCGTCGGCATCTTGGTGCTGCTGTTGTTCGGCAAGGGTCGCTTTTCCGACATGATGGGCGATGTCGCCAAGGGCCTTAAAAGCTTCAAAAAGGGCATGTCCGACGATGACGAAGCGCCCAAGGTGCCACCGCAGATTGGCACCACGACGGTGGTCGACGCTGAAAAGCAGACTGACAAGACGCAGGCCTGACATAATGAAAGCGTTTGTCAACAAGCTCCCCGGCGCGGGAGCCTTTGATGTTTGACATCGCGTCGTCCGAATTTCTGTTGGTCATGCTGATCGCGCTCGTCGTGATCGGCCCCAAAGACCTGCCCAAAGTCCTGCGCGTGGTCGGCAAATGGGTAGGCAAGGCACGCGGGGTGGCTGCCCAGTTCCGGTCCGGTTTCGACGAGATGGTTCGCCAGTCCGAACTTGAGGAAATGGAGCAGAAGTGGAAGGCGGAAAATGAGCGCATCATGCGCGAACATCCCACGCCCAATGTGCGAGACGATGTAATCGGTGATGATACGCGGCCAGCCACAGCGGAGGCCGCTCCCGCCGCAGAAGCACCGGCTAAATCATGAGCGACATCGACGACAGCAAAATGCCATTGCTCGATCATCTGATCGAGCTTCGCACTCGCCTGCTTTGGAGCTTCGGCGCGCTGGCCGTGGCATTCGGCGTGTGTTTCTATTTTGCCAAGCCAATCTTCGCCGTGCTGGTCCAGCCGTTGCTTGCGGCGGGGCAGGGCAAGATCATCTATACCGACATTTTCGAGGCATTTTTCGTCGAAGTGAAGGTGGCGTTTTTCGCGGCGATCATGGTCGCCTTTCCGGTGTTCGCGACGCAATTATGGCGCTTCATCGCGCCTGGCCTCTATCGCAACGAAAAGCGCGCCTTTCTACCGTTTCTGGCGATGACCCCGATCCTGTTCGGCATGGGTGCAAGCATGGCCTATTTTGTCGCGATGCCGGTCGCGTTAAGCTTCCTGCTTGGTTTTCAAGGCGATGTCGGCGGGGTAACGCAAGAGGCGCTGCCGGGTGTTGGCAACTATCTCAGCTTCGTAACCACCTTCATTTTCGGCTTCGGCGTCGCGTTCCTCTTGCCGGTGCTGCTCATGCTGCTCGAGCGTGCAGGCATCCTGACGCGCGCGCAGCTAATCGGTGGTCGACGTTACGCGATTGTCGGTGCTTTTGCGATTGCTGCTGTGCTGACACCGCCCGACGTCGTATCGCAGCTATTATTGGCGGTCCCGCTGTGCATCCTCTACGAACTCGCCATCATCGCCATCTGGTTCACGCAAAGACGACGCGACCGGCAGGTTGAGAGCGAAGAGCAAGCGGCGGTCACCGCCGAATAGCGTCACCCCGCGCGCGGCAGGTCGCGCTGAAAATTTTGAAAGGTTCGCACGAAGGCACGAAGACACGAAGACACAAAGGGGCTAAGCCCTCGCGCGCAGCGCCTTTCAGATAATCTTCAGCATGACCGATGGCCCGATTAAGAGAAATGCGCTTCGGGCAGGCCCGCCCTCTTCGTGCCTTTGTGTCTTCGTGCGAACAATTTTTCTCGAACGTTCAGCACACAATAACGATTATTATGCAGCAATCGCAATGAGTTGAAGCATGATTGCACTTCCCACTTTCCTACAGCCAACCAGATAGGTTAGATGATTCGCATTGCCGACGCTGCGGTCATGAACGCGGGTGGAGGCGATGGAAGACGCGGCGGAGTGGCGGTTAGCTGCTCTTACGCAACGGTCGGCGCTTTGGGTGCCGCAGGTCCGGATGGAACTGCAAACCCCTCGAGCGTAGTCCCGCCTTTTAACGAGGCGGCCGGTCCGGGGATTAGGCACCTTGCCCCTTACCGGTAAATCAGGACGGCACAAGGCGGCCCGCAGTCCAGTCTGATGGAACGCACGGGCCTTAATCCACTACACGCCATCAGCCGGACGCTATTAGCGACGCCGCCTGCGCACCTTGCGCTGACCGTCTTTCCCATGAAAGCGCTGTTTCAGCGCGCGTCAAAGCTGTTGGAAATTATCTTACGCGTGTTGGAAATTTACAGAAACGTCTTCACATCGGCGATAAACCGGTCGAACTGATCGTGATGCAACCAATGTGCGGCATCCTCATATTCGATGACTTTGGCGGTCGGAAAATGCACAATTCGCCCGTCCTGCTCGGGGTTCGACGCCCAGCTTTTCTCGCCATATAGCAACAGCATTGGGCAGGTAATACCTGCCCAAATTGCCTCAAGATCTTCACGCGGCATGTCGAACATCGCCCAAATGTTGAGATAATTGTCGAACTTCCAACTCCATGTGCCGTCCTCGTTCCGGCTGATGCCGTGGACGGTCAGGTGCCGCGCCTGTTCGTCGGTGAGATAGGCATTCTCGCTCTTCATGCGCTCATAAGCGGCTTCGATATTCGGATATCGCTTGGGCGTCCGCCCCGCCGCGTTGCGCTTGTCCTCGATCCACTGGCGAAAGCGTTTCTGGATTCCTAGCGCATCGCGTTCGGCCTGCATCTTGGGTGACAAGCCAAGGCCCTCGATATTGACCAGCTTGCGGACATTTTCAGGATACAGCCCGGCATAGCGCGTGGCGATATTGCCGCCCATCGAATGCGCGATAATGCTGACCGGGGCGAGGTTCAGTTGATGCACCAACTGCGCGATATCGTACACAAACGCCGACATCTCGTAATTGCCGTCGGGCGACCAGCTGCTGTCGCCATGTCCGCGCAGGTCGGGCGCGATGATGTGCCAGTCATGCCGCAACTCCTCTGCCACCCAGTCCCAGCTACGCGCATGATCGCGCCCGCCGTGGACAAGGAGCAGGGGCGGCGCATCCGGGTTCCCCCAATCGACATAATTGAGCCGAAGCCGTTGCGAGATAAAGCTGTTGGTGATCGGGCCGGATAGGGTCATTCAGCCGCCAGTAATTCTTCCGCCCCGCCAAGGTCAACCGATACAAGGCGGGAAACGCCCTGTTCGACCATCGTCACGCCGAACAGGCGGTGCATCCGGCTCATGGTGACGGCGTTGTGGGTGACGATCAGGTAGCGGGTGTCGGTCTCGCGGGTCATGGCGTCGAGCAGGTCGCAGAAGCGCTCGATATTGGCGTCGTCCAATGGCGCATCGACTTCGTCAAGGACGCAAATCGGCGCGGGGTTGGTGAGGAACAGGCCGAAGATCAAAGCGACCGCCGTGAGCGCCTGTTCGCCGCCCGAGAGCAATGTGAGCGACTGGAGTTTCTTCCCCGGCGGTTGCGCGAAAATCTCAAGCCCGGCTTCCAAAGGATCGTCGCTGTCGATCAACGCGAGATGCGCCTGACCGCCGTTGAACAATGTGCTGAACAATCGGCGGAAATGGCCGTCGACCGCCTCGAATGCCGTGAGCAATCGCGCGCGGCCTTCGCGGTTGAGGCTACCGATCGAGCCGCGCAGGCGGTTGATGGCTTGGGTAAGCTCCTCGCTTTCGGCGATACCGGAGGCTTGCTGCTCTTCCAGTTCGGCAAGCTCGTCGGCGGCGATCAGGTTGACCGGGCCGATCCGCTCGCGCTCGTTTTGCAAGCGATCAAGCCGCGCCGATTCGGCAGCGGCATCATCCAGCGCGGTTTCATCGAAATCCAGTTTCTCCGGCAGCACGGGTGGCGGACATTCGAAGCGCTCGCCCGAAATACGTCCCATCTCGACCCGGCGCTGGTCCTGATTTTCGGCGCGCGCCTCGGCTCCGGCGCGAGCTTCACGCGCCGTTGACAGCGCTTCGCCGGCGGATGCGATTTCGGCCTCAAGCAACTTCAGCGCGGCTTCGCTGTTGCTCTCCGCAACCTGCAACTGCGCAAGCTTCTCACCCAATTGGTCTTTGTCGGATTGCAGCGTGGTGATCTCGCTTGCCAATATGTCCGGCCGCCCGGCCATCGCTTCCAGCTCGACGGAAATTTCGGCAGCGCGTTTGTTCATCTCCGAGATTCGCCGTTCGGCCTCTCCGGCGCGGTCCTGCCAGCCACGGATTTCGGCCATCGCCACCGCGCGGCGTTCGCGGGTCTGGGCGAGGCGTTGGTCGAGCGCCGACAGGTCGGCCTGGCTCCGCACCAGCAACTGGCGGACCGCGTCGCTTTCGATGGTCAGCTTGCCGACGAGATCCGCATGATGCCTTCCGTCGGGCAGGGCGGCCAACCCCGCCTCAGCGGCTGCAACTTCCGCCTTGGTCGCGGCCAGTTCGTCCGCGCTCGCGGCGACCCGCTCTGCCAATGCCGTACGCGCATTTTGCAACCGGTCGAGCGCATCTTCGGCCTGATCGGCGGCGCGCAACGCCTGACGCAACTCGCCTTCGCGGGTTTGTTGCTTTGTGGTGGCCTCGCGAAAGCGCCCTTGCGCGTCCGCTATCTGGGCCGCCATTTGCTCTATGGCCGCCGACTGCTCCGCCAACAAGGTCTCCATAGGCGGGATCAATTTGCCCAGTTCGGCGAGCCGGTTCGCGCGGATGAGTTGCTCTGCCGTGGTCGCGCCATCGTCGTCGGCAACAAAGCCGTCCCAGCGGCGCAGTTTGCCGTCGCGGGTTACCAGTCGCTCGCCGGGCCCTAATGCTTCGCCGTTGTCGCTATCGACGACACGGACCAATGAGAGGCGGGCGTGCAATTCGGCAGGTGCTTCGACATGGTCCACTAGGCAAACCACATTTCCGTTCGTGTCGAGCGCAGTCGAGACACCCATCAGTCGCGCGCGCCTTGCGGGTGTCTCGACTGCGCTCGACACGAACGGAAGTTGGGGGCTTGTCCAACGTCGCCCGCTATCGCCACCTATCCCGGCATAGGCATCGTCACCAAGCGCAGCCGCCAGCGCACGTTCGTAACCAGGCATGACCTTGATGCGGTCGATGGCCTTGTCGCCGCTGCCCTTGGCCAGCGCGCGTTCGAGGGCACCTTGTTCGGACAGCAAAGCGGCGAGCTCGGCCCTAGAGCTGGCAAGAGTGCTTTGTGCTGCGTCGCGCTCTGCGGAGAGCTTGGCGCGCAAGGCGTCGGCTTCATCTATGGCCACCGCGCCTGCCGCAATCTGCCGCTGGAGCGTGTCGACTGCCCCCAATGCCGCAACCTTCGCGGCTTCCAACTCCGCCTCATCGCCAAGCGAGTCCTGCTCCGACGCCAGCCGCGCCGCATCGCGTTCGGCCCGCTCCATTCGCGCCTTTGCGTTGGAAAGCGCTGCATCGGCGACGCGGACTTCGGCATCGGAGCGGGCCTGTTCGGCGGCGGCCTTGGCCAGCGCGACTTCGCTTTCTCTGACCTGGCGCTCGGCATTCTCGGCCATCCGCACCAGCGCGGGCCGCTCCTCCTCCTGCGCTTTGATCTGCCCGGCCAGCGCTACACTCTCGGCCTGCAACCGGGCGAGCGCGTCGGCGGCGTCGTGCGTCAGCCTGCCCTCGCGCGCACCATCATCCGCCATTCGCGCGGCTTGAGCCGAAAGGTCCGCTTGTCGCTGAATGATCCGGTCGCGTTCGCCGGTCAGTTGCACCAGTCGGTTTGACAAATCGCTTGCAGCATCGCGCGCCGTCATTGCAACCGACCGCGCCTCGGCCAGTTCTCGCACGGCGGCCTGTTGCTTGTCAGTCAGTTCGCGCTGGACGACGGTCGCTTTCTCGACTGCAGCGGATGCCGCGTTGGCTTCGGCGCGCGCTGCATCCGCCGCCGCTTTTGCCTCCTGCCAACGCATGAAAATCAACCGCGCTTCGGCCTGCAATATGTCCTTTGACAGCTTGCGATAGCGTTCGGCCTGTTTCGCCTGCCGCCGTAATGCGCCAGCCCGCGCATCCATATCGGCGAGGATCGTCGCCAGCCGCGCCAGATTGGTTTCGGCGGCGCGCAGTTTCTGTTCGGCGTCCTTGCGCCTGACATGCAGCCCGGAAATCCCGGCCGCTTCCTCCAGCATCTGCCGCCGTTCCTGCGGCTTTGCCGAGATGATTGCGCCGATTCGGCCCTGGCTCACCAGCGCGGGCGAATGCGCCCCGGTGGCGGCATCGGCAAAGATCAAAGCGACGTCTTTGGCGCGGACGTCACGGCCATTCGAGCGATAGGCAGAACCCGCCCCTCGCTCGATCCGGCGGGTGACTTCGAGTTCGCTGTCCTCGTCATTCGCTGCGTCGGCCAAATTCATCTCTGCCGAGATCGTGACTTCGGCAAAGTCGCGCGCCGGTCGCGATGCGGTCCCGGCGAAGATCACATCTTCCATTCCAGCACCACGCATCGATTTGGGGCTGCTCTCCCCCATCACCCAGCGGATCGCTTCCAACAGGTTGGACTTGCCGCAACCATTAGGCCCGACAATGCCCGTCAGGCCCGTCTCGATCCTGAGTTCGGCGGGCTCGACAAAGCTTTTGAAGCCGACAAGTTTCAGCTTCCTTATGCGCATAAGGTGGTGGCCCTCATGCCTTTAGCGTTGTCGAGGCCCCCCCAAGCCATGTCTACCGAGCGCCGGCCTCGACCAGCTTCGTCTTGACCTGGTTCCACGACGAAGCGTCGAGTTTCGCGCCGTTCAGAAGGAAGCTGGGCGTCCCTGTCACATTGCCGTCCTTCTGCGCCTTTTCGGTTCCAGCGATCAGCGCGTCGATCGCGGCCTTGTCGGTCAGGCAGGCTCTGGCCTGATCTTCGCTAATGCCGCGCGATTTGACGAAATCGATGAGGCCCATGCGCGTTGCGAGCAGAACCGACATTTCGGGCGGCGACATTTTCTGCATCGCTTGCTGGTCGGCCTCGGTCACGGTACTGATTTTGCTCAACCAGCTTTCCTGTTCGGCGTATAGCTGGTCGTGCAGCGGGAAGAAGGTTTCCGGTCCGCCGCATTGCGCGAGCAGGAATCCGGGAACATCCTGAATGCCGTGCACCAGGAACGGGCGGAATTCCATCGAGACAACGCCGGTGTTGACGAGTTCGTGCAGCTCTTCGGCGGACTGAACCGCAAACTGGGCGCAGCCCGGGCACGTGATTGCGCCGAATTCGACCAGTTGCAATTTGGCGTCGGGATTACCCATCTTGTAACCGCCGTCGTCGGTCTTGCTGACCATATCGGTCCATGCTTTTCCGGCAGGCGCCGCGACCTTGGCGATTGGTTCGCCCTTGGGCACGCTCGTCGTGTCGCCGCTGCCGCAGGCGGCGAGAGCCAATGCCGCCGTTGCTGCTAAAATGATCGATTTGATACGCATCTGATATCCTTCTTCTGCTGGATTTCGGGTTATTTCAGCTTTGCCTTCAATTCGGCGAAGCTGTGAATATGGTCTTGCAGCACTCCGTTGATCATGAACGACGGTGTGCCGGTGACACCCGCTGCACTGCCTGCATCGGTCATGTCGATAACGGCCTTTAAGGCTGCCTTGTCGGCGATACAGGCCTTGCCTTGGGCGGACGTTATCCCGCGTTGTTGCATGACGGCGTCGAGGCCGAGCTCCGAATAGACACCGGTCATGAAACCTGCATAATCCTCGGCCTTCAGCTTCGCCTGCGTTTCTGCGCTGATATTCTTCGTTTTGCCCAGCCAGACAGACTGCGTGGCAAACAGATGTTTCTGATTGCCGAAAAACCGTCCTTTGCCACCACAACGTGCCAGCATCGCGGCGGTCAGGTCGATGGGGTTGAGCAGCAGGTTGCGGATTTCAAGACTGGCCTTGCCGGTTGCGACATATTGCGTCTTGAACGCTGGCGCCTCTTTCAGTTCGAAATCGGCGCAATGGCCGCAGGTGTAACTGAGATATTCGACAACCTTGTCCGAAGCGGCGGGGTTGCCGAGGACATGCGCGCCTTTGTCGGTGACGTTGACCGTCAGCAGCCAGTTGCTTTTCGCTGGCGCCGCGGACGAACTCGCTGATAGCGCCGCCGCGCCGACCAGCGCCAAACCGATATATTTGCCGAACCGCGACATATTCGTCATTTTCCCGTCATATTGCCCAAGAGCATCTGGAATCACTCGCCGTCTTTGGCAAGGCTTTTTGCGAGACTCTCGAGCACTGCGAAAAGCTCTGGATCGCCAATTTCGCGCAAGGATTCTCCCAGCTCCATCGGGACTGGCTTCAGCACAGGAGGGGCGAGCGGTTGTCTGGCCTTTGGTTTTACAACCACGCCTTGGCGAACCTTGACCCTGGCCACTGCGCCATAGCCGAAGAAGCGGTTCACCCGTTCGATGATTTCTGGCAGCACATGCTGGATCATTGTCGCATGCGCGCCCTCGACCGTCAGTTCGAGCGTGCCCTCGGACTTCTTGCCGACCGGAAAGCGGATCGCTTCGGGCGCGGAGACGGCGGCGTAGCGCGCACCGACAATCTCGTCCCAGCGGCTGACGACCGAGCTTTGGACAAAGCCGAAGCGACGGAACGCGGCGCGGCCGATTTCGGGCATCAGGTCGGACACAGCCCGCGCCTCCCCGCCGCGCGGGCGCTGGTAGGGTTTGGGGACGACCTTTTTGTCGGCCTTTGCCCTGGCAGGTGGCTTGCCTTTGTCCATGCGCTCATTCATGCCAGTTTCGATGCCCACCGTCCAACTTGCCAACCAGAAAACTGGGGATATCGCTGCGCTGTTGCTGGCGCATTATGATGTCCATGCGCGGGATTTGCCTTGGCGGACCAGACCGGATGAGGGCGCAGCCAACCCCTATCATGTCTGGCTGTCGGAAATTATGTTGCAGCAAACAACGGTCGCCGCGGTCGGTCCGTATTTCCGCAAGTTCACGCAGCGCTGGCCCGATTTTGCCGCGCTGGCGGCGGCGGACGAGGCCGATGTCATGGCGGCCTGGGCAGGGCTTGGCTATTATGCCCGGGCGCGCAATCTAATCAAATGCGCCCGCGCCGTAGTCGCGGAGTATCATGGCAATCTGCCGACGACAGAGGCCGAACTCCTGATGCTTCCGGGCATCGGACCCTATACGGCTGCCGCCATTGCGGCGATCGCTTTTGGTCAGCGTGCCGTGGTCGTCGATGCCAATGTCGAACGGGTAGTGTCCCGGTTGTTCGCAATTTCGACGCCGTTGCCGGTCGCCAAGCCGCTGATCCGCGAGGCGACCGATGCCATCACGCCGGATGTGAGAGCAGGCGATTTTGCCCAGGCGATGATGGATTTGGGGGCGGGGATCTGCTCGGTGAGGGGGCCAACCTGTCCGCTCTGTTCGCTACGTGACGAGTGCGATGCATTTGATCGGGGCAATCCGGAGGCTTACCCCGTCAAGCCCGCCAAAAAAGCAAAACCGGCAAGATATGGCACCGCCTACTGGATTGAGCGCGACGGCGAAGTCTATCTTGTGACGCGACAGGGGAAGGGGATGCTTGGCGGGATGCGGTCGCTTCCCGATGACGGCTGGAACGCTCGTTACGACGGTGACAGCAAAGCCCCGGTAGCGGCGTCGTGGCGGAGCCTCGATACAATTGTTCAGCACGAATTCACCCATTTTACGCTTTCGCTTCGTGTTGCCGTTACGGCATTGGGGAGCGGTGTAAATCTGCCCGATGGCGGCGAATATTGGCCGGTGAAATCGCTCGACAAGGCGGGGTTGCCGACCTTATTTGTCAAAGTCGCAAAGGCGGTTCTGGCTTCAGGAGAGAGATGATGGAAATGCAGGCACTGGATAGCGCGATGCTCGGACGGCGCGGATTTTTGAGCTGGGGTGGCCGTCTGGCAGCTGCCGGTGCTGCTACCGCATTTGTTCCAGCACAAGCATGGGCACGGTCTGCGGCGGAGAAATATCCGACGATCAAGGCCCAATTCGATAGCTATGTGTCATCGGGAAAGCTTCCCGGTCTGCTGGCTTCCATCGGCAATAATGCCGCTTCGTCGGATGTCATCGCCATCGGTACGATTGCACAGGGCAACAAGACACCGGTCGATATCGACTCGCTATGGCGCGTCTATTCGATGACCAAACCGATCACCGGCATCGCCGCGATGATGTTGGTGGGTGAGGGCAAGATGAAGCTCGATCAGCCAATCGCCGATTTCATCCCTGAATTTGCCAAAATGACCGTGCTGACCGATCCCGATAACAGTCTGGACTCGGTCCCTGCCAAGAACCAGATCACCGTTCGCCACCTGCTGACGCACACCGCTGGGCTTGGCTATGGCATCATCACAAAAGGGCCGTTGCTGAAGCTTTACAATGATCAGGGCATTAACCCGGCGGTGTTCAGCCGCTTCCCTATCCCGGGTTTGCCGGTGTCAGCGCCGACGCCGGACCTCAAGACCTTTGCTGAACGCGTCGCCGCGCTGCCGTTGATTGCCGAACCCGGCACAAAATGGAGCTATTCGATTTCGCTCGACCTGCTGGGCCGCGTGATCGAAGTCGCGAGCGGCATGGACTTCGAGGCATTCCTTAAAACCCGCCTGTTCGATCCGCTGAAAATGACCAGCAGCTATTTCCAGGTTCCGGCGTCCGAAACCGGGCGCTTTGTCACCAATTATGCGCCGCTTAACGGCATTCTCTTCCCCGTCGATCCGGCACCGACCAGCATCTATCTCGACAAGCCCGCCTTTGCCTTTGGCGGCGCAGGGCTGGTCTGTTCGGCGAGGGACTATGACCGCTTCCTGCATATGCTGCAAAACGGCGGAGAGCTCGACGGCGTGCGGATCATGGCTCCGGCGACGGTGGCGCTCGCTGTGTCCAACCTGTTGCCAGAGGGCGTGAAAACCGAAGGCACTTTTATTGCAGGCGCGGGTAACGGTGCAGGTGGGCGCGTCGGTCTCGGCGCGTTTGAGGGCACCTTCGGTTGGGGCGGCGCGGCTGGCACGGTTGCGTTCGTCGATACCAAGCGCAAGCTGCGCGCTGTTTGCATGGCACAATATGTACCGAGCGACGTCTATCCCTTCCATGAGGATTTCGCCAAATGGGTAATGAAGGACGTGGGCATTTCATGACGTCAAACATCCGTTCGTGTCGAGCGAAGTCGAGACACCCATCGGTTGTGCGCGTCTTATGGGCCTCTCGACTATGCTCGAGGCGAACGGATTTTCTATCTTGATGGCTCCCGGCTTTACAGGCTCCCCGCTCGACCGGGCAGACCGCGTTCGCAATGACGCCGAAGCTTACGGCGCACTATTGGGTGACTGGCGCGCGCGGATATTGGGGCTCGACGGCCTCGATCCGATGATGGGCGCAGAGGGCGGTTTGCATTGGCACTCGATTGCCGAGTTGCGGGGTTCGGAGGAGTTGATCCTGCTGGGGCTGTCTGAAGGCAAGCCACACTTTGTCGCATTGGTCGAAGTCGAGGGGGCTGTGTTCCGATCACCCGCTCTCTGGCGCGCATTGTCAATGCTTCCAGCTGAGGATGCCGCGATCTACGGCACCGCGCGTAGCCTGATCGACTGGCACAACGCCCACCGCTTCTGTGGGAAATGCGGCGCCGCCACCGAACTGTTCCGTGCAGGCTGGGGCCGCAAATGCGGAAATTGCGGCAAGGAACATTTTCCGCGCACCGATCCCGTCGTCATCATGCTCGCCGAATATGAAGGCAAGGCACTTGTCGGTCGTCAATCGCGCTTCCCGCCAGGCAATTATTCGGCACTGGCGGGTTTTCTCGAACCCGGGGAGAGCATCGAAGAAGCCGTCCGCCGCGAGATCCACGAGGAGGCCGGTGTCAGTTGTGGCGCGGTGCGCTATGTCAACAGTCAGCCCTGGCCGTTCGGCGGATCGCAGTTGATGATTGCCTGCGTGGCGCAAGCGCTTGGCGATGAAATTACGCTCGACACCACCGAGATCGAGGATGCGATGTGGGTCAGCAAGGATCAGGCGCGCGCCGCCTTGGACGAGGCCCCTGACAAAAACTTCAACGCGCCGCCGCCTTTTGCTATCGCGCACACCTTGTTGAAGGCATGGGCCGACGAATGACTTCATCTCTGCTCCGCATAGACATCGTCTCGGACGTCGTCTGCCCCTGGTGCATCATCGGTTTCAAGCAAGTCGAACGAGCGCTGACGCTCCTCGATACACCTGTCGACGCCGAATATTATTGGCACCCGTTCGAACTCAACCCGAACATGGCGCCGGAGGGCGAGGACACCGCCGAACATATCGCGCGCAAATATGGCAGCACGCCCGAACAGAGCCGCATTAATCGACAGCGACTTTCCGACATTGGCGAAAGCGTCGGTTTTGCCTTCAACTATGGCGAAGGAATGCGCATCTACAACAGCTTCAAGGCGCACAAACTGCTGGCAATTTTCGCAAGCGAGCGTGGGTGGAAGGCCCAGACTGCGCTTAAACTGGCGCTGTTCGAAGCCTATTTCCAAGACCGCCGCGACATCGGTGATGAGGCGGTTTTGCTCGATATCGCTGAAACCCAAGGCATGGACCGCGATGCCGCTGCGGCGTGGCTGGCCGATGATGCCTTGACGCAAACCGTACGAAGCGAACAAGCCTATTGGCTCGAGCGCGACATCACCGGCGTTCCAGCAATTGTCTTCGACGGCAAGTTCATGGTGCCAGGCGCGCAGAGTGCGGAAACCTTTGCCGATGTGATTACGAAGGTTGTCGCCAAGCGCGAGGGAACTCTTTAGTCTTTGAGGGACTGTCCCAAGCGTAGCGCAGCGGACTGTCCCTTAAAGACGGTGCGTGACCTCGCGGGGACAGTCCACGGCGCTGCGCTTGGGACAGTCCCCTTGCGTCGCTTCAAACCAATCCCATCCGCATCAACTCGCCCAGCATCTTTGGTGACATTTCATCGCGGCCGTCGACTTCCAAGCCGTCGAGATCGGGCGGCGCATTGGTTTCTTCCAGATAGCGCCAGCCCTGATGCGCGCGCTTTGGGAGTGAGCGGACGGGGATCAGGCGCGGTTCCAGCCGGATCCAGTAGCGGCCAGAGCCGTTTTCCATAAACCCCAGTATCGGACTGCGGCCAATGATAGCGTGACCGTGAATCCAGTAGAGCGACCCGCCTGTCATTTCGCCGATGCGCTTGGGGAGGTAGCGAGTCGTCAGCCGAACCTCGCCGTGGCCGACATAGCCTTCCAGCCTGCGCCGCAGGTCGGCGGTGCTCTCGGCCCCAAAGGCGATCTTCGTCATGTTGAGCGGCATTGGGACGATGTGGGGAGCGGCGGACTAACCCGCAAGGCCGCTGGCGACGGCAAGCCCGAGGAAAATCAGGAAGCCCATCGAATCTGTGATCATCGTGACGAAGATCGAACTTGAGACGGCCGGATCTTGATCAAGCCGGTCGAGGAAAACCGGGATAGCCACACCGGACAATCCGGCCAGCGTAATGTTACACAATATGGCGGCAGCAATCACTGCGGCGAGGGTCCAGTTGCTGAATATTATCCCGGCCCCCAATCCGGCGATGATTGCAATCGTAGCGCCAATCAAAAGCGCGACACGGATTTCGCGCCAGATGGAGCGAACGGTGTTTGACTGAGTCAACTGGTTCGTCGCCAATGCCCTGACCGTCACCGCCAGCGTCTGCGTGCCCGCATTGCCGCCGATCGACGCGACAATTGGCATCAGCACGGCGAGCGCCACCATCGTCTCGATCGCAGCCCCGAACTGCGCAATGATGAAGCTAGCGACCATCGCCGTGCCAAGATTGGCAATCAGCCAGCGGACACGCGATTTATAGCTGTCGCGGATCGGCTCGTTGATGTCGCCTTCACCCGCGCCTGACAGCTGCAGGAAATCCTCGTCCGCTTCTTCCTGAATGATGTGCACGATATCGTCGGCGGTAATTACGCCAACGAGACGGCCCGCACCATCGACAACGGCAGCGGAAATCAGCGCGTATTTCTGGAAGCGTAGCGCGACCTCTTCCTGGTCCATATCGACCGGAATCAGCGTCTGCTCATGCTGCATAATCTCGCTGACGGGCACCTTGCGCTGGCTGCGCATGATCCAGCTCAATTTGCAGGTGCCGACCGGCTTGTGCTGCGGATCGACAACGAAAATTTCCCAGAAATCGGTGGTCAAATCCTGATGATCGCGGAGGTAATCGATAAGATGACCGACGGTCATATGTTCAGGGACAGCGACCAGCTCGCGCTGCATGATGCGGCCAGCCGATTCTTCGGGATAGGAAAGCGCATCCTCGATGACCGCGCGGTCTTCGGGGTCGAGTTCGGCAAGGACCGCTTGCTGGTCCTCCTCCTCCATGTCTTCGATGATCGCGACCGCGTCGTCGGTATCGAGCTGCCCGGCAAGGTCGGCGACGAGTGCGGCGGGTAGAGCATCGATAATGTCCTCGCGGACCCAATCGTTGACCTCGGCCAACACCTCGGCGCTCATTAGGTCGCCAAGCGCAATCGCCAGTTCACCGCGCCGCTCGCGCGGGGTCAGCTCGAACAGGTCGGCGATGTCGGCTTCGTGCATCGGCTCGACCAGTCGGTGAGCCTCGGCCAGATCGCCTTCTTCCACGGCATCGAGCACGCGGTCGACAAAGTCACGCGTCAGGCGGTTGTCTTCGTCGAGCGTTTCAACGATTTCGTCGTCGATGGTGATGGGATCGGCATTTTCGCTGTTCATCTGCGGCCTCCCGTTTGGTCGATATGGTCTGGACGGGCCTCTCCTAAACGGGGCGGTTCAAAAAGCAATGATTTTGGCTTGGCCAGCGCGATTGCTTCCCCTAGGGCGGCGGGCACCAAATTCTGATAAAGGAATCCACCATGTCCGACGAAACCCTTACCCTCAGCCTCGATAGCGGCGATGTCGTCATCAAGCTCCGCCCCGATCTCGCACCGAATCATGTCGCGCGCATCAAGGAACTGGCGAGCGAAGGTTTTTACGATGGCATTACCTTCCATCGGGTAATCCCCGGGTTCATGGCGCAGGGCGGCTGCCCGACCGGGACCGGCATGGGCGGTTCGAAGAAGCCCGATCTGGCACAGGAATTCAACAGCGAGCCGCATGTTCGTGGCACTTGCTCGATGGCGCGTTCGCAAAGCCCGAACAGCGCGAACAGCCAGTTCTTCATTTGCTTCGACGATGCCACTTTCCTCGACAATCAGTATACCGCATGGGGCAATGTGATCAGTGGCATGGAACATGTCGACGCGCTGCCCAAGGGTGAGCCACCTGCAAATCCAGGCAAGATCAACAAGGCGACGGTTGGCTGAGGCGCACCTCGTCAGTTTCAAACTTTGTCATTCCCGCGAAAGCGGGAATCCATGGCCGAACCTTTCCGCGCAAACGGAAGGTCGTTGAACACCGAAATGGCAGACCATGGATTCCCGCTTTCGCGGGAATGACAACAACAGTTTACTCCCCGTCGCCTTCCGACTCGCCCTGCGGCGGCTCGGGCGGCTGCATCGCGGCCATCGCGGTCTTCAGCTCATCGGCCGAAATCTTGCCGTCCTTGTCGCCATCGACATGATCGAAATGCTGCGCCATCGGACCTTTCGCTTCATCCTTGGCAATAAAGCCGTCCTTGTCCGCGTCCATGAACGCGAAAATCTGCTCGGCGCTGGGTAGTCCCCCACCGGGAGCAGGGCCATTTTGTGCGATGGCCGTTGCGGCAAGCATAAGCGCTGCAATGGTTGCAGTTGATTTCAGCATATTCGATCCTTTGGTCAATGTCGGTGTCGCGGATTGATCACTTCAAACTGAATGTGCCCTTTACCACAGTGAAGCAATTGCCCGAGAGCCACGTGCGGTCGCCATCCAGGCGACAGCCCAGATAGCCGCCGCGCGCCGATGCCTGATAGGCGGTGAAGCTGTCGCGGCCTAACTCGGCGGCCCAATAAGGCGTCAGCACCGCATGCGCGCTGCCGGTCACGCTGTCTTCATCGACTCCCGCGCCAGGGACGAAAACCCGGCTGACGATGTCGGTGTCAGTACCCGGCGCGGTGGCGGTAAAGCTGTCGTCGCCGAATGCCGCCAAAGCCTTCATATCGGGCTTGAGCGCGAGCACCTCGTCGGCGGAGGCATAGCGGAACAGGTTGTAATGATCGGGATTGCGACGCATCGATAACGGGCTGCCACGCATCGCGGTCATCATTTCCGGAATGTTTGCTGGTTCGGTCGGGATGGCGGGGAGGGCAACGGCATAGCCTTCGCCTTCGCGCCGCACCTCCAATATTCCGGCCTTTCGCGTCCTGAAAGTGACGCGGTCCATGTCCGGGTGCTGGCTCAGGAGGATATGCCCGCTTGCAAGCGTCGCATGACCACATAGCCGGATCTCAACCGCAGGCGTGAACCATCGCAGCTCGTAATCGGACTCGCCACTGGCATCGGGAATGTAGAAGGCGGTTTCGGCAAAGTTGTTCTCCTCGCCAATCGCTTGCAACACCGCGTCGTCGAGCCAGGCATCGAGCGGCATGACGGCTGCCTGATTGCCGGTGAAGGGCCGGTCAGCGAAGGCGTCGACATGGTAATAGGGCAGGTCAGTCATGGTTTTGCGTGCTCATGGTCGTGGCCGTGGGTGTGGTTGTCTGGCTCCGGGTGGATAAGTACTTCGACTCCGGGAAATTCGCGCGCCAGTTCTTCCTCGACCTCGTCCATGACGGCGTGAACCTCGGCAAGCGTCTTGTTGGGATCAAACCAGACATGAAACTGGACAAAGTCGTGCATCCCGCTCGACCTGGTGCGGACATCGTGGATCGTATTCATTTCGGGATGACGGTTGGCAACGGCGAGAAATCGCTCGCGTTTCTCTGTCGGCCATTCGCGGTCGAGCAGATGGTCGAGCGCCAATTGCGACGCCTTGTAAGCACCCCACAGCAGCCACATCGCAATGGCGATACCGAATATTGGGTCCGCGCCGCGGACGCCCAATATCGTGTCCAGGATGATCGCGATGATGACCGCAATATTGAGCAAAAGGTCGCTTTGGTAATGCACATGATCGGCGTGGATCGCAACCGAACCGGTTTTTCGGACAACATGCCGCTGATAGGCGAGCAGGGCAAGCGTTGCGACAATCGCGATGAGCGATACGCCGATGCCATATTCGGGGTGGCTGGTAGCTTCACCGCTACCCAAGCGCTCGATTGCGCGCCAGCCAATCAAGGTCGCGGAAATAATGACGAGCATGACCTGAATCAGCGCAGATAGTGATTCAGCTTTACCATGGCCGAAGCGATGATCGTCATCGGCAGGTCGTGCGGCATAGCGGACACTGAACAGCGTCAGCAGCGACGCCAGAACGTCGAAGGCAGTATCGGCCAGCGACCCCAGCAGCGCCACTGAACCCGTTTCCGCCGCCGCATAGATTTTCAGCGCGAGCAGGAACAGCGCCATGCTGACGCTCGCGATGGCAGCCCTTGCGGTCAGGCTGCCATGCGCTTCATGATGGTGATTATGGCCCAAGCTCATGGATACAGCATCCCGCTTGCCCACTCATCGCCATCGCTTTCGTAAAGCCAGCGTTCGTGCAGGCGAAATTCGCGGTCCTGCCAGAATTCGATACGGTTCGGGCTGACCAGCCAGCCCGACCAGTGCGGCGGACGGGGAACATCTTGACCGGCAAACCGCGCCGCCACTTCGGCAAAGCGCGTTTCGAAAGTTGCCCTGTCGTCAAGCGGACGCGACTGGTCCGATGCCCAAGCCCCCAATTGTGAATTGCGCGACCGGGTGGCGAAATAGGCATCGGCAGTGGCGTCGTCGACCGGGTTGGCCTCGCCCTCGATGCGGATCTGGCGGCGCAGCGACTTCCAATGGAAAAGCAGTGCGACATTGGCATTGTCGGAAAGCTGCATCGCCTTGCGGCTTTCAAAGTTGGTGTAAAAAATGAAACCGCCGACCTCTGCCCCATGCCCTTTCAGCAAGACCATCCGCACCGAGGGCTGGCCGTCCGCGCCGGTCGTTGCCAGCGCCATCGCATTGGCGTCGTTGACCTCGCTGGTCCGCGCTTCGGCAAACCATTCGTCGAACAGGTCAAAGGGATCGGGTCTTTCCATATCGCGGCGATAGGCTAGACTAAGCCGTGATAAAAGAGGGAAGGCGACAAATATGCCGTGGGAAGCCGTTTTCGGATACGCCAATCTGTGGGCGATGCTGTGTTGGGCGATATTGGCATTTGCCCCGCGCCGCGAACAGACTGTTCCCTATCTCTTTTACGCAGGATGCGGGTTTCTTGCATTGTCCTATGCCTCGTTGATCGTGCCGTTGATGGCCGGGTTGATCGCCGATGGCGGACCAGCGGGTCGGTCAAGTCCGGACTTCACAACATTGGCAGGAGTGATGGCGCTTTTCGATTCCCCCGGCGGCGCAACTATCGGTTGGATTCACTATCTTGCGTTCGACCTGTTCGTCGGCATCTGGGCTGCTCGCAATGCTGATCGAAGGGGGATTAACCGGATCATTCAGATACCGGTGCTCTTTTCCGTCCTGATGGTCGGGCCGTTGGGATTGGTTCTCTATCTGATTTTACGACACTTTGTCGGCGCGAGGCCTGAAAATTCCACGGCTCCGAGTTGACTTGACGGCTCGCAATTCCGATTTAGAGCCTTAGGCAGCTAACACAGGGACAAGAATGGCCGATCCTTACTCCATTTTAGGCGTTTCCAAGGGGGCGGACGAAAAGGCGATCAAGAGCGCCTATCGCAAGCTTGCCAAGGAACTGCATCCTGACAAAAACAAGGATAATCCGAAAGCGTCGGAGCGTTTCAGCGATGTAACGCGCGCCTATGACTTGCTTTCGGATGCGCAGAAGCGCGGGCAATATGATCGCGGGGAAATCGACGAAAATGGTCAGCCGCGTTTTGCCGGGAATCCCTTTGGCGGGGGCGGGGGATTCCAGGCCGGGCCGGGCGGTGCGAACTTCGACTTTGGTAGCAGTGGCATCGATTTGGGCGATATCTTCGACGGTCTTTTCGGCGGTGGCGGGGCCGCGCGGCCGGGTCCAGGTCCGCGACCACAGCAAGCGCCGCCGCCAAAGGGCGCAAATATAGCCTATGAGCATCTGGTATCGTTCACCGATGCCGCGACGCTGGCGCCGCAGCGGATCACGCTGCGCGATGGGAAAACGGTGGAATTCAAGCTGCCTCCCGGCGTTATGGCGGGTCAGCAAATCCGGATTCCAGGCAAGGGTCAGCCTGGCCCTGGCGGTAACGGCGACGCAATGGTGACGCTGAAAATCGGCAAGCACCCGAGTTTTGTGCGCGACGGCGACAATATCCGCATCGACCTGCCGATTTCGCTGAAAGAAGCGGTCCAGGGCGGCAAGGTCAAAGTGCCGACGGTTGACGGCGCGGTGATGCTGACCGTCCCGCCCAAGACCAATTCGGGTGCAACGCTGCGAATCAAGGGTCGCGGCTTTGCGTCCAAATCGGGAGTGCGCGGCGACCAATTGGTCACGTTGATGATTCATCTGCCGCTCGACGATGCCGCCCTCGCAGATTTTGTGGCCAATTGGGACGATGTGCGCAACCCGCGCGAGGCTTTGAACGTTTAGTGGGATGAATGACCGCACCCCAAATGCCACCCCCGATGCCGCCGAAGCAATTCGCCTCGATGTAGCCCATGAGGTCGAAGACCAATATCTGGCCCGTGGCCGATCACCTCATTCGCCAGAAGCGCGTGCTGAAAAGATTGAAAAGACCGTTGAGCGACAAAAGCAGGCAGGCGCATTCCGCCGGTCTTATGCCCGCGTGGCGCCCGGCACCCGACCATTTGAAATCATCAAGCGCGTGGCGGTCGGAACGTATACTGATGGGTTTATTCATGCGGGTAATCTTGCCTATCTGTCGCTGATTGCGCTGTTTCCTTTTTTCATAACGGCGGCAGCTATCCTCGGAACAATCGGTGCACCCGAGGACCGCATTCGCGCGATCGCCGCAATTCTCTCGGCAATGCCGCCAAATGTTGCTGAGACTTTGCGCGATCCGCTTCAGGAGGTTGTTACTGCCCGGACGGGCTGGTTGTTGTGGCTAAGCGCGGTGGTCGGTTTGTGGACGGTCGGCAGTCTTATCGAAACGATGCGCGACATATTGCACCGTGCATATGGTTCGCAATTCGGCGCAAGCTTCTGGCAATATCGGCTATATTCGATCGGCCTGATCGTGGGATCTGTCGTCCTGTTGCTTCTGTCTTTTAGCGCGCAAGTTTTGATTACCGGTTTCGAAGAATTCATTACTCGTGTGCTGCCCGATCAATTCGACGGTTTTACGCAGCTTGCATTTTCGCGTGGGCTTTCGGGGCTTGGTCTGTTTGTGGCGCTGTACATGCTGTTTTACACGCTGACGCCGTCCAAATATCGCAAGCATCCTTGTCCGAAATGGCCGGGCGCGCTTTTTGTAACCCTTTGGTGGGTGGCGGTGACACTGGCACTGCCGCCTTTGCTCAGCAGTTTGCTGAGCTACGATGCAACTTATGGCAGCCTTGCCGGTGTGATGGTTGCGCTTTTCTTCTTCTATCTGATAGGGCTTGGCGTAGTGGTAGGTGCCGAACTAAATGCTGCGCTTGTCGAGGCGGGGTTGGACACGGCAAATCATGACGATATCGGCCAACCGGACGATCGCTCAAGAAAGGGATGAAATGACAGGATTGATGGCCGGCAAACGCGGGCTGATTATGGGGCTTGCGAATGACAAGTCGCTTGCCTGGGGGATCGCCCAGCGACTGAAGGCTGAGGGCGCCGAACTGGCATTCAGCTATCAGGGCGAAGTTATGGAAAAGCGGGTCCGTCCGCTGGCGGAATCGCTCGGCTGCGATTTCCTGATCGATTGCGATGTCGCCGACATGGCCAATCTCGATCGCGCTTTTGCAGCGCTCGCGGACAAATGGCCGACGATCGATTTCGTCGTCCATGCGATTGGTTTCACCAACAAGGAAGCGCTGCGCGGGAAATATTTCGACGTCGGCCTCGAAGATTTCCTGATGACGATGAACATCAGCGTTTACAGCTTCACAGCGGTGGCCAAGCGCGCCGCGGCCATGATGAAACCGCTCGACCCTGAAACGGGCGAGGGCGGCGGATCGATGCTGACCTTGAGCTATTACGGCGCGGAAAAGGTGGTGCCGCATTACAACGTGATGGGTGTAGCCAAGGCGGCGCTGGAAACGAGCGTGAAATATCTCGCCAATGACGTCGGCCCCGACGGCATTCGCGTGAATGCGATTTCGGCAGGCCCGATCAAGACACTGGCGGCGTCCGGCATTGGCGATTTCCGTTACATCCTCAAATGGAACGAGCTTAACTCCCCGCTCCGCCGCAACGTGACCATCGACGATGTCGGCGCATCGGCGCTCTATTTCCTCTCAGACCTGTCGGCAGGCGTCACCGGCGAAACACACCATGTCGATGCAGGCTATCACACCGTTGGTATGAAGCAGGAGGATGCTCCTGATATCGGACTCGCCTGATGATTGCGGGGCATAGCAACGAGTTGGTGCTGCTGCTCGTTGGCTGCGCCTTGCTTGTCGGTGTCCACGGTTACTGGCACGCGCGACATTATTGGGAAGGTCTCCCGCCAATCCTCGACGCATTTGTATCGATGGCAGGGTTTGTCGCGGTCATTGGGGCGTTTGTCTGGGCTGGTCGTATCGGCAGTGAATATGGGCACCCACATGCCGCTCGGGTGCTTGCGGTGGCGGTGGTACTGATCGTCTTTCGCGCGGTGCGAACGTGGATTGGTAAGGAGCAGGCGCGCTATCGCGGCGTCCGCACGAAGCCTGTTGAAGATGTTGCCAATTGACCGCCCGCCGCTTTTTGGCGACAGGGATATATGAGCTTTAACACATTCGGCCGCGTTTTCCGCTTTACGACCTGGGGCGAGAGCCACGGGCCGGCGCTTGGCGCGGTGGTCGATGGCTGCCCTCCCGGTATCGCGCTTTCCGAAGCCGATATCCAGCCTTTCCTCGACAAACGCCGCCCGGGCACGTCGCGTTTCACGACGCAGCGCCAGGAACCCGATGCAGTGAAAATCCTGTCGGGCGTATTCGAAGGCCGAACCACTGGTACCCCGATCTCGTTGATGATCGAGAATGTCGACCAGCGGTCGAAGGATTATTCGGACGTCGCCAAGGCCTATCGCCCCGGTCATGCCGATTACAGCTATGACGCAAAATATGGCTTTCGCGACTATCGCGGCGGCGGGCGGTCGAGCGCGCGCGAGACGGCGGCGCGGGTTGCGGCTGGTGCCGTGGCGCGGGCGGTAATGCCTGATATCGAGATATTGGCCTATGTCGCCGAAATCGGCGGCGACGAAATCAACCGCGACAACTTCGAAGTGGCGCAAATTCAGAAGAATCCGTTTTGGTGTCCCGACGAAGCCGCCGCTGGACGCTGGGAGAAAATGATTGACGACGCGCGCAAGGCCGGGTCGTCACTTGGCGCAGTCATCGAATGTGTGGCAAATGGTGTTCCCCCCGGTTGGGGCGCGCCGCTTTATGCAAAGCTCGACAGCGAACTTGCTGCTGCGATGATGAGCATAAATGCGGTGAAGGGCGTCGAAATCGGCGCTGGCTTCAATGCTGCCCGCCTTCGCGGCGAGGAAAATGCCGACCGGATGCGGCCTGCAACCGAAGGGTCCAACCATCCGGAATTTATGGCGAATAATGCAGGCGGCATCTCGGGCGGCATATCGACAGGACAGCCAGTGGTGGTGCGCGTGGCGTTCAAGCCGACGTCGTCGATTCTGACGCCGGTCGAAACTATTACGCGTGACGGTGAGGCAACAGATATCATCACCAAGGGCCGCCATGACCCATGCGTTGGTATCAGGGGAACGCCGGTGGTCGAGGCGATGATGGCGCTGGTGCTTGCCGACCAGAAATTGCTGCACCGCGCGCAATGCGGTTAGGAGTGAGTTATGCCCAAGCTGGATATGGAAGCTATTCCCCAATCAAACGCAACGGGCTATCCGCCGCCGTTCAACGAAGAAGTTCAGGGTCGCTGGTGGCGCAGGCTGGCACCGGCGGGCGGACTCACGCTGATGGGTGCAAGTCATGTCGTGCTGAAACCCGGCGCATGGTCGTCGCAGCGGCATTGGCATGAGGGCGAGGACGAGCTGGTTATCATGCTTTCGGGTGAAGCGGTGTTAATCGAGGATGACGGAGAAACCATCATGCATCCCGGTGACGTCGCGGCTTGGCCAGCTGGGGTGAAAAACGGCCATCATCTCGTCAATCGTACCGAACGCGACTGTGTGTTCATCGCCATAGGAACGGGCGAGCGCAGCAAGGGAGGGGCCTATTCCGATATCGATATGACTTTCGGTGAAGACGGCTATTTTCGTCGGGACGGCACGCCCTATCCGACCGGGCGGATCAGGTAACGGCATCCTCAATCCGCTTGATCGTCCAGGTCTCCTCGGCGGCAGCTGCGCGCCATTCTTCCATCCACGGATGCGCCATCATTGTGTCGACATAGGCTTCGGCAAAGCCGGGCAGGGTGAAGCCATAAGTGACAAAGCGCGTTACGACCGGCGCAAACATGATGTCGGCAGCGCTGAATGTGCCAAAAAGATAAGGCCCCTCGCGCCCGAAGCGTGAGCGCGCCTCGGCCCAAGTTTGTAAGATGCGGATTGCGTCTGCGCGGGTTTCTTCGGACACGGTTACTTCGCTGAAGGTCTTGCGGATATTCATCGGGCATTCGCGGCGAAGCGACATATAGCTGCAGTGCATTTCCGCCGCCATCGACCGCGCCATGCCGCGCGCGACCTCGTCCTTGGGCCAGTAACGATCGCGGCCGACCTTGTCGGCGAGATAGTCGATGATCGCCAGGCTGTCCCACACCACCGCCTCGCCGTCCCACAGGATCGGCACTTTGCCTGATGAGGGCGCCAGATCTTCCTCGCGCTTGCGCTCGTCCCATGTCTCGTCATAAAGTGGAACGGTCATTTCATCGAAATGCAAGCCCGACTGTTTGGCCGCGAGCCAGCCGCGCAGGCTCCAGCTAGAGTAGGCCTTATTTCCGATGATGAGTTTGATGGTCATCGGTCCTTAATGACTTTCTTTTCCGTTCGTGTCGAGCGCAGTCGAGACACCTTTCCTTCGTGCATGAACTCACGGTGTCTCGACGATGCTCGACACGAACGGGTTAGGTTAGCTTGCCACAGCCTCCAAAACCGCCGCGCGTAATTCATCAATCCCACCTTTTTTCTCGGCGGAGGTGACCGAAAGTTCCGGATAAGCGGCAACATGCTTGCGCAGCTTAGCGATCGTGTCGGCCTCAACCGCGTCGCGCTCGGTCGCCTTGATCTTGTCGGTCTTGGTGAGGACGATGCGATAACTGATCGCGGCGGCGTCGAGCATGCCCATGATATCATGGTCGACCTCCTTGATCCCATGGCGGCTGTCGATCAGAACGAACACGCGCTTCAAGACGGTGCGTCCACGCAGATAGTCGTTAATGAGGTACCGCCATTGCTGGACGGTCTTCAGCGGTGCTTTGGCATAGCCGTAGCCCGGCATATCGACGATGCGGAACAGAGCAGGCGATCCAACGTCGAAGAAGTTCAACTCCTGCGTCCGCCCCGGCGTATTCGATGCGCGCGCCAGATTGTTGCGATTGACCAGCGCATTGATCAGGCTAGATTTGCCAACATTGGACCGCCCCGCAAAGGCGATTTCGGGCACCGTCGGTTCGGGAAGGAACTCCAGCTTTGGCGCCGATTTCAGGAAGGTGACCGGGCCAGAAAAGATTTTGTTATGGTCCACTCGGATCAAGCCTTGGCGGCCTTCTCCCGCGCCTTTTCCTCGGCTTCCTTCGCCATCTGTTCCTTCAGGATCGGATGCCGGGAATACAGCCATTTCTGTTGCGCAATGGAAATGATGTTCGACATCACCCAGTAGAGTTGCAAGCCCGCCGCAAACGGTGCCATGATGAACATCAGGAACCAGGGCATGATCGCAAACACTTGCTTTTGAACTTCATCCATCGGCTGCGGATTGAGCTTTTGCATCAGCCACATCGTTACGCCGAGCAGGATCGGCAACACGCCGATAGCGATAAATGCGGGCAGGGTGATTCCTGTACCCAGCAGATTGAACAACAACTGCGCCGACGGATCGGGAACCGACAAATCCTTGAGCCATAGAATGAACGGCTGATGCCGCATTTCGATCGACAGCATCAGAATCTTGTAGAGGGCGAAGAAGATCGGAATCTGCAACAGGATTGGCAGGCATCCCGCGAGCGGGTTGACCTTTTCATCCTTGTACAGCTTCATCATTTCCTGCTGCATCCGCGGCTTGTCGTCTTTCCACCGTTCCTGCACCGCCTTCATCTTCGGCTGCACGGCGCGCATCTGCGCCATCGAGGCGAACTGTTTCTGCGCGACGGGGTACATGAACAGGCGAACGATGATCGTCAGCCCGATGATCGCGACGCCGAAATTACCGAATACGCCAAACAGCCAGTGCAGAATCCAGAAGAAGGGTATGGCAATGAACCAGAACCAGCCCCAGTCGATGGCATAATCGAGCAATGGCACGCCTTGCTTGTTGGCGTACATATTGAGTGTTTCGACTTCCTTCGCGCCTGCGAACAGACGTGAGGTCTGCGAAACGGTCGCACCAGGCGCTACTTTGCTCTGCGTGGCATTGACCATCTGAGCCCAATTATAGCCGTCGGCGGTTTTGAACGAGGCGTTGGTTTTGACCTTCTGGTCGGGAATCAGCGCCGCCAGCCAATACATTTCGGTGACGCCGAGCCAGCCGCCGGTGGTGCTATATTCGACTTCGCCTTTGGGTGCTTCGATTACATCGTCATAATCGATGTTGACGATCTCGCCATTGAACACGCCCATCGGGCCGACATGGATATTCCAGGTGTCGGGGTCGGGTGATTGGCCGTTGCGGCTAACAAGCCCGAAAGGCGCGACCTGTGCTTCGGTCGCTGCGTTATTGGTGAACCGCTGCTCGGCGGAGATCATATAGTCCTCGTCGATCGACAGGACGATCTCGAACTTCTGACCTTCAGGATTGGCCCAGCTTAACGTCACCGGGGTTTGCGGTGTCAACTTGCTGACGCTCGGCGTCCAGACGGTCTTGTCATCAGGAAGGGTAACGCCCGTACCGACCCAGCCGAAACGCGCGAAATGCGCTTTGGCGGTGCCCGATGGCGCGAACAGGCGAACGGGCGGCGAATCCTTGGGTAATGCCGTGCGGTGCGCGAGCAACAGCAGGTCGTCAATGCGCGCGCCTTCCAGATTGATCGAGCCTTTGAGTTTTGGCGTGTCGATGAGGACGCGGACCGAGCCCTTCAGCGCATCGCCCAGTGGGACATTCTTTGGCGCAGCAGCAGAGGTAATGGCAGCGCCGGTCGTTGCGGCTCCAGGAGTGGTGTCAGTCGCCGCAGGCGGGCTTGCAGGTGCGGTGACGGCGGCAGGTGTCGGGAAAAACATGCTGGCGACATAAGGCCAGCCGAACAGGATGAGGCCCGTCAGCAAGACTGCAATGATAAGGTTACGCTTGTCGTCCACGTTCAACTTTCCCCGTTATTCAATTATTTGGGCGCTTCATGGCACCGGATCATGTCCGTGCCCGCCCCAAGGTTGGCAGCGCAATAGCCGTTTGGTCGCCAGCCAGCCACCCTTAATTGCGCCATATCGTTGCAACGCCGTTATCGCATAGGCCGAGCAGCTTGGGCTGTAGCGGCAGGTAGGCGGCAGGATGCGTGAAGGACCGACTTGCCAGCCTCGTGCGATGAGGATGAGGAGCTTGGCGATCACGGTGCGGCTGGTCCTTCGAGACGGCATCGACCCTTCGACAGGCTCAGGGCCGATGCCTCCTCAGGATGAGCGGGCGGGTGTAAAAGAACGCGCTTCACAAAAGAAGTCCGCTCATCCTGAGGAAGGGCTGAGCGAAGTCGAAGCCCTGTCTCGAAGGACGCACAGTTTATCCAAGGCCCGTGCCATGTCAGCCCGCAATTCCCCGAATTCGCGTTCGATGCCGCCATCGCGGCCTATCAGGATATGGTCAGCCCCCGCCTGGCCCTTGTCAGCAAGCATGTCACGCGCCAATTCGCGGAAACGGCGGCGCATACGGTTGCGGACCACCGCATTGCCGACTTTCTTGGTAATGGTGATGCCAAGCCTGATAGCCGGATCATCATCGTGCCGGTCTTTCACCAGCAAAACAAAACCGGGAGTTGCATATCGCTTCCCCCGGTTGGCGGCCAGAAAGTCCGACCGCTTCTTGATGATGCTGTAACCGCGCATATCGCGGTTCGCTATACCGTGGCTTAAGCCGACAGCTTCTTGCGGCCACGCGCGCGGCGGGCGTTCAGGATGTTGCGGCCAGCGGCGGTCGACATGCGCAGGCGGAAACCGTGGCGACGGGCACGCACGAGATTGCTCGGCTGGAAAGTGCGCTTCATGACTGTAATCCTTAGTTTTTATTCGTAATGAAATGAAAAGGGCCGCCGAATCTGTCCAGCGACCGCCTTTGTTGACGTGGCCGATACGGTCGGGAGTGGCAAAAGTCAACATGGCTTATGGCAGTTTCGTGTCACTGTCATCGCGTCGGAACATATGCATGATGTCGCGTTTTATATCCGGAAACGGCGGGCGTCCGCTGATCTTGCTCCGGCGCATCGCCCAATTGGCCCAATTCGCATATTCAGGATGGACTCGTGAAAGACGGGCATAGCGCTTTTTGGCCCATAAGGAATGTTTAAGGATGACGCCTAGCCCAATGATGAACAGGGCAATGCCGCCTGGTCCAGGCAACCAGCTCACCAGCGGTGCCGCAACCACCAAAGCCCAGCCCAATATTACCATCGACCAGCGATAGAAAGGCGTATCGCTCCACTTTTTCCGCTTGGGCCGTTGCATTGTCATGATGTGGGACTGCCGGACAGCCGTTGCAAGTTCATGTCACAAGAAGGCATGTTTTGGGCGGTCTCGCAATAATTCTTCGGATTTGCGAGCAACAGCCAGCATTTATTCATGGTTTCGCCGCAAAAGGGATGTAACCGCAGTGCAAAGCCTTTATGTTGAAAGCATCATGACAACCGCTCTCCCACATCTTCACCGAATTGGCGTTTTGCCTGCCGACATCGATTTCATGGGGCACGTCAACAACGCGCGCTATCTCAACTGGGTCCAGGACGCTGTGCTGGCGCATTGGAACAAGCTCGCGCCGCCCGAAACCGCCGCGAAATATCTGTGGGTCGCGCTGAAGCACGAGATTACCTATCGCAAACCTGCGTTCCTCGACGATGACGTGATCGCCACGGTGGTGCTTGAAAAGGTGCAAGGCGCGCGGTCGTTTTACGACACCGTTATCAAACGCGGCGAGGAAGTGTTGGCAGAGGTCAAGTCCAGCTGGTGCTGCATCGACGCCGAAACGCTTCGGCCTGCGCGGATTGCGTCGGAGATTCAGGAATATTTTTTCAGGAAGGACTGACCCCCTCTCCCCTTCACGGGAGAGGATACGAAGCCTTGTGAGCGAAGCGAATTAGGCGAAGTTGGTGAGGGGCAAACGGCAGCCCCTCTCCGCTGCGACTAGGCCAGCAAGCAGCCAAGTCTCGCTCCTCTCCCCTCAAGGAGAGAGGGTATCTCGTCAAAATATCGGGTCGTTTGCGCCATTCTCATTGATCGGCGTTACTTCGGTGTGAATCCCGCATTCGACCTTGTCCCAGCCCTTCCACCGACCGGAACGCGGATCTTCGCCCGGAGCGACCCTGGTGGTGCACGGCGAGCAACCGATTGAGGGATAGCCCTGATCAACCAGCGGGTGCGCAGGCAGGTCATGCTCGGCCATATAGGCATCAAGCCTAGCCTTGTCCCAATCAGCGAGAGGATTGACCTTCAAACGGCCTTCCTCGATCTCGAAACGAGGCAATGCCTTGCGAGTCGCAGACTGGAACGCCTTGCGCCCGGTAAACTGGGCATCAAACCCGGCGAGCGCTGCTTTTAACGGCAGCACCTTGCGGATTTCGCAGCAGCCATCGGGATCGTAAGACCAGCGAAGGCCTGTCTCGTCTCGTTTCGCCAGCGCCACCGGGTCGGGCGTAAGATTGCGCAGGTCTTTGAAACCGATCCGCTCCCGAAGTTCCTCGCGATAGGTGATCGTCTCGGGGAAATGCTTGCCTGTATCGAGAAACAGAACCGGCACGGTCGGATCAATACTGGCGATCAGATGAAGCAACACCGCCGACTCTGCGCCAAAGCTCGATACGATGGCAGCATCGCCCAGCATATTTTCCCTGAGCAGGACAGCCAGCATCTCAAATGTATCGCGCCCGCGGAACATGTTATTCAGGCGAACGGCATCGGCCTCGGTATAACGCGGCGCGGTGTCGATACGGTCTTTGACGCGGACGGCTTCACCCATGCCGCAATTTCCAGACCGGAACTGCGGCATCGGCTGCCTTCTGGTAGAATTGGTCATAGGTGGAAAGCGCGCGCTCGACCGCTTCCGGATTCAGCGAAGCTTCGGGTGCAAAGCTGTCGAAGCCGCAACGCTTCATGAACGCGATCTGGTCGACCAACACATCGCCCTGCGCGCGCAGTTCGCCCTTGAAGCCCGCCTCACGCAATATGCGGGCAGAAGAATAACCGCGGCCGTCGCGATATTTGGGAAAGGCGATCTCGATCAACGACAGCCGATCTAGAAATGGGATCAACGCGCGCGCATCGTCATCCGGCTCGAGCCGGACCGCCGTCGCATTGGACTGATCGAGAAAGGCATCCAGCGTGACGGCTGGCTCTTCACTATCGTGCCGCTCAACCATAAATCGCCTCCTTGAAAGGCTCGAGGCCGACACGGCGGTAGGTATCCAGGAACCGCTCATCGCCTTCGCGCAATTTCTTGTAGACCTCGGTGGCTTTCTCGACGGCATCGACAACGCCGTCTTCGTCGAAGCCTGGGCCGATAATCTTGCCGATGCTGACATCTTCCGCGCCCGAGCCGCCAAAGGTCAGCTGGTAATTCTCAACACCTTTCCGGTCCACGCCCAAGATGCCGATATGTCCGGCATGGTGATGGCCGCAGGCGTTAATACAGCCCGAGATTTTGAGCTTCAATTCGCCAAGGTCGCGTTGCCGGTCGAGATCAGCGAAACGCGTCGCGATTTTCTGCGCGACAGGGATCGAACGCGCGTTGGCGAGGCTGCAATAATCGAGGCCGGGGCAGGCAATGATATCACTGATCAGGTCGAGATTTGCATCGGCCAGTTCCGCATCGCGCAATGCCTGCCAGACGGCATAAAGGTCGCGTTTGGCGACATGGGGCAGGACGATATTCTGCGCATGCGTGACGCGCAGTTCGTCAAAGCTGTATAGCTCGGCCAAATCGGCCATGACATCGATCTGCGCTGACGACGCATCGCCGGGAATGCCGCCGATCGGCTTCAGGCTGATGTTGACGATGGCGTAGCCTGCCTGCTTGTGCGGTTTCACATTCTGGTCCAGCCAGACTGCGAAGTCGGGGTCGCTGCGGTCAACACCATCTCCGTTCGTGTCGAGCGCAGTCGAGACACCCATCGATGGCGCGCTACCTCCCGGCATCTCGACTTCAGCCATTGGCTGAAGTTCATCCTGAGCGCCCGCCCTGCGGGCAGTCGAAGGGCTCGATGCGAACGGGGAGGGGAAATGTTCGAAAGCAGGCGCTGCAAAGAACGCGCTAATGCGATCGAGTTCGGCCAATGGCGGGTCGATACCCAGCATCTTCACGTGAGCGAATTCTTCTTCGACCTGACGGCGATATTCATCAGCGCCCAATTCGTGCACGAGGATTTTGATCCGCGCCTTGTAGATATTATCGCGGCGGCCATAGCGGTTGTAGACGCGCAGGCAGGCCTCGATATAGCTGAGCAGATCGTCGGCTTTGACAAACGGGTTGATCTCCGGCGCAATCATCGGGGTTCGGCCCATGCCGCCGCCGACAAATACGCGCGCGCCAAGCACGCCGTCATGTTTGACCAACTCAAGCCCGATGTCGTGCAGGCGCATAGCCGCGCGGTCCTCCGGGCTAGCGATCACCGCAATCTTGAACTTGCGCGGCAGATAGCTGAATTCGGGGTGGAACGTTGACCATTGCCGCAGCAGCTCTGCCCACGGGCGCGGGTCTGCAACTTCGTCTGCGGCGGCACCGGCATATTGGTCCGAGGAGATATTGCGGATGCAATTGCCGCTGGTCTGGATGGCGTGCATTTCGACCGTCGCAAGGTCCGCGAGTAGGTCGGGGCATTCCTCCAGCTTGATCCAGTTATACTGGATATTCTGCCGCGTGGTGAAATGGCCGTAGTCGCGGTCATATTTGCGCGCGATGTGCGCGAGCATCCGCATCTGGCGGCTGTCCATCGTGCCATAAGGAATGGCGACGCGCAGCATATAGGCGTGAAGTTGCAGATAGAGTCCGTTCATCAACCGGAGCGGCTTGAACTGGTCTTCGGTAATTTCGCCCGCCAGACGACGCTTCACCTGATCGCGAAATTCGGCGACGCGGGCATCAACAATGGCTTGGTCATAATTGTCGTATTTATACATGGCTTAGCCTTCCTCGCGGGGACGGATACGGTCGCTTCGAACAATTCGGCCGAGCTCTTTCAGGCCCTTGCCGTCGATCAGGATTGTCTTGTGGGCTTTACGGATTTCTGCAAATCGCTCCTGAACCTCGTTGTTCTGAAAGCCCTCGGCATTGGGGTAGCCGACCGCAACTTCAAAATCCCACTCTGCCGCTGCGTTCAGATTTTCGGACAAGCGAAAATGCGTGAACAGCCCCTGTTCCTTTGCAATGCGGTCCATTTCAAACCAGTTGGCAACGATGAATTTGGCCAGAGCGTCCCGTTGTCCGGATGAGGCTTTCAAATAAGTGCGCTCGATGACCTGTGTTTCAACAGTTGTCGGCGATTGGAGGATGGCGGCTTCGACAGGCGTCGAAGATGCAAGCAACAGGGCCGCGGCAAAATTGAGCATCAGATCACCCATTCGCCGGCATTGGGGTCGGCTGGTTTCAGTGTCAGATCAGGGCGAACCGTGGGGCCGAGCGCCCGCACGCGATCTTTGATGTGCGCGGGGCGGGGGCCTTCAGGCGTCGCGATGGCATCGATAATGTACGGCGCGTTCACTCGGCGTGCGCCTTCTTCGCGGGCGAGGATGGCTTCGCCGGTCTCGCCGACATCGACGGCATCCTCGACATGAACGGACCACCAGCTTCCCGCCCACCAAGTAACGGCGCCAGAGCCCAAATCATTTCCGGTTAGTAGTTTCACGCAATATTCTCCGCCTGTTTGGCAAAATGGACAAGCCGGTCTTCGGCATCAGATTTCAGAACAACATCACCGACCACGATGATGGCAGGCGAAGCCACGCCTTCACGCGCAATCATATCGCCCAGATCGGTTAGAATTGTCCGAAGCGCGCGGGCATTCGGCCTGGTCACGCGCTCCAGCACGGCGACGGGGGTGTCGGGGGAGAGCCCGTCGGAAATCAGTTTTTCGGTAATATCGGCGGCGGTGGCGACGCCCATATAAATGACTAGCGTGCGGCCTTTGCCCGCGAGCCCCGCCCAATTCTGGTCGGTCAGGCCCTTGCATTGCCCCGCGACGAAAGTGACTGCGCTTGATGCGTCACGGTGGGTGAGGGGAAGCATCGCTTCGGCAGCGCCGCCCATGGCCGCGGAAATTCCGGGGACGACCTCGACCTCCACGCCCGCGTCGCGACAGGCCTTTGCCTCTTCGCCACCGCGCCCGAAGATGAAGGGATCGCCGCCCTTAAGGCGAACGACCAGACGCCCCGCGCGTGCCTCGCGCACCAGGATGTCGTTGATACCTTCCTGGGGGACCGAATGTTTGGACCGGCTTTTGGCTACGGAAATTAAGCGTGCTGCGGGATTGATCATTGCCATAACCGCATCGTCGACCAGCCCATCGTGAACGACAACTTCGGCAGCCGCAATCAGCCGCGCCGCTTTTACCGTCAGCAAGTCGGGGTCGCCCGGACCAGCGCCCACCAGATAGACTCGTGCCTTTTCCATCGTCGCAAGATGCGCCGACAATGTTACGGCTTCAAATCAACTTATATTGGCCGGTGGCTAGAAGAACTTTAGCGGTTCATTTGTCGGCCGCGGCCGTCACAGACTCTTCGTCCTTCAGGCCGATGCCGATCATTGCCTTGGGCACGTCGTTTTCAGACGAAACAACGGGATAGGCGCAATAGTCTGCCGCATAATAGGCGCTTGGACGGTGATTGCCCGAAAGCCCGATGCCGCCAAATGGCGCAGCAGATGAAGCGCCGTTGGTCGGGGAATTCCAGTTGACGATGCCTGCCCGGCTGTTGGCCCAGAACTCGTCATATTGCTCAGCCGATCCGCCAATCAATGATGCCGACAGGCCGAACCGCGTGTTGTTCGCCTCATCGATCGCTGCGGTGAAATCGGCGACACGGATAACCTGCAATAACGGGCCGAACAATTCGATGTCCGGGCGCTCTTTCATGTCTGTAACATCGATTATGCCCGGCGTAAGGAACGGTCGGCCCAGAACGGGCACCACCATATGCTTGATCGGTCGCCCACCGCGACTCATCAGCGCAAGAAAGCTTTCAACGAGATTGTCGCAGACGTCATTATCGATCACTGGCCCCATGAACGGAGGCGGTTCACCATGCGGTTCGCCGATGAGCAGCCGGTCGGCTATCTTCTTCACCTCACCGACGACCTGATCATACAGGCTGTCTTTTACAATCAGCCGACGTGCAGCGGTGCAACGTTGCCCTGCGCTCAGAAAAGCGGATTGCACGACCAGCACCGCCGCGCTGTGGATATCGCGCGTGTCCCAGACGATGATCGGGTTGTTGCCACCCATTTCGAGCGCGAGAATCTTGTCGGGCCGGTGCGCGAACTGACGATTCAGCGCAATGCCTGTCTGCGCCGATCCAGTGAACAGCAGCCCGTCGATGTCGGGATGCTGCGACAGAGCCTTGCCTGTTTCGGGACCGCCCTGGGCAATTCGCACCACCCCTTCAGGAATTCCTGATTTGCGGTAATAATCGATCAGCATGGCGCCCGTTGCAGGCGTCTTTTCGGATGGTTTGAAAACAATTGCGTTGCCTGCGATCAGCGCCGGAATGATATGTCCATTGGGCAAATGCGCCGGGAAATTGTATGGCCCCAACACTGCCAGAACCCCGTGCGGCTTGTGGCGCAGCGCACTTCGCGATCCAGCCTTGCCATCGAGTCTGCGTTGCGATGTCCGGTCGGCATAAGCGCGGATCGAGATATCGACCTTGTTGACCACCGACTCGATTTCCGTGCGGGCTTCCCACAGGGGCTTGCCTGTTTCACGCGCGATGACGTCGGCGAATGCCTCGAGATCGGCTCGCACCCGGTTTGCGAAGTTGCGTACACGCTCGATGCGCTCGCTTAAAGCTGCGGCGGCCCATTGCGGCCAGGCAGCGCGCGCAGCAGCGACTTCGGCATCGACATCGCTGACAGTGCCGCGCCACAACTCCGCGCCAGTGGCCGGTTCGTATGAAATCAGTTCAGGCAAGCTGCGCTTTCTGCGGAAAGTTTAAGTTCCGATCCACCATAACCGCGGGGCACGGCTTTTACATCCGGTAAATTTCGGTTGTAAAATCGTGTGTTAGTCATGTGCTTTACCCATATGCCGGACAGCGTCGACCTTCCGGGATAATGTGGTCCAATCGTCCCGTTCGGCAATTGCCTGCCAGATCTTCTCGACTTCACCAATCAGCATCGAACATGGCGTGTCCTGCGTCCAGTAAGGATGTTCGGCCGCTGAGGGATTCTGATAGTCGCTGAGCATGGATGCGAAGGCCTTCCGATTTTCGCCAAAGCCTTCGGTAGCTCCCCCTCCACCGCGATGCTCGTGGAAAAAGCGGTCGATGGGGATTTGCTCTTGGACCATCGCGCGCTCGGCGGCCTCGACCAGTTCACGGTCGCGTGTCTCACCTTGCGGCGTGACGCCCAAACGCCACAGAAAACGCCGGATGATCGCCTGCTGGTAAAGCGCGGGAAAGCGCTCGAGCGCTTCGATCAAGGGCGGCGCTTCACAGACAAGCCGAAGCGCTACGGCGAGCTGCCCCAAATTCCAGTGGATCGCCTCGGCCTGCCGACCGAAGGCGTACAGTCCCGTCTCGTCGAAATAGGCGGCGGTGAAACGTGGATCCCAATACTCGGTGAACCGCCACGGTCCGTAATCGAAGCTTTCACCGGTGATGTTGATGTTGTCGGTGTTGAGCACACCGTGCACGAAGCCGGCAACCATATAAGATGCCGCAAGGTCGGCGATCCGTTCGACCGCCAGGTTCAGTAACTGCGCTGCCGGGTCGGAGGATGGCACCTCATTGTATAAAATCGTCAAACAATATGCGATCAATTGCTCCATGAAATCCGTGTCGCCCTCTGCGGCAATGCGCTGGAACGTGCCAATACGGATATGGCTGTGGCTCAGGCGGACCAGCACGGCGGATCGCGTCGGCGAAGGTTCGTCACCCCGCATCAATTGCTCGCCTGTTTCAATAAGAGAGAAAGTTTTCGACGTGATGACGCCGAGTGCCTCCAGCATTTCGGTGGCCAGAATCTCGCGCACCCCGCCCTTGAGGGTCAGGCGGCCGTCGCCTTGGCGGCTGAAGGGCGTGGTTCCCGAACCCTTCGTACCCAAATCGAGCAAGCGGTCATGGCCGTCGCGCATCTGGGCGAAAAGAAAACCGCGCCCGTCACCGATCTCGGGATTGTACACGCGGAACTGATGTCCATGATAGCGCAACGCCAGCGGCTGCAGCATATTGTCAGAAAGCGGCTCAAAACGACCAAAGTGCCTAAGCCATTGCTCGTCGCTCAGTGTTGCAAGACCCACCGTCTCCGCCCACCGGTCGTTTCGGAAACGCAATATCGTTTCTGGAAAATCCGCCGCTTTCACTACATCGCCAATTTTCCCGCCAAGGCTGGCGATTTTCGGATCGGGGCGGTAGGGGGACGGCGTGGTCTTGATTTGCATATTATCGTTCTGGGCGGAGTGACGGGGAAATACAATGACGACGGCGGTTCGTATCCTTCATTTGCACAGCAGCTTCAACCCGGGCGGTCAGGAGACGCGGACTGTTAGGCTGATGAACCATTTCGGCGCTCAGGCTGAACACACTATATTGTCCGCGGTTCCCGATGCTTTCGGGGCAGCCGACCTGATCGACAAGCGAGTGAAGGTCAGCTTGCCCAAAGATGCAGCACCGCTGCTCGCCGGGATGCCCGGCATGGGCCGTTATCGGCAGCTCGCCGCCTATATGAAGAAATTCCATCTGGTGCTCAGCTATAACTGGGGCGCCATGGATGGAGTAATGGCGCGCACATTGCTGGGGCAGGCGATGGGATTGCCGCCGCTGATTCATCATGAGGATGGCTTCAACCATGATGAGATCGACCGCCTGAAAAAGCGCCGCAACTGGTTCAGGACGATTGCTTTGCAGCGTGCGCACACTTTGGTTGTGCCGTCGAAGTCGCTGGAGAAAATCGCGCAAACAGCGTGGTACCAGCCATTTGAAAAGATCAGCCGCTTCCCCAATGGCATCGACACCGCGCATTTTAATCGAAAGGCGCAACGCGGGGCGTTTCCGGGTTTCGTCAAGCGCGATGGTGAGGTCGTCGTCGGCACGATCGCGGGTTTGCGAACGGTCAAGAACTTGCCGAGGCTGGTTCGCGCAGTTGCTGCTGCGGGGCCGAACGTACGGCTGGCAATTGCGGGCGAGGGGCCAGAGCGTGAAGCCATTGTCGCCGAGGCACAGAGGCTCGGCATTGCCGACCGGCTGATGCTTCCGGGCTTCCTGCGCGACCCTGCACGATACATCGGGCTATTCGATATCTTCGCGCTGAGTTCGGATAGCGAGCAATATCCAATTTCGTTGGTCGAAGCGATGACGAGTGGGTTGCCCGCCGTTTCGACCGATGTCGGCGACGTCCGACACATGGTAGCTCAAGAAAATCAGCCTTTCGTCGTTTCGCGCGGCGATGAGGACGGGCTGGCGAAGGCCATTCGTGCACTGGCCGCCGATGCAGATTTGCGTGCGTCCATTGGGGAGGCGAACCGCTTTGTCGCGTGCTCTCAATATGATGAGGAAACGATGTTTGCCCGCTATCGCCAGCTATATGGTTCTGCGATGAAACGCGCCGATTTTGCGCGACAAGCTTGACCGTTTCCGATAGCGGGCCGATATTGGAGCAAAGGGGGGCGCGCGGTAGTTTACGAAACTGAAGCGCGAATTTAATTCATAGGGGTCGTGTAAGTGTTCAAGGGTCTGAAACCCATAATCTATGGTGGTCGCGAAGTGTGGCCGCTGGTCGAGGGCGGTAAGGGTGTCGCCGCAACCAACCACGCAAGTTCGGGCGCATGGGCCGCCGCTGGCGGCATCGGCACGGTGTCGGCAGTGAATGCCGACAGTTACGATGAAAATGGCGATATGATCCCTCAGGTCTTCCACGGCAAGACCCGCGCCGAGCGGCATGAAGAGCTCGTGGCTTACGGCATCAAGGGCGGCATCGCTCAGGTCAAGTTGGCGCACGAAATCTCGGACGGCAAGGGCGCGATCAATATCAACGTTCTGTGGGAAATGGGCGGTGCGCAACGCATCCTGCACGGCGTACTCGAAGAAACCAGAGGCATGGTCACGGGTGTTACTTGTGGTGCCGGAATGCCCTACAAGCTCTCCGAAATTGCTGCGCAATACGGCGTCTACTATCTGCCGATTATTAGTTCTGCGCGCGCCTTCCGCGCGCTGTGGAAACGCGCGTATCACAAGGTACCCGAGTGGCTCGGCGCAGTGGTCTATGAAGACCCTTGGCTTGCCGGCGGCCATAATGGTCTGTCGAACGCCGAAGACCCGCGCAGCCCCGAAGACCCCTATCCGCGCGTAAAGGCGCTGCGCGATGTCATGCGTGCCGAGGGCATTTCTGATGATCTGCCCATCGTGATGGCGGGCGGCGTCTGGCATTTACGCGACTGGAACGACTGGGTCGACAATCCGGAGCTGGGGCAGATCGTTTTCCAGTTCGGCACCAGGCCTTTGCTGACGCAGGAAAGCCCGATACCGCAGGGCTGGAAAGATGCGCTGACCAAGATACCCGAAGACGGTGTTTTGCTGCACCAATTCTCGCCAACGGGTTTCTATTCAAGCGCAGTGATCAATCCGTTTTTGAACGAATTGCAGGCGAGGTCGGATCGGCAGATTGGCTATACGCAGGCGGCCGATCTTGAACATACCGTGCAGCTGGATGTCGGGGTGAAGGGCAAGAATTTCTGGGTCACGCCCGCCGATGTGATGAAGGCGCGCGAATGGCATGCGCGTGGCTTCACCGTTGCGCTTAAAACGCCGGACAGCACACTGGTTTTCGTGACGCCGCCGTCTGGCGAGATCATCCGCAAGGACCAGAAGGACTGCATGGGCTGCCTGTCGCATTGCGGTTTTTCGTCGTGGAAGGACCATGACAATAACTCGACTGGCCGCCTCGCCGACCCGCGTAGTTTTTGCATCCAGAAGGCCTTGCAGAATATCGTCCACGGGGCTCCAATCGACGAAAACCTGATGTTCGCAGGCCACAGCGCCTATATGTTCGGCAAGGATCCGTTCTATTCCAACGGCTTCGTTCCGACGGTGAAGCAGCTAGTGGATCGCATTCTGACCGGCGACTAAATCGCGTTTACATTTACCGATTATTGACCTTATCGGCATACATCTTTCGACAGGGGGATGTGATGGGGTACATGACGTCGCAATATCGAAAAGTGGAGCCCGCACGGCTGGAGCAGCGCGAGGCAATGCGCCATCCCGTATTGCTCGGCAAGGCCACCGTCCGTCGCCATGCCAAACACCCAATCGAAGCGCGCCTGGTTGACCTCTCAATCTATGGTTGCCGCGTATTGTTGGACAGCCGTGTTAAGGTCGGCGACCGGCTCTGGTTGCGCCTCGCCGGTAGCAGCCCGATAAGCGCCACGGCCGTCTGGGCAGAAGGCGATCGGCTGGGATGCAAATTCGACGAAATGCTGGACCGCACACTGTTCAGGGAACTGACGCGTCAGTCCTGTTGACCGCATTCGCAGGCTGGTTCATGACTTAATCGAACGATTAAATCATGGGGTGCCGCGATGGATTTCAGCCTTACCGACGAGCAGCAGGCGCTAAAGGAAAGCGCGCGCGCCTTTGCGCAAAAGGAACTGGCACCGCTTGCCGTCGGGGCAGAGGCGAGCAATCAGCCATTATCGCACGATGTCGTGAAACGCATGGCCGAAATGGGTTTTCTCGGCATCAACATTCCGGAAGAGTTAGGCGGGCTTGGCCTTTCCAACCTCGATGCGCTGATCGTGCTGGAGGAACTCGCGAAGGTTTCGAGTGCAGTGGCTTTTCCCGCGTTTGAGGCGAATGTCGGCCCGGTTCACGCTATCCGCCACTTCGCGCCCGAAGCATTGAAGCAGCGTATCGTGCCAGCGGTCTGTCGCGGCGAGATGATCGTTGCGGTGTCGATGTCGGAGCCTGATGCCGGAACCGCGCTGACCGATCTCACCACGCGCGGCGTGATCGACGGCGATATGGTCAGGATCAACGGCACAAAGCGCTGGTGCTCGGGTGGGGGGCATAGCGATGCCTATCTCGTCTACACACGGCTGTCCGATGCGTCCGGTGCCAAGGGCATTGGCGCGGTGCTGGTAGAGAAGGGAACGCCGGGACTGAGCTTCGGCGAACCCGAAACGCTGATGGGTTTTCGCGGTGTGCCTTCGGCTGACATCTATCTTGATAATGTACGAGTGCCGGTCGGTAACATCGTCGTTCCGGCGGGCGGTTTTGCCAAGCTGATGGAGGCATTCGATCTGGAACGTTGCGGCAACGCGACGATGGCGTTGGCGCAGGCTTCGGGCGCGCTGGAGGATGTGCTGGCCTATGTGCAGGAACGCCAGCAGTTCGGCAAACCGCTCGTGGATTTTCAGGCGATCGAAATGAAGCTCGCCGAAATGCAGATGGAGGTTGAAGCGGCCCGGCTCCTGATCTGGCGCGCTGCGGTCAACGCTGACAAAGGGCTACCTTCGATATTGGATAGCAGCACTGCCAAATGCTTCGCCAACCAGATCGCGCGCAACGTCACCGGTAACGCGGTGCAGATGATGGGCGGTTATGGCTATTCGACCGCCTATCCGATGGAGCGCCGGATGCGCGACGCTTGGGGCTGGGGCATTGCGGGTGGGGCGATTGATATCCAGAAGGTGAATATCGCCAGCGCGATGGTTGGGCGGCGGTTTGATCAGCGGCGATAACGCTAAATCCTCTCCATCGACTTGCGATGGGGAGAATTCGTTTAGTCCAAATCCCAAGCCCGCTCACCATGGCTCGCAATATCCAGCCCATCGCGTTCCGCGTCCTCAGTGACTCGCATTGGCAGGACCATCGCAACCATATAGCCTATGATCAGCGTCACGACCGCCGAATAAACCGCCACGATAGCGACACCCTTCAACTGCACCCACAGCTGCGACGCCATGCCCGCGCCTTCGGCATAACCGACGCCGCCCAGCGCCTCGCTTGCAAAGACCGCGAGCAGCAGTGAGCCCATGATCCCGCCGACGCCATGAACGGCAAACACATCGAGCGAGTCGTCGACTTTGAGTGTGCCCTTGATCAGGCCGACGAACCAGAAGCATACAAGCCCTGCCAGCAGCCCAATAATGATTGCGCCGCCCGGGCCGACTGTTCCCGCGGCTGGTGTAATCGTCGCCAGACCAGCCACTGCGCCGGTGGCGAACCCAACTGCGGTGGCCTTGCCGACCTTAATCCGCTCCACTAGCATCCAGACGAGCGCGGCGACCGATGCGGCGACATGGGTGTTGATAATCGCGCTCGCCGCCGCATCATCCGCCGCGAGCGCCGAACCGCCGTTGAAGCCGAACCAGCCGACCCACAACAGCCCTGCGCCTGCGACGGTCAGTGCCGGGCTGTGTGGCAGCATCAGCGTTTTAGGAAAACCTATCCGCTTGCCCAGCATGAGCGCAACCACCAGCGCCGAAATGCCTGCGGTGGTGTGCACCACGATGCCGCCGGCAAAATCGATTACGCCTTGCTCGGCAAGAAAGCCGCCGCCCCATACCCAGCGGGTAACGGGAACATAGACCAGCAAAGACCATAATGCGCTGAACGCCACCACCCAGCCGAACCGCGCGCGTTCGACCCACGCTCCGACGATCAGGGCAGGGGTGATGACAGCGAACGTCATCTGGAACAAAGCGAATGAAAGCTCTCCAATGCTCTGGTCTTCGCGGATTGAGTCGAGCAGGCCGCCGAACATGAAATTGTCCGCCGCACCGATATAACCGTTGCCGTTGACGGAAAAGGCGAGGCTGTATCCTGCGACAATCCAGATTACCGACGCTGCAGCCGCAATCGCGCCACACTGCACCAGCACCGACAGGAAGTTCTTTACCCGGACAAGGCCGCCATAGAACAGTGCTAGGCCAGGAAGGGTCATCATCAACACCAGTGCGGACGCGGTGAGGATCCACGCGCTGTCACCGCTGTTGGCTTCTGGTAAAGCGGTCACTGTGTCCTGAGCAAAGGCAGGCGTGGCCGCCAGCGCGGCAGCGCCTGCCATCTTCAAAATTATCCGGATCATATCCCGCTCCCGCCTCTTATCTGCTTTTGGCGCGTCCTAATGCAGCAACGGGTCAGTTTGAAAGCGGAAATTACGGTTAATGCGAGGGTTTCGACAGAAAGTTGCGCCTAGCCCCAGCCTTCAAGGACTTGGTCGGGCGGACGGTGGCCGTCGGCCCACATCCGGATGTTGGCGATTACACGCTCACCCGATGCCTCGCGCCCTTCGAATGTTGCGCTGCCAAGATGCGGCAAGAGGACGACGTTGGGAATGGTGAACAGTCGCGAGTCTACGGCGGGTTCGTGAGCGTAGACATCAAGGCCTGCGCCTGCGATGTGGCCGCTTTCAAGCGCCGCAATAAGCGCGTTCTCGTCGATCAATTCGCCGCGCGAGCTGTTGATGATATAAGCGTCCGGCTTCATCATTGCGATTCGCTCAGCGTTGATGAGCTTCTCGGTTTCCGCCGTGAGCGGGCAGTGAAGCGTGATGATGTCTGCACGCGCTATCAGCCGGTCGAGGTCGGGTTCGAAGCCGATGCCCAACTCTTCCTCGACGCTGGCTGGCAGGCGGTGGCGCTTGTTGTAGACGATATTGAGGCCGAATGCCTTCGCGCGCGCCGCGACCGCTTCGCCAATGCGGCCAAGGCCGATGATCCCGAGCGTCTTGCCGCCAATGCGGTGGCCCAACATCCCGGTGGGGCTCCATCCTTGCCACCCCCCACTGCGCATTTTCCGATGGCCTTCGCCCAGACGGCGGGGAACATTGAGGATCAGTGCCATCGTCAGGTCTGCGGTATCGTCAGTAAAAACGCCCGGCGTGTTGCTGACCATGATGCCCTTGGCCTTGGCTGCGGCCAAAGCGATATGGTTCACGCCCGCACCATAATTGGCGATCAGCTTCAGTCGCGGCGGCGCGTCAGCGATTAGTTCGGCGTTGATATCGTCGGTCACCGTTGGAACCAGCACATCGCAATCCGTCATCGCTGCGTGCAATTGTTCCTGTGACAACGGCACGTCATCAGTATTGAATTTCGCGTCGAACAATTCGGCCATCCGTGCCTCAACCGGCGGCAGCAACTTGCGTGTGACGTGAATGCGCGGACGTTCGATGCGGCTGAGTTCTGGCATCGGGCGAGTAAAGCGCATTTCTCCATGACGTCAAGACAGGATGGTTGCGCTGCCGATACAGCTTACCGTATAGGAGAGCCCGCTGGGGTAAGAATATGGCAAATCAGATAAAATTCACTGTCGGGGCTTTCATGTTCGCCGCCGCACTGTTCAGCGCGACGATAGCGACTGCCCAGTCACAACAGAAAACGCCTTATTGGGCATCAATCGAAGAACCCGAAGCCCGTATGCGAACCGGCCCCAGCACCGAATTCCCAACAAAATGGATTTACAAACGCCAGAATCTGCCGGTCAAGGTGATCGCGGTGCACAGCGTCTGGCGCAAGGTCGAAGACCATGACGGCGATCAGGGCTGGATGCACGTGCGCTTGTTGAGCCCAAAACGCACGGCCCTTGTGGTGGGTACCAGCATCGGCGCCCTTCGCACGGAACCGAATGCCTCCGCCAGGATATCCTGGCGCGTCGAGCCGGGCGTGGTCGGCCGCATCGATGAATGCGACAATGGCTGGTGTCGTTTCGAAAATGCCGGTCGCGATGGTTATATCCAGACCGACCGGCTTTGGGGTGATGAAGCGCCTTAAGCGGCTACCGGCAATTCGGCCCTCCCGCTGCTCTCGCGCGGGCGGTTCACAACTTCGGCAAATTTCGCGTGATATTTCGGATGCTCGGTCCCCATCCATTTGTCCCACCAAGTAAAATACAGCCCGTAATTCGTATTGAAGCCGCCATTGTGATGCAGGTCGTGATGAACCGTGGTGTTGATCCACCGGGTTAGCGGCGTCGACAGCCACCAGCGGGGAAAGAATTCGAACCCGGCATGGCCCATCGCGTTGCGTATGATCTGGAAATTGAGCCAGGTGAACAGCACCCAGCCCGGTGTGGGCACGAAAAACTGCCAGATCGGAACGAACATGAACATCACAACAGCCTCGGGAATTGCAAAGCTGTAGGCGGCCCAAGGCGTCGGCGTAATCGACCGGTGATGCGCACGGTGAAAATATTTGAACAGCCGCGGATGATGCATCATCCGGTGCGCCCAATAGAAATAGGCATCATGCGCAACGACGATGCCGACAAGGATGGAAAGGTCGATCCATAGCCCGAAGCCATCGCCGAGCAGGTCATATAAAACCCCGGCTTCGCGCCCCCAGATCAGAAAACAGGCACCCACAACATAGACAAGCGCCGACTGTAACGACTGAAAAAACTCGCGGCGCATATCAGCGGCTGTCGCCTCGCGCGACTGAATCTTGCGCGCCTTGACTGCGGAACGGCGCAAGAGCCAGACAATGCAGAATGTCACCGAAGCGGCGATGAGATAACGCCCGAAATCGAACGCAAATATATGGTGGCCCTTGCTTAGCAAGATGTCGAGGGGAGGGAACCCGGTGGTCATTTTTTCCGTCCTTTGCAATTGGTGACGACCATCTGCTTGGCTGCGCAAAGGATTACTCTGTCTTTTCCAAATTGGGCTAGCCGATTTCGAAATCAGCCAGCGTTGCGCGCGCGATATTCGCTTGGCGTCATTCCTTCGGCCTCGCGAAACGCGCGGTTGAACGGACCTAGCGAGCCAAAGCCCGCATCGAGAGCGATGGTGATAATCGGTACGTCCCTTTGACTGGGGTCGGCAAGCGCCGCTTTCACCTCGGTCAGCCGGTAGCCGTTCAGAAAGGCCGCGAAGTTCCTATACCCCATCGCGCCGTTGATGTGGCGGCGCAGGCGATATTCCTGCTCGCCCAATTGTGCAGCGAGCTTGGCAATGGTCATTTCTTCGTCGCGGTGGGGCAGGTCATTCTGCATGTGGCTCAGCAGTTTTGCTGTAATGCTCTGATCGATTTGGGGCGGGACGGGTGCGACCGAAGGTTTGGAGACTGCGGCGAACAGATCGGCTTGCCGCATGCCGAACATGGCGACGCAAAAGAGCAAGGTAATGACCACGATGCTGCTTCCCACGCTCCGGGCAATCCAGCGCGGCGCGCCATAAGTGTAAACCGCAATTTCGGCGATGGCGATCAGGATGACATAGATGCCAACGGCTGCCACGATTCGTGGGCGCATGCGGCGGCGTATTTCGACTAGGTCGCCTTGCCGTCCACGCCATGCTTCCCACAATCCTGCTGCGGCAAAGCCAAACATGCCAAGCCGGAAAATCGTGCCTGAAACGATATGCACCATCTGATTGCGCTCGAACGTAAACTGCATGAGCGCGATGTTCAGGATCGACAGGGCAATTAAAGCAACCGCCCATCCCTCCAGCCGTTGCCGGTCGTTGAACCATGTCCGTGCGAACAGCCAGAACAGGCCCGGGGTGGATCCGCCTACAAGTGACAAAGCAAATCTGGAAGGGCTAAGCTCAAAGCTCCATGCAGCCGTCGCCGCCACATAACCGATGATCGCCAGGTTCATTGCAATTGCGATGCGCGCGGCCAACAGGCCGCGATGGTCGCGCAGCAATATCCAGCTCCATAGCAGAAAAAGCGCAATCGATCCGCCGCGCGCCATCTGATCTATCTGCAAGAACAGGTCCATGCCAAGTGGGCTGCCAGAGCGGAGGTCATGCGGCAAGCCGATTTTGAAATCGGCTAGTGCTTGTGCTGGCCGTCCAGCGATTTGTTGCCTTGGCGGATAGGGCTGTCGGTTAATAATGGCACGGGTGGAGGGCGCAAATCCGCACAGGTCCGATCTACGGCTGGGTGGTGCAAATTAGCAAAAGACTTGGCGAAAACGGGCTGCTATCCGGACCCACATGTCCGAACAAAAGCATCTCTATCTCGTTGACGGCTCCGCCTATATCTTCCGCGCCTATCACCGCCTGCCGCCGCTGACCAACCAGCATGGCGAGCCGGTAGGTGCGGTTTACGGCTATACGACGATGCTGTGGAAGCTGGCCGACGACCTGCATCAGGCCGATGGCCCGACCCATATGGCCGTCGTGCTTGATAAATCGAGCCAGTCGTTTCGCAACGAAATCTACGATCTCTACAAAGCCCACCGCCCGGAACCGCCCGAGGATTTGCGCCCGCAATTTCCGATGATCCGCGATGCAACGCGCGCGTTTTCGCTGCCGATGATCGAGGAGGACAATGTCGAAGCCGATGACATGATCGCAAGCTATGCCAAGGCAGCGTGCGCGGCTGGTTGGCATGTGACCATAGTGTCGTCGGACAAGGATTTGATGCAACTCGTCGAACCGTGTGTCGACATGTTCGACACGATGAAGAACGAACGCATCCGCACCGAAGAAGTGTTTGAAAAGTTCGGGGTCGGGCCGGAAAAGGTCGGCGATGTGCTGGCGCTCATGGGGGACAGCGTCGACAATGTGCCCGGTGTTCCGGGTGTTGGCCCCAAGACCGCGACCAAGCTGATCCAGGAATTTGGCGACCTCGAAAGCGTGCTGTCTGCAGCGCCTGACATGAAGCCGTCGAAGATGCGTGATAATCTGATTGAGCATGCCGACAAAGCGAGGCTGTCGAAGGTTCTGGTAACGCTCAAGGAAGACTGCACGTTGCCCATTCCGTTGGAGGAGATGAAGTTGGGTGCGATTCCGGAAGAGCCGCTCGCCGCGTTTCTTCAGCATCACGGTTTCAACTCGCTATTGCGGCGGATTGGTCAGGTCGCCGATACGGCTAAAGCCAACAAGGCGATCGCGGGGAACCCGAAGGCGACGAACAAGGGCAACGGTGCGGACCATTCGCCGGCTACGGGCAAATCGGCATTACCGTCACTGATGCCGAAAATCGACGTCAGCACATATGAATGCGTTACCGATCTGGCGCGGCTCGATCACTGGATTTCGCGAGCGCGGGAAACGGGCACGCTCGCCTTCGACACCGAAACCGACAGTCTGCAGGCGGCCAGTGCCAACCTTGTGGGGTTCAGTCTGGCGGTCGCGCCGGGAGAAGCCTGTTATGTGCCGCTGGCCCATGGCGGGACCGATATGTTTGCGGAAAAGCCCGAGCAGATCGGCCTCGCATCCGCGATAGACAGGTTGAAGCCTTTGCTGGTCGATCCTGCGGTGCTTAAGATCGGGCAAAATCTGAAATATGACTTGTCGGTCTTGGCCCGGCATAATATCCAAATTATGCCGTTCGACGACACTATGGTGATGAGCTTCGCGCTCGACGCGGGGCGACAGGGTCATGGCATGGACGAGCTGGCCAAGTTGCATCTCGGCCATGAATGTATCTCGTATAAAAGCGTGACAGGCACCGGCAAAGGCAAGATCGGCTTTGCAGCGGTCCAGCTCAATGACGCAACCTGTTACGCGGCGGAGGATGCCGATGTCACGTTGCGATTATGGCATCATCTAAAGCTTCGTTTGAGTCCTGAAAAGGCGACCAGCGTTTATGAACTGGTGGATCGTCCGCTGGTCCCGGTGCTGTCGAAAATGGAATGCGCTGGCATCAAGGTCGATCGCGCGGTTCTGGCAAGGCTGTCGTCCGAATTTGCCGGACAAATGGAGGTGCTGGAAAAGGAAATACACGGGCTGGCGGGCCAACCCTTCACTATCGGCAGCCCGCAACAGCTTGGGGAAATCCTGTTCGGCAGGATGGGGTTCAAGGGCGGCAAAAAAGGCAAATCGGGACAATATTCGACCGACGTGACGGTGTTAGAAGATTTGGCAGGACAGGGAGTTGAGATTGCCCGCAAGGTGCTCGACTGGCGGCAATTGTCGAAGCTGAAATCGACCTATACCGACAGCCTGCAACAGCAAATCGACCCTGCAACCGGGCGCGTGCACACAAGCTACTCGCTGGTCGGCGCGCAAACGGGCCGACTGTCATCTACCGACCCCAATTTGCAGAACATCCCGATCCGCACCGAAACCGGGCGGCAGATCCGCGATGCTTTTGTTGCAGAACCCGGCAATGTCATCCTGTCGGCCGACTACAGCCAGATCGAACTACGTCTCGCGGCGCATTTTGCCGATGTCGCGCCATTGCGCGATGCGTTTGAAAAAGGCGAGGATATCCATGCGCGCACCGCGATGGAGATGTTCGGCGAGGTCAACCGCGACACGCGCGGGCGGGCCAAGACCATCAACTTCTCGATCCTCTACGGCATCTCGCGCTGGGGGCTGGCTAAACGGTTGGAATCGACACCCGACGAGGCTCAGGCGTTAATCGACGCCTATTTCAAGCGCTTCCCCGGGATTTCCAACTATATGCAGGAAACGCTGGCGACGGTGCGCGAATGTGGGCACTCGATCACCTTATTCGGGCGTAAAACCTGGTTTCCTCGCATCAAGTCGGGCAATCAAGCCGAACGGCAAGGGAGCGAGCGGGCCGCCATCAACGCGCCAATCCAGGGAACCAGCGCCGACATCATCAAGCGCGCGATGGTCCGGATGGGACCGGCGTTGCAAGCTGCCGGGCTTCATAACGTAAAGATGCTGTTGCAGGTTCACGACGAACTGGTGTTCGAACTACCTGAAAGCAACGTCACTGCCGCAAGCGAAATAATCCGGAATGTAATGGCGAATGCCGCCGAACCCCTGATCAAGCTTACCGTACCGCTCGGGGTAGAAATCGGCACCGGCCAAAGCTGGGGCGCGGCGCATTGACGCCGCGCCCTTGGCCAATTCAGGCTTCGTCGTTTTCTTCCGTTTCCATGGCAAACGCCACGTCGCCATTGGCAGAGAGACGGACGGTGCCGTCTTCGACGTTCGCGACCAGACCGCCGTCGATATAATGATGGTGGCCTTCATGGGTGCCCATGCCGCTGTCGGCTTTGGTCAGTTTGATGCGGTTGCCTTCAACCTTGTCGACGGTTCCGACATGGACGCCGTCTGCGCCGATGACTTCTGCATGTTCTTGAATTTGCGATAAGTCCGCCATGGTACTTCTCCTAGAGGTGGGCCAGGCATAACGCGGCAATCGTCCCTAGGGTCCAATGACTGCGCAGAAACCTTCTGACTCCAAACTGTCACGCCGGTGACGTGAACACGTAACGCGCAGGCGCTAACCGACAGTTCCAGTTGAGGCAGCGACTGGGGTTTCGTCATGACGGACGTATTGAACAAAAACGATATTGCAGGTTTTTTCGAACCGAAAATGCCCGATTGGTTCCACGAAAAGGAACCGCGCAGTTTCCATCCCAAGCAGAAATACCGGACGGTCTGGATATCCGACATCCATCTTGGAACGTCCGGCTGCAATGCCGAATTGCTCCTCGATTTTCTGCACAGCATCAAATGCGATACGCTCTATTTGGTCGGCGACATCGTCGATGGCTGGCGTTTGCGCAAGGGCTGGTACTGGCCGTCGAGCCACAATGAAGTGCTGCGCCGCATTTTGAAGATGGCGCACAAGGGCACGCGGGTGGTGTATGTTCCGGGCAATCACGACGAGATGTTCCGCGATTATGTCGGGCTTGGCTTTGGCGGTGTGGAATTGGTGCATGAGGCCATTCACGAGACCGCCGACGGTCGCCTTCTGTTGGTTACCCACGGCGACATGTTTGACAGTGTAGTGCTCTATGCCAAGTGGCTCGCCTTCCTTGGCGATGCAGCATACACATTTCTGTTGAAAGCCAATGTCTGGCTTAATGCGGTACGGCGCCGGTTTCATCTGCCATATTGGTCGCTGTCATCTTACATGAAATTGCGCGTCAAAAATGCCGTGGCCTTCATCGGCCAGTACGAAGAGGCGGTCGCTCGCGCAGCGATCGAGCGCGGGGTCGATGGCGTCGTCTGTGGGCATATCCATCACGCGGAAATCCGCGATTTCGATGGCGTGACTTACTATAATGACGGCGACTGGGTCGAAAGCTGCACGGCCTTGGTCGAGGACAAGCACGGCCATATGTCGATTGTGGACTGGGCGGAACATACCCGTCAGCGCCGCCATGCCGCGAAGCTCGCCAAGGTCGCAGCATGAGGATCGCGATTGCGACCGACGCATGGCGTCCGCAGATCAACGGCGTTGTTCGGACGCTGGAAATGACTGTCAAATTGCTGCGAGAGCGCGGCCATGAGGTAAAGGTCATCAGCCCCGACCAGTTCCGCACCGTGCCATGCCCAGGCTATGGCGAAATCCGGCTGGCGGTCGCACCACGCTTTGGTTTGCGGAAAGCGCTTGCGGGCTTTGCGCCCGACATCGTGCATATTTCGACCGAAGGCCCAATCGGCTGGAGCACGCGGCGCTGGTGTATGAGCAACGGCATACCTTTCACCACCGCGTTCCACACGCGCTTTCCGGATTATGCGTCGGTTCGCACCGGGTTGTCGCCGGACTTTTTCTGGCCGGTGATGCGGCGTTTTCATGCACCGTCGAGAGCGGTGCTATCCGCTACACCCCGATTGAGCGCAGAGCTGGCGCGACGTGGAATCGTGCACACCCGCCCTTGGACGCGCGGTATCGATACGGCGATATTCCGGCCCGGGCTGCCGCCGCATCGGGCGCTGGCGAGCCTGCCCAAGCCGATCCTTCTGTCCGTCGGGCGGGTTGCCATAGAGAAAAATCTGGAGAGTTTCCTGAACGCTGAAGTGGCGGGCACGAAGGTTATTGTCGGCGACGGACCAGCAATGGAAGACCTCAAGGCGCGGTTTCCTGGCGCGATATTCATGGGCAGCCTCGGCGGCAACGAACTTGCCCAGGCATATGCGGCAGCCGATGTGTTCGTGTTCCCGAGCAAGACCGACACCTTTGGCCTCGTCATGATAGAAGCACTGGCATGCGGCGTGCCAGTGGCAGGCTATCCTGTGCCAGGCCCACTCGACATCATCGGCGACAAGGGACTGGGACCGAAAAGCGAATTGGCACTTGCCGTTGGTGCGGTCGATGAATCACTCGCCACCGCCATAATCGCGGCTCTATCGATCAACCGAGAAGCAGCGGCAGATTACGGCTCTCGCTTTACATGGGACAATGCCGCCGACCAGTTCCTCGCTGCGCTATACGGCGCGTTAGACCGGCAATTGGAGGCCGCTTAACCGCGCTTGCGGGTTTGCCGGTAAGTACCGAGTAGCCGCACCGAGTTGCAGTGGAAGCGGAGTTCATCGAGCGCGCGATCAACCGCAGCGTCACCGGGCGCGCCTTCGATATCGGCGAAGAACTCGGTCGCGGCAAAACTTGCGCCGTTCTGATAGCTTTCCAGCTTGGTCATGTTGACGCCGTTGGTCGCAAAACCGCCCATTGCCTTGTAGAGCGCGGCGGGGATATTCTTCACCTCGAAGATAAAAGTCGTCATCACCGTACCGCTCAGACTGGCAGGGTCGACAGTGTCGCGAGACAGGACAACAAAGCGGGTCATGTTACTCGCGTCATCTTGAATGCCATCGTTTATCGCGACAAGCCCATACATTTCAGCAGCAATAGGCGGCGCGATGGCTCCCGCGCTTGGGTCGTCGATCCCTGCCACAAAAGCCGCGGCGGCGGCGGTATCGGCATAAGCGACCGGTATAATGCCGTGCTCTCGCAAATAATGGCGGCACTGACCCAGCGCTTGCGGATGGCTCATCGCCGTTGTCAATTCGGCGTCGGCTGACTTGGCCATTAGGCAATGGCGGATCGGCATGAAATGCTCTGCGATAATCGACAGGCCGGATTCGGGCAGCAGGAAATGAATATCCGCGACGCGCCCGTGCAGCGAGTTTTCTATCGGGATGATGGCGCGCGCCGCTGTGCCGTCCTTAACCGCATCAATGGCATCCTCGAACGAAAAACAGGGTAACGGCAAACAGTCAGCGTCGAATTCCAGCGCTGCGATATGCGAGTTCGCACCGGGCGCGCCTTGAAAAGCCATTGCGCGCGACGGCGCGACGGCGGCGACGGCGGTCATCTCTTCGACCTTGGCGAGTGCGCGGGCGGGATAGCTGTTCATATCGCGAGGTGCGATAGGGTAGCTAAACTAATGGGGCAAGACCGGATTTCGGCACTTGCACGGCCTGCCGTCGGTCATTAGAGGGGCGAGGGAATCCGGCGGGCTCCGGCTCGCGCGCATCGCAACGCATATCAGGGCAGATCATTCATGGACGCACGCAGTAACACAATCGCAGGCTGGGTTTTGGCAGGCGGCATCGCCGCGCTCGGGCTGTCCATTGTTTCGGGCATGTATTTTGCGGGCCATGAACCTGAAAAACAGGGTTTTGTCATTCCTGGCGTTGAATCGAGCGAAGGCGGCGCGGCGGCGGCAGTGGTTCCGATCGGTAACATGATGGCGGCCGCCGACATGTCGAAGGGCGAGGCGATCTTCAAGAAGTGCGTTGCCTGCCATACAATCGCTCAGGGGGGCGCCAACGGTATCGGCCCCAATCTGTGGGCAACCGTCGGCAAGCCGCTCGCGAGCCATGCCGGATTTGCCTATTCCGATGCGCTGAAGTCGAAGGGCGGCACCTGGACCTTCGAGGCGTTGAACGAGTGGCTCGCCAATCCGAAGAAATTTGCGCCAGGTAACAAGATGACCTTTGCCGGGCTCGGCAATCCCGAGGAACGCGCTGCACTCATGCTGTATCTGAACAGCCAGGGTTCGAACCTGCCTTTGCCTTCTCCTGTAGAAGCAGCGGTTGCGAATGCCGCTGTGGCGGAGGGGGCGGCTGCCGAACCTGCGACCCCTGAAGGTCCGCCTGCGCCCGGGGCAGATACTTCGACCCCGACGACAAATGCAACGCAAGGCCCCGCTCAGGCTGCAACCGACAACACGAAATAGGTTAGCGTTCTACCTCGTAGAAATCGCAGATATAATCCCACGCTTCCTCGGCCGTTTCAACAAACTGGAACAGTTCGAGGTCGGGCGGGCTGATCACGCCTTCGAGCATCAGTTCCTCGAAATTCACCACCCGGTTCCAGAAGTCACGGCCGAACAGCATGATCGGCATCTTCTTGATTTTGCCGGTCTGGATCAGAGTCAGTAATTCGAAAAATTCGTCGAACGTCCCGAACCCGCCTGGGAACACCGCGACGGCGCGCGCCCGCAGCAGGAAGTGCATCTTGCGCAGCGCGAAATAATGGAACTGGAAACTCAGGCGCGGCGTGACGTAGAGGTTAGGGGCCTGCTCATGAGGCAAGACAATATTGAGCCCCACCGACTCTGCGCCGACATCATGCGCGCCTCGGTTGGCGGCTTCCATGATCGAAGGCCCGCCGCCTGAACAGACTACGAAATGGCGGCGACCTTCCTCATCGGTGATATTCGCCTGCCCCGCCATCTGCGCCAGATGCCGCGCTTCTTCGTAAAAGCGCGATTTTTCCTTCATACGCTCGGCGATAATTTTAGCGCGCTCGCCCTCTACGGTCGCCAGCACGGCATCGGCGGCTTCAGGCTCGGGAATACGCGCCGAACCGTAAATGACCATCATCGAACCGATATTGGCTTCATCGAGCAGCATTTCGGTTTTCAGCAGTTCAAGCTGAAACCGAACCGGCCGCAAATCTTCACGCAGCAGGAATTCGGTGTCCTGAAAGGCCAGCCGGTAGGACTTGCTTTGCGTTTGCGGGGTGGAAAGTTGCTGTTCGGCGAAGTCCGCTTCCTGTTGGGCTTTATAGAAGCGGCGATCGGTCAGTTGTTTATCGTTCATTAGGCCGTGTTTAAGCGGGATAACGCGGTTTTGCCACCCCTTATCGGCAGTAACTCCACATCCCGCCGCGTCGCCCCCCAGCCATGTCGAAGTGGAAGTGGTTCGCGTGAGCTGCGTTGTAATCGGGTCCAAGGACAGTACCGAACCGCTTGCAGGCCGACTGGTGCATACGACGTAAAAATTCGCGTTCGTCCTGTCTGCCGTTCCAGCCGTCGAGCACCGTTATCCGGCGTCCGTTGGCGAGGACAAACGCTGACACATCGACCGCATTGGCAAGCCCGTGTTCCGACAAGCGCCCGGACTGTCCGCCGCCGATGTTCCGGCAGCTATACGTGCCGAAAGTCTCGATCTTAGCGATTTCGTAGCCAAAATATTGCTTTGCTGCAGGCCGCACCGCAAATTGCGCCCAAGCCGCAAAGTTCGACGCCACCGGACAGGTCATCGCACCAAGGTTGGTCGTGGGCGTGCCGAAATCCAGCACCTTGATCGTGTCAATCGTCCGGCAGCCCCCTTCGAAGCTCCGGTCCGGCAACTTGCTGAACTTGACCGACTTCGCAGCGAGCTCCGCGTAGCACTGCCGCGCAGTTGCCTTTTCGTCGCGCTGGACTGCCTCCGGACTTTTGCGCGCAACGCAGGATGACACAAGTATCGCGCCAAGCGTCACAAGTAGCAAAGTTCGAAAACTCTTCATCGTCGCGATAACCATCCAAATAATATATTGGTCCTTGCCTGCACCTTAGCAGTTCCTTATCGCGATGGCATGTTGCGAATCATTCTTAATAAGAAAGCCGCGTTCTGGTTGTTGCTTTCGATTCCCGCCCTCATCATGCTGCGGGAATATTTGTCGGGCAACATAATCGCGATGGATATGTTGCATCCGACAGGTGAGTGGTCCGCGCGTTTGATGATCATCGCGATGATCCTAAGCCCGCTGGTGTCGCTGATCGGGCCGAGACCGTGGTTGAATTGGCTGGTGCAACGCCGCCGTGCTCTTGGCCTTTGCGCATTTGCTTATGCCGTACTGCATCTTATTTTCTACATCATCGACATGGGAAATCTCGACGACATGCTCGCCGAGTTCTGGGCGCTCGGAATTTGGACCGGGTGGGCCGCGATGCTGCTGTTTGTGCCGCTTGCCATCACCAGCAACGATGCGTCGATGCGGGCGCTCAAGGCAAAATGGAAGCAGTTGCAGCGACTGGTTTATCCAGCGGCCGTCCTTGTCCTTGTCCATTGGATATTCATTCACAACAATCTAGGTCCAGCGCTCGTTCATTTCATTCCGCTCACGCTGCTTGTTGCGGCTCGCTACTTTCTGTCAGTCAAACCCCAACCCACAGGAGCATAATCATGCGTTTACTTTCAACTCTCATTCTAGCAGGCGCAGCATCCATGGCGCTCCTGTCGGCCCCCGCCTCGGCCACTGGCGCGATCAAGTGCAAGGCTGGTCCTGCAGCCACCTGGAAAAGTCAGGACGTCTTGAAAGCCCAGCTTGCCAAAGAAGGCTGGACAGTCCGCAAGTCAAAGGTAGATGGCGGTTGCTATGAAGTATATGGCACCACGCCCGAGGGCGACCGCGTCGAGGCTTATTTTCACCCCGTCACTCTCGAGAAACTCTACGTTGCACGTCGCGGCGAAGTGCTGTTCCGCAAGGCCGGTTACTGATACGTTCTGCCGATAGTCGTTGACAAAACCGGGGCCGCAACTAAACGCGGCTCCGGGCCACGCGGTCCCAACGCCGCGCTGCTCTCTGCAAGGAGACGCTTACATGACTATCAGTAAACCCGCCGTCAAACCGGCGCGTCCATACTTTTCTTCCGGCCCCTGTGCCAAGCCACCGGGTTGGGAAGCCACCAAATTAGCAACCGAATCGCTGGGCCGTTCGCACCGCGCCAAGATCGGCAAATCGCGTTTGCAGCTTGCCATCGACTTGATGCGCGAAGTGTTGCAGGTGCCCGATACGCACCGTATCGGCATCGTACCGGGATCCGACACCGGCGCCATCGAAATGGCGATGTGGACGATGCTCGGCGCACGCCCGGTCACGATGATGGCGTGGGAAAGCTTTGGTGAGGGCTGGGTGACCGATGTCAACAAACAGCTCAAATTGAACGCGACGGTGCTGAATGCGCCTTATGGCGAGATTCCGGACCTTGCCTCGGTCGATTTTTCGAACGACGTCGTGTTCACCTGGAACGGTACGACATCGGGCGCGCGGGTGCCGAACGGCGACTGGATCAGCGAGAGCCGCGAAGGTCTGACCTTCAACGACGCAACGTCGGCGGTGTTTGCCTATGATATGCCGTGGGACAAGCTCGATGTGACGACCTTCAGCTGGCAGAAAGTGCTGGGCGGCGAGGGCGCGCATGGTGTGCTTATCCTTGGACCGCGTGCTGTCGAGCGGCTTGAAAATTACACCCCAGCATGGCCGCTTCCCAAAGTGTTCCGCCTGATGTCGAAGGGCGCGCTGGCTGAAGGCATTTTCAAAGGCGAAACTATCAATACGCCGTCGATGCTGGCGGTCGAGGATGTCATCTTCGCGCTCGAATGGGCGAAGTCGGTGGGCGGCCTCGCTGGCCTGATGGCGCGGAGCGATGCCAATGCGGCGGCGCTGGGTGCTGTTGTCGAGAGCCGGGAGTGGCTGGGTTTCCTCGCTACGGACGAAGCCATTCGCTCTAAAACGTCGGTCTGCTTGACCGTCGAAGGCGCGGACGAGGCGATGATCAAGAAAATGGCGTCTCTGCTCGAGGCTGAGGGTGCTGCTTACGACATCGCCGGATATCGCGACGCGCCGCCAGGCTTGCGGATATGGTGCGGTGCGACGGTCGATACTGCCGATATCGAAGCACTCGGGCCCTGGCTCGATTGGGCTTATGAGACGGTGCGCGCTTAACCCCCTCACATGGTCATTCCCGCGAAAGCGGGAATCCATGGCCTGACATCTCGTTATAAGCCGACAGTTCAGACCATGGACCCCCGATCAAGTCGGGGGTGACAAAAAATAGAATGACTGGAGTTCTGACATGATCAAACCACGCGTATTAATCTCCGACAAAATGGATCCCAACGCTGCGAAAATCTTTGCCGAGCGCGGCTGCGACGTCGATGTAATCACCGACAAGACCCCCGACGAACTGGCCGCGATGATTGGCGAATATGACGGCCTTGCCATCCGCAGCTCGACGAAGGTGACCAAGGCTATCCTTGACGCCGCGACCAACCTCAAGGTCATCGGCCGCGCCGGTATCGGGGTCGACAATGTCGATATTCCCGCAGCGTCGGCCAAGGGCGTTGTCGTCATGAACACGCCGTTCGGCAATTCGATCACCACCGCCGAACACGCCATCGCGCTGATGTTCGCGCTTGCACGCCAGTTACCTGAGGCCAATGCGCAAACGCAACAAGGCCTGTGGCCAAAAAACGGTTTCATGGGCGTCGAAGTCACCGGCAAGACACTGGGCCTGATCGGTGCAGGTAATATCGGCAGCATCGTCGCGTCGCGTGCCTTGGGCCTGAAGATGAAAGTCGTCGCTTTCGACCCGTTCCTGACGTCGGAACGCGCGGTGGAAATGGGCGTTGAAAAGGCCGATCTCGACACGCTGCTCGCCAAAGCCGATTTCATCACGCTGCACACGCCGCTGACCGACCAGACGCGCAACATCCTGTCGAAGGAAAATCTGGCCAAGACCAAGAAGGGCGTTCGCATCATCAACTGCGCACGCGGCGGGCTGATCGACGAAGCGGCTTTGAAAGAAGCGCTCGACAGCGGCCAGGTCGGCGGCGCGGCGCTCGATGTGTTCCAGACGGAGCCCGCAAAGGAATCGCCCCTGTTTGGCACGCCCAACTTCATCTGCACACCGCATCTGGGCGCGTCGACAAACGAAGCGCAGGTCAATGTTGCGCTTCAGGTCGCCGAGCAGATGGCCGATTATCTGGTCAACGGCGGCGTCACCAACGCGCTCAACATGCCAAGCCTGTCGGCAGAAGAGGCGCCGAAGCTGAAGCCCTATATGACTCTCGCGCAAAAGCTCGGCTCGCTCGTCGGCCAACTCGCGCATGACAATCTCGACAATATTGCGATCGAAGTCGAAGGAGCGGCCGCCGAACTCAATATCAAGCCTATTACAGCCGCCGTATTGTCTGGATTCATGCGCCGTTTCTCCGACGCGGTGAACATGGTCAACGCGCCATATCTGGCCAAAGAACGCGGCTTCGATATTCGCGAAGTGCGTCATGACAAGGCGGGCGCTTATCACACTTTGGTGCGGGTAACAGTCAACACCAGTCAAGGTCCGCGCTCCGTCGCAGGCACACTTTTCGCAAACAGCGAAGCGCGGCTGGTCGAGATATTCGGCATCAGCCTGGAGGCCGAGCTTGAAGGCGATATGCTCTATATTGTCAACGAAGACGCGCCGGGATTCATTGGCCGCGTCGGCACGACATTGGGCGAGGCGGGCCTCAATATCGGCACGTTCCATCTTGGTCGCCGCAGCGCAGGCGGCGAGGCTGTGTTGTTGCTGACCATGGATTCGCCGATTCAAGAGCCGGTTCTGTGGGAAGTGTGCAAGCTTCCTGGCGTGAAGACTGTCAAGGCATTGAAGTTCTAGCCACACTGTCCACTCATAATTGTGTCATCCCCGACTTGATCGGGGATCCATGGTCTGATCTGTAAATTTAAACTTATAGCCCAGTCCATGGATTCCCGCTTTCGCGGGAATGACAAGCTGTGTATCGACCCGCTTTATGACCGATATCCCGCCCGACCTTTTGCCCGAAGGCTTTCGCGATCGCTTGCCACCACAGGCGGAGGCGGCGGTGCGGGTGGCGCGGGCGATGATCGATGTCATGGCATCGCACGGTTATGCGCGGGTGTCGCCTGCCATAGCTGAATTTGAAAGCAGCCTGTCGGCGCGAAGCGGCGGCGCGACCCGCAACAGCTTGCTTCGCTTTACCGACCCGGTTTCGGGCCACACCTTGGCCTTACGCGGGGACATAACCGTGCAGGTGGGGAGGATTGCCACCACGCGCATGGCGCAAGCGCCGCGTCCGTTGCGGCTGTGCTACCACGGCCAGATATTACGTCTGCGCGCCCGGCAGCTTCGCCCCGAGCGTGAAATCACGCAGTTAGGTGCAGAGCTTATCGGCAATGACAGTGTCGCGGCGGCGTCCGAAATTGTTGGTGTGGCGGTTGACGCGCTGGAGGCCGCAGGCGTCAAGGATATTGTCGTCGACTTTACATTGCCCGACCTGGTCGAGAGGCTGGCTGCGAAGGCGTTACCGCTGTCTTCGGACAAGATCGATATTGTTCGGTCCGAACTCGATATGAAGGACGCCGGCGGTTTGAGCGGCTTGCGCGCGGACGCTTATCTGCCCTTCCTGGCAGCAACGGGTCCATTTGCCGAAGCTGTCGAGAAATTGCGAGCCATCGACGCCGGGGGCGCGCTGGCATCGCGTATCAAGGCGCTCGAAGCGATTGCCGAGTCGGTTGCCGGACGCGCGACCATCACGCTAGATCCGACCGAGCGACATGGCTTCGAATATCAAAGCTGGTTCGGATTCACACTGTTTGCCAAGGGCTACACCGCCGCATTGGGGCGTGGCGGCACCTATGCCATCGAACGAACGGATGGCACGGCCGAGGTTGCGACCGGCTTTTCGCTCTATCCCGATCCGCTGATCGACATGGTCGCCGACGAAAGTAACAACCAACGTTTATTTCTGCCTGCAGGCACGCTTGCTGCCAAGGCCGCGCAGATGCGCGCCGAGGGCTGGGTTACCGTTGCCGCGCTCGATGCCAGCGACAACGCCGAACGGCTGGGCTGCACGCACATATTGGCGAATGGGCAGGCGAGCCCGCTATAAAACAGATTTGAGAAACGCGTCGAATTCACGCGTAATCAGGTTATCGCCTGCTCCGACGTCGTGATTGATTTTGGAATGGCTTGAATCGGGAACAGGCAGTATCTGTGCGGCCTCGCCCGCTTTGCCAAGCGCGGCAGCAAAATTGCGCGCCTGGTTTGCCGCATCTATTCGCGAGGCGTCGTGGATGATGAGCCAGTTCCCAACATTGGGCGATGCGGCATACGTGATTGGCGATAGCCGTTTCTGGTTGGCCTCATCGGTACCGAACGCGCTCGTATAAAGTTTGGTAAGCAACGGCCCGCCGCCGCTGTTCATCTGCGTCGCGACGTCATAGCCAGCGCCATCGAGCAACACGGTGCCGCGAATGGCAGACAAGGGTACACCCGCGTTCTTGAAGTAGCGTTCGTCACTCGAGACAAGCGCGGCCAGATGCGCGCCCGCGCTATGCCCTGAAATAACGATACGGTCTGGATCGAAGTTCAACTCTTGCTCCCGCCCGCGCAAATAGGCGATTGCCTCGGCAACATCGATCGCCTGACCAGCGGGGTCGGCATCGGGCACCAGACGGTAATTCAGTGAAGCAAAAGCGTAGCCGTTCGTCGTGAAATGTCTCGCCTTGTTACCGGTCCCGCTTTTCTTGTCGCCAATCGCCCATCCGCCGCCGTGGATGAATATCACTAGGGGCGGGCGTTGCACGGCACCCTTGACCCGATAGAAATCGAGCGTCTGTTTCGCGTGATTGCCATAGCTCAACTCGTTTCCGCCGACCGGAACATTTGCGCGGGCGTGTCTGCCCTCCAATATTTTGACAAGGGCCATGGTGCAGCCTTCAGAAAACTCTCCAGCCGGGGCCTTTTGCCTGATGCACGCGATGGCTGCCTGCCGCCCACCGGCGTTAGCGCATTTCTGCGCAACCTCGCGTCTGCATTCGGCTGGCAGCCGCTGCCCGCGCTGCGCCACGGCGCAGGTGGCAACCATCGCCAGCGCCGCTGCGCCCAAAATCCATTTTTGCATCTTCTGCCTCCATCGACGCTTTAGGGTGGACGTCCAGCGTCCATAGTCATAACGGGGGCTACGGCGAATCCCTTCGTGGAGAAATTCCTTCCGCGCAGAAAAAGGCCCTCGAAGATTTGAGGAACTTATGGCGAATGTAACCGTAATCGGCGCTCAGTGGGGCGACGAGGGCAAAGGCAAGATTGTCGACTGGCTGGCGGAACGCGCCGATGCGGTGGTCCGCTTCCAGGGCGGGCATAATGCAGGCCACACGCTTGTTGTTGGCGAGAATGTCTACAAATTGTCATTGCTGCCTTCGGGTATCGTCACCGGCACTTTGTCGATAATCGGCAATGGCGTGGTGCTCGATCCTTGGGCATTGCGCGCCGAAATGGAGAAGCTACGCGGGCAGGGGGTTTCGATCACCACCGAGAATTTCGCGCTTGCCGATAATTGCGCGCTGATCCTGCCAATCCACCGCGACCTGGATGGGCTGCGCGAAACTGCGGCGGGGTCTGGCAAGATCGGCACGACCGGCCGGGGCATCGGGCCGGCCTATGAGGACAAAGTTGGTCGCCGTGCCATCCGTGTGTGCGATCTGGCCCATCTGGACGCGCTGGATGCGCAACTCGACCGCCTCTGCGCGCATCATGACGCGCTGCGCGCTGGGTTTGGCGAGCCGCCCGTCGACCGTGAGCGGCTCATTGCCGATCTCAAGGAAATTGCGCCGTTCGTTCTCGAATATGCCGAGCCCGTGTGGAAGCGGCTGAACCAAGTGCGCAAAGCCGGTGCACGGATATTGTTTGAAGGTGCGCAGGGCGTGTTGCTCGATGTCGATCACGGCACTTATCCCTTCGTGACCAGTTCGAACACCGTGTCTGGCACGGCGGCGTCGGGCTCAGGTCTCGGACCTAGCGCCGCCGGTTTCGTGCTCGGCATCGTCAAAGCCTATACCACCCGCGTCGGCTCCGGCCCGTTCCCGACGGAACTCGAGGATGAAACCGGCCAGCGCCTGGGCGAACGCGGGCATGAATTCGGCACAGTCACGGGCCGCAAGCGCCGTTGCGGCTGGTTCGACGCGGTGATCGTCCGCCAAAGCTGCGCTGTGTCGGGCGTTACCGGCATTGCCCTCACCAAACTGGACGTTTTGGACGGCTTTGAAACGATCAAGATCTGCACCGGCTATCGGCTGAACGGCAAAGTTTACGATTACCTCCCCGCGCACTCGGCTGATCAGGCAGCGGTCGAGCCGATCTATGAGGAAATGCCCGGCTGGCAGGAAACCACCGCAGGCGCGCGCAGTTGGGCGGATTTGCCTGCACAGGCGATTAAATATATCACGCGCGTGCAGGAGTTGATCGAAACGCCGGTCGCATTGGTCAGCACCTCGCCGCAGCGCGAAGACACTATCCTTGTGCGCGACCCCTTTGCTGACTAGCCGCTCTTCATTTCAGCGGTAAGCCGCAAGCTTGCGCGCCAGAAGAAGAAGGCAGGGATGAGGCCGAGCCATGCCGCGCCATAAAGCACCCAGCGGACGCTGTCGGTGCCGGCCATTGGCTGAAGCGCGTCGGAAAGCATCCCGAAAGCCAAAGGCCCAAGTCCAAGGCCAATAAGATTTTGCCCGAAAACAACCAACGAAGCCGCCACCGCGCGCGCTTCGCGGCGGACGAGGCCTTGCACGCAGCCATAGGCCGGGCCGTAATAGGCCGAGTTCAGTATCGTTGGGATGATCAGCATCGCCACCGCTATGCGCCAGTCGGCGGACCAATAGCTGACAAACAACAACGGTGCGGCGACCGTCATGCCAATAGCGGGAAGCGTCAGCAAATGGCGCTTGTCGCGCTTGCCGAAAACATCGGCCACCTTGCCCCCCAGCCAGGTTCCCACGATCCCTGACAGCCCAAGCGCAACAGCCATCGATATGCCGGCCTCGGTTGTCGAAAATCCGTGAGAGCGAATGAACAAGCTGATCGTCCACAACCCTTTGCCATAGCTGAGGAAAGCGGTGAATGAGGCGGCGATAAAGATATAGAGATATGCCTTCGACGCGAAGATTTCGCGCGCCGCTTGCCCGACAGACAAGGTCGGTGCGACCGGTGTGTCGTTCGTTGTCGCCGCAGCATTCTGCGCATAAAATCGCGGATCGCCGATTAGCTTCGGCAATATCAACGCCAGCAAAACGCCAGGTGCACCGACCAGCATGAACGCGGTCCGCCAGCCATATAAGTCGTTGACGATACCGCCGATGATCAATCCCAACAGACCGCCGATGGGGATTCCGAGGCCATAAAATGCAATGGCTGACGAGCGCTTTTCAGGCGGAACTGTGTCGGCAATCAACGAGTGTGCAGCAGGGGTGCAGCCCGCCTCGCCGACGCCAACGCCGACTCGGGCCAGCGCGAGTTGAATAAAATTCTGCGCCACGCCGCAGATCGCCGTCATCGCCGACCAGACTGCGAGCGATATCGAGATCAGCCACACGCGATTGGTACGCGGACGGTCGGCGTAGCGAGCAATCGGGACACCAAGAACTGCGTAGAATAAGGCAAAGGCTGGCCCTGCCAAAAGCCCCAATTGCGTGTCGCTCAGCCCGAATTCCAGTTTCATCGGTTCGGCAAGGATTGCAACGATCTGCCGGTCGAGAAAATTCAGAATGTAAACAACGAGCAGCGTGAACAGCATAACTTTTGGCGTGGTGACGGCCGGCCCGCTGCTGCGCATCGATGCGGCGTTATCCATTGGCTACTCCTCTTCCAACATAGGGTTATCCAGCAAATGCAGCGCTTGTCAAAACATTGGGAATGATTCCGAGCGACAACCGTTTGCCCGATATCCCTCGACATCACTCAAAGGGTGCGCAAAATCGGGCAGGCTGATATATCGCCCGTTGACTGTTCTGGGTGGCACGTCATTGGAGATGTTATGACAACCCGCGAAACGACGGCCCTGCTGCCGCTCAGTGATATCGACCTAAACCTCTCATTGGGCGACCGGGCGATGGTGTTGGCCTATGGGGCGATACAATGGCCGTGGCTGCTTCGAAGCCTGCATGGCGGGCGCAAGGCCGACAAAGTGGCCTTGCTGGACTATCTTAATCTGCCGCTTGATGCGCTACCCAACCTGGGAAGCTGGAAAGCAGACACCAATTTCCTCTGGCACATTGTTCACGCAATCGAGGAGATGCGGCCCGCGCAAGTGGTGGAGCTTGGCTGCGGCGCGTCGAGCTTTATCATTGCCCGTGCGTTGCAGTTATTCGGCGGAGGCAAGCTAGTCAGTTACGACCAGCATGGAGAGTTCGCGTCGATTACGCAGGAATGGGTGCGTGAGAACGGGATACCGGTCAGCATCCGTCATGCGCCTTTAGGGCCGTCCCCTGCTGGTTGGCCCGGACATTGGTATCAGTTAAGCGACGTGCCGACAGAAATCGACCTGCTGGTGGTCGACGGTCCACCTTGGGCAATCCATCCGCACGTTCGCGGGGCGGCGGCAAGCCTCTTCCCAAGATTAAAGCCGGGCGGGCGCGTCCTGCTCGACGATGCTGCCCGCCCGGGCGAGCGGGTGGTTGCCCGTCGCTGGCGAAGAGATCACCACAATATGCGTTTTGCGCTAGACAGCAAAGGCGCGAAAGGCACATTGATTGGGGTCAAGTTACCCGCCTAATCCGATATCGCTGGCCTGTCAGTATTTCGTGACGATATAACCTGTGCCGCAACAAGATCGCCGATAACGTTCAACGTCGTCCGACACATATCGAGAAACCGGTCAACGCCCAATATAAGTCCGATTCCCTCTGGCGGGACACCGATACTGCCGAGGATTAGCGCAATAACGGGAAGCGAACCTGCGGGGACACCGGCTGTACCAATCCCGCCCAATATGCAAATCAGCATGACAAACAGCTGTTGCGAAAGGCTGAGTTCGACTCCGAAAAACTGTGCAAGAAAAAGCACCGTCACGCCCTCGAACATGGCTGTGCCATTCTGGTTGGCGGTCGCCCCGATGGTCAGCACGAAACGCGAGATGCGCGGTGGAAGTCCTAGCCGTTCTTCTGCAACCCGAAGGGCGGTTGGCAATGTCGCGTTAGACGAGGCAGTCGAAAACGCCATCACGAATGCTTCCTGCGTATCGCGGAAGAAAGCGACAGGGGACTTTCGGGCGACGAATTTGAGGATGAGGGGAAAGACCCCGAACATTTGAAGCCCCAACGCAAGCAAAACAACGCCAACAAACGCGGAAAGGCGGACAATCAGATCCCAGCCGAACTCTGACGCCAAATTGAACATGAAACAGAACACGGCAATAGGTGCAAGCCGGATGACCAAGCCAATAAGCCGCATCGACACGCGGAAGACGCCTTCGATGACCGACTTCAATCCTGCGGTCTTGTCTTCAGGCGTCAACAGCATGCCGATGCCGAAAAACAGCGCGAAAAACATCACCGCCAATATGTCGTTCTCGCTCATTGCGGTCACGAAGTTGGAAGGGATGATACCGACAACCGCATCGACTCCGGATTTGGCTTCGGTTGACTGCTGCACAATGGAACTGGCCTGTTCGCCCTGCTGCGCAACGAGCGCTTCGGCGGTTTCCGGATCGACGCCCGTGCCGGGTTGGAAATAGTTGACCACGGCGAGGCTGATTGCGACCGAGATGGTCGAGACAATTATGGTGTAAACCAGCGTCTGCGTTCCAACTTTCTTTAGCGCCGACATCTCGCGCATTTCCGCAACACCGATGATCAATGCCGATACAAGCAGCGGAATGACGAGCATGAAAAGCAGGCGGAGAAAAATGTCGCCAATTGGTCCAGTTACATAGGTTCTCAGCCAATCGACCCATAAGGCGTCGGGCGTTGTCGCGAAGACCACCATGCCGGCGGCAAGCCCGGACACAAAGCCAGCCAGTATCAACCAGCGTAATTTGTCTGCCCCCTGAACTTCGTCCCCGGTCGAATCGCTCATCGCGTTTTCCCGTATTGGTGCACCGACCCTATGCCGGCATATCAGGAAACCCTTCAGGTCTTGGCCGGTTCCTCGACCATGTCGGGTGCGAGGTCAAGTCCGGCTCGCCCAAGCGCAGCCGTATGGGCTGGTGCGTGAGGAAATTCGATGAACTCCGGTTCTTCGACCTCGAGCATGCCCTCCCATTTGGTGATAACCGACGTGGCGACAGCGTTGCCCACGACGTTTGTCGCGGTACGGCCCATGTCGAGGAACTGGTCGATAGCCAGGATTAACGCGACGCCCTCTACCGGCAAATCGAACATCGCGAGTGTGCCCGTGATAACGACCAGCGAGGCTCGCGGAACCGCCGCGACTCCTTTTGACGAGATCATCAGCGTGAGCAGGATGAGTATCTGCGTCGCTATCGACAGTTCGATGCCATAGGCTTGTGCGATGAAAATCGTCGCAAAGCTCATATACATCATCGAACCATCGAGGTTGAAGCTGTAACCCAGTGGCAGCATGAAGCCCGATATCCGGCGCGGCACGCCGAAGCGGTCCAGCTGTTCGAACAGCTTGGGTAACGCAGCTTCGGAGGACGCGGTCGAAAAGGCGATCAGCATGGGTTCCCGAATATAGCGGATGAGCGTCCAGATTCGTCTTCCAAGGAAAATCGCCCCGAGCGACAGCAGGATCGTCCACAACAGCGCCAGCGACAGGTAGAATTCGGTCACAAGCTCCAGATAAGTGCCGAGGATCGCCAGCCCGCTTTTCGCCACCACGCCCGCCAGTGCGCCGAAAACCGCGATCGGGGCATAGCGCATGACATAATGCGTGATCTGCAGCATCATCTCTGCAAGCGCTTCGGCACCACGCACCAGTGGCGCCCCTTTTTCGCCAAGCGCCGACAAAGCGACGCCCGCGAATAGCGAGAAGACCAGTATCTGCAGGATGTTGTTGGCGGCCATCGCTTCGAAGGCGTTTTTGGGGAAGATCGACAGGATGAATTCCCAGAAATCGAGCTTCTTCACCTCGCCAATAGTGGCGGCAGCATTAGCAACGGTATCAACAGGAGCGCCGACGCCAGGCTGAAACAGGTTGACCATCAGCAAGCCAAGCCCAATCGAAATGAAGCTTGCGATGATGAACCAGCTGATCGCGCGAAATCCGATGCGGCCGAGCGCCGAACTGTCGCCCATATGTGCAATGCCCACGACAATCGTCGACAAGATCAGAGGTGCGACAAGCAACTTTATGAGATTAAGGAAAATATCGGACAGCAGCTTAAAGGTTTTGGTGAGATATTCGAACCACGCGTTGTCCTGCGGCACCCCTATATGGACAGCATATCCGACCATCACGCCGAGAATCATCCCCGCCAGAATGAACAATGTCAGCCGTCTATCCACGCAACCCTCCGAACCCTGAGCTTTAGTTTTGGCGACGCTACACAGGCGGCCCAGTCACCGCAACCTGTTACGGACCCGGCTTGTCTAGGGCTAAGAAGGAGGGCATAAGCGTTGAAATAAAATTACAATAGCTCGCGTCGTATAAACCGGCGCGAAGCCGGAGTGTCGTGGGTTCAGGAGAATAATTTATGGCTGCTGCCAAAGCCTCGAAATCATCTAACAAAATCGACAACGCTTTGTTGAAGGCAATGGCGTCGGCCTTTTCGGAAAGCGCGCTTCCCGGAGAAAATGAGGGGTTCGACGCCAAAGCATGCGCGGAGGCCGCGCGCTTCACGCTCGAACTGGCGCGTCAGCGCAAGACCGGAACTGCTGCGGTCGCGCTCGACAGCTTCACCGACCCGCAAGGGCGGCTGGCGATGCGCATTGCGATGAACAATGACGACATGCCGTTCCTCGTCGATTCGATTTCGGCGGCAGTGGCGTCGCATGGCATCAGCGTGAAGCGGCTGATCCATCCTGTATTGACCACATGCCGGGATGAGGCAGGCGTGCTGCAATCGGTCACGCGCAAACGCGCAACTGCAGATAGGCGCGAATCGTTCATCTATCTTGAAACCGATCGCGTTGATGCCAAAGAACGGCGGGCGCTGGAGGACAATCTGATCGCAGTGCTGCGCGACGTGCGCGGGGCAGTCACCGACTGGCGCAAGATGCTCGGTGCGATGTCCGAAGACGCCGAAAGCCTTCCGGATGGCGAAGGTGCGGCATTGGTCCGTTGGTTCCTTGAAAACAACATGACCGTTCTGGGCCATGAAAAGATTGCGCGAGACGCGACGCGGTCTGAACGCCTGGGCCTCTCGCGAGTCAGCGACTACGCGATGCTGTCGGAAGTCAGCATCGGTCTCGCGATCAAATATTTCGAGGGAGGCGGTCGTGCGCCGCTGGTATTGAAGGCCAACCGCGTGTCGAGCGTCCACCGGCAGGTGCAACTCGATCTCGTGGTTGTGCCATTACGCGACAGCAGCAGCATCGTCGGGCTGTCGTTGACCGCAGGCTTGTGGACCAGCGCTGCATTGGCGACCGCGCCGGACCGCATCCCGGTCTTGCGCACGCATTTGGCGACGCTGATGGAGCGATTTGGTTTCGATCCGTCGGGCCATGCCGGCAAGGCGATGACGCATGTCCTGACGGCCCTGCCGCACGACCTGCTGGTGTCGCTGAAACTGGCTGAACTTGAGCGCGTCACGCTGACTGCGATGTCGCTAACCGACCGGCCGCGCCCCAAATTGCTTACGATCCGTTCGCCATTGGGGCGGCATCTGTACATTTTTGTCTGGCTGCCGCGCGATGACGTCTCCACCGGGATGCGCAAGCAGATCGAGGAGATGCTGATCGATGCAACGGGCGGCGCGCTGCTTGGCTGGACGATCAGTCTTGAAGATGGCGGCATCGCCTTGCTGCGCTACACGCTCGACCTGCCAGATCGCGAGCAAAAGGTCGACGAGGCGGCGCTCGACGACCGACTAGAATTGATGGTGCGTGGCTGGGAGCCTGCGGTCGAAGCCGCGCTGGCACGGCTGGCCGACGAAAAGCGCGCGGCGGCGATGCTGGTGCGCTACGGCCCGATTTTCCCCGGCAATTACCGCAGCAGCTATTCGACCGACGAAGCAGCGCGCGACATGATCGGCCTGCTGCAGATGGAGCGCGATCATAGCAGGGTTACGCGTCTGTCCGTGCGAGGCGACGTGCTGCGCCTGAAAGTATATAGCCAGGGCGGCGCAATGCCGTTGAGCAATATCGTCCCGGCGCTCGAAAACTTCGGTTTCGACGTGCTGGAAGAATCACCGACGGCACTTGGCGACGGCAACTACATCCATGATTTCCGCCTTGGCCTGCGCGGCGGCGATGTTGCAACGGTGATGGACCGCGCCTCGGTCATTGAAGGTGCGCTGAGCCAGGTTTTCGATGATGAAGCCGAAAATGATGTGTTCAACCAACTCGTCACAATTGCTGCGCTCGACCCGCAATCGGTCATATGGCTGCGCGCCTGGTATCGCTATTTGCGCCAGACCGGCGCCAACTTCAGCATGGCCACGGTCGTCGCGGCGCTTGCAAATAACGCAGGCATCACGCGATCGGTCGTTGCGCTGTTCGATGCACTTCACAACCCAGCTGGCACGGGTGATCGCGAAAAGGCGGCGGCCAAATATGTCAAAGCGATACTCGATGGTCTTGCGGGAGTCTCTGCAATCGAGGAAGATCGTATCCTGCGCCGCTATATGAGCGTGGTCAAAGCCACGTTGCGGACTAACGCCTTTGCGCCGGCTGCTGCTGAGGCGCTGGCATTCAAGATGGACAGCGCGAAGGTGCCGGGCCTTCCCGCGCCGTTGCCGTGGCGTGAGGTCTTCGTGTATTCGCCGCGTGTCGAGGGCATCCACCTGCGCGCAGGCCCGGTGGCGCGTGGGGGGCTTCGCTGGTCGGACCGGCGCGACGATTTCCGCACCGAAGTGCTTGGGCTGATGAAGGCGCAGCGTGTCAAGAATGCGGTAATCGTGCCGACTGGGGCAAAAGGCGGGTTCTATCCGAAACGCCTGCCTGACATGCGCACCGACCGCGACGCCTGGTTTGCGGAAGGAACAGAAAGTTACAAGATCTTCATCCGCACTCTGCTGTCGATCACCGACAATATCGTCAACGACAAGGTTGTGCATCCCGGCAATGTGGTCATTCACGACGGGCAGGATCCCTACTTCGTGGTTGCCGCCGACAAGGGCACCGCAACTTTTTCCGACACGGCCAACGCGATCGCGCTTGAGCGGAATTTCTGGCTCGGCGATGCTTTTGCAAGCGGTGGTTCGGTTGGTTACGACCACAAGGCGATGGGGATCACGGCAAAGGGCGGCTGGCTTTCGGTGCAGCGTCACTTTGCCGAAATGGGCATCGATGTGCAGAAGGAGCCCGTGACCGTCGCTGGTGTCGGTGACATGTCGGGCGATGTGTTCGGCAACGGCATGTTGTTGTCAAAAACGCTGAAGGTCGTCGCCGCGTTCGACCACCGGCACATCTTTTTCGACCCCAGTCCAGATCCCGCAAAAAGCTGGAAGGAACGCCAGCGATTGTTCAACCTGCCTCGATCAAGCTGGCTCGATTATGATGCCAAGCTGATATCCAAAGGTGGCGGCGTTTTTGCGCGTAGCGAAAAGAGCATCAAGACAACGCCGGAAATCAGAGCCTTATTGGGTATTGATGCGAAAGAGCTGGAACCGGCTGCGCTGATGACTGCGATCCTGAAAGCGCCTGTGCAGCTCATGTGGTTCGGCGGCATCGGAACTTACATCAAGGACAAGAGTGAGAGCCAGCTCGAAGTCGGTGATCCCGGCAATGACGCGATCCGTATCAATGGTGCCGAGGTGCGCGCGCAAGTCATTGGGGAAGGTGCAAACCTTGGCGTGACGCAGGCTGGCCGCATCGGTTTTGCTTTGCGCGGCGGGCGGATTAACACCGACTTCATCGACAACAGCGCCGGCGTCGACTGTTCGGATAATGAGGTTAACATCAAGATTGCCCTTAATGCCGAAATGCGCAGCGGAAGACTGAAGGAGCCAGTGCGTAACAAGCTGTTGGCAGAAATGACCGATGCGGTTTCGCGTCTGGTGTTGGAGGACAATCGTCTCCAGACGCTGGCGCTTTCCATCGCAGAAACCGGCGGTGCCGGGGATTTGCCTGCTTATATCCGGCTCATCGAAACCTTTGAAAGTAGTGGACGGCTCGACCGCGTGGTGGAGGGCATTGCGCCCAATGACGAACTGTTTCGCCGCGCCAGCGACGGTAACGGGCTGACTCGGCCCGAACTTGCCGTCCTGCTGTCCACAGCAAAGCTTGCCGCACAGGACGGCGTCGAAGAAGCCCCGCTTGCCACCGACCCGTCTATGGACAGCGAGTTGCTGGCTGCGTTCCCCGACGCGATGGTGGCCAAGCATAAATCGGCGATCCTCGCGCACCGCCTGCGCAAGGAAATTATCGCCACCAAGCTTGCAAATCGCATGATCAACCGGCTCGGCTTGCTTCATCCGTTCGAACTGGCGGAGGAAGAAGGCTGCAGTCTTGGCGATGTTGCGGGTGCGTTTGCAATCGCAGAACGGATATATAACCTGCCTTCGCTCTGGCAGGCGATCGACGTGGCCGACATGGCGGAATCGACGCGGCTGATGTTGTTCAACCAGACGGCGGTCGAAACCCGCGCACAAATGGCGGATATTATCCGCAACGCGCATGAAGGGCGCGATGTGGGCAATACGACCGCCATTTACGCGCCCGTCGTGCAGAAGCTGTCGGCGGCGCTCGACAGCCTTTTGCCGACAGATGTCAGGCACCAGACCGAAAGCTTTGGCAACCGCCTGATCGAGAATGGCGCGCCGCGCAAGATTGCCGAACGGCTGGTGCGGATGGCACAGCTTGATGGCGCCATCGGCCTTGCCGCGCTGTCGTCGGCGCAAAAAGGAGACGTCACTGCGTTGACTCAGGCCTTTACGGCAATCGGCGATGCGCTTGGCATCGGCTGGGCGCAGGGCACTGCGATGCAAATGGACCCGCACGACCCGTGGGAGCGTTTGCTTGTCGCTGGCCTTGCCCGCGATTTCCAGGCGATGCGCCTCGATTTCCTCCGTCGCCGCGCAGCCAAAAAACCGGTCGACGATGTGCATGTTTGGGTCGGCGAGAATGCCGAACGGGTCCGCGCCTTCAAGGCCATGGTCGACAGGGCAAAGCTTGCGGGTATGCCAACACCTGCAATGCTGGCGCAGATTGCCGGTCAGGCGAGGGTACTATTGGGACGGTAGAGTGGACACAAATATGGTCAGAACAACAAAGCTCGCTCGTCCCCGCCTGCGTGGGGGCGACGGAGCTTTACTAAGCCGTCTCCATCGCCCGTTTGTAGATGCTGTTCAACGGATATTGGAATAGCTTCATCACCATCGGTTCAAAAAATCCCAATGGCAGCGTGTCGTAATCGGGATCAAACGCAGGGCAATCATATTTGTCGATAAATTCTTCGGTGTCGCCGAACCATTCATGGCCTCGGAATTGTTCGCGCATATCCCGGTCGAGCCCGAGATGGTGGAAGAAGTTGTGCCCCTGGAAAATGCCGTGGTGCTGGACGATCCAGTGCAATTTTTCGGAGACGAAAGGCTTGAGAATCGCAGCGGCGATGTCGGGGTGGTTCGCCGCACCCAGCGTGTCACCGATATCGTGAAGCAGCGCCATGACAACATAATCGTCTTCACGTCCGTCACGGTGCGCGCGGGTCGCAGTTTGCAGCGAGTGCGTCAATCGGTCGACGGCAAAGCCGCCGAAATCGCCATCGAGCAGCCTTAAATGGTCCAGAATGCGCTTGCCGCCGTTCTGCGTGAACGGAATATTGTGCCGCACGATGATCTGCCAATCCTCCTGCGTACTTTGCGACATATCGTGGAATGTTGCGCGGTCCTGGCTGTCGTCCATGATCAAATCCTCTCGCATATATGCTATCATGCCCGGCAGGCGAAACAAGGGCTTCATGCAAACGTAAAATGCGGCTAGACCCGTCGCATGGCCGTATTAGAGCTGACCGATAAACCCTTTTTTGCCGACAAGAACCGCGCTTTCTGGAACCTGCATAGCGCCGGTTGGGCAGGCGCGGTCATCCTGCGCGCTGCATCGGGTATCGCGCAGGGGCAACCGGTCAGCTTCCTCGTCCCCATCCTGATCTCGGCGGTTACCGGCTATTCGATCACGCTGGTGCTGTCGGTGATCTACCGTTTTCTGATCGACCAGCGGCCGTTCATAACCTGGAGCGTGACCGCCATTGCAGTGTCGGTCGCAACCATCGGTTATGCCTATATCGACGTCTGGGTGCTGCAAACGATCCGCGAAGGTGCCGACGAAACGCCGTTCGCGCAATTGTGGCTGGCGGCGATCTATATCAACTCGGTGCTGCTCGCCGCCTGGTCAGCGCTGTATTATGCAATCAATTATTTTGTAAGAGCCGAGGAGCAGCAGGACCAGATGCTGCGGCTGGAGGCGCAGGCAACAAGCGCCCAGCTGACGATGCTGCGATATCAGCTCAACCCGCATTTCCTGTTTAATACGCTTAACAGTATTTCGACCTTGGTTTTGCTGAAACAAACCGAGCAGGCCAACGCGATGTTGTCGCGGCTCTCGTCCTTCCTGCGCTTCACGCTGATTAACGAGGCTGCAGCCAAGGTGCCGCTGACTCAGGAGATCGAGACGCTGAAGCTCTATCTCGATATCGAAAAAATGCGCTTTGAGGAACGGCTCCGGACGTTCTTCGTGATCGACCCAGCAGTCGAAAACGCGCTGGTGCCGTCATTACTTCTTCAACCCTTGGTCGAAAATGCCATCAAATATGCGGTCACACCCAAGGAAGAGGGCGCGGACATTTCGGTCAGCGCTCAGCTCGTCGGCCAAAGGGTTCGTATTGTCGTGTCGGACACAGGGCCGGGGTTGCAGCCGGGGCAACAAGATCACAGCCTGTCCACAGGGGTCGGTATGGCCAACACTCGCGAGCGGCTTTCCCAAGCCTATGGCGACGACCAGCGTTTCGAGCATTATGTAAAAGCCGGTGGAGGATTTGAGGTTTTGCTGGAACTACCTTACCAAACACGGATTATACCGGTCGAACAACGTCAAGCGGGGGCAATATCACAAGGAATGGTAACCGCATGAGCATTCGCACCATATTGGTCGACGACGAAAAATTGGCCATTCAGGGCCTCGAATTAAGGCTGCAAGCATTCGATGATATCGAGATTGTCGCAACCTGTCACAATGGCAGGGAAGCAATCCGAAAAATCAAGACGCTGAAGCCTGACCTGGTGTTTCTCGACATCCAGATGCCGGGGTTTGACGGCTTCTCGGTTGTGCAGGGCATTATGGACATCGATCCGCCACTGTTCGTGTTCGTGACCGCGTATTCCGAACATGCAATCAAGGCATTTGAGGCGCAAGCTATCGATTACCTGATGAAGCCCGTAGAGCCGGACCGTCTTGCCGACACAATGGAGCGCGTTCGCGGACGTCTGGCGGACCGACGATCGCAGGATGAATTAGAGCGACTGCGCAATGTCATTAACGAGGTCGCGCCGAATGCGGCCGATAATCTCTCCTCGCTCGATGACGATGTGTCGACATCGACTCGCTTTGAAAAGCTGATCAACGTCAAAGATCGCGGCCAGATTTTCCGCGTAGATGTCGAAAGCATCGAGCGCATTGATGCGGCGGGCGATTATATGTGCATCTACACTGCCGATAATTCACTGATCCTGCGCGAAACGATGAAGGATCTGGAAAAACGGCTCGACCCGCGCACGTTCCAGCGTGTGCATCGCTCGACGATCGTAAATCTGGATCAGGTGCGGCAGGTCAAGCCGCACACCAATGGCGAATGCTTCCTCGTGCTGGAATCGGGCGCGCAGGTGAAGGTGAGCCGCAGCTATCGGGATGTAGTGGCTAGGTTTGTGCACTGAGCGGAGGTCATCCCCCTCGTCACCGTTCGTGTCGAGCTTAGTCGAGACACGTGTCCGTGGTGCGCAACCTCACGGTGTCTCGACGATGCTCGACACGAACGGCCTTGGGGTGTTGTTTTGAAAGGAGCCGTCAATGAGTGAAGTCGATGCAGCGCCCCGCATGAAGGCGAGCGACTTCCATCCCTATATTCTCGAAATCTTCGACGGCTATGTGCACGGCAAGCTGAACAAACGCGAATTCATCCGCGAGGCGGGGAAATATGCGGCTGCTGGCGTCACCGGCCTGATGATCCTTAATCAGCTGGCGCCCGATTATGCCCTCGCGCAGCAGGTGAGACCCGACGATCCGGCGATCGCGACGTCGCGCGTGACCATGCCAAGCCCCGAGGGCCATGGCAGCATCAACGGCCTGCTCGCCCGACCAGCCAAGGCGAAGGACAAGCTAGCTGCGGTGCTCGTTGTCCACGAAAATCGCGGGCTGAACCCTTATATCGAGGATGTCGTGCGCAGGCTCGCCAAGGCAGGATATCTCGCGCTTGGCCCCGATGGCCTGTCATCGGTTGGGGGCTATCCCGGTAATGACGAGAAGGGCCGCGAGTTGCAGGCCAAGCTCGACCCGGCTAAGCTGCTGGAGGATTTCTTCGCAAGTTACGAATGGCTTCGTCGCCATGAAGACAGCACCGGCAAGGTCGGGGCTGTCGGATTTTGCTATGGCGGCGGCGTGTGCAATGCGTTGGCAGTGGCGAAGGCCGACCTTGCCGCGTCGGTGCCCTATTACGGGCGGCAGCCTGCGACCGACGAGGTGCCAAAAATAGGGGCACCTTTGCTAATTCATTACGCCGAAAAGGACGAGCGTATCAATGCAGGCTGGTTACCATATCAGGCCGCACTGATTTCGAACCAGAAGAAATTCGACGTCCATTTTTACGCAGGCACTCAGCATGGATTCCATAACGACAGCACGCCGCGCTATGATAAAGCTGCGGCGGAATTGTCGTGGGCGAGGACGCTGGATTTTTTCAACAGAAACTTGCGATAAGTCGGTTCGGCCTGCCTAGCTTTGGGGGTTGTGTCTTCGTGTGAGACCAATCGAACGCAACCCCGCCGAATAACACGCACCCTGTGTTACCGCCGCCCGGCAAAAAACGATCTGAGCAATGCCGCCGCTTCGTCCGCAGCAATGCCGGCATAAACCTCCGGCCGGTGATGCACGGTGAGCTGCTCGAACAGTCTGGGCCCATGTGCCACTGCGCCGCCTTTCGGGTCGTCAGCGCCATAATAAAGCCGCGCGATGCGGGCATGGGCGATCGCGCCAGCGCACATTGCGCACGGCTCAAGCGTCACCCATAGGTCGCAGCCGGTGAGCCGGTCATTCCCAAGAAACGCTGCTGCCTCACGTAGCGCGATGATTTCGGCGTGCGCGGTGGGGTCGTGGCTTCCCAATGGCCGGTTGGCCCCCCGTCCGATAATCACGCCGTCTTTCACCACAATTGCACCGACCGGCACTTCGCCAGACGTCGCTGCCGCCCTCGCAAGCTCCAAGGCTTCTTCCATCATTTCTCGGGCTTTAGACAGAGGCATCGGGCTTCGCTAGCGCTTCGCGGCGCTTTTGGCTACACAGCGGGTTGACGTTTTGCCCTTCGAGGGTTAGGGGCAGCGACTTTCGCGGGTCAGTGATTCCGCATACACTCATTTGATACAGGATATATATCATGGCGCGCATCTGCGAACTCACCGGTAAAGGCCGCATGGTCGGCAACAATGTGAGCCACGCCAACAACAAGACAAAGCGCACGTTTTTGCCCAACTTGCAGAATGTGACCTTGCTGTCGGACACGCTTGAGCAGGGCTACAAGTTCAAGGTTTCGACCCACGGACTTCGTTCGGTCGAACATAATGGTGGCCTCGACAACTGGTTGCTGAAGACCTCGGACGAGAAACTGTCGACCAACGCCCGCAAGGTGAAGAAAGAAATCGCCAAGAGGGTCAAGGCTGCGGCCTGATTGCTTCGCTGCTGACGCAGCGGTGAATTAGAGAGATTCAAAACCGGGAGCGACAATCGTTTCCGGTTTTTTCTTGGGGTGACGTTCGGCCAGGCGGTATTTCATCAGCAAGGTGCGCTGGAAAATACTGAAATTATTATCTGAAATCAGCCAGATGATGGTCTCTGACCCTTCGCTCCGGACAGCGATTCCCTCCATATTATCGATCAGGAGTGGCGAAGCGAGTGTCGCGACCACCCGGCCGCTGATCGTTGTGCCTTTGCCGACTGTCGCAACGTCGACAATCGCCAGCTTGGCCGCAAAGCCGTTTGGCAAGCCAACCCACCGGTTCAGAACCATCAGCCGACCATCGGGCAATTGCACTCCATCGGTCACGCGATATCCGGCAGGTGGGCGGTATGTGAATCGCGCCACGTCGGTGTCAGGTTCGACGGGGTCGCCGGAAAACAACAGCGCCTGGTGCGTATTGTCGTCCTCAAGACTTTCGGAAATGACCACGAACCGGCCGTCGACCAGTCGGATAATGCATTCGGCACCCTTGTTGCTTGGCCAATCCTGCATCTCGCGCGGACGGACAATGCCGGTGGAGCGAGCGAAAGAGCGCGAGAAGCGTCGAATCGCGTGTTTCGCTTCGTAACTGACCCAGAACTGGCCACTTGCGGGATCGTAAGTAATGCCTTCGCTGTCGCGGTCCTTGTAAATTGTGTTCGGACCGTGCGCCTCGGGCAACGGGGCAATGAAAGGTCGGTCGGTGCGATCATCGTTTGTAAGGCCGAAGCCGATCAGCGTGCCAGCATCGCTCAATCCGACAAAGCGACCGTCGGCTAACGTTGTCAGCGCAGATAAGCCGCCAAAATCTTCGTTGTCGCTGCGTAACTCCCATGCGCCCAGAAAAATCAGTTTCCCAACGCGGCGCGGACCGGGATACGCCGGATCGAGCGATAGCGGCTTCAACGCAATGTCCTGACTGGCGTTGGGATAGATTGTCCTGATGCCGCCGACAGCCAGAATGGCGAGCGGCACGACGATAGCAATCCGTTTCCATCGAAGGCTCATTTAGATTTACAACCGTTCATCTAAAGCGCCCCAAACATGAACGAAAAATAACGACGCATTCAGCATCTGCTCAATTGCCTGAGTCCATAACAGCATCAACAGGAATTCACACCGCCCACGTCTTCTATAACGGGAAATCGGGGGCAAGAAGCAAGGAGTAAGAACATGACCAAGTTTAGGAACAGCATCGGTGCACTTGTCCTTGCCGCAACGGCAGTGACTGGTTTCACCGCAACCCCTGCAATGGCTGACGGGCGTTATGACGATGACTACAGCCGTTACGAACGTTACGACGATCGCTATGACCGTCGCGATTACCGCCGTGGCGACCGCTATTATCGCGGTGACCGTTATTATCGTGGAAATCAGCGTTGCGACAAGGGCACCGGCGGCACGATCATCGGCGCGGTTGCAGGCGGCCTGCTTGGTAACGAAGTAGCCCGCCGTGGCAACAAGACCGAAGGCAGCATCATCGGCGCAGCTGTAGGTGCCTTGGCCGGTCGTGCAATCGACAAGGCCGATAGCAACTGCCGTCGCCGCTATCGCTAAGCAATAAAGCTTCTGTCCGGCGGCGTCCCTGAACCTTCTCTGCCGCCGGACGGAACCCTCTCGGAGGTGGGCCAGCATCGGAAACGGTGCTGGCCTTTTTCGTTGCAACGGTAACTTGTTTGGCGGCGCGATATCCGGCAAAGCGCGGTGATGATCTTATCACTCGAATCTGCCCGCGCCGCCGTTCGCCTCTTCCGCCGCAAGCCCGAACCAGAGATACTCGCACCGCTTGTTGTTGCGGCGCAAGTCAACGCTGCCGAGCGAACCGCTGTTGTGATCAATGCGCGTAAATTGCTTGGTGATTTGCGCGATGCGCAGTCCGATGGCTGGGTAAACCAGTTCCTGCAGGAATACCGGCTCGGCACCGAAGAAGGAACGGCTTTGCTGTCGCTCGCCGAGGCCTTCCTGCGGGTACCCGATCCTGAAACCGCCGACTTGCTCATCGCCGACAAGCTGACCGACGCCGACTGGCGCGGACACAAGGGGCAATCGTCGAGCCTGTTGGTCAACAGCGCAACCTGGGGACTGGTGCTTGGCAAGGCGGTGCTTGGCGACAGCGAAAGCAGTCTGAAGCGTCTGATCGCGCGTGCCGGCGAGCCGTTCGTGCGGCAGGCGGTGGGCGCGGCGATGCGGCTGATGGGGCAGGTGTTCGTCATGGGACGGACGATCGACGAAGCCATCAAGCGCATGGAGTCGAAAGACAATCGCGGATTCACCGCGAGCTTCGATATGCTGGGCGAGGCGGCACGGACCAAGGCGGATGCGGAACGTTATTTTCAGGCCTATGTCGGTGCCATCGCAGTGGTCAGCAAGAAGGCGGATCGCGGCCACAGCGTATCAGTCAAGCTTTCCGCATTGCATCCCCGTTATGAGACCGCGCAGTCGGCGAAATGCGTTCCCGAACTTGCCGACATGGTCCGCGAGCTGGCGCGCTCTGCAGCGTCGCTTGGTGTGCAGCTGACGGTCGACGCGGAGGAAGCGGCACGGCTCGAAATGAGTTTCGATATTATCGAGGCGGTCGCGCGCGACCCGGCATTATCGGGCTGGGATGGCTTGGGCATGGCGGTCCAGGCCTATTCAAAACGCGCTCGCCCGACGATTGGCTGGGCTAACGCACTTGGCGCAGAGACGAAACGCATCATGCAGGTGCGGCTGGTCAAGGGCGCTTATTGGGACAGCGAAATCAAGCACGCACAAGAGCGGGGACTGTCCGATTTTCCGCTGTTCACCCGCAAGCCCGCGACCGACGTGTCCTATCTCGCCTGCGCCAGGGACATGTTTGCCGCAAAGAATATCCGCCCAGCCTTTGCCAGCCACAATGCGCTGACGGTAGCGACGCTCCTCGAATGGGCAGGCGAGAGCCGCGATTTCGAGTTTCAGCGCCTGCACGGCATGGGCGAAGGGTTGTTCGAGCGATTGGTACGCGAGGAAGGCTTTCATTGCCGGACCTATGCGCCGGTGGGGGGACATCGCGATTTATTGGCCTATCTGGTGCGGCGATTGCTGGAAAACGGCGCGAATTCCAGCTTCGTGCATCAACTTGCGGACCAATCGGTCAGCGAAGACGAGCTCCTCGCCGATCCGGTCGACAAGGTTATGGCCGTGGGCGGTGCGCGGCATCCCTCGATTGCCTTGCCTGCCGACCTGTTCCGGCCCGAGCGTAGGAATAGCGAGGGAATGGATCTGGACGACGCGGCGGTTCTGGCTGGAATCGCTGCCGAGGTGGCAAAGCCCGCCAAACTCGATGGTAAGGCGAGTACGAATGCGGAGAAAGCCATAACCGCCGCGCTTGCTGCTTATCCCGATTGGTCGGCAACGTCGCTCGATGAGCGCGCCTATTGCTTGGATCGTCTTGCCGATCTCCTCGAGGAAAACCGCAGTCAGGTCATGGCGATTGCTGTGCAGGAGGCAAGAAAGACGATTCCCGACGCGCTCGCCGAAGTGCGCGAGGCGATCGATTTCTGCCGCTATTATGCCGCTCGCGCGCGGACCGATCTGCTGCCCGTCGAACTCCCCGGGCCGACCGGCGAGCGCAATGTTCTTCGCCACGAAGGCCGCGGGGTATGGGTGGCGATCGCGCCGTGGAATTTTCCGTTGGCAATTTTTCTGGGCCAGGTTGCGGCGGCGCTGGTTGCGGGAAATACGGTCGTGGCAAAGCCTGCCCCGCAAACACCGGCGATTGGCGCATATGCGGTAAATCTGGCGCATCAGGCGGGGATTCCGAAGGCTGCGCTGCAGTTGGTGATTGGCGGCAGCGATGTCGGCGCTGCCTTGACCGCCGATGCGCGGATTTCGGGCGTGGTGTTTACCGGATCGGTCCCGACCGCGAAGGCCATCGCACGCAGCCTGCTCGCGGACGACGACCGCCCATTGGTGCCGCTCATTGCCGAAACCGGCGGCCTTAACGCGATGATCGTGGATTCGACGGCGCTGTCGGAACAGGTTGTTCGCGACGTAATCGTCTCGGGCTTCCAATCGGCGGGGCAGCGTTGTTCCGCGCTGCGCTTGTTGTTGCTTCAGGAAGACATTGCCGAACATACGCTCGAGATGCTCAGCGGAGCGATGGACACGCTGAACGTCGGCGACCCGGCTGACCCTGCGACCGATATCGGGCCGGTGATCGACGAGGCGTCCTACGACAAATTGATGGCGTATCGCGCGAGCGTAAAAGACCGCATCGTCCACAGCATCCCCGTCCCGGAAAAAGGCCTGTTCGTACCGCCGACTGTAATCCGCCTCGATAACATCGGCCAGCTGAACACCGAATATTTCGGCCCGCTGGTCCATGTCGCAACATGGAAGGCCGGCACGCTGGAAGAAACCGTGCAACGGGTCAACGCCAAGGGATTCGGCCTCACCATGGGCCTGCACAGCCGCATCGCGCGTTCGAGCGAGGCGGTGGAAAGTCTTGCCCGCGTCGGCAATCTCTACATCAACCGCTCGATGATCGGCGCGGTGGTGGGCAGCCAGCCGTTCGGCGGCGAAGGCCTGTCCGGTACCGGCCCCAAAGCAGGCGGGCCGCATTACCTCTACCGCTTCTGCGCCGAACGGACGACGAGCACCGATACGACAAGCGCGGGAGGGAATGCGTCGCTGCTGTCGTTAGAAGATTAGGTCAGTGAATGGTGCCGATCGTTGTCTCCACGCTCAGCATGACAATCAGCCGCTCGATTTGACGCCAACGGCAGAAATTGATGTGGTTTCCGACATTGCGGCTCGCCTCGGCGCGGTCGGCGGCCTCCAGCCCCGCTGCGATGCCGAATTGGTCGATCAGCGCTTGTGCTTCGGTAACATCGCGGGGTTCGACATAGAGCGGCAAATACATTAGCGGAGGCGGCTTTCCTGCTGTTTTCGGGTGGCAGACAGGCCCGGGTGAAATGGCCCGTCTGCAGAAGCGCTTATAGATTTAAGGGGTCGCTGTTCCGTCAAGGCAATTGGTTAGCGCAAATTAAGGACGATGTTCCCGCTTGCTAGGGCAGCGAGAATGGTGGCAAAGGATGGACATGACAGAAACGCAAAATAGCCAGCCCCGCCTTGCCGGTGGCATCTTTATCGCGGTCGGACTTTTGGTCGGGGCTATCGCCGGCATTGCCATGAACCAGCCTTCGGCGGGCATGGTCATCGGCTTTGGCGCTGGTGCCGCTATTGCTCTGATCGTTTGGCTTATCGACCGTAGACGGAGCTGAGAGGCTTTTATGTGGAAGCATGTTCGCAACATCACGCTGATCTTCATCGTTCTTGCCGCAATTGCGGTCTGGTTTCTGACGCGTCCCGATGAAGCGCGCCTGTCCGAAGCCGCGCTGACTGGGCCACAGCCCGAGCTGACCGAACCCCGTCCGCAAATGTTCCCCACGATCAAAGTTGCGGATGTCGATCGCTGGAAAGCAGGGGAAACTCCCGTTGCAGCGCCTGGGTTGGTCGTGGAGCGTTTTGCCGAGGGCCTCGATCATCCGCGCAATGTTTATGTGCTTCCCAATGGAGATGTACTTGTTGCTGAAAGCAATTCGCCGCCGCGTGACGGCGGTGGAATTGAAGGAATGGTCGCGCGTTGGCTGATGGGCAAGGCGGGGGCAGGGGTGCCGTCCGCCAACCGCATCACGCTGCTGCGCGATGCCGATGGCGATGGCAAGGCAGAGCTGAAAACGCCTTTTCTCACCGGCCTGAATTCGCCGTTCGGGATGGTTCTGGTGGGTGAGCGACTGTTTGTGGCCAACACCGATGCTTTATATTCCTTTCCTTACAAGGAAGGCGACACAAAGATTGCCGCCGAGGGCAAGATGCACACCCGGCTTAACGCAAAAGCGCCCAACAATCACTGGACCCGCAATCTCGCTGCTTCACCCGATGGCACGAAAATCTACATTGCGGTCGGCTCGAACAGCAACATTGGCGAGAAGGGCATGGAAGTCGAAAACGGCCGCGCGATGGTATTCGAATATGACATCGCGAAAGATGTGAAGAAACCTTATGCAGTCGGCCTGCGCAACCCTGTCGGCCTCGATTGGGACGATCAAGGGCGTTTGTGGACAGTCGTGAACGAACGCGACATGCTCGGTTCAGATCTCGTGCCCGATTATCTTGCGCTGGTGGAATTCGGCGCGGATTATGGTTGGCCGCAACATTATTGGGGTGGCTTTACCGACCCCAGGGTATCGCCACCCAGACCTGAAAAACGCGAATATGAGCGGCGACCGGACTATGCGCTTGGCGCTCACACTGCGCCGCTGGGGCTCGCCTTTGGCTATGATACGAAGTTGGGAGCTGGCCTGACCAACGGCGCGTTCATCGCGCGGCACGGCTCGTGGAACCGCAAACCGGCGGCTGGCTACGATGTCATTTTCGTGCCGTTCCCCAGCGGCGAACCTAGCGGGAAGCCTGTAAAGGTATTGACCGGATTCCTCGACAAGGAAGGCAATGCGCAGGGGCGTCCGACGATGCTGGCTGTCGCCAGGGACGGCTCACTCCTGGTCAGTGACGATGTCGGCAACATCATCTGGCGGGTGCGGGCGAAGGGTTAAATCTTCCGCCCGGCACGTCCCGCCAGCTCTACCGTGTAGTGCCAGGCAATCCGACCTGACCGCCCGCCGCGCCCGTGCGCGAAGGCGAGCGCATCGGCTTCGTCCCAATCTAGGTCGAAATGGCCCGCATATGCGCTGACCATGGTTAAATATGCTTCCTGATCAGGGTATTGGAAGCCCAGCTTAAGTCCAAATCTGTCCGCAAGGGCAAGGCTGTCATCGACCGCGTCGCGTGCATTTAGCGGGTCATCCTGTTCGGTTGAAACACGCTCGACGATGTTGCGGCGATTGGAGGTGACATAGAGCCGCACGTTGTCGGGCCGCGCCTCGACGCCGCCCTCAAGCAGGGAGCGCAAGAGGCGCGCGCCGTCCTCATTTTGATCGAACGCAATGTCGTCGACAAACAAGATGTAACGCCGCCCTGACGCGCCGAGCTCTTCGAACAGCTTTGGCAGGCTGGATACGTGCGACGCCGCCGCCTCAACGAGCGCAATGAAAAAACCGTCTTCCTGCAACCCGGCGACGACCGACTTCACCAAAGCCGACTTGCCCATGCCGCGCGCGCCCCAGAGCAACACGTCATGCGCCGCCGCGCCCGACGCATGGCGGCGGCTGTTTTCGATAATGTCAGTCTTCTGGCGGTCGACTCCGACAATCAGGCTGGCGGGCAGTGGACGGAATTCCAGCACTGGAGCGAGTTGCTCTCCATTCCAGTGATAGGCCGGATGCGAAGACAGATCGACGGGAGGTGCAGGCGGCGGCGATAGCCGCTCAAGCGCTTCGGCAATCCGACGGAGCAATACTTCGTTCAAGCGGCCAGTCCCTTGGCGTCGAGCGCGTAGAGCAGGTCCGCACCCGCCATCGCCGACCCGCGCAGCGCCATCGCCTCTCGCACCATGATCTCGAGATAATAACGGCAAGCGACGATCTTGCCCTTCAAAAACGCGTTGTTGGCGTCGGTTGCAAGTTCGGCTTCTGCCGCGCGCTGCTGTCTAAGCATCAGCCAACCGGACGTCACCACCGCCATCATCGTTGTGTACGCGTAGCTTCCTGCCAAACGGTCGTCGACTGACGCCTGCAGCATCCATTCAGTGACCTCTGCGCAAGCGCCCGCAAGGTCTGCCAAAGCTTTTGCGTCGCCCGCGTCCGCTTCAATAGCCTGCAAATGCCGCCGGATAACGTCGCCGCCCTCCATGCCGAGCTTGCGCCCGACAAGGTCTGCCGCCTGAATTCCGTTGGTGCCTTCGTAAATCGCGGCGATCCGGATATCGCGATAATATTGCGCCGCGCCGGTTTCTTCGACGAAGCCCATGCCGCCATGCACTTGAATCCCTAGCGAAGCGATCTCGCTGCCCAGGTCGGTGCCGTAGGTTTTGGCAAGCGGTGTAAGCAGATCGACAATTTCCCGCGCGCCCGGTTCCCCCAAAGCGGCCCGGTCGACGAAGCCCGACGCATAATAAAGCAGCGCACGGATGGCCTGCGTCCCCGCTTTCATCCGCAGCAACATTCGCCGCACGTCGGGATGTTCGATTATCGCCACCGGCTCACGCGACGGACCGCCAGCTTTGGCCGATTGGACGCGCTCGCTGGCAAACCAGATAGCCTTTTGCGTCGCGGCCTCAGCAATTTGCACGCCTTGCAGCCCGACATTCAGCCGCGCGTTGTTCATCATTGTGAACATCGCTCGCATCCCGCCAAATTCAGCGCCGATCAGTTCGCCGACACAATCGCCTTCTTCTCCAAATGCCAATACGCAAGTTGGCGAGGCGTTAATTCCCATCTTATGTTCGATGGATACAACTTTTATATCATTTGATTTACCCAAAGCACCATTGGCCTCGACTTGATATTTAGGAACAAGGAACAGCGAAATGCCCTTGGTGCCGGCAGGTGCATCGGGAGTGCGGGCAAGGACCAGATGAACAATGTTTTCCGCCATGTCGTGATCGCCGAAGCTGATGTAAATCTTCGTGCCCTTGATCTGGTACGTGCCATCACCGCGAGGGATTGCGGTCGCTCTTAGCGCACCAACGTCGGACCCAGCTTGCGGTTCGGTCAGGTTCATCGTTCCGGTCCATTCGCCGGTCGAAAGTCTTGGCAAATATGTCGCCTTCTGCGCATCAGACCCGTGATGGTTAATCGCCTCTATCGCGCCGACCGACAATATCGGACACAGTGCAAAGGCCATATTTGCCGCCCCAAGCGAATCGAGTGCGACTGTCGCGAGGCTAAAAGGAAGGCCCTGTCCTCCGAAGTCGGCGGGTGCGTTGATCGATCCCCAGCCATTTTCAACATATGCCTTGTAGGCCGCGACAAAGCCCTCGGGCATTGCCACCTTGCCATCAATCAGCCTCGCACCGATGGTGTCGCCAATCCGGTTCAACGGCGCGAATTCAGCGGAGGAAAATTCGCCGATACCTTCGACAATGGCCTGCACCATATCAGGTGTAGCGTCCGCAAAGCGATTATGCCCAGCCAGCGCATCGATGCCGGTGATGTGCTTCAAAACAAACAATTGCTCGGCGACGGGTGCGGTGAAGGCCATGATCGTAAATAATCCTGTGAAAGCGGGTCCGCTACCGCCTATAGCCACAGAATATGTTCGGCTCAAATACCTTGGGGAACGGCTGGGTCTTGCCCGCCGATGACGCAGCCATCGCTGCTGCCGTGGACTTATTACGCGGGGGTCAGATTGTCGCGATTCCGACTGAAACCGTGTACGGACTTGCTGCCGACGCAAGCAAAGCGGGTGCCGTTGCTAAAATCTATGCGGCAAAGGGGCGACCCGATTTCAACCCACTGATAGTTCACGCCCCTGATCAGGCGGCGGCGGAAAATCTGGCCGTGTTCGGGGACATGGCGGAGAGGCTGGCCAAGGCGTTCTGGCCGGGGCCACTGACGCTTGTTCTGCCGCTTCGCGAGGGCGCACCGGTCGCAAAAACGGTGACAGCTGGCCTTTCGACTATCGCCATCCGCTGCCCTGCGCATCCGGTGATGCAGGCGGTGCTGGTCAAGTCCGGACTTAATCTTGCTGCGCCGTCGGCCAACAAGAGCGGCGGTATAAGCCCGACACGCGCGGAGCATGTGCTGTCCAGTTTGGGAGGCGCGGTGCCGATGATACTGGATGCCGGGCCATGCGCGGCGGGACTGGAGTCCACCATCGTGGCGGTGCGCGAAAATGGCTGGCAGATCTTGCGGCCCGGTCCGATCACTACCGAGGATATCGAAGCGGTGCTCCAATGCCCGCCCGCCGGTGTGGCAGGCGATGCGATCGAAGCACCCGGCCAGTTGGCCAGCCATTATGCGCCATTGAAGCCGGTCAGGCTTGACGCGGCGGAGGCCAGACCGGACGAATGGCTCATCGGCTTTGGCGCTATTGCGGGCGACGAAAATCTATCGGCAAGCGGCGATCTCGCCGTGGCAGCGGCACATTTGTTCGACGCGCTGCACAATGCCGATGCCAGCGAGCGGGCGAATATCGCGGTTGCGCCGATACCCGCTATCGGCATCGGCATTGCCATCAACGACCGCTTGGCAAGGGCCGCCACTCGGTGAAGTTTCTTGTGAGCTTGATGTTATTCTTCGCCTGCGTGACAGCCGACGCCGCGCCGCGGCAGCAGGATATCGAGGCGTATCGGGCATTGGTTCAGCAGGATTTACGGCTGGCGACCATTGGCCATCGTCTTGCTTCCGCCAATGCGCCTTTTTGCGCGCGCTGGGAAGGCAACCCGGGATGGGTCATCCATGACGAACAACAATATCCCGACCGAGATACCGCGCGCGCTGCCTTTGGCGTTCGCGGGCCTTTAGCAATTGCAGCCGTCGTACCCGGAAGTGTTGCCGACCGCCTAGGCATCAAACCAGGCGATGGGCTTGTCGCGTGGAATGGCGATGGGTTTGACTTGCACAACGAGCATCGTCGCAGGCAAAGTGCCGCCCGGACAGAGAATATCCAGCAAATCCTGCGACGGGCAATGGCAGGTGGTCAGCCAATAAAACTGACGCTGGAGACTGATACGGGTCATCGCGAATTTGCCGTGGATGCTCCGCCAATATGTGCTTCGCGATTTTGGGTCGATGCGAAGTCAAAACTGGATGCCGGCGCGGATGGAGATGGTGTTCGCGTTACTTCAGGACTGATGACGTTTGCGGGTGACGACCATGAACTCGCTGCGGCAGTAGCGCATGAGTTGGCCCATAATATTTTAGGGCATAGGCGGCAGCTTACAGCACGGCAGCAGACCAAATCGACGCTTGAATCAGAGATCGAGGCTGACCGACTGTCGGTCTGGCTAATGGCGAACGCGGGATATGATCCGTCAGCAGCTCTTCGGTTCGCCGAACGATACGGTCGTAAAACCGGGCTCGGCATTTTTTCGGCTGGAACGCATCTTCGCTGGAAGAACCGGGTGAAGGTCATGCAGCTCGAAATCGATCTCATGACGCAAACCACAAAGCAAGATGGTCTTTTGCCGCCACCGCTGTTGCTTGAGCCTATTCGGCGGTAGCTAGCACGGCCCTCTTGCCATTGTGCTCATCGGGGGCTTGATTTCCTTGACCCTGCTATCAAGTATAGTCACGCCAGCGCTGTACCTGCTGGTGGTGCGCGGCGACGGGGCAAAGGCCATCAAGACAGCGCAGGAACAAGAAGGAATTCCCAATGCCACATGAAGAAGCGATTTTTGCAGGCGGCTGTTTCTGGTGCACCGAGGCGGTGTTTGGTCAGCTTAAGGGCGTAACCAGCGTCGAAAGCGGCTATATCGGCGGCCATGTCGCAAATCCCGATTATAAAAGCGTGTGCAGCGGCAGCACCGGCCATGCCGAAGCAATCAAGATCGTGTATGACTCTGACATCATTAGCTATGCCGACCTACTCGATATCCATTTTGCGACGCACGACCCGACCCAACTCAACCGGCAGGGCAACGACATCGGCACTCAATACCGCTCGGCTATCTTCCCGCTCGATGGCGCTCAGCGCGCCGAGGCGCAGGCGGGCATCGAACGCGCTGCGGCAGACTGGCCCGCACCGATTGTCACGACCATCGAAGGCCCGGCGACATGGTATCCGGCGGAGGATTATCATCAGGAATATTGGGAGGGCGAAGGCCAACGTAATTCTTATTGCCTCGCGGTCATTCCTCCGAAACTGGCGAAATTGAAAAAGGGATTTGCGGAACGTTTAGCGTCGTAGACAATTGACCCTGCTTGGTTCAGGAAACGCTGTATGACTCATAAACGCATTCGTAAGGCCGTGTTCCCCGTAGCGGGCCTCGGCACCCGCTTTCTTCCCGCGACAAAGGCTATCCCCAAGGAAATGCTGCCGATTGTCGACAGCCCGCTGATTCAATATGCCGTGGACGAAGCGCGTGAGGCCGGGATCGAGCAGATGATCTTTGTCACAGGGCGAGGCAAGAGTGCGATCGAGGACCATTTTGACATCGCCTATGAACTCGAACGGACAATGTCAGAGCGCGGCAAGGACTTGTCGGTGCTTGAGCCGACGCGGCTCGGTGCCGGAAATTGTGCATATGTACGGCAGCAAGAGCCGCTTGGGTTGGGCCACGCAGTCTGGTGCGCGCGTGATATCGTCGGCGACGAACCTTTTGCGATATTCCTGCCCGATGAACTGATGCACGGTTCGCCGGGGTGCATGGCGCAAATGGTTGAGGCATATAATCGCCACGGCGGCAATATGATCAGTGTGCTTGAGGTCCCGCATGAAAAGGTATCGAGCTATGGCGTAATTTCTCCGGGCCGGAGGGAAGGTGCCATCACTGAAGTGTTGGCTCTGGTCGAAAAGCCAAAAGTGGAGGACGCGCCATCCAATCTGATTATCTCTGGTCGTTATATTCTGCAGCCCGAGGTCATGCGCGTTCTTGAAGGGCAGGAAAAAGGTGCAGGTGGGGAGATTCAATTGACTGACGCGATGGCGCAGATGATTGGAAGGCAGCCTTTCCATGCTGTCACATTTGACGGCAAGCGTTACGATTGCGGGTCGAAGGTTGGCTATATTGAAGCCAATTTGGCTGTCGCGCTCGGACGGGCGGACATGGCCGATGAAGTGCGGGCGATTGCCGTTGATTTGCTCCGTTAAGCCTGTACTCATCCAAGCGTGATTACGCGGGGATGTGACTGGCCGGGAGTTTTGATGCGTCTGATAGTGTCCGCAGCAGCGATGTTGCTCCTGCAAGGCTGTGTCGCTTCGGTGGTCGGCGATGTTGTTACCGCGCCTATCAAAGTCGTGTCCAAGACCGCCGACGTCTTGACCACCAGCCAATCGGAAGCCGACGAAAAACGCGGGCGTCAGATGCGCAAACGCGAGGAAGAGCTGGGAAAGCTTGCACGGCAACACGACAAGGCCCGCGAAAAATGCGAAGACGGCAATGAAGACGCCTGTGCGAAAGCTGCTCAATTGGATGAACAAATCGAGCTCGAGCGCAATAGGCTCTCCGATCCGGTGTAGTCGCCCACAAACGGCTGACAGAATTCGACAAACAACCAATTTTCGAAGGTTTGCCTTTTCGTCGAACAGGCCTTCCGTTGGTCGAACGCGAATATCGGCTCTTTGTTTACAGTTGTAATCAGCTTCCTAGCGGACTGACAAGCCATCTGAAGCGGTCCTGCGGGAGGACCGATGACCATTTTTCGCCGCTATGCTTCTTTGCTTTCGGTCGGAGCAGCAAGTCTAAGCTGTGCGCCGTCCCTCCATGCGGAAGTTGCTGCAACGCCAGGCGCTTCAGTCCCCGCGGACGGCAAAAGGCAATTTCGGGCCGACTTCTTCGTCAACTACGCGCCGGTCACCGCACTCGACATGGTCCGGCGCATTCCCGGATTTTCAATAGCAGGTGACGAGGGCCGACGAGGGTTTGGCGAGAATGCAGGTAATGTACTGATCGATGGCGACCGACCTTCGACGAAGTCGGACGATCTCTTCACCATCCTGTCGCGTATTCCAGCGAGTGAGGTCGACTATATCGAATTGACCGAACAGGCGGGTGCCGATGCTGAAACCCAAGGGCAGGGGCAGGTTGTCAATATCGTTCGTAAGGTGTCGGCCAAGGTCAGCGGTACATATGAGGCAAGAATTGTTGCAGGGCGGCGTTTTGGTTTTCAGCCGTCGGGTAACGCATCTGCCACGATGCGCCGGGGGGACACCAGTTACGAACTGAACTTCTCCTCTTACTCTGAACGGATTTACGGGTTTGGTCCGGAGGATTTCAGAACCGGGACCGGTAATTTGATCGAACGACGGCATTATCAGGGCAGGGGCGGTTATGAGCAGGCCGCGCTCGGCGGCGCGATCAAGACACGCTTGGGCGGTGCGAAGGTCAATCTGAACGGCCAGGCGCGCTGGTCTGACGGCTTCGACCGCCGGGTGGCCAACTATTTCGACGGAACCGGCGCGGACATCGGCGACGAACTGCTGCTACGTGGCGGGCCGATCAGCGACCTCAATTACGAGGTTGGCGGCGATGTCGAATTCGGGATGGCTCCAAAGCTAAACACCAAATTGATTGGGCTTTATCGCACGGCGACCGAAAGCAACGACAGCAGCATCGAGGTGACGCGCCCCGGGCTGCCTCTTACGCTGTTCGAGACGCGCAGCCGTAATCGCCCAAGCGAGGCAGTAGCCCGCATCCAGAATGACTGGAGTGGGGTTTCCGGACACGCGATCCAATTCGGCGGTGAAGTGGCCTATAACCGGCTCGACGCGCAGTTTTCTGCCGCGAGTTCGGTCGCAGGCGCAGTTACGGCGTTTCCTGCGTCCGACGTTCTGGTTGAAGAAACGCGTATCGAACCTTTCGTCACCGACATATGGGCAATCAGCCCATCGTGGAAGCTCGAGGCAGGGGCAATTGCCGAATTTTCGAAGCTGACATTGTCGGGCGATAGCACTGCCTCGCGCTCGTTCAAATTTATCAAGCCGCGGGCGATCGCAACCTGGACGGCCACGCCGCAAATGACGCTCGAATTCCGTGCCGAACGACAGATCGCACAGCTGAATTTCGGAGAATTCGCGACCTCGGTCGATGTGGCCCTCGGCAATCAGGTCGATGCGGGCAATGCCGACCTCGTGCCGGAAAAGGTGACGAACCTGTCGGCACTGATTCGGCATAAATTTCTGGAGCGCGGCAGCATCCAGTTTCTCGGGCAGTATCAGTTTGTCAGCGACACGCAGGATTTGGTGCCGATCACACTGCGCGATGCAGCGGGGAACGTGACCGCGCGCTTCGACGGCACCGGCAATATCGGCAGCAGTAAGCGATGGAACGGCGAACTGGAAATCACGCTGCCATTCGACTGGCTGACCAAGCCGATAGGGTTCAGTGGACTGGAGCTGAAATATATCGGCCATTATCACGGCAGCAGCGTCACCGACCCGGTGACGGGATTTAAGCGTCGCAGGTCCAATGTACCCATCTGGCATCAGGAGTGGGATTTGCGCTATGACGCGACCGACCTCGGTCTGGTATATGGCGCGAAATTTTACGCGCAGGAAGCGAACAACGCTTTCTTCTTCAACGAATTCCGTCGCCAAGCCGATGGAGTGCGCACGACATTATTCATCGAATATACGAAGTTGAAGCTCGGCACGTTGCGATTGGAGGTGATCGATCTTGCCGATTTCCGGCGTGATCGTTTTATCTATGCCGACACGCGCGCGAACAGCGGTCTTGGCCAGATTGTGAACCGCAAGCGCGAGCTTGATCCGCTTATCCAGTTGTCTCTATCCGGCACGTTCTGACACAAAAAAACCCGCCGGAATCGTTCCCGGCGGGTTTTTATATTCTACGTTTCGGCCAACTTAGTCGAGCGTATCTTCGGCAGCCTCGGCGTTCAGATACTCACCGGCGTCTTCGTCGGTGCCGTGGGTTTCGCCGGTTACGGTACCCAAGGGATCATCGCCAATCGCCGCTTCGGGGCCTTGGGCCAGTTCGGCTGCATGCTCTTCTTCCGCCGTTTCGGGCGCAATCAGGCTTTCTTGCAGCTTCTTGTACTGGGCACGCAGTGCGACGTCGCGGCTGGTGGCGGCAATCCGCATGCGGTTCATGGCAGAGCCAGTACCCGCAGGGATCAGACGACCGACGATGACGTTTTCCTTGAGACCCGTGAGGATGTCCTTCTTGCCCTCAACCGCCGCCTGCGTGAGCACGCGGGTGGTCTCCTGGAACGATGCGGCCGAGATGAACGAACGTGTCTGCAGCGAAGCCTTGGTGATGCCGAGCAGCACGGGGTTACCCGTGGCCGGTGCCTGGCCTTTGGTCAGCTTCGCGTTGATCGCGTCCATTTCTTCGCGGTCGACCTGTTCGCCGGGAAGCAGGGTGGTATCACCGCCAAAGGTGATTTCAACCTTCTGCAGCATCTGGCGAACAATCGTTTCGATGTGCTTGTCGTTGATTTTCACGCCCTGCAGACGGTAAACTTCCTGAATTTCGGCAACCAGATATTCGGCAAGCGCTTCGATGCCCATGACTTCGAGGATGTCATGCGGGTTCGGCGAACCTGCAATCAGGTTGTCGCCCTTGCGGACGAAATCGCCTTCCTGCACGTCGAGCACCTTGGACTTCTGGATCAGATATTCGATCCGGTCGCCTTCTTCCGGGACAATCGCGATTTTGCGCTTCGCTTTATAGTCACGGACGAATTCGACGCGGCCCGAAATCTTGGCGATGATCGAGTTGTCTTTCGGGATACGCGCCTCGAAAAGTTCGGCAACGCGCGGCAGACCGCCGGTGATGTCTCGGGTCTTGGCGGATTCGCGGGTCACACGGGCGAGAACGTCGCCTGCCTGAACCTCTGCACCATCCTCGACCGATAGCATCGTGCCGACACCCAGAAGATAGCGTGCCGCTTCGTCGGTCTTCTCGTCGAGAAGCGTCAGGCGCGGACGTAGGTCTTCCTTCTTGGTGCGGCTGCCAGCACGGTCTTCGGTGACGACGCGCTGGGCGATGCCCGTTGCTTCGTCGGTTTGCTCGGTCAGCGTCTTGCCGTCGATCAGATCCTGATATTTCACAATACCCGATTTTTCGGTGATGATCGGCATGGTGAATGGATCCCATTCGGCCAGACGATCACCCGAATTGACGGCATCGCCATCGGCAAAGGCCAGCGTCGCACCATAAGGCAGACGGTGGATTTCCATCTCACGGCCATCCTTGTCGACAATGATCAACTCGCCGTTGCGAGCCATTGCCAGACGCTTCTTGCGCTTGTCGACGATGGTCGGCAGGTCGCGATACATGACGGTGCCCGACGCGGTGGCATCGAGGTTCGACTGCTCGTTGAGCTGCGCCGCACCACCGATGTGGAAGGTACGCATGGTCAGCTGCGTGCCAGGCTCGCCGATCGACTGCGCAGCGATAACGCCGACAGCTTCACCAATGTTCACCGGCGTACCGCGAGCCAGGTCGCGGCCATAGCAGGTTCCGCACACGCCGACCTTGGATTCGCAGACCAGTGGCGAGCGGATCTTCAAGGCCTGAATGCCGGTTTCTTCCATTGCGGTGACCATTGGTTCGTCGAGCAAGGTTCCCGATGGGATCAATACCTTGCCATCGAGGCCCATAATGTCCTCAGCCGTGGTGCGACCAAGCACACGTTCACCGAGCGAAGCGATTGTGCTGCCACCCTGAACGATCGAGCGCATTTCCAGCGCGCGTTCGGTACCGCAATCGACCTCAACGATGGTGCAATCCTGCGACACATCGACCAAACGGCGGGTCAGATAACCCGAGTTTGCCGTCTTGAGCGCAGTATCGGCCAGACCCTTACGGGCACCGTGAGTCGAGTTGAAATACTCGAGAACAGTCAGACCTTCCTTAAAGTTCGAGATAATCGGCGTTTCGATGATCTCGCCCGAAGGCTTGGCCATCAACCCGCGCATACCGGCAAGCTGCTTCATCTGCGCTGGCGAACCACGTGCACCCGAATGTGCCATCATATAAACCGAGTTGACCGGCAATTCGCGGCCATGCTCGTCCATCGGCGATGCCTTCAGCTTGTCCATCATGGCGTTGGCGACCTTGTCACCACAGGTCGACCAGGCGTCGATTACCTTGTTGTACTTTTCCTGTTGGGTGATCAGGCCGTCCTGATATTGCTGCTCGAAATCGGCAACTATCGCCTTGGTTTCAGCAACCATTCCTTCTTTTTCTTCCGGAATGATCATATCGTCCTTGCCGAACGAAATACCCGCCTTGAACGCATATTTGAAGCCAAGCGACATGATCGCGTCAGCGAACAATACCGTGTCCTTCTGGCCGGTGTGGCGATAGACCTGATCGATAACGTCGCCTAGTTCCTTCTTGGTGAGAAGGCGGTTGACGGTTTCGAACGGCACACGGTGATTCTGCGGCAGCGTCTCAGCCAGCAGCATGCGGCCAGGCGTCGTGTCGAAACGAACCATGCGCTGGTTTCCGGCTTCGTCTGTCTGCGGAACGCGGGCGATGATCTTGGAGTGGAGCGTCACCGCACCAACTTCAAGCGCCTGATGCACTTCGGCCATGTCCGAAAGCATCATGCCTTCGCCCGGCTCACCCTTGCGGTCCATCGACAGATAATAGAGACCCAGGACCATGTCCTGCGAAGGAACGATGATCGGCTTGCCATTGGCTGGCGACAGGATGTTGTTCGTCGACATCATCAGGACGCGGGCTTCGAGCTGCGCTTCCAATGACAGCGGAACGTGGACGGCCATCTGGTCACCGTCGAAGTCGGCGTTGAATGCCGAGCAAACGAGCGGGTGAAGCTGAATAGCCTTGCCCTCGATCAGGACAGGTTCGAACGCCTGAATGCCCAAACGGTGAAGCGTTGGCGCACGGTTCAGCAGAACCGGATGCTCGCGGATAACCTCGTCGAGGATGTCCCAAACTTCCTTGCGCTCCTTTTCAACCCACTTCTTCGCTTGCTTCAGGGTCATCGAAAGACCCTTGGCATCGAGACGTGAATAGATGAACGGCTTGAACAGTTCGAGCGCCATTTTCTTTGGCAGACCGCACTGATGCAATTTCAGTTCCGGACCAGTCACGATGACCGAACGGCCTGAATAATCGACGCGCTTGCCCAGAAGGTTCTGACGGAAGCGGCCCTGCTTGCCCTTGAGCATGTCGGACAGCGACTTCAGCGGACGCTTGTTGGCACCGGTGATCGTGCGGCCACGGCGGCCATTGTCGAACAGCGCGTCGACGGCTTCCTGCAGCATGCGCTTTTCGTTGCGGACGATGATGTCCGGTGCGCGCAGTTCAATCAGGCGCTTCAAACGGTTGTTACGGTTGATGACCCGGCGATACAGATCGTTCAAATCCGACGTCGCAAAGCGGCCGCCATCCAATGGCACCAGCGGACGCAATTCTGGCGGAATGACCGGAATGACGTCGAGGATCATCCATTCGGGCTTGTTGCCTGAATCGATGAACGATTCCACGACCTTCAACCGCTTGATGATCTTCTTCGGCTTCAGTTCCGACTTGGTGACGGCGAGCTCGTCGAGCAGGTCCTGACGCTCAGTGACAAGGTCGAGGTCCATGAGCATGGTCTTGACAGCTTCGGCACCGATCGACGCGGTAAACGCATCTTCGCCATATTCGTCCTGCGCATCGAGCAATTCGTCTTCGGACAGCAACTGGAACTTCTCAAGCGCGGTCAGGCCAGGCTCGGTCACGATATAGTTCTCGAAATACAGCACGCGCTCGAGCTGCTTCAACTGCATGTCGAGCAGCAGACCGATGCGCGAAGGCAGCGACTTCAAGAACCAGATGTGCGCGACGGGGGCAGCGAGCTCGATATGGCCCATACGCTCGCGACGCACCTTGGTGACGGTGACTTCGACGCCGCATTTTTCGCAGACGACGCCCTTATATTTCATGCGCTTATATTTACCGCACAGGCACTCATAATCCTTTACCGGACCGAAGATGCGCGCACAGAACAGGCCGTCACGCTCTGGCTTGAACGTGCGGTAATTGATGGTTTCGGGCTTCTTGATCTCGCCGAACGACCATGACCTGATTTTTTCAGGGGACGCGATGCCGATCTGGATCTGGTCGAATGTTTCGACCTTGGCGACGGGATTGTTGAATTTGCTCAGTTCGTTCATTTTGTATTCCTTATCGGGTCAGCGACCCTTGAAATCTTGCAGAAGGGCAGGGGGCGGACTTTCGTCCGCCCGTCGCTGCTTATTCCGCCGCCTCGGCAAAGCCCTCGTCGCCTTCGACCAGATCGTGCGCCTTCAGGTCCACATTGAGACCCAGTGAGCGCATTTCCTTGACCAGAACGTTGAAGCTTTCAGGGATACCGGCTTCGAAGGTATCGTCACCCTTGACGATGGCTTCGTAAACCTTGGTACGACCGATAACGTCATCGGATTTGACCGTGAGCATTTCCTGCAGGGTGTAGGCCGCGCCGTACGCTTGAAGCGCCCAGACTTCCATTTCCCCGAAACGCTGACCGCCGAACTGCGCCTTGCCGCCCAGCGGCTGTTGGGTGACGAGCGAGTAAGGTCCGATTGAACGGGCGTGGATCTTGTCGTCGACCAAGTGATGCAGCTTGAGCATGTAAATGATGCCAACGGTCACCTTGCGGTCGAACTTGTCGCCGGTGCGTCCGTCGAACAGGTCCGACTGACCAGAACCGTCGAGACCCGCTAGTTGCAGCATTGTAGTGACATCAGCTTCGCGCGCGCCGTCGAACACAGGGGTACCCATCGGCACACCGGTGACAACATGGCTGGCGAGTTCGATGATATCGCTATCGCTGCGACCGCCGATTTCCTTGGCATAATCTTCGCCATAGGCCTTGACCAGACGCTCGCGGACCGCTTCGGGCGGTGCCGCGGCTTCAGGGTTCGGGTTGGCATGGCGCCATTCTTCCAGAGCTTCGCCAATCTGCATGCCAAGACCGCGTGCGGCCCAGCCCAGATGGGTTTCGAAAATCTGGCCGACGTTCATGCGTGACGGCACACCGAGCGGGTTCAGCACGATATCGACAGGCGTACCATCGGCAAGGAACGGCATGTCTTCTTGCGGAAGGATCCGCGAGATAACACCCTTGTTGCCGTGACGTCCGGCCATCTTGTCGCCCGGCTGCAGCTTGCGCTTCACCGCGACGAAGACCTTGACCATCTTGAGCACGCCCGGAGCCAGTTCATCACCCCGCTCCAGCTTCTCACGGCGATCTTCGAACTTCTCGACGATCAACTTGACGGCATCGTCATACTGAACCTTGACGGCTTCGAGGTCGCCTTGGACCTTGTCGTCGGCAACGGCGATTTTCCACCATTCGTGGCGCTCGACTTCGGCGAGATTCTCTTCCGAAATCTTGTCGCCCTTCTTGATGCCCTTTGGCGCTGCTGCTGCGGTTTGGCCGATCAGCATGTCTTTCAGACGGTTGTAGCTTGCACGGTTCAAAATCGAGCGTTCGTCTTCGCGGTCCTTTGCAAGACGTTCGATTTCTTCGCGTTCAATCGCCATCGCACGCTCGTCCTTGTCGATGCCGTGGCGGTTGAATACGCGCACTTCAACGACTGTTCCGGCAACGCCCGGTGGCAGCTTGAGCGAAGTGTCGCGCACGTCGCTGGCCTTTTCACCAAAGATGGCGCGCAGAAGCTTTTCTTCCGGCGTCATCGGGCTTTCACCCTTTGGCGTGATCTTGCCGACCAGGATGTCACCCGGATGCACTTCGGCACCGATATAGACGATACCCGCTTCGTCGAGGCTGCGAAGAGCTTCCTCACCGACATTCGGAATATCGCGGGTGATGTCTTCCGGCCCAAGCTTCGTATCGCGAGCCATCACTTCGAATTCTTCGATATGGATCGATGTGAACACATCGTCTTTAACGATACGCTCAGAGATCAAGATCGAGTCTTCGTAGTTGTAGCCATTCCACGGCATGAACGCGACGAGGCTGTTCTTGCCCAGCGCCAGTTCGCCAAGTTCTGTCGATGGACCGTCGGCGATGATGTCGCCAGCTTCGATCACGTCGCCAACCTTCACCAGAGGCTTCTGGTTGATACAGGTGTTCTGGTTCGAACGCTGGAATTTCTGCAGCGTGTAGATGTCGACGCCCGACTTGCCGGGTTCGACTTCGCCGGTGACGCGGACAACGATACGCGTTGCGTCGACCTGATCGACGATGCCGCTGCGGCGAGCGCCGATGGCAGCGCCGGAATCGCGGGCCACGGTTTCTTCCATGCCGGTGCCGACAAACGGTGCTTCTGCGCGGAGCAAAGGCACAGCCTGACGCTGCATGTTCGAACCCATCAATGCGCGGTTGGCGTCATCGTTTTCCAGGAACGGGATGAGCGATGCCGCAACCGACACCAGCTGCTTGGGGCTAACGTCCATGAGGGTAACCTGGTCGCGCGGGGCCATCAGGAATTCGCCGGATTCACGCGACGAAATCAGGTCTTCGGCAAAGCTGCCGTCGGCATTGAGTTCGGCGTTGGCCTGCGCGATCGTGTTCTTCTGCTCTTCCATTGCGGAGAGATAGACGACGTCGTCGGTGACTTTGTTGTCGATGACCTTGCGGTAGGGTGTTTCGATAAAGCCATATTTGTTGACGCGCGAAAAGCTCGCCAGCGAGTTGATCAGGCCGATGTTCGGGCCTTCGGGCGTTTCAATCGGGCAGATGCGGCCATAATGCGTCGGGTGAACGTCGCGGACTTCGAAGCCTGCGCGCTCGCGGGTCAGACCGCCTGGTCCAAGCGCCGACACGCGGCGCTTATGGGTAACTTCGGACAGAGGATTGGTCTGGTCCATGAACTGCGACAGCTGCGAGCTGCCGAAGAATTCGCGAACCGCAGCAACCGCTGGTTTGGCGTTGATCAGATCGTTAGGCATCACGGTCGATACGTCAACCGAAGACATACGCTCCTTCACGGCACGCTCCATGCGGAGCAGGCCGACGCGATACTGATTTTCCAGCAATTCGCCGACCGAACGCACACGACGGTTGCCGAGGTTATCGATATCGTCGATTTCGCCCTTGCCATCCTTCAGGTTCACCAGTTCCTTGACCACAGCGAGGATATCCTCGTTGCGCAAAGTGGTGTGATCGTCAGCGGCATCGAGGCCCAAACGCATGTTGAGCTTGACGCGGCCAACCGCCGACAGGTCATAGCGGTCGGGGTCGAAAAACAAGCCGGCGAACAACGCCTCGGCAGTTTCGCGCGTTGGCGGCTCGCCCGGGCGCATCACGCGGTAGATCGCATCGAGACCCATGTCGCGGTTCTCGGCCTTGTCGGCCTTCAGCGTGTTGCGCATCCAGGCGCCGGTGATGACATGGTCGATGTCGAGCAGTTCGATCGCATCAATGCCAGCCTTGTCGAGCGCTTCGAGATTTTCGGCGGTGATTTCATCGCCAGCCTCGACATAAATCCGTCCGGTCTTCTCGTCGATCAGTTCGAACGCGGAATAACGGCCGAAGATTTCCTCGGTCGGGATAAGCAGTTCGGTCAGCCCGTCCTTGACCGCCTTGTTGGCAGCGCGCGGGGTGACCTTGGTGCCGGCGGGAAAGACGACCTCGCCCGATTTGCCGTCGACAAGGTCGAACATCGGCTTCGAAGCGCGCCATTGTTCGGCATTGAACGGAATGATCCATCCACCCTTGCTGCGCTGGAAGGTCACGGTGTCATAGAAATGGTTGAGGATTTCCTCGTCATTCATGCCGAGGCCATAGAGCAAGGTCGTGACCGGCAGCTTGCGCTTGCGGTCGATACGGACGTTGACGATGTCCTTGGCGTCAAACTCAAAGTCCAACCACGAGCCGCGATACGGAATGACGCGCGCGGCAAACAGATATTTGCCCGAGCTGTGCGTCTTGCCGCGGTCATGGTCAAACAGGACGCCCGGCGAACGGTGCATCTGCGATACGATAACGCGCTCTGTACCGTTGATGAAGAAGGTGCCGTTATGCGTCATGAGCGGCATGTCGCCCATGTACACATCCTGCTCCTTGATATCCAAAACCGAACGCGCTTCGGTGTCGGGGTCAACCTCGAACACGATCAGGCGCAATGTCACCTTCATCTGTGCGGCATAAGTAATCCCGCGCTGGCGGCACTCCTCGACGTCATATTTGGGGTCTTCGAGTTCGTAATGCACGAAGTCGAGTTCCGACGTCCCGGCAAAATCCTTGACCGGAAAGACGCTGCGCAGCGTCTTTTCAAGGCCCGAGACATAACCGATCGAAGGGTCGGAGCGCAGGAACTGCTCATAGCTTTCGCGCTGGACTTCGATCAGGTTGGGCATGTCGATGACTTCGTGGATGTCACCAAAGATTTTGCGGATACGCTTTTGACGCGAGAGGGACGCAGGAGCGGTACGGGATGCCATAAGGTGCTTGTGCCTTCGTTCAGAATTTTAGGCGCGCATTGGTGTCCACAGACAGAAAAAGGCCGCATGGCGATGGCCCCGGATTCGGGTCCTGCCGTGCAGCCGTTTCGCGTATGTGAAAATCCAGTCCCATCAATGCGTTAGCCAAGTTGCGCGACGACAAGGCCATTCCCGATGGGGAGGATGTTGAGAGTTATATAGATGGGGATAGGGTTTGGGTCAAGAAGCCATATCCGTTTTTGCGGCGTCCAAAGCCATAAACCCAGCCTTACAAAGTCATGGCAGTTCACCGAAGGTGAAACAAGCTCAGGATGAAGAGACGTTTGGCGGATACTTGATCTCAATCACTTCCCACTCCTTTGGCCCTCCAGGAAGCGTTACCGTCCTGACATCGCCAACCCTTGCACCGCGCAAACCCCGGGCCATTGGCGAGTTCCAGCCAATTCGACCTTCGCCTGCCAATGCCTCGTCATCGCCGACAAGTGTAACGGTGCGTTGGACGTCATCAACATCGGCAATCGTCACAGTTGCACCGAAAAACACCCGGCTTCGGTCCTGCTGATTGGAAGGATCAAGCACATTCGCAAATTTCATCTTCTTCGAAAGCTGCCCCAGTTCGCGGTCGATGGCGCGCAACTTCTGCTTACCGTAGATATAATCGCCGTTCTCGCTTCGGTCGCCATTGCCCGCGGCCCAGCTGACGACTTCGACCACGGCGGGCCGCTCGACTGCAAACAAATGTTCATACCGCGCGCGCAATGCGGCGAATCCGACGGGGGTAATCGGGTTGGTGCGCTCCATGTACGCAGCCTATGTCACCCTGACGTCGGTTTGCCCAGATAATGGCTGAGTGGGTTAGGCTTTTTATAACGCGCGCGTTCGGGATGCAGATGATCGTACATCACCGCATTTTCCAGCACACGCTGCACATAATCGCGGGTTTCGGTGAAAGGGATTTTTTCGATCCACTCCAATATCCCGATCTGGCCGGTGCGAGGATCGCCGTTTTGCTTAAGCCACTTGTTTACATTGCCGGGACCGCCATTGTATGCGGCAATCGCGAGCGGATAATTGCCGCCATAATAATCGAGCATCCGCTGGATATAGGACGAACCCAGGCTGATGTTATAATCGGTATCGACGGTAAGCGCCTCCGGCCGGTACGCCATTCCGATCTTGCCGGAAGTTTCGCGCGCGGTTCCTGGCATCAACTGCATCAACCCTTGCGCTCTCGCGCTGCTGATTGCGGCCTTGTCGAACTGACTTTCCTGCCGCATGATTGCGTGCGCCAGCGTCCAGTTGTGGTTTTGCGAGGCGGGTACGCTGACCGTTGGATAGCCGTTGGCAAGGACGTCCGAATAACCGAAATAACGCGCAGTCCGCCCGGCCATGACGGCGAGGTCAGGCCGGTTGATTTGTTGCGATAGCGCGATGGCGCTGGCAAATTCGGCTGGCGTTTTCGCGTTTCTGGAAATCGCACGAAGGAAATTGCTTTGATCTTTCCAGCTGCCATATTTTGAGGCCAGAGCGGCCGCGCGATATACCGTTGGCGTCTTCGAATCGGTGAGCGACGGCGCAGTTGCCGCGACGCGCGGCACCGGCGGTAGCGGACGGCGCAATTGCTCAAGCGACAATTGCCCGAAAAAGCTTTCATAATATGCGGCGGCCTGTTCATGAAAACGAGTTGCGCCAGCCTGATCTCCGGCTCGCGCCGCAGCCTTGCCGGCCCAATGCAGGCCTTTTGAGCGGGTTTGCGGCGACTTGGCTGCAGCCGCGTAACGGCTGAACATCGTGACTGCGTCGCGCGGGCGGCCCAACCATTCGAGTGCAGTCGAACCTGCCAGCCAGGCAAGGCTGGTGTAGCGGTCGCGTGTCGTCAGATCCTGATCGAGCATGACCAGGCCTGGAGGTGCCGCATCGTCGATCCGTGAGGCAATTCGGTATGCCACTTCGTATTGGCCATCATTTGCGGCGGCCTGCGCATGGTCGAGCAGCAATTTATACCAGTCCTTCAAGACCGGTGCTGGCGAGACCAGATTGGTCCGGTTCGCCAGCAATTCGCGTGCAGCAAAACTATTGCCCGACGTCCGCAATGCGTCGACTCGGGCAGCAAGCAGGCTTGCTTCTGCGTTGGCAGAAGCGCCCGCTTCCTGGACACGCATGGCAGCATCGGGGGTTTTGCTTCGAGTGGCCAATGCCGCGTAGAAAGCCGGACGGCGCGATGGCGATGTGTAGGCAACCCATCGCGAAGCCGCGGTGGTTGCACTGGACCATAATAGCCGGTCGACCCGGGCGTCATGGTCAGTCGCGCTTAGCTTGCTTCCGGCGATACGCACTAGCCGCGCCTCTTCGTCATCGGTCAGCAACCCGCCACGCCACGCTTCGCGTGCCATCGCCTCTGCCCGGCCACGGTCGCCGCTTGCATCGAGCGCGATGGCGAATTTGGCGCGACCCGAATTGGTCAACGGCGTCAACCGGTCGAAATAGGCAACGACTTGACTGGGCGAGGTGCTGAGAGGATTGATTAAGCCTTCGGTTTTTTTTCTCATTTCCTCGCTGTCGGGCCAGTCGGGGAAGGCCATCAGGAAGGTTGCATAGTCACTGAAACTGTAATTGCCCGGCTGGCTGAGCATTTTCCAGCGTTGCAGCGCGGCAGGAATATTACCCTCGCTAGGATTATATACCGGTGCAGAAACAGGCGCTGGTGTCGTAGAACTCTGACCGGGAATAGCAGTTCCGCCGGTTCCAGGCGTAAACACGACAGGGCTTTGCTGGGCGGCCGCGATCGCCGTCATCGGAAGAAAGAGGAGCGATGCGGAAATAAGATGCTTTACCATACTGGACATATTATGTGCCCCATCCTTATCACGTGCTGAACGAACGACTATATTCTCCATAGCTTCGACTATGGTCCATAAAGAAAGTTAATTCATATGTTTTCCGGCTCAATTCCGGCTCTGGTGACTCCTTTTTGCGACGGGGCGTTTAGTGAGAAGCATTTTCGCGCGCTGATCGACTGGCAAATCGAGCAGGGATCTAGCGCGCTGGTGCCCGCCGGAACCACCGGTGAAGCGTCGACTCTGTCGAATGCGGAACACCACCGGGTCATTGAAGTGTGCATCGAACAGGCGGCGGGGCGGGTGCCGGTGATTGCCGGATGCGGGTCGAACGATACAAATAACGCCATTCTTCACCTCAATTTTTCGAAGAAAAGCGGCGCAGCAGCGGGTCTGGTTGTTGCGCCTTATTATAATCGCCCAAATCAGGAGGGCATATACGCGCATTTCCATCGGATGACGGAAAAGAATGACTTGCCGATTGTGCTCTACAATGTGCCTGCGCGTACTGTTACGGACATCAAGCCCGAAACGGTGGCCCGTCTCGCGAAACTGCCGACAGTCATCGGCATCAAGGACGCGAGCGGCGACATGCCCCGCGTGACCGACCACCGCTTGGCTTGTGGACCAGATTTCTGCCTGCTGTCCGGTGTCGACGAGCAATCGCTTGCGTTCAACGCTGCTGGAGGAAAGGGATGTATTTCGGTTACGGCCAATGTGGCACCAAAATTGTGTGCGGAATTTCAGGATGCCTGTGCATCGGGCGATTATGAGTTGGCTCGAAATCTGAATGACAAGCTCTACCCTCTTCATCTGGCTTTATTTTCCGATGCATCTCCTGGGCCAATTAAATATGCGCTATCGCGGGTCATCGAAGGTTTCCCGACCGAATTGCGCTTGCCGATGACTCCACCGTCAGAGGCCAGCCGCAAGCAGGTCGATGCCGCTTTGGAGAATGCAGGGCTGATTTGATGGCACGTCCAAGGCACGCAGAATTCGACAAGGTCAAAACCGTCGCCGAGAACAGACGCGCTCGGTACGACTATCATATCGACGACAAATATGAAGCCGGCATCATGCTCACCGGTACCGAGGTCAAGTCGCTCCGGTTTGGCGAAGGCTCGATTGCGGAGAGCTATGCCGAAGTGAAAGGCGACGGGGTTTGGCTGATCAACGCCAACATCCCTGAATTTAGCCACGGCAATCGCTATAATCACGAACCCAAGCGCCCTCGTAAATTGCTCCTTAATGTGCGCGAGATTAACAAGCTGCACGCTGCGGTGTCGCGCGAGGGAATGACGCTGGTGCCGTTATCGGTCTATTTTAATGCGCGCGGGCGGGCGAAAGTGGAACTGGCGCTGGCCAAGGGCAAGAAAGCCCCTGACAAGCGCGCGACCGAGAAGGAACGCGATTGGAAGCGCGAGCAGGGACGTATCATGCGGGATCGCGGATGAAAGCGCCCAAGAACAGGCTGGGGGCGTGGATCCACCGGCAAGCCCCGACGCGCGATAGTTTCGAGCGCAGTCGGTTCCTGCGCCCATTTGCCAAGCGGGTGTTTCATCCGGCGTTGTGGCGGTTTACGCGGCGTTCAGTGCCGCGGGGGGTTGCGCTTGGCTTGCTGGTCGGCATCTTCCTGCTAATCCCTGGCGTGCAGATCGCCGGGGTAGCGTTGCTGGCGCTGCCCGTGCGGGCGAACATTCCGATTGGTGCTGCCATGACGTTTTTGAGTATGCCCGCTACCACGCCATTCATTCTGGCGGCGTCGGTGTATGTCGGTAATTCGCTGCTGCAGTTGGGGACAGGGTCGAGCCAGTTTCTGGCTATGATCGAGAGCGGAGCGCCGCTGTCGGCATGGATGGCTTGGGCGGCGTCAGAGGCACCCACTGCAATAATCGAGGGCGTCGCCGGTCTTGCGATCATCTCAGTCGTTGCAGCGGCGCTAGGTTATGTGCTCGCAGCTTGGTTCTGGCGTTGGTGGATAAGCTCGAAATGGCGACGCCGGTCGAAGGCAATTGCGGCTGGTGGATAAAGGCTAGCCCCGCAGCGCCGCGAAATTAGCGTCTCTCCATTGATTTATGGGGAGTCTTTATATGAAGTTTACACGCAAACTTGCCTTTGCGGCATCGGTCTCCTTACTGGTATTGGGTTCGCCGTTAATGGCGCAGAGCGCGGGTGCTGCCGACGAGGCGGCGGTCAAGGAAGGTCCGCAACTCGGCACCTTCGGCTTCGATACCACAGGCATGGACAAATCTGTTGCGCCCGGCGACGATTTCTATCTGTTCGCCAACGGGCAATGGGCGGCCAAGACCGAGATTCCCGCCGACAAGTCCAATTATGGCATGTTCACCGCGCTGGACGATCTGTCGAAAGATCGCGTCAAGACTCTGCTGGAGGCCGAGCAGAATCGTAAAGGCAGCAAGGCCGGCGATGCCTATGCCAGCTATGTCGACCATGCCGCCGTCGAGAAGAAGGGCATGAAACCAATCCAGCCGTGGCTGAAACAGGTTCGCGGCGTCAAAAGCAGGGCGGCGTTCGAAAAGCTGATGCCAATTGCGGCGCGCAATGGCGTCGGCGCACTATTTGGCGGTTTTGTGGGACAAGACGACAAGAATCCCGACGCCTATATCTTTCAGATATTACAGGGCGGCACAGGTCTGCCCGATCGTGACATGTATCTGGTCGATAACGACAAGTTCGAAGGCATCCGCAAGGCGTACAGGGAATATCTTGGGAAAATGCTGACGCTCGCGGGGGAAAAGAACGCCGCCGCCCGCGCCGATGCGATTTTTGCGATGGAAAAGAAAATTGCCGAGGTTCAATGGACTCGCGAAGATAGTTCCGACGCGACGAAAACCTACAACAAGATGACATTGGCCGAACTCGACGCCATGGCGCCCGGCCTGAAAATGTCGCCTATCCTGAAGAGCCTCAGCCCCAAAATTACCGATGTGCTGGTCAGCCAGCCGAGCGCAATCACCGGCATCGCAAAAATCTACGCCGAGACCGATCTTGGCACGATCAAAGACCAGATGATCGTCAACAGTCTGGCAAGCTTTGCGAATGTCCTGCCCGATTCGGTCTCCGACACAGCCTTCGCCTTTTATGGAACCACATTGCAGGGCACCCCCCAGCGCGAGCCGCGCTGGAAACGCGGTGTCCAGTTTGCCGAAGGCGTTGTAGGTGACGAGGTGGGCAAGGCCTATGCTGCAAAATATTTCCCACCCGCAACCAAGGCGGCGATGGACGATCTTGTCAAGAACGTCCTGGCTGCCATGGGCCGCCGGATTGACGGGCTTGACTGGATGCAGTCAGCTACGAAGGTCAAGGCGCGCCAGAAGCTCGCCAATTTCACAACGAAAATTGGCTACCCAGATCGCTGGCAGGATTATTCGAATTTGAAAGTCGTTCGCAGCGACCTTTTCGGTAATGATTTGCGGTCGAACCAATGGGGCTTCGACGACAATATGTCGAAGCTCGGCGAACCGATTCGCAAATGGGAATGGGGCATGTCGCCGCAGACCGTTAACGCCTATGCCAATTTCAGCATGAACGAAATCGTATTTCCTGCCGCTATCCTGCAACCGCCATTTTTCGATCCGAAGGCCGATCCGGCTGTCAATTACGGTGGCATTGGTGCGGTCATCGGGCATGAAGTCAGCCATCATTTCGACGATCAGGGCGCGAAATACGATCAGACAGGGAAGCTGTCCGACTGGTGGACCGAAAGCGACGTCAAAGCATTCGAAGCGGCGGGCAAACAGCTGATTTCCCAATATGATGCGTACAAGATTTTCCCCGATGCCAATTTGAAGGGCGAGTTCACACTGGGCGAGAATATCGGCGATCTTGCCGGTGTAATCGTCGCCTATGACGCCTATCGCGCATCGCTGAACGGCAAGGAACCGCCGGTCATCGACGGCATGACCGGCGATCAGCGCTTCTTCCTGGGCTGGGCGCAGGTGTGGCGGCGTAATTACCGCGAAGCCAATTTGCGCCAGCGGCTGATTACCGACCCGCACAGCCCGTCCACTCAGCGCGTCTGGGTCGTGCGCAATATTGACAAATGGTACGAAGCGTTCCAGCCGAAGCCGGACGGAAAATTGTACCTCAAGCCCGAGGATCGCGTCCGCATCTGGTAAGGAGCTATTTTGTCGATATCGTCGCCCCCGAAGCCGTTAGAGATTTTTGGGGGCGATAGCACAGAGGCCGGTCAGCCGAGCGGTCAGCATATCCTTTATCTGGCGGTTGCTACCTTGGTATCGCTGGCGATTCTGTGGTTTTCGACCAAAAATCTCGTTCTGGTCGGCAGCTGCGCTGGCGCGATGATCGCGGCCTGGGGCGTTATCGACTATCTCCGCCGCACCCGGCCTGCCGAAGAGTCGACACAGTTGCTTCCCCCCGATTGGTCGATCACCCATGCCGCCGCGCAATTGAGCAACGCGTCGATTGCAATCAGCGACCGGGCCGGGCGGCTCGTTTGCGCGAACGATCATTTCACCAAGGCCTTTGCCGGTCTGAAAGCACCGCCCGATTTGGGCGTGGACGAAACCAGCCGCGAATCGCTTGTCATGGCCGGACGCGCGGCATGGCGCGACGGGACAGCGCAGATCGATGCCATCACTAAAGACGGTCGCCAGTTTGGTGTTAAAGTGGCCCGAGCAGGGTCGGCGGACGAATATCTGCTCTGGCGGCTCGCGCCCATTGAACGGCTGGATATAGAGAGCCGGGCAATCGAACTGGTTAGCGGTCGCATTGGGCGGGCGATGGCGGGCAGCGGCGTGATGGCGGTGTCTATCGGGAGCGACGGACGCGTTCGTGCCGCCAATGCCGCTTTTGCCTTGCGCGCCGTCGGCAGCGATCAGGAGCCGATTGCGGGCCGCGAATTTGCTGCCTTCATGCGGATGGACGAAAAAAGCAGCATCTTCTTCGAGCGCGAAGGTCGGCGCGGCTTGCCTATTCGCCTGCTGCACATTCCGCTTGCCGAGGATGAAGCCGAGGGCGCATCGCTCTTGCTCGCGGTCGATGAAGAAGTCGCAAAGGTCGAACGCGGGCTCGCACTGGCGCATGTCGAACAATTGCTGTCGACCTTGCCGCTGGGGCTGGCGCTTGTCGACCGCGACGGGCGTTTCCTGTTTGCAAACGATGCTTTCGCCCGCGTCCTAGATGTCGCCCCCGAGGCGCTCCCGTCCTATCCGGGCGATCTGGTGATTGCCGAGGATAAAGCGGCGGTCCTCGACAGTATTCGCCGTTATGGCAGCGGGTCGCTTTCATCGGGCGATATTGCGATCCGATTGAAAGAACGGCCTGAGGAAGTAATCGCCCTGTCTATCGCGGGGGTTCGTGGCCTAGGCGAGGCGGCGGTGTTGCTTGGCCTCAAGGACAATAGCGAAGAAACCAAGCTTAAGCGGCAGGTCGCGCAACAAACCAAGATGGAATCGATCGGTCAGCTCGCCGGCGGCGTTGCGCATGATTTCAACAATATCCTGACCGCCATCATCGGCTATTGCGACCTGATGCTATTGCGGCATCAGCCGGGCGACAGCGATTATGACGATATCCAGCAGATCAAGAACAACAGCAATCGCGCCGCCAGCCTGACGCGACAATTGCTGGCATTTTCGCGGCAGCAGACGCTTCGCCCGCAGGTGCTGCAACTTGCCGACGTCGTGGCCGATGTGTCGAGCCTGCTGAAACGCCTGCTGGGCGAAACCGTGCGGCTGGAGCTTCATCACGGTCGGGCGATCGGCGCGGTGCGGGCCGATCCGGGGCAGCTGGAGCAGGTGATCATCAATCTAGGCGTAAATGCGCGCGACGCCATGCCCAAGGGCGGCGTAGTCCATATCAGCACCAAGGCGGTTTCGAAGGACGACGTGCGGGCGATGGGTAGCGATATCCTGCCTATCGGCGATTATGTATTGCTGTCGGTCGAGGATAGCGGGGTTGGCATTCCCCGCGAGAATCTGGCCAAGATTTTCGAACCGTTCTTTACGACTAAGGAGCTGGGCAAGGGCACGGGCCTTGGTCTGTCCACCGTCTATGGCATCGTCAAGCAATCTGGTGGTTTCATTTTTGCCGAATCGGAAATCGGACAGGGGACGCGTTTCGACATTTACCTGCCGGTGCATGTCGGCGAGGCTCCCGTTGCCGAAGTCGTCAAGCGCGAAGTCTACAAGCCGAAGGATTTGTGGGGAAGCGGGCGAATCCTGATCGTCGAGGACGAAGATATGGTTCGCGCCGTCGCCGAACGCGCATTGGTGCGTCAGGGTTATGTGGTCGAAACGGCGGGGGACGGAGAAGAAGCGCTTGAGCTGTTTGCCGATGGCAAGCGCTACGATCTGGTGGTGTCGGACGTCGTCATGCCCAATATGGATGGGCCAACGATGGCCCGGCAATTGCGCGCCAGATACGGCAATGTTCGTTTGCTCTTCATGTCGGGCTATGCCGAAGAGCAGCTGCGTGAATCGATCAGTCTGGATAATGTCTCCTTCCTGCCGAAGCCCTTTTCAGTGCAGTTGATTGCGGAAGCGGTACATGATGCGCTTGCGCGCGACGTTTGATTTCACTATGCACTGAAAAATAACAGAAATAAAATTCTGTTCCGCTCTTGTTCTTTCGGAACATATGCAATACATGTCTGTTTGTTCCGGTGATGTTCCGGAATAGGCATGAAGCTAAGGAGTGGAAAAATGGCAGCAAGTCTCAAGATTATCGATGGGGATCAGGCAAAGAATATGAACAACGCAGACCGTCAAAAGGCGCTCGATGCAGCGCTGGCGCAAATCGACCGCGCCTTCGGCAAGGGCAGCGCGATGAAGCTCGGCAGCCGCGAGGCAATTACGATTGATGCGGTTTCGACCGGTTCGCTGGGGCTGGATATTGCGCTGGGCATCGGCGGCCTTCCCAAGGGTCGCGTAATCGAGATTTACGGTCCGGAAAGCTCGGGCAAGACGACGTTGACCTTGCACGCGATTGCCGAGGCGCAAAAGGCTGGTGGCACCGCGGCGTTTATCGACGCGGAGCATGCGCTCGACCCCGGCTACGCGAAGAAGCTTGGCGTCGACATCGATAATCTCATCGTGTCGCAGCCTGACACGGGTGAGCAGGCGCTTGAAATTGCCGATACGCTTGTGCGCTCGAACGCAGTGGACATTGTCGTGATCGACTCGGTTGCGGCTTTGGTACCGCGCGCGGAAATCGAGGGCGAAATGGGCGACAGCCATGTCGGTCTGCAAGCGCGTTTGATGTCGCAGGCGCTGCGCAAGATTACCGGATCGATCAGCCGGTCGAACTGCATGGT